>Ga0182739_1000003_pt1 | contig 787436 bp, 722 predicted proteins | sample eDN5th30CBELigBY_FD_128873 | JGI IMG/M metagenome (GOLD analysis project Ga0182739, IMG submission 128873) | Enriched backyard soil microbial communities from Emeryville, California, USA - eDNA 5th pass 30_C BE-Lig BY (version 2) (version 2) | ecosystem: Environmental > Terrestrial > Soil >... | reverse complement strand
GGTCAGCCCATGGGGCACGCCGGCCAAGGGCTTCAGAACCCGTCGTAACAAGCGCACAGACAATATGATTGTCTCGCGCCGCAAGCGCAAGTAAGGGGCGAACAACATGTCACGTTCGATCAAAAAAGGCCCATTCGTCGATGCGCATCTGATCAAAAAGGTCGATGCGGCCGTCGAAGGCAAAGAGAAAAAGCCGATCAAAACCTGGTCGCGCCGTTCCACCATCCTGCCCGAGTTCATTGGGCTGACGATTGCTGTGCACAATGGCCGCCAGCACGTTCCCGTTTACATCAACGAGAACATGGTCGGCCACAAGCTCGGCGAGTTCGCGCTGACCCGTACGTTCAAGGGCCACGCTGCGGACAAGAAGTCCAAGAGGTAAGTGATGGAAACTACTGCAATTATCCGTGGAGTCCATATTTCGGCCCAGAAGACACGACTTGTAGCGGACCTGATCCGCGGCAAGTCCGTCGCCCAGGCGCTGAATATCCTGACATTCACACCCAAGAAGGCCGCGGGCATCCTCAAGAAAGCGCTTGAGTCCGCGATCGCCAACGCCGAGCACAACGACGGCGCCGATATCGATGAACTCAAGGTCACCACGATCTACGTGGACAAGGGCCAGTCGATGAAGCGTTTCTCCGCACGTGCAAAAGGCCGCGGTAACCGTATCGAGAAGCAGACTTGCCACATCGTGGTCAAAGTCGGAGCTTAAGGAGTCGCAATGGGACAGAAAATTCACCCGATTGGGTTCCGCCTCGCGGTTAATCGCAACTGGAGTTCGCGTTGGTACGCCGACGACAAGAACTTCGGCGGCATGCTGGCCGAAGATATCCGCGTTCGCGAGTACCTGAAGAAAAAGCTTAAAAGCGCTTCCGTTGGTCGCGTCGTCATCGAGCGTCCCGCCAAGAACGCCCGCATCACGGTTTACTCGGCTCGCCCGGGCGTCGTGATCGGCAAGCGCGGCGAAGACATCGAAAGTCTCAAGGCCGATCTGCAGCGCTTGATGGGCGTGCCCGTGCACGTCAATATCGAAGAAATCCGCAAGCCCGAAACCGATGCCCAGCTGATCGCCGATTCCATCGCGCAACAGCTCGAAAAACGCATCATGTTCCGCCGCGCCATGAAACGCGCCATGCAGAACGCCATGCGTCTGGGTGCCCAAGGCATCAAGATCATGAGCTCGGGCCGCTTGAACGGTATTGAAATCGCCCGCACCGAATGGTATCGCGAAGGCCGTGTGCCCCTGCACACCCTGCGCGCCAACATCGACTACGGTACGTCCGAGGCGCAAACGACCTACGGCATCATCGGTATCAAAGTCTGGGTCTACAAGGGCGACATGCTGCCTAACGGCGAAATGCCCCCCGAGACCGCGGCTCCCCGCGATGAAGAGCGTCGTCCGCGTCGCGCCCCTCGTGGCGAGCGCCCCGACGGCCGCCGTCCTAGCGGTGGACGCGGTCGCGGCCCTCGCAAAGACGCTGCGCCAGCAACGGCTGCGCCCGCGCCTGAAGGAGAATAAACATGCTGCAACCGTCACGCAGAAAATACCGCAAAGAGCAAAAGGGCCGCAATACGGGCCTGGCTACCCGCGGTGCACAGGTATCGTTTGGCGAGTTCGGTTTGAAGGCCACGGGTCGTGGCCGCCTTACCGCGCGCCAGATCGAATCCGCCCGTCGTGCGATCAACCGCCACATCAAACGTGGCGGCCGTATCTGGATCCGTATCTTCCCCGACAAGCCGATTTCGCAGAAGCCTGCTGAAGTCCGTATGGGTAACGGTAAAGGCAATCCTGAATACTGGGTCGCAGAAATTCAACCCGGCAAGGTGCTCTATGAAATGGAAGGTGTAAGCGAAGAGCTTGCACGTGAAGCTTTCCGCCTGGCCGCCGCTAAGCTGCCCATTGCCACGACCTTCGTGTCGCGTCACATCGGAGCTTAAGGAGACCTTATGAAAGCCAGCGAACTCCGTTCCAAGGATGCCACCGAGCTCAGCAAAGAGCTCGAGAGCCTGCTGAAGGCACAATTCAACCTGCGCATGCAGCGTGCCACCCAGCAGCTTTCCAATACCAGCCAGATCGGCAAGGTCCGTCGCGATATCGCGCGTGTCCGCACCATCATGACTGAGAACGCAGGAAAGTAAAATGAGCGAAACTCAAAACACCCAGCCCGCAAAGCGCCAGCGTACCCTCGTTGGCCAGGTTGTGAGCAACAAGATGGACAAGACTGTCGTGGTTCGCGTCGAGCGCCGCGTCAAGCACCCCGTCTTTGGCAAGATCATCGTCCGCTCCAACAAGTACAAGGCGCATGACGAGACCAACCAGTACAACGAAGGCGATACGGTTGAAATTGCGGAAGGTCGTCCGATCTCCCGTGATAAATCGTGGACTGTTGTGCGTTTGCTCGAAGCCGCACGCGTTATCTAAGGTGTTCCGGTCCGCCGCGGCGGATCCGATTCATCGCGATAAGCAACAAAAAGGCCCTGGAGTTTCCGGGGCCTTTTTGCGTCCGCCCGTCATCGGGCGGCTCACGGCAGCAGGAAGGCATCTGCCGTGCAGGCCGGCCAATCCCGTGCTCCGCGCAGCCTACTCCTTCAGCTTGCGCCGCAGTATCTTGCCTACATTGCTGCGCGGCAGATCCTTGCGAAACTCCACATACTTGGGCGCCTTGTATCCGGTAAGCTTGTTGCGGCAATGCCTGATAAGCGCTTCTTCGGTCAGGCGGTCGTTCTTGCGGATGACGAACAGCTTCACCACCTCGCCGGAGTGCTCGTCGGGCACCCCTATGGCGGCTGCCTCCAGCACGTCCGGGTGCTCCATCGCCACGGCTTCCACTTCGTTGGGATAGACATTGAAGCCCGACACCAGAATCATGTCTTTCTTGCGATCCAGGATGAACACATAACCCCGTTCATTCACATAGCCGATGTCGCCAGTATGCAGGAAGCCGTCGGAATCGAAGGTTTTGCGGGTTTCTTCGGGACGATTCCAGTATCCGGGCGTCACCTGGGGGCCGCGCACGCAGATTTCCCCGCTTTCGCCCTGGGGCAGGTCGCGGCTATGGTTGTCGCGGATGGATATCTCGGTGGAGGGCACGGGCAGGCCTATGGAGCCGTCGAACTCCGTTTTATCCAGCGGGTTGATGGTGACCGCCGGAGACGTCTCGGTAAGCCCATAGGCCTGGGCAAGAGGTTTGCCCGTAACTTTCAGCCAGCGCTGGGCGATGACTTCCTGGACCGCCATCCCGCCCCCCAGGGTCAGCTTCAGCGGCGAAAAATCGAGCCTGGAAAAATCGGGATGGTTCAGCAGGGCATTGAACAGGGTATTGACGCCGGTAAGCGCGGTAAACCGGTGCCGCCCCAGGCTTTTGACGAAAGCGGGGATGTCGCGTGGATTGACGATGAGCAGATTGCTGGCACCCAGCTTAAGGAAGGTCAGGCAATTGGCCGTGAGGGCGAAGATATGGTACAGCGGCAAAGCGGTGACGATGCATTCATCGCCCTCGACCAGGTAAGGCTTGACCCACGCATGCGCCTGGCACACATTGGATACCATGTTCCCGTGCGTCAGCATGGCCCCCTTGGCGACGCCGGTGGTCCCACCGGTGTACTGCAGCAGGGCAAGATCGTCATGAGAGAGCTCCGGGCGCGTATACGTCGCCCGCCGGCCCAGGGACAGCACCTGCTTCAGGCTGCGGGTATCGGGCAAGCGGTACGCGGGTACCATGCGCTTGACGTGGCGCACGACCAGATCGGTCAGCGCCCCTTTGATCGGGCCCAGCATTTCGCCCAGCGAGGTCACGATGATGCGCTTGATGGCGGTTCTGGGCAGCGCCTGTTGCAGCGTATGGGCGAAATTCTCGGCGATGACGATGGTTTCCGCCCCCGAGTCGCTCAACTGGTGTTCCAGCTCGGCCGCGGTATATAGCGGGTTGGTATTCACGGCCACGGCGCCGGCGCGCAGCGCGCCGAACAGGCACACGGGATACTGCAGCAGGTTGGGCATCATCAGGGCGATGCGGTCGCCTTTCTTGACGCCCGCCGATTGCAGCCATGCCGCAAAGTGGCGGGAGCGTTCTTCCAGTTGCGCATAGCTCATGCTGGCGCCCATGCTGAGGTAAGCGGGATTGCCCGCGTGCTTCGCGCAGCTATCTTCGAACAGGCCAACCAGTGAATCGTAGCGGATCGCTTCGTCGGTAATGTCTGCCGGTATGCCTTGCGGATAGTTTTCCAGCCAGATTGGTTCCATAAGGCAACACCCTTTCCTAATTTGTTTATCGCTGTCCCAGCAGGGCCTTCTTGAGGGACTCCTGCGCAGGCTTGCGGCCCAGCCAGACCCGCAGCAGCGCCGCCATGAGGCCAGGGCTTTCCACCGCGCCCAGCTTGCGGCCGTTATGGCTCACGGTCACATGGCGGGCATTGAAGTCCATGGCTATCGTATCACCCGGCAGGCCTTCATCTATCGCGCCGACCAAGGCGGTGAGCTGCTCTCTGGGCGCCCGCAGCTCGTCCAGCTCCTGGCTGGAGCTGTTGTCGTCCAGGCCGTCGTTGAGGGCTCCGGCCAGGGCGGCGCCACTTTGCTTGCGCAGCAGCGTAAGCCGCAGGCTGCGCGGTTCGGAGCTGTTGACGATGGTCGACGTGTCCAGGCCCTTTATGGTGGTGTACAGGGCGGCCACATACACATCAAAAAAAAAGCGTTTGCGCACTCCGGCGCCATTGAGTGCCAGGAGGTGGGATTCGACGGAGACTTGTTCGGGCACCTGGACGCCGCCTAGCTGCAAGGCCTGCGCAGGGGACGGCAGCCCCAGAGTAGCGATAAACAGCGACAGGCCAAAAAGAAAGGCCGTAAAGCGGAACCGAATCTTCATGTTGAACTCCGGGCTATCGGGACAGCGTTTTTTGCTTGTGATGCCTTGCCGGCACTGTACACCAAGCCTTCAGCCATGGTGTAGAGGCCGAACCCTTTTTTCATTCCATGGCGGACCTGCGCGACGTTTCGTGATTGTTGTCGAGTTCGCGGCAAATTTCAATCAAGTTCCCGGGCTTGGGGGCGAAAGTCCGCTGCGGCGTTGGATAGCCGGCTTCCGCGGCGCATGGCGGCGCGCGCCTAGAATCGGTGCGATACCTGCAGGCCTATGATGTTGGCATTGGACTTGTAGTGGCCCCGGACCGTACCCTTGGCCGGATCCGTATCGTTGCCGATATCGGCGTTCTTCATGAACAGATGGGCGTAACCCACGTCGACCGACGTCCGGTCGTTGAAGTTGTACTGTGCGCCGATGGATACCCAGTAACGATCGCCGTCCGGCAGCGAGGTGGGGCGGTATCGCGCATCATGAACGGGGGATTGATCCCAGGCCAGGCCTCCCTTGAATGTCCATTGCCGATTGAATTTATAGTTGGCGCCCAGCGCCACGCGCCAGGTGTCGCGCAGGCGCAGGTCCAGGCTGTCCGTTCCGAGCGCTCCGCTGTCTATGTCCAACGACCTGATGCTGCTCCAGCCCGTCCATGACACATCCGCCAAAAGCTGCCATTGGCTGTTCAGGTCATGCACGATGCTGAAGATGGCGGTATCGGGCAGCTCCACGGTTGCGCTGGCGTTCACGCTTGTGGCGGGAATGAGGGCGCTGGCGGGCGCGGGCACATTCCTGTTCCTGACCCGGGTCGTACCGTCGGCGTCGATCTTCACTTTGGATCGATAAGACAGGCCCAGCCGGGTATCCGCGCTGAGCTGATAGAGCAGGCCCAGGTTCCAGCCCCATGCATCGCCTTTCATCTCGACCCGGGTGTCGATGTCGCCGAGATAACCGAAGGCGGGAAGCACGACCGCCGTGGCACGCCGGTAATCCGCATCCAGCTGCATCCAGCTCACCCCCGCGCCGATGGACAGCCGGTCGTTGACCTTGTAGGCGACGGAAGGATTGATGTTGATGCTCTGGACACTGAACTCTTCCGAATGATGGCGTCCCGTCCAGCCTTGGTCGTACTCCGTCATCAGGCCGAAAGGCGCGCCCACGCCCAATCCGAGATGCCAGTCGGGGCTGGCTTCCCAGGAGATATAGGCGTTGGGCGCCACGCCCAGGGAGCCCGCATCGCCGCCATCGCCACCAGTGGAAGGAGTGCCGGTGGGGCCGGTGCTTCCATGATTCGAGAATCGGAACGACGGCCGGATGGCTGCGGCGCCGGCCGATACATTGACGCCGGGCAGGCGGGTCATGCCGGCCGGGTTGAAGAAAATCGTGCTGGCATTCTCGGCGATGGCCGCCGAACCCGCGTAAGAATTGCCGATGCCGCTCGCATTCTGCTCGAGCAGCTGGAAGCCCGCGGCATGAGCGCCGTCCGGGCCCAGGCTCAATACGATTGCCGAAACGATAGGTAATGACCGTGCTGCCTTCATATGCCACCTCCGCTTTGATCGCCACGGCGTGTGAACGAACAGGAGGGGATCCGCGGCATCCATGTGCCTGGTGAAGGCCGGCTGGCTTCCTGGCGATCCCGGGCCCGATGCATTCGTCCCGCGCAGTCCGGGACGCTCAGCATGTAGAGTGCCTGCGTCCCCGGGATGAAAAAAACCGCCGTATCCGGCAGGCGGATACGGCGGTGATGGAGTGCGGGGAAGGCTTAAACGTGCGTGACGAACTTCGTGACCAGATAGCCGTCGAAGGTTTCCGCGCCGCCTTCGCTGCCGATGCCGCTGTCCTTCACGCCGCCAAAGGGGGTTTCGGGCAGGGCGCTGCCGAAATGGTTGATGTTGACCATGCCTGCCTCGATGCCGTTGGACACCTTGGTGGCCGTCTGCAGCGAGTTGGTGAAGACGTAGGATGACAGACCGAAAGGCAGCGAATTGGCGCGCCGGATGACGTCGTCGGTGTCCGAGAACCGGGTGATGGGGGCGATGGGGCCGAAGGGCTCTTCGGTCATCAGCATGGAGTGCTCGGGCAGGTCGGTGACCACGGTGGGCGCGAAGAAGTGTCCCTTGCGGTCCAGGCGTTCGCCGCCCAGCACCACCTTGCCGCCGAGTTCCAGCGCATTCTCGACGAACTTGGTCATGGTGGGCACGCGGCGGGCATGCGCCAGCGGGCCCATCTGGGTGTCGGCCTCCAGGCCGTCGCCCACTTTGACCGTCTTGAGCGTATTCACGAAGACGTCCAGGAACTGGTCGTAGGCCTTTTCATGGATATAAAAACGGGTGGGCGATACGCAGACCTGGCCGGCGTTGCGCACCTTGAAGCGGGCCAGCTGCTTGGCGGCGCGGCCGATGTCGGCGTCGTCGAACACCAGGACGGGGGAGTGGCCGCCCAGCTCCATGGTGACGCGCTTCATGTGGGCGCCGGCCAGCGAGGCCAGGTGCTTGCCCACGGGCACGGAACCGGTGAACGAGACCTTGCGCACGATGGGCGAGCGGATGAGGTAATCCGACACTTCGCTGGGCACGCCCCAAACGATGTTGAGCACGCCGGGAGGCAGGCCGGCGTCGTGGAACATGCGCGCGATGGCCATGACGGCGCTGGGGGAGTCCTCGGGGCCCTTCAGGATGATGGTGCAGCCGGCGCCGATGGCGGCGCAAACCTTGCGGATAGCCTGGTTGTAAGGGAAGTTCCAGGGCGTGAAGGCCGCGCAGACGCCGATGGGCTCGCGCAGCACGATCTGCCGGACTTCCGGGCTGCGCGGCGTGATGACGCGGCCATAGATGCGGCGGCATTCCTCGGCGTGCCAGTCGGCGTGATCGGCGCAGGCCATGATCTCGCCGACGGATTCGGCCAGCGGCTTGCCCTGGTCCAGGGTCATGTTGCGGCCGATATCCTGGGCGCGCTCGCGCGACAGCTGGCCCACCTTGCGCAGGATCTCGGAACGCTGCATGGGCGAGCTGTGGCGCCATGACTCGAATGCCCGCGCGGCGGCCGCCAGGGCGCGGTCCAGATCGGCGGTGGATGCGTGGGGCAACTGGCCCAGAACTTCGAGGGTGGCCGGATTGCTGACCTCTTCGGTCTTGCGGCCTTCGCCGCCCAGGAACTCGCCATCTATATATAATGCCAACGTCTCGTACATGCTGATCGCTTCCTTGTTTCTTCGGGTGGAAGGGTTGGGCCGCAAGTGCCGTCCGTCGCCGGACGGGGGCGCCCCTGAGATCAAAACACGACAGGACCTGTGGATTGCGCGCGGGGTTGCTTGCAAGACCGGAAAAAATAGAATACCATACTAGACTTGCTGGCAGAAACCGTATGTTTTAGCCGCAAAGTTAGACGCAAGACTTTCTGCATGGACGCGTTGCAACGCCCAGGATGGGCGGCAGCAGGGCTACCGAAGCAAAGTTTTTTAGCACGATTTCAACCCAGGGTTCACGGGTGCCAAGCGTTACGGCCTCATCAAACAGGCAGCGCTTTGTGTTTTTGAGCCTGACGGGACCAAAACTGGCTGTATGGCATCGCCGACAAGGCGGGCAATGCGGCTAAGTTGGAACAGGAAAAATCATGATCCAAATGCAGACCACGCTAGACGTGGCCGATAACACTGGCGCACGCTCCATCATGTGCATCAAGGTGTTAGGCGGCTCGAAGCGCCGCTATGCCGCAATCGGTGACATTATCAAGGTTAGTGTCAAAGATGCAGCCCCTCGCGGTCGCGTCAAGAAAGGCGAAATATACAACGCAGTAGTGGTTCGTACCGCTAAGGGCGTTCGTCGTAAAGACGGCTCGCTGATCAAGTTCGGCGGCAATGCCGCTGTGTTGCTCAACGCCAAACTGGAACCCATCGGTACCCGTATCTTCGGACCTGTCACGCGCGAGCTGCGTACAGAGAAGTTCATGAAGATCGTGTCCCTGGCTCCAGAAGTGCTGTAAGGAGCCAAGCATGGAAAAAATCCGTAAAGGCGACGAGGTCATCGTGTTGACCGGTCGCGACAAAAAGCGCCGCGGCACCGTCCTGCAGCGCGTCGACGCCGACCACGTTCTGGTCGAAGGCATCAACGTCGTCAAGAAGCACGTCAAGGCCAACCCCATGGCGGGCACGCAAGGCGGCATCATCGACAAGACCATGCCCATCCACATTTCCAATGTGGCCCTTTACAACCCCGAGTCCGGCAAGGCCGATCGCGTCGGTGTGAAAGTGGTTGATGGCAGCAAGGTCCGTGTATTCCGTTCCAGCGGCGCAGTCGTTGGCGCCAAGGCTTAAGGGGCGAAGAACATGGCTCGTTTACAAGAGTTTTACCGCAGCAAGGTCATAGCCGACCTGCAAACCAAGTTTGGCTACAAAAGCATCATGGAAGTGCCGCGCATCAGCAAGATCACCCTGAACATGGGTGTGTCCGAGGCTGTCGCCGACAAGAAGGTCATCGAGCACGCCGTCTCCGACCTGACCAAGATCGCCGGCCAGAAGCCTGTCGTCACCAAGACGCGCAAGGCTATCGCGGGCTTCAAGATCCGCGAAGACTACCCCATCGGCTGCATGGTCACCCTGCGTGGCCGCCGCATGTACGAATTCCTGGACCGCCTGGTCGCCGTGGCACTGCCGCGCGTTCGCGACTTCCGTGGTATTTCGGGTCGTGCATTCGATGGACGTGGCAACTACAACATCGGGGTGAAAGAGCAGATCATTTTCCCTGAAATCGAATACGACAAAATCGACGCCGTACGTGGTATGAACATCAGCATCACCACTACAGCCAAGACCGACGACGAAGCCAAGGCGCTGCTTACCGCCTTCAGCTTCCCGTTTCGCAATTAAGGGGCGATGACGTGGCTAAACTTTCACTCATCAATCGCGATATCAAACGCGCCAAGCTGGCAGAAAAATTTGCGCCCAAGCGCGCAGCACTGAAGGCCATCATCGACGATCAGTCCAAGACCGACGAAGAACGCTACCAGGCTCGCTTGCAACTGCAACAACTGCCGCGCAATGCAAACCCGACCCGTCAACGCAACCGTTGCGTCGTTACCGGTCGTCCGCGCGGTGTTTTCAGCAAGTTCGGCTTAACTCGTCACAAACTGCGCGAAATGGCGCTGCGCGGCGAAGTGCCGGGCATGACCAAAGCCAGCTGGTAGGAGAAATACACATGAGCATGAGCGATCCCATCGCCGACATGTTGACCCGCGTGCGCAATGCGCAGCAAGTCAGCAAGACGTCGGTCAGCATGCCCTCCTCTAAGCTTAAGGTAGCCATTGCTGCCGTGCTGAAAGACGAAGGCTATATCGACAACTTCCAGGTCGCTGGCGACAAGGCCAAGCCTGTCCTGGAAATCACCCTGAAATACTACGCTGGCCGTCCGGTCATCGAGCGTATCGACCGCGTTTCGCGTCCCGGGCTGCGCATCTACAAAGGCAGCAAGACCATTCCTCAAGTCATGAATGGTTTGGGCGTGGCCATCGTGTCGACGCCGCGCGGCGTGATGACCGATCGCAAGGCCCGCGCCACCGGCGTGGGCGGCGAAGTGTTGTGCTACGTGGCATAAGGAGAATCACATGTCACGTATCGCTAAATACCCAGTCCCGGTACCCAAGGGCGTAGAGGCCACGATCAGCGCAGGCCAGATCGTCGTCAAAGGTCCTTTGGGCACCCTTACACAAGACTTGACCGGCGACGTCGTCGTTCGTCAAGAAGACGGTCAACTGACATTTGCTGTTGCCAACGAATCCCGCCAGGCCAAGGCCATGTCGGGTACAGTGCGCGCATTGGTTGCCAATATGGTAACGGGCGTCAGCAAAGGCTTCGAGCGTCGTCTGAACCTGGTCGGCGTGGGTTTCCGCGCCCAGGTGCAGGGTGATGCCCTGAAGCTGCAGCTTGGTTTTTCCCATGACATCGTTCACAGCATGCCTGCCGGCGTCAAGGTCGAGTGCCCCACTCAGACCGAGATCGTCGTCAAGGGCGCCAACAAGCAGGTCGTTGGCCAGGTGGCTGCTGAAATCCGCGCTTACCGCGAACCCGAACCCTACAAGGGCAAAGGTGTGCGTTACGCCGACGAACGCGTCATCATCAAAGAAACCAAGAAGAAATAAGCGCGCAGGCAAGGACGAATTATGGACAAGAAAATCTCCCGTTTGCGTCGTGCTGTTTCGACCCGCCGGAAAATCAGCGAGCTGCGAGTTCATCGCCTCTCTATTTACCGCTCGAACCTGCACATCTACGCGAACATCATTTCGCCGGAAGGCGATCGTGTGCTCGTCAGCGCTTCCACGCTCGAGCCCGAAGTGCGCAAAGACCTGGCCAGCCAAAAGGTCAACGGTGGCAATGTCGCCGCGGCCAGCCTGGTCGGCAAGCGCGTCGCCGAAAAAGCAAAAGCTGCCGGCATCGAGCTGGTTGCCTTTGATCGTTCGGGCTTCCGTTACCATGGCCGCGTGAAAGCGCTGGCCGACGCCGCGCGTGAAGCCGGCTTGAAATTCTAAGCAAGGAATTGTCAAATGGCTAAAGCACAAGGCAAGCATCCCGCCGAAAAAGAAAACGACGACGGCTTGCGTGAAAAAATGATCGCGGTCAATCGCGTCAGCAAAGTGGTCAAGGGTGGTCGCACCATGAGCTTTGCTGCCTTGACCGTGGTGGGTGATGGCGATGGCCGCATCGGCATGGGCAAAGGTAAAGCCCGTGAAGTGCCCGTCGCTGTACAAAAAGCAATGGAACAGGCACGTCGCGGCCTGGTCAAGGTCGCCCTGAAGAACGGCACCTTGCACCACACCGTAGTGGGCAAGCATGGCGCCTCGACGGTCCTCATTTCGCCGGCGGCGGAAGGTACCGGCGTGATCGCCGGCGGCCCGATGCGCGCCATCTTCGAAGTGATGGGCGTGCGTAACGTGGTTGCAAAGAGCCTGGGCTCCAGCAACCCCTACAACATGGTCCGCGCAACGCTGAACGGCTTGCGTGCCTGCTCGACTCCCGCCGAAGTGGCCGCCAAGCGCGGCAAGTCGGTGGAAGAAATTCTGGGGTAAGTCATGGCACAGAAGCAAATCAAAGTTACTCTCGTGCGCTCTGTTATCGGCACCAAAGCATCCCATCGCGCCACCGTGCGCGGTCTGGGTCTGGGCCGAATCAACAGCAGCCGTGTGTTGATCGATACGCCCGAGGTGCGTGGGATGATCCGCAAGGTGGATTACCTCGTTACCGTCTCGGAAGCCTGAAAGGAATCGGGATGTCAGAAACTCAACTTAATACGCTAAAGCCGGCCGAAGGCGCCAAGCACGCCAAGCGCCGCGTCGGTCGCGGCATCGGCTCCGGCCTGGGTAAAACCGCTGGCCGTGGCCACAAAGGCCAGAAGTCCCGCACCGGCGGCTTCCACAAGGTCGGTTTCGAAGGCGGTCAAATGCCTTTGCAACGCCGCTTGCCCAAGCGCGGCTTCACGCCCCTGGGCCAGCACCTGTCCGCCGAAGTCCGCCTGTCCGACCTCCAGCGCCTGCCCGTCGACGAAATCGACGTGCAAGTCCTGAAGCAAGCGGGCATCGTGGGCCAGGCCGTGCGCTACGCCAAGGTCATCAAGTCCGGCGAATTGTCGCGCAAGGTCGTCCTGAAAGGGATCGCCGCAACGGCTGGCGCCCGCGCCGCAATCGAAGCTGCCGGCGGCTCGCTGGCTTAAGGGGTAACGGTGGCTAAAGCTCAGGCACAGAGTAAATCGGGTTCCCGATACGGCGATCTCAAGCGCCGCATCGTGTTCCTGGTGCTCGCCCTGGTGGTCTATCGATTGGGAACGCACATACCCGTGCCGGGAATCAATCCCGATGCGCTGTCCGAAATGTTCAACCAGAACCAGGGCGGCATCCTGGGCCTGTTCAACATGTTTTCGGGTGGCGCCCTGGAGCGGTTCTCCGTCTTCGCGCTGGGTATCATGCCGTATATTTCCGCGTCCATCATCATGCAGTTGATGGCGGTCGTGGTGCCCACCCTTGAGGCAATCAAGAAAGAAGGCGAATCGGGCCGGCGCAAGATCACCCAGTACACGCGCTACGGCACGGTGTTCCTGGCGCTGATCCAGGCGGTCGGCATTTCGGTCGCCCTCGAGTCGCAGCCGGGATTGGTCATCGATCCGGGCATGCTGTTCCGCTTTACCACGGTGGTCACGCTGGTTACCGGCACCATGTTCATCATGTGGCTGGGCGAACAGATCACCGAGCGCGGCATGGGCAACGGTATTTCCATACTGATCTTTGCCGGTATCGTGGCGGGCCTGCCCAGTGCTCTGGCCGGACTGCTCGACCTGGTCCGTACCGATTCCATGTCGGTGCTGTCGGCCCTGTTCATCCTGGTGCTGGTGGTGGCTGTTACCTACTTCGTCGTGTTCGTCGAACGCGGCCAGCGCCGGATAACGGTCAACTATGCCAAGCGCCAGGTGGGCAACAAGATCTATGGCGGCCAAAGCTCGCATTTGCCGCTGAAGCTGAACATGTCGGGCGTCATTCCCCCCATCTTCGCTTCGTCCATCATCTTGCTGCCCGCAACGGTGACCAGCTGGTTCTCCAGCAATCCCAACATGCGCTGGCTGGGAGACCTGGCCGCGGTGTTGTCGCCGGGCCAGCCGCTGTATATCACGTTGTATTCCGCTGCAATTATCTTCTTTTGCTTTTTCTATACGGCCTTGGTGTTCAATAGCCGCGAAACGGCAGACAACCTGAAGAAAAGCGGTGCATTTGTTCCGGGTATCCGTCCCGGCGAGCAAACCTCTCGCTACGTCGACAAGATACTCATGCGCTTGACGCTGGCCGGCGCCATCTACATCACCTTGGTGTGCTTGCTGCCCGAGCTGATGCAGGCGCGCTGGAATGTACCGTTTTACTTCGGCGGAACCTCTCTATTAATTATCGTGGTGGTGACCATGGACTTCATGGCGCAGGCACAAGCCTACATGATGTCTCACCAATACGACTCGCTGCTCAAGAAGGCCAACTTCAAGGGTGCGGGACTGCCAATGCGGTAAACAGAGAATGGCAAAAGACGACGTCATACAAATGCAAGGAGAGGTTCTCGAGAACCTTCCCAACGCAACTTTTCGCGTCAAGCTGGAAAATGGCCACGTAGTTCTGGGCCACATCTCGGGCAAGATGCGTATGCATTACATCCGGATTCTGCCGGGTGACAAGGTCACAGTGGAGCTCACGCCCTATGATCTGTCTCGCGCCAGAATTGTCTTCCGCTCTAAATAAGCGGCCGGTTACAGGAAACTAGGAGTCAACCCATGAAGGTAATGGCATCGGTAAAGCGGATCTGCCGCAACTGCAAGATCATTAAACGTCACGGCGTGGTGCGCGTCATCTGCACCGACCCACGTCATAAGCAGCGTCAAGGCTAATCGCCGAAGCGCAACGGATTTAACAAGGAACAGTCATGGCCCGTATTGCTGGCATCAACATTCCGCCGCATCAACACGCCGAAATCGGACTTACCGCTATTTTTGGTATTGGTCGTACCCGCGCCCGCAAGATCTGCGAAGCTTCGGGCATCGAGCTTTCCAAGAAAGTGAAGGATCTGACCGACGCCGAACTCGAGCGTATCCGCGAACACGTCGGCGTGTTCACGGTTGAAGGCGATTTGCGTCGCGAAGTACAACTGTCGATCAAGCGCTTGATCGATCTGGGAACCTACCGGGGCATGCGCCACAAGCGTGGCCTGCCTGTACGCGGTCAACGCACCCGTACCAACGCCCGCACCCGTAAAGGGCCGCGTCGCGCTGCTGCTTCCCTGAAGAAATAATCGAGGAATAGAAGATGGCGAAAGCTTCCAACAGCGGCGCATCGCGCGTACGCAAGAAAATCAAGAAGAGCGTATCGGACGGCATCGCGCACGTTCATGCGTCCTTCAACAACACGATCATCACCATTACCGACCGCCAGGGCAACGCATTGTCCTGGGCGACATCCGGTGGTGCCGGTTTCAAGGGCTCGCGCAAGTCCACCCCGTTTGCGGCTCAGGTTGCCGCCGAATCGGCCGGACGCGTGGCGTTGGAATACGGTATCAAAACTCTCGAAGTCCGCATCAAGGGCCCCGGTCCCGGCCGCGAGTCGTCCGTGCGTGCGCTGAATGCGCTGGGTATCAAAATCTCCAGCATTTCAGACATCACGCCGGTGCCGCATAACGGCTGCCGTCCGCCCAAGCGTCGTCGCATCTAAGGGGAAGCATCTTGGCACGTTATATTGGACCTAAATGCAAGCTCTCGCGCCGCGAGGGTACAGATTTGTTCTTGAAGAGCGCCCGCCGCTCGCTCGACTCGAAGTGCAAGCTCGAGTCCAAGCCCGGTCAGCACGGCCGCACCTCCGGTGCCCGCACGTCCGACTTCGGCCTGCAGCTGCGCGAGAAGCAGAAACTCAAGCGCATGTACGGCGTTCTGGAAAAGCAATTCCGCAAATACTTCGTTGAAGCTGAGCGTCGCCGTGGCAACACCGGCGAGACCCTGATTCAATTGCTGGAATCGCGTCTGGACAACGTCGTGTATCGCATGGGCTTCGGTTCCACGCGCGCTGAAGCACGCCAGTTGGTGAACCACCGCGCCATCGAGCTGAACGGCCACACCGCCGACATCGCCTCCATGCTGGTCAAGGCGGGCGACATCATCTCGATCCGCGAAAAGGCCAAAGCGCAATCGCGTATCCGCGAATCGCTCGACCTGGCCACCGGCCAGGGCTTGCCACAGTGGGTTGAAGTCGACGCCAGCAAGCTGTCCGGCGTCTTCAAGCAAGCCCCCGACCGCGCCGATGTCGCTCGCGACGTCAACGAGTCGATGGTCGTCGAATTGTATTCGCGCTAATCGTTGCAAGCAGTATTGTCGTAACATCGCATCGCCCACTTCTTCGGCATTCGCCGAAAAGTGGGCTTTGCGATGCAAGCGCCGGTTCGCCGGCTTGTCCGTCAGCCTTATCGGTGTAACGAGCCGAGGGTATTGAAAAGGAACATCCATGTCGTCACAAGGTTTTCTGAAACCCCGTTCTATCGAAGTCGAGCCGGTAGGCAAGAATCACGCCAAAGTCGTGATGGAGCCCTTCGAGCGCGGCTATGGCCACACGCTGGGTAACGCTCTGCGCCGCATCCTGCTGTCGTCCATGACAGGTTATGCGCCCACCGAAGTCCAGATGACCGGTGTGGTTCACGAATACTCCACCATCGCCGGCGTGCGCGAGGACGTCGTCGACATCCTGCTGAACCTGAAGGGCGTCGTGTTCAAGCTGCACAACCGCGAGGAAGTCACCCTGGTGCTGCGCAAGCAAGGCGCCGGCATCGTGCTGGCCAGCGACATCGAGTTGCCGCACGACGTCGAGATCATCAACCCCGATCACGTCATCGCCACGCTGACCGAAGCCGGCAAGCTGGAAATGCAGATCAAGGTCGAGCAAGGCCGTGGTTATGTGCCCGGCAACGTGCGCGCGCTGTCCGACGACCGCACCCACACCATCGGCCGCATCGTGCTGGATGCATCGTACAGCCCGGTGCGCCGCGTCAGCTATGCGGTTGAAAGCGCCCGCGTCGAACAGCGCACCGACCTGGACAAGCTGGTGCTGGATATCCAGACCAACGGCGTCATCTCGCCTGAAGAGGCCGTGCGCCAGTCGGCCCGCATCCTCATGGACCAGATTTCGGTGTTTGCCGCCCTCGAGGGCGCCGGCGACTCCTACGATAGCGCCCCGTCGCGCGGCGCGCCGCAGATCGACCCGGTCCTGCTGCGTCCCGTCGACGACCTGGAGCTGACCGTTCGCTCGGCCAACTGCCTGAAGGCCGAAAACATCTACTACATCGGCGATCTGATCCAGCGCACCGAGAACGAGCTGCTCAAGACGCCCAACCTGGGCCGCAAGTCGCTTAATGAAATCAAGGAAGTGCTGGCCGCGCGCGGCCTGACCCTGGGCATGAAGCTGGAAAACTGGCCTCCCCTGGGCCTCGAGCGTCCTTAAGGAAGTAAGCCGGCTTGCCCAGGCAGGCCGGCGGCAGCAAACGGGACTTTGCATAAATATGGTAAAGTCTTGCCCTTTCCCGGCCCGCAGCCCAGCTGATAGAAGAGCCGGATAACCAGTGGAATGTTCCCCTGGCCAACCTAGATTCAAAGGAAATCATCATGCGTCACCGTAGTGGTTTGCGTAAACTAAATCGCACCAGCAGTCACCGTCTTGCCATGTTCCGCAACATGGCCGTTTCGCTGCTCACGCACGAAGCCATCAAGACCACCTTGCCGAAAGCCAAGGAACTGCGCCGCGTCGTCGAGCCCCTTATCACCCTGGGCAAAGAGCCTACCCTGGCCAACAAGCGCCTGGCATTCGCCCGCTTGCGCGATCGCGATGCAGTCGTCAAGCTGTTCGCCGAAATCGGCCCGCGCTACAAAGAGCGCAATGGCGGCTACACGCGCGTCCTGAAAATGGGCTTCCGCCAGGGCGACAATGCACCCATGGCGTTCATGGAACTGGTCGACCGTCCGGAAGTCGAAGAAGCCGAAGCCGAATAAGGATTTGGCGGTATATGGAAACGGGCCTTTGGGCCCGTTTTTTTTGCGCGCGGTAAAATCGTTGGTCTGCAACGACTTATCAGGTTGATATCCGTGAGTTCCTCTATGCCGCCGGGACGCCGGCCGCCGGTTCGCCGGCCGCCGGTTCGCCAGGCCGATGACGCCCTTGCGGCTGCCCAGGCACAGCCGTCTTTGGCGGCCAATGACATTGTCGTGATCCTGAGCAACGCCCCCGACATGCTGCTGGCCAAACGCATTGCGCACGTGCTGGTCGAGGAGCATCTGGCCGCCTGCGTGAACCTTGGAGCGCCGGGCCTGTCTATGTATATGTGGCAGGGTGAGCTGGAGGGCTCGGAAGAGATCCCGATTACCATCAAGACGACCGGAGCGGGCGCCCAGGCCGCGATGGAGCGCCTGATGGCGCTGCACCCCTATGAAGTCCCGGAGATCCTGGTGCTGCCGGTTCTGGGCGGTTCCGCAAGCTATCTGGACTGGGTGCGGGCGCAAGTACAGGTTTAAAGGAAATCGTATGCGGTATGTGCCGCTGGCCGACAACATGATACGAACACAAGCCGGCGCCGCGCCGCAATTCGCAGGCCGGGGCGTCCGCCGCCTGTTTGCGCTGATGGCAGCCGTGCTGGCCGCCCTGCTGATGGCGGCCCTGATGCTGCGCGCCGGGCCCGCTCACGCCGAGGAAGATTTCCTCGACCCCGAGGCGGCCTTCGTGTTGTCCGCCGCCATGCCGGCGCCGGACATGCTGGACGTCCATTTCAGGATCGCGCCCAAGTACTATATGTATCGCGAGCGCTTCGAGTTCGCCGTGACGCCGGATACGGCGTCGTCTGCGCTGGGCGAACCCGTTTATCCCGCCGGCATCGTCAAGTACGACCCCACCTTCGAGAAAGACCTGGAGGTCTATTACCACCAGGTCACGGTGCGCCTTCCGCTCAAGGCCGGCCCGCAGCCATTTACCCTTTCAGTCACCAGCCAGGGTTGCGCCGATGCGGGGCTGTGCTATCCGCCCATGACCAAGGAGATCAAGCTGGTGCCCGTGGCGGGCGGCTACCAGGCGCAAGGCGCGCATGTGGCGGCCAGCGTGCCCGCGCCGCGCTCGCAGGCCGAGCTGGCCGCGCAGACCGGGTCGGCGGGCGCGGACAAGGCCACCCTTGGAAGCGCGCTGCAAATGGGCGATACCGGGTTTGCGGCCTACCTGGCCGATGCCGGCTGGGCTGAGATCATCCTGTTGTCCTTGCTGCTGGGGCTGCTGCTCTCCTTCACGCCTTGCGTGCTGCCCATGGTGCCCATATTGCTCGCCATACTGGCGGGCAATGCCGGCGAACATAAGAAGCTGTCGCGCTGGCGCGGCCTGTCGCTGGCGGCGGTGTTTGTGCTGGGGATGTCCATTGTCTACACGGTGCTGGGTGTCGTGGCCGGCCTGATTGGCGCCAGCCTGGCGATCTGGCTGCAGACGCCATGGGTGCTGGGTGTGTTCGCCATCCTGCTGGCTGTCCTGGCGTTGGCGATGTTCGACGTATTCACCTTGCAGGCGCCCACGGCGATGCAATCGGCGCTGAATCACCGGCTGTCCCGTTTGCCCGGTGGCCGCTACGGCGGCGTCTTCCTGATGGGCATGGTGTCGGCGCTGATCGTCGGACCCTGCGTAGCGGCGCCGCTGGCCGGCGTGCTGCTGTTCATTTCGCAGACGGGCGACCTGGTGCTGGGCGGTACGGCGTTGTTCGCGATGGCCTGGGGGGAAGGGCTGTTGCTGTTGGCGGTAGGCGCGACATCCGGCCTTCTGCTGCCCAAGGCCGGACCCTGGATGAACGGCGTGAAGCATCTGTTCGGAATCTTGCTGCTGGCCACGGCCTGGTGGATGGTGAACTCGATACTGCCGGGCTGGCTGAACATGCTGGGCTGGGCTTTGCTGACGCTGTGGGGCGCTGCGATGCTGGGCGCATTCGATGCGGCGCCGGTCGGAGCCGGCGCGGGTCGTTTTCTTGGCAAGGCCTTGGGTTTGTTGCTGGCATTGTGGGCGGCGGTGTTGATCGTAGGCATGGCGGCGGGCGGACGCGAGGTATTGCGGCCTTTGGCTCCGTTTGTCGGGGCGGGGCAATCCGTGGGCACCGCGGCGTCGGGTTTGAGTGTGGATGCGGTCAAGAAGCAATTTACGCAGGTGCGTTCGGTGGAAGAGCTGGATAATCTTCTGACCAATACGAATCGGCCGGTGATGCTGGATTTTTATGCGGACTGGTGTGTGTCGTGCATAGAAATGGAAAAATTCACGTTCAGCGACCCAGGTGTCGCGGCGCAGATGTCGCAGTTGCTGCTGGTGCAGGCGGATGTCACCAAGAACACGGATGATGACCGGGCTCTGCTGAAGCGCTTCAATTTGTTCGGGCCGCCGGGGATTATCTTCTTTGACACTCAAGGCCGGCAAATGGCGGATGCCAGGGTGGTCGGTTTCAAGAATGCGGAGGCGTTCGGGGCCGTATTGGATAGAGTTTTGGCGGGGCGCTGAAGGGGCTCTTGTCATTCAAGAGCTTCGTTCTTGGTGGTCGTTGTTTCCGGTTTGTCGATGCGATTGACAAATGCGCTGGACGTCCACAGACGCTCTGCTCGCGGATGGCTCGTTTGCTTTTTTTATTGACGCCGGCGGGGTGAAGCGGGTCGGGCTTTGCTCCTCGTGACCGGTTCGGCGCCTGCGCGCCGAACACCGCATCGCCTTGCTCGTCCGCCCATGCGGGCTTCCTTCGCGATCGGCTCGCTCGGTCCCGAAAGTCGCGCAGCCCAACCCCCTCCACCCCGCTGGCTGCGTTGTTGAAATGTGCCGCTAAGCTGGGGCGGTCCGGGTGCTTGGCGTTTTTCTTGGGCTGCACTGGCCGCTGAAATAGCTTTTGCGCTGTCCCTGTCCGCGCCCTATGGGCGGCGCGGACAGGGACGTTCGAGCTGGAAATGCGGAGGCTAAGTGGGCTGTAACGCCCGACTAGATGCGGCGGCGGTGTTCATGCATGATCAGTGTATGGCTGCCTGTTTGCAGGTGCCCATACGCCTCTTGCAAAGTAGGCCCGTGGCATGCATCGCTAATGCAAGCGGCATAGCTCTCGCAAGTGGCATCCGGCACTGGCAAAGTTAAATCAAACCATTCAAGAACCTTTGGATGGGTTTCTAATCATGCCTTTATCTTGAGCTGCGGCTGGCGGGCCGGGGACGGGCGACCGTTGAGCAAGCCGCGGCCCTTGCTTTGCGGCGGGGGCGTAAGAGTGCGCGCTGTCTGAATGATTTTCAGCCCACAGGCGGCTGAAAATCATGAGTTCGCGCACGTACCCCGCTGCGAAGCGAGGGCAAGGGGAGCCCCGCAGGGGCCGCAGCGATGGAAGCACGGCCCTGGCCCGCCAGCCGCAGCGGCTTAAGAGACCAAGCATGTTGCCCCAGCTACCGGCACCGGTTCAAGAAACCAAACAGCGCTTGGACCGCCGCCAGGCTAGCCCTGGTCCTTCAACAACTTGGCCGCCGCTATCGCAAAATACGTCAGGATTCCGTCGCCCCCCGCCCGCTTGAAGGCCAACAGCGACTCCATCATTACCTTGTCGTGATCCAGCCAGCCATTGGCCGCCGCCGCCTTGATCATCGCGTACTCGCCGCTGACCTGATAGGCATACGTCGGCATGCCGAACGCATTCTTCACGTCGCGCAGAATGTCCAGGTAAGGCAGCCCCGGCTTCACCATCACCATGTCCGCGCCTTCCCGGATATCGGCGGCCACTTCCCGCAGCGCCTCGTTGCGGTTGGCCGGATCCATCTGGTAGGTGAACTTGTTGGATTTACCCAAGTTGGCGGCCGAACCCACGGCGTCGCGGAAAGGGCCGTAGAAGGCGCTGGCGTACTTGGCCGAATACGCCATGATGCGGGTGTAAATGTGTTTTTCCGCCTCGAGGGCCTGGCGTATCGTGCCGATGCGGCCATCCATCATGTCGCTGGGCGCGACGATGTCCACGCCGGCCTGGGCCTGCACCAGCGCCTGCCGCGTCAGGATTTCAACGGTCGGTTCGTTCAGCACATAGCCGTCCTCGTCGATGACGCCGTCCTGGCCGTGGCTGGTGTAGGGGTCCAGCGCCACGTCGGTCAGCACGCCCAATTCGGGGAAGCGCTGCTTCAACGACGCCACGACACGGGGCACCAGGCCTTGCGGATTGGCCGCCTCGATGCCGTCCGGTGTCTTCAGGCCGGGGTCGATGACCGGAAACAAGGCGATCACCGGAATCTGCAGGGCCACGCATTCCTCGGCCGCCTTCAGCAGCGTGTCGGGCGAATAGCGGACCACGCCGGGCATGGAGGGAACCGGCTCCTGTATGCCCTGGCCTTCCATGACGAAGACCGGATAGATCAGGTCGTGCGCCGTCAGGGTGTTCTCGCGCACCAGGCGGCGGGAAAACTCGTCGCGGCGATTGCGGCGCGGACGCGCGGCGGGGAAGTCGGCGGAAAGAATAAAAGAAGTCATGGTACGACCTTCGGAGAAATCCAGTTTTCAATTTGCGCAGTGGCGGTATCCAGGCCAAGGCGATGGGTGGCCGAGAACGGCATGGCGTTCAGGGCGCCGATATCGGCCAGTTCCTTCCTGACCGCGGCGACGGCCTTGACGCGCTGGCCGTAGGGGAACTTGTCGGCCTTGGTCAGCAGCGCCAGCACCGGCGTGCCGGTGGGAGCTATCCAGTCGGCCAGGCGCCGGTCAAGCTCGGTCACGCCGCGGCGGATATCGATAAGCAGGACGATGCCGGCCAGCGAAGGGCGGTTGCGCAGATAGCCGCCCAGGACGTCGGCCCATTCCTCGCGGGCCTCGCGCGCCACCGATGCGTAGCCATAGCCCGGAAGGTCGACCAGAAAGCCCAGGAAGGCGCCGGGCTCGGCAGGGTCGGGAATGCCGAAAAGATTGATCAGGCGCGTGCGCCCGGGCGTCTTGCTGGAAAATGCCAGGCGGCGCTGATTGGTCAGCACATTGATGGCCGACGACTTGCCCGAGTTGGATCGGCCAACGAAACAGACTTCGGCCGTCGTGGGCGCCGGCAGCTGATCCAGGCGGGCCGCGGAAACGGTGAATGAAGCGCGATGCAAAATGGACACGGGGTTACCTAGAACGGTTTAATTCAAACGCTATTGTATAATCGCAGGTTTGAAACAGTTGCGTCATTTTCCTTGAAGCATGCTTTGGGTGAAAGTGGCATTGTCATCGTGGTGTCTACGGCACCCGGATCGAATAGCGATCGTCGAGGTCTTCATGAAGCGTATGCTTTCCAGAATCGTAGTTGCCAGCGGCTTGCTGCTGGGGTCTTCCGTAGTTTCACTTGCTTATGCAGCCGACGTGGCCGTGGCGAAGCCCGATGCCGCCAAGGGCGAGCAGCTGTACGCCAACGGCGACCCCGCGCGAGGCATCCTGGCCTGTGCCAGCTGCCACGGCGCGGCCGGCAACAGCACGATTCCCGCCAACCCGAATCTGGCCAGCCAACCGCATGAATACCTGGTCAAGCAACTGGTTGACTTCACCGCCAAAGACGACAAGACCCCCCCCGCACGTCGCGGCCCGGGCGGCGCCAATTCGGTCATGACCGCCTTCGCCACCGCCCTGACGGCCGAAGACAAGCAGAATATCGCCTACTACCTGACCCAGCAGGCGATCGACCCTGAAGCAGCCGCCACGGCCAGCAACGAGGCCACCATGGAGCGCGGCCAGCATATCTGGCGCGGCGGCTTGCCCGATCGCAAGGTTCCTGCCTGTGCAGGTTGCCACTCGCCCAACGGCGCGGGTGTTCCCGGCGCCTTTCCCCGCCTGTCGGGACAGCATCCGGCCTATATCGCCGAGCAGCTCAAGCTGTTCCGCAGCGGCGACCGCGCCAACAATGCCATCATGCACGAAATCGCCGACCGCATGTCCGATGCCGACATCGCCGCCGTGGCCGATTACGCCGCCGGCTTGCGTTGATGCCCGGATAAGCCACGGAATACTTTCCGTGGCAACAAGTCTAAAATACAGGGGACGCTATCGACAGCATCCCCTTTTTTATGAAGCCCGCTTCAGTGAATCATCCTTCTTCCACGCGGCGCCTCGGCGCAGACGTCATCGAGCTGCTGGGTTCCATGCGCTTCGCGGTCAGCCTGCTGATGTTTATCTGCGTGGCAAGCCTGATCGGCACGGTTCTTCAGCAGAACCAGGCCGCCAGCAACTACATCGACCAGTTCGGCCCGTTCTGGTTTGCCCTGTTCGACAAGTTTTCGATCTGGCATATCTACAATAGCTGGTGGTTCCTGCTCATCATGGCCTTCCTGGTCGTTTCGACCACGATCTGCCTGCTGCGCAATGCGCCGAAAATGGTGCGCGATGCACAGTCTTTTCGCGAGTACGTGCGCGCCAGCAGCTTGCGCTCTTTTCATCACCGCGTCGAAATCACATCGTCGGCCGCGCCGGCCCAGAGCCTGGCTCAAATGCAGCAATGGCTGACTTCGCAAGGCTACAGGTTCAAGGTCAGGCAGGAAGGCGACAGCGCGATGCTGGCCGCCAAGAAAGGCAGCGCCAACCGGCTGGGCTATATTTTCGCGCACGCCGCGATCGTGGTCATCTGCATAGGCGGCCTGCTGGACAGCGAACTGCCCGTGCGCATGCAGGTGTGGCTGGGCGGCAAGCAGCCCATTACCCAGAACATGCTGATTTCCGAGGTGCCCGAGTCGGGCCTGCTGTCGGCGCGCAACCCCAGTTTCAGGGCCAATATGCTGGTGCCGGAAGGCGCGCAAAGCAGCAGCGGCATCGTCAGCGTGGACAATGGGGTGCTGGTCCAGCCCCTGCCGTTCACCCTCAAGCTCAACAAGTTCCTGGTGGATTACTATTCCACAGGCATGCCCAGCAGCTTCAAAAGCGAGGTCGAGGTCACCGACCCGGAAACCGGCAAGTCCTTCAGCCAGACCATCGAAGTCAATGAACCCTTGCGCTACAAGGGTGTAACCGTTTACCAATCCAGCTTCGACGATGGCGGCAGCACGCTGCAGCTGGTGGGCTACCCCCTGGAGGGCGCGGCCAGCCAGCCCTTCAGTATCGACGGCACGGTTGGAAAAAGCACCGATATAACCGTCAAGGGCGATGGCGGGCAAGCGCCTTTGCAGATCGATTTCTCGGGCCTGCGCGTCATCAATGTCGAGAATATGAGCAGCGATGCCGAACCGCAGCCCAAGGCGGTCATCGACCATGTCGCCTCGGTGACGGGCAGCGCGGCCGGCGCCAAGAACGAGAACCTGCGGAACGTGGGCCCCAGCGTGCAATACCGGATCATCGGCCGGGACGGCCAGGCGCACGAATTCACCAACTATATGCTGCCCATCACGCTGGACGGCAGCCAGGTGTTCCTGGCGGGGGTGCGCGAAACCGCCGCACAACCTTACCGCTACATCAGGATTCCGGCCGATGCCGATCATTCGGTGGTAGAGTTCATGAATCTGCGGGCAGCCCTGGCCCAGCCCGCGCTGGTGCAGCAGGCGGCGGTCCGGTTCGCCGCCAGGAACGCCAATGGCGATCTGCAAGGCCCCTTGCTTGAGAAGGCCGCGCAGGGTGCTTTGGAAGCCTTCTACAAGTCTGGTTTCAACGGCATCATCGAACGGGTTCCCGAGCAGGATCGCGAAAAAGTGCTGGGCTTTGCCGTACCCATGATCCAGCTGTCCCTGCTCGAGTTGCGCGACATCGTGCGTGAGCGCGCCGGCCAGCCGGCCGTGCCGCGCGAAGGTCCCGAGGGCGAGGCGGCCGATCGCTGGATACAGCTGTCGCTGCTGGCCCTGGCCAACCTGCCCGACTATCCGGCGCCGGTCTTCATGACGCTCAAGGGTTTCGAGCAGATCGAGGCCAGCGTGTTCCAGGTGGCGCGCAGCCCCGGCAAGAACACCGTTTACCTGGGTTGCCTGTTTCTGGTCATAGGCGTTTTCTCCATGTTCTATATCCGGGACCGCCGCGTCTGGATATGGGTCAAGCCCAGCGGCCAGGGCAGCGAGCTGTTGGCGGCCATGACGTCGCAACGGCGGACTCTGGATTTCAACCATGAGTTCGATCGCTTCAAAGAGGCGTTCAAGCGCCTCTCCACGTAACGAGGTTTTCCTATGTCCGAGTCCATTATTTCATCGAGCGCCCCGATGTGGCAGGAGTCCATGACGGCCAGCGGCGACTCGCGCGGCCATCGGGGCAAGCCCGACTGGACCGATATCGTATTCTTCCTGGCCCTGGCCGTGGGAGCGGCTTACGTCCTGGTGCATTACCAGGAAAGCATGGATTACTACGAGAAGATCATTCTATGCGGCGCTGTGGCGGGTTTCAGCTGGATGGCATGGCTGTGGCGTCCGCTGCGTACGCTGATGGTCGCCAGCGGCGCCACCGCGCTATTCGCCATCTGGTTGTACAGCGGCGGGGGCGGGCTGGAGCAGGGCGACATTACCCGGGCCGAAAGCGTCTTCTTCCTGAAGTACCTGTTCTCGTCCCAGTCCGCCATTTTGTGGATGTGCTCGCTGTTCGTGCTGGCCATGATCTGTTACTGGATCGGCATCTTCAGCAAGACGGCCGCCTGGCTGGGCACGGTGCTGAGCTGGGGCGCCGTATATGCCGGGGTGACCGGCCTGCTGGTAAGGTGGCGCGAAGGCCACCTGCTGGGCCCGGACATCGGCCATATTCCGGTCAGCAATCTGTACGAAGTCTTCGTGCTGTTCGCCCTGATCACCGCGCTGTTCTACCTGTACTACGAGCGGCGCTATGCCACCCGGGCCCTGGGAGGCTTTGTCCTGCTGGTCATCAGCTCCGCCGTGGTCTTCCTGCTGTGGTATTCGTTCACGCGCGATGCCTTTCAGATACAGCCCCTGGTGCCGGCGCTTAAAAGCTGGTGGATGAAACTGCACGTGCCGGCCAATTTCATAGGCTATGGCACCTTCTCCCTGTCCGCCATGGTGGGCTTCGCCTACCTGGTGAAGGAAAACGGCCAGACGCGCTCGTGGGGCAAGCTCGCTCCCCTGTTCGTGCTGGGGGCGATATTGTGCGCCGAGCCCATGGTGTTCGGATCCCGCGAGCTCTCCGCCACCTGGATGCTCTATTTCGGAATCGGGGCGATTATCGTCGGCTCCATCCTGGCGTTTCGCGGGCCCATCGCCAGCAGGCTGCCTTCGCTGGAAATCCTGGACGACATCATGTATCGCGCGATCGCGGTCGGGTTTGCCTTCTTTACGGTCGCCACCATTCTGGGCGCGCTGTGGGCCGCCGATGCGTGGGGCACGTATTGGCAATGGGATCCCAAGGAAACCTGGGCGCTCATCGTGTGGCTGAACTACGCCGCCTGGCTGCACATGCGGCTGATGAAAGGGCTGCGCGGCACGATGGCGGCGTATTGGGCCTTGGCCGGATTGCTGGTGACCAGCTTTGCCTTCCTTGGCGTCAATATGTTCCTGTCCGGACTGCATTCGTACGGAGAACTATAAAACGGGCATCCGTGCCTGCAGTCCATCCCGGAAAGAAATGCCGCGCACCCGACCCGCCATGGGCCGGGTGTGCGGCATTTTTGTATCCGTTTATTTCCTCGAATTACGTGTTGCCACCTATTGACGGCATGATCGCAAATAATGCTGGCATATATATGTGAATATTGTAAAATTTAATGTCGAGACATCCGGGCCATTGTGCGACCACGCTGTGCACCCTGCACACTCAAGGCCAACTTCTTTCGCTGTAAAAAATAATTATGTCGGTAGTCAAAGAAGGCCCTGGCATCAAGGCTCGGGCAAATATTCTGGCCAGCGAAGCACTCGAAGCCCAACTTGGCATACTGCAAATTTTTCTGCCCATCGCCGGCTGGCTCGTCGGAAGACAAGACGGCGATGCCTGCGCCGTACTGGCGGCACGGGGGGCTTTCCGCACATTTCCGTCCGAAGCCCTGGGGCGTCTGCTGGAAAACGACTGGCACGATTGCGCACGCGTCGGCGGCTTCCATTACCGGTCCGTCACCGACGCCGAACACATCCATCTGCCCCGGCGTGTCCCCGCCGATCCGCGCAAAGGCTATCTGATCATGGCCCGCCTTGAAGAACAAGAGGGCGACAGCATGGGCTGCGTCGTGGGCTTTGCCTACGAGCCCATGGTCGCCCAGTTGGCCTTGTGCGCGCAAAACCTGCGCCTGTGCGTAGCCGCCATGGCCCTGGTGGTGAACCTGCATGCCGAGCTGGATATCGCCGAGCAAATGGTCATCGAGATGCAGCGCGATGCATTCATCGATCCGCTTACCGGTGTGTTCAATCGCGCAGGCTGGATCAACCGCCTGGCGCATATCGACGCGCTGGCGTCCAGCACCGACGAAGACGCCGCCATCGTGATGCTGGACCTGGACTTCCTGAAAGTCGTGAACGATACGCGGGGCCATGCGGCGGGCGACGACCTCCTTCGACTTACCGCCCAGACCATTTCATCGGTGTTGCGCAGCACCGATTCGGTGGGGCGACTGGGGGGCGACGAGTTCGGGGTGGTGGTGCAACAGGCCACGCCCGCGGTGGCCGAATCGCTCATGAGCAGGCTAAGCCAGGCGCTGAACCAGAAAGACATCCGGATATCCATCGGCATGGCGCTTAAGTCCGAGGCCGGAACGCTGAAGAAAACCATGCATCTGGCCGACGAGCGCATGTATGCCGAGAAACGGAAAAAGCCGGTGCCGGCCCGCAGCCGGCCCGGCCCAAGCCGCTACACGGCCTAAGGCTCAAGGCGCGCTTGCGCCGCCGTCTTCCTGATGAATGCCAGCGTTTCCGGGGACGACACCAGGTCGGTGATCGTAAGGGCATTCAGTATGTCTATGGGCGGCCTGGATTTCGATACGATATAGCCCTGCACATAATCCACACCCATGTCCTGCAGCGCCTGCATCGTGGCGCCATCTTCCACCCATTCCGCAATGCTCTTCATGCCCAGGTTGCGCGCAAGTTCGACGATGGTGCGCACAATGGCGATATTGGTGTCGTTGGCCAGCATGTCCTTGATCAGGGCGCCGTCGATCTTGATGGCATCGGCGCGCAGCTCCTTCAGATAAGAGAACGAGGTGTAGCCGGCCCCGAAATCGTCCAGCGCGATGCGTACGCCCATGCGCTGCAGGCGCTTCATGAACTGCCGCGTACGGTCGAGGTCTTGCAGTGCGACGCCTTCGGTGATTTCGACGCACAGGCGCTTGGTGAGATGGCTGTGATGGGCCAGGTTTGCGAAGAAGGCATCGATGAATTTGTCGTCGTTCAGCGATACGCCGCTAAGGTTGATGCTGATGAACTGCGTCTTCCCCAACCGCTTCTCGTGCTTCGCAAGCCATTCCAGCGTGGCCGAGAACACCCATTTGTCGATGATGGTGATGGTGCCGCTTTCTTCGGCCGACGACACGATCTTGCCCGAGGGAATCAAGGCGCCGGCGGAATCGCGCACGCGCAGCAGCACCTCGAAGTTCAGGGACTGCAAGGGGTCTTTCAGCGACATGATGGGCTGCAGTTCCAGATAGAGGCCGCGCGGAGAATCGCCCCCTTCAAGCTGGTCGAACAGGCGCAGCTCTTCGGTATGGTCCAGCAATTCCTGCGAGTCCTGCTCGTAGACGACCACGCTCTGGTGCTGCTTGCGCGCCTCGCGGCATGCGTGGTTGGCCGCCGAGATGGCGTCCTTGGCGCTCATGCTCTGGTTTACCTCGACGACGCCGATCGCGCTCTTGATCTGGAATGCGCGCGTGCCGATATGGAAGGCGGTCGTGCTCAACTGCTCTATGATCCGCTTGGCGGCCTCGCGCGCTTCGCTCACCGGCGTATTGGGAAAAAGCACGATGAACTCGTCGCCGCCTATGCGGCCGATATGCTGCGAGTCGGACAGCGCGGATTTGATGCGCTGGCACACCTGCTTGAGCACCTCGTCGCCGGCCGTGTGGCCGAACAGCCCGTTGATGCGCTTGAAGTGATCCAGATCCAGATAGGCCAGCGCACAGGGCTGGCCCTCTTTGAGATCGCCCAGCGACTTGTCCAGCGCTTTTTCTATGCCGCGCCGGTTCAACACGTCGGTAAGCGGATCGTTGTCGGCCAGCAGGCGAAGCTGATTGATGGTTTTCGTGCGGGCGGTGATGTCTTGCAGCGAACCTTCTATCCGGCCGTCGGCCATGGCCGCCCGCACCACGAAATGCTGGGGCAGGCCGGGATCGTTGGATGGGTCCAGCCTTTTGATCTCGACTTCCTGTCCGGCCTCGGTCTGTTCCGACAGCTTGTGCCAGTCCTGCTCCTCGAAGTAGTCGGTCCAGTGGATGGCGGTATCGTTGTCGTTGTTCAGGGAAACGCCCAGCATCTGCTCCAGCACGGGATTGGCGCGCTGGAAGACATTGTCGAACCCCAGGGTGAACATGCCTATGGGCGTGACGGCGTAATTGCTGACCAGTTCGGTCTGGGCCCGGATGCGCTCCCTGCGGTCCTCGCGCATCCGCTCGGCCACCGCCAGCGCGATCATCACGTTCGACAGCAGCAGGGCGACCACACTGTTGAATATGTCGACGAAGGGCGTGCGGCCGAAAATGACCAGCAGGATGCCCGAAAGCATGACGCACAGCGCCATGCTGAGCGAAACGATATGCCACATCCATACCCGCGAACGGGTCCGGTAGACGGTGCGCGCCAGCAGGAACGCCATAACCAGTATGCCGAAGCCGCAGACCGCCCACATCAGCGGCCGGAACTGCTCATAGGGCAGCAGGAATGCCGCGGCCAGCTGCAACAGGCCGGCCCACTGGGTGATCCGCAACAGGCGGGGGTAGCTGGCGACCCGGCTGCTGCGGAACAACTGGGTGAAGAGCGTATAGGTCAGCAGGTAGTAAGCGGCAACGGTCACCTGCCGGATGAAAGGCATCCACTCCAGCGGGATGTTCCTGCCCAGCCATTGGGTATCCCAGCCCATGGCCAGCGCGCCCAAGCGCAGGTTGCCGACCAGCCAGGCGGCCAGCAGCAGGTAGATCCATTCGCGATTGGTGATGGCGATGACCAGAATGAACAGCGCGATGGTCAGCAGGCCCCCTTCGAGCAGGCTTACGCCGCGATCGAACCGGCTGGTGGAGGTGCGCAGGTCGGTGATGGACCAGAGATCCACGTTCAGGGTGGTCTGGTCGACGAACGTGGCGAAGCAGACGATGCTAGCCGGAAGCGGAGAACGGCCGAGCATGACGGAGTACCCCTGCTTGGACGTGCGCAGCGAACCGGTGGTCAGGTCCTGGTCGGCGGCGCCTAGCGAGCGCATGGTGGCGGCGTTCCAGCAGGCGATGCGCTGTGTCAGCCGCGACGGCACATCGATGGCGGTTTCGCCCAGTTCAGGTTCGGCGGGAACGTCGACCAGAAACCATGTCGGGCCATCGACCTTGGCATGCGTAACGTGTTCGCGCCGTTTCAGGGCCTCCAGCGCTGTGCTGGGCGAGTGTGCGAAGCCGGGGTCGGGGAATACCTGAAGTTGAAGCGGGCTGCCGCTGGTGGGCGGATAGCGGTTGTTCAGCATGAGCAGGGCCGCTATCGAGAACAGCACGATTCCGGCCGGTACGGCATACAGGGAAAAATAGTAGACCAGCCGGCCGCAGGCGCTAGCGAGCTTTTTGGGGAACGCGTGGCAAAACGTGTTTAAAAACGTCATGATCTACTGTGGCCGACTTTTCCGCCCTGCAAGCGGCCCGGTCCGGGCCGCTTGCAGGGCATAAAACTTAACTTGATGCCGCCGCCTGGTTCGCGACGACATGGGCGGCATTCGCCTGTGTCGAATCTGCCCAGGTGTTTGATGCGAGGCATAAGTCGTTCGGCTTACAGTATGTTAACGGTCATTTCGCTTGTTTCTTTATATTGCGGCGGCCGCCAATGTCAACGATGGTCAAGGCAGCGTGGTTTCAGCCGAAAACAGGCTTTCCAGCGTCTCGCGGGGGCGCACCACGTGGGCCTGGCCGCCATCGACCATGACTTCGGCGGCGCGCGGGCGGGTATTGTATTGGCTGGCCATGGTGAAGGCGTAGGCGCCAGCGGACATGATGGCAAGCAGGTCGCCTTGTTGCAGCGCAAGCTTGCGGTTGCGCGCCAGCCAGTCGCCGCTTTCGCAAATGGGGCCCACGATGTCATAGGAAGGGGTGCCGGCATTGCGCTCGCGCGGGTTCACCGGCTCGACACTGTGCCAGGCATCGTAGAGCGTGGGGCGTATGAGATCGTTCATGGCGGCATCGACGATGGCGAAGTTCTTCGCCTCGCTGTGCTTCAGGTATTCCACCGTGGTCAGCAGGACGCCGGCATTGCCGACCAGCGAGCGGCCCGGTTCCAGGACGATCTGCAAATGGCCCAGGCCATGCCGGTCCAGTTCCTGGAACACCTTGTCCAGCAATGTCGTGGGCGAGAGCAGGGTTTCGTCGGTATAGCGTATGCCTATGCCGCCGCCCAGGTCCAGGTGCTTCAGGTGGATGCCGGCGCCGGCCAGCTCCTCGATCAGGGCGATGAGCTTGCCCAGGGCGTCGATATAGGGGCTGACTTCGGTGATCTGCGATCCGATGTGGCAGTCCACCCCGACGATTTCCAGGCCGGGCAGGGCGGCGGCACGCTGGTAGACGGCCAGGGCGGTTTCGATGGCGATGCCGAACTTGTTTTCCTTCAGGCCGGTTGAAATATACGGATGGGTCTGCGCATCGACGTCGGGATTGACCCGCAAGGATACCGGGGCGACCTTGCCCATGGCATGCGCCACCTGGGACAAGCGCAGCAACTCGGCCTCGGATTCCACATTGAAGCACTTGACGCCGGCTTCCAGGGCATTCTTCATTTCCCAGGCCTGTTTCCCGACGCCGGAAAAGACGATGCGGGAGGGATCGCCGCCTATGGCCAGGACACGGGCCAGTTCTCCGCCCGACACGATGTCGAAGCCGGAGCCAAGCTTCTTGAACTCATTGAGCACGGCCAGGTTCGAGTTGGCCTTCATGCCGTAGCACACCAGCACATCGCGGTCCCGGGCAGCCGTCCGGTAGGCTGCCCAGGCATCGTGCAAGGCCTGGCGCGAATAGACATACAGGGGGGTGCCGTATTCACGGGCCAGGTCGGCCAGCGGGACGCGCTCCGCATGGAGGGAGCCGTTCAGGAACTGGAAATGAGGAGCAACAGTCATCGTTTACTTGGAGTGGTTGGATTCGTCGGGCTGCGCCGAGGCGGCCGCGGCCTATTTTTCTTGGACCGGAGCCGTTGTGGCGGGCTCGGATGCCGGAAGCGCGGCGGGTGTGGGCGGCGCCGCAAGCGATTCGTCGGGCGGCGGGGGCGGCATGTACAGCGGTCCCTTGTAGCCGCAGGCGGCCAGCATGGAGACCAGGGCCAGACAGGCCGCGTAGCGGCAGACGGCGTAGGCGGACGTCGGGGCGGATTGCGCTTGCATGGTGAACCTCATTAAAACGGTACGTCGGGCGGTTGTTCGCGTCGGGGCTGCCCGCCTCCGCCGGTCAGTTGATTGAGCAGGTCGCTGATGCCGTCGGAGCCGCCGCCATCCAGGGGGATGTCGTTGGGCGAAGGCAGGCCTACGCGCGCCACGGCCTGTCCGGGGGGGAACTCGGCAAAGTAGAAGTCGCCGTCGATCTTGCTGAGCCCATCGGGAATGGGGCCGGGTGGAGTCTGGGGCTGGTCCTTCAGGGCATAGCGCATGTAGTCCAGCCAGATGGGCAGCGATGCGCCACCGCCGGTTTCGCTGGAGCCCAGTGAACGCGGCTGATCGTAGCCCATCCAGACCACGCCGACCAGCTTGGGCGTGAAGCCCGCAAACCAGGCGTCATGCGATTCGTTCGTGGTGCCGGTCTTGCCGCCGATGTCGTCGCGCTTGAGTTCGCGGTGTACCCGGGCGCCGGTGCCGTACGTGGCCACGCCGCGCAGCATGTCGTTCATGACATAGACGGTGCGCGGGTCGATGGCCCGGGCCGCCGCGTCGCCGGCGATGATGGGTTTGGCCTGCATGATGACCTTGCCGCTGCTGTCGGTGACGTGGTCGATCAGGTAGGGCGGAATGCGATAGCCGCCGTTGGCGAAAACCGCATAGGCACCCGCCAGCTGCAGGGGCGTGACGCTGCCCGCGCCCAGTGCCAGGGGCAGCACGGCGGGCTGGCGCTCGCGGTCGAAGCCGAAGCGCGTGACGTAGTCCTGCACGTACTTGGGGCCCACGGCCTGCATGATGCGGATGGACACCATGTTCTTGGATTTGTACAGGCCCTGGCGCATGGTCAGCATGGGTTCGTAGGTGCGGCCGTAATTCTTCGGAGCCCAGGCTTTCGAACCGGTTTGAGCGGCGGTCAGGGTAAAGGGTTCGTCGGAGACCTGGGTGGCCGGCGTCAGTCCGCGCTCCAGGGACGATGCATAGATGAAGGGCTTGAACGCCGAGCCCGGCTGGCGCCAGGCTTGCGTGACGCGGTTGAACTTGCCGTCCTCGAAGTCGAAGCCGCCCACCAGGGACTGGATCGCGCCGTCTTGCGGCCGCAGCGAGACGAAGGCGGCCTGCACGGTGGGCGCGTTGATCACTTCCCAGTGGTCGCCGTTCTTATGGACGTAGACCACCGAGCCGCGTTCTATCCTGACATTGTCCTTGGCATTCTTGACCAGGCCCCGGGCCACGATGCGCAGAGCGCCTTTGTCGGTGACCTCGATGATTTCGTTGGAGGTGCGCGCCACGGTGATCTTGGTCGGGCTGGCCGCCAGTACCACGCCGGTGAGCAGGTCGCCGTTGTCGGGATACTTTTCCTGCAATTCGTCGAGTATGGCGTCCAGCTGGGCGGGCGAGCTCTCAATGCCCGCGGGCAGATCCAGGGTTTCTTCCGGCCCCGGATAGGGGGCGCGGCGGGTGTAGTCCAGGATGCCTTCCCTGACCGCCTGGTAGGCGGCTTCCTGGTCTTTGGATCGGACCGTGGTGTAGACGTTGAAACCGCGGGAATAGATGTCGTCCTGATAGACGCCGTAAAGCAATTGCCGCGCCAGTTCGGCGACGTAATCGCCGTGGATGGCGTAGCCTCCGGCCGGTGTCCCGGGCGCCGATTGGATGACGATCTTCTGTTCCTTTGCCTGCTGGTACTCGGCTTCGGTCAGGTAGCCCAGGTTGCGCATGCGTCCCAGCACGTAGGCCTGGCGCGACTTGGCGCGGTCGAAGTTGGCGATGGGATTGAAGCGCGAGGGCGCCTTGGGGATGCCGGCCAGCATGGCGGCTTCGGCGGGCGTGATGTCGGCCAGCTGCTTGCCGAAATAGGTGCGCGACGCGGCCGCGAACCCATAGGCGCGGTGACCCAGATAGATCTGGTTCATGTACAGGTCGAGGATCTGGTCCTTGGTCAGCGTGGCTTCGATCTTGAACGTCAGCAGCAGTTCGTAGAACTTGCGGGTATAGGTTTTCTCGGAGGACAGGTAGAAGTTCCGGGCGACCTGCATGGTGATCGTGCTGGCGCCCTGGGTTTTCGACATGTGCGTCAGGTTGGCGACTACGGCGCGCGCCACGCCCGTCCAGTCTATGCCCCCGTGCTGGTAAAAGCGGTCGTCTTCGGCTGATAGAATGGCCGATTTCATGACGTCGGGTATTTCGTTGAAGCGCAGCACATTGCGGCGCTCTTCGCCGAACTCGCCGATAAGCACCTTGTCGGCCGTGTAGATGCGCAGGGGCACCCGCGGCCGGTAATCGATCATGGCGCTCAGGTCCGGCAGATTGGGCCAGGCCAGCGCCAGGGCCAGGGAGCCGAGCAGCGCGCCGCATAGCCCCAGCCCCGCCGCGAAAATCGCGGCCTTGAGGAAAAAGCGGCCAATCCACGAAGAGGTCGCGGCGGAATTTTTTTTGGGGGAAGCGGTAGAAGAACTCATTAGGGGCGATTTTAAGTCTAACCGTGAGCAGACTATGATTTGCGCATCAGCTTAATGTAACCAAGTAATGCAGTGTAGTGGGGTGCGGCCAGCTTGCAAGTGGGATAATACACAAATGAATGACTCTTTACCTTTCGAGCCTGCCGTCCAAGCCGCAAGCGATGCGGGCGCCTGCGAGCCGTCCGAGCCGGCCCTGCTGCCTTTCGGGCAGCCGGTTTTCCTGGTGGGCATGATGGGCGCGGGCAAGACGACCATAGGGCGTCATCTGGCCCGCAGCCTGCATCGTGAATTCATGGACCTGGACCACGAGCTGGAGGCGCGTTGCGGCGTCAGGGTGTCCCTGATTTTCGACATCGAGGGCGAAGAAGGGTTCCGCAGGCGGGAGACCGCGGCGCTGGACGAATGTTCCCGCAAGCCGGGGATCGTGCTGGCGACCGGCGGCGGCGCGGTGCTGGCGGCGCAGAATCGGGAATATCTGAAAAAGCGCGGCGTCGTGGTGTATTTGCGCGCCAGCGCGGATGAATTGTTTCGCCGCCTGGCGCGGGACCGCAGCCGCCCCCTGCTGCAGACCGCCGACCCGCAGGGGCGCATACGCGAACTGATCGCGCAGCGCGAGCCGCTGTATGCAAGCATCGCCGACCTGACCATAGAAACCGGCGCCATGCCGGTGGCGCAGGTCGTGCGCGCGCTTGTTCCCATGCTTCAACAACACGAGGTAAATCCATGAGCACAGTCCAGGTCGAAACGCCCGGGGGCGCTTATCCCATTCATGTGGCCGCCGGCCGCCTGGACGCGCTGGCGCAAAGCATACCCGGCGATGCCACAGCCATCGCCATCGTCACCAATCCGACGGTGGCGGCGCATTACGCCGGACGGGTCGAACAGGCGCTGGCCCGCACGGGCAAGCGCGTATTGCGCATCGAACTGCCCGATGGCGAAGCGCACAAAGACTGGCGGACGCTGAACCTGATCTTCGATAGCCTGTTACAAAATAAGCTGGATCGCAAAGCGGTTCTGCTCGCCCTGGGCGGCGGAGTGGTGGGCGATATCTGCGGCTTTGCCGCCGCCAGCTATATGCGGGGCATACGCTTCATCCAGGTGCCCACCACCTTGCTGGCGCAGGTCGATTCCTCGGTGGGCGGCAAAACCGCGATCAACCACCCTCTGGGCAAGAACATGATCGGGGCTTTCTACCAGCCCCTGGCCGTGGAAATCGACACCGACGTGCTGGCGACCTTGCCGGCGCGTGAAGTGTCCGCCGGCCTGGCCGAGGTCATCAAGCACGGCCTGATCATCGATGCGGAATTCTTCGCCTGGTGCGAACGCAATGCGGCGGCCCTGCGCGCCCTGGACCCCCAGGCGATCACCTACGCCATCCAGCGTTCCTGCGAACTCAAGGCCCAGGTCGTGTCGCAGGACGAACGCGAATCCGGCCTGCGGGCGATTCTCAACTTCGGCCACACCTTCGGCCATGCCATCGAGTCCGGCATGGGCTACGGGCAATGGCTGCATGGCGAAGCCGTGGGTTGCGGCATGGTGCAGGCCGCCGAGCTGTCGGCACTGACGCTGGGCCTGCCCGCTGAAAGCGTGGAGCGCGTGCGCGCCCTGGTCCAGGCCATAGGCTGCCCCATCCAGCCGCCCGACCTGGGCACCGAACGCTGGATAGACCTGATGCAGGTGGACAAGAAAACCGAGGGCGGTCAATTGCGCTTCGTCCTGCTGCCCGAAATCGGCCAGGCCCGGCTGCAGGCGGCGCCGCTGGACGATGTGCGCCGCGCCCTTGAAAAAACCGTCGCGCCAGCGGCGGCCTAGGGCCTGTCGACGATGCGGGCGCCGGCTTCCTACGCATGCCATCCCGATCTGACGCGCGGGCGGCGGCACGTCGAGCCGGCGGCGGTCGGCCGCAATCAATTCCAGCGGGACCGCGACCGGATCATCCATTGCAACGCATTCCGCCTGCTCGAATATAAAACCCAGGTCTTCATCAACCACGAGGGCGACCTGTTTCGCACCCGCCTGACGCACAGCATCGAAGTGGCCCAGATCGCGCGCACGCTGGCGCGGAACCTGGGCCTGCACGAAGACCTGACCGAGGCGATTTCGCTGGCCCACGACCTGGGCCATACCCCCTTCGGCCACGCCGGGCAGGACGAGCTGAATGCCTGCATGCGCGAGCTGGCGCCCAAGGCCGGCGGCTTCGAGCACAATCTGCAAAGCCTGCGGGTGGTGGACGAGCTGGAGGAGCGCTATGCGGCGTTCAACGGCCTGAATCTATGCTTTGAAACGCGCGAAGGCATCCTGAAGCATTGCTCGGTCAGGCACGCCAGGCTGCTGGGCGATGTAGGCGAACGCTTCCTGAATCGGACGCAGCCGTCGCTGGAGGCGCAGATCGCCAACCTGGCCGACGAGATCGCCTACAACAACCACGATATCGACGACGGCCTGCGTTCGGGGCTTATCACCATAGAGCAGCTGCAGATGCTGGAGATCTTCGCCACGCACCACGCCGCCGTGAAGCGCAGGCACCCCACCCTGGAAAAGCGGCGGCTGGTGGCCGAGATCATCCGGTCGATGATCAATACCCTGGTGATGGACCTGACCGAAACCACCCTGGCCAATATCGCCGTGCATAAACCCGACAGCGCCGATGCGGTGCGCGCGGCGCCGCCGCTGGCCGCGTTTTCCGTTTCGATGCGGCGCCAGGCGGATGCCCTGAAAAGCTTCCTGCTGGAAAACCTGTATCGGCACTATCGGGTCATGCGGATGACGACCAAGGCGCGGACCATCGTGCGCGAGTTGTTCACGGCTTTCTTGCAGGACCCCCGGCTGCTGGCCGGCGACTACCGGCGCGACGACGACGTGGCGCAGGCGCGGGCCATTGCCGACTACATCGCGGGCATGACCGACCGCTACGCCATACGCGAGCACCACAATCTTTTCCACATGGACCAGGGCCTGTGAAGGCTGGAAGCGAAGGCGCGCCCGGCGCTTAGCGGACGGCGGGCCGCATGCGGAACAGCGGCGGCGCTACTTGGCTTTCAACAGCGGTTTCAGATAGCGTCCGGTATGGCTGGCCGGCGCGGCGCCGATGTCCTCGGGTGTGCCCTGGGCCACGATGCGGCCCCCGCCCCCGCCACCTTCGGGACCCATGTCGACCACCCAATCGGCGGTCTTGATGACGTCCAGGTTGTGTTCGATGATGACCACCGTATTGCCACCCTCGACCAGCTTGCGCAGCACGTCCAGCAGCAGGGCGATGTCCTGGAAATGCAGGCCGGTGGTGGGTTCGTCGAGGATATACAGGGTGCGGCCGGTGCTGCGCTTGGACAGTTCCAGCGACAGCTTGACGCGCTGCGCTTCGCCGCCGGACAGGGTCGTGGCGCTTTGGCCCAGTCGCAGGTACGACAAGCCCACATCCATCAGGGTGTGCAGCTTGCGCGACACGGTGGGCACCGCTTCGAAGTAGTCCAGGGCCTGTTCCACGGTCAGGTCCAGCACCTCGCTGATGCTGCGTCCGCGATAGCGGATCTCCAGGGTTTCGCGGTTGTAGCGCTTGCCGCCGCACACGTCGCAGGGCACGTACATATCGGGCAGGAAATGCATTTCCACCTTGACCACGCCGTCGCCCTGGCAGGCCTCGCAGCGGCCGCCCTTGACGTTGAACGAGAAGCGGCCCGGGTCGTAGCCCCGCGTGCGCGACTCGGGCACGCCGGCGAAGAGTTCCCGTATCGGCGTGAACATGCCGGTGTAGGTGGCGGGATTGCTGCGCGGCGTGCGGCCGATGGGGCTCTGGTCCACGCTGATGATCTTGTCGAAGTGCGCCAGCCCTTCAAGCGAGTCGTAGGGCGCCGGTTCGGTCTGGGCCCTGTGCAGCTTCTGGGCGACCGCGGTGGCGAGCGTGTCGTTGATCAGCGTGGATTTGCCCGAGCCCGAAACCCCGGTGATGCACACCAGCCTGCCGGTGGGTATGGCCAGATCCACGGATTTCAGGTTGTTGCCGCGGCAGCCCTTCAGTTCAAGCCAGGCCTGATCGGACGTGACGGCGCGGCGGGGAGGAATGGCGATGGAGCGCGCTCCGCTGAGGTATTGGCCGGTCAACGATTGCGCATTCGCCGCCAGTTCTTGCGGCGTGCCCTGCGCCACGATCTGGCCGCCGTGCTCGCCCGCGCCCGGACCCATGTCCAGTACGAAGTCGGCGGAACGTATCATGTCTTCGTCGTGCTCGACCACAATGACGCTGTTGCCCAGGTCACGCAGGTGCTGCAGCGTTTGTATGAGCCGGTCGTTATCGCGCTGATGCAGGCCGATGGACGGTTCGTCCAGCACGTACATCACGCCGGTCAGGCCGGAGCCGATCTGGCTGGCCAGGCGTATGCGCTGGGCCTCGCCGCCGGAAATGGTGTCGGCGCTGCGATCGAGCGACAGGTAGTTCAGCCCCACATTGTTCAGGAACTGCAGGCGCGCTTCGATCTCGCGCACGATGCGGTCGGCGATCTCTTTCTTGGCGCCGCCCAACGCCAGGGCCTGGAACCAGGCCAGGCAATCGGACAGCGACAGGGCCTCGACTTCGAAGATGGCGCGGCCGCGGCGCTGCGCCTCGCCCGGTTCGTCGCCGATCAGGACGTGCCGGGCCTCGGCGCGCAGGCGCGAACCGTGGCAGTCGGGGCAGGTCTTGGTGTGCCGGTACTTGCCCAGTTCCTCGCGCACCGCGCTGGAATCGGTTTCGCGCCAGCGCCGCTCCAGGTTCGGGATGATGCCCTCGAACGGATGCTTCTTGACGGTGCTGCGCCCCTTTTCATTCAGGTACAGAAAAGGGATGGCCTCGTCGCCGGAGCCGAACAGGATGCGCTGGCGGATACCTTCGGGCAGTTCTTCGAAGGGAGTGTCGATGTCGAATTCGTAATGGGCCGCCAGGCTGGTCAGCAGGGTGTGCGTAAACGCGTTGCGCCGGTCCCAGCCGTTGATGGCGCCGCTGGCCAGGCTCAGTTCGGGGAAGGCCACGACCCGCTTCGGGTCGAAGAAATCCACGCAGCCCAGGCCGTCGCAGGTGGGACAGGCGCCCACGGGGTTGTTGAAGCTGAACAGGCGCGGCTCCAGCTCGGTCAGGCTGTGATGGCAGACCGGACAGGCGTAGCGGCTGGAGAAGGCATGCTCTTCGTTGGTGTCCATGTTCAGCGCGATGACGCGGCCTTCCGCCAGGCCCAGCGCGGTCTCGAAGCTTTCGGCCAGGCGCTGCTGGCTTTCCGGCTTGACGCGCAGCCTGTCGACCACCACGTCGAAATCATGCTTCTCGGTTTTCTTCAGGGGCGACAACTCGTCCAGCGACACCATTTCGCCGTTCACGCGCAGCCGCACAAAACCCTGTGCCTGCAGGCTTGCGCATTCCTCTTCGAAGCTGCCCTTGCGCGAACGGGCCAGCGGCGCCAGGATGGCCAGCCGGGTATCGGGCGCCCAGCTTTGCACCTTGTCGACCATCTGGCTGACGCTTTGTGCCTGCAGCGGCAGGCCGTGATCCGGGCAATAGGGGGTGCCGACCCGCGCGTACAATAAGCGCAGGTAGTCGTGGATTTCCGTAATGGTGCCGACCGTGGAGCGGGGGTTGTGGCCCGCCGACTTCTGTTCGATGGAAATGGCCGGGGACAGCCCTTCGATCAGGTCGACGTCGGGCTTGTCCATGAGCTGCAGGAATTGCCGCGCGTAGGCCGACAGGCTTTCCACATAGCGGCGCTGGCCTTCGGCATACAAGGTATCGAAAGCAAGCGAGGACTTTCCCGATCCGGACAGGCCCGTTACCACCACCAGCTTGTGGCGCGGCAAATCGACGGAAACATTTTTAAGGTTATGCGTTCGGGCGCCCCGGATGCGTATCGCTTCCATAAGCTTCAAGGTTCAGGTCTTTCAAAGGCTAACTTGCTACTATAACGCGCAGCCCGGTTCCGTGCGCTAGCCCGTTTGCGGGAGGCCGCGTAGCCCGGACTCTTGTGCGCTTATCCATCTAACGAGTTTTTATGAGCCATCCCGCCGATCATCCCGGTATCTCTTCCCGGGCGAAGCTCAGGCTGACGCCCACCGAGCGGCGCGCCAGCGTCACCCTGGCGCTGCTTTTCGCCTCGCGCATGCTGGGCCTGTTCCTGCTGACCCCCATTTTCGCGGTGGCGGCCCAGACCATCCCCGGCGGCAACGATGCGGCCAAGGTCGGGCTGGCGCTGGGCGCCTATGGCTTGACGCAAGCCATCATGCAGATCCCGCTGGGCATGGCGTCGGACCGCTACGGCCGCCGCGCCGTGATCGTCTTCGGCATGCTGCTGTTCATTATCGGCGGGGTCATCTGCGCCCTGGCCGAGAATGTGGACTGGATCATCGCGGGCCGCGTCATCCAGGGCCTGGGGGCGGTCTCCGCCGCCATCACCGCCTGGGTGGCCGATGCCACGCGACCCGAGGTACGCACGCGGGCCATGGCCATGGTGGGCGGTTCCATCGGCATTTCATTTGCCGTGTCCCTGGTCCTGTCGCCCATGCTGGTGGGCGAGTTCGGCCTGTCGGGCCTGTTCTGGGCCATCAGCCTGCTGGGCTTCGTCTGCCTGCTGATCGCCTGCTTCGTGGTGCCGGCCGTTCCCCTGGCCAAGGCACCCATCGTCCAGGCCCGGCCGCGCGACGTTCTGGGCCATGTCGACCTGCTGCGCCTGAATTTCGGCGTCTTCTGCCTGCACTTCATCCTGATGGCCCTGTTCATCGTGGCGCCGGGCCTGCTGGCGACGCTGGGCGGTTACAAGTCCGCCAATCTGTGGGAAGTGTATCTGCCCGTCATTTTGCTGTCCTTCGTCCTGATGGTGCCCGCGGTCTTCTATACCGAGACCCGGCGCGCCCACAAGATCGCGCTGGAGATCGCGGTGGCCGGCCTGGTGGTCGTGCTGGCCCTGATGCCGCTGGCCAGCCACAGCTTTTTCTGGACGGTGGCGATGCTGGTCGGCTTTTTCATCGCCTTCAATATCCTGGAAGCCTTGCAGCCCTCGCTGGTTTCCCGGGTGGCTCCGCCGGAATACAAAGGCCTGGCCCTGGGCTTTTACAATACGGCGCAATCCCTGGGCGTGTTCCTGGGGGGCGCGGCGGGTGGCTTGTTGGCGTCGCTGAACCGTTCGTCGGCGGTGTTTCTGGTGTCGGCCGCCCTGGCCTTCGTGTGGTTCCTGACCGCGCGCGGCTTCAAGGAACGATCCTGAGACGGGACGAATTCGTGCCATCGTGTTAGTACGGCTTGATGTGGCAGACGGGCCTGGAATCGTCGATAATGACGTCAATATGAAATTTTCAAGTTAAGGGTAAGCCATGGCCTCAGTCAACAAAGTCATTCTCGTCGGTAATCTTGGACGAGACCCCGAAGTGCGCTACAGCCCCGACGGCGCCGCCATCTGCAACGTATCCATTGCCACCACCTCGCAATGGAAGGACAAGGCCACGGGCGAAAAGCGCGAAGAAACCGAATGGCACCGCGTGGTCTTCTACAACCGCCTGGCTGAAATCGCTGGCGAATACCTGAAGAAAGGCCGTTCCGTCTATGTGGAAGGCCGCCTCAAGACCCGCAAGTGGCAAGACAAGGACACCGGCGCCGACCGCTACAGCACCGACATCGTTGCCGACCAGATGCAGATGCTGGGCGGCCGCGGCGACGACGCCGGCATGGGCGGCGGCGGTACGGAATACAACCAGGCGCCTGCCCAGCAGCGCAGCCAGCGCCCCGCCCAGCCGCGTCCCGCCGCGCCGCAGGCCTCGCCCGCGGCCAACCTGGCCGATATGGACGACGATATTCCATTCTAAAGCCGGTCTTGTGTGCGGCGCTAGTTGTATTCGTCGCGCACTTTCTTCACCGTCTGCTCCAGCCGGTTCTTGGCCGATAGCACATGCGCTTCCATTTCATGCGCGGCCGTTTGCGCATCGCCGGCCTGCAGGGCGCGAACGATGCGCTGGTGTTCCCGGTTCGATTCCTCGATACCCGCGGTGACCAGTGAAAAATGCCTGAACAGGGTCTGTTCACGGGTGTAGCGTTCGTACAGTTCCAGCAGGCGGCTGTTGCCGCTGGTCTGATGCAATAGCTGATGAAACGCCAGATTGGTCTTGAAGTAGGCCTCCCGGTCGCCGCTGCCGACGCTCTGGTCCATATCGGCCGCATAGGCGGCAAGCCGCTCGAGGATCTCGGGTGTCATGTTGCGGCTGGCGGCCAGGACGCCTGCGCGCTCGACGGCGGCGCGAACGTCATAGATCTCCATGACATCGTCCAGGTCTATCCTTCGGACAAAAGCGCCTCGGTATGGAATCAGCTCGACCAGCCCCGCGTCGGCCAGGCGGGCCAGGGCGCTGCGTACGGGGCCGCGGCTGATGGAAAACGCTTTCGCCAGTTTCGAGTCGTTCAGGCGTTCGCCGCCCTGCAGTTTGCCCGAGAGAATGATCGCTTCGATGCGCTGGTAGGCAAGGTCGGCAAGCGACGACGCGTTAAGCGATGCGCCCAATGTGTCGTCGTCGATTTCTTTGAGCCTTGACGAGCTCAAGGCAGGGGGCTGTGTATTCATTCGTCACCATCGCGTGCGATACACCCGGGTTTCGACATCCGACAGGCAGCATTGTGTGCTACGCGTTTGTTCGCGCCCGGGCTCCGATTTCATCCATGACCCACGCGGCGTGGCATGTCAGGCGATAATCCGCGTCGGCATAACCCATTAATTGCAAGCCCAGCGGCATGGAATCGACGTCCATTACGGGGAGGCTATACGCGGGAACGCCCAGCAACGAGCCATATACCAGTAAAGTACGGTCGCCAGTATATTCCAATCCCCTGGGCGCGGGACCCGACGCGGAAGGAAGCACAAACGCGTCGTACTGCCCGCTGCGCGCCGCTATTTGCCGGCGAAGTTCATTGCGGATGGCCAGGATCTCGCGGTACCGGTCGCGTGTCACAGCCTTGCCCTGCTCGACCATGGCATGGATTTTTTGACTGAGCTTGTCGGGATAGGCGCTTGCATAGCCCATATAGGGCCAGCGCATTTCAAAGCACAGAAGTTCCTGAGACATATCCGGAATGGCGTCCAGCTGTGCGACAAGACTGGCCAGTGCGCCGTCCGCATCGGGCTCGACCACGCGCACGCCTTTTTCGCGCAGGCGTTCCAGCGTGGCGTCGAAGGCCTCCAGGCTGGCTTCATCCAGCGTCTCGTAACCTTGCGTACGCAAGACGGCGACGGTTTCCAAGGCCTGGGGCGGTATGGCGGTGTCGCCCATGGGGCCGGACAGGCCGGGGGCGTTCTGTTGAGGTGCGCGCTCGGAAATCCAGCGCGCCAGCTTCCATGCATCGTCGACGCTGTCGGCAATCGTCCCCAGATGATCGTGAGTGGTCGACAGCGGGTGGATGCCGTCGGAAGACAGCGCCGACCATGTGGGCTTGTAGCCGATTACGCCGCAGAAGCTGGCCGGCCGGATGATGGATCCCTGAGTCTGCGTCCCCAGCGCCGCGGAAAACATGCCCGCGGCGGTGCCGGCGGCCGAGCCGGATGAGGAGCCGCCCGGCGTGTGTTCCGTATTGTGCGGGTTGACGGTGGGTCCGGATACGCCGATGGCGAATTCCGTTGTAACGGTCTTGCCCACCGGAATGCCGCCGCCTTCGTACAGGGCCCGCACCGCCGCGGCGTCGCTCCTGGGATAGTGCCCTTCGTAGATGGGACTGTTCATTTGCGTGGGCATGTCGGCGGTGTCGATGATGTCCTTCACGCCGATAGGCATGCCGTCTATGGGCGACAGGGGCGAGCCGGCGCGGTAGCGGGCCGTGGACTCATCGGCCAGCTTGCGCGCTTTGTCCAGATTGGTATGGGTGAACGCCTGTATGGTGGGATTGAAGCGCTCGATCGCCGCAATGCAGGTTTCCAGGTATTCCCGAGGCGTGGATTGCCCCCGCTTGAAACTGTCGACGACAGAAGAGAAACTGGGGTGGTCCGAAAGGTATCGGGAATTCATGCTGCTGTCTCCATTATCAATAGGCCATGAAAGCGCGCGCCGGCGTGGTGATGTCCGATTCTATTGCAAGGAGATATTACCGGCTTTGATGACCTCGCCCCAGCGCGCCAGGTCGCCTTCGATCTGGGCGGCGATGGCTTCCGGGCTCTCGCTGGTCGGCTGCATGCCCAGGTCGGTAATGCGCTTCTTCAGCTCGGGGATCTGCATGGCCTTGTGCAGGGCCGTGCGCATCCTTTCCACTTCCGCTTCGGGGGTGCCGGCGGGGAAGAACAGCCCCATCCAGGTCATGAAGGAAAAGCCGGGCAGATTGGCGGATTCGGCGATGGTCGGAATGTCGGGGAAGGCGGGATGGCGTTTCGGGCTTGCAATGGCAAGCGGGCGCACCTTGCCGGATTCGATATTTCCGCGGGCCTGGGAAACCGCCTGGAACTGGACCTGTACCCGGCCGGCGAGCAGGTCGAGCACCGCGGGCGCCGTGCCCTTGTAGGGGACGTGGGTCATCTCTATGCCGGCCCGCGAGCTGAACAACTGGGTGCCCAGGTGATAGCTGCTGCCTATGCCCGAGGTGGAATAGTTCAGGTCGTTGGGGTGGGCCTTGGCGTAATCGATCAATTCCTGAGTGGTCTTGACCTCTACCGAGGGATGGACCACCAGAATGTTCTCATCCAGGGCAATGAGGTCGACGGGGATGAAGTCCTTGACCGGGTCGAACCTGACCGACGGCATCAGCAGGGGGCCGGTCGACATGGAGCTGCTGCTGGCCAGAAGCATGGTCAGGCCGTCCGGCGCCGAATCGGCGACGAACTGCGTGCCGATGGCCCCTGTGGCGCCTGGCTTGTTGTCAACGATGATGTTCTGGCCCAGGACCTCGGTCAGTCCCTTGGCGGCCAGCCTCGCCACGACATCGTTGGGCCCGCCGGCTGCGAACGGCACGACGATGCGTGCGGTCGGGCGTTCTTGCGCCGAGGCGCCGAAAGCCGCAAAGGCAACCGCGCCTGCCAGTAATAAGGTTCCAAATCGCTTCATGTCTACTCCAGTTTCAAGTTCGAAGTAGGCATTAGACCCGTGCAATTGTAAAATTGTCAACAATAAACAGTTATCAGTTCAGGGCCTACCATCCGATCCGATCACGCGGCGGGGCCCGAAGCAGGCTCGAATTCCTCTGCCAGAAAATCGATGAACACCCTGACCCTGGCGGGCAGGTTCTGCCGATTGGGGTAATACACGAACAGGTCGGCAGGCTCCAGAATGAACTCCGGCAAAATGATTTTCAGGCGCCGGGCCGCCACGTATTTGTTCAGATCCCATTCAGAGCGGATCATGATGCCGTGTCCTTCCAGGGCCCAGCCCAGGGCGATATCGCCGTCGTTGCTGGACATGGCTCCTCTGACTTTTATGACTTCCGTATGATGCCGATGGGTAAACCGCCAGATGCCATGCGCTTCATCGTTCTGGTTATGGATGATGCAGCGATGGCCCGCCAGGTCGGCCAGGCTTTTCGGCTCGCCGTGCTTCTTCAGGTACCGGGGTGAAGCGCACAGGAACCGGCGATTGCTCAGAAGCCGGCGGGCGACCAGACGCCGATCGGGCAGCGAGCCGAAGCGTACGGCCAGGTCGACATTGTTGGCCACAAGATCCACCGGCCTGTCCGTCACATGCAGGTCCAGTTCTATGTCGGGAAACTTCAAGGCGAACCGGGAGGCCAGCGCCGAAATGCGCCTGCGTCCGAAGCCCAGGCTGGCATTGACGCGCAGCAGGCCCCGAGGCTGTTCGCGGTGCTTGGAAACGGAGTCCTCCATCGCCTTGATGTCGGCCAGTATGCGCGTGGCCTGCGCAAGAAACAGTTCGCCCTCGCTGGTCAGGCTGATGCTGCGCGTGGTCCGGTTGGCCAGCCGCACGCCCAGATGCTCTTCGAGCTGCTTGAGTTTTCGCGTTGCGGCGGGCGGGGTGATGTCCAGGGCTCTGGCCACGGCCGAAAGGTTCTTGTGCCGCGCCAGCAAAACGAAGAATGACAGGGCGGATTCCATATCTTGTTAAATAAATGAATGGTGAATTGATTATAAGTAAATAATGCCATGCGCAGGCTTCGTTATCCTTTGCGCAGGGCGGGCACGGGTCCGCATCCACACATCTGGAATACGCATCATGAAGATCCTGGAAATCCGCGAAGCAACCCTGCCTATCAGTTCATCCATCCGTAACGCTTATATCGATTTCAGCAAGATGACGCTGAGCCTGGTGGCCGTGATGACGGATGTCATCAGGGACGGCAGGCCGGTCGTCGGCTACGGCTTCAATTCGAATGGGCGCTATGGCCAGGGCAACCTGATGCGCGAGCGGTTCATCCCGCGCATCCTGGAAGCCGATCCGGCAAGCCTGGTGAACGACGCCGGCGACAACCTGGACCCGCACAAGATCTGGGACTGCATGTACACCAACGAGAAGCCCGGCGGCCACGGCGAGCGCTCGGTGGCCATCGGCACGATAGACATGGCGGTCTGGGACGCGGTGGCGAAGATCGCCAACAAGCCATTGTTCCAGCACCTGGCGGACGAGTACGGCGATGGCCGGCCGAACCGCAAGGTCTTCGTCTATGCCGCCGGCGGTTATTACTATCCGGGACAGGATCACGGCAAGCTGAAGGACGAAATGCGCAGCTACCTGGATCGCGGCTATACGGTGGTGAAAAAGAAAATCGGAGGCGCATCGCTGGACGAGGACTTGCGGCGCATCGACTCCATCCTCAGCGTGCTGCAGGACGGTCAGCGGCTATGCGTGGACGCCAATGGCCGCTTCGATCTGGACACCGCCATTGCCTATGCCAAGGCCTTGTCGCAGTACGATCTGTTCTGGTACGAAGAGCCGGGCGACCCGCTGGATTTCGAACTTCAGGCCACGCTGCGCGGCTATTACAAGAATCCCATGGCGACGGGCGAAAACCTGTTCTCCATGCAGGATGCGCGGAATCTGATCCGCTACGGCGGCATGCGCGCGGACCGGGACTGGCTGCAATTCGACTGCGCTCTCAGCTACGGTCTGGTTGAGTATCTGCGCACGCTGGAGATGCTGCGCGACCACGGCTGGTCGCCCAGCCGCTGCATCCCTCACGGCGGACACCAGATGTCCTTGAACATTGCCGCCGGGCTGGGGCTGGGGGGCAATGAGTCCTATCCGGATCTGTTCCAGCCTTTCGGCGGCTTCCCCGATGGCGTCAAGGTCGAGAACAGCTACATCACCATGCCCGATCTGGTCGGAATCGGCTTCGAGGGCAAGGCCGATCTGTACAGCCAGATGCAGCAGCTGTCTTCGTAGAACCTGGCGCAGGGCGCGCCGCGGACTTTATCGCAACAGCGCCTCCAGCGCCTCCAGTTGCCGGACCAGCGGCAGGCTGGCGTCCAGTATGGGCACGCGCCCGTCCTGCACCGCCGTGGGCCGCTTCAGTGCTTCGACATAGCGTTCCCAATGCGCCAGTTTCCATGCGTCGCGCGGATCGGCCCGCTTCGCGATGCGATCCCTGCGAACGTCCAGAGGCAGTTCCAGCCAGACATGGCGCAGCTGCGTGTCCGGCGGCAGGCCCAGGCGCTGGGTGGAAAACAAGGCTTCGGACGCCTGCTCCCGGCTCCAGGGGCCGGGAAAGGCCACGTTGAGGCCCAGCTCCAGCTGATCCCTGGCGATGCGCAGCGTGCTGGCGTATTCCAGGTCGCGGACCTTGTCCTTGAACAGCGGGCTGTCCCGGTCATTGGGGTCCGCCCCCAGTGTTTCCAGGAAAGGCCCCGACCAGCATTCGCTGACCACGTCCTTGTCCAGCACGCACCAGGCGCGCCCTTCTTCTTGCTGCCGCTGGATGAAATGACGGGTCAGGAAGGATTTGCCGGTTCCGGCATGGCCCAGGACGAAAAGGGCGATAGGTTTGGTCAATGTAGGCACCAGTGTGTGTTGCGGCCGCGCGATCCGCGCGGCGTTCAAATCCGAGTTTACCGTCTATGCATCAAAGACGTTAAAGAGGGCGATGCCTGCTGGTATCATGCACGCTTGAATCCGGGGCGGCATATTGCGCACCTGTTTGCGGTCGGCATTGAGTTTCACGGCGGGGGATGGTCAGGGTGCCAAAAAAAGCAATTACTCTTTCTGTGGCAGACGCGAATCCGGCGCCGGGCGGCGTGGCCGCCGTCGATCGGGCGATGTCCTTGCTGTCGGCATTCAGGCCAGGCGACACCGAGCTGACGCTGATTGAGCTTTCCGAACGTTCCGGACTGTATAAAAGCACGATCCTGCGTTTGCTGGCGTCGCTGGAGCATGCCGGGCTGATGCAGCGCAAAGCCGATGGACGCTACGCCCTGGGTTACGAGGTGGCCCGTTTGAATGCCATCTACGCCGCTTCCTTTTCGCTGGGCAGCGTCGTCATGCCGGTCCTGCGCGAGCTGGTGGCCGCCACGCGCGAAAGCGCGGCCTTCCATATCGTGCAAGGCAAGCATCGGATTTGCGTGCATCGTGTCGACTCCCCGCAGGCCATACGCTATCACACCAGCGAAGGCGACGTCCTGCCGCTGGATCGCGGCTCGGGCGGACGCGTGCTCAGCGCTTTCCTGGGGGCGGAGGGCAAGCTTTACGATCAGATCCGACGCGACGGTTTCATCGTCCTGAAGGGCGACCGCCTGCCCGAGTTGTCGGGCGTGTCGGCGGTGGTATGCAATGATCGCAAGGAGCTGGTCGGCGCGGTCACGCTGACCATGCCTACGTCCAGGCTGAAGGCGGACTTTCCCGAAGCGGTAAAGGCCGCCGCGGACAGGATCACTGTCCTGCTGGGCGGCCAGGAACGATTCGGCTCCGTGGGGGGCTAGGGCGGGCCGCCGGCCCCCTAGCTGACGGGGCCCAGTATTCCCTTTTCCTGAAGCGCGCGGATCTGCGCCGCATCGATGTTCAATCCGGCCAGCAGTTGTCGGGCGTGCTCGCCGATTTCGGGGGGATCCAGCCGGACTCCCAGTCGCCGTTCGTCCAGGGTGAAGGGGAGCAAGGGCGTCTTGGCGTCCGCGCCCTGCCGCCCGTCCGTCAGCTTGATGTCGGCGAGGCCGCCGGTCTCGAGCAAGTGGGCGTCGTGAAGCAGGTCTTGGGGTTTGCCTATCGGCGCGTATGGCAGGCCGTTGGACTCGAACAGGCGTTCGATCTCGGCCACGGTGTAGCCGCCCAGCCGCTCGCGCAGCAGCGGCATGAGCCATGGCCTTGCGGCCACGCGGCTGTTGTTGGTGTCCAGGCGCGCGTCGCCGGCCAGGTCGTCGAAGCCGAAAACCTGGCAGAACGTTTTCCATTGCGTATCCGATACCACGGCCAGGAAAACCTGCGCCTCGTCCTTGACGGTGAATACATCGTAGATGGCCCAGGCCGAGATGCGGCTGGGCATGGGCGCGGCCGCCTGGCCGGTCACCGCGTACTGCAGCATGTGGTGCCCGACCAGGAAGACATTGTTCTCGAACAGCGCCGAGCATACCTCCTGGCCGACGCCGGTACGGGTTCTTTCCCAAAGGGCGACGATGGCGCCCAGGGCGCCGAAGACGCCGCCCATGATGTCGTTGACGGCGGCGCCGGCGCGCAGCGGCCGGCCTTCGGGGCCCGTCATGTAGGCCAGCCCGCCCATCATCTGGACCACTTCATCGAGCGCGGTGCGGTGGTCGTAGGGGCCGGGCAGGAACCCCTTGTGCGACACATACACCAGGCCGGGATTGAGCTTCTTCAGGCTTTGATAATCGAAGCCCAGCTTGGCCATGGCGCCCGCCTTGAAGTTCTCGGTAACCACATCGGCCGTGCCGATCAGCTTGAGGACCAGCGCGCGCCCCTCGGCGCTCTTCAGATCGACGGGCAGGCTCTTCTTGTTCCGGTTGAACATGGGGAAGAAGCCGGCGCCCGAGCCCTTCAGCTTGCGGGTGTTGTCGCCGTCTATCGGCTCGATCTTGATGACCTCGGCGCCCAGGTCGCCCAGGACCATGCCGCAGGTCGGTCCCATGACCATGTGCGAGAACTCGACGACCCGGATGCCTTCGAACGGCAAACGCGCCTGGCCGGGCGTGCCGGCACCTTCGCGGCTGTCGGCGATGTTGTCGGGGGAAGTGGACGTATTCTGATTCATGTTCAAGCCTTGGCGCGTGGCGAAAAATTCTTGGGGATTCCCGCTGCGGCGGTATAGCCATACAGTGTTTCGTCCGGCAGGGCACCGGCCAGTATGTCACGCGCGGCGAGCAGCTTGTCCAGGTCGATGCCCGTGTCGTAGCCCATGGCTTCCAGCATGAACACCAGGTCTTCCGTGACGATGTTGCCGGTCGCGCCGGGCGCGTAGGGGCAGCCGCCGATGCCGGCCTGGCTGGAGTCGAAGGTTTTGACGTCCACCTCCAGCGCGGCCACGACATTGGCCAGTCCCAGGCCCATGGTGTTGTGCAGATGCGCGCCGCCCGCCTTGTCGCCCAGCTCCTGCTGCAAGCGGCGGAACAGCCGGCGGATCTGGGTGGGGTTCGCATAGCCGGAGGTATCCGACAAGCCCACTTCATCGACGCCGCAGCGCGCAACGGTTTCCGCAATGCGCATCACCTCGTCGTCGCTGATGGCGCCGGCGAGGGTGCAGCCGAACGCCGTGGACAGGCCGGCCTCGATGGTGACGCCGGGATAGAGCCGGTTGCGCAGCTCGACGACCTGCCGGACTTCTTCAATGATCTGCGCGTGCGTCTTGCGCACATTGGCCAGCGAATGCGCCTCGCTGACCGATACCGGCATCGTGACTTTATGCGCGCCCGCCTCGAACGCCGCTTGCGCGCCTTTCAGATTGGGAGCCAGGCAAGCGACGTGCAGGTCGGGAATGCCGCGGGCGAACCGCACAAGCTCGGCGGCGTCGGCCATCTGCGGCAGAAGCCTGGCCGGGACGAAGGAGGCGACTTCGATTTCCTTCAGGCCCGCGTCGGCCAGAGCGGCGATCCACCGGCATTTCGCGGCGGTCGGCATGATGCTCTTGATGCTTTGCAGACCGTCGCGCGGGGCGACTTCACTGATCAATAACTGGGTCATTCGGCTAGGATCCGTTCAATAAGCAGACTGCAGGATCGCGTTGTAATCGGCTTTATCCAGCGGCCGGGGATTGGTCTTGTGCGCATTGTCTTCCAGCGCGGCCGCGGCGATGCCGTCCAGGGCCGGTTCCGGCACGCCCAGGTCGCGCAATCGGGCGGGTATGCCGATGCGGGAGGTCAGCTGGGCCATGGCCTGGGGCAACTGGCGCTCGTCCGCCAGCCCCGCTTGCTGCGCCATGCGCGCCATCTTGCCTTCTAAAGCCTCCTGGTTGTAGGCCAGCACATGCGGCAGGAGAATGGCGTTCAGTGTTCCATGGTGGTGCCCCAAGGCGCCCAGCGGGTGCGACAGCGCATGCACCGCGCCCATCCCTTTCTGGAAGCACATGGCGCCTTCCACCGACCCCATCATCATGTTCCAGCGCGCATGCCGGTCTTGCCCGTTGGCGACGGCGCGTTCGATGTGGTCGAAAATGCGTTTCATGCCGTCCAGGGCGATGGCGTCGGCGGGCGGGTTGATGGTCGGAGAGCAGAAGGTTTCAATGCAATGCGCCAGGGCGTCCATGCCGGTGGTGGCTGTTATGGACGGTGGCAGCGCAAAGGTCAGTTCGGGGTCGCAGATCGCCATGGTGACGATTTCCGGGCAGCGCACGCCCGCTTTGATCCCGTTGTCGAACACGATGACCGCGGAGCGGCCCACTTCGCTGCCGGTTCCGGCGGTGGTGGGCATCAGGATCAATGGAGGCGGGTTGCGGATGTCCCGCGGCTCGGCGTGCCGGTTGCAATAGCTCCATAGCGGAGGCTCGTTCGTTGCAAGAATGGCCACCGCCTTGGCCAGGTCCAGGGCGGCCCCGCCGCCTATCCCCACGACGCCGTCGCAGGCATTGGCCTTGTAGCTGGCGGCCCCGGCAATGGCGGCCGCCTCGGTGGGGTTGACGGGAACGTCGGTGAACACCGGCAGCGAGGCCGCGTCGGCAATGGCTTCGATCGCCTGGGCGAACACGCCGGCGGCCATGACACCCTTGTCCGTGATGAGCAATGGGCGCTTGATGCCGGCCTGGGCCAGCACAGAGGGCAGTGCCCTGCGCGCGCCGTCGCCGAACCGGACGGCGGTTCCGAATGAAAGATTGATCATGTCAGGCTGCCCCGGAAGGTTGAAGATCGTCGCCGGCGATGCGCTGCGTGACGGACTTGGTGACGAGGTAGGCATCCAGCCCCTCCACACCGCCTTCGGAGCCATAGCCGCTTTCCTTGACGCCGCCGAAAGGCGATGCGGGAGTCGACACGGTGAAGTAGTTGACGGCGACCATGCCCGCTTCGATGGCATTGCTCATGGCCGATGCGCGGGCCAGCGAGCGGGTCATGACGTAGGCGGCCAGGCCGAAGGGCAGGGCGTTTGCATGCTGAATGGCTTCTTCGATGGTATCGAAGGAGGCAATGGGAACGACCGGACCGAAGGGTTCCTCGCTCATGATGCGCGCTGTTTCGGGCACGTTGGACAAAACGGTGGGCGGATAGAAATTGCCGGGCCCTTCGCCTGGCGCACCGCCGCATTCGAGGCGGGCGCCGTGCCCGATGGCGTCGTCCACCAGCCCCTCCATGGCTTGCACGCGCCGGCTGTTGGCCAGCGGCCCCATTTGCGACGAAGCATCCATGCCGTCGCCGACCCGCAGCGACCGGGCCGCCTCGGCGAAGGCCGCGACGAATTCCTTGTAGACGCCCGCTTGCACGTAGAAGCGGGTGGGGCTGGTGCAGACCTGGCCCGCATTGCGGAACTTGGAGGCAGCCGCCTGCTGCGCCGCCTTGACGGGGTCCACGTCGTCGAACACGATGACGGGGGCGTGGCCGCCCAGTTCCATGGTCGAGCGCTTGACGCCTTTGGCGGCCAGCTCCAGCAGTTCTTTGCCGACAGCGGTGGAGCCGGTGAAGGAAATCTTGCGGATCACCGGCGATGCGATGAGGTAAGGAGACACATGGCGCGACTTGCCGTACACCAGATTGAGCACGCCGTCGGGAACGCCGGCGTCGACGAAAGCCTGGACGATCTCGCGCGCGGTAAAGGGCGTTTCCTCGGACGGCTTCAGGATCAGCGAGCAGCCGGCCGCCAGCGCGCCGGCGATTTTTCGCGCCGGGGTCAGCGCCGGAAAATTCCACGGACAGAAGCTGGCGACGGGGCCTATGGGTTCGCGTCGCACCGTCTGCTCGACGTCGGCGCTGCGGGGAACCAGCAAGCGGCCGTAGGCGCGGGTGGCCTCTTGCGCCATCCATTCGGTGTTGTCGGCGGACGTGGCCACTTCGCCCATGGCTTCGGCCAGGGGCTTGCCCTGTTCCAGGGTCATGATCCGGCCTATGCTTTCCTTGCGCGCCCGGATCAGCCTGGCCGCGTCCTGCAGGATGCGGCCGCGCTCATAGGCGGAGGTGTTTTTCCATTTCTGGAAGCCTTCCGCCGCGGCCTGCAAGGCCGCATCCAGGCCCGCCGTATCGATGATGTCGACCTGGCCGATGACCTGCCCGTTGGCAGGGTTGTAAACCGGCGAGGCGGTCAATTCGCCGGGCAGGTAGTGCCGGCCCGCTATGAATGAGTGAGCGTGTTCCATTCTGTAATCCGTGAGAGGGGCGGCTCAGGCGTCGGGGCGCAGGCGCACCAGTTGCTTGCCTATGTTTGATCCGTTGAGCATGTCGATGAAGGCCTGCGGCGCATTTTCCAGGCCGTCGGTGATCGATTCCCGGTACTTCAGCTTGCCCGATGCATAGGCCTGCGCCAGGCTTTTGCTTGCGGCGGGCCACAGGTCCTTGTGGTCCGACAGCACGAAGCCCCGCAGGGTGACCCGGCGGTTGAAGAGTTCGCGATAGTTCTTGATGCCATAAGGCTCGGTGGCGTTGTACTGGGATACCAGCCCGCACAGGGGAATGCGGGCGAAGTTGTTCAGCAGGGGCAGGACCATGTCGACGATGGGACCGCCGACGTTGTCGTAATAGATGTCCACGCCTTCCGGCACGGCCTGCGCCAGGTCGCGTTCGAAGGTGGGCGACTTGTAGTCGACGCAATCGTCGAAATTGAATTCATTGCGCACAATTTCGCATTTGCGTGCGCCGCCCGCGATGCCCACCACCCGGCAGCCTTCCAGCTTGGCCAATTGGCCGACCACACTGCCGACGGCGCCGGACGCCGCGGAAACCACAACGGTTTCGCCGGCTTTCGGCTTGCCGAATTCCATCAGGCCCACCCAGGCGGTGATGCCCGTCGAGCCCAGCGAGCCCAGGTAGGCCGTGGGAGGGGCTACCTGGGCGTCGATTTTCTGCAGATCGCCGGCATTCGCCAGGCTGTAGTCCTGCCAGCCCAGGCGGCCGACGACCCAGTCGCCGGGCTCGAATCCGGCGATCCCGCTCGCGACGATCTTCCCCACCGTGCGGCCCACCAGCACGTCGCCCAGCTGCATGACGGCGGTATAGGAGTCCTTTTCTTCCATGCGCATGCGGATGTACGGATCCACCGACAGGTAGTGGTTATGCACCAGCGCCTGGTTCGGCCCCGGCTGCTCCAGGGGGATGTGCTCCAGCTGGAAGCAATCGACGGTGGGCATGCCGTTGGGGCGCTTGGAGAAAACGATGCGGCGGTTCAGATCGGCGGTTGACGGCATGGCTTAACCTATGGAGATGTTGGCGTCTGTGATGAGCTTGGCCAGCAGTTTGCGCTGCTGGTTCAGCCAGGTCGAGAACTCTTGGGGCGAGTTGGCGACCAGCACGGCGGCCGACGGCGCGATGGCTTTGATGAGTTCCGGATCCTTGGCGGCTTGCGCGGTGGCCTCGTAGACACGCTCGATGACGTTGGCCGGGGTTCCAGCAGGCGCGAAATAGCCGAACCAGTCGTCCATATCGTACCCCGCATAGCCCTGTTCGGCGATGGTCGGAATGTCCGGGTACTCGGGGCTGCGCTCCAGGCTGGTGACGCCCAGGATACGGGTTTTTCCGGCTTCAGCGCCGCCGCGCGCAGTGGACAGCGTGATGAGCGCCGAATCGATTTGACCGCCCATCAGGTCGCGTCCCGCGTCGGCGCCGCCGCGGTATGGCGTATGGATCAGCTTGATTCCCGAAAGCTCCTGGAAACGCATCAAGGCCAGGTGGGCCATCGCGCCGGACGGGGGCGTGCCGCAGGAGACGGAATTCGGATGCGCCTTGGCGTATTCCACGAATTCCTTCAGGTTCTTCGCGGGGAAGTCCTGGCGCACCGCGATGACTTGAGGCACGCGCACCGCCATGGTGATGGGCGTAAACGACTCTTCGTAATCGAACTTCAGGTTCTTGATCAGCAACTGATTGGTGAGCTGGTTGGCCGCGTCCCAGATGAGGGTGTAGCCGTCCTTCGGCGCTTGCAGCACGGCCAGCGCGGCTACCACTGCATTTCCCCCGGTGCGGTTCTCAATGACCAGCGATTGCCCGAGTATCTCCGCGACTTTGGCGCCCACCGTGCGCGCCGAGGTGTCGGCGGCGCCGCCGGCCGAGAAGGGCACGACAACACGTACTGCGCGGCTGGGCCAGCTTTCCTGCGCATAGACGGATCCCGCATGCCCAAGCAAGGGGGCGGCCAATGTGGCCAGACCGGCCTTGAGTATGTTTCGACGGCCGGGCGCCGCGATTGCGGTTGAAGCCGCGCGTAAAGAATCCTTGTTGCTAGCCATGTGTTGTCTCCAGTGGGGGGGAAGGTCAACGTTCTTTCTTATAGAACGACGTTCTATTATTGTATCGATATTTGTTTTTGGGTGTCAATCTGACGCCCTGCGGGCCTGTCCGCAGCTTCGGCTTCCATCATGGCCGCCCTTCGCCTCCTGCCAGCAATGGCTCTTTCGAGCCATATTCAGCGGCCGGAGTCCCGACTACACTGCGGCAACTGTCAGCCTTCGCCGATAGAACCTCAAGGAGCAAGACATGGTATTGGCTTTATCACAGGAAACAACGGAAACGCTGCGGCAAATCGTTTCGTCCGACGACAGTGTGCGGCGCCATCTTCAAGCCGCGACCAGCGTGGAGGAGTTTGCCGGCATCCTGGCCGCGGCCGCGCGGCAAAAAGATATCGTGCTCGACAAGGCCCAGCTTGCCGCCGGGCTGGATATGACGATTCGGAACATGAAAAACCAGGGCCAGGATAGGGAACTGAGCGATCAGGAGCTCGAGGGCATGGCCAGCGGCGGCATTTGGCCTATGGTCATATTTACCTTCGGCTTGATGGAGATGGCGGTATCCCTATTCCCTGGCAATGATGGCCAACCTGCGGGAGGCGAGCGCCGCGGCTAGCTTCGCTGATTGCCAACGCCTCCGCCCTCCGTGCCGGCGTCGGGAAAATCCGTGCATATTTGCGCCGGACGGCGCTGATTTTCATACAAGAAACTCGTCGCCAAGAGTAATATTGCGCAATTTCGACAGGCCCGCTTTCCGCACTTCGGGAGACAAGGTTCGATGAGCGCAATACGCCGATACGGTATAGGACGGCAATCGCCGGGGATTCTGCTTCACGCCGAAACAGACGCGCTTCTCGAGCCGTCGCTGCACGATTTCATGGCCGACCTGCGTGCCCTGGGCCTGGACGGGCATGTCGAGGCGGCCCGGCATGTGGATGGTGACGGCGCGTGGGTCCAGTTCGGGCTCGATCCCCGGGTTGCTGCGCAATGGGCGCCCGATCACGACACCACGGGACTATGCGGCACGCTCAAGCTGGATACCTATGGCAATCCGGACGACCTGGGTCGCGAGATCCTTGTCGCCCTGCTTTTGAGCCCCGTTCCCTTCGTTTTCCCAAGCCACGGCGAGCTGGTATCGGCCGTTCGGGTACGGAAGAATATCGTCCAGGCCGCGCGGCTGACCGCGCTGGCGTTCGACACGGAGCATGCCGAACGGCCGCAAGAGTACTGGGCCTATTCCGAGGAACGCGGCTTTACCGTCAAGGACGGATCGCGCCTGATCGAAGCCTTGCAGAAAACCACCCAGCCGGACCGCTCCCACAAGCTGTATTCCTTTTCCTGCTACCGGGCGACGGAATACGTGATCCTGCTGGCCATCGCGCAGGAGCTGGCGGTCAGCAATCCGGACCTGCTGGCCGCGCTGCAGCGCCAATGGGAGACGCGGGCCATCATGTCGGGCCAGTTCCACGATGTGTTCCTGCGCGAGTTCGGCTCGATGAGCGAGCCTTTGCCTTCCAGATACTATATTCCGGGCGATCGCCTCTGGTTCCGCAATCCCGATGAGCGCTCATCCAATGTCGAAGGCTATGAAGGCTCTTGGGTGTTCTACCTGGGCGACGGTCTGTTCACCAACTTCTGGAAGCGGGACCAGCCCTTTACGCTGACGACGAAATGCGTGGAGCTGTTTCACTGGCGCAATGCGACCTATCGGGATGCGGCGGGCAGGCTGCAGGTGGACGACGACGTGGTCGACGAGCGGGTGGCGCGATCGCTGCGGGACCCGGACGAGGTGGCGGAAATACTGGACAGCATGCTGCGCCTGCGCGATCCGGGCGGCGTCTACCGCGATGGCGGCTGCATAGACACCAGCCGGGAATGCGTACGCCTTTTGCGCCCCGGCACATCGGAAATCGCGCTCCCGGAAACCAGCCCCGCCGGGGCGCAGGCCGGCCTATAGGAAGTGGTCGAGCAAGCGGCGGCTGCCCTTGTCCAGCCCGGCCACATTGCCGATCAGGAACTGGATGCCGTGGCCGTCTATGATCAGGAGGGCCGTGGCCGACAGCCGGCGTATGTCTTCCTCGGCCTTGAGCAGCAGGGTGGTGTCGCCCCTGTCGGTTTCCACCTGCCAGGTGCTGGGCGTGGCGAAGCTGGATATCTGCCGGATGCGCTGGATGCGCGGCATGAATTCGCGGCTGGACAATTCCTCTTGAAGCAAGGAGCGCACGTCGTCGGGCAACTCGTCGAGGCTTTCTATCCACGCCTGTTCCGAGCCTTCCGCATCGACCAGCGCGATCCCTTCTCCGGGCGCCGAAATGGGAAAGCTGCGCACCGGTATCAGGGCCGGCCCCGCCTTGCCGTCCGGCGCCAGATGCAGCCGGCCGAAGGCGTCGCGCTGGAGCGGCAAGTCGACACGGCGCAAGGTCTTGCTGTTCTTCATGCGATGCCTCTTTCTTCGTTCTCGATCCAGTCTTCTTCGACCGAGCCGGGATTCATTTTTTCCTCTTGCGCCTGGTAGAGCCTGAAGTAGTGGCCATTCCTGGCCAGGAGCTCGTCATGCCGGCCCACTTCGACGATCTCTCCCTTGTCCAGAACCACCAGCCTGTCCGCCTGGCGCAGGGTGCTTAGCCGGTGGGCGATGGAGATGGTCGTGCGTCCGCGAACCAGGTTGTCCAGCGCCTTCTGGATCTCCTTCTCGGTGCTGGTGTCCACCGAGGAGGTGGCTTCATCCAGGATCAGGATGGGCGGATCGATGAGCAGGGCGCGCGCGATGGAGATGCGCTGGCGCTCTCCACCCGATAGGGCCTGGCCGCGCTCGCCCACCAGCGAATCGTAGCCATGCGGCAGGCGCAGGATGAATTCATGGGCATTGGCCGCGCGCGCCGCGGCGATGATCTCCTGCCGGGTCGCTTGCGGCTTGCCGTAGGCAATGTTCTCGGCGATGGTGCCGAAAAACAGGAAGGGCTCTTGCAGCACCAGGCCGATGTGGCGGCGGTAGTCGGAGATGGACAGCGAGCGGATGTCCGCGCCATCCAGGCGGATCTGCCCTTGCGACACGTCGTAGAAGCGGCAGATCAGGTTGACCAGCGTGCTCTTGCCCGAACCGCTATGGCCGACCAGGCCTATCATCTCGCCCGGCGCGATATCCAGGTTGATGCGGCGCATGACCGAGCGGTTGCCATAGCGGAAACCCACATTGCGCAGTTCGATGCGGCCCGTCACATGCTCGATGCGCACCGGTCTGGCAGGCTCGGGAACCGTCGATACATGATCCAGGATGTCGAAGATGCGCTTGGCGCCGGCGGCCGCCTTCTGCGTGAACGAGACGATGCGGCTCATGGAGTCCAGCCGCAGATAGAACCGCCCGATATAGGTCAGGAAGGCGGTCAGCACGCCGACGGTGATCTCGTTGTGCGCGACCAGCCAGATGCCGAAAGCCCATACGACCAGCAGGCCGATTTCGGTCAGCAGGGTGACGGTGGGCGCAAACAGCGACCATAGGGTGTTGACCCTGTCGTTGACCGCCAGGTTGCGGTTGTTGGCTTCGCGAAAGCGCGCCACCTCGCGCTTCTCCTGGGCAAAGGCCTTGACCACGCGTATGCCGGGTATGGTGTCCGCCAGCACGTTGGTGATTTCGGACCAGATGCGGTCCACCCGTTCGAAGCCATGGCGCAGGCGATCCCGCACGATGTGGATCATCCAGGCGATGAAGGGCAGGGGAATCAGCGTGACGGCCGCCAGCCAGGGGTTGATGGAAAACAGGATGGCCGCCGTCATCAGGATCATGAGCACGTCGGTGGCGAAATCCAGCAGGTGCAGGGACAGGAAGATGCAGATGCGGTCGGATTCCGAACCGATGCGGGAGATCAGGTCGCCGGTGCGCTTGCCGCCGAAGTACTGCAGCGGCAGCGTTTGCAGATGCTGGTAGGTGGCGGTGCGCAGGTCGGCCCCGATGCGCTCGCTCACCCAGGCCAGGATATACGTGCGTCCCCAGCCCAGCAGCCAGGCAAGGGCGGAGGAGGCCAGCAGGCCGCCCAGGTAGAGCCGGACCAGGCCGTAGTCGATGGGTTTCCCATTCTGGAAAGGGATGAGAATGTCGTCCATGAGCGGCATGGTCAGGTAGGGCGCGACCAGCGCCGCGGCCGTCGATGCCACTGTCAGCAGGAAGCCGAGCAGCAGGGGGGCGCGATAAGGCCTGGCAAAGCGCCAGAGCCGCAGCAGGGCCCAGGTGGACGGCGCCGAATCGGCCTGGGCGGCGCCGCTCGGGGGCGCATCGCTTGGCTGCGAGGAAGCCGGGGCTGCTCCGGGCTGCCTGCGCAGGCGCTCGAAGCGCTCGACCAGCAACAACGCGGCCGGATTGTTCCTGAGGGTATAGCGCCAGATGCCCAGGCGCGCCTGAGCATCGTGCAATTCCAGGGTGCCGACGCCGGCATGGTCATGGTGAGCGAGCTTCAGGCCCGTTTGCAGCGTCCAGGCATGCCAGTCGGCATCGTGGGGGCCTTTTGCCAGCAATCGCCTGCCGGTCAGCACGACCATGCCGGGTGCGAAGCGCAATTGCGTATCCAGGTCTGTGCTTATCCAGGCCAGCACGGTTTCTTCGGGGCCCAGCAAAGGAGCCAGCGTGGCGCCGCAGTCGTCCGGCAGGCCGGCGGCGGTTAGGGTTTCGTCAGGTTTCTTGCTCATTGAACAGGGACAGTCCGTCCCCAAAATAAGTGATTCGAAGCTGCGGCTGCGATATTGTCACGTCGAATGCGCGCGCCTTGTAAGAAGGCTGGGAAAAGATGTGGTTTTTTTGCCTCTGGCTGATAATTTTCTTCTCTTCCGGGCGACTTGGCAAACACTTCCGGGATCAATTGCCGTTAAATACTCTCCATTCGGTTTGTGTGGTTCCCTACTCGTTCTTACCTCATCCAAGATGCAAAAGAAAAACATCGAGTTCATCAACATGATGATGCTGCGCGGACCCAATATCTGGGCATACCGTCCGGTCATCGAGGCATGGGTCGATATAGGCGAACTGGAAGACTACCCTTCCAACGTCATCCCGGGCTTCTACGAGCGCCTGGTGCAGTGGCTGCCGTCGCTGATCGAGCATCGCTGCAGCGTCGGGGAGCGCGGCGGCTTTCTTCAACGCCTGCGGCAGGGCACCTGGCCGGGCCATATTCTCGAACACGTCACGCTGGAGCTGCAGAACCTGGCCGGCATGCCCGGCGGCCTGGGCAGGGCGCGCGAGACGTCCGTGCGCGGGGTCTACAAGGTCATTGTCCGCGCCTGGCATGAGCCGGTCACGCGCGCCGCCTTGTATTCCGCCCGTGACCTGGTGATGGCGGCCATCGAGGATCGCGAGTTCGACGTTCAGGCCGCGGTCGATGCATTGCGCGACCTGGCCGAGGACCTGCGCCTGGGGCCCAGCACCGCATGCATCGTCGAGGCGGCCGATGACCGGGACATTCCAACCATCCGGCTTAGCGAGGCCAACCTGGTGCAGCTGGGCTATGGCGCCCGACAGCGGCGTATCTGGACGGCCGAAACCGACCGGACCAGCGCCATCGCCGAAAGCGTGTCCCGCAACAAGGATCTGACCAAGAGCCTGCTTCAGGCCTGCGGCGTGCCGGTTCCCGAAGGCCGGCTGGTGGACAGCATGGAAGAGGCGTGGGAAGCTGCGCAGGACATCGGCCTGCCCGTCGTCGTGAAGCCATCCGACGGCAATCATGGGCGCGGGGTGTTCACCAACCTGATGACGCGGGCTGAAATAGAGACGGCCTTCGCCGTTGCCGTGGACGAAGGCAGCGGCGTCGTCGTCGAGCGCTTCGTGCGCGGGGACGAGCATCGCGTTCTGGTTGTGGGCGGCCGCATGGTGGCGGCCGCGCGCGGGGATGCCGCCACCGTCGTGGGCGATGGCGTGAGCACGATAGAAGAGCTGATCGAGTCGCAGCTGAATTCCGATCCGCGCCGCGGTCGCGACGAGGATCATCCGCTCAACCCGATACGCGTCGATTCGGCCGCCCGGCTGGAGCTTGCGCGCCAGAACCTGGGCCCCGGCGCCATTCCCGCAGCGGACATGCGTGTGCTCATCCAGCGCAACGGCAATGTCTCGATCGACGTGACCGATGCGGTGCATTCCAGCGTGGCCGCTGCCGTGGAGCTGGCGGCACGCATTGTCGGACTGGACGTGGCGGGCGTCGACCTTGTCGCCGAAGATATCTCGGCGCCGCTCGACGGGCAGCGCGGCGCCATTGTCGAAGTGAACGCGGGGCCTGGGCTGCTCATGCACTTGAAGCCGGCCGCCGGCGAGCCCCGCCCTGTCGGCCAGGCCATCGTCGACCATCTTTTCCCCCCTGGCGACATCGGGCATATTCCCCTGGTCGGGATCACGGGAAGCAAGGGCAAGACCACCGTGGCGCGCTTGCTCGCGCGCATGCTGCAGCTGAGCAACCTGCATACGGGCCTGGCATGCAGCAACGGCCTCTTTTTCGGCCGGCGACATGTGCAGAAGACGGACGGCGCCAATTGGGCGGCCGCACGCCGGGTCCTGCTGAACCGGGGCGTGCAGGCGGGGGTCATGGAAAACGGCCCGCTCAGCATTCTTGGCGAAGGCCTGGCCTACGATCGCTGCAAGGTCGGCATCGTGACCAACCTCGATCCCGATGGGATCTTGCCGGAGTTCTACATCGACGATGCGGAGCAGTTGGCCAAGGTCCTGCGCACCCAGGTCGACGTCGTGCTTCCGGACGGAACCGCCGTGCTCAATGCCGACGATCCGCTGGTGGCGGATATGGCCGGCCTGTGCGATGGCAAAGTGATCTTCTTTGGCTCGGACGCCCGCGCGCCGGCGATTGCCGCGCACCGGGTCCAGGGCGGGCGCGCCGTGTTCCTGGACGGCGGCCGCATCGTTCTGGCCGAAGGCGCGCACGAGGCCGCCCTGACGGACCTGCAGGCCATCCCCTTGACCGAAGGCGGCACGCTGGACGTCCAGAACATGAATGTCCTGGCGGCCGTCGCCGCGGCATGGGCGCTGGATGTGCACGAGGATTTGATACGGGCCGGCATAGAAACCTTCGGTCTGGAAGCGGGCGAGTCGTTCGCGGAGGCGTCCGCCCTCCTTATCGAAACGCCGGCCTGATAGGGCCTCCACCGCCAACACAAGGTATCCGCTCCAGGCCTGCTCAGGCAAGAAGGAAGAACATCGAATGGAAGTTTCCCGCATACGGGCGCTGCGCGGCCCCAATTTGTGGTGCAGGCAAACCGTGATCGAAGCGATCGTCTCGTGCACCGAGGTCGAGCGCATCATCGATAACGTGGAAGCCTTTGAGAACCGGCTGCGGGCGCGTTTTCCCGACATCGACATTCTTCGCACCTCCAGCCAGGAGCCGGCCGACTCCATGGCCCATGCGCTGGCTTATGCGGCTTTGCGCCTGCAAACAGCGGCCGGCTGCCAGGTGGTTTTCAGCCGTGCCGCGCCAACGACGGAGCTGGGGGTGTACCAGGTCGTGGTCGAGTATTCCGAAGAGGCCGTGGGGCGGCTGGCCTTCGACCTGGCGGAGCGGCTTTGCATTGCCGCCATGCAGGATCTGCCCTTTGACCTGACCGAAGGCCTGCTGCGCTTGCGCGACCTGAACGAGGACATACGGCTGGGACCCAGCACCGGCGCCATCGTCCAATCGGCCCTGAGGCGCAATATTCCCTATCGCAGGCTGACCGAAGGCAGCCTGGTGCAGTTCGGCTGGGGCCGCAGGCAGCGCCGCATACAGGCGGCGGAAACGGACCGCAGCGGCGCCATCGCCGAGTCCATTGCCCAGGACAAGGAACTGACCAAGAGCCTGCTCGCGGCGGCCGGCGTGCAAGTGCCCGAAGGGCGCTGCGCCAACAGCGCGGAAGACGCCTGGGCGGCGGCGTGTGAAATCGGGGGGGCTGTGGTGCTCAAGCCGCGCGACGGCAGCCAGGGCAAGGGCGTGGCGGTCAACATCCAGGGCCGCGAACAGATCGAAGCGGCTTACGCGGCGGCGTCCGGCTACGGCTCGGAAGTGATCGTGGAGCGCTATTTTCCCGGACACGACTTTCGCCTGCTGGTGGTCGGCGACAAGCTGGTTGCGGCGGCGCGCCGCGATCCGCCGCAGGTAATCGGCGATGGCGAGCGCAGCATTGCCGAACTGGTGGAGCAGATCAACGCGGATCCGCTGCGCGGCGAAGGCCACGGCAGTTCGCTGACCAGGATAAGGCTGGACGAGATCGCGCTGGCGACGATGGCGGCGCAGAACTACGATGCCCTGTCGGTGCCGGAGAAAGGCGTGCTGGTGACCTTGCGCAATAACGCCAACCTGAGCACGGGCGGCACGGCGACCGACGTGACCGATCACGTGCATCCGGAGCTGGCGGCGACCGCCGTGGCGGCGGCCCAGATGGTGGGGCTGGACGTTTGCGGCATCGACCTGGTCAGCGAGAACGTCTATGAACCGCTGGACAAGCAGGGGGGCTGCATCGTCGAGGTGAATGCGGCGCCGGGTTTGCGCATGCACTTGAGCCCCTCCTTCGGCAAGGGCCGCGCCGTGGGCGACGCCATCGTCGACTGCATGTTTCCCGAAGGCGAGAATGGCCGTATTCCCCTGGTGGCGGTGGCGGGAACCAACGGCAAGACCACCACCGTGCGCCTGATCGCACACCTGATTGCCGGCACCGGCGCTTGCGTTGGCATGACCAACTCCGACGGGGTGTACATAGGGAACGGCCGCATCGACACCGGCGATTGCAGCGGGCCGCGCAGCGCGCGCAATGTGCTGCTGCATCCGGATGTGGATGCGGCCGTGTTCGAGACGGCGCGCGGCGGCATTTTGCGCGAGGGGCTGGGATTCGATCGCTGCGACGTGGCCGTGGTGACCAATGTGGGCACGGGCGACCATCTGGGACTGAGCTTCATCAGCACAGTCGAGGACCTGGCCATCGTCAAGCGCGTGATCGTGGAAAACGTGGCGCCCGAGGGCATGGCCGTGCTGAATGCGGCGGATCCCATCGTTGCGGCCATGGCGCAGAACTGTCCGGGCTCGGTGACCTTTTTCGCCGTCGACCGGAACAACCCCATCCTGGCGACACACAAGGCGCAGGGACGGCGGACGGTATATGTCGAGGACGGCGCCATCGTCCTGGCTGAAGGCGCTTTCGAGCATCGGATAAGCATGGATGGCATTCCACTGGTGCGTGGCGGCACGATAGGCTTCCAGGTCGACAACGCCATGGCGGCGCTGGCCGCCGCCTGGGCGCTGGGGCTGGATTGGGCCGCCATCCAGGCCGGCGTCGCGACCTTTGTGAACGATGCGCAGACCGCGCCCGGCCGCTTCAACGTATTCTCGTATCGGGGCGCCACCCTTATTGCCGATTACGGCCATAATCCCGACGCCATCATGGCGCTGGTCCAGGCGGTGGACGCCATGCCGGCAAGCCGGCGCAGTGTGGTCATAAGCGGTGCCGGCGACCGGCGCGACATCGACATACGCCGCCAGACCGAGATACTGGGCGATGCCTTTGACGAGGTCATTCTTTATCAGGACATGTGCCAGCGCGGCCGCGAGGACGGCGAGGTCCTGGCCTTGCTGCGCCAGGGGCTGGTCAATGCGAAGCGCGCCACGCAGCTCCAGGAGATACGGGGCGAGTTCCTGGCCATCGATACCGCGTTGGCCGGCTTGCGCGAAGGCGAACTGTGCCTGATCCTGATCGATCAGGTCGAGGAGGCGCTGGCCCACATCGCGGGGCGGGTCTCCGAAGGCCAGGCGGGCGGCTGGCCGTGTACGCATGCAGCTTCACGTTGACCCTGACGGGTTCCATGAACTGTTACATGTTGGGCTGCCTTGCCGGTTGAAATGCCGGCGGCGCGCGCCAATAATGGAATGGTTGAATTTCCAAGTCAGGTTTCTTGATCGGGAGGTGCACCATGCCAGCCAAATCACAGGCTCAGCAAAAGGCCGCCGGCGCGGCCCTGGCCGCCAAGCGCGGCGATATCAAAGTGGGTGAGCTCAAGGGCGCATCGCGAAGCATGTACGACTCCATGAGCCAGAAAGAGCTCGACGAGCTGGCTTCCACCAAGCGCAAGGGCAAGCCGGAACATAAATCCAGTTCATAGCCGCAGACAGCATGCTTCAAGGGGAAGCATGCTTTTTTTTGCCAAAAAAGGGGATCGCCATGAGTCGCTTGCCGGATACGGATTTTGACAGCTTGCTGCCGCCGCTGGTTTTGAACAGACGCGGATTCATGGCGGGCACATTGATGGGCGGATTTGCGCTTGCGGCCGGCCCGGCCGCGGCCACGGCCATTGCAACGGACGACGAGGGACTGGTGGCGGGGCCGGTCCAGATACCGATCGGCACCGGACATATACCGGCATACCGCGCCGTTCCGGATGGAAAAGCCGCCGCGCCGGTGATACTGGTGATCCAGGAAATATTCGGCGTGCATGAATACATCAAGGATGTTTGCCGCCGCTTTGCGAAAGCCGGCTATATGGCGATCGCTCCAGAGCTGTACTTCAGGCAGGGCGATCCAGGCAAATACACCGAGGTGGCGTCCTTGATCAGCGAAATCGTCAACAAGGTTCCCGACGCCCAGGTCATGGACGACCTGGACGCCGCCGTGGCCTGGGCCGGCAAGAATGGCGGCGATACCGGAAAGCTGGGCATAACGGGCTTTTGCTGGGGCGGGCGCATCGTGTGGCTGTATGCGGCCCACAATCCCGCCGTCGACGCCGGCGTGGCCTGGTATGGCCGGCTCGTGGGCAATGCCGACCCCCTGCATCCCACCCAGCCGGTCGATATCGCAGCCAAGCTGCATGGCCCGGTGCTCGGGCTGTACGGCGGCAAGGATGCAGGCATTACGCAGGACTCCATCGATGCCATGAAGGCGGCCCTGGCCAAAGGCTCCGACGATTCCAGGCAGTCCGAGTTCGTGGTCTATCCCGATGCGCCCCACGCCTTCCATGCGGATTACCGCCCCAGCTACCGGCCCGAGGCCGCGCAAGACGGCTGGAAGCGCGCGCTGGCCTGGTTCGGCCAGCATCTTGGCGGCTAAAGCCCGTTAACGGTATAGCGCCGCCCTGGCGGGATCGGCGCTGCGCCTCTCTGGCCGGTCGACTGCCCCTGGCGGGCCGCCCGCGTTATCATGCACGGCTATCCGGATTGGACATCGCAGGAACGGGAATGATAGAAATCAAGCAGGTCAGCAAATGGTACGGGGCGACGCAAGTGCTGGATGACTGCAGCACGCGGGTTGCCCAGGGCGAGGTCGTCGTCGTTTGCGGGCCGTCGGGTTCGGGCAAGTCCACGCTGATAAAAACCGTCAACGGGCTGGAGCCCTTCCAGAAGGGCAAGATCTTCGTCGATGGCGTGTCGGTGGGTGCGCCGGGCACCAATCTTCCTCGCCTGCGCGCCCGCATAGGCATGGTGTTCCAGAGCTTCGAACTGTTTCCGCATTTGTCGGTCACGCAGAACCTGGCGCTGGCACAGGTCAAGGTATTGGGCCGTGGCCAGGACGAGGCCGCGAGCCGGGGCGGCGAACTGCTCGACCGCGTGGGGTTGCGGGCGCATCAGGACAAGTTTCCCAGCCAGCTGTCGGGCGGCCAGCAGCAGCGGGTGGCGATCGCGCGCGCCCTGGCCATGGATCCCGTCGCCATGCTGTTCGACGAGCCCACGTCCGCTCTGGATCCCGAAATGGTGAACGAAGTGCTGGATGTCATGGTGGACCTGGCCGGCGAGGGCATGACCATGATGGTGGTGACGCACGAAATGGGATTTGCCCGCAAGGTGGCCGACCGGGTGGTATTCATGGACATGGGCCGCATCGTGGAGGACGTCGCCAGCGACGAGTTTTTCGGCAATCTCGAAGGCCGTTCAGAGCGCGCGCGGCAATTCCTGTCGAAAATACTGCATCACTGATGGCAGGGGACGGCGCTACGCGGCTTGCGACAGGCCGATGGCGTCGTTGCGGAACCAGCCCGTCAGGCTCCAGCGCGGCCGGGTGCATGGCATGACCTCGTGCGGAATCAGGTCGCTGCGAAACACGGCCAGCCTGCCCGGCATGGGCAGCACGCGTTCCACCACCTTGTTTTCGTCCTGGGCGGAATACAGGCACAGTTCGCCGTGGCCGTCCACGGACCATTCCTGGTTCAGGTAGAGCACCAGCGATATCTTGCGGCTGCGTTGATCCCTGTGCTGATCCATGTGCTTGCGGTAGCGGTGACCCGCGGGATAGCGCGCAAAGTGAAATTCGGCGTTGGTCAGCCCGGTATAGAACAGGCGGTTCAAATCCTCGCGCAGGGCATCGGTCCATTGCAGGAATTCGAGCGATGCCGATTCAGCCGATTGGGGTTCGATCCAGAAAATGGAGTCACCACGTATCTCGGTATGCAGGGCCAGCCTGCGTCCATGCCCCACCCCGGCGGGCTTGAAGCGGCCCTCTTCCCAGGCCTGGCGGCATTGTTCGTACAGGCGCTTGTGCAACTGCGCGTCGATCAGGCCGTCCGCGACGGCCCAGCCCTGGTCGGCCAGGGATTCGAGCAATTGCTCACGCGGGGGCATGGGGCACCGCCGTTATAGTAGGGTGCAAGGCATTCATCGATGGTCCGGCTGCCGACGTTCGGCGCAAAAAACGGGGGAATAATTATAAAACACGGCGCCTCTCCTGGCACGGCCGGCATTGCCGGGGGGCGCCGTGCGTGGATTATGATCCGCATTGTTGAAAGCGAATCGATTCATAAGGAGTACCCATGTTCTTGAAGAATGCCTGGTATGTGGCGGCAAGCGATCACGAGATCGGACGCCACCTGCATTCGACCCGGATACTGGGCGAGGATATCGTTCTATACCGGACGCTGGACGGCGGCGTGGCCGCGCTGGAGGACGCCTGTCCGCACCGCAAGCTGCCCCTGTCCATGGGGCGGTTGCGGGACGACGCCGTTGAATGCGGCTACCACGGCCTGGTGTTCGACTGTTCGGGCAGCTGCGTGCGTGCGCCGGGCATGGCCCAGCCGCCGGCCCGGGCGGTGGTGTGCAGTTATCCGGTGGCCGAGCGCTACGGCCTGGTGTGGATATGGATGGGCGACCCCGGGTCGGCCGACCCGGCGGACATCATGCAGGTGGCGCACTGGGGCGACCCCGCCTGGGGCGTGAACCGGGGCGACGCCATGACGGTGCGCTGCAATTACCAGTACCTGACCGACAACCTGCTCGATCCGTCCCATGTTTCGTGGGTGCATCAAACCTCGTTCGGCAATGCCGCCATGATAGGCGAGCCTCTGAAAACCCAGGTCAACGACGATGGGGTCGTGGTGTCGCGCTGGATGCGCAATGTCGAGGTTGCGCCCTTTTATGCGAAATTCGTCAAGTTTTCCGGCCCTTGCGATCGCAAGCAGCACTACGAAGTGCGTGTGCCGTCGCACGCGCTGATCAAGGCGATTTTCGCGCCGGCCGGCAGCGGCACCGACACCGAGCCTTTCCATCCCGATGTGTTCCTGATGGATTCCTACAATTTCCTGACGCCGGTGGACGAGTCGACCACACGCTACTACTGGTTCCAGCTGCGCAACTTCAGCCCTGACGACGAGGCGGTGTCGCGTCAGTTTGCCGAAGATGTGCGGCATGCTTTCGGCGAGGATCGCGCCGTGCTCGAAGCCGTGCATGCCGGCATGGCCAGAAGCCCCTCGAAAATGAATCTGCCGCTGGACGCCGGTCCTTTGCGTTTTCGCCAGAAGCTGCAGGCCCTGATCGCCGCGGAACAGGCGGCGGACGTAAAATCGGCGCAGCCGCATGCATAATGGATCGCGGCGCGGCACGCCGCATCAGCAAACACACATATATAGGTGACAGCCAATGACTACGGGCGATTGGATCGTGCTTGGAATTTTCGGGGTGGGCCTGGCCTGCTCGTTCTCATTGTTCTGGTGGCTGATCCGGACCGTGCGGCGCGACAGCCGGCGCAAGGACGACTCGTTGTAAAAGTGTTGCGTAAGCCCGTCGAATGGCGGGCGGCGAGGGCTTTGCACTGAATCTTGCCGCCAGTTGCGTTAATCTAAGGGGTTATTACTTTGCTCTTTACCGGAATTTTTCAGAATTATGGATTCGTATAGCCTTCCCTACACTTTTTCGCAGCGCGCGCAGCAACTGACCAGTTCAACCATCCGAGAGATTCTGAAAGTTACCGAACGGCCGGAAATCATTTCGTTTGCCGGCGGCCTGCCCGCGCCCAAGGGCTTCCCGGTCGATGTCATGAAATCCGCCTTCGACCGCGTCCTGGAAAACAATGGCCGCAGCGCGCTGCAATACGGCCCCACCGAAGGCTATGCGCCCTTGCGCGCATGGGTGGCTGAAGACCTGAAGCGCGTCGGCGCCGACGTCTCGCCCGACGAAGTGCTTATCGTTTCCGGCTCGCAGCAGGCGCTGGATATGCTGGGCAAGCTCTTCATCGACCCGGGCAGCAAAGTCCTGGTCGAAGCGCCCAGCTATCTGGGTGCGCTGCAGTCGTTTTCCCTGTTCGAGCCCGACTACGTGGCTGTGCCGACCGACGAGGGCGGCCTGATTCCTGAAGCCTTGACCGGCGAACGGGCGGCGGGGGCGCGCTTCATCTACGTCCTGCCCAATTTCCAGAACCCAACCGGCCTGACGCTCAGTCTGGAGCGCCGCAAGGCGCTGGTGGAACGCTGCGCCGCCCTGCAAGTGCCCATCATCGAAGACGACCCGTACGGCGAACTGCGTTATGCGGGCACGGCCCAGCCCGGCCTGCTGGGCCTGGGCCGCGCGGCGGGCGCCACCGTGGTCCGGCTGGGCACGTTCTCGAAGGTTCTGGCCCCCGGCCTGCGCCTGGGCTACATCGTGGCGCCCAAGCCCATCATCGCCAAGCTGGTCCAGATCAAGCAGGCCACCGACCTGCACACCGCCTCGCTGACCCAGATGGCCGTTTATGAAACCGTGAAGGACGGCTTCCTGACCGACCATCTGCCCATGGTGCGCGATCTGTACAAAGAGCAGTGCGGCTACATGCTCGACGCCATGGATCGCCACTTTCCCCCCACGGCCACCTGGACCCGCCCCGAAGGCGGCATGTTCATCTGGGTGACGCTGCCCGCCCATATCGACGGCACCCAGCTGCTGGCCCGCGCCATCCAGAACAATGTCGCGTTTGTGCCGGGCGCGCCGTTCTTCGCCGGCGCCGACCCGCAGACCAATACCTTGCGCCTGAGCTTTGTCACCGTATCCGAGGAAAAAATCCGCGAAGGCATTGCCATATTGGGCAAGCTGATCAAGGAAAGCTGATCCCGCCGATTCGCACTTTCGCCACGGGATACACCATAAGTTTGCAATGACGCCGCTACACTCGTCCGATTCGAACCCCAAATCCGGCGCCGGACTTTCCACCCCCGATCTGTCGGACATGCGCCCCGACGATTGGGTGGAGCGCTGGCTGCCGCGTTCCTGGGGGCCTTATGCGCGTTTGTGCCGGCTGGATCGGCCCGTTGGCACCTGGCTGACCCTGCTGCCTTGCCTGGCCGCTCTGGTGCAGGCCGCGGACGGCTGGCCCAGCCTGTTCCGGCTGTTCATCTTTTCGCTGGGCGCCCTGCTGATGCGTGGCATAGGGTGCTGCTTCAACGATATCTTTGATCGCGATATCGACAAAAAGGTCGAACGCACGCGCTTCCGGCCGCTGACCAGCGGCCAGCTTACCTTGAAGAACGCCTTGTGGTTCGTGTTCGCTCAATTGCTCGTGTGCGCGCTGTTGCTGCTGGCCCTGAATGAATACAGCCGTTGGCTGGCTGTGGCGCTGATGCCCATCGTCATCGTCTATCCGCTATGCAAGCGCTTCACCTATTGGCCGCAGGTCGTCCTGGGCATCGGCTTCAACTGGGGCATGCTGATGGCCTGGTCCGATACCCAGAATACCGTGCCGCTTGCGGCCGTCGCCATGTGGCTGGGCGCCGTCCTGTGGCAGGTCGGCTACGATTCCATCTACGCCTACGTGGACGTGCGCGACGACCTGAAGCTGGGCCTGCATTCGACCGCCTTGCGGTTCGCCGACAAGGGCAAGGCATGGATCAGCGGCTTCTACATCGCCACCGTCGCCTTGTGGATCTATGGCGGGGCGGGAATCGGCATGGCCTGGCCCTACTATGTGGTCATCGCCGCCATCGCCGTGCATTTTCTCTGGCAGATGAAGGTGTTTAGTCTGGATCGGCCCGACCGGAATTTCATGCTGTTCCGGTCCAATATGACGGTGGGGGTGTTGCTCCTGGTGGCCGCGCTGGTGGGAACCGTACTGCCTGTTTAAGCCGGATGCGCCGCGCACGCGGCAAAGGTGCCGTGCAGCGGCCGGCCCGGAAGGATTAGAATTGCTGTATCAAAGCAATACAAGAATCTGCAACAACAGCCGGCAGGAGACAAAAGAATGGCGGATCCAGCACCGCAGCAAGAGCAATGGGAATTCGACTACATCGTCGTGGGCGCGGGTTCGGCGGGCTGCCTGCTGGCCAACCGGCTTTCCGCCGACCCGAACCGGAAAGTGCTTTTGCTCGAGGCCGGCGGGCGCGATGACTGGCGCTGGATACACATACCCGTAGGCTATCTGTACTGCATCGGCAATCCGCGCACCGATTGGTGCTACAGCACCCAGCCGGACTCCGGCATCAACAACCGCATCCTGGGCTATCCCCGCGGCCGCGTCCTGGGCGGCAGTTCAGCCATCAATGGCATGATCTACATGCGGGGCCAGGCCGCCGATTACGACGGTTGGGCGGCTGAAGGAAACCGGGGCTGGGGCTGGAATGACGTGCTGCCCGTCTTCAAGAAACTCGAGGATCACCACGGGGGGGAAAGCGAATTCCATGGCGGTTCCGGCCAGTGGCGGGTCGAGCGCCAGCGCCTGTCGTGGCCGATACTGGATGCCTTCCGCCAGGCGGCGCAACAGGCCGACATCCCTTCCATCGACGATTTCAACCGAGGCGACAACGAGGGCTGCTGTTACTTCGAGGTCAATCAGCGGCGCGGCGTGCGCTGGACCGCCGCAAAAGCCTTTTTGCATCCTGTCGCCCACCGGAGCAATCTGACGGTGTTGACCGGCGCACAGGCCGAACGGATCGCCTTCTCGGGCAAGCGCGCCCAAGGCGTGCATTTCATCCATGAGGGTCATGCGCGATTCGCCCGCGCCCGTTCCGAGGTCATCCTGTCATCGGGTTCGATCGGCTCGGCGCAGCTGTTGCAAGTATCGGGCGTGGGCCCTGGAGCCCTGCTGCAGTCGCTGGGCATTCCGGTCGTGCACGACCTGCCGGGCGTGGGCGGCAATCTGCAGGATCATCTGCAGCTGCGCATGATCTACAAGGTCGATGGCGCCAGGACGCTGAACACCATAGCCGGAACCTTATGGGGCAAGGCGCTGATGGGCTTGCAGTACGCGGCCCGGAAGCGCGGGCCGCTGACCATGGCGCCGTCGCAGCTGGGCGCGTTTGCGCGTTCCGGCCCCGAGCAGTCGCGCGCCAATCTTGAATACCACGTACAGCCCTTGTCTCTGGAGAAATTCGGCGAGGCGCTGCATACCTTTCCGGCCATCACGGCTTCGGTGTGCAATCTGCGACCCACCAGCCGGGGCCATGTCCGGATCGTGTCGCCCAGGGCCACCGATGCGCCCGCCATTCTGTGCAACTATCTGCAAACGGACGAAGACCGCCGCGTGGCCGCCGACAGCATACGGCTGACGCGCAAAATCATGGCCCAGTCGGCCCTGGCTCCCCACAACCCCCGAGAATACAAGCCCGGGTCCGCCATCGAGTCGCAAGCCGATCTGGAAAAGGCGGCCGGCGATATCGGCACCACCATTTTCCACCCGGTGGGCACCTGCAAGATGGGTACGGATGCCCAAGCGGTGGTCGACCCCGAATTGCGCGTGCATGGCATCGAAGGCTTGCGCGTCATCGATGCGTCGATCATGCCGACCATCACATCGGGCAATACCAACTCGCCGACCATCATGATCGCCGAGCAGGGCGCAAGCTTCATTCTGGGCAAGCGCCCGGCATGACGGCCCGACATCGATGAGCAAGGCCTCACGAGAGGCCGGGATGCCCGCACTGCGGCGCCACCGTATCGAATCGCGGGATCGTGCGACAATTCGTGCCAGTTTTCTATAAGTATAAGGGTTGAGGCATGGCCAGTTTCATGGAGTATCTTGCAACCGCCTTGTTTGCGATTGCCATCATTCACACCTTTTCGGTGCCGGTCTTTGCGCGGCTGGCCAATCGCGGCGGGCCGCACGCGGGGCTATGGCACTTGCTGTCCGAGGTCGAGGCCGTATTCGGCGTATGGGCTTGCGTGCTGCTGGCATGCATGGCCCTGCTGTCGGGCGTGGGCGAGGCGGTCAACTATATCGACACCCGCAACTTCACCGAGCCCGCCTTCGTTTTCGTCATCATGGTGGTGGCGGCCAGCCGTCCCATCATCGAACTGGTGAACATGGCGGTGCGCGCCCTGGCCAGGATCCTGCCCATACGCAACGAACTGGCCATGTTCTTCGTGACCCTGTCCTTCGTTCCCCTGGCCGGATCCTTTATCACCGAGCCGGCGGCGATGACGCTGGCGGCCCTGCTGCTGCGCGACGCCTATTTCCGCAAGCCCGGCCAGGACGGTTTCAAATACATGACCCTGGGCGTGCTGTTCGTGAATGTGTCCATAGGCGGCGTGCTCACCGCCTATGCGGCGCCGCCCGTGCTGATGGTGGCGCAGACCTTCAACTGGGACACCGCCTACATGGCGACCCATTTCGGCTGGCGCGCGGCGCTGGCGGTGTGCATCAATGCCGGCGTGCTGACCTTCATCTGCCGCCCGCACCTGCTGGACGGCACCCTGGGTTCGCCTCAGGACGAGACCGCGGCGCGGCCCCCGGTGCCGCTCATCGTGATCGCCATCCATACCCTGTTCCTGGTGGGCGTCGTCCTGTCGGCGCACCATCCCATTGTTTTCCTGGCCTTCATGATGTTGTTCATCGGCTATGCCCACGCCTACAAGCGCCATCAGAATCCACTGCTTATCCGCGAGGGCCTGATGGTGGGATTTTTCCTGGCCGGCCTGGTGGTGCTGGGCGGCTTGCAGAAATGGTGGCTGCAAGACCTGCTGGCGGGCTTGTCGCCCATGGTCCTGTACTGGGGCGCCACGGCGCTCACCGCGGTGACCGACAATGCCGCGCTGACCTATCTGGGGTCGCTGGTCGAGGGCACCGACGAATTGTGGCGCTATATGCTGGTTGCCGGCGCGGTGACGGGCGGGGGCCTGACCGTCATTGCCAACGCGCCGAACCCGGCCGGTTTTTCCATACTGAAAGGGTGCTTTCCCGACGGCGCCATTTCACCATTGAAATTGCTGCTGTCCGCCTCCATACCCACATTGGTGGCGGCGTTCATGTTCCTGCTGCCCAATTCCTTTTAAGGGGCCGCCCGGCCGGCGGCCGCGCGCCGTCATCCGCTGCCCAAAAACGGCTAAAATTAGCCGTTTTTGGCGCTGGGACCGCATTTTTTCCGTTCCTGCCCGGCGGGGCGGCTTCTGGCGGTTGTTCCTTAGACATATTTTCTTGGGATTTTCTCGTGCCTATTTATGCTTATAAGTGCAGCGCCTGCGGGCATGCGCAGGATGTGCTGCAAAAGATTTCCGACCCTGTCCTGACGGATTGCCCCGAATGCGGGCAAAGCAGCTACGCCAAGCAGGTAACCGCCGCCGGCTTCCAGCTGAAGGGGTCGGGGTGGTATGTCACCGATTTCCGCAATAATGGCGGCACGGCAGGCTCCAAGCCGTCCGCGCCGTCCGCGACTCCGTCCGGCGGGGACGCCGCCGGCAGCGGTTCCAGCGCGCCGTCCGCGCCGTCCTCGGCCCCGGCGCCGACCAGTACTGCGTCGTCGTGACCGCGCAGCATCAGAACCGAAAGCGTTTCTTCAAGCGCTACTTCATTACCGGACTGCTGATCTGGATTCCCCTGATCATCACGGTCTGGGTCATTGCGCTCCTGATCGGCACGCTGGAAAGCGTCGTGCCGGCATTCCTGTCGTCGCAATCGCTGTTCGGCTATCGCATTCCGGGTTTTCAGCTGCTGCTGGTGCTGGCCGTCGTGCTGCTGACCGGCCTGCTGGGCGCCAATTTCCTGGGCCGCGCGCTGGTCGAGCGCTGGGAACAATTGCTGGGCCGGATTCCGTTGGTCCGCTCAATCTATAATTCGGTCAAGCAGGTCAGCGACACCGTGCTTGCGCCCAATGGCCAGGCATTCCGCGAGGCGGTGCTGGTGCAGTACCCGCGACAGGGCGCCTGGACCATTGCCTTCCTGACCGGTGCGCCCAGCGGCGAGGTGGCGGAGAAGCTGGGCGATGATTTCGTCAGTGTGTATGTTCCGACCACGCCCAACCCGACTTCGGGCTTTTTCCTGATGATGCCCCGCAGCGACGTGCAGATGCTCGACATGAGCGTCGACGCGGCATTGAAGTACATTGTTTCCATGGGTGTCGTGGCTCCCGGGACGGTCAAGGCGCTGGAAGCCGGCCACGAGGCGGTCTCGGTGGTCGAGGCGGCCCAGCGCATCGACGCGGCCCAGGAAGCGGACTCGTCCGGCAAGGACCGGCCCTGATTTTGTTTACAAGAATTTTATATACGGAGTAATCCTCGATGCGTACCTGCTATACCGGCGACGTCAGTAAAGAACACCTTGACCAGACAGTGACCTTGTTTGGCTGGGTTCATCGCCGCCGCGACCACGGAGGGGTGATTTTCATCGACCTGCGCGATCGCGCGGGCCTGGCCCAGATCGTGGTCGATCCGGACAATGTCGAGGCATTCTCCACCGCCGAACACATACGCAATGAGTTCTGCGTGCGCGTGACCGGCCTGGTGCGGTTGCGCCCGGAAGGCACCAGCAATCCCGAGCTCAAGTCGGGCGAGATCGAAGTGCTGTGCCGCGAAATCGAAGTGCTGAACGCTTCGGTCACGCCGCCCTTCCAGCTGGACGACGACAACCTGTCGGAGACCACCCGGCTGACGCATCGCGTACTGGATCTGCGCCGCCCGCAGATGCAGCACAACCTGATGCTGCGCTACCGGGTCTCCATCGAAGTGCGCAAGTATCTGGACAACCTGGGCTTCATCGATATTGAAACACCCATGCTCACCAAGAGCACGCCCGAAGGCGCGCGCGACTACCTGGTCCCTTCGCGCGTGAACGACGGCCAGTTCTTCGCCTTGCCGCAATCGCCGCAGCTGTTCAAGCAGATGCTGATGGTGTCGGGCTTCGACCGCTACTATCAGATCACGAAGTGCTTCCGCGACGAAGACCTGCGCGCCGACCGCCAGCCCGAGTTCACCCAGATCGATTGCGAAACATCGTTCCTGAACGAAGAGCAGATACGCGAGATCTTCGAAGGCATGATCCGGCACGTCTTCGCCCATGTGCAAAAAGTGGAATTGCCCGCCGCCTTCCCCACGATGACCTGGGACGAAGCCATGCGCCGCTATGGCTCCGACAAGCCCGATCTGCGCGTGAAGCTGGAGTTCGTCGATGTCGGCGACCTGATGCAGGACGTCGATTTCAAGGTGTTCTCGGCGCCTGCCAACGACCCGGCCAGCCGCGTGGTGGCCTTGCGCGTTCCGGGCGGCGCCAGCATGCCCCGCAGCGAGATCGACGCCTACACCAAATTCGTGGGCATATACGGCGCCAAGGGCCTGGCCTACATCAAGGTCAACGATGCGGCATCCATCCCCGACGGCCTGCAATCGCCCATCGTCAAGAACATACACGTCGACGCCCTGATCAAGCTCATCGAGCGCAGCGGCGCCCAGAGCGGTGACCTGATTTTCTTCGGTGCCGACAAGACCAAGGTCGTGAACGATGCCATCGGGGCCTTGCGGGTCAAGATCGGCCACAGCGAGTTCGGCAAGCAGAACGGCCTGTTCGAAGCCGGCTGGAAGCCTCTGTGGGTGGTGGACTTCCCCATGTTCGAATACGACGAGGAAGAAGGCCGCTACTTTGCGGCTCATCATCCCTTCACCAGTCCGAAGGACGGCCACGAGGACTTCCTTGAAACCGACCCCAGCCGGGCCTTGGCCAAGGCCTACGACATGGTCCTGAACGGATGGGAAGTGGGCGGCGGTTCGGTCCGTATCCATCGCGCCGATGTCCAGAGCAAAGTATTCCGCGCCTTGAATATCGGTGCGGAAGAAGCGCGCAACAAGTTCGGCTTCCTGCTCGATGCATTGCAATACGGCGCGCCTCCGCATGGCGGCGTGGCATTCGGCCTGGATCGCCTGGTGACCATGATGGCGGGCGCCGAATCCATACGCGACGTGATTGCCTTCCCCAAGACGCAGCGTGCACAGTGCCTGCTGACGCAGGCGCCGTCCGCCGTGGACGAGAAGCAATTGCGCGAATTGCACATCCGCCTGCGCAATACCGAAGTAAAGTAGCAGGAGCAACAGGGGAGGGATCGTGTCGGTCATCCGGGTCGTAAGCTACAACATCCATAAGGGCCGTTCCGCAACGGGCAGCCGTGAATCGTTGTCGGAATTGCGGCTTGGCCTTTACGGACTGCGCCCCGACCTGCTGTTCCTGCAAGAAGTCCAGGGCCGCAACGAACAGCGCATCAGCCTGGACGCCCAGCACGAATCGCTGGGCGCGGCCCTTTGCATGCATGCCGCTTACGGCTGCAACGCGGTGCGGCCGCACACCGATCATGGCAACGCCCTGTTGTCGCGCTTTCCCATACTCCAGCACGAGAACCAGGATATCTCCGACCACAAGCTGGAGCAGCGCGGGCTGCTGCATGCGCTGGTCGAGGTCCAGGGCGTGTCGGTGCATTGCCTGGTCGTCCACCTGGGCCTGTTCGCGGGCGGGCGCTCGCGCCAGGTGGGTGCATTGGTCGAGCGCATCCGCCGCCTGGTCCCCGAGGGCGAACCCATGTTGATCGCGGGCGACTTCAATGACTGGAACAATCGGCTTGCGCCCTTGTTCGTCCAGCAACTGGGCTTATACGAAGTGTTTGCCGTCGCGCCCCACGACGACTTCGAACCGCGCAAGCTGCGCCACTCGGTGGCGCGCCTGCGCAATAGCCTGCGCCATCCGCCCCGCCCGCTGCCGCTGGCGGAAAAGGTGCACGAGCTGGGCATCAACGGGGCGGCGCGCCTGACGCCGCCGCCCCGCACCTTTCCCGCGGCATTTCCCTGGCTGCGCCTGGACCGCATCTATCAACGGGGCTTTGCCGTGCGCAAGGCACGCGTGCTGCAAGGGCTGCCCTGGCGGCAGATCTCCGACCACGCGCCCTTGTTCGCCGAACTGGAGTTGCCTTGACCGGCCCCGTCGGCGAGGCCGGGCGGATCAGGCAAGGAAGTCGGGCATGGCTCAGAAAGAACCGCGCCTGAACTGGCGCGAAGGCAATCGCATCGAGCTGCTGCACAACGGCGGCGAGTTCTTTCCGGCGCTTTGCGAAGCCATCGACCAGGCGCAGCGCCAGGTGCATCTGGAAACCTATATATTCAATCTCGACCGAACCGGCTTGCTGGTCCTGGACAGCTTGAGCCGGGCTTGTGCGCGCGGCGTGAAGGTGCGGGTCGTCATCGACGGCTTCGGCAGCCAGGAGCACGCCGCCGACATTGCGCGCAAGCTGACGGAAATGGGTGCCCAGTACCGCATCTACCGGCCCGAGCCGGCGGGCCTGCGCGCGGCGCGCTTCAACCTGCGGCGCCTGCGCCGGCTGCACCGCAAGCTGACGGTGGTCGATGGCGCCATTGCCTTCGTGGGCGGCATCAATGTGCTGGACGACTACGTCGACGTGCCCGATGACGGCCAGGGCCCGAAGCCGCGCTTCGACTTCGCCGTGCGCCTGCAGGGTCCCATCGCCGCCGATGCGGCCCGGGCGCAGCGCGCCCTGTGGCTGCGCATGGCCTGGCGCCGGCGCGATGACTGGGCCGCGTTCTACCGGCGGCTGACCCATATTACGGAATGGTTCAAGGCCAGGCGGAAAGAGCCGGCGCCTTCCTTCGAACCGGGCCGGCGGGCGGCCCTGCTGCTGCGCGACAATATCCGGTTTCGCCAGACCATAGAAAATGTCTACCTGTCCACCATGGGAAGGGCCGACAGCGACATCCTGATCGCCAACGCATACTTTTTTCCGGGACGGCGCTTGCGCAAGGGCTTGCAGGAAGCGGCCCAGCGCGGAGTGAAGGTGCGTCTGCTGCTGCAAGGACGCTCCGAATATCCCATGCAGTACCGGGCCTGCCGATACATGTATTGCAAGCTGCTGGACGATGGCATAGAAATCTATGAATACATGGCCAGCTATCTGCATGCCAAGGTCGCCGTCGTCGACCGCTGCGCCATGGTGGGATCGTCCAACCTGGATCCCTTCAGCCTGCTGCTGGCTCGCGAAGCCAATGTCTTCGTGCACGATGCGCAATTCGCCGATGAACTGAAGGCGGCCATCGAGTCGGAAATGCATGGCAGCGCGGAGCGCGTCACTGAAGAACAGTTGCAGGGGCGCAGTTGGCTGGGCCGCTGGGTGGACGCGTTCGCCTACTTCATGCTGCGCGCCGGCGTCGCCCTGACCGGGAAGTCGTCGGAGTACTGAGTTATCGTTTAACATCGTCCTGGCGCCGCCGTTCAAGCATGCGGCGGCGGTCGCGTTTAAACAGTATTCAGGAGCAGGTATGAAAACGAAAGCGGCGATAGCCTGGAAAGCGGGCGAACCACTGACTATTGAAGATGTCGAGCTTCAAGGCCCCAAGGCCGGCGAAGTATTGGTCGAAATCAAGGCCACGGGCATTTGCCATACCGACTATTACACGCTGTCCGGCGCCGATCCCGAAGGCATTTTTCCATCGATACTGGGCCATGAAGGCGCCGGCGTCGTGCTGGAAACCGGCCCGGGCGTCAGCTCGCTGAAGGCGGGAGACCACGTCATTCCGCTCTATACTCCGGAGTGCCGGCAGTGCAAGTCCTGCCTGTCTCGCAAGACGAATCTTTGCACGGCCATACGCGCCACGCAGGGCAAGGGCCTGATGCCCGACGGCACGTCGCGCTTTACCGTGGGCGGCAAGCCGGTGCACCATTACATGGGCACGTCCACGTTCTCGAACCACATCGTCGTCCCCGAGATCGCCCTGGCCAAGATACGCAGCGACGCTCCCTTCGACAAGGTGTGCTACATAGGCTGCGGCGTCACCACCGGCCTGGGCGCGGTGCTGTTCACCGCCAAAGTCGAGGCGGGCGCCAATGTGGTGGTGTTCGGCCTGGGCGGCATAGGCTTGAACGTCATCCAGGGCGCAAAAATGGTGGGCGCCGACAAGATCATCGGCGTGGACCTGAACCCGCAGCGCGAAGCCATGGCGCGCAAGTTCGGCATGACCCACTTCATCAACCCGAACGAGGTCGAGAACGTGGTCGACCACATCATCCAGCTGACCGACGGCGGCGCCGATTACTCCTTCGAGTGCATAGGCAATACCAAAGTCATGCGCCAGGCGCTGGAGTGCTGCCATCGCGGCTGGGGCCAGTCCATCATCATCGGCGTGGCCGAAGCCGGCGCCGAGATCTCCACGCGCCCCTTCCAGCTGGTGACCGGGCGCGAATGGAAAGGTTCCGCGTTCGGCGGTGCGCGCGGCCGCAGCGACGTGCCCAGGATCGTCGACTGGTATATGGACGGCAAGATCAATATCGACGATCTCATTACCCACACCTTGCGGCTGGACCAGATCAACGAAGGCTTCGAACTCATGAAGCGCGGCGAGTCCATCCGTTCGGTGGTGGTGTACTGATGCCCGGCCATCGCGGCCCAGGCCGCCGCAAGGAGACCCCGTGATGCCACAGGATAATCTTGAACTGCTCAGCGAGCATCGCTGCTTCGATGGCGTCCAGCGCTACTATCGCCATCCTTCCCAAACCATCGGCCTGCCCATGCGTTTCTCCGTCTTCCTGCCGCCCCAGGCGGAGCGGGGTCGCGTGCCGGTGCTGTTCTTCCTGGCCGGCCTGACCTGCACCGAAGAAACCTTCATGATCAAGGCGGGCGCGCAGCGCTATGCCGCTCAGCACGGCTTGATGCTGGTTGCGCCGGATACCAGCCCGCGCGGGGCCGGCATCGCCGGCGAGGAGGACGATTGGGATTTCGGCACGGGCGCCGGATTCTATCTGGATGCCACGCAAGCGCCCTGGAGCGAGCGCTACCGCATGGAAAGCTATGTGGTGGACGAGCTTTTCGGCATTGTCACCGGACAGTTGCCGGGCAATGCCGCATGTGTCGGCATTTCCGGCCACTCCATGGGCGGCCATGGAGCCCTGGTGCTGGCCCAGCGCCACCGCGGCAAGTTCCAGTCGGTATCGGCCTTTGCCCCCATCGCGGCGCCTTCGCGTTGCCCCTGGGGAGAAAAGGCGTTTTCGTCCTATCTGGGCAGCGACCGGCAGGCCTGGGCGGGCTACGATGCTTCCTTGTTGATGGAACAGTCGCAGAGCCCGTTTCCCAAGGGCATACTGATCGATCAGGGCCTGGCCGACGGCTTCCTGGAAGAGCAGCTCTACCCCGAGGCTTTTGAAGCGGCCTGCGCCCTGGCGCAGCAGCCGCTGGTCCTGCGCCGCCATGCGGGCTACGACCATGGCTACTACTTCATTTCCACGTTCATCGAGGACCATGTGGCGTTCCATGCGGAACGCCTGGGCGCCGATTAAAGCCCGGGCGGCCTCCCTTCTGGCGCCGACGGGCTCCGGGAGGCGCGCCTGTTCAAGGCCTACTTGAGCAGGCGCCATTCTCCATTTTTCACGACCAGCAGTTCCCGACCGCGCTCATCGAAGCCGCTGTGGTCTTCGGGGCTCATGTTGTAGACGCCCTGCGTGGCGACCAGTTCTCGGGTGTTCTCCAGGGCATCGCGCAGTGCGCTGCGGAATTCCCGGGTGCCTGGCTTGGCCGATTTGGCTGCCTGCGGGATGGCTTTTTCCAGCAGCAGGCCGGCGTCGAACACATTGGCGCCGAATGTGGCGGGCCGTTCGCCGTACATTTTGGTGTAGCGTGCGACGTAGTCTTCGGCGATTTTCTTCGATGGATTGCTGTCGGCGATTTCCGGCAGCACCAACATCAGGCCGGCGGCCAGTATGGTGCCTTCGACGTCTTTGCCCCCCAGCTTCAGGAATGCGGGCAGCGCGGCGCCATGAGTCTGGTAGATCTGGCCTTTATAGCCCTGCTTGGCCAGCGTCGCCTGCGGCAGGACTGCCGCCGTGCCCGTGCCGGCAATCAGGACGGCATCGGGCTTGGCTGACAAAACCTTCAGCGCCTGGCCCGTGACGGAGCTGTCCGAGCGCTGATAGCGCTCGGTCGCGACGATCTTGATGCCGTTGTCCTGGGCCAGGCCGGTGAATACTTTCAGCCAGTTCTCGCCGTAGGCATCATTGAAGCCGATGAAGCCCGCCGTCTTGACGCCCGCCTTCGCCATGTGGCCGACCAGGGCCTTGGCGATGATGTCGTCGTTCTGGGTGGTCTTGAACACCCACTTCTTTTGCGGCGTCATGGGCAGGACGACGGCCGCCGTCCCCACCGGCGCCAGCATGGGCGTGCCCGATTCAGCCACGAACTGGAGGATGCCCATGGCATTGGGCGAGCCGGTCGGACCGATGAAGGCGTCGACTTTTTCCTCGCTGATCAGCTTCTTGAAGGCGGTGACCGTCTGGGTCGGATCGCTGGCATCGTCCAGCGATATGTATTCCACCGTCAGGTCGCCGATTTTGGTCGGCAGCAGCGGCACTGTGTTTTTCTGAGGTATGCCCACCATGGCCGTGGGCCCGGTGGCCGAGGTGACCACGCCTATTTTGACCTGCGCGGCGGCGGGCAGGACGCCCGCCAGGGCAAACAGGGCGGCTGAACACGCGAATTTCTTCAAAAGCATGGAAACGGTCTCCGTGGCCCCCGGCGCGGGGGCATGAACAAAGGTGGGCTTGCAATAGTTCCGCAACAGCGATTTTATAGGCTGGGCGGAACAAAATTCGAACTTTCGGCACGAAAAATGCTCTTATTACCTGTACATAGCTGGTTTTTCGCAAGATTAGCACTCGCGGCGCTGGAGTGCTAATATTAGAAATATGCCTTTTATAGGACCGCTTTATCGATGACTCATGCTTCGCAATCCTTGGCGCTGAGTAACAATCAGCTGGCCATGGCTATCTCCAATCCGGGTGCCTTAGGCACGATTGAAGCCTATATAAGCGCTGTGAATCGTCTGCCCATGCTTACTCAAGAGCAGGAAGTGGCGTTGGGCAAGCGTTTGCGCGATGATTCCGATCTGGATGCCGCCCGGCAACTGATTACCTCCCACTTGCGTCTGGTGGTGTCCATCGCCCGCCAGTACCTAGGCTACGGCCTGGCCCACGCCGACCTCATCCAGGAAGGCAATATCGGGCTCCTGAAGGCCGTCAAGCGCTTCGATCCCGATCGCGGCGTACGGCTGGTGTCGTTCGCGGTGCACTGGATCAAGGCCGAAATCCATGAATACATCGTCCGCAACTGGCGGCTGGTGAAGGTGGCCACGACCAAGGCGCAGCGCAAGCTGTTCTTCAACCTGCGCCGCATGCGCCCCGATGGCCAGACGATGGATACCGAGCAGGTCAACGAGATTGCGCGCGAGCTCAACGTCCGTCCCGAAGATGTCAGCGAGATGGAAGTCCGCCTGTCGGGCCGCGAAGTGGCGCTCGAAACCTCCGGTGACGACGAGGACGGCTATGCGCCGATTGCCTACCTGTCCGACGAGGGGCGGCAGGAGCCTTCGCGCATTCTCGAGCGCCGCTCTTACGATCATCTTCAGGGCGCGGGCCTGTCCGATGCGCTGGAAGGCCTGGATCCCCGTTCGCGGCGCATCGTCCAGGCCCGCTGGCTGCAGGACGAGGGCGGCGCCACGCTGCACGAATTGGCCGCTGAATTCGGTGTCTCGGCCGAGCGCATCCGCCAGATCGAAACCGCCGCATTCAAGAAGTTGCGCATGGCGCTGGCGGACTAGGCATCCGGCCAGGAAATTTTTTATTACACCTTTCCCGGCCCGTGCCCGAACTTAATCGCCCGGCTTGTGACTAATCTGTATGAACGGCGTATCGCCATCGATGCGCGAGCCGCCGATCATCGTCCGCTTCGGCTTCTCCTCTTCCCCTCCCTTTTGAAGCGGATGTTTATGGGACACTCCAAGTGTCCCATTTTTTATGCCTTGCGCCGGCCGGGGTAAAAAAATCCCGGCGCCCCGAAAAAATCCAGCGAAAAAAGCGATATTCTTGAGCTTCCAAAGGGCTGGACGGCGAAAGGATTGCGATCATGCAGATAGGACACCTGGTATTTGGACTGGCCGGCCTGCTCGCGCTGGTGTCCTTCATGCCGCCGGTGGCCGGCCGCCTTCGGCTGCCCTATTCCGTCCTCCTGGCCATTGTGGGCTTCGTTCTTGGCTTGATCATACATGTCCATAGCTGGGCGCCGCTGGTCATGTCCGATTTCCTCGATTCGCTCCAGCATTTCGAGGTGTCGTCGGAGACCTTTCTCTTCGTTTTCCTTCCCATACTGCTTTTCGAAACCGCGCTGGCCTTGAATGTGCGGCGGCTGCTGGACGACATCGGCCCCATTCTGATGATGGCCATCGTGGCCGTCATCGTCTGCACGGTCGCCGTGGGTTTTTCGTTGAGCGCCGCGTCGGACTACGGCCTGGTGGTATGCCTGATGCTGGGCGCCATCGTGGCGACCACCGATCCGGTCGCCGTGGTGGGCGTGTTCCGCGAGGTCGGAGCGCCCAAGCGCCTGACCACGCTGGTGGAAGGCGAGTCGCTGTTCAACGACGCGGCGTCCATTGCCTTGTATTCCGTGTTGCTGACGGTCTTGTACGGCGGCGGCCAGTTGTCCACCGGCAAAGTATTCTATGGCTTCGTGCTCAGCTTCCTGGGCGGCGGCGTGGCGGGCTTCCTCATGGGGCGGCTGGCCAGCGGCCTTTTCATCTGGCTGCGCGGCTGGCCCACCGCCGAGATAACCCTGACCGTCGCCCTGGCCTATCTGACCTTCTACATCTCCGAGCACTATCTGGGCGTTTCCGGCGTGGTCGCCACCGTCATCGCCGGGCTGGTGGTGGGTTCGACCGGACGCACCCGCATGTCGCCGGCGACCTTCGAACAGTTGTCCAGCTCCTGGTCGCAGTTCGGCTTCTGGGCCAATTCCCTGATTTTCGTTTTCGCCGCCATGCTGATACCGCGCATGATCGCCGATATCACATGGATGCAGGTGCTGCTGATCCTGCTGGTGTTCGTCGTGACGCTTGCCGCGCGCGGCGTGATGGTATTCGGCGTGCTACCCCTGCTGGGACTGACGCGATTCGGCACCAAGGTCAGCCGTTCCTATAAAGCGGTGATGTGGTGGGGCGGCCTGCGTGGCGCCATATCGCTGGCCCTGGCCCTGGCCGTGACCGAGCAGCATAACGTTCCCTACGAAGCGCGCCAGTTCATTGCGGTGGCCACCACAGGCTTCGTGCTGATGACTTTGTTCATCAATGGCACCAGCTTGCGCTTCCTGATACGGCGGTTGCGCCTGAATGAGCTCTCGCCCTTCGAGCGCACGCTGCGCAACCAGGCGGTGGTCGTCGCCCTGGACGACCTGCGCGAGAAAACCGACGAATTGGCGAGCAACGAGCATATCGGGGCCGATGTCCGGCAGCGTGTGCATGCGGTCTTCGACGCCACGCTGGCCAGCGTGGACGGCGGCGAGCTGGCGCAGCTGTCCCACGACCAGAAAGTGTCCATGGGGCTGGCCATGATGGCGGCCCGCGAAGAGGAAATGTTCTTCGACACCCTGAAAGCGCAAGTCGTCGATTGGCGTGCGGCGGAGTCGCTGCTGGCCCGGGCCGAGCACATGAGCGACGCCGTAAGGTCGGGCGGCGTAAAAGGCTTCGAGGCGGCCATTGCCGCCGACTTGCGCTATTCGCCGGCATTCCGCCTGGCGCTGCGGATGCACTATCTGTTCGGCCTGCAGGGCTGGCTGGCCCGCGAGCTGGCCAAGCGGTTCACCAATTTGATGACCAAGCGCTCAGTGGCCCAACGGCTGATGCATTTTGCGGAAAAGGAAATCCAGCCCCTGTTGGGGCCGGAGGCCACCGCCGCCATCATCGACGCGCACAGGCATCGCCTGGTGCTGCTGGAGAATGCCTTGCAGGCGATGAACCTCCAGTACCCCGTCTTTGCACAGTGGCTGCAGGAGGCCTACCTGGGCCGCATGGCGCGCGCACTGGAGCGCCTGCGCTATCGCGACATGCTGTCGCAATTCCTGATTACCGGCGAAATGTACTCCGACCTGGTCAAGCAGATAGACCATCGCTGGAGCCATGTGCAAAAGCATCCCGCGCTGGATATCGCCATGAGCACCAGCGACCTGATATGCCGGGTGCCTTTTTTTGAGGGCCTCGCTCCCGACGCCCTGCGGGCGATCGCCAAGCTGCTCAAGCCGCGCCTGGCGGTGCCCGATCAGCAGATCCGTATGCAGGTAGGCCGAAGCAGGGCGATGTACATCGTGGCCTCGGGCGCGGTGACCATACACTTGCCGGACCAGACGACGGTTGAACTGGGCACGGGAGAAATCTTCGGTGAAATGGCCATGGTCGCCGGTACGGAGTTCGAGGCCAAGGTGACGTCCCTGGGCTACAGCCGCCTCTTGATGCTGCTGGAAGGCGATTTCGACACCTTGCTCAAGCGCGATCCGGCCCTGCGGGAAAAAATAGATACGGTGGTCAAGCAACGCCGGCGCGCGCTGGAGGTATGGCAGGAATTCCAGTCGGGCGAGCGCCAGCACGAGCCCCTGCCCGAGCTGCGTGGCGAGGCCCCGGCACAGCGGCCTCCGGTCGTTGGGAAGTCCACGGAAGCCGCGGCGGCATCGCCGGCAGCCGCAACGCCTGCCTCGGATCAGGCCGAGCCGGGTGATCCGGCCGCCACCGGCGCCGCTTGAAGCGGCGGGCGACTCTTACAGAAGCTGGCGAATGTCGTCGGCGATGTCCTGGGCAGAGGCATTGCCGCTGACCAGCACCCGCGCCTCGCCTTCGGGGTCGATGATGTAGAAGGACGAGGCGTGATCCATCGAGTACTGACCGGGCGTCGCGCCCGCCGACTTGGCGTAATAGGCCTTGAACGACTTGGCCGTCGTGCTCAGCTGCTCGGGTGTGCCGGTCAGGCCGACGAAATCGGGATTGAAGGCCTTGACGTAGGCCGACAGGATCTCGGGCGTGTCGCGCTCGGGATCGACGCTGATCATCAATACCTGCACCTTGCCGGCGTCGTCGCCCAGGATCTCCATGGTCTGCGCAAGCTCGGCCATGGCGGTGGGACACACATCGGGGCATTGGGTAAATCCAAAGAACACGACAGCCACCTTGCCCTTGTAGTCGGCCAGCGTGCGCAGCGTGCCGCTGCCGTCCACCATGGCCATGTCCTGGCCAAGCTTGGTGCCGCTGATGTCGGAACCCTTGAAGGCGACTTCTTTCTTGCCGCATGCGGCCATGGAAAGGGCCAGCGCGGCGGCCAGGGGCAGGGTCAGGAGGCTGCGGCGCTTGTTGGAAAACACAGGCATAGGACTTCCGGGATGAGAATCAGGCCAGCCTGACCCAGTGGTCGAGCAGCAGGGCTGCAAAAAGCAGGGCCAGGTACAGAATGGAGAAACGGAACAGCTTGCGCGAGAGTTCGTCGGAGTATTCCTTGTACAAGCGCCAGGAATACATCACGAACATCCCGCTCAGGACAATGGCCGAAGCCAGATAGAACAGGCCGCTCATGCGCACGATAAAGGGCAGCAGGGTGGCCGCGAACAGCACGAAGCTGTACAGCAGGATATGCAGGCGCGTGAACTGCTTGCCGTGCGTGACCGGCAGCATGGGCAGGCCGGCCTTGGCGTAGTCGTTGTTGCGGTACAGGGCCAGGGCCCAGAAATGGGGCGGCGTCCAGATAAAAATGATGAGCACCAGTATCCAGGCTTCGGCCGGCACCGAGTCGGCCACCGTGGCCCAGCCCAGGGCGGGCGGCATGGCGCCCGACAGGCCGCCGATGACGATGTTCTGCGGGGTCAGCGGCTTGAGAATGATGGTGTAGATGATGGCATAGCCCACGAACGTGGCGAAAGTCAGCCACATGGTCAGGGGATTGACCAGGTTGTACAGGACGACCATGCCCAGGCCGCCCAGCCCGCCCGACATCAGGATGACCTGGGTATTGCTGATGGTGCCACGGGCCGTCGCCCTGCGCGCCGTGCGCAGCATGCGGGCGTCGATCTCCTGTTCGATCAGGCAGTTCACGGCGAAGGCCGCCGCGGCAAGCAGCCAGATTCCAACGGTTCCGGCAATGACGAGACCCAGGTCGGGCAGGCCCGGGCTGGCCAGGAACATGCCGATGACCGCGCAGAAAACCGCCAATTGGGTCACGCGGGGCTTGGTCAACACCAAGTACTGCCGGATTAAGGGCTGGGAGGGAACGGGTACGGAAGTCATGCCGGTATTTTAGCCCCATGGGCGCGCGACAGGCGCACCAGTAGAGTAACGCTGGCCAGCACCAGCCCCGCCGCGCCGCCGTTGTGCAGTACGGCGATAAGCAGGGGCCACTGGAAGAAGATGGTGGTAAGCCCGGTCAGCAGCTGGGCCGCCAGCAGGATGAGCACTAGTTTTGCGGGACCGCGCAATCCGGGTTCCGCCAGCATTTTCCATGCGAGTATACCCAGGTAGGCAAATACCAGGAAGGCGAAATTGCGATGCACCCAGTGAATGGCGGTCAGGGCGTTCTGGGAAATCATCTCGCCCGAGGGCAGCATTCCCAGGCCCCGGATCAGCGAGTATCCGCCATGGAAATCCATGTCGGGAACCCAGCGCCCGTGGCACATGGGGAAATCCATGCAGGCCAGCGCCGCGTAATTGGTGCTGACCCATCCGCCCAGCGCCACCTGGGTGAACAGCAGGATCAGGCCGCCGGCCATCCATGCGCGCCAGCGCACCGCCTGGACGGCGATGGGCGCATGTGTTTTCTCGCGTGCGGCCAGCCAGGTCATGAGGGCCAGCAGCAGCATGCCGCCCAGCAGATGGCTGGTGACCACCACGGGCATCAGCTGATGGGTAACGGTCCAGGCGCCGAAGGCGCCCTGCACGCATACGGCCACCAGCGTGACGACGGCCAACCGCGGCGTGTTGCCCAGTTCGCGGCGATACCGCCAGGCCATGTAGACGATGCCGATGATCATCATGCCCAGTATGGAGCCCACATAGCGATGGATCATTTCGATCCACGCCTTGGAAAAGCTGACGGCGCCGTAGGGCATGGCCTGCAAGGCCTGTTCTATGTGTCCGCTGGCCCCGATGGGGGTGATCTTGCCGTAGCAACCCGGCCAGTCCGGGCAGCCCAGCCCGGAGTCGGTCAGGCGCACGAAGGCGCCGAACATGATCAGGTCCAGGGTCAGGAACCAGGTGGCGAATACCAGCTTCCGGTATCGCGATGTAATGCGTTCCACCATATTCCTAGCCAATGCGCGAATTGCGGATGAGTTTGCTGATGTCGTCGCGCACCGAGATGGGGTCGGCGTCGGCCGGGAACTGCATCATCAGGTTGCCCAGGGGGTCGATGATCCACATGGGGGCCTTCAGCGCCGCCTCGCGCTCGGCGGGGCTCGCCTTGGGCGCGAGGAACGCCGCCAGCTTGTCGGGATCGGCCTGCAGCATGTGCGTGCCCTTGTAGGCTTCAAGCACTTGCTCGGGCACCGGCCCCTTGTCCGTCATGAACCAGACACGGGCCAGGCGTTCCACATTCTTGCCCTGGCTGGCGTGGGAATTGCGCAGAATGAACAGCTTCCTGACGCAGGATTCGGGGCAGGCGCTGGCATCGGCGCTGACCAGCAGCCATTTGCCGTGCAGGCTGGCCAGGTCGAAAGGCTGGCCGTCCCGGGTGGTCAGCGGCAGTTCCTGGGCGCTTGGGATGGGCCGCTGAGGCTGTATCAACGTTCCGTAGTTGGTGCTTTCCTGGGGGCGCAGGCCCAGCGATGGGACGTAATACGCCAACAGGGCGAACACGACGGGTGCCAGGCACATGGCCACGATCAGGTACAAAGGCCATGTGGAGCGTGGCTTGCGGGCGGGTTGCGGTGTTGCGGGGGAGGGGCTGACCACTATGGGGTTCCTTACAAAATAGGGGGCGATTTGCGGCGACGCAGGGCGCGCCAGGCCAGGACGAGCCACGCGATGGCGGCGATGGCGGAAAAACCGAACCATTGCAGGGCATAGCCGCGGTTCTTGTCCGAATCCAGGGAAGGTTCCGGCCATTCATGCATGAGCTGCGCGCCGTCCGCCGCCTCGCCGGCCGGCGTCGCGGCAACGGTCTGGGCCAGGACGGCGGGCTTGAATTTCAGGCCGGTTGCCGCCGCATAGGCGGCCAGATCCAGATTCTGGACGCGGGGCGTCGCCTGGTTGGGGTCGGGCAGGCGTTCCGGCAGCTGCGTGGCCCTGCCGCCCGCCCATGACCAAAGCTCGAAGAGCCTGGGAACGCGCTCCAGCAATTCGCCCGATACGGTCTGTTCGCCCGCGGCTGCGGGGACCTGGGGCAGGCCCTGCGGAAAAGTAGACGGGCGCGGCAGCCAGCCGCGCAGGACGAGCATGGCCGTGCCGGAAGCTTCGTCGATGACCAGCGGCGTCGCCACCCAGTAACCTGGCCGGCCCCGATAGTTGCGGTTCTCCAGCAGCACGGTCAAGTCATGCCGCCAGCGGCCATGCGCCGTTGCGGGGCGCCAGGGCAGCATTTCCGTTGCGGGCGTGCCGGCGGCTATGGCCAGGGGAGCGCTGGCGCGTCCGGCGTCGATGGCCAGCCTGATGGCGTCACGCTGGGCGGCACGGCCCAACTGCCAATTGCCCAGGGATGCGAACACGAACGCCAGCGCACCCAGGAGAACCAGGGCGGTCAGCGTGTGGAAAATCGTGTGAGGGCGTGCCATGTCTGCAATAATTCAGGTTTTACCGGAGGCCGAAATGCGTATCGTAGTCATCCTAGCGTTCCTGGGCATTTTAGGAAGTTTAGCTTCCGCCCTGGTCTATCTGATGCGCGACAAGGGAGGCACAAACCGCACGGTGAACGCTTTGACCGTGCGCATCGGCTTGTCTATCGTGCTTTTCCTGTTCGTGCTTTTCGCCCACCATATGGGCTGGATACAAAGCACCGGGTTCGTAACCCGCTAGGGCGGAAAAAAAGCCGGCGGGGAGCCGGCCTTTTTTCGCTTGCGTTCATTCCTGCAAGCGGCCGTGTCGGCCGTATTGGCCTAGAACCAGTATACGAACAGGTACAGGCCCAGCCAGACCACGTCGACGAAGTGCCAGTACCAGGCGGCGCCTTCGAAGCCGAAGTGGTGATTGGCGGTGAAGTGGCCCCTGATCAGGCGGAACAGGATGACGGTCAGGAAGACGGAGCCCAGTATGACGTGGAAGCCGTGGAAGCCCGTCAGCATATAGAACAGCGAACCATAGATGCCGGAGTCGAAGCGCAGGTTCAGCTCTTGGTAGGCATGATGGTATTCATAGGCCTGGCAGGCCACGAAGGTGAAGCCCAGGATGACCGTGGCGGCCAGCCAGAAGATAGCCTTGCCGCGATGGCTGGCGCGCAGTGCGTGGTGCGAGATGGTCAGCGTGAGGCCCGACGTCAGCAGCAGGGCGGTGTTGATGGTGGGCAGCCAGAAGGGGCCGACCGTCTTGAACTCGGGCACGACGCCCGCGGGTCCCAGGTTGGGCCAGGTGCCGGCGAAATTGGGCCATAGCAGCGTTTGATGGTCCAGGTTGCTGAGCCAGGGCGTGGTGACCTCGCGGGCATACCACAAGGAACCGAAGAACGCGCCGAAGAACATGACTTCCGAGAAAATGAACCAGGCCATGCTCCAGCGATAGGAGTGGTCGACGCGGGTGCTGTTCATGCCGCTTTCGGATTCGCGGATGGCATCGCCGAACCAGCCGTAGAGCACGACGAAAAGGCTGAGGATGCCGACGATGAAAAGCCAGAATCCGACGCTGTAGCTGTTGATCCACAACGCGGCGCCCAGCAGCGTCAGCAGCAATGAAATGCTGGCGCGTACCGGGTGGACTGAATCGGCGGGCACGTAGTAATAAGGTGCCTCTTTGCCCTGAGCCAAGTGACTTGCACTCATGGTGTTCTCCTGCGAATTATTGAATTAAAAATATTAGGTCAAATAGCCAATGAGCCAGCGGGCGATCAAGACCAGCCCTACAACGAAAACAATGGCGGCAATAATGCCGGCGGCAATCAGGTGCACGGGGTTCAGGCTGCCGATATCCTCAGTGTAGCCCTTGCCCTTGCGGACCCCGAAAAACCCCCAGGCCACCGCTTTCATGGTCTGGAAGAAGTTGAGCTTGCGGCGCGAAAGTTCCTTGATGTCTTCAGTCATGCCGCATCAGCTTCCAAGGGACCCGCCACGCCAGAAGGTCCACGCTATGACGGCTATCACGAGGATGACCAGAGCGATGGCGGTGTTGCGGTTCTTCCGGCGTTGTTCGGGGGTCATGTGCAAACCTTATTTGACGACAGGGGGCGTAACGAAGGTATGGAACGGAGCGGGCGAGGGCACGGACCATTCCAGGCCGGTGGCGCCTTCCCAGGGCTTGGCGGGGGCGGGCTCGCCGCGGCCGTTCCAGGCCTTGAGGGCCAGGTACAGGAAGATGAGCTGCGACAGGCCGAACCAGAAGGCGCCTATGGTGGCGATTTCGTTGAAGTCGGTGAACTGCGCCGCGTAATCCGCATAACGGCGAGGCATGCCGGCCAGGCCCAGGAAGTGCATGGGGAAGAAGGTGATGTTGAACGAAATCATGCTGGACCAGAAGTGCCACTTGCCCAGTTTTTCGTCGTACATGCGGCCGGTCCATTTAGGCAGCCAGTAATAGGCGCCCGCATACATGCCGAACAGCGAACCGGCCACCATCACGTAGTGGAAGTGGGCGATCACGTAGTAGGTATCGTGCACGGCGATGTCGATGGGGGCGACCGCCAGGATCAGGCCGGTAAAGCCGCCGATGGTGAACACGAAGATGAAGCCGATCGCGAACAGCATGGGTGTTTCGAAGGTCAGGGACCCGCGCCACATCGTGGCGACCCAGTTGAACACCTTCACCCCGGTGGGGATGGAGATCAGCATGGTGGCGTACATGAAGTACAGCTGGCCGGTGACGGGCATGCCGGTGGCGAACATGTGGTGCGCCCAGACCAGGAAGGACAGGATGGCGATGGCGGCGGTCGCGTAGACCATCGAGGCGTAGCCGAACAGAGGCTTGCGCGAGAACGCGGGAACGACGGCCGACACGATGCCGAAGGCCGGCAGGATCATGACGTAGACTTCGGGGTGGCCGAAGAACCAGAACACGTGCTGATACAGGACGGGGTCGCCGCCGGCGGCCGCGTTGAAGAAGGCGGTGCCGAAGTGGCGGTCGGTCAGCAGCATGGTGACGGCGGCGGCCAGCACGGGCATGATGGCCAGCAGCAGGTAGGCGGTGATCAGCCAGGTCCAGCAGAACAGCGGCATTTTCATCAGGGTCATGCCGGGTGCGCGCATGTTGAGCACCGTGACGATGATGTTGATGGCGCCCATGATGGACGATGCGCCCAGGATGTGGACCGCGAAAATATTGAAGTCCATGCCGGGGCCCATTTGCAGCGACAGCGGGGCGTACATGGTCCAGCCGGCCGCGTTGGCGCCGCCGGGCACGAAGAAGGACACGGTGAACAGGATCGCGCCGATGGGCAGCAGCCAGAAGCTGAAGTTGTTCATGCGGGCGAAGGCCATGTCGGAGGCGCCGATCTGCAGCGGAATCATCCAGTTGGCGAAGCCCACGAAAGCCGGCATGATGGCGCCGAAAATCATGATCAGGCCATGCATGGTGGTGAACTGATTGAACAATTCAGGCTGGAAGAATTGCAGGCCCGGCGAGAACAGTTCGGTTCGCAGCAATAGGGCCAGCACGCCGCCTTCGAGCAGCATGCAGAACGAAAAGATCAGGTACATCGTACCGATATCTTTATGGTTGGTGGCAAATAGCCAGCGACGCCAGCCCTGCGGCTTGTGGTCGTGGTCGTCGTGACCGTGGCTGGCCGGGACGTGATCGGCAGTAACACTGCTCATGGTGGACTCCTTCCTACTCAACCGGGCCGTCGCTGCGCGGCGACCCGGTAAAAAACATTCAAATTCGTTTTACACGTGCCGTTGGCTTAGCGCAAGGCTTTGACATTGGCAGGTTGAACAATCGGATCTTGACCTTTTCCGGCATTGCTCCAGGCATTCCGGGTGTAGGTGATAACGGAGGCGATTTCAACGTCGTTCAGCTGGTCGCGGAAAGCCGCCATGGCTGTGCCCGGGTGGCCGTTGAGCACAGTCAGGATCTGGTCCTTCATGGGGCCGAGTACGTATTTTTCGTCGCCGTCCAGCGCGGGGAACGTGCCGGGAATGCCCTTGCCGTTGGCCTGGTGGCAGGCCACGCAATTGGCGGCGAACACTTTTTCGCCGCGGGCGACGAGTTCGTCCTTGGTCCACTCTTTATTGGGATCGTCGGCGGCGGAAGCCAGGGCCTTCTTTTCGCCGGCCGCCCACTTCTCGTAGTCTTCCTGGGAAACCACGTCGACGACGATAGGCATGAAGGCGTGATCCTTGCCGCAAAGTTCGGCGCACTGGCCGCGGTAGGTGCCGATTTTCTCGGCGCGGAACCAGGTGTCGCGCAGGAAGCCGGGCATGGCGTCCTGCTTGACGCCGAACTCGGGGATCATCCAGGAGTGAATCACGTCGTTGGCGGTCAGGACGATGCGCACCTTCTTGTTGACGGGCACGACCAGCGGCTTGTCGACTTCCATGAGGTACAGGTCGGTACGAGGCGCGGTGCCCACGATCTGTTCTCGGGGAGTGGCCAGATTGGACAGGAACTTCACGCCCTGCGCCGGGCCGTCGAGGTATTCGTAGCCCCATTTCCATTGGTAGCCCGTGACCTTGACGGTCAGATCGGAGCTGGATGTGTCCTTCATGGCGACCACGGTGCGCGTTGCGGGCAGCGCCATGCCGATCACGATCAGGAAGGGGATGATGGTCCAGGCGACTTCAATGCCGACATGCTCATGGAACTTGGCGGGTACGGCGCCGCGCGACTTTCGGTGCATGAAGATGGAGTAGAACATTACCCCGAATACGCCGACGAAAATGATCGCACAGATGATCAGCATCATCCAGTGTATCCACATGATGTCCTGCGCGATTTGCGTAACCCCTTCGTGGAGATTGAGCTGATTGACTCTGGGGCCTCCCGGCATATCCTTGACCTGTGCACCGGCAGCGCCCGCCAATAGCAATGCGCCAGTGCCCAGTAACCCTCTCAACTTCTTCATGCTGACCTCGAAATACGACGCGCCCTTGACGAACGTTGATTCTGGTCAAACATCTTGATCGAAAAAACGCCGGATGAGCACACAATTATTGGACGGCAGGCTTAAAATAACAAAGCCGTTGACTACCTGCTCGAATTTACTTAAAGACCGCAGAATTATAGCGAACTAGAGCGTCCGTGGGTTGACTCGCTGTTCGCCTTGTGTTCGCGCGCCCTGAAAACACCGCATATCCGGGCCGGCTTACACTACAATAATTGCATGAACGATGCACACGCCCGCGCGCTGGCGCCAGTACTGGACACGCGTTATAAACAGCTTGCCAAACGAATCCAGCAATTGCCCCCGGGCGGTTCGCGGCCTTTGACGGTCGCAGGGAAGGTCGCAGGCTGGATCACCGCGAAGGCCACCAGTCACTTGTGCGATGTGCCCGGCGTGCACATTGAACCCGAAGCCGTTCATGTCACGGCGGTTCCCAGGCAGCGCCTGCCGCTGAACGGCGTGCTTGCGCAACTGGCGGCATCGCTGAAGGATACCGGATGTCTGCGCGGCTGGCGCAACGAATTGCTGGACGTGTTCGGCGAAGGGCGCCGCCTGGGCGTGATCGAGCGCGCGGCGGTCCGGCCATTGGGGCTGCTGACGAAAGCGGTCCACTTGAACGCATGGTCGCCCGACGGCAGGTTGTGGATAGCGCGCAGGGCCTCCAATAAATCGACCGATCCCGGCATGTGGGACACGCTGGTCGGCGGCCTGGCGTGCGCCGGCGAAAACCTGGATAGTTCGCTGTTGCGGGAAAGCAACGAGGAAGCCGGCCTGGTGGCGGCCGACGTTGAAAGTCGTTCGCCCCTGCGGATCATCCTGCGCATGCACAGGCGGCTGCCGGAAGGCTATCAGGTCGAAGACGTGCTGGTCAGCGATTGCACACTGGCCGAATCCGTCGCCCCCCGAAACCTGGATGGCGAGGTCAGCGAGATCCGCCTGGTGTCGGTCGACGATCTGTGGTCCATGGTCCAGGCCGACGCATTCACCCGCGAGGCGGAACTGGTCATCCTGGAAGGCTTGCAGAAAAGAATCCGCGAAGGGCTGATTCTGTAGGCGGAGCGCGCTTCACGAGGCTGGCCATCAGCCGTTCACCCTTGATTCAACCTGCATCCGGCGCTCCGTTCGGGCCCGGCAGGGTTGCCCGCCAGCCCTGCAAGGCCTTTTGCGCCGTGTCGCTCAGGTCATCCAGGGCGATTTCGCGTTTTCTTTCCATGATCATCAGGGCATAGGGTTCGGCCAGCGCCGAGGCCTGCGGGCAAAGCGCCAGCTCTTCGCCCATCGAGGGCGACTTCGACCGCCAGTAGTTGATCGCGGCTTCCAGGTCGGCAAGGGTATACCGTGTTTTCATGAGCGCCAGGTAAGCGTAGGTAAGGCATAGCGGAGGCGCAGCCAGCCATTAGACGGCTGCACGGCTTCAGTTTAAGCTATCGGTACGCAGCGCGGCGGTCTTTCGTCCGCCACGTTCCCGCAACCACTGCGCAGGAGCCGCCATGACCACTCAAAATCATAATCCCTTTGTTTTGCCGGGGTTCGGGCAAAGCGGCGACATGGCAGGCAATCCGCTGATGGCCAGCATGGAAATGATGCGCCAGGCCTGGCAAGGGCTGGCCGGCTCGGCGGGAATGGACCAGGCCGCCATGGCCGCGCCAATCTCGCTGGAAGACCTGGACCGGCGCATCGCCGACCTGCGCGCGGTCGAGAACTGGCTGCGCATGAATCTGTCCATGCTGTCCAGCACGATCCAGGGTCTGGAAGTGCAGCGGGCCACGATCTCCACGCTCAAGTCCTTCATGGGGGGAATGGCCGGCAGCCCGCCGGCGGGCGGACCCTCGCCGCTGGAGCAGGTGCTGGGCATCAAGCCCGCGGCAGCAGGCAAGGATCAGACTGACCCGGGCGCCGGCGACGCGTATGCCGCCCAGGCCGCGGCCACCGCGCAAGGGTGGTGGGATATGCTGCAAAAGCAATTCGATTCCCTGGCCGCCGCCACCAGCGCCACCTTGCAAGGCGCGGAAGCGGCCGCCGAGGCGGCCCGGCAATCCACCGCCGGCGCATCGTCCGATACGACACTGGGAAAAGCCGCCGGCAAGGCTCGTAAAACCGTGGGGAAAAGCGCCGCCGCGCCGGCCAAGACCGTCCGGAAAGCGGCCGCTCGGCCACGCAGCCGCGCCTCGTCCCCTCGCAAGGAGCGATAGCGGCACGGCATGTGCAGCCAACGCGTTTCGGCGGGCCGGCCTGTGTATCATTTCGGCTTTCCGGGTATTCTGACCCTTTCACGCATAGATCAAGCCTTTCATGTTGAACATCGTTATTCTGGCTGCCGGCCTCGGCAAGCGCATGCAATCCAACCTGCCCAAAGTGCTGCACCCGCTTGCGGGCAAGCCCATGCTGTCCCACGTGCTGGACAATGCCCGCAAGCTCGGGCCTGATCGCATCGTGGTGGTCGTGGGGCATGGCGCCGATCAGGTCAAGCAAGCCTTTGCCGGCCAGGGCGACATACAGTTCGCCTTGCAAAGCCCGCAACAGGGCACAGGGCACGCGGTCCAGCAGGCGGTTCCACTGCTGCTCGATGGCGCCGGCAGCGCTACGCTGGTCCTGTATGGCGACGTGCCGCTGGTGCAGGCCGAGACCCTGCAGGGCCTGCTCGACGCCCGCGCCGGCGGCACGGCCGTGCTGACCGAGAACCTGAGCGATCCGACCGGCTATGGCCGAATTGTGCGCGATGGCACAGGCCAGGTGCTGCGCATCGTCGAACACAAGGATGCAAGCGAGGACGAGCGTGCCATCAAGGAAGTGAACACGGGGATTCTTGCGGCGCCCACCGGACAGCTCATCGATTGGCTGTCGCGCATCGACAATGACAACGCCCAGGGCGAGTACTACCTGACCGACATCATCGGCCTGTCGGTTGGCGACGGCCTGCCCGTGCATGCCGCGCAACCGTCGGCCTCATGGGAGACCCTGGGGGTGAACAGCCGCATCCAGCAGGCGCAGCTGGAGCGCGACTGGCAGGCCGAACAGGCCCGCCGGCTGCTGGAGCAAGGCGTGACCCTGGCCGATCCCGCCCGGTTCGACCTGCGCGGCGAACTCATTTGCGGCCGCGACGTCTTCATCGATGTGGGCTGCGTGTTCGAGGGGCGCGTCGAGCTGGCCGACGGCGTGCGCATCGGTCCGCATTGCGTCATCAAGGATGCGGTGATCGGCCAGGGCTCCCATGTCGATGCATTCAGCCATGTGCAGCAGGCGCAGGTGGCCGACGAGGCACGCATCGGGCCTTATGCGCGCTTGCGGCCGGGCGCCGATATCGGACCGCAAGCCCATGTGGGCAACTTCGTCGAAATCAAGAAAAGCAGGCTGGGCCGCGGCTCCAAGGCCAACCATCTTGCCTATATCGGCGACGCCCAGGTGGGCGAGCGCGTGAATATCGGCGCGGGCACCATCACCTGCAATTACGATGGCGTCAACAAATTCCAGACCATCATCGAGGACGACGCCTTCATCGGGTCCGACAGCCAGCTGGTGGCGCCGGTCCGCGTGGGGCGCGGCGCCACGCTGGGCGCCGGGACGACGCTGACCAAGGATGCGCCGGCCGACAAGCTGACCTTGTCCCGCCCGGGGCAGAAAACCGTGGAATCCTGGAAGCGCCCCAGCAAGAAAGCCTGAACGTGATCGAAACAGCAAGGTCCGCAAGCCCGCCAACGCAGCCTGCCGACGGCCTGGAAACGCCCAGGCGGCATTGGGCCGTCCTGACCCTGATTCTGGCGCTGATCGTCACTGTCTTCGATTCCACCATGGCCAACGTGGCCTTGCCGGCCATCGCCCATGACTTGTCCATCGACCCGGCCGACGTGGTGTGGGTCGTCATTGCCTACAACCTGGTCGTCGTGGTTTCCCTGCTGCCCTTGTCGGCGGTGGCCGAGCGCATCGGTTTCCGGCGCATGTTCGCCGCCGGCATGACGCTGTTCATGGTGTCGTCGCTGGCGTCGGCCGCATCGGGCTCCCTGCTTGGCCTGCTGTTGGCCCGCATGGCGCAGGGACTGGGCTCGGCCATGCTGATGTGCCTGTTCGGCGGGCTGGTGCGCAACATCTACCCCCTTAGCAAGCTGGGCATGGGCATAAGCCTCAACGCCATGGTCGTGGGAATGACAGCGGTACTGGGCCCCACCATCGGCGCCTTCATATTGCAGGTGGCCTCATGGCATTGGATTTTCCTGGTCAATGTGCCGATATGCGCCGCCACGTATTTCGGGGTTCGCTTCCTGCCCGATATTCCGCGCAACCGCGGCCGTTTCGATTGGCTGGCCTGCTTGCTGAGCGTCCCGGTTTTCGGCTTGTCCATCGTGGGCCTGGATGCCGTGGTCAAGGATCCGGTGCGTGCGGTCCTGTGCCTGCTGGCAGCCGGGCTGGCGGGCTGGGTGCTGGTGCGCCGCTCGCGTGACCAGGTCGCGCCCATCGTCCCCATCGATTTATTGCGCATCACGCCCATTGCCTACGCGGTGGGCGCCTCGGCATTTTCATTTGCCGCGCAGATGGCCGCTTTTGTATCGATTCCGTTCTACTTCAGGACAGTCATGGGCTATTCCTATGGCGATGTGGGCGTCTTGCTGGGCGCCTGGTCGGTGGGCGTCGCCGCCATGGCGCCCGTGGCGGGCTACCTGTCCGGCCGCCATCCGGTTGCGGTGCTTTGCGGCCTGGGTGCGGCCTGCATGGCCCTGGGCCTGCTGATCCTGCTGCTTCTGCCCGTCGATACGGCCTTTGTCTGGCCTGCGGCGGGCATGCTGCTGGGCGGCGTGGGCTTCGGCTTTTTCCAGTCGCCGAACAACAGGGCCCTGCTGGCCGGGGCCCCGCGGCATCGCAGCGGAGCCGCGGGCGGCATGCAGGCCACGACGCGGGTATTCGGCCAAAGCTTCGGTACGGCGCTGGTCGCCATATCCTTCAATCTCAGCCCGGCCCACGGGGCCGCGATAGGTGTGGTTGCAGGCATCTCGTGTGCGCTGATTGCCATGGGCATCAATGTAGTGCGGCACTTTTTCAGTCCCGCCGCCGACCTGGAACTATAGGCCTGCATGGATATCCTGCAACTGAACTTCGAGCGCGGATGGCGCGGCGGCGAGCGACAGACTTTGCTGTCCATGCAGCAATTCCGCGCAGCGGGGCATACGGTGTCGCTGCTGGCGCGCGCCGGAAGCGAATTGGCAGCGTGCGCCAGGCGGGATGGCTTTACGGTGCATGAGCATGCGACGGTCGTGGGGGTGTGTGGATTCCTGATGCGCAAAGGACGCCGCTACGACATTTTGCATGCGCAAACCGCCAACATGATGACCTGGCTGGCCTTGTTTCGGCGCTGGCTGGGCGGCGCGCGCGTGGTCTTTACGCGGCGCACGGCGTTTCCCGTGTCGGCGGGCAAGGAATCCAGGACGGCATGGAAATGGCGGCGCGCGGATGCGCTGGTCGCCATCAGCCAGGCGGCGGCGCAGGAACCGCGCCGTCTGGGCCTGACGGTATCCATCATTCCCAGCGCCATTGAAGCCAGGCCGGTCGATCAGGCTCATGTGAATGCCTTCGCGCAGGAGTTCAAGCTATCGGGCAAGCGGGTGCTGGCCACGGCTGCCGCGCTGACTTCGGAAAAAGATCCTTGCACCTTGCTGCGCGCCGTCCATGCCTTGCGCCAGCGGCGCGATGATTTTGTGTTCCTGCACCTGGGCGCGGGGGGCGATGCCCAGGCGCCCGCGCACGCACTGCTGCGGGAACTGGGGCTGGAACAGCATTACGTCTTTGCGGGCTTCCAGTCCGGCATCGAAGACCTGTACCGCCTGATGGATGTGTTCGTACTGAGCTCACGCCATGAGGCGCTGGGAACCAGTGTGCTGGACGCCTTTCTTTATTCCGTGCCCGTGGTGGCGACCGAGGTGGGGGGCTTGAAGGAAAGCCTGGCCGAAGGCCGGGGCCTGCTGTGCCCCGCCGGCGATCACGAGGCCCTGGCGCAGGCCATGGACCGGGTGCTTGCCGATCCCGGCCTGCGGGCGGCCATGGTGGAAAAGGCGCGCGAATATGTGCTGCGTGAGCACGATGCCCGCGGCATGGCCGTGCGCTACCTGGCCGAGTACCAGCGGATATTGGACGGCGGCGACACAAGCGATTAGTTCAGGCTTGCGATCAAGAGGCCGGCGGTTTGGCCGGCCCGGGCTTTGCCGGCAAGGCAATGCGGGTGTCGAACTTGCTGCGATGGACGGAGAAGAAGCTGCGCACATTGCGCACATTGGCCTGCGAGGTGAATACGCGGTGGGCCATGGCGTGGTAGGCCGGCATATCGGCCACCTGGGCCACGATAATGAAGTCCGGCCCGGGCGATACGCGATAGCATTGCAGTACGGCGGGCTCATCGGCCATATGCGCCTCGAAGGCATCCAGATGCTCCGCTGCCTGTACGTCAAGGGTGATCTCGATGATGGCGGTCAAGGTGCTGCCGACCTTGGCCGGATTCACAATGGCGACCTGCTTCTCGATAACGCCTTCATCCACCAGGCGCCGCACGCGGCGCAGACAGGTGGGGGCGGATGCGTGCACCCGTTGGGCCAGGTCCTGGTTGGTCAGCGAGCTGTCGGCCTGCATCTGCCCCAAAATACGCAGGTCCAGTTCGTCCAGGTCAATTGGATCAGCTGATCTTGTCATTTATTTCATAAAAATTTAGTTAATGAAATATAATAGCGTCATAGCTTGACACAGAAATAAAATATCATATTAATAGAAAATAAGAAATCAAATTTTCCTGTAACTTGCCCACAATAGCCTATCTCTTAAATTTGCAGGAGTTCTTATGTGCGGCATTGTTGGCGCTGTGGCGCAACGCGACATCACCCCCATTCTTCTTGAAGGGCTCAAGCGCCTGGAATACCGGGGATACGACTCTTGCGGCGTCGCCGTCCATTCCAATGGCCAGTTGCGCCGCGCGCGCAGCACAGAGCGTGTGGCCGAACTGATGGCGCAGGTCGCCAAGGAAGACATCCAGGGCTTCACGGGCATCGCGCACACGCGCTGGGCCACCCATGGCGCGCCGGCCACGCACAATGCGCACCCCCACTTTTCCGGACAGGGCAAGGGCGCGGCGCGCATTGCATTGGTGCATAACGGCATCATCGAAAACCACGACGAGCTTCGCGCGGAGCTTCAGGCGGCGGGCTACGCCTTCGAGAGCCAGACCGATACCGAGGTCGTCGCCCACCTGGTCGATCATATGTATACGGGCGACCTGTTCGAAGCGGTTCAGCAGGCCACCCGCCGGCTGACCGGCGCATACGCCATCGCCGTGTTCTGCCGCGACGAACCGCATCGCGTCGTGGGCGCCCGCCACGGTTCGCCGCTGGTGGTGGGTCGGGGCGACAACGAAAACTTCCTGGCATCGGATGCGCTGGCGCTGGCCGGCACCACCGACCAGATCATGTACCTGGAAGACGGCGATGTCGTCGACTTGCAGCTTGCGCGGGTATGGGTGGTGGACATCGACGGACGTCCGGTGGAGCGCGAGGTGCATACCGTGCAAGTGCACACCGGCGCCGCCGAGCTTGGCCCGTATCGCCACTACATGCAGAAAGAAATCTTCGAGCAGCCGCGCGCCGTGGGCGATACCCTGCAGGACATCGAAAGCATCACGCCGGAATTGTTCGGCGATGGCGCCTACAAGATATTCAAGGACATCGACAACGTCCTGATCCTGGCTTGCGGCACCAGCTATTACGCCGGCCTGACGGCGCGCTACTGGATCGAATCCATCGCCAAGATTCCCGTCAATGTCGAAATCGCCAGCGAGTATCGCTATCGCGACAGCGTGCCCAATCCGCGCACCCTGGTCGTGACGATTTCGCAGTCGGGCGAAACGGCCGACACCCTGGCCGCGCTGAAGCATGCCCGCAGCCTGGGCATGGAAAATACCCTGACCATCTGCAACGTGTCGACCAGCGCCATGGTGCGCGAATGCAAGCTCAACTACATTACGCGGGCCGGCGTCGAGATCGGTGTGGCGTCCACCAAGGCCTTTACCACCCAGTTGACGGCGCTTTGCCTGCTGACGCTGGCCCTGGCGCAAACCAAGGGGCAATTGAGCGAAGAGCGCGAAGCCGAGATGCTGAAGTCGCTGCGCCACCTGCCGGTCGCCATCGGCGCCGTGCTGGCGCTGGAGCCGCAAATCATGGCCTGGGCCGATCGCTTCGCCAGCAAGGAAAACGCCTTGTTCCTGGGCCGGGGAATGCACTACCCCATCGCCCTGGAAGGCGCATTGAAACTGAAGGAAATCAGCTACATTCACGCCGAAGCGTATCCGGCGGGCGAACTGAAGCACGGCCCCCTGGCCCTGGTGACCGAAGCCATGCCCGTGGTGACCATTGCGCCGCATGACGAATTGCTGGAGAAACTGAAGTCCAACATGCAGGAAGTGCACGCGCGAGGCGGCGAACTATACGTGTTCGCCGACGCCGACACCAAGATCCTGAACAGCGACGGAATCCATGTGATCCGGATGCCCGAGAACTACGGGAAGCTGTCGCCGATTCTGCATACGATACCGCTGCAATTGCTGGCTTATCACACGGCCTGCGCACGGGGGACCGATGTGGACAAGCCCAGGAATTTGGCTAAGAGTGTGACGGTGGAGTGAGGGGGTAGTCGTCTAGGCATCTGGGAAGAGACCTGGCAGCCAACGTCCGGCAAGCTTGGCGGGAAATGCCAGGAAGAGCGGAGCACGGCTGCTTTGCGACGTCAATGCGCCAGCGTCGATCAAAGCTGATGTGATGCGCCGCGCCGAGCGTGGGCTTATGCCAAGAAGCGCGTCGACTTCGCCGCGTTCGAGACTCCCTTGGTGCAGGACCGATCTTAGAACTGCATCTGATCTGGCGGGCAGCGCGTTGGCACGGATTTCCTCTTCGGCCCAGATCATGACCCGGTCGCGCAGACGTTCGGGCTGCATCAGGTCTGCCATGAACGCCACCTGATCGATACAGGTCTTGAGGAAAAATTCCACAAATTCAGCCAGGGCTTTTTCACTCAAGTTGCCACGACCATCAAGATCGCCCTGTCGCGGTGCATCGCATGCAGCCAGATGGGCTTTATAGGTTTGTACTTGGCGTGCCAGTCCGCGTGCAATGGACCAGAGCCCCCGTGTATCGAGAGTGCTTCGAAGCATTGCATAAGACATAAGGCGCGCAACGCGACCGTTTCCATCAACAAAAGGGTGAACCCACAAGAGCCTATGATGCGCGCATGCTGCCGCCAGCACGGTTTCAATTCGGCCAGTATGTTGATAGGCTTGATGCAGCCGGTCCAGAAAGCGAGGGATGGCACCTGGGCTAATCGCCACATGCTGTCCAACTTCGACATAGCTTGTTCGCAGCTCGCCAGGGCTCACTGGAATGCGTTCTTTCGTCCCGGGGTGTTCAACAAAAAGGAGATCAGGGGGCAAAAAATCACAAAACCGACGATGGAGTTCGATGATCATCGCTGGTGAGGTGGCCGGTTCTGACATGCCGTCATCGTCTATCCAACTTTGAACCGCAATGTGGGCTTTGGCTTCGATCTGAAGGTCGCGTTTTTTTGGGTCAGCGCTATAGTCATTTCGAAGCGCGCGATCGATCTCAATAGGATGAGTATCGTGACCCTCGATCAGGTTGCTATAGTAGCAATTCATGGAGCACACGAGGGCGGCCAATGCGTGGGCGATGGGTGCCGGCAAGCTGCTGCGAAAGGCTGCCGATTTCTCAACCAGTTCAACCGTCAGATCGTTCAGCCTGGCACGATGACGGGAACCGTTTGAAATCATCAAGGGTTCAAAGAGCGCGGTACTTTCACCATCATCATGCATAGTCATTGGTACTGATATTGGCCGGTTTAACGGCCGTTAATAAAGTTATTATTAATTAATACTATCATGGTATTACGATTTTTTTGATCGGTGATAAGCTATATTTTGACCGGTTTATTGGCGGGTCCAATCCCGTAGCTGTGGCAGAGTCGGCCAGGGCCTGTTGCAGATGAAATGCCGTGGAAACCTAAATTACCTTCTTACGCAACGGTGCGGCAATGGCTTTGCCTGCGACAACTAGTCTGACACTGGGGGGCTTCCCGCGGCGCGCTGAATATCTCGGTGCCGCTTAGCGCCTTACCTAAGCTGACGATGGGCGTCGGATGTTAACGCTTGGCTTCGGCTTCATGGTCGGATTCATAAGATCGACACACGCCTTAAAAGCTTGCGCAACTGCATTTATACGTCGGTCGTCCATATCGGATTTTCTACACACTAGCGAGATGATTCGGCTTGGCGCATTGCTGCCAAGTTGAATTACACGTACGTTGTACCCTTCGATTAGCGGCCTACGTGGTCGCGGAATGACCGTCACCCCTAAACCTAGTGCGACCATGGCGACGATGGTATCGATGGAACGTAGCTCAACGGTGAACTTAGCGGACGGCGCGATGCGCCTGACATAGCGCCGGGCTAGCTGGCCGCCACTTATGGTGCTGTCATAGGCAACCCATTCGTGCTGTTTCAATAATGAAGCGGGATCTCGTAGAGATGTGTTTCCAGGCGCAAGCATGACATAGGGTTGGCTGTACATGTTTTGCCAGTGCAGTCGGCGCGACCCACCTTTGCTGGGGCGAACTACGATTGCAGCATCGATGCGGCCCGCCTTCAATTCGGCCAGTAATTCATCCGAGTCGTTCAGCGCCGGGACACGTGTAATCAATGATGGGTAGAGGTCCCGCAGTGTTCGGAGCACATCGGGTAGAAACTCTGCTTGCATGCTCGTGATAAATCCGACAGAAATGTTGCCTTCCACAGCAAAGGTTGACTGCACACGTAAAGCCTCTAGCCTGGTGAGCAGACTACCGGCAGCTTCGGCCAGCTCATGGGCAAAAGGTGTAGCAATGATCTGCCGGGTCGAGCGATCGAATAGCGGTTTACCGAAATACTGCTCTAGCTGCTTGACCTGCAGGCTGACCGCGCTGGCACTCAGTCCAATCGATTCTCCAGCTGCGGTGAAGCTTTCGTATTTCAGGATGCTATGCAGCGTTATCAATGTAGATAGGTTCATGACATGAGGGTGGTTGCAACGAGTATTAATGAGGAAAACTCAAAATAGAGATTTTAATATCTCATTATTAATAAGAATAGCTAATCTTATACTTTCCATCATCGAGCGCGCCGCAGTGCATGAAAGGCTTTTTCGCTGCGCTTCTTCACTCCTTTGGACAGGGTATACATGATTGAGCATTTGTCGGAGACCTCCGCGAATACATTGCAAATAGATTTGCGCAGCGATACGGTAACGCGCCCAACGCAGCAGATGTACGAGGCAATGGTCACAGCTGCACTGGGAGATGATGGTCTGGACGGTGATCCGACGGTAAGAGATTTGGAGCGCTATACAGCGGAACTCCTGGGTAAAGAATCGGGTGTTTATATGCCAAGCGCAACGATGGCGAACTTGACTGCTGTTATGGCACTGACTCAGCGTCAGGACCTGGTGTTGGCTCATGAGAGTTCCCATATCTATGGGGCCGAAAGAGGGGGGGCTGCATTGTCCGGCACGTTCTATCAGCCTATTCGGGGGGACAGGGGCTCGCTGGATTTGACTGATCTGGAAGTTGCATTGGCTTCGAACAGAAGCAAGCTGCGCACGACGCTGGTATGTATGGAAACATCGCATAACAGCGCGGGAGGTGCCGTACCTTCTTTGCAGCATATGGAAAGGGTTGCATTTCTTGCACACGGTAGAGGCGCATCTCTGCATTTGGATGGAGCCCGATTGTTTAACGCTGCTGCATACCTGAATGTACCGGCTGCCAGTATTGCAGCGCATGCAGATACCGCTTGTATTTGCCTCTCTAAAGGCCTCAGTGCGCCCATGGGAGCCGTGCTGACAGGCACGCAATCAGTCATCGATAAGGCGAGGGCGTTAAGGCGGCATTTGGGAGGGAGCCAGCGTCAGGCTGGTATCGCGGCCTCAGCAGGTTTGATTGCGTTGCAGACCATGGTCGGGCGTTTGAAGGAAGATCATGAGCGCGCTGCGACCTTGAGTATTGGTCTTGGGAAAATTGCTTCATTGAAGGTGAGCAATCCTCAGACCAATATTGTCCAGGTCGATGTTTCTGAAACGGGCAATGATGCACAGGCGTGGGAGAGGCGACTGTTAACTCGAGGCGTGCTGGTGCGGCCTTGGGGAAAGAATTTACTGCGCTGCGTGACGCATCGCCATATAGACAATGATGCCGTCGAGCGTGCTATAGCAGCGTTTGTTGCTGAAGCAAACCTTTCGTCATGATCCAGTCCGCCTCGCTAGTTTTCAGGGCGAATAATTATTTGGTTTTCTTTAGAGACTAGTACAACTATGACCACACTCAATCTTGATTCCATTCTTCGGATGCATAAAAAACAGTCGCCTAGCTTTTATGCGGGTGATGAGTTGCATCAAATTAAGCAGGAGCGCTTACAGGCGACGTTGAGGGCCTCTTCTTTTGATGCCTTGTTATTTTTCAAGGCGGAAGCTGTCCGCTGGGTTACAGATTTCTATGTGAAGGGATTCAGGCCGTTCATGGAGCCTGAGTACGTTGTGCTTGTGGTGAAAGATAAGCCGCCTATCGTTGGTCATATTTCTGGCAGTGACGATCTGCGAATCCGATTGAAGTCCGATATTCAGGACATTCGCCGCTTGCCACATGTGTCTCAGTGGTCCGATGTAATAGGACAGATGATTTCTGATTATGGCTTGGACACGGGGCGTATAGGAACTGATCTTATGCCTTATATGGTGCACCAGGGTTTGAAAAAGCAGTTTCCAGACATAAGTGTGGGGAATGCGGCAGATCTATGGTCAGGCTTGACCGCAGTCAAGCACCCGATCGAAATTGAACTCATCCGCAATGCAGTACGTGTGGCGGATGTTGGCGCCCTGGCAGCTATCCAAGCAATCCGTCCTGGCGTTACTGAGCATTCTGTTTCTGCTGAGGCGGTTTATGCCATGCGAAGGGCTGGTTCTGAATTTGAACCCTTCATTCCCTTGGTGGCTTCGGGTGCCAACGCTTCAATGTTTGAGCGTATCGCTACAGAGAAGATTATCAACGCCGGTGAAATGGTCATTCTAGATATCGGGGCTGTTGTGAAAGGGTACACAGGGGACCTGGGACGCACTGTGATGTGTGGTGAGCCGACCGTAGAGCAAAAAGCTATTTACCGTGCGACATATCGTGCGCTCCAAGAGGCAAAAAGCATGATTCGTCCTGGGGTGAATGGTAGAGAAGTAGACGCCCGCGCGCTGGAGGTAATAAGCGAAGAAGGGTGGGGAAAGTACGCCTATAGCGGTAACACGGGACATCAATTGGGGTACGGGTTACACGGGGAGCCTCTGGTAGATCGGCGAGTTGACTTCGAGCTTGTGGAAAACATGGTTATTTGTCTTGAGCCGCGGATAGTTTTGCCTGATCAACCACATATTGGTGGAGCGCATCTTGAAGATGTCGTAGTGGTTACTGCAGATGGCTACGAGCAACTGAATACAACGCCACATGATGAGCAGTTATTGAACTGAGTTTTGGTAGCCCTAAGTGGTTTGGCTGAACAAATCATCTTATAGAAATAGCGGTCCTCAAAAAAAGGAAATCATATGAGACATTTCTCTCCTGGACGCAGAAAAATCAATGGTCGTTTGCTGGGATCGGCTGCAGCTTTAGGGCTGTTCCCTTTCTTGTCCAAAGCGCAACAGGAAAAGCCACTTCAATTACTTGTGGGCTATCCCCCGGGTGGCAGCACTGATGTATTCGCACGGCTGCTGGCTGCTCCGTTGCAGGAGGTGCTGCAGCGCAACGTGGTTGTACGCAACTTACCAGGAGCTTCAGGCCAGCTTGCTGCATCAGCACTGGTACGAGAAGGTGCGGATGGGTCAGTAGTGCTCGCCATTAATCAACCGGACTTATCTCTGATAGTTGCAAGAGGGCAGGCAAATCTTAAATCCTCAGACTTCCGGGTAGCTATGGTTGATGTGGTCGAACCCCGCGTATTCTTAGTAAGGAGGGGCGAGGCAATTCATAGCTTTAAAGAGTTTGTTGAGGCAGCGCGGCAGAAGCCGGGTCAGCTTTCGGTCTCGGTGACTGGAGGATCTGCGCAGGAAGTCATGATTCGCTGGTTGGCCGAACAATTGAAGCTGGATCTCATTGTTGTGAACTATAAAGGGGGGTCAGAGGCAGTACAGGCGCTACTGGCAGGTGATGTAACCGCTAATCTAGGCGATGATTTTGTGCGCGCCAATTTCAACCAGCAGTTAAGAGCATTGTTCATTGGGTCCGATCAACAAAGCCCACGTTGGCCTGAGGCGCCTGTGTTGTCGTCGGTCCTGAGCTTTTATGGTGTGGACCTGCCGTCACCTACTTTCCTATCGCGCTATGGTGTTTATGCTGTTTCTTCTAGATTTACACAAGAAAATCCAGCCGCCTACAAGAAGCTGCAACAGGCGCTGCTGGAAGCACGTCTCAAGCCTGCTTTTCAACGATACATTGAAAAGAATAATTTGGCCGATCTGTCCATTGGGCAACCCGGTGAGCGTTTTGATAGTACGTTCGAAGCAGACATGAAGGAAATAGCGAGTAAAAGACAGCTATTCCTAAATAAATGAATGCGCTCGTTTGAAACTGGAGTTGACCTATTGTCCTAGGGATAGAAGGATAAGAAAATGCGGGTGACACGCAAGCGTCAGCCGCATTTTTCTTGGATCACGCCGGGCAGCTAACCGGCCGCCGCCATCTGTGCGTTCGCCACCGCTGCTTCCAGAAATTCAAGCCTGTCCTGGCCCCAGAACAACTCCCCGTTGAACACATAAGTGGGCGAGCCGAAGACGCCGTGCGCCACGGCCTCGTCGGTGTATTCCCGGTACAGGGCATTGATCTCGTCCGTCAACGCGCTTTGCATGATGCGGTCGCCCGGCAAGTCCAGCGTTGCCGCGACGGCCAGCAGGACGCTTGCGTCAGAGATGTCTTGCTCCTTGCACCACTCGGCTTCCAGAATGGCCTTGTACAGTGCAGCCACATTCAAGCCCAGTTCATTAGCCGCGATGGTGAAGCGTGACGCCAGATCGCCATTAGGGCACATGTAGCGGGGCGTGATATTAAGGGACATGTCCAGCCGCTGAATCCAGCGTTTCAGCTCCGCCTCGCGGTAGGCCTGCCGTTCCGGAGATCGCTGGCCTAGCGGCATTCCGCCGGTGCGCGCATATACGTTCAACAAGTCGACCGGTTTGTAGCGGATCTTTGCATTGCAGCGGGCGGCGATCGCTTCCAGACGGTCGGCTCCCAGGTAGGCCCAGTCCGAGTTGATCCAGAAGTAGTAGTCGATAATGCTCATGCGTGTTGCCCTGCCAGTTTGGGTGCGTGGTGCAGCAAGGGTGGGCTGCTGCGCATGCGCCATGCGCTCAGGAAGGCAATCACACCCAGGCCGGTCAGGTACCAGACGATGTAGTGCGGGCTGCCATCGCCAGCGGCCAATAGCCAGGTCGCGACGATGGGTGCCATGCCCCCGCCGATAGCGCCGGACACTTGCACGGCCAGCGAGATGCCGCTGTAGCGGACTTCGGAAGGGAACTGGTTCGAGAACAGGATGCCTTCAGGGCCGTACAGACAGGCATAGACCACGCCCACCGCCACTATCATGGCGACGGTGATCCAGGTTTCCTGACGCGTGCCCAGCAGATCGAAGAAGTAGGTGCTGAACAGGCCGATGCCGATGGCGCCCAGCATGAAGACCCACTTGTGGCCTATGCGGTCGCCCAGCATGCCGAACAGAGGCATGGTGAAGAAGGCCAGCAGCGCGCCCCAGATGATGGCGTCCAGCATGATGGTTTTTTCAATGCCCAACGTACCGGTGGCATAGGCCAGGGCGAAGGTCACGACGGTATAGAACCAGGTCACTTCGGCCAGGCGTGCGCCGACGACCAGCAAGACATCTTTCGGGTGTTGCTTCAGGACGGTCAGGATGGGCACGTCCGCCTTCTTGCCGGCTTGTTCCATGGCTTCGAAGTCGGGGGATTCGGCAACCTTGACGCGGATGAACCAGCCCACCGCCAGCAGGACGACGCTGGCCAGGAAGGGAATGCGCCAGCCCCAAGCCAGCATGGCCTCGTCGGGCATGCTGGCGACGGCGCCCATGGCCAGCGATGAAAGAATCAGCCCGGGTGCGACGCCTGCCTGAGGCAGGCTGCCAAAGAAGCCTTTCTTGCCTTCGGGGGCGTGTTCAACCGCCATCAATACCGCGCCGCCCCATTCGCCGCCGACCGCAATGCCTTGCAGGAAGCGCATGAGGACCAGCAGCACGGCGGCCCAGTAGCCGATGGTGTCGTACGAGGGGATCAAGCCGATAAGGATGGTCGGCACCCCCATCATGACCAGCGTAATCAGCAGCATGGACTTGCGGCCCACCTTGTCGCCGAAGTGGCCGAAGACAATGCCGCCCAGGGGACGTGCAAAGAAGCCGACGGAATAGGTGGCAAAGGCCGCCAGCGTACCCATCAGCGGGTCGAATTCGGGAAAGAAGATCTTGTTGAAGATCAGCGCGGCGGCAGTGCCGTATAGAAAAAAGTCATACCACTCGATGGTGGTGCCCATCATGCTGGCCACGCCGGCGGTGACATATTGCCGGCGCGAGCGCGTGTCTTGCGTGGCCGCAGAGGGCCGGGTGTGGGTAGAAGCCATGATCTCCTCCAGGAGCTGAATGTAATGGTTGTTGTGTGTAAGGAATTACCGGACGGCGCTGTCGGCCATGGGCTTGCCGCTGTCGACTTGTCGGCACCAATAGTCGAAAGTGCCTTTGACGATGGATGGTTTCAGCAGATAGTCATGGGCTTCTTTGGCCAGATCGTCCGCCACCGGCGTCAAAGGGCCGTAGATGCGGGCGCGCGTTTGCATGCGCGCGGCGCGCTCCAGGTACACGGACAAGTAGGTGGCTTCCTCGACTGTGCCGCCCGCGGTCAGGTAGCCGTGATGCGCCAGAATAATGGAGCGTTTGCCGCCCAGGGCTTCGGAAATCAGCACCCCTTCCTGGTCGGCGATGGGCACGCCGGGCCAGTCGGCCAGAAAGGCGCAGTCGTCATGGAAAGGCGTCATGTCCATTTGCGAGATGACCAGGGGCTGCCTTGCGGCGGCCAGGGCCGAGACCCAGGGCGAATGTGCATGCACAATGGCGTTCACATCCTGGCGCTCTTTGTATACCCATAAGTGAAAGCGGGTGGCGGGGTTGGCCATGCCTTGCCCGGTCAGGGTTTCCAGGTCGGGTCCCACTTCGATGAAGTCGTCGGGTGTGGCTTCGTCGAAGCCCAGGCCGAATCGCAGTGTCCAGTAGGCGCCGGGCCGTTCGGATCGTGCGCTGATCTGTCCCGCCAGGCCTGCCTCCTGGCCTGTGGCGGCCAGGATGCGACAGGTGTACGCCAGGCTCTCCTGGACGCTGCGCTGCACGGGTTTGAAATGCTGCTTCATTTCAGACGTGGCGCGTTCGTCAAAATACTCTTTTGCTCGTAGTGGTGCATTCATCATGTATTCCTATGCTGGATATCATTCACGTGGCCCTATCTGGCCAAATATTGATATGGATCAATTCTAGGAATACAGACCGCAAAGAACCATGAAGCAGCGCTCATAGCAGTTATGCGGGTAGGACTGCCGGCCGGGCGGCCAGAGTGTGAAGGTTATTGGGGAAAACCCGCAGCCATCTCGAGCAGTTGCTGGGCCAGTGATGGCACTGTGCCGGTATTGCGCACAATGGCCACCACGCGGCGCTGCAAGAGAGGTTCTGCCAGCGGCAGCTTGGTCAGGCCGTGATCGTCCAGCAGCCCCGAGGGGGTATGTTCAGGCAAGATACAGCCGCCGATGCCCAGCGACACCAGTTGCAGCATGGCATCGATGGTATTGGCCTCGGCCACGACCACGCCGTCCAGGTCGGCGCTTTTGAGCATTCGGCGCAAGGCATAGTCTTCTGGAAAACCGACCAACGCGATTTCAGCATCATGCAAATTGATGCGCGTGTCGGCAGGGTAGCGCCCCTTTTGCACAATGAAACACATCTTGTCATCGAACAAGGTGACCGAGGTGAGCGTCTCGGACGCCACGGCCGAGTCATAAACAAAGCCGATGTCGGCCTTTCCCTTTTCCACCAGCTCGACCACACCGGGCGAACTGCGCGCCATCACGGACAGATTGACGCGGCGGTGCTGGCTGACGAACTTGGTCAGCAGATTGGCGAAATAGTGGCTTAATGTATGGATGGTTGCCACGCGCAAACTGCCTTCCTGCCCGCCTTCGGTGATCTTGGCGGCCTCCAGCGCGGCATCGATCTGGGCATAGTGTTGTTCTGTGCCTTGTTGCAGACGCTTGCCCGCCTCGGTCAGCGTCACGCCCCGGCCAGTGCGTGTAAATAAAGCCTGCCCCAGAAAGGCCTCCAGGCTGGCCAGTTGGCGGCTCAGGCCAGACTGGCTCACGTCAAGCTCCTCAGCCGCTTTCGAAAGAGACGAAAGCTCGGCGATCTTAAGAAAGTAGCGTAGCTGACGATCGAGTGGGTCCATAGGGGAAGGGCGGGAAGCTGGCGCGATTGCCTATGATACAACCGCGTGCATCCTTGCCCTTCGCTTTTCAGGGTGTGGCTGGTTAGATCACCCTTTTGCGCAGCCATGCGGCAATGGCTTCGCCCGCGACTACCAATCCGATGATGGCCAGTAAAATGGTGGCTACCGTGCGCCAGTCCAGCGTATCAATGGAGCCTTGCAGGATGACGCCGATGCCGCCGGCGCCCACCAGGCCCAGTACGGTCGATTCGCGCAGATTGATGTCCCAGCGCAATATGCTGACTGCGAAAAAGGTGGGTACAACCTGCGGGACGATGGCATATAGAATGACCTTGGCGCGCGAGGCGCCGGTGGCTTCCAGTGCTTCGACCGGCCGGCGGTCGATTTCTTCGATCGCCTCGCCCAGCAGTTTGCCCAGGAAACCCAGCGACCGGAACATGATGGCAATGATGCCTGCCAGCACGCCCGGGCCGAAAATGGCCACAAACAAGAGAGCCCAGATCAGCGTGTTGACTGAGCGGCTCGATACCAGTATGAAGCGGCCCAGCCATAAGGTCGCCTGGTTCGGCGTGGTATTTTGCGCCGAGATATAGGCCACCGGCAGCGAGACGAAAATCGAAATGAACGTTGCGATGGTGGCAATGTTCAGGGTTTCGATCAGCGCCCACATGATTGCGCGAATGCTGGAGAAATCGGGCGGTATCATGCGGCCCGCCAGATCGCTGATCTGGGCGGGGGCATCCCACACCCAGGGCCAGATGATATTGATGGATGCCAGGGACCAACTGGTAACCAGCGCCATGACGGCAAAAATTCCCAGGCGCGTCCAGCGCTCGCGCCCCGTATAGCGGGCCCAGGCCCGGTCGGCAATGGACTGAGTCACCAGATGGCCCTCCGTATGCGGCCGCTGACGGCTTCGCTAATTAAAATGGCAGCAATGATGATCATGGTAATGGCCAGGGCGAAATCATAGTCATAGCGGCCAAAGGCATTCATGAGCGTTGAACCGATTCCGCCGGCGCCCACAATGCCGACTACCGCCGATGCGCGCAGATTGCTGTCCAGCTGATACATCGCCAGGCCGATCTGGCGCGGCATGATCTGCGGCAAGACCGCGAATTGCAGCACGGTGAAGAAGCGTGTGCCGGTGCTGCGCAAGGCCTCGACCTGACCCCAGTCAATTTCCTCGATGCGCTCGGCAAGCATTTTTGCCACGAAGCCGATCGAATAAATGGTCAGGGTCAGGATGCCGGCGACCGGGCCAAAGCCCACCGCCTTGACGAATATGATGGCGACAATCACGGGATGGAAGCTGCGCGCCAGGATGATCAGGGTGCGCCCCAACAGATAAATCGGCTTGGCGGCGATATTGCGTGCCGCCATGAACGCGATGGGAATGCTGAGCCCCACGCCCAGCAGTGTCGACAGGATCGCAATCTGCATGCTTTCCAGGAAGCCGTCGATCAATAATTCATGGCGGGCAAAGCTGGGAGGAATGGCGCCGGAGAAAATGCGGGCGGCCCGTGTCATGCCTTCGCTGATGCGTTCCCAGTTGAAGGGCAGCGTGTAGGCGACCCAGACCAGATAGATAATCGTCGCTGCGACCAGTCCCCAGCGCAGCAGCGGGTTGGCGATGAAGGGCGGCTTGCGCCAGGCCCTCGGCAATGAGGATGGCTGGGGGGTCATGGGGCGACGGTCTCCAGTGCTTCCAGAGGGGCATTGGCCCCTTTGTCGGCTGCCGTGCCGCTATATACGCGGTGCATGGCATCCGCATCGAGCTCGTCGGGCGTGCCATCGAAAATCAGGCGACCGAAGCGCATGCCTACGATGCGGCGTGTGAATTCCTTGGCTTCGGCGACGTTGTGGATGTTGATCAGCACCGGCAGCTTGAACTCGTCGGCCAGCTTTTGAAGCAGCTCCATGATCTGGCGCGATGTCACCGGGTCGAGCGAGGCGGTTGGTTCGTCGGCCAGCAGAATCTGCGGCTCTTGCATGAGCGCGCGCACGACGCCGACGCGCTGGCGCTCGCCTCCGGACAGCTCATCCGCCCGCTTGTTGGCATAGTGTGCGATGCCGACGCGCTCCATCAAATGAAACGCGCGTTCGATGTCCTGGGCCGGATAGCGCCTCATGGCGGCTCGCCAGTAAGGGATGTAGCCCAGGCGGCCACATTGCACGTTTTCCATGACGGTCAGGCGGTCGACCAGGTTGAAGCCTTGAAAGATCATGCCGATATGCCGGCGTGAACGGCGCAGCCCTTCGGGCTTGAGGGACGTCAATTCGACGCCGTTCAGTTCGATGCTGCCCGATGTGGGTTCGACCAGGCGGTTGATACAGCGCAGCAGCGTGCTTTTTCCTGCTCCGGATGCGCCGATGATGGATACGATCGACTCGTCGGGGACCTCGAGATCGAGGCCTTGCAGGACGGGATTCCCATTGCCGTAGCGTTTGACCAGGCGGGTGATACGAAGCATAGGTGGCTCTTTTGTGTTTCTTGCGGCGTTTGCCGGCATGCCGCCCGTGAACGGAGGCATGCCGGGCGGCGATGCCGGCGGTGGCTATTTCAGGTTTTCGGTCGTGTAGGTAACGCCGTTGGCTTCCTGAATGTCTCGGATGACCGACCAGTCTTCTTTATAGGTAATCGGAACGAACTTGGTCACGCCCGAAAACTCTTCGCCCAGGGCCGTTCCCTTCATGTCGAAGCTGAAGAAAGCCTCTTTGATTTTCTCGACCAGTTTGGGATCAAGATTATGGGCGTACGTGTACGACGTGGTGGGAAAGCGCTTGGACTCGTAGATGATCTTGACTTCGTCGGGGTTGTACAGTTTGCGCTCGGCCATGCGCTCGACGACTTCCGATGCCACCGGCGCGGCATCGTAATCGCCGGCGACCACGCCCAGCATGGACTGGTCATGTGAACCCGAATACACGACCTTATAGTCTTTCTCAGGCGTGATTCCCTGCTTGGGGAATAGCGCGCGCGGAGCCAGGTTGCCGGAATTGGACGTTGGCGATGTGTGGGCGACGCGCTTGCCTTTCAGGTCGGCCATGGTGTTGATGCCGCTGTCTTTGCGCGTATAGACCTGCAGGGTATATCCGAAGTTGCCGGTTTCCGAACCCATGAGGGCAAACGGCACTGCGCCTGCCAGATTGACGGCAAACGGGGTCGGGCCTGTGGAGTAGCCCGCAATATGGAGCCGATTGCTGCGCATGGCTTCGATTTCGGCGGCATTGGACTGAACAGCGAAGAAACGCACGTCTTTGCCCGTCACCTTTTTGAGATGCTCGATAAAGGGCTTCCAGATGTCGGCGTAGATGGCGGGATCTTCGACCGGGGTGTAAGCGAATACCAGCGTATCGGGATTCAGCAGCTTTTTCGGATCAGTGGGGGTGTCGGCGACGAGGTCGCCGTTTTCGTCGCAATAAATGTTGGCAAGCGCGCCGCGATTGCTGCATTCAGCGGCTACGGCGCTTGTGGCGGGTAGCATCATGGCGGCAAACGCTGCGGCGCAGGCAAGCCGCCGGATGGGTTGGGTCATACCGATGGAAGATATTTTCATGCTCCTCTCTCTCTTTCTGATTTTTACGTCCAATCAACAGAAATGTTGTTGTCTGCCAACGTAGATTACTCATAAAAGTTGTTTTTTACAATAATTCTTGGCAAAAAATGTTGCTATCATCACAGTTTTGATCTGGCAGGCGTCTCTTCTGCAGTTGCAAATAAAAGCGACGCGGCAGGGCAGCCCACTTCTATCAGGCCTCTTACGTCATGATCCGTAAACCACGCAAGGAAGAACGACAAGCCCGGATCCTCGAGGCGCTGCGCCACACGCCTCATATCCGCATCGCGCTGCTGGCCGAGCGCTTCAAGGTTACGACCGAGACCATACGGCGCGATCTCGATGCCTTGAGCAGGCGCGGCCTGGTCAATCGTGCGCATGGCGGGGTGGTTGCCCAGCCTATGGGGGCGCAGCCGTCGATATTCGAGCGCGAACAGTCGACTGTGGACGAGCGTTCCCGCATCGCAACGCTTGCCGCCTCGTTCGTGTCCAGCGGCCAGGTGCTGATGATGGACGCCGGTTCGACCACCACGCAGCTGGCCTGGCAACTGGCGCGCGGCACCGAAACATTGACGGTGATCACGAACAGCTACCCGGTGGCTTCGGCGCTGACGCCATCCCGGTGCGCGGCCATCGTCTGTCCGGGCGAATTCAATGGGCACGAGGGGGGCGTATTCGGGCAGGACACCACCGAGTTCCTGGGGCGTTTTCACGCCAATATTGCCTTTATCGGCGCCAGCGGGCTGGGGGCCGGCGGTGTCATGGATGTGAACCGCCAGGCGGCATGGGTCAAGAGAACCATGATCGAACGCTGCGAACACATTTATCTGCTGGTGGACCATACGAAATTCGATTTGCATGTGCTCGAGGTCGTGGCACCCCTGGATGCGTTAAGCGGGGTGATCACCGACCGGGCGCCCCCCGATCCCTTGGCGCATGCATTGCGTGAGGCCGGCGTCGCCTGTTATGTCGCCTCGAACACCGATACGCCCGATCCCGTTTCGCCCCATTCCCAGGAGGAAAAATGACCCGTTTCGCCGATGCGGATCTGCAATTGCTCGCCCAGGTCGACGTTATTTTGACGGACGTGGACGATACCCTGACCCGGGGCGGCAAGTTGCCGGCCTCGACGCTCGACGCCATGGAACGATTGGCGCGCGGAGGGCTGCGGGTGATCCCGGTTACGGGGGGCTGTGCGGGCTGGTGCGACCACATCGTGCGTGCATGGCCGGTGGCCGCCGTTATCGGAGAAAGCGGCGCATTCAGATTTCAGATGCAGCCCAACGGCGGTCTCGGACAGCGCTTCGTACGGCCGCTCGAACAACTGCGGGCCGACCAGCAACGGCTGTTGGACATTGCGCGGCGGGCGCTGGCCGCGGTGCCCGAGGCGCGCATGGCAGCCGACCAGGCATACCGGCTTGCCGATGTGGCCATTGACCACTCGCAGGATGTGGGTCCGCTGCCCGCCTCCAGCATCGCCACCATCATCAAGATATTCGAGGACGCCGGCGCTCGCGCGCGCGCCAGTTCCATACACGTCAATGCCTGGTTTGGCGACTACGACAAGGCCACCATGGCAACTGAATTGCTCATTGACGACCTGGATATTGATCCTCAGGAACAGTCGCGGCGGGTACTGTTCATTGGCGACGCGCCCAACGATGAATCGCTTTTTCAAGCCTACGCATTAAGCGTGGGCGTGGCGAACATAAAACCTCATCTGAACAGCTTGGCCCATCCCCCCCGTTGGGTTTGCGACGCTGGCCATGGCGCCGGCTTCGTCGAAATGGCGGACCGCGTTCTGCAAGCCCGCCAATCCGTCGGAGGGCAGGTAAGGGAAGCAAGGCCTGCGCCGGCGTGACGCGGTATATTGTCGGCTTGATTCGGGGTGGGACTTGGGTAGCGTACCCAGGCTCCGATGCGGAGAATTTGCCATCTATAAAGCCTACGTCCTTCTGGCACTGACAACACTTTTTTGGGCGGGTAATTCGATTGCGGGCAAGCTGGCGGTCGGTCACGCTTCGCCGATGGTCCTTGTTACCGCCCGCTGGGCCAGTGTGATGGTGGTGCTGTATTTGCTGAAGAGAGGACAGATCGCAGCCGATTGGCAGGCGATCCGGCCGCGACTGTGCTACTTGCTGTTGCTGGGAGCGCTGGGCTTCACCGTCTTTAGCGTGGCGCTTTATTACGCGCTGGTCTACACCACCGCAATCAACACCAGCATCTTGCAAGGAGGCATGCCGCTATTCGTATTTGCGGCGAGCTTTGTTTTGTTTTCCAGCCGTATAAGTGTGGAGCAGGCCGCCGGCTTTGTATTCTCTTTCATCGGTGTGGTCGTCATCGCAATGCGTGGTGAACTGGCCAATCTGATTGGTCTTGACATCAATTTCGGCGATGCGCTAATGCTGGTCGCCGTCATGGCTTACGGTATCTATACCGCCGCACTACGCAGCAAGCCTCAGATGCACTGGACAAGCTTGATATTCATCTTGTGCGTGGGAGCCACTCTGGTGTCCCTTCCCATGCTGGCTTTCGAAGCGGCCCAGGGAGAGACCATTCTGCCGGATGCACGGGGCTGGGCGGTGATCGCCTATGTCGTTATCTTTCCATCTCTTATAGGCCAAGTCTTCTACATTCGGGCAGTGGAGCTCATCGGCGCGAACAGAGCCGGCCTATTCATCAACTTGCTGCCCGTCTGGGGAGCCTTGTTGGCGGTGACCATCCTCGGAGAGGAATTTCACCTTTATCACGCAGTAGCGCTGATGGCGATTCTGGCCGGAATCAGTCTGGCCGAATATGGCGGACGAAAACTGAGTAGGCAAGAGTAGATAGCCGCGAATCTGCGAATGCCATTGCCGCTTGCCGTCAGCCAGCCCACAAGTTAGGTGTCAGCGCATTTGAATAGCCCGAGACAAATCCCTTGGGTTCGGCGCTTTGCGGGTCGTACACCGAACGATGTATGCGTCCGATATTGCCGCCATATAGATGGATGCTTATGGAAACCCTATCGGCGTAAGCATTGCTGACCCGGTGGATATCGCCGATAGTGGGCGATACACAAGAGACTTCGCCTTCGTTCAGGCGAGCTTCAGGGCCGACAGCCATCATGCCGCCGCTGCTGCGGCGATAATGCTGCTCCAGTTCGGCGCCGCGCAGCATCGCAATGACGCCCCATACGGTGTGATCATGAATGGGCGTTTTCTGACCCGGTCCCCAGACGAAGCTGACGAGCGAAAATCGGTCCAGCGGATCGCCGTACAGCAGGTATTGCCTATAGAACTCCGGATGCGGTTCTGCAAAGGCGTCAGCCAGCCAGTCGTCCTGAGCGACCAGGCCACTCATCACTTCGCGAGCTTGATCCAGGACGCCATCGTCCCCTGGGGCGCGACCCTCCATCAGGCGTGTCAGGCTTTCCACCGTATTCAATAATCGTTTGTTGTTCATTTCCTGGAGCCTTTCTTGCTTGACTTGGATACACGCCCCTTCGGGCGCGCTAAAGTTCCTGCGGGCATCCATAGGATACAACGAGCGGGCATCTGATCAATGCAGGGTTGCGCTTGAGTCCGGCCATGGAGTCCAGGGCCTATCGAAAATCAATAAAAGACCTTGGCCTCATCTGGCCAAGCCTTCATCAATGACTCCAGTGCGCTCTGTTGGGCGCGGCTGAGCGGCCAGGCTGATGGAGGGCGAGTATGTCCGCAATCGAGACCAAGGTGGCGCAGTGCCGCTTTGACGGTCGTCACATTTGTGCCCCCTTGTTCTTCGGCGCGTATCGCTTCAAAGGCTCGGATGCCGCTTATCAATGTCTGTGCCTTGGCATAGTCGCCAGAGGCCAATGCTGAATGGATCTCAACGGAGCGTTCGGGCCACACATTGATGAGTCCCGACGTGAATCCTTTTGCTCCGACGGCATAGAGGGGAGGCGCCCAAGCTTCGGCTAGTCCGCACACCCATGTCAGATCGGGGCTGCATTGCTCCATGGCTTCCTGTAGCTGGAGAGGTGTGGGGCAGGCCCATTTGACGCCAATCACTTCCGGTATGGCGCATAGCTCCTGTATGGCATGAAGGCCTATGGTGTCGTTCCGCAGATACAGCACGACAGGCAGGCCGCCCCCTGCGTCGGCCACGCGCTTTACATAGTCCAGCAAGCCGCGAGGCGATGAGAACGGGTCCGGTGGCTGATGGATCATCAACGCTGCTGCGCCCGCCGTGGCGGAGCTACGGGCAAGATCCGTCGCTTCATGGATACTGCGTCCGACACCTGCCAACACAGGTATACGTCCAGCAACTTGTTCGGTAATGGCGTGGACCATCGTTTCCGCTTCGCTGGCAGTCAGACCATAAAATTCACTGGTATTGCCGTTAGCTGTGAGAATGTGGACGCCCGACTTCACTGCGCGGTCGATTATCGGTTCCAGGAGCGTTGGCGCAATACGATCTTGATCATTGAACGGGGTAACGAGGATGCCGGATATGCCGGTAAGCGCCTCGCGCAGCGTCTCCTGCTGTACGGACATTGGAAAAGTTCCTTGTGATGTGGAGCGCAAGCTACCGGGGTGGATGATAGGCGTGCCAATGCTCGGCGATGTCTATTCGACGTGTAACCCATACATCGGCATGCCGAAGCACGTGGTCGAGAAAGCGTTCAAGTTCCGCCGCCCTGCCTGGACGCCCCGCTATCCGATTGTGAAGGCCGATGGTCATCATCTTGGGGGCGGTCTTCCCCTCTCGATGAAGCAGGTCGAAGGCGCCGGAAAGATATTCGAAGAATGTCGATTGGAACCCAAAGGGGGTCAGATAGCGCATATCGTTCGTATCATGAATGTACGGAATGATAAGTTGAGTCTGATCGCCTACTCGTACCCAGTAAGGGAGATCGTCGCAAAAGGAATTGGACTCGTAGCGGAATCCGCCGGCCTCGGCCAGTAACTGCCTCGTGGACGAACTCATGCCTCCGGTATACCAACCCAGCGGTCGCGATCCGGTGACCTGCGTATGAAGCGCGATGGCCTTGGCGATTTCCTCGCGCTCTTCGTCGCACGGCATGGAGGCGTAGCTACGCCATCGCATGCCGTGCGAGGCGATCTCCCAGTCAGCCTCCTGCATGGCGCTGACTGCTTCGGGATTCTGAGCTAACGCAGTGGCCACGCCAAATACCGTGACAGGAATCCGCCTTTCTGTGAATAGCCGATGAAGACGCCAAAATCCGGCACGGCTGCCGTACTCGTATTGAGATTCGGCACTAAGATTGCGTTGCGCCGTGAATGGCGCTGTGGGTTGTTCGAGAAGAAACGATTCAGACTCGCTGTCGCCATACAGCGGCGACTTTTCGCCGCCTTCTTCAAAGTTGATAACGAACTGAACCGCGAGCTTAGCGCCGTTCGGCCATTGTGCATGGGGTGGACGCCGGCCATAGCCGACGAGATCTCTTTGCTGCATCATGTCTCCGCAAATAGCATAGTGGAGTAGGCTGGGATTCGGCCATCAGGCTGCATTCAGCGGCGGCTCTATCACGCCTTTCTGCTGGGCGATGATTCCATAATGTTCGATCTGTCTGTACTCATCGAAATTGAATACAGAGTTTTTAATGTATTTGCCCATATCCAGATCGCACGTCGCAGTGATGATCTCGTCGTCCAGCGTGTAGGACTTCGCGATGATTTCGCCTGCGGGCGAAATAATGCAGCTTCCACCGAGCATGTCGAAGCCGTCCTCGCGTCCGCCTTTGGCGGCAGCCACAACCCACGTGCCGTTTTGATATGCACCGGCTTGCATGGTGATATGGTTATGGAACATTTTCAAATGGTTCGGCTCCTCGGCGTCACGATTGACTGCGGGCGTGTTGTAGCCGACCAAGACCATCTCCACACCCTTCAGCCCCATGACCCGATAGGTTTCAGGCCAGCGACGGTCGAAGCACAGGCACATGCCCAGTATCCCGTCGAACCCGCGCCATACCGGAAAACCCAAGTCGCCAGGTTCGAAGTAGCGTTTCTCCAGATGTTGAATGGATCGCTCGGGCTTGTTTTCGACATGACCGGGCATATGAACCTTTCTGTACTTGCCGATGATGCGCCCAGTCTGATCCACCAGGATGGAGGAATTGAAGCGGCGCTTGCGCCCTTGCTCGTATACTAGCTCTGCATAACCCAGATAAAAGCCGATGCCCAGTTTGGCCGCTTCGTCGAACAAGGGTTGTGTTTCCCGGCTCGGCATCTCGCTTTCAAAATACCCGTCAAGTTCGGTTTCGTCTTCCATATACCAGCGCGCAAAGAACGTGGTCAGCGCCATTTCCGGGAAAACGATCAGCGTGCAACCCCGGGCTCTTGCCTGACGCATCAGGTCGATCATGCGCTTCACTACAGCGGCGCGTGATTCATTGCGTGTTATAGGGCCGAGCTGACCCGAGGCCACGGTTAATAAACGACTCATGACATACCTCTCCTTAAGGTTCGATGGCTTGCGATTACTCGACGTCCCGGCTGAGCATGCGCAGCCGGGCATTCGTTATGTGGGTGCGCATGGTGCGTCGGGCCTCCGCTCCGTTGCCTCGGGCGATGGCATGGAAGATGGCGTCATGCTCTTCCTGGACCAGCAGGGCGCGCGCTGCTGGCTTGCGTAAAGAAAGATTGCGCGCGATATTCATGCCTGAAACCATGGTGCGATGCAGCTCCTTGATGGTCGACGCGAACAATTCGTTCTGCGCAGCATTGGCAATTGCCATGTGGAACTGATAATCGGGGTCGTTGCCGACTTCCCCCGCATGCGTCGCCCGGCGCAACTCCGCCAGAGCGTTGCTGATTGTTTCGAGGTCTTCTTTCGAGCGCCGTTTGGCAGCCAGGAACGCGGCCTCACCTTCCACGCCGACGCGAAACTCGAAACCCCGGAGAATTTCCGCAATGCTGCCGTTGGGTGCGAAGCTGAGAAAATCGGCTTCCGGTTGAAGCCGTACGTAATTACCCGAGCCTTGCCGGGCGAGCAGTAAACCGTCGGCCTTCAGGCGCGCGAGAGCCTCGCGAAGAATCGGGCGCGAGACACCGAAACTTTTGCATAAATCCGTTTCGCTGGGCAGCTTTTGCCCCTGCCTAAGCTTCCCGCCAACAATCTCCTGGACGATTTTTTCGTATATCTGGTCCGCCAGCTTGGTTTGACGAAACAGGGGCTGCCCGGACCACGAAGGTTCTGAAGCAAGTAAATCGGGGGACTGGTCCGCGAAGCCGTCCGCCGAAGCGTCGGTCGCTGCAGCAGGGCTCAAGGCATTCTTCTTAGACACATTATTTCTCCTTGAATCGATGGGCGGAGTGCGTCCGCCTTTTTTCTATAGTAGTCTTCAATTCGGGTTGTTGACAAGTAGTCTGACATATTTAATCCAATTGAATCCCCGGCCTCTACAGAACCATATTCTATAAGGGAGAATTGCACTCTAAAGGGGATGAATCAATACAGACCTATCGTAAACCCTGGTTTTCTTTTAAAGATGGTTGACAAGTTGTCAGACCATATTCATACTTTTTTCGAAGCACTCTAAAAGCCCTTCATCTGGAGACTATCGAATGAACGACTCAAGGCTTTCGTCACCAATGGATTTGCTCCCCACGTTGGTCAGCGGGCTGACGGCAAGGCGTGTTGCAAGCGCCATTGCACTCACCGCTGCGGCCATGCTCGCCGCTCCAGCGTCTGCGCAAACAGCGCAACCGCCGTTGCACTGCAGTATCGACGCATCCATGGCGCCCCACGCCTTCATGCGCCCCGACGGCAAGCTGGATGGATTCCAGATTGACCTATTCAAGGAAGTCGCTCGGCGCATGAAGCGCCAGATCAACATCGAACCGATGGCTCATGCGGGGGAGTTTCCAGCGCTGTTTGCCGGGCGCATCGACTTTATATGCGGTCCGATGACGGTTACGAAGGAGCGCGCCAAGAACGTCTTGTTCACGGAACCGTACTTATGGACGGAATGGCAATTCGCAATCAAGAAAGGCAGTCCCCCGATCACGTCCGAGGAAGATCTGCGTGGAAAAACGCTGACTGTCACCAAAGGCATTCCACAAGAAAAATGGCTCAATGAAAGAGCCAGCAAGCTGAACATCAAAGTATTGCCGTTCGAAGGTCAGTCGGATGCCATCCAGGCGGTCATACAGGGCCGGGCATATGGATATGTGAACGGCACGACGTCGATCAAGTATCTTGCCTCCAAGATTCCCCAGGTCGTGGCGGACTGGGTGGTGCCGGGCACACGTTCGGCATGGTCGACACCATTGCGCAAAGACAATGGCGAGTTGCGCAATCAGATCGAAGACGCGCTTGCATGCATGAAGAAGGACGGATTCATTGCCAAGCTGTCTGAAAAATGGTTCGGCGTACCGCCCAAGGCCGACGATGCCGAAGTAACGGTGTTTCCGGGATATGGTCCGCTCGATTTCGAGGGCTACGACTCCACCCCCCAGAATCCGAGCTGCCAATGAGCACGGCGGGCCTATCCTCTGCATTTCCCATCCAACACACCATGCCTGCTACTCTCGACAACACACTTTCCTTCGCTGTCGACGCCAGAGGTGTCGAGAAGCATTTCGGTGAAACGCAAGTGCTCAAGGGCATAGATCTGCGCGTTCAGGACCGGGAGCTGGTCTTCATCATCGGGCCCTCAGGCAGCGGCAAGTCGACATTCCTGCGCTGCCTGAATCGCTTGGAAGAGCCGACATCCGGCTCCATCGACATAGATGGAACGAACATTCTGGACAGCAAGACCGACATCAACAAGCTGAGGTGCCGCATAGGCATGGTTTTCCAGTCCTTCAATCTCTATCCGCATATGTCGGCGCTTGCGAATGTGACGTTGGCATTGCGCCGCGTTCTGGGCTACAGCAAGACCGATGCTGAGGGCAGGGCAAGGCGCGCCCTGGCCAGAGTGCATATGGAAAAGTTCGCGGACCAGTATCCGTCACAGCTGTCCGGAGGGCAGCAGCAGCGTGTGGCGATCGCTCGCGCTATCGCTCTCGAGCCGCGTGTCATGCTGTTCGATGAGCCGACCAGCGCATTGGACCCGGAGCTTGTGGGAGGTGTGCTTCAGGCGATGCGTGAACTGCGGGAAGACGGCATGACGATGGTGGTCGTAAGCCATGAAATGGCCTTCGCAAGGGCGGCTGCGGACCGGGTCGTATTCATGGCTGACGGACGTATCGTTGAGGAAGGCACGCCTCAGGCGATTTTCGAAAATCCTCAGCATGAAAGAACCAAGGCTTTTATCCGACAAGTAGAGCGCAAGTGAGGGTTTCATGACAGGATTTGAGCTATTTGTCGATGGATTCCTGAATGGCGCCGTCGCGGTGGAGTGGACGCCTGCCATTCTGAAGGGATTCGTCTTGACGGTATTCTTGGCTGTTCTGGTCGTGCTGACGGGACTGGGAGCAGGTTTGCTGCTTTCGTTGGTGCGCAGTCTAGGCTTCCGTTTCTTGAATGCAGTCATCGTCTTCGTGGTCGATATCCTGCGCACTATTCCGGCATTGGTGCTGATCGTACTGTTGTATTTCGGCGCCCCAAGTATCGGCGTGGTGATGTCCGGTTCGGTCAGTACCTGGCTGGCGCTCTCCTTGGTGCTGATGGCATTTTCAGAAGAAATTTTCTGGGCCGGCATCACGTCGATTTCCAAGGGGCAATGGGAAGCGGCCCGCAGCACGGGCCTGGGCTTTGGGCGGACTTTTTTCCACATCATCCTGCCGCAGGCCATCAGGCTGACCATCCCGCCGCTGACCAATCGCACTATCGGCATCACCAAGGGCATAGCACTGGCATCCGTCGTGGCGGTACAAGACATTCTTGGATCGGCCCAGACGGCCGTGACCTTCGCTTTCAATGCTACGCCGCTGCTGATCGCCGCCGCCGCGTACATCATATTGTTCCTGCCCCTTGTGATTCTTTCACGAAGGATTGAAACCCGTTTCCACTGGAGACGTTGAGAATCATGGACATCATCGACGCGTTCTTCAATTTCGACATCCTGTCGCAATCATGGCCTCTCTTGCTCAAAGGTATCGCAACATCATTGATGCTGTCGGTACTCGGAATCCCTTTGGGCTTCGCTGCAGGCATGATTCTGGCGCTCCTGTCCACCTGTGGCCATCGCGGCGCCCGATTCTTCTGCAACGTCTGGGTCGATCTTTTCCGCTCCCTTCCTCCTTTGGTGCTGCTGATACTTCTATTTGCCGGCTTGCCTTTCATCGGCATCGAGCTCTCCGCAGTGTCCGCACTGATTGTCGTGTTCTTTCTGAACTCCGGCTCCTATTACGGTGAAATACTGCGCGCCGGCATAGAGAGCATCCCTCTAGGGCAAATAGAGGCGGCGCGCTCTACCGGCTTGTCCCAGCAGAAAACCATGGCGTATGTCGTCCTGCCGCAGGCTGTTCGCAATGTCCTTCCCGACTTGATATCCAATACTCTGGAAGTCGTGAAATTGACTTCGATTGCGTCGGTCGTGGCCATACCCGAGCTGCTGTTCCAGGCACGCCAAGTGCAAAACTTCACTTATAACGCAACCCCGCTGATGGCGGCCGCGGTTCTTTACTTCGTCTTGTTGTGGCCGTTCGTCCGCATGCTCAGCCGATTCGAGCATCGGGCCATTGCGGGAAGATACTGAGCCGGCTCCTATTGCATGTCGAATCATCACATCATATATATCGGCCTCACCAGCCGGAAGCCGGAAGGAATCAAAAAATGGCGGTCCTGATTACAGGAGGTACGGGTTTCATCGGATTGAACGTCTCCGAAGCGCTGCTGCGGCGGGGCGAGACCGTAGTGGTCGCCGCATTGGATGAGCTGCCTCGCGCCGCACGCGAGCAGTTTGCGGAGCTGCCTGGAAGGTTGATCGAAGAGCGTCTGGATATCCTGAACTCGGAAAGAATGGTTCAGTTGATGCGCGACCATCAAGTCGACAGGCTACTGCCTTTTGCGGCTGTGACCTCGGGACCGGAGCGCGAGTCGGAAATGCCCGAGCGCGTCATCGAAGTCAATCTTGTTGGATTCATCGCGCAACTGCGGGCTGCCCGCGATGCAGGCGTGAAGCGGGTCATCGCGCCGGCATCGGGCGCCGTATATGGGGAATCCTACCTCGACCGCGACGTTGTCGATGAAAGCACGGCATGCTTTCCAAACGACATATACGGTGTCACCAAGTTTGCCGTTGAGCGCGTGGCTTTGCGATTGGCCCAGCTTTGGTCCATGGACCTGATTGTTGCACGCATCGCGGGGACCTTTGGCCCTTGGGAACGCGATACGGGCTTAAGAGATTTCATTACGCCGCATTGGCGCATGGCTCGGCTGGCCGTGAACGGCGGTGTAGCAGTGCTTCCCACAGAGATCCCGCCGTGCAGCTGGACTTATTCACGGGACATGGCCTCCGGATTGGTGCATCTTCTGGATCTACGCGATCCGCCCTACCGGGTCTTCAATGTGTCGTCCGGCCTGGAGTGGGGCCAACAGATCCGAAGGTGGCCGGTCGAGCTTGAAAGGCATTTTCCGGCATTTCGCTGGCGTCAGTCGTCGCAAGCCACCGAAGTCAATGTCGGGATGCCGGATACCAAGGCCCGGGCGCGGATGGATATTTCGAGGCTGCGAGAAACCGGTTGGGCGCCCCGTTACACGCCGGAGCTGGCTTATGAAGATTATGCCGACTGGGTGCGCCGCACGCCTGAAGCGTTGTGATCTTTGCGCCGCCCTGCGGCATCGTTATTTATTCGAAGCATGAGGAACTGGAAATGCGATTGAATTCAAGCATGTCGAAAGAAGACGTGCAACAAGCGCTGCGGGACGCAGTAGCGCGAACATGGGGCGAGGAACGGGTGGATGCCGATAGCGCGATCATTGCGCAGGCTGCCCGTAATGTCTGGATAGTCATGCAAGAGCCGCTGACTCCTTTCTCCGAGGAGCCCGACCTTCATTGCACGACACCTCCGCAGATCGGAGATGCCCTGTGAACCTATACGATCTGACAGCCGCTGAGGCTATTCGCGGCATCAAGCGCCGTGAGTTTTCACCCGTGGATCTGGTCCAGGCTGCGCTCGATCGCATCGCCCTCACGGAAGACAATGTGCAGGCTTGGGCATTCATCGACGCGGAAGGCGCATTGAAAACCGCCCGATACCTGGAAGCAAAGTCCAGCGAACGTCGCAGTACGGACTTGCTGTATGGCATTCCGCTCGGCGTAAAAGATAACTGGCACGTGGCCGGCATGCCGACCACCGCCGACTTCGAGCCATTTCGCAACCGCGTGCCTGGCGAGGATTCCGCCGTCGCCGCCCGGCTTCGCGAGGCCGGCGCGGTCATCATGGGCAAGACGGTGACGGTGCAGTTCGCCACCGGCCTCGATTCGCCCAAGACGCGCAATCCCTGGAATCCGGACTGCACTCCCGGCGGGTCATCAAGCGGTTCGGCGGCAGCCATTGCAGCGCGCCAGGTTCCATTGACCACGGGAACACAAACTGGTGGCTCGCTGTTGCGTCCAGCGGCCTATTGCGGCGTGGTGGGATTGAAACCCACATCCGGCCGAATCAGTCGCTATGGCTTGTTGCCGGTAAGCTGGTCATTCGATGAGCCAGGTGTCATGGGCCGGTCCGTCGCTGATGTGGCGCTCATGCTGCAGGTATTGGCGCAGCATGACGCGCGCGATCCCTACTCAGTCAGGCAGCGCGCCGAGGACTTTATTGCGGCCGCCGCCGCGCCCAGCCACGCTCCTCGCTTTGGCCTGCTTGTCGACTTGCTGGAACGCGCGACACCGGAGGTGCGTGCCGCGGCGGAGAATGCCGCGCGGGAACTCGCCGCGCAGGGGGCTCGTGTGGAGGAAGTGCGGCTTCCGGTACCGATGGATCAGCTGCTTGCCACGCATTTTGTTCATCGCTGCACCGAATCGGCCGCTGTTCACGGTGAACAGTACGGAACGCTATCAAAGCACTATCGGCCGGACATTGCTGCGAACATAGAAGTGGGGCAGGTGATACCCGCCGCAGTATATATCCAGGCCAGCAGGCTTCGCCGACGTTATCGCATTGAGATGACGGAATTTATTCATCAATTCGACGCCTTGATCGGGCCGACAGCGTCCAACGTTGCGCCTTCGCGCAGCATCAATGTAGGCGATCCGAGCTTTCAGGTATTTATCTCGCTATTCGGCTTTCCCAACATATCGCTGCCAACTTTCGTCGGCGATCGCGGCCTGCCCCACGCCATCCAGATCGTTGCCCGGCCTTTTGCCGAGCACCAACTGCTTGGCATGGCGGCATGGGTCGAACGAATCTTCGGGCCGCTGACGCTGCCTGAACTGAAGTGACCTTCCCTTATCGAACATAGACAGGAGAACACATGACGACAATCAAGCGTACCGGTGCAGGACCCATTCTCAGCCAGATGGTGGAGCACGGCGATACCGTTTACCTGTGCGGCCTTACCGCCGAAGATCGCAGCGCCAACGTAAAGGGGCAGACCGAACAGATTCTGACGAAGATCGACGAGCTCCTGACCAGCGCCGGCACGAGCAAGTCACGAATATTGACAGCCACGGTATACGTGCCCGACATCCGGACGCGGGACGCCGTCAATGAAGCCTGGAAAGCGTGGATCGATCCTGAAAATCCCCCTGCCCGCGCCATGGTTCAGACGACGCTTGGTTTGCCGGAAATTCTGGTCGAGATCGTGGTTACCGCAGCAAAGAACTAGCATAACTCTTGCAGGCGCCCCTTTGCGGTCGCTTGCTTTTTTCTGTTGAGAAAGCAATGAAACAAATGAAGCTCGCGACCCGAGAGAAACTAAAACGCGTCAGCACGGCCACTTTGTGCACGGCGCTGTTCAAACGGGGACTGCGGAACGTTTTCATACAGGATGTCAGGCCGTTGAACCCCCAAGAGAGCAATATGGTGGGAGAGGCATTTACCCTGCGCTATATCCCCGCCCGGGAAGATTTGAATCGCATAGAGGTCTTCAAGGATAGGACGCATCCCCAGCGGGTAGCGGTCGAGCAGTGCCCGGCTGGCGCAGTCCTGGTATTCGACAGCCGCAAGGATTGGCGTGCGGCATCTGCGGGATCCATACTGATTACCCGCCTGATGAAGCGGGGGGTCAATGGCGTGGTAACCGACGGGGGGTTTCGGGATTCACCGGAAATCAGCAAGCTGGATATGCCGGCCTATCACAATCGGCCCAGCGCGCCGACCAACCTGACCCTGCATCAGGCCGTTGACATCAATGTACCTATCGGTTGTGGTGATGTTCCGGTATTTCCGGGCGACATTGTCGTTGGGGATGCAGAGGGAGTGGTTGTCATTCCCGCCGATATCGCGGATGAAGTCGCTGACGAGGCGGCGGAAATGACGTTGTTTGAAGACTTCGTCACCGAGAAGGTAAAAGAAGGCCACAGCATTGTGGGTTTGTACCCGCCCACAGATGAGCAGACCCTGTCCGATTTCAATGCATGGCGTGCCCGGAAACACCCATGAATGTGGCAGGCCATGAAATAACGCCAGATATCGCCTATCGATTCGAAAAAATTACGGCCGGCCCTGCGGAGGTGTGGACGTAGTGAGCCGGACCTTGCCTTTGCTTCCCAGCATCAGCATGTATGTGGCGGCCACGATTTTCTTCGTAGTGCTGGATTCAATGGCCAAGTACATGACTGCGAGCGTACCCCTTGGCTTGGTCGTCTGGGCGAGATATGCTTCGAGTTTTGCGCTACTGGCAGCACTCCTGCCTGTTCTGGGAGTACGCAAAACCATCGACAGCCGGCATCGCCTTGTGCAACTGGGCCGCGGGGCGCTGCTTGTTAGCGCGACAACATGCATGTTCGGCGCCGTGTCGATCCTGCCGGTCTCGCAGTCATATGCAATTTCATATATCTCCCCGATTCTCGTAGTGATGCTCGCCGCGATATTCTTGGGTGAGCGGACGAGCCTGCTTCAGAAAGTGGGCGTATTATTCGGATTCACTGGCGTGTTGCTTGTCATTCGTCCAGGTTTTCAAGACTGGCGATGGGCGATGTTGCTTCCTCTGGCCAGCGCCGTGTTCTACGCTTCATATCAAGTCCTTACGCGTTGGGTGGGGAAATATGACAGCCCGTTCACCTCTCTCTGGTATGTCACCCTTAGCGGCACGGTTTTGACGTCTTTTCTGCTGCCATGGTCGTATGCATCACTGCATTGGCATTCTTGGTTGTTCTTGGGATTCATGGGCGCAATTGGAAACTGTGGGCACTTTCTCGTCATCAAGGCATATTCGAACGCGGGCGCGTCTGTCTTGGCGCCATTTCTTTATCTCCAGCTGGTGTGGGCTGCCTTGATGGACGCATTGGTATTTTCGACCATGCCGGATGGTTTCATGTGGATCGGAAGTGCGGTGATTGTGGGGGCCGGGCTGATGATAATAGTTGGAGACCGATGTAAGCGGTAGCGGCTCAACCAAGCAACACGCTAGTTTTCAGAGTATTCCTACTTCACCTGCTTCGGCCGTTCAAGTGCTTCACGCATGCATCTGAACGTGTCACGGCATCGAGTCTGCCATCTCGTCTCGCTCGTCGGCCAGAAAGCCGCCGCTCTGATGTCGCCAGAGCCGTGCATAGGTGCCGTTCTTCGCCAGCAGTTCGGCGTGGGTCCCTTGTTCAATGATCTTCCCCTGATCCATGACGATCAGGCGATCCATGGCGGCAATGGTGGAAAGCCGGTGGGCGATGGCGATGACGGTCTTGCCTTCCATCATTTCGTCCAGGCTTTCCTGTATGGCCACTTCCACTTCGGAATCCAGGGCGCTGGTGGCTTCATCCAGCAGCAGGATAGGCGCATTTTTTAGCATGACGCGGGCAATGGCAATGCGCTGGCGCTGGCCGCCCGAGAGCTTGACGCCGCGCTCGCCAACCAATGTGTCGTAGCCGCTGCGTCCATGCGCATCGTTCAGTTCATGGATGAAGTCATCGGCCTGGGCATGGATGGCGGCTTCCTGGATCTCGGCCTCGCTCGCATCGGGACGTCCATAGGCGATGTTGTCGCGTATGGATCGATGCAGCAATGATGTATCTTGGGTGACCATGCCGATGGCGCTGCGCAGGCTGTCCTGCGTCACCTGGGAAATGTCTTGTCCATCGATACGTATCCGGCCGCTGTCCAGATCGTAGAAGCGCAGCAGCAGGCTGATCAGCGTGGATTTTCCGGCGCCGGAACGGCCCACCAGTCCAATCTTCTCGCCGGGGCTCACCGTCAGACTCAAGCCGTCGAGCACTTGGCGTTCGCCGTTGTAATTGAAGAAGACATCGTCGAACTCCACTTTGCCGCATTTGACCTGCAGCGGGGAGGCGCCCGGTATATCCTGCACCTTGGCCACGCGCGAGAGCGTGGCCATGCCGTCCTGCACGGTACCGATGTTCTCGAACAATGACGTCATTTGCCACATGATCCAGTGCGACATGCCGTTTACGCGCAAGGCCATGGCCGTGACGGCGGCCACGGCGCCGGTGCCTACTTGCCCGTCATGCCACAGCCACAGGGCATAGCCGCCCGCTGTAAAGATCAGTATGGCCACCAGCATCTGATTGACGATCTCGAACTGGCTGACCAGGCGCATCTGGCGAAAGCCGGTGTCCTTGAAATCCTCCATGGCCGCGCGGGCGAAGTGAGCCTCGCGCCTGGTGTGCGAGAACAGCTTGACGGTCGTGATGTTCGCATAGGCATCGGTGACGCGCCCGGTCATGGAGGACCGGGCATGGGCCTGTTCCTGTCCCACTTTGCCCAGGCGCGGCACGAAGTACACCATGGCCAGTCCGAACAGGATGATCCAGTTGATGAAGGGCAGCATCAGCCGCGCATCGAATCCGCCCGCCAGCGCCACGATGGTGATGAAGTACACGCCGATGCCCAGCACGATCTCGATGAAGGTGAACAGCACCTCGCGCACGGCCAGCGCAGTCTGCATGACCTTGGTGGTGACGCGGCCGGCGAATTCATCGGAAAAGAACGATAGGCTTTGCCGCAGCATGAGGCGGTGGAAATCCCAGCGCAGCCGCAGCGGCAGGTTGATGGCCAGCACCTGGTGCTGCATCATGGTGCGCAGCGCCACCAGGACGATGCTGGCCACCAGCACGATGCTGATGGACCACAGCACAAGCCGCTCATGCGCGGCGGCGGGTTCGCCCTTCTGCCAGGCCGACAGCAGTTCCACGACCTGGCCGAGAAAGGCGAACAGCCAGGCCTCGTAGATCGATACGCTGGCGCTCAGCAGGGCCAGGGCCGCCAGATAGCGGCGCGAGCCGCGCGTGCAGGCCCACAGGAAGAGAAACAGGCTCTTGGGCGGAAGCGGTGTCTCTTCGGGCGGAAAGGGATTGAGCAAGCGTTCAAACGAGCGGAGCAAAAGCGCCTCCGAAATGATCAAAAAGGGAGGTGAGAACCCCCAAAGTGTCCGCCGGCAGGGTTAATGCGGGCGATCGCTGTCTCGGGCTCGGGTTTTATAAATAATACGGGAAATGGCGCGGTGGCGGTCGGCGCTCGGAACACGGCATCGTTGCGGACATCGAGATGATCCGCGCGGATGAGATCAACCAGGCTTACGAGCGCATGCTCAAGGGCGATGTCAAGTACCGTTTCGTCATCGACAGCGCCAGCCTGGGTGGTTGAGGCGGGGTGGCTCTTATACCAGCCATCCCGTCACGACATGGATGATCACCCCGACGATGCCGCCGACCACCGCCCCGTTGATCCGGATGAACTGCAGGTCGCGTCCGATGTTCAGCTCCAGCTTCTCGACAATTTCCTCGTCCTTCCATTCCTTCATCTTGTCCGAAATGAAACGGCCAAGCTTGGGGCGGTAGGTGTCGATGAACGCGGGTGCGTATTGGATCAACTGCTCGTTCATCCATGCGCGTATGTTGTCGTCGCGTTTGAGCGATTCGCCGAAACGCAAGGTTTGCCCGCAGACGGCTGCCTGGATCTGCGAATCTTTGCTGCCAAGGTCGCGTTGGATCCAGGCACGGAAATCTTGCCAAAGGCCGTCGAGATAGGCCGACAGTTCGGGATGATTGGCAATCTGATCCTGGAACTGGCCCAGCTGGTAGCGGAAAGCAGGATCCGTCTTCAGCTTCTCGATCAGGCGTTTCAATTTGATGTCGAGCTCGATGCGCGCCGGGTGCCCGGGAGTTTCATTGATTTCGGCGAGTATCTTGGCGGCCGCTGTAATGAAGCGCTCGCTCAATGCCGTCCCGGCCCAGCCTTTCAGGCTGCTGAAATACAGCGGCATGTCCTTGGCCACCATGCTGTTGAACTTTTCCCTGACACCGGGGTCTTGCAGGTAACGGGCCAGGTAATCGATGGATTGATCCAATAGTTCCTGGTGCTTGCCGTTGCGAGTCAGGATATCCAGGATTTTTCCCAGCAGGCTGGCGAGATCGAGTTGTTTTATTTGGTCGGAAACGGCATTTTTCAAGTAAGACTGAACGTTCCGGTCATCCAGCGCGGTCAAGGCATACGAGAAGAACCGGGCGGCCAAGGCGCCGGATTTCTCGGCATTTTCCTTGTTTGACAGCCACTCGGCCAGCCGGCTGGCGGGGTCGATTTTCCTGATGACGGAAATGATCCGGTCGGTGGAAAAGAACTCGCCCTGGACAAAGTCGCCAAGGTTGTCGGCGATGCGATCCTTGTTTTTTGGAATGATGGCGGTGTGCGGCAGCTTGATGCCCAGGGGATGGCGAAACAGCACGACCACCGCATACCAGTCGGCCAGCGCCCCCACCATCGCCGCCTCGGAAAATGCCGCCATATACTCCAGCCAGGGATACCGCTCCTGAAGCAATATCGAGACAAGATAGACCATGGCGAAGAAAGCCAGGCACGCCACCGCCATAAGTTTCATGTCCCTTAGCCTACGGCGCTTGACTTCATTTTCGGCTTTGACCAGGCGGACTGCGAGGGGTGGAGGGCTGTCTGTATTGATCATCTCGTCAATGCTTTGACTGTGCGAAATATCGATATTTTGGGCGTCGCGGTGCAGGCCGCGTCTGTTACATTATTCAAGCGCAAGGAGCGGGGTGTTCCGGGCGCCCGGCTTCCCTACACTTGGTGTTCCTACACAATGACGTCGAGTGCCGACCATGGAAACGATCAATATCCCCGACTTCACTTTTCATTTCCGTGCCCCCGGATCGCGTCCGGGCGGCCCCATACAGTATGCCATCGGCGACTGCGAGCAGGGGGCTATTCTTGTTGCGCGCAGTACGCATGGAATTTGCGCGATATTCCTGGGCGACGATGCCCCGGGCCTGCGCGGTCAACTGCGCGATGCCCTTCCGCGCAGCGAGCTGGTAGAGGCTGCGCGGCTCCCTCGCAACGATCTCGACCGTGTGATCCGTTACGTCGATCAACGGGTGGCCGACGGGCCCATCGACCTGGATATCGGCGGAACGCCATTTCAGCAGCGGGTCTGGTCCGCGCTGTGCAACATCCCCATGGGCGAGACGCTCAGCTATACCCAATTGGCCCAGTCCCTGGGCCTGCCCAAGGCAGTGCGCGCCGTCGCCAGCGCCTGCGCGGCCAATACGCTGGCCATCGTAGTGCCCTGCCACCGGATCGTGCGCAGCGATGGCTCGATCACGGGCTATCGCTGGGGAGCCGAGCGCAAGCGCGATCTTTTGCGCCGGGAACGGATGCAATGACGACCATGACCGCTATCGACGATGTGCGGCGGCTTGAACGGCAGGATTGGGAGGCCGTCAGGCGGGAACTCGATGCGAGCGGCAATGCGGTGCTGCCGGGTTTGCTGTCGGCACGGGAGTGCGCCGGCCTGGCGGCCTTGTATCCGCTGGAGCACGGTTATCGTGCGCGTATCGTCATGGCGCGCCATGGTTTTGGACGGGGGGAATACAAGTACTGGTCCTATCCGCTGCCACCCCTTGTCCAGAGGCTGAGGCAGATGCTGTATCCGCAACTGGTCGAGGTTGCCAACCGGTGGAACCGCCAACTGGGCATCGACCTGAGCTATCCCGATACGCTGGAATCCTTCCTGGGCCGATGCCACGCCGCGGGCCAGGCAAGGCCCACGCCGCTGATGCTTCAGTATGGCGCGGGCGACTACAATTGCCTGCATCAGGACCTGTATGGCGAACATGTTTTTCCTTTGCAGGTTGCCATCTTGCTATCGAGCCCCGGCAAGGATTTTACCGGGGGCGAGTTCGTCATGACGGAAAGCGGTTCGGGCTACCAGCGCGCCGACGTCGTGCCGCTGCGGCAAGGCGACGCCGTCGTCTTCACCGTGAACCACCGCCCGGTCCGGGGCAAGCGTGGCGGTGCGCGCAAGGCGGCCATGCGCCATGGCGTCAGCCTGGTGCGCAGTGGGCATCGCCACACGGTGGGCCTGATCTTCCATGATGCGCGCTGACCCACGAAGCCAGGAATCCTGAATGAGTGCCCAGACGAAATGAATGGCGAACTATTCCCTCCGCTGGAAGGCGAACGCGAAGCGCTGGGCCCTTGCGCATTCGTGCTGCGCGGCTTCGCTTTGCCGTATATGGATGAGCTGCTGACAGCCATCTCGGATCTGGAGCGAAATGCTCCGTTCAGGCACATGGTCACGCCGGGCGGTTTTTCCATGTCGGTGGCGCTGACCAATTGCGGTGCCCTGGGCTGGACGACGGACAAGCGCGGCTACCGCTACACGGAAATCGATCCCGACAGCGGCAAACCTTGGCCGACCATGCCGCCGGCATTCGATCGCCTGGCGCGCGAGGCGGCCTGCGCGGCGGGCTTTCCCGATTTCCGGCCCGACGCCTGTCTGGTCAATCGCTACCGGCCCGGTGCCCGGCTGTCGCTGCATCAGGACAAGAACGAACGCGACTACGATGCGCCCATCGTGTCGGTGTCGCTGGGCATGAGCGCCGTTTTCCTGTTCGGCGGACATGAACGCGGCGACAAGGCGCTGAAGGTTCCGCTGCATCACGGCGATGTGGCGGTATGGGGCGGCGAGGACCGGCTGCGCTATCACGGCGTGATGCCGCTCAAGGACCACCCGCATTTCCTGCTGGGAAACCAGCGCATCAATTTCACCTTCCGCAAGGCGGGGTAAGCGGTGCCCTCCAGTCTGAAATTACAGCGCAAGAAACAGGATGCTTGCGATTGAATTCCGGCATATGCTGAATGCACTTCCATTTGAGGGCAGATGCCATGAAGGCGACCCCTGACACAGATGCGGTGGCGGCGTGCCCCCCCTACCTTACGGACGATCAGCGCTGGGCGGCTGTACAGGCCCGCGATCCGGCCGCGGACGGCCATTTCGTCTACGCGGTCCGGACGACCGGCGTCTATTGCCGGCCCAGCTCCTCGGCGCGCCTGCCCAGGCGGGAGAACGTGGAGTTCTTCCCGGAAAACGCGGCGGCCGAGGCGGCGGGCTACCGGCCCAGCCGGCGGGCGGCGGCTGACCGAACCGCAGCCGCGGCTCAGCGCGCATCCATCGTTGCGCAGGCCTGCCGGCGGATCGAAAACGCCGAAGCCCCTCTCGGCCTGGACGAGCTGGCTGCCTGGGCGGGCATGAGCCCCTTTCATTTTCATCGCATCTTCAAGGCTGAAACAGGCCTGACGCCCAAGGCTTATGCCAACGCCGTTCGCGCATCCCGGCTGCGCGGCGAGCTGGGTACAGCCGGCACGGTCACCGATGCCATCTACGAAGCGGGATTCAATTCCAATAGCCGGTTCTACGAAGAGTCGGCGGCTATCCTGGGCATGCGCCCGCGCGACTATCGCGATGGCGGCCAGAACGCGAGTATCCGTTTTGCCGTGGGACAGTGCTCGCTGGGCGCCATCCTGGTTGCGCAAAGCCAGCGCGGCATCTGCGCAATCCTGTTGGGCAACGACCCCGACCTGCTGGTACGCGACCTGCAGGACCAATTTCCCAAGGCGCGGCTTACAGGCGGCGACGAAGGATTCGAGCGGCTGGTGGCGCAAGTCGTGGGATTCATCGAAGCGCCGGAGACAGGGTTGAACCTGCCTCTGGACGTGCGGGGCACGGCGTTTCAGGAGCGGGTGTGGCGGGCGTTGCGCGAGATACCGCCGGGCGTCATGGTCAGCTATGCGCTGCTTGCCGAGCGTATTGGTTCGCCCAAGGCGGTGCGCGCCGTCGCTCAGGCTTGCGGCGCCAACCCCATCGCGGTGGCCATCCCCTGCCACCGCGTGGTGCGTCGCGATGGCGATGTATCCGGCTATCGCTGGGGCGTGGAGCGCAAACTCGAACTGCTGCGGCGCGAGGCGCCCCTGCTATAGAATGGAACGCTCGTCGTCATCGATGCATGGCGCTTGCACACAGGATCGGAGGAAAGCATGGATTTGGGAATCAAGGGGCGGCGGGCTGTGGTATGCGGCGCAAGCGCCGGACTGGGGCTGGCCTGCGCACGCTCGCTGGCTGACGCCGGAGTGGACGTCGTGATGGTGGCGCGGGGTGCCGAGCGGCTTGAGGCGGCGGCCGCCGGGCTGCGCGAGCAGGCTTCCGGCCAGGTAAGCACGATCGCCGCCGACATCACGACCGTCGAGGGACGGACGCGGGTCCTGGCGGCGCTGCCGGATCCCGATATCCTGGTCACCAATGCGGGCGGTCCCCCACCCGGCAATTTCCGCGATTGGGATCGGGACGACTGGATCAAGGCCCTGGATGCCAATATGCTGACGCCCATCGAGCTCATCAAGGCAACGGTGGACGCGATGGCTGAACGCAAGTTCGGGCGTATCGTGAACATTACATCCAGCGCCGTCAAGGCGCCCATCGACATCCTTGGCTTGTCCAACGGCGCGCGCTCCGGCCTGACCGGCTTCGTCGCCGGCGTGGCCCGCGCCGTGGCGCAGCACAATGTCACGGTCAACAATCTGCTGCCCGGCCCCTTCGACACCGACAGGCTGGCGTCCACGCTGGAGGCCGCCTCCCGCATGTCGGGCGATTCGCTGGACAGCGTGCGCGCAGCCCGCATGGCCGGCAATCCCACGCGCCGTTTCGGCCGTCCGGAAGAATTCGGCGCCACCTGCGCTTTCCTGTGCAGTGTGCATGCGGGCTATATGACGGGTCAGAATGTGCTGCTTGACGGCGGTGCCTATCCGGGTACTTTTTGACCCACAAGCACGTAATCGGGGTAGTTGCGGCAGATTTCGTCGATCTGGTTCAGCGTGCCGGATAAATGCTGGCGCAGGACGTCCTGCGCGCGCGCCGGATCTTGTGCGGCAATGGCATCGACCAGGCGCTGATGATCGTCGATGACGCGCTCGGCCTTGCCGGACTCGGGCAAATGCAAGCGTCGCAGCCGATCCACATGGCCGCTGTAGCGCTGCGCCAGCTCCCACAGGGCATTCACACCGGCGGCTTCGTGCATGTCGCGATGAAAGGCCCGGTCAGCGGCGATGAATTGGGGATATTGGTCGGCGCCGCGGTTGGCGCGCTGCACATCTATATGCGACTGCAATCGGGAAATCAGCAGCGGGTCGGACCGGCTTGCCAATTGATGGACGATTTCCAGTTCGATGGAGCGGCGTAAAAACTGGGCCTGGCGCGCCGCCTTGATATCGATGCGGCTGACGACCGTTGCATTCTGCGGGTAGATGTCGACCAAGCCTTCTTCGGACAGGCGAATCAATGCATCGCGTATCGGCGTCTGGCTCAAGCCGAAGGCTTCCGCCAAGTCTGTGCGCGACAGGACCGTTCCGGGCGTCAAATCCAGCGAGACGATGAATTCCCGTAGCTTGTCGAACACCTGCGGGGCGGCGTGACGCGAACGATCCAGTTGTAGTGGCGGCAGAGTTGCTGACAAAGCCATAAAACGATCAATAAAGTGCCTTCAATCCGGGGATTGTACCGATAATCAAAGTCATTGACATACTAATATATTAGTGTTTCAATCCCTTCATCCCACGAATCTAGACTCATGGATATGGCACTCGGTTATGACTAGGAACTACGACAGCCTGCGCAGCGCCCGCTGGATGGCGGACGATGACCTGCGTTCCTTCGGACATCGCTCGCGCATGATGCAAATGGGCTACGGGCCGCAGGATTGGGCCGGCCGCCCCGTCATCGCCATTATCAATACCTGGTCGGACCTCAACCCCTGCCATAGCCATTTCAAGCAACGCGTCGACGACGTCAAGCGCGGCGTACTGCAGGCCGGAGGCTTTCCGGTGGAACTGCCCGCGATATCGGTTCCCGAGGCATTCGTCAAGCCGACCACCATGCTGTACAGAAACTTCCTGGCCATGGAAACCGAGGAACTGCTGCGCAGCCATCCCGTCGATGGAGCGGTGCTGATGGGCGGCTGCGACAAGACCACACCGGGGCTGATCATGGGCGCCATCAGTGCCGGCCTGCCTTGCGTATACCTGCCTGCGGGACCCATGCTGCGCGGAAACTGGAAGGGCAAGGTGCTGGGTTCGGGATCGGACGCCTGGAAGCTTTGGGATGAGCGGCGCGCGGGCAAACTCAGCAAGGTCGAATGGATAGGGGTAGAAGGCGGCATTGCCCGCAGCTACGGTACCTGCATGACGATGGGCACGGCGGCAACCATGACCGCGATCGCCGAGGCCATAGGCATGACCCTGCCGGGGGCCTCGTCGATTCCCGCAGCCGACGCAAGCCATATGCGCATGTCCGCGGAATGCGGCCGGCGGGCCGTCGAAATAGTCTGGGAAGACCTGGGGCCGGCGAAAATATTGTCCGCGGCCTCCTTCAAGAATGCGATCAATGTGGCCATGGCGCTGGGCTGCTCCACCAATGCCATCATCCACCTGATCGCCATGGCGCGCCGGGCGGGTTGCCCGGTGGACCTGGATGATTTCGACGCCGCAAGCCGGAAAGTGCCGGTCATCGCGAACATCCGGCCCAGCGGCGACACCTACCTGATGGAAGACTTCTACTACGCGGGCGGGCTGCCCGGCCTGATGTCGCGCTTGCATGAATATCTCGACCTGTCCGCGATGACGGTTACCGGAAAGACGCTGGGCCGGAACATCGAGGGCGCCGAAGTCTATGACGATGACGTGATCCGCCCCTTGGAACAGGCCATTTACCAAGAGGGGGCGCTGGCGGTGCTGCGGGGAAACATTGCCCCTGACGGCTGCGTGATCAAGCCCAGCGCCTGCGCTCCGCAATACCTGCGGCACACGGGCCCCGCACTGGTGTTCGACGATTACCCAAGCATGAAAGCCGCCGTGGAAGACGAAACGCTGGACGTGACGGCGGATCACATTCTCATTCTGCGCAATGCGGGCCCGCAAGGAGGGCCGGGCATGCCCGAATGGGGCATGCTGCCGATTCCGGTCAAGCTGGTGAAGCAGGGCGTGCGCGATATGCTGCGCCTGTCCGATGCCCGCATGAGCGGCACGAGCTATGGCGCCTGCATACTGCATGCGGCGCCGGAAGCCTATATCGGCGGCCCCTTGTCGCTGGTGAAGACCGGCGATCTGATCAGCGTCGATGTTCCTGGACGTTCCATACACCTGAATGTCAGCGACGAGGAACTGGCCGCGCGCCGCGCAGCCTGGGTTCCGCCGCCAAAACGGTACGAGCGCGGCTACGGCTGGATGTACTCCAGGCACATCCTGCAGGCCAATGAGGGTTGTGATTTCGACTTTCTTGAAACCGGCTTTGGGGCGCCCGTAGCCGAGCCCGACATTTATTGATCATCGATTTCCATCTGACATTCCGGAGCCATCCGTGTCCCAATTAAAAAACGAAACCCGTGCCGGCCTGGCCAAGGTGAGTACCGCCACGCTGTGCACCGCCTTGTTCAAGCGCGGCTTGCGCAATCAATTCATACAGGATGTGCGTCCGCTTAATACGGATCTGCCCAATATGGTGGGCCAGGCATTCACGCTGCGCTACATTCCGGCGCGGGAAGACCTGAACACGATAAAGGTATTCGAAGACCGGATGCATCCGCAGCGCGTCGCCGTGGAAACCTGCCCTCCCGGAGCCGTGCTGGTCATCGACAGCCGCAAGGATGCGCGCGCCGCGTCGGCGGGCTCGATTCTGATAGCGCGGCTCATGCAGCGGGGCGTCGCAGGCGTCGTGACCGACGGAGGGTTTCGCGACTCGCCGGAGATCGCGAAACTGGGCATGGCGGCCTATCACCAGCGGCCCTCCGCGCCGACAAATCTGACGCTCCATCAGGCGCTGGATATCAATGCGCCCATTGGATGCGGCGATGTGGCGGTATTTCCGGGCGATGTGGTCGTGGGCGACGCCGAGGGCGTGGTGGTCATTCCCGCAGCCATTGCCGATGACATCGCGGAAGAAGCCGTGGAGATGACCGTGTTCGAGGATTACGTGACCGAGCGCGTGCAGCAGGGCAGTTCGATCGTTGGGCTGTATCCGCCCACCGATCCGGCTACGAAGGACGCCTTCGCCGAATGGCGCAAGGCGCAAAAACGCTGAGCGAGCGGCCGCCGGCTCCGCCCAAGGACCAAGCCGCCCGCAAGCATCAGGATAAATACAATCCAGGAGACAACCATGAAGACCCAACGCCGTATTCTGCTTAATACCTTGCTTGCCGGCAGTCTGCTTGGCATTGCCGCCGTGCCTGCGCAAGCCGCCGATTGGCCTGCGGCCAAGCCGATTTCCTATGTGGTTCCCTTCACCGTCGGTGGCTCCACCGACGTGGTCGGTCGCATGCTGGCCAGGAAGCTGGCCGAGCGCCTGAACCAGAATGTAATCGTGGAGAACAAGCCGGGCGCGGCGGGCGCCATCGGTGCAACGTATGTGGCCAATGCGGCGCCCGACGGCTACACCTTGTTCGGCGGCACCATCAGTACGCATGCCATCAATGCCAGCCTGTACAAGAACCTGAAGTACGATCCCGTCAAGGATTTCGAGCCCGTGTCGCTTATCGCATACCTGCCGAACGTGCTGCTGGTCGACCCCAACCTGGGCGTGAACACGGTGGCCGAACTGATCGAGGTGCTGAAACGCAGCCCGGACAAACGCACCTTCGCCTCTTCGGGAGCAGGAACTTCGACTCATTTGACCGGCGAGCTGTTTGCCAACGCCATCGGCGTGCCGCTGACACATGTGCCGTACAAGGGCACGCCGCCGGCCATGGTGGATGTTTCGTCCGGCCAGGTGACGTTCATGTTCGACCAGATGACGGCGGCCTTGCCGCTGCTGGAGGCGGGCAAGCTGAAGCTGGTGGCCGTCACCACCAAGGATCGTATTGCGCTCTCGCCCAAGACTCCCACCATGGAAGAGGCCGGTGTGGCTGGCTTCAATGTGGCGTCGTGGCAGGCCGTGTATGCGCCCAAGGGCACGCCCAAGCCTATTCTGGACCGCCTGGCCCAGGAGCTGTCCGTGATCGTGAAAGATCCCGAAGTGCAGGAGCAACTGGGCAAGACCATGGGCATGCAGCTGGTGGGAAGCACGCCCGAACAATTGCGCGACTTGATGGCTGCGGAGATCCCGCGCTGGGCCGATGTCGTGGAAAAATCGGGAGCCAGCATCAACTAGACAGGCTGTCGTGGATGCCGGCAACTGGGAAGGCCGGCATCCGCGGACGGAGTTTATCGGGCCTGCCGCGGATGGCGGGGCGTAGCAGCCCGCCATGGGCCGGCACCAGGTGCAAAGCACGTAGCTCTTATGACTCAACTGTCATAAGATATTATCTAGTACTTGGAAAGCCTTGCTTCGCCACGGACCGATATCCCTCATGAGTGTTTCCCCGCTTACTCCATTCAAGCACGTCACCTTCCGCACCTTATGGACAGCCACGCTGGCGTCCAACCTGGGCGGCTTGATACAGACCGTGGGCGCGGGCTGGATGATGACCACCATATCCACGTCCGACGACATGGTGGCTCTGGTGCAGGCGGCTACGACGCTGCCCATCATGATTTTTTCGCTGGCGGCCGGGGCGCTGGCCGATAGTTTCGAGCGCCGCAACATCATGCTGGTCGCGCAGATATTGATGATGGCGGTATCGACCATCCTGGCCGTTTTCGCGATGGCGGGACTGCTTACGCCGTGGCTGCTGCTGGCGTTCACCTTCTTCATCGGCTGCGGCACGGCGCTGCATAACCCATCCTGGCAGGCCTCGATGGGCGACCTGGTCCCCCGCGAGGATCTTCCGGGGGCGGTCACGCTGAACAGCATGAGCTACAACCTCATGCGCAGCATCGGCCCGGCGGTCGGCGGCATGATCGTTGCGGTCGCGGGCGCCGCGTTTGCCTTTGCGGTGAATGCCGTCAGCTACATTGCCCTGATCAGGGCGCTGGCGCGCTGGAAGCCGCAGCGCGCGGCTCAGACCTTGCCGCGCGAATCCTTCGGCGGCGCCATTTCGGTGGGGCTGCGCTATATCGCCATGTCGCCCAATTTGCTGAAGGTCATGTGCCGCAGCTTCCTCTTCGGACTTGCCGCGGTATCGGTGCTGGCCTTGCTGCCTCTGGTCACCCGCGACCTGGTGGCGGGCGGGGCCTTCTCCTACGGCATCATACTGGGCTGCTTCGGGGCGGGAGCCATCTGCGGGGCCCTGCTCAATGCGCGTGTTCGCGACCGCTGGAACAATGAAACCATCGTCCGCGCCACCTTCCTTATTTTCTCGTTCAGCGTCGTGGCGTTGTCGCAAAGCCGCCAGATGTGGCTCAGCTGCCTGGCTGTGCTGCCGGCTGGCGCATGCTGGGTCATGACGCTGTCGCTCTTCAACGTGACCGTGCAGCTATCGACGCCGCGCTGGGTGGTGGGGCGCGCCCTGGCGCTATACCAAACAGCCACTTTCGGCGGCATGGCGGCGGGCAGCTGGATCTGGGGCGTGACGGCCGAAGCCCATGGCGCGGATGGCGCCTTGATCGCATCGGGCGTGGTGCTGGTGCTGGGTGCGGCAGTGGGATTGCGCTATGTATTGCCTGAGTTCAGCAAGCTCAGCCTGGATCCGCTGGATCACTTCAACGAACCTGCCCTGAAGCTGGACTTGAGGCCGCGCAGCGGTCCCATCATGATCATGGTGGATTACGAGATCGCCCAGCACGACGTCAATGCGTTTCTTTCCGCCATGGCGCAGCGGCGCCGCATCCGGCTGCGCGATGGCGCCCGGCAATGGTCGCTGCTGCGCGACCTTGAAAACCCGGGCATCTGGACCGAAAGCTATCACGTGCCGACCTGGCTGGAATACGTGCGCCATCATCAGCGCCGCACCCAGGCGGACGCCGAGGTGTTCGATCGTCTGAAGGCCCTGCATCGGGGGCCGAATCCGCCCCGGGTGCACCGCATGATAGAACGCCAGACCGTACCCATACGAGACGATATGCCGCTGAAGTCGCATACGGACATACCATAGGCCGGATCACGTATCGGCCCGGCATGCCGCCGCCTCAGTCGCTATCGCCATCCAGGTGAAACTTGTGGACAAGGCGATGTGCAAGCGGCGCCAGTACCAGGCCCAGTGTGGCGACGAACACCAGCCCCACAAGAATGCTGTATAGCGCGAAAAACAGCTTTCCCGCGACGGTGGCGGGCATGATGAAGGGGCCTATGCCCGCCAGGATCAAGGAAATGTTCAGGATGGCGTCATGCCAGTGTATGGGCTCCAGCCACAGATGGCCCAGCACGCCCACTGAGAGCGTAATGCCGACGATGATCGCAGCCAGACCCACATGCCTTAACAGGCGCAAAGTGAAATGCCGTCCGGGCATCAAAGGTTCGTTCTTGGACTCGTACATATCCACTCTCCTGGGCGATATGCTTTTTTGCCGTGGCGGCTGCCGGCCGGCGGAACTCATGGAGGCATCGGCTTGACGGCAGACATGCCGGTAAGCGGATGTAATCCTAGCCTAAATTGCGCGACGCCGCGACCCGGGGCGGTGCGCCCGTTCGGAGTCCCGGCATGAGAATTGCTAAGACCGCTAGGGTATCGACATTCCGAGGCCCCGCAAGTCAGGAAAATGACCACAAAAACAACAATGACGCTCCGGACCCTGAGTCGGGCGGCCGCAAAAGAGTGGCTTATGCTTGCTGCCGCGCTGGCCGCCGTATTGGCGTACTCTTTTGAGCCCGTCCTGCAGGGTTCGGGCCGAAGCGTCGCGATTGCGACGGCGGTGGTGCTGATACTGCTGATCATCGGAGCATCGCTGCGGGTTTCCCATCACGCCGAGATCATCGCGGAACGGCTGGGGGACCCGTACGGCACCATGATACTTACCCTTTCGGCCGTACTCGTCGAGGTGATCGTGCTGGCCATCATGATGAGTCACGAGCCCTCGCCAACGCTCGTGCGCGATACCATCTATGCCGCCGTCATGCTGGACATCAATGGCATCCTGGGCCTTGCCGCATTGATGGGGGGGCTGAAGCACGGCGAACAGGACTACAACGACGACTCGGGCAAAACCTATGGCGTGATGATTCTTACCGCCATGGGCATATCCATGGTGGTGCCGGAATTCATTCCGCGTGCCGATTGGCATATCTATTCCGCATTCACGATCGGCGCCATGCTGATGCTGTATGGCTTGTTCTTGCGCATGCAGGTAGGCGTTCATAGCTACTTCTTCAGCTATAACTACCGGGTCAAGCACAAGGACAAGGAGCGGTCGCCGCCAACGCAGGAGCCGGAATCGCGCAACAGGTCGATTTTTCTATTGATATCCGGCATTGTCGTCATTGCCGCGGTGGCCGAAATAATGTCAAAGGCGCTCAAGGTCGGCATCTCGGGCATCGGCGTGCCTCCCATCGTATTGGGCCTGGTGGTGGCGACGATATCGGCTTGCCCGGAGATTCTCACAGCCTTGCGGGCGGCATTGGCAAACCGCATGCAGTCGGTCGTCAATATCGCCATGGGGGCGTCGCTGTCCACGGTCATCTTGACCGTGCCCGTCATGGAAGCCATTGCCTTGTTCAACGGCGTTCCCTTTCAGATGGCCATGACCCCGGTGCAGTCGGTCATGGTGGCGCTGACGCTGATCGCGGCGGCGATCAATTTGAATGACGGCCAGAGCAACGCGATTGAAGGAATGACGCATTTCGTACTTTTCGCCACGTTCTTGATGCTGGCGTCTCTCGGTTTGTAAATCAGCCGGACACAAGGCAAGGAGCTTGCAGGATGGACCAAAGAAATACACCCCTATATTCCGGCAGTGCAAATCCATGCGCAGAGAGCGGCAAAGAGCCTGGCGGAGACAAGAGCCGGGATGACGGCCAACATCGCACGGTATTGCACGTCTTCGATCAGTGCGCTTCGCATGTGACCAAGTGGGCCGGATCGCCCTTGGCCTTTTCCCTGGCCTTTCTGGTGGTGTTGGCATGGGCCGTGAGCGGGCCCATATTCCAATACTCGGAAACCTGGCAGCTGGTCATCAATACCGGTACGACCATCATCACTTTCCTGATGGTTTTCCTGATACAGCAGAGCCAGAACAAGGACAGCCAGGCGATGCACTTGAAGCTGGATGAACTGCTTCAATCCATCAAGGAGGCGCGCGACGAAATGATCGACATCGAGGATTTGTCCGAAGAGGAGCTGCAGAAACTGGCGGAGCAGTTCAAGCGCAAGGAAAAACTATAGCCGCTGGCTTGCGCTTCATCTTTTGGCATATGGCCGAGGGCGACGCCGCGCATGTGGATTTTATGGCCGCGGGAACAGTGCTTGCTGCCGCTTGCGGCAATCCCATCAATCCGCTGTAGATTACCGCAAGCCAAAGCGAGGTCAACCATGGTGACGAAAGACGATAGAGCGGCCCCCGATATCATGGCCGATTCATACCGCAGGGAAACCACCCGCAAGGAGCGGGACAAAAACACGAAGTCAATAAAAGAAGGGCAGCGTTCGCTGGTGAACGCGCCCGTCGACCCCAATTCACCGACGACGCGCATCAATTTTCCGCCCGGGGTGGAGCCGGAAGACGCGGCAGACCCGGGCCGTGCGACACCGGGCGCGCCGCCAGTCGAAAATCAGTCGGGTAAAGGGCCTGGACGGAAATAAATCAATGGCCCGTATCTGCCAAAGCCATGGATTCTATTTGCTCCAGATCCAGGACATACAGGGCATTCCTGACTTCATTGAAGAAGCTTGCATAGCCAGGGTAAGCCTTGCCCTGAATACGTAGCCAGTCTTCAATATCGGTAAGTTGACCGTCACGGGCGAGCTTGGCCAAGTCCACGCGGATCTCGGCTGGCGGCATAGGGGTCTGGTCCGCGATACGAAATTTGTCGCTGGCGGCCGGGGGCGCGGCGTTTTCAAGCGGAGTCGACCAGCATATTGTTTGGTCGCCAATGGCTTCCACATGAATCTGAAAGCTGAATTGACTTCCCATGCCGGCTGCGCTTTTGACGGTTAGTTTTCCATCCATGTTCTCGACTATGCTCTGGGCGATATACAAGCCCAGTCCGGCACTCCCTTGGTGGATCGCCTCTTGCTCGAAAGCACTGAAGATGATGGATTGCTTTGCCGGATCGATGCCGCGCCCGGTATCGGACACGGAAAATGCCAATGACCAGCCGGCTTGATCCCGGGCCGCATGGACGGCCAATCGGATATGGCCGTTACGGGTAAACTTGGCCGCATTGGATATCAGGTTCAGCAGGACTTGCTGCAGGCGTTGGCTGTCCAGTATCGTGGTGGCGGGTATAGCGCTTTGGACATCCATTTCGAACTGATTGTTCTGCAGCGAGCAAAGACTGAGGGCGCACTGCAGGACATCATCCAGAATCTGCTCCATATCGGTAGGTGACGGCTTGAGCTCAAGCGGCTTGAGTTCATTTTTTGCATATTCAAGCAGTTCATCAATCAACTTTAGCTGGTATTGAGCGCTGCGTTCGATGGCTTTGACGTTGCGGTCCTGTTCGGCGGTCAGGACGTCTCCCAACAAGCGGGTGTAGCCTACTATGGTCGCTGTGGGAGCGCGCAAATCATGTCCTATGTAGCCCAGGGTCTCGGTTTTTTGGCGGCTTTTCTCTTCGGCATACTGCAGCGCCTTGTTCAGTTCCGTCGTCTTCAGGGCGATTTGTTCTTTTAAACGCTCCTGTTCTCGAGCTTGCCAATCGATAAGCGTGTCTTGCGCAGCTTGGCGCTGTTTCCCGATGAGAACGATCCACGCCGTCAGGACGGCCAGATTGGTCGCCAGGCCGCCCAATGCAATAATCGGGTTGGTACCCGGATTGCCCAGCCCTATGTCGACGATGAATTGCGGCAAGAAGCCCAGACGCTCGACCGCACGCAATGAGGAATGAAAGAGGATGAACAGGCCGGTCAACAGCATCAGCCGTCCGGTCGGAGCGGCATTCTTGAGTAGCAGGAAAGCCGCAACCGGCATGCTGATGCCGAACAGAAGAGATGTGATCAGCCCAAAATATGCCGCGAAGTAGGGGTCCAAGAGCAGGGCTGCAGCCGCTACGGCCAATTCGAGGACGGCCAGGGCTATGTAATAAGGACGGGCTGGCCAATGAATCTTTTCGCTTCGGGCCATGATCAGGACAAACGCCATGAACATGAATAAGGAAAGATGCCCAAGGACAAAGGCGCTGCGGTGAGCCCATTCGATGGCTTCAGGCCAAAGATGCAGCTTGGTATAGTTGCGTATGGTTGCTTCGTACAGGGTGATGACTACGCATAAGGCGGACAGTACGAGGAATCGAAAGCTGGGTGACAGGACGCCAATCAGCAGGGCGCTCCATGCCAGTGCAAGCAGTCCGCCGAACAGGATGCCGTCCCATAGCGTGGTCCGATCGACGACATTCAAAAATGCGGCTTCGGAGTACACCCTTGGTTTCAGGTTGATTGCTGAACTGGACTCCAGACGCATGAATATCCGGATGCGTTCGCCAGGGCCCAATGACAGGGCAAGCGCCTGCCTGTGCAGGGACTCCTGATCCTGCTCTGACAATGGTATCTTCTGCCCGGTCGCAATATGGCTCCAGGCGGTGCCACGCTCTACGTAGTAATCCAGGCGGGCCAGTGTCGGCGTGCCTGGCCACAAGCGCAAAGAGTGGCGTTCAGCCTGGTCGTTGACGATATCCATGCTAAGCCACCAGGCCGACCTCGAATACCCGATCTGCAAGTCTTTGGCCGTCGCTGGCCGGAAGCCGTTGGGGTCGTCAAGAGGCAGCCTGGCGGCTTGATCGATGGTCACGGCCCCGCCGGCATCTTCGTATACTTGAACGTGGCCTGAAAACGAAACCGGCCAGTTATCATTGTCTTGCAAAGATAGAGGCTCGCCTTGGCAAAGCGAGGCACAGGCCATCAATGCGAGGGCGAACAGCCGCCGCGATATATAAATTGGGATCATGGTTGCGAAAGTTACGTCCTTTGTGCCAGGCGGCGCAACGGGATGGACAGCATTTTCTATAGAAGCTCAGTTAAGAATAGTAAATTTTCCTGCGATGCCATTTCATAACCCGACACTTCCAAAGTTCCATATTCTGCTTATTGACGACAGTCCGGATGAATTGCGCTTGCTGATCGAGACGCTAAGAGGCACGCGGTGCCGGATCAGCGTGGCGTTCGACGGCCTTCAGGGATACGAACGGGCTGTTGCCAGGGTGCCCGATCTGATACTGCTGGATGTGCGCATGCCTAAGCTGGATGGCTTTGCGGTATGCCGTCAGTTGAAAGCCAATCCCAGGACCGCCCGGTCGCCCGTGATATTTTTGAGTTCGGCAAGCGATTTGGACGAGCGCCTGACCGGGCTGCGCGAGGGGGCTGTGGATTATATCCTGAAGCCGTTTTCGCCCGAAGAAGTGCTGGCTCGGGTACAGATACATCTGGCCCTGGCATCAAGGGCGGATGGCGGGGAGCCGGAAGATGGCAACACGGAAAGCGGGGAAAGCAGCAAGCAGGTTCTGGTGCAAGCGGCGAAGCGCTATCTACTCGAGCGCTTGGCCGATGCGCCCAGCCTTCAGGCGCTTGCCGACGCGCTTGGCTCGAATCCCAAACGCCTGACGCGGGCATTCAAGGATGTAACGGATGGAACGGTATTCGAGTTCCTTCGTCTTGAGCGCATGCTCCTGGCAAAAAGACTGCTGATGGAAACAACATTGAGCATTGCCACGATTTCAGAAGAGGTAGGTTTTTCCAGTGCCGCCAACTTCTCCACGGCCTTCCTGGAATACAGTGGATTGTCTCCATCGGCCTATCGAAACGCCGGACCTCGCGTCGAAGCCGCGCCTCTTCAAGGCGAAAATAACAAATAATGTAAATAGACGCAAAATTGCGTCCGAGCAAAATGTTTTGTCCCTCCGGCAAATCTGATTTTTGATCTGTAACTTTAGCATTCGGCATTCTTCAATGCGTGTCCAGGAATCCCTATGCTCAAGTTTTCTCTTCGGCCCTTCACAATTTCTCTAGCTCTGGCTGCGGCGACACCTGTATGCGGCGCGGCTCCCTCCGGACCTACTACTGCGAGTTTGCCTGAGGTGGTGGAGCGAACGGTGCTGCAGAATCCCGAAATCAAAGCTCGATATCAGGATTTCGTGTCTTCGCTGGAGGCGCAAAACGTTGCTCGCGGTGGCTACTTCCCGCGCGTGAATGCACAAGGATGGACGGGTAGGGAATACCGGAACAGTGCATCGGGATCCGGCACTGATCGCTGGAGCCGAAACGGATACAACCTGGAACTGCGCCAGCTGATATTTGATGGATTTCGTACGAGCGGAAGCGTGGAGCAGACCGGCTTCGAAAAGCTCGCCAAGTACTACGAGCTGCAAGCGTTGACCGATGCCACCGCAGCCGAGGCGGCCCAGGCCTACCTGGATGTGCAGCGCTACCGCGAACTGAACACGCTGGCAAAAGAAAACTTTGCCTTGCATGAGCAAACGCTTGCACAGATACGCGAACGGACCGCTTCCGGTGTGGGAAGGCGTGTGGACCTGGAGCAGGCGGTCGGCCGGCTGGCTCTGGCGCAATCCAACTGGTTGACGGAGAAAGGCAACCTGCTGGACGTGGAGCAGCGTTACATGCGGATCACGGGATCTGCGCCGGCCGTGAAACTGATGGCCGCGCCGAAGTCCTCCTTTCAGATGCCCGCAAATCCGGAAGATTTTTCGGCCTACATGCGAGGAAACCCCGGTTTGCTTTCCAAGCAGGCGAGCGTGCAGGCGGCCGGCAGCGGCATAGATGTGGCCAAGTCCCAATTTTCGCCGACGCTGGAGTTGAGGGCGTCCACCGGCACGGACCGCGGGCAATACGGAACAGACACTCGTACGCATAGCACCAATGTGCAACTGGTAATGAGCTACAACCTGTTCAACGGTGGAGCGGACCGGGCGCGCATACGCCAAACGACCGCGCAGCGCTATGCGCAAGTCGATCTGCGCAATCATACCTGCCGCAATCTGTACCAGGACTTGTCCATTGCCTGGAACAATGTGGCGCGCTTGCGGGAGCAGTTGCCCTTCTTGCGTGCTCACCGCGTCGCCACGCAAAAAGTACGGGATGGGTATCACCAGCAATTCCAGATAGGCCAGCGGTCGCTGATGGATTTGCTGGACACCGAAAACGAGCTTTTTCAGGCCAATCGGGCATACGTGAATGCTCAGTATGAGCAGCGCATTCTCGAGTACCGCTGGCTGTCCCTTGCTCACCGCATTCTTCCCGCGCTTGAGCTTGCGCCGCCCGAGGTCGAGCGGCCTGAAGAGGGCAGCAAGCTGGACCTTGGGGAAGAGCTACTGGCCGCATGCGCGACCGCCGCGCCCGATACCTCTCTCTTGACCCCGGTCGGAATCGAATACGGTGAGGGAGAAATGCCCCCGACCCTGGTCTACGAAAAATCGTGAAAGCACGGCGGCTTCAATAATGAGCTGTGAATCGTTGATGGACAGCGAAGTCCGTGAGCAAGCGCAAGCGGGCCACGTGGATCCATTGCTGGATTGCCTGGCCGAGATAACGCGCATTCACGGCAAGCCTTGGACCGCCCTCGCCTTGGGCAGCGGACTGCCCTTGGTGAACAATCGGCTGACGCCGGCGCTGCTTCCGCGTGCCGCTGCGCGGGCCGGTTGCTCGGCCCGATTGTCACAGCGACGGCTTGCCGACATCAATCCTTCGCTATTGCCCGCGATCCTCCTGTTAAGGGGCAATAGCGCATGCGTGCTGCTGGAAGTCCGTGAGGGCTCCTGCCTGGTCTGTTATCCGGAAGTGGGTGCCAGCGCGGTCGAGATTTCGGCCGACTTGCTCGATGAGCAGTATCTTGGGGTGACATGCTATGTTCGCCCGCAATTTCGTTTCGAGCCTAGAGCGTCCATTCTCAGGCCGGAGAAGGGGAAGCACTGGTTCTGGAGTGCTGTTCTCGACAACAGCGGGCTATATCGGGATGCGCTGTTGGCCGCGGTATTGATCAATGCATTCGCATTATCCATGCCCCTTTTTACGATGAACGTGTACGACCGCGTGGTCCCGAACAATGCGGTGGAAACACTGTGGGTCCTGGTGGCGGGCATTTCGTTGGTGCTGGTTTTCAACTTTATTCTGACCGCATTGCGAGCCAACGTCGTGGACGCCGCCAGCAAGCGCGTCGATATCAATCTATCGGCCCTGATCATGGAGCGGGTGCTGAATATACGCCTGGAGGAAAAGCCGGAATCGGTCGGGGCATTTGCGTCGAACCTGCGTTCATTCGAGGTGATCAGGGACTTCATCGCATCGGCGTCGCTTACGACACTGGTCGACCTTCCCTTCCTTGCGCTTTTTCTTCTCGCGCTAGCATGGATTTCACCCTGGCTGATGGCGCCGCCGCTGGTGGCCATCCTTGTCGTGCTGCTGGTGTCCGTGGTGGCGCAGGCCCGCATGAAGTCGTTGACGAATTCCTCGTTCCGGGCGGCTTCCCAGCGCAACGCGACGTTGGTGGAGGCTCTCGCCGGACTGGAAACAGTGAAGGCGCTCAATGCGCAGGGGACGATTCAGCGCAAGTGGGAGCAATCGACCCGCTTTATTGCGCACCTGGGCGCCAAGCTCAGATGGGTATCGGCAACGACAGTCAGTTTTGTGCAACTGATGCAGCAACTGGTATCGGTCGCCGTGGTGACGATAGGCGTCTACCTGGTGCACGATGCCCAGCTGTCCCTTGGAGGCATAATCGCCGCTTCGATGATAGCGGGTCGTTGCCTGGCGCCCTTGGGTCAGGTAGCGGGCCTGCTCTTGCAGTACCACAATGCCCGCGCATCGCTGGGCTCCATCGATGGCTACATGAATCTGCCAATGGAGCGGTCGGATACAAATGCCTATCTGGCGAGGCCCTCACTGAACGGCTCGATCGAGTTTCGCGATGTGTCGTTCACATACCCGGCTGCAGGACAGCCGGCGCTGAAGCATATCAATTTGCGTATCGCCGCAGGTGAAAGGGTCGCAATTATAGGCCGGATAGGCTCCGGAAAGACAACGCTGGAGAAATTGATTCTTGCTCTATACGCGCCAACGGAAGGGGCTGTATTGGTCGATGGCGTCGATATCCGCCAGATCGACCCGGCCGATCTGCGCCGGGCGGTCGGGTATGTGCCTCAAGATCCGGTATTGATGTATGGAAGCCTGAAGGAAAACATCGCCATGAGCCAGCCTTTTGCCGACGATATGTCGATCCTGGCCGCGGCGGAACTGTCCGGCGTGGCGGAATTCGCCAATCTGCATCCGCAAGGCTTCGATATGCCCATAGGCGAGCGCGGCGACTCGCTTTCGGGAGGCCAGCGTCAGTCGGTAGCCATCGCCCGTGCGCTGCTCGGCAGCCCGCCCATATTGCTGCTCGATGAACCCAGCAGCAATATGGACAATGTCAGCGAGGCACACCTGAAAAAAAAATTGCAGGCCGCGGCGCAGGGCAAGACAGTGATATTGGTTACCCATCGCACGGCGCTGCTTGAGCTGGTTGATCGATTGATCATCGTGGAAGGCGGCTGCATCGTGGCCGACGGGCCCCGGCAGCAAGTAATGGCCGATTTGCGAGGCGCCCGCATCAGTGGCGGGGTACGTAGCCATGCAAGCTGACAGCAAGCGCCGGGCAGGCCTGGGTCATCCAGGCGATTCCAGCGACTTTATCGCTGATGCCCAATGGTCTATCCGGGAAAGCCGGGCCAAACGCTCTCGTGCGCTGATCTGGGTATGCCTGGCCATGTCGGCGATCCTGCTTGCCTGGGCCGCTATGGGCGAGATCGATGAAGTGGTGCGCGGCCAAGGGAAGGTCGTCCCCTCCCGGCAAGTTCAAATAGTCCAAAGCCTGGACGGGGGCGTGATCGAAGATATTCTGGTCCGTGAAGGGGAACAGGTCGGAGCTGGGCAGGTCTTGCTCAGGATAGATCCTACCCGCTATGCGTCCTCATTGGGCGAGAATCGGGCGGAATCGCTGTCGCTCAAGGCTCGGGCGGCCCGGCTTCAGGCGCTGGCAACCGGAGAGCCATTTACAGCACCTCCGGACGTACTGGAAGCCGAGCCTGATTTGATTGAAATGGAGCGTGAGGTCTGGCGTTCGCGTACGCGTGAGCTGGAAGCAACCCTCAGCATAGGCCGGGACCAGCTCAAGCAAAGGCAGGACGAGTTGCGCTCAACCCAGGCCGATCTTGAACAAGCCGGCCGCAGTTGCAGCCTGACTTCGCGTGAACTGCAAGTTACCCGGCCTTTGCTTAAATCCGGCGCGGTTTCCGAAGTGGATTTATTGAGGCTGGAGCGCGATGTGGCGCGCTACTGCGGAGAACGAAAATCCGCGGCTGCGCAGGTCGATCGCCTGCACGGGGCAATCCAGGAGGCGGAGAGCAAGATTCGCGAAACTGAACTGAACATACGCAATGATGCGAGGCGGGAGCTATCCGAAACGCTTGCCAAATTGGCGACCCTGAGCGAGGGCCGTGCGGCGCTGGCTGACAAGGTAAAGCTGGCTGATATTCGGTCGCCGGTGAACGGCACCGTCAAAACTCTTGTGGCCAACACGGTTGGCGGGGTTGTCCAGCCGGGCAAGGAAATTGTGGAGATCGTTCCCACCGACGATTCCTTGCTGGTTGAGGTGCGTGTGCTGCCGCGTGACATCGGATTCCTGCATCCAGGGCAGAAAGCCGATGTGAAGTTTACCGCCTACGACTACGCCGTCTATGGCGGAGCGGAGGGCGAGGTGGAGCTGATTGGCGCGGATACGATCTCCGACGAAAAAGGAAATTCGTTTTATCTGGTTCGCGTACGCACCCGCCATGCGGCGGTGGGCGACGGAGATGTGCTGCCGATCATTTCAGGAATGCTTGCCGACGTCCATATTCTTACAGGCAAACGAAGTTTGCTGCGGTACCTGCTGAAACCAGTGTTGCGAGCCAAGGCCAACGCATTGACTGAGCGCTAGCCCTTCCCATCACTCCTTTTTGTGCGCTGCCTCTGGCGCCTTATTTTCGATTAGCCAAACACGGAGTTTATTGCCATGTCTACTGCTACCGTTTTCAAACTAACAGGCCAGGCCTGGATACGCCAAGCCGACGGTTCACTTCTCCCTTTGCAGGAAGGCGCGAGCGTACCTGTCGGCGCGCATATTGTTACCGCTCCGGGAGCGGAACTGTCCCTTTTGGTGAATGGGCAGGCTCCTATCATGGTAGGTGGGGATAGCGAAGTCATGCTTGTAGGGGACGCGGCGGGCCAGTCCGTCACTGCCGTCGATGCCGACCCGCAGATGGCCACGGCCACCGATTCCGCTCGCTTTCTTGAGCGCATGTTGGCCGATGTCGAGTCTTCCTCCAACATGGATGCTGCGGAGGATGGCGCTGAACAGCAGGGCAGCGCGGGCCGTCAGGGTAGTGCTGGCGGTGGAGATGACGGTGGCAGCAGCTTTGTGCGGCTTGGACCCGTCGTGGAGCCGACTGCGCCGCTTAGCCTGCAATATCCCCGCTCTTCCGAAGGAGTCGAGTTACATCGCAACTCGGGAGACCCATGGACGGGCTCCAGCGACTTTGCCGCGGCCAAAAGCGGAGGGGGCGGCGCAGTTGCCGCGGTGACGCGCACAGCAACGATTTCCATCGATGCCATCAGTCAGGACAACCTTTTGAATGCCAAGGAGCTAGAGGATGATGTTCCAGTAAGAGGGCTGGTTGGTGGCGACACGAAAGCAGGCGACAGGGTAACCTTGATTGTGGGCGATGAGCAGTATTCCGGCACCGTGGTCGTTCGCGATGACGGCCAGCTGGGCTTCGAGATCGATGTGCCTGGCGATGTGCTGGCTGAAAATGGCAAGATAACCGCGATCGTCGATATTGGAGAGGGGCAGACGAGCTCATCTGAACTGGAATATCAAATCGACATCGGCATCCCCGAGGTGTCTGTCGACCTGCTGGGCGATGCCAATGACGACGGCACTTATAACGTGGACGAGATTGCGGCTGATGGTCCGGGCACGGTCGCGGCCAAGGTGACGTTGGGTGCGGGCACTCAGATAGGCGACTGGCTGGTGATCACGGACGGCAACGGCGCCACGCTGCTGGAGCGCGCGGTGACAGCCGACGATCTTGCCGATGGCGTATCGGTCGAGGTTCCGGTTGAGGCCGATGGCGTAACGCCGGTGAAGGCTGTCGCCACGGTGACGGATGCGGCAGGCAACACAGCCACGGCAAGCGAATCCAAAGAGGTGGATAATTCGCCGCCGGCGGTTTCGGTGGAGCTGCTGGGCGACGCCAATGACGACGGCGTCTACAACATGGACGAAATTGCGGCGGGTTCTGCGGGCACTGTCACGGCCTACGTGACGCTGCAGGCCGGCACCCAGGTGGGCGACCAGTTGGTCATCAAGGATGGCACTGGAGCCACGTTGTTGGATAGGCCCGTGACGGCGGACGACCTTGACCATGGTGTATCGGTGGAAGTCCCGGTGGACGCGGGCGGTGTAACGCCAGTGGGGGTGACCGCGACGGTGACGGATGCGGCGGGCAATACGGCTTGGGATGATGCCGGCATGGATGTCGACAACGAAGGGCCGGCCGTCTCGGTGCAACTGCAGGGCGATGCCAATGATGACGGTGTCTACAACGTGGGTGAAATCGCAGCCGGCGCTCCGGGAACCGTAACGGCCAAGGTGACGCTGGAGACTGGAACCCGTGTGGGCGACCACTTGGTAATTACAGACGGCGACGGCACCAAGCTGCTGGATAGGCCCGTAACGCAGGATGACCTGGACGAGGGCATACTGGTCGAAGTGGCGGTGGATGCCAGTGGCGAAAAGCCAGTGGAGGTAACGGCCACGGTGACCGATCCGGCGGGCAATGTGGCAACCGATACGGTTGAAAAGAATGTGGATAATTCGGCACCCGGGATCTCGGTCGAACTGCAAGGCGATGCCAATGATGACGGCATCTACAACGTCGATGAAATCGCGGCGGGCGCTGCGGAAACGGTCACGGCCAAGGTGACGCTGGAGGCTGGCACCAAGGCGGGCGATACGCTGGTGATCACAGACGGCAACGGCACGGAACTATTGAATCGGGCCATAACGGAAGAAGATCTGACAGAAGGTGTCCAGCTTGAGGTGCCGGTGGGCGCCGATGGCGCAACACCAGTGGAAGTAACGGCCACGGTAAGCGATGCGGCGGGAAACGAGGCAACGGATAGCGACAGCAAGAATGTTGACAATGTGGCACCGGCCGTTTCGGTGGAACTGCTGGGCGATGCCAATGGCGACGGCACTTATAACGTGGACGAGATTGCGGCTAATGATCCGGGCACGGTCACGGCCAAGGTGACGCTGGAGGCCGGCACCAAGGTGGGCGATACGCTGGTGATCACAGACGGCAATGGCGCGGAACTATTGAACCGGACCATAACGGAAGGAGATCTGACAGACGGCGTCCAGCTTGAGGTGCCGGTGGGCGCCGATGGCGCAACACCTGTGGAGGTAACGGCCACGGTAAGCGATGCGGCGGGAAACGAGGCCACGGATAGCGACAGCAAGAACGTTGACAATGTGGCACCGGCCGTTTCGGTGGAGCTGCTGGGCGATGCCAATGGCGACGGCATTTATAACGTGGACGAGATTGCGGCTAATGATCCGGGCACGGTCACGGCCAAGGTGACGCTGGAGGCCGGCACCAAGGTGGGCGATACGCTGGTGGTCACAGACGGCAACGGCACGGAACTATTGAACCGGACCATAACGGAAGGAGATCTGACAGGCGGCGTCCAGCTTGAGGTGCCGGTGGGCGCCGATGGCACAACGCCTGTGGAGGTAACGGCCACGGTAAGCGACGAGGCCGGAAATACGGCGATGGACCACGATGGCAAAGACGTGGATGCGTCTGCGCCCACCGTCGTGGTCGATATCGTCTCTGACAATCTCGTCGACGGCGCGACCAGCCAGGTGACATTCACTTTCAGCGAAGAAGTCGAGGGATTCGACATCGGTGATATCCAGATCACGGGCGATCCAAATGCCACAATCACGGATCTGGTTCAGACCTCGCCGAATGTATGGACCGCCACCTTGAATCCCGATCCGGATTATGCGGGCGTCATCACCGTTCAGGTGCAGAACGAGTCGTATGCCGACGGGGCCGGCAATTCCGGCGCCGGGGGCTCGGACCAGGTCGATGTCAGCCAGATCGTCGGGGGCGGAAGCGACGATGGCGCTGAAAAAGGCAGTACCACCAATGGCGATGATGTGATCAATACGGCGGCGGGCAACGACGTGGTCATGGGCGACCAGGGCGGCGTGGTCAAGCTCCTGGAAAAAGGACACGACTACAACATTGCGATCATTATCGATCAGTCCGGCAGCATGGCCTGGAAAGTGGCCGATGGGAGCAGCGGCACTTATGCAGAGTCGCGGATGAAGATGATCAAGGAGACCTTGCTGGAGCTGGTCGACCAAATGCGGGGGCATGATGGCAATATCAATGTCAAGCTGGCTGGTTTCAGCGATGGCACTGGCAATACTACCCTGGGGACGATCAGCATTAATAATCTGACAGATCCTGCCACGGACATCGACGCCTTGCTGGCGCAGATCGGCGATCCAGAACTGGAGAACAGCGGTCTCAAGGCGCAAGGGGGAACCAACTTCAGGGACGCATTTGGCAGGGCCGATGCCTGGTTTGACACTATTACCGGAGAGTATCCCGACTATGAAAACCTGACATATTTCCTGACCGACGGAGAACCCAATGTGCAGGGGACCGCCGAATACGCTTCTGTTGCAGGAAGGGGAGATGTACACGCCATCGGCATAGGAACGGCCATCAACCTTACAACCCTGAACAACTACGACAACACCGACGGAGGAACGACCACAACCACGCCCGAGGAACTGAACCTGGCTTTGGTGACCGGCGGAACCACGATCGTTCCCAATCCGGTCGGCGGCGATACGATAAGCGGCGGGGATGGAGACGACATTATCTTCGGCGATGCGATCAACACCGATGGCAATGTATTGCCCTGGGGCATCGATGGCAATCCGGAGCGCCCCGGTCTTTTATTGGAGGGATCGGGCCTGGAGGGGTTGGAAACCTTTCTGTTCCTGAAGAACGGGCACCGCGCCACCGCGACGGAACTGTATGAATACCTGAAAGAGCATCATGCCGATTTCAACGTCGATGGCGATACCCGTGGCGGCAATGACACGCTCGATGGTGGCGCCGGGAATGACATCCTATACGGGCAGGGCGGCAACGACACCCTGATAGGAGGCTCGGGCAGTGACCTCCTTAACGGGGGCATGGGTGACGATACCTTTGTATGGAAAAATGGGGACGCGGACGCGGTCGACGTCCCCGTCGACAGAATTCAGGATTTTGGCGTAGGGGATGACATCCTGGATCTGTCCGATCTTCTGCAAGGCGAAGAGAATTCCCTGGATCTGACGGAGTACCTGCACATTGCCTTTGACGGTTCGGACACTACAATCAATGTCAGCACCGGGGGCAGCTTGTCGGGTGATGGCAGCGGTTTCGATCAGCAAATCGTGCTGGAGAATACCGACCTCACCGCTGGAGTCCTTGACCAGGCAGGGCTTATTGCTTCATTGATCGCCGATGGCAAGCTGGCGGTTACCGAGGCATGAATGCCAGGCGGGCGCCTTTGTTGACAGGCGCCCGTTTTCTCTGATTGCAGCTGAAACCATTTTTCCGCCATGTGTAGACGACGTTTCGATTCATCCTTTTCTGTAATACTCAGCTGTTTTCTCCTTCTTCCCGCTACCGCGTATTCCAGCGCCGACCACGCTCAGCGCCTGGAGGCTGTTCGTGTAAAGGGTAACGCGACAAGCCTGGAGCGGGATATTGATGCGGCTCGTGCCGAGCTTGAGCGTGTTGCGGGTAACGTCTCCGTCATTCCCGCCGATCAGTATAGGGAAGGCGTGGTGCTGGGCCTGCAAGAGGCGTTTGCAAGTGTGCCCGGCGTCTATGCGCGGAACCCATCGGGCCAGGTAAGCGCCAGATTGTCGATACGCGGATCGGGCATTTCGGCGACCAGCGGCTTGCGAGGAATTCGCCTGTTGCGCGACGGTCTTCCCCTGGGCCGCATTGACGACTTCGGGGATACCATTTATGCCGATCCGGCCAACGCCGACTATATCGAACTGTATCGCGGCGCCAATTCGCTTCAGTATGGCGCAGCAACGCTGGGCGGTGCCATCAACCTGGTCTCGCCTACGGGGTATACGCATGCTGGCGCGGCATGGCGCATGGAAGCGGGGCCGGATGGCTATGTAAAAGGCCAGGCTCGCGCTGGCCAGGTATTTGACAATGGCCTGGACGCTTATGCCTCTATCAGCAGTATGCGGACCAATGGTTACCGGGAAAATTCAGGGCACACCGTAACGCGCTTTTACGGGAACCTGGGCTATCGGTTCAATGCACGGTCTCAAGGCCGCTTGCATCTAACCAGCGAACATTACCGGGTGCAGATGCCCGGGCCGTTGACCCTGGGTCAGTTGCTGGACGATCCCTCCGCCGCGAACCCGGACAATGTGCGGGCGGGCTCTCGTATCAGGACAACGCCCCGCTGGCATGTGGCATATCAGCACGATTGGCGCGTGGGAGAGGCGGACAAATTATCGATGGGGGTATTTCATACCGGTACGCGGTTCATTTCCCCGACAGCGGGCCGGGTAACGCATTACGACGCGACTGATTATGGTGCCTCTCTGCGTCACGAAATCAATCGCGAACACAACGGCCGCAAGCACCGGTTTGTATGGGGCGCCAATTACGGACGGGGTTCCAGCGACAATCAGGCTTATTTGCCCGATGACTGGCCCAGGTTGCCTTACTTGCCTGCGCCAGGCTCCCAAGTGGTCTCCATTGGCGCCAGCCGAAGCTCGTTCGAACTGTTTGCGGAAAACAGTGTTGACATCAGTTCCGATGTCGCATTGATCGTGGGTACGCAAGCGGCCTGGGCAGAGCGTCGTACGACAAACAAGGTGTCGCCTATTGCGTCGGCGTTCTTTGCCGGCGGAAAGAGTTCCGATCGCTACTTCGGACTTAGTCCCAAACTTGGCCTGCTGTGGGACATTCGTCCGCAAGCGCAGGTCTTCGCAAATATCAGCCGAAGTTTTGAGCCTCCCAATAGCTTGGCGTTTTACACACAGGAAGGCAACCTCGAAGCGCAACGGGCGACGACGCTGGAAGTGGGCACGCGCGGCGGAGGAAAAGGGTTTGGCTGGGATGCGGCCGTTTATCATGCCTGGATCAGGAACGAATTGGTGGAGTTCCCTTTGGTGGCCTACCCGGGAGCAATCATTGCACGCAACGCGGATCGTACCCGGCACATCGGCCTGGAGCTTGGGCTCCATGGGGAGCTGCCGCTAGCCCGCATGCCTGGCACCATCGAGTGGAATGTGGCATACACATGGAGCCGATTTCGTTTCAACAGGGATGCGGTCTACGGCAACAATGCATTGCCCGGCATTCCGCAACATGTCGCCCGCCTTGGGCTTGTGTATCGCCATCCCAAAGGCTACTACGCTGGCCCCAGCATCGAACTGGCCTCCTCCGCAAATGTGGATCAGGCCAACACGTTACGGGCACCAGGTTATGGCATCGTCAATTTCACACTGGGCTACAAGGATCCCGCAGATCGCTATCGACTATTTATCGATGCACGCAATCTGGCCAATAAATACTACGTGGCCACAACGGATTATGTCGTGGACGCGAACTCGCGCGATAGGGCGGTCTTTTATCCTGGGCAGACCCGCAGCGTATACATAGGTTTCGAAGCCAATTGGTAGGGCACGCAGGCCTGATCCTTGCGCATGCCGCACACGGCGGCCAGGATACGCATCAAGCCGTCGCAAGCGTCCCTTTGCGCCAATGCAGCCCCAGCGCAATCAGAATCAATACAAAGCCTATCGTGTTGGCGATGGGGCCGGGATAGACCAGCGCGAACCCGGCCACGATCAGCAGCACACGTTCCAGTGTGGTGGCGCGCCGGCGCAGCCAGCCCTGGAAGCCCACCGCCAGTGCGAAGATCCCCACGGCAGCCGTTACCGTTACCTGGACGATCTCCAGCCAGTTCGCCGCCGCCAGCGCCTTGGTGGAACCCATCAGCAACAGGCTTTGTCCGCTGGGGTCCAGCACGAAGATGAAGGGCACCAGAAAGGCCGGTATGGTGTATTTCCAGCATTGCATGGTGGTCTTGTAGGGGTCGCCGCCGGTAATGGCCGACGCGGCGAACGGCGACAGGGCTGTGGGCGGCGAGACTTCGGACAGCACGGCATAATAGAAGATGAACATATGGGCCGCGAAGTCCGGCACGCCCAGCTTGATCAGGGCCGGCGCGGTGATGACCGCGCAAATGATGTACGAGGCGGTGACCGGCACGGCCAGGCCTATGATCCACACCACCAGGGCGGTGTAGATGGCCGTCAGCAGCAGCGACCCGCCGGCGTAGTCGATGACGATGCCGCTGAACTTCAATCCAAGGCCCGTCAGCGTCACCACGCCGACGATAATGCCCGCGCCGGCGCAGGTGGCGCCCACGCTCAGCATGCCGACGGAGCCGGCCCGCAGGGCCTGGATCAGCGGCGATTGGAAGAAGGTCTCCGACATGTTCCCCCTGCCTCTGAAGAAGTCATAGGAAATCATGGCGGTGTCGGGCCGCAGGAAGCTGGTCAGGCAGGAGACGATGGTGGCCCAGAATACCGACATGACGGGCGAGAATCCCCACATCATGAAGGCTACGATGGAGATCAGCGACAGGAAGTGGAACCAGTAGTGCCGGGTCAGGTTCCAGACGGTGTCGACCTTCTTGAAGACGATGTCGCCCATGCCGTACTTGCGTACGTCGATCTGCACCATCAGGAACAGCGCAAGGTAGAACAGCAGGGTCGGAATGACCGCCATCAGCAGGACGTCCAGGTACGATATCTTCAGGAACTCGGCGATGATGAAGGCGGCCGCGCCCATGACGGGGGGCGAGATGATGGCACCCAGGCCGCCCGCCGCCAGCAGGCCGCCGGCCGCATTGCGTTCGTAGCCGACCTTGGCCAGCATGGGCCAGGCCACGGTGCCCAGCGTGACCGTGGTCGCCACGCCCGACCCCGAGGGGCCGCCAAGAAGGAAGGAAGCCAGCACGACGGTGCGCCCGGCCCCGGCGGGCTTGCCGCCCATGGCCGAGAAGGAGAAATCGATGTAGAACTTGCCCGCGCCCGAGAATTGCAGGAAAGCCCCAAAGATGGTGAACAGGATGATGAGCGACGATGACACGTCGACCGCCACGCCGTAGATGCCTTCCAGTGTCATGTACATGAAACCGACGATGCGGCCCACGTCGTAGCCTTTGTGCGTCCAGGGATGCGGCAGGTAGGGGCCCAGGAAGGCATACAGCAGGAAACAGATCGATATGGCGGGCAGTATCCAGCCTATCGTGCGGCGCATGGCTTCCAGCACCAGCAGAATGAGGGCCACGCCGAAGAAGATGTCCCAGGCATTGGGCATGGTATTGCGATCGGTGAAGTCGTCGCCGCCCATGATCAGGTAGACGACGATGCCGATGGACAGCAGCGCTATCAGCCAGTCCCACCACATGATGCGGTGGCGGAAGCGTTTGCCGACGGGGAAGATCAGGAAGCACAGGAAGAGGACGAAACCCACGTGCACGGGCCGTAGGGTCTGTGTGGGCACGATGGAATAGGCCGCGTACATGTGGAACAGCGACATGATGATGGCGACCGCCGTCAGGAATATCCCCAGCCAGCCGCCGATCCGGTTCGCCGCGCCTTCCTCCTCTTCGATGTACTGTTCCGCCTTGTTCAGGGCTTCTTCGCTGACAGTGGTGTTCGGATCCGATTCGATGCGTTCGCTCATGCTTGGGGTCTCGGTAAGTAAGTCCGGCATCTACGTGCCGTTGTTGGGCCGGTGGCGAGCAGAAAGAAAAAACCCCAACCGCGCGCGGGTTGGGGTGGTGGGCGGGGCGCTTAATCGAGCTTGGCGCCGCGTTCGGTGAAGTACTTGATGGCGCCCGGGTGGAAGGGGATGGGCGAGGCGGCTGACTTTTGGTTTTCGAGCTTGAACTCAGCCGTATCCTTGTGCACGGCGATCAGTTCGTCCCGGCTTTCGAAGATGGTCTTGACGATGTTGTAGGCGGTCTCGTCGCTCATTTTTTCGTTGGCGACCAGTATGTTCATGACGGTGGCCTGCTTGTTGTCGGCGTCCATGCCGCGATAAGTGGCCTTCGGTATGGTGTCTTCGACGTAAAGATTGCCGTACTTCTTGTTCATGGCCGGGACCAGGTCGGCGTTGTCGATCATCTTGATCTTGGTGCCTGGCGTGTTGGCAAGATCGGTGACGGCCGCGGTGGGCAGGCCGCCCACCCAGAAGAAGGCATCGATCTTGTTGTCCTTGACGCCGTTGACCGATTCGGCCACGCTCAGGCGTTCCCGTTTGACGTCTTTGTCTTTGTCCAGGCCCGCGGCTTCAAGCATGCGAAAGGCCATGACCTCGGTGGCGCTGCCCGGCGAGCCGGTGGAAATATGCTTGCCTTTCAGGTCAGCGACGGTGTTGATGCCGCGCCCTTCCACCGTGACCACGTGCATGCGGTTCGGATACAGGATCATCAGCGTGCGCAGGGGCACCTTATGCCCCTTGAATTTATTCTCGCCCTTGTAGGCGTCCTGGCCTGCATCGGCCATGGACAGGCCGATGTAGGATGCGTCCCCATCGATGAGCTTCAGATTGTCGACGGAGCCGCCGGTGACTTCGGCCGTGGCTTCCATGCCTGGCACCTTCTTGGACAGGACCGAGGCGATGCCGCCGCCGATGGGATAGTAGACGCCGCCGGTGCCGCCCGTGGCGATGGAGATGTTCTCTGCCGTGGCCGCTTGCATGGAGGCCAGCGAAAAACACAACATAAAGGCGAACTGCTTTATTGAAGTCTTCATAGTGTCTCCTGGAACGCTGCTGTTGATGCCGCGCTGTGCCGCGCAACATATTCTTATATGAGTTATACGGGCAATCCGGTGCAAGCTGGAGTGAACTTTCAACAGGGTTTAACCCGCAAGGCCTGCTGCGTCAATTGGCGTTTGTATGGGGCTGGCAGGATGGGCGGGGGCTTCCGGAGCAGGCCGACGCCGGGCGATCGCGGCTCCAGGCATGTACGGCGCGTTGGGGGGGTATTCTCACTTTCGGCTTGAGAGAAGGGTATGCAGGGCCAGGCCAAGGCCGAAGACGGCGTATACGCCCGCCAACGACTTCTTGCTCAGCCTGCGCTCGAAGCCCGGAGTGAATCTTCGCGGCGTGCATTGCATATCGACGACACAGGCCAGGGCGGCCACCGAGGCCGCATGCGCGGCGGCGGCCTGCCTGGGCGAGAGCCGGGTGGACCGCAACGACAGGCCTTCATAGGCAATCGCCCAGAAAATGGATGCGGCATGGTGGATTGCATACCCCAGCACGCTGTATCTGAGCGACGGTCGATGCTGGTACAGAGCTCGGTCATCCCAAAGCCAATGGCTGACGGCATTGACCGGAGCGATGGCGCTGCGGCAATCGCGTATCCCTCCGTGAACCAGTGCCGCGGTCGACGCGAGGCTGGCGCAACTGCCCGAAATTACCGCCCTTCTCAGTATCTGAATCGGAGTCTTCATTTTTCGGCACCCTTCTTGCTGAACGCAAGGCCTAGGAAGAGAGCTTGGCGGCGGCGCATGGCGGTTCTTGATAGGGCGGGGTGGCGATGAGAATACTGATCACGGGATCCTCCGGTTTCATAGGCCGGCATCTGGCGGCCAGGCTGGCCGAAGCGGGACATGATTTGACTTGCGTTGTGCGCCGTTGCGAAGCACATTCCGTGCCCGGGACATGCCTGGAAAAGGATTTCGCAACGGCGACGCATCCGCAGGACTGGTCCGCGACGGTGGCCGGCATGGATGTGGTGATCAACGCGGTGGGCATCTTCAAAGAATCATCCACTCAGACATTCGACGCCATACACCGCGCCGCGCCTTGCGCGCTGTTCCTGGCGGCGGCGCAGGCCGGCGTGGCGCATGTGGTGCAGGTTTCCGCCCTGGGCGCGGACGACGGGGCGCAGTCCGGTTTCCATAGAAGCAAGAAGGCGGCGGACGATTTCCTCATGGCCCTGCCCGGCGTCCGGGCCAGCATCGTCCAGCCTTCGCTGGTATACGGGCCCGGCGGCGCCAGCGCGGCTTTATTCGAGACGATGGCCAGCCTGCCGGTCATCGTTGTGCCCGGCAGCGGCAATCAGGCTGTGCAGCCGGTCCACATCGATGACCTGGTATCGGCCGTGGAGGCGCTTGTCCGATCCGGAAAAGCCTGCGGGCGGGTCGCCATGGTGGGGCCCGTGGCACTGACATTGCGGCAGTTTCTTGCCAGCTTGCGCGCGGCGATGGATGTGCGGGGGCCGGTTTCTTATCTGCCCGTTCCCATGCCGTGGCTGCATCGGGCAGCGCGGCTTGGCAAACGGTTGCCCGGAGCCTGGCCGGATGAGGACGCGCTGGATATGCTGGAAAGGGGGAACACCGCGCCCGCGGTGGGGATATTTTCTTTGCTTGGCAGGAAGCCTGAAGCCGCGGAACGGTTCATACCTGCGTCGTACGCAGAGGCCGTGCGCAGCCATGCAACGATGCGCTGGCTGCTGCCCGTGCTGAGGGTCTGCATAGGCCTGGTGTGGCTGGTGACCGGCATTGTTTCCCTGGGCGTCTACCCGGTGGAGGACAGCTATCGGCTTCTGGCGCGTACGGGTACGCCCGAATGGCTCCAGCCGGTATTCCTGTATGGGGCCGCGCTGCTGGATATCGCACTGGGGGCGATGACCTTATGGCCGTATCGCCCACGCTGGCTGTGGCACATGCAGGCGGGCCTGGTACTGGCCTACACGCTGATCATCACCTGGAAGCTGCCGGAGTTCTGGGCGCACCCCTATGGGCCGGTGCTGAAGAATCTGCCCTTTCTGGCGGGCTTGTGGATACTGCGAGAACTGGATAGGCGCTGATGGACTACCTTACGCTCAAATACCTGCACATCGTGGCATCCACGCTGCTGTTCGGCACGGGAATAGGCAGCGCCTTCTACCTGCTGCTGGCCACTCTGTCGCGCGATGCCCGTGTGGTGTCCGCCGTGGCCGCCTATGTCGTGGCGGCCGATTGGCTGTTCACCGCCACCACGGTCGTCATCCAGCCCCTGACGGGGTATTGGCTGGTGAGCAAGGCGGGTTTCCCGTGGACGGCGTCATGGCTGCAATGGTCGGTCGGCCTGTATGTACTGGCCGTTGCGTGCTGGTTGCCGGTGGTGTGGATACAAATGCGCTTGCGGACGTTTTCGAAGGCGGCCGTGCAGGCGGGGTCGCCGCTGCCTCCCGTCTATTGGCGGCACTTCTATGCGTGGGTGGCTCTGGGCGTGCCGGCCTTTTTTGCCTTCCTGGGAATTTTCTATCTTATGGTGGCCAAACCCGTCGCGTTGTCCTGGCCGGTTTGAATGCCGGGCTCCGCGCCGCCGCCATGCGGGCTATACGTCGGCGAACAGCAGATCCATGGCGGCAACGGATTTGGCCGAGCATATGGCGACCAGATCGAAGTCGGGCAGGTGGTGGGAGTCCGAAATTTCCAGGAAGGTGACACCGGGGAAATCCAGCGTGCGTATCCAACTGGGCAGCAAGCCTATGCCCATGCCGCCCGCCACGCAGGCCATGACGGTGAGGGTCCGGTTGGCATGCATGTTGATCTTCACCTTATGGCCGGCCTTGCGGATGCCATCGGTGATGCCCGCGTAGAACACGGGCAACTGGTCTTGCGGATACATGACCAGGCCGATTTCCGCGATCCGCGCCAGGTCGATTTCCGACGGCATATAGCGGGCCAGCGTGGTGGGCACAGCGGCAACCAGCCTGTCGCGGCGCAGGATTTTCTCGTACATGTGGCCGGCCACTTTTACCGGCGCGTGCATCAGGCCGATATCCACCATGCCCAGTTCAAGGGCGGAGGCCAGTTCGTCATTGCCCATTTCCTTCAGGGTGATTTCCAGGTCGGGGGCATGGCGCCGCACATTGTGCAAGGCCTTGGGAAGCACGTCGAACAGGGCGGACGATACCAGTCCGATGGCCAGCGAGCCGGCCAGGCCTTTGCGGGTGGCCCTGGCCTTGCGCGTGGCTTCATCGAGACGGAACAGGCCGCTTTTGACATCGTCGGCAATGGCCAGCGCCGCCGCCGTCGGCAGGGCGCCGCTGCGCGAACGCTCGAAGAGCTTCACGCCCAGGCTTTTTTCCATGCGGGCTATGGACTGGCTGAGCGCCGGCTGGGCCACTCCCAGCTGCTGGGCGGCCTGGCTGATGGCGCCATGTTCCAGCACCGCCAGGAAATTCTTGAGCTGACTGATTTCCATACTTGAACAATATGCATAAATATTGTTTCCATAATAGATCAATATGAATCCGATCGCTAGAATGTGTTGAATGTTTACTGATCAAGACACGTTCCAGGGCGGGGTAGACAGCCACGCGCATGTCTTTGTGCCGGGCCTGCCGGTGGCGGCCCAGCGGCGCTACACCCCCGGTTACGCGGCGCCGCTCGAGCTCTACCTGGCACAGCTGGACGAACAGGGCCTGGCATACGGAGTGCTGGTTCAACCCAGCTTCCTGGGCACCGACAACACCTACCTGCTTGATGCCTTGGGGCAGGCGGCGGGCCGCTGCCGCGGCGTGGCCGTTGTGGACCCCGGCACGGACTTCGAGGCGCTTCGCGCCATGGACGGTTGCGGCATCGTGGGGACCAGGCTGAATCTGTTTGGCCGCCCCTTGCCGGACTTCACGCAGGCGGCTTGGCAGGTTTTTTTCAAGAACCTGAATGTCCTGGGCTGGCACGTGGAAGTGCATTGCCCCTATCAGCACTTGCCGCAGGTCATGCCGGGCCTGCTGCAACGGGCGGACAAGATCGTGGTCGACCACCTGGGCCGTCCCGATTTCAAGCAAGGCGTCCAACCCGATCAGTTGGCGTATTTATGCGGCCTGGCGGCCTCCGGCCGCGTATGGGTCAAGTTGTCGGCGGCATACCGGATCTGGCCCCAGGACTCGATCGAAGGATGCGCGGCCATCGTGCAGCGCCTGATCGACTGTTTCGGGACCCGGCGCTTGATGTGGGGCAGCGATTGGCCTCATACGGAGCACGAGTCCTTTAATTCGATGCGCAAGTCGCTGCATTGGCTGACCGATGCCGTGGCAAGCCGGGAAGACCTGGCTGAAATCTTGTTGCATACCCCTAAATCGTTTTTTAGATTCTGAAATGACCATGTTCAATACCAAGCACTCATTCAAGAAAGCCACCCTGACGGCCAAGCTCGCACTGGGCGCGCTGGCTTTGGGAAGCGCCGCAGCCGCAAGTGCGGCCTATCCCGAAAGGCCCATCACCATGGTGGTCAGCTATCCTCCCGGTGGAACCGTCGACCTGGTGGCGCGTTTGATGGCGCCCGAACTGGAAAAGGAACTGGGCCAGACCGTGATCGTGGACAACAAGGGCGGAGCCGGCGGCATGCTGGGCGGCGCTTACGTGTCGCGCGCCAAGCCGGACGGCTACACGATCTTGATGGATGCCTCCAATCATGCGCAGAACCCCGCATTGCGCGAAAAAATGACCTTCGACACCTTGAAGGATTTTTCGCCGGTGTCCTTGCTGATCAAGGTTCCCAACGTCCTGGTCGTGAATCCCTCTTCGTCGATCAAGACGGTGGCGGACGTCAAGGCCGAAGACAAGGCCAGCGAACATACGCTTTACTACGCATCGTCGGGCCCCGGCTCGGCTCAGCATCTGGCCGGCGAACTGTTCAACGTGCTGGCCGGCACCAAGCTGATCCATGTGCCTTATAAAGGCGGCGGCCCGGCCATGATCGACGTCATGGGCAATCAGGTTCCCATGATGTTCGCCAGCCTGGGCTCTTCGTGGACGCACATCAAGAGCGGCAAGCTGCGCGCCATCGCGGTGGGCGGCACGGAGCGGACCAAGCTGCTGCCCGAGGTTCCGACCATCGCCGAGGAAGGCCTGGCCGGCTATGCATCGTACGAATGGAATGCGATCTTCGCACCGGCCGGCACGCCCCAGGACATTCTGGATCGCCTGTCCGCCGCATTTGCCAAGGTGCTGCAAGACCCGGCGGTGCAGCAGCGCCTTGCCGATCTGGGCGCCGATACCATAGGTTCAAGCCCTGACGAGCTGCGCAGCTTCGTCCAGGAGGAAATCACCAAATGGAAGGGCGTGGCCGCCAAGGCGAAGATCTCGCTGGATTGATGCCCCGTAAACCAGAACGCCTTGCCGGCAGTGACAATGCCGGCAAGGCGTTTTTTATGTGCGGCCTATGCGTGGGCGGTAGGCCGCGCCATGGCGCTTCGGTGGCTGGACGGCGGCTCAGTCGAACTTGACGATTTCGAACGTCAGGCGGTCTTGCTCGTCGCGCGCCACGCTGTAGCCCAGGCGTTCGTTTATGGAGTTGTCGGGGTTGAAGGTAAGAATGGCCGGCTTGATCTCTTCGATTTCGCGCTCGGTCACGTACACCGAGTTGCAGATGATGATTTCGTCGCCGCGCTGGCAGGTGCGGGCCGCCGCGCCGTTAAGGATGCAGCAGCGCGAGCCGCGCTCGCCATAGATGACATAAGTGCTGATGCGCGCGCCGGAGTTCTTGTTCCAGATGTCCACGAACTCCATGGGGAGTATGCCGGCGGCTTCGCAGTGGTCGGGATCCAGGGTAATGGAACCGTGATAGTCCAGGTCGGCGCCGGTGACCCGTATGCCGTGTAGTTTGCCGCGTACAACTTTTCTCACGTTTTTCCTTTCAGGCGAGATTTTTCGATAAGCCCGCTATTTTAACGGCTGGGTCCGCCCGACGCCGCCCGGAGCCATGGGTATTTTGTAAACGCGCTCAGGCCCGCGACGGCCCCAGGGCGGATTCGAGCGCCCTGCCCACGCGCAGTATATGGGCATCGCGCATGGCGGGCCCGGCGATCGTCAGGCCGACGGGCGCGGCGCCTTCCGGATGGCAGGGGATGGACAGCGCGCAGCCATCCAGGAAGTTGATCAGGGTCGGATTGCGCAAGATCAGCGCATTGGCCTTGAAGTAGGCCTCGTCCGAGGCCTGCAAAGATTGAATGGTCGGCGCAATGACGGGAACGGTGGGCATCAGCAAAGCGTCGTAATGGCGCAACCGCGCCTGTACCGCGGCGATCCATTCAGGCCGGGCCTGCGTCAGTTCGATATAGTCGGCGGCCGACATATCCTTTCCGCGCGCGATGCGCGATGCGACGCGCGGGTCGTACTGCGCGGCATGGTCTTGCAGCAGATCCTTGTGCCAGGCCCAGGCCTCGGCGCATACCAGGCCCCCAAGGCGGTTGATATGGGCCAATTGCTGGAACTCGGGAAAGTCGACCGTGTCGACCTGGGCGCCGAGGCGGCGGATCTCGCGCAGCGTGTGCTGAAAGACGGTCGATACATGATGGTCGGCTCCATCCAGCACAAGCGAGGCGGGGACGGCGAAGCGCAGGCGGGCCGGGTCGGGCGCCGGATCCGGCCGTAGCGGCTGGCCTGAGAGTATGGCGTCCAGTGTTGCGCAACAGGATACCGAAGCGGCCAACGGGCCGATGGAGTCCAGGCTGAAGGACAGCGGCAGAGCGCCCTGGCCGGGCACGCGGCGGGCGGTGGGCTTGAACCCGGCGAGTCCGCAGAATGCGGACGGTATGCGTACCGAGCCGCCGGTGTCGGTGCCTATGGCCGCGACGGACATGCCGTCGGCCACCGAGACGCCGGCGCCCGACGAGGAGCCGCCGGGAATCCGTCCGGCGGCGCGGTCCCAGGGGCTGGCGGGGGTGCCGTAATGCGGGTTGAGCCCCAGCCCCGAGAACGCGAATTCGGTCATGTTGGTCTTGCCGACAAGGACGGCGCCGGCACCGAGCAGCCGCCGCACCACCACGGCGCTGCCGGCGGCCGCCGGCGCCGCCTTCAACACCGTGGAGCCGGCCAGCGTTGTTTCGCCGGCGACGTCGAAGAGATCCTTGATGGAAATCGGCAGCCCTTCGATGGGGGAGCGTGCCAGGCCGGCGGCCCTCAGGATGTCGGAGGCCTGGGCCGCGGCCCGCGCCTGATCATGATAGACCCGGGTGAAGGCGCGGGCGCCTTCGCCGGAGGCATCGTCGATGCGCGCCAGGGCGGCCTGTGTCAGGTCCAGCGAGGTGAGCTGGCCGCTGGCCAGCGATTCTTGCAATGCGGTAAGGGTGGGCAGCATGGTATGGGCTAGATGAAACGGCGGATTACGCCTTGATGGGGCATGGGTTGAAGTCGGCCAGTGTTTCCACAACGGCCCGCACCCGCTCGCGGTCTTGCCTGGACAGGGGCAGGATGGGCAGCGGCGGATTGCAGCGGGTCAAGTCCAGGCAATGGGCGGCGGCATACATGACGCGCAGGCTGGAAAGCTGGCGGAAAAGCGCCCACAAAGGCTCCATCGCCTCGTTCAGCGACCGCGTCAGGTCGGCCTGGCCGGCCTGCGCGGCGCGCACGATGGCCAGGCATTGCCGCGGGAAAAGGCCGGCGGCCACGCTGTACCAGGCCTGCCCTCCTGCAAGCAGGGCTTCCGACGCGTTCCAGTCGCCGCTATAGCCCAGCGAAAAGTCGGCCGGCACCCGCGCCTTCAGGGCGGCGTGCTGTTGGACGACCTTTGCGGGATCGGGCACGGGATTCTTGACGCCGATGATGCCTGGCAGGGCGCTGAGCCGGCCGATGAGGTCGAGGCTGAATGTGAAGTGGGTGGTGCCGGGATTGTTGTAGATGCAAATGGGAATGTCCAGCTGTGCGGCTACGGTTTCGAAGAGCCCGAACACTTCGTCGTCCGACAGGGGCGTATAGGAAACGGGGGCCAGCAGCACCGCGGCGGCGCCGGCTTCCTGAGCCTCTCGGCCCAATGCCAGGACGTCGTCGGTGCGCAGGGCGCCGATGCCCGCCATGACGGGAACCGGGCCGGCAAGGGACACCGCCGCCTGGATGGCGCGCCGCCTTTCCGGGCGGCTGAGGTAGGCATACGTGCCCGTGCTGCCCAGTACACAGATGGAGTCGACGTCGGCCTCGCGAAGGCGGGTCACCAGCATGCCCAGCGCCTGGGTGTCCACGACGCCCTCGGGACTGGCGGGAGTGATCGGAAAAGCGGACAGCCCTTGCAATAGCGGATTCATTTGTTGTGCGGCTCCAGGAATTCCCAGGGCGGCGGCATGGGTATTCCCGATTCTGCCGCAAGCCTGGATGTAGGATTGGAAATATATCGTAATGCGATCAAGCTTGCGGACGCTCTGTCACGCCCGCATGCCCTCTTTTCTATGGAGCCGGGGTGATGGAGTTTTTGGAGAACCTAAGCTGGATAACCGTATTCCAGATCATCATGGTAGATGTTTTGCTGGGCGGGGACAACGCCGTCGTGATTGCGCTGGCCTGTCGCAATCTGCCGGCGGAGCGCCGCATGCAAGGCATATTGTGGGGCACGGGCGGGGCGATCGCGCTCCGGGTCGTGCTGATCATCTTTGCGCTGACCCTGCTGGCGCTTCCTTTCGTCAAGCTGGTCGGCGGAGCGCTGCTGCTGTGGATAGGCGTGAAACTCATGGTCGGCGAGGACGGAACCGATGACATCCAGGGCGGCAGTTCGCTGATGTCGGCCATCAAGACCATTATCCTGGCCGATTTCGTCATGAGCCTGGACAACGTGGTGGCCATTGCCGGCGCGGCGCAGAGCGCGCATGCCGATCATCAGGTGGTGCTCATCATCTTCGGCCTGCTGGTCAGCGTTCCCATCATCATCTGGGGCAGCACCGTGCTGCTCAAATTGCTTGATCGCTTCCCCATCATCGTCACCCTGGGCGCGGGCTTGCTGGGGTGGATCGCCGCCGGCATGCTGATTACCGATGTCGCCGTCGTGAACCGCTTTGGCCCTGTGGACGGCCCGGCCAGGATGGCGATCGAGATTGGCGGCGCCCTGTTCGTGGTCGCGATGGGGTATTGGCTGGGAACGCGCCGCAATGCGGGCGTCCAGACTGAACGCGAGTCCGCCTGACGTAGCGCGGGCGCAAGCCCTGTGGACGACCGGCCACCGCGCCGATTCGACTACAATCCTTGCATGCTGACCTTCATGGCCAAACCATGGCGGCTGTCCGGACACGATGCTGTCCCGCCGGCCCGCCCCCGATCGTTGCGCGCACTGTTCCTGGGTTCTCAGGAAGTGGCCGTGCGGTCGGCCTATGCGCGATCCAAGCCCGGCTAAGGGCGGCGGGGCCTTCCGGCCCCTATCCGGTTAACCACCGCATCCCTGTTTTCGCATTCCCGAGACCCTTCCATATTGGATGGGCTTCAGCTTGCGACCGAGTCGGCGCAGCCGGCCCGGCGCCCTCAGGCCAAGCCCCAAAAAGCCAGGGCCCATTTTCCTTACGCCAAGCTTGTACATTGAATCGTCATGCAATTAACCAAGAAATTCGTCAAAGCCAAGAACCCCTGCGCCTCCGGATACCGGTGGTTTCTCCGCGACCGGAACGGCCAGGGGGATTACCAGGAAATACTAGATGCCCTGGTGGCCGACAACCGCGTCGATGACGCCTGTTGGCTGCTGGATCAGTTCGGTCCGACCGATGCGGTCCTGACGCTGGATTTCGTCGACGCGAATGCCCTTGTTTTCGCCGGCACGCTGGTGGTCAGGCAGGGCATCAATGTGGATACGGTGGCGCGGGCGGGCCGATGGATACGCACACAGGGCGGCATAAAGGCCGGCACCGATATCGTGGCCGGCGAAGGCATCGAGGCCCAGGGCGGCATCGTCAGCGGCGGGCACATACGCGCCGAGGGCGATGTGTCGGCGGGCTGGGGAATCGAAGCGCAATCCCGCTTCGAGTGCGGCGGCAATGTGCGCGCCAAATGGGACATCGCGGCGGGCCAGGGCATCTCCGTGACAGGCGACATACGGGCCGGGCAATGCCTGGTGGCGGGCGGCTCGATCAAATGCGATCAGGGCATCAGGGCGGGCGGCAAGGTGCAAGCCGAGCACGACATCATCGTGGCCAGGGGGATACAGGCGGGAGAATCAATCGTGGCCGGCAACCATATCGAAACGGGATGGGGGATGTTGTCCGGCTGCGATATCGTTGCGGACGGCTCGATCAAGGCAGGCGAAGGGCTGGCCGCCACGGGGCGTATCGAGGCGGGGCTGGGCCACGGCGTATATGCCGGACTGCGCGTGCGGCTGGATGCCTGGGCCGATGCGGCCAGGGTCGTGGCACAGGCGCGGCCCGATCAACTGATCAGCGGGCATTGGTGCGATCCCGCCATGCAGGCCTGAAGAGCGGCGGGTCTTTCGCCGGCGAAAGCAGGAATGGCCGCGATCGCGGCCATTCCTGCTTTCGGGCAAGGCGCATTACGCTTCGACTTGATGCGCTTGGCCGGACGAGACGTAGTTGAACAATTCCGCCTGCACCTGGGCGCGGGTCTTGACGCTGTCTGCCGAGGCAACGGGCGGATAGTCCAGTTCGCCGCTGCTGATTTCGTCCGCGGCCTGGGCGGCGGCCAGCTCAGCCTGTACCTGGCTGCGGCTGACGCTGTCGGTGGAGGCGGCCGTCACCGGATAAGCCTGTTCGCCGTAGCTGATCAGGCCTTGGGATTGCGCTTGCTGCAGTTCAGCGACGACCTGGGCGCGGGTTTTCGCGGGCTCGTCGGCGGCATGGGCGGCGCCGGCCAGAACGGAAAGGGAAATCATCAATGTGCTTGCTAAGGTTTTCATGCTTATAACTCCATCCATAAATTAAAGGGAACCGAATCACGCCCAATCCGGCGTGCTCCTTGCGATGCAAGGTGTGTTTCGATGGATGAAGTATGGGCCGATTGCGTATAGGGATAAACCCGTATTTTCTGTAAACATATTTCCAAAAACGTTAATAATGAATGGTGTCCCATGGGAAAATAGTTGGAACCTATTTCTGTTTTTGGAATAATTTATGAATGCATCGCTGGACGACATCGCCTTGTTCGTTGAGGTGGCCAAGAGCAGAAACTTCACGCGCGCGGCGGAATCCCTGAATATGCCCGCGTCCACGCTGTCCCGGCGCATCAGCGCGCTGGAGCGCTACATAGGTGTGCGGCTGCTTAACCGCAGCACGCGCAAGGTCGATCTGACGGAAGCGGGCGCTGTGTATTTCGAGCGCTGTCAGCACGTTATTGCCGAGGCGCGCATTGCCCACGAAGAACTGGACGAAATGGCGCAACGGCCCAAAGGCCGCTTGCGGGTGTCCATGCCCGTCAGCTTCGCCCTGCTGTCCATGCCCTTGATCATGCGTGATTTTGCCGAGCGCTATCCCGAAATCGAGTGCGAATACGACCTGGGCATCAAGCATATCGACCTTTTGGCGGAACCCTACGATATCGTCATCCGCATCGGGCGCCAGCCTGATTCCGGCGTGATCTCACGCCAGATGGGCAGCGTGAAGCTGGGCCTGTATGCGGCGCCCGCCTATCTGGCGCGCAAGGGCATGCCCGCCTTGCCTTCCGACCTGGCAAAGCATGAATGCCTGCGCGCCTCCACGGCCAGGGAGGATTCAGTATGGGAACTGCGGTCGGGGTCCAGGGTGGAGAAAATCGCTGTCAGGGGGCGCATGGCCATGAATAACGTGGCTGTGCTGATGCATATGGCGGGACTTGGCATGGGGATTGTGCCCTTGGCTTCCAATACCGCCCTTCAGGGCGCCGCAGAAGAGGCACTGCAGCGCGTGCTGCCCGATTGGGAGTTCGACCCCTTTCCCTTGATGGCATTGTTTCCCTCGCGGCTGATGCCGGCGAAAACCCGTGTGTTCCTCGAGTTCCTGATGGCAAGGCTGGACGCCTGACTGAATCGGTCGTATCGGCGCTGCGTTCGCAAGACGGGCATGGCATCGACCTGTCGGCCCTGGATACCGACTTCGAAAGCGCCGGCGCTCAAGCCGCCCGCTGGGCCGCGAAGGGGATGCTTGCCCCGCCTTTGGCCTGTACCTTGCTCCATAGCCTGTCGTGCAAAGGCAAAAGCACGACATTGCAGATCGGCTCCAATATGGCGGCCAGCCCTCCCGTGGCAAGCGAACCCGTGCATACATAGGTAACGACGAACGCCACCGACATGTGCAAGGCGACCTGGCTGGTTTTTCGGGCGAGCAGCAACATGAACTTCTCCTGACTAATGCTATGTGAATAAATGATAATGAATATCATTTAAAAGAAGAAGTTGGATGTTTATATCGCTGCGATGTACTCAGGCTATCCGGGCGGTTCAAAAGCCTGCCATCGAATATCAAGCCCCTCAGGAGCACGTGACCAGTTCAGGATGGTCGGCGTTCTCCAGGATGCGGCGGACCCTGTCCTGCCAATCCTGGGCGAAAATGCGCTGTTGCTCATCGCTGGCCTGGCCCTCGAGAATTTTCTTGAGGGTGGGCATCGCCTCCGGCGAGCCGGGCACCACCTGAGCGTGGAAATTGACGGCAACGCTGCGGCCTGTATCGATCCGCTGAAACTGGATTTCACCGTCGATGGGCGCATTGAAGGACAGCAGCTTGCGGCGGTCGTACTGGCCGCCCAGGCCTTTGAAACCGTTGTCGGCCGTGGCGCCGGTAATGAAGCTGACAATATTGGCGATGACGCCGGTGACGCCGTTCAATTGGTCGTCGCGGAACTGGACCTTGATGCTTCCGCGCTGGGGCAGCTCGTCGCCATATAGCTGCTTCAGGGCGCGGCGGGTCATCAGGTAGGCGCCTGCCACCGTGGGGCAGGAGTGTCCCGCCAGTTTCACGATGTCGGTATACGAATAGTCGATAATGCCCTCGCTGGCGGCTCCCAGTAGCCGGGACAGGGGGTCTTGCAGCCTGATGGTGGGAGCGGTATCGAAAAAGCCGGGATGGTTCATGATGATTCCATGCTGGGCGCGCTACGGCGCGGATGGAATGACTATAGCGCCGCCGCCGGCGAAATCATGGATAGGCCGGGTTTGCTGTGGGGGCAATACTTTGCGCCGGTGATTTGCCCTGCCCGCCCGGGCGGCACAGGACTGATCGTAAGCGATTGTTCCCTGATTGGGAACCGGCGCTTTCCTGCCCGGCGGCCGATTAGAATAGCTCTTTTCAGCGGGAACATGGCTGTGGGCATGGAAGAGCGTTTAATCGATATCGAACTGAAGCTGACGGCGCAGGAAGACCTGGTGCTGGAGCTCAACCAACGGGTGTACGAACAGCAAAAGCAAATCGATGAGCTGCGCGCGCTGTGCACGGCATTGGTCAAGAGGCTGGGCGAAGCCGCCAACGAGGGCGGGGCCGATCCCTATGCGGTTGAAAAGCCGCCGCATTACTGATTGGCGGATTCAGATCGGCGTCATATGCATACAAAACATACAGGGTCATGGTCCGAGCTTTTATGGGGCCGCAACGGCTTGCGGTCGCTGGCGCTGGCGGGCGGCGTCGCGGTCCATGCCGTCAATGTGTACATCGTCACCACCATCCTGCCTTCCATCGTGGACGATATCGGAGGCCTTGAGTACTACGCCTGGAATACGACGCTCTTCGTCGTCGCGTCCATCCTGGGCTCCGCGCTTTCGCCCAAATTCCTGGATCAGTTCGGGCTGCGGCGCGCTTTCCTGTTGGCCATCGTGCTATTCGCGGCCGGCACGATAGGCTGCGCGCTGGCACCCGCCATGCCCTGGCTACTGGCGGCGCGTACGGTGCAGGGCCTGGGCGGCGGCTTGCTGCTGGGACTGAGCTATTCCGCCGTCCGCATGGTTTTCGACGAGCGCCTGTGGTCCAGGGCCATGGTTCTGGTTTCCAGCATGTGGGGCGTCGCCACGCTTGCCGGGCCGGCGATAGGCGGCATCTTTGCCCAGACGGGGCACTGGCGCCTGGCTTTCTGGGCGGTGGTGCCGATCGCGGCGATTCTGGCCGTGCTGGTGCGGACTCAACTGGCGCAGGGCAGGCAGCGTGGGAGCAAGCGGAGCCAGGCGCCGCTGGGCAGCATTTTCCTGCTGGCGCTTTCGGTTCTCGTGGTGTCGGTTGCCAGCCTGAGCGCCCAGCCGGCATGGAAGGCGGCGGGCATCGCGCTGGGATTGCTTATAGCCGTCTTGATCGCAAGAATCGATGGCCGTGCCCGTGTACGCCTGTTTCCGACGGGTTCCTATTCGGCCCATACGGCGCTGGGCAGTCTGTATGGCTGCATCTGCCTTTTGAGCATCGGGGTGACGACGGAAATCTACATCCCTTATTTCCTCCAGGTGATACACGGCAAAAGCCCGCTGGCGGCGGGATACTGGACGGCGCTGATGTCGGCGGGCTGGACGCTGGGGTCGTTCGTCAGTTCCGGCCGATCCACCGGTACAGCCAATCGCCTTATCGTTATCGGTCCTGTTGTGTCGGCCGCATCCCTGGCCGTGCTGGCCTGGATGATGCCCATGGCCGGCTTGTCGCAGCAAGGCGGCGCGAACGGGCTGATGGCTCCGTTGTTGGGTGTGGGCGTGGGCGTGGGACTGTGCTGGCCGAACATGCTGACCCGCGTGTTCAAGTCGGCGCCCGAGGGGCAGGAGAATATCGCCTCGGCGGCGATCACCACCTTGCAGCTTTATGCCATGGCCATGGGTGCGGCGCTGGCCGGGATGGTGACGAATGCGGCCGGATTCACCGAGCCGGGGGGTGTGCAGGGGGCGCGGCAGGCCGCGCTGGCCCTGTTTGCGGTCTTTGCTTGCGCGCCGGGGCTGGCGGCGCTGATGACGCGGGGAGCGCGCCGCGCCGGCTAAGCCCCCTTGCCTTACTTGGGCAGCCGGAAGAGTTCGGGATCGGGGCCGTCGCGGCCATCGGGCCGGTCGAGCGCGGCAATGGCGGCCATGTCGTCGGCATCGAGCGTGAAATCGAACACATGGAAGTTTTCCCGGATGCGGCTGGGTGTGACGGACTTGGGAATGACCATATTACCCAGTTGTGTATGCCAGCGGATCATGATCTGCGCGACGGACCGGCCGTGCTTTTTGGCGATGGCGGCCAGGGTGGGATCTTCCCATAGCTTGCCGCGGCCGAGCGGGCTCCAGGCCTCGGTGACGATGTCGTGCTCGGCGTGGAACTGGCGCAGCTCGGCTTGCTGGAAGTTGGGATGCAATTCGATCTGGTTCACCACCGGCAGCACGCCTGTCTTGTCCAGCAGCTTCTGCAGATGATTGATGTTGAAGTTCGATACGCCTATGGACTTCGCCCTGCCCTCGTCGCGCAGCTGGATCATGGTTTCCCATGCGTCGACGTAAAGCCCGTTCTTGGGAACGGGCCAGTGGATCAGGTAGAGGTCGACATAATCCAGGCCAAGCTTTTCCAGGCTTTCTTCGAATGCCGATTTGGAGAGGTCATGCCCGTGCCGGTCGTTCCAGAGCTTGGTGGTGACGAACAGGTCTTCGCGCTTGACATCGGACTGGGCGATGCCGCGGCCCACGCCTTCTTCGTTTCCATAGATGGCCGCCGTGTCGATGGACCGGTAGCCGATATCGAGCGCCGTTTTTACAGCGCTTGCGGCCACATCGTTTTCGACCTGCCAGACGCCCAGCCCCAGTTGGGGAGCGCTGCGGCCATCGTGAAACGTAACGGTGTTCTGAATTGTAGACATCGGGTGCCCCTCCGTAGACATCGCGTTCGTTGATTTGTTCTTTCGGCTAATCTAGCCGATTATACGGTTGTTGCGTTGCGGTAAAGCTTCATTTGGTTTCACGCCAGGTGCTATTCAGGAAAGATCAGGAGAAAGAAAATGAGTGTTCACAGCCAGGCCAAGAGGGTCAGCGTGCCCCAGTTGATGGCATGCAAGGGCCGCCAGAAAATAGCTGCCCTGACGGCTTATACGGCGCCGTTCGCCCGGCTGCTGGACGAAGCCCTGGACATGATCCTGATTGGGGACTCGACAGCCATGGTGGGCTACGGCCTGCCCGATACCCTGTCGATCACGGTGGATCAGCTGGCCGCCCATGCGGCGGCGGTGGTGCGCTCGACCAGCCATGCCTGCATTATCGTCGACATGCCTTTCGGCAGCTATCAGGAGTCACCGCAACAGGCTTTCGCCAATGCGGCACGGATGCTGGCCGCCAGCGGCGCCGACGGCATCAAGATGGAAGGGGGCGCCGCCATGGCGGAGACCACCCGCTTTCTGGTCGAGCGCGGCATTCCCGTACTGGCGCATGTGGGGCTGATGCCGCAGTACGTCAATACCATGGGAGGCTTCAAGGCACAGGGCATGACGGACGAATCGGCCGAGCGCATCCTGCGCGATGCGGTGGAGCATGAGCAGGCGGGCGCCTTCGCCGTCGTGCTGGAGGGCGTGGCCGAGGGACTGGGCCGGCGCATCACCGAAGCGCTGGCGGTGCCCACCATCGGAATCGGGGCCTCTCCAGCTTGCGACGGACAAATCCTGGTGACAGAAGACATCCTGGGCCTGAGCGGCGACCGGATTCCCAAATTCGCCAAACAATTCGCCGATGTCGGCGCGGTGGTGCGTTCGGCCGCGGAAAAATATGCCGCCGAGGTCAGGGAGGGAGGTTTCCCGGGACTGGAGCATTGCTTTGGTGTAAAGAAGTAAACAGCATGCCGATATTGCCATTCGGTTCTTGAATGGTTACATTTGGTAAATGTATAATTTGCATAGTGTCCGGTGCAATCGGGCCGTCCTTGTTTCTTCAGGCGTCCAATAATGGAAATCCGTCAACTCGAAGCCTTTGCCGCTGTGTATTCCGCAGGAAGCGTGACGGCCGCCGGGCGCTTGCTGGACCGGTCCCAGCCCATGGTAAGCCGGCAAATCCAGGACCTGGAGCAGGAACTCGGTTTCATGCTGTTCACGCGCACGCGGCCCCAGGTCACGTTGACCGAGCAAGGGCGCGAGTTCTACGAAGAGGTCCGCAACGTTCTGGCCGGCCTGCAGCAGCTGGACAGCCGCTCACGCGAAATAGCGCGCGGCCAAAGCCGCCCGTTGCGGGTCGCCGCAACGTATTCGCTGGGCTCCAGCCTGTTGCCCGCCACCATAGGATTGCTCGAGCGCAGCCGGCCCGTGTTTGAGTACAAGCTGTATATCGAAACCTTCCAGTCCGCCGACGTCGTCCAGGCCGTGGCCGACGGACAGGCCGACATCGGCGTGGTCAGCCTGCCCATCGACCTGGGGCGCTGCGAATTGCTGTGGTCCGGGCAGGCGCCTTGCGTATTGGCCTTGCCCGGCGATCACCCGCTGGCGGCCAACCCCGTGGTCCGCCTGGGCGAACTGGGCGACAACACGGTCATCACCATGTCGAACCGCACGGGCTTGCGGCACCGTCTTTCAACGGCGCTGCTGCACAACAATCCCACCGCCAAGCCCCGGCGCCAGATCGAAACCAGTTCGTCGCTGAGCGCCCTGATGATGGTGCGCGCCGGCGTGGGCCTGGCGCTGGTCGATCCGCTGACCGCCACCACCATGTCGCCCGAAGGCGTGGTGTTCCGCGGCATCGACCGGCATGTTCCCTATTTAATGGGTGTGATCAGGCATCGCGACCGGGCCTTGCCCGACGAGGGCTCCCGGCTGGTCCAGGCCATGTGGGATTACGCCAGCGCCAACGTACCCCGTTTCGTGGCGGGCGACCCCAGCGGGCTGCCCAAGGATGCCGATCCCTTTCAGCCCGAACCCGACCAGGATGCCGCCTGAGCCAGCCTTGGGCATGCCGCATCGTTTCATTTCCTCTACGTTCGTTCCCGCATGATGACTGATACCCCCTCTATTTCCCCTGTACAGGGGCTGGACGCGCTCGAGCAGCGCCTCGCACAGGATCTTGCCTGGCTGGACCTTCCCGCCAAGCCGTGGGTGCCGCAGGCATCGATGAACGGACAGGAACTGCTGGATGTCGCCATCGTCGGCGGCGGCATGGCGGGCCTGGCGGCGGCCGCCGCGCTGGGCCACAAAGGCATGCGGGCGCGGATTTTCGACGCTGCGCCGCAAGGGTTCGAAGGCCCCTGGGCGACCACGGCGCGCATGGAGACACTGCGTTCGCCCAAGCAGCTGACCGGTCCGGCACTGGGCTTCCCGGCGCTGACGTTCCGGGCCTGGTTCGAGGCGCAATTCGGCGCCGAGGAATGGAATCGCCTGGACAAGATTCCGCGCCTGCAATGGATGGATTACTTGCGCTGGTACCGCCGGGTGCTGGGCATCGATGTGCGCAACGAGCACCACGTGCTGGACATCATCCCCCATGCCGGCCATGTCGAACTGAGCATTTCCTCGCCCGCCGGTCCGTGCGTGGTAAACGCGCGCCGTGTCGTGCTGGCGACCGGCCGCGATGGCCTGGGCGGCGCGGCCATTCCGGATTTCGCCGCCGCGCTGCCGCGCCGGCTGTGGGCGCACTCGTCCGACGACATGGACTATGCGGCCTTGCGCGGCTTGCGGGTCGGGGTGGTGGGCGCCGGCGCATCGGCCATGGACAGTGCGGGAACGGCGCTGGAAAATGGGGCGGCCAGCGTCGACCTGCTCATACGCCGCCCCGACCTGCCGCGCATCAATAAAAGCAAAGGCGCGGGCAACCCCGGCTATACCCATGGATTCGTGGATTTGCCCGACGAATGGAAGTGGCGCTTGCGGCATTACATCAATGTGGAGCAGGTGCCGCCCCCGCGCGCCAGCGTCCTGCGCGTGTCGCGGCATGCGAACGCGCGTTTCAACCTGGGAGCTCCGGTGCTTCAGGTGCGTGAACACGGCGGCGAGCTGCGGGTCCTTACGCCGAAGAAGGAATTTGCGCTGGATTTCCTGATCCTGTCGACGGGCTTCGGCATCGATTGGCAGAACCGCCCGGAGTACGCCAGGATCGCCCCGCATTTGCGGATCTGGTCGGACCGCTATGCGCCGCAGGAAGGCGGCGACGACAAGGAATTGCGCGATTCGCCCGACCTGGGGCCGGTCTTCGAGTTCCAGGAAAAGAACCCCGGCGGCCTGCCCGGCTTGTCGCGCATCCACTGCTTTTGCTACCCTTCCACGCTGACGCACGGGACGGTCTCGGGCGATATTCCCGCCATCAGCGACGGAGCCGAACGCCTGTCCAAAGGCATTGCCAGCCTCTTGTACGTTGAAAACATCGACACGCACTTCGCCCAGTTGCGGGCTTATGACGAGCCGGAGATATTCGGCGATGAGTGGACGCCCGCATAGGCCGGCGCCCAACAGTTTCAGGAAGAAGTTATGAACGACAACTACCCTTCAACGACCGGCGCGAGGCCCGGTTCCACCGACGCGGTGGATGCGATCGTGGGCTTGACGCCGTCCGATCCCTTGTTCGCCATACGCCATGCGCGGCACAAGGTCGTGCATGCCACGCAGGGCAGCTACGAGCTGTTCTTCGATCCCTCGAGCCAGGGGCTGCCGATACAGGAGCGCCTTCTGGTGGCATGGCATGCGAGCCTCCTGTCCCGCTCCGACGCGTTGGCGCGGCACTATCGCGACGCCCTGGACCGGTATGCGTCCGACGCCGAAGCCATGGCCGCCATCGAAGGCGGGCGAGTCGACAGCCTGCCGCCATCGCGCTTGCGCGCCATGCTGATCTTCACCCGGAAATTGATCCTCAAGCCCGTCGAGGGCGACCAGGCAGCGCTCGAGCAACTGCGCGACGCCGGCATGGCGACCGCCGACATTGTGACCCTGGCGCAATTGGTGGCATTTCTGTCTTATCAAATCCGGCTGGTGGCCGGCCTTTCGGCCATGAAGGCATTGGAGTCCCTATGAGCACCATCATCAAAAACAAGGGATACACCAACGAAACGCTGGAGTGGAAGGCATGGCTGGACGTGGTCGATCCGGACAACTGCACGCCCGAGCAGACCGAGGTGCTGGAAATGAGCCATCCCAAGGCCAAGGTGTCCGACTACTATCTTTTCCTGGTGCACCAGCCGGCCATCCTGAAGCAGCGGTCCGAAGCGTTCAATGCCATCATGTACGCGCCCGGCGGCCTGGCCCGGGCCGATCGCGAACTCGGTTCGCTGGTGGTGTCGCGCATAAATGGCTGCGTGTATTGCGCATCGGTGCACGCCCAGCGTTTCGAGCAACTGGCCAAGCGGAACGACACCGTTGCACAGGTCTTCGACGAGCCGCGCGGCGCCGGCGTCAATGAGCGCGAAAAGGCCATCGTGCAATTTTCCATACGTTTGACCGAAGAGCCGGAAAACATAGGGCCGGACGATATTCAGGCGCTCAAGGACGCCGGGCTGGAGCAGGCCGAGATCCTGGATCTGCTGCACGCGGATGCCATCTTCGCATGGGCCAACCGGCTTATGCTGAACCTGGGCGAGCCGGTGTTTCCGCCGCCGCAAGCCTGACACGCCTGAAGCGGTCAATCGTCCAGCTGGCCCAGCATCTGGACGCCGGCATGCGCGCCGAAGCGCTCGCACGCCTTGTTCAGACGCTGGACCGCGAAGTCAAGAAATTGGGACGGCCGCTTCTGCAGCTCCGCTTCGGCCTGGGCCAGGCGCAGGTCCTTGCGCAACAGGCCCAGGGTAAAGGTGATTTCGCCGCCGCCGGCCATCATGCGCTCGGCATACGAATTGAACAGCAGGCCCGAGGCCGTGCCGGCGCCGAGCGCGCCGGTGAGCAATTCGGTATCGAAGTGGCTGCCGCGAGCCAGTGCCATGCCATTGGCCAGGCCAAGGAAAGTGCCCGCGATGATGGTCTGATTGACCAGCTTCATGCGGTAGCCCGAACCGGCCGCACCGCAGTGGACGGCGCGCTGGCCCAGTTGCGCAAGCAAGGCCGCGCCGCGCTGGATGTCGGCGGCGTCGCCGCCTACGAAGTGGGTCAGCGTGCCTTTGGCCGCGCCCGCCACGCCGCCGGTGACGGGCGCATCCAGGAAGCGGGCGCCCCGCCGGTCCAGCGCCTGCCGGATATCGGCCGCGACCCAAGGCGCCGCCGTGGTCATGTCGATAAACAGGGTATCGGGCTGTATTCCTTGCGCCATGTCGCGGTAAACGCTTTCGACATCGCGCGTTTCCCCCAGAATGGTAAAGACCGTGCGCGATCGTTGGGCCAGTTCGATGAGGTCGGTGGCGATCTTGGCGCCTTGCTGGCGCAGGGCCAGGGTTTGTTGCGGATTGCGCGCCCAGATGTGCAGGGAATGTCCGGCATGCAGTAGACGCTCGGCCATGGGCAGGCCCATTTTTCCCAAGCCTATCCATCCGATAGTCTCTTGCATGCTGGCTCCTTGCGTGTGTGCCCGCCCATCCCAGGCCGGCAAACCATTGTAGTGGGCGCTACGGCTTCCGCCAATGGGTATGCCTACTGCAGCCGGATATCCGCTCCGGAAACCACGCCGCGCCATTTCTTCAGGGAAGCGGCCAGCATGTCGTCCAGCTCTTGCGGAGAACCGCCCAGCACGATGGCGCCCATGTCGGCCAGTTTCTGTTTCAGGACCGGATCGCTCAGCGCGTCGTTCAGCGCCTCGTTGGCGCGTCCGATGATTTGCGGCGGCGTGCCTTTGGGCGCCAGCAGGGCGAGCCAATGCGAGGACAGCAGGCGGGGATGGCCCTGCTCGGCCATGGTCGGCACATCGGGCAGGGCGCTGGAGCGCGCCCTGGACATGATGCCCAGCGCCCGGACCTTACCGGCCTTGATCTGGCCATGAATGCCGGGAACCAGCTGGAACATTGACTGAATTTCGCCTGAAATCAGGTTGTTGGTGGCAAGTTCCGGTGAGCTGTAGGGCACATGAACCATATTGGCCTCGATGTCGTTCATGTAAAGCTGGCCGGCCAGATGCGTGGAGCTGCCATGGCCGTTGGATCCGAAGTTGACCTCGCCAGGATGGGCCTTGACGTAGTCGTCGAACTCGGCAAGGCTGTGTACGGGCAAGTCGCTGTTGACGACCAGGATATGGGGCATGTCCGCGATCAGTCCGATTGCCTGAAAGCTTTCTTGCGGGTCGAAGGGAAGCCCCCTGAAAATGCTGGGATTCACCGCCAGTGTGTTGGATCCCGACAGCAACAGCCGCGTTCCGTCGGCAGGCGCCGAAGCCACCATGCCGGCGCCGGCATTGCCGTTCGTGCCGTACTGGTTCGACACGGTGAACCCGCCGCCCGGCCTGCCGCCGCTCAACCGCTCAGCGACCAGGCGGGCGATGGCATCGTCGATGCTGCCCACCGGCGCCGTCACCACCAGCTGCACCATTTGATCGGCCGGTGGCCAGGTGTCTTGCGCCAGGGCCGTGGCGGCCAGCGCGAAGGCCAATGCGGCGGCTCCGGCCAAACGGGTACAGATTCTACGCATGGTGTGGTTCATACAAGGCAGTTGATGCCGATGCTTGCAGGAATTCGGATACAGAAGTTTACTTTAATGCGCCGGCGGTGTGAGCTAGAACAGATAGGGTTCAATTTCCCTGTAGTTGTCGATGACCAGTTGCTGGGCCTCCGGCTTGACGGACTGCTTATAGGGATCGATATCGAACGCCTGCAGGACATATACGACCTGGGAGGCCCGCGTAGGCACGTCCAGACGGCCGCCGGTCATGCCGTAGTCATGAGCGATGATCTCTTTCTGTACGGGACTGAGCCGGGTATCGGGCGCCAGCCGAATGATGATCTTCCTGTTCCACAGCTCATCGTCCGCTTTGCCGTTGGGCGAATCGCCTATGATTTCAGGCTGGCCCCGAAATCGGCTGAGGACGAAATCGCGGTAGCCCCGGTTTTTCTCGCAATAGGCCCGGACGTGCCAGCGCAGCGATGTACAGACCAGCGTGTGCGGCGCGATGACGCGCGTCTCCGCAACAGGCGAAGTCAATGATATGTAGCTTATTTCGACACGTTTCTGCTCTCTTGCCGCCTGGACCAATGGGCGCAGCACCGTGGGATGAATGTTGCGCAGGGGGACGTGCAGGATCTCGGTATTGGTGGACTCAAGGTTGAGCGCTTCGAAAGTATGGCTGATATCCTTGTTCCGTCCGAGGATGTGCAGATACTCGTCCGCGTTCCCCGTTGTCAGCCGGGGCCGGAAATCCGCCGTGGGCTTGTAGCCTTTCAGGTGGCGGTCGTACTCCAGGTTGCCGGGCGCCACATCCCTAAGGTAGCCGTTGATGTCCTTCGAGGCTTGCTGGCGCCCTATGCCCAGGCTATGGCACAAATGATTGGTGGTCAGCCGCCCCTCCCATTGGGCGATGATTTCGATCAAGCGATAGCGCAGCAGAAGGTCCCAGCGCAGCGGCCAGGGCGATTTTTTCTTGCTCATGAGTCTGCCTGAAAAGTGGACGTATATATGTATACAGTATGGATATGTAATCAATGGCGACATACTATACCTTCAATCCGGATAGAGATTGAAAAGAGATTGAGTCGAACAACGCGATGGCGCACAGCGGCATCGCCATAAGGAAAAAGGTATGGATCAACTACTCATGGGCACGGACGGCATATGGCTGCTGGCGCTTGCCGTCGCGGCCGGCTTCATCACGGCGGCTGCGTATTACCGGCGCATTCTTGCGCAGGCCCGCGCCGGCATGGACGACCTCCGCAATCTGGCCAAGCAGCGCGGCGAGATGCTGACCGAGCTGCGCGTGGAGCTGGATCAGGCCAAGAACCAGGCAATAGGCGTGGAGGCGGAGAAAGTGCATATCGACCGCCAGCTTGCGCGCAGCGAATCGACCGTGCAGAACTTGCAGGAGCGTCTGGAAGAGGCGCGCTTGAGCGTGACCGTCAAGGACGCCGACTATCAGCTTCTGGCGCAGCGCCACGCTCAACTGGACAAGGAGCTGGCGGAATTGCGGGTGGTCCATGCCGAAAGGCAGGCCAGCTTCCAGGAAATGAAAGCCGGCTTCGAGCATTCCCGCGCCCAGCTGAAGACCGAATTCCAGAACCTGGCCAATCAGATACTGGAGGAAAAGGGCAGGACGTTCGCGCAGACCAGCCAGAGCTCCCTGGATGCCCTGCTCAAGCCTTTTCGCGAACAGATCGATGGCTTCCAGCAGCGCGTGAACCAGGTCCACGATGAAACCCTGCGCGGCAATGTGTCGCTGGGCTCGGAGATCAGGCGTGTACTGGAAGTCGGCCTGAAGATAAGCGCCGAGGCCAATACCCTGGCCACCGCGCTCAAGGGCGACAAGAAAGCCACCGGCAACTGGGGCGAAGTGCAGTTGGAACGCGCCCTGCAATTGGCCGGTCTGGCCAAGGGCGACCATTACGAATCGCAGCCCCGCTTCAAGGACGGGCAGGGCAACAATCGCCAGCCCGATTTCGTGGTCAAGCTGCCCGACCAGAAGCATATTGTCATCGACAGCAAGGTGTCGCTGGTGGACTACGACCGCGCCATCGCCGCCGAGACCGATGCCCAGCTGCGGGATGCGCTGGATGCCCACGTCAAGGCCGTGCGCAATCATATCGACGACCTGGCAAGAAAGGACTACAGCAACCTGATCGGTATGCGTAGCCCCAGTTTCGTCCTGATGTTCATGCCCATCGAGCCGGCCTACATCGAAGCGATGAAGCACAACAGGGATCTGTTCGACTATGGCTATCAGCGCAATGTCGTGCTGGTGTCGCACACCACCTTGATGCCCATACTGAAGACGGTGGCCAACCTGTGGATGGTGGCGCGCAGCAACGAGCAGGCGCACGAGCTCAGCGCTCGCGCCGGCGAGATCTACAACCAGGTCGTGGTCGTGGCCGAGCGCCTGAAGAAGCTGGGCGAAACCCTGGACACCGTCAGCCGGCACTACAACAGCACGGTCACGGCCGTGGCCGGTCAGCAGGGCCTGTACGGCAAGGCATCGCGCTTCGGCGAGCTGTCGTCCAAGGCCAACCGGACCATGCCGGCACTGGCGCCGCTGCACGCGGATTTCGAGGGCGAAAAGCTGGAATTGATTGCCAGCGAGGCGGTGAGGGTGTCCGATCAGCCCGAGGATGAAACCGAGGCGAGCCGGGACTGACATGGCAAACCCGTGCATGGCGCCTTACGCGTTAAGCTAAGGGTTTCCAAAACATCAGGACCGCGAACCGTATGACTTCCGACAGCAAGACACCGCTACTCATCAACAATCCATTCCTGGAATGGATGGGCGTCACTCTGGTGGAGTGGTCGCCCGGCTATGCCGAGATGCACCTGCCGATGTCGACCCGGCTGGGGAACCGCACGGGGCGGGTGCATGGCGGGGTCATCTGCACGCTGCTGGATTCGGTGTCGGGCTACAGCGGCTTGTATGCCGAACCCGGCGAGCCGCCGCTGCGCAGCCTGACCCTGTCGCTGACCACCAACTTCATCGGCAGCGGCGAGGGGGACGTCCTGGTCGCCAAGGGCTATACGGAGCGCAAGGGGCGCAGCGTGTTCTTCACCCGCGCCGAGGTCCTGCTGGACAATGACCTGCTGATGGCGACCGCCGTAGGGACGTTCAAGTATTCCCAGGCCAGGTAAGGAACGGCTCGGGGCCATCCCGCTCTCTGGAAATCCAGGCCTTGCGACATGCCTGAGCTATATATCAGATGATGGCTTGCAGGCCTTTGTCGCAATGACCAGGGTGCAACGATTCCAGTGCTGAAGCCATAAAAAAAAGCAACCCCGGTGGGGTTGCTCGTTTGGTCGTTTCGGCTGCTTTATTGCACCGTCACGCCGGCGGTCTTCACGACTTCGGCCCATTTCGTCCGATTGTCGTGCACCGTCTGGCGAAATTTTTCCGGGGAGGACGTGTGTATGGTGTTCCCCGTGGAGGTCAGGCGCTTGGCCACATCGGGATCCTGCAAGGCCTGGGTGGCGGCGGCATTGATTTTCTGCACCAGCGCCGGATCCATGCCCTTGGGTCCGAAAAGCCCGAACCAGATATAGCTGTCGAAGCCCGGTATGGCTTTTTCGGCAATGGCCGGCACTTCCTTCACGACATCGATCCGCTTGGCCGTCGAAACGCCCAGCAAACGCACCGTGCCAGCCTTGTACTGGCCCAGAACCGTTTGCACCTGGTTGAAGATGCAGCAGGTTTCGCCCTTGACCACCGATTGCAGCGCTTCGGGGCCGCCCTTGTACGGTACGTGCACCATCTGCAGTCCGGCGCGGGCATTGAACTCTTCGAATGCCAGCTGTGTTCCAGTGCCCACCCCGGTGGATGCGAAATAGTATTTATTGGGGTTGGCCTTGACCTCGGCGATGAAGTCTTCGACGGTGCTCACATCGATGACCTTGGGATTGATGGTCAGCACGTTGGATACGTCGATCAGCGGCGCGATGGGCGTGAAGTCTTCTTCGACGTCGAACGGCAATTCTTTATAAATTGCAGGGTTGATGCCATGGGTGGCGGCGGTGCCCAGCAGAATGGTGTAGCCGTCGGGCTTGGCGCGTGCTACCGCTGCCGAGGCGAGGTTGCCGCCCGCTCCCGAACGGTAATCGATGACGACGGGCACGCCCAAGGCTTGCTGCAAGGGCTCCTGGATGCTGCGGGCAATGACGTCGACACCCGATCCGGCGGGGAATCCCATCAGCATGGTTATGGGATGTTCGGGCCATTCGCTGGCTTGGCTGGGGGCGGCCAAGAGCAGTGCGGCACTCAGTGCGGCGCTTTTAAGCAACGCGGGCAGGGGGCGAAATAGAGGTCGTATCGAGGCAGTCATGCTGTATGGAGTTGTCAGGGGTAAACCAGTAAATTACCAGCCGTCGTATAAAACTACTACGACGTATAAGAAACTTATATATAACTTACGGATATAAGCAGGGCAGCGTATGATTTTCCAATTGACTGCAAGTGGAGCATGAGCACATGGATGACATTCGGTTGATGCGGCCCGGCCTTTCCATGGGCTTGCTGATTTTTGCCATGGCGGCCATCCTGGTGGTGGTGGATTTTTATGCGCGGCTGGTGGTGGACAATCCCCAACTGGTGGGCGCATTGCGCTGGGGCTCCCTGGCTGCGCTGGCCACGGCGCTGGGAACATTGCCGGTGGTTTTTTCCATTCCGTTTTCCCAACGTGCGAACGACGCCATGTTGGGTTTCGGCGCGGGCGTGATGCTGGCGGCAAGCTCTTTTTCGCTGATCATTCCCGCCTTGAATGTGGCAAGGGAACAAGGTTCGGGTCCATGGGGAGCGGGCGCCATCGTGGGCGGCGGCATCATATTGGGAGCCGCGCTGCTGCTTCTTATCGACCGTTCGGTTCCGCATGAGCATTTCGTGAAGGGGGTCGAGGGCTCGCGCGCCCGGAAGATGAAACGGGTCTGGCTCTTCGTGCTGGCCATCTGCCTGCATAATTTTCCGGAAGGGCTGGCCATAGGGGTGGGCTTCGCGGGCCCGGACGACATTGGCGCGCGGGCTCTGGCAATGGGCATTTCCATTCAGGACGTGCCCGAAGGCCTGGTCGTGGCCCTGGCGCTCAGCAGCGTGGGCTACGGGCGCGCCATCGCGGTGGGCGTGGCCGTGTTCTCGGGCCTGATCGAGCCCCTGGCCGCCGTCCTGGGTGTGGCCGTCATCGGGATATCGGCGGCGCTCCTGCCTTGGGGACTGGCCGCCGCCGCGGGGGCGATGTTGTTCGTGATCAGCCACGAGATCATTCCGGAATCGCACCGGCAGGGGCACGAGTCACACGCTACGCTGGGGCTCATTCTGGGGTTCGTATTGATGATGCTGCTCGATACGGCGCTGGCCTGAACCGACGGCCGTCACGGCATATAACTTGCTCTCTTCTCCTCCAGGCGGCGTCGCGGCGCGCGGCGTTTTTCTTCTTGGATTTCAATGGAGGGCGATATGTCCAGATGCGATGCCTGCGGGAATGAATACGATAAGTCGTTCCAGGTTATGGCGGCCGGTAAAACCTACACATTCGACAGTTACGAATGTGCCATCCACAAGCTTGCGCCCACATGCTCGCACTGCGGCGTGAAAATCATCGGCCATGGCCTGGAAAAGGACGGCGCCATGTTCTGCTGCAAGCACTGTGCGGAGCAGCAGGGTGTTACGCAGTTGCGCGACCGCGTGTAAGCGTGGGTCTCAATTGAACGGGAGACTTGAACGGGAGACGAAAATGCAACAGCTTAAAGATGTGATGAGTCACGATGTAAAGGTCGTGTTTCCCGACGCGACGATCAAGGATGCGGCAAGGCAAATGCGGGACGGCGACTTCGGCCTGCTGCCCGTCGGTGAAAACGACCGCATGATAGGCACGATATCCGATCGGGATATCGCCATCAGGGCCGTGGCCGACGGCAGGAGTCCGGACACGAAAGTGCGCGATGTCATGTCCGAGGACGTGCTGTGGGCCTACGAAAGCGACTCGGTCGAGAAAGCATGCCAGATCATGAGCGAGAATCAGATCCGGCGCCTGCCCATCGTCAATGCGGACAAGCGGCTGGTGGGCATTGTGGCGCTGGGCGATGTGGCTGTGGACGGAGCGGGAAGCGAACCGGCCAGGAAGGCTCTGTCCGGAATCTCGCAGCCCGGCTGAGCCTTGCGCGGGCGGGCTTCAGGCCTCAGGATTGAGCCACTGTGCGATGGGCGCAGGGCGGGCGAAAAAATAGCCCTGCATGGCATCGCACTCGAGAGCGGCCAGGAAGTCGGCCTGTTCCCGGGTCTCCACTCCTTCGGCCACCACGCGCAGCCCAAGCTGCTTGGCCATGGCCAGTATCAGCCTGACGATGGCTGAATTGTCGGGATCGCTCGGCACATCGTGTATGAAGCTCTTGTCTATCTTCAGTTCGTACAAGGGCAGGCGCTTCAGATAGGTAAGATTGGAGTAGCCGGTTCCGAAGTCGTCTATCGAAAAGCGGATGCCAAGGTCGGAAAGCTCCCCCATGCGGTCGATGGCGCCCTGCAAGTCCTCGATCAGTATGCCTTCGGTGACTTCAAAGATAAGGCGATGCGCCGGCGCACCCGATTCCAGCACGATTTCTCGCACACGGCTCACGAAGTCGTGCTGGCGGAACTGGCGGGGGCTTACGTTGATGGAGAGCGGATAGTGCTTGCCCGATTGATCCAGCCGCAGCAGGGTGTCGCAGGCCTGCTGCAGCGTCCAGTCGCCCAGTCGCAGGATGACGCCGGTTTCCTCGGCAACCGGAATGAAGCGGGATGGGGAAATCTTGCCGCGCTCGGGGTGTTCCCAGCGTATCAACAACTCGACGCCGGCGATCTCCCCATCCAGTCCGTATTGCGCCTGCGCATGCATGCCCAGCTGTTCGCTTCCTATGGCCAGCGACAAATCATGTTCCAGCGCCAGCCTCTCCTCGATTTCGGTCTGCATGCTGGTTTCATAGAAGGCGACCCGGTTGCGTCCCGATTCCTTGGCGCGATACATGGCTGTATCCGCTTCGCGCAACACATCGTCGGTGGACTTGCCGTCGGGGCGTAAAAGGGTGACGCCGATGCTGCCGCCGGAAAAATAAGGTTGCCCTTCGATGATCAGGGGATGTTCGAGCGCCGCCCGCACGCTTTCGGCGATGGTCATGGCGATACGGGCGCTTTCATCCTGGCTGCGGCCGAAATGATCGAGCAGGATGACGAATTCATCGCCGCCTATGCGGGCGACCGTATCGACGCCGCGCACCATGTCTTTCAGGCGTTGGGCGACTCCGCACAGCACGGCGTCGCCGATGACATGCCCCCTTGCGTCATTGATGCGCTTGAAATTGTCCAGATCGACGAACAGCACGGCGCCTATGCCGGCGCCGCCGCGCACGGCGTCAAGCGCATGGCCCATGCGCTCCAGCAGCAGGCGTCGGTTGGGCAGCTCGGTCAGCGGGTCATAGTAGGCCAGCCGGTGCGCGGCGGCCTGTGCCAGCTTGTGGTCGGTGATGTTGGTGGAGATGCCGCACAGCGCTTCGATCTTGCCCCGCCTGTCGCGCAACGGAATCTTGATCGAAAGGAAAGTCTCGGCGGCTTGGCCCCCCGGCTTGGAAACCTGTTCTTCCAGCGCCACCCGTTCGCCGTTGTTGATGACGCGCAAATCGTTCTGGCGTATCTGGGCCAGTTCGCCTCCGTCGAGGAATTCATCGTCGCGGCGCTCGATCAGGTCGGGTCCGTGCAGGCCGAAGAACTCGCACAGCGTATGGTTTCCGTAGCGATACTTCAGTTGCCGGTCCTTGATGTAGATATGGGCGTCAACGCTGTCCAGGATGGTGTTTAGCCGGTTCTCGCTGGCCCTCAGGTGCCGCGTTTGCCGGTGAACCTGTGCCTTGAACAAGGCGGCCAGGCCCAGCGCCACGATCAGCAGCAGCCCCAGGGACGATATGGCCCACCAGAACGACGAGGGGACGGCCGCGGGCGGCCTGGCCTGGCCCCAGCGCTGGAGGATGCCGAAGTAGACCGACTCGGGATTGTTCTGCCATTCGGCCAGGTTCCGGTCCACGGCGTCCAGCAAATCCAGGTTCCTGCCTTTCTTCGTGGCGTAGAACAGCTGGGACGGCTGGAACATGAGCGGCGTGGCGAACAGGCCCGACTCAGCCGCGTGCAGTTCCCCGTAATAGTAATTGGCCGCCACGGCGTCGGCCTGATTGTCGGCGACCATCGCGAAGCCTTCCTTCAGGTCGCTGACGCTGATGAGCCGGGCCCGGATCCCGAAGCTGTTCGCCAGCGAGGCGACATAGTCGCCCTGCACGGAGCCGGCCAAAGACACGATGCGCTTGCCTTGCAGGTCGAGCACCGAGGTAATGCGTTCGTCCTGGCCCTGGTACATTTGCGACCAGCTATGCAGGGACGGGATCTTGTGGAAGTCGTAGAGTTCGCGGCGGTCGACGGAGCCGGGCACGTCCGGCATGAGGTCGATGCGGCCTTCCCGCAAGTCCTCCAGGCAATCCCGCCATTCGCAGGGGACCGCGGTCAGTGTCCATTTTTCGGTATTGGCGATGGCGACCAGCAGTTCGCCCAGAATGCCGCTGGGTTGGCCCTTGTCCATGTGAAGCTCGGGCGCGTTCTCGAAAATGCCGACCCGGACCTGGCGCTGCTGCGCGTGAGCCGGCGAACTGCCCAGCGTGAAGCCCATGAGAAGAATCGCTGCGTTGTGAAGCGTCCACCGCCAGAGGCACTGCGATCCAGCGTTCATAAGTAACTCGTGCTCGGTGGTAAGTGAAGCGAAACCATGGCTTTGCGACGGGTTGATGAAACAAATCGACAGTTCATGTCAACGCCTGTTGCATCGTAGAAGCGCATGCCTGATTCGTCAAGCATGCATACGGGTTATGTGAACGGCGGTCTTTTTTGCCTGCACGAGGTACAGCAGGCCTCAAACTAGGGCAAACCCCGATAAAAACATTTGTTTTAAATTTCTCAGTCGCTGTAGCATATGTTTTTTCAGCATTAAGCCCCGCGTCAGGCGATGACATCGTTGCTCACCACCCCCCAGGAGCGCCTTCTGGCGATATTCGCGCAGCTTACGCCCGAGCTGCAGCGGGCGGCGCGCTGGGTCAGCGGTCATCCGGCTGAAGTGGGGTTGTGGTCCATGCGGCGACAGGCCCAGGCTTTGTCGGTCTCGCCCGCCACCATGCTGCGCCTGGCCCGGGCGGCAGGCTATGCAAGCTACGACAGCTTCCGCGCGCCCTTCCAGCAGGCCTTGGCCAGCGGGGGCTATGGCTTGCGCCAGCGGGCGGCCAAGCTGCAGGCCTCCGGAAACCATAGGGGGATACTGCCGGCGCACGATGTGCTGGCCGGCTTGCAGGGCCGCGCGGTGCAGTCGGCCTGTTCGCTGAACACGCCCGCCCAGTTCGATGCCGCTGTCCAGGCCATGATCAAGGCCAGGCTGGTGGGCTTCCTGGGGTCGCGCTCCAGCTTCGGCACCGCATTCCAGATGCGCTATGCCTATCAACTGGTCCAGCGCAACGGCGTGCTGCTCGACGGGTCGGGCGGCACGCTGGATGAACAGGCGGAGATGCTGGGCCAGGGCGATGTGCTGATCGCCATCGGGCAGGCTCCGTATTCGACGCCCACGGTGCGGGTGGCGCGCGAAGCGGCGCGCAGGGGGGTGGAGCTTATCGCATTGACCGACGGCGCGCTGTCGCCGCTGGCCCTGAAGGCGGCGCATGTTTTGTTGTTTCAGTCGGAATCGAGCGCGGGAGCGGGTTCGCGCAAGGGCCCGGGTTCTTTTTTTCACACCATGGCAGGGCCTTTGGCCTTGGCCGAGCACCTGATTGCCCGCTTCGCCGCACGGGGCGGCAAGGCGGTGCTCAATCGCCTGGACGAAGTCGAAGTGCGCTTGCGCGATGAACTGGCTTATTGGACGCCGCGAGGCAGCAGCCAGTGAAAGCGCATGCGTGGCGGCGTAAGGATTCGTTGTCAGCGTTGCGGCGCCTGCCGACGCTGCCAAGTGTTATCGCGGGTACTTGCACACCTTGGCAAGTGCCTGCGCAGTGACCGGTCATCAGCCGGAAATAAAACAGTGGGGAAACCCCAAGGAGATCGACATGCAGACGTTTTTAGCATCCTCTTTCAGCAAGCGACTGGCGATGACGGCCGGCGCGGCGGCCATGTTCGCGGCGCTGGCATCCCCCTTGCCGGCGGTTGCGCAGCAAAAGTTCGTCAGCATCGGCACAGGCGGAGTGACCGGTGTTTACTATGCGGCCGGCGGCGCCATCTGCCGCCTGGTAAACAAGGATCGCGCCAAGCACGGCGTGCGCTGCTCGGTGGAGTCCACCGGCGGATCGGTGTTCAACGTGAACACCATCAAGGCGGGCGAACTGGACCTGGGCGTGGTGCAGTCCGACGTGGGCTTCAATGCCTATAACGGCGAAGGCCAGTTCAAGGATGCGGGCGCCTACAAGAAGCTGCGTTCGGTGTTCTCCATTCACCCCGAGCCATTCACCTACGTGGTCCGCAAGGACGCCAACATCAAGTCTTTCGACGACCTGAAAGGCAAGCGCTTCAACGTCGGCAATCCGGGCTCGGGCACGCGCGCCTCCATGGAGCAGTTCCTGAAGGCCAAGGGCGTCGACCTGAGCTACTTCTCGCTGGCCTCCGAGCTTCGTCCCGACGAGCATGGCCCGGCCCTGTGCGATGGCAAGATCGATGGCTTCATGTACGGCGTGGGCCACCCCTCGGCGAACATCCAGGATCCAACCACCACCTGCGGCGCGCAACTGATGTCGCTGACCGGCCCGGTGGTCGACAAGCTGGTGGCGGACAATCCCTACTATGCCAAGGCGACCATTCCCGCCGGCCTGTATCCGAACAATCCGCAAGAAACCAATACCTACGGTGTGCTGGCCACTTTCGTGACCTCGTCCGATGTTCCGGAAGAAACGGTGTACCTGATCGTGAAGGCGGTGTTCGACAACTTCGAGGACTTCAAGAAGCTGCATCCGGCCTTTGGGCATCTGGTCGCCAAGGACATGGTCAAGAACGGCCTGTCCGCTCCGCTGCACCCGGGCGCGGAAAAGTACTTCAAGGAAAAAGGCTTGCTGTAAGCCGGCGATGCGCCCCTGGCGGGTGCATCGATAGAATAACGCAGGACCGGGCGGCCACAAGCCGCCCGTATAGGTATGACAGTCCAGGCGCCGTACCGGCACGTTGTTTGCCTGACGGAACATAATAGGAATCAAGCATGGGTACGACATCCCCGCCGTCCGCTGCCGCGCAGCAGACCAATGCCAATCTGGAACAACTGGTCGCCGACGTCGATCGCGGCGGACGCAACGTAGGCGGAATAACCGGAGCGGTCCTCTTCTGCGGCGCCATTGCCTGGTCCCTGTTCCAGCTATGGTATGCCTCGCCGCTGCCATTCGCGTTCAACTTCGGCATCTTCAATGATACCGAGGCCCGCGCGCTGCACCTGGGCATCGCCATGTTTCTGGGCTATCTGGCCTATCCGGCGCGCAAGAGCTCTCCGCGCGACAGTATGCCCTGGTTCGACTGGGTCTTCGCGCTGATCGCCGGTTTTTGCGGCGCGTATCTGTTCCTGTTCTACAAAGAGCTGGCCACCCGTCCGGGCATACCCACGACCATGGACATCGTGGTGGCATCCGCGGGGCTGCTGCTCCTGCTGGAGGTGACGCGGCGCGCGCTGGGCGCGCCCATGGCGGTGCTGGGCGCGGTCTTCGTCATGTATTCATTCCTTGGGCCCTGGCTGCCCGACGCGCTGGCGCATCGCGGCGCCTCCATCGAGCGGCTGGTGTCGCACATGTGGCTCACGACCGAAGGCGTCTACGGGGTGGCGCTGGGCGTATCGGTTTCCTATATTTTCATTTTCGTCCTGCTCGGCTCGCTGCTTGACCGCTGCGGCGCCGGCAATTACATGATGCAGGTGTCGTTCGCGCTGCTGGGCCATCTGCGCGGCGGTCCGGCCAAGGTGGCGGTGGTGTCCTCGGCGGTGAACGGCATTGTTTCGGCTTCCTCGGTGGCCAACGTGGTGACCGGCGGCATATTCACCATTCCGCTCATGAAGAAGGCGGGCTACGGCGGCATACGCGCCGGCGCCATCGAGACCGCCTCGTCGGTCAACGGGCAGATCATGCCGCCCGTCATGGGCGCGGCGGCCTTCCTGATGATCGAATACGTGGGCATACCGTATACCGACATCATCCGGCACGCGCTGCTGCCAGCCAGCATTTCCTATATTGCCTTGTTCTACATCGTCCACCTCGAAGCATTGCAGCTGGGCATACAGCCGATGATGTCGGCGGGCAAGCCCCGCACTGTGCTGCAGAAGCTGGCCGGCTGGGGCATGGGGATCGCGGGCTCGCTGGTGGTCATGGGCCTTGTCTACTGGATAGGCGTGGGCGTGCAGGCGGTGGCCGGCGGCGCGGCCATCTGGATATTGTGCGCCATGCTGGTGGCGCTGTATCTGTGGCTGCTGCGGATATCGGCATCGCATCCCGACCTGCCCACGGAAATCAGCATCACCAATCCCACGCGTCCCGAAGCCTGGCCCACGGTGCGTGCAGGCCTTTATTTCCTTATTCCCATCGGCATCCTGGTGTGGTGCCTGTCGGTCGAGCAGTTGTCGGCCGGCCTGTCGGCGTTCTGGGCCGTGGTGTCCATGGTGATCCAGATGCTGACGCAGCGGCCGCTGATCGCCTGGTTCCGCAAGCAGGAAGTCCTGGAGCCCACGCGGCTGGGCCTGTCCGAAACCGTGAACGGCCTGCAGGAAGGCGCGCGCAACATGATAGGCATCGCCATCGCCTGCGGTACGGCCGGGCTGATCGTCGGCGCGATCACCTTGACCGGCCTCGGCCTGCGCATGACGGCCTTCGTGGAGATGATCTCGATGGGCAGCGTGCTGGCCATGCTGTTCTTCACGGCGGCGGTCTGCCTGGTGCTGGGGCTGGGCATGCCCACGACCGCCAATTACATCCTGATGGCGACGCTGATGGCGCCGGTGGTGGTGGAGCTGGGCGCGCAGAACGGCTTGGTGATTCCCCTGATCGCCGTGCACATGTTCGTGTTCTATTACGGCATCATGGCCGACATCACGCCGCCGGTGGGCCTGGCCACCTTTGCCGCGGCCGCCATTTCGGGCGAAGACCCCATCAAGACGGGCGTCCAGGGTGTAACCTATGCCATGCGCACCGCCGTGCTGCCCTTCATGTTCATATTCAATCCCTTGTTGCTGCTGATCGACGTGAATGGCTGGGGTGAACTGATATTGGTGGTAGGGGGCGCTACTCTGGCTTCCCTGACGTTCGCGGCGGCCACCATGAAATGGATGCGCGTCAAGGCCACCTGGATGGAAGTGGTCCTGTTGCTGCTGGTCACTTTCATGCTGTTCCGGCCCGACTATTTCATGGACCACCTGGCGTCCAAGTATGAAAGCCGGCCGCCGGCCGAATTGCTGAAGACAGCGGCGAATATGCCGGAGAAGGGCCGCCTGGTGGCGGTGCTCAAGGGCATGAACCTGGAGGGCGATGAACTCCAGAAGACCGTGGCCGTGCCCTTGCCCGCCTTGCCGGAGGGCAGCACCGCGACCGGCGATTCGGCCGGATTGCAGCGCCTGTCGGCGGCCGGCCTGACCGTCATGGCCATGGGCGACCAGGCCCAGATCGCGGCGGTCCGCTTCGGCAGCCAGGCGCGCCGCGCCGGATGGGAGCAGGGCTGGGATGTGGCGGAAATCAAGATCCCCAATCCGGCCCGCCCGTCGGAGTTCTGGATATACATACCGGCCTCGCTGATCCTGTCATTGATATGGATGCGACAGGGAGCCAGGCTGCGGCGCGAAGGGCTGACGGCCGCGGCCGCCTGAACGTCCTTGCGGCATTGAAAAGCCAGGCGACGCGGGTTGCCTGGCTTTTTTTTCCTTTCGGGCTTGCAGTATATTGACGGCTGAAGCAGGTTCTTTCATTCGGTTCGACCCGGGATTGTTTTTATGCGGAACTCCTTTCTAGATCATGTTCAAGGCCAGATACGGCAATTGCGCGCCGATGGGTTCTACAAGGCCGAGCGCGTCCTGGACGGCCCGCAAGCTGCACAGATACACCTGGCCGGCGGCGATTATGTGTTGAATTTCTGCGCCAACAATTACCTGGGCCTGGCCAACGACAGGCGCCTTGTCGAAGCGGCCAGGCAGGGCCTTGAAACGGCGGGTTTCGGGCTGGCGTCCGTGCGGTTCATATGCGGAACGCAAGCCGGCCACAAGCAATTGGAGCAGGCGCTGGCGCGCTTCCTGAAAATGGGCGATGCCATCTTGTATTCCAGCTGCTTCGATGCCAACGGCGGCCTGTTCGAAGTGCTGCTCGACGAAAACGACGCGGTGATCAGCGATGCGCTGAACCATGCCAGCATCATCGATGGGATACGGCTGTGCAAGGCCCGGCGCTATCGCTATGCCAACAACGACATGGCCGACCTGCGGGCTCAGTTGCAGGCCGCGGATGCGGCCGGCGCACGCTACAAGCTGATCGCCACCGATGGCGTGTTTTCCATGGACGGCATCATTGCCGACCTGAAATCCATCTGCGACCTGGCCGACGAGTTCAATGCCATGGTCATGGTGGACGACTCCCACGCCGTCGGCTTCATCGGCGAGAACGGTCGAGGCACGCCGGAGTATTGCGGCGTCGAAGGGCGGGTCCATATCGTTACCGGCACGCTGGGCAAGGCCATGGGCGGGGCCTCGGGCGGTTATGTGGCCGCGCACGAATCCGTCGTCGAGCTGTTGCGGCAGCGCTCGCGGCCCTATCTTTTCTCCAATACCCTGGCGCCGGCCATCGTGTCGGCGTCCTTGCGGGTGCTGGAACTGCTGGAAAGCGACGAAGGCCTGGCCTTGCGCAGGCGGGTGCACGAAAATGGCCAACTGTTCCGGCAGGCGATGCAGAACCTGGGTTTCGACCTGGTGCCGGGCGGGCATCCCATCATTCCCGTGATGTTCGGCGATGCGCAGTTGGCCGGGAAGATGGCCGATGAACTGTTGCGCGAAGGTGTCTACGTAATCGGCTTTTCGTATCCGGTCGTGCCCATGGGCCGCGCGCGCATCCGCACCCAGATGAGCGCGGCCCATACGCCCGAGCAGATCTCGCGGGCCGTTGCCGCTTTCGAGCGCGCCGGCCGCAAACTGGGTGTCATCTGACGCATTCGTACATACACCACGCCTTACCGGAGCATCATCATGCGAGCCCTCGCGAAACTCGACGCCGCGCCCGGCCTGACCTTGACGGACGTGCCGCGCCCGGCCGTCGGCCATAACGACATCCTGATAAAAATCAAGAAGACCGCCATCTGCGGCACGGACATCCATATCTGGAAATGGGATGACTGGGCAAGCAAGACGATACCGGTCCCCATGCACGTCGGCCATGAATACGTGGGCGAGATCGTGGAAATCGGCCAGGAAGTCAGCGGTTTCAAGATCGGCGACCGGGTTTCGGGCGAAGGACACATCACCTGCGGCTATTGCCGCAACTGCCGGGCGGGCCGGCGCCACCTGTGCCGCAATACCTCGGGCGTGGGAGTCGATCGGCCGGGCGCTTTCGCCGAATACCTGGCTTTGCCCGCCTTCAACGCATTCAAGATACCCGACGACGTTCCGGACGAGCTGGCGGCGATCTTCGATCCCTTCGGCAATGCCACCCATACCGCGCTGGCCTTCAACCTGGTGGGCGAAGACGTGCTGATCACCGGCGCGGGCCCGATAGGCGCCATGGCCGCGGCCATCGCCCGGCATGTGGGGGCGCGCAATATCGTCATCACCGATGTGAACGACTATCGCCTGGAACTGGCCGCCCGCATGGGCGCAAGCCGGACGGTGAACGTCAGCCGGGAGTCCCTGCATGAGGTCATGGCCGAACTGGGCATGACCGAGGGATTCGACGTGGGACTGGAGATGTCGGGCGTTCCCAGCGCGTTCGAATCCATGCTGGAAGAAATGAACCATGGCGGCAAGATCGCCATGCTGGGCATATTGCCCAGCGGCTTCGGCATCGACTGGAACAAGATCATCTTCAAGGGCCTGGAGATCAAGGGCATCTACGGGCGCGAAATGTTCGAGACCTGGTACAAGATGGTCGCCATGCTGCAAAGCGGGCTGGACCTGTCGCCCATCATCACCCACCGCTATTCCGCCGACGACTATCGCCAGGGCTTCGATGTCATGCTGTCCGGGCAGAGCGGCAAGGTCATCCTGGACTGGGCGGCATAGCGTCTTGAAGAAGGGCCGGCGTATCGATTTCGCGCGCAACGCGCCGCTGCCCATGCGTGGCGGTGTCGCGCCCAGCCGGGTCTACCTGCCCAAGGGGCCCTGGGCGACGCTGCTGGATTTCCTGGTCGAACGTTTCAGGCATGTGCCGCCCATCGTCCTGCAAGGACGGCTGGAACGCGGCGAAATCGTCGATGAAGCGGGCGTGCCCCAGTCTCCCGACAGCTCCTACACCGGTTTGCGCTGGCTTTGGTATTACCGCGAAGTTCCGCAAGAGGCCGACGTGCCTTTCGACCTGCCCGTGCTGTACCGCGATAGATATCTGGTGGCGGTGGACAAGCCGCATTTCCTGGCCAGCACGCCGGGCGGCCGCTATCTGCGCGAAACCGCCCTGACGCGGCTGCGCCTTGCGCTGGACATGCCCTTGCTCAGTCCGATACATCGGCTGGATAGGGATACGGCCGGCGTCCTGCTGTTCTGCGCCGATCCGGAAAGCCGGGGCGCTTATCAGGCCTTGTTCCAGAGCCGTGAAGTGCGCAAGGAATACGAGGCCCTGGCGCCGCCGAGTGGCGACGTGGTCCTGCCTCTGCTGCGCCGCAGCCTGATCCAGCCCAGGCCGGGCCATTTCACCATGCAGGAGGTGGATGGCGAGCCCAACAGCGAAACACATATCGAGCTGGTGGAGGAAAGCGGCGGCCTGGGCCTGTTCCGCTTACGGCCGCATACCGGGCGCAAGCATCAATTGCGTGTCCATATGAGCGGCCTGGGCATGCCGATATGCAACGACAACTTCTATCCGGAGCTGAAGGCGTATGCGGAGTCCGACGATTTCAGCCGGCCCCTGCAACTGCTTGCCCGGTCCATTGAATTCACCGATCCCGTCTGCGGCCGCAAGCGCCGTTTCGAAAGCCTGCGCCGGCTCGGAGGCCGGAGCCAGGCGTCGCCCGGCGCGAATGGCTTGCCTTCCCGCCATGACGGGCTCCGATGCCCGGCTACGGGACGCTAGCAGCGATCGAAGCAGGATTGAATCACGCTCCGGTCATGGCTTAGCGTCAAGGCCAGCATCAGGAGTATCCGCGCCTTCTGCGGATTCAGCGAGTCGCCCGACACCAGGCCCCGGCGGCCGTCGTCCTGGCTGGGCGTGACGATGCCGGACCCGCTGCGGCTGCTGCGCACGCAGGCGATGCCCTGCTTGACGGCCCGTTTCAGGCCTTTCTGGGCCTGCGGCGACAAGCTGCCATTGCCGCAGGCCGCCACCACGATGCCCTGGACTCCCGCGGCAATCGAGGCATCGTACAAATGCGGGCCGGCGTCCTGGTGGTCGTAAATGATGTCCACCGAGGGCAGCTTGCGTATGCCGGCCAGATTGAATTCCGTGCCCAGGGTGTGCCGTTTTTCGACGTGTTGATTCAGATGCAGGCGGCCATTGACGATCTGCCCAAGGCTGCCTGGGCCCGGCGATTGAAAGGTCTCGACCTGCGTGGTGTCGGTCTTGGTAACGAAACGCGCCGCATGGACGCGATCGTTCAACGCGACCATCACGCCCCGACCCTGGGCTTCGGCCCTGGAGGCCAGGAGAATGGCGTTGTACAGGTTGAGCGGGCCGTCGGCGCTCAGTGCCGAGCCGGGCCTCATGGCGCCCGTCAGCACGACGGGCTTGCCGCTTTTTGTCGTCAGGTTCAGGAAGTAGGCGGTCTCTTCCAGGGTGTCCGTGCCATGGGTGATCACGATGCCGTCGACGGCCGGGTCGGCCAGCAGCGTGCCGACACGCGCCGCCAGTTTCAGCAGCATTCTGTTCGTGATGCCGCGGCTGTCCACATTGAAGACCTGCTCGCACCGGATCTCGGCCAGCGTCGTGATCTCGGGCACGGCGGTCAAAAGGGTTTCGATGCCTTCGGTCACCGTGTAATCGGTCAGGGCCGTGGCGGCTCCCGCCGTCGAGGCGATGGTGCCGCCGGTTCCCAGCAAGACGATGCAAGGCAGTGGTGCGCGCTTCATGGAAAGCTCCGTGGCCGCCGCCCTGGGGCGGAAGTCAATGTTTGAGCCGGCGTTCGAGCAGGTGCACGCAGGCCAGCAGGAAAAAATTGATCATCAGGTACAGCATGCCCGCCAGGATGAAGGTTTCGATGATGGCGTAGTTCTGGTTCATCAGGCGCTTGGCGTGCCCGGTCAGTTCCATGACGGCGATGGTGGAAGCCAGGCTGGTGCCCTTGATGACCAGCACGATCTCGTTGCTGTAGGCCGGCAGGGCCTGGCGGATGGCCAGCGGAAAGACCACGCGGCGAAAGCGCAGCGTGGCGGACATGCCGCAGGCCTTGGCCGCTTCGATCTGCCCCCTGGGCACGGACTGGAACCCGCCCCGCAGCACTTCGCTGACATAGGCGCCGCTGTTCAGGGCGATGGCCAGCACCGCGCAGCGTCCGCCATCGCTGAACAGCCACCACAGGGCCGGACTCTCGCGCACGAAGGACAGGGTGCCTATGCCATAGTAGAGGATGAACAGCTGAACCAGCAGCGGCGTGCCGCGAAAGCAGGTGCTGTAGACAAATGAAAAGCGCGATGCCAGCGCATTGGGCGACATGCGCATCAGCGCCAGGCCCAGGCCGATGAGCGAGGCCAGGAAGATGGACGTCAGGCCGATATAGACGCTAAGGCCGAAGCCCTGGAACAGATTGACGACGGTGTGCTGGAAGAGGGCGGCGTCTATCATGGATCAATGCCCTTTCATGCCGCGGCCGAAATGGCGTTCGGCCAGTACGAACACGCCCTGGCTGCCCACGCCGACGACAAAGTACAGGGCGCCGGCCATCAGGTAGAGCGCCAGCGGCTCGCGCGTCGCGGCGGCGCCCAGCACGGCGGCGCGCATGATCTCCACCAGGCCCACCAGCGAGATGAGCGCCGTGTCCTTGAGCGCCGTTTGCCAGACGTTGTTGGCGCCCGGCAGGGCGTACCAGAACATCTGCGGGATGACGATGCGCAGCAGGCGCTGCCACGGCGCCATGCCGATGGCCTTGGCCGCTTCGATCTGCCCGGGAGGGATGGCCTTCAAGGCGCCCCGAAACACCTCTACGCTATAGGAACCGGCAATGAGCCCGATGGCCAGTATGCCGACCAGGGCGGGAAACCAGTTCGTCATGGCCTCTTGCCAGTCCAGCGCGTCGGCCAGGTCGGCGGCCGCCTGGACCGAGCCGAAGAACAGCAGGTAGATGATGAGCAGTTCGGGGATGCTGCGAACCACGGTGGTGTAGCAGCTGACCAGCAGGCTGGACCAGCGGGCCCCGGCGGTCTTGACGCTGGCGCCCGCGATGCCTATGGCCACACCCAGGGCCATGCCGAGTATCGATATGAGCAGGGTCATGGCGGTGCCGCGCAGCAGGGTCCAGCCCCATCCTTCGCGCAGCACCGACTGTATCGTCTCGAGCATGGACGTTTACTTCTTGCAGACCTCGTAGTTCGAAATGTCGATATCGAACCATTTTTCGCTGGAGGCCTTGATGGTGCCGTCGTCGATCAGCTTGCACAACGCGGCGTCGACTTTCTGCTTGAGCTCGGTTTTTTCCTTGTTGATGCCCACGCCGATGCCATAGCCCAGTACTTCCGGGGCGGACGAGCCTTTGATGACCAGCTTGGACAGGGCGAAGTGCTTGTCGCCGACTTTTTTCAGAAACTTGGATTGCGAGGTCAGGTCGGCGAAGGTCGCGTCCAGGCGTCCGGCATCCAGATCGATCTGCATCTGATCCAGGGTGTCGTAATTCTTGACCTTCAGGCCAGGTGCCGATTTGCGCAGGTAGTCGCCATGGGTCGTGCCGCCCTGCACGCCGACCGTCTTGCCGGCCAGGCCCTGGAATATGGCATCGGCGCTGGCTGCCGAAACCAGGGCGCTGTCCTTGGGCAACACGAAAATCGCGTCTTCGACCGCATAAGGAATGCTGAACGAAATGCGCTTGCTGCGCTCGGGCGTGACCGACATGCCCGAGATGATCAGGTCGAAGCGGTTGGCGTCCAGGGATGGAATCAGGCTGTCGAAGGCTTGCACGACAAAGCGGCAGTCCGCATTCAGCTCCTTGCAAAGCGCATTGCCCACGTCGGCGTCGAATCCGCTGACTTTGCCGGCGGCGTCGACCATGCTCCAGGGCGGATAGCCGCCTTCGGTGCCGATCTTGAGGGTGTCGGCCGAGGCGATGTTCAGCCCCAGCAACGCCAGGCCAGCGCACAGCGCGGCTTTCTTGATAATGGGTGTGATCACTTGAGTCTTCCTAGATGAGGCCGCTTGAGCAGCCGGCAATTGTTGTGGTTCGTCTGCCATGGCAGGGACGATCGCAATGGACGGTGTCGTCCCGGAACCAAGATCTTACCAAAGTGTCGGGGGGCCCCGCCTGGGCGCGGCGGGGTTGCCGGCACTCCGTCGGGGCTTAATGAGCGGGACGCAGGAACTGGCGCAGGCGCTCGGATTCGGGATGGCCGAACAGGGTTTCGGGTGCGCCTTCTTCTTCTATCCGGCCGTTATGCATGAACAGGGTCCGGTCGGAGACCTCGCGGGCGAACTTCATTTCGTGCGTGACCAGCAGCATGCTGCGGCCTTCGTCGGCCAATTGCCGGATGACGCGCAAGACCTCGCCCACCATTTCGGGATCCAGCGCCGAAGTGGGCTCATCGAACAGCAAGACGTCGGGATTCATGGCCAGCGCGCGTGCAATGGCGACGCGCTGTTGTTGCCCGCCCGAAAGCTCCGTGGGGTAGGCGTCTTTCTTTTCAGCCAGGCCGACTTTGGCCAGCAGCTGCAATGCATGGTCGCTGGCCTCATGTCTGGAGACGCCTTGCACATGCACCGGCCCCTCGATGATGTTTTGCAGCACGTTGCGATGCGACCATAGATTGAAATTCTGGAAAACCATGCCCAGGCGTGCGCGCACGCGTTCCAGTTGGCGGGGGTCGCTGCTGACCGCCACGCCGTCCTTGCGCTTGTGGCTGCGCAAGGTCTCGTTGCCGATATGGACCAGGCCCTGGTCGGGCACCACCAGATGGTTGATGCAGCGCAAAAGGGTGCTTTTCCCGGAGCCCGACGCCCCGATAATGGAAAGCACATGGCCCTGGCGAGCCGAGAACGAGATTCCGCGCAGAACCTCGTTCGAGCCAAAGGATTTGTGGATGTCTTCCACCCTGACGGCGTAATCGCTTGCGGTCATGGAGTAAAACGCATCGCGGCGGGCGTTGGGACGGGCGGGATCGGCATGGCTCTTGCGTCGGCGCAAAAGCGCTCATTTTACCCTGTCGCGTGACGGTTTCATGGCGCCTCTGCGCGTCCCCGCCGCCGGCGCCCGCCCGGGGTGCCCCGGCGCATCAGGCGGGCCAAGGCTAGAGCGCGCGCCGCAATTCGGCGGGCGGATATTTGATCTGAGCCCGGTATTTGGAAACGGTCCGCCGGGCCACGACCACGCCTTCCCGCGCCAGCTTGCTGGCGAGCATGACGTCGGACAGCGGCGCCTGCGGGTTCTCCTCGGCGATCATTTCCTGGATCAGCGCCCGTACCGCCACGGCGGAGCAGGTGCCCCCCGAGCGGGTTGCCAGCTCGCGCGAGAAAAAGTGCTTGAACTCATAGATGCCGCGCGGCGAGGCCAAGTATTTGTTGCTGGTTGCGCGCGAGACGGTGGATTCATGCAAGCCGAGTTCGTCGGCGATCTCGCTGAGCATGAGCGGCCGCAACGCGATCTCGCCATAGTCGAAAAAGGTCTGCTGACGCGCCACGATGGCTTGCGCGACGCGTTGTATGGTCGTGCTCCGCTGCTCCAGGCTGCGCATCAGCCAGCGCGCCTCCTGCAGTGCCTGTGCCATCAGCGAGCGGCCGTTATAGCGGGTTTCCTTGAACACCTGCGCATAGACCGTGTTCAGGCGGGCCTGGGGGATGGCGCTGTCGTTGGCGACGGCGACCCACGACTTGCCCACCTTGCGCACGATAACGTCCGGCACAATGTAGCAGGACGGGTCGACGGCGCTATACCGCCCTCCCGGCCGCGGATCCAGCGAACGTATCAGGGCGCATGCCTGCTGCAAGTCTTCGGACGTGCAGTCCAGGGCCCGCGACAGGCCCGGGTAGTCGCAGCGGCCCAGCCTGTCGAGCTGTTCATTCACGATACGCAAGGCCAGGGCGCGGCCGGCGGTGGACGGCGGCCGCGCATCCAATTGCAGCCTCAGGCATTCGGCCAGGTCGCGCGCGCCCAGGCCGGGGGTTCCGAGCTGCTGCACCAGACGCAGCGCGACTTCCCATTCCTGCTCCTGCGGAACGGAAGAAAACTGCGTGGCATCGGCCAGATCCGAAAAAGGAATCCGAAGGTAGCCGTCGTCATCGAGGGCTTCGATGATGTATTGCACCAGCTCGTAATCGCGTTCGCTCAGCTTATAGGCGGAGGCGTCGGCCAGCAGGCTCTCTTTCAAGGAGGTCTCGCTGCGCGCCCACTGGCCCACATCCGTGGCGGGCTGGTCGGCGTTCCGGCTGGCGGGGTAGTCGCCGGAATATCCGGAGGGCGCTTCGGCCTCGATGTGCTGGGTGGCCGGCATGATGTCCGGTTCACCGCCTCCGTCCACGGAGGCCTGCGGCGAAGGCGGCGCTTCCGGCTCGGCCTCGGGGCGGGCGGGCATCGCGTCGGCCGGCGGCTGATCGTCCTGTTCTTCCAGGAACGGGTTGTTGGCAATCGCTTCGGCCACTTCGCGGCTGAAATCAAGGGTGGACATCTGAAGAAGTTTTACGGACTGCTGCAGCCGGGGCGTAAGCGTGGTTTGCTGGCGGGTCTGCAATTCATAGGAAATCTGGGCCACTTCGTGTCTCCCTGTCTAAGGTTATGCGTATCGAGTGCAATGGATGTTCAAGCAACATCCATGCCAGAGTGTGTAATCCAATGCTGTGGGGGTTTCGGGATGTTTCCGAAAGAGGCGGGCGCCTTGGAACGCTTCAGGATTCTCTTATGCGCGGCGCGGTTGTTTCCACCCGTTTGGCGCCGCTTCGGCGCCATTGGGGGCCTGCGGAATTGCGCCGTCCCATCCTAATTTACCGGCGTTTGTAAGAAGTGCCTCGCGGACCGTCGCCAAGGCCCAGCCCGGCTTGCACTTCCGGTATGTCGGCACATTGTTTGCTCAGAGGCGGCTGAGACGGCCCGGCCTTCGCCGCGGCTGCCAACGTAAATGCAAGGAGACGCTATGGGCAAGAATCAGGGAGGACGGCGCGCGCACACGGGTGGCCGGACTGACAGGCGCGATGGCGAGCCGGACTTCGAGGCGGGCCACGGCTATGCCGGAGCGCATGCCGCGCGAAGAGGCGAGCCCATACACAGCCGCAGCGCGGATCCGGGGCAGAGCAGCTATGGCGGTTTCACCAACGAGGACACGCGCCTGCAGCGGCAGCAGCTCGGCTCATATCCCGAAAGAGGCGGCTACGGAGGATATGGATATGGCGGCTTCGAGCAGGGATCTCAGCGGGGGCGCCGGATATTGCCCAAGGGATACACGCGCTCGGACGAGCGCCTGCGCGAGGACATATGCGAGCGGCTCAGCCATAGCGGCCTGGACGTGAGCGAGGTGTCGGTCACGGTGTCCCAGGGACAGGTGACGCTGGAAGGCACCGTCGAGGACAGAAGGCTGAAGCACGCCATCGAGAACCTGGCGGACGATTGCCTGGGCGTGCAGGACGTCGATAACCGGATACGGGTTCAACGCGCCGGCAGCGGCAAGGGCGACGTGTCCATTGGAGAACCATGATGCGAAAAATAGCGATAGTCAGCGAGCATGCCTCTCCCATTGCACAGGCCGGCGGCGTCGATAGCGGCGGGCAGAACGTGTATGTGGCGCAAGTGGCGCGCCGCCTTGCGGCGATGGGCATGCAGGTGGACGTGTTCACGCGCCTGGACAACCCCTACTTGCCCGCGGAAATGGAGTGGGATGAAAAACTGCGCATTGTGCATGTTCCGGCGGGGCCCGCGCGGTCGCTGCCCAAGGAGGCGCTGCTGCCCTACATGGGCGATTTCAGCGCCTACATGGATCGATATTTCGCCCGCAGCGAAGGCTATGACCTGATACATGCCAACTTCTTCATGTCGGCCATGGCGGCGTTGCCCGTGGCTCGGCGCGCAGGCATACCTCTGGCCGTCACCTTCCACGCTTTGGGCCGGGTGCGGCGCCAGCATCAGGCGCAGGCCGATATGTTCCCGGATGCGCGCTTCGACATCGAGGACGACATTGTCCGCCGGGCCGACCGCATCATCGCCGAATGCCCGCAAGATAAAAAGGATCTGATCGACCTGTACCATGCCGATCCGTCCCGCATCAGCATGATCCCTTGCGGATTCGACGATCACGAAATGTGGCCCATGGACAGGGCCGCGGTGCGCGCCGCCCTGGGGTGGGATCCCGACGCCTTCTACTTGCTGCAACTGGGGCGCATGGTGCCGCGCAAGGGCGTGGACAATGTGATCCGCGCATTGGCGCGTTTGCGCAGAAACGGAACAGTGGACGCGCGCCTTTGCATCGTGGGCGGCGAGACGGGAGATCCCATGGATGCGGCCACGCCGGAGCTGGTCCGCTTGAGGGACATAGCCCGGGACGAAGGCGTGCTGGACTTCGTGGACTTCACCGGCCGCAAGGCGCGGCACCAGCTGCGCCGATACTACTGCGCCGCCGACGTCTTCGTGACGACGCCCTGGTACGAGCCGTTCGGGATTACACCGGTCGAGGCGATGGCATGCTCGCGGCCCGTCGTGGGGGCGGATACCGGCGGCATACGCTACACGGTGGTCGATGGCGAAACCGGCTTTCTGGTCCCGCCCCGCGAACCGACCCAACTGGCGGCCAAGCTGGATGTGCTCGCACGCGATCCGGCGCTGGCGGCCCGCATGGGAGCCGCCGGCCTGCGCCGGGCACGGAAGCTGTTCACCTGGGACAGCGTGGGCATGCAGCTGGCGCGAACCTTCGAGGAACTGGCCGGACATGCCGGCGTGCCGATCCCAGCAAGGGAAGTGCCGGAAGGGCAGGCATTGAGGGCATAAAGCACGCCGGCGGGCGTGCCGCCGATCAAGATAGAAGGAAGAAACATGGATGCGTATGAATACGATACGTTGAAAGGGCGTGTCGTCCTTGTCACCGGAGCGGGGCGCGGATTGGGCGCGGCGATCTGTGAATGCCTGGCCTCGGCCGGCGCGCATATCGCCGCGGCGGATGTGAACGAAGCGGCAGCGCGGCAAGTGGCTGAGCGCATGGCAGCGGACGGCGGCACCGCAAGCGCTTTTGCGCTGGACGTGGGCGATGAGGAACAGGTGCGGCATGTCCTGGCCGACGCCGCCCGGCAATTGGGGCGGCTGGACGCGGTAATCAACAACGCCGGAATCGATATCACCACCGACATCGGAAACCTGGACAGCGGAGATTGGGACCGCGTCATACGCACCAATCTGACCGGCCCCTTCCTGATGGCCAAGCATTGCCTGGAGCATCTGGCGCCCGGCGGCCATATCGTCAACATCGCCTCGACGGCCGCAAGGCGCGCCTGGCCCAATGCCAGCGTCTATCACGCCAGCAAATGGGGGCTGATGGGACTGACCCATGCCCTGCATGCCGAACTGCGTTCCGCCGGCGTCAAGGTTTCGGCAGTGATTGCGGGCGGCATGCGCACGCCATTTCTCCTGGACCGTTTTCCCGATATCGACGCAAGCCTGCTGCAGGATCCCCTGAACGTGGCCAAGGCGGTCAAGTTCGTCTTGACGCAGCCGCCCGAGACCGTGATTCCAGAGGTCATGGTGCTGCCCATGAAAGAGACCTCATGGCCATGAGACCCGCAATCTTCCTGGACAAGGACGGCACGGTGCTGGCCGATGTGCCGTACAACACACGGCCCGAACGCATGTGTTTTGCGCCCGGCGCGGCGGCGGGCCTGGCCCTGCTGGCGACGACCGGCCTGCCCCTGGTCGTCATCAGCAATCAGCCGGGCGTCGCCCTGGCCAGATTCTCCATCGATGAACTCCAAGGCGTGCACAAGCGCCTGGAGGAAATGTTCGCCGAGGCGGGCGCGCGGCTGGCCGCGTTCTATTTCTGTCCGCATCATCCCGACGGCGTGCATCCGGACTATGCCAGGGTCTGCGATTGCCGCAAGCCCGCCCCGGGGCTGCTGCACGCGGCCGCGGGCGCCATGTCCATCGACCTGGCATCGTCATGGTTCATCGGCGATATCCTGGATGACGTCGAGGCCGGCCGGCGCGCCGGATGCCGGACGGTACTGCTCGACAACGGCAACGAAACGGAATGGCGCGGCGGCCCTTGGCGCTGGCCGGATCGCATGGAAAAAAACATGGAGGGCGCCGGGCGATGGATTGTCCACTGCCTTGCCGGCGGCGATAGGCGGGGCAGCCCCGCCCATGCAACAGGAGCGCCGGCATGAGCGGACAAGCGCCATGGAGCGAAGTGCGCCGCATCGTATGCATACGCCTGGACAACATGGGCGACGTGCTCATGACGACACCGGCCTTGCGGGCCTTGAAGGAATCCGGTTCGAAGAGGCATCTGACCCTGCTTGCATCGCCCTCGGGCGCGCTTCTGGCACCCTTCCTGCCTGATGTCGACGAGACGATGAGCTACGAGGCTGCCTGGGTGAAGAACGGCTCCAGCGGCCGGGCGCAAGACCGGGCCGTCATCCGGGCCTTGCGGCGCGGCAACTTCGATGCCGCGGTCATTTTCACCGTATACAGCCAAAGCGCGCTGCCGGCCGCGTTGATGTGCCATCTTGCCGGCATTCCCCGGATACTGGCGCATTCGCGCGAGAATCCCTACCGGCTGCTCAATCCCTGGGTGCGCGATACCGAGCCCGGCGAAGGCATCCGGCATGAAGTGCAAAGGCAGCTCGACCTGGTGTCCGTGGTGGGCGCGCGCTGCGAAAACACACGCCTGTCTTTCGCCACGCGCCAGATGGACCGAGACGCCCTGGAGGCCGCCTTGCGCAAGAAGGGGGTAAGCCGTTCCCGGGGCTACATCGTGGCGCATTGCGGGGCCACCGCGGAATCGCGCCGCTATGGCGCCGAGGGGTATTCGCAGGCCTTGTCGCTGCTCAAGGACTTGGGCCGACCCATCATGTTTACGGGCACGTCGGCGGAATGCGCCCTGGCAAGCCGCATTGCCTCGCGCTGCGAGCCTGGCCTGGAACTCGTGGACTTGACCGGCGACCTTGCCCTTGGGGAGTTCGCCTGCCTTATCGAAGGCGCCGATCTGCTGATTTCCAACAATACCGGTCCGGTGCATATCGCCGCCGCGGTGCAGACGCCCGTAGTGGATCTGTACGCACTGACCAATCCGCAGCATACGCCCTGGCAGGTCGCGCATCGGCTGCTCTATCACGACGTTCCGTGCAAATATTGTTACCGCAGCGTTTGTCCGCAAGGCCACAACGCTTGCCTGAACGGAGTGCCCCCCCAGGATGTGGCGCGGGCCGCCTGGGAACTGCTGGAGGAAAAAGCATGCATACTCTAGGGATCAACGCAGCCTTCCATGATTGTTCGGCGGCGCTGCTGCGGGACGGCAAGGTGCTGGCCGCGGCCGAGGAAGAGCGCTTCACCCGCATCAAGCATGGCAAGCGTCCCGTGCCATTTTCCACATGGCAGCTGCCTTACCATGCCATCGACTATTGCCTGCGGGTGGCGGGCATCAACCTGGGCGACGTCGACCATATCGCCTATTCATTTGATCCGGCCCTGCTGCAACCGGCGCTGGCGCCCGATGGAATCCTGACCCTGCCCCTGGAGCCCTCGGCCGCCCGCCGGCCTGAAGGCCAGGGGTCGCCCTGGGATCCGCTGTTCCTGTCCTACATCATCAATGCACCCCGGCAACTGGTGGACGGAGTTCCCCACCATTTGCGCCAGCGCTTTGCAGGAGCGAGCCTGGAACGCATCATGGAAAAATGGCAGTTCGTGGAGCATCATCTGACCCATGAAGCCAGCGCCTTCCTGGCCAGCCCCTATGACGAAACGGCGGTGCTGACCATGGACGGGCGCGGCGAGCGCGCGTCGACCAGCTATGGGCACTACCGCGACGGCAAATACGACCGGATCAAGCAGGTCAATCTTCCCCATTCGCTGGGGCTGCTCTACGAGGACGTCACCCGCTACCTCGGATTCCTCCACTCATCCGACGAGTACAAGGTCATGGCGCTGGCGTCCTATGGCAAGCCGGTGTACGTGGACGATTTCAGGGATATTCTTCGCGAAGACGGAGCGGGCGGATATACCGTGCAGGCCGCGGACCTGGCCGCCCGTTTCGGTCCGCCCCGCGGGCGTGGCGAGCAGTTCGAGCAAAAGCACATGGATATCGCCCATTCCCTGCAATGCGTGCTGGAGGAAACGGTGCTGGCCATGGCGCACTGGCTGCATGGCGCAACGCGTTCGGACAGGCTGTGCATGGCCGGCGGCGTGGCGCTCAATTGCGTCATGAACGCTCGGCTGGCGGCGCAAAGCCCCTTTCGGGACATCTGGGTGCAGCCGGCCGCCGGCGATGCGGGCACCTCGCTGGGGGCCGCCTTGTGGGTCGATCTGCATCAGCGTGAAGGCGGGCGGCAATGGACCATGGATCACGCCTACCTGGGCCCGGAATACAGCGATGAAGAGATCGAGTCCTTCCTGGACTACGCCGGCTTGCGCTATACACGCCTCACCCAGGTCGCCGAGGCCGCCGCCGAACTGCTGGCCGACGAGAAAATCATCGGGTGGTTCCAGGGGCGCATGGAATTTGGCCCCCGGGCGCTGGGCGCGCGCTCCATACTTGCCTCCCCGCGCGACAGCGCCATGCAGTCACGGCTGAACGCGCTGAAAGATCGTGAGGATTTCCGGCCCGTCGCTCCGGTGGTCCTGGCCGAGCGCGCGCACGAATGGTTCGATGCGCGAGGCCGGTCCGCCATCGACGCGCCTTTCATGCTGTTTGTATTCGATGTGCTCCAGGACAAGGCCGACATGATTCCGGCGGTGCGGCATATCGACGGGACGGCGCGGGTGCAGACCGTCACTCACTCCCAGAACGCTTTGCTGCATGAACTGCTGACCGCTTTCGGTGAGAAGACCGGCGTGCCGGTGCTGGTCAACACCTCGTTCAACACGCGGGGCGAGCCGGTCGTATGTTCGCCGCGCGATGCCCTGGAGTCGTTCTGGACCTCGCCCCTGGACGCCCTGGTGATAGGCCGCTATCTCGTGGAGAAGCCATGATGGGGACTGAAGGCTTGCTGATCTCGGTCGTTGTGCCGACCTACAAGCGGCCCGACCTGTTGCAGCGCTGCCTGTCGGCATTGCTGGTGCAGTCGCTGGCCCACGATACCTTCGAAATCATCGTTTGCGACGATGGGCCGAGCCGGCAAGCCAGAGAGGTAGCCCTGCTTGCGGACCGCCGCGGCAATGGCCGCCCCTGCGTCCGCTACCTCGAGATCCGCGGCACTCAAGGGCCGGCGGGCGCCCGCAATCAGGGATGGCGCAGCGCCAGGGCGCCCATCATCGCGTTTACCGACGACGATACGGTGCCGGAACCGGGCTGGCTGCAGGCTGGCCTGGAAGGCATGGCCTCGGGCGTGCAGGCGGCGGTAGGGCAGATCGTCATGCCCTTGCCCCCTCGCGCCAGCGATTACCAGCGCGATGCCGCGCGCCTGTGCCAGGCCGAATTCGCCACGGCGAATTGTTTTGTGCGTCGAGAGGCCCTGGAGGCGGTGAATGGATTCGACGAGCGTTTCACGCAGGCCTGGCGCGAAGATTCGGACCTGCATTTCTCCCTGATCGAAGAGGGATTCAGCGTGGCGCCAATACCCGGCGCCGTCGTCATCCATCCCTTGCGGCCGGCGCGCTTCGCGGCCAGCATCGGCATGCAGAAAAAGGTGATGTTCGATGTGCTGCTGTACAGGAAGTTTCCAGTGCTTTACCGGGAGCGGATACGCAGCGGCCCGCCCTGGTTCTATCTGTCCGTGACGCTGGCTCTGTTGCTGGCCATTGTCGGCTTTCTGGCAGGCGCGCCAGGCTTCGGCGCCGTCGCGCTGTGGCTCTGGGCGGTGATGACGCTGGGTTTCTTCTTGCGGCGGCTCTGGCTCAGCGCCTTTACCTTGCGCAACATCGGCGAGTTGCTGCTGTCATCCGTACTGATTCCGCCGCTGTCGGTATTCTGGCGGGCGGTGGGCGCGGCGCGTTTCGGTTGGGCGCTGCCATGACGGGCGGCACCGTCATGCACCCGGCGCCGCGACGGGTGGCCGTGTTCCGGGCGCTGAACCTGGGCGATCTTCTGTGTTCGGTGCCGGCCCTGCGCGCGTTGCGCAAGGCCTTGCCTGGCGCCTGGATCGCCCTGGTGGGCCTGGACAGCGCACGGCCGGTGGTGGAGCGCTTCCATCACTATCTGGACGAACTCATCCTGTTTCCGGGGCACGACGCATTTCCGGAGCAGTCGGCGCGTCCGGCCGAACTGCCCGGGTTCTACCGCCGCATGCGCTCGCGCCGCTTCGACCTGGTCTTGCAGATGCATGGTAGCGGCGCGCAGTCCAACGCCGTGGCCAGCGCCATGGCCGCGCGCGACTGGGCCGGCTTCGTGCCCGAACCGCGGCAGCAAGAGGAAGGGCGCCTGCTGGCCTGGCCGGACGACCAGCCCGAGGTCCGGCGCTACCTATCCCTGGTGTCCTTCCTGGGCCTGCCGCCGGGCAGCGCGGATCTGGAATTTCCGCTGAACGACGATGACCGCAAGCAGGCCGACGCCCTGGCGGCGCAGCTGGACCTGGACCCGGCGCGATGCATCTTCGTGCATCCCGGGGCGCGGCTGGAATCCAGGCGCTGGCCCATCGAGCGCTTCGCGGCCGTGGCCGGCGCGCTGGAGAAGGAAGGCTGGCGGATAGTCATTACGGGCAGCAGCGAGGAAGAGGCTTTGGCTCGACGCCTGGCGGAGCAACTGTCGCCGCGCGCCGTGAACCTGTGCGGCAAGACCCCGCTGGGCGCGCTTGCCGGCCTGCTGCAACGGGGGCGTCTGCTGATCTGCAACGACACGGGCATATCGCACATCGCGGCGGCGCTCGCCACGCCCAGCGTGGTCATCGCCTCCGGCAGCGACGTTGCCCGCTGGGCGCCCTTGAACCGGCACCTGCATGCCGTGCTGCACCACAGTGTGCCGTGCAGGCCTTGCGCGTACCGGCAATGCCCCATCGGACATGTCTGCGCGAAAGCCATAGGCGTCGAGCAGGTACTGGCCAAGGCGGCCCTTCAGCTTCGGAAGGGGAGGCGCCATGGATAGGCTTCATGGGCAGCGCTGCTTCCTTGCGCCCATCCGCTACGCCGGCTTTTTCCTTGTTGACGGAGGACCGCTGCCATGAGCGATGCCGATGGATTCCATGAATGCGTGCTGGTGGCGGGCGGTGCAGGCTTCATCGGCGCCAGCCTGTGCCGGCGCCTGCTGCGCGACGGGCATGCCGTGATATGCATGGACAACTTCCTGACGGGCGACCGGGAAAATGTCGCCCAGTTGCTGGGCCATCCGCGCTTTACGCTGATCGGCCACGATGTCATCGAGCCGATAGGCTTCGGCTTGCGTCCCACGCAGATCTACAACCTGGCCTGCCCCGCGTCGCCCAGGCATTATCAAGCCGATCCCATCCATACTTTACGGTCCTGCGTGGACGGCGCTTACAACTTGCTGGAGCTGGCCCGCCATAGCGGCGCCCGTATCCTGCAGGCGTCCACCAGCGAGGTTTACGGCGACCCCAGTGTCAATCCGCAGCCCGAGGCGTACAGGGGCAACGTCAACATGGTCGGGCCCAGGTCCTGCTATGACGAAGGAAAACGCTGCGCCGAAACCCTGTTCGCCGATTATGGCAAATGCAGGCAGGTCAAGGTGAAGATCGCCCGCATCTTCAATACCTATGGTCCATACATGTCGCAGCAGGATGGCCGGCTGGTGTCCAACCTGATCGTGCAGGCGCTTACGGACCGCAACTTGACCATCTACGGGGATGGCAGCCAGACGCGCTCGCTTTGCTATGTGGACGACCTGGTGGACGGGCTGATACGCCTGATGGGCAGCGGCGACGAACTGGACGGTCCGGTCAACCTGGGCAATCCCGACGAGGCCACGGTGCTGGATATCGCCAAGGCGGTGCGCCGGCTGACGGGCACCCGCGCATCGTTCGAGTTCCGGCCCCTGCCGGTCGACGACCCCTTGCAGCGTTGCCCCGACATCACGCGTGCGCGCACGCTGCTGGGGTGGCAGCCCCGCATCGACAGGGACGCCGGCTTGCGCAGGACGGTGGAATACTTCGCGGAAAGGCTCAGGCGGGCTCGGCCGAGTTCGGCGCCTTCCGGAATTGCTCCAGCCGGTTATAAAGCGTCTTTGGGCTGATGCCCAATGCCAGGGCCGTGCGCCGCTTGTCGCCGGAATAATGGTCCAGAGTGGCCATGATCAAGGCGTGTTGCGCATGCGTCAGCGATGTGCCGATGGGAATCTTCAGAAACCCCTGCTTCAGTTCCGGCGAACCGGAACGGCGGCCGGAATTGAGCGGTTCAATGCTGATCTCGTGGTCGGCCATTATGTAGGCGCGCGTGATCACATTCTTCAGTTCGCGGATATTGCCGGGCCAGTTATAGGCTTCCAGCACTTCCATGGCCGTGGGAGAAAAGACTTTGGCGGCGCTTTCCTGGTGATTCAGCTCGTCCAGAAAACGCTGGGCCAGGTAGGCGATGTCGGACCGGCGTTCGCGAAGCGAGGGTACGCGAATGGGAAATACGGCCAGCCGGTACAGCAGGTCCATGCGGAAGGTGCCCGCCAGGGCCGCTTCCTTGGGATCGCGGTTGGTGGCGGCGATAATGCGCAGGTCCACGCTTAATTGTTCTGTGCCGCCCACCCGGTGGTATTGGCCGGTTTCCAGCACGCGCAACAGCTGTACCTGCATGGCCAGCGGCATTTCAGTGACTTCGTCCAGGAACAGGGTTCCGGGGTGGGCGCGCTCGAAACAGCCCATGGTGGTGGACGACGCGCCGGTAAAACTTCCTTTCTCGTGACCAAACAATTCGCTTTCGGCCAGCGAGGGCGAAATGGCTCCGCAGTTCAGGGCCACGAAGGGCGCATCGCGCCTGGCGCTGCGGTCGTGGACCGCCCTGGCGACGATTTCCTTTCCTGTGCCGCTTTCCCCTATGATAAGTACACTGGCGTCGGTGGGAGCCGCTTTGACGATCGAACGCGCCAAGGCGAATGCCGCGGGCGAACGGCCAAGTATTTTGGACGATTTGATCATGCGAAGCAGTCTAGTACGAAAATCTTCACGTGTAAAAATATTCGGGTTTTGTTTCAATTGAGATGTATGTTTACGGGAACCTGCATGAAAACCGCGTACGATTAAGTCAAGAATCGTAAAGCACAAGCCGAAAAGGCGGAAAACGCGAACACGAGGTGGCGGTTGCGGTCCGCACACACGGGCAACGCGCAACAGCACATGGGGAACTTTGTTGACTAAAGCTGATATGCCGCATCTTTTGATTGTTGACGATGAGCCGGCCATAGGCGAGCTCATTGCTGAAGTGGCCGTCGAGGACGGCTATACGGTGGCCCTGGCGGGCGACATCCGCCAGGCCCGTATACAAATTGAACGGCAGAAACCCGACGTGGTCCTGTTGGACATGCAGTTGCCCGATGGCGACGGCATGACCTTCTGGACGGATGCCGCCTTGCCTGATACCCAGGTGGTGTTCATTACCGGCTATTCCAGCGTCGACAGTGCCATTGCGGCCTTGCGCTGCGGCGCGGTCGACTATCTTTTGAAGCCGCTCAGCCTGCGCAGGCTGAAGGGTGTGCTGAGCGAACTGAAGCTGATGCTACAGCAGCACCCCATGCCGGGGGCCGCAGACTGCTTCGCCAAGATGATAGGCCGGTCGCGCGCCATGCAATTGCTGTGCGCGCATATCGAAAAAGTTGCGCCCACCCAGGCCACGGTGCTGTTGGTGGGCGAAAGCGGGACGGGCAAGGAACTGGCCGCGGAAGCCATACACCTTGCCAGCCCGCGCCATCAAAAGCCCTTTCTGCCGGTCAATTGCGGCGCCATTTCGCCCAATCTCATCGAAAGCGAGCTGTTCGGCCACGAGAAAGGCAGCTTCACCGGAGCCGATCGCCAGCACAAGGGCTTTTTCGAGCGCGCGCGCGGCGGCACGCTGTTCCTGGACGAGATCACCGAGATGTCGATGGATCTGCAGGTGCGTTTGTTGCGCGTATTGGAAACGGGCCGCTTCATGCGGGTGGGCACGCACGAGGAGATCGTTGCGGATGTGCGCGTCATTGCCGCCACCAACCGCAACCCCGAACAGGCGGTCGCCGACGGCACGCTGCGCGAAGACCTTTACCATAGGCTGAGCGTTTTTCCGCTGGAGCTGCCGCCGCTGCGCGACCGCGAGGAAGACGTCATCCTCCTGGCCGAGTATTTTCTTCAGAAGCTGAACGAGGAAAACCGGACCGCCAAGTCCTTCGCCCCCGAAGCGGTGCAGGCCATGAAAGATTATTCCTGGCCCGGCAACATCCGCGAGTTGCGCAATTATGTCTATCGCAGCTATATCCTGGCGGACGAGATCATCAAGGGCGATTTCAACTCATTCGAGCTGCATGGCCACTCGGCGGGATGGGGCTTCGAGATTCTGGTTCCCGTCGGCGTGCCGCTGGCGGACGCGAACCGGCAACTGATTCTTGCCACCCTGAAGCAGTGCGGAGGGGTCAAGAAGGCGGCTGCGGAGGTCCTGGGCATAAGCCTGAAGACCTTGTACAACCGCCTGGAGGAGTACGGCGCAAGCGGCGAGGTGGACGAGTCGTCATCGAATTTCCGCTGAAGGCGGATGGCCTGGCACGCGATATGCTGCCCGCTGCGCGTTGAACTTGACGCAAGGTGAAAGCCGATGAGGGCTGAAGGCCGGGCGACGATCGTCGTCCTTTCATACAACAGGCGCGTGCAACTGTTGAGCACGCTCGAATCATTGCAGAAGCTCCCCGGACAATGGCCCATCATCGTCGTCGACAATGGTTCGACCGATGAGACCGCCGCGGCCGTTGCGCAACGCTTTCCATCGGTGATGCTGATACGCTCCCAGCGGAATCTGGGCGCGGCGGCGCGCAATATCGGCGTGGCCTATGCGCATACGCCCTACGTCGCATTCAGCGACGACGATACCCAGTGGGATCCGGGATCGCTGGAGCGGGCCGTGGAGATGCTCGACATGGCGCCCGACGTCGGGGTGCTCAGTGCCTGCATCCATGTAGGGCCCACGCGCCAGCTCGATCCCGGCTGCCTGACCATGGAGCACAGCCCGTTGGCCCGTGACAGCCTGCCGGGCCCGCAACTGCTGGGCTTCATGGCGGGGGCTTGCGTGATGCGTACACGCGCTTTCTTCGAGGTGGGCGGCTATTGGCCCCCCCTTTTCATCGGCGGCGAAGAATCCCTGATGGCGCTGGACATGGTGGAGCAGGGCTGGCGCATCATCTATGCGGCCGACGTCGTGACCCGGCATTTTCCGTCCAAGATCCGCGATTCGAGCCTGCGAGAGCGCCTATTGATACGAAATGCGATCTGGGTGGCGTGGATGCGCCGTCCTGTGCGCGCGGCTTGCCGGGAAACCTCGCTGCGCATGCGGCAGGCGTATTCCCGGCACATTCTCTGGCCCGTTCTATGTCAGGTGCTGCTTGGAATGCCCCGGGCGCTGCGGCGCCGTAGAGTCATTTCGCCCGCCGTGGAAAAAATGCAGCGGCTGCTCGATATGGCCGCCGCCGATTTTTCCCCGCAGGGCCCCGGCCGCCATCCGGCCTGACCCCAGTCAGTGCAGCCTCGGCTCTTCGTGTGCCCGCATCGGAGGATCCTCGCGCGGCGGCCTGACCGGATCGCGTATCTCGTCGGGATCCTCCCGAGGCGGCAAGTCCACTTCCTTGCCGGGCTCGTCCGGAGGGGGAATGTCCGGCGGTATGGAGGGGTCGTGCTCCGGCGGCTCGGGTACATGAGCCCATAGCCCGGGTGCAGGCAGGGTTGGAAAACGTGCGATATTGAAAACTTGCATGGCGGCCTCCTGGTTAAGCGCGGATTCGGTGCCGCGCGGTGCCGCAATACGGGGGCAATCGCCATGCCTGCGCGCCGGGCACGCTGCTTGCTTGAATAGAGCCAGAAGCAGGCAGGCCTGATGGGAGCATTCGAACTGCACGGGAATCGCGTTTCAGCAGGAATTACGTTTCCACGCAGTTTTTACCAGCGAATTTCAGGCACGGCTTCGGCGCACGCCCGGCCATCGGGGCAGATACTGGAGATTGATCGTGGCATTGAATATTCTGGCTGTTTCATCCGAAGCTTTTCCCTTGGCAAAAACCGGAGGACTGGGGGACGCGGTCAGCGGGCTTTCGCAGTCGCTGGGCGAATGCGGAGTGCGTGTGACTCTGTTGTTGCCCGCTTACCGCGATACGCTGAGGCATGTGCGCCACGTGCGCCGTGCCGCCGTGCTCCACGGCATACCTGGCGGGGAGGCGGTTCTGCTGGCCGCCGAATGTCCGGAACTGAAAATGCCGGTATTGTTGTTGAAGAACGATGCCCTGTATGACCGCGAAGGGCTTTATGCGGCCCCGGACGGCACCGATTACGGCGACAACGCCGTCCGGTTTGCGGCGCTGGCGCATGCGGCCGCGCACATCGCGCAAGGGGTGGACACCGTGGCACGCCCCGATATCGTGCACGCGCATGACTGGCATGCCGCCCTGGCGCCCCTGGTAATGCGCCAGCTTGGTGTGGAAGGCGTGAAAACGGTGCTTACCTTGCACAATGTGGCCTTCCAGGGCATCTTTCCCATGTCGCTTGCCGGCGAGTTGGGCATAGCCGATCGTTATTGCAATGATGCGGGGCTGGAGTTCTGGGGGCAGCTGAACTTTCTCAAGGCCGGCATACGCTGTGCCGACCTGATTACCGTGGTAAGCCAAAATTACGCGCGTGAAATATTGACTCCCGAATTCGGCTGCGGCCTGGAGGGAGCCCTGGCGGATCGGCGCGGCGACCTGGTGTCCATTCCCAATGGCATCGATACGGCGCTGTGGAACCCCGAAGCCGACGAATATCTGCGTGGCTGCAGCTTCGGCGTGGGCAGGATGGCCGGCAAGGTAGCCTGCAAGCACGACCTGCAACAGGCTTTTGGATTGGCGCGGAACCCGGACGCCACGGTGATGGCCATGGGTAGCCGGCTCACCACCCAGAAAATGGCCGACGTGGCGGTCGAGGCCATTCCGATCGCGCTGGACAAGCATCCGGATCTGCAAGCCTGCATAATCGGGCAGGGAGAAAAAAGGCTGGAAAAGGCGCTGGCGGAACTCGCCCAGCGCTATCCGGGCCGTTGCAGCGTGCATATCGGCTTCGATGAAGCACAGGCGCATTTGCTGCATGCGGGCGCCGACATCCTGTTGCATGGAAGCCGGTTCGAGCCTTTCGGGCTGACGCCTTTGTATTCCATGCGCTACGGCACGGTCCCTATCGGGTCGCGGGTCGGCGGGATGGCGGACACCATCCTGGATCCCGGCATGCACAGGCCGGCCGGCGCCATGCGCAGCGCAACCGGCATTCTTTTCGAAGGCGCTCATCCGCGCGATATGGCCCTGGCCATAGATCGCGCCATGGCGCTGCGCGGCATGCCTGAAATCTGGAGCGCGATGCAGGCCAATGGCATGCGCGCCGACTTCAGTTGGGCCAAGACCGCGCCCTCTTATCTGAGCGTTTACCAGTCCCTCAGGCCGGATGTCTCGCTGGGCCGTATTCCGGAGCGCTATCGTCGAATCCTGCCGGGACGTGTCTGGCAGCCGGCGGCGGCCAATGCGGCGCTTGCCGGGTATTTCCCCGAGTCGGCCGGTGGCGTCCTGGCGGGTCACCTGCGCAAGGACGCCCGGACGGCGTCCACGGCCGGCCATGAGGCCTCGGCCGCATGACCGCCATGCGCATCTATCACGCCTCGCCGCCTCCGGCCTCGCCCGAGGCCGGCGCGCTGGAGCCCCATTGGTGGGATGCGCGATGCGCGCGGGCCAAGGCACTGGGGTTCGACTGCGTGCTGGCCGGCCCGCTGCGGGAGCCGGCGCCGGCGGCGGGCGCGGCCCGACGCCACGGCGTCCAGCTGCTGCTGGACCTGACGCTGGACGGTGCCGCCGATCTGGAGCGCTGGGCGCAGACGCTCGGTGGAGCGCTGGATGCGGGCGTCGGAGGCTTTCGCTGCCTGGATCCCGCGTCGATGTCCGCCCAGGGTTGGCAAACCCTGATAGGCCGGGCGCATGCGGGACATCCCGATTGTTCCTTTCTGGCCTGGACGCCCGGCTTGGCGCCACGACAGGTGGACGCATTGGCGGCTGGCGGATTCGACGCCACTTTCGGTTCCGCGGCATGGTGGGATTACCGGGCGCCGTGGCTGCTGGAGGAATCCGATCGCTTGCGGCGGGTGGCGCCCGTGATCCAGACGGTGGTCGCCGAGGACGCGCGCCCTGGTCCTGAGTCATGGAGTGCGGGCCCGCGGCAGGCAGGCAGGCGGCTTTGGGCGGCAGCCTTCTTCGGCGGCGGCATCCTGATGCCGGAAGGCTATGAAGAGGCGGCGGGCGACGAGACCGTGATCGCGGTGAACCGCTGGCTTGCAAAGCGCAGCGCGGCGGATTCCCGTGCGTGGCGCCGCTTGTCGGGGCCGGCCGCGGACTTTACCGCCTGGTTTCGGGAAGGCGACCCGGCGCAGCTGCTTCTGCTGAACCCCGGCGACGCAGCACCGGCTGTGCTGGATCGGCGGGTATTCATGTCTCGCATGCCCGGCAGCCATACCTTGTCCGGGGAGGCAAGCGAAGCGCTTCCGGCGGCGCTGGAAGCGGCGGGGGCGATGGTGCTGCCTGTGGTGGCCGCTTCGCCGGTCAAGGCAAGCGGGCGCCAGCCGGATCCGTCCGCGCCAAGCGAGCCGCCCATGCACGGGCCGCGCATCGCCATCGAAGATGTCATGCCGCGCATTGCCGGCGGGCGGTTTCCTGTAAAGCGGGCGATTGGCGATGCCTTGCGGGTGCAGGCCGATGTATTCATGGACGGCCATGACCGCATTGCCGTATGGCTGTTGTGGAAAGCCGCCGATGAGGCCCAGTGGCGCCGGGTCGCAATGCGCCCGCTGGGAAATGACCGGTGGGAAGCGGAGTTCATGCCCGAGCGCCTGGGCCGGCACTGCTATACCGTTCAGGCCTGGCATGACGTCTGGGGCTCATATTGCCACGGCTTGATGAAAAAGCGGGACGCCGGCCAGGACGTGTCGCTGGATGTCGAGGAGGGCCGCATTCTTGTCGCGGCGGCGCTGGAGCATACGCAGGACGATATGCCGGAAGTCGCGGCGGAAGTTGCAGCGCTGCTGCGCGCCGTGGGCCGTCCCCAGGGAAACAAGCCCCGTCCGCGGCGCGGATTGTCGCTGACGGGCTTATCGGCGCAAAAGCCGGACGCCCGCCCCTTGCCGCCCGCCACCCCCGAGCAGGTCCGCATTCTGCTGTCCGAGTCGTCCGAGCGTGTCATGCGCGCCGCCGATCGTCGCCCGTTCGAGGCTAGCGCCGCCGTTTATCCGCTGACCGTGGACAGGCGGGAAGCGCGTTTTTCCAGCTGGTACGAGCTCTTCCCGCGCTCGCAAAGCCCGACCCCGGGCGTCCATGGGACTTTCCGGGACGTGATCGGCCGGCTGCCGGCCATTCGGGACATGGGGTTCGATACCTTGTATTTCCCGCCCATACACCCCATCGGGCAGACCAACCGCAAGGGCCGCAACAATGCCTTGTCGGCGGCTCCGGACGACCCCGGCAGCCCCTATGCCATCGGCGCCGCCGAAGGGGGGCACGATGCGGTGCATCCCAGTCTGGGCACGCTGGACGACTTCCGGGAACTGCTGCGCGCCGCGCACGATCATGGCCTGGAAATCGCGCTGGATTTCGCGATTCAGTGTTCGCCCGATCATCCCTGGTTGACGGAACATCCCGACTGGTTCGATTGGCGCGCCGATGGGTCCCTGCGCCATGCCGAGAATCCTCCAAAGCGCTACGAGGACATCGTCAACCCGGACTTCTATGCCGACCCGGCCGACGCAACGCCGCAAATGGCCTTGTGGCGGGCCTTGCGCGACACCGTGCTGTTCTGGATACGCCAGGGGGTGCGCGTGTTCCGGGTGGATAATCCGCATACCAAGCCGCTGCCTTTCTGGCAATGGCTGATTGCGCAGGTTCAGGCCGAGCATCCCGACGTGCTGTTCCTGTCCGAAGCGTTTACGCGGCCGAAGATGATGTACAGGCTGGCCAAGCTTGGATTCACGCAGTCTTATACCTACTTCACCTGGCGCCACGGCAAGCAGGAACTTACGGATTACCTGAACGAACTGAACTCGCCGCCGGCGGCGGACTGCTTCCGGCCGCATTTCTTCGTCAATACCCCCGACATCAATCCGGGCTTCCTGCACACTTCGGGCAGGCCGGGCTTCCTGATCCGGGCTGCGCTGGCGGCCACGACATCCGGCTTATGGGGCATGTACAACGGCTTCGAGCTTTGCGAGGCGCGCAGCCTGGCCGGCAAGGAGGAATACCAGGACTCGGAGAAATACGAGCTGCGTTCCTGGGACTGGGACCGTCCCGGAAACATCATTGCGGAAATCACCCGCCTGAATCAGCTGCGCCGCCAGAATCCCGCGCTTCAATCCCATCTGGGGATACGGTTTCACAAGGTCGACAATGACCGGATTCTCTTCTTCTCCAAGACGGCTCCGGAAGGGGACAGCACAGTGCTGGTCGCCATCAGTCTGGACCCGTTCGCCCGCCAGACCGGGACGCTGGAGCTGCCTTTGTGGGAATGGGGCTTGCAGGACGAGGAGGCGACATTGATGCGCGAGCTGTACGACGACCGGCGTTTCAGCTTGCGGGGCATGCACCATCGCATCGAACTGGCGCCCGAGCGCCCCTTCCTGTTGTGGAGTATGGAAGGAGCCGGGAATGGGCGCTCCCATGGCAGGACAGGGCATTGAAAGAGGGGCTTCATGACCCAGGCAACAAAAGACAGGTCCGAGCAAATGCAGGATCCGCTCTGGTACAAGGATGCGGTCATCTACCAATTGCACGTCAAGTCGTTCTTCGATGCGAACGATGACGGCCAGGGCGATTTCGCCGGATTGATCGCCAAGCTGGACTACATCGCCAGCCTGGGCGTCAATACGATATGGCTGCTGCCTTTTTATCCCTCCCCCAGGCTGGATGACGGCTATGACATCGCCCAATACCGCGGCGTGCACGAAGATTACGGATCGCTGGCCGACGTCAGGAAACTCATACGGGCCGCCCATGCGCGCGGCTTGCGCGTCATTACCGAGCTTGTCGTCAATCACACATCGGACCAGCATGCCTGGTTCCAGCGCGCGCGGCGCGCGAAGCCGGGGTCGGCGGCACGTAACTTCTACGTCTGGTCCGACAACGATCAGGCTTACGCGGGAACGCGCGTTATTTTCTGCGACACCGAAAAATCAAACTGGACCTGGGATCCTGTGGCGGGCGCCTATTTCTGGCATCGCTTCTATTCGCACCAGCCCGACCTGAACTACGATAATCCGCGGGTGCTGGAATCGGTGATCGGCGTCATGCGATTCTGGCTGGACATGGGGGTGGACGGCTTGCGGCTGGACGCCGTGCCCTATCTGGTCGAGCGCGAGGGAACCAACAACGAGAACCTGCCGGAAACCCATGAGATTCTCAAGCGCATACGCGCAGCCCTCGACAAAGAGTACCCCGGCCGCATGCTGCTGGCGGAAGCCAACCAGTGGCCCGAGGACGCGCAGGAATACTTCGGCCAGGGCGACGAATGCCATATGTCGTTTCATTTTCCATTGATGCCGCGCATGTATATGGCCATTGCCCGGGCCGACCGTTTGCCGATCACCGACATCATGCAGCAGACGCCGGAGATCCCGGAAGGCTGCCAGTGGGCCATTTTCCTGCGCAATCACGACGAGCTGACGCTGGAAATGGTGACCAGCAGCGAACGCGACTACCTTTGGGACGTCTACGCCGTCGATCGGCGCGCGCGCATCAACCTTGGAATACGCCGGCGCCTGGCGCCGCTGCTGGAGCGCGACCGGCGCCGCATCGAACTGATGAACAGCCTGCTGCTGTCCATGCCGGGCACGCCGGTGCTGTATTACGGCGATGAGATCGGCATGGGCGACAACATCCATCTGGGCGATCGCGACGGCGTTCGAACCCCCATGCAATGGAGCCCCGACCGCAACGGCGGATTTTCGCGGGCGGACCCCGAGAGGCTGTCGCTGCCGGTGCTGATGGGGCCTCTCTATGGGTATGAGGCGGTCAACGTCGAGGCGCAGCAGCGCGATCCCCATTCCCTGCTCAACTGGACGCGCCGCATGCTGGCCAAGCGCCAGCAATCCCATGTTTTCGGACGTGGCAGCTTGCGTTTCCTGTTTCCGGGCAACCGGAAGATCCTGGCCTACCTGCGCGAACACGAGGGAGTCGTGCTGCTATGCGTGGCCAATCTCTCCGATGCTTCGCAGCCGGTAGAGCTGGATCTGGCCGCCATGGCGGGCAGGGTGCCCATCGAGCTGCTGGGCGGCACTCCATTCCCGACCATCGGAACATTGCCTTATCTGCTTACGCTCCCGCCTTATGGCTTTTACTGGTTCCAGCTTAGCGACAGCGCCGCGCCGCCCGCCTGGCATGCGAGCAGCCCGCAGCAAATGCCGGAATACCTGACCCTGGTATTGCGCCGCAAGGCGGGCTATCAGCTGGTGGAAGGATCGCGGAAGGCCTTGTGCAATCAGGTGCTGCCGCTCTATCTTGAGCGCCAGCGATGGTATGCCGGCGGGCAGGCTCCCGCTTCCGTCGGAATTGCCTACATCGTCCCGCTGCCGGCGAGCTCCGCCGATCAGGGCGAGCTGTTCCTGGCCGAATTCGACGTGCCGGGCGGAGACGGCTCCGAACGCTATTTCCTGCCGCTGGCCCTGCTTTGGTCCGAAACGGTCGAAGGCATGCCGGCTCAGTATGCCATGGCCCGTGTACGCCGGGGTTCGGAGCTGGGCCTGGCCACCGATGCCTATTCCATGCCCGAATTCACGCAGGCCTTGCTGGAGAACTGGCGGGAAGAGCGGCAGATATCCATCGATGTCAGCCGTGGACGTTCCGTGCTGCATTTCAGGGCGGAGCCCGGGCTGCGGGCCGTGGACTGGCCTGCGGACCTGGCCGTCGATTGGTTTCATGGAGAGCAATCCAATAGTTCGATGCTGTTGGGCGACCTGGCCGTTTTGAAACTATTGCGGCATGTGACGGCGGGCGTGCATCCCGAGGCTGAAATGACCCGCCAGTTGACTCAGCTGGGCTACGGCAACTCCGCCGCGCTGCTCGGCGAACTCGTGCGCGTGGATGAGGACGGAACGCCGCATACGCTGGCCCTGCTGCATGCGCGCATACCGAATCAGGGCGATGCCTGGGGCTGGACTCAGGACTATCTGAAGCGCACGCTTGAAAATGCCGCGCTGACCGGTGAAAGCCAGGCCGACTACCGGGAAGATCTATTGGGCTATACGACCATTGCCTCGACCATAGGGCAGCGCCTGGCGCAGTTGCATGCCATGCTGGCCCTGCCCAGCGACGACCCGGCCTTCACGCCTGAAAAGGCCGGCAGGGACGATGCGCAGGCATGGGCCAGGGATATCCGGGATCTGGTGAACGCCGCCCTGAAGGCCGCGGCCGCCGGCAAGTCCGCGCTTTCGGAAGCCGCGGCCCTGCAGCTTGAAGAGCTCAAGTCGCTGAAGAAGATATTGCTGGAGGAAATCGGCGTCCAGGCACTGGCGCTGGCCGGTACGATGCGCACTCGCATCCATGGCGACTTTCACCTGGGCCAGGTGCTTATTGCCCAGAACGATGTGTATCTGATCGACTTCGAGGGCGAGCCAGCGCGTTCCCTGGAGCAGCGCCGCGGAAAAAGCTGTCCGTGGCGCGATGTGGCCGGCCTGTTGCGGTCCTTTGACTATGCCTGCGCGGCTTTTCTGGCATCGGGCTCAAGCGTGGAGTTGGGCGCTGCGGATGCCGCGTCCGGCGACGGCGGCGGCCTGGCCCCCGTTCCCATGGGGGCGGCCGCGCTGCCGCAGCAAAGACGCATACTGCTGGAGCAGTTCTGCTCGAGCGCCACGACGTCATTTCTGGAGGGGTATCGGCAAGGGGCCCGGGAGGCCTCGGGCCATCCGCCCGACGGAGCCCCTGCACAGCCCGCCAACGACCGTGGGCCCTTGCTGGAGCTGGCCTTGCTGGAAAAGGCCGCCTACGAAATCTGCTACGAAGCCGCACACCGTCCCGACTGGCTGGGCATTCCGCTGGAGGGCCTGCTTCGCGCCGCCCGGCGCCTGCTGGCGGGACGAATCGACAATGACAAGGACAAGGCCCAGCCATGAAGCGGGAAAACACGAAACCGTCCAGAGGCGACACGCGCAAACCGGCCGTTGGAGAGCAACCGCTGTTGGGCGAGCTTGACATGCACCTTATCGCGGAAGGGCGCCACTGGCGGCTTGCCGACTGCCTGGGGGCGCATGTCATGACGCTGGACGGAACCCAGGGAACCCGCTTTGCCGTGTGGGCGCCCAATGCCCGGCGCGTTGCCGTGGTGGGAAGTTTCAACGATTGGGACGGCCGCCGTCATCCCATGCGCCTGCGTCCGGAATGTGGCGTATGGGAACTGTTCGTTCCGGGCGTGGCTGCGGGCGCACTGTATAAATTCGAGCTGTTGGGCGCCGGCGGCGAACTGCTGGCGCTGAAGGCCGACCCCCTGGCGCGCCAGACCGAACTGCCGCCCGCCACGGCCTCCGTCGTGAGCGATCCGGCCGATTTCGACTGGACGGATGCGGAGTGGATGCGCGAGCGCGGCGGCAGGCAGGCGGCGGATGCGCCGATCTCCATCTATGAGGCGCACCTGGGCTCATGGATGCACCCGGCGGAGGAAGGCAGTCTGTGGTCCACGGTCGGCCCGCGCCTCATCGAGCATGCGACACGCATGGGCTTCACCCATCTGGAACTGATGCCGATCACGGAGCACCCTTTCGGCGGGTCCTGGGGCTACCAGCCCCTGGGCATGTTTGCGCCCTCGGCCCGTTACGGGACGCCCGCCGAGTTTGCGGGATTCGTGGATGCCTGCCACCGGGCCGGACTGGCCCTGATCCTGGACTGGGTGCCGGCGCACTTCCCATCGGATCCCCATGGCCTGGCCTGGTTCGACGGCACGGCGCTGTACGAGCATGCCGACCCCCGGCAGGGCTTGCACCCAGACTGGAATACGCTGATCTACAACATGGGCCGCAACGAAGTGCGCAACTTCCTGTTGGCCAGCGCGCTGGAGTGGCTGAGGCGCTATCACGTGGATGGCCTGAGGGTGGATGCAGTGGCGTCGATGCTGTACCTGGATTACAGCCGCGAACCGGGGCAATGGACGCCCAATCGCCATGGCGGGCGCGAGAACCTGGAGGCGGTGGACTTCCTGCGGCAGCTGAACGCCGGCGTGGCCCAGGCCTGCCCGGGCGCGATCGTGATCGCGGAAGAGTCCACCGCCTGGCCGGGCGTAAGCCGCCCCGCCGGCGAAGGCGGGCTGGGCTTCCAGTACAAATGGAATATGGGCTGGATGCACGATACCTTGCGCTACATGGCGCACGATCCGGTGCACCGCCGCTACCATCATCACGATATGACGTTCGGAATGATCTATGCGTACTCCGAGAATTTCATCCTGCCGCTTTCACACGACGAGGTCGTGCATGGCAAGGGCTCGCTGGTGGGGAAGATGCCCGGCGACCGGTGGCAGCGCTACGCCAACCTTCGCGGCTACTACGGATTCATGTGGACGCACCCGGGCAAGAAACTGCTTTTCATGGGCGGCGAGCTGGCACAGGAAAGCGAATGGAACCACGATGCGCAACTGGATTGGGGCGCCCTGAACGATGACATGCACTCGGGCGTTCTGGCGCTGGTGCGCGATCTCAATATGCTGTACCGGAATACGCCGGCGCTTTATGGGGGCGACGCCGTTCCCGAAGGATTTGCATGGATCGTGGGCGACGACGACAGCAACAGCGTCTTCGCATTCCTGCGCCGCCATGAGGGGCAGACCGCGCTGATCGTCAGCAATATGACGCCGGTGCCGCGCATGGGCTACCGCATAGGCGTGCCCATCGCAGGGCGCTGGGCCGAGCGCCTGAACACCGACGCGCATATATACGGCGGATCCAACGTGGGCAACGGTGGCGCCGCCGATACAGCGGCGAATCCCATGCATGGGTACGAGCAATCGCTGTCGCTATCCCTCCCGCCGCTCGCAACCTTGATATTCATAGCAGAGAGTACATCATGATCAACGGCTCATTGCCCGACCGTCTTTCCCCTGGACTGCCTTACCCGCTGGGTGCGACCAGCGACGGACTAGGAGTAAATTTTGCCGTTTTCTCGGCCAATGCCGTCAAAATCGAGCTGTGCATTTTCGATCCCAGGGGGCGCAAGGAGTTGCGGCGTTATGCCTTGCCCGAATGTACCGATGAGATATGGCACGGCTACTTGCCTGACGCGGAGCCCGGCCTGCTTTACGGGTATCGCGCGCATGGCCCTTACGATCCGAAGCGCGGGCATCGCTTCAATCCGCAAAAACTCCTGATCGACCCCTATGCCCGCAAGCTGACGGGAACCGTGCGCTGGTCGGACGCCTTGTTCGGCTATCGTGTCCAGCATCCCAAGGCGGACCTGAGCCTGGACCGGCGCGATTCCGCCAACCTGGTACCCAAATGCGTGGTGACCGGGGAGAACTTCAATTGGGGCGCGCAGAGCCGCGCCAGCACGCCCTGGGCGGAAACCGTTATCTATGAAGCCCATATGCGCGGCGTCTCCATGCTTCGCGAAGAAATAAGGCGCGATCTCCGAGGCAGTAGCGAGGCGTTGGCCAACCCGCGTTTCATCGATCACTTGCACAAGCTGGGCGTAACGGCCATAGAACTGCTGCCGGTACACGCCTTCCTGCAGGATCATTTCCTGGTCGAACGAGGCCTTCGCAATTATTGGGGCTATAACACGCTGGCCTTCTTCGCACCGGAGCCGGCTTACCTTACCCATGGCAAGACCAATGATCTGCGCATGGCCATCCGCCGCTTGCAAAGCGCCGGCATAGAAGTCATTTTGGACGTGGTCTACAACCACACGGCGGAAGGCAACGAATTGGGGCCGACGCTGTCCTGGCGCGGGCTGGACAATGCCAGCTACTACCGGCTCATACCGGGCGAGGAACGCTACTACATCAACGACACTGGCTGCGGCAACACCGTAAACCTGTCCCATCCGCGTGTACTGCAGATGGTGATGGACTCGCTGCGCTATTGGGCCGAAAGCTATCGTATCGACGGCTTCCGCTTTGACCTGGGCGTCACGCTGGGGCGCGAGGGAACCGGCTTTGATCCCGGCTCGGGATTCTTCGATGCCATCGGGCAGGACCCCGTGCTGTCGCGCCTGAAGCTGATATCCGAACCGTGGGACACAGGCCCGGATGGTTATCAACTGGGCAGCCATCCGCCAGGCTTCGCGGAATGGAACGATAAGTCCAGGGATGGAATCCGGCGCTTCTGGGCGGGCGGACCGGGCTTGCGCGGCGACCTGGCCGGCTGGCTCATGGCGACGCCTGAAATCTTCGATCGCCGCCATCGCAGGCCCTGGGCCTCGGTGAACTTCCTGGCGTCGCACGATGGCTTCACGGCCCGGGACGTGGTGAGCTACAACGATAAGCACAACGAGGCCAACGGCGACGAGAACTCCGACGGGCATAGCGAGAACTTCAGCAACAACTGGGGAGCCGAGGGCGAGACGCAAGACGCGGCGATCCTGGCCGTGCGCGACCGTGTGGTGCGCTCCATGCTGGCCACCGTATTCTTCTCGAACGGCACGCCCATGCTGCTTGCAGGCGACGAATTCGGCAACAGCCAGGGGGGCAACAACAACGCCTATTGCCAGGATAATGAAACGTCATGGCTGGACTGGGCCCAGGCAGCGGCGCCCGAGGGCCGGAGCCTGACCGCCTACGTTGGACGGCTTGCCGGCCTGAGACGCGCCCACATATCCCTGCGTTTGCCGCGGTTCCTGGATGCCGGCGAGGAGATTCTGCCCGGTGTACCGCGGGTTGCATGGTTCGACCTGGACGGCCAGCCCATGAGCGCCGAGGCCTGGGGCTTCGGCGAAGGCCGGGTTCTGGGCCTGCGTCGGGCCTGCCCTGCGGGGGATGACATCGACGTGTCCCTTTTACTGGTCAACTCGGGAGACGACGACATTGAATTTCAATTGCCGGCGCAGGACTTCACCTGGACCAGGGAATTGGAGTCGGCCGATCCCGATGCTGCGCCGGGGCCCGTGGATGGGAACAGTCTGACCGTGTGCGCCCATGGTGTGGTCCTGCTTGCCGCCACGATCCAGGTGGAGCACTCTCATGCCTAAGACAAAGCCTGCTCCCGGGAAAGCGGCTTCGTCGGCTGGCCCGGTTATCGATCCTGCGGCAAGCAGCACCTTCGACTACACCTTCGGTGCCGTTTGCGTTGGAAAGGGGTTGACGCGTTTTCGCATATGGGCGCCCGGCGCCCGGCAGGTCAACCTTGAGTTGGACAGCCAGCCGCCTCAACGCATGGAGGTGTCCGAAGCAGGCTTCCACGAACTTACATGCGCCTGCGTTGCCGGCACGCGCTACCGGTTTCATGTCCGTGAAGACCTGCGCGTGCCCGATCCGGCCTCGCGCCTGCAGGATGGCGATATTCACGACGCCAGCATCGTATCGGACACCACCAGCTATACATGGCGCAACAATGACTGGCGTGGACTGCCCTGGGGGCAGACTGTGCTGTATGAGATCCATGTTGGGCTTGCTGGCGGCTTCCGGGGCGTACAGGAGCGGCTGGCCGACCTGTCCGAGCTCGGCATCACGGCCATCGAACTCATGCCTATCGCCGATTTTCCTGGGCCGCGCAATTGGGGCTACGACGGCGTCTTGCCGTATGCCCCAGACTGCGCGTATGGCAGCCCCGACGAGCTGCGGCTGCTCATCGACACCGCGCATGGCATGGGCATACAAGTGTTCCTGGATGTGGTCTATAACCACTTCGGCCCGGAAGGCAACTATCTGCCCAGCTACGCGCCTGAATTTTTCAGGCAGGACGAAATAACCCCATGGGGGCCGGCCATCGACTTCCGCAGGAAGCAGGTGCGCTCCTTTTTTGCCGAGAACGCCCTGTACTGGCTGCGGGAATATCGTTTCGACGGGTTGCGCCTGGATGCTGTGCATGCCATATCCGATCCCGACTGGCTGCCGGAGATGGCGGCGTTCGTCCGCAGCCATCTCGATCCCGGGCGCCACGTCCACCTGGTGCTGGAGAACGATGACAACACAGCCAGCCTGCTGAAAAAAGGCTTCGACGCGCAATGGAACGACGATGCGCATCACGTTCTGCACCGCCTGCTTACCGGCGAAACCCATGGCTATTACAGCGCCTATGGCCAGGATTGTGCCGGCGAACTCGGCCGCTGCCTGGCCGAAGGTTTCCTGTACCAGGGCCAGGCCAGTGTCTGGCGCGGAGGCGAGCCGCGCGGTGAACCCAGCGCGGGCCTGCCGCCATCGGCATTCGTATTTTTTTTGCAGAACCACGACCAGATCGGCAATCGGGCGTGCGGCGAACGGTTGTCGACGCTATGCGCCCGGAAGCCGGAAGCCTTGCGGGCGGCCATTGCCCTGCAGTTGCTGACGCCCCATATTCCCTTGATCTTCATGGGTGAAGAGTACGGATCCACGGCTCCATTCCTGTACTTCACCAGTTTCAAGGATCCGGAGCTGGCCCAGGCTGTACGCGAAGGGCGACGCAACGAGTTTGCCGCTTTTCCGGCGTTCTCCGATCCACGCTCAAGAGACCGCATACCCGATCCGAACGATGCGCATACCTGGGAGCAATCCAAGGCATACGTGGCCTTGAAAGATGGGCAGGGCAAGGAGTGGCGCGAGGGGTATCGAGCGCTGCTGGCAGCCCGGCACAAATTCATCAGTCCTTATCTGGATTCTGCGGAAAGCCTGCCCGTCAAGGTCGTCGGCCGGCTTGCGGTGCTGGCCGGGTGGCGACTGGGCGACGGCGGGGTGCTGCGCATCTATTGCAATCTGGGCACGGATGACGTGGCCCTGGAAGGCGGCGTTTCAAAGCGGGAACAGATTTTCTTCTCGGTCGGCAACCATGCGGACCATGCCTTGCAAGAGGGACATATGGCAGCATGCAGCACCGTCGCGACGCTGGAGCGGCCCGGCGACCAGGGTGCCCAAGGCGATAAGGCGGCGGCATGAGCGCGTCTATCGGCGCCGACGCAGCGCTTCGCGAACTGGCGCAAGCTGCTGGACTGGACACGGAATGGACGGACGTATTTGGAGAACAGCATGAGGTGCGCGATGAAATCTTGCGCCGTCTGCTGGATGCTATGGAGCTGCCTTGCGCCAGCCCAGGCCAAATACAGGAAAGCCGGCAGCAGCTGAAACAGGAGTCGGGTCAGGCAGGCACACATATGATTATCGTCCAGGTGGACGAAGTGCCGATATTCCCGTATGCGGGTCCGATGGCTTATCGGCTGGCCCTGGACGGTGGCGGGCAGCGCAGCGGATCGGCGGTTCAGGCCGGCGATGGCATGGTGCGCATCGCGCCGGTAAGCCGGCCTGGCTACCATGCCTTGTCTATCGGGGATGCCCAATTCGTCTTGGCGGTGAGCCCGCGCCGCTGCCCGTCGGTTGAGACATTGGCAGGCGGCCGGCCGGCTCGGCACTGGGGCGTAGCTGCTCAGGTATACAGCCTGCGGGGCCGGCACGCGGGGCATTACTCCCTGCTTGCCGAGCTCGCCGGGCATGGAGGCGATCAAGGGGCCGCCGCGTTGGCCATCAGTCCGGTCCACGCCATGTTCAGCGCGGCGCCGCAGCATATCAGTCCGTATTCGCCATCCAGCCGTCTATTCCTGAACGTGGCCTATATCGATCCGGCCGCCGTATTGGGCAAGGATGCATTCCTGGCAGCCCTGGACCCCGAGAGGCCGCAAGACGTCCACCGCACGGATGCCGACGGATCGTACATCGACTGGGCGCGCGTGCTGCCGCAACGCCTTCAGGTGCTAAGGCGCATGCATGGCTACTTCCACAGTAGCGGCAAGAGTGCGCTACGGGAAGACCTGGCGGACTTTATCAGGCAGGGCGGCGAGGCTCTTGAAAGCCATGCGCGTTACGAGGCGCTGCATGGCGCGCATGTCCTGGAGCTGGGGCCGGAGAGTGGCTGGCGGGACTGGCCCGCGGAATTGCGCGATCCGTCCAGTGCGGCGCTTCGGGACTATGCCGCCAGTCACGAAAAGGAAATCCATTTCCATCTGTTCCTGCAATGGCTGGCTGATAAGGGCCTGGGGGACGTTCAGCGCCGTGCCCGCGATGCAGGCATGCCCATAGGCTTGATTACCGACCTGGCCATAGGCACCGACCCGCGTGGAAGCCATGCCTGGAGCCGGCAAAAGGAGATACTAGCGGGCGTGTCGGTCGGCGCGCCGCCCGACCTGTACCAGACGCTGGGCCAGAACTGGGGTCTGACCGCCATGTCGCCGCGCGCCCTGCGCGATACCGGCTATGCAGCCTTCATCGAGATCTTGCGCGCAGCGTTCCGGCATGCCGGTGGAGTCCGGGTGGATCACATACTCGGCCTGGCACGCATGTGGCTGGTCGCACAAGGGGAATCCGCCGCCGATGGCGCTTACCTGCGCTATCCGTTGGAAGACATGCTGCGTCTGCTAACACTGGAGGCTTGGCGGCACCAGGCCATCGTCGTGGGAGAGAACCTGGGCACGGTGCCTGAGGGATTCAATGAAAGGTTGCAGAAGAAAAGCATGATGGGCATGAGCGTACTGTGGTTCGAGCGGGGCGATAAGGAGGATGGCGGCGGGCGGGATGCCCCGTTCACGATACCCGCGCAATGGCCGTCCTGGACAATGGCCATGCCCACGACCCATGATCTTCCCACCATTGCCGGCTGGTGGCGGGGCCGCGACCTGCACTGGCGGGAACGGCTGGCGCCGGCGCCGCAGCCTGAGGAGTGGTCAAGCGCTGCCAAGTTGCGAGAGCTGGAAAAGAAGTCCTTATGGAATGCCATGCATGCCGCGGGCTGCCTGCCCGGCGCGGACGCCAATCCGCCGCGGGACGTGCCGCGCGACGCCATCCTTGGCTTCGTCGCCAGCGCCCCCAGCCCGCTGGCCATCGTTTCCCTGGAGGACTTGCTGGGCCTGGAGGAGCAGCCGAATCTTCCCGGCCATAGCGCAACCGGCGAAGGCGCGCATCCGAACTGGATACAGACCCTTCCGATGGGTGTGGAGCAGATCTTCAACGATTCCGACGTGGTATCCGCCGTCGGCGCGATATCGCGGGCAAGGAGCGAGGCATGAGCATACCCCGCGCCACCGTGCGCCTGCAGCTGCACGGCGGCTTCACCCTTGACGATGCACGAGGCCAGGTGCCGTACTACGCCAAACTGGGCGTAAGCCATTTCTACCTTTCGCCGGTCACGCGGGCTCGGCCCGGCTCCATGCACGGTTACGATGTCATCGATCATTCGGTCGTCAATCCCGAACTGGGCGGCGAGGCGGCTCTGATGGCGCTTTCCCAAGCCTTGCGGGTACATGGCATGGGGATAATTCTGGATATCGTGCCCAATCACATGGCGGTGCATCCCGGCAACGCATGGTGGTGGGATGTGTTGCGGCTGGGAGCCGCTAGCCCTTATGCCCGGTGGTTCGATATTGACTGGCAATCGGCCGATCCCTCTTTGCGGGGCAAGGTGTTGGCGCCATTTCTACCAGAGCCGTATGGCAGTTGCCTGAACAACGGCGATATCGAACTGGTCTTCGATGAGCAGGGGCATGGCGCGGAGATACAGGCTTGCGGCATGCGCTATCCGATTGCCCCGGACACCTTGAGGATTCCGGGCATGGATGGCGCGGTGGCCCGCAAGCATTATGACGGCAGGCAACCCGATGGGCGCCAGCGCCTGCACGCCTTGCTGGAGAGACAGAACTATCGCCTTGCCTGGTGGCGCTGCGCCGCCGACAGCATCAATTGGCGCCGGTTTTTCGAAATCAACGAGCTGATAGGCGTGTGCGTGGAGCAGCCGGATGTGTTCGATGCCGTCCATAAGTTGCCCTTGCGCCTTTACGCCGAGGGCGTGATAGACGGCTTGCGCATCGATCATGTCGATGGCCTGGCAAGGCCCCTCGATTATTGCCATAGGTTGCGCACCGAGCTTGAAACGCTCAGCCCGAAACGGCCTGGCACCCTGGCCGGCGATCGGGCCTGGCTGATTGTGGAGAAGATTCTTGCAGCAGACGAGGTGCTTGGTGAAGAGTGGGGAGTCGATGGCAGCAGCGGCTACGATTTCATGGACCAGGCCGCTGCCGTCTTGCACGATGCGGCCGGGGAAGACGCCTTGTCCAGCGTATGGGAGTCCATTTCGGGCAAGGACGGATCGGCACAGGACTATGTAATAGACGCAAGAAAGCTGATGCTCGGGCGGCACTTCGTGGCCGAGCGCAAGGCGCTGATTCGCGTGTTGTACAGCCTTGCGCAGGCCGGGATGGATTCCAGGGACTGGACCGCCGAGGCGCTGGGACGCGTGCTGGATGAGTTGCTGATCGCCTTTCCCGTCTATCGCAGCTATGCCGGGGAAAGCGGCAGGAACGAAACGGATGCACGCCTGTTTGCGGCGCTCGTGCAGCAACTGAAGGAAAGCCTGGCGCTGGATGAAAATGAAGTCAGGCTGCTGGATTGGCTGGACAGTTGCCTGGGGGGCGCTCCCTTATCGACAGACAACGCCGTCCCGGGGGTATCGCCCCGCCTGTTGCAGCGCGAGGCGGTCCGGCGCTTCCAGCAGCTTACGCCGCCGCTGACGGCGAAATCCGTCGAAGACACCACCTTCTATCGTTTCGGCAGGCTGATTTCGCGCAACGAGGTCGGTGCCGATCCCGATATGTTTTCACTATCTCCGGAAGCCTTTCACCAGCGCAATGCCTGGCGGGCCGACCACGCCAGGCATTCTATGCTGGCCACCGCCACGCATGACCACAAACGGGGTGAGGATGTCCGGGCGCGGCTCGCGGTCATCAGCGAGATTCCGGACGAATGGGCCGCAGCCTGCCGGTCGTGGATGAACTGGCCGGGATCGGCTTGCGTGCCGGACACCGGGACGGGGCGGGCGCAACGCTATATGTTGCTGCAAACCATGGTCGGAGCCTGGCCCCTGGATCTGGATGCCGAAGACGTGGCGGGCGTGGGCGAATACCTGCGACGCGTGGCGGATTGGCAGGTCAAGGCAATGCGCGAGGCCAAGCTGGACTCCAATTGGTTCCAGCCGAATCTGCAGAACGAAAAATCCGCGGCGCAATTTCTTGACAGCCTGCTTTCCGGCGCGGCGCAGCACGCTTTGCTGCGCGACATCGCCGCTTTTGCCGGGCGCTTGGCGCCGGCGGGGGCCGTCAATAGCCTGTCACAGATGGTATTGCGGGTGATGTCTCCCGGCGTGCCCGACCTGTATCAGGGAACGGAATTCTGGGACTTCAGTCTGGTGGACCCCGACAATCGCCGGCTGGTCGATTACGCGGCGCGGCGCACCGCGCTGGATGCCTTGGATGGCGTATCCGATATGTGCGACTTGCTGCCGAGCTGGAAGACGGGCCACATCAAGCAGGCATTGCTGGCGCGGCTGCTGGATATCCGGCGCCGATGTCCGCAAGCCTTTTTGTCGGGCAAGTATATTGCCCTGCCGCTACGAGGGGCGCGCAGCGCCCATGTGATGGCCTTCCTGCTTTGCCACGACGATTGCCATGTCATTGTGCTGGCCTCACGCCTGGCTTCAAGAGGGATTGACACGGCGTCTGGCGGCGTGCCTCGGGTGGCACCCGACTTTTGGGAAGATACCGGCTTGGTGCTGCCGCGCCGGTATCTTGGCGCGGCCCTGCGCGATGGCTTGAGGAACGTCGCCGTTCGCAATAGCGACGACGGCCTCCTGAGGCTGGCCGATGTGCTTTCCGGCCTGCCCGTGGCGGTGCTGTTGCCCGATCAGGGATAGAGCCCACGCACCTCGCGCGATTCCAGGATGCGCGTGCAGGCCGTGATGAAGGCTGCGGTGCGCTGGCTGACCTGGTGCTCTTTGGCTACGGCGGACACCGAGGAGTAGGCGGCGCGCATCATGGCTTCCAGGCGGTGGTTGATTTCCGGCTCGGTCCAGTAGAAGCTGGAAAAGTCCTGGACCCATTCGAAGTAGCTGACCGTGACACCGCCCGCATTGGCCAGCACGTCGGGGACGATGAGCGTGCCGTTCGAGGTGAGGATGTCGTCGGCTTCCGGCGTGGTCGGGCCGTTGGCGCCTTCGATGACGATACGGGCGCGCACGGAATTGGCGTTGTGCTCGTTCAATTGCCCTTCCAGCGCGGCCGGAATCAGAAGTTCTGTTTCAAGCGCCCAGAATTCCGCGGGCGTCAGGCTTTCGGCGTCGGGGCCACCGGCGATGCCGCCATGCTCTTCCGAATGCTTGAGCAAGGCCAGCACGTTCAGGCCGTTGGCGTTATGCAGGCATCCCGTATGGTCCTGGATGGCGATGACTTTGGCGCCGGCTTCATAGAAAAGCCGGGCGGCGGTCCCGCCCACGTTGCCGAAGCCCTGTATGACCACGCGGGCGCCCTCGATGGGTATGCCGGCATCGCGCGCAGCCTCGCAGCCCACCACATAGACCCCGCGGCCCGTGGCTTCGACGCGGCCCAGGCTGCCGCCCAGCGAAACAGGCTTGCCGGTGACCACGCCGGTGGTCGTGGCGCCTTCGTTCATGGAATACGTGTCCATCATCCAGGCCATGGTCTGCGCATTGGTGTTCACGTCGGGCGCGGGTATGTCTTTGTGGGGCCCGATGATGACGCCGATTTCGCTGGTGTAGCGGCGGGTGATGCGCTCGAGCTCTCCCCGGGAGTAATTGCGGGGATCGATGCGTATGCCGCCCTTGGCTCCGCCGAAAGGCAGGTTTACCGCGGCGGTCTTGACGGACATCCAGGCCGCCAGCGCCATGACCTCGGACAGGGTGACGTCCTGGTGGAATCGGACGCCGCCCTTGCCGGGGCCGCGCGTGGTGTTGTGCTGCACACGATAGCCTTCGAAGTGGGCGATGGTGCCATTGTCCAGCTCGACGGGCACGTCCACGATCAGCGAGCGCTTCGGGCGTTTCAGGGTTTCAACCCATTTCGCGAGCTTGCCCAGATAGGGAGTCACGCGCTCCACTTGCTCCAGGTAAATGCCCCAGGGACCCAGGTCGTCGGAGTGCAGGTAGGAAGGGAGAGCATGCGTCGGGTGTTCTGACATGATGTGGACCTTAGCGTAAGAGGAAGGCAAACAGGAAGGCGCCGGGCCTTCCGCCCGGCCGAACGCGGTTATTTTAGTGCGAGAGCTTACTACGTCCCCGATTAATAGTTAATTCCAATTAATTGGGGACGCATTGAAAGCGGGATCCGGCGGCTTTCCGCTCTCGGCCCTGACGATTGTGCTACCGGGTGGCCCTCGAGGCAAGGCCGGACCCGGCGCGGCATGAGCTTATGTCGATTTCTATTAATGGCCGCTGGTGATAACTACTTAACTATTAAGTCGTTCCCACCAGGCCGCCGGCCGGTCAGACTGTCGTTTTATTTGCCTGTGGCGGGCCGGTCCCGAGTCGATGGGAAGGCGGCGCGGCGGGTGCAAGAGCGAGCGAATCATGAGCGCGGTTTTCTCCCCGGCGCCGGACCCATCCCCGGCCAGTTCGTGGGCCGTATTGCAGGACGTTCTGCAAAACATTGCCCGAAGCCATCCGGATGCGGTGTTTGCCTCTTCATTGGGCGCCGAAGACATGGTGCTGACCCATGCCATTTTCTCGGCCGGCCTGCCCATCCAGGTTTTTACGCTGGACACCGGCCGCCTGCATGCGGAAACGCTGGCCCTGATCCAGGCCGTTCACGACCGGTATGGCGTGGCGATACGCCGTGTGCAGCCCGAACCGGGTGCGGTCAAGGCGCATGTCGACGCCCATGGCGCTTTTGCCTTCTATGAAAGCGTCGCCTTGCGCAAGGAATGCTGCGCCCTGCGCAAGGTGGAGCCTTTGCGCCGCGCGCTGCATGGGCATTCGGCCTGGCTGACCGGGCAGCGCCGCGGCCAGTCCCTGACCCGGGCGGACTTGCCCGAATCGGAGCTCGACCCGGTTTTTGGCTTGCGGAAGTACAACCCGTTGGCCGCCTGGACGCATGATGACGTGTGGGCCGCCATCAGGCGGTTTGCCATTCCGTACAACCCCCTGCACGACAAGGGCTATCCCTCGATAGGCTGCGAGCCCTGTACCCGGGCGGTGCGCCCGGGCGAGGACGAGCGGGCCGGGCGGTGGTGGTGGGAACAGAAGCTGAGCAAGGAATGCGGCCTGCATGCGGGCAACCTGAAGGATTGAAAAGGAAGAACATGGGCGATATCTCATCAAGAACTCATCTGGACTGGCTGGAATCGGAAGCCATCTATATTCTTCGCGAGGTGGCGGCCGAGTGCGAACGCCCCGTGCTGCTGTTTTCGGGCGGCAAGGACTCGGTCGTGCTCCTGCGCCTGGCCGAGAAGGCCTTCCGGCCGGCGGGGTTTCCGTTTCCGCTGATGCATATCGATACAGGCCACAACTTCGATGAAGTCATCGAGTTCCGCGACAGGCGGGTCGCCGAGCTGGGTGAAACGCTGATCGTCCGCCAGGTCGAGGACTCCATCGCCAGAGGGACCGTGGTGCTGCGGCGGGCGACGGATTCGCGCAATGCCGCTCAGGCCACGACCTTGCTGGAAGCCATCGAGGAATTCGGCTTCGATGCCTGCATAGGCGGCGCCCGGCGCGACGAGGAAAAGGCCCGCGCCAAAGAGCGGGTATTTTCCTTTCGCAACGAGTTCGGGCAATGGGATCCCAAGGCGCAGCGTCCGGAGCTCTGGAATCTGTTCAACACCAAAGTGCATGCGGGCGAAAACATGCGCGTATTCCCGATCTCGAACTGGACGGAACTGGATGTGTGGCAGTACATCGCGCGCGAGAAGCTCAGCCTGCCCTCGATCTATTACGCTCACGAGCGGCTGGTGGTGCAGCGCAACGGCCTGCTGGTGCCCGTAAGCCCCATTACGCCGCCCAAGGCCACGGAAATCCCCGAAACCCGAACGGTGCGCTTTCGCACCGTGGGCGATATTTCCTGCACCTGCCCCGTGGCATCGGCGGCCGCCACGCCTGAACAGATCATCGCCGAAACGGCCATCACCACCATTACCGAGCGCGGAGCCACGCGCATGGACGATCAGACGTCCGAGGCCTCGATGGAGCGCCGCAAGAAACAGGGATACTTCTGATGAATGCAATCAACGAATCATGGGTGTCCGCCAGCGGCACCGAGGTGCTGCGCCTGATCACCGCCGGGTCGGTGGATGACGGAAAGTCCACGCTCATAGGCCGACTGCTGTATGACAGCAAGGGCGTATTCGCCGATCAGCTGACGTCCATTGCCAAGTCCAAGTACAAGCGCACCCCGGCCAGCGAGATCGACCTGGCCCTGCTGACCGACGGTCTGGAGGCCGAGCGCGAGCAGGGCATCACCATCGATGTCGCCTACCGCTACTTTGCGACGCCGCTGCGCAAGTTCATCGTGGCCGATGCGCCCGGACACGAGCAATACACCCGCAACATGGTCACCGGGGCGTCCACCGCACAGGTGGTCGTCATCCTGGTCGACGCCAGCCGCGCCGCCGACGGCCGCCTGCTGCCGCAGACCAAACGCCACAGCGCGCTGGCGCAATTGCTGGGCTTGCAGCATGTGATCGTGGCCGTCAACAAGATGGACCTGGTCGGCTGGGACGGCCAGGTCTTCCAGCGCATCGCCGACGCCTATGCCGAGCTGGCCCGGGCGCTGGGCATCCCCGACTTCCACATCGTGCCGATCTCCGCCCTGAAGGGTGACAACGTGGTCCAGGAATCGGGCAATACGCCGTGGTATGACGGCCCCCCGCTGTTGTCCCTGCTGGAAACCCTGCCTGTGGCGGCGGCCGCCCCAAACGCCGCAGCGCGCTTCTTCGTGCAGTGGGTCATACGTCATGATGGCAGCCGGGTGGATGGCTTCCGGGGCTATGCCGGCCAGTTGGCGGGTGGCTCGCTGAAGGTGGGAGACGGCATCAAGGTATTGCCTTCCGGCCTGACGGCTACGGTGGCCCGACTGCTGCGCGGCGATGCCGACGTCGCCGAGCTGGTGGGCGGCGACAGCGCAACCGTGGTGCTGGACCGGGACATCGATGTGTCGCGCGGCGACCTGATCGTTCCCGCCGACGCGCAGCTCAGGCTGGCCCGGGAATTCGATGCCGAGCTGTGCTGGCTGGACCAGCAGGCCTTGAATCCGGCCCGCCAGTACTGGCTGAAGCAGGGAACCCGCCTGACCCAGGCGCGCATCAAGGCGGTCCATACCCGGCGCGACATGCATGCCTTGCAGCAGGTGCCGGCCGGCGACGTGCTGAACATGAACGATATCGGCCATGCGACGCTGGTGGCGCGCGACCCGCTGGCGCTGGATCCCTATACGGGAAACGCGGCGACCGGCGCCTTCATCCTGATCGATGCGGCCACGCACCAGACGGCCGCGGCGGGCATGGTGCGCTGACGCGATACTCGCCGGCGCGGCAGGCGGGCGGGAAGGGGAATCTCCGTATTTGAAAATGACTTGATCCGTTGCATAATCGCAAGCGTAAAAATTCTTCGCTTATACATTTCACGGAGCAATCATTCATGTCTAAACTATTTAAGGGCCTGGTGGCGGCCTCTTTGCTGGGGCTGGCCGGCATGTCCCAGGCAGCCTCCTGGCCCGAGCGGGCCGTCCAGTGGGTCATTCCGTATCCGGCGGGCGGCGGCTCCGACGTCATAGGCCGGCTGGTGGCTTCGGGCCTTGAGAAATCGCTTGGGCAGACGGTCGTGGTCGAGAACAAGCCCGGCGCGGCGACGATCATCGGCGCCAGCTTCGTGCAGGCCGCCAAGCCCGACGGCTATGTGGTCGGCACGGCCGATTCCGGCACGCTGGCCTTCAATCCGTCCCTGTATTCCTCGCTGCAATACGATCCCGCCAAGTTCACCTATATCGGCGGCCTGGCGCGCTTTCCCCTCATGCTGGCCGTGAAGGACGATTCGCCCTTCAAGTCGCTCGACGATGTCCTCGAGGCCGCGCGCAAGGAGCCGGGCAAGCTTACCTCCGCCTCGGCGGGCGCGGGCTCGCCCCACCATCTGGCCCTCGAGATGTTCAAGCAGCGCGCGGGTGTCAATATCACCCATGTTCCCTACAAGGGCGCCGCCCCCGCGCTGCAAGACATCCTGGGCGGGCAGGTCAGCCTTGGCTTCGTCGATTCGGCCGCAGCGCAATCCAACATCAAGGCGGGCAAGCTGCGCGTGCTGGCGGTCGCCACGCCCAAGCGCATCGACCTGCTGCCCAATGTGCCCACCATGGCTGAAGCGGGCGTCCAGAACTTTACCGCCTATGCCTGGCAAGGCCTGGTCGGCCCCGCCGGCCTGCCGGCCGAGGTCGTCGACAAGCTAAGCGCTGACCTTCAGGCGGTCTTGAAATCGTCCGATGTCGCCACCAAGATCCGCGCCATGGGCGTGGAGCCCCTGCCCATGACAGCCAGCGACTTCAAGGCCTATGCCGAAGCGCAGCGCGGCGAATGGGCCGACGTCATCAAGAAGGCGGGCATCAAGCTGGATTGATCGCCTTGCGGAACCGCAGCGGACGCCCTTCGGGGCGTCCGTTTTGTTTCATCTCGGCTGCGCGGGTGGCTGGCTGGATGGTGCAAGCGGGCCGAATTTTTCGCTGTATATGTCGCGGGCCCAATCGATGAATACGCGCACCCTGGGCGAAAGCTGTCGATGGAAGGGATAGAGTGCGCAGACGGGCAGGTCGGGGCAGCTCCATTCAGGCAGGACCTGGACCAGGCGTCCGGACCGCAAATGCGCTTCCAGGCGGAAACGGGGGACTTGGATCAGCCCGCAGCCAGCGAGTGCCGCGCTCGTGTAGCACTCGGCGTCGCTGACCGAGATCCAGCCGCTCGCCTCGAATTCCGCCACCTCTTCATCCATGACGATGGTGAAAGGATAGCGGCTGTCATTGCCGCGGGCGAAGAAGCCGATCCCCTGGTGCTCCGCCAATTCGCGCGGATGCCGGGGAGTGCCATGCCGAGCCAGGTATTCGGGGCTGGCGCAGATGATCTCGGGCATGTCCGCCAGTCTTCTGACCACCAGCGATGAGTCGCGTGGCCGGCCCGCCCGCACCACGCAGTCGATGCCTTCCCTGATCAGGTCCACCAGGCGGTCGCCGCTGCTGATGACGACATCGACCTGGGGGTAACGTTCCCGGAACTCGCCGATGCGCGGGAGGATGATCATCGTTGCATGCGCCCCATGAAGATCCAGCCGCAACGTCCCATGGGGATTGGCGATGTGGGTGCTCAGCGAGGTTTCCGCGTCTTCCAGTTCTGCCAGGACGCGCTTGCTGCGTTCGTAGAAGGCCTGCCCATCCAGGGTGGGCTTGACCTGCCGTGTGGTGCGATCCAGCAGGCGCGCGCCAAGCCGCTTCTCGAGTTCCTTGATTGCATGCGTTGCCGTGGCGCGCGGGATATCCAGCACGCTTGCCGCTTCGGTAAAACTGCCGAGTTCCACGATCCGGGTAAAGAGCTGCAAGGCATCGAAACGGTCCATGGCGGTCCAATTGTTGATTGCTTTTGAATTAACTAGCTAATTTAAACCCATTTATCCATCCGCAATCAATCGTCATCATGGCTTCCGTGGCGTCAACACAAAGCTTGGCCCTACTTACCAAGGAAACCATCATGATCACCAGTCAGTCGTCTATCGCAGCATTGCCCATTAAGACCGCCATCGTTACCGGAGCCTCTCGCGGCATCGGGCGCGAGATCGCTCTGCGCCTGGCAGCGGACGGCTTCAAGGTCGCCGTCAACTACGCGGGAAACGCGACCAAGGCGCAGGAAGCCGTTTCAGCCATCCAGGCGGCGGGCGGGGAAGCGATTGCCGTACAAGCGGACGTATCCCAGGCCGACGACGTGCGTCGGCTCTTTGCCACCGCACAGGAGGCCTTCGGCAACATCGGCGCCGTCGTGCACAGCGCCGGCGCGATGCCGCTGGCCCCTATCGTTCCCGACAGCATCGAGCTATTCGACCGTACCATCCAGACCAACCTGCGCGGCGCCTTTCTGGTGCTGGCCCATGCGGCTCGGCACGTGAACACCGGCGGCCGCATCGTGGCGCTTTCCACCAGCGTGATTGCCAAGTCCTTTCCTCAGTACGGACCCTACATAGCGGCCAAGGCAGGTGTCGAGGGCCTGGTGCATGTGCTGGCCAACGAGTTGCGCGGCCGGAACATCACGGTCAATGCGGTGGCTCCGGGCCCGGTCGCCACCGAGCTGTTCCTGGAAGGCAAGACCGGTGAACAGGTGGTGCAGCTCAGCAAGGCCGCTCCTTTGGAACGCCTTGGGCAGCCCGGAGACATCGCAAGCGTTGTGTCCTTCCTGGTTGGCGCCGATGGGGGCTGGATCAATTCCCAGGTCATACGTGCCAATGGCGGGTTTGCCTGAGCGCAGCCTCCTTTCAACTTCAGCAGGAGATGGCTTATGAGCTATACGATTTTGATTACCGGTGCCTCCAGCGGCTTTGGCGCGCTGAGTGCGCGTGCCCTGGCCGCGGCGGGCCATATTGTCTATGCGGGCATCCGTGACGCCCAGGGGCGAAATGCCCGACAGGTGGAGGCCTTGCACGCCCATGCGGCCCGCCACAAGGTAGCACTGCATGCGGTTGAGCTGGATGTGCAGTCGGATGCCTCGGCACAAGCGGCGGTCGATCATGTCATTGCGGCGCAAGGGCGGCTGGATGTGCTGGTCCAAAACGCCGGACATATGGTGTTTGGGCCGGCGGAAGCCTTTACGCCCGAGCAGTACGCACAACTTTACGACGTGAATGTCATCGGTACGCAGCGCGTCAACCGTGCCGCGCTACCGCAACTGCGCAAGCAGGGCCGGGGGCTGGTACTGTGGGTTGGCAGCAGCAGCCACCGCGGCGGCACGCCTCCCTATTTGGCCCCATACTTCGCGGCAAAGGCGGCGATGGATGCCTTGGCGGTCAGCTACGCGGGGGAACTGGCCCGCTGGGGTATCGAGACATCCATCCTCGTCCCTGGCGCGTTCACCCAAGGCACCAATCATTTTGCGCATAGCGGCCGCCCGGCCGACATCGGGCGCGAGCGGACTTACGCCCAGGGCGCCTATGCCGGATTCGAGCAAGAGGTCTTGGCGGGCCTGGCCGCATGCGAACCGGAAGATGCCGATGTTTCAGCGGTGGCCCAGGCGATGGTGGACATCGTGGACCGGCCCTATGGCCGCCGCCCGTTCCGAGTGCATGTCGACCCATCGCGCGATGGCTGCGAAGAGGTCAATGCCGTAGCGGATCGTATCCGGGCGGAGTTCCTGCGCCGTATAGGGCTGTCGGACCTTCTGTCGCCGCGGCTCAATGCCCTGTCAATGGAGGCCGGCCATGGCCAGTAACGCATTTTCCACCCATCTGAAAGTGGTGATCGGCGAGTCAGTCATCGCATCGTCGGCTGCGACACTCAGCGTGATGGCATTCGAGGTGCCCGTATGGGCGATGTTCGTCGGCTGGATCTCCTTCTTCACCCGCGGGCTTAACTTGAAGCAGGGGGCGGTCAACCTGGCCTGCGTGCTGATCGGCATCATCCTGGGGGTTGCCGCGGCCCAGGCGGTGGAAGTATCGACCCCCGTCCTGGGCAGCTATGCCATCAGTGCCGTGGTGTTCGCCATCACCATCATTGCGCTGTCATTGGCCAGGGCGCCGGTGTTCAACAACCTGCTGGGCTTCTTCCTGGGCCTGGTGGCGTACTTCGCCTCGCATCAGCCCCCGTCGTTCACCGCCTTCGGGATGCTGGCCCTGGCCGCGACGGTGGGTGCAACAGCCGCATTCCTTGCCCATTCGCTGCAGAAACGGATCCAGCGGGTCACGGCCCACTGACCAGGAGCAGGCATGAGCCGGGTCGGGGCCTTTTGTCCCCCACATTCCTTTCAAGGACTTGCAAGATGGAAACATTACACGCCACACCTGAGATATCTTCCGACGAGACAGGGGCGTCCCGCCCGCGCTTGCTGTTCCCTGCATTGGGCGCACTTTATGCCCGCGCGGAACCTGTCCTGTATGCAATGCTGCGTTTTGCCTTCGGGGCCGTCATGTTCACCCATGGCGTACCCAAGGCCTTGCGGACATCCCATGGTTCCATGGCGGACCCGATGGGCGGCTCCATAAACCTGATCCAGAACGTCATGGGCTTGCCGTTCGCGCCACAGCTGGCATTCCTGGTCATGCTGCTGGAAACCATCGGCGCCATCATGCTGGCGCTTGGCTTATGGGCGCGCCCCGTGGCTTTCTTGATTGCCCTGCAAATGGTAGGCATCAGCTATGCGCTTGGCCCTACCTGGCCCTGGATTGATCGCGGCATCGAATTCCCCGTGTTGATGGGGTTCCTGGCCCTCTATATCGCCGTGCGGGGCAGCGGCCGCTTTTCGATGGATCAGAAGCTGGGGCTTTCCATTTGAGATCGTTGTGGGCATTGCGAAGGAATGAATGGCGGTCCCTTTTTTACCGGGCCGCCTACATCCCGTAATGCTTCAGTCCTTCCAGGTTCAGCACCTGGACGGCGCCGTATTCCACCTTGAGCAACTGGGCCGCTTCCAGCGTTCTTAGCGCCTGGTTGGTGCGTTGGCGCGATATGCGCGCCAGATAGCCGACTTCCTCTTGGGTAATGTCTAGGCGCATGCCCTTGCCAGGGTAGAGCAGTGGGTTGAAGAGCTCCGCCAGGCAGCGGGCCACGCGGGCGTCGGGCGCCAGCAGGCGGTCGTACTCCGCCTTGCCGATGAACTGGCCCACACGCTCGTTCAATTGATGCAGCAGGTAGCGGTTGAACGGTATGCTGCTGTCCAGCAGCCAGTTGAAGGTGGCCACGGGCAGCCGGACGATGGCCGAGTCGCGCAGGGCGACCACGTCGTACTTGCGCGATTCGCACTTGAGCAGGGAGCCTTCGCCTATCCATCCGCCGGCGGGCACGCCGGTCAGCGACGCCATCTTTCCGTCGGAATTCCCGACCGAGACCTTCACCAATCCGCTCAGCACGCCTATCCAGGCATAGGCCTTTTCGCCTTTGCGCTCGATCATGGCCCCGGCGGCGTACTGCGTCACCGCGACGTCCCGCTGCACGCGGTCCTGCTGTTCGGCGGTGAGCAAGCCGAACCACGCCGCGGCGTCGTGCAGGGAGTCTTTGGCGAGCATGAGGATTTACCCTAGAAAAAGCAGGAATGTCATATCCGTGACAGTTGGGGGTTGTTCTAGCCTATACCTTTGCATTCAACTGAATGACAATAACGCTAACGCGGCTGGATACACTTTAACCATAAACCTCGAAAAGAGGGCCAGAAAACCGGCTGAAGGAGACACCGTGGCGCAAGACATGCCTACGCAAACATCGGCGGTGCCGGGAACGTTCCCCGCCCTGGTGCTGCACCACGCCAAAGTGCGCGGCGCCCGCCCCGCCATGCGCGAGAAGGACCTGGGCATATGGCAAACCTTGACCTGGTCCGACGTCGAGCGGCAGGTGCGCGCGCTGGCCAACGGCCTTGCGGCCCTGGGCGTGCGCCCCGGCGAGCACGTCGCCATTGTAGGCGAGAATCGGCCCCGTCTATACCTGTCCATGATGGCTGCGCAGGCCATCGGAGCCATCCCCGTGCCGCTCTACCAAGACGCCGTGGCCCAGGAAATGCTCTATGTCCTGCAAGACGCCCAGGTGCGCGTCGCCATTGTCGAAGACCAGGAGCAGGTCGACAAGATGCTCGAGGTTTCGGACCGCTGCCCGGACCTGTCCTTTATCGTGTACGACGATCCGCGCGGCTTGCGCAACTACCAGGAAGACCAGCTGCTGGCTTTCGAGGGCTTGCTGGAACGGGGCCGCGAACACGCCTCGGCCCATCCTGCTTTCGTCGACCAGGCCATTGCCGCGATCAAGCCGGGCGACGCGGCCGCCATGTTCTATACCTCCGGCACCACGGGCAAGCCCAAGGGCGTGATGCTGTCGCACCATGCGCTCATCGATCGCGCCCTGGCCATACAGGAACTCGAAAACCTGACCGACCGGGAAGATGTCCTGGCCTATCTGCCGCCGGCCTGGATCGGCCAGAACATGTTTTCATACACGCAGTTCCTGGTTACGGGTTTCACCGTGAACCATCCGGAATCGCCCGAAACCGTCTCCATCGACATGCACGACATCGGGCCCACCTACTACTTCGCCCCGCCGCGCGTGCTCGAAGGGCTGCTGACCCACGTCATGATACGCATGGAAGACGCCAGCGCCATCAAGCGCAAGCTGTTCCATGCCTTCATGCGGCTGGCCCGCCGCGTGGGCGTGCGCATACTCGACAAGGATCCCACGGTCGGTGCCTGGGACCGGTTCAAGTATGCATTGGGCAACTTCATGGTCTATGGGCCCTTGCGCAATGCGCTGGGCATGAGCCGTGTGCGCATTGCGTATACGGCCGGCGAAGCCATAGGCCCGGATCTGTTCGTGTTCTACCGGTCCATAGGCATCAATCTGAAGCAGCTGTACGGCTCCACCGAGACCTCGGTGTTCGTCTGCGTCCAGTCCGACGGCCAGGTCCGCTCCGATACCGTGGGCCCGCCCGTCAAAGGCGTGGACATCCGGGTGTCTGAAAATGGCGAGATACAGATAAAAAGCCCCGGCATGTTCAAGGGCTACTACCGCAATCCCGAGGCCACGGCCGAATCGTACACGCCCGACGGCTGGTATCGCACCGGCGATGCAGGCTACCTGGACACCGACGGCCAACTGAAGATCATCGACCGGGCCAAGGATGTCGGCAAGCTGGCCGACGGCAGCCTGTTCGCGCCCAAGTACATTGAAAACAAACTGAAGTTCTTCCAGCACATCAAAGAGGCCGTGGCCTTCGGCGCCAATATGCCCGAGGTATGCGCCTTCATCAATATCGACCTTGAAGCCGTGGGCAACTGGGCCGAGCGGCGCGGGCTGCCTTATGCAGGCTACACCGACCTGGCCAGCAAGCCCGAGGTCTACGAGCTTATCCGCGATTGCGTCAGCCAGGTCAATGCCGACCTGGCCACCGACCCCCAGTTGGCGGGTTCCCAGATATCGCGTTTCCTGATTCTGCATAAAGAACTCGACCCCGACGATGACGAGCTCACCCGTACCCGCAAGGTGCGCCGCGCCTTCATTGCCCAGAAATATGCAGTCCTGGTCGACGCCCTGTTCCAGGGCAAGGGCCATCAGTTCATCGAAACAGAGGTGAAGTTCGAGGATGGCCGATCCGGCAAGATCTCCGCCGACCTGAAAATCCTCGCCGCTACGATTTATCCCGCCAACACCAAGAAGGCCGCGTAATGAGTCAAGGCGCTCGCGAACAACGAATCGGGAACACGATTCTCGACCTGAAGAATATTTCACTGGCCTTTGGCGGCGTGAAGGCGCTGACCTATATTTCCTTCGACGTCAAAGAGCATGAAATCCGCGCCATTATCGGCCCCAACGGCGCGGGAAAAAGCTCCATGCTGAACGTGATCAATGGCGTGTACACCCCGCAGAACGGCGAAATCACACTGTCGGGCGTCCGCTTCTCCAAAATGAACTCCAGGCGCGCCGCCGAGATGGGCATAGCACGCAGCTTTCAGAACCTGGCCCTGTTCAAGGGCATGAGCGTGCTGGACAACATCATGACCGGCCGCAACCTGCGCATGAAAAGCGGCGTACTGGCCCAGGCCTTCCGCCTGGGCTCGGCCGAACGCGAAGAGATCGCCCACCGCGAGTTCGTCGAGAACATCATCGATTTCCTGGAGATCCAGGCATACCGCAAGACACCGGTCGGGCGGCTGCCCTACGGCCTGCAGAAGCGGGTGGACCTTGGGCGCGCGCTGGCCATGGAGCCGCGCATCCTGTTGCTGGACGAACCCATGGCCGGCATGAACATCGAAGAGAAACAGGACATGAGCCGCTTCATTCTGGACGTCAACGACGAGTACGGCACCACCATCGTGCTGATCGAACACGACATGGGCGTCGTCATGGACATCTCGGACCGCGTGGTGGTGCTGGACTACGGCAAGAAAATCGGCGACGGGATGCCCGACGACGTCCGCCGGAATCCGGATGTCATCCAGGCCTACCTCGGCGCCAGCCACTAGAAACAGGGAACACAGACATGGCATTCTTTCTGGAAACCTTGTTCGGCGGCCTGATGACAGGCATGCTCTATTCGCTGGTGGCGCTGGGCTTCGTGCTCATCTTCAAGGCTTCGGGGGTCTTCAACTTCGCCCAGGGCGCCATGGTCCTTATCGCGGCCCTGTCCATGGCGCGGTTTTCCGAATGGATACCCCAATGGCTGGGCATAGAAAGCCTGATCCTCGCCAATGTCCTGGCCTTCATCATCAGCGCCGTCTTCATGTGGATCATCGCCATCGCCATCGAACGCTGGGTCCTGCGTTACCTGGTCAACCAGGAAGGCACCACCCTGCTCATGGCCACCATCGGCATCAGCTACTTCCTGGATGGAATGGGGCAGATTATCTTCGGCAGCAGCGTGTATTCCATCGATGTGGGCATGCCCAAGGATCCCGCCTTCATCCTGGATACCGTATTCGAAGGAGGCCTGCTGATCAGCCTGGAAGACCTGACCGCCGCCGCGGTGGCGGCGCTGCTGGTCGCGACGCTGGCGTTTTTCTTTCAGTACACCGCGGTGGGGCGGGCCCTGCGCGCGGTGGCCGACGACCACCAGGCCGCGCAATCCATAGGCATTCCATTGAACCGCATCTGGGTGGTCGTCTGGACGGTGGCGGGCCTGGTCGCCCTGGTGGCCGGCGTCATCTGGGGCTCCAAGTTCGGCGTGCAGTTCACGCTGTCGACCGCCGCGCTGCGGGCCTTGCCCGTGGTGATACTGGGCGGCCTGACCTCGGTGCCGGGAGCCATCATCGGCGGACTCATCATCGGCGTGGGCGAGAAGCTGTCCGAAGTCTATCTGGGCCCCTACGTGGGCGGGGGAATCGAAATCTGGTTCGCCTACATGCTGGCCCTGGTGTTCCTGCTGTTCCGGCCGCAGGGCCTGTTCGGCGAAAAGATAATCGACCGTGTTTAAGCGAGATTAGGTAACGACGCTATGTTCTATCGTGAAAACGGCCAATTCAAAAGCACCTACCGCGCCGACCAGCAGATCTTCCCCATCCGCCAGGACCGGACCTTCATGCTGGGGGTGCTGTTCGCGGCCTTCGTGCTGGTTCCGCTGCTGGCCTCGAACTATTTTCTGCAGGCCATACTCATACCCTTCCTGATCCTGTCCCTGGCCGCCATAGGCCTGAACATACTGGTGGGCTACTGCGGCCAGATATCCATCGGGTCGGGCGCCTTCATGGCCGTGGGCGCCTACGCCGCCTGGAACTTCGGCGTTCGCATGCCGGCCACGCCGCTGGTCGTTCAGATCCTGTTGGGAGGCGTCTTCGCCACTCTGGTGGGCGTGGTGTTCGGCGTGCCCAGCCTGCGCATCCGCGGCCTGTACCTGGCCGTCACCACGCTGGCCGCTCAGTTCTTCGTGGACTGGGCCTTCCTGCGCATACCCTATTTCACCAACTATTCCTCGTCGGGCAATGTCTCCGTCCCGGCGTTGACCGCCTTCGGGCTGCCCGTCCAGACACCGGCGGAGCGCTACCTGTTCGTCCTGGCCTTCGTGGCCGTCTTCGCCCTGCTGGCCAAGAACCTGGTGCGCGGCGCCATCGGCCGGCAATGGATGGCCATCCGCGACATGGACGTGGCCGCCTCGGTCATCGGCATACGACCGGTCTATGCCAAGCTTACGGCATTTGCCGTCAGTTCCTTCATCATCGGCGTGGCCGGCGCCTTGTGGGCCTACATCCACCTGGGCTCCTGGGAGCCGCTGGCCTTCGACCTCAATCGTTCCCTGCAGCTGCTTTTCATCGTCATTATCGGCGGCCTGGGCTCCATCGTGGGCAGTTTCTTCGGCGCGGCCTTCATGGTGCTGGTGCCGGTGCTCCTGACCAATGTTCCACATATGTTCGGCATGTCGCTGGCGGTCGATACCGCCTCGCACATCGAGCACATGGTGTTCGGTTCCTTGATCGTGTTCTTCCTTATCGTCGAACCGCATGGCCTGGCGCGGCTCTGGAGCATAGGCAAGGAAAAGCTCCGCATATGGCCTTTCCCTCATTAGCTTTTCAATGGCAGCACATCAGTAAGCCGGCTGGTCCGCGTGGGCTACGCCGAAACACAAACGGTGCAGATAGACACCATCAGGAGGACTTGGAGATGAAACCATCCTTGAAATTCGCGGCGGCCATGTTTGCGGTCGCGGGCACGCTGGCCGCGGCATCGATGCCGGCCGCCGCGGCCGAAGAGCAGTTCGTGCCTTTGCTGGCCTATCGGACGGGCTCTTTCGCGCCGCTGGGCATACCCTGGGCCGACGGGAAAATGGATTACCTGAAACTCGTCAACGAGCGCGACGGCGGCATCAACGGCGTGAAGATCGTCTACGAGGAATGCGAAACCGCCTACGCGACCGACCGGGGCGTGGAGTGTTATGAGCGCCTGAAGGACAAGAACGGCGGCGCTTCGGGTTTCGACACCCAATCCACCGGCATTACCTTCGCGCTGACGGACAAGGCCATCGTGGACGGCGTATCCATCGAAACCGTGGGCTACGGCCTGTCGCAATCGGCCGATGGCTCGGTGTTCAAGTGGAACTTCCCCTTGCTCGGCACCTACTGGACGGCCGCCGACGTCATGATCCAGGACATCGCCAAGAAACTGGGCGGCATCGACAAGCTCAAGGGCAAGAAGATCGCCCTGGTTTACCACGACTCGCCCTATGGCAAGGAGCCCATCGCCCTGCTGCAATCCCGTTCCAAGGCCAATGGCTTCGATCTGCAGCTGTATCCCGTCACCGCGCCGGGCGTGCAGCAGAAATCCACCTGGCTGCAGATCCGCCAAAGCCGTCCCGACTTCGTCCTGCTCTGGAGCGCGGGCATCATGACGCCCACGGCCATACGCGAGGCGCAAGCCGTCGGCTATCCGCGCGACAAGATGTACGGCATCTGGTGGGCCAGTTCCGAGAACGACGTCCAGGACCTGGGCCAGGTCGCCAAGGGCTATAACGGCATCACCATCCATAACAGCGCCGACCACGGCAAGGTGCACGAAGACCTGAAGAAGCACGTGTACGACAAGGGCCAGGGCACCGACACCACCGGCAAGTATGTCGGCACCATCGCCCACACGCGCGGCATGATGATTTCCATGCTGCAAGTGGAGGCCATACGCACGGCCCAGGAAAAGTTCGGCAAGGGCAAGCACATGACGCGCGAGCAGGTGCAATGGGGTTTCGAGAACCTGAACATCACCAAAGAGCGTCTTGAAGAGCTGGGCTTCGCCAAGCTGATGCGACCCGTCAAGACCAGCTGCAGCAACCATATGGGCGACGACTGGGCCCGCATCATCCAGTGGGATGGCGCGAAGTTCAAGATCGTGTCGGACTGGTACCAGTCCGACAAGAAATTCGTCGATCCGCTGGTCAAGGACCTGGCTGCCAAGTACGCGACCGAGAAGAAGCTCGAAGTCCGCAAGTGCGAGGGCTAGGCCAAGGCCTGGATTCCGGCCGCCGCCACGCGCGGCGGCCGATCCCACCCCATAGCAGGGAACAAGTGTATGAATGCGAATGCTGAGGCTGCGGCCCCCAATATTCTTCTGAACGTCAACGGCATCGAGGTCATCTACAACCACGTCATCCTGGTGCTCAAGGGCGTTTCGCTATGCGTGCCCGAAGGCCGGATCGTGGCCCTGCTTGGCGCGAACGGGGCCGGCAAGACGACCACCCTGCGCGCGGTGTCCAACCTTCTGAAGGCCGAACGCGGCGACGTGACCAAGGGCAGCATCGATTATCGCGGCGAACGCATCGAGAAGCTCACGCCGGCCGATCTGGTCAAGCGCGGCGTGGTGCAGGTCATGGAAGGACGCCATTGCTTTGCGCACCTGACCATAGAGGAAAACCTGCTGACCGGCGCCTATACGCGCGCCATCGGCCGGGGCGAACTCGATGCCTCGCTGGAAAAGGTCTACCAGTATTTCCCCCGGCTCAAGCAGCGCCGGGGCAGCCAGGCCGGCTATACCTCGGGCGGCGAACAGCAAATGACGGCCATCGGACGCGCCCTGATGGCCAACCCCAACATGATCCTGCTGGATGAGCCCTCCATGGGCCTGGCGCCGCAGATCGTGGAAGAGATTTTCGAAATCGTGCGCGATCTGAACGAGCGCGAACGCGTCAGCTTCCTGCTGGCCGAGCAGAACACCAACATCGCCCTGCGCTACGCCGACTACGGCTACATCCTGGAGAACGGGCGCGTGATGATGGACGGGCAAGCCAGCGAGCTGGCGGAGAACGAAGACGTCAAGGAATTCTATCTTGGCGTGTCCAGCGGCGAGCGGAAAAGCTTTCGCGACACCAAATTTTATCGGCGACGCAAGCGCTGGCTTGCCTAGGATGGGCGGGAACGATCATGACTACATATTTCGAGGAGCGCGAAGCGGCCACGACGCGCGAGCGCGAGGAAAGCCTGCTTGCGCGCCTGCCCGCCGCCTTGAAGCGCGCCCGTGAACGGGCGCCCGCCATTGCGCAGCAGTTGCAGGGCCTGGACCCCGACGCCATCTCGCATCGGGCCGACCTGGAGCTGATACCGGTCATCCGGAAAAGCGAGCTTCTGCAGGCCCAGCTATCCATGCGCCAGGGGCAGGCGGGCAGCCAGCTGCCGGCGGTGTCGCGTATTTTCGGCGGCTTCTCTGCCATAGGCTGGGGCGAGGCCATGCGCGTGTTCGCCTCGCCCGGCCCCATCTACGAACCCGAGAGCAAGCGCCCCGATTATTGGGGTTTTGCGCGGTCCTTGCATGCAGCGGGATTTCGCCCCGGCGAGCTGGTCTACAACTGTTTTTCCTACCACTTCACGCCGGCCGGCTCCATGATGGAAACCGCGGCGCACGCCCTGGGCTGCACGGTGTTTCCGGGCGGGGTGGGGCAGACCGAGCAGCAGGTGCAGGCCATCGCCGACCTGGCGCCGTCCGGTTACACCGGCACGCCCAGCTTCCTGAAGATCATTCTCGAGAAAGCCGCGCAGCTGGGCGTGGAGCTGCCGTCGCTGAAACGGGCGCTGTTCTCGGGCGAGGCGTTCCCGCCGTCCCTGCGCTCCTGGTTTGCCGAAAGAGGCATAGACGGCTACCAGGCCTACGGCAGCGCCGACCTGGGCATGATGGCGTATGAAACCCGGGCGCGCGAAGGCCTGGTCGTGAACGAGGACATCATCCTGGAGATCGTGCGCCCCGGCACGAATCAGCCCTTGCCAGAAGGCGAGGTGGGCGAAGTGGTGGTGACCACGCTCAATCCCGATTACCCGCTGGTCCGCTTCGGCACGGGCGACCTGTCGGCCATCCTGCCGGGCGCCTCGCCCTGCGGCCGCACGAATATGCGCATCAAGGGCTGGATGGGCCGCGCGGACCAGACCACCAAGGTGCGGGGTATGTTCGTGCATCCCGGGCAGGTCGCCGGCGTGCTCAAGCGCCACCCCGAGGTCCGCAAGGTCAGGCTGGTGGTCAGCGGCAATGTGGGCAGCGACGTCATGGTGCTGAAGGCGGAACTGGACCATCCCAGCCAGGATGCCCTGGCGCGCATCGCGGATTCGGTGCGCGAGCTGACCAAGCTGCGCGCGGACATCCAGCCGGTGGAGCCGGGCAGCCTGCCCAATGACGGCAAGGTGATCGACGATATACGCAGTTACGAATAAGTTTATGTGTTTTTCCCTGCGTCCTATTGCAGTAAGATGCAGCAAAATGCTTGTTGTTTCTTACAGGGGAATTGTTATGCGCAGGTTCAAGTACGCGGTGTCCGCGGCAGCGGTGTTGGCGGCGATGTCGATGGCTCATGCCGGCACGCTCGAAGTCGTCCAGAAGCGCGGCGAGGTCCAGTGCGGAGTCACGACGGGCTTTGCGGGTTTTTCGGCGCCGGATGCGAAGGGCCAGTGGCAGGGCCTGGATGTGGATCTGTGCCGGGCGGTGGCGGCGGCCACTCTGGGCGATGCATCGAAGTTCAAGGCCGTTCCGCTGAATTCCCAGCAGCGTTTCACGGCGCTGCAATCGGGCGAGATCGACCTGCTGGCCCGCAACACGACGGTGACGCAGCAACGCGATACGGCCCTGGGGGCGATATCGGCGGGCGTCAATTTCTACGATGGGCAGGGTTTCCTGGTGTCCAAGTCGCTGGGCGTGAAAAGCGCCAAGGAGCTGGACGGCGCCACGGTGTGCATGCAAACGGGCACGTCGAACGAGAACACGATGGCGGATTGGGCACGGGCCAATAACGTGAAGTACAAGCCTGTGGTGATCGAGCAGTTCAACGAGGTGGTGAATGCGTTTGCGGCGGGCCGCTGCGATGTGTTCACGACGGACGCGTCGGGCCTGGCGTCGATACGGATATCCAAGCTGTCGAAGCCGGACGACTATCAGGTCTTGCCGGAGATCATTTCCAAAGAGCCGCTGGGGCCTTTCGTGCGCCAGGGCGACGATGCATGGTTGAATGTGGTGAAGTGGACCTTGCAGGCGATGGTGGGGGCTGAAGAGCTTGGGATCACGTCGAAGAACGTGGACGAGCAGCTGAAAAGCACGAATCCGAATGTGAAGCGGCTGCTGGGAGTGACGGCGGGCGCGGGCAAGAATATGGGCCTGGACGAGAAGTGGGCCTACAACATCATCAAGCAGGTGGGCAATTACGGGGAAAGTTTCGAGCGCAATGTGGGGCAGGGCAGCCCCTTGAAGATTCAACGCGGGCTGAATGCGCAATGGACGGATGGCGGGCTGATGTATGCCTTGCCGGTTCGCTGAAGCCGGTTTGATGCCAGCCTTTGGAAGGTGTTGACTGGCTTGTCCTTGGGTAAAGGCGCTTCTTCGCTTTGTGAACGGGCTCCCGGGCGTTGGACGGTCATGGCTTAGGCTGGCAAGGCCTGAGTTCGGTGTTGAACCGGACTCAGGCCTTTTAGTTTCGTCGTGATACTTCGTTCTTGAGTACGCCGCGGTTCTTTCGTTCGATTCTTCGTTCTTGAGAGACGCCGTGTCCGGCGCTGGGCGCCGCTCAGATCGCACGATCCCGGCAAGCCGGGATTCCCCGCATTTCCGGCACGCTTCGGGGCGGCCGCATAACTCGCGCCATTGGGCAGCCCCCGGCTGCCCAATAAGCATGGCGCTCAAACAGATGCGGCCTTGCATCCCCGAAGCGTGCCGGAAACGCGGCGTGCTCAAACTTCGCTTTGCCCAGCGCTGGACACGGCATCTTTAGGGCGTGTAGCCTTTCGGGCATGTGGTCTTTGTGGCGGGCGGTCGCTGGGGCGGGTAGAGGGGAGGGCGGTGCTATTGATGGTGGTTATGATGATGGTGTTCTTTATTTTTAGTTGAAAGGTCTTGGATGACGTGTCGCGGATTATGGGCGGCCCTTGTGATGGTGGCCTCGGTGTTTCTGGTTGCGCCTGTCTTCGCAGGCGACGATGATGCGTTTCAAGCGCAGGCCCGCGCGGCATTTGCACAGGTCATCAAGGAATACAAGATTCCCGGTCTTGTCGTGGGGCTGACTCGTAACGGCCAACACAGCTTTTATGCAACAGGCCTGGCGTCGCGTGCCGACAAGCGGCCGGTTAGCGCCGAGACGCTTTTCGAGCTTGGGTCGATCAGCAAGATTTTCAATGTGACGCTGGCTGCGCTGGCCGAGCAGCGCGGGCTGCTGTCGCTGGACGATAAGGCGGCGCGGTTTCTGTGCGCGGATGCTTGCTCGATAGGCAACGACATGACGTTGATGGACTTGGCGACTCATTACTCGGGTGGGCTTCCTTTACAAGTTCCGGAAACCGCCTCGGCCCGGTACGCGCAGCTACTCCAACATCAGCATCGGCCTGCTGGGGCATATCACGGCTGGGGCGATGGGCATGAGCTATGCACAGGCGATACAGACTGTGCTGCTCCCTGAGCTTGGTTTGAAGGAGACCTGGATCGATGTGCCCGCGGAAGAAATGGACTGGTATGCCTTCGGGTATGACCGGAAGACCGACAGGCCCATCCGCGTAGCGCCGGGTGTTCTCGATGCTGAAGCGTACGGAATCAAGTCGACCGCCCGCGACATGCTCAAGCTTCTGGACGTGGAGCTTGGCCTCAAAAAGGTATCCCCGCCGCTTCAGGCGGCGGTGCGCCGCACGCAGGAAGGCCAATTCAGAACCGCCCGGTTCACGCAGGACATGATCTGGGAGCAGTACGTATGGCCTGCGGATATTGAAGCGATGAAAGCGGCGAACAGTTACGACTTTATCCTGAATCCGCAGAACGCCGATAGAATAGAACCCGCGCTGCCGCCGCGGAAAGATGTGATCCTTAACAAGACGGGATCGACGAATGGATTTGGCGCTTATGTTGCCGTTCTTCCGGGCGAGAATCTGGGCATCGTGGTGCTTGCGAACCGCAATTTCCCGAACGAGGCGCGGATTGCCGCGACCCACTCGCTGATCAGGTCGCTGCTTTCGCCATAGGCCCGAAGCCACTTGGCACCCTGTTGTTCGGCAAGGCCAAGCGGGACGTCCAACCGGCGCCGTCCGATGCGGGATCTAGCCACGCACGGCGATCATGCGTACACTTGCCGGCATGCTACGCATCGACAATCTCAGCAAGCGCTACGGCGACCATCTCGTATTCCAGGGGCTGACTCACACGTTCGCGCCGGGATGCGTGGCGCTGTGCGAAGAAGACAGCACCGGCAAGTCCAGCTTGCTGGGTATCATTGCCGGCCTCATTGCCCCGGATGCGGGCGAGGTCTGGATAGCTGGGCATTCGCTGACCCGAGCTCCGCGGCAGGCCAAAGCCCGCCTGGCCTATGTGCCCGACGATTGCCTGGCGTTCCCCGCGCAGACGGGGCGCGGATTGCTCGAGCAGGTCGCCGTGGAAAAGAACGCAACCGTCGATGCCGCCGTGCTCGACCTGGCCTATCGGTTGGGACTGGAACCCCATCTGGACAAGCGCTTCGAGCAGATGTCGACGGGGACGCGGCGCAAGGTCTTCCTGACGGCCGCAGCCTTGGGCGATCCGGCCGTCGTCATTGCGGATGGCCCGGGCAAGGGGTTGGATGCACAGGCTCGCGCCGTGTTGGCGGAACAATTCAAGGCCTGGTCCCGGGATCGCGTCGTGCTGTTCGCCAGCCACGATCCCGAACTGGTCCAAGCCTGCGGAGCAGTTTCCGTCAATGTTGCCGCGCTGCGCTAAGCGCGGCATGTCCACCCTTCGCTTTGCCCAGCGCCGGACGTGGCGCTTTGCGAGCAGGTGAAGGGGTGGATGGGCAATCGGCCGTCAAACCATATGAACCTTGGGCGGGGTCTCCATCAAGGCTTCGCCGCCTTTTTCCGTCACGAGCAGGGGAAACTCCAGCCGCATCCCGCCGACATTCGGTACATAAAGATGCGTGCCCAGCGCAACCACCATGCCGGCCTGGACGACGTCCTGGCTGCGCAGGTTGATGAAGGGGCGTGTCCTGGCGCAGGTGCCCAGGCCATGACCGAAGGTGGGAAGGCAGTAGTCCGTCAGGCCATGGCGTTCGAAGACGGCAAGCCCCTTCTTCACAACCTCGGGTATGGCGTGGCCGGGCTTCATGTTTTCGATCATGGTCGCCACCACTTCTTCCCAGCAGTCGATCATGCCCTGCTGCTGAGCGGTCGGCTTGCCCAGGAAAACCGGAATGGATGAATCGGCCAGGTAAAGGTCGATCATGGGGTGCAGGTCCAGGATGACGAACTCATTGTCCTGGATCAGTTTCTCCGAGGCTTGCTGCGTTACGCCATGCAGGTAGCCGGTCCGGTTCCCGGAGCCGACCTCCGTCCCGCCGGTCAGGGCCCAGGCCCAAATGCTGCCATTGTCGCGGTTGGCTTTTTCAATCGCGCCGGCGACGGAATTCTCGGTGACCCCGGCGCGCACCGCATTGCGGCCCGCATTGAAGCCTTTATCCGCCACATGCGCGGCAAAGCGCAAGCGTTCGATTTCAGCGGCATCCTTGATGAGCATGACGTCGTCGAGCATGTCGACGCCATTCCGGATATCGGCATTGGGAAGCAGCTCTTTCAGCTCCAGGTATTCGCTTGCGCACATCATGCCGGGTGCAATCTGCGCCGCGCCCGGATGGGCGAGATCGATGCCTATGCGGCCCTTCGATAGCCCAAGTTCGTTCAGCTTCTCGGAAATGATGCGCGTGAAGTCCGAGAAGGTGAATGGCGTGATGTCGACGTCTATCCCTTCTTCACGGATACGGCTGGCGTCCCAGGCCCAGTAGACGAATTTGCAATCGCCGTTTGCCGTGATGATGACCGCGCCTCGCCACGGCATGAACGCCCCGCTCAGATAATGCAAAGCGCCTTGACGCGTTCCAACATAGGCGTCGAATCCCGCGGCCTTCACGGAGGCGGCGATTTTTTGACGGCGGGCATTGAAATCGATAGGGCTGAATTCTGGAATCATGAAAAAACATCCTAAGTGTCTATGGGTTACTCTGGCTGAATGCCGGCATCTTTGATGATCTGTGCGGATTTCTTCACCTCAGCCTCGATAAAGGACTGGAATTCCGCCGGTTTGCTGGCGACGATCTGCAGGCCCGCGGCCTGAAGCTTTTTTTCGATTTCGGGGTCATGCAGCGCGGCGGTGATGGCCGAGTTCAGCGTGTCCAGCGTCTGCTTGGGAATCCCGGCGGGGCCGACGAATCCGTACCAGGACCCGGCGCGGTAACCGGCCACGCCGGCCTCGTCGATCGTGGGCACGTCGGGCAGTTCCGGCAGGCGCTTTTCCGAGGCCGTGCCCAGCGCAATCAGTTCGCCGTTCCGTACTCGCGGCAGCGCTTGCGGGCTGATGTCCATCAGCAGCGATACACGCCCGGCCAGAAGATCGATATAGGAATTTCCCGAACCCTTGTACGGGACATGGGTCATCTTGATGCCGGCCATTTTTGCGAACTGCTCCATCGCAAGGTGCATGGAAGAGCCGGTGCCGCCCGAAGCATATACGATGGCGCCCGGCTCGGCCTTCGCCTTCGCGATCAGCTCCGCAACGGTTTTGACTCCCAGGCTGGGGTGCGCCACCAGTATCATCGGCGAGTTCACCGCCTGCGACACCGCCGTGAAGTCCTTGATGGTGTCATAGGGCACTTCCTTGTACAGGCTGGCATTGGCGGCATGGTTCCCGGGCGTGGCGATGCCCAGGGTATAGCCATCCGGCGCGGCCTTTGCCACCATCGATGACCCCAGCATGCCGTTGGCGCCAGGCTTGTTCTCGACGATCACGCTCTGGCCAAGCTTGTCCGACATGTGCTTGCCGACAACACGGGCCAGCATGTCGGTCGTGCCGCCCGGCGCATACGGTACGATAATGCGGATGGGCCTGTCGGGAAATGAGGCGGCCTGGGCGGCCAGCGGCGCCATGCAGGCGGACGCCAGGGAGAGCAGAAGAAATAGACGGCGATTCATGAAAGGTTGGTCTCCGGTTTTTTATTGAATGGTTCGTAACTGAACAGGGCTTACCTTAAAGCAAGGCGTTCTTGTTTACTATGCGCCCCTTCCTCTAACAGATATACGATGCACGCATGACGCACAATATTGATATCCAGACCTTGCGTTTATTCCTGAAGGTTGCGGAACTGGGCAATATTTCACGTGCCGCGGATGCGCTGTCCCTGACCCAGCCATCGGTAAGCCGTAGCCTCAAGGCCTTGGAGCAGACCTTGAATGCGCCTCTTTTCTACCGTACGGGCCGCGGCGTGCAGCCCACGGCCATTGGCCTGCTGGCCATCGAACAGGCCAGGAAGATCGTCGAAGGCTGCGACGGGTTCGTCAGGGATATCCGTGAACGCAGCGGCGGCCCCAGCGGGGTCGTTTCCATCGCATTGCTGACCGCCTACATGCGCGCCTTTGCCGCAGACCTGTTCGACGAGGTGCAGCAGAAGTACCCGGGCGTCATACTCAGAATGGTGGAAAGCTTCAGCGCCCAGCATGAGGAGTGGCTGAGCAGCGGGCAGGTCGATATTGCGCTGACCACGCAGTACCGGGCACTGCGCGTCGCAAATGAAGACGTGCTGGCGCAGTCCGACCTGGCGCTGATCGGCCAGAAGCCGCTTGGTTCCCTGAGCCAGGACATCCCGTTTCGCGATCTGGAGGACATCCCCCTGGTGCTTCCGGCGTCGCCGAACGGGCTTCGTGTCCGCATGGAGGAAGAGGCCCTGCGGCAGGGGATTCGCTTGCGCATTATTTTCGAAGCGGATTCCATCGAAGCGCAGCTCGCCCTGATCCGGCGGTCACGGTGCTACGCCATCTGGAGCGAACATCTGGCGTGCCAGGAAAACTACGTGAACAAACTGTACATCCGGCGCATCGTCGAACCAACGCTGCCGCGCTATGTCGTGCTTCGCACGACCACGCACCACCCGCTCAGCCGGGCCGCCCGCGAGGTCGCCCATCTTCTGCGCAAGTTGATCAACGATGCCCATGCTGTCAGGTAGCGTTGCTGATGAGACAGACGCTTTCGGCTGCGGATTCATCCGTCCAGCCGCAACAAATTTTGATTATTTGCACAGTATCTGGCAGCATATGATCAACTAGTAGCAAAAAACCAAAACAAAATGGGGAAGACAATGAGCAAAGCGGCAATACACGAGCCAAGCCTTTTCAGACTTATTATTCTTGTTGCCTGCATAGTGGTTGCAATGTTCTTTGCAACGGCCCTGATGGCGCTTGTATTCATGCCTAACCAGCTTATTACAGGCATGCTGTTTGAAGATATAACGTTTCTTCTGCCTCTGGCCTTGTCCACCCTATGTAGCGCAAGCGTCTTGGCTTGGTATGTTCAATCGCATAGGTCCAGATCCAAGAGGTAACGACTGCTCGCTACTTCCGCCGCCGATACACCAGCGCAATCCGCGCAAACGCAATCTGCAATTCCTTGGTCCCCGCCTGGAACACGACAGGGCGGCCCCGCGTCGTGAAGCAGATCAATCGCTTGGACGCCACCAGCGGAATGAACTTGGCGAACTGGATGTCTTCCCAGGCGATCTCCCGCCGCCCGAGCCAGGACTGCCGGATGCCGGATTCACTGATGCTGGTTTCCGAAACCAGCATATAGCGAGCAAGCACCACCAGGCCGATGAAGCATACGATGATGCTGCCGGCCACCAGGGGGCTGATGTTCTGGCCCACCGGGCTGGCGGCCGTGCGCGCGATCTGGATGCCGATGAACACCAGCACCGCGCAGGCAAATACCTTTATCCATTTGGGCCACGCCATGCCCTTCAAGGGCAAAGGGCCTATTTCCTGCAGCAACTGGGCGTGTTCTTCCTGGCTGGGCTTCTGGTGTGCGAACATGTTGTCAGGCCGCCTTGCGCGCCGCCAGGGCGTTGCCTGCACGGCTGGAGGACTTGTGCCCGATGTGATGTGAAATCCACTGGCCGATGTCCACGACCGCGTCCAGGTCGACGCCGGTTTCTATGCCCAGCCCGCGCATCATGTACAGGACGTCCTCGGTGGCCACGTTGCCCGTCGCGCCCTTGGCGTAGGGGCAGCCGCCTATGCCGGCCACAGAGGTATGGAAAATGGAAATGCCGGCTTCCATGGCCGCCATGATGTTGGCCAGAGACTGGCCATAGGTGTCGTGGAAGTGGCCCGATACCCGCGACGGATCGATGATTTCGGTCACGGCGCGCATGACGCGGCCCACCTGCACGGCCGTGCCGACGCCTATCGTGTCGGCGACGTCGATTTCATCGCAGCCCAGGGCCAGCATGCGCCGGGCGACGTCCACGACCGATTCGATGGGGGTTTCGCCTTGGTAGGGGCAGCCCAGCGCACAGCTGATGCTGCCGCGCAGGCGCAGGCCGGCGGCCTTGGCCGCTTCGGCCACAGGCTCGAAGCGGGCGATGGATTCGGCGATCGAGCAGTTGATGTTGCGCTGGGAGAATGCCTCGCTGGCCGCGCCGAAGATCACGGCTTCATCCACGCCGGCGGCCAGGGCGGCTTCGAAGCCGCGCAGATTGGGCGTCAGGGCCGAGTAGATGGTGCCGGGACGGCGCCGTATGCCCGCCATGACTTCGGCGCCATCGGCCATCTGCGGCACCCATTTCGGCGACACGAAAGAGGCGGCTTCGATGTTCTGGAAGCCGGCTTCCGATAGGCGGTCGATAAGCTGGATCTTGCCGGTGGTGGCGACGAACTCCTTTTCGTTCTGCAAGCCGTCGCGCGGAGAAACCTCGACGATCTTGACTTTATCGGGCAAAGACATGGGAGCATTCCTTGGTATAGGGGCGGACCGCGGTAAGGGCGCAGGCGGCAGGCGCATGGATTATTGTAAATATATACCGTTAACGGCGCTGGTAGCGTCCGTCGCCCTGGCGGACGACGCGGTCCGACAGCTCCAGTTGCAGCAGGCGGCTGTTCAGCGTGGGCAGGTCCAGGCCGGTGCGTTGTTGCAGGACGTCCAGATGGACGGGGTCGTGGCCCAGGGCGTCCAGCACAAGCTGGTTCTCCGGCTCGGCGTCGGGCTTGGCGCTGTCCCGGGAGCTTGCGGTATCTGTGTGGCCGATGCCAGCGGGGCCGGGAGCCGGCATGGCGGCGGGACCGCCTTTGCGCAGGCCACGCCCGGCGGCGCCCTTGCCGGAACCGGCGTCCGGCAGTGCAGGGCCGCTGCCGAGCCCGGCAATCTGCGCCGCCTCGGGTCGCCCCAGCTCGTCGTGGATATCTTCCGCCGATTCCACCAGCTTGGCGCCCTGGCGGATCAGGGCATGGCAGCCCCGGGACAGGGGCGAATGGATGGAGCCGGGAATGGCAAAGACTTCGCGGCCCATCTCGGAAGCCAGCCGGGCGGTGATCAGCGAGCCGCTTTGCTTGGCCGCTTCGACCACCAGGACGCCGCGCGACATGCCCGCCACCAGCCGGTTGCGCTTGGGAAACTGATAGGGAAGCGCGCGGGTGCCCAGCGGAAACTCGGAAACCAGCGCGCCGGCCGCTGCGATCCGATGCGCCAGGTCGCGGTTGCCGGCGGGGTAGACGATGTCGATGCCGGTGCCCAGCACCGCGACCGTGCCGCCGGCATCGGGGCCGGCCTGCAGGGCGCCTTCGTGCGCGGCGGTGTCTATGCCCTGTGCCAGTCCGCTGCCTATGCACCAGCCCTGCTGGGCCAGGTGGCGGGCGAACGCCCGGGCGTTGTCCATGCCGCCGGCGCTGGCATTGCGCGCGCCGACGATGGATATGGCGGGGCGGGACAGCAGTTCGGGATTGCCATTTACATAAAGCAGCAGGGGCGGATCGTGGATGTCGAGCAATGCGCGCGGGTAGGCGGGGTCGGCCAGCGTCAGCAAGTGGTGGCCGGGCCGCTGCAGCCAGGCCAGTGTCAGGGCGATGGCGGTTTCCACCGTATCGTCGGGTGCGCGGGCCAGTTGCCGTGCCAGCTCCATGGGCACCTGTTTGCCCAGGCTGCCGGCCGACAGCGCGTACACCTGCTGCGGCAAGCCGATGGCGGCCAGCAGATTGCGGGCCTGGGCGGGACCCAGGCCCGGTTCGAGCGACAGGCGTATCCAGGCGTGGAGTTCTTCGGAAGGCAGGGTCAGGGGCATACGCTAGTGTGGCACAGGACGAGGACGATTCGGCCTGGGCAGGACGAACTTTGCGCGCTGGAAAGGGTCAAAAACAGTAGTTTGATTTATCATAGAAGCTTACACGCATTCCCGGATCCGTCTTATGGCTTTACTACCTATTCTTCGATATCCCGACCCGCGCTTGCACAAGGTTGCCAAGCCGGTTCAGGCGGTCGACGACCGCATCCGCCAGTTGGTGCGCGACATGGCCGAAACCATGTATGCCGCGCCGGGCGTCGGGCTGGCCGCGACCCAGGTCGACGTCCATGAGCGTGTGGTGGTCATCGATGTATCCGAAGACGGCAACGATCTGCATGTGCTGATCAACCCCGAAATCATCTGGAAAAGCGACGAGCTCCAGGTCTACGAAGAGGGCTGCCTGTCGGTGCCAGGGGTCTACGACGAAGTCCAGCGCTCGGCCCGCATACGCGTGCGCGCCCTTGACCTGCAAGGAAAAAGCTATGAATTCGACGCCGAGGGCCTGCTGGCGGTTTGCGTCCAGCACGAACTGGACCACCTGCTGGGCAAGGTCTTTGTCGAATACCTTTCCGTCCTGAAGCAAAACCGCATCAAAACGCGTCTGCGCAAGCAAGAGCGCGAGGCGCTCCGGGCCTAGGGCCTTCCGGTGAATGGCGCCAGGCTTTTCGCCGCTTGTTATCATGGCCGATTCAGTTTATTGAATCGGCCTTTCTATTTATGCGCATTGTTTTTGCAGGCACGCCCGAATTCGCCCGTCTGGCCCTGGACGCCCTGGTCGCGGCCGGCCATCGGGTGCCTTTGGTACTGACCCAGCCCGACCGCCCTTCGGGCAGGGGGCTGAAGCTCACCCCCAGCCCCGTCAAGCAGGCGGCACTGGCGGCCGGCATTCCCGTATGCCAGCCGCGCAGCCTGCGCCTGGATGGCAAATACCCTGAAGACGCCTCGGCCGCCCGGCAGGCTTTGCTGGACGCCGCTCCCGATCTGATGGTGGTGGCGGCCTATGGCCTGATACTGCCGGAGTGGGTCTTGTCCCTGCCCGCCTACGGCTGCTTCAATATCCACGCCAGCCTGCTGCCGCGCTGGCGCGGCGCGGCGCCCATCCAGCGCGCCATCCAGGCGGGCGATGCCGAAACCGGCATCACCATCATGATGATGGATCAGGGGCTGGACACCGGCGCCATGCTGCTGACCCGCACGGTGCCCATCACGCCCGCGCATACCGCGGCCAGCCTGCACGACGAGTTGGCCGGGGTCGGTGCCCAGGCCATCGTCCAGGCGATCGACGACCTGCGGCAAGGAACCTTGGTGGCTCGTCCACAGCCCGAAGAGGGCGTGACCTACGCGGCCAAGCTCGAGAAAGCCGAGGCGCCGCTGGATTTCTCCCAGCCGGCGGAGCTGCTTGCCCGTCGCATCCGCGCCTTCAACCCGGTTCCGGGCTCCACCATGCCACTGCCGGGGCTGGCCGAGCCGGTCAAGATCTGGAACGCGGCGAGCATGCCGGGCGGCGACGCGTCGACGGCCGGCGGCCGCAAACCGGGGGATGTGCTGCGGGCGGGTCCGGACGGCATCGACGTCCTGACCGCCGATGGCGTCCTGCGCTTGCTGGAACTGCAGAAAGCCGGCGGCAAGCGGCAGTCGGCGGCATCCTTCATGCTGGGCTGGCACCCACAGTAGTGCCGCAACCTCACGGAGCGCAAGCATGCATCGATCACCCGACGACCTCAGGGATATCTCCGCCGCGACCCTGGACGATTACGAGCGCAGTGCCCAGCGCTTCCGGGCCGGGACGCAAGACCATGATGTCAGCCAGAACATCGAGGCCCTGTTGCGCCATATACAAGGGACGCCGCCTTACCGGATACTCGATTTCGGTTGCGGACCGGGCCGCGACCTGAAGGCGTTCGTCCGCCTGGGCCATAGTCCCGTCGGTCTGGACGGGACGGACACCTTCGTCGCCATGGCCCGCGCGGAATCCGGCTGCGAGGTATGGAAGCAGGACTTCCTGGACCTGGACCTGCCGGCCGGCCATTTTGACGGCATATTTGCCAACGCATCGCTGTTCCATGTGCCGGGCGTTGCCCTGCCCAGGGTGCTCGGGCAGTTGCATGCCGCGCTCAAATCGTCGGGAGTCCTGTTCAGTTCCAATCCGCGCGGCGCGAACCAGGAAGGCTGGAACGGCGGCCGTTATGGCGTCTATCACGATCTGGCCTCATGGAGCCGGTTGATGACCGAGGCGGGCTTTACCGAGCTCGAACACTACTACCGGCCCGAAGGCCTGCCGCGCGAGCAGCAGCCCTGGCTGGCCAGTGTCTGGCGCAAAGCCAGCTAACTTCCCCGCTATCTTTCCGCCGGCGCCTGCAGGCGTATCCGGCCAGCTTGCGCTTCTTCAGCGCCGAGTCCCTGCCTTGGCTTGCGGGGGCCTTCTTTCTTCTATTCTCTCCGGGCGTCCGGATCGGGATCCGGCGCGATAAACCGGGGTAAACCCTAGTGCATGTTTTAAATATATCACAGATATAATTAACTCCAGATGTACGTCAAAACCAATAATCGGAGACATACGATGAGCATGACCCGCCGTTCAATACTGAAAGCCGCCTCTGCTGCCGCAGCCACATCGATATTGGGTGCGCCATCCCTTGCGCTGGCTCAAAAAACCATAAAGTGGAAGGTCCAGACGCTATGGGGTGCGGGGGAAGATACCTACGCAATGTTCCAGACATTCTGCGACAACGTGAAGAAAAACACGGGCGGCCGCCTGGAAATCACCCCGTTCTCGGCGGGCGCCATCGTGGGTACGTTCGAGACCCTGGATGCGGTCGGCCAGAACGTCATTCAGGGGCACTCGACCTATCCGGGCTATTTTGCGGGTAAAGAGCCCGCGCTGGCGGTGATAGGCGATTTTGCCTTCGGCTATACCGAGCCCATGCAGCAGAATGCCTGGCTGTATGAGAAAGGCGGCATCGACATGATGCGCGCCGCCTACGACAGGTTCAACGCCTACACCGTGGGATGCACATGGTGGGGCGTGGAGTCGCTGACATCCAAGGTGCCCGTCCGCAGTCCCGACGACTTCAAGGGGCTGAAGCATCGCGGCGCGCAAGGCCTGGCTGCGGAAACCATTGCGAAAATGGGCGCCTCCATCGTCGTGATACCGGGCGGGGAAGCCTATTCGGCGCTTGAAAAAGGCGTGGTGGACACGGTGGACTGGTCCACCCTGTCGGTCAACAACAAGATCGGCTTCTTCGAGATCGCCAAGTTCGCGACCTATCCGGGCTTTCACTCCATGCCCATCCAGGACTTCACCGTCAGCAAGACGGCCTGGAAGGCGCTGCCGGACGACGTCAAGGCGATCGTCGAGCAGACCTGGAAGGAATTTTCCGCCTATCAGGTCAAGAAGATCGCCGAGAACGATCTCGTGGTGGCCGAAGAGGTCAAGAAAAAAGGCGTGGAACTCATCGCCTGGAGCGACGCGGACCGCCTGCGCGGCCGTGAGCTGGCGCATGAAGTCTGGAGCGAGTGGGCGAAGAAGAGCCCGCTGGCCAAGCAGGCCGTCGATTCACAGCAAGCCTACCTGCGCGAAATCAAACTTCTGGCCTGATGACGATGAACTCATTCATACACTTCATTGGACGTGTGAACGAATGGGTGGGCCGCGTGGCCGGCCTGCTCATTCTGCTGGTTGTCGTCATCATTGCGCGTGAGGTGATCGCGCGCAGCGTGTTTCATTCGCCGGCTTTGTGGGCGGACGAATCCATGACCTACATCGCGGGCTTCGTCTACGTGCTGGGCGGAGGGTACGCCATGCTGCACCGCCGGCATGTGACGGTCGACATGGTCTACGAGCGCTTCGGCTGGCGCGGCCGCCGCCTGTGCGATCTGCTGGCCTTCGTCCTGTTTTCGGCCTACTGCCTCACGCTCATCTGGTTCGGATGGGATATGGCGGTCACGTCCTTCCTGCAGAACGAAACGTCGGGCACGCTCTGGAACCCGCCTATCTGGCCCGTCAAGTTTGCCATTCCCATTGCCGGAATGCTGCTGTACCTGCAAGGCCTGGCGAATCTGATCGAGAACTTCGGTTCCGAAAAAGCGTAAGCACAGCAACCACTCACATTAAATAGATAAGGCAGATCATGTCCTTAGGATACTTAACGCTCCTTGTATTCGGAGCGCTGATCAGCGCTTTGATCGTCGGGCTGCCCATTGCGTTCGCGACAGGCGCCGTGGCGGTGGTCATGGCCGTATGGCTGTTCGACCTGAATACGCTCAACATCGTCGTAAGCCGCGTGTTCACCCTCATGGGGAACAACATCCTCCTGTCCGTGCCGCTATTCATCCTGATGGCCAACATCCTGGAAAAGGCCGGCATCGCCGAGGATATTTTCAAGGCCGCCTACATATGGTCGGGCAAGCTGCGTGGCGGACTGGCCATCGCGGTGGTCATCTCCTGCGCGCTGATGGCCGCCATGGTCGGCGTGATCGGCGCGGAGATCGTGACCATGGGTGTGGTGGCCCTGCCCGCCATGCTGAAGCGGGGGTACGGGAAATCGCTGGCGCTGGGCTCCATATGCGCTGGGGGCGGATTGTCGACGCTGATTCCGCCCAGCGTCGTCTTCATCATGTACGCCCTGACGTCGGGCACGTCGATCGGCCAGCTGTACATGGCGGGCGTATTTCCCGGCCTGCTGCTGGGCGGTCTGTACATTCTCTACATCGTCACCATCAGCTATCTGAAGCCTGAAATCGCGCCCACCGCCCCGCCGGAGGAACTGGAGATTTCCTTCGTGGAAAAACTGGGCTATGTGAAGAACCTGATCCTTCCCGGACTGGTGGCCTTCTCGGTGCTGGGATCGCTTTACCTGGGTTGGGCCACGCCGACGGAAGCCGCGGGCGTGGGCGTCGTGGGAGCATTGGTCGCCGCCCTGGTGAACAGGCGCTTCACGTGGCAAGGACTGTATGCGGCCGTGGTCGATACGACCAAGGTCACCTGCATGCTGTACTGGTTGTTCTTCGGCGCCTCGGTGCTGGTGGGCGTATACACCATGGCGGGCGGCACCCAGTACCTGAAGGAAATGCTACTTGGCCTGCCGGGCGGAAAATGGGGCGTCCTGATCACCATGAACCTGATCTGGATCGTGCTGGGCTGCGTCGTGGACTGGATAGGCATTCTGCTCCTGACGGCACCGGTGTTCGTCCCCGTGGCCGTCGCCCTGGGCTTCGATCCCATCTGGCTGGGCGTGCTGTTCTGCATGAACATGCAGATCAGCTACATATCGCCGCCCTTCGGTCCCGCCGCCTTCTATCTGAAAGGCGCGGCCCCGGAAGGCATCTCCATCGGCGATATCTTCCGATCGGTATGGCCCTTCCTGGGACTGCAATTCATAGCGCTCGGTTTGGTGATTGCATTTCCCGCAATTGCCCTATGGCTTCCGCAAACCATGATTGCGAGGTGACATCACAATGCAACAGCATCGAATCTCCACACAGGTTTCCGTCCATGACCAGCGTCCGGCATGGCGCATCGATACCGACGTCCTGGTCGTGGGCGGCGGCGCGGCGGGTGTGGCGGCGGCATACACCGCGGCCCGCCAGGGCCTGAAAGTGCTCGTCCTGGAACGCTACGGATTCTGCGGCGGCGGCGCCGTCGCGGGCATGTCGGGCACGATCTGCGGCCTGTACCTGGCGCATGAGGGCAGGGACAAGGCGCCGGAGCGCCTGGTGCATGGATTCGTGGACGAATTCATCGCCGCGATGGAGGCGCGCAACGGATTGACCGGCCCCGTGCGGTACGGGCAAACCTTCACACGCGTGCATGAGCCGCATGCCTGGCGCGAAAGCGCGGAGGGCCTGCTGGCAAGCCAGGGCGTGCAGGTGCTGTATCACAGCATGGTGACCGACGTCCTGCTGGACGGTGGCGAGCGTATCGCCGGCGTCATCGCCTATACCAAGCAGGGCAAACTGGACGTGCGCGCGAAACTTACGATAGACGCCAGCGGCGACGCCGACCTGGTGGCGATGGCCGGATTGGCGACACGTGTGGGACTGGACGGCCATGTGCAGAATCCGACCATGATCTTCCGCCTTTCGGGCGTGGACGTGGAGCGCTTCCTGAAAGAATACGGCGAAGACGCGATCATGCCGGACCGGATCACTCAACTGATCCTGTCGCTCAATGCCGCGGGCGACTACAAGCTGCCGCGGGCGAAAGTCTTTCTGTTTCCCACGCCCCGGGACGGCGAACTGATCTGCAACTGCACCCGCGTCATCGGCGGCGACGGACGCGAACTCAATCCGCTGATCGCCAGGGATTTCAGCGAAGCCGAGGTCGAGGGCCGCAAGCAGGTGCGCGAATACGAGCGCTTCTTCCGGGACCACCTGGCGGGATGCGAAAAGGCCTACCTGAACGATACCGGGGTGCAGGTGGGCACGCGCCAGACGCGCCAGGCGGTAGGCCTTCAGACGCTGTCCAACAGCGATGTGGTGTCGGGCATGAAGCGCCGCGACGGCATCGCCCGTTCCGCCTGGCCCATCGAATTGCACAGCGGAGAGAAGCCGCGCCTGTCCTGGCTGTTCGAGGATTACTACGAGATCCCGTACGAGTGCTTCGTTCCGTCCAGGGGCGAATCGCTGCTCTTCGCCGGACGCTGCCTTTCGGCGGAACACGAGGCGATGGCCTCGGCGCGGGTGACCGCCCAGTGCTTCAGCTACGGACATGCGATAGGACACGCGGCCGCCATGGCGATTAACGAAAACCTTGCCGTCAGGGACGTCAGGGGCGAAGACATACGCTTCGCCCTGAATCGCGACGGCGCCGAATTGGGAGCTTGACACCATGATACAACGCAGTTCAGAGGGGCCGGTCGCTGTACTGACCATAGACCGACCCAACCGGCGCAATGCGTTAAGCGAGGACACCGTTCTATCGCTGAAGCGCCATCTTCGCGAGATCGAATCCGATCCGGCCATCCGCGTCACGATCATCACCGGAAGCGCGCCGGGTTTCTGCGCGGGCAGCGACCTGAAAGAACTCGCCAACATGGACCTGGAAGGCATGTGCGCGCACGAGGCCGACACAGGCCTGTTCTGCCGGTCCATCAGCCAGTTGCGCAAGCCGGTCATCGCGGCCGTGGAAGGGTTCGCGCTGGGCGGAGGATTCGTGTTCGCCGCGTCCTGCGACGTCATCGTCAGCTCGGCTTCATGCCGCTGGCATTTGCCGGAAGTGCAGATCGGATGGATTCCGCCATGGGGCCTGGAAACCCTGGTGGCCAGGCTGGGGCCTGTTGCGGCCCGCCGCCTGGCCTGGGGCGGCGAGGTGTGCGATGGCGCCGAGGCCTATCGGATCGGACTGGCGGACTATCTGGCGGAAGACGGCCAGGCCCTGGAAAAGGCGCTGGAAGTCGCGCAAAGGCTGTCCAGCCTGCCGGACGTGGCGGTGGCGTCGGTCAAGGCGTACTTTGCGCCGCATGCGGGCAAGGACGGCGAAACCGGCGATGTGATCGCCAATCGAATGTTTGAAGAAAACTGCAAATACCCGGTGGCCATTGCCACGTTGAAGAAATTCGGAGTCAGAGCATGAGCAAGATATGCTCCTTGAAGGAAGCGGTATCGGATATCCAGGACGGCCAGACCGTTGCGAGTGTGGGGGTGATCGGCTGGATCACTCCCGATGAACTGCTGAAGGGCCTGGGCGATCGGTTCGAGCAAGGCGATGGCCCTAGGGACCTGACCTTCTATTTCCCCTGCGGCACGGGGGACGCCATGGACATCGGCGGCATGGATCGCGTGGCGAAGAAAGGCCTGATGAAAAGAATCGTTTCGGGCTCCTACATCAACCCCGTGCATCCGCGCACGGGCGAGCGCCCCAAGCTGATGCAGCTGATCAAGCAGGATGCGATCGAGGCATACAGCTGGCCGATAGGCGCCTCGATGCAATGGCTGCGCGAGGTCGCCCGCAAGAGCCCCGGCTATCTGACCAAGATAGGCATAGGCAGCTACATCGACCCCGAGCAGGACGGCGGCAAGCTGACCGCCAAGGCCACCGAAGACCTGGTCGAGAAGGTGTCGTTCCAGGGCGAGGACTACCTGTTCTATCGCAGCTGGCCCATACACCATTGCTTCATCCGGGCCAGCTCGGCGGACGAGTTCGGCAATTTGTCCTTTGAAGACGAAGGCCTGATGTCGTCCGCGCTGGCGCTGGCGCTGGCCACCAAGGCATGCGGCGGCACGGTGGTGGCGCAGGTTACGCGGCAGGTGGATCGGTACTCCCGCCCCGCGGGCATGGTCCGCATACCGGGGGATTTCGTCGACAAGGTCGTGATCGTGCCGGATCAGGTCATGGTTACGGATACGCCGCACGATACGCGCTATCTTTCGCCTGCCAGACTGCAGCTGGATACGCTGCCGAAAATTCCGTTTGGCGCCGATAAGATCATAGGCCGGCGCGCCTACATGGAAGTGCCCAGGCATACATTGACCATCCTGGGGTTCGGCGCCTCGTCCGACATGCCGCTGGTCATGGTCGAGGACGGCGCCCTGAACGAACAGAACATGCATGAGTACCGTTTCACCACCGAGCACGGCTCCTATGGCGGCGTGGTCATGACGGGCTGGCAGTTCTCGACCAATATGTGGCCGGAAGCGCTGGTCGACGGCGTAACCCAATTCGATGCCATCGATGGCGGCCTTTGCGAGTGCACGGCGCTGGCCTTCGCCGAGTTCGATGCGGGCGGCAATGTAAACGTCAGCAAGTTCGGCGCCGCCAATCCTGGGGCGGGCGGCTTCATCGATATCGCGCATAACGCGTCCAAACTCATCTTCACCGGCACTTTCACCGCGGGCGGGCTGAGCATTTCATCGGAAGACGGCGTGTTGCGCATCGACCAGGAAGGCAAGAACAAGAAGTTCGTTGCACGGGTGGGCCACATCACCTACCCAGTCTGCACCGGCGTGGCGGAGCGTAGTCAAGAGGCCTTGGTCATCACCGAAAGGGCGGTTTTCAGGGTGCTCGAGGAAGGGCTGGAACTGATCGAAATCGCGCCCGGCATCGATCTTCAGCGCGACGTGCTTGATCAAATGGGCTTCGTCCCGAAAATCAGCCCGAGGCTCAAGACGATGGATGCCTGGATATTCCGGGACGAATGCCCGGTAACGGCCTAGCGATCAGGCGGGCCGCTCTCAGGTCGTGCCGCGTGCGATCAGGATGGGCATGAAGCAGGCATCGGGCGCATGGGCGGCTTCGCCGTCCTGCGCTTCCCGCATTCGTCCGAGCAGCAGGGACACGGCGGCCGACGCCATGTCGTGGACGGGCAGGCTTATGCAACTGATTCCCGGCCCCCATAGCTGGAACCAGTCCGGATCGTGGTAAGCGATCAAGGCAAGCTGCCTCGGTACGTCCATGCCCAGCTCCCGGATGGCCAGCAATCCGCCGACGGTCAGTTCGGGGCTGGCCACGATGACCGCCGTCGGCGGCTCGTCGCTGGATGCCAGGGACAACATGGATTGGTATCCGAAGTCGGGCCTGGGCGGGCCCTGAAACAGCAGCGATCTATCGAGCGCGAGCGAGGCGTCGCGAACCGCCTGCATATAGCCCTGAGCGCGATCCCTGCCTGTGCTAAGGGTGTTGGAGCTTCCGATGAAGCCGATGCGCGTGTGCGATTTCCGCGCCAGATGATGGACGGCCGTAGCGATGCCGGCGCGTTCGTCCAGCGAGACGACGGGGGCCGGCAGCGCGGGGTGCCGGCGCAGCAATTGCACGGTGGGAATCGAGCCGAGCAGGGAAACGGCCTCCTTCCGCAAGCCCGCCGTGGGGGCAATGATGACGCCGGCCACCCGCGCTTCGCGCAGGCTTCTTATTTGTTCGAGTTCGACGGAGGGCCTGTCTTCGGAGCTGGCAAGGACCAGCTTGTAGCCGTGGTGCAGGAAGGCCGCGGCGAGCGTTGACGTGGTCTTGCTGTAGAAATCGTTTTGCACGTCGGGAAAGATGACGCCGATCAGCTCGCTGCGTGTCCGGCGCAGCATGCGCGCGCCGGAGTGCGGAATATAGCCCAGCTCGCGCGCCGTCTTCTTCACCAGTTCGCGCGTCTCCTTCCGGATGGCGGGATGGTCCCGCAAGGCGCGCGATACGGTGGGATGCGAAATACCCAGGTGGACGGCGATATCCTTGATGGTGATGTTTCTCATGCGTCGACCCTGGGCCGTGCGGGCGGCTTCATGTTCTCGGCCCGGGAGCCTGCGCCAGGATCGCACTCCAGGCCCCGGCGATTTCGCTCAAGCGGCTCGCTTGCCTTGCAATCAAGGGCCGTGCCGTTTTGCGGACCAACTCCTTGTCCTCTTCCCGCGTCACGTATTCCACAGGTGATTTTCCGTCTATGCGCGCCAGGAACAGGGCGGGCAGCAGTTGCGCAGCCCTGCGTTCCAGCTCGCGCGGTTCCTCCCAGCTCACGTGGGCGAAGTAGGCATCGACGAATGCGTCGAAACAGCGCAGGAAGCCGGCGGCATGGGCGCGTTGCGGCAAGCACTTGAGCAGGAAATGGTTCAGGCAAAAGGCGACGTCGAAAGCCGGGTCGCCGAACCAGGCGCATTCGGCATCCAGGAACACGGGCGAGGCCGGCCCCACAAGGATATTCTTTGGGCTCACGTCGCCGTGCACCAGCGCCTTGTGCGTGCGCAGCGTGTTTTCGGCAAGGCGCCGCAATTCGGAAGACAGATCCGGGTGGGCCTCGGCGGTGGCGACCAGGTAAGGCTCCAGGCGTATCGAATAAAAAATGTCGTCGGTCTTGAACCGTTGGGGAAGGGAAGGGGATCGTGTCGAGGCGGCATGCAGCAAGCCCAGTAGCTCAGCCACCCGCCGTGCCGTGCCGGCATCGGCCACGCCGGCCAGAAGCTGGCTTTTCCATACCGGATGGGTATCGCCGTCCAGGAACTCCATCGCGAAAGCCCCGAGCTCCGCGTCATGCGCCAGCGGCTGTGGAACGGCCTTGGGCGCATGTTCGAAGGCAAAATTGATCCAGGCCCATTCGTAGGCATTGCGGGATGTCGGCGCGTGCCAGTCGCGGGCCACCTTCAACTTCGGCAAGGCGCATTTGACGCAGAGCGTCCGGCCGTCGACATCGACCCGCCAGATGTCGGATGACACGCCTCCCGTCAATGGTGCCCATTGCATTTCGGCGTCTTGCGAAGCGAGTCCGTGCGTATGCAGGAACTCTGGCAGGCGGGGGTCTGGCTGCGGCTTCGTTGCGGTGCTCATTTCCGGATGCCCAGCGCCTGTGTGCCGGCATAGGGAGCGTTGCCGGCCGCCTCGATGCGCAGCAACTGATTGTACTTCCCCACCGTGCTGGAGGTGCGCAGGGAGCCGATCTTGATCTGGCCGGCCGCGGTGCCGACGGCCAGGTCCGCGATGAAGGCGTCCTCGGTCTCTCCGGAACGGGCCGAGATGATGGTGGAGTAGCGATTGGCCCTGGCATGCGCGACGACATCCAGCGTTCCGGACAAGGTGCCGTTCTGATTGACCTTGACCAGCACGCCATTGGCCGCCTTGCCGTCCATCCCTGTTTGAAGCCGTTTCAGATTGGTGGTGAACAGATCGTCACCGACCAGCTGGATGCGCTCGCCCAATTGCCGGGTCAGTTCGGCCCAACCCGTCCAGTCTTCTTCGTCCAGGCCGTCCTCGATCGAGACGACGGGGTAGTTGTCCACCCATTCGCGCATCATGGCGACCATCTCGCTGGACGTCAGGGTTTTGCCTTCGCGCGCCAGGCGATAGTTGCCGTCCGCGTCCTTCAGCGAGGTGGCTGCGACATCGATGGCGATCAGGACGTCTTCCCCCGGCCTGAGCCCGGCCGCCTCGATGGACTGGCACATCAGCTGCAAGGCCTCCATGCCGCTCGCGCAGCCCGGACTCAAGCCTCCTTCGTCCGCCAGCAAGGTCGGCAGCCCGCGTGATTGGCATACCTTGGCCGCGGCGCTGCGCACCAGCGAAATGGTGTGAATCGCTTCGTCGATGGAATCCGCGCGCGCCGGGATCGCCAGGAAATCCTGCACGTCCATGCCGCGCCCGGCATGCAGTCCGCCGCTCAGGATGTTGACCATGGGCAGTGGCATCTGCTGGCGTGGGTTTCCGGCCAGCTCGGCAATGTGCGCGGCCAGCGGAATCCCCCGCGACGCGGCGGCGGCGCGGCAGGCAGCGATGGAAACGCCCAGTATGCCATTGGCCCCCAGCCGCTTCAGCTGCTCCGTGCCGTCCAGTTCGCACAAGCGCTTGTCCAGCCCGCATTGGTCCATGGCATCGAAGCCCTTGATGCTCCTGGCGATATCGGTGTTGACATGCGCCGCCGCCTTGAGCACCCCTAGGCCCCAATAGCGTTGCGGATCGCCGTCCCGAAGCTCATGGGCTTCATGCGTGCCGGTGGACGCGCCGGACGGCACGGCCGCCCGGCCAAGGCTGCCGTCATCCAGTGAGATATCCACTTCGATCGTGGGACGGCCTCGCGAATCCAGGATCTGGCGTGCTTCGACCGTTTTTATAGCTGTGTGCATTGCGGGCTCATCCTTCAGGTAAGCGATGGGAGTGAAAAAAGGAATGCATTCCGCTGGGATTACAGCACGAAATGTACACGTGTGCAATTTGCTGGCGAATTATCAGCGAAGCAGCCGGCATTGCGCGCCCCGGGGCCGGCCAAGCCGATGCGCTACCTGATGCCCGGCGGCTAAAATGTTAAGATTCCGCATGTTCTCCTTTATGACCATGTCAAGCGCGGACAGTCGCGATTTTTATCAAATGGCTAAAGATAAAGAAACAAAAAAAGAATCTTTGGTAGACATCGCGCATCGAGAACTCGAAAGGCGGTTTGTCACTCTTGAGCTGGCCCCGGGATCGATCTGGAAGGAGAGCGATCTGGCGGAGCTCGTGGGCATAGGCCGCACGCCCGTGCGCGAGGCCTTGCAGCGCATGGCGTCCGATCAATTGGTTACGGTGCTCAAGCGGGCGGGCGTCATGATTTCCACGACGTCCATACAGGACCAGCTATGCGTGGTTGAAACGCGCCGTGCACTCGAGGAAATCGTATCCATCCGCGCCGCCCACAGCGCCCTCGAGGGCGAAAGGCAGTATTTGCGGGATATGGCGGCGTCCATCGAGGCGGCCGGGCATGAGGGCGACGTATTCGGCTACCTGCAATTCCACTTCGAGATCAAGCGGGTCGTGGCGCAGTTTGCGCGCAATCCGTACGCGGCCCGCGCGCTCAGGCCCTTGCATACGTTCTCGCAGCGCTTTTACTTCATCCATCACAGGCGTTTCAACAACCTGGACGAGGTGGGCAGCGCGCATGCCGAGCTGTCGCGGGCGATCGCCTCGGGGAATGTGACGCTGACAAAAAAATGCAGCACCCGGGTCAGCGACATCGCCGAGGCGTTTACGCGCAACCTTTTGCTGGAAGCGCTTTAACCGTCCCGGGCTCCAAGCGGCTTACAGCGCATCCGCATACAAGTCATACTCGTCCGAGTCCGTGACGCGCACGCGCACCATGTCGCCCGGCTTGAGCGTCTTGTCGCTGCTGACGAACACGCTGCCGTCGATCTCGGGCGCGTCGGCGCTGGAGCGCCCGATGGCTCCGTCCTCGTCGATCTCATCGATCAGCACATCGATTTCGCGGCCTATCTTCCGGGCAAGGCGGGCGCTGGAGATGGCCTGTTGATGCGCCATGAAGCGATCCCACCGGTCCTGCTTGATCTCGTCGGGAACCGGGTCGGCCAGTTCGTTGGCGCGGGCGCCTTCCACCGGTGAATACTGGAAGCAGCCGACGCGGTCCAGTTGTGCCTCGGTCATCCAGTCCAGCAGGTATTGGAAGTCTTCCTCGGTTTCGCCGGGAAAGCCGACGATGAAGGTCGAGCGCAAGGTCAGATCGGGACAGATTTCACGCCAGCGCTTGATGCGGGCCAGGGTGCGGTCTTCGAAGGCGGGTCGCTTCATGGCCTTCAGGATCCTGGGGCTGGCGTGCTGGAAGGGGATGTCCAGGTAAGGCAGTATCTTGCCTTCGGCCATCAGCGGTATCACTTCATCCACGTGCGGATAAGGGTAGACGTAATGCAGGCGCGTCCAGACGCCGAAGCCGGCCAGGGCCTCGCTGAGCTGCGTCATGTGCGTCTTGATGGGGCGGCCGTTCCAGAACCCGCTGCGGAACTTGACGTCGACGCCATAGGCGCTGGTGTCCTGCGAGATCACCAGCAATTCCTTGACGCCCGCCTTGACCAGGCGCTCGGCCTCGCCCATGACGTCGCCGATGGGCCGGCTGACCAGGTCGCCGCGCATGGACGGGATGATACAGAAGCTGCAACGGTGGTTGCAGCCTTCGGATATTTTCAGATAGGCATAGTGCCGGGGCGTCAGCTTGATGCCTTGCGGGGGCACCAGGTCGGTATAGGGATCATGCTTCAGGCTGGGAGGGGCCGCCTCATGCACCGCCCTGACGACCTGTTCGTATTGCTGCGGGCCGGTCACCGCCAGCACGGCGGGATGAACGTCGCGGATCAGGGATTCCTCGACACCCATGCAGCCGGTGACGATGACCTTGCCGTTCTCGGCGATGGCCTCGCCGATGGCGTCCAGCGATTCGGCCTTGGCGCTGTCGATGAAGCCACAGGTGTTGACCACCACCACGTCGGCATTGTCGTAGTCCGGCGTAATGGCATAGCCTTCGGTGCGCAGCTGGGTCAGTATGCGCTCGGAGTCAACCAGCGCTTTGGGACAGCCAAGGCTGACGAAGCCGACTTTTGGGGAACTCATGAATTACCTCGTTGAGCCCATGGCTCGATAAAGAAACATAATTTTAACGGCAGGCTTCGGGTTCGAATTGATGATAAAGTCCGGATCAAAGCGAACTCACGCAGGTTTTGCATTCGTGCCCGATATTTCCATCAAGCAAGCCCCTTTGTCCGATACCATTTTGGCCAGTGCACGGAATGTGCGGGCGGTGCTGGCTGGGCGCTCGCTTTCGGACAGCCTGGCCGAAACACCGGCCGCGCTCAGGGCTTCGGCCCAGGCCGTATCCTTTCATGCCATGCGCAAACTGGGACTGGCGCGCGGCATAAAGCGGATACTGGTGCAGCGCACCCCGCCCAATCCCTTGTTCGATGCGGTGCTGCTGGTGTCGCTGGCCCTGCTGGATACGGCCCTGGAACATGCCGGCGATGCGCCGGCCGATTCCACCGCCTTGCGCCACTTGCCCGTGTATGCCGCGCATACAGTGGTGGACCAGGCTGTGACCGCTGTGGATGGCCAGAAAAAAATGCGGGCTTACAAAGCCTTGCTGAACGGCAGCCTGCGCCGCTTCATACGTGAAAGAGGCGCTATTTTAGCGCAGGCGCGGGAAAACAACGAAGCCGTGTTCAACCACCCCGACTGGTGGGTGGCACAGTTGCGCCGGGCCTATCCGGATCAATGGCAGGCCCTGCTCCAGGCGGCCGACTTGCCCGGGCCCATGGTGTTGCGCGTCAATACCCGCCGCGTTTCCGTGGATGCCGCCCAGGGCGCGCTGGACGCGGCCGGCATACCCGCGGTCCGGGCCGGGGAAGCCGCCCTGGTTCTGGCCGCGGCCCGCCCCGTGCAGGCCGTGCCGGGGTTCGACGAAGGCTGGTGGTCGGTGCAGGATCTGGCTGCGCAGCAGGCGGGCGTGCTGCTGCCTCTGCAGGACGGCATGCGCGTTCTGGATGCCTGCGCCGCGCCGGGCGGAAAGACGGCGCACATTCTTGAGCGGGCCCGGGTCGACCTGCTGGCGCTCGATTCCGATCCCTCGCGCCTCGCGCGCATCGGCCAGAATCTCGAAAGACTGCGGCTGGCAGGCCCCCACGTGTCCCTGCGCTGCGCCGATGCGGCCGATCCGGCGTCCTGGTGGGACGGCCGGCCGTTCGATGCCGTGCTGGCGGACGTGCCCTGCACGGCTTCGGGCGTGGTTCGCCGCCACCCCGACATTCGCTGGCTGCGCCGCGAGACCGACGTGGGCAAGACGGCGGCGCTGCAGCGGAAGATCGTCGATGCGCTGTGGCAGACGGTCAGGCCGGGAGGCCATTTGCTTTATGCTACCTGCTCCATCTTTCCACAGGAAGGAGAACGGCAGGCGGCGCAGTTTCCGCAGCGACACAAGGATGCGGTAAGGCTTGCGGCGCCAGGGCAATTGCTGCCGCTGGCGGACGATCCCCTGTTGTCGCACGATGGGTTTTTCTACGCGCTGTTTGCCAAGACGGCCTGAGTCGTCAAAAATGGCGCCTTGGCCCCGCTTTGCTTAATGTACTGGTGAGCGTTGATGCTTCGAGTCCTGCTGTCCCTGTTCTTGTGTTTCTCCCTGGCCGCGCACGCCCAGATCGCCGCGGTCGAGGGCGAGCGCATCGTCAAGGTGGAACCGCTGGTGCGCGAAGGAAAGCTGTACATCGATGCCGACGTCGAACTTGCCGTCACGGGCGACCTGCGCAATGCGGCCCAGAAGGGGGTCCCCCTTTATTTCACCGCCGATCTGGAGATCGTCTCCAAGCGATGGTGGTGGTTCGACAAGGTGGTCGTGAACGAGCAGCAGACCTGGCGCATCGTCTATAACGCGCTGACGCGGCAATGGCGGGTCGGCACGGGTGAGCTCTCTTTGCCCGAATCTTCGCTGGACGATGCTTTGTCGCTGGTCCGGAACATACGCGGCTGGGCGGTTGCCGATGTCCGCGATCTTGAGCACGATGAACTGTACCAGGGCCGCATTCGCGTGCGGCTGGATACCTCTCTCCTGGCCCGGCCTTTCCAGGTCGACGCTTTCAACAGCAGTGCCTGGTCCCTGGCTACCCCATGGAAAAATTTCACTTTCTCGATCTCCGTCGACGAGCCCCGGCCTTAGTCCGCTGGGGTCTGCGGGCGGCGCTGGTTGTCGCCGCCGGCAGCGCCCTGGCGCTGCTCGCCCTGCTGGTGTGGTCGACGGGCAATGCGTCGCGCTATGCGCAGCAATACGATACGCTGCTGATCCTGAACGGCATTCTTGCCGTCGCCCTGATTTCATGGGTGGTCGTGCTGGCGGCACGCCTCATGCGCCAGATCCGCCGGCGGCAGTTCGGCGCGCGCCTGACGGCCCGCTTCGCCCTGTATTTCGCCCTTATCGGCGTCTTGCCCGGCGCCCTGATCTATGTGCTTTCTGTGCAATTCATGTCGCGGTCCATCGAATCCTGGTTCAACGTGCGGGTGGACAGCGCGCTGGAGGCGGGGCTGAACCTGGGGCGGGCCGCCCTGGATTCGCAACTGGGCGACCTGAATGCGCGCGCGAAGGAGATGGCGGGCAAGCTGGCCAACGCCACCGACGCGGACATGGCGCTGATCATCACCCGCTTGCGCGAAACCAGTGGAGTGACCGAGGCCATGGTTTTCACCGGCAACGCCAGGCTGGTGGCGTTCTCGTCGTCGGCCTACGGAAAATTGCTGCCCGACATGCCGCCCGTCAGTGTGATCAATCAGCTGCGGGTATCGCGCGGCTATTCCGCCGCCGAAGCCGACGAAGCCCAACGCGACCGCGATGCGGACGCGGCGGCCGGCACCGGCTTGCACTTGCGTGTGGTGGTGCCCATCAATACGCTGGACCGTCTTTCATCGGCGCTGGGCGTGTCGCCCGATACGCGCTGGCTGCAAGTGATCGAACCGGTGCCGGAGCAGATCGCGCGCAATGCCAATCAGGTGCAGCAGGGCTTTCGCGACTACCAGGAACTGGCCCTTTCCCGGCTGGGCCTGCGCAAGCTCTACGGCATTACCTTGACGCTGGCGCTGATCCTGGCGGTGTTCGCGGCGGTGGTGGTGGCCCTGGCGGTGTCGCGGCGCCTGGTCCGGCCGCTGCTGACGCTGGCCGCGGGCACGCAGGCGGTGGGCGTGGGCGATTACCGGCCTTTGCCCGAGCCGCCCGAGCGCGACGAGGTCGGCCAGTTGACCCGATCCTTCAACGCGATGACCCGCCAGCTGGACGAGGCCAGGCACATGGTCGAGAACAACCGGCAGCAGCTCGAGCGCTCCAACGTCTATCTGGAATCGGTCCTTAGCAACCTGTCGTCCGGGGTGCTGGTCTTCGACGAGATGTTCCGCGTCACCATGTTCAACCAGGGGGCGCAAAGCATCTTGCGCGTCGACCTGCGCTCGGTCAAGGGCCGTCCGCTGGAAACCGCCGACGGCGCTTTTCCGCTGTCGCAACTGATACGCCAGGCCTTCGCGGCGCATACGGCCGTGGGCTCCGAGCGCCTGTACTGGCAGCAGCAGTTCGAGCTGGAGCTGGAGGCGGCCAGCGACAACGAAAAGAAGAAACACGTCGTAACGCTGCTGGCGCGCGGCACTCATCTCAGCGTCGACGGGCGGGGCAATGGCTACCTGGTCGTGTTCGACGATATCAGCGAAGTCATTTCCGCCAACCGCACCGTGGCCTGGGGCGAGGTGGCGCGCCGGCTGGCGCACGAGATCAAGAATCCGCTGACGCCCATACAGCTTTCCGCCGAGCGCCTGGCCATGAAGCTGGCCGACCGCCTGAGCGAGGCCGATGCCGCCATGCTGCTGCGGTCCACCAACACCATCGTCAATCAGGTTGCTTCGCTGAAGAAGATGGTCGATGACTTTCGGGAGTATGCCCGCACGCCGCCGGCCCAGATGCAGCACATCGACATCAATGCCCTGATCGCCGACGTGCTGGCCTTGTACGGCTGGGACCCCGTCGGCGGCGCGGTGCGCGACGACGGCCGCAGCCTGCGGATCGATGTCGACTTCGATCCGGAACTGCCCGTCATCGAAGGCGATCCGACACAACTCAGGCAAGTCATACACAATCTGCTGGCCAATGCGCGGGACGCTGCCACGCAGGATCAGCCGCTGGCCGAGGCCCGCATTTATGTGCAGACCAAGCTGACCCGTTCGAGCATCGAAGACGGCCAGGAGCATCCGGCCGTCAGGCTGTCCGTGTCCGATAATGGTCCCGGCTTCGCTCCGCAGGTGCTGAACCGCGTGTTCGAGCCCTACGTGACGACCAAGGCAAGCGGAACGGGCCTGGGTCTTGCTATAGTTAAAAAAATCATCGAAGAACATGGCGGCCGGATTGATATTTCAAACCGTCGCGAGGGCGGGGCTCGCATTTCCATCCTCTTGACGCGCCTTGCAGGAAAGCAGTCCGCGCTGGACGAAGCAGGGCAAGGGAACGATAATGCGGAAAAAAGGTAGGTGACGCTATATGGCCAGAATCCTGGTTGTTGACGACGAAATTGGTATCCGTGAGCTTTTGTCGGAAATTCTTTACGATGAAGGGCACACGGTCGAGTTGGCGGAAAACGCAGCCCAGGCGCGCGCTGCGCGCTTGCGGGCGCGGCCCGATCTCGTCCTGCTGGATATCTGGATGCCCGACACCGACGGCGTAAGCCTGCTCAAGGAATGGAGCTCGCAGGGCCTGCTCGATATGCCCGTCGTCATGATGAGCGGCCACGCAACGGTCGACACGGCGGTCGAGGCCACGCGTATCGGCGCCGTCGACTTCCTGGAAAAACCCATCACTCTTCAGAAATTGCTCAAGACTATTGCGGCCGGCCTTGCCCGGCCCGTGGTCACGCCGGCGCTGGTCGCCGCGGCGCGCCTGCCCGAGCGGCGGGCCGATCAGCCGCAGCCGCTGACCACGACGGCGGCGATGCCCGCCGCCGTGGAACCCGTCGGCGAATTGAACCATTCGCTGTTGGGCGGGATCTCGCTGGATCAGCCGCTGCGCGATGCGCGCGACGAATTCGAGCGCATCTACTTCGAATACCATCTGGGGCGCGAGAATCACAGCATGACGCGCGTCTCTGAAAAGACCGGCCTTGAGCGCACGCACTTGTACCGCAAGCTCAAGCAGCTGGGCATCGATTCTTCCCGAAAGAAAAATGCCAATCAGTAAGATCCGGTATTGACCCTGCTGGCGGTTTATCTGGGGCGGCGCTGGCCGCCCCTTGTCTTGATCACGGCTGCCGGCGTCCGCGCCCGGCATTGTCCTCTCGATTCCGAAGGAGCATAGATGGCCCATCTTTTCGAACCCCTCGCCTTGCGGGGCCTTTCCTTGCCCAACCGCATCATGGTGTCGCCCATGTGCCAGTACTCCGCGTCCAACGGAAACGCCACCGCCTGGCATCAAGCCCATCTGGGCAGCCTGGCCCTGGGCGGGGCGGGCATGCTTTGCCTGGAGGCCACCGCGGTCAGCCAGGAAGGGCGGATCACACCCGGCTGCCTGGGTTTATGGAGCGACGAGAACGAGACGGCGCTGGCCGGCGTGCTGCGCATGCTGCGCGCTTCGTCGTCCATCAAGCTGGCCATCCAGCTGGGGCATGCCGGGCGCAAGGCCTCCAGCGCCGCTCCCTGGAACGGGGGCCAGCTTATCGCCATCGAGGACGGGGGATGGCAGCCCCTGGCGCCGTCGGCCCTTCCGCAGAAGCCGCAAGAGCCCGCGCCCCGCGCCTTGGCCGCCGGCGAGCTGGATCGCATCAAGGCCGACTTCGTCCGGGCGGCCACGCGGGCCGTCCGCCTGGGCTTCGATGCCATCGAGCTGCACGCGGCGCATGGCTATCTGCTGCATCAATTCCTGTCGCCGATCGCCAATCGGCGCGACGACCACTATGGCGGCAGCCTGGAGAACCGCATGCGCTATCCGCTGGAGGTCTTTGATGCCGTCCGCGCCGCCGTGCCGGATGCCATCCCGGTAGGCGTGCGCGTTTCGGCGACGGACTGGATCGATGACGAACCCAGCTGGACCCCGGACCAGACGGTGGAATTCGGCATGTGCTTGAAGGCCAAGGGAGTGGATTGGCTGGACGTGTCCAGCGGGGGCGTGTCGCACCGGCAGCGCATACCGGTGGGGCCGGGCTATCAGGTGCATCTGGCCCAGGCGGTCAAGCGCGAGGTCGGCGTGCCCACCGTGGCGGTGGGCCTGATCACCGAGCCGCGCCAGGCGCAGGCTATCGTTGCCGATGGCCAGGCCGATCTGGTCGCCCTGGGGCGGGCGGTGCTGTACAACCCTCGCTGGGCCTGGCATGCGGCGGCGGAGCTGGATGGAAAGGTCGAAGGGCCGCCGCAGTACTGGCGTTCATTGCCCGCCGGCAAGAGCGCCGTGTTCGGGAACACGACTTTCGGAATGCGCTGAAGGCGCAGCAAGGCGGGGCTCAGGACTCGTCGGTCTTGCGCGGCCGCACCGTGGGCCGCGTGCCGTCGTTGCTGGCCGCGCGCCCTATGGAACCCACCGAGATCCGGGTTTCGCCGAAGGCGCCGCGATGCGCCGCCGCACGCCATGCATGCCCATATGCCACCTCGAGGCTCAGGTGTATGGTGCCGTCGGCATTGCGCTGGGCCTCCAGGGCATCCAGCAGCCGTTGCCGCCATCGGCGGCCCGACAAGCCCGGCTTGCGGTCCTGGCTGGGATTGCCGCCCAGGACATGCATGTCTTCCAGCAGCTTTTCGGGTGTGCGGTAGGTCAGCGTCAGGATTTCCTGGTCCATGACGGGATCGGCGAAGCCGCGCTGAATGAGCAGGTCGCCGAAATCGTGCATATCGACGAACTGCGGCGTGGCGGTCTTCAGGCCGGCATCGAGCACCGCGCTGCGCAGTTCCGCCAGCGACCCGGGCCTCAGGCACGAGAACATGACGAGCGCGCCGGGCTTCAATATGCGGCGCCATTCGCCCAGCACATTGTGCGGCTCGGGATGCCAGTGCAGCGCCATGTTGGACCACACCAGATCCAGGCTTTCGGGCTCCAGCCCCGAGTCGGCCAGGTCCGCCCGCACGAAGCGGACGGGCCGCGTGGGCTTGTTGCGCAGCTTCTGCCAGAACCCCGGCTTGGCGGCATAGCGTTCGCGCGCCGCGTCCAGCAGGGGCTGGCAGGAATCCAGCCCGATGTAATCCAGTTGCGGATAGCGGGCGCGCAAAGGCTCCAGCGCATGCCCGGCGCCGCAGCCCGCGTCGAGCACGTCGACGGGCGCTATCCGGATATAGCTCAATCGCTGCAGCATGCGCTGCGCGACCTCGCCGTACAGGAATTGCGCGGCGTCCAGTGGACTGCGGCGAGCGAACTGCCGCGCGACGTGGGCCGAATCGATGCGCAGTGAAGGTGGCTGTGACATTTAGGTGCGAATGGCTGGTGTCAGGTAAGGGTTCGTGCTTAGATGGACGCCTTGCCGGCATCCGTAGGTCCCTGCCCGAGCCCCGGGGCTTGAAGAATACCATTATGGCCGATCCCCATCCTTCATGCGAATCGACGCATCCTCGCCTGGCCGCATGGCGACGCCTGGGCGCGCTGTTCAAGGCATGCGCCCGGCATATCCCCACGGCTTGCGTCCTGTGCCGGGGCCGTTCACGGGGCGGGCTGCTTTGCGCGCATTGCCATCGTTCCACCATTGGCTCCATGGCGGGCGGGCTGGCGCGCTGCGCGGTATGCCGCCTGGCCCTGGACGTGAACGGGGCCTGCCCCGACTGCGACAGGCTGGCGCCGGCCTTCGACCGCGTGCTTGCCGCGTTCGACTACGCGCCTCCCGGCGATCTGCTGATCCATCAATTGAAGACGGGCCGGAGCTTCACCAGCGCCGGCATGCTGGCGGCCATGCTGGCCGACGCCGTAGCCGCGGCTTCGCCTGCCTTGCACAAGGACGCCATCCTGGTTCCTGTCCCCGCCAGCCGCGCCGCCATCGTGCGTCGCGGCTTCAACCCCGCCGCGGAGATCGCGCGTTGCCTGGCGGCGCAATTGCGGTTGCCCTGCCGGCCCGGGCTGCTGCTGCGCGGCCGCGAGGGCGCCCGGCAAACTCATCTTGGCCGGGCCCAGCGGGCGTCCAGCACCCGGCTGCTATACCTCTGCCCGCAAAATGTGGAAGGCGCCCACATCGCCGTGGTCGACGATGTGCTGACCACGGGAAGCACGCTGAACAGCATCGCCCTGGCGTTCAAGGACGCGGGAGCCGCATCGGTCACCGGCCTGGTGCTGGCGCGCACGCCGTGTCGTCCCGGACGGCATTGACGGTAAAATCATTGCGGCCCCGGCGTGTCGCGGGGGCGTTCTTCTTTGCAGCCGTCATGTTTCACATCGTACTGGTATCCCCCGAGATCCCTCCCAACACAGGCAATGTAATACGTCTGGCCGCCAACTCCGGCGCAAGCCTGCACCTGGTGCGGCCGCTGGGATTCGAACTGGACGACAAGAAGCTGAAGCGGGCCGGCCTGGACTACCATGAATGGGCGCGTGTGCAGGTGCACGACGATCTGGCCGCTGCATTCGCCAGCATAGGCGGCGATGCGTCGCGCCGCTTTGCCCTGACGACCAAAGGCGCCAGGCTGATCGGCGGGGTGCCGCTGCTGCCCGGCGATGTATTTGTTTTCGGGCGGGAAACCGCGGGGCTGTCCGATGCGCAGATGGATCTGTTCCCCCTGGATCAACGCCTGCGCCTGCCCATGCTGCCGCAACAGCGCAGCCTGAACCTGTCCAACGCCGTGGCAGTCACTGTCTACGAGGCATGGCGCCAGTCGGACTATGCGGGCAGCGTGTAGGGGTCTAATCCAGCGACAGGCCCAGCCGGTCGATGACCTCTTCCCAGCGTTTTTTCTCGTTCACCACCAGGCTGGTCAAGGCTTCGGGCGTGGACGGCGCGGGCGTGAAGTACAGCGCAGCCATCTTCTGCTTTACATCGTCGCGCGCGAGTATCTTGCCTATGGCCGAGTTCAGCTGCGCCACGATATCGCCGGGCGTGCCCGCGGGAACGAAGATGGCGTCCCAGGAAATCGATTCGAAGCCCGGGTAGCCCTGCGATGCCATGGTGGGTATGCCGGGTAGCACGTCGCTGGGCTCCAGGCTGGTAATGGCCAGCGCGCGGGCCTTGCCGGCCTTGACTTGCGTCATCGCAATGCCGGGAACCATGAAGCCGGCCTGGACGTCGCCGGCGATGATGGAGGTGATAATCTGGGGAAAGCCCGTGTAGGGAATCTGCTGCAGGCTGATGCCGGCCTGATGCTCGAGCATGGCCATGCCCAGGTGCGAGGAACTGCCCGGGCCCACCGTGCCGTAGTTCAGTGCACCGGGCTTGGCCTTGGCGAGGCCGACGAACTCCTGCACACTCTTGGCGGGAAAGTCCTGCGGCACCACCAGCACGTTGGGGCTGGTGCCGACCAGGCTGATGGGGGCCAGGTCCTTGAGCGGGTCGTAACCCAGTGTCTTCTTGTACAGGGACGGGGCCGTGACCATGGGGCCGTTGATGGTCAGCAGTATGGTGTATCCATCGGGCTTGGCCTTGCTGGCGTAGCGTGTGCCGATGTTGCCGCCCGCGCCGGGCTTGTTTTCCACGACGACGGCCTGGCCCAGGTCCTTGGCCAGCGGTTCGGCAATGGCGCGGGCCAATACGTCGGGCGAGGAGCCGGCGGGAAAGGGAACCACCATCTGGATGGGCCGGTCGGGCCAGGCGGCCTGCGCCAGCGGCGCCAGGGCCAGCGCGCAGGCGCTCGCCAGGCCGAGCACGGGCCGGCGCAGCCGGCGGCTTAGGGTGGAGTATCGGGACATGGTGATTCCTTGCAGAAAGAAGTGAAGAATTCAGCGCGGCGCCGACGGCGATTCGGGCTTGGCATCGCGGGTCAGCAGGTCGGACACGGCGGCCTGCGGCGCCATGCCGTCGAACAGTACGCGGCAGACGGCTTCCGTGATGGGCAGATCGACATGGTGTTTTGCGCCCAGCTCCAGGGCGGCGCGGGCGCAGCGCACGCCCTCGGCCGTCATGCCGCCCGCAAGAATCGCGCCCAGCGTCTGGCCCTGCGCGATGGCCAGGCCGACCTGGCGATTGCGCGAAAGCGCGCCGGTCGCCGTCAGCACCAGGTCGCCCAGCCCGGTCAGTCCCGAGAAGGTTTCCGCCACGCCGCCCATGGCCAGTCCCAGCCTTTGCATTTCGGCCAGGCCCCGGGTGATCAGGGCGGCACGTGCATTGGTGCCCAGGCCCAGGCCGTCTGATATGCCGCAGGCGATGGCCATGACGTTCTTGAGCGCGCCGCCCACCTCGACGCCGATCACGTCGCGGCTGCTGTAGATGCGGGCGTTGGCGCCATGCAGGGCGGATACCGTCGCCTGGGCGGTGCCGACCTGGGTGGTGGCGATCGTAAGCGCCACGGGCAGCCCCTGGGCGACCTCGTGGGCAAAGGACGGCCCCGACAGCACACCCAGGCCCACGCCGGGCAGGGATGCAAATGCCGCCTGGGCTATTTCATGAGGCAGCTGCCCGCTGTCGGGTAGAAAACCCTTGCAGGTCCAGACGATGCTCAATCCGTCGCAGGGTTTGCCGGCCAGCAGGTCGGCAAGTGCGGCGCACAAAGCCGCCAGGCCGGCCACGGGTACGCCCAGGATGATGAGCCCCGCTGCGCCCTGGGCCGGGCAGACATGCTCCAGCGCGTCCTGCAGGCTGTCGGTGACTTGCAAGGCCGCCGGCAGCGGGATGCCAGGAAGATAGGGCGTATTGACGCGATCCCGTTCGATCGCGCGCGCCAGCTCGGGCTTGCGCGCCCAAAGCAGGGTGTCGGACTGCGCGCTGGCCAGTGCGGCCAGCGCGGTTCCCCAGCTTCCCGCGCCCAGTACCGCGACAGGGGCGCGCGCAGGCAGGGCGGCCATGAACGGTTATTGGCGCGTGGCGCCGGGAGGCAGGATCAGGCCGGAGTCTTCCTTGCCCTGTTCCTCGGCCATCTGGGCCAGCCGCTGCTCGTATAGGCCCTGGAAATTGACCTCGGCCAGGTGCAGCGCGGGCAGCGACGTGCGGTTGATGGCGTCGGCGACGTTGGCGCGCAGGTAGGGATACAGCATGGTGGGGCAGACGATGCCGATGAGCGGATCGAGCTGTTCATCCGGAATGTTGGCCGCCTCGAAAATGCCCGCCTGGGTGGCTTCGACCAGATAAAGCACTTTGTCCTGGATGCGGGTGGTGACCGTGGCGGTCACGGTCGCCTCATAGACGGTTTCAGCCAGGCGCTGGCCGCCGACGTTGATGGAAACCTCGACGGTGGGGCCTTCCTGTTCAAGGAAGATCTGGGGGGCATTGGGCATTTCCAGCGACAGGTCCTTGATATAGGTGCGCTGCAGGCTGAAACTGGGATCCTGGCTGCCCTGGCTTTCCTGGTTGTTCTGATTCTGTTCGGACATTTGGTTTCCTAATAAATGGTGGTAAGGGTAAAGGGCGGCTCAAGCTTGCGCGCCAAGCAGCGGCATCAGGCCATCGGCGCGGTCCAGCGCCGCCAGGTCGTCGTAGCCGCCCACATGGGTGTCGCCAATATAGATTTGAGGAACGGTGCGCCGGCCCGTGCGTTCCATCATGACGGCGCGCTGGGCGGGGTCCAGGTCTATGCGTATTTTCTCGATATGAGCGACGCCGCGCTGCTTGAGCAGCATTTCGGCGCGGACGCAATAGGGGCAGACGGCGGTGCAGTACATCGTTACGGTTGCCATGGTTTTCCTTTGCCGGTAAGGTCGTGGGAGTCAGTTCTTTTTGGACAGCGGCAATCCGCCCTGGAGCCAGCCGCGCAGCCCGCCTTCCAGGCTGACCGCCTGCTCATAGCCCTTTTTGCGCAGCGAACCGGCAATACGGGCCGAATCGCGGCCCTGGTCGCAGACGACGATGATGGGCTTGTCTTTGGGCAGCGTGCCCAGCTTGGCTTGCAGATCGGCTTCCGGCAGATTGCGTGCCTGGGGTATGCTGCCGGCCTTGAACGAATCGTGGCTGCGGATATCCAGGAAAATCCCCTGGTTCTGATTGGCCAGTTGTACCGCTTGCTGTACGCCCACCGTCTTGGCGCCGCCTTTCAGCAGGTTGGGCAGCGCCAGCATGACGCCCGAGGCAATGGCGACGAATATGAATATAAGGTTGTTCTGGTCAAGAAAAAAGTCCACGATGTATCCCGAAAACACCCTGGGAAGCAGGGCACATGCAGGGGATTATAAAATGGTCCGCGATTTTCAACTTTTAGGCGATAGTTATCATGCATAAACTTGTTTTGATGCGCCACGGCGAGAGCCAGTGGAACCTGGAGAACCGCTTCACCGGGTGGACCGACGTGGATCTGACCGACACCGGCCGCGAACAGGCCCGGAAGGCCGGAGAGCTGTTGAAACAACAGGGGTACGAGTTCGACCTGGCCTATTCGTCCCTGCTCACGCGGGCCATACGCACCTTGTGGATCGCGCTGGACGCCATGGATGCCATGTACACGCCGACAGGCCTAAGCTGGCGGCTGAACGAGCGCCACTACGGGGCGCTGCAAGGCCTGAACAAGGCCGAGACCGCCGAAAAGTACGGCGAGGAACAGGTGCTCATCTGGCGCCGCGCCTACGCGATCGCGCCCAATCCGCTCGATGCGGACGATCCCCGCCATCCGCGCTTCGACCGCCGCTATGCCAAGATCGCCGCCGACAAGCTGCCCGCCACCGAGTGCCTGAAAGACACGGTGGCCCGCGTGCTGCCTTTCTGGAACGAGTCCATCGCGCCGGCCATGCGCGCGGGGCGGCGCGTGCTGATTGCGGCCCACGGCAACAGCCTGCGCGCCCTCATCAAGCACCTGGACGGTATCTCGGACGACGACATCGTCCACCTGAACATTCCCACCGGGCAGCCGCTGGTCTACGAGCTGGACGACGATCTGCGTCCGCTGCGTCATTACTATCTTGGCGATCCGGCCGAGATCGAGGCGGCCATGGCCGCCGTCGCGAATCAGGGCAAGGCAAGGAAATAGGCATGCATCGCGGGCCCGTTATCCTGGTGCTGGCCCTATGGGCCGGCCTGGCCTGCGGGGCCGAGCCCACGCTGGCGCAGAAACAGGCCCGGGCCCAGCAGGAGCGGGCCGAGCTGCGCGCACAGATAGAAAGCCTGCAGAAAGAGATCGACAGCCGCGAGTCGTCGCGGCGCGATGCCGCGCACGACCTGAAGGCATCCGAGTCGGCCATTTCGTCGGCCAGCCGCCGTCTGGCCGAACTGGCCTCGGAACAGAAGCGGGCGGAACAGGAGCTCGAGCGCATCGATGCGCAAACGGCGAAGCAGAAACAGGTGCTGGCCCGGCGTCAGGCCGAACTGGGCGATCAATTGCGCGCCCAGTATGCCGGGGGGCTGTCGCCCTGGACGGCCCTGCTCTCGGGCGACAGTCCCCAGATCGTCGGCCGCGACCTGCGCTACCTGGGCTATATAACCCAGGAACAGGCGGAAGCGGTCAAGGCGCTGCGGGGCGCCATCGATGCATTGGCCGCCCTGCAGGCCCGAACGGAAGCCGGCAGGAAGGAGCTGGCGCAATTGGCCCGGGAAGCGGCCGAACAGAAGACGGAGCTGGAAAAGCAGAAAGAGCAGCGCCGCGAAGTCCTGGATCGCATCGAGGCCGAGCTTAAGGAGCAGCACGGCCAGGCCGAGCGCCTGGCACGCAACGACCAGCGCCTGGGCGGGCTGATTTCAGGGCTGGAAAAAGCCATTGCCCGGCAGGCCGAAGAGGCCAGGATCGCCGAGGAGAAGCGCCGCGCCGAGGCCGCGCGCAAGGCGGAGCAGGCCCGCTTGGCGCTGGAGCGCGAACGCGCCCAGGCCCGCAAGGCCGAGCAGGCGGCTCGCCAGGCGCAAGAGCAGGCGCAGCGGCAGCGCGACCAGCTGGAAGCGGAGAAAGCGCGCATCCAGGTGGAGCAGGCGCGGGCGCGGGCCCGCGCGGCCGAAGAGGCCGCCGCGCGTCCGCCGGCGCCGCCTGAAGCCGGCCGGGAGGCCGAGGTGCGGGGCACGGTGGAAGGAAAGACCGGCGCGCCGCGCCTTGCGCCCGCGGGCGGCTTCAAGGGGCTGGCCAAGGGCGCGCCCTGGCCCGTGCAGGGCCAGGTGCAGGGCAAGTTCGGCGCCGAGCGGCCCGAAGGCGGCCTGTGGCGGGGCATTGTGCTGCGTTCGCCCGAAGGGGCGGCGGTGCGGGCCATTGGTCCCGGCCGTGTCGTGTACGCCAATTGGCTGAGCGGCTTCGGCAATATCATGATCATAGATCATGGCGCCAAGTACCTGAGCGTGTATGCTTACAACCAGAGCCTGCAAAAGCGCGTCGGCGACATCGTCGATGCCGGCGATACGATCGCCACGGTGGGCGCAACGGGCGGGCAGGTCGAACCGGGTCTATACTTTGAAATCAGACATCAGGGTACCCCCGTGAATCCTCTGCTTTGGTTAAGGCGGTAATTTCGTTACTATTTACCTGACGCCGGTGGGTGCGTCTTTTTTTGAAATTACTTCGGGAACGTGCATGAGCACTCGCAGGTTTGGCAGTTTTGGTTTGGTGGTCGCGGGAGCGCTCGGCGGTGTATTGATCAGCCTGGGCATAACGGCGGCCGCCCAGCGGGGCGATCCCCTGCCTCTTAAAGAGCTGCAGCAGTTCGCCAATGTGTTTGCCGCCATCAAAAGCAGCTACGTAGAGCCCGTTACCGATAACAAGCTTATCGGCGATGCCATCAAGGGCATGTTCAGCGACCTGGATCCGCACTCCACCTACCTCGACGCCGAGGCGTTCAAGGAAATGGAAGCCATCACCCAGGGCGGCTTCGGAGGCCTGGGCATCGAGATCGGCAGCGAAGACGGCATGCCCAAGGTCATCTCGCCCATCGAGGACACGCCGGCGGCTCGGGCCGGCATCCTGGCGGGCGACATCATTACGCATATCGACGGCAAGCCCACCAAGGGCATGACATTAAGCGAAGCCATCAAGCTCATGCGCGGCGAGCCCAAGACGCCCATCGTGCTGACCATAAAACGGCAAGACAAGGAAAAGCCCCTGGTCATCCATATCGTGCGCGACCTGATCAAGGTGCGCAGCGTGCGCAGCAAAATGCTGGACAACAACATCGCCTATGTGCGCATTGCCCAGTTCCAGGAACGCACGGTCGAAGACCTGGCCAAGCAATTGACCGCGCTCAGCGCCAAGTCGGCGCCCAAGGCGCTGGTGCTCGACCTGCGCAACGACCCGGGCGGCCTCCTGGACAGCGCCATCGGCGTGTCGTCCGCATTCCTAAAACCCGACGTGCTGGTCGTATCGACCAAGGGGCGCATTCCTTCGTCCAACCGCGAGTACTACGCCAAGCCGGTCGAGTACATGCGCAATTACCTGGACGGCGGCGGCACGCCGGCCGGTCCCAGCGTGTCCGACTGGGCCAAGTCGGTGCCCATGGTGGTGCTGGTCAATGTGGGCTCGGCATCGGCATCCGAAATCGTGGCCGGCGCGCTGCAGGATCACAAGCGCGCCAAGATCATCGGCAATCGCACCTTCGGCAAGGGCTCGGTGCAAAGCGTCCTGCCGCTTAGCGAAGACACCGGCATCAAGCTGACGACGGCGCGCTACTTCACGCCGGCGGGCCGGTCCATCCAGGTAACCGGCGTCGACCCCGACATCACCGTCGACGATACCGCCCAGGGCAACCTCTTCCGCCTCCCGCGCGAAGTCGACCTGCAAAGGCATCTGCTCAACGGCAATGTGGCCGAAGAGGAAACCAGCAAGCCCGAAGCCGACGACGACAAGACCGAGCCCAAGATGTTCGAGTTCGGCGGCGCCGACGACTACCAGCTGCAGCAGGCCATCAATTTCCTCGAGGGGCGCAGCGTCAAGAAGAACGATCCCGGCCTGGCCGTGGCCAAGGCTGACAAGCCCGCGGCGCAAGCCAAGCCAGGCAAGCCCGCCGAGGCGGACAAGGGCAAATCCGGAGCCGGCAAATCGCCCGCAACGGAAAAAAAAACTCCAGTGATTCCCGCTGAGCCCAAAACGGAGCGGTATCGGATCACGCCCAACGGGGTGGTGCCGCTCTCGCAATGAATGATCAGCAGCTGCTCCGGTATGCCCGGCATATTCTGCTGGACGAATTCGGCATAGAAGGGCAGGAGCGCTTGCTGGCCGCCCGGGTGCTGATCGTGGGCGCCGGCGGCCTGGGTTCGCCCGCCGCCTATTACCTGGCATCGGCGGGTGTGGGCCATCTCGTGCTGGCCGACGACGACGAGGTCGAGCTGAGCAATCTGCAGCGTCAAATACTCCATACGAGCGATCGCATTGGCCAGGCGAAGGCCGAATCAGGCAAGCAGGCGCTGCTGCAATTGAATCCCGATATCCGCGTCGATGCCCTGGTTGCCCGGCTGACCGGCCAGGCGCTGGACCAGCAGGTTCGCCAGGCCGATCTGGTGCTGGACTGCTGCGACAATTTCCAGACCCGGCATGCCGTCAACCGCGCATGCGTGCTGCATGGCAAGCCCCTGGTGTCGGGCGCCGCGATCCGGTTTGCCGGACAGGTCAGCGTCTTCGACCTGCGCCGGGGCGATGCGCCGTGCTACCACTGCCTGTTTCCCGAGGCCGACGATGTCGAGGAATTGCGCTGCGCGACCACGGGGGTGCTGGGCCCTTTGGTCGGCATGGTGGGCAGCATGCAGGCCGCCGAGGCGATCAAGCTGCTGGCGGGCATGGGCGAATCCATGGTGGGGCGCATGCTTTGCCTGGACGCGCTATCCATGCAATGGCAAACCATACGATTCAAGCGCGACCCGGCTTGCCTGGTCTGCGCAGGCCGTGGCTTCCCGCCAGAAGACGGCCTATCGACCTGACCTTCACGTCCACGTACAGGCTGCGCCCGCTGTGCCGGGATGAAAATGGCGTGTCCGGATGGAATACATGGACGGTGCGCATGCCGGCCTGACGCGCGCCCTTCAGATTGCGCAGCGTGTCTTCGACCAGGACGATGCGGCCGGGCGGCACGCCCAGGCGGGCAACGATCTGCCGCATCAGCGCAACCGAAGGCTTGGGCCGCAAGGTGCCTTGCAGCTTCATGTGATCGATGGCCCAGACGCATTCGAAATGGTGCAGTATGCCCAGGGTCTTGAGAACTTCGCGGGCATAGTTCAGCGGCGCGTTGGTCAGCAGGATCTTGCGCCCCTTGAGCAGCTTCAGCTTGTGCGCCAGGCCCGTTTCGCAATGAACCAGGGGCGCCACCTGGAAGTCGTGGCTAAGCTTGAGGAAGGCGTTGGCGTCGACGCCGTGATGGCGCACCATGCCGATCACGGTCGCGCCGTAACGCTTCCAGTATTGGGTGCGCAGTGCGTCGGCCGTGGCGGCATCCAGCGCCAGCGTCGTGGCGACCGCGCTGGCCATGGCGCCGTCTATGGCCTGGAAGATGCCTTTGGAACAGTCATGCAGCGTGTTGTCCAGGTCGAACAGCCATACCTGCTCGGCACCATGGGGCCGGCCGAAGGGATGGCGCGCGCGGTGCTGGGCAACGGCGCTGCGCAAGGGCCGCATGACCCTAGTGGGAGCTGATCATGGTGCCGACGCCGCGATCGGTCAGGATTTCCAGAAGCAGGCAATGGGGGACGCGGCCGTCGACCACATGCACAGACGTGACGCCGTTGCGCGCGGCGTCGAGCGCCGAGGATATCTTGGGCAGCATGCCGCCCGAAATCGTGCCGTCTTCGAAGAGTTCGTCGATGGTCCGCGCCGACAGGCTGCGCAGGAGCTCGCCGTTCTTGTCCAGCACGCCCGGCGTGTTGGTCATCATGACCAGTTTTTCGGCGCCCAGCACTTCGGCCATCTTGCCGGCGACGACGTCGGCATTGATGTTGTAGGCGGTGCCGTCCTCGCCGTAGCCGATGGACGAAATGACGGGGATGAACTGGTCGTCCTGCAGGGCCTTGACCACCGCCGGTTCGATGCGGGTAATGTCGCCCACATAGCCGATGTCCAGCCACTGCCCGGGCTTTTCCTTGTCGGCCATCATTTTTTTCTTGGCCTGGATGAGGCAACCGTCCTTGCCGGTCAGGCCGACCGCCTTGCCGCCGGCCTCGTTGATCATCATGACGATGTCCTGCTGAACCTGGCCGCCCAGCACCCATTCGACCACTTCCATGGTCTCGGCGTCGGTCACGCGCATGCCCTGGACGAAAGCGCCTTCCTTGCCGATGCGTTTGAGCGCGGCGTTGATCTGCGGGCCGCCGCCGTGCACGACCACGGGGTTCAGGCCGACCAGCTTGAGCAGCACCACGTCGTGGGCGAAGCTGCGCTGCAGCGCTTCCTCGGTCATGGCGTTGCCGCCGTACTTGATGACTACCGTTTTGCCATGGAAGCGCCGTATATAAGGCAGCGCTTCGGAAAGGACATCGGCTTTGACGGTGGCGGAATGGGTGGATGCGTCTTGGGTAGTGGTCATGGTTCAGCTGGCCAGTGCCTTGTTGACTGTGCTTAGGAAGGAGGCCTTGTCGTAGTTGCCCAGATAGCGCTTGACGATGTGGCCCTCCTTGTCGATGAGGAAGGCGGTGGGCGTAAGCTGCACGTCGCCGAAGGCCTTGGCGATTTCGCCCTGCGCATCGATGGCCACCGTAAACGGCAGCTTGCGCGTGTCGGCGTAATTCTTGACGTAGTTGGCCGGATCGTACTGCATGGCCACGGCTATGGTCTCGAAGCCCTTGGGCGAAAGATCGTTGTAGTTCTGGATGGTGTCCGGCATTTGCGCAATGCAGGTGACGCAGCTGGTGGCCCAGAACTTGACCAGCACAACCTTGCCGCGCAGATCGTGCATGGCGATCTTCTGGCCGGTCAGCGAGGTGAAGGTGACGTCGGGCGCTGTTTTGGCCGAGCCCGAGAATTGCCAGATGCCGGCCCCGGCAAGGGCCAGCACGACAACGATGCCGATAAGTACTTTTTTCATTTCACTGGCATGGCCTGGACGTCGTTGGAGGGCGCGCCAGGCGATGAAGTTGCGTCGGTGGGCGAGGCATCTTCGACCGGAGCGGGCGTGGACGGCTGGGCGATGCTTTCCGGCGAGACGATCTGGAACAATTTTACTACCTTATTGATGCCGCTCAGGCTGGCCGTCGCTTTGGCGGCGCGCTGGCCTTCTGCGTCGGTGACGCGGCCCATAAGGTAGACAATGCCGCGTTCGGTGGTAATGACGATGGTGCGGCTGGGGACTTCCTTGGTATTGATGAGCGCGGTCTTGACCTTGGAGCTGAGCCAGGTGTCGTTGGTGCGCACGCTGACGGGGGTGATGTCGCCCACGCGCAGTTCATTGATGACCTTGACGACCTTTTCCACCTGGCGGGCGGCCTCTTCGGCTTTCTGCTTGTCCTGCGCGGTGGGAACGTCGCCGGTCAGCAGCACCCAGCCGCCGTACGATGTGGTGTTGACGCGCGCCTTGTCCTCGAAAAGCCTGCGCATTTCGGCCCCCACCTTCATCTCGATGGCCTGGTCTTCGACCTGTTCGCCCGCCGTGCGGCGATCGGTGGCGACCACCGCGGTCGTGGCCGCTGTGCCGCCGACAACCAAAAGGCCGCAGCCGGAAAGCGCGGCCAAGCTGGAGAAAGCGATGCTGGCCAGCAGGAATCGTTGGGCGTTTTTGCGTGTTGGCATTACAGAGTGTCTCCCAGTAGCAGTGCGTCGATGCCGTCGCACAAGGCGTGCAGCAGCATGATGTGGACTTCCTGGATCCGCATGGTTCGGTCATGCGGAACGCATAGGTGGATATCGGTTTCGTGCAAAAGCCCGGCGATCTTCCCGCCGCCCTTGCCGGTCAGTGCGACGATGGACATTTCGCGATCGTGCGCCGCCTCTATGGACCGGATTATGTTGGGCGAGTTCCCGCTGGTGGAGATGGCCACCAGGACATCGCCGGGGCGGCCCAGCGCATTGACCTGGCGCTCGAAGATGGAATCGAAGCCGTAGTCGTTGCCGACGGCGGTCAGGATGGAGGTGTCGGTGTTCAGGGCGACGCCGGCCAGCGGAAGGCGATCGCGCTCGAAGCGCCCGACGAGCTCGGCAATGAAATGCTGGGCGTCCGCCGCCGAGCCGCCATTGCCGCAGGCCAGTATCTTGCCGTCATTGGCCAGGGTGCCGAACAGCAGGTCTACCGCGGCCGACAAAGGTTCGGCCAGTTCGCGTGAACTGGCCTTGAACGCGTCGATCGCATCGTTGAAATGCGATGTCATGTGGGATGTCATGTCCATACCCGGCATTATCTCATGTTCGAATGAAAATCATGTCATGGGACGTAACTTGGCGATGAGTGCGGCCGCTAGGATTGGAAGGCGTCCTTTATCCAGATCAGGCCTTCAGGCTCGTCGCTGACCACATCGAAGCGACAGGCGGGAATCGCGCCCCGGAAATGGCGCTGGGCCAGGCGCGGCAGGAAATACTGGGCGGCCCGGATCAGGCGCGCCTGCTTGCCGCGGTTTACACTGGCGGCGGCGCCGCCATATCGGCGCGAGTTGCGGTGGCGCACCTCGATGAACGCCAGTACGCCGTTGTCCAATGCCACCAGATCGATTTCGCCGGCCTTGCTGCGCAGGTTCCGCCCCAGTATGGTCAGGCCGCGGTCTTCCAGGTAGCGGCTGGCCCGGTCCTCGGAGGCGCGTCCCGCTTTCTGCGTGGGCGAGAACGCGGCAAGCCCGGACCATGGCTGCGCGCACGGCCTGGCGGCTTTCGTCCTGCGGCGCCTGGCCCGCAGCGCCTTTTGCTGGGCGAGCCGGGCCAAAGCGTAGGCAAGTGCGTCCTGCGTCATGCTTTACCCCCTTTTTTTATAAGGCTTTAGCCAGCAGTATGAGCGATACGACCGATTTTTCAGCCTCACAGGCGGCATGGAAACGTCTCACCGGACGCATGGAAGCCCAGAATTGGCCCGCCTCGACCCTGTACGTGGTGGCGACACCCATCGGCAACCTGGGCGACCTGAGCCTGCGGGCCTGCGAAACCCTGGCTCGCTGCGATGTGATCGCCGCCGAAGACACCCGGGCCAGCCGCAGCCTGCTGGAGGCCTGGGGCATTGCCACGCCCCTCATGGCTGCGCATCGCCATAACGAGGCCAGCGCGGCGCAATCCATCGTCGAGCGGCTGGAGCGCGGCGAACGGGTGGCCCTGGTGTCCGACGCCGGCGCGCCGGCGGTCAGCGACCCGGGGGCGCGCATCGTGCGCGCGGTGCGCGAGGCCGGTCACCGGGTCGTGGCCATTCCGGGAGCCAGCGCGGTCATCACCGCATTGATGGCCAGCGGCGTCACCAGCGACGAAAATCCGGCCTTTGTCTTTGCGGGCTTCATGCCGGCCAAGGTCGCGGCCCGGCAGAAGTGGCTGCGGCGCTGGTGCGCCGTGCCGGCTCCCGTCGTGATGTTCGAGTCCCCGCATCGCCTGGCGGCCGCCATCAAGGATATTGTGCTGGTCTGCGGGCCTGAACGCGGCTTGACGCTGGCCCGCGAGCTGACCAAGCGCTTCGAGCAGGTGCATACCCTGGCGGCGGGCGACGCCGCGGCATGGCTGGAGTCGGACTCGCACCATGGGCAGGGCGAATTCGTGCTGATCGTGCATGAATCGGAACGTGACGAGGCGGACGATGCCATCGACCCGGCGGCCCTGGCTCTTCTGGATGCCTTGCTCCAAAGCGTGTCGCTGCGGGATGCCGCGCGCATTACGGCCAAAGTAACCGGCCAGCCGCGCGATGCGCTGTATGCGCATGCGCTGGCGCGCCAGAAGTCATCTTTGGGCCAGGACGGGCTGTAGCCCCGTCTGCTGCTGTATGCGCAGCGCCGCATTGACGGCCTCCGTGCGCGAGGAGTAGGGGCCTATCTGCACCCTGTACAGCTTGTCCCCGGCCTGGACCTGCGCGGAGCGGCTTTCCATCGCGCCGATCTGGTCATTGAGTTTTTGCGCCAGGTCCTGGGCGGTATGCATGGCCGAGAATGCGCCGAACTGCAGGTAAAGGCCGCCGGCCACGGTGGCGACCGCCTGCCCGAGCGGATCGCCCGGGGACTGCCCGGCGGCGACCGGCAGCGGCTCATTGCCGCTCAAGCCGCCATCGTCGTGTTGCAGGGCGTCGAGCGCATCGGGCGTGGCGGGTCCGTTGCGGGCGATCAGCAGGGGTTGTTCCTGTACCGGGGGCGGCGGGGCGGCGGGCGGAATGGGCATCGTCTTGGGCGGGGCGACGGTATTGTTGCGTATGTCCTGGTTGGTGATGGCCTCGACCACGACCTGGCCGCTGCCCGGCCCTATCAGTCCCAGCTTGGCGGCCGCCACATAGGAAAGATCGATGATGCGGGAGCTATGGAAGGGGCCCCGGTCGTTGATGCGCACGATGACCGATTTGCCCGTGCCGGCCCGCGTCACCCGCGCATAGCTGGGAATGGGCAAGGTGGGATGGGCGGCCGACATGGCGTACATATCGTAGGTTTCGCCGTTGGCGGTCTTTTTGCCATGAAATTTCCGTCCGTACCAGGATGCGGTGCCTTCCTGCCGGAAAGGCCGCTCGTCGCTGACGGGAACATAGCGCTTGCCGAAAACGACATAGGGCCTGAAATTGGCCGCCGCATGCTTTTCGATGCGCGGTACGGCATCCGGGATGGCCTCGATGTCGGCGGGTATGTCCGACCCCGGGCCGTCGTCCTTGTAGTAGCCGCCGCCCCGGCCGCCGCCCGTGCTGGAGCAGCCGGCCAGAACGATCAGGCCCAGGCACAGAAGGGCGGCAAGGAGATGGCGCGGCGAAGTCATGGGATGTCGGGGGGCGGCTGGTTGCGGTGCCGGATCAGCAGGGGGGAATGGTCGGCAAAGCGCAGGGCCAGCTGTTCGGTGACATAGACCGAACGGTGCTTGCCCCCTGTGCACCCTATGGCCACGGTCAGGTAGTTGCGGGTGTCCTGCATGTACAGCGGCAGCCAGCGGCGGATGAAACCGGCGATGTCTTCTATCATGGTTTCGACGCTGCCGAACTGGGCCAGCCATTTGGCGACGGGCTCATCGCGCCCGGTCAGGGGGCGCAGGGCGCGGTCGTAATGCGGATTGGGCAGGCAGCGCACGTCGAAGACCAGGTCGGCGTCGCCGGGCACGCCGCGCTTGTAGGCGAAGGATTCAAAGGTCAGGACGACGGGCGCGCGGTCGGCCTGCACCAGGTCGCGGACCCAGGCGCGGAGCTGGCCCGGCGTCAGGTCGGATGTATCGATGACGTGTTCCTGCTCGCGCAGGGGCGCCAGCATCTCGCGCTCGGTGTCTATGCATTCTTGCAGCGAGGGCGACTTGCCGCCTTTTTGCAGGCGATCGGTAAGGGGATGGCGCCGCCGCGATTCGGAATAGCGCTGCTGCAGGGTGTGGTCGTTGGCATCCAGGAAAATGACCCGGAATGCCGTGCCCATGGCGCGCAGGCTGGTAATGACGTCGGGAAGCTCGGCCAGTTCGCCGGGAGAGCGCACATCGATGGCGACCGCGACACGCTCCAGCTCGCTTTCGCGCGTGTTGGCGATGAATTCATGCAGGAAGCGTACGGGAAGATTGTCGACGCAGGTGTAGCCCGCATCTTCGAGCAGGCGCAGGGCGACTGATTTCCCCGATCCTGAAATTCCCGTGATAAGAACAATCTTGAGCATGACGAAGGGGTTCCGCTTGGCAGCCGGGCACAGAATGGCGTCCGGCTGGATACTAAAGAATGGCCGCGTGTCCTGGCGTGCCCTGCCGCCCGCCGTTTACTCCTGGCGGCTGCTCTCCATGATGGCGATGGCTTGCCGTTCGATGAACTCGCCCATGGTGTCTATGCCGCGCAGCGTCAGTATCGTATTGCGCACGGCGGCCTCGACCAGCACGGCCAGGTTGCGTCCGGCCGCGACCTGCAGCATGACGCGGCGTATGGGTATGCCAAGGATGTCTTCGGTCTGGTCCTGTACGGGCAGGCGCTCGAAGGCATCGGGTGTGGAGCGGATCAGCTGCACGACCAGCTTGAGCTTCATTTTCCGGCGGACCGAGGTTTCGCCGAAAATGGTGCGGATGTCCAGCAGCCCCAGGCCACGGACTTCAAGCAGGTTCTGCAGCAAGGAGGGGCACTGGCCCTCGATCATGTTGGGCGCCGTGCGCGAAAGCTCGACCGCGTCGTCGGCCACCAGGCCGTGTCCGCGTGAAATCAGTTCCAGCGCCAGCTCGCTTTTGCCCAGGCCGGATTCGCCGGTGATCAGCACGCCCAGGCCCAATACGTCCATGAATACGCCATGCGCCGTGGTCTTGGGCGCCAGCCTCTTTCCCAGATAGATGCGCAGCAGGTCGATAAGCTGGGCGGCGTCGATGGTGGTCGACAGCAGCGGGATCTGCTGCTGGTTGCAGAAGTCGCTGAGATCGGCGGGCGCCGGCATGTTCTCGGCCAGCAGGATGGCCGGCACGCCGCCGGCCACCAGATCTTCCAGATGGTGCAGGCGGCGCTTGATGTCGAAGCGCGTGTAATAGGAAAGCTCTTCGGTGCCGAAGACCTGTATGCGGGATGGATGGATCAGGTTCAGGTGGCCGACCAGATCGGCGCCCGACATGCCCAGGTCGGGGATCAGCCGGTGGGCCGCGCCCAGGCCGGCAATCCATGTAAAGGGAATCTTGTCCGCGTTGTCACTGACGAGTTCTTGGATGGTCAGCATGTCGATGGCCTCAGGCCGGCGTGCTCGTCAGGAGCTGATGGATGACGGCCGGGTCGTTTTCGGTGGCCAGCGCCTGCCGCAAGCTTGCGTCGGACATCAGCCGGGCGATTTCGGCCAGCAGGTCCAGGTGCAGCTGGGTGGCCGTTTCAGGCACCAGGAGTATGAGCAGCAGGCTGGCCATGCGGCCGTCGGTGGCATCGAAGCGTACCGGATCGGCCAGCCGGATAAAGGCGGCGCAGGGTTCCTTCAGGTCTTTGATGCGGCCATGGGGTACCGCCACATGATGGCCCAGCGCGGTGGAACCCAGCCGTTCGCGGGCAATCAGGCTATGAAACACGGCCGTGCGGGCGATGCCGTGCTGATTCTCGAAGAGCAGGCCGGCTTGTTCGAATGCCCGTTTTTTGCTTGTGACAGCCAGATCGAGCACCACGTTGGAAAGTGGCAAGATACGCGACAATAGATTCATGATGGCCATTATATGGGCTTTGCGGCGTTCTTATAAAAGTAGCATAACTAAGGCCCCAATCACACGGGGCGATTGAGGCCGGATGCCAGTTCGTTCGGCGCATTCTGTGCAAGCGGTCAAGGCTTGCCGGCGCGGACGCGAAACCGGGGGCGAGTGTTATTCGACGGCGCTTGCTTCTTGCCGCTTAACAGGCTCGTGGGCGTGATTCTGCACCTTGGTCTTGTACTTGATGACCTGGCGGTCGATTTTGTCGGCCAGCAGATCGATGGCTGCGTAGAGATTCTCGTCGATGGCCGCGCAGTGTATGTCCTTGCCGCGCAGGCGCATGGTGACCTCGGCGGTATGTTGCAGACGTTCTATCGAGAGTATGACCTGTGTGTCTATGACATTGTCAAAATGCCGCGCTACCCGCGCCATTTTGTTCATTACATATTCCCTGATGGCGGGAGTTACTTCCAGGTGACGACCACTGATGCTCAGGTTCATATTGAGCTCTCCTTGCAAAGAAAAACAGCTTGCGCCGAAGCGCGGTTGGGAAATAAGGGATTCTCCTTGTAATGTATTGGCAATGATTTCAGTGTATAGATTATGCAAAGTAAATCAAGTGCGCGGGATCAAACGGAATGGGTTTGACACGGGTTTTCCCAGGGGAACCCACAAACCGAAAGAATGGAAACAGAATGCGCGAACGCCCTGGCGAGGCAGGGCGTTTTCATATGGCGAAACAGGGCGGAGCCTCGGCTACATGCGGAAATTCTTGCCCAGGTAGACCTTGCGCACGGCCTCGTTGTCGATGATTTCACTGGGGTGGCCGTTGGTCAGCACCTTGCCCTCGCTGATGATGTAGGCGCGATCGCATATGCCCAGGGTCTCGCGCACATTGTGATCGGTGATGAGCACGCCGATGTTGCGGTTCTTGAGGAAATGCACGATGCGCTGGATCTCGATCACCGCGATGGGGTCGACGCCGGCAAAGGGCTCGTCCAGCAGGATGAAGCGGGGGTGCGTGGCCAGGGCACGCGCGATTTCCACGCGCCGGCGTTCGCCGCCCGAAAGGGAAATGGCCGTGTTGCGCCGGATATGGCCGATCTGCAGTTCGTCGATCAGCGATTCCAGGTTTTCGCCGATCTGCGACGACGACAGGGGGGCTCCGCCTTCGTCCACTTGCAGCTCCAGCACGGCGCGTATGTTTTCCTCGACCGTCAGGCGCCGGAACACCGAGGCATCCTGCGGCAGATAGGACAGCCCGAGACGCGCCCGCTTGTGCATGGGCATGCTGGTAATGGGCGTATTGTCGATCTCGATGCGCCCCGCATCGGTGGGGACGATGCCCACGATCATGTAGAAACTGGTTGTCTTGCCGGCGCCGTTCGGGCCCAGCAGGCCGACGACTTCCCCGCTGTCGACCGATAGCGAGACATCTTGCACCACCGTGCGCTTGCCATAGGTCTTGCGCAGGCCGGTGGCGTGCAGGCTGCCGCGGGTGTCGCTGGGAGAGCGCGCCCCGCCCGGTTTCGGCTTATGGGATGGAAACATAAATGGGTGCTTTCAAATAAACAAAGGCGCTGCCTCACGGACGCCGGGACGGCATCACCTTGCCGATTTCTTCTTGCATTCGGCGGCCGCCGCATCGGCCTTGGCGCGAGGCTGGGCCAGCGAGCGCACCCGTCCGCCGTTGGCTGCGGAATTGGGGCCGCCGTACGCCTCGTAGGTGTCGGTCTTCTGTTTGTAGATGACTCTTTCCCCCTTGACGTTGTCGAAGGGCTTGCCGCAGACATAGCGGGTAATGACGGCCTGGCCGATCATTTCCAGCTCTTCCTTCTTGCCGTCGTACTCGCTGCGCAGCCCCTGGGCCTCGATGACCTCGAATTTCTCGGGGTTTTCCTGGCGGATGTGGACCAGCTTGCCCGGGCCCACCGTGGCGGTGCCGTACTGGAAGCCTTCGGCGTCTTCACGCATGATCAGCTTGTCGGAATGCAATGTCATCAGCCCGCGGGTCATGATGACATTGCCGGTGAAAACGCTTTCCTTCTTGACGTCGTCGTAATTGAGCGTGTCGGACAGGATCAGCGTGTCGGGTTCTTCGGCGGGCTTGCCGGCCGGTTGGGCATGTGCAAGTCCGGCCATGCCGGCGATAGCCAGGGCGGTCAGCCATGCGAAGCAGCGGGGGAGGCGTAGTGGATTCATGGTTTTTTTTCTGTCGTGCCGGAAGGGGTGGAACGGCTGGGCCGGGATTCTTCGCCGGATATCTTGACGCCCGTGGCGGAAAAAACCTGCAATTGCCGCGTATTGTTATCGTAACGCATACCCTTGCCGTTCATGGTGGATTTGCCTTGGACCACGAGGGCGGGCAAGTCGGTAAACACCACGTCCTCGTCGGGCAGGATGGTCAGTTGCTGGCTTTTCACATCGAGGGCGGAATTGTCCGGATCGGGCATCCTGTGCACATGGGCGTCGCCCTTCATGACGATGCGTCCGCCGCCCTGGTCCATGATGGCCGTATTGGACGTTCCTATGGTAATCGGAGAACCCGGTTGCTGGCCAACGGCTCGGGCCTTGGTGATCTCATAGGAGTCGTCGTCCGGGTAGTGCTGCATGTAGTCGCCCTCCAGCCGGTTGATGGCGACGCCTTCGGGATCGGTGCGCACCATGACGAAGTCGGACGACCACGAGTCGGGCTCGTGCGTGATGCGCCTGGGGGGATCGATGGGGATGGCGCGCTGGGCATAATCGGCCGCCCACCATGTGCCGATGACCAGGGTCAGCAGCAGCAGGATGGCAATCAGGGCGGGTGCGCGTTCTTTCATGGGTTTACTGGATGGCGCCGCTCATGCGCATGGCGGCGGGATTGAAGAAGGCGCCCAGTTTGCCTTGCGACGCCAGTATGACGTCGCAGCATTCGCGCACGGCGCCGGATCCGCCGGGCAGCGACGATACCCAGTGGGCCACTTGCGATACATAGGGGGGCGCGTTGGGCACGCTGGCCGCGAAGCCGACGCGCTGCAGGGCGGCCAGGTCGATGATGTCGTCGCCCATATAGCCCACTTCGGACAGCGCGCATCCGTTTTCCTGGGCCAGCGCGGCGACGGCCGCCGCCTTGTCCCGCACCCCTTGATGCACCAGGGCGATGCCGAGCTCCGCGGCCCGGCGCGCCACGATGGGCCCTTCGCGGCCGGTCACCAGAGCGACGGCAACGCCGCTTTCCTTCATGAGGCGCAAGCCGTGCCCGTCCAGCGCGTTGAAGCCCTTGGCCACTTCGCCGTGCTCGCCGTACCAGAGGCGGCCGTCAGTCAGCACGCCGTCCACGTCGAAGGCCATCAGACGTACCTGGCGGGCCCGTTCGAGCACGGCGGGAGCGATCCTGGCCAGGATCAGCGCTTCGGCGGGGTGGGAGACATGGGGTAGGTTCATGGTCAGATTACCTTGGCGGCAAGCAAGTCGTGCATATGCAAAGCGCCTAATAATAGCCCGGCATCGTCCAGAACCAGCATCTGGTTCAGCCGGCCGGCATCCATCAGGGTGGCCGCTTCCACCGCCAGCGCGCCGGGCGCGACCGACTTGGGGTTGCGGCTCATGCCGTCGGCGACGGTCAGGCGCCGGATATCGCCGTGCCGCGCGATCAGCCGCCGCAGGTCGCCGTCGGTGAAGATGCCCACGGGCAGCCGCTGGTCGTCGACGACGATGGTCATGCCCATGCCCTTGGATGACATTTCGACCAAGGCCTCGGGTATCGGCGTGCCGGTGTGCACGACCGGCAGGGCGTCACCCTGGCGCATGACGTCGCGCACCAGGGTGAGCAGCCGCCGGCCCAGGGCGCCGCCCGGATGCGAACGGGCGAAATCCTCGCGGCTGAAGCCGCGGGCCTCGAGACAGGCGACGGCAATGGCGTCGCCCAGTACCAGCGCCGCGGTGGTGCTGGCGGTGGGGGCCAGGTTCAGCGGGCAGGCCTCTTGCGCAACATGCGCGTCCAGGTGCAGGTCGGCGCTGCGGGCCAGTTCGGACTGCGGATTGCCGGTAATGGAAATCAGTCGGGCACCCATGCGCTTTACGACCGACAATATCGTCAAAAGTTCATGCGCCGCGCCGGAATAGGAAATGGCCAGCACGATGTCCTGGCGCGTCAGCATGCCCAGATCGCCATGTATCGCCTCGGCGCCGTGCATGAAGAAGGCGGGCGTGCCGGTGGAGGCCAGCGTGGCGGCGATCTTCTTGGCGATGTGTCCGGACTTTCCTATGCCCGTAACGACGATGCGCCCCTGGCAGCCAAGCACCATGGCCACGGCCCGCTCGAACGTATCGTCCAGGCGGGCGTCCAGGGCCTGCAATCCGGCGATCTCGGTGGCGAAGCTGCGGTGGGCCGACGCCAGCATGGCGCCCGGCTCGGGGAGAGGTAGTTTTTCCATTTGGCGATTTTAAACGTACAAATGCCGTCCGCCCGGCGTGGCCGTGCAAAGGCCGGCGGCGGCGAGGCGGAGCGGTGGCGGGAATTCAGTTGTAACGGCCGCAATCCTGTAAACTTCGCGTACCGCTGGCAGCGTATAGTTGTTCCTGAAATTCCTTAGTCTTTTGGCGATTTAAATGCATATTGATCCCGCCGTCTATGTTCGTAGCGTAATCCGCAGCGTCCCGGACTGGCCCAAGCCCGGTATAACGTTCCGCGATATTACCCCGGTATTGCAAGACCCGCGCTCGTTCCGGGTCCTGATCGATCTCTTTGTCTATCGCTACATGCGGCAGCGGCTGGATCTGGTTGCGGGCGTCGACGCGCGTGGATTCATCCTGGGTTCGGTGCTGGCCTACGAACTGAACCTGGGCTTCGTGCCGGTGCGCAAGAAGGGCAAGCTGCCCTTCCAGACGGTGGCCGAGGAATATTCGCTGGAATACGGCAACGCCTCGGTCGAGATGCACACCGATTCGGTGCGCCCGGGCCAGCGCGTGCTGCTGATCGACGACCTGATCGCCACCGGCGGAACCATGCTGGCCGCCTCCAAGCTGCTGCAGCGCCTGGGCGCCAACGTGATCGAGGCCGCGGCCATCATCGACCTGCCCTACTTGGGCGGCTCCCAGGCCCTGAAGGACACGGGACTGGATATCTATACCGTGTGCAGCTTCGACGAGGGCGCCCCTTAAGGCGGCGCCCTCCGGGTGCTTATACCAGCACCCGCTCTATGCCGCCCGCGTTGGCGTCGCGCACGTAGTTCTGCATCCAGTCGGCGCCCAGGATGTGGCGCGCCATTTCCACCACGATATAGTCGGCTTCCATGCCGGTCTCGCCCTCGTAGCGCGACAGGCCTTGCAGGCATGAAGGGCAGGAGGTCAGCATCTTGACTTCGCCCTCGTAGCCGTCGGCCCGGATGGCGGCCGAGTTCTTGGCCAACTCCTCGGTCTTGCGGAAACGGACCTGCGTGGAAATGTCGGGGCGCGAGACGGCCAGGGTCCCCGATTCGCCGCAGCAGCGGTCCGTCTTGATGGCGCTGTCGCCCACCAGCGCCTTGACCGTCTTCATCGGATCCTGCAGCTTCATGGGCGTATGGCAGGGATCGTGGTACATGTAGCGCACGCCTTGCACGCCGTGGATGTCGATGCCCTTCTCGAGCAGGTATTCGTGGATGTCGATCAGGCGGCAGCCCGGAAATATCTTCTCGAACTCATAGCCGGCCAACTGGTCGTAGCAGGTGCCGCAACTGACCACGACCGTCTTGATATCCAGGTAGTTCAGGGTGGTTGCCATGCGGTGGAAGAGCACCCGGTTGTCGGTGATGATCTTCTCGGCCTTGTCGGTCATGCCGTTGCCGCGCTGCGGGTACCCGCAACAGAGGTAGCCAGGCGGCAGCACCGTCTGCACGCCGGCATGCCACAGCATGGCCTGGGTGGCCAGGCCCACCTGCGAGAACAGGCGTTCGGAGCCGCAGCCCGGGAAATAGAAAACGGCCTCGGTGTCCGGCGAGGTGGCGGCCGGATTGCGGATGATGGGGACGTAGTCGGGATCTTCGATATCGAGCAGCTTGCGGGCCGTCTGCTTGGGCAGGCCGCCGGGCATCTTCTTGTTCACGAAATGGATGACCTGCTCGCGTATGGGCGCCTTGCCCAGCGTGGCGGGCGGCTTGGCCGTCTGCTTGCGCGAGGCGACCGACAGGACGTCGTGCGCCATGCGCTGCGCCTTGTAGCCCACGTCTATCATGGCCGTGCGCGTGGCCTTGATGACGCGCGGGTCCTTGGCATTCAGGAAGAACATGGCGGCGGTGGTGCCGGGGTTGAATGACTTCTTGCCCATGCGGCGCAGCAGCGCGCGCATTTCCATGGACACGTCGCCGAAGTCGATGTCCACCGGACAGGGGTTGTAGCATTTGTGGCAAACCGTGCAGTGGTCGGCCACGTCCTCGAATTCTTCCCAGTGCTTCAGGCTGACGCCGCGCCGGGTCTGTTCTTCGTACAGGAAGGCTTCGATCAGCAGCGAGGTGGCCAGGATCTTGTTCCGCGGCGAGTACAGCAGGTTGGCGCGCGGCACGTGAGTGGCGCACACCGGCTTGCATTTGCCGCAGCGCAGGCAGTCCTTGATGGCGTTGGAGATGGAGCCGATCTCGCTGCGTTGCATGATAAGGGATTCATGCCCCAGCAGGTTGAAGCTGGGCGTCCAGGCATGGCGCAGGTCGGCCCCGGGCATCAGCTTGCCGGCATTGAAGCGGCCGTTCGGATCGATGCGCTGCTTGTAGTCCTGGAAGGGTGCGAGCTCTTCCTGGGTCAGGTATTCGTACTTGGTCAGGCCTATGCCGTGCTCGCCGGAAATGACGCCGTCCAGATTCCGCGCGATCTGCATGATGCGGGCCACGGCTTCGTTGGCCTCGCGCAGCATCTCGTAGTCGTCGGAATTGACCGGAATGTTGGTGTGCACGTTGCCGTCGCCCGCATGCATGTGCAGGGCCACGAACACCCGGCCTTTCAGGACGCGATCGTGGATGGCCTGTATCTCGGCCAGCACGGCGGCGCAATCGGCGCCGGCGAAGTAGCGCTCCATCAGGGCGCGGACTTCGGTTTTCCAGGAAATGCGTAGGGTGTGGTCCTGCACCAGGTCGAATACGGTGGCGTCGGCCTGCTGCGCCAGGCGCTGGGTCAGGGCCGGAGCCTGTTCGTCCAGGCCGAGCTCGCGCAAGGTGTCGATGGACTGGGCCAGCGGGCGGTCAAGGTTATCCAGCAGCCAGGTCCAGCGCCGGCGAACGGTCCGCAGGCATTGCAGGGCGTCGCGGGTGCGTTCGGCCAGCACCTCTTCGCGCGTATGATCGGCGTCGTCGTGATCTTCGATCTTCCCGATGGGCAGGTCACCTTGCAGGAAGAGTTCCAGCTTGTCGAGCAGGCGCAGCTTGTTGCGCGTGGAAAGCTCGATGTTGATCCGCTCGATGGCGTCGGTGTATTCGCCCATGCGGTTCAGGGGGATCACGACGTCTTCGTTGATCTTGAACGCATTGGTGTGGCGGGCGATGGCCGCGGTGCGGGAGCGGTCCAGCCAGAACTTCTTGCGGGCCTCGGCGCTGACGGCAACGAAGCCTTCGCCGTGGCGGGTGTTGGCGATGCGCACGACTTCGCTGGCGGCCAAGGCGACCGCGTCGGCATCGTCGCCGACGATGTCGCCGATCAGCACCATCTTGGGCAGGCCGCCGCGCTTGCTCTTGGTGGAATAGCCCACGGCGCGCAGATAGCGTTCGTCCAGATGTTCCAGCCCGGCCAGTATGGCTCCGCGCTTGCGGCCCGGGCCATCCAGGTAGTTCTTGACTTCGACGATGGACGGCACGGCATCGCGCGCCTGGCCGAAGAACTCCATACAGACGGTGCGGGTGTGCGCGGGCATGCGGTGCAGCACCCAGCGCGCCGCGGTGATGAGGCCGTCGCAGCCTTCCTTCTGTATGCCGGGCAGGCCGGCCAGGAACTTGTCGGTCACGTCCTTGCCCAAGCCCGCCTTGCGGAAGCGGGCGCCTTCGATCGCCAGGATTTCGCTGCGCAGCAGGGAGGCTCCGGGCAGGGCACTGCCGTCGAACCATTTCAGTTCGAATCGCGCTTCGGCCACGTCGTGGATCTTGCCCATGTTGTGATCCAGGCGCGTGACTTCCAGCCAGTTGCCCTCGGGGTCGACCATGCGCCACCAGGCCAGGTTGTCCAGCGCGGTTCCCCACAGCACGGCCTTCTTGCCGCCGGCGTTCATGGCGACGTTGCCGCCCACACAGGACGCATCGGCGGAGGTGGGATCCACGGCGAACACGTAGCCGGCGGCTTCGGCGGCTTCGGCCACGCGCCGGGTGACGACGCCGGCGCCGGTCAGTATGGTGCGCACGGGTTCGTCCACCCCGGGCAGCGCCGTGGTCTCGACGGCGCCCAGCGCGTCCAGCTTTTCGGTGTTGATGACGACCGACCTCCAGGTCAGCGGGATGGCGCCGCCGGTATAGCCGGTGCCGCCTCCGCGCGGGATGATGGTCAGGTCCAGTTCGATACAGGCGCGCACCAGCGCGGCCATTTCGTTTTCGTTATCGGGCGTCAAGACGACGAAGGGGTATTCGACGCGCCAGTCGGTGGCGTCGGTAACATGGGATACGCGCGACAGGCCGTCGAACTTGATGTTGTCTTTATGGGTGATGCGGGCCAGGCGCCGGACGACTTTCTTGCGCAGGTCGCGGGTCTGGATGAATTCGTGCTCGAAGGCGGAAACGGCGGTGCGCGCGGCACCCAGCAGCCGCGCCACCTTGGTGTCGCGTTCGGCGGCGTTGCTGTCGCGCCGCTGGTCGATTTCGTTGAGCCGGTGGTTCAGTGCCTGTATAAGCAGGTGCTGCCGCTTGGGGTTGTCCAGCAGGTCGTCGTGCAGGTAGGGGTTGCGGCGCACGACCCAGATGTCGCCCAGTACTTCGAACAGCATGCGGGCGGAACGCCCGGTGCGCCGTTCGCCACGCAGTTCCGAGAGCATCTGCCAGGCTTCTTCGCCGAGCAGGCGCAGGACGATTTCGCGGTCGGAGTAGGAGGTGTAGTTGTAGGGGATTTCTCGCAGGCGCGGGGTGCTGGCAAGGGGTGCCTGGGCGGCGAGCAGGTGACTGGCTACAGGGGCGTTCATGGCTTGTGGAAAAGGTGGTCCCTTAAAGAGGTAGTGTAAGGGATAACGAGGAGTGTAATCTAGAACGGCTTATTGGTCCTTGAAGGACGAGCTTGCAGCCTCCTTTGCCTGGCTGCTTCGTGAGTTTCTCGTTTGCTTGTTCCTTTCGCCCTGGTGCTTCCTGCATGGGCCATGTTTGTGGCTTGTTGCTTTATCTCAATCGTTTTTCATGGGCCGGCGCCGTGGGTGGGGCCGGGTGCCGGCTAGGCGCGCACGATCCAGGCTGCGCCTGGATTCCCCGCGTGAAACTCCGGAAACGGGCGTGCGCGAACTCGCACGTCGGACAGCCCCCGGCTGTCCGAAAGCGTCGTGCTCGAACAGCGCGCACTTGCCTCCCGTTTCCGGAGCTTCACGCGGCGTGCACGCAAACCGCCGGCCCCCGACCCCACCCACGGCGCCTCGCATGGAGGAATAGCAGAGAACTTGCTCGCGACGTGCGGGGTCTAGTTCGCGACATTGCCATTATTCTGTATGCGCCACGTCATGCCACGCGGTGCTGGGCCTATTTGGCTGGGTGAGCGGAGTCGCTGTCGCCTGCCACGGCTCAATCCTTGTCCTCCACGCGATCTTGCCGTGATGCGTGAATCCTGCCGTCCCGGAAGCACCGATACCAATACACGCAGACGCGTCCGGGTTCTGCTGGCATATCCACAGTGTCACTGGCACGTTGGGGCCAAGGGGGGCGGCGGGCGGTTTGCGCATGCGCCGCACAGCTTGCCAGGGCGGGGAAGCAAGACCGCGCTGTTCGAGCGCGACGCTTTCGGACAGCCAGTGGCTGTCCGACGCGCGAGTTCGCGGTCGCCCCGGCCTGGCAAGCTGTGCGGGAAGTCACGGCGAAGCCGGGACCGCAAGGCGCCTAGCCCGACGCCCCTCTTGGCCCCAATGTGCTAGCGCTTCCGATGATGATTCGCGAGTCGACAACGTGCAGGCGCTTCCGATGATGACCCCGCGAGTTGACGACATGCTTACGCTTCAGAGGACAAGCTCCGCCGTCGATAATGGGCTTGGACCTTCTAAAACGAAGCCCCTGCATGCATGCGCCGTCAAGGCGACCCCGGAAAGAACCACAACAAGGCCGCCGTCATCACCAGATAGCGCAGGAACTTCCCGATCGCCATGTAAAGCATGCTCGGCCAGAACGAAAGGCGCAGCCATCCCGCCACCGCGCACAAGGGATCGCCCAGGAATGGCAGCCATGAGAACAGCAGCGCCGGCGGACCCAGGCGGTGCAGCCAATAGCTTACGTAGTCATGCCAGCGGCCGCCCGCCTTGCTTTTGGGCTTGTGCGGATGCTTCTCCCGCCAGCGCTCATAAGCCTTCTCCGCCCCCAGCCCCATCCCGTAGCTAATTGCGCCGCCTATCGTATTGCCCAGCGTCGCCACCAGGACGGCGGGCCAGAACATATGCGGCGCGATCTTCACGAAGCCGAAAACCGCCGGCTCCGAACCCAGCGGCAGCAGGGTCGCCGAGATCAGGCTGACGATGAAAATAGCGCTCAGGCCGAAACGCGGCAAAGCCAGGGTCAGGAGGAGCCAGTGAATGATCGATTGCAGCCATGCTTCCATAAGCGCGCCAGTGTAGAGCGGTTGATGGGGAAATCCCTATGGTATTCTTTGAAGTAAGTACTTACTTACAATTATCGCTGGCCTCTCCTCTCTTCACTCGCCCCTCTCCATGTCAACAGACTATCTTAAACGCATCCTTACCTCCAAGGTGTACGACGTCGCCGTCGAATCGCCTCTTGAATTGGCTCCGCAGGTCTCGGCCCGAATTCATAACAAGGTATTGCTCAAGCGCGAAGATACACAGCCTGTTTTCAGTTTCAAGCTGCGTGGCGCCTACAACAAGATGGCTCACCTGAGCCCGGCCGAACTCAAGCGCGGCGTCATTGCCGCCTCGGCGGGCAACCACGCGCAGGGCGTGGCGCTTTCGGCCCGCAGGCTGGGTTGCAGGGCCGTCATCGTCATGCCGGTTACTACCCCGCAGGTAAAGATCAATGCGGTTCGCGGCCTGGGCGGCGAGGTCGTGCTGATGGGCGAGAGCTTTACCGATGCCTACGAGCACGCCAAGGAACTCGAGAAGAAGGAAAAGCTCACCTTCGTGCATCCCTTCGACGATCCTGACGTGATTGCCGGGCAGGGCACGGTGGGCATGGAAATCCTGCGCCAGCACCCGGGGCCCATCGACGCCATTTTCGTGGCCATCGGCGGCGGCGGCCTGATCGCGGGCGTGGCCGCGTATGTGAAGCAACTGCGGCCCGAGATCAAGATCATCGGCGTGCAGACCGTCGATTCGGACGCCATGGCGCGCAGCGTCAAGGCCGGGCGCCGCATCACCTTGAGCGACGTGGGCCTGTTTTCCGACGGCACGGCGGTCAAGCAGGTCGGCGTGGAAACCTTCAGGCTGGCGCGCGAATATGTCGACGACTATGTGCTGGTCGATACCGACGCGATCTGCGCGGGGATCAAGGATGTGTTCCAGGACACGCGCAGCGTGCTTGAACCCGCCGGCGCGCTGGCGCTGGCCGGCGCCAAGCGCTATGCGGCCCAGAACAAATGGAAAGACAAGACCCTGGTGGCCATTACCTGCGGCGCCAACATGAATTTCGACCGCCTGCGCTTCGTGGCGGAACGCGCCGACGTGGGCGAGGCGCGCGAAGCGGTGTTCGCATTGACCCTGCCTGAAAAGCGCGGCAGCTTCCTGCGGCTTTGCGAAGCGGTGGGCAAGCGCAGCGTTACCGAATTCAATTACCGCATCTCCGATCCCGACAAGGCCCATGTATTCGTGGGCTTGCAGATCAATTCCGAGGCCGAACCCGAAAAGCTGGCCAACAACTTCCGCAAGAAGGGCTTTCCCACCCTCGACCTGACCGGCAACGAGATGGCCAAGACCCACTTGCGCTATATGGTCGGAGGACGCTCCACGCTGGCCGAGCACGAGATGCTGTTCCGTTTCGAGTTTCCCGAACGCCCCGGCGCGCTGATGCGTTTCCTGGGCGCCATGAACCCCGACTGGAACATCAGCCTGTTCCACTATCGGAACCAGGGCGACGACTACGGCCGCATACTGGTCGGCATACAGGTGCCGCCCGCCGACAAGAAGGCCTTCAAGGCCTTCCTGGACGGCCTGGGCTATCCCTACTGGAATGAAAGCGAAAACCCCGCGTACCAGCTCTTCCTGTAAGGAGGCGGCGGCCGGAGCCGCCTCTGTCGCGCCGGCTGCCGCCGGGCTGGATTCCCGCGGCCAAGCCGGTTCCCCCGCTCATCTCTATCGTCCCAGGCTGGGCCTGGAAATCGAAATGGTCGTCGCGCATGCGCGCACCGGCGCCAGCCTGCCGGTGGAGGCCTATTTTTCCGCCTTGCGCGAGGTCAAGCAGGAAAGAGGCGTGTCCAGCCAGGACATGATGCAGGGCGGACGTTGCATCGGCCTGCATACCGCCACGGCGGAATGCGGCCTGGACAATGGCTTCAATCTGCTGGAAACCGCCCTGGCGCCGGTCGACGACGGCCCCCGGGGGCTGGACCGCCTGGCCGCGCTGGCGCATCGGGAGCTTGCCGATACCCTGCAGGCCCTGGAGGCGGATGAAGCTTGTATCCTGAATGCCTCGCAGCATCCGGACTGCCCGCGCGATGCGCACTGGTATGCCAAGGTGTGCGTGCCGCGGCCCATCTACCGTGAGCTTCGTGACCATCGCGGATGGCATCACTGGGAGGGCATCGATGCCAAGGCGCAGAATGGCGCCAACACGTCGGTGCCGGTCGAGGGCGCCATCCGGGCACTGAATGTCGCCATTGCGCTTGCGCCGGCCAGCCTGGCCCTGTTCGCCAACAGCCCTCTGGAATCGGGCCGGGACACGGGTTTGAAGGAAAACCGCATGACGATCTGGCCTCGCGTGTTCGGACCCGCCCGGTTCCCGGGCGATGCGTGGCTATGCCGGTATCCTTCGCGGCCCTTCCATGATCTGGGCGATTTCTTTCACTGGATGTTCGGCGCGGGCACCGTGGCGCGCGGCTTGCCGCTGGCGCCCTCCTACGATTACAAGTCCGTGCCCACGGTCTTGCTGGAGGGCGATCCCTGCCTGGAGGATTTCCTGGCCGCCCCGGCATGGCGGGGGCGGCGCAGCGACGACGGCTCCACGGTCGAGCTGGTCCCGCACGCACGGCATTTCGAATATTCGCAGATCGGTCAGTTCCTGGACGCCCGCTTGCGCTATCGGCTGGACGCCGAGCCGTCGCTGGCCGAGCTCCTGGATGCCTGGCGGCGCGATGGCGGACTGGAGACGCTGTTTGCGGCTTGCGGGGCGCAGACCTATATCGAGGCCCGGGCTCCCGGCGCGGGTTTCGCCGACGAATGCCTGCTGCGCGAAGCGGGTCCGGCGCAGGCGCTCAGCCTGCTTCCGGCCCCTTCCGCAGTGCAAAAGGGCCTGCTGGCCAATCTGGACGAGGCCTGGCGCTTGGTGAACGAATGGGGCTGGCAGGCGCTGGGCGAGCTGCGCGAACCGGCCATGCGCGCCGGCGTGGGCGATGGGCGCGTCAAGGCCTTGTGTGCGCAGGTACTGTCTGTGGCGCGTTCGGGCCTGGCCCCGCACGATGCATCCTGGCTGGCCTACCCCGAATTCGTGCTGGACTCGGGGCGCAGCGGCGCGGACCGCCTGCTGGATACCTGGAACAGCGCGGGCGGTACGGCGCGGCAGCGACTGGCCGCGCTGCTGGCCCACCATGCGGCGGTGCAGCCCGGCCGCTACGGCGGCATTTGATTACCGGTCGGCTTCGTATACCTCGTCGGCGGCCAGCAATATATCGACCGGCGGATCGAAGCCGATGATGCGCGCCGTCGCCAGGTTCAGCGCGATCTTGGGCGGGTCCACCCAGAGCTGGCTGAGCTGGCGCGCCTTGGCGCCGTTGAAGATGCGGGCGATGGTTTCCGCGTGGAACAGCCCGACATAGGACAGATCGGCTTGGGCCAGGCTGAGCAGTATCCCGCGTTCGACGTCCCTTGATCCGGCCATCGAGAAGCTGGGTATCTTGGCTTGGCGCAGGGCTTTGGCGATGTCGGATATCGAATCCAGCGTCACACCGCGATGCGTGGTGACGTAGACCGCATCGACGCGCTGCTGCGCCAGGTCGCGGTAGCACTGCAATGCATTGGCGATGGCCGTCTCCGTGGAGACGCTGCTGGACTGGGCATGGCAGTGCTGGACGGCAAAGCCCAATTCCTTGCCCACCTGCTCCACGGCGTCCACGGCGGCGTAAGTGCGCCCCGCTTCGCTGTCTTCGTAGACGATGCCCAGCTTCTTGAAGGGCACGATCTCGCGGAACAGCCTCACCTGCCGCTGGTATCGGTCGGGCTCGATCCGTGCGTGAAGGTTGTCGCGCCCGCTGTCCTGGGCGCTGTCGACGATGCCCGCGGCCAGCGGGTCGCTGGTCGATCCCACGATGGTGGGAACCGGCGGGCCGATGGCGCGCATGTCCTGGCCCGCCCAGGTTCCCATGGCAATCACCAGGTCGACGTCGCCGCGCTGACGGATTCTGTCGGCAATGGCGGTGCGCACGGCCTCGCGTTTTCCGGCGTCGAAATTGCCGGGCTGCCACCATGCGTCCTGGACAAACTCCAGCGTATCGCTTTTGATATTCTTGGACAGCCAGGTCCAAAGATCGCGGCTGCTCAGGCGCTCTGGCACGTCAGACGTAGTGGTCAGCCAGCCCAGGCGCTGCAGGCCATCCACGATCGCGTCCAGGGTCAGCGGGTAATCGGCGTAGTCGCCGCCGTCCACATATCCGATGCGCCAGCGCTTGCCATCCGGCCTGGCCTTGGGGGTGGTGGGAAAGACGCTGTCCTGCGCCGCTGGCGCCTGCCCGGCGGCCTGGACGGCCAAGGGCGGAAAGGCGAACAGGCATAGAGCCAGGAGGGCGGGAAGCAGGAGGCGGAAAATCATGGGGCGGGCCTTTTTGCTGCGATCAGGGTAATGTCGTCGGACTGTTCCGTGCCTTGGGCGAAGGCGCGTACGTCATCCAGCAGTGTGCTTGTCGTGCTCTGCGCCGTATCGGATCCCGTGCCGGTCAGCAGGGCGTACAAACGGGGTTCGCCATAGAGATGGCCGTCGGGATCCAGCGCTTCGGTCACGCCATCGGTAAAGCCTACTATGGTCTCGCCGGGTTCCAGTATGGTCGAGAACTGCTTGTAGGGCACGCCCTCCATCACGCCGCAGGCGGGACCGCTACGGCCCTCCAGCAGGCGCCAGTCGCCGCCGGCGCTCAGGACGCAGGGCGACGGATGGCCGGCGTTGGCCCACTGCAGTTCGCCGCTGGCCAGATCAAGAACGGCGAGGATGAGTGTAACGAACATCAGGTTGGGGTTGTTTTCGGACAGGCGATTGTTGACGCGCTCCATCAGCAGGGCCGGAGAGGTCTCGTCTTCGGCCGATGCGCGGATCAGCGTGCGGGTGACGGCCATGAACAGCGCCGCGGGAACGCCCTTGTCCGACACATCACCGATGGCAAAGCACAGGCGCCCATCCGGAAGCATGAAGTAGTCGTACAGGTCGCCGCCGACTTCCTTGGCCGGGATCATGGTGGCGTACAGGTCGATCTTCTTCAGTATGGCTGCCGGAAGCGGGATCGGCAGCAGCCCCATCTGTATGCCATGGGCGATATTGAGTTCGCTTTCGAAGCGCTCGCGCGATGAGGTCTCCTGCACCAGCTTGGCGACTTTCTCACGCAGCTCCTTGTCCATGAACATGAAGGTGGCGGCCAGGCGGCCCACTTCGTCGGGTTGGTTTTGCGGCAGGCGGGCGATATGCGGCGGTATCGGGCTGGCGGCGCTCAGGTCCTGCTCCGGCAGGACGCGCGCAAAATCGCTGAGCTGTTGCAGCGGGCGCGTAAGGCGCACCGAAAAGGCCCAGGCGATGGCCAGCGAAACCAGCAGGATGGCCAGGAAAACCATGCCCAGGCGATTGCGCAGCTCCGCTGCCGCCCGTGTCAGGTCCTCGCTGGGAACAGCGGCCACGATCGTCCATCCCAGGGGCTTGAAATAGGCCGAACTGATTTGCCAGGAGTCATCCGTGTCCCGGGGCGTAAATCCGAAGCTGGAGACATCGCCGGTGCTGGGGATTCCGTCCAGCAGTTCGCGCAAGGTTTTGCCGCTTTCTTCATCGACGTCGCCGAGCAGGCCGGCATGGCCGGAGGGCAGCGGCGACACCAGTGTGCCATCGTCCGCCGCAATGAAGGCGAAGCCCGATTGCGCCAGGGTCAGCGACGCCAGCGATTCGCCGATGGCATGCTCCATTTCCTGGCGGCGCCTGTCGAACTGGTCCGAAACCTGGCGCGCGTCGTCGGTGACGGCGAATATCCAGTCCCAGGGCTCGAAGTAGGCAAAGTAGGCATAGCGCAGTTCGCGTTTTCCCGCAGTGCCGGGCGGCGGCCAGCGATAGATGGCGAAGCTCTGGCCGGAGGTCTGCGCTTCCTGGTAGGCCGAGGCGGCCAGGTCGCGGCCCTTGAAATCCTTCAGTGTCGACAGGTTCATGCCCAGCCACTCGCTGTTGCCGCTGGCGATGGCGATGAGGTCGTGATTGAAAATGAAGCTGAAGCGCTCCTCTCCTATCGACAGATCGTTGACCCATTCCCTGGCCAGCCCCTGCGCTTCCGAAAGGCTCAATTCCTTGCGCTCGACCTGTGCGGCATACATGGCCAGCACGGACCTTACGGTGTTGCCAAGCTGCATGAGTTGCTGGCGGCTGCTGCGCACGGTGGATATCTTGTCGCTGAGCAGGCTGCCCCAGCGCGCCTCGCTGTCGCGCACCAGCAGGTTCAGCACATTGCGCACCGCCAGTTCTTCGCTGGTGACCACGGTCCGCTTGACATCCCGTTCGGTGACGAGCATGACGGCGATCGCGCTTATAAGCAGGGTCAGGCCCACAAGCAGGAAGATTTTGCTGCGCAGCGAGGTCAATCGCATAAGTGACTGCTCAACGGAAAGGTTGGGACGTCCTGGACGACCAGAAAAGTGTGCTTTTGAACCCGATTGTAAATTACTATTGCTGACATGACGCAGGGTTGGAATGGCGGGCAGGGCTTATTTCTGGATACGGTTGCGGAAGCAAACATGAAAAATGGTGAGAATGCGGTTTCTGGACGCCGGCGTCGACCGCTGCGTGACGTGCTGCTGGCATGCATGCTCGTCCTGCTGCTGGCGCAGGCCCTGATCGGCACGCTGAGCTTGTCGGCCCTGAATCGCTTGATCGCCGACAACACCGCGGAGCGCGTGGAACTGCTGGCGCGCGACACCTCCGCGCAGATCCAGACCGGTATCGATCTGGGCAAACCCCTGGCACAGTTCTTCGGCCTGTCGGTGCTGCTGGACGGGTTGCAGGAGCGGGCGCCCGATATGCGGGGAGCCAGTGTCGTGCTGTCCGACGGGCGGGTGCTGGCCGCGGTCGGCAAGGCCCCCGAGGCGGCGCCCTTGCTGCATGCCCTGGCGTCGGGGCGGGACGAGGGCAAGGGCGTCACCCTGAGCGCATTGGGCGCGGCGCAACAGGCCGGAGGCGGTCTGGTGACGGTGGCGGTTCCCCTGGCAGGAACCGCCACCGCTCTTGGCGGCGCGGTGATTCTGCAGGTGCAGCCGCAAGAGTTGCGAAAGAACACGCTGCTGACCGAGAACCTCGAGGTGCTGGCCCTGACCACGCTGGGCGCGGCTCTGATTCTCGCCCTGATGTTTCGCTATGCCATGCCTTTGCACGAACTGGCGGCGGCCAGCAAGACCAGGCTGTTTGTGCCCTTGCTGATCCTGCTGCTGGCGCAAGGCCTCTATGCCGCCTACACCATCCAGACGTTTCGCCATGTCTGGGTCGAGGTAACCCTGGACAACACGCGCATTGTCGGCCAGGGCCTGCAGGGCGACCTGGATCGCGTGCTGGGTTACGGCATAGCGCCGGACCACCTGCGCGGCGTCGAGCGACCCATGGCCAGGCTGGCCGCCGCCTTTCCCATGATAGGAGAGGTGCAGTTGCTGGACGCCGATGGGCGGATGCTGAACCGGGCGGACGCGCACGGCGCCTTGCCGGTTTCCATGGAGGGCGGCGCAAGCGATGGCCTGGTATTTCCGCTTAGCGCCCAGCCCGGCGGGCCGGTGCTGGCCCAACTGCGCATAGTGCTGGACGAGCGCTTGATTGCCGCCGGCGTGCGGGCGCGGATCCTGGATGCCGGCACGGTGGTCGCCGTCGCCCTGGTGGCGGCCATCGAACTGTTCCTGCTGCTCGCCCTCTTGATGGACAGGGCATTCTCGGCGCCGCTGCGGGCGGCCACGGGCGAGCCCATTGGATTGGACGACAGCTCCCAGGTGGGGCTGGTGGTGCGTCCCGTCATGTTCGGTTTCCTGTTCGCCATGGCCTTGCCCTTGAGCTTTCTTCCGCTTTATGCCCGGTCGCTCCTGCCGCCCGAGTCGCTGGAGCAGGGGGGGGCCTTCCTGATGGCGCTGCCCATCGCCGCCGAGATGGCTTGCGGCTTGGTGACGGCCTTGCTGGCCGGCCGCCTCACCGACCGGCGTGGCTGGCAGTTTCCCGTGCTCGCGGGCCTGCTGGTGTCCTGCGCCGGGAACCTGGCCTGCGCCTGGGCCGGCTCTTTGCCCGTCTTCATCGGGGCGCGAGGACTGGTCGGCCTGGGCTACGGACTGACATGGATGGGCCTGCAAGGCTTTATCGTCGTTCGCAGTCCCGCTGCGTATCGCGGACGCAACATGGCGTCCGTCATCGCCGGCCTGTTTGCCGGACATTTGTCAGGCGCGGCCGTGGGAGCGATGCTCATGCAGCAATGGGGCTCCAGCGTCGTCTTCGTCGTCGCGGCGATATTGACCGCTCTGCCCGCCGCAGGCGTATTGACCCTGATGTGGCCATACCGCCATCTCCTGAGCCAGAAGGCGGTAAGCTTTGCGGCCGGCCCGTCGCTGCGCTCATGGGCGGCGCTGCGCAAGCTGCTGGCCACGCGCGACTTCGGCATGCTTCTGGCGGGCTGCGTCGTTCCGTTTTCGATTGCGCAAGTCGGCCTGTTGACCTACGCGCTGCCCTTGTATGCGGAAGCCTATGGGGCAACCGCCGGCAGTGTCGGGCGCGTGCTCATGCTCTACGGTTTTTGCGTCATCTACGTGGGGCCCTATATGGCCCGGCTGGCTGACCAGAGCGTCCACAAGAAATACTGGATCGTGGCGGGCGGCCTGGTCGGCAGCGCCGGTTTGCTAAGCCTGTATTTTGCCAGCGGCATTGTCGCCGCCGCGCTTTCCGTCGTGCTGCTGGCGCTGGCCAGCTGCCTGGCCGGCGGCGCGCAAACCGCATACATGCTGTCCCTGGACAACGTTCAGCGTTATGGCGCGGGCGGTGCGACCAGCGTCATGCGCGCGGCGGATAAATTCGGACAGATGCTGGGGCCCTTGATGGTGGGCAGCTTGTTTGCATCCCTGGGGATCTCGGGCGGCCTGGCCGTGACGGGGGCCGTATACCTGACGGCTACGCTGGCGTTCCTGGTATTGGCGCCCAGGCTGCGCACTGCGTAGCGGCCAGGCGCGGCACGCGCGCCGTCAGTCCCGTGCATAATTGCGGCGCAATCGTTTCCGCAGATCGGGCAAGCTGCTCCGTGGGCAGGCCGGCCTCACCCCACAAGGTGACCAGCGTGCCCGCCCCGGCAAGCGGGTGGCCGGTCAGGTCTATGGTCAGCGTGTCCATCGATACCCTGCCTACGATCCGGCTTTTCCGGCTATCGATCAGTACGTAGGCGTCCTCTGCGATGCGGCGCGGATATCCGTCGGCGTATCCGCAGCGTACCAGCCCGATGCGCATGTCCCGAGGAGCCAGGAAGCCTCCGCCATAGCCCAGCCGGCTGCCCGCCCGCAAGGTCTGCTGGCCATAGATGGGCGCTTGCAGCGTCATGGCCGGACGCAAGCCCAGGTCGGCGCCGTTCGTGCCCGGCAAAGGGCTGAGCCCGTACAAGGCAATTCCGCTGCGCACCCAATCGTTTTCCCCCGCGTAGCCCGGCGCCGTCAGCAGGGCCGCCGAATTTTCCGTGCACAGGGCGCCGGGCAGGCCCGCAATCGCCTCCCGGAATGCTTGCCGCTCGGCGGTCAGGCTGTGCGGGTCTTCGGAGGCGGCGTAGTGGCATAAATGGCCCACGGCGGCCACGCGCCCCGCAAGACATAGTTCCTGCAGCCGCCGATACGCCCGCGGATAGTCGGTGCCCCCGAAACCGGAATGATGCAGCTGGCCGCTGTGGCGCAACCATATGTGGGGCGGCGGGCCGGTCCGCAGCGCATGCAGCTCGGTCAGTTGCTCTTCGCTGTCGATGACCAGATGCAGTGGACAAAGACCGGGGTTGCGCAAATCGTCGGCGCGGAACCGGGGGCTCATGACGAGTATGGGCTTGCTCCAGCCCATTTCCCGGGCCTGGAGCGCGTCGGACAGGGCGAGCACGGCCAGTCCGTCGGCCGCCTCCAGTCCCGCAAGCGCATGGACCAGCGAATGGCCGTAGGCATCGGCTTTGGCGACAGCCCATATGCGGGGCGCCCGGCGGCTTTCGCCCATTGCCAGGCGCCGCAGATGCCGCAGATTGTGCGCGATGGCCGCGGTGTCGATACGCGCGAAGGCCGACACCGGAGGGTCGGCCGGGCGGCGGGCGCTGCGTGCGGCGGGTATCGCGGCGCTCAAGGCCTATGCTCCGTCGGCGGCATTCGCCGCCGTCAAGCGCAGATGGTTCTTGCCTTCGTCACGGCGATATTCAATGCTCTGCAGATAGTGCCGCATCAGCCGTATGCCATGGCCGCCGATGCGGGCGTCGTCCAGCGTCGCTGCAAGCTCGGCTGAAGCGCGCTGTGTGGGGTCGAAGGGAACGCCGTTGTCGACGATATCGATGACAATGGACTGCTTCCCCCGCAGAAGCTCCAGCGAGATTTGCGGCTGCCCAAGGCCGTCGTCCTGCGGGCCGAAGCCATACATGACGACATTGCTCAGCGCTTCGTCCAGGCAAAGGGACAGCTGGAATGCCAGGCGCGCGGGCCAGCGCTCGGCCTCGGCGATCGATTCCAGCCAGGCAAGCGCCTGGGGGACGGCGTTGGGCCCGGGGGCCAATGACAGGGAGGCGAGCGTCTGCATAGCGTATCGGCTGATGGAGTCAGTGGTCGAAATGTAATCGAAGGAAGGAGTGCCCACCACGGGTTCCGCTGCTGAGCCTGTCCGCAAGGCGCCTGAGCAGCGTATGCGACACGCCGGCCAGGGCCTCGTCCAGCGCCGAGTGGAAGGCATCGTCGTCGACATCCAGCAGATTGGCGGGGGAGGCGCCCGGCTTGGCCTGCAGCGTCAGCGGCAGTCCTTCATGCAGCAGTTCGAAGTCGAGATTGAACTCGTCGAAGCTGCCGCGGATTTCCACCAGGCGGCGATTGCCGCCCGCCGCCTGAAGGGCTTCGGCCGCTTCCATCGCCGCTTGGGCCGCGCGGCGCACAGCATCGCGGCGCGCGGCCCAGGCGGCGCCCTGCGCCTCGACGAATTCCACGATTTTTTGAGTCTGCGGCCCGTCGCCGTCCAGTTCGAGCGACGCACGCTGGGACGTGCCCAGCCGGAAAAGCAGGTTCAGGCCGATGGCGGTCAGGCCGGCGACGATGATGCCGTTCTTGGCCATGAACTGGACCGATTCGGGCGCCGCTTCGGCCATGCCGGGCAGGAATATGACCCCCATGCCCGCCACGAAGGACAGGCCGATCATGAAGATGCCGCGGGCGTCCATGGCGCGTGACGCGATAAGCTCGATGCCCGAGACGATCAGGTAGGCGGCGGCATACAGCTCGACGGCGCCGATGACCGGCGTGGGAATCAGCGTCAAGGCCAGCGTAACCTGGGGCAGGAAGGCAATGAAGGCCAGCAGCAGGCCGGTCAGCAACCCTATCCAGCGGGATGTCGACCGGCTGATGTGGGTCAAGGCGATGTTGGCGGACGAGATGGCGCTTGGGCATGCGCCCATCCAGGCGCCCAGCAGATTGCCCAGCCCATTGGCGCGTATGCCTCCGCCCACCATGCGCATGTCGGGCCTGCGCCAGTCGGCGTCGTTCATCTTGTGCATCAGCACGACGCAGCCGAAGGTGTCCAGTTGGGTCATCAGGGCAAGCACGGCAACGGCTGCCAGGACGCCCGGATCGATCCCGAACTTGGGTGCCGGCGGGACGGGGAAGCCGAAAACCGGTGTGGCGCCCAGGGTGTCGAAGCCATGCAGCCGGCCGAAGAAGGCCGCCAGCGCAACACCGGCGGCAAGGCCGGCCAGCAAGGCGAACAGCTTGGCGCGGTGGTTGCCCCAGATGGAGAGTGCGACGATCACCAGCAGGGTGAGTCCGCCGATCAAGACATCGATCCGGTCCACGCCGGAGGCCGCGTTCAGGCCGCTGGTATGGGTCAGCGCGGGTGGGATCAGCGACAGGCCCGCAACGCAGACCACGACGCCGGCCACCGTCGGCGGCAACACCGCCCGCAGGCGCGGAACGATGAATCCCGCGCCCAATGCGACAGTCCCGTTGACCACGCCCACCAGGACCAGCCCTCCTATGCCGTATTCAGCGGCGATCATGCCCGATATGACGACCAGCAAAGGGTCGGGCATGTGGATCAACAGCATGCCCGAGCCCAGCCGGCCGCCCCAGGATTGCAGGAAGGTGGCCAGCGCCATGCCCAGGATGGTGGCCGTGACCATGCTGCGCGTCGACTCGGCGTCCAGTCCGCCTATCCGGGCGGAGGCCAGGACGTAGGCGATGAGGGCCAGGGCGGTGGCGCAGTGCTGCAGGGCCAGCCCGCACAGCGCAAATGCCGGCGGTTTGTCATTGCATGCATAGACCAGGTCATGGGGGCGCTTGAAAGTGGGCAGGGGCGGCAGCTTCATCTTCAAAGGAGACGGCATGACGTGGGCTCGGTGGCGTTCGGGACGCGGAATGTAATGTTGTGTGCGAGATTTTTAACACATGATTACAAATATGATAGTCGCTGTGCGGGGGGCTGTGCGAACTTTTTTAACGGATTCCTCTTGGTGCTCCGGGGCACAGTCGTTACAATCGGCTTCTTTGAATCCAACGGTTGCACTATGACTCTTTCCAGTGAAAAGATAGGCGAAGTTCTGGTGGTTTCGCCGGCAGGCCAGATCAATAGCGCCAATGCCGCCGATGTCGAGTCCGGGCTTTTGGCCTGGGTGGAGCAAGGCGAGCGGCTTTGCGTGCTGGACCTGGGGCAGCTGGACTACATCTCCAGCGCGGGCTTGAGGGTGGTACTGATGCTGGCCAAGCGCCTGAAGCAGAACGAGGGCCAGCTGGTCTTGTGCGGCCTTCAGCCGCAAGTCCATGAAGTATTCGATATCAGCGGCTTTCTGTCCATCTTGACGGTGGTCGACAGCCGCCCTGCCGCATTGAGCCGGCTGGCGGCATAGGAACGCTTGCCCGCGTACCCGCGCGGCTGTTTTCCGCCGGCTGGCCGGGGCGCCTCAATCGCCCTGCAGCAGCCTGCGCACAGGGGCAAGAGCCTGGCATAGTTGTTCGAACGCCTCTTCGCGCTGCATGTCCAGCGCCTGAGCCTCTTGCAGCTCGACCGGCATGAAACCAAGCGCGTCCCCAGGCATGCATTGCGCGATGGCGGGCAGGTCGACGCTGGCGATGTGGGCAATCTTCGCATAGCCCCCGGTGGTCTGGCGGTCCGCCATCAGGACTATGGGCTTGCCGTCAGGGGGCACCTGTACGCTGCCGAAGCTGGTGGCCTCCGACAGCAATTGCGCGTTGCTCTTCAATTCCAGCGTGTTTCCTTCCAGCCGATAGCCCATGCGTTCCGACTGGGGGCTTATCCGGTACTCGCTGGAAAAAAAATCATCGACCGACTTGTCCTTGAACAATGAGGTATGGGCTCCGGGCATGGCGCGCACGGCGCTGCGTGGCGCCAGTCCAAGCGGGGCGGGGAGATAGATCTTGATGTTCCACAATTCCCGTGCCAGCGCATCGAGATCCGGGCCATCCAGCGGGCTGCGCAGGCGCAGGACGTCGTTGGCCCGCAAGGCGCGCCCCTTGTAACCGCCGAAGCCGCCGCGCAAGTAGGTGCTGCGGCTGGACAACAGCACGGGAAGATCGATGCCGCCATGCCAGGCGACATAGGCCCGCAGGCCCGCCGTCCTGGCGCCGAAGGCCAGCACGTCGCCTTGGCGGATGACAAGGGGCCGGTTGTTGGGAACGGGCTTGCCGTTCACGGTCGGACTCAGGGCCGCGCCGGCGATGGCAATGCAGGCCGGCGAATCGAACCGCAGCGTCGGACCCGACAAAGTGATTTCAAGCGTGGCCTCGTCCTGGGGATTGCCCGCCAACAGGTTGGCCAGCCGGTGCGCGCGGCTGTCCATGGCGCCGCCCACCGGCACCCCCAGATGCTGGTAGCCCTTGCGGCCCAGGTCCTGGAAGCTGGACAGCAGGCCGGGCTTGAGGACGGTGATGCTCATGCCTGTTCTCGTTCCTGTTCCTGTTTCAGTACAAGATATTCATCGGAGCTGACCGGGACGAAGCGGACGGTATCGCCCGGCGCCAGCAGCGTGGAAGGGGTCTTTGCCGGATCGAACAAGATGGACGGCGTGGCGCCGATGATGTGCCAGCCACCCGGCGACACGTTGGGGTAAATCATGGTCTGAAGGTTGGCGATGGCCACCGAGCCGGCCGGCACGGCCGTCCGGGGCGTGGGGCGCCGGCCTATGGCCAGCCGCTTGTCGTGTACGCCGATATAGGGCGCGCCGGGCGCAAAGCCCAGCATGAAGACATAGGCGGATTGCCCGCTGTGCAGGCGGATGACATCGGCGGCGTCGAGCTTGCAGTGCGCGGCCACTTCGTCCAGGTCCGGCCCGAACTGGCCGCCGTAGCAGACGGGGATCTCGATCTGCCGCCCTGCGGCGGGCGCCTGCCGCGCATCGAGCGTGCAAGCCAGCACGCTTTCGATCTCGTCCGCCAACTGTCGAAATGCGGCGCCGGAGCAGGATGGGCGCGGTTGATAATGCACGGCGACCGAATTGAATGCGGGGACGACGTCGGTAACGCCCGGGATGGCTGCCTGCCGCAAGGCGGCGGCCGCGGCCGCGCAGCGCCTTCCGACTTCCACGGCTATCCCGTCGCCGAATACCAGCAGCAGGGCGCGGTCGCCTTGAGGGACGACGGTCCAGCCCTGCGGCACTGCGTCATTCACGCGCGGCATCCGGTCTTGCGCCGTGCCTATTTGGCAAACAGCGAGTCAAGGTTCTTGAAGGATTTGAATTCCAGCGCGTTGCCCGAGGGGTCCAGGAAGAACATGGTGGCCTGCTCGCCGACTTCGCCCTTGAAGCGCACATAGGGTTCGATGACGAACCGGGTGCCGGCCTTGCGCAGCTTGTCGGCCAGCGTTTCCCATGCGCCCATTTCAAGCACCGCGCCAAAGTGGCGGACCGGCACGTTGTGCGCGTCCACGCTGCTGGTTCCGGTGCTGCCGCATTCTTCGGGCGCCAAGTGTGCAACGATCTGGTGGCCGTGGAAGTCGAAGTCTATCCATTGGTCGGACGAGCGGCCCTCCGGACAGCCCAGCAGTTCGCCGTAGAAGCGGCGTGCTTCGGCCAGGTCGCGTACCGGAAAGGCCAGGTGGAAGGGGGGTAGCGTTTTTTGTGTGGACATCGGGGGACTCCGAAAACGGTTTTGCTTTGCCTCCTGTGGCGCTGCGTGTCCCCATTTTATCGGTATTTTTCAGGATGTCCCGGACCGGCCGGCGCGGGACATTTTCCATGGCGCGGCTACTGGTCTGGCGTGCTGACGCGCGCGGGCGGGAAGATCAATGAAAAGAGGCTGCCCGCGCCGAAGCGGCTGTGTATGGTCAGTTCGGCATTGTGCCGCATGGCCACATGCTTGGTGATGGCCAGGCCCAGCCCTGTGCCGCCGGTGGCCCGCGATCGGCCCCGGTCGACGCGGTAGAAGCGTTCCGTCAGGCGGGGGAGGTCTTGCGAGGCAATGCCTATGCCGGTGTCCTGGACGGAATAGCAGGCATGGCCGCCTTCGCTTATATACCAGCTGACGGTGATCGTGCCGTCCTTGGGCGTGTAGCGGATGGCGTTGGTCAGCAGATTGGATACCGCCGAGGCCAACTCGGTTTCGATGCCGGTAATGTACAAGTCCTCGGCAATGTTCTCGACGAAGACATGCTGGTCGTTGGACAGTATGCGGCCCTGCTGCAGGGCGGTGTGGATCAGCGTGCTCATGCGCACTGGTTCGCCTTCCGCATGCGGCGACGATTCCAGCGTCGACAGGGTCAGCAGGTCGGCCACAATGGCTTGCATGCGCTGGGCCTGCTCCAGCATCAGCGTCTGGTAGCGCAGGCGCTGCTCGGCGCTCAGGGACTCTTCCGGCATGTCGCGCAGCGTTTCCAGAAAGCCCGACAACACTGTCAGCGGGGTGCGCAGCTCGTGCGACACATTGGCCACGAAGTCCTTGCGCGTCGTTTCCAGCTTTTCGACCTGGGTGACGTCGCGGGTCACGATCAGGAACTGGCCGACGCCGTAGCGCGTCAATTGCACCAGCAGGGTCTTCTCCTGCCCCGGCTTGTCCATGTGCAGCAGGATGGGACCGGGCCAGGAGGCCTGACGGGCATAGCGGGCGAATTCGGGCGCGCGCAGAATATTGAAGATGCTGTGCCCGCGGTCGGCTTTCAGATCCAGGCCGATGTGGTCGCTGGCCGTCTGGTTGCACCACGTCAGGTGCATGGCCTCGTCCAGGGTGATGGCGCCGTCCGGCAGGGCTTCCGCCGCCAGCATGATGCCGTCGACATGCCTGTTCAGCAGGGCCAGGTCCTGTTTGTCCTTGCGCAGCTTGCGGTAGATGGGAGCCAGTATTTCGTCCCAGGGCCCCACCGATGGGGGCGGCGGCGCGTCGATGTCCGCGACCCAGCGTCCAATGCGCGAAAGCTGCACGCCGCTGACCAGAATCATGACGACCAGGCCCAGCGAGAAGACGCCCCAGCCCGTATGGGGCCCGAGCCAGGCGCCGCAAAGCCAGCCCAGCGCTGCCCACAGGCCGATTGAAATGATGGTTTTGATCATGTTGACAACGTTTCAGGGCCGTGGGGCCGGGTAGCCTTTGCTGCTCGCTTACGCGAGCTTGGGAAGTTGATTGGTAAACCGGTATCCCGCGCCGCGCACGGTTTCAATGTGGTTTTCATGTCCGCTGGGTTCCAGGGCTTTGCGCAGCCGCCGGATATGCACGTCCACCGTGCGCTCTTCGACGAAAACATGGTCGCCCCACACTTGATCGAGCAGCTGGGCGCGCGAGAACACGCGTTCGGTATGCGTCATGAAAAAGTGTAGCAGGCGAAACTCGGTGGGGCCTATCGTGAGCGCCATGTCTGCGCCGCTTACGCGGTGGGTGGCCGGATCCAGTTTCAGCGTGCCGATCTGTATGACGTCGTCCGTCAATTGGGGAGCGCGCCTGCGCAGCACCGCCTTGATGCGGGCGATCAGCTCCTTGGGCGAGAACGGTTTGGTGATGTAGTCGTCCGCGCCGGCCTCCAGGCCTTCCACTTTGTCGTGTTCCGCGCCTTTGGCGGTCAGCATGATGACCGGGACGCCGCGGGTGCGCTCGTCGGAGCGCAGCGTCCTGGCCAGCGTGATGCCCGACGCGCCGGGCAGCATCCAGTCCAGCAGGATCAGATCGGGAAGCTCGGCCCGTATCAGGGTCTGGGCTTGCTCCGCATCGAAGGCGCGCAGCACCTTGTGGCCGGCGAACGACAGGTTCACCGAAATCAATTCCTGGATGGCGGGCTCATCTTCTACAACGAGTATGGTCGTGCTCATAGCGCCTGATAATAATGTAAAGCGTTTCGTAAGGGTCGGCCTGGGTGGGTCGGGACGACTTCCGTCCGGATGGGACGGCGGGCATGCCGCGGGCCTTTCATGACCATAATATGGCTCGAATATTTCAGGTTTGTGAAAATCCGGCGCAAGAAAGGATTTTCGGCTTCGAGCCGGAAATGACGGCGGTTTGCCGGCACGAATCCTTGCCGCGAGCGCGACCTTGCGCATTCTAACGGCCCCGAATGATGTACGATTGACAAACCATGCAAAATACCCGTATTCCCCCCTCCGGCCGGCCCTCGGCCGAATCGTCGCCGGAATCCAGCACGCACTTCGGCTTCACGACGGTCAGCGAAGCTGAAAAAGCCGGCAAGGTCGCCCAGGTATTCCACTCGGTGGCCGACCGCTACGACGTCATGAACGACCTGATGTCCGTAGGCCTGCATCGCGTCTGGAAGGCATTCACCATCGGCCGGGCGAACGTCCGTCCCGGCATGAAGGTGCTGGACATTGCCGGCGGCACCGGCGATCTGGCCCGAGCCTTCGCCAGAAAGGCGGGCGCCACCGGCGAAGTCTGGCTTACCGACATCAACGATTCCATGTTGCGGGTCGGACGCGACCGCCTGACCGACAAGGGGCTGCTGGTGCCCACGGCGGTTTGCGACGCCGAAAAGCTTCCTTTTCCCGATGCCTATTTCGATCGCGTCAGCGTGGCCTTCGGCTTGCGCAACATGACGCACAAGGATCGCGCGTTGTCTGAAATGCGGCGCGTCCTGAAGCCGGGCGGCAAGCTGCTGGTGCTGGAGTTCTCGCGCATCGCCAAGCCGCTGTCGCCGGCCTACGACTGGTATTCATTCAACATCCTGCCCTGGCTGGGCAAGAAGGTGGCGGGCGACGAAGAAAGCTATCGCTACCTGGCTGAATCCATACGCATGCACCCCGACCAGGCCACCCTGGCGGACATGCTCAGCGCGGCGGGCTTGTCGCAGGTGCGCTATTTCAACCTCAGCGCCGGCCTGGTCGCGTTGCACGAGGGCGTCAATCTGGGCTGAAGGAACTTCTTTTCTTTCCGCCGGTCCTACGTTATGCTAACGTTCAGCTTCCCGTAAGATTAATCTCGCGGGTGATGCACATTATTAAAGAGAACTTATTCGGCAAGCACGCCGGCCGGCGTGCTGCCTTACAGGAGCAATACATGTCTCAACGCTTTTCACGGCTGCTTGCGGTGGCCATGCTGGTGGTCTCGGCGGGCGCCATGTTGTCGGTGTCCTTCGACGCCGAAGCCCGCCGCATGGGCGGCGGCAAAAGCTTTGGCCGCCAGTCGTCCAATGTAACGCAACAGCGCCAGGCCGTTACCCCGCCTGCCGCCAACACCACATCGCGCGCCGCCGCCCCCGCCGCTGGCGCAGCCGGCGCGGCGGCCGCAGGCACGGCAGCCAAAAGCGGCGTTTCCCGCTGGCTGGGTCCCATTGCCGGCATCGCGGCCGGCCTGGGCATCGCAGCCCTGCTTTCCAGCCTGGGCCTGTCCGGCGCATTCCTTGAAATGATGTCCAGCCTGCTGCTGATCGGCCTGCTGGTCTTTGGTGTGATGTTCATCGTGCGCAAGCTGCGCGGCGGTGCGGCGCGTCCGGCCATGCAGCAGGCGGGCGGTTCCGGCCCCATGAACCGGCAAAGCGCCGCCCAGCCGCAAAACACCTGGCGCCAGCAGTCGGGCGCCGCGGCGGCAACGGCGGCGCCGGCGGCGTCGGCCAGCACGGTGCCCGCGCCTCCCGTCGATGAAAAATGGTTCATCCCCGGCGATTTCGACACGGCGTCCTTCCTGGCCACCGCCAAGGCGCAATTCATCGAAATCCAGTCGGTATGGGATAGCGGCAACGTGGACAAGCTGCGCGAATACATGACCGACGACCTGATCGCCGAAGTCAAACCCGAAATCCTGGCCCGCAGCGGTGAAAACGTGACCGAAGTCGTGCTGCTCAACGCCGAACTCCTGGGCATTGAAGCCGTGTCGGGCGGCCATCTGGCCAGCGTCCGTTATTCGGGCATGCTGCGCGAAGCGAAGGATGCCGAGGCTTTCCGTTTCGAAGAGGTCTGGAACCTGTACAAGGCCGACAACGCCGGCTGGCTGCTGGCGGGCATACAGCAGATTCCGGTCGAATACGCCAGCTGATCGGCTGGCGGGGGTTGTGCGCGCGTAAAACCGTTAAACTTGAGCTCTTGCTATACAGGCTCTAAATATACGGCTTAGCCGCGCACGCCCGACCATGTTTTCATTGCCCCCCTTTTTTGCCCCTTCCGCGATACATGCCCGTGTCCTGAACAAGCTGCTGCAGCGGGAAGACTGGGCGCGCGACCGTCTGAGCCGGCACGCGGGGAAAACCGTCAGGTTCGCGATCGGCGGCTTCAAGACAGGCTTTGCCTTGCAGGCCAGCGGCTTCGTCCAGGCCTGCGATCCGGCCGTGATTCCCGATGTAACCCTGACCATTCCCGCAGACAAGCTGTCCGGCTTGCCCTCGCTGCTGCGTTCGCGCAGTCCCGACGCGCTGGCTGAAATCATGCACATCGAAGGCGATGCCGGCCTGGCCCGGGTGGTGTCCGACCTGGCGCGCGACCTGCGCTGGGATGTCGAGGACGACTTGTCCAGGCTGGTCGGGGACATGGCCGCCTTGCGCCTGTTGCGGGCTGGCAAAGCCATGGCGCAGGGCCTTCAACAGACGGCGGGCCGGCTAGCCGGCAATGTGGGCGAGTTCCTGTCCGAAGAAAGCGGCCTGATGGCCACCCGCCCCGCTTTCGACGACTGGGCGGTCGGCCTGCGTGCCATGCGCGAACGGCTCGACGGCCTGGAGGCCCGCGTGGCGGCGCTCGGAACGCGCGGCTCCCTGGGTAAAGGCTGATTCCATGCTCACGCTTCTTCGCCTGCTGCATATCATTTTCATCGCCCTGCGTTACCGGCTGGACGAGCTGGTGCTGTCGAGCATCAAGCACCCCGTCGCCCATGGCCTTTTGCGCGTCGTCCGTTTCGGGCGCCCGCCCAAGGCGCCGCGCGGTTTACGGCTGCGGCTGGCGCTGGAATCGCTGGGGCCCATTTTCGTCAAGTTCGGCCAGGTGCTTTCCACGCGCCGCGACCTGATTCCCCTGGATGTGGCGCTGGAGCTGGCCCTGCTGCAGGACCGGGTTCCTCCGTTTCCGTCCGATCAGGCGGCGGCAAGCATCGAAGCCGCACTGGGCGCTTCGCCGCATACGCTCTTCAAGCATTTCGAGACCGATCCGGTCGCCTCCGCATCGATTGCTCAGGTGCATTTTGCCGTGCTGCACGACGGGCGCGAGGTGGCCGTCAAGGTGCTGCGCCCGGGCATGCGCGAGATCATCGAGAAAGACCTGACCCTGCTTGGCGTGCTGGCAAGGCTGGTCGAACGCCTGGCGGCCGACGGGCGCCGCCTGAAGCCGCGCCAGGTGGTGGCCGAATTCGACAATTACCTGCATGACGAGCTCGATCTGATCCGCGAGGCATCCAACTGCAGCCAGCTCCGCCGCAATTTCTCCGCCGAGCGCGGCCGCGAGCACCTGCTGATGGTGCCGGAAGTCGTATGGGAATATTGCGCGACCACGGTGTTCACCATGGAGCGCATGCGCGGCATCCCGGTCAGCCAGATCGAACGCCTGAAGGCAGCCGGCATCGATACCCGGGAACTGGGCCGCATGGGGGTCGAGATCTTCTTCACCCAGGTCTTCACCGACGGTTTTTTCCATGCCGACATGCATCCGGGCAATATCTATGTGTCCGACCAGCCGGAAACGCTGGGGCGCTACATTGCGCTGGATTTCGGCATCGTGGGCTCCTTGTCCGAATTCGACAAGAATTATCTGGCCCAGAATTTCCTGGCCTTCTTCCGGCGCGACTACCATCGCGTGGCGCAGCTGCATATCGAATCGGGATGGGTGCCTGCCACTACGCGCGAAGAAGAGCTCGAAGGCGCGGTGCGCGCCGTGTGCGAGCCCTATTTCGACCGGCCACTGTCCGAGATATCGCTGGGCCAGGTGCTGTTGCGCCTGTTCCAGACCTCGCGCCGCTTCAATGTGGAAATCCAGCCTCAGCTGGTCCTGCTTCAGAAGACACTGCTGAATGTCGAAGGCATGGGGCGCGAGCTGGATCCAGGCCTGGACTTATGGAAAACGGCCAAGCCCTATCTGGAGAAATGGATGCACGAGCGCGTCGGGCTGGCGGGCCTGCGCAAGCAGCTGGACAAGGAAGCCAGCCAATGGTCGCAGATACTGCCCCAGATCCCGCGGCTGGTCTATGCCAACCTCAGCCGGCAGGACACCGGCCCTGGGTTAAACTTGGAGCTGGAACGCATGCGGCGCGCGCAAGAGCAGACAAACAGGCTGCTGATCGCCCTGCTGGCCGTCATTGCGGTGGGCCTGGGCGTGGCGGTGTGGGCGCTGACACGCCAATAGGCCATGTCCAATCTCCAAACCCGTCTGGCGCACGATAAGCGCCCAAATTTCCGGCCTGACATGTTTTTGTTAAATGGCCCCTTTATAGTGCAAGGCCGATAGCAAGCCCAAGCCCCGCCCGGTGTACCGGATATACATTAAGAGAGATCCCCATGCTTTACCCTGAATTGTTCAAATCCATGGAAGCGGTGCGCTGGAATATGGCCACCGATATTCCCTGGGACGACTTCGACCCCAGCAAGCTGAGCGACGATCAGGCCTATACGATCAAGATGAACGCCATTACCGAATGGGCCGCCCTGCCGGCCACGGAAATGTTCTTGCGCGACAACCGCGACGACAGCGATTTCAGCGCGTTCATGTCGGTGTGGTTCTTCGAGGAACAGAAGCACTCGCTGGCGCTTATCGAATACCTGCGCCGCTTCCGCCCCGAACTGGTGCCCACCGAAGAAGAACTGCACAAAGTGCGCTTCGAGTTCGACCCGGCACCGGCGCTGGAAACACTGATGCTGCATTTTTGCGGCGAAGTCCGGCTCAATCACTGGTACAGGCGCGCTTCCGACTGGCATACCGAGCCCGTCATCAAGGCCATCTATAAAATCATCGCGCAGGACGAGGCCCGCCATGCCGGCGCCTACCTGCGCTACATGAAGCGCGCCCTGGTGCATCAGGGCCGTGAATTCGGCCATAGCGCGCGCATCGCATTCTCGAAGATAGGCGTGCTCATGGCGTCGGCGCATCGCACGCCGCAGGCCCTGCACCCCACCAACCTGCACGTGAACAAAGACATGTACCCTCAGGATACGGTGCAGTCCAAGCTGCCCTCGCCGGGCTGGCTGGAAAACTGGCTCGACAACCAGATCTGCTTCGACAAGGACTGGGAAGGCAAGGTCAGCTCGCGCATCCTGCACAATATGTCGCTGCTCATGGACAGCACCTTCAATACCGTGCAAGACCTGAACCGCTACCGCAAAGACCTGCTGAAAGGGCTGTCGCCGGCATAATGGAGCCCATTTCCAAGATGGACACCGACAAGCCGGCAAGCAAGCCCGCACGCTTCGAATCCAAGGTGCTGACGCGGGACGATTGCGTGGCGGCGATCCGGGCGGGCGTGTTGCCGCGTCCGCTCATCTTCACCAACGGCGTGTTCGACATCCTGCATCGGGGCCACGTCACCTACCTGGACCGGGCCGCCCAACTGGGCGCCAGCCTGATCGTGGCGCTGAACACCGACGAATCCGTCCGCCGCCTGGGCAAGGGTGAGGATCGTCCCTTGAATTGCCTGGCGGACCGCGCCGCATTGATCGCGGCCCTGTCCTGCGTCGGCATGGTGACCAGCTTCGAAGAAGACACCCCGCAGGCGCTCATCGAGCAACTGCGCCCCGACGTCATCGTCAAGGGCGGCGACTACGACATGGAAACCCTGCCCGAGACCGCCAGCGTGAAAAGCTGGGGCGGCAGGGCGGTGGCGATACCTTTTGAGTTCCAGCGATCCACGACGTCCCTGATCGGCAAGATCCGGCGTTGATCCGCCTGTTTGCGGCAGGCGCGAAAATTCAGCGCGCGCTGCCGTTCAGCAACTGATTGATGGCGACGATGTCCTGATCGTTCAAGATGCCGCTGCTGGCCTTCAGCCTGAGGCTGTTCATCAGCGTGTCGTAGCGCGCGCGTGACAGGCTGCGCTGCGTTTCGTACAGCTGCTGCTGGGCATTGAGCACGTCGATGTTGATGCGCACGCCCACTTCGTAGCCTGTCTGGTTGGCCTGCAGAGATGCCTGGCTGGATTTCTCGGCTGCTTGCAGCGCCTTGATCTGGGCCAGGCCCGAGGTTACGCCCGAAAAATACTGCTGCGTCGATTGCACCGCCTGTCTCTTGGCGTTTTCAAGCTCGTAGCGCGCCTGTTGCAGCCGCGATGTCTGTTCGCGGACGACAGAGGAGATTTCCCCACCAGTGAAAATGGGGATGGAAAGCTGCACGCCTATCGTGCTGTCCAGCGAACGCGGCCCGCCGTTGGGATAGTACAGGCCGCGGTCCGAGGCGCTGCCGGTCTGGGCCTGCAGGTGCAGGGTGGGATAGTGCTGGCTTTTCGCAATGTCGATCTGCTTTTCGACAATCTTGGTGGCCAGTTCGGCCTGGGCGACAGCCAGGCTGGAACTGGATGACTGAAAAGTCCAGTCTTCCAGGCGGTTCGGCTGCGGCGCCGGCAGCACGGTGCCGGGAGCCAGCTCCGCAAGCTCTTGCGGCCGCTCGTTGATGATCTTGGCCAGCTGATCCTGGCTGACCTGCAGCACGTTGACCGCCTGCAGTTCGCTGGCGTTCAGCAGATCCAGCCGCGCCTGCGCTTCATAAGTGTCGGTGATGGTGGTGCTGCCCAGATCAAAGCCTTGCTTGGCGGCGCGCAATTGTGTTTCGACCGCCGATTTCTGGGCCCGCAGGGCGCGCAAGGTGTCCTGCGCCGCCAGGACATCGAAATACGCCTGCGAAACGCGTAGCATCAATTCCTGATAGGCCCGGGCCTGGATGACATCGGCCGACTTGGCGATGAATTCGGCGCGCTTCAGGCCGCCCCAGGCGCCAACGTCGAACAAAGGCTGCACCAGCGTCAGCGCCCACAGTCCGCGGCGCTGTCTGGAGCTTTCATTCAGGCCTTGCAGGCGCCGGGCGTCGTCCACTTCGGCGACGGCGTTGGCCGTGATGTAGGGCAGCAGTTGAGCCCTAGCCTGGGGGACGATTTCCTGGTCGGCGTCGCGGCCGGCACGGCTGGCCGCATAGATGGGGTCGCGCTGCAGCGCCATCTGCCAGATTTGAAGCAGATCCTGGGCGTAGGCCGGCGCCGCGCCGATTGCCAGAAGCAGCGCGAATCCAAGTTGTTTTGCGCGCCGGCGGGCTTTAGGCATCTAGAATTTGAATTGGGGAACCGTCGCGCCGCGCAGCGGCTTGATGACCGTGTCGAACAGGGCGACGGTGTCGAAGCTTGCCGCGCTGTTGCGCGTAATGCGGCATGCCGTCATGACCGGGTTCTGGCCTACGACCACGACCAGGCGCCCGCCGATGCGCAATTGGTACTTCAGGGCGTCGGGCACGACGGGCACCGAGCCGGTCAGCAGGATGGCGTCGTATTCGGTCGTGCCCCAGCCCGCATGCGCGTCGCCGGTTTCGACCTTGACGTTGCCGACCTGATTGCGTTGCAGGTTCTGCAGCGCGAAGGCGGCCAGCCGGCTATCGACTTCGATGCTGGTCACCTGCTGCGCCAGTTTGGCCAGCAGGGCGGCCTGATAGCCCGAGCCGGTGCCGATTTCCAGCACGCAGTCGGTGGGCTTGAGTTGCAGTTCCTGCGCAAGGCGGGCTTCCACCTTGGGCGTAAGCATGCTTTCGCGCGTATCGACCGAATTGATCACCAGGGGCAGTTCGACATCGGAAAAGGCCATTCCCTGCATGGGCGCCGGCACATAGCGTTCGCGTTGCACCTCGAAGAGCGCCTGCAGGACCCGTGCGTCAAGGACTTCCCAGGGCCGGATCTGCTGCTCGACCATATTGAACCGGGCTCGTTCGATTTCAGACAGCGCAGTAACGTTCATAGCTTCTACAAAGAAAAACAAAGGTAATGAATGGTAGCGTATAGGCCCGCATGCCGCCCTGCGGGCAGAATGCGCCAAGTTTTCCTACTATAGCTTATTTGCCCTGGCTTGGCGCGGGCCACCATCCATGAAAATGCTGCACCGGACCGTGGCCCTTGCCGACCGTCAATTCGCCCGAGCGCGCAATGGCCTGGACCAGGTAGGCCTTGGCCTGGCGGGCGGCTTCCGGAACGTCGTTCACCCGCGGCAGCAGGGCGGCCAGCGCGGCCGAAAGCGTGCAGCCCGTGCCATGCGTATTGCGGGTCTCGATGCGCCGTCCGGGAAGCTCGATCAGGCGGTCGCCGTCGTGCAGGACGTCGATGGTGTCGTTGCCGGGAAGGTGGCCGCCCTTCAGGAAGATCCAGCGTTCGCCGGAATCGTTCAGCAGCCTGCGCAGCTTTTCGGCTACCCGGCGCATTTCCTTCAGCGAGTCGACCGGCGACGATCCCAGCAGCACGCCGGCTTCGGGCAGATTGGGCGTGAGCAGGGTGGCCAGGGGCAGCAGGCTTTCGCGCAGCTCGTCCACGGCGGAGCGCTCCAGAAGGTGATCGCCGCTCTTGGCCACCATGACCGGATCCAGCACCAGGTGCGCGGGCTTCCAGTGCGCCAGGCGGTCGGCCACCACGCGCGTGACCGCCCGCTGGCCCAGCATGCCTATCTTGACGGCGTCGATGCGCACGTCGGCGAACAGGGTGTCGATCTGCTCGGCGACGAAGGCGGGGGGAACGGGCGATATGCCCGTGACCGCCTGCGTATTCTGTGCGGTAAGGGCGGCGATGACGGCGGTTCCGTAGGCGCCCAGGGCGCTCATGGTCTTGATGTCGGCCAGTATGCCGGCGCCGCCGGAAGGGTCGACGCCGGCGATGGTAAGCGTATTGGGGATCATGTGCTGCACTTGCCTGCCTAGGAGCGGGATTGAATCAGGCCTTCCGTGGGGGAACTGGGATCGGCGCTGTAGAACTTGCGGGGCACACGCCCCGCCAGGAAGGCTTCGCGCCCGGCCTGCACCGCCTTGTTCATGGCGCTGGCCATGAACACGGGATTGCGGGCGCCCGAGATGGCGGTGTTCATCAGGATGGCATCGCAGCCCAGCTCCATGGCCACGGCGGCGTCGGACGCCGTGCCCACGCCGGCGTCCACCAGGACGGGAACCTGCGCCTGGTCGATGATCAGTCGCAGGTTCCAGGGGTTCAGTATGCCCATGCCCGAGCCGATGAGCGAGGCCAGCGGCATGACCGCAATGCAGCCTATGTCTTCCAGCATGCGGCACTGTATGGGATCGTCGGTGCAATAGACCATGACCTTGAAGCCTTCCTTGACCAGCGTCCTGGCGGCGACCAGCGTTTCCGGCATGTTGGGGAAAAGGTTGTCTTTATCGCCCAGCACTTCAAGCTTGACCAGATCGTGGCCGTCCAGCAGTTCGCGCGCCAGGCGCAGGGTGCGCACGGCATCGTCGGCGGTATAGCATCCGGCGGTATTGGGCAGGATGGTGAATTTCGAGGGAGGCAGGAAGTCCAGCAGATTGGGTTCGCCCGCGTTCTGCCCGATATTGGTGCGGCGTATGGCGACGGTGACGATCTCGGCCCCGCTGGCGTCTATGGCCTGGCGGGTTTCGTCGAAGTCCTTGTATTTGCCGGTGCCGACCAGCAGACGTGATGTATAGCTGCGGCCGGCAAGGGTGAAAGTATCTGCGTGATTCATGATTGTGCGGCGTATGGTTAAAGCGTGGCGTCAACGCGGCGACGAATTTCGGCGTTGATTGACCGTGCCGGCCGCTGTCGATAGCGTTGCGGCCAGCCGGACAATGTAAAAGAATAATCCATTTGGCCGCGGGCCGCTTTACAGAATGACGCCCCCCGCCGCATCGATGTTCTGATCGGATTCCGAAGGCTTGGCCTTGCGGGCGGGCGCTTTTTTCTTGGCCGGCGCCGCTGCGGGCGCTTTCATTCGGGCGATGGCGCCTTTTTCGACCGCATCGGCGCTGCCCTTGACTATTTCGCCGTAGGCCAGCTTGGGCTTGACATCCACGATGCGGATGGTGGCGATGTTTTCCTCGGTGGCGCCCAGGGTTTCGCCGGTATCCGGATCGACCAGTTCTTCGCCCACCGAATAGATGTCGTAGGTTTGTCCGGCGGCCGCGATGCCGGCGCCGCGATTGATGATGACTTTGCCGTTATGCACGCCGACGACCTTGGGCGGGTTGATGATTTCGCCGACCTCGCCCACGACCTTGTCCAGGAACGTGTCCATGGCGGCGTTGACCTGGCTGCCGCCCGAGCGGAAGGACATCGAATCGGACCATTTCACGGCCCGGGTGGCGGACTCGACCAGTGAATAGCGCATGGAGGCGCTGGTGGAGTGCGAGACTTCACGGCTGTATTCGCCGGTCATGTCCACATGCGTTTCCTTTACCTTGGTGGCCACGCCGGCCTGCGTCAGGTTCAGCACCAGCAGGTAGTCGGCGCCCAGCGCCTGGCCCAGGCGCGCGCGCTGCTCGTCGGACACCTTGTCGCTGTCCAGGAAGGCCAGCTCTTTCTCGATTTCGGCTTCGTTGCCACGGTCCAGCACCGTGAAGCGTCCGCTTCTTACCAGCTTGTCGGTAACGGCCTGGCGCAGCTGAGCGGCGGTCTTGCTGTTGCGCAGCCGACCGGTGGCGACCACGCTGATGCTGTCGCGCTCCAGCTTCGCCGCCTTGCTCTTGTACTCGAACTTCTCTATGGCGACTTCAAGCTCGGCCTGGCAGCCTTTGTCGGTGCATTCCTGCGAGAGCACCTTGTAGCTTTTGACCTTGCCCTGGCTGCGCACCTCGTTGCTGCTGCCCACGCCGATCTCCAGCGCGGTCTTGCCCGATGTGGCCGTGGTGTTGTCGAAGGCGCTTTTGGCCGTATCGGTGTTATCGGTCACCGTGTCGTGAAAGATGCCGCCTTCCCTGGTTTCCTTTTTCAGCGAGGTATCCGCCGAGCCCTGTGTGCGGGTTTCCTTGGCGTCCTTGACCTGCACATAGGCCTTGGGGCTGGCCGAGCGCGTGGCCACGCTGGCGCCGTTGACCTGCTTGACAGCGTCGCCCAGCGCCGATTCCACGGCCTGTTCGTAGGTGTCGCCATATCCCTTGGCCTGGACGACGACTATTTCGGCATTCGCCTGCAGCGGCCACAGCAGGGCCAGTGCCAGGAAGGCAAGTGTCTTCATTACCAGGTCACCGTCCGGTTGTCGCCGCGCTTGACGATGGGGTATTCGCCTTCCCAGTAGGCCAGGCCATCGTCCAGATTGGTCATGGTCAGCTGGAAGTAGTAATCGACCTGCTGGGTGCGGCTGTTCACGCGGTTCACGCGCTGGATGATCTTCCCGGACAGCGAATAGTCGGGCGCGATCACGCGGCCGTCCTTTTTCACGGTTTTCTGGTTGACCATCTTCGAATTGCGCAACTGGCGCGATTTGCGCGTCATGTCGTCTTCGGCGCCGTTTATGCCTATGGCCGTGGTCACGATGAAGCGGCCCGAGTTCAGCAGGCTGATGCGGATTTTCTTGGTGAGCTGGTCGGTGTCGATGCGCTGCGTGGTGTCGTTGACGATATTGGACACGGCCATGACGTAGCGCCCACCCTGCGATGCCTTGGGGTGGACCATCAGGGGCGATGCCAGCATCTGGTTGACCATTTCACTGGCGGCGCTTTCGAAGTCTTTGTAGTCCAGGCCCATGACGGCGACCGTGTCGTTCTTCTGGTCGACATAATGGGTGGTGGTGGCGCAGCCGGTAAGCGCCAGGGTCACGGCCAGACTGGAGAGCAGGAGCTTGGTATTCACGATGGTTCTCGCTGATGACGGATTATTTGGAGGCCAGCATGTGGATGCTGGGCTGGCTTGCCGGATTCAGCGCGCGCACATAGATGACGATGGGCTGTTTTTTCTCGGGCAGATCCACGGTGACGTCGCTGCCGCCGGGAAAGCTCAGGACGAGCTGCTGATCGGCGGGGTAGGGGACATTCAGCAACTGGAAGTTCTGCGGCAGGCTCATCCAGCCGCGCAGGTCGGCCTGCGTGGTGGCGGCCTGCGCGATGGCCGCGGCCAGTCCCAGCCAGGGATTGGAATCGTTCAACTGCTTCTGCACGACCGTCTTGGCCGTGGCGCGTATGATTTCCCGGATCAGGATGCCGCTGAACTTGGTCTTGAATTCACCGCGTATGATGGTGTCCATATCGGCAAGCAGCTGGCTCTGCTGGCGGCCCACCGCCACATAGGGATAGGCCGACTGGCCGTCGCCCATGACAGGCAGGGCAATGCCGGTATAGCTGACGTTGCCGCTGACCAGGAACAGCGGCAGGTCGATCCGGCGTTCTTCCTTGCGGGCGGCCAGGCCGTTCTCGAAAATGATCCATACGGACGGCTTGAGCTTCTTGGGCCGCTTGGTCGCATCCATGTCGGCCTTGACCTGGCTGTTCTTGGTCAGGGCGAAGGCGCGCTTCAGGCTCTCTCGCGCCTTGTCGTAGTCGGCCTTGTTCTCGCCGTTCAGCAGAAAGTACAGGCCGTGCAGATACAGGGACGCGGGATTGACATAGCCCGTATAGGGAGCCCAGTGCTCGATGTCGACTCCGGCGGCCTTGAGCGCGCCGCTCGAGTCGGAAAAGCTGCGCTCGACCAGATCGGCGTTCTGTTCCTTTTTGATCTCATCGCGCTGCTTGTCGATTTCGCTTTCGAAATGCTCCGCGGCGCGCCGTTGCCTGTCGTCCGTGCGGTTCCATTCCACCCGCGCATTGTCATAGTCCCCCTGCTGCCAGAAGTTCAACGCCTTGTAGGTGTTCAGCATGACCGTGTCGTACACGGCGGGGCTGTAGGGCATGACGTTGTCGTTGACCAGCACGGCCAGGCCCTGATTGGCGCCGCTGGCCGCCAGGTTGCGCGTGTCGTCCTCTTTCATGAGCACTTCCGCGCCATCGAGCATCTTGGTCGACCGCTCGAACAGGCCGTTGTGCCGCAGCAAGGTTCCAGCTTCCAGGGCCCAGAGCAGGTTGCGCGGCGCACCGTCTTTTTCATCGGATTGCTGGATGGCGTTCTCGGTGGCGCCGGGGACGTTGCCGGCATACAGGTCCGCCGTGTAGTTCCGGGTGGCCTGGGGCACCGCGCAGCCGCTCAGAACAACCGCCAGCAAGCCGGTAATCAAGAGTGTTTTCATTATTCTTCTCTGCTTAACGTTGAACCGATCAGCCAAGCGGCCGATTATCCTCCCGCACAGGGTGATGGATTGTTACATGAAGCGTATTTTTTTACAAATAATGGGTTTTTTGAAAACTTCGCTTTCATAATCCAGGGACGAATCAGGCAAAAAAAGGAGATCCAGGGGCCTATCGGGCCATGTCCAGATAGCTGCAGAGTTCTTGCGTCGCGTCCACGAGGCGCGGTCCCGGGCGGAAGAAGGCATCCGGGTCTATCCCGTAGACATGGCCCTTCAGGGCGGCCGGAAGACCCAGGGCGGCCCAGCGTTCGCGCACTTCGTCCACGCGTGTGCTGCCGGATGCCGGTGCAATGACGACCTGCGGCTGCTTGACCAGGACGCTTTCCGCACTGATCTGGGGTGCGGCAATGGCGGTATCGGCATAGATGTTCACGCCGCCGCAGCTTTGCAGCGCATCGTTGAGCAAGGGATCCGCGCCTATCGTGTACAAGGGCGATGCTCCGACCTCGATGAAGACCGACACCGTCCTGGCCCCGGCGTGCCCGGCGCGCAGGGACGCGATGCGTTCTTCCAACGCCTTGGCGGCGGGAAGGGCGGCGGCCTCGGTGGAGAACAGCTGTCCGAACCGCCGGACCTGGCCGGGGATGTCATCCAGCGCCTGGGGCCGGGAGTAAAGCAGCGGCAGGCCCAGGCGCGACAGCGACGGAGCCAGGGTCTGCGCCGCGCCCGAAGGCAGCCAGGCGATGACGACATCGGGACGCAGCGCCAGCGTCTTTTCCACGTTTACATTGATTCCGTCGCCGATGCGGGGGACACTTTTTGCCTTGGACGGAAAATCGCTGCTGGAGACGGTGCCGACGATGCGATCCCCCGCGCCCGCGGCGAAGACCAGTTCGGTGATATGCGGCGCCAGGGTGATGGCGCGGGCGGCCCGAGCCTGCGCCGCCCCGGCCGCATCCGCGTGGCCCTGCGCGGATGGCGGAAGCATCGCACAGGCGCCTGCCGTGAAACAGTACGCGGCAAGGCGTGCCGCGACGGTTCGTGCGCGCATGCCGGGCTTCATGCGTCCTACATCCGGAACGAGAAGTTCACGAATACGTTCGAGCCGGGCATGTTGTATCCATGGACATTGGTGTAATCCTTGTTGAAAAGGTTGTTCCAGCGCACCTGCACTCCGGCATGCTTGCTGAAATCGTAGGCCGCCGTCAGGTTGTACAAGCCGTAGCCACCTATGGATACCTTGTTGTCCGCATCGTTGTAGCGCTTGCCCGTGAACTGATACTCGGCGCCTACGCGCAGCGCGTCGAAGCGGTGATCCACGCTCAGGCGGTACACCTGCCTGGCGCGCCAGCGCAGCTGATCGCCCGTCTTGTCGTTGCGTGGATTCAGAAAATCCGCGCCGGCGCGCAGCGTCGTGCGCCCGATATCCTGCTCTGCTTCCAGGCTCAGCCCGCGCAAGGTGGCCGAGTCCACATTCTCGGCATGATAGCTTCCGTTGAAGCCGCCGCAGTCCAGAAAGCAGACATAGCCGTCGATCAGCTGCCTGACCTTGTTCTGATAGGCCACGGCGCTCAAGCGCGTGGTATCCGAGGTGTAACGGATGCTCGCTTCGATATTCCGGGACTTTTCGGGCGCCAGGTCGGGATTGCCCACGAAGCCGAAATTCAGCGGCGAATACAGTTCGGTGAAGCTGGGGGCGCGAAAGCCCGTGTTGCCCGCCACGCCCACGCGCCACTGGTCGTTCAGGTCCAGGTCGTAGGCCAGCCCGCCCGTGGCCTGGTTTCCGTAGCCCGAGATGTTGTCGTTGCGCACGCTGGCTTGAAGGTGATGCCGGTCGAAGTCGCCGCGGTACACCAGGCCGGCCGAATTCGTGTTGCGCTGATTGATGGTGAATTCGGATGAGCTTCCGGGGCGCTCTTCCAGGCGCTCCAGGATCAGGGATACGTTCTGATTCTCTGAAAACTTCAGGTTGTTCTGCCAGGAGTACGATTTTTGCTGGCTGCCTAGCGTGCCGGAGCCGAACTCCCCGGTGAACGAGTCGACGCTGCGGCTATCGACGAATTCCTTGGAATAACCGAACCTCAGCACGCTCTGCCAGGCATCGGTGATGTCGTCGGTGCTGGTGATGGAATAGGCTTGCTGCCGCGTGATGGCATAGGCGCGGCGCGGATCGGAGCCCGCGTCGTAGTCGCCGTTCATATAGCCGTTATAGGCGGTCAGGCCGATATGATGGCCGGCCTGCCAGCGGTAGCCCAGCGACGCATTGAGGGAGCGCTGCGTGTAGCCGTCGTCATCCTTGTTGTACATGTCGAACGCGGTGGGTTTTTCAGGGCGGCGCGTGGCATTGAAGCCGCCGCTTTCAGCCAGGCTGCTGGATAGGGCGTAGTCCCATCCGTCCTGGGCGCCGGAGATGCCTGCGCTGGACTTGAATGTGTCGTTGCTGCCGTAGCCGATATTGCCCCATGCGCTCAGCGGCCGGTCCTCGCCGGTTTTCTTCGTGATGATGTTCACGACGCCGCCGATCGCATCCGAACCATACAGGCTGCTGGCCGCGCCGCGTATGACCTCGATGCGTTCTATCGTGGCCGGATCGATCGCATTCCAGTTCGTTACGCTCGTGATCATGCTGTTGACGCGGATTCCGTCGATCAGGACCAGCGTATGGCGGGGCTCGTTGCCCCTTAGCATGACGCCCGTGGCGGTCTGCGGGCCGCCGTTGCTGTAGAACTGGATGCCCGGCTGCTTGGCCAGTATCTCGGCAACGCTGTTCTGGCCTTCCTTTTGAAGATCCTCCTTCTTGATGACGGTTACGTCGCCAATGACGTCTTTTTCCAGCTGCGCCGTGCGGCTGGCGGTGACGACGATGTCGTCCAGCCGGGAAACGGAATTGTCGGTTTGGGCCGCAGCGGCCAGAGGGAGGAAGCAGGAAAGAACGGCAAGCGCTTGCCGGTTTAATTTGAAAGGCATGATGGACCCTGAAAAACGTGCGTCCCCGCACGTCGGAAGAAAAAGCATCTCCGCATCGATCCGGACCGGCCGGGAAAACGGCAGGCGGGCTGGACGCAGAACGGAAGATGAACCAAGGGTGATCAAGGCCGGTGTCGGGCTGGCATGCGGGGCATGCTTACCGTTGCGGGGGCAGCACAGTTTGGACGCGGAACTCTTGCCAAGGCAAGCGCGACGCCTGTTTCCCATTTAACTTTCGCAAGGCATGGCCACGGTCTGGCTGGACGCGGGTTTTCGCCTCGAAAGCACCTTTTTCGTGACGAAATATATCATGGCGGCCGGCCATGGAAATCCCGCGACCCTGCCGGCAGTGCGGCCTTGCCCCGCCCATCGTCCCGCCGGCGGGCCGCGGAACATCGGCGGGCGATACAATGGAGGCCTTGTTTACTGTCAGGTAGCCACGTGTCCCATCCGTCCTTGCCCTATCCCCTTTCCGCTTACACGCATGGCGCCGAGTTTGCGCGCTTGCTTGCCGAACGTATCCTGATCCTGGACGGCGCCATGGGCACCATGATCCAGCAATACAAACTAAGCGAGATGGATTTCCGCGGCCAGCGCTTCGCGGAGCACGCCAAGGACGTGAAGGGCAATAACGAACTGCTCTCGCTGGTCCGTCCCGACATCATTTCCGAGATACACCGCAGCTACCTGGAGGCCGGCGCCGACGTCATCGAGACCAATACCTTCGGCGCCACCGCCATCGCCCAGGGCGACTACGGCCTGCCGGAACTGGCTTACGAGCTGAACCTGGAATCGGCCAAGCTGGCGCGCGCCGCCTGCGACGCCTTCAGCACGCCTGATCGGCCGCGCTTCGTGGCGGGCGCATTGGGGCCTCAGCCCAAGACCGCTTCCATTTCACCGGACGTGAACGACCCCGCCGCGCGCAACGTCACGTTCGAGCAGCTGCGCGACGCGTACACCGAACAGTTGAGCGGCCTGCTGGACGGCGGCATCGACATCGTCCTGATCGAAACCATTTTCGACACGCTCAATGCCAAGGCGGCGATCTTCGCCGTGGAAACCGTCTTCGAAGAGCGGGGCGTGCGCCTGCCCGTCATGATCTCCGGAACCGTCACCGACGCATCCGGCCGCATCCTGTCGGGCCAGACGGTCGAGGCGTTCTGGAATTCGGTGCGCCACGCGCGGCCCGTCACCATAGGGCTGAACTGCGCATTGGGGGCGGCCTTGATGCGGCCCTATGTGGCCGAGCTGTCCAAGATCTGCGACACCTATATCTGTGTCTATCCCAATGCCGGCCTGCCCAACCCCATGGCGGATACGGGCTTCGACGAGACGCCGGGCGATACCTCTTCGCTGCTGGAAGAGTTTGCCAAGGCCGGGCTGGTCAACATGGCCGGGGGTTGTTGCGGGACCACCCCCGACCATATCCGCGCCATTGCCGACAAGGTGGCCAGCCTGCCGGTGCGCGCCGTGCCGCAGATTCCGGTCAAGACCCGCCTGTCGGGCCTGGAACCGCTGACCATAGACGAGGACTCGCTGTACGTGAACGTGGGCGAGCGCACCAACGTGACGGGCAGCAAGATGTTCCTGCGCCTGATACGCGAGGAAAAATACGACGAGGCGCTGGCCGTCGCGCGCCAGCAGGTCGAGAACGGCGCCCAGATCATCGACATCAACATGGACGAGGCCATGCTGGATTCGGCGGCGTGCATGCGCCGCTTCCTGAACATGATCGCCTCAGAGCCCGACATTGCGCGGGTTCCCATCATGATAGACAGCTCCAAATGGGAGGTCATCGAGCAGGGCCTGCGCTGCGTGCAGGGCAAGGCGGTGGTCAATTCCATTTCCATGAAGGAAGGCGAAGCCGCCTTCCTGGAGCACGCGCGCCTGTGCCGCAAGTATGGCGCGGCCGCCGTGGTCATGGCTTTCGACGAGCAGGGGCAGGCCGACAACCTGGAGCGGCGCAAGCAGATATGCGAGCGCGCCTACCGCCTGCTGGTCGACGAGGTGGGCTTCCCGCCGGAAGACATCATCTTCGACCCCAATGTGTTCGCCATCGCCACCGGCATCGAGGAGCATAATCATTACGCCGTCGATTTCATCGAGGCCACGGGTTGGATCACGAAGAATCTGCCCTACGCGCGGGTGTCGGGCGGCGTGTCCAACGTCAGCTTCTCCTTCCGCGGCAACGAGGCCATGCGCGAGGCGATACACACTGTGTTCCTGTATTACGCCATCCAGCAGGGCATGACCATGGGCATCGTCAACGCCGGGCAGTTGGGCGTGTATCAGGACATCGACAAGAAAGTCCTTGATATGGTCGAGGACGTGGTGCTGGACAGGGCCGAGCCGCTGGGCAAGACCGATCCGGCCGACGAGCGGACGTCCACCGAGCGACTGGTGGAGCTGGCCGAAACCATAAAAGGCTCGGGGGCAAAGAAGGAAGAAGACCTGACCTGGCGCGAGCAGCCCGTCGAGGCGCGTCTGTCGCATGCGCTGGTGCACGGCATTACCACCTTCATCGTCGAGGACACCGAAGAGGTCCGCGCAAAGATCGCCGCCGCGGGCGGACGGCCCATACAGGTCATCGAAGGTCCATTGATGGACGGCATGAACGTCGTGGGCGACCTGTTCGGCGCCGGCAAGATGTTCCTGCCGCAAGTGGTCAAATCCGCGCGGGTCATGAAGCAGGCCGTGACTCACCTCATCCCCTTCATCGAAGAGGAAAAGCGGCAGATCGAGGCCGCCGGCGGCGACGTGCGCTCCAAGGGCAAGATCGTCATCGCCACCGTCAAGGGCGATGTGCACGATATCGGCAAGAACATCGTTACCGTCGTCCTGCAGTGCAATAACTTCGAAGTCGTGAACATGGGCGTCATGGTCCCCTGTTCCGAGATCCTGGCCAAGGCCAAGGAAGAGAACTGCGACATCGTTGGTTTGTCCGGGCTGATCACGCCCAGCCTGGAGGAAATGGCCTACGTGGCATCGGAGATGCAGCGCGACGATTATTTCCGCAGCCGCAAGCTGCCGCTGCTGGTGGGCGGGGCAACCACCAGCCGCGTGCATACCGCCGTGAAGATCGCGCCCAATTACGAAGGCCCGGTTATCTACGTTCCCGACGCCAGCCGTTCAGTGGGCGTGGCCACCAACCTGATGTCGGACCAGGTCGATACCTACCTGGCCGAGGTCGCCGAAGAATACGAGCTGGTGCGCACCCGCCATGCCAATCGCAAGGCGACGCCGCTGGTCAGCCTGGAACAGGCGCGCGCCGACCGTCCCAAGATCGACTGGTCCAGCTACACGCCGCCGCGTCCCAAGTTCATTGGGCGGCGCACATTCAAGAACTACGACCTGTCCGAGGTCGCCCACTTTCTGGACTGGACGCCCTTCTTCCAGACCTGGAGCCTGTTCGGCCAGTATCCCGCCATCCTGGACGACAAAGTCGTGGGCGAGCAGGCGCGCAAGGTCTACGCCGAAGGCCAGGCCATGCTGAAGAAAATCATCGAAGGCCGTTGGCTGACGGCCAGCGGTGTGGTGGCTTTTTACCCGGCCAATACCGTCAACGATGACGACATCGAGATCTACCGCGACGAGTCGCGATCCGAAGTCCTGTTCACTTGGCGCAATGTGCGCCAGCAGACGGTCAAGCGCGAAGGCGTCGACAACAAATGCCTGGCCGACTACATTGCGCCGAAAGAGACGGGCATCGCCGACTACATCGGCATGTTCGCGGTGACCGGCGGCCTGGGCATCGAGAAGCACGACAAGGCTTTCCTGGACGACAACGACGATTATTCCAGCATCATGCTCAAGTCCATCGCCGACCGCCTGGCCGAGGGCTTTGCCGAATGCCTGCATGCGCGCGTGCGCCGCGACTTGTGGGGCTATGTTCCCGACGAGTCGCTCAGCAACGAGGACATCATTGCCGAGAAGTACCAGGGCATACGCCCCGCGCCCGGCTACCCGGCCTGTCCCGAGCATGTGGTCAAGAAGGAGATGTTCGAGGTGCTGGAGGCCGAAGAGATCGGCATGCAGCTGACCGAAGGCTATGCCATGTATCCGGCATCCAGCGTGTCGGGTTTTTACTTCAGCCATCCCATGTCCCAGTATTTCAACGTGGGCAATATCGGCGACGACCAGGTCAAGGACTACGTGCGGCGCAGCGGCCGCGACGAAGAAGACGTGCGCCGCAGCCTGGCCAGCACCTTAAGATAGGCACGGCGAGGCCATGGTCATGCAAGACAGCAAGCCTGGCATGGCGGCCTCCGCCGAACAGGCCGGGTCGGCCCGGCGCAAGGCGCTGGGCGATTTCCTGCGGCGTGCGCGCGCCCGGGTGCAGCCCGAGGCCATGGGCCTGCCCGCCGGCGCGCGGCGGCGCACGCCGGGCCTGCGCCGCGAAGAACTGGCCCAACTGTGCGGCATCAGCGTGACCTGGTATACATGGATAGAGCAGGGGCGCGACGTCTCGGTATCGGCCGGCGTCCTGGCCAGGCTGGCGTCGGTGCTGAGCCTGGCGCGCGCCGAACGCCATTACCTGTTCGAGCTGGCCGAATGCGCCGATCCCGATCATGGGCGCGACCTGATCACGCCATTGCCGGCCCGGCTGGCGGACTGCGTGCACAGCATCACGGCGCCCGCCTACATCCTGGACCGCTGCTGGAATGTGCTGGCACGCAATGCCCCCTTGCTGCGCCTGTTCGACGGCTGGCCCGACCGCGACGAGTCGCCCAACCTGCTGCGCTACATCTTCCTGGATCCGGCGGCCCGCGAGTTGGTCGTGGACTGGGAGCAGCGCGCCAGCCGCGTCGTGGCGGAGTTTCGCGCCGACGCCGGCGCGCATGCGGACGAGGCCGACGTGCGCACGGTGCTGGGCGACCTATTGCAGTCCAGCGCCGTGTTCGCCCACTGGTGGACCCGCCATACCGTGGTCGACCGCGAGGGCGGCCTGCGTGAATTCAACCATCCGCACGACGGCATACTCCATTATCAGCAGATCACCTTCCGCCTGGCCACCCGCCCCGACTGCAAGCTCGTCATGCTGCTGGGCAACGGGGCGGATTCCACGGCGCGGCAGGACGCGGGCTGACTTCGCTTATTTCGGGGCCTGCTTGTTGGTGTGCAGATGGTCGCCGGCGCGCGGGTCCAGGCGGGCAAACGACAGGGCTGAGGCCGCGGTCACGAGTCCGATCACCACGAACCCCCAGATGATGTCCACCAGCGTCAGTTCCTGCCCGCCGCGCCAGGCCATGCTCAGGTTCAGGGCGACCGCCGCGCAGGCCACGCCCAGGCTGATGCCCAGCTGCTGGGCCATGGCGGCGAAACTGCTGGCCCGGCTCATTTCCTCGGGGCCCAGGTCCGCATAGGTAAGGGTGTTGACGGCGGTAAATTGCAGCGAGCGGAAGAAGCCGCCGACGATGAGTATCAGCGCCATGATCCAGATAGGGGTGTCCGCCCTGAAAAGTCCGCACAGCGCGACGAACAGGCCGGTGATCAGGGCGTTGGCCGTCAGGACGCGTTTGAAGCCGAAACGCTGGATGATGGGCGTGGCCACCAGCTTCATGGCCATGGCGCCCACGGCGCTGGTAAAGGTGATCATTCCGGCCGAAAACGGCGACAGTCCGAAACCCACCTGCAGCAGGATCGCCAGCAGGAAGGGCGTGGCGCCGACGGCGAAGCGGCACAGGTTGCCGCCCAGGGTCGAGATGGCGAAGGTCGGGGTCCGCAGCAGCGACAGGTCGATGATGGGATGCTCGGTATGCCTGGCATGCCAGATATACAGCAGCCCGCAGGCCAGTCCCACGCCGACCAGGGCGAGCAGTTGCGTCAGCGGCAGCGAACGGTGGCCGATGGCCTCGAAACCCGATACCAGGGTGGCCAGGGACACGCCGCTCAGCAGGAAGCCTATCCAGTCCAGGCGGCGCGGCTGGGCGGGGTAGTCGTCGCGTATGTAATACAGGATCAGGGCGATGCCCACGATCCCGACGGGTATGTTGATCAGGAAAATCCAGTGCCACGAGGCATAGGTCACCAGGAAGCCGCCCAGCGGAGGGCCGATGACCGGACCCAGCAAGGCGGGCAGCGACAAAAAGGCCATGGCCTTGAGCAGCTCCGTTTTCGGCACCTTGCGCAGCAGTATGATCCGGCCCACGGGCACCATCATGGCGCCCGCCAGGCCCTGGATCACCCGCGAGACGACCAGCTGGCCTATGTTCTGCGATGCCGCGCAGGCGATGGAGCTGAGCGTAAAGAGTAAAATGGCGGCCAGGAAGACGCGCCTGGCCCCGAAGCGGTCGGCGGCCCATCCGCTGATCGGCACGAATACGGCGACGGCCAGCAGATAGCTGGTAATGGCCACATTCATGCGCACCACGCTGGAGCCCAGCGACTGCGCCATGACGGGCAGGGCGGTGGCCACCACGGTCGCATCCAGCATCTGCATGAACAGGGCGCAGCCGACGATGAACGGTATCATGCGGACGGCGCGGCGTTCGCGCGCCGACAGTGCCTGGCCGCCGGGGGCGCTGGGGGATGAGGCTGGCGTTTCTGGGGGCATCGGGCAGTTTAAATTGCGGCCGAGTGAAGTACACTCGGATTTCCAAGGTTAACCATCTGGCAAGCAAGCATTATGGCAAAGAATTACGAGTCCGAAATTACCCAGTTCCTTAAAAAATACAAAACGGAACACCCCGACACCGAAATGCGGCAGCGCGAAGGCCGTGCGCGCCTGTGGGACAAAAATATCGATCCTGAATTCCAGGAGGGCTTCCGCGCCAGCCGGGTGCCGCAAAAGCCGTACGTCTATCAAGCCGACTAGCGGCCCCGCATGCCCTTGCCCAAGGTAGCGGCGCAAGACCTGTCCGCCCTGGTCGATCCCGCCATAGACAGCACGCCCGATGTCGTCGACAGCGTGGCGTTGGCCCGCCTGTACGGCGAACCGCTGTTCGCCCTGCCCCAAGACCTGTACATTCCGCCCGATGCGCTGGAAGTATTCCTTGAGACTTTCCAGGGGCCGCTGGATCTGCTGCTGTACCTGATCCGCAAGCAGAATTTCAATGTGCTGGACATTCCCATGGCCGAGGTCACGCGCCAGTATCTGTCGTATGTGGACCAGATCCGCAAGCAGAACCTGGAACTGGCCGGCGAATACCTGTTGATGGCCGCCCTGCTTATCGAAATCAAGTCGCGCATGCTGTTGCCGGTCAAGAAGTCCGACACCGGCGAAGAGGTCGACGATCCGCGCGCCGAGCTGGTCAGGCGCTTGCTGGAATATGAACAGATGAAGCTGGCCGCGCAGAAACTCGACGCCCTGCCGCAGCTGGGCAGGGATTTCCAGCGCACGCACGCCTACGCCGACGTGCAGATGGAGCAGGCGCTGCCCGACGTCAGCACCGAAGATCTGCGCAGCGCCTGGCTCGACATCATGCGCCGCGCCAGCCTCAATGCCCACCATCGCATCACGCGCGAGCAGTTGTCCGTGCGCGACCACATGAGCCAAATCCTGCGCCGCCTGAGCGATGTGCAGTTCATGGAGTTCACCGAGCTGTTCATGGAGCGCGTCCACCAGGGCGACGCCGCCGCCGTTGTGGTCGTTCATTTCCTGGCCATGCTGGAGCTGGCGCGCGAGTCGCTGCTTGAAATTACGCAGGCCGAACCTTACGCGCCGATCTACGTGCGTCTCTCGTACATGCGTGCCGCCGCCTGACCGGCGGCCGGACACCTCCATTCCGAACGGAGATTTTCTTGAAAGTCGTTCACACCATTGAAGAACTGCGCGACCAGCTGCGCGGACAGCTACGGGTCGCATTCGTGCCGACCATGGGCAATCTGCATCAGGCGCATTTGTCCCTGATGAAGCTGGCCCGCCAGCATGGCGATCCGGTCGTTGCCAGCATTTTCGTGAATCGGCTGCAGTTCGGGCCGAACGAGGATTTCGACCGCTATCCGCGCACCCTGGCCGATGATATCGAGAAGCTGGAGCGCGAGCGCGATGTATATGTCCTGTTTGCCCCGAACGAGCGGGAAATGTACCCCGAGCCCCAGAACTTCCAGATCCAGCCGCCGCCGGACCTGGGCGGCATCCTGGAAGGTGAATTCCGTCCGGGCTTTTTCGGAGGAGTCAGCACTGTGGTCATGAAGCTGTTTTCCTGCGTGCAGCCCAGTGTCGCGGTTTTCGGCAAGAAGGACTACCAGCAACTGATGGTCGTGCGCAATATGTGCCGCCAGTTTCAATTGCCCGTGAACATCCTGGCCCACGAAACGGTGCGGGATGCCGACGGGCTGGCGCTGTCGTCGCGCAATATGTATTTGCAGCCCGCCGAGCGGGCCGAGGCGCCGCGGCTGTTCGCCACCCTGAAAAAAGTGCAGGCCGCCATAGAGGCGGGAGATGCCGACGCGCAGGCGCTGGAGTCGCAGGCCGCCGAGCACCTGTCGGCGCACGGATGGCAGGTCGACTACGTGTCGCTGCGCCGTCAGCGGGACCTGCTCCGTCCCCAGGCCGGCGAGATACAGGCCGGCGAGCCGCTGGTGGTGCTGGCCGCCGCCAAGCTGGGGGCCACCCGCCTTATAGACAACCTGGAAATCTGTAAGAAGTGACAGCAGACGTGTCCATTTCCCCATGACAGAATGCGTCACCGATAACAACAAGGAGAGCAAGGTGGGGAATGTACACGACGCCGGCGAATCGCCCTTTTCGGTTCTGACTCCCCGCGAGCGCGACGTCATGGATTACGTCGCACGCGGCAAGCCAAACAAGATCATCGCCGCGGAACTGGGCGTGTCGCAACGCACTGTCGAAGCACACCGGGCACGCATCTTCCAGAAAATGCAGGTCAGAAACGCGGTCGAGCTTGCCCACTGTGTTTTGGGCAAGCGCGCCAATTAACGCATCGCCTCGGCGGCTTCAGCCGCAGTGCAGCGGCGCCTTGGCGGCCAGCTCGTCGATGGCGTCGATGTCCGCCTGGCGGGTCAGCCGGTATTCCAGCGTGGGCTTGGCATTGTTGATGACATCGATGCGCATCACGTTGTCATTCACGAAGGTCAGGCTGGCCATGCTGGCCTGCTCATTCAGCTTGAGCACGATGCGCAAGGGCTGTGTGCCGATTACATCCCAGCAGCCCTGCTGAACAATGTTGTGCCTGGCATCGGGCTTGTCCAGCATGACGGCCCGCGAGCGCCACTCTCCGCCCGGCGCCAGTGTCAGCGTCAGGCGCTGCGCCGAGCATGCCGCAACGCCAGCCATGCAGGGTATGGTACCCAGAAAGGTCTTGGCCTCGGCCAGGGGGCGCGCCTTTATTACGGTTTGCTCGCCGGCGGCTTCCTGCCCCGCTTGTTGCTTGCCGGCTTTCTGGTCGGCCCCGAAGCCCAGCTGTATCTGCGACGGCGCGCGCGCGCCGCTGCGGCCCTGGGCCTGGCTCTGCGCATCGGCCTCGGTGCTGTCATGCGGGGTTTCGTAGTAGCTGGGCGCGCGTTGCTGGGCGCAGCCGGCCAGCAGCAGCGCCAATGCCATGGCACTCAGGGTTTTGCCGCTGAGGCATTGAATGAGCGAAATTGAACGAGACATGATGTTCCATCGACAGTAGGGCCAGGAACATGCATTCTACGCACTAATTGCCACCGCCGTAAAACGGTGGATTCACCTTGGGAGACCGGACCTTGCCGGATTTGCCAGCCGCCCTCGCCTTGCATGCATCGGCCGCCGCGGTGGCCGCCGCCGGCGTCGTGCTCAGCGCTTGCTGCGGCCGCGTGGCCCTGGCTTACCGGCGCAGGATCGATGCCGGCGAAGCCGCCGATGCCCGCAGCATGGCGCTGTCATTGGGCGAGGCCCTGTCCCCGGCAGGTCGAATGGGTGGCGGTGTCGAGGCCGATAGGGCTCGCATGGCGGCGAAAGGCCGCCCAGGGGCGCTTCCGTTCAGCCCCGCCTACGGCTTCTCCATGTCCGCCGCGCTGTGCATGGCGACGGGCTTTTTCCTGCTGTTTGTCCGGCATGGGCCGGGCGCTTATTTCCTTGCCGCCGCGCTGGCCGGTGTCCTGTTGCTGCTGGCGGCGCGCATCGACGCCCAAACCGGCCTGCTGCCCGACGCGCTGACCCAGCCGTTGCTGTGGCTGGGCCTTGGCGTCGCATGGGCGGGCGAGGGCCCGGCTTTGCACGACGCGTTGGCGGGCGTCATGCTGGGCTACGGTTTCCTGTGGTGCCTGCTGGGCGCTTTCAAGTGGCTGAGCGGCCGGGATGCCATGGGCCATGGCGACCTCAAGCTGCTTGCGGCATTGGGCGCCTGGATGGGCTGGCAGCCCTTGCCTTGGGCGCTCCTGCTGGCCTGCATGGCAGGCATGGCCTTTGCCATGTGGCGGCAGAGGTCGCTGCGGCCCCGGGGCGCTTATCCATTCGGCCCTTTTCTGGCAGTGGGCGGCGCCGGTGTTTTCCTGCACGCGACTGCGGTACATTCGTGGTTTTGCTAGCCGAGGTGCAGCTGTGTACAAAATTGGCCTGACCGGTGGAATAGGTTCCGGCAAAAGCCGTGTTGCGGATCTATTCGCCGAGTGGGGCGCCGCCGTCATCGATACCGACGTCATTGCGCATGAGCTGACTGCGCCGGGTGGCGCCGCAATCGAGGCGATCCGGCATGAATTCGGCCCCGACATCATTGCACCCACCGGCGCGCTCGACCGGCAGGCCATGCGCGAGCTGGTCTTCGAAAGTCCCTTGGCCCGGCAGCGACTCGAATCAATTATTCATCCTTTGATAAGTTCGGTTACACAAAAAAGAGCTGCCTCGGCGCAAGGATGTTATCTTGTCTTTGTGGTGCCGTTGCTGGTCGAATCGGGGCGCTGGCAAGGGCGGGTGGATCGCATCTGCGTCGTCGATTGCGACCCCGAAACTCAGGTCAAAAGAGTGCAGGCCCGCAGTGGGCTGACGCCAGAGGCTATTGCGCGTATCATGTCAGCACAAGCGTCACGAGAGGCGCGTTTGGCTGTTGCCGACGACGTCGTTCTCAACGACGGACACACCAGTCTCGATGACCTCGTGCGCCGCGCCCGGGAACTGCACGATGCCTGGTGCGTTCTGGCACGGCAATAGGCTGGCCGCTCTTCCGGTAGTCGTTCCTAGTCATTGAAAAGGTTTTTGGTCGCGTGATTCTTTATGAATACCCTTGCAACGAGCGCGTACGGTCTCTATTAAGAGTCGAGCACCTGTTCGACAGGTTGTTCTTTTTCGCCAAAGGGACCGACGTCCACCATCACCAGATTTCGGTCGCCACGCTGTTCGATCTTCTCGACATCTGCGACCGTACCGATCTGCGCGGAGCTGTACTGCAGGACCTCGAACGGCAGCGGGTGGCGCTGGGCGCGCTGCGCCAGCATCCCGACGTCGATGCCCGAACGCTGGACACCATGCTGGCCGAGATACAGGGGGCGGCCGCCGAACTGGGCGCCCAGGGCCGCATAGGCCAGGAATTGCGCGACAACGAATGGCTGGCCAGCCTGCGCGGCCGCATTGCCGTGCCGGGCGGGTCGTCGCAGGTCGATATGCCTTCCTATTTTTCCTGGCAGATCAAACCCCCCGAAGTGCGATCCACCGATCTGCACCGATGGATCACGCCTTTCCTGCCTCTCTATAAAGGCCTGGCGCTTATCCTGCGCATGCTGCGCGACTCGGGCGATGTGGTCGATCTGGTGGCCCGGCAGGGCGCCTACCAGGAAATGCTGGGCGGCAAGGTCTTCCAGTTATTGCGGGTCTGGGTCGACACGGCGCTGAACATCTTCCCCGAAATGAGCGCCAACAAGTACGTAATATGGGTCCGGTTTGCATCACAAGACCGTGAGCTCAAGCCGCAACCCGTCACCAACGACGTGTCCTTCAAGCTGGCTCGCTGCAACGTCTAAGTTCGGGCGTGGCAGGGCGGCCGACAGGCGGCTTGCTTCAGACGCCATCGTTTTCGCCGCGTTTCAATAGTTGTTGCGTTCCATTTCAAATCCGCAATTTCTGTGTTCCTGTGGCCGTCAATAGGCGAAAATGTCGCCTGTTTCGTTCGAACCCGGAGAACCTTGCATGGCGGAACCCCGCTCCGTAACTCATCGGTCCGGCCAGCGCCGCTGGCCATGGCTCGTTCTTGTCCTTGTCCTGCTGGCCGCCGGTGCATACTGGTTTGCCGGGCGCGGCGCCGGTTCGTCGACCGGGGGGCGGCCGGCTTCGGGCGTCAACCGCATGGCCGCCATGGCCAATATGAAAACGCCGGTTCGCGTGGCGACCGTTCAGCAAGGCCCCATACAGCACACGCTAAAAGCCATCGGAACGGTGACCGCCTTCAATACGGTCACGGTGCGCAGCCGTGTGGATGGAGAGCTGCAAAAAATATTCTTTTCCGACGGCCAGAAGGTGAATGCCGGCGAGTTGCTCGCGCAGATCGATCCGCGCACCTATCAGGTCCAGCTGGACCAGGCCCTGGGCCAGCAAAAGCAGAACGAAGCCCAGCTCAAGAATGCCCAGCGCGATTTGCAGCGCTATCAATTGCTGTTCAAGCAAAACTCCATCGCCAAGCAGCAGGTGGATGCGCAGGCCGCCCTGGTCCAGCAATTCCTGGGTTCGCGCAAAAGCGACCAGGCCGCCGTCGACAGCGCCCGCCTGCAACTGGATTTCACGCGCATCACCGCGCCCATATCGGGGCGCCTGGGTTTGCGCAAGGTCGACGAGGGCAATATGGTCAATGCCTCGAATACGGATGGCCTTGTGGTCATCACACAGACCCAGCCGATTTCCGTGGTGTTCACGCTGCCGCAGGCGCAGCTGCCCGAGGTCCTGGCCCAGCTGCGTGCCGGAAAAACCCTGGCGGTCGATCTGTACGACCGCGACGACCTGCGCAAGATCGCCACAGGAGAACTGATGTCCGTCGACAACCAGATCGATGTCGCCACCGGCACGGTCAAGTTCAAGGCCCGTTTCGCCAACGAGGACGAATCCCTGTTTCCCAATCAGTTCGTCAACGTCAGGCTGCGCGTGGACACCGCCCAATCGCTGCTGGTTCCCACCATGGCTGTCCAGCAAGGTTCCATCGGAGCCTTTGTCTACGTGGTCGATGAAAGCGACAAGGTACACATTCAACGCATTGTCACCGGGCGGGTCGACGACAAGCGCATCGCGGTCGAGTCGGGGCTGAGCGCAGGCCAGCGCGTGGTGATCGAAGGGCTGGACCGCCTGCGCGAAGGCGCGGCGGTCGACATCGTTACCGACCCCCAGTCCAGCGCCCCGCCGGCCGCGCCGGCTGGCCTGGCGGCAGGCACGGGCGCCCATCCGGAGGCGGCCGCTCCCCGCCGGGCGCATTAGGGAATCACCGTGAACCTGTCGCGCCTGTTCATCCTGCGGCCCGTCGCCACGACGCTGGCCATGGTCGCCTTGCTGATCTCGGGCGTGCTGGCCTATCGCTTGCTGCCGGTATCGGCATTGCCGCAGGTCGACTACCCCACCATCCAGGTTACGACGCTGTATCCGGGCGCCAGCCCCGACGTCATGACGGCGCTGGTCACCTCGCCGCTGGAGCGCCAGTTCGGCCAGATGCCGGGCCTGACGCAGATGACCTCGTCCAGTTCCGGCGGCTCGTCGCTGATTACCTTGCAGTTCGATCTGGATCTGCCCCTGGACGTGGCCGAGCAGGAGGTCCAGGCCGCCATCAATGCGGCGTCCAACCTGCTGCCCAACGATCTGCCGGCCCCGCCCATCTACAACAAGGTGAATCCGGCCGACACCGCCGTCATCAGCCTGGCCGTTACGTCGCCGACCCTGCCCTTGTACCAGGTGCGCGACCTGATCGACATACGTGTGGCGCAGAAGCTGTCGCAGATATCGGGCGTGGGCCTGGTCAGCATTGCCGGCGGGCAGCGCCCCGCGGTGCGCATACAGGCCAACCCAGAGGCGCTGGCGGCTCATGACTTGACGCTGGCCAGCCTGCGCTCGGCGATCGTGGGCGCCAACGTCAACCAGCCCAAAGGGAATCTGGACGGCCCCGAGCGGTCCACCACCATCAACGCCAACGACCAGCTGCGCTCCATCCAGGACTACGAGCAGCTGATTGTCGCCTACGAGAACGGAGCTCCGCTGCGCCTGCGCGATATCGCCGACGCCCGTCACGACGCCGAGAACATCCGCCAGGCGGCATGGATGGGAACCACGCCCGCCATCTTGCTGAACATCCAGCGCCAGCCCGGCGCAAATGTGATCGAGGTCGTGGACCGCGTCAAGGCCTTGCTGCCGTCGCTGAAACAGGCCCTGCCCGTGGGGGTCGAGGTGGAGGTCGCCACCGACCGCACGCAGACCATACGCGATTCCATCGACCATGTTCAGTACGAAATGATCCTGGCCATCATCCTGGTGGTGCTGGTTACTTTTGTGTTCCTGCGCAGCTGGACGGCTACCTTCATCCCCAGCGTGGTGGTGCCCCTGTCCCTTGTGGGAACCTTCGGCATCATGTATCTGGCCGGGTTCAGCATCAACAACCTGACCCTGATGGCGCTGACCATCGCCACCGGTTTCGTGGTCGACGACGCCATCGTCATGATCGAGAACATCGCCCGCCACATCGAAGAGGGCGAGAGCGCGCTGAAGGCCGCCTTGAAGGGCGCATCCCAGATCGGCTTTACGCTGGTGTCGCTGACCTTGTCGCTGATCGCCGTGCTGATTCCGCTGCTGTTCATGAGCGACGTCATCGGCCGGCTGTTCCGCGAGTTCGCGATAACGCTGGCCGTCGCCATATTGCTGTCGCTGGCGATCTCGCTGACCCTGACCCCCATGATGTGCGCGCGACTGCTGCGGCCCGAATCGGAAATGACGTATGGACGCTTCCAGCAGAAAGCCGGCCAGTGGATGGACCGCCTGATCCATGCCTACGACAAGGGCCTGAAATGGGTGCTGGCCCATCAGCGCGCCACGCTATGGGTGGCGCTGGGCACGCTGCTGCTGACCGGATTGCTGTATGCGCTGGTGCCCAAGGGCTTTTTCCCGCAACAGGACACCGGCATGATCCAGGCCATCAGCCAGGGGCCGCAAACGGTGTCCTTCACATCGATGGCGCAACGCCAGCAGCAGGCCGTCGACCGCATACTGAAGGATCCCGACGTTCAGGCGGTCTCCTCGTTCATCGGCATAGACGGCACCAATGCCACCCTGAATACCGGACGCATGCAGATTGCGCTGAAGCCGCTGGGCGAGCGTGGCGCCGACGCCCGGTCCATCATCGACCGGCTGGGCGAAGACCTTGCCGCGCTGCCGGACATCCAGGTGTTCATGCAGCCGGTGCAGGACCTGACGGTGGATGACCGCGTAAGCCGCACGCAATACCAGATGACCCTGTCCGACCCCGACCATGGCGTCCTGCTGGAGTGGACGCCGAGACTGGTGCAGGCGCTGCGCCAGGTGCCGGGACTGCGCGATGTGGTCGACGACCTGCAGGGCAGCGGCTTGCAGACCACGCTGGTCATCGATCGAGACGCGGCGGCCCGCCTGGGCGTCAGCAATGCGGCCATCGACGACGCCCTGTACGATGCCTTCGGGCAACGGCAGATATCCACCATCTTCACACAGTCGGCGCAATACCGCGTGGTGCTGGAAGTGGCATCCCAGTTCCGGCAGAGTCCCCGCGCCCTGGCCCAGATCTATGTGCCCACCACCTCGGGCACGCCAGTGCCGCTGAGCAGCCTGGCGCGCATCGAGGAAAGCAGCTCTTTATTGTCCATAGAGCGTCTTGGGCAGTTCCCCGCCACGACCATCTCCTTCAACCTGGCTCCCGGCATGGCATTGTCCGACGCGGTGGAGTCCATCCGCGCCGCGCAGGCCGAGCTGGGCATGCCCGCCTCCCTGGACCTGCGCTTCCAGGGCGCGGCGCGCGCCTTCCAGGCCTCGCTATCCAGCACCTTGTGGCTGATGCTGGCGGCGGTGGCCGCCATGTACATCGTCCTGGGCATCCTGTACGAAAGCTACATCCATCCGGTCACCATACTGTCCACCCTGCCGTCGGCGGCCATAGGCGCCTTGTTGGCCTTGCTGATCAGCGGCTCGGAACTGGACATGATAGGCGTCATCGGCATCATTCTGCTGATCGGCATTGTCAAGAAGAATGCCATCATGATGATCGACTTCGCGCTGGATGCGGAGCGCACCCGGGGGCTTGCGCCACGGGCGGCCATCCATGAAGCGGCCCTGCTGCGCTTCCGGCCCATACTCATGACCACGCTGGCCGCGCTGTTCAGCGCCATACCGCTCATGCTGGCCACCGGCTCGGGCTCCGAGCTACGCCAGCCCCTGGGGCTGGTCATGGTGGGCGGACTGCTGTGCAGCCAGGTCCTGACCCTGTTCACCACACCGGTCATCTACTTGATGTTCGACCGGCTGGCGCGACGCACCGGCGTGTACCGGAGCAGGCGCGCCGCGGACGGCGGGCTTGCCCCATGAGGCTGTTTTCACTGTTCATCATGCGGCCGGTGGCCACCACGCTGTTGTGCGCGGCGCTGGTGCTGACGGGCGGGCTGGCCTTCCTGTTCCTGCCTGTGGCGCCCTTGCCCCAGGTCGATTTTCCCATGATATCGGTGTCGGCCAAGATGGCGGGCGCCAGTCCGGAAACCATGGCGTCCAGCGTGGCGACGCCACTGGAGCAGTCGCTGGGGTCGATCGCGGGGCTTAGCGAAATGAGCTCGCGCAGCACCGAAGGCTCGACCCGCATCTTCATGATGTTCGACATGGATCGGGATATCAACAGCGCCGCGCGGGACGTGCAGGCGGCCATCAATGCGGCGCGCAGCATGCTGCCGTCCAGCCTGCGCAGCAATCCCACCTATCACAAGGTGAACCCCTCTTCGGCGCCCGTCATGGTGCTGGCCCTGACGTCGAAGACGGCCACCCAAGGGCAGTTGTACGATCTGGCGTCCACCGTGCTGGCGCAGAAACTGTCTCAGGTGGTGGGCGTGGGCGAGGTCGAGGTCGGCGGAAGTTCGCTGCCGGCCATACGCGTCAGCCTCAATCCGCAGGCGCTGAACAGCGCCGGCGTGGCACTGGATGAGGTGCGTACGGCCCTGTCGAACGCCAACACCATGCGTCCCAACGGCGTGGTGGAGAACGACCGCTACAACTGGCAGCTCAGTTCGGGAGGCCAGTTGACACGGGCGGAGCAATACAAGCCGCTGATCGTCGCCTGGCGCGAAGGCTCGCCGATCAGGCTGCAGGACGTCGCACGGGTCGAGGATTCGGTCGAGGACCTGTTCAATGCCGGCTATTTCAACGACAGTCCGGCCGTGCTGTTGATCATTCGGCGGCAGGCCGATGCCAACATCATCGAAACGGTCGATGCCATACGCGAGCAATTGCCGGCATTCGAGGCCATGCTGCCGGCGCATGTTGCACTGACCGTCGCCCAGGACCGCACGCCCAGCATACGGGCGTCGCTGCACGAGGCCGAGATCACGCTGATGATCGCGGTTGTCCTGGTGGTGCTGGTGGTGTTGCTGTTCCTGCGCAATATACGCGCCGCCCTGATTCCCGCCATCGCCGTGCCCGCATCGCTCATCACCACCTTCAGCCTGATGTTGTGGTTCGGCTATACCCTGAATACGATTTCGTTGATGGCCCTGATCGTGGCCACCGGTTTCGTGGTCGACGATGCCATCGTGGTGCTCGAGAACATCATGCGCCATATCGAAAAAGGCATGCCGCCTTTGCGCGCCGCGATCCGTGGCGTGCGCGAAGTGGGCTTCACCGTCCTGGCCATGAGCCTGTCCCTGGTGGCCGTGTTCATTCCCATGCTGCTCATGGGCGGACTGGTGGGCCGCCTGTTCCGGGAGTTCGCCGTTACGCTGTCGGTGTCCATACTGGTGTCCCTGGTGATTTCCGTCACCTTGACGCCCATGATGTGCGCGCGGATTCTAAAGGCGGGCCCGGGCCGCCGGCCGCGACGGGCGGGCATGCTGACACGGGCCTTCAAGGCCATGGGGGAATTTTTTTGCCGCCGGGCCGCCCCAAGGCAAAAAGCGCCCCCTTGGGGGGCAGCAAGCCGAAGGCGCAGCGTGGGGGCATTTTTTTGCCGCCGGGCCGCCCCAAGGCAAAAAGCGCCCCCTTGGAGGGCAGCAAGCCGAAGGCGCAGCGTGGGGGCCTTTTTCTGGCGCGGCTACAAGCGCTCTCTGGGATGGGCGCTGGCGCATGGCCGCTTCATGATGCTGCTGCTCGCGGCAACCATAGGGCTCAATTTCTATTTGTACGCGGTCGTTCCCAAGGGATTTTTTCCGCAGCAGGATACCGGACAGTTGCTGGGTTTCTTCCGCGTCGATCAGGGCACGTCTTTTCATGCCATGAGGCCCAAGCTGGACGGGTTCAGAAAAACGCTGATGCAGGATCCCGCCATAGAAAGCGTCACGGGCTTTGTCGGGGGGCGGGGCGGCAGCAACTCCAGCTTCATGATGATACAGCTCAAGCCGCTTGCCGAACGCAATGCCAGCGCCACCCAGATCGTGAACCGCCTGCGCGGCAAGTTCCAGGGCGTGCCGGGCGCGCGGCTTACGCTGGTGCCGCAGCAGGACATCTTTGTAGGGGGGCGCCAGAGCAGCGGCGCATCCTACGATTATTCGCTGATGGGCAGCGAGCTGGCGCTGCTCAAGGAATGGCTGCCGAAAGTACAGAGGGCCATGGCCGGCCTGCCCGAACTGGTCGATGTGGACACCGACGTCGAGGACAAGGGGCGGCGCGTGGAGCTGGTCATCGACCGCGATGCGGCCACGCGGCTGGGGGTCAACATGTCCCTGATCGCCTCCACCTTGAACAACTCTTTCAGCCAGCGTCAGGTCTCGGTCATTTACGGTCCGCTGAATCAGTACCATGTCGTCATGGGCGTGGACGAGCGCTATGCCCAGGATGCCGAATCGTTGAAGCAGGTGCAGGTGGTTACGGCCGATGGCAATCGCGTGCCCTTGTCGGCCTTTACGCGCTTCGAGGTGGGCAGCGCGCCGCTGAGCGTCAATCACGAAGGCCTGTTCGCGGCGGAATCGATTTCATTCAGCCTGGCGCCGGGCGTGACGCTGGAGCAGGCCACGCGCTCCATCGAGGATGCCGTCGCGCGTACCGGCCTGCCCACCCAGCAGATACAGGCGGGGTTCCAGGGCACGGCGCAGGCCTTGCAGGAATCCATGGCGCAGCAGCCCTGGCTGATATTGGCGGCCTTGCTGACCATGTATATCGTCCTTGGCATTTTGTATGAAAGCTATGTGCATCCCATCACCATTCTTTCAACCCTTCCCTCGGCGGGCATCGGCGCCTTGCTGGCCTTGCTGATGCTGGGCGAGGAGTTCTCCCTGATCGCCCTGATCGGCGTATTCCTGCTGATAGGCATCGTCAAGAAGAATGCCATCATGATGGTCGACTTTGCCCTGCTGGCGGAAAGGCGCGACGGCCTGTCGTCGCGCGAAGCGATCTATCAGGCCTGCCTGGTTCGTTTCCGGCCCATCATGATGACCACCATTTCGGCCCTGTTCGGCGCGCTGCCTCTGGTGCTGGCCACGGGCGCGGGCGTGGAGATGCGCCGTCCGCTGGGACTGACCATCGTGGGGGGGCTGATACTCAGTCAGATACTCACCTTGTATACGACGCCGGTGGTGTATCTGTACCTGGACCGCTTCCGTCTTTGGGCCAAACGCAGGCGCGGCGCGTCCGCGGCGGCACCGGCATGATAGGGTCCTGGCAGGATGGTTCGTTTTTTATGGATATGGAACGTATGGATAGTCTCGTTGTACTGAACAGGATGAGCCGGCCCGCGCTGAGATGTCTGGCCGTCGCCGGGATGGCGCTGGCCTTGGGCGCCTGCGCCGTGGGACCGGACTATCAGCGGCCGTCCGTCGACACTGGCCTGGCTTATAAGGAGGCATTGGCTGGTGGCGCCGACAGGGCGGCCAACCGGGGCTGGGTGCCGGCTCAACCGGGTGATGCCGTACTGCGGGGCGACTGGTGGCAGATGTACGGCGATGCGGTGCTGACGGGTCTGATGGAATCTTTGCAGGAAGGCAACCTGGACATCGTCCAGGCCGAAGCCCAGTACCGCCAGGCGCAGGCGCTGCTTCAGTCCAGCCGTTCAGGCTTTTTCCCGACGCTGGGCGCATCGGCATCGGCCACGCGTTCGGGCAGCGGCAGCAACGGCGGCACCGGTTCGTTTTCCGGCAGCGGCGACAGCACCGGCAATCAGTACACGCTAAGCGGAAATGTAAGTTGGGAACCGGACCTGTGGGGCAAGGTGCGCCGCGCAGTGGAATCCAGCAGCGCGGGTTTGCAGGCCAGTGCGGCCGATGTCGCGGCAACCCGCTTGAGCATGCAGTCCACTCTGGCGCAAACCTACTTCAGGCTGCGGATCATGGACGCCGAAAAGCGCTTGTTGCAGCAGACCGTGGCGGCTTACGAGCGATCGCTGGCCATGACGCAGAACCGCTATGACGCGGGAGTGGCGGCGCAGGCGGATGTCGAAGTATCGCGTACGCAACTGGAGAACGGCCGCACGCAGCTGCTGGCCCTGGATTGGCAAAGGGCGCAGCTGGAGCATGCCATCGCCGTGCTGCTTGGAAGAGCCCCATCCGCATTCACGCTCGAAGCCGTGACGGCGCTGGCATCGGTACCCGCTATTCCTGTTGGCCTGCCGTCTCAATTGCTGCAAAGGCGGCCCGACATCGCGGCGGCGGAGCGGCGCACGGCCGAAGCCAATGCGCGCATCGGCGTGGCGCAGGCGGCCTGGTTCCCGGATCTGACGCTCAGCGCGCAAGCCGGCTATCGCAGCGGCCAATGGGCACAGTGGCTGACCGCGCCCGCCAGCTTCTGGTCGCTGGGCCCGGCGCTGGCGCTGACCATCTTCGATGGCGGCGCGCGCGAGGCGCAGGTGAAGGAAGCGCGCGCCGGCTACGACGCGCAAGCCGCTTCCTACCGCCAGACCGTGCTGACCGCCCTGCGCGAGGTGGAAGACTATCTGGTGCAATTGCGCGTATTGGGCCAGGAGCAGGCAACGCAGGGCCGTGCCCTGGCGTCCGCCAGGGAATCCCTGCGCCTGACGCAGAACCAGTACGAAGCGGGACTGATCGATTACCTGAGCGTGGTGCAGGTGGAAACCACCGCGCTGAGCACGGAGCGGGCCGCCCTGTCGCTGGCGTCCGATCGCCTGGTGGCCAGCGTGCAATTGATTGCGGCCCTGGGCGGCGGCTGGGATGCCGCCGCTTTGCCGGAACCCTGATGTCCAGGCGGCCGCGGCCTACGCGGTTTCCTGTGGGAAGGGCGGCCGGCCCGCTTCAATCCTGATCGATCAGTTGGCGCATGCCCGCGATGCCGTGCGCGCCATGCCGCCTGGCTTCGGCCTGCGTGGCGGGCGATTGCCCGCCGATGGCGAAGACCGGCAAGCCGGCCTGGGCGGCCAGCAAGGCAAACCTATCCCACCCCATGCCCGGCTGGCCGGGATGCGAGGGCGTGTCCAGCACATGACCCAGTAAGGCGAAGTCGGCGCCCAGCGCGCCCGCCGCCGCCAGATCGGCGGCATCGTGCGCCGACACTCCGATCAGGCCGGGGACCTTGGCCCGGATTTCGTTCGTCGCCGGAGCGGTGTGTTCGCCGGCGTTCCGCGATGCATGGTTTTCACCGCCGCCCGTCAAAGGCGGCACGCGGTCAAGCAGGGCACGGGCATCCGCCGCCCGGAAATGCACGCCGTCGGCCAGCGCCCACCAGCTTTCGGGGTGGCCGCTGTTGACCAGGCAGCGGGCGCCGGCATCATGGCATATTTGCACGATCCGCTTGAATGCGGCATAGGCGTCGGGCTTCGATACGGCCATCCAGGCGGATTCGCGGAACTGCACCAGCCTGACGCCTTTTTGCAGGGCCAGCGCCAGCTTTTCCAGATAAGGCTCAAGCCTGTCCTGGCTGCCGATAGATGTGATCAGGTATTGCTCCGGCAGTCGAAGCCAGCGCAGGGGCGGCTCGGTGGCCGGCAGCAAGGGGCCGACCGGCAGCTCGGCCTGCGGGTCGACCCAGGCCAGTTCCTGGTTCTCCAGGCCGGCGGGCGTGCCCGTCCAGCCATAGACCCGGCAAAACGCCAGCTGCACGATATTCTTGGGATATTCGTGGGTATAGGTCACCCAGGGCGAGGCATCGGTAATCTGGATGCCAAGCTCTTCCTGCAGCTCGCGGGCCAGTGCTTCCAGAGTGGATTCGCCCGCCTCGATCTTGCCTCCGGGCAATTCCCACCACCCCGCCCAAGGCTTGTCGCTGGGCCGCTGGGCCAACAGCAACTGGCCGTCGGGCCGCAGGATCAGGCCTGCCGCCACCTTGATGAAAGGCTTGTCCGCGGAGGCGGGGGCGGCAGGCGCCTCTGGAATGTTTTCAGACATGCCTTGCCGCCCAGTCGCGCGCGAACTGGCGTGCCACCCGCCCCGAGCGCGAGCCGCGTTCAAGCGCCCATTGCAGCGCTTCCGTGCGCGAGGCCTCGATATCCGCCTGCGAACAGCCATGCTCGGCCAGCCAGTAATTCACGATATCCAGGTAGTCGTCCTGCTTGAAGGGGTAGAACGACAGCCACAGGCCGAAGCGCTCCGACAGGGAAATCTTTTCCTCCACGGTCTCGCCGGGATGGATCTCGCCGTCGGATTGGTGCTTGGCACTTAGATTTTCGCTCATGTATTCCGGCATCAGATGCCGGCGGTTCGACGTGGCGTAGATGAGGACATTGTCGCCGGAAGCGCTGACCGAGCCATCCAGCACCGACTTCAAGGCCTTGTAGCCGGGTTCGCCTTCCTCGAAGGACAGATCGTCGCAGAAAATGATGAAGCGTTCGGGCCGCCCGCTGACCAGATCGACGATGTCGCCCAGATCGCCCATGTCGGCCTTGTCGACCTCGATAAGGCGCAGGCCCTGGTCCCCATAAGCGGCCAGCATGGCCTTGACCAGGGAGCTCTTCCCGGTTCCGCGTGCGCCCGTCATCAATACGTTGTTGGCCGGCTTCTTGTGCAGGAAGTGCTGCGTGTTGCGGTCGATGATGGACTTCTGCCGCTCTATGTGCTGAAGATCCCGCATATCGATGCTGGAAACGTTCTGGACCGCATCCAGCCATCCCCGCGCGCCCCGTTTGCGCCAGCGGAAGGCATGCGCCGTCCAGTCGATGTCGGGTGGGGCGGGGGGCAGCCACGCTTCCAACTGCGCCAGAACACGTTCGGCGCGGCCAATCAGCGTACTCAAGTCGTTGGCAGTCACAAAAATCTCCAGGAACAAATCGCGGGAAAAACCCACATTATCGCCAATTTACCGAAGGCCGGCCGCCGGAGGGTCACGTATAATCCTAGCCTTGATCCGAAAGATCGTGTCGATACTAACTTTGAACCCGGACCACGCTTTGAATCTCCCCGAGTTAATTGCCCCCATTGAAGACGATATGAAGGCAGTCGATGCGGTAATACGCGCGCGCCTCGATTCAGACGTCGTCCTGATCCGTACCATAGGCGACTACATAGTGGGGGCGGGCGGAAAGCGGATGCGGCCCGCCATGGTGCTGATGGTGGCCAATGCCCTGGGCTACTCGGGAAGCAAGCATCATCTTCTGGCCGCCGTGGTCGAGTTCATACACACCGCCACCTTGCTGCACGACGACGTCGTCGATGAGTCCGACCTGCGGCGCGGCCGCAGCACGGCCAATGCCGTGTTCGGCAATGCGGCCAGCGTGCTCGTGGGGGATTATCTGTATTCGCGCTCGTTCGAGATGATGGTCGAATCGGACTCCATGCCCGCCATGTCCGTCCTGTCGGCCGCCACCACGGTCATTGCCGAGGGCGAAGTGCTGCAACTGCTCAACGTCCACGATCCCGACGTTTCGCTGGACCGCTATCTGCAGGTGGTGCGCTACAAGACCGCCAAGCTGTTCGAGGCGGCCGCCCAGGTGGGCGCCATCGTGGGCGGCGCCACGCCGGAACAGGAAGCGGCCGCCGCCGCGTACGGCCGGCATATCGGCACGGCCTTCCAGTTGATCGACGATGTCCTGGACTACAGCGGCGACGCCGACGCGCTGGGCAAGAACGTGGGTGACGACTTGCGCGAAGGCAAGCCGACCATGCCGCTCATCCGTGTAATGGAAGTGGGCAGCGCCGAACAGAAAAAACTGATCCAGGACGCCATACGCACCGGCGACGCCGACTTCGCCGCCGTGGCGCGCGCCATACAGGACACCAAGGCGCTGGACTACACCCGCCAGGCGGCCACCGCCGAGGCCGGACTGGCCCGGGAAGCCCTGGCCGGCTTCCCCGTTTCCGTTCATCGCGATTCTTTGTTAGAATTTTGTTCTTTCGCGGTAGAACGCGATAGGTAGTAGGTAGTCAATCCCGTTGTTGCCGGTTTTTTGTTGTTTGAAGTCCGGCGGCAAGCTTCACGAGTAATCGGGGCGTAGCTCAGCCTGGTAGAGTACTGCGTTCGGGACGCAGGAGTCGCATGTTCGAATCATGTCGCCCCGACCAATTTTTCACAAAAAAACCATTTTAATCAATGGGTTGAACGCACGGCGCAAGTCGTGCGTTTTTGCGTTAGGGTCTGTATCGTCTCTACTGGCTCAAGCTCACATTTCTCGCAGCGTTGAACTTGCAACTGTCACTCTAGTTTGAGCGTGAACGTATCGTCTGCCAGCTGTTTACGCATCTGCGCCAAGTCTTTGAGCGGCGAGCTTTGAATCGTCGTGGATATCTGCTCCAACACGATATGCAAACCTTCGGTGTCGCCTTTGTCCAGGGCTTTATCCATGGCGCTGATTTGTGCTTGTAAGCCAAGCTTTCGTAATTCGAACGTATCGGTAAGTGCGCGTTCAATGATCTGACGTTGCGAGCGAATTTGCTCAAGCGCAACACTGCTTTGCGCCTGGATCGCGGCGCGCTTGGTGCGCTCTTGCTCCCGCAATTTTTGGTAGTCAGCATAGACCTGGTGCAGACTGTTCAAACTATCGATCACGGTCATGGGGGATCCGGTTGGCCCTGGGCGGCCCTGATCGATGATAGTTCTAGCAATGGTATTCACAGTTGATTGGCCTTTCTTGCTCATAGCGACTCCAGCAGGTCTTTGACTTGAGTGACGGCCAGGGCACCGTTAGCGGATAGCCTCCCATCATCATCCAGAATTACGGCTTTCGCTGTCCGATACAGCGTCGAGCCCAATGCGATAAGCAAGTGAAAGCTCTCACGATCCTTCTCCGTTAGTGCGGCATATGGGACCGGCACCGGCCCTGCCGTATTGGCGATTACATTCGGTTCGACAGACTGGCTTTCTCGCCTGATTCGACCGATCATTCGTGAGACACGGTCGGCCGTCTGCTGGAAGCGTTCATCCAGGGTTTCCAATACCCAGGCGAACTCTTTTGTTCGCTGTTCGATGCCATCGAGCGCGACACTTAGGTCTCGAATCTGTTCGACGGCGTTTTGCAGGCTCGCCTTGTATTCTTCTGCCTTCGTCAACGCTTTTTCGGAATGCCCAGCCGCCAGATAACCCAAGACCATTAACACCGGTCCGGCAACGACTCCGCCTAACACCACGGTGCCGCCGGCCATGCCGAGCCCGCCTGACGCTAGCGAGCCGCCTCCTAGCCAGGCCATAGTGGCGTTGCTGGCCGCAGCACCGGATAGGCTCGAGATCGCAGTGCCGGTGGACGCCGCGCCAAGGGCCGTCACTGTATTGCCAACACCCAAACCCACCATGGCGCCGGCAGACAGGCTTTGCGCCCCATGCTTAGCGAACTCGGTGGCACCATAGCTCATATCATGCAAGGCTTCAGGCGCAATGGTTTCGACAGGAAGCGTGTAATTGGCTACGTCAATGGTCTTGATGTCGCTGGTTGCGATTTGGTCGACCAAGTGGGCGAATCGGGCGATGCTCTTGCTTGCGATCTGCAATCGCAAGCAACCCAGGCGCGTCAATGTATCAAAGACCTCTTCCCGTCGGGCTTCAAGCGCTTTGGCCGCTACTGCCCATTCCCCTTGTGCGAGTTTGGCAATGTCGTTTGCCGAGGTGAAGTTCTTTTTTGCGTCGTGAGCCTGGAGTAAACCAGCGACCGCTGATGCCAAGGCGCTTGCGCCCAATACAACAGGGACTAAGGGAAGGACCATAAAATTGTTCTCCTGCAGGACTTCGGTCGCCGGTTTGGGTTACAACGCAGCCCCAAGTTGGGTGATTTCGCTGAAGTTAGACGCCAAAAACAAGAGCAGGCCGATCATAAAGCCCACTAGAGTTCCGCTTACACGGATGCGTTGCAGATCAGGCCCTATGCTCAGCTCGATTTGGTGCGACATATCTTGCCCGTCCCACTTGCGAACTGTATCTCCGATGTGGCGGGTCAGGAAATCGGCAAAGTGGGGCGCCGCGTCTTGGGCCAGCGATTCCATGTGATCGTTAAGCGAGTCGCGCAACTCGACATCGTTCGCAAGCTTCTCTCCAAACCACTGAGCCATCTTTTCGGCATGTTGCTGTATTTGCGATTGTCCCTGTTCGAGATCTTGCGACAGCCATTCACGCAGCGATGTCCATAGGTCACGGCCATAATTAGCCAATTCCGGATTGTTTTGGATATAAGACTTGATCTCTTCGCCCTTTGCGCGAAGCGTGTTGTCTGTCTTAAGTGAGAGTGCCAGTTTGGTCAACGCACGATCAAAGGCATCCCGCAACTCGTGTTTTGGATTATTTGCGACCTCCTGCAGAAATTGCTCGAGAGATTGGCCGGCCACTTCGGCAGCCTTATCGCCCAGCCACTCGGTGGGCAACACCATCTGTGCGATGCTGTGCTCTGCTTTGAGCCAATCAACAACACGCTTGGCAATTTGCTGGCGTACCATTGGCTGCCGAGCCAAATCGATGATACGCTCTATCGCCGAATCAAGCAGCTGCTGGTGCCGTCCTCCGTGCGTTAGCATTTGCAGCACTGATCCCATCGATTGAGACAGATCCATCTTACCCAGCGCGGTGCGCACTGCGTCACCGATGAACGCTTGGATACGACGGTCGTCGACCAAATCGAGCCAACCGCTAACCAAGTTTGTTGTATGCCGGCTCAGACGCCGTGTATTTTGCGAATCGTTGAGCCAACTGGTGAAGCGCTGTGCGGGGTCGCTGCTGCGTATCAACTCTGCGAGCGCATCTGGCCGTAAGAATTTCTCGCGAACGAATTCCGCCAAGTTATCGGCAATACGATCCTTGCTGCGCGGAATAATGGCCGTATGAGGGATAGGCAAGCCCAAAGGACGGCGAAACAGAGCGACTACAGCAAACCAGTCTGCTAAGCCGCCGACCATGGCTGCTTCGGCACCCGCTTTGATCAGTCGAACCCAGAATGTTGGTGGCAAAAAGATGGTGGTGATGAATATCAATAAGGCTAAAACCAGTATGCTCAGCGCAAAGTTCTGTTTGCGACGCAACTCGTACTGTTTTTCTATCATTAAAGTGAATCCAGCGGCTAAGGCTTCTACGTTCTAAAAGAAGCGCTGAGAATTAAACGGCAAATATTAGCAATATATTGCTACAGATGAAAGTCGTGCCATTGGTGTTGCTGCGGATTGGTGGGCCACTGCGTCGTTCAAGGCAGAATTGCGTGTCAAAGCTGGGTATAGGCGTCCTTATGGATGCTTATCCCGTCTTTCCAAGCACACTAGTCACACTTTCCAGCCAAGACGGGGAGCGAAGCGTCAGCTCGGCGGTGCATCGAGGGCATGTACGGCTAATCATTAGTACATCGCTGGTAGGGCGATACGTTTGCTTCCATCCGCAGTGCGTGCATTCCTGGGTGAACGGTTTTGGAGGAATTGGCATATCTACACTTCATTGCCGAGTGGGTGGTTCAGTAAACCGTGTGCATTGCGCAAAGCCTGTAGGTCGGAGGTCAAGGAAGCGGCCATAAAAAATTCCTGGGTTGTGTAATGGACAAGACGTATCTTGCAATATGCATGCGTCAGTTGGTGACGCATGTGTGCATTCCTATAGCAGTCGACCATCTAAAGCCGCAATATTTCGTTGTAGTATCTGTGCGTTGAACCGATCCTCTACGGAGCAAGACTAATTATGGCGGAGTTGTTTCCACAATAAAAAGCCAGCAACAGCAAGCGGGTGGGCGCTTTCGCGAGGCGGATACGCTGGAGCGTCTGGCCAATTCGCTACTTGACGCTTACGCGCTGTTTCATCGCATCGACTGGGCCGTGTCCCGCGAGCAAACCGATCTGCATGGCGAGGTCGATATTATCGTCATGAATCAGGCCGGTGATTTGTTGCTGCTTGAGGTTAAGGCTGGGGTGTCGAGTTCCGTAGTACTGGGATTTATAAGCAATACAGTAACGGCAAACGACAGGTCGATAGGCAGGTCAAGTTTCAGTACTCGTGTATTAGAGCGCGACTTCAACAGGCGAATCTGCATGTGGAAGTAAAGAACTGTCTTGTGCTGCCAGATTGCCGGATAGGTGATCGAAAAATCGTCGGTATGCCGCGTGACCGAATCGTTGACGCAACACAATTCGATCAGTTGGGCACAGTTATACAGTCCGTGTTGCCGCCTGGTATTCCTGACGAAAAGGCAAGGCGGGTCAAAGCGTTTTTGCTTAACGAGCTTGATGTCATTACGGATTTTTCAGTTCTTAATGACCAGGTCCGAATCAGCAATAAGCGCCTTAGCGGAGGCTTGGCGACGTGGGTTCCGCGTATAAGTGTTCCCACTGGAACATTGGTGGTGTCGGCAACCGCAGGATCGGGGAAGACCTTGTTGGCCACGCAGCTGTTGCAGAACGCCGTCAACGAAGGGAAAAAAGCGCTGTATGTATGCTTTAACCGTAGCCTAGCCGACAGCATGCTTAAAATTGCACCTACCCAGAGCAATGTGGCAACGTTTCATGAACTAAGCATCCAGCATTTCGAGCGCCATATTGGCGATCTGGATTTTGGCCAGTCAGGTATTTTCAAGCAAGCAGAACAACACTACATCGACTACCTGAACACGGCCCAGCCACGATTCGACATACTGGTTATTGACGAGGCCCAGGACTTTAAGTTGGAGTGGGTTGGGGCTCTGACTGGGACGCTGAAGGATACGGGCATGTTGTACCTGCTGCAGGACCAAGAGCAGCGGTTATATGTTCGCCCGGCATTTGATTGTACGGATGCCGTCGTTGTGGAAAGCCATGAGAACTTCCGTAGCCCACGATCAGTGGTCCAGACGATCAACTTATTCGGTCTGACGAAAAAAAACATTCTGGCACGCAGCAGCTATTCCGGAGATCAGCCGGAAATCATCCGCTACGATAGTGAAAAATCACTTTTTACCCAGACATCTTCCGCCATTACGCGCTACCTTGAGAAAGGTTTCAAGCCAAACGAGATCGTTGTCTTGTCGTTGCGAGGGTTAGGTAGTTCGGTGTTGGCTAAACCAAACGTAGGCGAGCACGCGATGACCTACTTTACGGGCCAGTTTGATAAATGCCGCAATCCCGTCTGGACTGCCGGTGATATTGTTTTCGACAGTGTCTACCGATTTAAAGGACAGTCCGCGCCTGCCGTGATCGTCAGTGAAATCGGCTTTGAGGCGCTCGGCGACAGTGAGTGCAGAAAACTCTTTGTGGCCATGACCCGTGCAGAGATCGCATTGACGATGATTATGAGTGAGCGAGCGGAGAACCTATTGACGAACAGAATTAACAAGGGTCCGGCAGGTCAACTGTACTCATACTCGCCATTTTCAGCAGCCGCAACCATGCTTTCTTTGACGAGCTGCTTATAGCCAAGATATTTTTTTATGGACCATCTATCTTTGGCAAAGTCGATGTAGCGTTTTTCTTGGAGCTTGCTTAGCTCGTGATGGAGTTTGAGAAAATAATTCTTACTCCTGGTTTCTTTCGAAAATTCCCCTATTAAATTTTTAGCGTCTCTTGCCATCTTTCGGACTTGCTCAAGATCTGTTGGCGGCTCGCTAGTAGACCCTTTTACATATTTTGGTAGCTTCAGCTCTAAATTATCCTTGTTACCTTGAATATTCAGCCTCAGTTCAAGAAGTACAAAATTTCCCAAGCGACGCTTTTCAAACTTATCAATTTTTCGGTTGTTTTGCCCTTCCTGGTTTCTGTTTTCCAGAGCCCAAAGATGCTCTACCGACAAATAGTCAGCAGACTTTCCATCTTTTCGTGAAAGAAGAATCTTATCGATGGGGATCGTTTTATTGGGTTGAAGCTTAGCTTCATAATTCATCAGGAAATAGCGCAATCCACCCCATCTGTAAAAATCATCTGGACTTTCTGGCTCCAGCTGGAAAGAGCTGATAAAGCGTTCGTCAGCCGCATGCCAGAAAATAAATGCTACAAGATAATATTCAAGAGCGTCCTCTTGACTTTCAATCGACCGCTTTCCTAGCTTCTTGTCCTCCTCTGTAAGGCCTTCTAGGAGGCCATCGTGATAGTACCGAGAGGCGTACCAATATAGAGCGCCCTGTCCAGTATCGTTGCGGGCGGTTATATTACGCGCCATGTACACGCGAAAATTTAGAATTTCTAATAGGTTTAACAGATCTATTAAACGATCTTTGTTCGAATTCTTGATCGTCAAAGCCAAGAATAAAGGCATTATTGATGCCTGTTGTCCTTGTGCTCGAATTTGATCCAAAACCTCAGCTAATTTAGGATCAAGCCCTTCGTGCCACTGACCATAAAGACGCGCGTACCAAAGTGCTGCGGTGTTTAAAAAATGGACAAAAGCGGCGATCTTTTCGATGGCTGTTTTTTTCGATTTGTCATTCTTCATTGCTATGTCAATAGCCATCAGCCTCTTCAGCTCATCGTATCCATACTGGCTATCCGTCTTGTTCAGCTTGAAGTGGACCGCAACGCAATAACGTAGAAATGCCCCTTCCTCGGCGGGCGATGTTTTCTTGGCTGTGTTTAGGTGGCGTAAAATACCGGACCAATCAGCATCTATTGAGTTGCGCAGCGTTGTGGCAGATAATTTCACACAACAATAAATGAGGTAATTCTTGACTTTTTCTAGTTCGCTGAGCGGTTTACCTCGGTTATTAATTACCTCAAACATAATGCCGGTTTCGGCATCTTCTTTAGGCGTATAGACTAAGAAACCCAACTCGGCCTCAATGGTGTTGCGAATATCCGATACTGCTACGCTTTCCAAGCGCTCCGTCAACCATTTGCCTATTATCTTGCGTGATTCTAGCAATCGCTCATGGGCTTCCAGTCGGGCAGGGGTGCTGTTCGTGTTTCCATCCCCAAGTACCACTCGCTCAAAAAACAAGCGGGTATCCGAGTTCAAGTGTAAGACTGCTCGATCACTGCCAACGTCACCCCGCCGCAAATAGCGGGAATTAAACTCTGAGCGGTCCGCAGCCGGAAGGTGTTCACTTAACATCCGCATCAAGGTGACTAACGTGGTCAGCCTTTGTTGACCATCAACGACATGGAACTCTCCCTCGCTTACTCCTTCAGGACGGCTTAAAACCAATGTACCAGTGTAATGGCGGAGTGCAACCCCATCATTCATAAGATGGTCAATGTCTTTAAGTAATTCCTCTACCTGTTTTTTGTCCCAAGCGTACCCACGCTGATAATCCGGGATGGTAAATAATCGATTCTCAAAGATGGTAGGCAAGGTCAACAATTGAGCGCCAAAAGATTCAGTAGTCATCAGGTGAAATTTATGAAGTAGGGGGTGTTGGCCATTAATGGTTACGGAAGCCAATGAACGAGCGCATATCTCCGTCTGTTAGAAAAAATCCTAAACTTATCAATGCCGAAGACTGCTTCGAGCAGTCATCATCGACGATATAAGGTCCGTTTCAGCAATAGTTGTAACGGTGGTTTCGACTACTAATATTCGCTACACGAGTGACGTTATATTTCTATAGTTACCGATAAATTTTGTTTCATTTAGGACCGGGTTGAAGTGTAGCCCATAAATCTTATGCCGCGTCTGTTCAAAATTGGACAGCCCAGCTCTTCAGGGCTGGTTCAATCTTGTAGGCGGTTCTAGGAGATTTTAAAAAATTGTGGAGGTGTCATTAGCAGTCAAAAATCGGGTTGTTTCGTCTACCCTGTGTGTTAAGTTGCACTTCTACAATTGCCCTGCAATTCCAATCCTCACAACCCCACCGCCAACACATCTACCCACAACTGACCGTATAACCCTTCATCAAACCCCACCACCAACGTCCTTTCTATCACCGAGGGCGCTTCGCGATGAATGACATTCGTTACGGCTTTTAGGCTTGGAACAATAGCGCAGTCCGGTGACAAGGTAACCATCACGAGTACTCCCATTGCAGTTCTTATATCGTGCTGCAAGCATGCTTGAAGTGCTGCTGCCTGCGCTTCAGATGCGGTGGCGCTAGCCCAGGCGGTTCGGCCTGGAATCTTTAATACCGCTTTCAGCGAATCGACGCTCGGTGCGATGGTGAACGGCTGCTCGAATATCTGGCATATCTCGGCAGCAGCTATCTTGGGTATAGGCGAACTGGTGGCAATCAAGGTTTCATGGCCATCCTCGTTGACGCTGAACAGGCGTAGAAAAACCGACGGAGCTGATCGATACGGTTTGTTTGTTCGTACAACTGCTTTTTCTTTCATGGAACCTGATTCTCCTGCTATGCCTGGGGCATGAAGAATCTTATGTAGGCTGACGACGTTTTGTGTCGCGTTGAGTCAGGCCATGAAATATTAAAATGGTGTCAACTGACTGCATTCTAGAAAATAAGTAGTGCCGTTCTTATGCGACACAAAATGACGCTTAGATCCGGACAATGATCTCTGTTCTTACAGGAGATCAAGATGGGTCACTCGGAAAAATTTCTATATCAAAATGCGGTATTTGAAGAGCCTTCAGAAATTGTGCGTTTGTGGGCGTTGCGAGCCATAGTGGAACTGAATGGCCAGCGGGAATTCGTCATGCATACATGCTTTTCCAGTGACGCACTTGCCAACTATCTTGGTTTGGGGGCATGGATTGATAATGCTGATTGCGACTTCAATCGCAAGGCCATACGTCAGGAACTGCAACGCCTGCACCGCGCGGTAGAGGCCGACAAAAATTGCCAGGCACTACCTGTGCCTTTGCCTGAAAATATTCAGCGCCTGGCTACTCAATGCGGTTTGACGGACACGGAGTGCCGGCTCCTGGAATTTGTGATTCTGATGCATAACGAGCGCTTGCTTGGCGAGGCCGTTGACTCACTGGGCCGCGTTACGACGCGAAGCCTCTCTTTGATCCTGTCGGCATTACTAAAGTTGCCGCTGCGGGCGGTTAAAGATGCCTTGTGCAGTACAGGTACATTAAGGCAATCGGGATTGGTCAATATTGATCATGGGTCCTTGGATCTGACCGGTAAGCTGGAAATTATTTCTGACGGGTTTGCCGAGCGGATGTGTGCCAGCGCAACAGATCCGATGGCGCTTTTTCGCGATATGGTTATACCCGCGCCGCCGGCCGAGCTGGGTCTTGATGACTATACGCATATAGCGCCTTCGCTGGCGGTGTTGCTGCCATACTTGCGGCATGCGCTTGAAACGCGCAAGAAAGGAGTGAACGTGTTGGTATATGGCGTCCCGGGTACAGGGAAAAGCCAACTGACCAGGACGTTGGCGCATGCACTTGATTGTCCGCTTTTTCAGGTGACTAGCGAAAACGAGGATGGCGAGCCGATCAACGGTGAGCGCCGTTTGCGCGCCTATCGGGTTACGCAGAACTTCTTTGAACAGCAGCCGACAATGGTTGTGTTTGATGAAGCAGAAGATGTTTTTTGCGATGGCGACTATAAACTGGACCGAAGAAGCACGGCGCAAAGCCGCAAGGCGTGGATGAATCGCACTCTTGAAAGCAATCCGGTTCCCACGCTGTGGATATCCAACAGCATAGGTTGGCTTGACCCGGCCTATACACGCCGGTTCGATATGGTGCTGGAGCTGCCAATTCCACCTAAGGCGCAGCGTGAACGGATAATCCATCGGGCTGGGGGCGGTTTTCTGGATATGCCCATGGTTCGGCGCCTGGCAGAGGCAGAGCGACTGGCGCCTGCCGTAGTGGCGCGCGCGGTCGAGGTGTTACGCCCGATTCAAGCGCAGTTGAGTAAGCAAACGGTTGATGGGGCTGTAGAGCTGCTGATCAACGCCGTGCTAGAGGTGCAGGGGCATGCAAACATTCCGGCCAGGAACGATCCGAACAGCCTGCCCGAACCCTATGATCCGGCATTCATTCGTGCCGATGTGGACCTGGCCCGAGTCAGCGAAGGGTTGATGCGTAATGGGGCCGGGCGCTTGTGCCTGTACGGCCCAGCGGGTACAGGCAAGTCCGCTTACGGGCGTTGGTTAGCCGATCAACTTGGCAAGCCGTTGCTGGTGAAGCGCGGGTCGGACTTGATTTCGATGTGGCCGGGCGAGACCAAGACAAACATTGCTGAAGCCTTTAAACAGGCTGTCCGCGAAAATGCTGTGCTGTTGATTGATGAGGTAGACAGTTTTCTTCAAGAGAGGCGTGGTGCGCAACGCAGCTGGGGAATCACGGGCGTGAATGAAATGCTGACGCAAATGGAATCTTTCGATGGTGTATTTGTGGTGACCACCAAATTAATGGGCCACCTGGATCAAGCTGCATTGCGGCGCTTTGATCTGAAGGTCAGGTTCGGCTTTCTGTGCGATGAGCAAGCGTGGGCCCTATTTCTCAGATACTGCGACGCGCTGGGCATTGCAGAGGCGGGTGCCGCAGTTAGGCGCAAATTGGGTTATCTGGACAAGCTGACGCCGGGTGATTTTGCAGCGGTTGCCCGTCAGCACCGATTCCGGCCTTTGACGACGGCAGAGATGATGCTAGCGGCGTTGCGGGCCGAGTGTGAACTTAAAGAGGGTGGATCGGGGCAGATAGGGTTTCTGTAAAACAGCTTAGCGAGAGATCAGCATGGCAACAGAGTATGAATTTATCAAAGCGGCGCAACTGCTCAGCCATGCCGATGGCTTGATCATTGCGGCCGGGGCTGGCATGGGCGTCGATTCTGGGTTGCCCGACTTCAGGGGCAATACCGGTTTCTGGCAACATTACCCCGCGCTAAGAAAGTCGGGTATCGACTTTCAGAACATGGCGTCGCCGTCACATTTCTGGTCGTCGCCACGCCTGGCGTGGGGTTTCTATGGCCACAGGCTGACGATGTATCGCCAAACACAACCTCACGGAGGTTTCCAGATTCTGAAAGACATCGCATCCAGGTTGCCCCATAACGCCTTCGTCTATACCAGCAATGTCGATGGGCAGTTCCAGAAGGCCGGATTTGCCGAAGATCGGATTCACGAGTGTCATGGTTCGCTTCATCACTTGCAGTGCATTGATGCCTGTCGCCGGCAGATATGGTCTTCACAGGTGTTTGCCCCGGTGGTGGATAACGACAGCTGTTGGCTTATGAATGATCTGCCAGTGTGCCCCGTATGCGGCCTGATTGCGCGGCCTAATGTGTTGATGTTCAGCGATGTGGGCTGGGTGTCCCGTCGCACAGACGAGCAGCGCGACAAGCTGCATACTTGGCTAAGGAAGGTCTCCACGCCGGTGGTGATTGAATTGGGTGCCGGCACAGCTATTGACACAGTAAGACGGTTCTCCGAGCGGCAACGTGGTCCGCTAATACGCATCAATGTGCACGAAGCGCAAATGCAACCCTCTTCACAGCACGTGTCCTTGCCGATGGGAGCCTTACAAGCGATGACAGGTATTCGTAGGGCTTTAGTTGACCTGTCATTCTTCTAAGTTATCATGTAACTTAATTTAACAAACAGTAGAGCTCTCCAAAGTACAGCATGGCAATACGTCCAAATAATCTCAACACGGTCAAACTGACGTTAGAGATCCTGAAGCGCATTCCGCGAAACAGAACGATCTCTGCATCAGAACTGCATGAGCAGTTGACGGCGGCTGGTATTGATCGCAGTCGACGCACCATAGAACGTCAGCTGGAGTTGCTAATCGACCAATTTGATATTGAGTGCGATAGCCGAAGTAAACCGTTTGGATATCGCTGGAAGCCGCAGTCCTCGGGCTTGTCGCTGCCCACGCTGAACGAACAAGAGTCCTTGCTGCTGGCGTTGGCGCAACACTACTTGCAGAACCTGTTGCCCGCGTCGGTCATGAAGTCGATGGATGGTTTTTTTCAGCAGGCGCGCATCAATCTTGACCCTTACACGAATACCAGGTTAGAAAGCGAATGGCTGGCCAAGGTACGCGTGGTCAATGAAAGTCAGCCATTGCTGCCGCCCGTGATAGACGCCGGTGTGTTCGAGGCGGTCAGTACCGCTTTGTATAAAAACTGCTGGCTGACGGTGGATTACGAAAATGCAGCAGGAAAGCGGTCCGAGCGCAATATCATGCCGCTGGGGCTGGCCCAGCAAGGGCCACGCTTATACCTGGTCTGTCGCTACGATGGGTTTGACAATGAACGCAGTCTGGCCATCAACCGGATTAAGCAGGCTACGGTGTCTGGCATTAACTTCAAGCGTCCGCCTGAATTCAGCCTGCGAAAATACGACGATGATGGGCGCTTTGGCTTCGGCGAAGGGCAGCGCATCACGCTGAGCTTCTGCATTACCAAGCCTGCCGGTCAACATTTGCTGGAATCCCGATTAGCAAGGGACCAAAAGGTCGTCGAGCACGATGATTATTACGCCATTACCGCAACGGTTATTGATTCTGGCCGGCTGACTTGGTGGCTGAACGGGTTTGGTGAGCAGGTCTGGGATGTGGCCAAGCAACTGTAAATGCGCAGGATAAGAAAATGGGGAAAGATGTTTTCTGGTTGTCGAAGTCCAGAATCATGTCCGGACGGCAATGTGCAAAACGGCTTTGGCTTGAAACGCATCGGCGGGAGCTGGCGGAAATCAGCAGCGCGACACAAATGGCCTTTGATAATGGGCATATGTTTGGTGAAGTAGCGCGTTCGCTGATTGGCGAAGGAGCATTAATCGAACACATTGACAACATTGGTTTAGCAATCAGTGAAACGACCAGCCTGTTGCGCTTAGAGCGCTTGCTGTTCGAACCCGCCTTCTCTTACCAGAACGTGCTATCTCGTGCTGACGGTTTGCAGCGAATGCGAGGCGGTTGGAGGTTGATAGAGGTCAAGGCATCCACCTCGATCAAGGACTATTACCTTGACGACTGCGCTGTGCAAACATGGGTTGCTAATGGTGCCGGCGTACCCATAAAAAAGGTAACGCTGGCGTTCGTCAATAATGAGTTTGTTTATCGTGGAAAAGGCAACTATCAGGGTTTGCTCAATCATGAAGACATTACCGCGTCAGTTTTTAAGCGTGTCCCTTTGGTGGAGCAATGGGTAAAGGGATTGCGCAAGATGCTTGCTGGCAAAGAGCCTTCAGTACGCGTTGGGAAACACTGCGGTACGCCTTATGCCTGTCCTTTCCAAGGTTATTGCCAGTCACGCGAACCCGCGCCGGCGGAGCATCCAGTCGGGATGTTGCCGCGTAGCAAGACCTTAGTCGAAAGCATGGAGTCCTCAGGGGTGAGCGATTTGCGTGATGTGCCGCCGGCTGAACTAAAGAGCGCCTTGTTCCGCAGAATCCAGCAAGCGCATATCAGTAATCGGCCTTACCTGGATTCCAGGGCGGGGCATAGCCTAAACGCACTAGGCTGGCCACGTTATTACGTAGATTTCGAAACCATTTTCTTCCCAGTTCCGATCTGGAAAGGTACGCGCCCGTATCAACAAGTGCCATTTCAATGGTCATGCCATCAAGAAACCAAAAGCGGCAAACTGTTCCATACGGCATTTCTGGATGGTAGCGGCCAGGCCCCAATGGAAGACTTCGCGGCTTCGTTAGTCAAGGCGGTTGGAAAGCGAGGCCCGGTGTTCGTCTACAACCAGGGGTTTGAAGCGAGTTGTATTAAAGGGCTAGCCAAGTTGTTACCTAAGATGCGAGCGCCATTGTTAGCCATAGTGCCGCGTTTGGTCGACCTACTGCCCATCACTCGAACCCATTACTACCATCCCGATATGCGAGGCTCGTTCTCGCTCAAGGCAGTACTGCCCACTGTGGCGCCTGATCTGGATTACGCAAGCCTCGAGGATGTTCAAGATGGTGGCATGGCCCAGCAGGCATGGCTAGAGATGGTGAGCGCTAATACGACGGAGCAGCGAAAGGTACAGTTGCGCCAAGGGCTGTTGGCTTACTGTGAACGCGATACGTTGGCGATGGTCAGGCTAGCGGAGTTTTTGCAAGGGAAATGAAGTAGTTTCGTTTTGATCTGCCTCACACCGTCTGATCAATTGAGCTTGCAGCAGCCGCTTGCGGGTAGGGGCCACCCTCAGAACTGCAAAAGAGAAGCTCCGCCATTCGGTAGACGATGCTCGAGCATCTGAGTAGTCTTGCCTTCGAGCACTAACACTAATTTCACGCGAACCAGCGTTTAAGGGTTTCTTTTGCTTTTGCCACATGTTCGTCCTTGATATTTGCTGCGGTTGCAGCCATGGCGGCAGCTAGCACTCCAAGATCATCTGCGTAGCCAACAACAGGTGTAACGTCAGGGAGTGCATCAATCGGTGAAATGAAATAGCCAAGTGCAGCAAAGATGGTTGCCTTCGCCCACGAAGGAGTGTCCGCGTCGAGTGCTGCGTAGTACATCTTGAGGGCGGGCTCTAGTACTTCTTCTCCTGCAGATTTTGCGTACGTTTTTACTTTATCCCAGAAACTGTCGTCGGAATAAGATGCGGTGAATTTGTCGTCGTTTGGCATATTGCCTATTCCCCAAGCTATGTGAGTTCTATTTTGTAATAGAACAAAATTATAAGACATATTTCTGGCCAGCTAAGACCTGTTGACTACACCGCCACGCGGCCAATCTTCTCCAAACAATATTAAGTATGTAGATATCTCCGACTGTTTGCTATGTCTGCCGTACCATCAGTACCCTAGAGTCTTGCTGGCACTGTACTAGCGGTACGTAATACTCCTCGGTGATCGAAAATGTTGAAGAAAGCATCGATAAAGCCGACACAGGGGAGCGGGGACTCACTAAGGAGGAGCCAACTGAGTCTCAGTCGGAACGTTGCGAATCTGCATCTGGAATGGGGTGCCAATGTATCGGTGGGATATCGCGGTGCACGCTCGGCCACTTGTGGATTGGACGGCAGCTCCATTACGACCTTGGGCGATACGGGGTTTAGTCCGACAGAAGTATTGGCGTCCTTTGGACTTGTTGAACGCCTCCACTAGATTGTCCGAGCTATATAACGGGCTTTCCAATATCGCACAATACATACAGCGTCGTAGATGATCTAAAGCGGAGTAGCCGGCGATATGCTGATGCGAGGTAACCATGATCCCATCCGCTAGTGATGCGTCTTTTTTTGACCACTGATGTATTCTTGCGCAGGTGACCGAAATAACAAATATGGATTGATAGCGCAAGGTGATGCCATGTTGACGTTCAAACAGATCGAGGCGCTCTATTGGGTGGTGGAGCTGGGCGGGTTCGCCAAGGCCGCCGACAAGCTCAATACGACACAGTCGGCGATTACGAAGCGGATCAAAGAACTGGAAGCCGACTTCGATATCCAGGTGTTTGACCGCTCCTCGAAGAAGGCGGTGATCACCCAGAAGGGCCGTGAAATCTTCGAGATGGCGGACAGCCTGCTGTCGCTGCGCGATGTGATGCTGATCCGGCTGAAGGGCCATCACACATTCTCGGGGACGCTTCGGCTGGGAATCACCGAGATCACCGCCATGACCTGGCTGCCCGACCTGATGCGCGAGTTGAAGATATTCTTCCCGCAACTGACGGTGACGCCCATCATCGGCATGGCGGCGGAACTGCATAAGAACCTGCTTGAGGCGCGCCTAGACATGGCTTTCCTGCATGGCGACCTGCGCGGCCCCTTGCTGGAGGCCGAGCCGCTGGGGGTGTTGAAATTCGCCTGGATGGGCAGCCCCGAACTCATTTCAGGCGACAAGATATACACGCCCGAGGAAATTTCAAAGATGTTCCTGATTCGCCAGGACCAGGAGTCGGGGCTTAACGGTATTTACGATGAATGGCTTAAGCCCCACAGCGCGGAGCAGAACCTTTTTACGATCAACAGCCTGCTGGCGATGGCGGGTTTGACGGTTGCCGGTTTCGGCGTGTCGTGCCTGCCGGTGGATTACTTCTACAGCCTGGTGCAGCAACGAAAGCTGATCGTCGCCCAGACCACCAAGCCCACGCCCCAGTCACAGTACTGCTCGATGTACTTGAAGAACATGAACAGCGCGCTATACCAGGAGATCGCGGAACTGGCGCGGCAGTGCTGCAATTTTGCGGTGCCTTACGGCACGGCGGTCGGTTCATGATCAGTGCCTGATGTCGGACAGGAATTTGCGTGCCCGATCGGAGGCCGGCTGCGTGAAGAACTGCTCGGGCTGCGCTGTTTCGACGATCTTGCCGGCGTCCATGAACCATACGACATCGGCGACATCCCGGGCGAAGTTCATTTCGTGCGTCACGCAAACCATGGTCATGCCCTCTTTGGCCAGGGATTTCATCACCAGCAGCACTTCGTTCACCATTTCCGGGTCGAGCGCACTGGTGGGCTCGTCGAAGAGCATGATCCGGGGCCGCATGGCCAGGGCCCGTGCGATCGCGACACGTTGCTGCTGGCCGCCGGAAAGCTGCCCGGGAAACGCGCCGGCCTTGTGAGACAAGCCCACCCGTTCCAGCAGCGTCGCCGCCGACTCTTGCGCTTGCTTCTTGTTCATTCGTCCAAGCATGACCGGCGCCATCATCAGGTTGTCCAGGACGCTCATGTGGGGAAACAGGTTGAACTGCTGAAATACAAAGCCGATATGGCTGCGCAGTTCATCAATCGAACGGCAGGTGTGGACGGGTGTGTCATCCACGTAGATCTCGCCTTTCTGAATGGGCTCGAGACGGTTCACGGTGCGGATCAGGGTTGATTTGCCGGAGCCGGAGGGCCCGCACACAACGATGACTTCCCCTTGCCTGACTTGCGCGTTGATGTCGTCAAGGGCCAGGTAGTCGCCATACCACTTGCTTACGTTCTTGAATTGAATCATCTAGGTCACCTGAACAATCATTGTGCGTTTGATCTGGATGCGGTTTTCAACCAGTTTCACCAAGCCGCCGAGGATCAAATTGAGCGTGAAGTACGTGAGCGCCAACAGCCCGAATACTTCGAACGGCTTGGTCAGCAGTATGTTGTTGACTTGCGCGGCGGCGAATGTCAGTTCATGGACGCTGATCACAAATCCCAACGAGGTTTCCTTCACTGTCGAAATGAATTGGCTTAGCATGCTGGGCAGCGTGTTGTACAAGGCTTGCGGCAGAATGACGCGCCGCATGGTCTGGGTATAGCTCAGGCCCAGCGATCGGCCGGCTTCGAGCTGGCCTGCGGGCAGGGCCTGGATGCCGCTGCGGATGATCTCGGCCAGGTAGGCGCTTTCATAGATCACCAGCGCTGCGATCATGGTCGTTGCGCCGCCCACCGGTCGATTGATGATGATGGGCACAAAAAAGTACGCCCAGAAAATGAACATCAGCAGCGGCAGGCCCCTGACGATGTAGACGATGGCGGTGCTGGGCCAGTAGAAAATACGAATGGTGCTGATTCGGCCCAGCGCGAGCAGGATGCCGAATGGGAATGCCAGTGCCAGGCTTATCAACGCCAGACCGACGGTCGCCACCAGGCCGCCCATCGCGCCGTTGGGGTACTGGCCCACCAGCAGGAGCAGCCAGTTGTCGGAAAGAATGTCCAGCATATCTTCTCTCCTCAACGTTTGGCCGCGGCAAGGCGATGTTTGGAAATGCAGGCTCCGCCCAACATCAACAGGAGGGACACAGCCAGGTAAAGCGCCGTGACGACGGTATAGACTTCAAAGGTCTTGAAGGTTGCCGATTCGATCTCGCGTCCCGCGCCGGTAAGCTCGATCAGGCCGATCGCCATGGCCAGGCTGGTGTTCTTGAAAAGCAGCAGTGTCTGATTGGTCAATGGCGGAATGGCAATGGTGAAGGCCTGCGGAAGAATGACTTTGCGCATAGAGCGCAGATAGCTCAGGCCCAACGAGCGTGACGCCTCCATTTGGCCATCCGGAATGGCTCGAATCGCACTGCGCAAGTCTTCGGCGACATAGGCGGCCGTTACCAGCCCAATGGCAATCATGGAAAACAGAAACTCGCCGCCCCACTGATTGACGGCGTCGTTCAGCGCCACGGGCAGCAGCGCCGCGACGCCAAAGTACCAAAGCAGGATGTGTACCAGCATGGGCACATTGCGATGGAATGCCACATACAGCGCAATGACATAGTTAAGGGGACGGCGGTTGAGCATGCGCAGTATGGCAAGCACGCTGCCCAGTCCGAACGCCAATAGCCAGGCAAGCGCAGTCATCTTGAGGGTCGTCATCAGACCCCCGAGAATCAGCGCGGGGTAGCCGTTGCTGAGCAACGCACCGAAATCGAGTGTGTAGTTCATGAAACGACCGCCCCTTTTTCCCGACTAACCCTTGATTTCCTCGAACTTGAATTCGCGCTTGGTGTAGAACTTCGTGTCCTTGCCGAACCATTTGTCGAAGATGGTTTGCGCTTTCCCCGATGCTTCCAGTTGAGCCATGGCCTTGTTGACTTCCGCCAACAGTTCTTTTTCACCCTTGCGCACGCCTATGCCCCAAGGCTCGGTGAACAGCGCCTTGTCGATGATTTCCGTCTTGACGGCCGATTTATCCGAGTCCTGCTTGAATTTCAGCAGCATCAGTTCAGAGCCGACAAAACCGGAGACCTTGTTTTGCACCAGAGCCAGGTAGGAAGTTGGCGGGTCTTTGAACGTCACGGTCGTGACGTCAGGAATAAGCCGCTTCGCACCGGCCTCGGAAGACGAGCCATTGACGGCGCTGACCCGCTTGCCCGCCAGATCGGCGGGTGTCTTCAGCGTGCCGGCGTCGGCGCTGCGAATCAGGATTTTCTGCGGACTGACATAGTCGGCATAGCTGTAATCGATTTGTTTGGCGCGATCCGGAGACCAGCCCAGGTTGGCCGCCACGACGTCGACGCGGCCAGCGACCAGTTCGGGAATACGCGCCGCCACAGAGATCATCTTGACCTCGAGCTTGACGCCCAGGTGATTCGCTATCTCTTTGCAAAGGTCGACCTCGTAACCGACGACTTCGCGCGTCTTGGGATCCTGGAAGCTGAAGGGTTCCGAGGTGCCGAGCGTGCCGCAGACCAGCGTATTCCGGCTCTTGACGTCATCCAGAGCGTTGGCGGAAGCGGCGCAGCTGGCGCCCAGGGCCAGCACCATGGCCGTGGCTTTCAATGCGTGTTTGAATTTCATGAGTCTCTCCGAAGATGGGTGATTGTTGTCGATCAAGCGGCTGATGCGGCTGCGCGATCATCTTGAGCACGCCGCGTATTGTCTTGATGTCAGCGGCAAAGCCTGCGGGTACGTGCCCGATCATGTCGAAGGCATCATTTGCAAGGTTTTCCGCAGCGCCTCATCTCGACATAGGATGCATCATGCAAAAAGTTTCACGGATGAAAAAGGGAATTAATGTCCAGTTTGAATATTCCCCAAAGGAATGTCTTTGCCCGTGAAGCCCGGAGTCGCGTGGTCGCGCCGATAAAGTACCTATAAATCAATAATATAGAGGGTTATCATGCGCCCGGAGCAAGCTAAATCAATGCTTGTGAGCAGGCTTGGTGCCGTCTCGCTTTGGCGCGCTCTACGGGATAACACCTATGAATCATGGCGAAAGTTCCGTGACGTTTCAGTCTGGAAAATAGTTTCCATTTTATAAAGGCGCGGCGTAGATAAACGCCGGACAGATCGCTTTATTTCATGTGTTCCCATACAAAAATCTCTCTTTCTTTAAAACGGGATCGATTCCATAATCGCCGTAGTTTCGCAACGCCAACCATGTCAAGAGCATCACTATGTCATTTCCTCAAGGCCAGTTTCTTCCCGCAGACATCATGGCTGAAGTCAGGCGCCGGTTCCACCAGGTGGATCATGACCATACGGGGCAGAAGCGCTTGTATTTTGATAATGCGGGGGGCGCTTTCCGATTGAAGTCGGTGCTTGAACGCATGGCTGAACTGGATGCGATTCCAGACAATATAGAGCGTGTCCATACCGTTGCACGCTATCTTCAGGAGGTTCAAGCGGCGGGCGAGGCGGACTTCCGCTGTCTGCTTAACGCACAAGGCGGCAGCGTCTATACGGCCCAGACGGCCTCGGCGGTCATGTTCGACATGGTGCGCACTATTGCAGAGAACGCGCCCGGCTCCAACATGGTGACCACCACGCTGGAGCATCCTTCGTCTTTCGATGCCATGTCTCTTTACGCCGAGCGTACGGGTAAGGCTTTGCGCGTCGCTCAAAGCAATCCTGATACGGGCGGCATCGATGTCGAAGAGCTCATCGGCCTGATCGATCAGGACACATGCCTGCTCAACGTCATCCATGCCTCCAATATTTCGGGCGCCAAATTGGACCTGGAGGCAATCGTTCAGAAAGCGCGGGCCATCAGGCCGGAGCTTTATATTCTGGTGGATGCCGTTCAACACGCGCCTCACGGCCTGATTGATCTACAGCGCACGCCGGTGGACGGGATCAATATTGCACCGTACAAGTTTTTTGGCGCGCGCGGTTCGGGGATGGCCTGGCTGTCGGAGCGGGCCGCAGTGCTGCCGCACCATAAGCTGAATGGAAAACCCGCCGGTGCATGGGGCTTGGGCAGCGGGGTGCCATGGCAGTTCGCTGCCCTCACGGAAATCGTGTCTTATGTTTGCTGGCTGGGCGGAAGATTCACCGACAGCCGAGATCGCCGGGCCTTGTTCGAAAGCGGCATGAACCAGATCGAATTGCACGAGCGTGCATTGCTATCGCGGCTGCTGAATGGTGAAGGCGCAATCAAGGGCTTGCGGGAAATTCCAAAGGTAACGGTCTACCTTGACCATCCCGACCTGAGCAAACGCGATCTCATCATCATGATCGGTATCGGCGACCTCGATTTCTCGCGGGTGGTTCTGGAATATGAGCGGCGCGGCGTCATCGTCTACGAACGGGTCGCCAGCAGCATCTACTCCAAGCGCATGCTGGATTCGTTCAAGCTGAAAGGGGGGGTGCGGGTATCACCCTTGCACGTCCATACGCCTGAGGACATGGATGCGTTCCTCAGGATTACGGCGGAAATGGCTGAAACGCTGGCGTAGGCCGCTCTCTTAAGCTAGCTTGACGTGATAGCGGAACCTGTCCGCTCGCCCCGTCGCACGCCGATACTCGATCGGGTGGTTTTCGAAGGTATAGGCCACCCGTTCGATTTCGATGACAGCGCTGCCGGGCTCGATGTTCAACTGCTTCGATATCTCTTCCGATGCCAGGCCGGCGCGTAAGTATTCATCCGCAGATACGACATAGACGCCAAAATTTTCCTTGAGCACGTCATAGAGTGGGTGGATTTTGAAGTCGGCATTCTTGATTTTCTCCCAGACGCTTGGGATAAAGTACGAATCCAGCACTAGGAATGGTTCGTTCTTTTGAAACCTCAAGCGCCGAACAAGACCAACTTTGGTTTGCGGCTCCAATTCCAGGCTAGAGGCAGTTTGTTCGTCCGCTTTGACAAGGGCTTTCTTCAATACCTCAACCTTGGGTGTGATGCGTGGATCGCGTCCCACTCCTTCATAGCGGAAATACGCCTCCATAGTATTGAATAAAGGCCCGAGGACGAAGGTGCCTTTGCCGGGTTGGGGCTTTAGCAAGCCTTGTTTGACCAACTCCGCCACTGCGGCGCGCAATGTTCCGCGGCTGGCGCCGAAACGTGCCTCGAGCTCGCTTTCCGGGGGAATTTGGTCGCCCGGCTTCCATATGCCTTTTCGAATACAGGCTTCAAGTGCAGAGGCCACATCGCGGTAAAGCGGTGCGTTGGTGCGGACCAACTGGACTGTTGAGTCATCCACGAGATCTGACTCTCTTAAGTTAGAAAATGTTGAGAAAATTCATGCCGATTATACGGGTGAGCGGGGTGGAGCGGTTCGGCCAGACACTTGCGGCGCTGTCCGGAGGGCCTGCTGATTGTGCATCGACATCCGCCTGGCGGCAAGAGGCCGAAGAGTGCCGAGGCGCAGGAACCCCGCGGACAGCTTGTCAATTGCTTTGGAAACGAACGGGATCGCCCAGCAATTGAGGATAGGCATATGGCTTATTTTTCCATTACGGTAGCGCGCCAGTGGATGCGCTTTTCGTTTATGGGATAGCCGCCGGTGGCCGCATGCAGCAAGCACCGATTGTCCCATATGACATAGTCCTTGGCTTTCCACTTGTGACGGTATTCTGCCCCCGGTTCTGCCAACTGATTAAAGAGTTCGCTCGCAAGCTCGTCGTTCTCTTTATCCGGGAGCCCGACAAAGCGCAGGAAATGAACAGGATTGATGAATAAAGAATTGCGGCCGGTCTCGGGGTGCTTGCGAACCACCGGATAAACAGCCGGAGGAAGATCGCGATCCTCCGGTTCAAGCAAACCGATTCCCTGCCGGGTTCTGCCGCCATAGACATACTCCACCGAAAGGCCATCCAATCGGCGCTTTAGATCGGCGGACAAAGCATCATAGGCCGTATACATATTGGCGAACAGCGTGTCCCCGCCCGAGGATGGTATTTCCAGAGCGTACAGCTGCGTGGCCTTGCAAACCTCGGTGTCCCACGGGCCGTCCGTATGCCAGTTGAGCCCCCGGTTGTAGACCGCGTCGTCCACCTTTCCCGTCACCGTCTTGGTGCCCAGCCCCATCTGCGTGAGTTCTGGGTAATCCGGATGCCGTGTCCGACGTACACGGTGTGGTTTCAATCTTCCGAATCTACGGCCTTGGTCAAGAAATTGTTCGATGGAGAACTCCTGATCGCGTATGACCAGCACCAGCCTGTCCAGCCAGGCATTGTATATTTCCTTCCACTCATCGTCGCTTAAGCGGTTCATGTCGACCCCGGTAATCAGTGCTCCGACATCGGTATCTGTGAGTTCAATTTTCATGATTCGTCCTTTCAAGGTGCTGTCCCGGATTCAGGAACTGTTGATTCTGCTGTTCGTACTCGTCGGCCCTGATAAGCCGGTTCATCGTCGCTTTCGAGGCCATGGCAACCGTCGCGCCGGACTCTCTGCCCGCCGCCATCTCTTTTCCCACCGAGTACAGCGCTTCCGCCGTGGCGCCCAAGGTTGGATGTCCCATCAGGCAAACCCGAACGCGGCGGCTTGCCAGATAGTTGGTGTCTACAAGCTCCTTGGCCGGGCCTCCCAGGATAATGGGCAGCGTTATTTCCGCGGCGATGGCGTCCAGTTGCGCCCGTGTCTTCACATAGGGTACGAATGCCGCGTCGACTCCCGATTTTTCATAGGCCTTGAGCCGCTGTACGGCATCGTCGAGGCTGGAGGTCGACAGGGCGTTGGTCCGGCCGAAGACTGCGATGCCGCTACCGGCCGCCGTCGCGACGGCGGCACTTAGTTTGCCGATACCTTCGTCCATCGATATCAGTTCGCCGCCTTCCGGAGACCCGAATCGGCGCGGCAATAGCGTGTCCTCGATGGAGACGCCGCAGGCGCCCATATCGGCGAGCTCTTGTACGGTTCGTATTACATTGAGCGAGTTTCCGTATCCGTGATCCGCATCAACGAGCAGGGGGATGTCGCTGGCCCGGCAAATACGGCGCACTTGTTCGGCGAGCTCGGTAAGGGTGATCAGGGTTATGTCGGGCACGCCCAGAACGGCCAGCGCCGCCGCCGAGCCGCCCAGCACGCCGACCTCGAAATCCAGGTCTTCCGCAACGCGGGCGGATAAGGGGTCGTAGGTGGAAGCGGCCATGATGCAGCGGTCGCCGTGCAGTACGGAACGAAGCCGGGCGCGCTTTGCTTCCGCGGAGGGTCTGGTGGGTATGATCATTGGGCGGAAATTCCTGCTTTGCGAATGACGTCGGTCCATAACTTGATTTGCTCCGTCAGTTTTTTTCTGTGCGCCTCGGGCGTCGCTGAATGTGCATCGAAGACAAAGGTTTCCATTTTTGCAAGGCGCTCTTGGACGGCTGGGTTCTTGACGACGGCTTGCAATGCCTGTGACAGCTTTTCAACTACCGGCTTCGGTGTGCCGGATGGTGCATAAAGGCCATACCAGGCACTGATATCCAAACCTTTAAGGCCCAGTTCGTCGGTGGTCGGTAATTCGGGGATGCTTTTCAGGCGCGTGGAGCCCGTTATCACGAACGATTTGACACTGCCCGATGTAATGTGGGGGACGATCCCTCCCGTTACATCGCAAAGCAAATCGACTCGTCCCGCTTGCACGTCGATCAAAGCGGGAGCCGCGCCACGGTACTGCACCATAGTGACCTTTTCGCCGACCAGGGATTCGAACATGAGCGCACATAGATGCGTGGCGCTGCCCGCACCTGATGAAGCAAACGTCACATCCGTCTTCTTTGCCTTCACATAGCTGATTAGCTCCGCCATGTTCTTGGGTGGAAACTCTTTCCCGCTGACAATGATCATAGGCATATCGGCAAAAAGGCCGATATCCTCAAAACTGTCCAGCGGTGAAAACTGCAAATCCTTGAACAAGGCGGGAGCTGTCGCCATGCCGATGTGGTGCAGCAACAGCGTGTAGCCATCGGGCTTGGCCCGAGCGACGAATTGCGAGCCGACGACGCCACCCGCCCCCGACACGTTCTGTACAACTACTGACTGACCAAGGGCATTTTGAAGCCCATCAGCCAAGACACGTGTGACCAGATCACTACCGCCGCCAGGCGCAAACGGTGTTACCAGCGTTATCCCTTTGGAAGGGAAGTTCTCTTGCGCATGGACGCCTCCTTGAAACGTCAAGAGCAGCGTCATAAATACTGTGGATATGATTTTCATAAGTCTCCTGTGATCGACCTGTTGGTGATCAACCTCCTTTGTAAGATTGATAATTGCTCGCGATACATGTTCTATAAATTTCCAGTGCAGGCTGTAAGTATCGATTGATAAGGGCGCCATCACTGAGTGGGTTTCTATTTTCAGCGAGCCATGCCTATACATATAAACGTATATACGTTTATATGTATAGGCATGGTAAAGCAGATTAATAATTCATGCAATAACAAGCTTTCCCGGAGAAGTCGCTGAAGCGCTGACTTTTCACGTTGCAGTCGGGCGTGGCCGACAACACGTATTCTGATCAAGGCGGGCGGGGACATTTACAATTTAAAGCCCGGATAGTGGTAAAGAAATTGGGGCTGGAAGCCGTAAACAAGAGAGCCAGCCGCGTCAATGGACGCTATCCCGCTAGCAACTCCCCAAAGATCAATTTCCCGATGATGCGGCATTTGGCCGCGGCTTTGCTACGCCATGAGGATCCAGACCAACCTAAACGCCTTACTCGCGCAGCAGGCCCTGCGCGGGTCGGGAAAATCGTTATCCGAAGCTATTGAACGATTATCGTCTGGCTTGCGCATCAACTCGGCGAAAGACGATGCAGCGGGTCTGGCCATTGTCAATCGCATGACCAGCCAAGTGCGTGGCCGTGATCAGGCTCTGCGCAATGCCGGGGACGCCATAGGAATGGTGCAGACCGCTGAGGCGGGGGTGCATGAAATGAATGAGGCCCTGCAGCGAGTCCGGGAGCTTGTCGTGCAAGCGGGGAATGGCGTTCTTGGCGCTTCTGACCGCCATGCGATTCAGCAAGAGATCGATCAGCGGCTGGCGCAAGTCCAGGATATATCGCAGAAAACGAACTTTAACGGTATCGAATTGCTCGCCAAAACGGGTTCGCTTTCCATGCAGGTGGGCCCGAACGATACCGAGGCCGATGTCTTTCCTTTCAACCTTCGTTCCCTGGACTTGGCTGCGTTGGGCCTGGAGAATGGCCTTTTCCCTTTTCGCATAATCGAGGGCGGCAACCCCTTGCAGTTAAGCCCACCCATACAGACAACGCAGGCTGGAGCCGGCGTAAACGCTGGCATCTATAAACTGCAGGTGAACGGCGTTACGCATTGGGATACTGTCCTTAACCTGGAACAAGCCGCTGCTTATTACGAGACGACTCCAGCAGAGGTCACGATTCACCGCGTCATCGACCCGCTTAGCGGTGCTGAAGTACAAGGATATTTCATTGCCAAATTTGGCGATCATTACATGATCGAGGAGGACGCATCGCTTCAGCTGGACTACGCCAAGGGGACGGCGACGCTTGTCATTACCTCCAATAAAGGGCGTACCTATACCGACCCGGACAACGGAGTGTCTACGCCGCAGCCTGCTACCGAGGCGACCATCATTGCCAAGAGCGGTATGACACCCGACGGCAAGGTGGTGCTTTACTATGATTTCCACGGCAAGGCTTTTGCGCGCAATGGTGGGCCGTTCATATTGAGCGGCCCACGCGCCAACGATATCGCTATCGTTAGGCAGACGCCTGAAACCGCCGAACCCTTGGCCAAGATTGATGCCGCCATAGCGCAGCTTAACGACTACCGCAGTTATTTGGGATCGGCGCATAATCGGCTGGAGTCCATTGTTACCGGACATCAGAACGACCTCCTCAATCTTGCGCAGGCCCGCTCCCGCATCGAGGATGCTGATTACGGTCAGCAAGTATCCAGCCTGGCGCGTAGCCAGATCCTTCAACAAGCTGGCGCAGCCGTTCTGGCGCAAGCAAACCAGCTTCACCGGCAAGTGCTGACTTTGCTGGCAGGGAATTAGGTAGGCCCACGTGCCGAGCCGGTTCCCGCGCTGGGCCACCAAACCCTTTATTCCTGGGATAGAATCAAAGAGGCACCGGTATTGACTCCATTGAGCCTGTTCTTCGCAGAAACAAGCTTAATGGATCCCGCTGGTCGCCCCCTATGCGGAAGAGCCGATATTTGATACAGATGGTTTGCCTCCCCCCATGCAAGATAGTAATCCGCAACATATCCTTTTGATCGATGACAATCCCGACCAGCTCCGTCTCCTGATCGAGGTGCTGGGTAATAAACACTATCGTCTTACTGTCGCCATGGGCGGCGCTCAGGGATACACCCGGGCGGTGGGCAATAAGCCGGACTTGATATTGCTTGATGTGCGTATGCCCAATCCCGACGGATTTGTAGTTGCGCGCATGCTCAAGGCCAATCCGATCACCGCGCGCGTTCCCATCCTCTTCCTGTCCGCGCACCAGGGCCTGGAAGAGCGCCTTACAGGGCTACGCTTGGGAGCCGTGGACTACATCATCAAGCCGTTCCAGCCCGAAGAGGTATTGGAGCGCGTGCGCATTCACCTCGAGATCGCTCGGGATCTCGCCTTGGGATTGGAGCGGCCGACGCCGGTTGCCGGCAACAGTGTTCCGCGCATCGACATCGATGCGCAACCGAACGTGCCGCCTTCGTACAAAACCTTGTTTGCCGCGGCATCTCGCATCATCATGGAACGTCAGGACGGCCCGATCAAGACATCGGAGCTTGCCGCCATGTTGTCGGTATCCGAGCGGCGTCTGAATGTGGTTTTCGAAGCCTGTTCAGGAATGAGCCTGTTTGAGTTCGTCCGTCACGAACGAATGCGCAAGGCGGCGTTGCTTCTGTCGCAAACCACGCTGGATATCTCGTACATCGCCGCAGAAGTGGGCTATTCAAGAGCCACGAACTTCTCGACCGAGTTCCGTAAGTTCTGGGGCAAGGCCCCCTCGGCATTCCGGAAGCACGCGCAATAAGCGCCGCCTGCATTTTCCCCACCTCCACTTTCTTGAGCGTTCTCCGGCGGTTTCGGCAGCCGGCATAAGCGGCCGCCGGACTGTCGGCGCGGCAATTTACCATCGTTGACATATAAGTCTTTGCGATAGTGAATATTCCAAACGTTTGGTCCGAAAAGCATAAGTCCGGGCAGTCTCACTCCGCCAGAATAGCGCCTCACAACGAAGTCGCTTGTGTCCTTCCGAGCCCATCCCTCAAATGGGCGGACCAAGAGATGATGGCGCGACCGCGCCAATGATGCGCGACGGCATGGCTCCAGGTCAGCGTCTGTCGCAATCCGGCTCAAGTGCTGAAAAGTCACTTTCAATCATTGGAGATTGATATGAGCCGATGCCCTATAGCCGCGATTCAAATAAATGCTCTTCTTCAGAAAACGTTCGAATTATTCATGCCGCCTGCGGGCCGGATGGCAAGCCTGCATGATTGGAAGCATATGCGCAGCCTCGCTATGGAGCATGCCGCATCCTGCACTGGCCGAACTCCCGCCGGAATATGACCGTCTGATCACCAAGGCGCGCGCAGGCGACTATGGGCCGGCGCTGGAAATGCTGCGCAAGCATGAGCCCGGGGCCAGCTTCCGTTCTGTGTACGATCGCATCATCATTGCGGGCTGGGCGGGCCGTCCGGACGAAGTGGTGACGGTTTACGAGGCTATACCCGCGGGTCGCATCGTGCCTGCCGATGTGCTGTTGGCAGCCGCGCGTGGCTATCGCGACCAGCGGCTCTGGCCACAGGCTATCGCGTTGTTTCGCAAAGGCGCTGCACGCTATCCGCGTGTGGCGGAATTTGCGGCAGGCGAAATCATGACATTGTCGGATGCCGGCCGCGCCGACGACGCCTTGCAAACCGGTTTGGCCCAGATCAGGCAGCGCCCGCGGGATACCGACCTGAAGCTGGCGCTGGCCTACGTATACACGCATAACGGAAAGCCCTACGAAGCCTTATTTCATACTGACCAGGCAGTGAAGATTGCAGCAGGCAGCAAGCGCGTGCTGCGCGAATATGTCTTTGCCTTGAGCCGCGCCCGCCTGGCCGCCAGCGCTCTGGAGCAAGCGCGCAAGCATCCGGGACTGCTCAGCGAAGCCTATATGCGCGGGCTGGAGGCGGATGCCGTAGCGGAACAAGTTCGGATCTCCGCGATGCCATCGCGCACCGAGTCCGAGCGCTTTGTGATCGCCGACCGGGCGTTGGCTCGTTACGAGGCGTTGATTGAAGACTGGAGCAAGCGCGGACCCGATACGCGCCCGGATATCACCCGGGTGCGTATCGACCGGCTGAGTGCGCTGCATTCACGGGTGCGCATGAAGGATGTGATACGTGAGTACGAGGCGCTGTCGGCCGAAGGTGTGCTTGTGCCTGGCTATGCCCTGGGCGATGTCGCGTCCGCCTACTTGTATGAGCGCCATCCGGACAAGGCGGCCCAGCTCTATCGCCGGCTGGCTCAACGCCCGGATACAGGGCGGGCCGGCACGGTGGAAAAGTTCAACACTGAAAGCGGACTGTACTACGCCTATGCTGAAAATGAACAATTCGGCGATGCGGGCGGCGTGCTTCACGAGTCGGGGCCGCATTATGCCCCTTGGCTGTATCACAAGGGCCTGGCCATGCGCCTGCCCAACGACCTGTACCTGCAGAGCCGCCGCCTGGAAGCCGCCGCGCGGCTGCAGGCTGATGACACGCCGGCGGCGCAGCGGCAACTGGAAGAGATGATTGGCGGTGCACCCAACCATACGGGCTTGCGCGCCGACCTGGCGGCGGTATATCGGGCAAGGCTGCTGCCTCGCTCTTCCGAACGCATGCTCAAAATGGCCGAAACCCTTACGCCGCGTAGCGTGGTGGTCGAGAACGGGCAAGGATTTACAGCCATGGACCTTCAGGAATGGCGTCAGGCCGAAGCATTGAGCCGCGACACGCATGAGCGCTATCCCGAGGGCCTGGACGTGCGCAGGCTGCGCAGAGAGTGGGAGGTTCACAACAAACCCGAACTCCAGGTAAACGGCTATCGGGGCCTGGCCAACGACAGCCCGGTGTACGGCGGCCATGATCTTGGCATCGACACAGTCGTCTATTCCTCCCCGATCGATTACAACTGGCGGATTTTCGGGGGCGGGGGCTATGGCCGGGGGAGCTTCGATGAAGGCGAGGCGAACTACCGATGGCTGCGCGCGGGCGCGCAGTGGCGCGGCCGGGACCTTGTCGTCGAAGGCGAAGTGTCGTCCCACAACTATGGGCACGGTGCAAAACCCGGTCTAAGGCTGACAGTCGATTATGACGTGGATGATCACTGGCAACTGGGTGCCACGGGCGAGGCAATGTCCCGCAATACGCCGTTGCGTGCCCTGCACAGCGATATTTCATCCAATAGCGCCGAGGCGTACGTACGCTGGCGCCCTCACGAGCAGCGCGAATGGCGACTATCGGCTTCGTTCTCCCATTTCAGTGACGGCAACGATCGGCACGGCCTGAGCGTGCAAGGCAGAGAGCGCCTTTACACCAGTCCGCATTTCAAGCTTGACGGCACATTGGAGATCGCCGCGCAGCGCAATAGTGGGGGCAGCGATGTGCCTTACTTCAACCCGCGCTCCGATTTCATGATTCTGCCGGGACTGCGCGCAACGCACACGCTGTACAGGCATTACGAAACCATATGGGAACAGGTCGGCACGGTGGCAGCCGGTGGGTACAGCCAGCGCGGCCATGGCTCCGGCGGCGTGCTGGCACTGGGCTACGGCCAGCGCTATCGCAGCAACGATGTGCTGGATATGGGCGTAATGCTGACCGGTATCAGCCGGCCTTACGACGGGGAGCGCGAGCGGGAGCTGCGCATCGTCTTTGATCTTAATTATCGCTTCTGACCCAATCATGCACAGTCACTGTAATCGTATTTTTCTGGCCGGCCTGCTGATGCTCGTCCTTGTGTTGATGTCGGCATGTGCCAAAGACATCCCCGTCTATGTCGCCCCGAACGAGCGGCCGGTCGCGCAACGCGACCAGCCCTGGCCGGAAAACCACTTTCTCGCATTGGCCTACCACGATGTGGAAGACCAGGACCCGGATCAGGCCTACCTGAGCGTTCGTACCGATAAGCTTGTTGAACAACTTACCTGGCTACGCGAGAACGGCTATCAGGCTGTATCGGTCGATCAGATCATCGAAGCGCGCCAGGGAGGCAAGCCGCTGCCAGCGCGTGCCGTGCTGCTCAGTTTCGACGACGGCTACCGCAGTTTCTATACGCGTGTGCTGCCTGTGCTGAAGGCATTCGACTGGCCTGCCGTGCTGGCGCCGGTAGGTGTGTGGATGGACACGCCCATAGATCAGAAGGTGGATTTCGGCGGAGCCATGACGGCGCGAAGCCGTTTTCTGACCTGGCCGCAGATCACTGAGATTTCACGCTCGGGCCTGGTGGAGATCGCGGCGCACACCGACGCATCGCATTATGGCGCCAGCGCCAATCCACAAGGCAATACTCAGCCGGCCGCTGCCATTCGTACTTATGACGGCAGCACCGGAAGCTACGAGACCGACACAGCGTTCATGCGCCGCCTGGACCGGGACGTGGCCCGGATTACCCGCAAAATACGGAAGGCCACAGGCAAGCCGCCGCGGGTTTGGGTCTGGCCGTATGGCGCTGAAGGCGGAAGCGCGCTGCGGGTTGTGGCTGCCAACGGCTACGAGCTTGCGCTTACGCTGGAAGACGGTCCGGCTCAAGTGGGCAGGCTCATGTCCACGCCGCGCATGCTGCTGGCCAACGATCCGCAGCTTCGTGCATTTGCGGACAGCATCGCCGGCATGGAGGCAAGGCCCCTCATGCGAGTCGCTCACGTGGATCTGGACTATGTCTACGATGCCGATCCGGCTCAGATGGAGCGCAATCTGGGGGAACTGGTGCAACGTATCAAGGACATGCGGGTCAATACCGTATTCCTGCAGGCCTTCGCCGACCCACAGGGCGACGGTACGGTGAGGTCGCTGTATTTTCCCAATCGCTTGCTGCCGATGCGCGCCGACCTCTTCAATCGAGCGGCATGGCAACTGCGCAACCGTGCCGATATCGAGGTCTATGCCTGGATGCCGGTGCTCTCCTTCGATCTCGATGCCGGCATAGCGCGCGTCACGCGTTGGGATCCGGCTGATCCCCAGGCGTCACCCATGCCGGATGCCGGCCAGTACCAGCGTCTGTCTCCATTCGACCCCGTTGCCCGTGCGCGCATCGGTGAACTCTATGAAGATCTTGCCCGCCATGCCTTTTTCGATGGCATCTTGTTCCATGACGATGCGCTTCTGAGCGACTTCGAAGACGCAAGCCCGGCCGCGCTTGCCGCCTACCGCGAGGCCGGTCTGCCTGACAGCATCGAGCGGCTGCGAGCGGACCCGGCCATGCTACGGCGCTGGACGCGTTTCAAGAGCCGCTACCTTGTCGACTTCACGGTCCAGCTGGCTGACCGGGTCCGCGCCATCCGTGGTCCCAAGCTGAAGACTGCCCGCAACATCTTCGCGGCTCCCATACTGCAACCCGAAAGCGAAACCTGGTTCGCCCAGAATCTCGATGACTTCCTGGAAGCGTATGACTGGACGGCGCCCATGGCCATGCCCCTGATGGAGAACGTTCCTTCGGGACAGGAGCACGCCTGGCTGGACCAGTTGGTCGACGCCGTCGCCCAAAGCCGCCCGGATGCTTTGAACCGCACTGTTTTTGAACTCCAGAGCCGGGATTGGCGCATTGGCCCAGGGCGGCCTGAAGCCACCCCCGTCGACACTGGCATCCTGGCGGGCTGGATGAAGCGGCTGCAGCTGCGCGGTGCCCGAAGTTTCGGCTACTACCCCGACGACTACGCCACAGATCAACCCAGGCTGCGGGACATCCGCCCTGCCATTTCCGTTAACTGGTATCCAGCTCCATGATTGATCGCCTGTTTGCCTTATTCATACTATGCCTGGTGCTGGGCGTGCCCCTCGGGTTCACGTTCGTGCTCACCAGCGAGGCCTTGCTTGGCTTTGTGTTCTTCTACCCTCTGCTGATGTCGGGTTTATGGATTTCCGGCGGCCTGTATTTCTGGTGGCACTGGGAACGCCACTGGTCCCGCGGCGAAGCTCAGCAGGTACCGGAACTGCCCGGCCAGCCGCTGATTTCGATTTTGGTGCCCTGCTATAACGAAGTCGAGCACGGCGAGGAGACCTTGATGGCGGCGCTGGCCCAGCGCTACCCGCATGTCGAGGTGATCGCCATCAACGACGGCTCATCGGACGGCACCGGCGAGATGCTCAATCGCCTTGCCGCTCGGCATGATAGGTTGCGCGTCATTCATCTGGGGCGCAATCAAGGCAAGGCCATGGCCCTGCGCATGGGCGCATTGGTCGCCAGAAGCGAGTATCTGGTTTGCATCGATGGCGACGCGGTGCTCGACCCGGATGCGGCCGTGTTCCTGGTGGCACCCTTGATGGCGCATCCCCGCGTAGGAGCCGTCACGGGGAACCCGCGTATCCGCACCAGGTCGACGCTGATAGGCCGTGTCCAGGTGGGGGAGTTTTCGTCGATCATCGGGTTGATCAAGCGTACCCAGCGAGTATATGGCAAGGTGTTCACCGTCTCCGGCGTAGTCTCCGCATTTCGCCGAACGGCGCTGGACCGGGTGGGCTACTGGAGCCTGGACATGATCACTGAAGACATCGATATCAGCTGGAAGCTTCAGCTTGATCACTGGTCGATTTTTTATGAACCACGCGCCCTGTGCTGGATCCTGATGCCAGAGACGCTGCGGGGACTATGGAAACAGCGCTTGCGCTGGGCCCAGGGAGGCGCCGAGGTCTTCCTCAAGAACCTGCGTTCGATCTGGATATGGAGGCACCGGCGCCTGTGGCCGCTGATGGTGGAGTTCGGCTTGTCAACATTGTGGGCCTTCGCGTTCGCCATATCCATTGCGCTTTGGGTAATCAATCAGTTCACTCCCTTGCCCAACAATCTGCATATTGCCAATCTGCTGCCCCCCGCATTTACCGGCATGATGCTGGCCATGGTGTGCCTGCTGCAATTCGCGGTCAGCCTCTTGATCGATTCACGCTACGAATCCCGTTTGCTGCGTTGCCTGTTCTGGGTTGTTTGGTATCCGCTAGCCTATTGGATGGTAAGCCTGTTCACGACGCTAATCAGTTTTCCCAAAGTCATGCTCCGCAGGCGAGCCCAGCGCGCGCGCTGGACCAGTCCCGACCGGGGTATCAAGTCTTCAGACGCATCATGATCATCACTACCACACGTTCCCGCGCCGGCCTTCTGTTTGACGCGATCCTGACCATCATCGGGTGGGCCGGGTTTCTTTATCTGTTCGGCACCGGCATCCTGGCCATCGTGCATGGCGCGGAGCAGGGACCGCAATCACCATTGCTGCTGCCCTTTTTGCCCACACTGGCTACGCTGTCCGACTACGCCGCCCTTGCCGCGCTCAACGCCGCGATCCTGGTTTCCTGGGCGCTATACAACCACTGGCGCTTCAAAGGCCTGGATCGCCGCAAGCCGCTCCAGGCGGTGGGAATAGGGCATCTGGCGCGCAGCTTTGCGCTGACTCCGCAGGAGGTGGACGGCCTGGGCGCCACCAAGATAGCGACCATTCACCACGATGCCCAAGGCGGCATAGTGGAGATTTCACAGCGAAGCTTCCCAGCGATGCCCCTATGAAATTCCAACCTGTTAGTGCGGAGCAGGCCCTGATGCTGCTCGGGCCGACGCTGGCCCTGCTGTTTGCTTCATGCTTTATGTGGCTATGGCGCAAGCACGGCAGACAACGCTGTGTGCTGTACCAGGCCGCCGCATTTGCGTGCTTTGCAGGCGGTGCAGCCCTTGAAGGTTTGTTTGTTACGCGTGGCCTCGGTATCAGCAGCGTGCTGGCAAGCCTCTTTTACTCGCTCAGTGCCTGGCTGCTGGCGAACGGATTTGTGTGCCGGGCGCGCGAAAGAAACTTCAGGCCGGTTCTTTATGCCACCGTGTTTTCCTTAATAGTCGTCGGTCAGCTGTACTTCTGCTATGTCAGTCCTCAGCTCGCGACGCGGATGCACATCCTGAATCTTGGCTGCGGCCTGATGCTGCTGCTGGCATGGTCCAAAATAGGTGTGCTTCGGCGAGGCACGTTCACCAATCGGGCGCTCTATTGGGTATACACCAGTTTCATGATCAGCCTGTTCTTGTATGCGATACGCCTGTCCGTGGCGTCGATACGAAGCGAGGCGGCCGGTGTCGACCAGGTGGCAGGTTGGGCTGCAACGCATCTTGTTTCCGTGCTCTTTATCGTCGTGTTGTCGGTTTTATTGCTGATAGGCGTTCTGGAGAAGAAAATCGCGGATTTGCGGAGTGATCGCGATCACGATATGTTGACAACCATCTTGAATCGGCGCGGATTTTTAAGCCATGCGCAGCCTGCGCTGAACCGGCGCACCGCCGACAGGGCCGCCGCCAGCCTGCTGCTGGTGGATCTGGATGACTTCAAACTGATCAACGATACGTACAGCCATGCGGTGGGAGACGCGGTGCTGGCCGAGGTAGGGCGGATCATCCGGCGTACGATTCGGGCGGGCGATATCGCCGGCCGCATCGGTGGCGAAGAGTTCGCCATCTTGCTGCCGGCAACCGATATTCTCGGCGCGCGCGACCTCGCGGAAAGAATACGCGTGAGCCTCGCCACAAACCAGTTTCCTGGCCTGCCGCACACGCACAGGGTAACGGCGAGCATAGGCGTCGCGTCGGGCAGACTGACCGATACGCTGTATACGCTTATGGATCGGGCGGACAGCCTGCTTTATGAGGCCAAGCGGTTTGGCCGCAATCGCGTCATGCTGCCCGCCTGATCAGCCGGTGCAGCGATCAAGCATCTTCAGGCCGGCCTGAATGCCACGCTTTGCTGTAACGCTGCACCCATCAGCCGTCAAGGCGACGGATTCGGGTAACGCTGATGAATGGCCTGGATGGCATCCAGCACGTCTTCCGATAGGGTCAGGTCGACGCTGTCGATGTTTTCTTTCAGCTGGTCCAGCCGGGTGGCGCCTATCAGGTTGCTGGTGACGAAAGGTTGCTGGTTCACGAACGCCAGCGCCATGGCTGCGGGCGACAAGCCCCGATCGCGTGCCAATTGCACGTACTCGGCGGTGGCGCGTTCGGCCTGAGGGCTAGAGTAGCGGACGAAGCGCGTGAACAGCGTCATGCGGGCTCCATCTGGACGAGCCCCGTTCAGGTATTTGCCTGCCAGTACGCCCATGCCCAATGGCGAGTACGCCAGCAGCCCCACGCCTTCCAGATGGCTGAATTCCGACAGGCCGTTCTCGTAGACGCGATTGAGCAGGTTGTAGGGATTTTGAATTGACGCGATGCGAGGCAGGTTTCGTGTTTCGGCAAGCTTCAGGTATTGCGCCACGCCCCAGGGCGTTTCGTTGGACACCCCGATATGGCGAACCTTGCCGGCCTTGATGAAGTCCTGCAAAACTTCCAGGGTTTCCTCGATGGGCACGGTGTAGGCGTCGTCCTTCCATGGGTAGTTGGGACGGCCGAATGTAGTCGTGGTGCGATCGGGCCAATGCAATTGGTAAAGATCGAGATAGTCGGTTTGCAGGCGCTTCAGGCTGGCATCCAGCGCTTCGGTCATGTTCTTGCGGTCCAGGTGCGTCTGGCCGCCACGGATATGGCCGGGGCGTTTCGGATCGGTGGCGGGGCCCGAGACCTTGCTGGTCAGCACGATGTCTTTGCGTCGTCCCGTCTTGGCCAGCCACGTGCCAATATACGTTTCCGTACGGCCTTGTGTTTCCGGCTTTGGGGGCACCGGGTACATCTCGGCGGCATCCAGCAGGTTCACCCCTTGCGACAGGGCGTAATCAATCTGCTCATGGGCTTCGGATTCGGTATTTTGTTCACCCCAGGTCATGGTGCCCAGGCCGATCAGGCTGACCTCGAGGTCGGTGTTGCCAAGTTTGCGGTATTTCAAGTTTGCGCTCCGACGGTATGGTTGCTGCCAAGGCCGGCTGCCACGCCGACGATGGAGCCGATGTTAACACCGCTGTCGACTGTAGGGCATACAGGATTCCATGGTCGCCAATCGAGCCGTCGCGATGCGCGCCATTCCTGTGCCTTTATTCCGGTTGCCTTGTGGCCTGGCCGGAAAGGTGGTCGATAAGCACAGGGACCGGCGACTGGTCGAGCCCGGCCTGCGCCGCTTGCGCGTACAGTTCCTTGATTGCAAGGGCGATTGCGCCTTGGGAGCCTTGTTCTTCGGCCATGGTGCAGTAATAGCCCATGTCCTTCAATGCATTGGACATTGAAAAGCGGAAACCCGAAGGGTCTTCCGATTCGATGTAGGGGCGCAAGCGGTTCAGGACGACCCCTCCTCCTCCGCCTGCCGCAAGGATGTCGCAGAAGGTTTGTGGGTCCGTGCCGGTCTGGCGGGCGCATGCCGACGCTTCGGCCAGTACGGCCGAGAAGCCCAGCGACACATAGTTGTGCAGCAACTTCATCTGGTGGCCGGAGCCAACGCCACCCGCATAGGCGATGTTTTCGGCGTAGCTCTGCAGCACAGGCAAACAATCTTCAAAAACCTCGCGGTCGCCTCCAACGATCAGGTTCAAGCGTCCTTCGGCGGCTTCCTTGGGGGTACGCGTCATGGGAGCATCCAGGAAGCGTCCGCCGGCTTCATGGACCGCCTTGGCTATTTTCAGTGTGGAGGAGGGTATTGCGGTGGAGCAGTCGATGATCGTGCCGCCCTGTCTCAGGCCCTCCAGCACGCCGCCTTTCTGGAAAAGCACTTCTTCCACCTGGGGCGAGCCCGTCACGCAAAGGATGACTATATCGACTGCGGCGGCCAGATCCGCAGCCTGTTGGCTGGTCTTTGCCCCAGCGGCCAATAAGCCGTCCAGTGGCTGGTTGCCCGGATGGTCGAGCACGGTCAATGGAAAGCCGTGGCGCAACAGGCTGGCGGCGATCCCCGACCCCATCAGGCCGACGCCGATCAGGCCGATATGTGGCTTTTGTTCTGTCATGAATATGCTCCTGGAAATAAGTCGGTTCTGTCTGATGAGTGCCCTGGCCGCCGGCGCAGCGGTAATTGAAGCCAGTTGATATTATGAATTGATATGATGAATTAGATGAGATTTAACGACGAACGCCAAGGAAGTCCGGTTGCCAAATCGCACGCCTGGACCGCAAACCCTTGCACCACTCATTCCAAGGGACTCCCATGGCGTCGCCGGCCTCGGGACCCATGTATGCTTAGGCATTCGAAACGCCACATTGATTCTGGAATCGAATGAGAACAGACAGCCGCCTCTCCCGCATGTTGCACGTGCTGCTTCATATGGCCAGGCACGATCAGCCTTTCACTTCCGAAGAGATCGCCCGGATGCTCTCAACCAACGCTGCCGTTGTCCGGCGCACGATGGCGGGCTTGCGGCGGGCCGGCTATGTCCGGTCCGAAAAAGGGCACCGCGGCGGGTGGAGCATTGCCTGCGACCTGAGCGAACTTACGCTGCTGGACATTCATCGTGCGGTAGGCGGGCCCAAGATATTTGCAATCGGCATCGATAACGAACATCCCGAATGCGGCGTCGAGCGCGTCGTCAATGCGTCGCTGAAGGAGGCGTTCCAGCAGGCGGAGTCCCTGCTGGTTGCCCGGCTCAAGGCTGTCAGCCTGGCCGATCTTGCCGGCGACTTCGATGCCCTGTGCGCCAGTAAAGGCAAGCGTCCCCGCCGTCCAGCAGACCGCTGAACCACCCGCCTTCAGTGGAACCGTCGCGCGATTGTTGACGAATATCACGTATCATTTTAAGATACATGAAATTGAACAGCGGCCACAGGAGAATTCGATGAACTACGACGTCGTGATCATTGGCGGAAGCTATGCGGGCATGTCCGCGGGAATGCAATTGGCGCGAGCTCGCCGGTCGGTGCTGGTCGTCGACGCGGGGCAGAGGCGCAATCGCTACGCTACGGCCTCGCACGGGTTTCTAACGAGGGATGGCAGCGCGCCGGATGTGCTTGCGGCAGAGGGGCGAGCGCAACTATTGGCCTATCCTACCGTAGAGTGGCTCGATGCCCAGGCTCAGCGTGTGGAAAAGACCGAAGGCGGCTTCCTCGTATCCATGGACGGGGCCAGCTCCGTGAGAGGGCAGCGGATCATTCTTGCCATCGGAATCACCGATCATCTGCCTGACCTCCCAGGTTTGAAGGAGCGCTGGGGGCGCACGGTGTTTCACTGCCCCTACTGCCACGGATACGAGCTCCAGCAAGGACGCATCGGCGTGCTGGCGAGTTCGGCGCTTTCCATGCATCATGCGCTCATGCTTCCCGATTGGGGCAAGACCACCTTTTTCCTGAACGGAAGCTTTGCGCCGGACAGCGGGCAGCAGGCCGCATTGCAGGCGCGCGGCGTTCATATCGAGGATGGTCCGATCGAGCGGCTCTCCGGCGAACACCTGGATGTCGTCATGAAGGACGGCCGCATCATTCCTTTGGACGGCCTGTTTACAACGACGCGCATCACTCCGGGCAGCCCCATCGCGGCGCAGCTGGGCTGCGAGTTCGAGGAGATGCCGATGGGCATGCAGATCAGAACGGATTCCACCCAGGCAAGCTCTGTTCCGGGCGTGTTCGCGTGCGGCGATGCGGCCAGGCTGGCCGGCAACGTGGCGCTGGCGGTAGGCGATGGAGCAATGGCAGGCACAGCCGCGCACCGCTCCTTGATGTTTGGCTTATGAGTCGTCGGCGCCGGCGGCGACGGCAGCGTCGATTACCGCTCCTGAATCCAGTGCCGCACGTATCTGTTCTTCGCTGTATCGCAGAGCGCGCAAAATTTCCCGCGAGTGCTGGCCCAACAGAGGGGCGCTGCAAGGCGGAGCGCTATGCTGGGCGGCGCTGAACTTTATGAGCCGGGCAACGCCCTTATAAGCGCCCGCCTTCGGATGACGTTGCTCCACGACGAAACCCTGGTCGGCGACCTGCGCATCGTCGAACATGTCTTCAACGCGCCGCACTGCCGAACACGGTACAGAGACGCCGAAAATCTCTTCCCATTCCATGGCTGTTTTCGCCTGAAGAGCTTGCCGGATCACAGGCACGATTTCACCGGCGTGCTGGGCGCGCTTCTTGACCGTGTCATACTTTTCATTGGCCGCCAGCTCGGGTACGCCGGATAGCGTGCATAGTGCATTCCAGAAATGGGGCGCGTTGGCCGATATGTACAGATGGCCGCTTTTTGTCGGATGTATGCCGGTGATGCCGCCGGAGCGCATGTCCCGTTCGATATGCTTCGGCTCGCCCTCGGCCATGACGAGCCGTGCCGACTGCATGGCCAGGGCGCTGCCCAGCAAGGACACGCTGACCTCCTGGCCCTCTCCGCTACGTTCGCGCTGGTAAAGCGCGGCCGTTACACCCGTTGCGACCATGGATGCGGCGTAATAGTCGACAGCGGAGCCGTAGACGATCTCGGGCTGATCCGCGCTTCCCTGGGAAGCACAGATGCCGCTATAGGCTTGAAGCACCTGATCGTAGCCCGCCTTGTCGGCAAGAGGCCCGCTGTTCCCATAACCCGTCATGGAACAATAGACCAGCCTGGGGTTGATCCGGCTCAGGGTTTCAAAGTCGATCTTCAGGCGTGGCGGCACGGACGGCCTGAAGTTATGCACCAGCACGTCGGCTTCCCGAACCAGCCTTGCCAGAACCTCGTAGCCCATTGTGCTCTTGAGGTCCAGGCACAGACCTGTCTTGCCGCGGTTTACTCCCAGGAAAGCGCGGCTTTCAGCCTCCAGTGTCGAGGGGTACTTGCGCAGATTGTCGCCGTCCGGCGGTTCAATCTTGATGACCTCCGCCCCCAGGTCGGACAACAGGCTGCAGCCGTACGGGCCCGCAATGTATGCGCTTAGATCCAAAACTTTGATGCCTGACAGGGGCGCTGAACTTGGTGTTGACATAGACGGATACCATGGTGTTTCATGCGGGTTCCCGAACACTCGGGAACCCGCGGGCTTGCGGCTTATTTTTGAACGGTGATGTTGCTTTTCTCGGCAACTTGCTTCCAGCGGACGAGATCTTCCTTGATGATCTTTTGATACTCCTGGGCCGAGGCAGTGGCATACTCCGCTCCTTCGCGAACGAAGAAATCCTTCATCTCCTGTTCGGTCACGATTTCCTGGATCGCCTTGTTCAGTTTGTTGACGATGGGATCGGGAGTTCCAGCTGGAGCCAGTATTCCCCACCACAAGCTGAACTCGTAACCGGGCACTGCTTCGGCAACCGGCTTCAGGTCGGGTGCGATGGGGCTGGGCTTCAGGCTGGTGATGGCGATAGCCTTGGCTTTTCCTGTATTGATGGCGGGCAGGAGCGAAGGGCCGCTCGCGATCAGGACATCGACTTCGTTGCCCATCAAGGCGGCCGTGGCCGGGCCCATGCCGCGATACGGTATGTGCATCATCTTGATGCCGGCGGCCGAACTGAACATCTCGGTGGCAAACTGGTTGCTGCTGCCGGGGCCCGAGCTGGAGTAATTGATGGAGTCGGGGTTCTTTTTGGCGAGAGCGATCAGTTCGGCTACGGAATTGACGGGCAGTGTCTCTTTCACGGCGACAATGAAGGGGCCCTTGGCCATGAGCGCCACGGCCTTGAAGTCCTTTTCGGCATCGAAGGGCAGGTTTTCCTGTATGGCTGCGTTGGTGGTGAAGCTGGATGAAACGGCAACCAGCGTGTAGCCGTCCGGCTTGGATCGCGCGACCTGCGCGGCCCCGATCGAACCCCCCGCTCCGCCCTTGTTGACGATCACGACCGAGGTATTCAACTTGGTGCCGAGCTTGGCGCCTACAGCCCGCGCGAATGAATCGTTCGATCCTCCGGGGGGATAGGGAACCACCAGGGTTATGGGCTGGCCATTGGGAAACGGTTCGGCGGCGTTGGCGGCCGGTCCGAACGCGGCTGCAAACCCCGCCAGGAACAAGACCCCAGCGATTCGGGCACGGGCGTTGAGGAATGATTGTGGTTTCAGCATTTTTTTGTCTCCGATAGGGGTTACGAGCTATGGTGGGTGGCTGCCAGTTGCCTGGCATGTTCGATAATGAAGCGGGCGCGCGCAACGAAGGGGGCATCGATCATTTTCCCGTCGACGAGATAAGCGCCGTTGACGTCGTTTTCGGATGCCGCGGCAACGACTTTCCGGGCCCAGGCGACTTCCTGCTCGGTCGGGCTGAATACTTCGTTGGCGACACGGATCTGGCTTGGATGTATGCAGGTCTTGCCCAGAAATCCCAAGCTCTTGGCCTGCAAGGCTTCCTGCCGATAACCCTCGATATTGGCCACGTCGGCGTAGGCGGAGTCGTACACCACGCAGCCGGAGCGGGCCGACGCCATGCGCAGCGAAAACATGATGGCGTGCACATTCTGCGCATCGTAGCGGGCAATGTTCAGCGGCTCGAACATGTCGCCCAGGCCCAGTTGCAAGCCCCACACCCTTGAGTGCGCCGCCGCGATGTCGGCGGCATTATGAAGGGCGATGGGGGTTTCAACGTTTGCCAGAATCCGTATATGGGCTTTGCGGCCGGCATTGGCGTTGTAGCTGCTTTCGGTCTCGGCCAGCCGCTGGATGAATGCAAGAACGTCTGCCGCCGAATCTATCTTGGGGATGTTGATGATGTCCACGCTCGCATGGCAGGCGGCTTTCAGGTCTTCGGCGAAATACTCCGTATCAAGCGGGTTGATGCGGACAATGACGGTCTTGCGCGTAGCCTGTTTTTTTTGCTCGAAATCCTCGCTATTGAACAAGGCGCTCAGTTCTTTGCGGGCATGCTCTTTGCGCTCGTGAAGCACCGAATCTTCCAGGTCAAAACTGATGGCGTCCGCCTGGCTGTCCATTGCCTTGGCAAACAGTTCGGGGCGCGAGGCCGGCACAAATAATTTACTTCGCATGTCTGGTCTCCTTGGGTGACCATTGTGCGCATCAAGTGCCCGGACAGGTTGCTTGCTGCCTACCTTTAAAAGATATATATACTATCTTTATGAACAGCGCCTTCCTGAACACCCTCATCGCCGTGCATCGCTACGGCTCCATGGCTGAGGCCGCGCGTCGGCTGAACATAACGCATGGCGCAGTGGCTCAGCAGATGAGGGCCTTGGAGGGGCAGCTTGGCGTGACGCTGATTACCCGGTCCGGAAAGACCGTGCACCTGACCAACGCCGCGCACCGCATACTCGATAAATCGCAGAAAATATTGGATGACATCGATTCGTTGACGGCATTGGCCAATGCGCAGGAAATAAAAGGAGAGCTGCGGCTGGGCGCCGGCAATACATCGCTCAACAGCACCATCCCCAATATTCTTGCCAATCTGATCAAGCGTTATCCCTCTCTGCAGGTGTCCATACGGCCCGGCTTGTCGACCGAGTTTTATCCGAGTGTGGAAAAGAATGAACTGGACGCGGCGATTGCCCTGGAGCCGCCGTTCGAAATTCCCAAAAGAATAGGCTGGCGCCTACTAAGCGAAGAGCACTTCTTTTTGCTGGCGCCCGCTCGATATCGGGGCAGAAGCGCACATGACCTGCTGAAGCAGGAGCCATTCATCCGGTACGACAAGAATAGCTGGGTCGGCCAACAGATCGAGTTGTATTTGAAAAAAGCCGGCATCGTTCCCAAAGAGCGGTTCGAACTGGCCTCCACGGAGTCCATATCGCTTATGGTGAACAAGGGCCTGGGCGTGGCCATAGTGCCCCACGCCTGGAACCTGTGGCAACAAGGCTTGAATGTGGTGAGCCTTCCGCTTCCGACGCCTTGCGAACCCAGGCGTTTTGGGTTGATCTGGGCACGATCGTCGCCGCGGATTCAATTGGTCGAGGTTTTCCTGCAGGCGGCGATAGAAGAGTACAAGGCGTAATGCATCACCCGCGTCCCGGGCGAGGTAGTAAAGTAGGAGCCTCACCAAGGACGAAGGCGCAAGCTGATGAAAACGATCGAGTATTACTTCTCTCCAAAATCTCCCTGGACTTACCTTGGCCACGAAAGGATGCTGGAACTGGCCAGGCGGCATGGCGCCATCGTGGAGCCGCGGCCCATGGATCTGGCCAGGGTATTTCCATTGTCCGGCGGCTTGCCGCTGGACAAGCGACCGCCTCAGCGCCAGGCCTACCGCCTGACCGAGTTGAAGCGGTGGTCGCAGCACCTGGGCATGCCGCTTATCGTACAGCCCCGGTTTTTTCCCGTCGACGAGACGGATGCCTCCAAGATGATTGCATCGGTCGCCAAGGCCGGCGATAACGACGGCGCCCTGAAGCTGTCCGGTGCGATGCTGCGCGCGGTCTGGGCCGAGGAACGCAACATCGCCGATGCCGCGACCTTGATCCAGATCGCCGACGACTGCGGCCTGGACGGCGCCGCCCTGCATGCCGGTCGCGAGGCGGGTGCGGATCTGTACGAACACCATACGGACGAAGCCATTAGGCTGCAGGTCTTCGGCGCTCCATGGTATGTCTATCGCGGGGAGCCATACTGGGGGCAGGACAGGCTGGAATTTCTGGAGCGGGCTCTGGCGGGGGATTGATGCCCTGGCCAGACCGGGCGAGCGCGGCAATGCGGTCCATTGCGCGCCGCGCCTTCGTTGGGCGGCCCGGGCCGAACTCAGGCCAGGTTCGCCTTGTCCAGGCCCCACGCCTTGTCGGCCGAGCCCGGCACCGTCCTGAAGGCGACATTGACCCGGTTCCAGGCATTGATGGACATGACTTCGAAGGTCAGGTCGGACAGCTCCTTCTCGGATAACTGCGTGCGAACCTTTTCGTAGACGTCGTCGGATACGCCGTGCGCGGGCAACTGCGTCAACGCCTCCGTCCAGGCCAGCGCGGCGCGTTCGCGGGGAGCGAAAAGCGTCGATTCGCGCCATACGCCAAGATGATGGATGCGGAGGGGACGTTCGCCATGGATGTAGGCTTCCTTGACATGCATGTCAAGGCAAAACGCGCAGCCATTGATCTGCGAAGCGCGGATGGCGACCAGGTGGCGGATCGTTTCCTCTATGGCTCCTGACTTGAGCTGGTTGCTGAACTCAAGGAATTTCTTGAACAGTTCGGGCGATTGCTGCATGTAGTTGATGCGCTGTGTCATGGTTTCTCCAGGCGGACGATGAAGAAGCTTCCCGGGAACTCGGGAACGCTTTGCGGCAATGCGCCGCTGGACAACATCGTAGACCTGCGCCGCCATCGGCGGTAGGCGTCCGGTCGGACTCAGGGTGTTGACCTGCAGGCACCAAAAGCCGCAAGCCACCCCGCGCGGGAATCAATCCGTTCCAATGGCTGCGGCAATATGCGTCAGTTTGTCCGGATTGCGCTGCACCTGAATCTGGACGATACGTTCTCCATCCGATTCGATGGACATCGCGGATTCCAGTTTGCCTTCGATGAAGCGCAGGAATGCCCATTGGCCATTGAGGGCCACGAGCCGCATGCGTGCTTCGCCCCCGAAACGCAGGAAGGACGCATAGAAAAGCTGAGCAATGCGTCGGCCGCCCACCATGGGACGGGGAAAGCTGGTGACCCTCCCGCCGCCGTCGCCCACCAGGACCGCGTCTTCGGCCAGCATGGCGTTGATCGCGGCAAAGTCGCCCATATGTATGGCGCGGGCAAAGGACTCCAGCAGGCGCAGATGGGTTTCGGGCGGCACGGTGCGGCGGCTGCGCCCCTCCCGCAATTGAGCTTTGGCCCGGCTTACCAATTGGCGGCAGGCGGCCTGCGTCTTGCCTATCGTTTCCGCGATGCTTGAATAATCTTCATCAAAGACTTCATGCAGCAGGAATGCCGCCCGTGCTTCGGGTGTAAGCCGTTCAAGCAGCGCCAGCAAGGCCAGCGAGACATCGTCGGCGCGCTCCGTGAGTTGCTCTGGCGTGGCGGGCAGGCTGGTCATCTCCGGTTCCGGCAGCCAGATGCCGGTGTAGGCCTCGCGTTGGACCTTGGCGGCACGCAGCCGGTCTATGGAAATTCGTGTCGTTACGGCAACGAGCCAGGCTTCCGCATTGCCGATCTCCTCGCGCGCCGCCCCGTGCCAGCGCAGCCAAGCATCCTGCACAATATCTTCGGCCTCGGCCACCGAGCCGAGCATCCGGTAGGCGATCTGCTGCAATCGCGGCCGAAGTGAATTGAAGGAGAGGGCGTCGTCATCCATGATTGGCATCCATGCGGCGAAACAATGGAATGGGCGCCGCTATCTGAAGACGCCCGTATCGCAGTGCCTGCCGCGAGGGTGCCAACACTCACTGCATTTCAGAAGGGCGTCCACCATGAAGATTACGCCAATCGGCATTGATCTTGCAAAGAATGTATTTCAGGCTCGCGGGACAGGTGCACGAGGCAAGGCGGCGCTTCGCAAGCAGTTGCGGCGTGACCAGGTAACGGTGTTCTTCGCCATCTGCCGCCACAGCGTGCCGCTTGGCGTGCTGGTTCCACACCGCTGAATGGTTCAGCGCCCCAGTTCGGCCGATAGCCGTTCTGCCGCCGACGTGACTTGACGGATCATATGCTCCAGCTCGGACTCACCGACTCTGAACTTGGGTGCGACGGCGTGTATCGTCGCGACAATGGCGTTGTTGAAGCTGAAAACCGGAGCTGAACAGGCGATCTGATGGGTATCGACTTCGCCGCGGCTGACGCAATATCCCTGCTGACGGATGCTTGCAAGCGCCTGAAGGACCTCGTCTCGAGTCCTGGGCGTGTGATCGGTGAGTGGTGGGGGATAGTCGGGAATGCATCGATCGATGAACTCCTGGCTTTGGTAGGCCAGCAGGCACTTGGGCGAGCCTGTATAGAGCGGGCGCCGACGCCCTATGTTGGCGTGTACGCGCAGGTCGCGGGAGGGCTCGGTCTTGGCGATGCAAAGCGCGTCGAGATGGTCCACAGTGCGCAGTTGCACGGTTTCGTTCACTCGCTGGCAGAGGTCCTCCATGATGGGGGTGGCCAGGCGGATCAGATCGAGCTGGGCGCTTGCGGTGATGCCCAGGATCAGCATGGTGTCGCCCAGGCTATAGGTGTTGTTCTCCTCTTTTTTTATGACCTTGCGCTGTTCCATTGTATACAACAAACGATAGGCTCTTGATTTGTTCAGTTTAGCCTTTTCCGCGAGATTCGTTAGGTTAGAACGCGGCGAACGAGCGACTTCGATCAACAGAGAAAAAGCTTTATCCACTGATTCTATTACATATTTTTCATTTTTCATGAGTGTCTTCCATTCGTTCGTCTTGCGGTGAAAGCTGCTTTTTGGGCGCTGCTCAGTTTATTTTACTAGATAAAAAACGAAGAAATTAAGTTTGACATAACTGTGAATGCTTTGTTTATATACGACGTTTCAGGTGCCGACGACATACAAAAGATTGGCTGGCATGGGCCTGATGTTCGCCGCCAAAAGGAGCAAAAATTGTTTAAATCATCATTGACTCATCTGCTGCGCGGCGCTGCGTTTACGATGCTGACCGCGGCTGCGGTTCCGGCCATGGCGCAAGATCCCTCGTTGAACGTGGGTCTGGCGGCGCCGATCACATCACTGGATCCCCACCAGGACTCCAACTCTCCCAACAATGCGGCTTCGCGCCACATTTTCGACAGCCTGATCAGCCGCGGCGGCCGGGCCGAGAACAATCCGCAATTGGCCGAATCGTGGCAGGTCGTGGATGACACGCACTGGCAGTTCAACCTGCGCAAAGACGTGACCTTTCACGATGGGTCCAAGTTCGACGCGGACGACGTCGTGGCGTCGTTGCTGCGTGCGCGCGACAAGCCGACCAAGGCTTTTGCGGCATACACCCGCAATATTGCCAATGTCGTTGCCAAGGACCCCTACACCATCGTCGTGGAAACCACCCGGCCCGACCCCCTGCTGCTGAATTCGCTTAGCCGTATCCGCATCATCAGTTCCGATTATGCCAATGCCAGCGTGGCGGATTTCGAGACCGGCAAGGCGGCCATTGGCACAGGGCCGTTCAAGTTCGCCGGTTATACGCCTGGCGACCGCATCGAGCTCGTGCGCAACGACAATTATTTTGCCAAACCCATGCCTTGGAGCAAGGTGACACTGCGCATGGTCACCGATGATGGCGGCCGTTTGGCTTCGTTGCTGGCCGGCGACCTGGATATCATCGAAAACCTTCCCGCCGAAGGGGTCAGCCGCGTTGAAGGAAACAAGAACCTGAAGATCATCCGTGGCATATCGACCCGCCTGGTCTATCTGGGACTGGACGTCTTCCGCGACCAAACGCCGTTTGCCAAAGCCAAGGACGGCTCGCCGCTGGCCGCAAATCCCTTCAAGGATGAGCGTGTGCGCCGTGCCATGCTCATGGCGATCAATCGTCCCGCTATCGTCGACCGCGTCATGCAGAAAAATGGCACCGTTGCCGATCAGTTCGTTGCCGAAGGCTTCTTCGGGCACTCCGACAAGGTTCAACCCGTCAAGTATGATCCGCGCAAGGCCAAGGAATTGCTGGCTGAAGCCGGCTATCCTGATGGTTTTGCTCTGACCATTCACGGCCCCGCGGGTCGTTATGTGAACGACAGCGAAGTCCTGCAGGCAGTAGGCCAGATGTTGGCTCGTATCGGCATCGAGACCAAGGTCGAGGTCGTGCCATGGTCCGTGTACTCGCCCAAGTATGCTGCGCGTGACTATTCCTTCTTCCTGGGCGCCTGGGGCGTGAACACGGGCGAGGTGTCCAATCCCGCGCTGGCGCTGGTGGCTGGACGCGATCCGAAGAAAGGCACGGGCCGCTACAACGGTGGTGGCGTCGACGTACCTGAAATCAACGAGCTCTTGGCCAAGGCTACATCGAACTTGAACGACGCCGATCGCGAGAAGCAACTGCAGGAAGTGTCGGAGTTGACGTTTGACCATCTATGGATACTGCCCATGCACTACGAGAACGCGGTGCTGGGCGCGAGCAAGAAGGTCGATTTCACGCCCCGTAGCGACAAGTACACGATGGCTTTCGAAATTCGCCCCGCGGGCAACGCCAAGTAAGCATTGATATCAAGGGGCTGTTCTGCCCCTTCATTTGCCGGGGTGGCAAGCCGCCTCCCCGGCGCATATGACAAGTCCCTCAGGAGAAGTTATGCAAGAGCCTGGCTCGAGCGCCGCCGCCGCTGCGCGTGCGCGTGCGGTCTACGATTACGGTCAAACCGCGATTTTTGCGTCGGCCGTCGACCCCCGTTTTCACATGTTGCTGTATGTGCCTCCTACCGTTGCCGATGGCCGCAAGCTCGATCTGCTGGTGGCCGTGCACGGAACGGGCCGCACCTCGGCCATCGACTTTCGCGATGGTTTTGCCGAATTCGGCCTTTATAACGATTGCGCCATCCTTTGTCCTATCTTCCCGATGAATGTGCGGGGCGATGGCGAGCGCTCGGGCTACAAGTACATGTTCGAGGGCGACATCCGCTACGACGAGATCGTGCTGGAGATGGTCGAGGAAATGGCCGCCAAGTATGAGCAGGACTGGTCCAGGTTCGCCATGTTCGGCTATTCCGGCGGCGGGCAGTTCGCCCACCGCTTCGCCATCCTGCATCCCGAGAAACTGTGGGCGGTCAGCATAGGCGCCCCCGGTTCGGTGACGCTGCTGGATCCCGACAAGGATTGGTGGGTTGGCGTTCGCGACCTGGCCGAGAAGTTTGGCCGCCCGTTCAATGCCGCCGCACTGGCGAAGGTGCCCACACAGATGCTCGTGGGCGACCTTGATCTTGAAACCTGGGAGATCGTCCGCAGGCCCGGAACGGCCTATTACATGGAAGGTGCCAACGACGCGGGCGATAGCCGACCCGCACGTTTGCGCACGCTGAAGGCTTCATTTGAATCGGCTGGCGTCAGCGTGACGCTGGAAGAGGTCGCCGGCGTATCGCATGACCGCATGAAAGTTCTGGGCCATGCCAAGGCGTTCCTGGCCAAAGTGCTCAAGGAGAATCGCGCATGAATCGCAATGCGACGATAGTGGCGCCCCAGCCTGAAGCCGTCGAAGCGGGCGCCAGCGTCCTGGAACGTGGCGGCAACGCCATAGATGCTGCGCTGGCCTGCGCATTCACCCAGGGCGTGGTTGACCCGCAGATGTCAGGCATTGGCGGGTTTGGTTCGATGCATGTCTACATGCCTAAACGCGGCATACACGAGATTCTCGAGTTCTATGCGTTGGCGCCTATCGCCGCAACGCCGGACATGTGGCTCGACAAGCTGATTGGCCAGAGCCGTGACGGCTTCGGCTTCTTGCTCGAAGGCAATATCTCCGAAATCGGCTATCTGGCCTGCTGCACGCCCGGTTCGCTCAAAGGCTACGAAGCAGCCTTGAAGGACTACGGCACCTGGGATTGGGCCGACCTGATCCGCCCGGCGATTCGCTATGCCGAAGAGGGCTTCATGGTTCGCCCGCATATGCACTGGTACTGGACCAAGGATCAGAGCGGTGACGGGCAGGCCAACACGCTGGACAAGTTGCGCTTTTCCGAAACGGGCCGCCGCGTGTATTTTCATGAAGATGGATCGTTGCGTCAGGTAGGCGATATCCTGCGCAACCCCGATATGGGCAGGACGCTGGAGCGCATTGCGAAAAGCGGCTCTTCGGACATCTTCTACCATGGCGAGATTGCCCAGCAGATCGCCGACGATTTCGCCCGCAACGGGGGCCTGATCGGCCTGGAAGACCTGGCCCAGTACGGCGTCAGCAAGGCTGCGCCTGTGTGGGGCAGCTATCGTGGGCGGCGTATTGCCTCCAGCCCTCCTCCTGGGTCGGGCATGCCCATGATCGAACTGCTGCATATCCTGGAAAATTTCGATATCGGCAGCATGCGGCACGGCTCCACCGAGTATGTGCGGACGCTGTTCGAAGCCATGAAGCGCATGACCATCGACAAGGATACGAACATGGGCGACCCCGCTTATGTCGACGTGCCTGTGGAGAAACTGCTCTCCAAGGACTATGCCGCCATGCTGGCAGATCAGATCAAGCGGGGCGAGCGTGCCAACGTCGAGCGCCTGGATTTGTCCCAGCGCGATACGACCCATATTTCGGTCGTCGATAAGGAAGGCAATGCCGTGGCCTTGACCCATTCGTTGGGCAGTCCGTCTGGCGCGATCACCGACGGTCTGGGCTTCATGTACAACGGTCTGATGGCGCGATTCGATCCTCGTCCCGGCAAGGCGGCATCGATCGCACCGCGCAAGCGCCGGGCCAGCTCGGCCGCGCCGACCATAGTCTTTGAAGGGGACGATCCGTCGATCGTCATCGGCGCGCCGGGTGGCAGCTACATCGCTCCAACCGTGGCTCAGAGCATCGTCAACATCGTTGACTATGATATGAGTATCGAGGCGGCTGTCGCAGCGCCACGATTGGTCGGTGTTTCGAATTCCATCGACATTTGCAACCGCATTCGGCGTTCGGTCTCTGATGAGTTGGCCGCCGACGGGTACGACGTTGTGCGTTCACCGCAAACTTTTGCTTTTGCGGCGCTGCACGGCATTCGTATAGATGGTGGCCGCTCGGCCGGTGCGGCCGACCCGCAGCGTGATGGCATGGCCATCAGCGTCGAGTAAACGCTCAGGAACAGGAAATGATAACCTCGCTCATTCGACGCTTAATACAATAGCTGTTCGTCATTTTTGCGATGACGATACTTGTATTCATCGGTGTCAATGTTATTGGTAACCCGGTTGATATTCTGATCAATCCGGATCTCAATCAGGCCGAGCGGGCGCAGATGGTCGCGCATCTCGGTCTGGACAAACCACTATGGCAGCAGTACTTCCATTTCCTGTCCGGGCTGACGCACGGCGACTTCGGCAATAGTTTCGTGTACAGCAGGCCCGCGCTCGATGTGATCATGGAGCGCGTGCCCGCCACGCTGGAACTGGCCATTTTCGCCACGATCATTGCTGTGGCGGTGGGTCTGCCGCTGGGACTGTATGCGGGGCTGCGTTCGGAAAAGTTCTCCGCGAAGTTCATCATGGCGGGCTCCATCCTGGGCTTCTCGCTGCCGACCTTCTGGGTCGGACTGATGATGATTCTGGTGTTCGCGGTACAGCTTGGCTGGCTTCCGTCGAACGGGCGCGGCGAAACGATGGGCAGCTGGTCCTTCTTGACCCTTGACGGCCTGTCATACATGCTGTTGCCGGCATTGAACCTTGCTCTTTTCAAGACATCCCTGATCTTGCGGCTGACGCGCGCGGGTGTCCAGGAAGTGATCATGCAGGACTATGTCAAGTTCGCTTATGCCAAGGGGCTGGGCGAGAAGCGGATCATCTTCGTGCACATCCTGAAGAACTTGATGATCCCGGTGATCACCATCGTCGGGCTGGAGTTCGGCTCGCTGATCGCCTATTCGGTCGTGACCGAATCCATTTTTGGTTGGCCTGGCATGGGCAAGCTCATCATCGACAGCATCAACCTGCTCGATCGCCCTGTGATCGTGGCGTACCTGATGATGATGGTCGTCTTGTTCGTGTCGCTGAATTTCATTATTGACGTTTGTTATACGCTGCTCGACCCGCGTGTCCGGCTCGAGGGGAAGGCATGAACGATATGGATCCCAAACTTGCTGCCTCTGCAGGCATTGCCGGCGCGTCCGGCACACCGGATATTGTCGAGCCCCCTCCGCCTCGTGCCATACCGGCCTTGAAGCGATTTTTTTCGTCTCCCACGGCGGCCTTGGGCACGATCGGCTTGCTCATTATCTGCCTGGTCGCTTTGCTGGCCCCCTGGCTTGCAACGCAAAATCCGTATGACCTGACGCAACTGGACATTCTGGACAGCCGCCTGCCGCCGGGCTCGGAAAACTTCGACGGCATACCTTATTATCTGGGTACCGACGGACAGGGGCGCGATATTCTATCGGGCATTATGTATGGCTTGCGCACGTCGCTGCTGGTGGGTATTGCGTCAGCCGTTGTCGCGGCGCTTCTTGGTACGACGATCGGCTTGCTGGCGGCTTATGTCGGAGGCCGCCTCGAAAGCTTCATCATGCGCCTGGTCGATTTGCAGCTTTCGTTTCCCACCATCCTGATGGCGCTCATGGTGTTGGCCATTCTGGGCAACGGGGTGACCAATGTCGTATTTGCCATCATTGTGGCGGAGTGGGCAACGTATGCCCGCACGGCGCGGGGTACGGCATTGGTGGAACGCGAGAAAGAATACATCGAGGCGGCGCGTTGCCTGCGTATTCCGGGGCGCCGCGTGCTGCTGCGCTACCTGCTGCCCAATTGCATTGCCCCCATCATCGTGATTGCGACGATGCAGGTCGCCCGTGCCATTGGCCTGGAAGCCACGCTGTCCTTTCTTGGACTGGGTGCGTCCGTCACACAGCCCTCGCTGGGAATGTTGATTTCAAATGGCTACCGTTTCATGCTTTCCGGCCTTTACTGGATCAGTTTCTACCCCGGTATCGCCCTGCTTATTACCATTGTGTCGATCAATCTGGTTGGTGATCGTCTGCGCGATGTGCTCAACCCCAGGAAAACCCGATGACTCCATTGCTAGATGTCCGTGACCTCGTCACAGAATTTCCAGGTGAAGACGGCAAGCCCCTGCGGGCTGTCAACGAGGTCTCGCTTCAACTGAACCGCGGAGAGGTTCTGGGGCTTGTCGGAGAAAGCGGATCCGGCAAGAGCGTGACGGGATTCTCCTTGATGGGCCTGGTCGAGAAGCCGGGTCGTGTTGCATCGGGACAGGTTCTGTTCGATGGCCAGGAACTGACCGCCATTGACGCAAAAACTCGCCGCAGCTTGCGGGGGCGGCGCATTGCCATGATCTTCCAGGATCCCATGATGACGCTCAACCCGGTGTTGCGCATAGGTGTCCAGCTTATGGAAACCTTGCATGCCCATGTGAAGATCAGTCATCGGGAAGCGCGCATCAGGGCGCGCGACGCCCTTGGCATGGTTGGAATCCCCAGCCCGGAAGAGCGCCTGGATGCTTATCCGCACCAGCTTTCTGGCGGGATGCGGCAGCGTGTGGCGATTGCCATAGCCTTGCTGCATAGCCCGGATTTGATCATTGCCGACGAACCCACGACAGCGCTGGACGTCACCATCCAGGCGCAGATCCTTGCCGAGTTTCAGAAACTGACGGAGCAGCAAGGCACGGCCGTGATCTGGATTACACATGACCTGGCCATCGTCTCCGGCCTGGCGGACCGGATTGCCGTCATGTATGGCGGGCGTATCGTCGAGACGGGCCCTATCGCTTCGGTGCTGGAGTCGCCGCGTCATCCCTACACGCGTGGCCTGATCCGCTCGGTGCCTTCAGAAAACAGCCGGGGCAGCCGCCTGGCGCAAATTCCCGGTGTGACGCCAAGTCTGTCGCGCATGCCGCGGGGATGCGCCTTCCGCACTCGTTGCGAGCGGGCCACCGACGCCTGTGCAATGCAACCCGAAGCCACGGGCACCGAGCTTGATTATTACCGCTGCTTTCATTCTTACGAACAGGCATAGACATGACCGTTACGGCAACCTCTTACGATTCCGCGCCCTTGCTGGAGCTGCGCAAGGTCTCGCGCCGCTTCGGCGCGTCTCCCGACCTGGCCGCTCGCGTTTCCATTGCGCTTGGTGTGGCAAAACCTCCTCCTGTCGTCTATGCCTTGGACGAGGTCGACTTGATCATCAAGCGGGGGGAAGTGCTTGGGTTGGTCGGTGAAAGCGGCTGTGGGAAGTCCACGCTGGGGCGCATCGCCGCCGGCATATTGAATCCTTCGGACGGCGCCGTGTACTGGAAGGGCCTTGATCGGGCAGGGTTGGAAGGCAAGGCTGCGCGCGATGCCGATCTGGCTGCCCAGATGATTTTCCAGAACTCGATGGCTGCCCTGAATCCACGCATGAACATCGAAGCACTGGTGGGGGAGGCCGCCTCCATCCATGGCTTGATCAAGGGTGACCGGGGTGCTTATGTCGATGATTACCTGAATAAGTCGGGCTTCGACCCCACCATGAAGCGCCGCCTGCCTCACCAGTTTTCAGGCGGCCAGCGTGCCCGCGTCAACATTGCGCGCGCGCTTGCGGTACAGCCCGAGTTTCTGGTTTGCGACGAAAGTGTGGCGGCGCTGGACGTGTCCATCCAGGCGCAGATCCTGAACCTGTTCATGGACCTGCGCGAACAGCTCGATTTGACCTACTTGTTCGTCAGTCACGACCTTGGGGTGGTGGAGCATATTTCGGACCGGGTGGCAATCATGTACCTGGGCCGCGTCGTGGAAGAGGCTCCGGTCGCGGAAGTATTTGCGCGCCCCAATCATCCGTATACGCAATCGTTGCTGGCGGAAGTGCCACGCATCAAGCCCGGCAAGCGTCGTTTCGAGACGGTGAAGGGCGAGCTGCCCAGTCCATTGGCGCCGCCGCCAGGCTGTCATTTCCATCCGCGCTGTCCCCATGCCTATGCGCGCTGCAAGACGGAGATACCCGTCAAGAAAGAGATCGCGCCAGGCCATTTTTCGGCTTGCCACCTCAACGATCAATGACAACGGCGCCGGCTAACGGCCGGCCGCCGTTTTCCTGTCCAGCGCTATCGACAGGAACAACAACAGCAACCCCCCCAGCGCCAGCAGGGATCCGACCCATCCCGTAGAGGCCCATCCGTAACCGCGCGCAATGGCCATGCCGCCCAGCAAGGGGCCCAGAGCGTTGGCAAAGTTGAACGCCGAGTGATTCAGCGCCGCGGCCAGGCCTTGCGCATTGCGGGCGATGTCCATCAAGCGCGTCTGAAGGATAGTGCCCAGTGCGCCGCCTATACCGATCAGAAAGACGGTGATGGAGACACCCCACAAGCTGGGAGCCGTCACGCTGAAGAGGGCCGTGGTGCAGGCGCTCCAGACCAACACGCCGCCTATGGTGGGCATGAGCGCGTGATCCGCGAGCTTGGGCACCACAATGTTGCCCGCCGTCATGCCCAATCCAAATACGCCCAGCACGATGGGCACGGTTTCGGGGCTTGCCATCGTGACCTGCATCAGCGTGTCGGCCAGGTAGGTGTACACGGCGAAAAGGCCTCCGAAGCCGATGGCCCCCACAGCCAGAGTCAGCCAGACCTGGCCTTGCTTGAGCGCGCCCAGTTCGCGCAGCGGACTGGAACCAGGCGCCGCGGGCGCATTGGGGCTCAGTAGAGCAATCAGGATCACCGTCAGCAGGCCGGTAAAGGCGACCAGGGCGAATCCCCATCGCCAGCCCACCGACTGCCCCAGCCAGTTGGCCAACGGGACGCCGATGATCGTGGCCACCGTAAGCCCAAGAAACATCCGCCCGACGGCCTGGTTGCGTTTGTTCAGCGGCACGAGCGACACCGCCACCAAAGCCCCGATACCGAAGTAGGCGCCGTGGGGCAGGCCGCTAAGGAAACGCAGGACCAGCATCCAGCCGTAGCTGGGCGCGAAAGCGCACAGGCCGTTGAACAGGGCGAACATGGCCATGAGCCAGATCAGCATCGTGCGCCGAGGAACGCGCGCGCCCAGCACCGTGATGACCGGCGCCCCGACAACCACGCCCAGCGCGTAGGCGCTGATGACATGCCCGGCGGTGGGCGCGTCCACGCCCAGATCCTGGGCGAAGTAGGGCAGCAGGCTCATGGTGGCGAACTCTGTCGTCCCGATGGCGAATGCCCCCACGGCCAGGGCGAAGAGTACCCAGCCGGGAGAGTGGGGTTTGTTTTGGGTGCGGGATTCAGCCATGGTGAAAGCGGCATGCGCTGCCGCTAGGGTAAACCCTGATTATACCGGTATGCGTTGCGCATACCCATGGCTGTGTTCCAAGGCATGGTTGAGGGCATGTGCGGGACACGCCCTCAACGTTATGCTTATTGAGCGCTGATCCCGCGCGCTTTGATGAGGCGGCCGAGCGCCTGGTGTTCTTTGTTCAGGTAGGCGGTGAAATCTTCCTGAGTGCTCATTACCGGTTCAGCGTTCAGTTGCTCAAGCCGGGCAAGCACATCCGGAGCCTTGAGGGCTTGGGCAAACTCGCTGTGAATGCGTGCAACGATGTCCGGTGGAGTGCCGCTGGGCACGAACAGGCCCGTCCATTGCTGGGGTTTGAAATCGGGAACCCCCGCCTCGGCGAAGGTCGGCACATCGGGCAGTTGCGTCAACCGCTTTTCGCTGGTTACCGCCAGCGCGCGCAATTTTCCGGATGCCGCCTGGGGCGCGGCAAGCGTGCTGGAAATAAGCAGGGCCTGGATGTGGCCTCCCAGAAGGTCCGTTATCGCGGGACCGCCTCCCTTGTATGGCACGTGCGGCACATCCATGCCCACGATTTCCTTCAGGACCTCGAAGGACAAATGGTTGCTGGTGCCCACGCCGGGGCTGCCGTAGCTTACGTTCTCTCCCGGCGTTTTGGCATAGGCGACGAATTCCTTTACCGTCTTTGCCGGCACCTGGTTGTTCACCAGCATGACCAGCGGAATGCGCGCAAGCATGCTTACCGGCGCCAGATCCTTGAAGGTGTCGTACGGCAGGTTGGGCATCAAGTGCGGATTGGCGGGTACGCTGTCGGCGCTGACGAGGATCGTATAGCCGTCGGCGGGCGATTTCGCGAGCACGCCCTCGGCGACCGTGCCGCCTGCGCCGGGACGGTTTTCCACCACCACCGGCTGTCCGAACCCTTTCTGCAATTCCGGTTGCAGAGCGCGTGCGATCAGGTCCGTCAGCCCGCCCGGAGCGAAACTGACCAGAATGCGGATGGGTTTGGAGGGATAATCCTGCGCGGCGGCGGGTGCAGCGGCCAGGGCGCAAAGAGTCGCAGCCGCGACCGCGCCCGTACATCGCAGGAATTTGCGTTTGAACATGATGTCTCCTGTGGGGTGATGCCTTATCAACAAAATAAGACATGTTGTCCGTATGGCGGACAGCTGTTCGTATTTTCGTGGTGTTAAGTCCACAGTGGCAACAGGGTTTTCCCGTAAATTGGCGACAGTGAGGTTAAAAACCAACGGGTGGTGTCCACAGCCATGTCCTTGGGAGAGAAATGCCCGCCGTTTTGCCTTGAATCAATATTTAGCGTTTTTTCCCAGGAAATCTGCCCGCCCGAGGCTGTTTATCCCGTGGGATTCTTCTATGATCCCAAGGCATGGCGGCGAGGGGCTGTTCGGACCGGTCCGGGCGAGCAAGCCGCTGCGCCATCATTCAGTGTCAGGGATTTGTCACTCCCGCGCCACCTGTAATCTACTTTGAAAGCGTATGGAACAAGAACAGAAAGCAAAGGACAAGCAATCGGAAAAGAGCGGCGAAGGCGTGCGGGCGGTGGACCGGGCGCTGGATGTGCTTGCCGCTTTTGAGCCGGGCGACAGCGAACTGCTGGTGGCCGATCTGGTCAAGCGCGTCGGCCTGAGCCGGCCCACCCTGTACCGTTTGCTGCACACGTTGGAAAGCAAGGGTTTTGTCGCATCGTCGGGCGAGCCCCAGCGTTTCCGGCTCGGGCCGGCTGTGGCGCGCCTGGCGCATGTCTGGAGCAGCACCCTGGACCTTAGCGAGATCGCTCGGCCCGTGATGGCCGAAGCATGGGCCTTGACCGCCGAGACCGTTGCGTTGTTCGTGCCCCGTGGCGACATGCGGCTCTGCGTTGCGGAAATGCAGAGCCCGCAGCCTATCAGTTTCCGGCGCGGGGTAGGCTACAGCGAGAAGCTGGTCCGAGGAGCCAGCGGCCGGGCCATTCTGGCGTTTACGCCTTTGAAGCCGGGCCAATTGGAAGCCTATGCGGCGGGAACCAACGCCGATCTGGGCTGGCTGACCGACCAGCTCAGGGTGACGCGCGAACGCGGCTATGCCATGGGCCACAACGAACTGATACAGGGAGCGTACGCCGTCGCGGCGCCTTTCTTCGATCGTAGCGGAACGGTGGCGGGCTCATTGGGTGTCTTCGGGCCGGACGTCCGGCTTACGGAAGCAAGGATGCACGAATTCGGCCTGGCGCTTTGCGGAATGGCGGATCAGCTGACGAAGAACCTGGGAGGCATGCCGCCCTCTTGACCTTGCCAACGTCTGTCCGTAGAATGAACTCGTTTATCACCAAATGGACAGACTATGAAGGACATGATGAAGACGCTGGTGCGGACCGATCCGGGTACGCCGACCGGCACGCTCCTGCGCCGTTTCTGGATACCCATTCTCCTTTGCAGCGAGATCGCGGAAGCCGATTGTCCGCCGGTCCGCGTGCAGATATTGGGTGAAAAGCTGCTTGCCTTCCGCGATACCCAGGGTCGGCCGGGCCTCATCAGCGAGTTCTGCTCGCATCGGGGCGCCTCGCTCTATTTCGGACGCAATGAGGATAATGGCATCCGCTGCAGCTATCATGGCCTGAAGTTCGATATCGAAGGCAAGTGCGTGGATGTTCCGCAAGCGCCGCAGATGTGCGAAAAGATGTCCATCGCCGGCTATCCCTGTATGGAGCGCGCGGGGATCGTGTGGGCTTACATGGGGCCGAAGGACAAGCAGCCGGAGGGTCCCGGCGTGGAATGGGCGAATCTGCCGGACAGTCACGTGTTCGTGTCCAAGCGGATGCAGGAATGCAATTACATGCAGGCCATGGAAGGCGGCATCGATACCAGCCATGTCTCCTTCGTGCATAAGTTCGAAGTGGACAACGATCCCTTCCATCAGGGCACCAAGGCCAATGAGTACATCAAGAAAGACGGCAACGTCACTTTCGAGATCGAGAGGCATGACGGGGGCCTGACGCTGTTCGGGCGCCGCAATGGCGAGGTCGATTCATATTATTGGCGCGTCACCCAATGGATCTTCCCCTGGTACAACCTGATACCGCCGTTCGGCGACCATGCTTTGGGCGGTCATGTGTGGGTGCCGATCGATGACCACAACTGCTGGGCCTGGAGCATCAATTTCCGTCCCGACCGGCCCTTGTCGGCCGAAGAGCGCCAGCATCTGGAGGAAGGCCGGGGCGTGCATTGCGAATACGAACCCGGAACCAACGTGCCGGGCGGCACCTGGCGGCCCAAGGCCAACAAGGACAACGATTACCTGATCGACCGGCAGGCGCAGAAAGAGAAACGCTCCTTCAGTGGCGTCTTCGGCTTTGCCGCGCAGGATGCCTCGCTGCAAGAAAGCATGGGACCGATACAGAACCACGATGCCGAGAAACTGCTGCCGTCCGACCGGGCGATCGTGATGGCTCGCCGGATGCTGTTCGAGGCGACGGAGGGATTGCAGCAGGGCCGGGAACCCACCGCCACGCAGGCGCGGCCCCAGGCTGTCCGGGCCGCCGGCGTGTTGCTGCCGCGTGATCAGAAACCTCAGGAATGGGCCAGAAAGCACCTGGTCTATGGCGAGGATCAACCGGTGTATTCATTATGAACGGCCGCTTGAAAGGCAAGTCCGTCCTGATTACGGGGGCCGGCGGCGGGATCGGCGCGGCTACGTCGGCGCTTTTCTGTGCCGAGGGCGCCGCCGTGATGCTGGTGGACCGCGATGCCGAGGCTCTGGAGCGTACCGCTGTGGCGATCCGGCTGAAAACGCCCGACGCCGCCTTGCAGACCCTGGCTGCGGAAGTCGCCGATCCAGAGGCGCCCGAGCTCGCCGCGGTCCGGTGCGCCGAAGCATTCGGCGGCATCGATGTGCTGGTGAACAACGCGGCCATGCGCAATTACTCCGCCTTTGCCGACGCCACGGCGCAGGAGTGGCAGGAGGTCGTCGGCGTCAACATGATAGGAAACGCCGGTTTTTGCCGTGCGGCCCTGCCTTATCTGCGCCGCTCGGGCAAGGGCGCCATCGTCAACGTATCGTCCTGCTATGCGGTCAAGGGCCGCAAGGGGATGGCGCTGTACGACGCGACCAAGGCCGCCATGGTGGCCATGACCCGCACGCTGGCCTTCGAGGAAGCCGAGTCGGGAATCCGGGTCAACGTGGTGTGCCCCGGCTCGACCCTGACGGATTTTCATGTCAACCGGACCAGGGCCGCGGGCAAGAGCGTCGAGGAATTGAAGACGCAGCGCCAGGACACCTCGCTGCTGGGACGCTGGGCCGATCCGGTCGAGATCGCATATCCCATCCTCTGGATGGCTTCGGACGAATCGTCCTTCATCACCGGAACCACCCTGGTGGTGGACGGCGGACTGCATATCAAATAGCCATGATCGTAGAAAATCAGACGGACCTCACCCTTGCGGTGCTGGCCGAAGTAGAGCGCACCCCCGATCCGCGTTTACGCCAGTTGCTTGCATCCGCCGTCCGGCATCTGCATGAATTCGTGCGTGAGACCGAACTGACCGAAGCGGAGTTCCGGCAGATCTGCGGCGTGATCGCCAAGGCGGGCCAATTGACCACGGCGTCTCACAACGAAGTCGTGCTGGCGGCCGGATCGCTTGGTGTGTCGGCTCTGGTGTGCCTGTTGAACAATGTCAAGGGAAAGCCGGATGGAACCACGGCCAACCTGATGGGGCCGTTCTGGCGGAAGGGCTCCCCGGTGACGCCGCAAGGCGGTTCGATCGTGCGTTCGCCGACTCCCGGAGATCCGGTATTCGTCACGGCATGGATACGCGATAACGAGGGCCGGCCGGTACCGGAGGCCGAGGTCGACGTCTGGCATGCGTCGGCCGACGGCTACTACGAGAACCAGGATCCCGAGCAGGCGGACATGAACCTGCGTGGAAAATTCCGTACGGATGCGGATGGCTGCGTGCGCTTTCGCACCGTCAAGCCTTCCGGTTATCCGATACCCGTGGGCGGCCCCGTTGGCGCCTTGATCCGCGCGCAAGGGCGCCACAATATGCGGCCGGCCCATATTCATTTCCTGATCCACAAGCCCGGATACAAGACGCAGTTTTCGCAACTCTATTCCAGCGACGATCCGCATCTGGAGACGGATGTGCAATTCGGCGTGACGCGCGCACTGGTTGGCGATTACGCCGTCCACGAGAACGTCCCCGCTCCCGATGCCGACGTGCAGGGCCGCTGGTATTCGCTGGAACACAGCTTTGTGATCGGGCCCGGCGACGACGCGTTGCCCCCGCCACCCATCACCGGCAAGGCGGAAGGGCCTAGGCCGTCCCTCGTCGTGCTTGAAAGAACGAAACAAGGAGAAACCCCATGATCAGCCAGAAAGAACGGCAGCAGGCCGCCGAAGCCCTTTTCGTAGCAGGCAACAACAGCAAGCCCATTGTCCAGGTCAGCAAGACCTGGCCCGAGATGGAGATCGAGGACTCCTACGCCGTGCAGCAAATGTGGGCGGAGATGCGCATACAGGCGGGTGCGCGCGTGATAGGCCACAAGATCGGCCTGACTTCGCGCGCCATGCAGCGGGCGTCGAAAATGACCGAGCCCGACTACGGCGTCTTGCTGGATGACATGGTTTATGCGGATGGCGCACGCATTCCGGCTGCACGCTTCTCCGCGCCGCGGCTCGAAGTCGAACTGGCCTTCGTGCTGGGCAAGCGCCTGGGCGGCAAGAACGTGACCATATACGACGTGCTCGACGCCACGGCGTACGTGACGCCGGCGATGGAAATCATCGATTACCGCACCGAGGTGCCGAGGGCGATCGTCGATACGATCGCCGACAACGCCGCCGCGGCGGGCATGGTGATCGGGGGCCGTCCTGTACGCCCCATGGACGTCGATCTTCGCTGGTGCGCCGCTACGCTCTCGAAGAACGGCGTCATCGAGGAATCGGGCGTGTCGGCGGCGGTCATGGGCCATCCGGCCATGGGCATCGTATGGCTGGCGAACCGCCTCGCGCGGCACGACATCATGCTGGAGCCGGGTCACATCCTGTTGGCGGGTTCATTCACGCGTCCTGTGGATGTGGCCGCGGGCGACGTGATCCACGCGGACTTCGGGCCCTTGGGCTCGATCGGCGTGTCTTTCTCCTGATCACCATAAACCTGACGACGGAAAGACATGTCTATGATTCAAGTGCAAGTCCGCCGGAAGTCGCTGGAAGCGCAGGACATCGCTTCCTTCGAACTGGTTCGGCCGGATGGGGCGCCGCTGCCCGAGTTCAGCGCCGGCTCCCACATCGATGTGCGGCTGCCCGACGGCATGCTGCGGCAGTATTCGCTGTGCAACGACGATGGCGATAGCCGCCATTATCGTATTGCCGTCCTCAGGGACGCGCAGTCGCGGGGCGGCTCGCGCGCCATGCATGACGCCGTAGGGCAGGGCGATTTGATTGAAATCAGCCCGCCGCGCAATCACTTTCCCTTGGTCGAGGCACAGCGCACACTGTTGTTCGCGGGTGGCATCGGCGTGACGCCGCTGCTGTGCATGGCGCAGCGCCTTGCAAAATCCGGAGCGGATTTCCAGCTTCATTATTGCGTCCGGACTCCGGATCGGACTGCGTTCCGGGACGAGATCGCATCCTCGGGCTTCGCCTCCCGGGTCGGCTTCCATTACGACGATGGGCCTGCTGACCAGCGGCTGGATCTGGCGTCGGTGCTTGCCGGCCCCGGGCCGGATGTGCATGCCTATGTGTGCGGCCCGCAAGGCTTCATCGACCATGTCACGGCCGCCGCCCGCCTTCACGGGTGGGGCGACGAGCAACTGCATGTCGAGTACTTCCAGGCCGCTCCGCTCGATAGCACAGGCGATGGTGCTTTCCGTGTCAAAGTCGCCAGCAGCGGGAACGTCTATGGCGTTCCGGCCGGCCGGACGGTGGTACAGGTCCTTGGGGAACACGGCATCGACATCCCGGTGTCCTGCGAGCAGGGGATCTGCGGCACGTGCATCACCGGCGTGCTGGACGGCCAGTGCGATCACCGGGACCTTTATTTCACCGATGAGGAGAAGGAGCGCAATGACCGGTTCACGCCCTGCTGTTCGCGTGCCAAGAGCCCGCTGCTTGTCCTCGACCTTTGACCGCCACTTACTCGCATACCGACCATGACGCTACCCTATCCCCGTCCCAACCGATTCCTGGCCAGCCTGCACGAGCGCTCAGCTGCTGCGCAATGGGGACTTTGGTGCAGCATTCCAAGTCCCGTCACCGCCGAACTGTGCGCCGGCGGCGGTTTCGATTGGCTGCTTTTCGACATGGAACACGCACCCGCCGACATCAAGGATATCTATGGAGCCCTTCAGGCGGTATCGGCGTATCCGCTCAGTCCCATGGTGCGGCCGCCTTCGAACGATCCCGTCGCCATCAAGCGGCTGCTGGATATCGGCGTACAGAATCTGCTCATTCCTTTTGTGCAGAATGCGGAGGAAGCGCGGGCCGCGGTGGCCGCAGCGAGCTACCCGCCGGATGGTTTTCGCGGCCTTACACTGACCTCGCGCGCCAATGCGTTCGGCCGAAATCCGGCTTATTTGACGGAAGGAGCGCGGCAGATCGCCATCGTGGTCCAGATCGAGACGCGCGCCGGGCTGGAGAATCTGGAAGAGATTGCCGCGGTGGAGGGGGTGGCGGCCATTTTCCTGGGGCCCTCGGATCTGTCGGCCGATCTGGGCCACCTGGGCAAACCGGAGGCGCCGGAAGTCCGCGAGACCATCCTGGGGGCGGCGGCCCGCTTGCGCGTCGTCGGCAAGCCATGGGGCATTCTGGTCGGATCGGCTGATGCCGCACACTTCTATACTTCGCACGGCGCCAGATTCGTCGCGGCCGGCAGCGACCTTGGGCTCCTGCGCGCCTCCAGCGATGTCCTGGCCGCAAGCCTGAGGGCTGCCCCGTCGGCGTGATGGGCGGCAGGGGCGGAGTCAGAACCCGCAAAGGGCCATGAAGTTGGCCCATTGCACCCGCATGCCGGGCGACAGGTAGCCTATGAACGCCAGCGCCATGACGGCCAGGACGGCAAGAATGCCGGCGTAGCCCCATGGCCCCCTTTTGGGCAGGGGCGCCTCGGGATTGCTGTGCGAATGAGTGTCGTGCGTCGACATGGCTGAAGCTCCCGGATGACGATCGGTGGAACCCCTTCAGGCGGGAAGGGGCACGGCCCGCGCCTGTTCCTTGATGGGCAGGCAAAGAACCGCGGCGGCGACCGCCAGCACGATGCCGGCCCACCAGACCATTGTATAGCTGCCTGTCGTCTGATACACGTAGCCGCCCATCCAGACGCCGATGAAGCTGCCGATCTGGTGGCCCAGGAAGACGATGCCCGACAGGGTGGCGGCATACCGCAGGCCGTATATCTGTCCGATCAGGCCCTGCGTCAGCGGGACGGTGCCCAGCCAGAAGACGCCCATCCATGCGGCAAAGATATAGGCCACCATGGGCGTAAGCGGCATGGCAATCAGGAAAAGGATGCCGAAGGCGCGCAGGAAATAGACGCCGGCCAGCAGTGTCTTCTTGCTTAGCCGTTCCCCCAGCTTGCCCGCATAGAAGCAGCCCACGACGTTGAACAGGCCGATGAAGGCAATGGCTGTCGCGCCGTGGGTGGCGGTAAGTCCGCCATCGATCAGATAGGCGGGCAGATGCAGCGTGATGAATGCGGTGTGGAAGCCGCAGACGGCGTAGCTCCAGAACAGAAAGTGGAATGAGCGATCGGCCACGGCCTGCCGTACGGCTGTTTTCAGGCTGTGTTCTCCCGTCCGGACATCCGGACGGCCTCTTAAAAACACTGACAGCGGCGCGCCGATGGCCACGAACAGCGAAAGCATCCAGAGCGCGCCCGTCCAGTCCATCTGGGAAATCAGGAATTGCCCGGTCGGGACGATGGCGAATTGGCCCAAGGAGCCGCCCGCGCTGGCAATGCCCATGGCGGTGCTGCGGTAGGCGGCCGGAACGGCGCGGGCCACGACCGGCAGGATCACCGGGAAAGTGGTTCCCGCCTGGCCCAGCCCGACCAGCACGCCGGCGGACAGGTACAGCGATAACTCATCGTTCGACAGGCGCATCCCCATCATCCCCAGTGCATACAAGGCCGCCCCGAGCACAATGGTGCGCGCCGAGCCGTAGCGGTCGGCCAGCATGCCGGCGAAGATGCTGCCTACCCCCCAGACCAGGTTCTGGATGGCGAAAGCCATCGAAAATACATCCCGGCCCCAGCCATGGTCGATACCCATGGGCTGCATGAACAGGCCGAAAGTGGCCCGCACGCCCATGGCGAGAAGCACGATGAAGGCGCCCGCATACAGTGTGCGCAGATAGGAGGTCGAGTTGGAGGACATGATGTGCCTGACCCGCGCCCGTGCCGGAAAGGCCGGCGCTTGGTGGTGGAAACGCTGAATAGTAGCACTGGCGCCGCCTGTGCGGCGCAAAGTTTCCGGTCAGGGCAGGTTCTCGTTCAGCACCACGCTGATCTGCATGGATTCGACTCCCGCCATGGCTTCCCGGCCCTCGCGCAGATTGGCGAAAATGCGCACACTGTTCGTGATGGTGGAGTGCAGGTTCTGGTTCAGGATGGCGTCCAGCGAGCCGTCGACCAATAGCGCGCGGGTATCGGGCGTCAGCCCGTGGCCGATGAACACCGTGCTTTGGTCGCGGCCGGTTTCCTTCAGCGCCTGCGCCACGCCGTCGGAAGCGCCGCCTATGTTGTAAATGCCCACCAGGTCGGGGTATTGATCCAGCAATTGCCTGGACTGCCGGTAGTTGGTTTGCGCGTCATCGTGGCCTTCGCGCAGGCCCACCATCCGCAAGGCGGGGAACTTCTCTTCCAGGATATGCTGGAAGCCCATTTCGCGCTCCTCGTGGCCGCGATAGTGCCGGCTGCCCGCGATCATCGCGACCTTGCCCGCGCGCGGCCCGATGAAGCGGCCAAGCAGCAGTCCGGCTGTGCGGCCAGCGGCGCGATTGTCCAGGCCCACATAGGCGGCCCGCCGTGAACTGGACAAGTCCGAGATCAGCGTAATCGTATGGACGTTTTTTTCGGCCAGTGTGTTGACGGCCTCGCGCACCAAAGGATGCTCCAGCGCCATGAAGGCGATGCCGTCGGCGCGCCGGCCTTCGCGCAGCAGATTGTCGACCAGCACTTGCGGATTGAACCCTTCGATGTGGCGGCAGCGGCATTGCACGTTGAACGGCTCCAGCTGTTCGCGCGCAACGTCCACATAGTCACCCAGCATGTTCAGGTAGCGGTTGGTGCCGGCGGGCAGCAGGAAAACCAGCCGCATGGGCTGCGGCCGCAGGGCTTTGTACAGATCGTCCTGAGGCAGGTAGCCCAGGCCGGCGGCGGCTTTGAGCACGGCCTGTACGGTCGCCGGCCGGACGCCGGGGCGGTGATTCAGTACACGGTCTACGGTCGCGGTGGATACGCCGGCCTGCCGGGCGACGTCGGCGATGCCGATACGCGGGGACATGCCGCGCCGCTTGTGTGAATTTTCCATGGGCACGCGGGAACGTTGTTGGGTGGGGGCGGCCAAGCCACTGATGATGGTAATTATTATTACATCAAATTAAATCACAAATAAATTGATCCAATGTGAAGGGTCGTGTTTTTGGCTGCGAAGTGCGTGGTTCTAATGGAAAACCCGTATCATTATTCAATCAAAATACATCATTTAGAATGCTGGACATCCGCAAGGGCGCACGGATACCATGGCGCCAGAGACATAGGTAATGGGCAGAATGATCTACGAATTCGATTTCTCAAGCGTACTGGCGGAATGGCCGCAGTTCCTGGACGGGGCCTGGCTGACCATACAGCTGTCGTTTCCGGCGACGGTGTTGGGTCTTTGCATAGGCACGCTCTGTGCCATCGGCCGGCGCAGCTCCGTTCGCCCGCTGTCCCGCGCTTGCGGCTTCTATGTGGAGATCATCCGCAACACGCCGCTGCTGGTGCAGATATTCCTGGTCTTCTTCGGCCTGGCCAGCCTGGGATGGCATGTATCGGCGTTCGGCGCCGCGCTGGTTTCGCTGGTGATCAACGTTGCCGCCTATACCTGCGAAATCATGCGCGCCGGCATGGATTCCATACACGACGGGCAGATCGAGGCGGCCGAATGCCTGGGCCTGACCAAGGCCCAGGTTTACTGGCATGTGATCCTCTTGCCGGCCATGGAGAACGTCTACCCGGCCCTGACCAGTCAATTCGTGTTGCTGATGCTGGCTTCGTCGATTACATCGCAGATCTCGGTCGAGGAGCTGACCGCGGTCGCCAGCCATGTGCAGTCCGATACCTTCCGCCCATTCGAGGCTTATATCCTGGTGGCCGTCGCCTACCTGGCGCTTTCGCTCCTGATGCGCATCGGCATCTGGGCATTTGGACAGATCGTGTTCGCCCGCCGGCGCAAGATCAAGGTAATGGGGTGACGCCATGATATCCAGCGGTTTCAACATCAATCACTTGTACTTCCTGCTGAACGGAGCGCTCTGGACCCTCTGCCTGTCACTGATCGCTTTCATCGGCGGCGGCGTGGCGGGGGGTGTGGTGGCCCTGTGCCGCATCAGCCCGGTCGCCCCCATCCGTTGGCTGGCCTATGTATACGTACAGATCATTCAAGGCACGCCGCTGCTGGTGCTGCTTTTCGTGTCCTATTTCGGGCTGAGCATCGCGGGGCTAACCCTGTCCGGCCTGGTGGCGGCAAGCATATCGATGGTCATCTACGTCAGCGCCTACCTTGGCGAGATATGGCGCGGCTGCATCCAGTCCGTGGCCAGGACTCAATGGGAAGCCGCCGAATGCCTGGCGTTGACGCGGGCCCAGCGCCTGCGGCTGGTCATTTTGCCGCAGGCGGTGCGCATCGCAACGCCGCCCACGGTGGGCTTCATGGTGCAGATCGTCAAGAACACGTCGCTGGCTTCCATCGTGGGCTTCGTCGAGCTGGTTCGCGCGGGGCAGCTGATCAACAACTCGATCTTCCAGCCCTTCCTGATCTATCTCCTGATCGCGGGCATCTACTTCGCGATGTGCTACCCGCTGTCCGCATGGAGCCGCAAGCTGGAAGGGCGGCTGCAATACAAAATGCGCCCGCAGCCGAACACATGAAAGGAAACGAAATGTCGATTGTTGTTGAGCTGGATAACGTCCATAAAAGCTTTGGGACGAATACCGTCCTGAAAGGCGTGTCCTTCGCCGTGCCCAAAGGCCAGGTGGTGGCGATCATCGGGCAGAGCGGTTCGGGGAAAAGCACGGCCCTGCGCTGCATAGACAGGCTGGAAATCATCGATGACGGGCAGATCCATGTTTGCGGCCATCAGGTGCATGGAGCGGATGTGGATCTGCGTGCCTTGCGCACCGACGTGGGCATCGTTTTCCAAAGCTACAACCTGTTCCCGCACCTGACGGTCGAGCAGAACGTGATGCTCGCGCCCCGGGCGGTCAAGAAGAGAACAAAGGCCGAAGCGGCGGAAATCAGCAACCGGGTGCTGCGGCAGGTTGGCCTGCTGGAGAAGGCGCAGTCCTATCCCGAACAGCTTTCGGGCGGCCAGCAGCAGCGCGTCGCGATTGCGCGCTCCCTGGCGATGGAGCCCAAAGTGATGCTGTTCGACGAGGTCACGTCCGCCCTGGATCCCAAGCTGACGGGCGAGGTCCTGCGCGTTATCGAAGCGCTGGCGGCCGACGGCATGACGATGGTGCTGGTCACCCACGAAATGGAATTCGCCGCCAAGGTGGCCGACATCGTCATCTTCATGCATCAGGGCAAGGTCTGGGAGACCGGCCCTGGAAGCATGTTGCGGGATCCCCGAACGCCGGAGCTGAAAGAGTTCCTGGCCTATGGGCTATGAGTGTCGCGGCAGGCGCGCACATCATGATTTTGTATACACGATAACTTACGGAGACAACCATGTCATTGAAGAAAGCACTGTATTTCACGCTCATTGCCGCATGTCTGGGAGCGGTTGCGGGCACCGCCTCGGCGGATGCGCTGTCCGACATCAAGGCCGCCAAGAAGATACGCGTCGGCATCGACCTCGGCGCGCCTTTCTACGGCTATGTCGATGAAAAAATGCAGCCGGTCGGCTCGGATGTCGAAGCGGCGCGCCTGCTGGCGAAAGACCTGGGCGTAGAGCTCGAGATCGTGCAAACGACCAACTCGGCGCGCATCCCCAACCTTTTGTCGAACAAGGCCGACCTGATCATTTCCTCGTTGTCGATCACGCCGGAACGCGCCAAGGCGGTGGATTTCTCGATTCCTTACGGCGCCATCCAGGCCGCCGTGGGCGCGCCTAAAAGCCTGACCCTGAAAGGCATGGACGACCTGGCCGGCAAGGCGGTCGCGGTGACGCGCGGGGGGCCGCAAGACAAGCTGGTCAGCGAAGGGGCGCCCAAGGCCAAGGTCGTCCGTTTCGACGACGAAGCCGCTTCGATCACGGCCGCGGCCACCGGCCAGGCCGATATCGTCGCCATTACGCCGCCCATCATCAAGGCAATCAGCAAGCGCAATCCCGAGCGGGAATTCGAGGTCAAGTTCGTGATCCAGTCCTATCGCCTGGGCGTGGCAATGCGCAAGAACGAGCCCGCACTGAAAGACTGGGTGAACGGCTGGATACGGACGAACCTGAAGAACGGCAAGCTCAACGAGATTCACCTGAAGTACGCCGGTGTGCCGATCCCCGAAGAAATCATCGAAGGGGCCAAGTAGCGCGGCAGGCAGGGCCGTCCCGCGGCCGGGGTTGCCGCGGGCGGATGGATGCGATGTGTTTTATTAGGAGCAGGGATGAGCAAGTTTTTTGGCGAGATCCGCCAATTGGGATATGTCGTCAAGGACATCGAAGCCGCCATGGATTACTGGAGCCGCAGCCTGGGCGTCGGCCCCTGGTATTACAACCCCAAAGTGCCCATTGAAAACTACCAGTATCGGGGCGAGCGCTATGAACCGCACAATTCGGTGGCGCTGGCCAATTCGGGCTTTGTCCAGGTCGAGCTGATCCAGTGCCGCAACGATGTTCCTTCCATGTACCGCGACTTCCTGCGGGCCGGAAATACCGGGCTGCAGCACGTGGCCTACTGGACAGGCAATTACGACGCGGACCTGGATCGGCTGACGGCTCAGGGCTTCCGCCCGGTCATGAGCGGCGAAGTGGGCGAGCGGGGCCGTTTCGTGTACTTCGACACCGAGTACCACCCCGGCACGGTCATCGAGCTGTCGGAAGTGGCCGGCCCCAAGGGCAAGCTGTTCGATCTCATCCGGGCCGAGTCGCAGGGTTGGGACGGCAGCGATCCTATACGAGCTTTTCCCGACCTTGCCACGCTTTGAGCTTTCGCTGCCCGGCCGCCGCCCAACTTTCGTCTTTGAATTGCCATCATGAGTCCTGACCGCTTTTATGCAAGCTACCTGATCGAAACGCCGGTCGAACCCGCCAAGGTGGCGGAAATCATGGCCGGCGAGCAGTCTTGCGGCACGTTCACGCGGGTTCAGGGCGAAACCGATGAACTGCGGCTGCGTGCCCGGGCCATCGTAGAGAGCGTGGATCTGCTGGACGATGCTCCAGGGCCGGCACTGCCCAATGCCTGGCTGGACCGGCAGGGCACCCGTGGGCCGTGGCGGCGCGCGCGCGTACGGATTTCATTCCCGGTCGAGAACATCGGCGCGAATCTGCCCACGCTGGCCTCCACCGTCGCCGGCAATCTTTACGACTTGGGTGAAACGACGGGGCTGCGGCTGGAAACGCTGCATTTGCCCGCCGAATACCGCAGGCGCTTCGATATGCCTCAAGTCGGCATAGCGGGTACGCGCCGGCTGACCGGCGTGGCCAAAGGGCCTTTGGTCGGAACCATCATCAAGCCCAATGTGGGCCTGTCGCCGGCGCAAACGGCCGATCTGGTCGGCCAACTGTGCCGGGCCGGTGTGGATTTCATCAAGGACGACGAGGTCTGCGCCGACCCGGTCCATGCTCCGCTGGCCGAGCGGGTTCCGGCCGTCATGGCCGTGGTGCGCGAGCATCAGCAGCGCACGGGCAAGCCGGTGATGGTGGCCTTCAACATTACCGATGAAACCGACGCCATGCGCCGGCATGCCGACATGGTGGAGCGCGAAGGCGGCACCTGCGTCATGGCCAGTCTGAATGCTTGCGGCTATTCCGCCATCCAGAGCCTGCGCCGTGCCACACCCCTGGCCCTGCATGGCCATCGCAACGGCTATGGCGCCCTGTCGCGCCATCCTTTATTGGGCATTTCCTTCCAGGCCTATCAAACGCTCTGGCGCCTGGCGGGCGTGGACCATATGCACGTACACGGCTTGCAGGGAAAATTCTCGCAAAGCGACGAAGAGGTCGTGGAGTCGGCGCGCGATTGCTATGCCAACCTGGCGGCGGGGCTGGACGATGCGGTCCTGCCCGCCTTCTCATCCGGGCAATGGGCCGGTACCGTGCCGGCTACATGGCGGGCCGTGGGCAACGACGATCTGCTGTTCATGTCGGGCGGAGGCATCCTGGCCCACCCCGACGGGCCCGCCGCCGGGGTGGCCAGCCTGCGGCAGGCCTGGCAGGCCGCAAGCGAAGGGGTCGATCTGGCCGACTATGCAAAAGAGGCGCCGGAACTTCGCCGAGCGCTCGAGTTTTTCGCTCGGAAGGCCTGACGCAATGACGGTGCCCGCGCCAAGGCTGGCGTTCTACGGCGACGATTTCACGGGCGCGACCGACACCCTGGCGACAGTGTCCGGCGCCGGCCTGCGCGCCATGCTGTTCTTGCATCCGCCCACCGACCGGCAACGCGCGGCGGCCGGCCCGCTGGACTGCCTGGGCATCGCGGGCGCCGCCCGATCCATGGACGCCCTGGAACAGGAACGCGAGCTGGATGGCGTGGGCCGCTATTTTTCGCGGCTGGGCGCGGCGGTGACGCTTTACAAGACCTGCTCGACCTTCGACAGTTCGCCGGATACGGGCAGCATAGGGGCGGCCGTGGGCATACTGCGCCGGCATCTGGATGCATCGCCCTTCCTGCCCATCGTCGGCGGGCAGCCCAACCTGAGCCGCTATTGTGTGTTCGGCAATCTGTTTGCCGCATTCCGCACGGGCGAGGGGGCATACAGGCTGGATCGGCATCCCACCATGAGCCGCCATCCGGTCACGCCCATGCACGAGTCCGACCTGCGCGTGCATCTGGCACGGCAAGGCCTGAAGAATATCGCGTCCATCCAGTACCCCAGCTACGACCTGCCGTCCATGGAGCTGGACGCCCTGATCGATGCGCGTGTTGCGGACGGCGCCCAGGGCATACTGTTCGACATCGGCCATGTTGCCCACCTGCCCATCGTGGGACGCGCGATCTGGACGCGCGCCTGCGAGCGCCCTGTGCTGGCCATCGGGCCTAGCGGCGTCGCGCAGGCGCTGCTGGCGCATTGGAGCGAAACGAAGACGCTCGAAGCGGAGCCCGCGCATGCCCAAGCCACGCTGGCGCCGTCGGACGGACCGGTGTTCGTATTGTCGGGCAGCATGTCGCCGGTGACGGCTCGCCAGATCGAGGCCGCGGTGTCCTATCAGCGCATCGCCCTGGACGCCCATGCGCTGGCGGCCGCCGATTCCGTCCGGATCGACGCGGTGCTTGCCCAGGTGTTGCAGGCCTTGTCGCAGGGGCGCCATGTGCTGGCCTATACGGCGGATCGGTCCGGCTCAACGGCCAGGCCCGATATTCCGGCGGCGGCGCTGGCCAAGGCCTGCGGTGTTTTCCTGGCGCGTGTGCTCCAGGCGGCCGCGCCGCGCCGCGTCGGCGTGGCGGGGGGCGATACGTCCAGCCATTGCGTGCGCGGCCTGGACATCTGGGGCCTGTCTTATCTGGGGCAGCTGGATCCGGGCGTTGCGGTATGCGGCATCCATGCCGATCTGCCCCATTTGAGGGGGGTGGAAATCATGCTCAAAGGCGGCCAGGTGGGTTCCACCGCCGTGTTCGAGCGTTTGCTCGGATCTTGAGGCCGCCTTTCAGGCGGGCGTGGAATCTTCCGCCAGGCTGGCGTCATAGCCGATGCGGCTGGACAGGCGGCCGCAGATATCGGCCAGTATGTCCGTGATCTGAACGATATCGGGGCGCGGCATGCCGTCGATGCGGGCGATGTGAGGCACGTTGATGGCCGCCACGACGCGTCCGCCCAGGCCGCGCACGGGAAAGGCGATGTTGGTGACGCCCTGGATCTGGATGCTGGGCATGCAGGAGTACCCGTTGCGGCGCACCTCTTTGAGCAAGGTGAAGAGCTGGCCGGGGTCCATGGTCTGTTCGCCTTCAACGCGGATATGGCTGCTCAGCATGCGCGTGCGCTCGACCTCGTCCTGGTAGGCCAGCAGCACGTGGCCCGACGAGGTGTCGGTCAAGCCCATGACCACGCCCACTTTCAGGCCGAAGGACCAGCGCTCCGGGCTATCGACCTGCGCAATGATCACGACCCGGCCGCCCTGGTAGATCGCCAGGTGGCACGATTGCCGCGCCCGCTCGGAAAGCTCCTGCAGCAGAGGCAGCGCCGAACCCACCAAGGTCTTGACCGGCTGCTGGCGGTTGGCCAACTGGAACATCGTCAGGGTCAGGGTGTAGCGATCATTCTGGTCGGCCTGTATATAACCGCGCCGCTGCAAGGTGACGACCATGCGGAATATTTCATTGACATTCCTGCCCAGCGCCTGCGCCAGCTCGTTCAGTGTATAGCCCCCGGCGCTGGCGCTGAGGGCCTCCAGGATATCCAGGCCTTTCTCCAGCGCCGGTGCGGCATAGCGGACCGCCCGCTCGCCGGATGTCCCGCTGTGTTTTCCTTTCTGTTCTGCTGTCATCGCCATGGCGTCATTGGTTTTATATGCAAAATATAATTTTTATAAGAAAAATAGTCTAGCCCGAATAGCCTGTTAATTCTGTCTATGCGTAGCGAGCATCAGGGATATCCCTAGGCCGGCTGATCTCCATATCCGTTGACCATGGCCTTGATATTGGCATAGGATAAATCGAATATATATCAAAATAAATTTTATTAATAAAAGCGAGTGGATCGAGACATTTTCTTGTTCGACAAATTCCATACGGCCCGTTGAACAAGCACATGCAGGAAAACCCATGAACTACCAGTTCGATTTCGAAAGCGTGCTGTCGTATTGGCCGCTATTCCTCGAAGGGGCGGGGACGACGCTGCAAATGTCGTTCTGGGCCACGCTGGCCGGTTTTGTTCTGGGTGTTCTGTGCGCCGTGGCGCGCAGCAGCGGCCCGACATGGCTGCGCAAGCTGGTGGGCGGCTACGTGGAAATCATAAGGAACACGCCTCTGCTGGTGCAAAGCTATTTCCTGATCTTCGGCATGTCCAGCATTGGCCTGCGCCTGCCCATCATGGTCGGTGCCATATTGGCTCTCGTCATCAATATCGGCGCCTATACCTGCGAGATCGTGCGCGCGGGCATCGAATCCATACACAAGGGGCAGCTTGAGGCCGCCGAGTGCCTGGGCCTGACCCCGACACAGGTGTATCTGCACATCATCCTGCGGCCCGCCATCGAACGCGTCTATCCGGCGTTGACCAGCCAGTATGTATTGCTGATGCTGGTCACCAGCATCTTGTCCGCGGTAGGCGCCAACGAACTCTTCGGCATTTCCAATTCGGTCCAGGCCAATACCTTCCGCAACTTCGAGGTCTTCATTGTGCTGTGGGTGGTGTACCTGGCGCTGTCGGGGCTGGTTCGCGCCGTATTCTGGCTGTTCGGCCAGTTTGTCTTTGTGCGCCGGCGCAAGCTGGGTACGGCTTTGTAGGGCGGCCGCACATGAATGTCCAACAGTTCGAATATCTGGTTCAGGGCGCCTGGGGCACCCTGCTGCTGTCCTGCCTGACCTTTGTTTTTGCCGGCATGCTCGGCATGGCGGTGGCCTTGCTTCGGGTCTCGCCGTTGAAACCGGTCAGGCATGCGGCATCGTCCTATATCCAGCTGATTCAGGGTACGCCGCTGCTGGTGCTGATGGGCGTGTGCTTCTACGGCCCCAACCTGCTGGGCATGAACAGCGTGCCGGCCTTGTTTGCCGCCACGCTGGCACTGACCATACAGTCCAGCGCCTATTTCGGCGAGATCTGGCGCGGCTGCATACAGTCGGTGGCGCGCAGCCAGTGGGAAGCGGCGGAATGCCTTGGATTCAGCCGCCTCCAGCGCATGGCGCTGGTCATCCTGCCGCAGGCGCTGCGCATTGCAACGCCGCCCACGGTGGGGTTCATGGTGCAGATCGTCAAGAACACGTCGATCGCTTCCCTGGTCATCGGCTATGCGGAGCTGTCGTACAACGCCAAGATTCTGAACAACTCCACGTTCGAGCCTTTTCTTTATTTCGGATGCGCTGCCGCGCTGTATTTTGCCATGTGCTATCCCATGTCCGTGTGGAGCCGGAAACTGGAGAAAAGACTGAACGCCGCTCGTGGCGCGGCATGACCACGGACGGGTTCAAGGATGATGTTGAAGCTAGCGGCTGGCAGCGGCGGCATCGCCGTTCTGCAAGTCCGGTAAACGTAATACAAAACCAGGAGACGAAAAAATGGAGACACACACTATATTGAAGGCGGCATCCGCATCGCGGCGCGTATTCGTCGCGGGCGCCCTGGCGTGCTTGATTGGGCTGGGCGCCGCGCCCGCCCAGGCCAACGACCTGCCCAAGATCAAGGAAGACAAGGTGATACGGGTGGCCATCGACTTGGGCGCGCCGCCGTTCGGCACCAAGGACGACACCCTCAAGCCCATAGGCTCCGACGTCGAGACGGCGGAACTGCTGGCAAAGGATCTGGGCGTAAAACTCGAGATCGTGCCCACGACCGGCGCCAACCGCGTGCCTTTTTTGCTGACCAATAAAGCCGACCTGGTCGTGGCCAGCTTCTCGATCACGCCCGAGCGCGAGAAGGTCGTGGCCTTCTCGGTGCCGTATGCCGCCATACAGGCGGTGGTCGGTGCGCCCAAGGACATGAACATCAGCAAACTGGAGGACCTGGTCGGTAAGACGGTGATTTCCACGCGCGGCACGACCAACGACATTGCGATCACCAAGCAGGCGCTGCCCGGAACCGATATTCTGCGTTTCGACGACGATGCCACGTCGATTACGGCGGTGTCCAGCGGCCAGGGGGACATCTTCGCCACGGCGCCCCCGCTGCTCAAGGCCATCAACAAGAAAACGCCCGGTAAAAACATGGAGTCCAAGATCGTGCTGTCGACCGCGATGCTGGGCATAGGCCTGAACAAGCAAAGCACCGAACTCAAAGGATGGGTCGATAATTGGGTGCGCGCCAACCTGAAGAACGGCAAGCTGAACGATATCTATCAGAAATATCATGGCTCGCCGCTCCCCGATAACGTACTGAGCGCGGGTAAATAATCATGACTGGACGCCTTGCGGGAAAGACGGCGCTGGTGACGGCGGCGGGACAGGGAATAGGGCGGGCCACGGCCGAGCTCTTCATTCAGGAAGGGGCCAAGGTCATTGCCACCGATATCGATCCGGGCCTGCTGGCGGGCCTGAAAGGCTGCCAGGCCCGCCAGCTGGACGTTACGCAGCCGGCGCAGATCCAGGCCCTGGCCGATGAACTGGGTGCCATCGACGTGCTGTTCAATTGCGCCGGCTATGTGCACGACGGATCGATACTGGACTGCGACGACGCTGCCTGGCGCCACTCCTTCGAACTGAATGTGGCGTCGATGTACCACACGATGCGGGCCTTCCTGCCGGGCATGCTCGGACAGCGGCGCGGTTCCATCGTGAATATGTCGTCGGCCGCATCCAGCGTCAAGGGAGTCCCAAACCGTTTCGTCTATGGCGCCACAAAGGCGGCGGTCATCGGCATGACGAAATCGGTGGCCGCCGATTTCGTTTCACAGGGCGTGCGCTGCAACGCGATCTGCCCCGGCACGGTGGAGTCCCCCTCGCTGGCGGAACGGATCGCCGCGCAGGCGGGAAAATACGGCAAGACCCAAGAGCAGGTCCGCGCCGATTTCGTTGCGCGCCAACCCATGGGCCGCGTGGGCGGCACCCGGGAAATCGCGGCGCTGGCCCTGTACTTGGCGTCGGATGAATCATCGTTTACAACTGGCGCATTGCATATCATCGACGGCGGTTGGTCTAACTGACACGCCATTAACCCCTAGAGTAGAGAGCACTACATGAAATTACTACGTTACGGACCGATCGGACAGGAGAAGCCAGGCTGCCTGGATCAGGACGGCAAGATACGCGATCTGTCGGGCGTGCTGTCCGATATTACGGCGCAGACCTTGCAGCCGGACCAGCTGAAGTCGCTGGCCGGCGCCGATATCGCATCGCTGCCGGTGGTCGAGAATCCCGGCCGGCTCGGCGTTCCCTATGCGGGCCTGGGCAAGTTCATCTGCGTGGGCCTGAACTACAGCGATCACGCGGCTGAAACGGGGGCGGACATACCCAAGGAACCCATACTGTTCAACAAATGGTCGGCGCCCACCGGCCCCAACGACCCCGTCGTCATCCCGCGCGGTTCGAACAAGACCGACTGGGAAGTCGAGCTGGGCGTGGTCATCGGCCGCAAGGCGCGCTATGTGGGCAAGGACGAGGCCCTGGATTATGTCGCCGGCTATTGCGTGGTGAACGATGTGTCCGAGCGCGAATACCAGATGGAGCGCGGCGGCACCTGGGACAAGGGCAAGGGTTGCGATACCTTCGGTCCCGTCGGCCCCTGGCTAGTGACGGCCGACGAAGTCGCCGACCCGCAGAACCTGGGCATGTGGCTGGACGTGAACGGCAAGCGTTTCCAGGACGGCAACACCCGGACCATGATCTTCGACGTGGCCCATCTGGTGCATTACATCAGCCAGTTCACCACCCTGTATCCGGGCGACCTGATATCCACCGGCACGCCGCCGGGCGTGGGCCTTGGGCAGAAGCCGCCGGTATATCTGAAACCGGGCGACGTCATGCGCCTGGGCATTGAAGGACTGGGCGAGCAGGAGCAAAAGCTGTACGCCTGGGACGCCAGCCTGCTGGATTAAAAGAAGGGCTGCATCCGCGCGCGCTGGCGGCGGATGCAGCCGCCAGCTGCGCCGTCGGCCGGTTCAGGCCGGAGAGTATCCGGATCGGCCAGACGGCGCGCTGGAGTCAGCCGCGGCCGATAAAGGGCATGTTGGTCGCCATGACGGTCATGAACTGCACATTGGCATCCAGCGGCAGGCTGGCCATGTACAGCACGGCTTCAGCCACGTGCCTGACATCCATCACCGGCTCGGGTCGGGTCGATCCGTCGGCCTGCAGGACGCCGCTGCTCATGGCTTCGGTCATTTCACTGGCGGCGTTGCCGATATCGATCTGGCCGCAGGCGATGTCGTACCGGCGGCCGTCCAGCGACGTGGCCTTGGTCAGGCCGGTGATGGCATGCTTGGTCGCGGTGTACGACACGGCGTGGGGACGCGGCGCATGGGCCGAGATCGAACCATTGTTGATGATGCGTCCGCCGCGCGGCTGTTGTTCCTTCATCAGGCGAAAAGCGCCCTGGGTGCACAGGAAGGCGCCGGTCAGGTTGATGTCCACCGCCGCCTGCCATTGCTCGTACTCCAGCTCTTCAAGGGAAACAGCGCGGGCAAAGATGCCGGCATTGTTGAACAGCAGGTCCAGGCGGCCGAACTGTTCCTTGATCAGGCCGAACACGCGATCGACGTCTTCGGGACGGCTGATGTCGGCCGGCGCCACCAGCGATCGCGCGCCGTATGCGGCGCCCTCGCGGGCCGTGGCTTCCAGGGGATCTTTGCGGCGGCCCGCCAACGCCACTGAATAGCCGTTCTGCATCAAGGCAAGGGCGATGCTTTTTCCTATTCCCGATCCCGCTCCTGTGACAAGTGCGAATTTTTCCGTAGTCATTTTGTCAATCCTTTTTTCTTGGTGGTCTTGGCCGCCTTGGCCCGCCTGCCGGCCTGGGTATCGGACGGCGATCGCGGCGATGCCGCCTTGCGGCGCCTGGGCGATTCCGTCAGGCTGGAAGTCAGGCGCTTGAATGCCACGCCCATGTGTTCCTGCATGGCCAGGCGCGCCTGGTCCGGATCCTTGGCCCGCAAGGCCTTCAGTATCCGGCGATGTTCCGCAATGGCCTGGGGCCATACGTCACCGGATTCAAAATGCCCGTGCAGCCTGTCGAAGAGCGGGCCCATGCGAAACTCGAAGAGCTGTTTTACCACGCCTATGAGCACGCTGTTTCCGGTGGCCTCGGCGATGCGCACATGGAACAGCTGGTCGGCTTCAAGAGGAACCAGGCCCGCCTCGGTATCGGCCGCCATCATGTCGATGGCTTCCTCGATGGCGTCGAACTGGGCCTTGCGGCCCGCCTTGGCCGCCGTGGCCGCCACCTCGCTTTCCAGCAGAGCGCGCGCGCGTATGACTTCGAGCGGACCTTCCTCCTGGGACAGGTCGTATCGCTTGGAGGGCGGGGTCGGCGGGTCGCAGACATAAATGCCCGAACCCATATGGACCTCTATATAGCCATGAACCTCCAGGGCGATCAGGGCTTCGCGCAGCGATGGCCGGCTGACGCCCAACTGTACGGCAAGATCGCGCTCGGCGGGCAGGCGCGATCCCGGCGGAAACTCGCCGCTTTCGATCAGCGTGCGAAGCTGCTCGCTGATCTGGCGGTACAGGCGTTGAGGTTCGATGATTTTGATAGGCATGGACTGGATGGTTCCCGGCGCGCATTATACGTTGGCCCTCATGCGGCTTTCCGTTGGTCGTGGCAGGCCCTAGCCCGGTGCCTGGGGAAACGACAGGCCATAGCGGGCGGCGCATTGCGTCAGCATTTCAGGAATCGTGGGATGCAGCGCAACGCCGCCCTGTTGCTGTTCCGATCGCAGCGCCAGGCCGCGGTCGCCCGGCATCCGGACCGAGCTTCCCCCGGCACGGGGCTGATTTTCGCGGCATGCCTGTCCGATGTGGTCGGTCTGGCGCGTGAAGGCGTCGGTGCCGCCAAAGGCTTCCGGATCGTGCAGGCCAAGAAAAACAGTCGCGCCCCAGCCATCGGGTGGATCGGCACGGCCATGGCCCGCCAGCCCGCCTGTCAGCGCCTCTATCATCAGCGCCATGCCGAAGCCTTTATGGCCCGCCGTCACTCCCCCCAGCGGCATGATGGTGCCGGGAGGATCGGCCGACAGCACGGCGGGGTCGCGGCTGGGGCGGCCTTGCGCATCGAGCAGGCATTCGTCGTCAAACTGCTGGCCCGCTTTCTGCAGGCGGCCGCACATGCCGTTGGTGACGATGGACGAAGAGATGTCCACCAGGAAAGGGGTGCCGGAGGTGGGTATGCCCATGGCAATGGGATTGGGTGTGAACACGGCTTGAGTGCCGCCGTAAGGCGCAACGCTGGCCACGGCGGGATCCGAGCTGGCCAATGTGATTAGCAGGCCGTTCTCGGTTGCGCGCAGCAGGTAGGCGGCCAGGCAGGCAATATGGTGGCTGCGCCGTATGACCAGAGTGGCGCTGCCGAACTCGCGCGCTCGAGGGATCAATGCGTCGAGGCCTTGATGGACCAGCCAGGGACCGGGCAGCCGCCGCCCGTCCCACAGCAGGGACGCGCCGCGGTCGGACAAGGTGTCGGGCAGGCCGGCCACCTCCATGGTTTTGTTCTCGATTTCCTTTATATAGGGCGCCAGCAAAGCCAGGCCATGCGTATCGTGGCCCAGCAGATCGCCTTCCACCAGGGTGTCGGCAACGGCCTTGGCGGGCCCGGCGTCCATGCCGGCCGCCTGCAGCAGCTCCTGGGAAAAATCGCGCAGCGCCTGAGCGGCGTATCGTTGCCTGTCCATGTCAGTAAGTAGCCCTTCCGCCGGATATGTCGAAGGTGGCGCCCGTGGAGAACGAACAATCCTCGGAGCACAGCCAGGCCACCAGGGCGGCGATCTCTTCGGTCTTGCCGAAGCGGTTCATGGGAATCTTGGACAGCATGTAGTCGATATGCTCCTGCGTCATCTGGTCGAAAATGGCGGTGCGCACGGCGGCGGGTGTTATGCAATTGACCGTTATCCCGGTTTGCGCCAGTTCCTTGCCCAGCGATTTGGTCAGGGCGATGACGGCAGCCTTGGACGCGCTGTAAGCCGATGCGTTGGGGTTGCCCTCTTTGCCGGCGACGGAGGCGATGTTCACGATGCGCCCGTAGTCGTTCGCGCGCATGTGCGGAACAATGGCGCGGCAGCACAGGAAGGGGCCGCGCAGGTTGACGCGCATGACCCGGTCCCATTCCGCCGGCGGGTATTCCCAGACGCTGGTGTTGGGGCCGGTGATGCCGGCGCTGTTGACCAGGATGTCGACGGCGCCCGCGGCTTTGACGGTGGCGTCGGCCGCCGACTGGACGGAGGCCTCGTCGCCCACGTCGACCTGTTCGATGCGGATGGATTGCGAGCCCAGGTCGGCCTGCGCCTTGGCCAGGGCTTGCGGATCGCGATCCCATAGCGTGACGCCGGCGCCGCCTTCCGTCAGACGGGCGGCAATGGCAAGGCCGATGCCCGCCGCGCCTCCTGTTATGACGGCATGGCGGCCTGAGAAATCGTAATTGTTGCGCACCGTCATGTGGTCCTCCCTGTTGGATGCTGCTTGAATTGGTCTGCTTGCTTATTCATTCGCGTACGCGCTTGGCGCCTGCCTTTGCCTGATGTGGCGCAAGGCCAGCGGAGCCAGCCATACCAGTATGGTGATGACGCCCAGCGTTCCGGCGATGGGGCGGTCGAAGAACGCCAGGATGTTGCCGTCGGATTTGATGACGGAACTGATGTAATTCTCTTCCAGCATGCTGCCCAGGACCACGCCCAGTATGGTGGGTGCGATGGGAAAGCCGTTTTCCTCCATGAGGTAGGCCAGAACGCCGAAAGCCAGCATGACGCCCACGTCGAATATGCTGTTGTTGATGGCGTAGGAGCCCACGATGCAGAACAGCAGGATGAGCGGCATCAGGATGTTGCGTGGCGTGCGCAGTATGTGCTTTGACAGCTTGATCAGGGTATAGCCCAAAGGCAGCAGCAGCAGGTTGGCCAGGATGAAGACGATGAAGATGGAGTACATGGATACCGGGTTGTTGATGAAGATCATCGGCCCAGGGTTCAGGTCTTTCATGTACAGCACGCCGATCACAATGGCAGTGATGGAGTCGCCCGGGATGCCGAATACCAGCGCGGGGATCCATGCGCCGGCCAGCGAGGCATTGTTGGCCGAGCTGGCTTCGACGATGCCCTCTGGATGGCCGGTACCGAATTTTTCGGGTTCCTTGGAGAATTTCTTGCTGAGCGCATAAGACATGTAGGCGGCTATATCCGCCCCTGCGCCGGGCAGGGCGCCTACGACGGTGCCCAGCACGCTGCCGCGCATGACCGATTTGGGATACTTTGCGACCAGCTTCAAGGTGCCCGAAAAAACCTTTTCGATGTTTCCGACGACGCTTCCGCTTTCCTTCGCGGCATTGACGGCATAGCGCAGGACCTCGGACACGGCGAACATGCCGACCATCACGGGCACCAGAGAAAGTCCGCTGAGCATGGCATCGCTGCCGAAGGTAAAGCGTGGATAGCCTGTGGGATTGCCCATGCCTACGCAAGTAATCATCAGTCCCAGGAACAGCGAGACAAAGCCCTTCAGCGGATCGGCTGAGGCAATGAAGATGGCGCAGGTCAGGCCCAGCAGCACCAGCCAGAAATATTCGAATGACGAAAACTGAAGGGCCAGTTCTGCGAGCGCGGGGGCTGCAACGATAAGCACGACGGTGCCGAACAGGCCGCCTATGCATGAGCAGACGAGCCCGCCGCCAAGGGCAAGTTCGGTCTTGCCCATTTTGGTCAGCTTATAGGCTTCGTCGGTATAGGCGGCCGACGCCGGGGTGCCGGGTATGCGCAGCAGGCAGCCCGGAACGTCGCCCGAGAAAATCGCCATGGCGGTGGCCGTGACCATGGAGGCGATGGCCGGAACCGGCGGCATGAAGAAAGTGACCGGCACCAGCAGGGCCACCGCCATGGTGGCGCTTAACCCGGGAATGGCGCCGACGAACAAGCCATAGGCGGAGGAAAGAAATATGACAAGCAGGACATGCAGTTCAAACACCTGTCCGAAAGCGGCGATGAGGTTTTCCAGCATGGTATAGATTTCCTTCTACCAGGCGATCGATTCAAGAATTCCCCAGGGCAGGGGCACTTCCAGCAGCGTGTAGAAAAGGAAGTGGATGACGAGCGCGCCCGCGATGGCTACGGGTATTGCCGTTCGCAGACGAACGCGAAATACGAGATATAGCGCCAGTTGAAGCAGAAAAGCGGCTGGAATGAAGCCAAGGCTTTCCGAAAACCATACATACAAAGCCAGTGAAATCGGCACCAGCAGAAAACCCGCCAGGGTGCGTCCGTGGCGGAATTCGGGATGTATGCGCACCCAGGGCGTGCGAACCGGCGGCTTGAGGTCGCGCCGTGCCAGAAGCACGGCGCAGACGACCAGGCCCGCGCCGATCAAGGTGGGAAACATGCCCGGTCCGACGTCCTGGCCGGGCATGAGCGGCAGGGTTTGCGCATACCAGATGATGGCAATCCCCGACAGGCCTATGAATAGGCCTGCGAGCAAGTTGCTGATCTTCATGGCGCTTATTTGGCCAGGCCCAGCATTTTCAAGGTTTCGCCCATGGCGGCATCGCCGTCATCCATGAACTTGGCGAATCCGGCGCCGTCGGCGTAGGCAATCCCAAAACCGCGCTTGCCCATGAACTCCTTGAATTCCGCGCTTTCGTTGATTTTTTTCAGGGCCGCTTCAACCTTGGTCTTGACATCTTCGGGCAAGCCCTTGGGGCCGGCTATGCCGCGCCAGACGCCCATGCTCCAGTCGCTGCCGGTGGCGCTTTTAAGCGTAGGAACCTTGGGGTAGAGCGCGGAGGGCGTATCGGCCATGATGGTGAGCGGCCGGGCTTTGCCGGCGTCGATCATGGCGCGGGCTTCGGGCAGGGCGGCCGGGACAATGGCGATGCCGCCGGCGGCGAGCTCCAGCATGGCCGGAGCCGCGCCATTGGATGGGACGAAGGGAACGGCATTGATGTCTATGTTCAAGCTTTTAAGCATGCCGGCCAGCGCAATATGCCAGATGCCCCCCTGGCCGGTTCCGGAAGCCTTGAGCTTGCCCGGTTCGGCCTTGATGGCCTTGAGCAGGTCGCCCATGTTTTGATAGGGCGATTCCTGGCTGACGGTGATCGCCGCCGGATCGACATTCATCAACCCTAGCGCGGTGTAGTCCCTGGGCGTGAGCTTGGTCAGCCCCTGGTGATGCATCATGGAAATTTCCACCGTCAGCATGCCCAGGGTGTAGCCGTCGGGCTTGGCGCTGGCAATGGCCTGATGGCCCACCACGCCATTGCCGCCGGCGCGGTTGACGACGTTGACCGGATTACCCAATTCCTTTTCAAGCAAGGTGCCCACGATGCGCGCCGTGGCGTCAGTGCCGCCGCCGGCGGCCCATGGCACGATCACGGTAATGGGGCGTTCCGGCCAGGCGGCGCTGGCGATGCCCGACGCAAAAATGGCTGCGGCGGCAGCGGTGAATTTGATAGTGGTTTTGATACTCATCTTGTCGTCCTCCGGGGGTGTTCTTTTATATTGAATGGCACGGGAACTGCGTGTGTAGCGTCGTTCTGATTCTTTATTGTTATGAGTCCCGATCAGGCGGCCCGACCGGTAAGGCGTAGGGTTTCATACCGAAAAAGAACTGTCAAGCAATTTTGGTATTACCACTTTACCTGTCCGATTTTATGTAATAGACTGCCTGCAAATCGCCGAAGAAGGCGGCCGGCAGGCCTTAGTGCCGTCGATCGAAAATCCAAGGAGACAACGTGGCGCAAGAAACCGTGGTGCCGGTCGAGTCCATCGGCCGGTCGAATTCCGCGCATATGGCAATACGGCTTAGCCCGAACGACGACGTTCTGATTGCGACCCGCGACATCAAGCCGGGCACAGCCATCCCGGGCGAGCAGCTTGTTTCGTCCGACGCCATTCCGGCGGGCCACAAGATTGCGGTGCGGGCCATTGCAAACGGTGCGCCCGTGCGCCGCTACAACCAGATCATCGGCTTCGCCACGCGCGACATCGCCCCCGGCCAGCACATTCATTTGCACAATATGGCCATGCATGATTTCCAGCGGGACTATGCTTTCTGCGCCGACGTCCGGCCACAGGAGGCACCGCCCGAATCCCTGGTCTTCAACGGCATAGTCCGCGACGACGGGCGGGTGGCCACGCGCAACTACATCGGCATCGTCAGCAGCGTGAACTGTTCCGCCACGGTCTGTCGCCAGATTGCCGACGCGTTTCGCGGCGATGCCCTGGCCGACTTCCCCAACGTCGACGGCGTGGTGTCCATCACGCATAAGGCAGGCTGTGGAATGGCGTCGGCGGGCGAGGGCATCGATCTTCTGCGCCGGGTCATTGCCGGCTACATCCGCCATCCCAACTTCGCCGCCGTCGTGTTCATCGGGCTGGGTTGCGAATCCAACCAGATATCATCGCTGTTGGGCGCCGAAAACCTGCACGAATCTGATCGCCTTCACACCATGACCATCCAGGATGTGGGCGGCACCCGCAAGACCATAGAACATGGCGTACAGCTCATACGCAGCCTGTTGCCGAAAGCCAATCAGGTATCGCGACAGCCCGTGCCCATCAGCCATATCACCGTGGGCCTGCAGTGCGGAGGATCCGACGGCTATTCGGGCATCAGCGCCAATCCGGCGCTGGGCGCGGCCATGGATCTGCTCGTCCAGCACGGCGGTACGGCCATCCTTAGCGAAACGCCCGAAATATACGGGGCCGAGCACCTGCTGACGCGCCGGGCCGTCACACGGGAAGTCGGCGAGAAGCTGGTCCAGCGCATCCACTGGTGGGAAGAGTACACCGCGCGGCTGGGCGGCGAAATGAACAACAATCCGTCCCCGGGCAACAAGGCGGGCGGCCTGACGACCATACTTGAAAAATCGTTGGGGGCCGTCGCCAAGGCGGGCTCCAGCAACCTGTCCGGTGTGGTCGAGTACGCCCAGCCGGTGCAAAGCCACGGCCTGGTCTTCATGGATACGCCGGGATACGATCCGGTGTCCGCGACGGGGCAAGTGGCCGGCGGCGCCAATGTCATCTGTTTCACGACCGGCCGGGGTTCGGTCTACGGCTGCAAGCCCTCGCCCTCGATCAAGCTGGCCACCAATTCGCTTATGTATCGGCACATGAGCGAAGACATGGACATCAACTGCGGCGAAATCCTCGACGGCGGGAAAACCGTGCAGGAAGTCGGTGAACAGATATTCCGGCGCATCATCGAGGTCGCCTCGGGCAGCCGCAGCAAAAGCGAAGAACATGGATTCGGCGAAGACGAATTCGCGCCGTGGGTGCTGGGCCCCACGATGTAGTGCCGGCCCGCAGAGATAGCGGTATCTGATGACTTGCTCGAAAAAAAGGGGACATGGTCTTGAGCAATAAAGAACGTCCAACACGCCGCAGCCAGGCTTGGTTCGGCCGCCAGGATCGCGATGGCTTCATCTACCGCTCCTGGATGAAGAATCGCGGCATTCCTCACGATCAGTTCGATGGCCGGCCGGTCATCGGCATCTGCAATACCTATTCCGAGCTGACGCCGTGCAACTCGCATTTCCGGACGCTGGCCGAACAGGTCAAGATCGGCGTCTGGGAGGCCGGCGGCTTTCCGCTGGAATTTCCCGTCATGTCGCTGGGCGAAACCTTGCTGCGGCCCACCGCCATGCTGTTTCGCAACCTGGCCAGCATGGACGTCGAAGAGTCCATACGCGGCAATCCGCTGGACGGCATCGTGCTGCTCATGGGCTGCGACAAGACCACGCCGTCGCTGCTCATGGGGGCTTCGTCCTGCGATCTTCCCACCATAGGGGTGTCGGGCGGGCCCATGCTCAGCGGCAAGTATCGGGGCGGCGAGCTGGGCTCGGGCACCGATGTCTGGAAGATGTCCGAAGACGTGCGCGCCGGCAACATGAGCCAGGAAGAATTCTTCGAAGCCGAAAGCTGCATGCATCGCTCTCATGGCCACTGCATGACCATGGGCACGGCCTCGACCATGGCCAGCATGGTCGAGGCGCTGGGCATGAGCCTGCCTGGCAATGCGGCCATTCCGGCCGTCGACGCGCGCCGCAATGTGCTGGCGCGCGCTTCCGGCCGCCGCATTGTCCAGATGGTCAAGGACGACCTGATCATGTCGCGCATCCTGACGCGCGCGGCTTTCGAGAACGCCATACGGGTCAATGCCGCCATAGGCGGCTCCACCAATGCGGTCATCCATCTTCTGGCCATCGCGGGCCGCATCGGTGTCGACCTGACCCTGGACGACTGGGACAAGCTGGGCCATGGCCTGCCCTGTCTGGTTGATCTGCAGCCCTCCGGCAAACATCTGATGGAAGACTTCTATTACGCGGGGGGGCTGCCGGCGGTCATCCGCGAGCTCGAGTCCGTCATAGACCGCAGTGCGCTGACGGTCAACGGCAACACCCTCTGGGACAACTGCAAGGACGCGCCCAACTGGAACCGCGAAGTCATTCGGGCCTTCGACGATCCCTTCAAGCCCGATGCGGGTATCGCTATCCTGCGCGGCAACCTGTGTCCGGACGGCGCGGTGATCAAGCCTTCGGCGGCAACGCCGGCCTTGCTCAAGCATACAGGCCGGGCGGTGGTCTTCGAAAACAGCGATCACATGCACCAGCGCCTGGACGACGAGAACCTGGATGTCGACGAGAACTGCATCCTGGTCCTGAAGAATTGCGGCCCCAAGGGCTATCCGGGCATGGCCGAGGCGGGCAATATGCCCCTGCCGCCCAAGGTGCTGCGCAAGGGCATCACCGATATGGTGCGCATTTCCGACGCCCGCATGAGCGGCACCGCCTACGGCTCGGTGGTGCTGCATGTGGCGCCCGAAGCCGCCGCCGGCGGGCCTCTGGCTTTGGTCCAGGACGGCGACATGATCGAACTCGACGTTCCCGCCCGCACGCTGCACTTGCTGGTATCCGACGCCGAACTCGAACGCCGGCGCGCCGCATGGAGCCCGCCGCCCGCTCCGATGCACCGCGGCTGGGTCAAGCTGTATGTGGACCATGTGCAGCAGGCGGACAAGGGCGCCGACCTGGACTTCCTGGTCGGCAAGAGCGGCGCCGGCATTCCCAAGGACAGCCATTAGGGTCTGCCAAGGGGCCTTGAGCTCAAGGAAGCGCGCATGAAGGTACTCATTACCGATTACGATTTTCCCGACCTGGAACTCGAACAGTCGCTGTACGGCGCGGCGGGCATCGAGCTGGTCGTGGCGCAATGCCGCAGCGAGGCCGACGTCATCGACGCCTCGGCCGGATGCCAGGGCCTGCTGGTCCAGTATGCGCCGGTCAATAAAAAGGTATTTACGGCCCGGCCGGATATCCGTATAGTCAGTCGCTACGGCGCCGGCTACGATACTGTCGATGTGGCCGACGCCCGCGAACACGGCGTATGGGTCGGCAATTCGCCCGATTACGGCGTGGGCGAAGTGGCCACACATGCCTTCGCCATGATGCTGTCGTTGCTGCGGCACATTGCCTTCTACGATCGCGACGTCAAGGCCGGCACGTGGCACTTCACCTCATCGGGCGTCATGCGCCGCGTATCCGACATGACCCTGGGCATACTGGGCCTGGGCCGTATCGGCAAACGCATGGCGCATATTGCGGGGCCCAGTTTCAAGCGCGTCATTGCCTGCGATCCCTACATCATCGACGGCGATTTCCCGGCCTATGTCGAGCGGGTGACGCTGCAAGAGCTTTTTTCGGGCAGTGACGCCCTGACGCTGCATGTGCCGCTTACGGCTGAAACCCGGGGCATCGTCGGCCGCGATCTGCTGGGCTTGATGAAGCCGGGTAGCGTGCTGGTCAACACGTCCCGGGGGCCGGTGGTCGACACGGACGCCTTGCTCGATGCGCTCGACCGGGGTGTGCTGGACTCGGCGGGGCTCGACGTGCTGCCTGTCGAGCCGCCCGACACGGGTTCGCGCATCGTCCAGCATCCCAGGGTGCTGCTATCGCCTCATGCGGCCTTCTATTCCCAGACCGCCGAGCGTGAATTAAGGCGCAAGGCGGCGCAGAACCTGATCGACTGGGCCAGAACGGGCAGGCCCACCTATGTTGTTGCAGAAGGAAGGAACAGTCATCCGTAAGTAGCACAAACACAGAAAGGAACGACGCATGGCATCAGTGCAGATACGGGCAATACAGAAGTATTTCGGCGGCACGCAGGTCATACGGGGCGTTGACATCGACATCGAGGACGGCCAGTTCGCGGTGCTCGTCGGCCCCTCCGGTTGCGGAAAATCCACCCTGTTGCGCATGCTCGCGGGCCTGGAGCAGATCACCGAAGGCGAGATCCTGATCAATGGCCGCGTCGTGAACGACGTGCCGCCCAAAGAGCGCGATATTGCCATGGTGTTCCAGAACTACGCCCTGTACCCGCACATGACCGTGTTCGACAACATGGCGTTCTCGCTCATGCTGGCCAAGATCGATAAGGCAACCGTACGCCAGCGCGTCGACCGCGCATCCGAAATCCTGGGCCTGGGCGCGCTATTGCAGCGCTATCCCCGCCAGTTGTCCGGTGGCCAGCGCCAGCGTGTGGCCATGGGCCGGGCCATCGTGCGCGACCCGCAGGTCTTCCTGTTCGACGAGCCCTTGTCCAACCTGGATGCCAAGCTGCGCGTGCAGATGCGGGCCGAGATCAAGGCGCTGCACCAGCGCTTGCGCACCACATCGGTCTACGTCACCCACGACCAGATCGAAGCCATGACCATGGCCGACCAGATCCTGGTCATGCGCGACGGCATCGTCGAACAGCGGGGCCGGCCCCTCGATCTCTACGATCGCCCCGAGAACCTGTTCGTCGCGGGCTTCATCGGCTCGCCGGCCATGAACCTCATTCCCGGCGTGCTGCGCCGTGACCCGGGCGGCGCCCAGGTGGAATTTTCCGACGGCACCCGGCTGCCGGCACCGCGCCGCAACGGCTCCGTGGCCGGCGAAGACGGACAGAGCGTGATTTACGGTGTGCGGCCCGAACACCTTTCCATCGATACCTCGGGCCAGGGCATGAAGACCGAAGTCGGCGTGGTAGAGCCGACGGGCGCCAATACGGAAGTCTATTCCCGCTTCTGCAATACGGACCTGATTTCCATCTTTCGCGAACGGCACGATTTTTCCGCCGGCGACAGCCTGCGGCTCATGCCCGATCACGAGCGTACGCATCTGTTCGATGCCGGAACCGGCAAGGCGCTCATCAGCAGTTGAAGTAGGTAACCGAAGTGTAGGCCGCTTTATACGGAACCTTGTTCCATCAACCAAGGAGTGGAGACATGACAAAACTTACAAGACGCGATTTTCTGGTGTCTACGGCATCGGTCGCGGCGGCGTCGGCAATGGGCGGCAGCGCCCATGCAGCAACCGACACCCTCAATATCCAGCCGGAAAAAGACGCCAAGCTGCGCGTGCTGCGATGGAAGCGCTTCGTGCAGGGCGACGAAGAGCTCTGGATGGCCAATACCAAGAAGTTCACCGAGAAAACCGGCATCGAGGTCCGTGTGGACAACGAAGGCTGGGAAGATGTCCGACCCAAGGCCGCGGTCGCGGCCAGCGTGGGCAGCGGTCCGGATATCGTCATAGGCTGGTTCGACGATCCGCATCAGTATCCCGACAAACTGGTCGACCTGACCGACCTGGCCAATTACCTGGACAAGAAATACGGCGGCTGGTACGACGTGTGCAAGCGCTATGGCATGCGTGGCGACCGCTGGATCGCCATCACGCTGGGCGTGGTGGGCAATGCGCTGTGCTACCGCGAAAGCCAGGTCAAGGCGGCCGGGTTCGATGGGGTGCCCAAGGATACGGCCGGCTTCCTCAAGCTATGCCAGGCCCTCAAGGCCAAGGACACGCCTTGCGGCTTCGCCCTGGGCAAGGCGGTGGGCGACGGCAACAACTGGGCGCACTGGCTGCTGTGGTCGCACGGCGGCATGATGGTCGACACCAAGGGCAATGTGGTGATCGATTCGCCCGAGACCTGGGCGGCGCTGGAGTACGCCAAGGAGCTCTACAAGACTTTTGTGCCGGGCACGCTGTCATGGCAGGACCCATCCAATAACAAGGCCTTCCTTGACGGGCAGGTCAGCATGACCGCCAACGGCATCTCGGTCTATTACTCCGCCAAGAATTCCCAAGATCCCAAGATGAAGGCCATGGCGGACGACATTCAGCACGCCCACCTGCCCATCGGCCCCATCGGCAAGCCGACGGAACTGATGCAGATCACGCAGATGATGCTGTTCAAGCATTCCAAGTACCCCAATGCGGCCAAGGCCTACATGCAGTTCATGATGGAAGCCGACCAGTACAACCCCTGGATGGAAGCGGCCATCGGCTACGTCAGCCAGCCGCTGAAAGCCTACGAGGCCAACCCGATATGGACGGTCGATCCCAAGCACACGGTGTACCGCGACGCGGCCGCGCTCATGCTGGACAACGGCCATGCGGGTCCTTTGGGCACGGCTTCTGCGGCCGTGATGGCCGATTATGTGGTGCTGGACATGATCGCCAACGCCGCCAGCGGAGCCAAGACACCCAAAGAGGCGGCGGCGCAGGCGGCGGAACGGGCCAAGCGCTACTACAAGACCTAAGGGCACCTCGCCCGGCTGGTCGGGCGGTCCGGCCATCCTGCCTGCTTCGGCGATGCCGGGGCGGGCGGGATAGGCCTTCAATCCGGGAAAGAACATGCTTTCACGCGCACTGAACAACAGCAATGTCCTGGGGCTTATCTTCATGCTGCCCCTGGTCATTATCCTGGTGCTGTTCCTGACCTACCCCTTGGGGCTGGGAATCTGGCTGGGTTTCACCGACGCCAAGATAGGGCGGGCCGGCGAATGGATAGGCCTGGGCAATTATGCCTACCTGATAGGCGATTCGGTCAGCCAACTGGCCTTGTTCAATACCATTTTCTATACGGTGATCGCCAGTATCCTGAAGTTCGCGCTGGGCCTGTGGCTGGCGCTGCTGCTGAACAAGAACCTGCCTTTCAAAGCCTTCTTCAGGTCCATCGTGCTGCTGCCCTGGATCGTGCCCACGGCCTTGTCGGCGCTGGCCTTCTGGTGGATATACGACGCGCAGTTCTCCATCATCAGCTGGACTCTCGTCAAGCTGGGCCTGATCGACACCTACATCAATTTCCTGGGCGATCCCTGGATGGCCCGCTTTTCCACCATTTTCGCCAATGTCTGGCGCGGCATCCCGTTCGTGGCCATTACGCTGCTGGCCGGCCTGCAGACCATTTCGCCGGCACTGTACGAAGCCGCTTCCATCGACGGCGTGACGCCCTGGCAGCAGTTCCGCTACGTGACCCTGCCCTTGCTGACGCCCATCATTGCGGTGGTCATGACCTTCTCGGTGCTGTTCACGTTCACCGACTTCCAGCTGATCTACGTGTTGACGCGCGGCGGCCCCCTGAATGCCACCCACCTGATGACGACCCTGTCCTTCCAGCGCGCCATACCGGGTGGATCGCTGGGCGAAGGCGCCGCGCTGGCCATCATGATGATCCCCTTCCTGCTGGCGGCCATCATGTTTTCCTACTTCGGGCTTCAGCGCCGGGCCTGGCAACGCGGGGACGACAAATGAAAAAAAGCAAGACACAGGACATCGACCAGCAAGGCATGGATTACCTGCAATCCCTGCCGCGCCGATGGGTCACCATCTATATTCCACTGGGCATTTTCGTTTTCGTGCTGCTTTTCCCGTTCTACTGGATGGCCATGACGGCGTTCAAGCCCAACGAAGAGATGCTGAGCAGCGTCAATCCCTTCTGGGTCTTCGCGCCCACACTCAGCCATTTCAAGCACCTGCTGTTCGACACGCCTTTTCCGAGCTGGCTATGGAACACCGTCATCGTGTCCACCGCCGCCACCATTATTTCGCTCGCGGCCAGCGTGTTCGCGGCCTATGCCATCGAGCGTTTGCGCTTCAAGGGTTCCAAGCAGATCGGCCTGAGCATATTCTTCGCCTACCTCATCCCGCCGTCCATCCTGTTCATCCCCCTGGCCGCCATCGTGTTCCAGCTGGGGCTGTTCGATACCCGCATGGCGCTCATCCTGACCTATCCGACCTTCCTCATTCCGTTCTGCACCTGGCTGCTCATGGGCTATTTCCGGTCCATACCCTACGAGCTGGAAGAGTGCGCGCTGATCGACGGGGCCACCCGCTGGCAGATACTGGTCAAGATCATCCTGCCGCTGGCCGTGCCGGGGCTGATCTCGGCCGGCATTTTTGCATTCACCTTGTCCTGGAACGAGTTCATCTACGCCCTGACCTTCATCTCATCGTCCGAAATAAAGACCGTGCCGGTGGGCATCGTCACCGAACTGGTCGAGGGGGACGTCTATCATTGGGGCGCGCTGATGGCGGGGGCGCTGCTGGGTTCGCTGCCGGTGGCGATCGTCTATTCCTTCTTCGTCGAGTACTACGTCTCGGGCATGACCGGCGCTGTAAAGGAATAGGCGCTGTAAAGGAGTAGGGAACAGCGGGCGGCCCGAGGCAGGCGCCGTCGGGCCAAAGGGCGGCGCGCCTGCCGCCTAGCGGCTGGGATCGGGCTTTTTCATGGCGCTCGACCATTCCCAGGCCAGGTCGCGCCTTAGCCGCGCATTGATCGCGGCGGCGGCCAGCATGGCGATCAAGGCGCCCAGCGCGGCCAGTCCCATGTCCTTGTGCGCATCCCAGATATCGCCCTGGGTGCCCAGATACTGCATGCCCAGGTTGCCGCCGAACAGCATGGCCGCTCCCCATTCGATCAGTTCGTACAGCGCCGACGTGCTCAGGGTGAAGTCCAGCGGCAGGAAGTAGGCCCAGAATCCCCGCACCTCGACAATGCGCAGGAAAAATTCGCGTATGGGATAGGCCAGCAGCAATCCATAGGAAAAATGCACCAGCCGGTCGTAGTGATTGCGTTCCCACCCGAACACGCTGTTCAAGGTGTGGCCGGTGAGAGCCTGCCACCACCTGTCGTACGGGACCTCGGAGTACGTATAGTGGGAACCCACGGTATGCAGAGCCAGGAACAGCAGGATCAGCAGCAGCGAGGCATTGGAAAACCGGAACAGCCGCCGTATGAACCAGAGCAGCGCGAACAGGCCCGCGACCAGCATGTTTTCCAGCAGCCAGGCAGGGCGGTCCACGGGCTCGATCGCCAGCGCCAGCCACAACAGGAAGTAGGCCGCGGCGGCCAGCTTCACCGCGTTGCGGCCCGCGGGGCCGCGCTTCGCCAAGGCTTCGATATGCTGCACACTCATCCATATGCTCCTAAGGCAGGATCTTCCTGGCCAGCCAGGCCAGGAGGGCCAGCGCAAGCACGGCCAGCGCGCTGAAAATGATAACAGCGGGCGCCAGCCCCCAATGGTCGGCCAGCCGGCCAACGGCAATGACGGGGATGGACGCGCCGATGTAGGCAATGGAAAAGTAGGTGGCCATGTTGGCGCTGCGCCGGCTTTCGTCCGCGTTCTGCCCGGCGATCAGCGTGCTGGCCATGAAACACAGGCCCTGCCCGGCGCCGGCCATGATCATCGTGACCAGGAAAGCCCATGCGCTGTCCGTCCAGATGCCCAGGCAAAGGGCAAGCAGGCAGCCTGCCAGGGTCAGCAGCCCCAGGACGAGGCCCTTCGCGGCGGCGATATTGCGTTGCCAAAGCTGCGTGGCCGCCGACGCCGTCGAAAGGATGAGGAAGGCGATGCCCGGCACAGCCGGACCCTTCCAGGGCAGCAGGTTGTACAGAAAGGACGGCACCAGGGATGCCAGCAGGCTGCCCGCCGCGAATTGCGTAAAGGCGGCGGCTCCGGCCAACAGGAAGGCGGCGCGCGTCGCCTTGCCCGGCAGCGCCAGCTTGGGGGTGATGGACAGGCGGGCTCGCGCCCCGGCGCGCGGTGCAAAGGTATGGCGCGACCGCCACGTGAGCCAAAGATTGCAAAGCGCCAGCGCGGCCACGACGAAATAAGGCAGCCGCAAGGGCGCCACGCCCGTTTGCGCCAGCAGGCCGCTCAGCAAGGGGCCCAGGCCGACGCCCACGGCGATCGACGCGGAGGTCGCCACCGAAGCGACGCGGCGATCTTTTCCAGGATGTGTGTCCGCCAGCGCGAAAGCGCCGGCCGTTGTCAATAAGCCATTGGCGAGACCTATGACGCCCCGCGCAAAGAGTAAGGCGTTGATACCTGATGCTACGCCCGAAAGCAGCAGGCCGAGCGTCATGAGGACCAGGGAAGTGCAAACCACTGTGTATCGGCTCAGTGTATCGGAGAGCCGGCCCAGGCAGAGCAGCGCCGTCAGCACGCCGGCCATGTACAGGGAGTAGATATAGGTCAGTTCGCTGGGCTGCAGCCGCCAGTCCGCTTGATAGATGGGGTAGAGCGGCGAGGGCAGGGAACTGGTCGCGAAGCCCATGGTCAGGGCGAAGGCGACAGCCATGAAGCCGCCCCAGCGATTCAGGAACGGGGTGAGCCTCGAGGCGGCGGCGTGCATTTGAATTATTTGCTTAAGATCGTTGTAGCAAGCGGTAATTTGATACGGGCGCTTACAGGCCGGCCATATGGCCGATGGTATAAAAAAAGCCAGAGCAGGCGCTACGGAGGCTCGAAATGACTTGTTCAGAGCTTTCCTTGAGCCTGGAACGACAAGGACTATCCATGACCCGTAATTTAACAGCAATAGCAGGCGTGATGATGTGTATCGGACTGGCGGCTTGCTCGACACCCAAAGATGCCCGCGAGCTCTCGCAGAAAACGGTGGAATACGGCTGCGGACCGGGCTCGAACCAGGCGCTCAGCGTGCAATACACATTCCAGGGCGAGGAAGCGCTGGCCGCCAAGGTCATATACCAGAATCAGGCCGTGGACCTGACGCGCGCCACCACCAGCAATGCGGACATGGTGGGCAATACCTTCCGCGGCAACGGGTACACCTGGACGACGGACAAATTCACCCGCGAGAACGCCGGCGAGGCGGAAGGCAGGATGCTGACCCAGGATGCGCAGCAGACCCTGGGCAGCACGACGTCGTCGGTGGGCAACGTGCTGGTCAAGGATTGCAGGCCGCAATCGGTTTCTTCCTGACTCCGGCAGGCGCGGGCCATCGTACCGCGCGGTGTGGCATCGTGCAACCGTCCACGCTTACAGGATAAACTTCCGTATCCTGTAAGCGTGGACGGCTGTATCTATGCGCATACTCCTTGTGGAAGACGAAAGCGAGCTGGCCCACTGGCTGACGCGCAGCCTGGCGCGGCACGGCGGCTTCATCGCCGATTGGGCCGACGATGCCGAACTGGCCGAGCGTCGGCTTGCGCTGGAAGAGTTCGATGCCATCATCCTGGACCTGGGCCTGCCCGGCATGGATGGGCACACCTTCCTGGCCCGCCTTCGGGCGCGCGACGACCGTACGCCGGTATTGGTGCTGACGGCGCGCGATTCGCTGGCCGAGCGCATCGACACCCTGCACGAAGGCGCGGACGATTTCCTGCGCAAGCCCTTTGTCATCGAAGAACTGGAAGCCCGGCTGGTGGCGCTGATCCGGCGCAGCCGGGGGCGTGAGCATCCTCGGCTGGCGCTGGGGGAGCTCAGCCTGGACACCGCGGCGCAGCGCTTCACCGTGGCGGGCCAGCCCCTGGCGTTGTCGCCGCGCGAGTTCGCCGTGTTGAAGGTGCTGATACAACGCAGCGGCGAGCCCATATCGAAGCAACAGATACTGGACCGCATCGCCTCCGACGACCGCGAAATCAACCTGGAAGCGGTCGAGGTGCTGGTGCATCGCCTGCGCAAGAAGCTCGTCAATACAGGAACGCAAATCGAGACTTTGCGCGGCATGGGCTACTGCCTGGAAGCTGCGGCCCATGCTTAGGCTCAAGTCGCTTGCCGGCCGCGAACCGGGACTCAAATCCATACTGCTATGGTGGCTGGTGCCCGCATTGGTTGTTTTCATGATGACGGCCTTGTGGCTGTCCAATCACATGCTCCGCTCTCAGATCAATCTTGCCTACGACCGCTCGCTGGCCGGCGCCTTGCGGTCCATCGATCACCAGATTTCGACCGCGAGCGGCGGGCTGTCGATCGAGCTGCCCTATCTGATGCTGGAATTCTTCGAACTGACGGCCAACGAAAACGTGTACTACCGGGTCATGACCGAGGACGGCCTGGCCGACATCGGCAACCAGCAACTGCCTTTGCCGGAGCGTCCGCTCATCTCGGGGGTGCCCCAGTACTACAACGCCGATTACCTGGGCGAAACCGTGCGCATCGCCGCTCTGGCGCGGGCCATGGATCCGCCGCTGTACAACGACCGCGGAGGGCGGGTCGTCGTGCTGGTCGGCGAAGACGTCGATACGCGCGAGGCCTTCATCCAGTCCATGCTGCTGCGCTCCATCGGCCGCGACCTGGTGACCGTGGCCCTGGTGATATTGATCGTCGTGTTCGGCGTGCTCTTTGCCGTGCGTCCCTTGTCGCGCCTGCGACAGGAAGTCGAAGGGCGCCATCATGACGACCTGCGCCCCATCGAGGCGCGGGACATTCCCGCCGAGGTCCAGCCCCTGGTCACCGCCATCAATCTGCATATGGAGCGCTATGCGCAGCAGGCCCGCGTGCAAAGCCAGTTCCTGGATGACGCCTCGCATCAATTGCGCACGCCTTTGACGGTCTTGCGCGCGCAATTGGGTTATGCCTTGCGCGAGTCGGATCCGAAAGAGGTCCGTTCGGCTCTGGTGGCCATGGGCGAAGGCCTGGACAGGGCGGTGCGCACGGCCAACCAGATGCTTACGCTGGCCCGGGCGCGGGACAATGGCTTCCTTGAAATGGGTGAAGACCTGGAGCGGGTTGACCTGTTGCAACTGGCGCGCGGCATACTGAAGGACGTCTACCCCATCGCCCGCGCGAAGCGCCTGGACCTGGGCCTGGAAGGCGGGGATGCGCCCGTGTATACCTGGGGCCTGGAATGGCAGATACGGGAAGCCATCGTCAATCTGGTCGACAATGCCTTGCGCTATACGCCTCCGGGCGGCGTCATCACCGTGGCGGTATCCATGGACGAGGGCAGGGCGACCGTCGCCGTCGAGGACAACGGCGTCGGGATGTCGCAGCCCGACATCGATCGTGCGGGCGTGCGTTTCCGCCGGGGCAAGGCGGGCAAGAACACCGCCGGAGCCGGCCTGGGCCTGGCGATCGTGCAGGCCATCATGCAGCGCCATCGCGGGCATTTCCATCTGGAATCCTTGCCTCGGGGCTGCCGTGCAACATTGGTGTTTACCCTTGATTCGCTCCCGGACGAGGCCGCCGCAAGCGCTAATTCCAGAATTGAAAGCCTTTAGAAAGGAAAGCTTTCGTACGCTTGCCACTGATTCGTAATGGAAGGGCCGCATAGAGGTCCCGCCTATATTTTCTAATCAGGAGACTGGAATGAACAAACTTTGGATCTGTAAGCAGCTTGCGGGCTTGCTGGTGGGCGTGGGAGCGCTGGCCGCGGTATCGGGCGTGGCGTCCGCCGAGGAGCCGCGCCGGCCGGAATGCATCGCGCCGGCGCAGCCCGGCGGCGGGTTCGACCTGACCTGCCGCCTGGCGCAGGAAGGCTTGAAGGCCGCGGGCCAGCTGAAGGCGCCCATGCGCATCATCTATATGCCGGGCGGCATCGGCGCCGTTGCCTACAACCACGTGGTGGCCCAGAAGCCCGACGACGGCGGCAGCATCATCGCCTTCTCCGGCGGTTCGCTGCTCAATCTGGCGCAGGGCAAGTTCGGCAAGTACAACGTCGACGACGTCCGCTGGCTGGCCGCCGTGGGCTCGGACTTCGGCGTGGCGGTGGTCCGCGACGATTCCCCCTATAAGAATCTGAAGGACCTGATGGCCGCATTCAAGGCCGACCCCAGCAAGATCGTGCTGGGCGCGGGCGGCACCGTGGGCAGCCAGGATTGGATGAAGGCCGCCCTGACGGCGAAGGCGGCGGGCGTCGATTACAAGAAAATGCGCTTCGTCGCATTCGAAGGCGGCGGCGAAGCCATCACGGCCTTGCGCGGCGGACACATCCAGGCTTATATGGGCGATGCGGCGGAAGCCTTCACCATGCTGGAAGGCGGCGCGCCCATACGCGTGCTGGCGGTCTTCAACAGCGAACGCCTGCCGGGCAAGTTGTCCAGCATCCCGACGGCCAAGGAGCAGGGTTTCGACATCGACTGGCCCATCATCCGCGGCTTCTACGTCGGCCCCAAGGTCTCCGACGCGGATTACGACTGGTGGGTGCAGGCGTTCAAGAATACGCAAGCCAGCCCCGAATTCGCCGAACTGCAGAAGAAGCAGGGCCTGTTCCCGTTCAACAAGAGCGGCGCCGAGCTCGATGCCTACGTCAAGGAGCGCGTCAAGGCCTACACCGAGCTGGCGAATTCCTTCGGCCTGATCAAGAAGTAAAGCATGAATGATCGGATACTAGGCATAGCCGCTCTGGTTTTCGCGGCGCTGATGGCTTGGTTCGGATGGGGCATACAGGCGCCGTTCTCCTACGAGCCCGTAGGCCCCCGCGCCTTCCCCATGCTGCTGGCGGGCATTATCGCCCTTTGCGGCGCGTGGCTGGCATTCCGGGGGCGCGGCCGGGCGGAACCCAATCCTCCGGGTGCGAACGGCCGCATCGCGCTGATGGTGGTGTATTGCTTCCTATACGCTTTCTTCTTTGAGCCATTGGGGTTCATCATCGCCACCACGGCCATGACGATATTGGTGGGCCGCCTTTTCGGCGGTGCATGGACCAAGGTGGCCCTGGGTGGGGCTGTCATGAGCGTACTGTTTTTCCTTCTGTTCGATCGTGCGCTCGACGTCGTTCTCCCACTGGGCATTCTGGAGAATTTTCTATGAACGATATCCTGGCTCACTTGAGCATCGGCTTCGGGGTCGCCTTTTCATGGACCAATCTCCTGGTGGCGGCGCTGGGCTCGTTCTTCGGAACGCTGGTCGGGGTGCTGCCCGGGCTGGGCCCGATCAATGGCGTGGCCATGCTGATACCCATCGCCTTCGCCATGAACCTGCCGCCCGAGACCGCGCTGATTCTGCTGGCGGCCGTGTATGTGGGCGCCGAGTACGGCGGACGGATCACCTCCATTCTGATCAACGTGCCGGGCGAGGCCAGCGCCATCATGACCACGCTGGACGGCTATCCGCTGGCCCGCCAGGGGCTGGCCAATGTGGCGCTGTCGCTGTCGGCCTGGTCGGCCTTCTTCGGTTCCATCGTTTCGGTGGTCGGCATCATTGTGCTGGCGCCTTTGCTGGCCAAGTGGGCGCTGGCTTTCGGTCCGGCCGAATACTTCGTGCTGATGGTTTTCGCGTTCTGCTGCCTGACCAGCCTGCTGGGCAACCAGCCGGTCAAAGGCGTACTGTCCGCGATGATAGGGCTGGCCATCGCCACCGTGGGCGTCGATGCCAACTCGGGTGTCTACCGCTACACCTTCGATTCGGTGCATCTGTTCGACGGCATTCAGTTCGTTGTGGTGGTCATCGCGCTGTTTGCGGTGTCCGAGCTGCTGGAGATGCTGGAAAAAGTCATGGCCGGCCACAAGGTCGAAGTGCAATCCAGCGGACGCAAGCTGTTCAACCTGAAGGAAGTGGCCTACACCTGGTGGAGCGTCGTGCGCAGCGCCTTCCTGGGCTTCGGCGTGGGCGTGCTGCCCGGCGCCGGCGCCAGCGTCGCGGCGGCGGTGGCCTACTCCAACGAAAAGCGCATTTGCGAAGAGAAGGATCCGGAGGCCAAGTTCGGGCGCGGCGACATGCGCGGACTGGTGGCGCCGGAAGCGGCCGCCACCTCGTCGGCCATCGGTTCTTTCGTGCCCATGCTGACGCTGGGCGTGCCCGGTTCGGGCACGACGGCGGTCATGATGGGGGCGCTCACCCTGTACAACATCACGCCGGGGCCGGTGCTGTTCGACACCAAGCCTGAACTGGTCTGGGGCCTGATCGCCTCGCTGTTCATCGCCAACGTCATGCTGTTCATCATGAACGTGCCCATGGTGCGCGTGTTCTCCAAGGTGCTGTCCGTGCCGGGCTGGCTGATGGTGCCGGGCATCCTGGCTGTCAGCTATATCGGCGTCTATGCCATCAATGCGGGCAGCTTCGACCTGCTGATGGTGGCGGGCATAGGCGGGCTGGGCTACCTGATGCGCAAGGGCGGACTCCCCATGGCGCCGTTGGTGCTGGGTGTGGTGCTGGGCGACATGATGGAGCAGAATCTGCGGCGCGCCTTGTCCATAACCAATGGCGAGCTGCATGTGCTGTATGACAGCAACATCTCCAAAGGCTTGTGGGTGGTGTCCATCCTGATCGTCGTCACACCTCCGCTGCTGCGCTACCTGAAACGGCGCAAGAAGCAGGCCGCCGGCTGAGGCGCAAGGCCGGAAAACGTAAAGGGGCTGCCAGCTCATTGTCCGGCAGCCCCTTTTTTCATGTCCAGCTTGCAGGGCTGCTGCCCAGCGCGCTGGCGGGATGATCCCAGCGCATTGCGGCGCCTTCGACTTCGCAAGGCGGCCTGAGACGATGCGCGGGCCCCCATTGCGTGTGCTCCAGCTCCGGCATCCTGTCATCCTGGCTTTCGGCGTCGAGCGGCGTCGACGTCGTCGCTGTCTGCGTCATCAGCAGTGCGGCGGTCCGGGCCAGGGACAGGCGTGTGCGCGACCCGCGGCCATTCCGGCGGCGGGCGGACAGGCCGTCCAGTACGGCGGCCGCCATCAAATAGCCCGTGGCCTGGTCCAGGGCCTGCACTGGCAGTGGCGCCGGCTGCGACGTGCCGTAATGCCTCATTCCGGCCTCGGCGATGCCGCAGCTCATCTGTACCAGACTGTCGAATCCGCGCCGCTTGCGCCATGGGCCCGTCCATCCATAGGCATCCAGGCACACATCCACCAGGCCGGGGCGCAGGCGCTGGCGCGCTGCGTCATCCAGACCCAATCGTTCCAGCGCATCGGCACGATAGCCATGCACCAGTACGTCGGCATCCACGAGCAATGATTCAAGACGGTCCAGCTGCCGCGGCTCGCGCAGGTCCAGTTGCGCGCATCGCTTTCCCAGCGTGACTTCGGGCACCATGCCGGGTTCGGCCCAGAAGGGCGGATCTATCCGAAGTACCTGCGCGCCGTAGCCTGCCAGGAAACGGGTGGATACCGGCCCGGCCAGTACGCGGGTCAGGTCCAGTACCCGTATGCCGGCAAGGGGGCGCTGTGGCCCGGTGGGAGCGTCCAACATCGGCCCGGCGTCGGCTTCGGAATACTGGAAAAGCGGCTCGGCGTGCAACGCCCGGCCTTGCGGATGCGCATCCCACGCCGCCTTGGTGCGCATGGCGGCCGCGCAGCCTCCGGCGGCCACGATGGCGTCTTCAAGCTCGAAGGCACTCCGCTGCGCTATCGCCTGCGCGACGTCCTTATGCGAGGAAGGACAGTCCAGCACGGCCAGCGCCGCGGCACGGTGCTGGGGCGCATTGGCATGCAGGCGGATCCATCCGTCGGCGGCCGCATAGTCGCCTGTGACCGGGTCCCGCACTGAGGGCAGCGGCCAGCCTTGGGGCCGTAGCGACGTGGCGAACCACATGGAAGCCAGGCGCTGGTCGACTGAAACCGCGGCTTGGGTGCCGAAGCGCACTTCCATGTAGCGGGCCAGCGCCAGCGCGGCCGTACCTATCGATGCGGCCGCGAACTCCGTGACTGGATAAGCCGACGGCAGGCTGCCGCGCCCCGTCAGGCGAGGCAAAGAGCAGGCGTGTTCAGGAAGGTATGCGGATGCGGCCGGCGGCCGCATGGCGAGCATGTATCCGGCAAAGACTGAAGACTGTGTCATAGGGCTGGCGCGTCCTCGAAAATCAGATGCTTCATCATACTTCCAGCATGGCTCGGCGCAGCAAACCGTGCTGCGCTTGCCGCGGCTTTGGCAAGCAGTCTGGACTTGTCGGGCGCGCGGCACTACAATGCTAGACTTAGCGCTGCCTGAGAAGCAGTCCGCGCCGGAGGCTTCTGGCGGGGATTTCAGGCAGATATTTACAGGGAATTATTTTTCCCGTCACACGGCTGCCACGCGGCGGCCCGGCTGGAACCAGCCGAAACAATATGCCCGACCGGATTCGGTCGCGGAACAAACGTCGGCCCCATGGCCGGCATCGCAGCTCACAGGCGCTTGCAACCTTGCCGCTATCCGGCGTCTTGCCATTGCCTGTCGGTGCTGCAACAAGGCACCTGATTTGTGTCTTTCAACCAGTCTGCCCTGGAGCCCAGTCGTTCCCGGCGCGGGCGGGATTGACTGCGCGCGTCGATATCAGCGGCCATGCACATGAGGACTGTTTTACCGATGCAAGAAACTGATTTTTTTAAACTATCGACATCCACGGCGCTGATGCTGCTGGTGGGTTTCTACGGACTGACCTTCCTGCTTTCAATGCTCATAGGGAAGAAGAAGGAGAACGTCGACGGCTACATGGTGTCGAACAACGCCATTGGTTTCGGCCTCTCGGCCGCCAGCATGATCGCAACCTGGATATGGGCGGCATCGTTCTACGCCAGTGCGACATCGGGCTACCGCTACGGGCTTTCCGGCCCGCTGCACTACGGTTTATGGGGCGCCTTGATGATCCTGTTCATCTATCCCTTCGGCCGGCGCTTCCGCAAGCTGGCGCCCAGGGCGCATACGCTGGCCGAGGTCATTCAGGCCCGCCACGGCACATCCAGTCAGCTCATCATGGCGGTGTCCAACCTCATCGGCAGCTGCATCAGCCTGATGGTCAACTTCACCGCGGCGGGCGCGCTGGTTTCCATACTGAGTCCGCTCAGCTTCATACAGGGAGTGCTTATCGCCGGCCTGGGCGTGCTGTCATACACCTTGTGGTCCGGTTTCCGCGCCTCGGTCATGACGGATTTCGCCCAGTTGATCGCGATGATCCTGGCCGCGGTGGTGATCATTCCGCTGATCTTCTTCAATGCCGGCGGCACGGACATGCTGGCGGCGAACCTGGGAAACCTGAGTGAGCAGCAAGCGGACTTTTTCTCGACCAAAGCCATACTCGAGCAGGGCGCACCCTATTTCGTGGCCGTCCTGGCCTATGCGATCGGCAATCAGACCATCGCGCAGCGCCTGTTTGCCGTGCGTGAAGACCTGATCAAGTCCACGTTCCTGACGGCGACGCTCGGCTATGGCGCGGTGGTCATCGGCCTGGGCATGCTGGGCTTGCTGGCGCTGCTGGTCGGGCTGGAGCCCGCCAACGGCAACATGAACAACATCATTCCACAGATGGCCTCGACCTACCTGCCGCCATTCGGGATTGCGCTGTTCTTCATCCTGGTGGTGGGGTCGCTGTCATCGACCGCCGATTCCGACCTGTCCGCCCTGTCGGCCATTGTGATGACCGACGTCTACGGCAAGAACCTGGCGCGCGGCAAACCCTGCCCGAAGCGCATGCTGTGGCTGGGGCGCATCACCATGGTGGTCGCCACGATGCTGGGCGTGATATTCGCCAGCCTGCGGCTCGACATCCTTGTCATGCTGGTGTTCGTGGGCGCGCTGTGGGGAGCCATCGTCTTTCCCGTGATCGTCAGTTTCTACTGGAACCGGGTCAGCAACAAAGCCTTTACCTGGGCCGTCGTTTCCGCAGTCGCGCTGTTCACGACCGCGCGTTTCGAGCTCCTGCCGCTGGACGGCATCGTGGCGGTGTTCTTCGAGCTGTGCGCATCGCTGGGCTTGGGGGTGGTGATCGGCTTGATGGTCTTCGCCTTCTTCAACCGCCGTGTCGCGATCGCGATGGGCGTGGGCGCGGCCATCGTGTCCATGCCCTTCACCATCGGATTCCTGCGCGAGTATGTCGTGCTGCTCAGTTCGCTGACGGCCTATGGCGTGAGCGCGGCGGTGTGCGTCGCCATCAGCCTGCGCAGCAATGAACGTTTCGATTTCGACCTGCTGGCTGAACGAGTGACCTCGTTCCATCAGGATGACGAACCGGCCGCGGCCCAGCCCGGCCCCGTCTCAACCGGAGGCGGCCGCATCGCAGCCGCCCGTGCTTAAAGGAGAGAACATGACGAATATGCTTCTGACCGGCTATATCCTTGTCTGGCCCGTGGCCTCGGCCGCCGTCCTGGTGGCCTTGATTGTTGCGCTGATCCGCGACATGCGTGCCGCCAGCCGGGACGGCGACAGCATGATCTAGCCGGAGTTCCTGAGTCCCGCCGCAATGCCGTTGATGGTCATGTGTATGGCCCGCTGGCTGCGGCTTTCCTCGCTGCCCGCCTTGGCGGGCTTTTTTTCCGCCTGGCGATGGCGCTGCAGAAGCTCCACTTGCAGGTGATTCAGCGGATCGATATAGGCGAAGCGCTCGCTCAGCGCGGCGCTGAGCTGGGGGTCGTTGGCCAGCAGCTCGTGGCCGCTGACGCGCTTGAACATGTCCAGCGTCAGTTCGAACTCGGCGCGGATGCGGCCGAAGATGCCTTCGCGCAGCTTCCTGTCGGGCACCAGGCCCGCATAGCGTTTGGCGATGCCCAGATCGGTCTTGGCCAGGACTTGTTCCATGTTGGACAGCAATGTCTTGAAGAAAGGCCAGACCGTGGCCATTTCCCGCAGCTGCGCCAGGCGGTCCGACGATGTGGCTGGAGCGTGCTCGCAGCCTTGCTCCACATACGCGCGCAGGGCAGTGCCCACGCCATACCAGCCGGTCAGCATCAAACGGCATTGCGCCCAGGAAAATCCCCAGGGGATGGCGCGCAGGTCTTCGATCTTCCGGCTGGCCTTGCGCGACGCCGGCCGAGACCCGATATTGAGGCCGGCGATTTCCAGTATGGGCGTGGACGCGAAGAAATAGTCGTTGAAGCCCGGCGTGCCGTACACCAGATCGCGGTAGCTTTGCTGCGCGACCTCCGACATGAAGTCCAGGATGGCGCCGAAGCGCGCCATATTGTCGTCCTCCGACTGCGATACCGAGGTGTTGGCCGCCAGGCTGGTTTCGAGCGTGGCCGCCACAAAGTTCTCCAGGTGCCAGCGTCCGACTTCGGCGTCCTTATACTTGCCCTGTATGACCTCGCCCTGTTCGGTCAGGCGGATTTGTCCGTTGACCGTGCCGGGCGGCTGGGCCAGGATGGCATCGAAGCTCGAGCCGCCGCCGCGTGCCACCGACCCGCCCCGGCCGTGGAAAAGGCGCAGGCGCAGTTTGCGCTTCTTGAATTCCTGCACCAGTTGCCGCTCGGCGCAGTACAGCGACCAGTTCGAGGTCAGGTAGCCGCCATCCTTGTTGCTGTCGGAATAGCCCAGCATGACTTCCTGTATGCCGCCCTGCGCATGCCGTAGCCGTTGCGCGACTTCGGGCAGATCCAGCCATTCGGCCATGATCAGCGGTCCGCGCACCAGGTCGGGTATGGTCTCGAACAAAGGCACCACCATCAGGCCGTCGGCGCCCTTCCGGTCCTGGGGCGAAATGAGCCCGGCCTCTTGTTGCAGGACCAGGACTTCCAGCAGGTCGCTGAGCGTTTCGGTGTGCGAGACGATGGTCTGCTTGATGGCGTCCGGTCCGTATTTTTTCCGGCAGGCGGCGGCCATGCGCAGGATCGCCAGCTCTTTCTCCGTTTCGGCCGAGTAATGCAGCCAGGGCGAGACCAGGGGGCGGACCTGCTGGATTTCCTGGCGCAGCAATTGAACGCGGTCTTCCTCGGACAGCTTGCGGTAGTCCACCGGCGTGCCCTTGAATGTGGCCTTGGCTGCCTTGAACAGCTCGGTCAGCACGCGCTCATGCACGTCGGAGCTTTGGCGCAAGTCGACCGTGGCCAGGTGGAAGCCGAAAATGCTGACGGCCTGCAACAGGCCCGACAGGCGCAATTGCCCGATCAGGCTGCCGTGATGCCGGTCCAGGGAGTCGGCAATGACACGCAGGTCGCGCTGGAATTCCTGCGGGCCGGCATAGGCCGGAGCCGGGTAAGTAGGGCGCTGGGCCAGCTGCCGCCCCGTCAGGGCGACGGAAGTCGCCGCCAGGCGCGCATACAAATGGATGAAGGCGCGGCGGTAGGGCTCATCGACGCGGTGTTCGGACGCATCCTGGCTGGCCATGGACAGGGCGAGCAGGTCTGGACTGGCCGCGCTCAGCGTATGGGACAGCGATATCTCGGTGCCCAGCGATTTGACCTCTTGCAGATAATGGCGCAGCACATGCGCGGATTGGCGCAGCAGGGCCTGTTCCAGCGTCGAGGCATCGACGTTCGGATTGCCGTCGCGGTCGCCGCCTATCCAACTGCCCATCTGGAGGAAGGCCGGCAAGGGCCGGGCATTGACATCGAACAGCGTGCGGCCGGGCGGTTGCAGGCGTATGGACAAGTCCTGGTACAAGCGTGGGATGGCGGTCAGGAAGGTGCTGGTGTAGTAAGTCAGCGCATTGTCGATCTCATCCAGCACGGTCAGCTTCTGCCGGCGCAGCATGCGGGTTTGCCAGAGCGTGGCCACCAGGCCGGCCAGCCTGCGCTGCAACTGGAGTTTTTCGGCGGGTGTCTGCGTGGCGTCGCTAAGCGCCAGCTGACGGGCGATTTCCCTGTGCAGGTCCAGCGTGCTCTTGCGCTGGACTTCGGTGGGGTGCGCGGTCAGCACGGGAACGATGCAGGCCTGTTCCAGGTAGCGCAGTATCTTGCGGCTGCTCACGCCCTTGCTTTGCAGCAGATCCAGCGCATGCTGGAGGCTGCCGCGCATGGGCGCGTCGGCGGCCAGCTCGTGCCGGCGCTGGCGCCTGTTCTGATCGCGGTCCTCGGCAATATTGGACAGATGCAGGAAATAGCTGAATGCGCGTGCCACGGACGACGCTTCCTCGTCTTCCAGGCGGGCGATCTGCCGCTCCAGGATGCGGCTGTCCTTGATATTGCCTTCGCGGCGGAACTTCACGGCGGCGCGGCGCAGTTTTTCGATGACGTCGTAAATGGCCTTGCCTTGGCAATCCTTGATGACATCGCCCAGTGTTTTTCCGAGCGTCCGGATGTCGTTGCGCAGAGCGCCGGGTTCCTGGTTGGAAGGCAGGGCTTGATTCACGTATTCTCCTGAAAAAGGATGTTGCGTTCGATGTTTCGCTTGCGGGACACGGCGTGTCCGACCCCTTGCCGTGTCCGGGTAATCCACCACTATACGATGGATTATCATAGAATTTTTTTCGCCCGTATTTTCCATCTCAGGGATTCAAATGCCGCAATACCGTTCCCGCACCTCGACCCATGGCCGCAACATGGCTGGCGCACGCGCTCTTTGGCGCGCCACCGGCATGCAGGATGGCGATTTCGAAAAGCCCATCATCGCCGTCGTCAATTCCTTCACCCAGTTCGTGCCCGGGCACGTACACCTCAAGGATCTTGGCCAACTGGTGGCCCGGCAGATCGAAGCGGCGGGCGGCGTGGCCAAAGAGTTCAATACCATAGCGGTGGACGACGGCATCGCGATGGGACATGGCGGCATGCTTTATTCGCTGCCTTCGCGCGAACTGATCGCCGACTCCGTCGAATACATGGTCAACGCGCATTGCGCCGACGCCATGGTCTGCATCTCCAATTGCGACAAGATCACCCCGGGCATGCTGATGGCCGCGATGCGCCTGAACATCCCCGTCGTGTTCGTGTCCGGCGGCCCCATGGAAGCGGGCAAGATCATCGAGCCGGGCACACAGAAAGTGTTGATGAAGCTGGACCTGGTCGACGCCATGATCAAGGCGGCCGACCCCAACGTCAGCGACGCGGAAGCCGCCGAGGCCGAGCGCAACGCCTGTCCCACCTGCGGCTCGTGTTCAGGCATGTTCACCGCCAACTCCATGAACTGCCTGACCGAGGCGCTGGGCCTTGCGCTGCCGGGCAACGGCACCGTGGTGGCCACGCATGCGCGCCGCAAGGGCCTGTTCGAGAACGCGGGACGGCTGGTGGTCGATCTGTGCCGCCGCTATTACGAACAGGACGACGCGTCGGTCCTGCCTCGCAATATCACCACCTTCGCGGCCTTCGAGAACGCCATGACGTTGGACGTGTCCATGGGCGGTTCCACGAATACCGTGCTGCACTTGCTGGCGGCCGCACAGGAGGCGGGCGTGGAATTCACCATGTCGGACATCGACCGCATTTCGCGGCGCGTGCCCTGCCTGTGCAAGGTCGCCCCAGCCACCGACAAGTTCCACATCGAAGACGTGCATCGCGCCGGCGGCATCATGGGCATATTGGGCGAGCTTGCGCGCGCCGGCCTGTTGAACCTGGATGTCGGCAACATCCATAGCGGCACGCTGGGCAAGGCCATCGACGCCTGGGACGTGGGCGGCGGAAACGCCGCGCAGGAAGTTCAAGATTTCTTCAAGGCGGCGCCGGGCGGCGTGCGTTCGCAAACCGCGTTCAGCCAGGACCGCCATTATCAGGAACTGGATCTGGACCGCGAAAAAGGCTGCATACGCTCCAGGGAGCACGCCTATTCGCAGGATGGCGGACTGGCCGTGCTGTACGGCAACCTGGCGCCCAAAGGCTGCATCGTCAAGACCGCCGGAGTGGATGAAAGCATATTGAAGTTCACGGGCACGGCACGCGTGTACGAAAGCCAGGAAGATTCCGTCGAAGCCATCCTGGGCGGCAAGGTCAAGGCGGGCGACGTGGTCGTGATCCGCTACGAAGGCCCCAAGGGCGGCCCCGGCATGCAGGAAATGCTGTATCCCACGTCCTACCTGAAGTCCAAGGGTCTGGGGAAAAGCTCGGCGCTGCTGACCGATGGGCGTTTCTCGGGCGGTTCGTCGGGCCTGGTCATCGGCCACGCATCGCCCGAAGCGGCCGAAGGCGGAAACATCGGCCTGGTCCAGGACGGCGACACGATAGAAATCGACATCCCGAACCGCAAGATCCATCTTGCCATCAGCGACGACGAACTGGCCAAGCGGCGCGCTGAAATGGAAGCACGCGGCGCCGCCGCCTGGCAGCCGGTGGACAGGCAGCGCGTGGTGTCGCAGGCCCTGAAAGCCTATGCGGCGCTGGCGACCTCGGCGGACCGCGGCGCGGTCCGCGACGTATCGCAATTGAAGTAAATGCCGCAGGGCCTTCCCGGCCCTGGCATGCATTCAGGACGGGTACGGCATGGCCGCATCCGCCCTTTTTTCTTGAGCGGCTAACGCATCATGCCGGTTCGGTCTTGCCTTCCGGCCACCAGAGCACCGCCTGGCCCGCTTCGGTCACCTTCAGGGCGGACAACCTGCTGGGCTGGCAGGGCCCGCCGGTGCATTCGCCGGTGTCGGGCCTGAAGGTGGCGCCATGGCGCGCGCACATCAACTGATCGCCCGCGCGTGTGAATACATGGCCTTCCCAGTCCAGCGGCGAACCCATGTGCGGGCAGCGGTTCAGGTAGCCGTAGGCGCGCCCCTCGTAGCGGACGAAGAAGGCGGTGGTTGCTTCGCCGGCGTGCCGTACCGGTAGCTTGTGGGCCAGGCCGCCGTCCACCAGGTCGGTGGACGGGCAGACCTCGATGGCGGGTGTGGTCATGCGCTTGGAAGATAAAGGTGTATCGGCCATCAGCTTACAGTCCGCCCGCGCATTGGATGACGGTGCCGGTAATGTACGATGCCGCCGGCGACAGGACCCAGACCACGGTCTCGGCGATTTCCTCGGGCCGGGCCAGCCTGCCCATGGGGATTTTCGGGGCGACGCGTTCGGGGCGGCCGGGCTCGCCCGCCGTGGCGTGGATCTCGGTCAGCGTCGAGCCGGGCGAGACCCCGCATACGCGCACGCCGGAAGCGGCGACTTCGCGGGCCAGCCCCAGGCTGAAGGCTTCCAGCGCGGCCTTGCTGGCCGCATAGTGTATGTATTCTCCGGGGCTGCCGGTACGGGCCGCAACCGAGGACACATTGACGATGACCCCGCCGGTTCCGTTGCGCTCGAAGCAGGCCAACGCCTGGCGACAGCACTGGATGGCGCCGAACACATTGACCTGGAAGACGCGCTCTATGGTCGCGTCGGTGGTCTGCGAAAACGGTCCGATGGGTCCGGTGATGCCGGTGTTGTTGACCAGGGCCGTCAAGGGGCCCAGCTGCCGCTCCGCCTCCTGGAACATGCGGGGAATATCGTCCGGCTTGCCTACGTCGGCCTGGATGACGGCGGCCTTGCGGCCATGCCGCTCGACCGCCTGCGCCACGCTGCGCGCCGCCTCCGCATCCTTCACGTAATTGATGGCGACATCGAAGCCATCGCGCGCGGCGGCGATGGCGGTGGCTGCGCCGATTCCCCGGCTCGCGCCGGTGATGAGAACCGTAGGGGTTAGGGTCGTCATGCATGCACCTGGGCTGGTTGATATCCAGGTGCATTATGCGTCAAAAAACCGTCCAGGTATGCAGCCAGTTGCGCTCAGAAGGCGTAGCGCAGCCCAGCGCTGATGCTGCGGCCATTGCCCGGCAGATAGCCCGGGGCCGTCGCCAGCGAGGTGTTGCGTATGGCATAGCTGCTGATGTACTTGCGGTCGGTCAGGTTGTCGCCCGCCAGCCATGCGCTCCAGTGCTTGTCGTGCTGGTAGGCCAGCTTGAAACCCAGCAGTGCATAGGAGTTCTGTTCGGTGCCGGCGACGTTGGCATGGTTGACCGGAGTATCGCCCGGCATCCAGCGCAGATTCGGACCGAAGCGCCAGCCGCCGATGCGATACATCAGTTCCGCGCTGATCAGGTGGCGCGGCACGCCCGCGATCCGATTGCCGTCGAATTCGCCGCCCATGAAGCGGAAGTCGCTGTAGGTATAGGCCAGGCGGTAGTCGAAGGCGCCTGCGCCGGGAGCGGGCAGGGTGCCGTTCAGGCCGGCTTCCAGGCCTTGATGCCGCGTGCGGTCGGTGTAGTTGAAGGTGCCGGCCGAGCCGAAGCCCGATGCGTTGGTCACGCTCATCAGTTCATCATCGACATGGCTGCGGTAAAGGGTCAGGGACCAGTTCGCGGCATAATCGCCCTCGGCCAGGATGCCGTCGGCGCCGATTTCATAGGTCAGGGCGCGTTGCAGGTCCAGTTTGCTCATCGTGGCGCTGGCCTGCCCGGCCATGGGGTTCTGGACGCTGCCGGTGATGATTTCCCAGTAAGAGGGGGCCTCATTGCTGCGGCTGACGTTCGCGAACAGGCGCAGGGCCTGGCTGGGCTTCCAGATGATGCCCACCTTGGGGCTGGCGTAAGACCAGTCCTGATCCAGGCTCTGACCGGTCAGCCTGTCTTTGGTATCGCGCACGGCCTGGGTGTATTTCAGGTCGCCGACGAGGCTCCATTGCGGGGTGATGTGCCATTCCAGCCCCAGCAGCGCGCTGCGGTTCTCAGCCAGCATGGAAAAGTTGCCGAAGCGCTTCATGTTGCTGCCATTGTTCGGATTGACGATGTACAGGTCGCGCTCCATGTCGCTGCGGGCCCAGTCCAGGGCCAGGCGATAGTCCACGGTATTCCACTTGCCCGCCAATTGCCATTGGGCGCCATAGGTGTCCCCGGTGGTCGGCGTCGACACCGTAGGCTCGGTAAAGGTATCGTCGATATTCTGCCAGTACAGGCCGAAGGTCTGGTTCAGCGCATCGTCGCCCCAGTAGCTGCGGTTGGCCAGGCGGAACTGCTCGGTCTTGCGATGCGGATCGCGCTTGTAGATATTGGGATTGTCGCCGGGCTGGTCGCCCATCACGCCGCGCGGGTCGTCCCAGACCCGCTGCTTGGGCACCACGGTGGGAATGTCGAACGCCAGGTCCGTGTAGGACAGGTAAGTGCGGTTCTCGAAGCGGTCGTTGCGCACGCCGAAATTGCCCTGGATACTGGTGCGATGGGAATCCGCATGATTCCGGTAGCCTTCGGACTCGTCGTGGCTCACGCTCAGCCGGCCGTCCAGCTGGTCGCCCTGGAAGCCTTTGGCGGCATGCAGGCCCAGCCGGCCGAAGCTGCCCCCTTCGACGCTGATGACTTCGTTCTGCGTTCCGGTATAGGACTGGAAATCCAGCTCGCCGCCCAGCGTGCTTGCGCCCGCCGACAAGGCATTGGCGCCCCGGCGCACGCTGATCAGGCGCGCGTTGCGCGGCTCCAGCAGGCCGATCACGAAAGACCCATCGGCCTCGTTCAGAGGCAGGCCGTCCTGCATCAGAAGCACGCCGCGGTTGAGCGGGTTGCTTTGTATGCCCGAGCCGCGAATGTTGAGGCGCGGCTGGTCGATGCCGCCGAAGAAGTCCTGCACCACGATGCCGGGCTGGTAGTCCAGCGCGTCGCGCAGGGTGGCCAGGCGCACTTCCTCCTGCGGGGTGATGACATTGGTGCCGCCCGCCACGCGTTGCAGGCGGGCTTTTTCCTTGGCCGGGCTGGGTTGCAGCGGTGACGACGCATCGTTGCCCTGGACGACCACCGGCGCCAAAGTGGCGATGTTGTCGGCCTGCGCGCCGGGCAGCCAGATTGCGGACAGCGCAAGGCCAAGCGCCATGCGGCGAAAAATAGGAGCGGATGACATGTTTTCCCCGTGAATATTTTTGTTGAAGGTGATTACCAGTGCAGATAGAACATAGCCTTGGCGAGAAGGACGATGCCCACCATGTGACAGAAGACGCTCAAGTGGATGTATTTGAAATGGACGGAGCGCAGCTTGCCCTTGCGGCGCAGTGTCATGGCGGTGAGGAAGTGTCCGAAGACGCTCAGCGCCAAGGCGATCTTGATGGTCAGCAACAGGCCGAAGCTGCTCTCCAGCGGGTGGGCCAGGGCGGCGCGATGATGCCAGGCCATGCCTATGCCCGCGCTGTACAGGATCAGCAGTACCCAGGGCATCAGGCTGCGCGCCCTTACCCCTATCGCTATTTCCAGCGTGCGCATCATGTCGCGCGGCACATGCTTGCGCACGCTCTCCAATATCAATACTTCGAAGAAGACCGTGCCGACGAACATCAGCGCGGCGAACAGATGGAGGGTCACAAGGACGGAATAACTCATGATGGCTGGGCTTCCTTTTCAATCGAAATGCAGGATGCCGCCGCAAGGGCGGAATAGGGAGCAGGGCTGTTCCGCGACGGCGCGAAGCCGTGCCCGCTCAGCTTGCCGTCCGCGATCAGGACGCAGCGCTCGACCATGCCGGCCAGCTCCTCGGGATGATGGCTGATGCACAGCATGGCGGCGCCGGTGTCGCGCGCGCATTCGGCGCACAGGCGGGCCAGGTCGGTGCGCAGAGCCGAGTCCAGGGCGCTGAAGGGTTCGTCCAGCAAGAGCAGGTCGGGCTGCAGCGCAAAGGCGCGGGCCAGGGCGGCGCGCTGCGCCATGCCGCCGGACAGTTCCCGGGGCCAGGCCCGGGCCGACGAGGCCAGCCCGACCCGGGACAGCCAATGCAGCGCGCGTTCCCGCGCTTCGGTTCGCGGCACGCCCGAAGCGATCAGGGGGATTTCCACGTTTTCCTGCGTGCGCCGCCAGGGCAGCAGGCGGGGTTCCTGGAAAACCAGCAAAGCATGGCGGAAGCTGTTCACGCAGGCGCCCTGTGTGGCGGGCAAAAGGCCGGCCGCCATCTTCAGCAAGGAGCTCTTGCCCGCACCGCTGGCGCCCAGCACGCCAACGCATTCGCCGGGTTCAAGGCGGAAATCGACTTTATCCAGTACCTGCACGGGGCCGAACCGCAAGGAAACTTCACGCAGCTCAAGCATGGCTGGGCTCCTGCCATTGGGTCAGATGGCGCTGCAAGGGTTGCAGCAAAGCGAACTCGAGCGCCGCCACCAGCGCCAGTATCAGGATGACCCAAGCGTATAGCTCGCCGCTGTCGAATACGCTGCGCGCATTGGCCAGGGCATAGCCGGCGCCGCTGTCGGCGCCGAGCACTTCCGCCATCACCACCAGCCGGACGCCGCCGCAGGTGGCGATCAGCAAGGCGGCCGTCAAGGGCGCGGCGAGGGCGGGCAGGTACAGGTGCCGCAGGCGCAGCCAGGGACCGAAGCGATAGACGTGCGCCATTTCGATCAGCGAGCGATCCACCAGCAGCATGCCCTTGACCGTATTCACATACATGCCTGGCGCAATCATCAGCACGGTAATGAAAATCACCATGGAAGAGCCCAGGCCGAACCAAAGCATGGCCAGCACGACGACGACCACGGGAGGGATGGCCATCAGCAGCCAGCGCAAGGGCTCCAGCAGGCCGCGCAATCGGGCATTGTGCCCCGCCAGTATGCCCAGGGCGAAGCCGATCAGGCAGCCTGTTCCCACACCCGCGCCTATCCGCGCAAGACTGGCGCCGGCATTGGCCCAGAAGGTATCGCTTTCCGCCAGCGCGGCAAGCCCGCGCAAGGCCTGCATGGGTGTGGCCATCAGCAGGGGCCCCAGGTACTGGGCCGCGAACTGCCAGCCGGCCAGCAACAACAGGGCGCCGGCCAGGGCCCAGCGCCTGGAGGTGCGCCGGGGTGCGTTCAGGGTCGGCGGGCTCATGGTCCGTAGAATCCGACGTCAGGCAGGCGGCCGCCTATGGCCTGGGGGTAGTCCTTGCCCAGCAGGGTATACAGCGCTTCCAGCTGCGGGCGCGCTTCACTGGCGGGGCGGCTTTCCAGGCGGGTGGACTTGATGGCGTTTTCCACGGCCGGGACGGGCAGATGCGGGATATGCCGGTTGACCATCTCGGCGCAGGATCGAGCATGCCGCACGCACCAGTCCGCGGATTCGGCATAGGCCCGTTCCACCGCGCGGCTCAGCGCAAGGTCGCCGGCCACGTTCGAGTTCGCCATGATGCCGGCCTGGGGCAGGTCGGCCTGATCCGGGAAGCGGGCCCGCCAGGTGTCCTCCAGGCTTTCCACACGGTATAGCGGCGCGCCGCCCTGCCGCTCGTTGCGCCACATCAGCAGCGATGCCGTCGGCTCGACCAGCAGGGCGTTCTGGCCCTGGCCGGTCAGCATCAGGGCGATGGCGTCTTCGGAAGCGCGCGTGCGGCGCAGCTGTATGCGATTTCCCGGCTCGTTCCCGTCGGCGGCCAGCAGGGTGTCGACCAGGACCGAGGGCAGATCCCTGTGAAAGGGCAGCAGCAATTCCTTGCCGGCAATATCCGAGAAGCTTTTGACGGACGGGTCGCGGCTGACCAGCCACAGGATTCCCCAGACCGAGATGTTCAGCAGGCGCACCGGCTCGCCGCGGTTGGCCATCAGCGCCGGAAGATTGCTGGGCGCCGCGCTGAAGTCGATTTCCTTTTTGGCCAGCAGCACCCGCAATTGATCGGGGCTTTGCCACAGGCGGAATTCCAGCCGGTCGGTATAGTCGTTCAGCGCGCCGGTTTCCAGCATGTGCAGCAGGGGGAAGCTGACCAGCGCGGTGGGGCCCGCCAAGGTGATTTTCTCGTACTTCGCGGCCGGCTGGGCCTGTGCGATGGCGGCGCACAGGGCGGCGGCAAGCAGTGCGGCCAGGCCGGCGCGCACTTTGTTCCATAGGCTCTGCATAAATATAAACAATAATGATTCTCAGTTGCGAATAATCACATTGTTTCCATTTGCATTCCATGATCTGCATCAAGTTTTGGAAGAAATCCTGGGAAAGCGGGTGGCACCCCAAATCGGCTTAGGGGGTAAACTGATTTCAAAAATAATTTGCCGGCCCGGAATTCCTGGGCCATGAATTCACGAAAGGAAGAAAATGAGCACCCAAAAACGCCTGCGTTCCGCCAACATTACCCAGGGTCCGGCCCGCGCGCCCAACCGTTCCATGTATTACGCGCTGGGTTACAAAGAAGAAGACTTCAACAAGCCCATGATCGGCGTGGCCAACGGCCACAGCACCATCACGCCTTGCAACAGCGGCTTGCAGAAGCTGGCCGATGCGGCGATCGAGGCCATTGAGTCGTCGGGCGGCAATGCGCAGGTGTTCGGCACGCCGACGATATCCGACGGCATGGCCATGGGCACCGAGGGCATGAAGTATTCGCTGGTCTCGCGCGAAGTCATCGCCGACTGCGTCGAAACCTGTGTCCAGGGGCAATGGATGGACGGCGTCGTGGTCATTGGCGGCTGCGACAAGAACATGCCCGGCGGCATGATGGGCATGCTGCGCGCCAATGTGCCGGCCATCTATGTCTACGGCGGCACGATTCTTCCCGGTCGCTTGAATGGCAAGGACCTGAACATCGTCAGCGTGTTCGAGGCAGTGGGCGAGAACGCCGCCGGACGCATGAGCGACCAGGAGCTCAAGCAGATCGAACTGCATGCCATTCCCGGCCCCGGCTCCTGCGGCGGCATGTATACCGCCAATACCATGAGCTCCGCATTCGAGGCCCTGGGCATGAGCCTGCCCTACTCGTCGACCATGGCCAATGTCCACGACGAGAAAACGCAATCCGCGGCCGAGTCCGCAAAAGTCTTGCTCAAGGCCGTCGAACTGGACCTGAAGCCGCGCGACATCGTGACCCGCAAGTCCATCGAGAACGCCGTCAGCGTGGTCATGGCCACCGGCGGCTCGACCAATGCCGTCCTGCACATACTGGCCATTGCCCATGCGGCAGGCGTCGAATGGACCATCGACGACTTCGAGCGCGTGCGCCAGCGCGTGCCGGTCATTTGCGACCTGAAGCCCAGCGGTCATTACCTGGCGGTGGATTTCCACAAGGCGGGCGGCGTGCCGCAAGTGATGAAGCTGCTGCTGAACGCCGGCCTCATCCATGGCGACTGCATCACCATCACCGGAAAGACGATCGCCGAGCTTCTGAAGGACATTCCCGATGTGCCCGCCGCCGACCAGAAGGTGATCTTCCCGCTGGACAAGGCGCTGTACAAGCAGGGCCACCTGGCCATACTGAAGGGCAACCTGTCGCCCGAAGGCGCGGTCGCCAAGATCACCGGCCTGAAGAATCCCGTCATTACCGGGCCCGCCCGCGTCTTCGACGACGAGCAATCCGCACTCAAGGCCATACTGGACGGCAAGATCAAGGCCGGCGACGTCATGGTGCTGCGCTATCTGGGTCCCAAGGGCGGCCCGGGCATGCCCGAAATGCTGGCGCCCACCGGCGCTCTGATCGGAGCGGGCCTGGGCGATTCCGTGGGCCTGATCACCGATGGCCGCTTTTCGGGCGGCACCTGGGGCATGGTCGTGGGCCACGTCGCGCCGGAGGCCGCCGTGGGCGGCACGATAGGCCTGGTGCACGAGGGCGATTCCATCACCATCGACGCGCACCAATTGCTGCTGCAGGTGCATGTGGACGATGCCGAGCTGGCCGCGCGCCGTGCGGCCTGGAAGGAGCCGGCCCCGCGTTATACGCGCGGCGTGCAGGCCAAGTTCGCCTTCAATGCCTCCACGGCCAGCACGGGCGCCGTGCTGGACGACTTCTAAGGCAGGTCGAACACCAGCACTTCGGCATTCTTGCCGCCGGCCAGGGTCAGCATCGTTTCGTCGGCGATCTTGACGCCATCGCCGGCGGACAGCGATAGCCCATTGAGCGTCAGCTGGCCGCGGGCGACATGCACGTAGGCATGCCGGCCCGCCGGCAGCGGCTGCTCGATTTTTTCATCCCCGTCCAGCAGACCGGCATAGACGCGCGCGTCCTGCACGATGGTCAGCGAGCCGTCCTGACCGTCCGGCGAAACGACCAGGCGCAGCCTGCCGCGTTTCTCTTCGTCGCTGAAACGCTTTTCCTGATAATTCGGTTTGATGCCGGAGAATTTCGGGACGATCCAGATCTGCAGGAAATGCACCGGCTCGGTGCGCGAGTGATTGAACTCGCTATGCTGTACGCCGGTTCCCGCGCTCATGAGCTGCACGTCGCCGGGGCGTATGACCGATCCGGAACCCATGGAGTCCTTGTGTTCCAGCGCGCCTTCCAGGACATAGGAAAAAATTTCCATATCGCGGTGGCCGTGGGCGCCGAAACCCTCGCCCGCCTGGACCGTGTCGTCATTGATCACCCGCAAGGCGCTCCAGCCCATGTGCGCGCGGTCATAGTATTCGGCAAATGAAAAGGTATGGTGGCTGTCCAGCCAACCATGTTGTGCGTGGCCGCGATCTGCGGCTTTCCTGATTTCCAGCATGTTTCGCTCCTGAATTGATGAAGCCATGGCTTCGATGAAACTATTCTAGGATTTATTTTTTCTATAAAAAAGCGCAAAATACTGTCGATTATTATCGGATTTATAGATATTTCATTGCCTTGCGGCCCAGGGGGGCGGGGCCGAAGGCATATTTCAAGCCTATGCCAACATTGAAGACCACTCTGGAGCAATGGCGCGTCCTGCAAGCCATCGTCGAACACGGCGGATACGCCCAGGCGGCGGAGGCGCTGCATCGCAGCCAGTCCTCCATCAGCTACATGGTGGCGCGCCTGCAGGAACAGGTGGGAGTGCAGCTCCTGGCGATGGAAGGGCGCAAGGCCCGGTTGACCGAAAGCGGCAAGGCATTGCTGGCCCAGGCCGCGGATCTGCTGAACGACGCGGCCAAGCTGGAGCAAAGGGCGGCGCAGCTGGAGTATGGCTGGGAGGCCGAAGTCAGGCTGGTGGTCGATGCCGCGCTGCCCACGCCCCTGCTGCTGGATGCTCTGGCGCAATTTACGCGGGTGGCGGGGCAGACACGCCTGCAACTGACCGAAGTCGTGCTATCGGGCGCCGAGGAAGCCTTGGCCGGCCAGCGCGCCGACGTGCTGGTCGGAACGCGCGTGCCCGCCGGCTATCTGGGAAATCTCTTGCTGGATGTGGACTTCATCGCCGTGGCCCATCCGTCGCACACCCTGCATCGCCTGGGGCGCGAGCTGGACGGCGACGACCTGAGGCGGGAAATGCAGGTCGTGTTGCGCGACTCGGGCACCGTGAACCCGCGCGATGAGGGCTGGCTGGGCTCCGCCCAGCGCTGGACGGTCAGCAGCCTGGAAACCTCGGCCGCGATGGTGGCCGACGGGCTGGGCTTCGCCTGGCTGCCGCGTCATCTCATACAAAGGCGCCTGGATGAGGGCGCCCTTTGGCCCTTGCCCTTGAGCGAGGGCCGGATCCGCCGCGTCTCGCTCTACCTGACCTTCGGCAGTCAGGAAGGAGCCGGCCCCGCCGCCCGCCAGCTTGCGCAAGTCCTCCACCAGTCGGCCCAGCCCTATGCGGCGTCAGCGGCAAACGCCTTGCGATGACGCCACAGCAGCCACATGCACAGGCCGGCGGGCACGACCAGCGATGCATAGGCCAGGCCGTAGCTGCCGAAGGCGCCGGCGATCATCCCGAATATCGGGGGCCCGATGACGATGCCAAGGAATGTCATGGACAGCGTGCCGCCGGTGGCGATGCTGGCCTGGCCCGGCGGCGCCTGTCGGGCCACCTCGGCCAGATAGACGCCATTCCAGCCGACGGCGCTGCTGCCGAACAGCGACAGCACGATCAGCGTCAGCGTTTGCGAATCGACGTATTGCAGGAAAGGCGTCGCCAGCGAGCATATCGCTATCAATACCGCAAGCAGTCCCAGCATGGCGATGGGGCCCAGGAATCGATCGGATAGATAGCCCCACAGCAGGCGCCCGGCCACGCCCGCCGCCTGCGCGACGGCCAGCGTGAATCCCGCCACGATCAGCCCCATGCCCAGGTCGTCGTGCAGGTAGGTCACCATATAGGTGGTCAGCGACAATTGTGTAATCGAGAAGAAGAAGGACACGGCGGCCAGCACGGCCAGGCTGCGCTGGCTGAACACCAGGCGCAAGGGAGCCGCCAGCCCGTTGCCGAATGACACCGCCTGCGTCCTATCCTTGTCGGCGTCCAGGTCCGCGCAGAGCGGCTGGATGGCCACGGCGCAGAGCAGGGTGGCGGCGGCGATGACAAGAAAGGCCGCCTGCCAGCCCGCGATGTCGGCCAGCCCGGGCACGACGACGCCGGCCAGCACTCCGCCCAGCGGCACGCCGGTCTGCTTGACGGAGAAAACGAAAGACATGCGGTGGGCCGGCGTGCTGCGAGCCAGCAGATGCGAACTTGCCGGAGTGATGGGGCCATAGCCCAGGCCGATGAGCACGGCTCCCAGCGCGGCGGCGATGGGAGACTCGATGGCGCACATCGCCACGCCCGCCGCGCACAGCGCCAGTCCGATCTGGCTGGCGCGTATGGCGCCATAGCGGCGTACGACTCCGCCCGACAGCAGACTGGCCGACATCGCGCCGGCATAGGCGAAGGCAATGTACAAGCCCAGGTACACGGTCGAAATTCCCAGGGTTTCGGCGACGGCGGGGGCGACCACCGGCAGGGTGAGCAGGCACATGGCCACCAGGGACTGCACAGTCAGGGTGGCGACGAGTACGACGGTCGCCGATATGGGCTTGCTCATGCGCGGGGAAGATCCTTTTTTCTTTTTGGTCGGCGGCCGCCCATATATATGAATGGCGGCACCTGTCGTATCATAATCCCTCAAGGCCGGAGCGGCGTTCCGCCAGGCCCGTCAATGGATTTCGAACCGGAAGGGATACATCGTGCTAACACCGGAACAGCGCGCAAAGCAGCGCGACATCATCGAGGAACTGGGCGTCGATGCCGACTTCGACGCCGAGAGCGAAGTCGAACGGCGGGTGAAGTTCCTGGCCGATTACCTGGTGGAAACCGGCAGCAGCGCGCTGGTTCTTGGCATCAGCGGCGGCGTCGATTCGCTGGTCGGGGGCTGCCTGTCGCAGCGCGCCGCCGCGCTGGCCCGCAACCGCGGGCGCGAGGCGAGCTTCATCGCCATGCGCCTGCCCTACGGCGAACAGCGCGACGAGCACGATGCACAGGCATCGCTGGACGTCATCCAGCCCGACACGCTGCTTACCGTCAATATCAAGCCGGCCAGCGACGCCATGCTGGCCGCCCTGCTGCAGGGCGAGGTGCAGTTCCGCGACGACAGGCAGCAGGATTTTCTTCTGGGCAACATCAAGGCCCGCCAGCGGATGATTGCGCAATATGCGGCGGCCGGCGCTTACCGGGGGCTGGTGGTGGGCACCGACCATGCGGCCGAAGCGCTGATGGGCTTCTTCACCAAGTTCGGCGACGGCGCGGCCGACATCACCCCGCTGGCCGGACTGAACAAGCGGCGTGTGCGGGCGCTGGCCGCCGCCATGGGCGCGCCCGAGGCCCTGGTCATGAAAATACCCACCGCCGATCTGGAATCGCTTTCGCCCTTGAAACCGGACGAGGAGGCCTTTGGCGTGAGCTACGGCGAAATCGACGATTTCCTCGAGGGCAAGGCTATTTCCCAAGAGGCCTTCGACGTCATCGCGCGCACGCATCGCAATTCGGCCCACAAAAGAGCCTTGCCTCTCTTTCCGCGATCTTAAAAAATAGTTGCTTTAGGCAAGCAATAGTTTGACAATGGCATTCACCTGGAGTGATGCCATGTCAATCGAATCCGATGTCCTTGAACGGCAAATCGCCGTCGTCCGGCGCTTCAGCCGCTTCTATACGCGGCAGCTGGGGCTGTTGAACAAAGGCTTGTACAAAACGCGGTATTCCCTCACGGAAGCGCGGATCATATTCGAGCTCGCGCAGCGCGACGGCCTGACCGCCAGCGAACTGGCGCGCGAGCTCAGCCTGGATGCCGGGTATCTGAGCCGCCTGCTCAAAAAATTCCATGCCAAGGGCCTGCTCGAGCGCAGCGTCTCTCCTCAAGATGGGCGGCAAGCCGTGCTGGCCCTGACGGCGCAGGGGCGCGATCTTTTCCAGGCGCTGAACCGATACTCGCATGAGGAGGTGGCCGGCATGCTGGCCGGGCTTTCCGGCGGCGAACGCCAGTCGCTGGCGGATGCCATGCTGAAGGTGCAGCGTCTGATGGGGGCCGAAGAGGAGCCCGGCCAGCCCTATCTGATCCGTTCGCTCCAGCCGGGCGATATCGGCGCCATCGCCCGGCAGCAGGGCCTGCTTTATCACCGGGAATATGGCTGGGACATCCGTTTCGAGGCGCTGGTCGCCGAAATACTGGCCCATTTTGTCGCCTCCTTCGATCCGGACCGGGAGCGTGCCTGGGTGGTGGAAAAAGACGGCGAAGTAATCGGTTCCGTGTTCGTGGTGAAGGAATCCGAAACCGTGGCCAAGCTTCGCCTGCTTTATGTGGACCAGGCGGCACGCGGCCTGGGCCTGGGGCGCCGCCTGGTCCAGGAGTGCATCGATTTCGCCCGAAGCCGCCAGTACAGGACCCTGACCCTGTGGACGAACGATGTGCTGGCATCGGCGCGGCGCATATACCAGGCGGCGGGCTTCCGGCTGGTCCAGGAAGAACCTCATCATTCCTTTGGCAAAGACCTGGTCGGCCAGAACTGGGATCTCGACTTGTGAAACCGCCGCGCGAAGCGCTGGCCCTGGCCGCCGCCGCGGCGACCGGTGTGCAAGTGGGTGCCGCCATGGTGGCCACCCGGTATGTGGTCAACGACATCGGCCCCCTGTCGCTGGCCTTGCTGCGCTATGCGATCGCGCTCTTGTGCCTTGCTCCATTCGCCGCCCTGCATCGCCGCGTGCGCTTCGACCGGCGAGACCTCCTGGCCATCATCGGCCTGGGCATCGTCCAGTTTGCCGTCCTGATCATTCTCATCAACCTGGGATTGCGCTTCGTCACGTCGACCCGGGCGGCCTTGTTGTTCGCCACGATGCCGCTGCTGACCATGGTGCTTGCCGCCATGGCCGGAAGCGAAAGCCTGAGCATTCCCAAGACAGTGGGTGCCGCGCTTGCCTTTGCGGGCGTTGCCGCCACGCTGGGGGAGAACCTGCTGGCCGGGTCGGGCCGCGATGAATGGACCGGCATTGCAATGGTGCTGGGCGCGGCCCTTTGCGGAGCCGCCTGCTCGGTCTTCTATCGTCCCTATCTCGCCCGATATCCGACCTTGCCCCTGGCGACCGTGGCCATGCTGGCCTCGGTGGTGTTCCTGGCCTTGCTGGCGCAAACCGAAAATTTCTTCACGCAATGGCCGTCGCTGGATGCCGGAGGGTGGGCCGCGGTGGCATTCATCGGTCTTTCCAGCGGCTCGGGCTACATGCTGCTGCTTTGGGCGCTCAAGCACGCCAGTCCGACGCGCGTCACGGTTTTCCTGTCGCTCAGTCCCGTGACCGCCGCTTGGCTGGGCGTGGCTTTCCTGGGCGAATCGATCACGCCGGGCATCGTGCTGGGGATGCTGGGCGTCGCGGCCGGCCTGTGGGCGGCGACCCGTTGAAAAGGCGGGCGAATCGGACTTGCCGGTCAATAGTCATATAATCGGGCGCTATCCTCTTGCACAACCCGGTACGTAATCTTGCAGATCGCTCTTCTATCCCTATTGGCTGTGTCGGTGTTGGGAACATCGTTTGTTTCCGGCGTCTTCGGGATGGCGGGCGGCATGATACTGATGGGCATACTGATCGCCTACATGCCGGTTTCAGCCGCCATGGTGCTGCACGGCACGGCGCAGATGACGTCCAACGGATGGCGCGCGCTCCTTTGGCGGCGCCATACCCATTACGGAATCTTTGGCCGCTACATATTGGGTCTGCTGGTTGCCGGGCTGCTGTTCGCTTTCGTGGGCTTCGTGCCCGACCGGGCCATGGTCCTGATCGCCCTGGGCATCATCCCTTTTCTGGCCGTATTGATTCCGGCCAGATTCGTGCCTCAGGCCAACAATCGCTTCGGTGCAGAGCTTTGCGGTTTCATGAACACATCCATGCAGTTCATCGCGGGCGTATCCGGCCCCTTGCTGGACGTGTTCTACGTGCGCTGCCAGATGGACCGCCGCAGCGTGGTGGCCACCAAAGCCGCCTGCCAGACCTTCTCGCACCTGGCCAAGCTCATCTACTTCACCCACATCATGGGCGGTGAAAGCGAGGTCGAGAAATGGGCGATGGGCATCGCCATCGCCATGGCCATTCTTGGCACCAGCCTGAGCAAATTCGTACTGGAAAAACTGACCGATCACCAGTTCCGGCGCTGGACGCAAGGGCTGGTGATGGCCATAGGCGTGGTCTATCTGTCGCAGGGCGCTTACGTCCTGCTCACGCGTTAGCCCCTTCAGCCGGAGCCTGAATCGGCCGGGGCCTTGGCATGAATCAGGAAATAATGGGGGATGCGTTCCAGCGCATACCTGGCCGCGGCTGTCCGGATCTCCGTCCTGTCGCCCTCGAACCGGCGTGTTTCGCTGAACATCGCCTGGCGAGCCGATTCCCCGTCCGGCCGGGGGCTGAAAGCCCATGCGAAGCATTGCGTTCCGGCCGGAATGTCGCGATCCGTGTCGTCGACGACGCCGGTATTCGAGACCGCTACGTTCGCCCGGCTGTTCTTCAGGGCGCCAGCGGCCATTTCCCTGGCCACCGTTTCGCTGGTCAGGTTGCAGCGCTCCAGTGTTTCGGCGCCGACCGACAGGCAGCGCTTCTTTGATTCGGGCGAATACGTCACGAAAGCGCAATCCAGCAAGCGCCCCGCACCGGGAATGTCCGCAAGCAGGGCGGCGATAAGGCCGCCGGTGCAGGACTCGGCCGTGACCAGCATCAGCGAACGGTCGCGCATGAAGTCGGCGACCTCCTCCGTGACCTCGTCCCGGTCAGCCACGTTCTTTTCCTTCCTGGGCGGCCTTTTCCAGGTCTTCGTCGCTCAGCATCCGCAGGTCCGGATCGGCCGTACCGCCGTCCCCCGGCGTAAACCGCAGTCCCTGCATATAGGGCGTGGGCTTCTTGCGGCGGTAATCCGCGAATTCCTTGGCGTAGTAATCACGTGCCTGTTCGACGTCCTTCACACCCGTCGCAATGTCGTGCATCAGATTCAGGGCCAGGAAGTTCGCCTCCTCATCGTGGCAGCGCGCCGAGACCTCGCCCCTCGTGCGATTGATCACGACGCTGCCGTCGAACAGGCAGGCTTGCGTCGCCTTGTCGGGAGGAAAACGGTAATCGATGACGGACTCGACCGAATCGTAATGCGGCGCGGGAAAATCGTGCTGGCTGACCATGCGGGTCGCGACGATGCGTTTCCACGGGCCCGGCCGGTGCCAGGTGATCTGCGTGTCGGTAATTTCATCCGGTTCGCCGTATTTGTCGACGACCAGTTGCGCCGCTTCCTGCGCGTCCTCGGGCCAGTCCGCGATGCTGGGTGAAAGGTGCTTGTTTTCCATGGGGTTTCTCCGGGCATTGGTTGATGGCTCTCCGCCAGCAATCCCCATGCCATTTCAGGCTGGCCAGCCGCTACAATCGTCCGTATGGAAATCCGTCAACTTCGCTATTTCGCCTGTGTGGTCGAAGCGGGTAGCATGGGCAAGGCCGCCCGCGAACTGGGCGTGGTCACGTCCGCGCTCAGCCAGCAGATCAGCCGCCTGGAGTCCGAGCTGGCCACCCGCCTGTTGCAGCGCACGGGCACCGGAGTCGTGCCGACCGACGCCGGCCTGGCCTTCTTCAGGCAGGCTCAGCTGGCCCTGCGCCACGTCGACGAAGCGGCCCGGGCGGCGCAGCAGGCCAGACTGTCGGGGCACGTCAGCGTGGGCATGGCGCCCACCACGGCAGCGGTCATGGGCCTGCCCCTTATGCTGGCGATGCGCGAGCGCTATCCCGACGTGCGTTTCCATCTGGTCGAATCCCTGTCCGGCCATCTGATGAATATGCTGAATGCGCGGCAACTGGACCTGGCCATCGTGTTCAACAGCGAAGCGGGCCGGAGATGGTCGGTCATGCCCCTGCTGGACGAGCGCCTGTTCGTGATCGCCGCCAAGGGCTTCAAGGGTTTCCCCAAGCAGAAGAAGGTACGGCTGGCGGGGCTGACCAGTCTGCCCCTGGTCATGCCCACCAATATGCACGGCTTGCGCTCCCTCTTGGCGGGGGCCATAGGCCAGCAGGACCTGAGCATCAACATCGCCATGGAAATCGACTCGCTGGCCATGCTGATGGATGCCGTCGGCGCGGGGCTGGTGGCCACCATACAGCCCGGCGCGGCGATTGCGCGCCTGCCCGACAAGGCCTTTTTGATGTCCGAAATCTCCGATCCAGGCCTGACCCGCCGCAATCTCCTCGTCAGCCTGTCCGATGACGAGCTTTCGCCGGCCGGGCTGGCGACGCGTGTCGTGATGCGCGACGTCGCTCTGCGCCTGGTGCGCGAAGGGCGTTGGACGGGGGCTTCTATTCACGAACCATGAAGGGCTGTTGCGATACGTCCCACTAGCGCAGGGAACATATTGTTTCTATTCTTGGCGTTTTTTGGCGCGGCCTGGAGCGAAGGGGCTTGCGCCCTGGACTCTCCCGGGAAGTGAACGATGCTGGATGTACTCGTAATCGGCGGCGGAAATGCCGCCCTGTGTGCGGCCCTGATGGCTCGCGAAGCGGGCGCAAGTGTCATGATCCTGGAGTCCGCGCCCAAGGAGTGGCGCGGAGGAAATTCCCAGCACACGCGCAATCTGCGCTGCATGCACGACGCGCCCCAGGACGTGCTGGTCGACGCCTATCCCGAAGAGGAGTTCTGGCAGGATCTGCTCAAGGTAACCGGCGGCATCACCAACGAGAAGCTGGCACGCCTGGTGATACGCGCCTCGTCATCCTGTCGCGACTGGATGCGCAAGCATGGCGTGCGCTTCCAGCCCTCGCTGTCGGGCACCTTGCACGTGGCGCGCACCAACGCTTTTTTCATGGGCGGCGGCAAGGCACTGGTCAACGCCTATTACCGCAGCGCCGAGAACCTGGGCGTGCAGATACGCTACGATGCGCCGGTCGATGCGCTGGAACTGGACGGAGACCGTTTCGTCGCGGCCCGCATCGGCAGCGAACGCATCGAAGCGCGCGCCTGTGTAGTGGCCAGTGGCGGTTTCGAATCGAACCGGGAATGGCTGCGTGAAGCCTGGGGCCAGAACGAGGCGGGCGAATGGCCTGCCGACAACTTCCTGATACGCGGCACGCGTTTCAACATGGGCGTGCTGCTCAAGTTCCTGCTGGATGCGGGCGCCGACGCCATCGGCGATCCCACCCAGTCCCATTCGGTGGCCATCGACGCCCGCGCGCCCCTGTACGACGGGGGCATCTGCACGCGGGTCGATTGCGTGTCGCTGGGCATTGTCGTCAACCGCGATGCGCGGCGCTTCTACGATGAAGGCGAGGACTTCTGGCCCAAGCGCTATGCCATCTGGGGCCGGCTGGTTGCCAAGCAGCCCGGCCAGATCGCTTATTCCATCATCGATGCCAAGGCCGTGGGCCGCTTCATGCCGCCCGTGTTCCCGGGCGAGAAGGCCGACTCATTGCCGGAGCTGGCGCGCCGGCTGGGCCTGGATGAGCGGACCTTCATGGAAACCGTCGACAGCTACAACGCGGCCTGTCGCATGGGCGATTTCAACCATGAAGTCCTGGACGATTGCCATACCGAAGGCCTGGAGCCCGCCAAGACGCACTGGGCCCGTCCTTTGGATACCGCGCCCTATTATGCCTACGCCTTGCGGCCCGGAATCACGTTCACCTATCTCGGCGTCAAGGTGGACGAGAACGCCGCCGTGCATTTCGATGGCCGCCCCAGCGGAAATCTGTTCGCGGCGGGAGAGGTGATGGCCGGCAATGTGCTGGGGCAGGGTTATACCGCCGGCGTGGGAATGAGCATAGGCACGGCCTTCGGCCGTATTGCGGGCACGCAGGCCGCCGCCGCGGCCCTGAGCGGCAGCCGCGGCCAAGAGGAAAAAACGCTACATCCAGGAAAAGAACATGCAGCAGCTTGAAGCACTGACCCGGGAGGCGGCATCGCTGGCCCATCCCGCCCTTCCACCGCTGACGACCGACGAAGCGGAAGTCGACCGTGTCATGACCATTTGCAACGCCTGCCGCTATTGCGAAGGCTTCTGTGCCGTCTTTCCGGCCATGACGCGTTTGCTGGAATTCAACAAGGCCGACATCCATTACCTGGCGAACCTGTGCCATAACTGCGGCGCCTGCCTGCATTCCTGCCAGTATGCGCCACCGCATGAATTCGCGGTCAATGTGCCCAAGGCCATGGCGACCGTTCGGATGCAGACGTATTCCGACTTTGCCTGGCCGCCGGCCCTGGGGGCCCTGTACAAGCGCGCCGGCTTGACGACGGCCCTGGCCAGCGCGGCTGGCCTGGCCCTGTTCCTGATCCTGACGCTGCTGGTCAATGGTTCGCTGTTCCACGAGCCGCTGGCGGGCGACTTCTATGCCGTCTTTCCGCACAATACGCTGGTCCTGATGTTCGGGACGGTGTTCCTGTTTGCGGTGGTGGCCCTGGGCATCGGCGTGGCCCGGTTCTGGCGGGGCGTGTCGCCGCCGGCGGGGCCGGACACGGGGGCGGCGGCTGTCGAGGCCACGAAAAACGTGCTGGCCCTGAAGTACCTGGACGGCGGACACGGCGAGGGCTGCAACAACGAAGATGACCGGTTTTCGCTATGGCGCCGCCGTTTCCACCACTTCACCTTTTACGGCTTCCTGCTCTGTTTCGCCGCCACATCGGTGGCCACGCTGTACCATTATCTGCTGGACTATCAGGCACCGTATCCGATACTCAGCCTTCCCGTCCAGCTGGGCATCTTCGGCGGTATCGGCCTGCTGATCGGGCCGGCCGGCCTGCTGTGGCTTAACATCAAGCGCCATCCAATGCATGGCGATGCGGCGCAGCGGCCCATGGACAGGGGGTTCATCGTCCTGCTTTTCCTGATCAGCCTGAGCGGCCTGGCGCTGCTGGCCTACCGCGATACGGGCGCGATGGCGCTGCTGCTGGCCTTGCATCTGGGGGTGGTGATGGCTTTTTTCCTGACCATGCCTTATGGGAAGTTTGCACATGGTATTTTCAGGGCTGCGGCGTTGCTGAAAAGCGCCATCGAAAAAAGGCAGCCCAATCGACTCGGCCTGGGCGACTGACCCAAGCCGGTTTTTACTACTTTAAACACTGGAGACTATTATGATCAGATCACGCCTGTTTGCGGGGCTGTGTGCCGCAGGGTTCCTCACGGCGTTGGCCGCCTCGCCGGTATCGGCGCAGGAATTTCCCAAGGACAAGCCCGTTACCCTGATGGTCGGCTTCGCAGCGGGCGGAGGTACCGACACCGCAGCGCGCATCATCGCCAAGAAGCTGTCCGAAAACCTCGGTATTTCGGTCGTGGTTGAGAACAAACCGGGTGCGGGCGGCAACATCGCCCATCAGCTCATGGCCAACGCCAAGCCGGACGGCTCATCGATATTGCTGGGTTCCATCGGCCCCTTGTCGATCGCCCCCCACCTGATGAAGCTGCCCTACGACCCCGAAAAAGACCTGGCTCCCATCACCATGGGCGTCAACTTCCCCAATGTCCTGGTGGTGAATCCCACGCTGAAGGTCAAGACACTGGCCGAGTACATCGCCTTGGCAAAATCCAAACCTGGCGATCTGGACTATGCCTCGACCGGTGTCGGGTCGGCCTCGCACATGGCGGGCGAGCTGTTCAACCAGCGTGCGGGCGTCGATATTCTCCACGTCCCCTACAAGGGCGGAAATCCCGCTCTGGTCGACGTGGTGGGCGGCCGGGTGGGCGCTTATTACTCCACGCCGTCTTCGGCCGCACCCCATATCGCCACGGGCAAGGTCATTGCACTGGCCACCACGGGCCTGGAACGCTCCGAAGCCCTGCCCGACGTGCCCACGATTGCGGAATCGGGCTTTCCGGGCTTCAACGCCACGAACTGGTACGCTTTCGTCGCGCCCGGCAAGACGCCCGAAAACATACTCGAGCGCTGGAACCAGGAATTGGTCAAAGTGCTGAAATCGCCCGATGTGCACGATGAGCTCGTCAAGATCGGCCTGACGCCCATGCCGGGCACCCGCCAGGAGCTCAAGGACTATATCGCCAGCGAGTCGGCGACATGGGCCAAGGTCATCAAAGAGCGCAATATCACCATCGAATAAGCCGGGCCGCAAGCGCCTGTTCTCCGATAAGACTGCGGGTGCGCCCGCAGTTTTTTTGCATGAATAGGGGCCATCCCCGCAGTCCCCTAGATGCCGCCATACGCCAGGCGTATGGCCAGACATGCCATCACAAGGGCGATAACGCCATCCAGAATCCGCCAGGCGCGTGGGTTGGAAAACACCGGCGCGAACAGGCGCGAGCCCGCTCCCAGCACGGCCAGCCAAGTGATGCTGGCCGAAAGCGCGCCCGCCGCAAACCACAGGCGGGACTCCGCAAAGCTGTAAGCCAGCGACCCCACCACCATCATGTCCAGCCAGAAATGCGGATTCAGCAGGGTAAAGCCGACGGCGCCCAGCAGGGCGGCCCGGCGTGAGGGCACGGCGCGGCGCGCAGTGGCCAGGCCCGCGCCCGATTGCAGTGCGCGTCTTGCCGACTGCAAGGCATACCAGCCCAGGAAGGCGACACCGAACCACAGTATGGCGTCGGTCAGCCAGGGGAACCAGCCCGCCACGGTTTGCAGGCCCCAGACGCTGGCGAAAATGAAGACCGCGTCGATCAGCGCGCAGGTCAGTAGGATGCTGAGCAGATGGGCGCGCATCAGGCCCTGCCGCAGGATGAAGGCGCTTTGCGCGCCGACCACCGCGAACAGCCCCAAGCCGGTGGCGGTGCCGCTGGCCCAGGCGGCAAGCGATGGAAGGGATGCGAAAGAAAACATGGCCGAAAATCCAGTTGGAGGGAGTGCAGAGGCCCTGCTCGCGGGAGGCGTTCAAGGCAACAGGGATATTCTGGCTTGTGGCTTGGGTAAAATAAAGCTAAATTAATTTAACTATATTAAGCAACGCTAATTCACCAGAAAAACCATCATGAAAATCGACCATGGCAATCTGAGAGCGCTGGCGGCCGTGGTTCGCGAAGGCAGCTTCGAGCGCGCGGCCGCCTCGCTCAGCGTGACGCCGTCCGCCATTTCGCAGCGCATCAAGTCGCTGGAAGAGCGCATGGGACGATTGCTGGTGCAGCGCGGCGTGCCGGCCGAAGCCACGCCCGACGGGCGGGTGCTGGTTCAACTGGCGGAACAGACCGCGCTGCTGGAGCACGACGCCTTGGGCCGCCTTGGGCTGGACGATGCCGCCACGGCGGCCAGCATTGCGGTGGCGGTCAACCACGACAGCCTGGAAACCTGGTTCATGCGCGCGGCCGAGCTCTTCGCCGCCGGCACGAACGCCACGCTGGACCTGCAGTCCGAAGACCAGGATCACACGGCGGCCTTGCTGCGCAATGGCGCCGTGCTTGGCGCGGTAACCACGCTGGCCGATCCGGTGCAGGGCTGCCGCATCCACGCGTTAGGCAGCATGCGCTACATGGCCACCTGCTCGCCGCAGTTCCACGAAAGATACTTTGCGCAGGGCGTGAACGCGCGCAGCCTGGCCACGGCGCCTGTGCTGGTGTTCAACCGCAAGGACGCCATGCAGGCCCGTTTCGCGCAGAAAATCATGGGCGGCGCATCCTGGCAGCCTCCTGTATGGTGGCTGCCGTCGTCGCGGGCGTTCGTTCAGGCCACATTGAGCGGCCTGGGCTGGACCATGAATCCGCTGCCGCTGGTGCAGCGGGAACTGGACGAGGGCCGCCTGGTACCGCTGCGCACCCGGGCGTCGGAAGATGTGCCGCTGTACTGGCAGCATTGGCGGGTGCATTCGCAGGCCATGGACTTCCTGACCGATTCCATCCTGAAGGCGGCGGGCGGCCTGGTGAAAAGGGGAAAACATGCTTAGGTGGCTTTTGGGCCGGGGCGCGACGCAGCGGCAGGTAGCGCGCGAACTGGCGCTTATCTCTCCCGATGTCTGGCGACGCGCGGTCGCCAGACATGCCTTCCTGGCGGGCCTTTCCGCCGAGGACGACGAGGCCCTGCGCCAGCGGGCGGCCTGGCTGCTGGCCAGCAAGACGTTCAGCGGCGCGCACGGCCTGGAGGTCACCGACGAGATCATGCTGTCCATTGCCATCCAGGCCGCGCTGCCCATACTCAAGCTGGATCCTGCGCTGTACGAGGGCTGGACCGAGATCATCGTCTACCCTGGCGGCTTCCTCATACCGCGCAACGACGTCGATGAAAGCGGCGTCGTTCACGAATATGTGCAGGAGGCATCCGGCGAGGCCTGGGAAGGAGGGCCCCTGATCCTGTCGTGGGAAGACGCCGCGCCCGGCGGCGCGCCGGGAATGAACGTCGTCATCCACGAATTCGCGCACAAGATCGACCTGTATGCCGGATACGCCGACGGGATGCCCGGCCTTTCCGCGCATCCCGATATCCGGCCCGCGTACTGGAGGAAAGTGCTGGACGAATCCTTCGACCGCTTCAACGACGCGCTGGATGCGGTGGAAGAGGCGATTCCCGGGGATGTCGACCCGGAATCCGAGGCGGGGGCGGCCTGGTACGACGCTTTGCCGATGGATCCCTACGCCGCCACGGACAACGCCGAATTCTTCGCCGTCAGCACCGAAGCTTTCTTTATCGATCCGGAGCCGCTGGCCAGGTCGCTGCCCGAATGGTATGGCCTGCTTGCACGATACTACCGCCAGGACCCGCTGCGCCGCCTTGGATAAATATCAAGCTGGAACGGAAGTAATCGTGCTAGCATTTCGTCCATGTTTCCCGGACGCGCATCCTCTCGCCCCACTTCTGTTGGCCGGCAGCTCCTGCTGTGGCTGACGGTTGCGGCGTTCGCGTGCCGGGCCTTCCTGCCTGTCGGCTTCATGCCGGACGTCAAGGCGTTGCAAAGCGGCAAGCTTGTCCTGACGCTTTGCACAGCGGGTGGCGGCACAGCGTTCACCACCCTCGATCTGCCCGATGAGTCCGACAGCCCGGCCGGACAGAAGCTTTCTCCCGCGGACAACTGCCCCTTCGGGTTGATCGCCTCTCAGGCCATGATTCCGGCCATGCCGATGCCGGACCTGCCTTCCGAACAGGGACGGGACACGCCCTCGCCGGTCTTTTTCACGGCCTTGCCGCCGCTTGCGGCGCATGGCCCCCCGCTCGGGTCGCGCGCCCCTCCTGTCAACCTCGCTTGATTCGTCCTTATTGTGCCGGCGTCTGGCGATGCCGGTATCCATTATCGAAAATCCCGAGGTTTTTCATGCTTCGCAATCCTGCTCGTACCGCGCGCGCCGCAGCGCGCATTCTGCCGTTCGTTCTGGCATCCGCTCCTTTATACGCCGCCGATTCCGTTCCACAGCTTCCAGCCATCTCCGTCACCGCCGGTGGTGCGGGCGAGCTCGCCAAGGAAACGTCCACCGGCTCGGGGCTCGACCTTACCGTGCTGCAAACCCCCGCCAGCGTCGGCGTCATTACCCGTGAACAACTGGACGAGAAGGGCGATGCCAGCCTGACGGACGCCATCAGCCGCTCGCCGGGAATCAGCGCGGTGGGACATCCCGGCAATGGCGGCCAGGCGCTGTCGGCGCGCGGCTTCACCGGCTCGTCCTCGGTCATGCAACTGTACGATGGCAAGCGTCAGTACGGCGGCATCGGCATCACCTATCCTTTCGATACCTGGGCGGTCGAGCGCATCGAAGTGCTGCGTGGCCCGGCCTCCGTCATCTATGGGGAAGGCGCCATAGGGGGCGTAGTCAACGTCATTCCCAAGAAGCCCAGCCGGGGTCCGGTGGAAAACGAGATCCAGGGAACGATAGGCAGCGACAATACACAACGCCTGGGTTTTGGCAGCGGCGGTGCCATCGATGACAGATGGTCCTACCGCTTCGATGCCAGCGGCAACCGATCGGATGGGTGGGTGGACATGGGCCGGTCACGCAATTTGTCGCTCTCGGGAGCCCTGCGCCTGGACGTGTCGCCGGAATTCAGCCTGACGCTCAGCCTGGCCCAGGGCTGGCAGAAGCCCCAGCGCTACTTCGGCATGCCGCTGGTAAACGGCCAGCAGGACGATGCCCTGCGCAAGAAGAACTACAACGTCGGCGATGCATCCATCGATTACAAAGACCAATGGGCGGAATTGTCGGCGCTTTGGATCCCCAACGATGCGACAACGGTGCAAAGCCGCCTTTACCATATAGAAAGCGATCGCCATTGGCGCAATGCCGAGTATTACGATTATCTGCCTGACAGCGGGCGGATCCGCCGCAGCAGCTATACCGACATCCGGCACGAACAAACGCAAATCGGCAATACCACCGACCTTAAGTTCGATACGCATGTCTTTGGTTTGCCCAGCCAGGTGTCGGTGGGCTTCGACGTGAATCAAAGCGCCTTCAAGCACTCGAATAACTCGCCGTACTCGGGGTCCAGCATCGTCGACCTTTACGACTTCGACCGGGGCGGTTTCCTGGACGTGGACGCGGCGGCGCCCAAGTATCGGAACAAGGCGTTCCAGTATTCGCTTTTCGCCGAGAACCGGTTGGAACTCACCGACAAGTGGTCCGTGCTGGGCGGACTGCGTTACGATCATGCCGATGTCACGCGGCGCGACCTGACGGTGGGCCGGCAGGTTCTGGACAAGCGGTTCTCCAATGTGGGATGGCGAGTGGGAACCGTCTATGAAATTGTGCCCGATCTGGCTGTCTACGCGCAGTATTCCGTTGCCGCCGATCCCGTCAGCGCCTTGCTCATGCTGTCGCCGGCCAATCAGGACTTCGACCTGTCCACCGGCCGCCAGGTCGAGATAGGCGCCAAGCAGGCGTTCTGGGACGGCAAGGGCGAATGGACGCTTGCGGCCTACCGCATCGTCAAGGATGACCTGGTGACCCGCGATGTGTCGGATCCGACTCGAAGTGTGCAGGTCGGCCGGCAGTCGTCGCAGGGAATCGAGGCCACGGTGGGGTTGGAGCTGGCTTCCGATTGGCGCATCGACGCCAATGTGGCCATGTTGCGCGCCCGCTACGATGATTTTTCGGAATCGGTCAAGGGCGTTGCCGTCTCGCGCAACGGCAACGTACCGACCGATGTGCCCGAGCGCCTGGCCAATGCCTGGGTCAGCTGGCGCTTCCTGCCTGACTGGACGGCAAGCGCCGGACTGCGCTATGTGGGCAAGCGCTACGCCGACCGCGCCAATACGCTGGAACTGCCGGCCTACACCACCACCGACCTGGCCTTGCAGTGGAAGCCCGGGCGCGACCTGACCCTTTCGCTGCGCGGTTTCAATGTGTTCGACAAGCGCTACGTGGAAACGGTGTACTACAACCAGACTCAGTGGTTCCAGGGGCCGGGGCGCCGTGTCGAGCTGACTGCTGCCTACCGGTTCTGACGCCGGAGTGTCTTCATGAGTACATTCTGGACGCGCTTCAAGCGCATGGTGTATCTGGTTCATCGATGGACCGGTGTCGCCGCATGCATACTGATGGCGCTTTGGTTCGTCAGCGGCGTCGTCATGCTGTTCATCGGCTATCCCAAACTGATGCCCCAGGAGCGCCTGCATAATCTGCCCATGCTGCAGGCCGCGGGCTGCTGCCTGCCGGTGGAGCAGGCGTTGCGGCTGGCCGCCAAGCCTGAAGCCGTCCAGGAAATCGTGCTGACTTCCATTGCGGGCAAGCCCCACTACCGCCTGCGGCAGGGCAATGGCCGCTACCTGACCGTCGATGCGCTTACGGGCGAGCCCGCAGGGCCCGTCGATGAGCGGCGGGCCCTGCGGGCCGCGGAGTCTTATCTTCCGGGCGGCGACCCATCGTATCGGGGGAAGGTCATGGAGGACCGCTGGACGCATTCGGGGACGCTGAATGCGCACCGGCCTCTGCATCGCGTCCAGATGGACGATGCCGCCCACACCCTGCTTTACGTATCGGATACGACGGGGCAGGTCGTCATGGATGCGCCGCGTGCCGAGCGGGCCTGGAACTACGTCGGCGCCTGGCTGCACTGGCTGTATATGTTCCGCGACCGCCCCATCGATCACGTCTGGTCCTGGATCGTCATTGCCTTGTCCGGCATAGGCGTGGTCGCGGCGGTAACCGGCACGCTGGCCGGATTATGGCGCTGGCGTTTCAGCCGTCCCTACAAGTCGGGCTCCCGCTCGCCTTATCGGACAGGCTATTTGCGATGGCATCATCTGCTGGGCCTGGCTTTCGCGGCCATCACCTGCACCTGGATATTCAGCGGCCTGATGTCGATGAATCCCCTTGCCATCTTCGATGCGAAGGCCCGGCCCAAGCTGACTGCGTATCGGGGCGGCGTGCCAGGCACCGAGCGGCTGGCGCTGGACGTGCCCGCAGCCTTGTCCATGCTGGAGCGGCAGCGCTTTCATGCGGTGGAGATCGAGTGGCGCGTCCTGGCCGGAACGCCATTCCTGCTGGCCCGCGACGGCGGCAACTCGACCCGGCTGATCGTACCGGACGGCTCATCCAGCAAAGTCATTGAACAATGGCCCGAGAGCATGTTGTTGAAGGCGGGGCGGCGCGCAATCGAAGCTCCTGTCGCATCGGCCCGATGGCACTATCAGTACGACCGCTATTACTTCCATCGAGATCAGGCGTCGATGTACGGTGGCGCCGAGCGGCGCCTGCCGGTGCTGCATGTTGCGTTCGACAACAGCGATAAAACCTGGCTGTATCTGGATCCGCATACCGGCAGCATAGAATTGAGCTCCAGCCGCACGCAACGGACTGGCCGCTGGCTCTTCAATTTCCTGCATAGCTGGGACATGCCTTCGATGCTGGATGCCGACGTGGCGCGCAAGGTCGCCTTGATTCTGCTCAGCCTGGGCGGGGTGGCGTTAAGCGCAACCAGCGTCGTGATCGCCTATGCGCGCTTGAAAATATGGGCATCGCGCCTGCGCCGCAAGCACGATGCCGCGGCGGCCGGGTGACCGGCCGGCCGCAGGACGCAATCAGTCTTCGCGGCTGGTGACTTCCACCAAGTGGTAGCCGAATTGCGTCTTGACGGGGCCTTGCACCACGTTGACGGGGGCGCTGAACACCACCTCGTCAAACTCCCTGACCATCTGGCCGGGACCGAAAGTGCCAAGATTGCCGCCGTCGCGGCTGGACGGGCAGCTGGAATTCTCTTTTGCAACCTGTGCGAAATCCGCACCGCCTTCGATGGCGGCTTTCAGTTCATTGCACTTTTCTTCGGTGGATACGAGGATGTGCCGGGCCGAGGCTTGTGCCATAAGTGTGTACTCCTTCTTGAAAGAACCAACAGAGTAACCCAGGCCGATTACGGCTTCAAATCGATTTCCAGCGGATGCCGTCGCCTCTGCATAGGGCGGAGCCATGTCCTGCTTGGCCGCTGCCCATCATGGCGCAGGCTCGAAAATCTCGATCAGATTCAGATCGGGATCGCGCAGATAGATCGAGCGGATCGGGCCGGCGGTGCCGGTGCGCATGACCGGCTCTTCGAGGATCACGTCATGGTTTTCCCCTAGATTTGTGTGTGGAAGTTTAGCGAACAGCTTTTCTCCTCTATGCGCTTAGGTTGAGATGCCGAAAAGCGAACGCAAATTCGCAATAATTCAATAGACACCCTGGGCGGCTTAGGCAAGACTTTGCTGTTATAGCCAGAACGAATTCATGCCGTGGCAATCAAGCGCTATCACGTGAGCCCCATGGGCTTGTTTCCTATCGTTTATTTCCTTTTCCGAGCTTTTTATGAATACACAATACAGCAAGGCCCGCTACAAGGGCGTATACCCGGTCGTCCCGACCATCTTCCACGAAAACGGAGAGCTTGACCTGGAAGGGCAGAAGCGTTGCGTCGATTTCATGATCGATGCGGGCTCCGACGGCCTGAGCATACTGGCCAATTTCTCCGAGCAGTTCGCCATCAGCGACGATGAGCGCCGGATACTGACCGAGACCATCCTGAAGCGCGTGGCCGGCCGCATTCCCGTCATCGTGACGACCTCGCACTACAGCACCGACATCTGCCAGGCGCGCAACCAGCACGCGCTGGATCATGGCGCCGCCATGGTCATGCTGCTGCCTCCATATCACGGCGCGACGATACGATGCAGCGAAAACCAGATCTTCGAATTCTTCGATCGCCTGTCCTCAGCGGTGAACATTCCCATCATGATCCAGGACGCGCCCATGAGCGGCGCCAATCTGACTGCTCCCTTCCTGGCCAGGATGGCGCGCGAGATCGAGCATGTCTCCTATTTCAAGATCGAGATGCCCGGAACGGCCAACAAGCTGAGGGAACTGATACGGCTGGGCGGCGATGCCATTGAGGGCCCCTGGGACGGCGAGGAGGCCATCACACTGCTGCCCGACCTGGACGCGGGGGCGACCGGCGCCATGACCGGCGGGGGCTATCCCGACGGCATCAAGCTGATCTTCGATGCCTATTTTTCAGGCGATCGTGAGCGCGCGGTCCAGCTTTACCAGCAATGGCTGCTGCTGATCAACTACGAGAACCGCCAGGGCGGCATCCTGACCAGCAAGGCGCTGATGCAAGAAGGCGGCATCATCAAATGCGCCGCCGGCCGGCATCCCTTCCCCGCCATGACGAAAGAGACCCGAGACGGCCTGATCGAAACCGCCAAGAGACTGGACCCCATGGTGCTGCGCTGGGGAAAATAGCGTAGCGCGTTCTAAGATGCCCCTCCTTGCATCCGCGTCATTTCCCGGGATGCAAGGATGGCGTCGATAAGCGATTTCGCGGCCCGAGACAGGTTGCCCTGCTTGCGGGTTATCAGCCCGAATGGCTGCGAGCGCGAAGGCAGCTGTATCGGCAGAACGGTTACGACGCCATGGGCCGCGAAGAACGAGGCGATGTCTGAGGGAATCAGCGCAACGAAATCGTCGCTGCCGCTAAGCAGCGTGATGGTGACGAAGGTAGAGGCCGTTTCTATGGGGCTTGTGAAGCTGTTGATGTCGGCGCGCTCCAGTTCTTGCTTCAGCAGGATGTTCAGCGGCGAGCGCTGCGGATAGGCCAGCCAGCGCGCGTCCTTCAGGTCGGACAGGGCCAGCTTCTTCTTTCGGGCCAAGGGGTTGCCATTGCCCGAAACGATGGAGACGTCTTCTTCGGCCAGGTGTATGTAGTCGTAATTGTCGGCGTGCTGGCTGACGCTGGTGCGCCCGATGACGATGTCCAGCTTGTCGCTGTTAAGCATGCCGAGCATCGTGGCGCTGGTGCTTTCATGGATTTCGACGACGATGTCCTTGTTCAGGCCGCACACTTTGTTGATGGCGTCCTTCAACACTTTCGGGACGCCGCCCATGATGACGCCCACCCGTATCCGGCCGCCTTGCCCCGTCTTTATCTCCCTTAGCTCATCGGACAGCGCGATGACGTCCTTGCGGATGATGTGGGCATAGTTGATGGCGCACTCTCCGAACTGATTGGCGTACAGGCCATCCCGCCTGCGCTCGAACAGCATGTCGCCCAGTATCAGTTCCGCTTCGCGCAGGGCCTTGCTGGCGGCCGATTGCGTCATGGCCAGTTCGGCGGCCGCCTTGCGCAGCGAATTATGTTTTCCGATGGCGATGATCAAATTGAGTTGCTTCAGCCGCAGCCGGCCGAAAAGCGTATTTATGTTGCCGATCATTCAAGCACCTTATGGAGTCCGCTACCGATATAGGCGAATGATACATAGGGAACAGATGCGCGCCGCTGTGCTAGCATTAAATCCATGAAAAACGAAGACGCGTCGACATCGGCCCCCGGCTCTTCCGCCCAGGCCCGGAATGCTTTTCAGGGCGACCTGTTCGCCCATCTTCGCGCTTTGCCGCAGGATTGGCAGGATGCCTTTGCCGGCGATCGCGAGCAGCAGACGCTGCATAAACTGGACGCGCTTCTGCAAGACCGCCTTGCCGCGGGTGTTCAGATATTTCCCCTGCGCCCCTTCCGGGCTCTGCTGGAAATCGCTCCGCAAGACGTGCAAGTGGTCATACTCGGTCAGGATCCCTATCACGGGCCGAACCAGGCGCAAGGCCTGGCCTTTTCGGTGCCTGATTTTTGCCCCATACCGCCCAGCCTTCGCAATATGTTCGCGGAACTGGCCAAGGAGTACCCCGACGAGTTCGTGAAGCAGCGCCATAGCCTGCTGCGCTGGGCACGGCGAGGGGTGCTGCTGTTGAATACCTCGCTCACCGTCGAGGCGCACACGCCGGCCTCGCATGCCAAGCAAGGCTGGGAGATCATTACCGACGCCATCATCCAGTGTGTCTTGCGCGAAGCCCGTCCCAAGGTGCTGCTGTTGTGGGGCGCCCATGCCCAATCCAAAGAGGCCTTGCTTAAATCGCATCCGCCGGCCGGCCCGGTCCTTGTTCTCAAGGCCAATCATCCGTCGCCCTTGTCCGCCTTGCGGCCGCCCCGGCCATTCATCGGCTGCGGGCATTTCCGAAAAGCCAACGAGTGGCTGACGGGGCACGGCGAATCCGGCGTGGACTGGCTGGAAAACAGCACGCCTAAAACCACGCCGGATTCGCCCGACGCATAGATCGCAGAAAAAAATACACCGCGCGCAAATAAGCTTGCCATAAATATGATGGACGTCATATTATATGACGATCATCATATTTATGTTCTCTTCGGAAACAGTCATGTCATCCTGCTCTTCTTCGGCCGTCTCCTCTTGCGAATCGCGGCAGTCGCGTTCAATCAGCCATCCCGGCGCATTGCGGCTGCAAACGCTCATCCTGCTGGCTTTTCTGGCTGCCTCCAGCGCGCCCACCCCGCTGTACAGCGTCTATCGCGAGGCATGGGGCTTTTCGGCCATCACCCTGACAGTCATCTTTGGCGTTTATGCCATCGCGCTGCTGTTGGCCTTGCTGGTGCTGGGTTCGTTATCCGATCACATCGGGCGCCGACCGGTCATTATTGGCGCGCTGCTGATCGAAGCGATAGCCATGGTGGCGTTCATGGCCGCCACATCCGTGCCCTTGCTGATTCTTGCCCGATTGATCCAGGGCGTGGCGACCGGTGCCGCCACCAGCGTGCTGGCGGCGGGCCTGATGGATCTGGACCGCCAGCGCAGTCCTCTGATCAACAGCGTGGCGCCCATGGTAGGCCTGGCGGTCGGGGCCTTGGGCACCAGCATGCTGGTGCAGTTCGCTCCCGCGCCTCTGCAACTGAGTTTCCTGGCCCTGGCCGTCGTGTTTATCCTTTTGGTGATCGCCGCCTGCTTCTTGCCGGAAACCGCAGCTAGGCGCCCGGGAGCGCTGGCTGCGATGCTGCCCACGATCAGCGTGCCGCGGCAGGCCTGGAAAGCGCTGCTGCTGGTCGCCCCCATCGACGTCGCCGCCTGGGCGTTGGGGGGCTTCTACTTCTCGCTGGGGCCCACGCTGACCGGGCGGGTCACAGGCATGCACTCGCCCATCGTAGGCGGCGTGCTGATCCTTGTCCTGACCATGAGCGCCGCCGTTTCCGTACTTCTGTTGCGCGCCTGGCCTGCTCAGCGCATGCTCACATCCGGGACGGTGGCTCTGGTAGCGGGGGTGGGGGCCACCCTGTGGGCCATACACAGTACATCCGCAGTCCTGTTCTTCCTGGGCACGATCGTGGCCGGCTTCGGCTTCGGGACCGGATTCCTGGGCGCCTTGCGCACCCTGCTGCCCCTGGCACAGCCGCATGAAAGGGCGGGATTGATGGCGGCTTACTACATACTCAGCTATCTGGCTTTCTGTCTGCCAGCCATCCTGGCGGGTATCATGACCAACGCTTTTGGCTTGATCACCGCGAGCAGCTATTACGGCATGGCGCTGATGGCGCTGGGCGGCGCGGCCTTGATCGGCGTGAAATTGTTTCCGGTCGACCAGGACTGAGGCCGGCCGGCCCCGAAGGCAAAACTATAAAAAAGGCTGATATTCCCATACAGAGCAGACCGTATCCCGGGCCGCGGCCCAAGTACAATACGGCCCCATGAATCCATCCACTCTGATCGGCATCGTCGGCAGCGTTCTTCTTTTGGCCGCGGTGCTTGCCTTCTCGGCTGAAGACGCCGCGCTGTTCGTTGACCTGCCCAGCCTGGGCATCGTCGTGCTGGGCACGCTGGCGGCAACCTTCATCAGTTATCCATTAAGCGAAGTACTGCGCATCTTCCGGCTGATCGGCACGGTGCTGCGCAACGAGCGCATGTATACCGAGCAGGACATCGACGACCTGATCGCCATCTCGCGCCTGTGGATGAAGGGCGACATCCGCAAGGTCGAAAGCACGCTGGAGGGCGTATCCAATCCCTTCCTGAAGACGGGCGTGCAACTGGTCATCGATATGACGCCTGAACAGGATATCGTCGATCTGCTGCAGTGGCGTATTTCCCGCCTGCGCGCGAAAGAGCGCGCCGAAGCGCAGCTGTTCCGGACCATGGCGGGTTTTGCGCCCGCCTTCGGCATGGTCGGGACGCTGGTCGGCCTGGTGAACCTGCTGTTCCTGCTGGGCGACGGCGACATGACCGCCATCGGCCAGCAGATGGCGCTGGCCTTGATGACGACTTTCTACGGCATCCTGTTCGCCAATCTGCTGCTCAAGCCGGTGGCCGTCAAGCTGGAGCGGCGCACCGAGCAGCGCATGATCGTCATGAACATGGTCATGCAGGGCATTTCCATGATGTGCCAGAAGCGCAGCCCCGCCTTGATGCGCGAAACGCTGAACTCCTTCATGCATCAGCACGAGGACGAACTCAACGACCGTGCGGGCCGCCGCGCCCAGGCGCAAGCCAAGGCGCCATGAATCCGGCGATTCACAACAAGTGGTATGTAGAGCCCGAGCCTCAGGAGGAAACCGAGAGCTGGCTGTTGACCTACCTGGACATGATCACCTTGCTGCTGGTGCTGCTGGTGGCGATGCTGACCTTGTCGGGCCAGGTGCCCAAGCATCCACCGCTGCCCGCGACGGCGGGTTTGCTGCCGGCGCATAGCGGCCTGCTTCCCGGGCAAGCGGAGCTGGCGGCGGCCCCCGAAGCGCTCCCGCCAGGGGCCTTGCCTGCGCCGCCCCTTGCACCGCCTTCCGGGCCGGTTTCGGCCGTGCCGCCGACTTCGCCTTCCGGCTCGACGGAAGCCTCTTCCGCGGCGCGGATGGAAACCAGGCCGGCCGTCGATCCGGATGCGCCGCCGGCTCGAGCACAGCCATCCACCTCGCCCGACGACCCCGCTGCGGGTATCTTCCTGTCGGATGCGCCCGACTACGTCCTGGGCGAGGCCGATCCCGAAGCGATCCTCGAGCATGTCATGGCTCCGCCCGATGACCCGCAAGCGCCAGCTGGCACCTCGCCCCTGTACCCGGCGGCAGAAGCGGAGCCGCCGGCCCTGGCAGCTCCGGTCCTGCCCGAATTGGGCGACGACATCGAAATCATACGGAACAAGGAATCGATCAGCTTCCGCATCAATAGCGAAATTCTGTACAGCTCCGCCAAGGCTGACCTCAGCCTGGAGGGCCTGGCCGTCATGCGCCGCCTCGTTCCCGTCTTCAAGGACAGCGCCTATGCCATCACCGTGGAAGGGCATACCGATTCGGTGCCGGTGCGCGGTGGCCGCTACGCCTCCAACTGGGAGCTGTCCGGCGCGCGCGCCGGCAGCGTGGTCCGCTACCTGGAGGCCAACGGCATAGACAGCTCGCGCCTGCGGGCCATCGGCTATGCCGATACCCGGCCGCTGGCCGGCAACGACAGCGAGCAGGGCCGTGCCGCCAATCGCCGGGTGGAACTCATCCTGGATCAGCCGTCGAACCCGGATTGAGGGTTGATTTTTCTTGCCGCTTCGACCCGGCGGGCGCCCGACAGGCCCCCCGGCATCGGCGATGGCGTTTGCTTCCTACAGAAGATTTTATTGGAAAGGTTTGTATTGTCTTGATACAAAGCTCATGATATTGTGCGAACGATTACGCAGCATCCACCATTACGCCCGCCGTTTCGGCACTCTCCAACGCCGTAGAGGGGCAACATAAAGGAGACTCCATGATTCGACACAATCCAGCTTCTTACTGCGCAGCGGCATGTCTGGTCGCAGCATGTTGGGTGCCCACCGCAGGTGCGCAGCAAGCCCATCTGGGCGCCGCGGAACTCAAGAATACCGTGGTGGGGAAAAAGGTCGAGCACGAGCGTTTGTCGGACAAGCGTATTTTCATCTGGGACGTACGCGAGAGCGGCGCTCTGTTCATTGCCAACAGCAGCTTGAAGGGCAAATGGGCCATCAAGGATAACGGAGAGCTATGCGTCGAATGGGAGGTGGCCCGCGTGCCCGACGCCTGCTATTTCTTCTATCAGGGCAGCGGCAGCATGACGGCCGGACCCTCGAAGACACCGGGCGTCATGTCTTCCAACGTGAAATCCATCAAATAGCGGCTACCTGATTCCATTGCCGCGCCCCGTGCGCGGCAATGGAATCGGTATCGTCGACGGCTCGCAGTCCATCACGCGCTGCGGGCCGTTTCCATTTTGATCGTCCACAGTGACGAAGGACTGCCTGTCTTATATACGTCAAATATCAATGCTTCACTCTTTGTGAACACCCGTTGCCGGGCCATACACTAGCACGGCGGCGCAATGCGCTTTAGTCTTCAAAGATCGGCCGTCGGCCCGGTTTCGCTGTGTCAGCAGGCAGGTGTCCGGCCATGAAAGGCCGTCAGAATACATAGACAGGAGACGGCAATGAGCGGTTTGAAAATCGCTTCGATGCAATCGAAGTGTTCCCCGGAAGAATGGCAGGCCCGTATCGATCTGGCCGCCTGTTACCGGCTCGTCGAGCTGTACGGCATGGCCGACATGATGGCCAACCACATCTCGATGCGGGTGCCGGGAGACGAGGAAGCTTTCCTCATCAATCCCTACGGCATGCTGTACGAGGAAATCACCGCCTCCAGCCTCATCAAGATCGACCTGGAAGGAAACATCCTGTCCTCGCCGGATTTCGGCAAGCTGAACTACGGCATCAACCGGGCAGGCTACGTCATACATAGCGCCATCCACGAGGCCCGGCCCGACGTTGCCTGCATCATCCATACGCACAGCTGGGCCTCGATGGCCGTCTCGGCGCTGGAGTGCGGGCTGCTTCCCATAACCCAGACGGCAATGCGCTTCCTGAAGATCGGCTATCACGACTATGTGGGCGTGGTGCTCAAGGACGAGGAAAAAGAATCGCTGGTGCGCGACCTGGGCAAGGGCGAAGCCCTGATCCTGCGCAATCACGGCGCGCTGGTCGCGGGCCGCAGTGTGGGCGAGACCTTCAACTGGATGCACAGGCTGGAACTGGCCTGCAGGTCGCAAGTGGCGGCCATGTCGTGCAATACGCCGCTGCGCGCCGTAGCGCCCGAGATACTGGAAGAAACCTGGAACAATTATCAACCCGGCACACGGCGCCCCTATGGCCTGATGGAGTGGCCCGCGCTGCTGCGCAAGCTCGACCGCCTGGATCCTTCTTACAAAACCTGAGCCGTAAACACAGGCAGTTCAAAACCACAATAAATCAGATCGGAGACAACCATGCAAGACAAGAACAGATTCAAAACGCTATTCAGCCGCGGCAAGTCGGTGCTGCGCAGTTCGGTGGCCACATGCGCCTTGCTGGCCGCGGGTCTCGCCCTGGCGGCATCGCCGGCCCGCGCGGCCTATCCCGAGCAGCCGGTCCGCATCATCGTGGCCTTCTCGGCCGGAGGCACCACCGACATCCTTGCACGGCTGGTGGCGGACCACATGACCAAAGAGTTCGGCAAAGCCTTCGTGGTCGAGAACAAGCCCGGCGCGGGCGGCAATATCGGCACCGCCTATGTGGTGAATGCCAAGCCCGACGGCTACACCCTCATCATCGATTCCGTCGGCCCCATCGCCATCAACCCCACGCTCACCAAGCTCCCCTACGATCCGCTGACCGACCTGATCGCTGTCGCCGAGATTGCCGATGTGCCCAATGTGCTGGTCGTCGCGCCCGAGCACCTGAAGATCGACAACATCGCCGAGCTGACCAAGCAGATCAAGAGCAAGCCCGGCGAGTTCAACTACAGTTCGACGGGTGTCGGGACGTCGTCCCACCTGTCGGGCTATCTGATGGGCAAGCTCCAGAACCTGGACATCACTCATATCCCCTATAAGGGCGCCGAAGCGCTGAACGATCTGCTGGCCGGACGCGTGCAGTTCATGTTTGCCACCATTCCGTCCGTACGCTCGCTGATCGAGTCGGGCAAGCTGAAGCCCCTGGCGGTGTCCAGCCCCAAGCGCTCCAGGTCCTTGCCCGACGTTCCCACCATGGACGAAGCCGGCTTCAAGGGATTCCGGGCGGGCTCATGGTTCGGCCTGTTCGCGCCCAAGGGTACGCCGCCTGAAATCGTCGCGACCCTGCGCGACAGCGTCAACCGCATCATTCAGTTGCCCGACGTTTCCAAGCAGATGGTCCAGCAGGGCGCCGATCCCATGCCCGGCAGTTCCGAGCAGTTCCGCGACTTCGTCAAAGAAGAGCATGACCGTTGGAAAGAAGTGCTGATCGAGTCCGGCGTGGTCAAACAATAAAGTACGGGGAAGTACCCGATGCCGTGCATCAATATTCTTGTATCGACCCAGGCCGCCGCTTGCCTGCGGCCCGGCCTGGCGGAGTGGGCCGACGGTTCCCGTTATCGTCTGATCGAGTTCGAACATGCCAACGACGCGCTGCTGCGGCAGGTCGATGTGGCGCTGGTCAGCCGCGACATCACCGGCACCTCCACCAAGCATGTGCTGGACGACCTGACGGCCCGTTACTACGACGTACTGCGCAATGCGCCCGAATTGAAATGGGTGCATATCCATTCCGCGGGCCTGGACAGGCCGATTTTCGGGGAGCTTCAGGCGCGCGGGGTCGAGGTCACTCCCTCTTCGGGCGTGAATGCGCAGTCCGTCGCCCACACTGTCGTGGCGGGCGTGCTGGCGCTGAACCGGCGTTTCCCGCAGATCATGCGTCAACAGTCGCAGCATAAGTGGCGCACGCTTGCGGCCTCCCTGACCCAGCCCGCCGACCTGGCGGGGCAGACCGCCGTGATCGTGGGCTGGGGGCCCATAGGGCGCCTGATCGGCGAGTTCCTGACGGCCTTGGGCTTGCGCATCATCGTGGCCCGGCACGGCCCGGATCCCGTGCCGCAGGCTTTGGCGACGGTGACTTACCGCGATCTGGCCGACGTGCTTCCCCGGGCGGATTGGCTGATCCTGGCCTGCCCCTTGACCCAGGACACGATGCGGCTGGTCGGGCCCGACGCGCTGGCGGCGCTGCCCGAAGGCGCCAGCCTGGTGAACGTCAGCCGGGGGGACGTGGTGGTGGAGCAGGCATTGATAGACGCGCTGCGTTCCGGCCATCTTGCCGGCGCTTTCCTGGATGTGTTCCAACATGAGCCCTTGCCGGCCGATTCTCCCCTGTGGGACCTGGAGAACGTCATCGCCTCGCCGCATTCGGCCGGCCATGCCGCGGGCAATTATCAGCGTGTCATCGATCTTTTTCTCGGCAAGCTGAAAGAGCGGCAGTAATCGCTCGCTGCGGCGCAAGATCCTTCAGGCCTTCACTGCGGCTTCGGGTTGGCGTGAGGGCTGCTTCAACTGCTCATAGATATAGGCGCCGGCTTCCGTAATGTCCATGCGGATGCTTTCGGCAACCTTGCTTGCGTTCCCTGCCTTGAGGTGGGTGACGGCCTCATTGTGAAAATCGCGCTGCTTCAGGCTGGGCACATATTCGCCCAGGACCGCGTTCAGCGCCGGCCCGCAACGCAGCCACAGTATTTCCGTGATGTCGTTCACGACATCCATGCGCGCATGGGCATAGAGTGAAAAGTGGAAACGCCGGTGCAGGTCCAGATAGGTGTTCTTGTTGTCCCGGTCGATGGATTCGCGCATTTTCTGCACGATGGTTTCCAACTGGCGCACTGCCAGGCCGTCGATATTGGAGGTCGCGGCGTCGGCCAATCGCGACTCCAGGTCGGCCCGCAGCAGCATCAGCTGCCGGAACTGCTCGGCGTCCAGCCTGGGTACCGAGGCTCCCCCTTTTTGTCCTCCGGGCCCCCGGTCCAGCACCCGTTCCGCAATCAGATGGTTTATTGCATCGCGGACCGGCGTCAGGCTGATGCCCAGTTCGCCCGCGACGTCGCGCAGGACAATGCGTTCGCCGGGCTGGAAGCGTCCGGAAAGCAGCGCCTGCTTGAGCGCGTCATAAGCCCTGTCCGAGAGGTTGTTTTTCTCTAGGGGCGCCAAAGGAGTGAGCATATTACGTAAAAGCGTTCATGGATGCCTCTATGTTAACGGAACCGTACCCGCAAGACCAATATTTGTTATTTGTTGTTTGTTATAACAAACGTGTGTAGAATTCATCCCAGAGGTTCAAGAGGTTTGTTTTACAGCCCATCCCACTTCCAGGAGACGACATGAAATACTCACGCATCGCGGCCCTTGCGCTGGCCGCCATCATTCCCTTCGCCGCCCAGTCCGCAGACAAGGAATTCCCTCAACGCGACATTCAGTTCGTCATTCCATGGAATGCGGGCGGATCCAACGACATTGCGGCGCGCCAGCTTCAGAACATCATGCAGCAGCAATCGGGCGTAAACCTGATTGTGGAAAACGTGCCGGGGGCGACGGGCTCCATCGGCATGACCCGGGTCGCGCGCTCGGCGCCCGATGGCTATACCGTGGGCATGGGCACCAGTTCCACGCTGGCCCAGATCGCGCAGAAACTGACGCCGCTGCAGAATGATCAGTTCACCCCCATTGCGCGGGTGTCGGTCGACCCGCTGATCCTGCTGGTGCCGCAGGACAGCCCTGCCAAGGACCTCAAGGGTTTCCTGGAATACATGAAGAAGAATCCGGGCGTGTCGATCGGCACGCCCGGCACCCATAACCTGAATCACATCTTCGCCGAGATGACCGCGCGCGCGGCGGGCACCAAGTACATCAATGTGCCGTATACCGGCGGCGCGAAGGTGATCATCGACCTGGCCGGGAAGCAGATCCAGGCCGCGGTCCTGAAGCCATCCGAGAGCAAGGGCCAGATCGATGCGGGCAAGGTTCGTCCGCTGGGTGTCTTCGCCAACGAGCGCCTGGAAGTGATGCCCGACATCCCCACCTTCAAGGAACTGGGCTACGACGTCTTCCCGTTCGGGCCCTTGGTGCAAATGGCCTACGTTGTCGCACCGGCGGGAATCCCGGACGATGTCAGGGCGAAGCTGATCTCGCTGTTTTCCAAGGCGATCGAAAGCAAGGAATTCAAGTCGTTCGCCGACAAGAACGGGGTCGTGATCAGCCCGCTGACGGGAGACGATCTGACCAAGGAAATCAACGGCGTCCAGAACACGCTGAACAGCGTCGCCGCCAAGGTATTCAAGACGGAAGGAAAGAAATGAGCATCATCAAGAAAGTAACGTGTCACGTCGTCAGCGCGCCGGTGGAGCGGCCCTTCACCTCGTCCAGGGGCTGGCTCTACAAGACACGCGGATCCTGCATCGTCGAAATCGAGACGCAGGACGGCATGGTGGGCTGGGGCGAGTGCTACGGCCCGGCGCATGTGTCGCGCGCCTTCATCGATACGCAGTTCGGGCCGCGCATCGTTGGCCGCGATGCCTTCGACGTGGAGGTGATCTGGGAAGACCTGTATAACCGTATCAAGGATTACGGCTCCAGCGGGATGGCCATCGCGGCCATCAGCGGCATCGACATCGCCCTGTGGGACATCATCGGCAAATCTTGCGGCAAGCCTGTGCACAAGCTGATAGGCGGCGCTTTCCGGGAAACGGTGCAGGCCTATGCGACCGGCCTGTACTTCATCGATATGGACAGGCTGATCGAAGAGGCCGTCGAAGAGGCGCAGGGCTATGTCGAAGAAGGCTTCACCGCGATCAAGATGAAGATCGGGCTGGGCTCGCCAAAGCTGGATATCGCCCGGGTGGAAGCGGTACGCAAGGCCATTGGCGACGACGTCCGCCTGATGGTCGATGCCAATCATTGCTTTACCGTGCCCGCCGCAATACGCCTGGGCCGCGAGCTGGAGAAGCTGAACGTGGAGTGGTTCGAGGAACCCATTTCCCCCGAAGACCTCGATGGCTATGTGGAAGTCACGCGCGCGCTCGACATGGCGGTTGCGGGGGGCGAGAACGAGTACACTCGCTGGGGCTTTCGCGACATCGTCACCCGCAAGGCCATGGACATCGTGCAGCCCGACGTCTGCGCCGCCGGCGGCTTCAGCGAGTGCCGCAAGATCGCCGCGCTGGCTACGGCGCACGGGGTGGAGTGCGTTCCGCATGCATGGGGTTCGGTCATCGGTGTGGCGGCAACGCTGCATTTCATCGCGGCGTTGCCGGACCAGCCGCCCAGTTTTCGCCCCATGCCGCCGCTCTTCGAGTTCGAGCAGTGCGAGAATCCATTCCGCGACCATCTTGCGACGGAGCCCATCGTGCAAAGCAAGGGCGTCGTGGCCATCCCGACGGGGGCGGGTCTCGGCATCGAAATCGATCGCGGCGTGCTCGCGAAATACACGGTATAGGCCATGCGCTTCATAAGCTTCGAGCATCAAGGAAAGACAAGGGCCGGCGTGCTGCTGGCCGCGGCCGGCCCGGGGAAGCCGGAACAGTTGATCGATGGCGCCCATCCCGCCCGGCCCGGGCCCTTGCAAGGGCTGGAGCCGACGATGATGGCGTGGATCGAGTCCGGCCTGGTGGCGCTTTCCCGGGCCCTTAAACGCATGGCACCGGATGATGCCTGCCTGCTTCCCCTGTCGGCGGTCCGTCTGGTGGCGCCGGTGCCCAGGCCGGGAAAGATCGTGGGCGCGGCATTCAACTATCGGGACGGGCTGGCTGTATCGAACCGGCCGGCGCCCGAAGAGCCCGTCATATTCGTGAAATCGCATTCGACCGTGGTGGGGCCGGGCGTGGCCGTTCCCTTGATCGGCGGCAACCAGGTCACCTACGAGGCCGAACTGGCCGCCGTCATTGGAAGGCCCGCGCTGAAAGTGGGGCGGGACGAGGCCATGGCCCATGTCAGCGGCTATGCGATATTCAACGATATAAGCTATACGAATATGGTCCGGGAGGACGGCGGGTTCGTGCGCGGCAAGAATCAGGCCGCCACCGGGCCGCTGGGCCCCTGGATCGTATCGGCCGACGACATTGCCGATCCCTACGATCTGCGCATCGGTCTTGATGTGGACGGCGTGCCTTTGCAGTCATCCAGTACGGCGCAAATGCTGTTCCGCATCGACGAGCTCATTGCATATGCGTCCGAGCGCATGCCGCTGGATCCCGGCGACATCATCGCCACGGGCACGCCCGCCGGCGTGGCCGCCAATCACAATCCGCCCGCCTGGCTCAGGCACGGCCAGCGCGTAACGCTAAGCATCCAGGAGCTTGGCGAACTCAGCAACCCCATCGTGGAGGCCTGATCGAATGAGCGCCATACTGCCCAAGGTTCTACTGACCAACTCCATGCAGGCGGAGCAGCAGGCACGCCTTGCCGCCCATGCCGAAGTCATTGTGGCGCCGCGCGCCGACGCCGATACATTGCGCGCCCTTGTCGCGGACGCCGACGTGCTGGTCGTGCGGGCGAAACTGCCCGATGACATCTTCGATTACCAGACGCGGCTGAAGGGCGTGGTGCGGCATGGGGTCGGGCTGGACATGATCCCCATGGAGCAGGCCACCGCACGCAAGATTCCCGTGGCGAACATGCCGGGGTCCAATACAGCTTCGGTTGTCGAGTACTGCATCAATGCCATGTTCCATCTGCAACGCAATATGAGCGCCCTCGCATTGCGGGATCCGGTGGCGGACTGGGCGGTGAACCGCCCCCGCGCGGACGGCATGCGGGAACTCAATGGCCAGACCCTGGGCATAGTCGGGGTCGGCACCATAGGCGGGGCGCTGGCCAAGGTGGCTGCCGCCATGGGCATGAAGGTGCTGGGATTGTCGCGGCGGCCCGCAAGCCTGCCCGAAGGCGTGGCCTTTGCCGACAAGCAGACCTTGTTTGCACAGGCCGACATCATCGTGCTGGCGTGTCCGCTTACGGCGGAAACCCGCAAGCTGGCCGATGCACCGACGTTGGCCCTGATGAAGTCCGGCGCCATTCTGATCAACGTATCGCGTGGTCCGGTCGTGGACACCGCCGCCTTGATGGCCGCCCTCGAGGAGGGGCGCATAGGCGGAGCGGCGCTGGACGTGCATGATGCGCAGCCCATTCCGGCGGGCCTGTATCCGGCGGGGCTGGAGCGCCTTCTGCTGACACCCCATGTGGCGGGCATCACCGAATCGAGCATGACGAACATGAGCCGCGGCACAGCCGACGAGGTGCTGCGCCTGCTGCAGGGCCAGCGCTTCGCCAACCTGGTCAACCCCGAAGTCTACGAATAAACCGTAAGGGACTCCATGATGAAGATCGTTCAAATACAGGCCTACCCCGTTTCCTTTCCCGTGCCGGCCGACAAGTCGGTGACCCTGGGCATAGGCCGCAGTGTCAAGCGCGATGCGGTCCTGATTCGGGTCGAAACGGATCAAGGGCTGATAGGCTGGGGTGAATCCCATCACGGCAGATGTCCCGGCGCCATCGCGCGCCTGATCGATACGACCCTGCGCGAACTGGTTGTCGGCATGGATGCGCTGGACGTTTCGGGCGTATGGGCCAGGGTCTACAAGATGCAGATCGGCAGCCATGGCATGGGCGCGGCGGCGGCCCTGGCGCTCAGCGGCCTGGATCTGGCCTTGTGGGACATCCGCTGCCAGGCGGCCGGGATGCCTCTTTACACCATGCTGGGAGGCAGGAGCCGTCCCATCAAAGCCTATGCGGGCGGTATTTCGCTGGGCTGGCAGGAACCGGCATCCCTGGCGGACGAAGCCAAAGCATACGTGGAACAGGGCTATCGCGCCGTAAAGCTGCGTGTGGGCGATACCGTCGCGCGCGATATTGCGCGCGTCTCGGCGGTGCGCGCGGCCCTGGGACCGGAGATCGACATCCTGGTGGATGCCAACACCAATTACACGCTGGACGATACGCGCCGCGTGCTGCCGGCCTACGATGAGCTCGATGTGGGTTGGCTGGAAGAGCCATTCCCCGCGCACGACCTGGGACTGTACCGCCGTGCGGCCAGGCTCGGCCGCACCCCGCTTGCCGCCGGGGAGAATCACTACACGCGCTATGAATTCGACCCGCTGATCGCCTCCGAGTCCATCGGCTTCGTCCAGCCCGATCTTTCCAAGACGGGAGGCATCACCGAGTCGCTGAAGATAGCGGCGATCGCCGGCGCGCGGCGGCTCAGCGTCAACCCCCACACCTCCGCCACGGCGGTCAACATGGCCACGTCGATAAGCTTCCTGTGCGGGATCGACAATCCGGGCTACTTCGAGGCCGATCTTACCGCTTACAACCCCTTCCGGGACGATATGACGGACAAGCCGCCCTACGTGCTGGACGGAAATGGGTGCGTCAGCCCCCTGGAGGGAATCGGCATAGGACTGACGATAGACCAGGCCTTCGTTGCGGCTCATCCGCTTATCGAAGGCCCGTGCTATGTCTAGCAGTCAAGGGCGCCGCGGCGGCGACGCCGCACCCATTTTTCAGAAGCTGCCGAACATCGTGCCCAGGCTGATGACGGTGATGAGCGCCACCAGTGGCACAGCCATGGTTACCGCCGCAATATTCAAATAGGACTGCCGGTGGGTCAGGCTGCAAATGGACAGCAGGGTGATGATGGCACCGCAGTGAGGCAGGGTGTCGAACCCGCCGGCCGCCATGACGGCAACGCGGTGCAGCAGCTCGGGGCTGATGCCGGCCTCTTGCGCCATGCGCAGGTAGTCGGAACCCAGCGTTTGCAGGGCGATGCTCAGGCCGCCGGAAGACGATCCCGTGATGCCCGCAAGGACGTTCATCGCGACGGCCTCGGAAACCAGCGGATTGCCGGGCGCCACATTCAGGACGGCATCACGGATTATCGCGAATCCCGCCAGGCTTGCAATGACGGCGCCATAGCCCACCTCGGAAGCGGTGTTGAACAGCGGCAGCATGAAACCGAAAACGCCTTTGTTGATGGTTTCGCGGAGATCGTTCCAGTGTCCCAGCCGCAACACGATCAGCGTGGCGCAAGCCACCACCAGGGCAACGATAAGCGCCCACAGGCCGGTCATTTTCCCGGGCGATACGCTTGGGAAACGTTCCGCCAGGAAGGTCAGGTCCATGTTCGGGAAAACGACGTAGGTGAACAGGGCATTGACGCCCACCACCAGCAAAAGCGGCAGTATCGCCAGAAATAGCGGCATGCGCGACATCGGGCCGCGCTCTTCGGCGTCCTTTTCATTGGCGACGCTCTCCGCTTCGACATGCTGTCCATAGCCCTCGCCCCGCAGTCGCGCCGCTGCTTCGCGTGAGCGCAGCCACCACAGGCCGCCGCCCAGCATGATGGCCGCAGCGATAATGCCCAGCCCCGGCGCGGCGAACACGTTCGTGCCGTAGTATGGGATCGGAATGGCGTTCTGTATGGCCGGCGTGCCGGGCAAGGCCGTCATCGTAAAGGTGAACGAACCCAGCGCAATGGAAGCGGGCACCAGCCGTTTCGGGATGTCGGCCGCGCGGAACAGGGCGCGGGCTATCGGATAGATGGCGAAGGCCACCACGAAGAGCGAAACGCCGCCGTAGGTCAGCACACTGCATGCCAGGACCACGGTCACGATGGCATGCTTGTGGCCAAGGCGGTCGACTATCCAGCGCGAGACCGTGTGCGCCGCTCCCGAGTCCGCCATCAACTGTCCAAAGAGGGCGCCCAGCAGGAAGATAGGGAGGAACTGCAATACGTAGCCGCTCAACGCGGACATGAAGGTCTCAGTGTAGATAGGCAAGAAAAACGAGATGTCGCCAGAGAGCAATACCGCCAGTGCCGCCATCAGGGGCGCCAGCAGCAGCACGGTAATGCCTCTATAAGCCAGGTACATCAAAAGAACGAGGGAAACAATGATTGCAAGCGTACTGGTCATGCCTGGAATATACCTTTTGAAACAATAGGTTGCGTGCACCCTGCAGGATGCGATGAAGAGGGCGTCCAAGTGTAGCAGGCGCCTGTGACGTCCTGGGTACAGGCGGCGCTTCGCGCTCCGCGGCGGCACGGACGGCGCCCGGGGAAACGGCGCGCTATCATAGGGAATCAAGGAATCCATTCATGCAAGACTCTATTTCCACCCAAGCCGGGCCGCGATTGACTTCACTGTCACATGGAGGCGGCTGCGGCTGCAAGATTGCGCCCGGCGTACTCTCCGAACTGCTGGCCGGCATGCCCGCGGCACAGCCCTATGCCAATTTGATGGTGGGCAGCGAAACATCGGATGATGCGGCGGTGTACCGGTTGAATGACCAGCAGGCCCTGATCGCCACCACCGACTTCTTCATGCCCATCGTCGACGATCCGTACGATTTCGGGCGCATCGCGGCCGCCAACGCCCTGTCGGACGTCTATGCCATGGGCGGTTCGCCCATCATGGCGCTGGCCATTGTGGGCATGCCCATCAATGTGCTGCCCAAGTCCGATATTGCCGCCATCCTGCAAGGTGGCGCGGCGGTCTGCGCCCAGGCCGGCATACCCGTGGCGGGCGGACACTCCATCGATTCCGTGGAGCCCATCTACGGCCTGGCCGCCATGGGCCTGGCGCATCCCGATCACATCAAGCGCAACGCCGACGCCAGGGCGGGTGATGTGCTGATTCTTGGCAAGGCGCTGGGCGTGGGGGTCTTGTCGGCGGCGCTGAAGAAGAACATGCTGGATGACGAGGGCTACCGCGCCATGGTGGACAGCACCACGCAGTTGAATCGGCCGGGCGCCATCCTGGGCGGCCTGGAAGGCGTACACGCGATGACGGACGTCACCGGTTTCGGGCTGCTGGGCCATACGCTGGAGGTGGCGCGGGCCGCGGGCCTGTCAGCACGATTGCGCCATGCAGACCTTCCCTGGCTGCCCGGCGTGCGCCAATTGGCCGCACAAGGGGCGGTCACCGGCGCCTCAGGCCGTAACTGGGCCTCCTACGGGGATGCCATCGTGCTGGCGCCCCAGTTGGATGAAACACTGCGCGCCCTGCTGTGCGATCCCCAGACGTCGGGGGGGCTGCTGGTGTCCTGCGCGCCCGAAGCCGCTGCCCAGGTGCTTGATGTCTTCGGTTCCGAAGGCTTCGCACAGGCCGCGATCATTGGGGAGCTACATGAGGGCGGGGCTGCTGTGCAGGTGGAGTAGGCAGGACCCTTGACTGCTCCGTCCCTGGCTTCTGCTTGAATACTATCGAGGCAGCCTTATGCGATCTTTGATTTCGGCCAGCCTGCTGGCACTGCTAGCAGCACTCCTGATCACCTTCTTGTACAAGCCCAAGCCCTTGGACGCACAACTGCTGCATCTGCAGATTGAACAGGCGATGCCGGAGTACGCCCAGGCGCTCGCTGCCGAGCCGGCCGAACTCCAGGCGCTTTTCCTGGTGTATGCCGACGATCCCGTATTGGCCGCCAAGGCCAGGCTGGCTTTGCAGCGCTATCCGGAGATGGCCAGGCCCATATTCCTGACGTTCGGGGACAGCCAGGACTTTCAAACGATACTTCGCAAGTACGGCGAAGACGTCGTCCTGCCCATTCATTATTTTCTGACCCATGAAGTCTTCACCCTGGAATTGATGCGCGGCATGAGCGAGTCAGCCCGGTCCGCCCTGGATGCCGTCAGGCGGCTGTGGAGCAATGGCGAACCTGCCCAAACAAGCCCCAACGGGACTCTGTCCAGTGAAGACCGGGGCTGGTATGCCGTTCAATTCATCAAGACGGAAGGCTACGATTTCCTGGGCCAGTTCGTCATGAGCCCCAAGGGGGAAGTAAGCTGGATACAGACGGAACGCGTGCTTGAAGGCATCAATGGTTTTTTTGCGGGAGGCCTGAAAGGGCTGGAGACCAAGCTTCGCCGTGAAGAAACGATTGCTGCCGGCGACCTGGGGTGGGCGGCGCTCGATGTGGCGATTGGCGTGGGTGCGCTGAAAGTGCTGCGCATGGGCAGGGCCGGTGCTTCAGGCGGCCGTTCCCTGACATTCTCCCAGCGCTCGGCGGCGCTTGGATCCGGCTTGTGGCGAACAAGCGCGATCGGCACGCGGCTGCTCAAGTATGGGGCGCCGGCTGTGCTGGCCTATATTGCCATCCGGCATCCCAGTGTGATCAATTCCATGCTCGGAAGTGTCGCTGAAAAATTCGGCCTGCCGCCCGGCCTGGTGCAGGTCGTGGGCTGGTTCCTGGTACTGCTTCCCCTGATGCTGTTGCTGCGATTTGCCCTGGGGCCGTTGGCCTGGGCGATGGCGGCAATCGCAGGCATGCTTCGCTGGGGGCAAAGCGCGCAGCGGGAGCGTCCGGCTGCTTTGTGAGGATCAGCCCTGATCGCGCATGCCGGTCTTCATGACAGCCCGGCGGCTTTCTTTATGCGGGCGTAGCGCCGCGCTTTCCGGCCATGGCCTGCTTGCGGATAAGGGTGATGAAAGCCATGCTGGCAGGCGTTTGAGCATGCTTGTCCATGAACAACAATCCATGCGTGCGGATGGGGGTGGGGCCTTCAAGTGGAATGATGCGCCACGGCTTGCTGTGTTCGGCAACCGCGCTCGGGGCGGCGATGGTGCCTACGTTTTCGCGAGCCAGCAACCCCAGCATGGCTGGGATGGTATTCATCTCGGCGATAACATTGGGCTCGGCGCCGGCCGCGCTGAAACACTCGTCAAGCAAGCGGCGAGTCGAAAAGCTGGGCGGCAGCAAGACCAGCGATTCACGATGAAGTTCGGCGATTCGCAGGCGCTTGCGTTTGGCGAGCGGATGCGTTTGCCCAACCACCAAGGCAAGTTCTTCGTTGAACAAGGGTTCAAACCTTATTTCTTTCTGTTGCTCGGGCCGATAGGCAATGCCTACGTCCAGTTGCTCCTCTTTCAGGCCTTCCGTAATGGCGTCTCCCGAAAGCTCTTCGATTACAACCTTGACCGTAGGGTTATGCTTGAGAAAAAGTGCTATGCAATCGGGAAGGAAACCCAGGTTGAACGTGTGGGTGGTCCCTATGCGCACCGTTCCCGTCATGGGGATGACAGTTTGCTTTAGCTCGCTAAGGCCTTGGTCTATGACGGCCAGGGCACGGGTGGCATAGGCCAGGAAAGACTCGCCGGCTTCGGTCAAAACAACGCGTTTGCCCTTGCGGTCGAATAGCCGTTGGCCCAATTCTTCTTCCAGTTGGCGTATCTGATGCGACAGCGTGGACTGCGTCACGTGTACGCGTTCGGCGGCCCGCGTGAAATTCAACGAACCCGCCAGCGCGATGAAATACCGTAGGTGCCTGAGTTCCATAGTATGCCCGTATCTATCGATACCATCGATGATAACGGACGAAATCAATCATTTCTATCTTTTCGAAGAGGCATATAGACTGATACCCGCATCAAGCTCCATACCAATTCAAAAATGAAGTGACGTGTTCAACAGGGAGGGACAATCATGAATTTACCTATGGAAAAAGCCTCGAGCAGGCATGCATGGCATCGTCTGGCGGCTGCGCTCATTGCGGCCCCTTTGGCGTTTATGGCCGCGCCGGCGCAGTCTTCGGACTATCCGTCCAAAGCGGTGCGCATGGTGGTGCCGTTCGGGCCCGGAACCACGACCGACACGATTTCCCGCCTGATTTCCGAGAGAATGGCGCAAGAGCTCGGCCAGTCCATCGTCATCGACAACCGGGCGGGCGCGGGCGGCACGATAGGCACTGCCCAAGTCGGGCGCAGCGCGCCGGACGGATACACCATCGTCATGGGCACGGTCGGAACGCATGCAATCAACAAGGAACTGTATTCCAAGCGCGGTTACGATCCCGAGACCGATTTCGAGCCCATCGCCTTCGTCGGCCAAACGCCCACCATTCTGGTGGTCAGCGGCAACTCGCCCTATCATTCGGTGAAAGACCTTGGCACGGCTGCGGCAAAGCCGCCGGGCATCACCTTCTCATCGGCCGGCAGCGGTACATCCGGCCACCTTGCGGGCGAGTTGCTGAAAGACAGGCTGGGCGGAGAAATGGTGCACGTCCCCTACAAGGAGGGCAGCATGGCCCTGCAGGACGTGATGTCCGGAGAGGTGCAGTTCATGTTCTATCATCCCGCGGCGGTCTTGCCCCACGTCAAGGCCGGGAAGCTTCGGGCCATCGGCGTGTCCAGCAATAAGCGCAGCATTGCCGCGCCCGACGTGGCCAGCATCGCGGATCAGACCAACAGCGATTTCGACCTGGTGGCCTGGTTCATGATGTACGCGCCCGCCGGAACGCCCGAGCCCGTCATGGCCAAGCTGAAAAAGGCCGCTGAAGTAGCACTGGCCGATCCGGAGCTGGCCGCCAAGCTGAAGGCCCAGGGCGTGGAGCCGGGCGGCGAAGCCACCAAGGATCTGGCAAAGTTCGAGAAAATCGAAATCCAGAAGTGGGCCGAACTGGTCAGGAAGTCGGGCGCCAAGGTCAACTAACAGGCCGATAAAGACCGGGCGGTCAGTGTGCGGGCAGGGCGGATGCATGTGCCTCAGGGCCCGCACGGATCGCCTCGAAGGTGAAGCGATGCAAGAGTTCGTGTATACGGCGCAGTCCGTGCGCGTGGTATTCGGCGTGGATGCATGGAGCAGGCTGAACGCCGAGGCGGGCCTGCTTGGCGCTGGCAAAGCGCTGGTGCTGTGCACGCCGCGCCAGCGCGCGCTGGCTCAGCGGGCGCTCGATGCGCTTGCGCAGCGCGGCGCAGGCATCTACGACAAGGCGGCCATGCATGTGCCTCTGGCCACCGTGCAGGACGCCGGGATAGCGGCAAGGCAGATGGAGACCGACTGTATCGTGGCGATCGGAGGCGGTTCCACCATAGGCCTGGCCAAGGCGCTCGCCCTGGAAAGCGCCTTGCCCATACTGGCGGTGCCGACCACATACTCCGGGTCTGAAATGACGTCCATTTACGGAGTGACCGAGGACGGCCAGAAGAAAACCGGCAAAGATGATCGTGTGTTGCCGCGCACGGTCATCTACGACCCGGCGCTCACCCTGAAATTGCCCTTGGGCATCTCCGTGGCGAGCGGCCTGAACGCCATGGCCCACGCCGCGGAGGGCTTGTATGCCCGGGATGGCAACCCTGTGCTGGCATTGATGGCGGAAGAAGGCATCCGCGCCATGGCCGGCGGACTGCGCCGGCTGGCGCGGCGGGGGGACGATGCCGACGCCCGAAGCGAGTCCCTGTACGGAGCCTGGCTTTGCGGCACCGTCCTTGGAGGCGCGGGCATGGCATTGCATCACAAGCTGTGCCATACCCTGGGCGGCAGTTTCGATCTGCCGCACGCACAGACGCATTCCGTCGTGCTTCCGCATGCCATGGCGTATAACGCGGCCGCGGCTTCGCCCGCGATGCAGCGCATTTCGCGTGCGCTCGACCGGCCCGGCCTGCCCGCCGCCGAGGCTTTGCACGACCTTGCGCAAGAGCTGGGCGCGCCATTGGCCCTGCGCGACATCGGCATGCGCGAAACGGATCTTGACCGGGCGGCGGATATCGCGTCATCAAAACCGTACTGGAACCCCCGGCCCATCGACCGTGACGGCATACGCGCTTTGCTGCAACGCGCGTTCGAGGGGGCGCGGCCTGCCTGATCCGGCTTTCTTGCCGATCGGCACCAAAGATTGTTTTGAATCACGACTTTCCCTCACAGGCGTCCCGCTGGAACAGTGCGGCAGCACGGCGCGGCGCGATCACTCTATTGGAACGATATGAAAATAGGTAAAGAAACCATTCCCCGCTCGGCCATATGCACTTCCAATTCGGAAACCATCGTGGTTCGGGGCAAAGACCTGGCGCAGGAACTCATCGGAAAGATGTCCTTTACGGATTATTTTTACCTGCTGGTCACCGGGCAGGAACCGACACCGGCCGCCACTGCCGTGCTGAACGCCACGCTGGTCGCTATCGCGGAGCACGGCCTGGTGCCCAGCGTACAGGCCAGCCGCATGACATTGGCCGCGGCGCCCGATGCCCTGCAGGGCGCGGTGGCGGCGGGCATCCTGGGCTGCGGATCGGTCATCCTGGGCGCTTCTGAAACCTGCGGAATATTGCTGGAAGAGATCCGCGTGCGCGCCGGTGAAGGGCGGGACTACGGCGCTGCCGCCCGACACGTGGTCGGCGAATACCGCGGCGCCGGGCGGGCCATTCCAGGCTACGGCCATCCCCTGCATAAACAGCGCGATCCCAGGGTGACCGCGCTCTTCAATGTGGCCGAGAAGGCCGGCGCCGACATGACCTATGTGCGAATCGCCGATGCGGTCGAGAAAGTGATCCCGGACGTCGTGGGCAAGAATCTGATGCTCAATGTCTCGGCGGCCATCCCTGCGGTTCTGCTGGGCGTGGGCTTTCCGATCACCGCCCTGAGAGGCGTGCCTATTCTTGCGCGCACCGCCGGCCTTATCGGCCATCTGACCGAAGAATTCCGGAAGCCCATCGGCTTCGCCCTGTCGTATCAGGCGACACGCAGCTATGTCTACGACGGCGATGTGCCTGACGGCTTTACTGAAGATCACGCCTAGCGTCCACATCGTCCATACAACCTGATTCGTAGAACGAAACCGCCAGCCCGCGGCCGCTGTGCCGCCCGATGGCGCTTTCCAGGAGCATTACCATGATCAAAGTGCTAAATGGCATTCGCGTGCTGGAGCAAGGAACCTTCATCACCGGTCCGGCGGCGGGCATGCTGCTGGGCGACCTTGGCGCCGACGTCGTCAAGATCGAGCAGCCCGGCGCCGGCGACCCCTTTCGCGCCTTCAAGGGCGGCCTGTACAGTCCTCATTTCCAGACCTACAACCGCAACAAGCGCAGCATTACGCTGAACACCAAAGACGCCGAAGACCTGGCGGCTTTCGACGAATTGATCAGCACGGCGGATGTCTATATCCAGAACTTCCGTCCCGGCGCGGCCGAGCGGCTCAATGTCGGCGAAGAGCGCCTGCGCAAGATCAATCCGCGCCTGATCTATTGCTCGATCAGCGGCTTTGGGCCTACGGGTCCTGCTGCCGGCCGGCCCGCCTACGATTCCGTGGCCCAGGCGGCCAGCGGCTTCCTGGGCCTGCTGATCAACCCCGAGAACCCGCGCGTGGTCGGCCCCGCCCTGGCCGACTCGATTACCGGTTTCTATGCCGCCTACGGCGTGCTGGGCGCGCTGCACGAGCGCAACCAGACCGGTGTGGGACGCAAGGTGGAGGTGTCCATGCTGGAAGCCATGAGCCACTTCAATCTGGATGCCTTCACGCATTACTACTCCGCCGGCGAAGTCATGGGGCCCTACAGCCGGCCCAGCGTTTCGCAGTCCTACGTCATGAAATGCGCCGATGGCAAATGGCTGGCCCTGCATATGTCCTCGCCGGAAAAATTCTGGCAGGGGCTGGCCAATGCCATGGAGCAATCGACCTTGTTTCAGGACCCCCGGTTCTCCGACCGCACTGGACGCATCGCCAACCAGGAAGCCCTGATCGATATCCTGGGGCCCATATTTGCCGGACGCACGCGCGCCGAGTGGTGCCGGCGGCTGGAGGCCGAAGACGTGCCGCACGCTCCCATGTACGATACCAGCGAAGCCCTGGAGGATCCGCAAGCCAGGCATCTGGAGATCCTGGTTTCTTCCACGCACAAGACCATGGGCGAGTTCCGCACCGTGCGTCCGCCCGTTTCGTTCGACGGCCAGCGCAGCACCGAAGTGGTTCCGCCGCCGGTGCTGGGCGAACATAATGACGAGGTATTGGGGGCGCTGCGCGCACGGTCGGGCCAGGCGAAGAAAGGCTGACGGCGTTGCCGGGGCACCGGCCTGAATCGCTTCATTCCAGGCCGGTGTTTTCCCAGGCGCGGATTTCCTGCTTCAAATGCTTCAGGAACTCGGTTGCCGCCAATGACGAGTGCCTGCCACGCCTGACCACGATGGCTCCGGTCGTGGACTGGAACATCGTGTTGGCCAGCGGGTGCGCGCGCAGCTTTCCTTCTTTCAATTCCTGGGCAACCGAAAAATAGGGAAACAGGGACACGCCGTTGCGGTTCATGATGAACGACTTGAGCACTTCGTAGGAATTGCTTTCCATTGCCGGCCGCAGCCGGACGCCCTCGGCCATCTCCACCTGATGAACCAGGCGGCGGATTCCATGGTTGAATCGAGGCAGGGCCAATGGAGTTTTCGACAATTCGTCTATGGAGAGGCCTCCGTTGAGCTTCTTGTATTTTTTATGCGAAGACGTAACCGCCAGGAGAGGGGCCTTGAAGGAGCTGATGACCTCAATGGCGGGGTGGGATGGCGGGTTGAAGGTAAGGCCTATATCGGCCTGGTCCTCGGCAATGCTGCGCATGACCTCGTCGCCGGGCTCGACGGCGACGGTATAGGTGACGCCGGGATGCAGTTCGTAGAATTCGGGCAGGACCAGGTTTGCCAGACTGGTGGCGAAGCCGTTGCCGCAGGCAATCCGTATGTGGCCGAACTGCAGGTTTCCCAGATCCGCCAGGTCGCCCTTCAAGGCATGCTCCTGGCGGAGCAGCGAGTGGATGTGGCGCAAAAGTATATTGCCCGCGGCAGTCAGCTCGACGCCATTGGCCTTGCGGGTCAACAGCGGCTGCCCGTATTCCGCTTCAAGCAGCATCACCTGGCGGCTAAGCGCGGAGGGGGAAATATGCACGCGTTCGGCCGCCTTGCGTATCGACAGGTCTTCTGAAATCGCCACGAAATAACGGTAGCTCGAGCTGATCATCGCCTGTCCTTGTCAGTCCGGGTCGAAGCAGTACAGGCAGGCGCGCAGCCGGGCGGCGATCGAGCGGACCATTTGCTCCATATCGCCGGGCCTGCCGTCCAGAAGATGGCGGAAGCAGGCGGCAATGCCGGCGATGTCCTCTTCAGTGGCGCCTTGCCGGCTGATGACCTGGGTGCCGATGCGCAGGCCGCCGGCCGAAGCTTGCCCTGGCACGCTGGCCGTTCCCACATAAAGTCCGGCCTGCCCCGCTTGCCGCGAAAGCCCGCGCGCCGTGCCGGCATCGCGGACGGGGATGATGATGTGATGGGAACTGGGCGGGACGTCGCCCGGCATGGCGCTGCCGATTGCGGCGATTCCTTCGCGTCTGAGGGCTGCGGCCAGCCCCTGCGCGGTGGCCAGCATTTTCCTCGAGTACTCCGGCATGAAGACAGCAGCCTCTTCCAGCGCAATCGACAGGCCGGCAAGGCGCGATGCGTCGTAGTTCGATGCCCAGCCCCCGACGATATGCCGGCGCAAGGCATCGTGATGATCCCGATGCCGGCCCAGCAGTATCCCGCCCGGTGGGCCGGCAAGGGTCTTGTAGGTCGAGGCCGTCATGATGTCGAAACCCATGTCCATGGGGTTCTGGTACGCCTTTCCAGCGATCAGGCCGGCAACGTGCGATGCATCGTAGACCAGCAAGGCGCCGCAGTCGCGGGCGGCCGAAATCGTGGCGTCCACCGTGTAGGGGTCCAGCATCACACTGGCGCCCAGCATCACGATTTTCGGCCGCTCCCTGGAGATCACGCGCGCCGAGGCCAGATCGTCATAGATGCCGTTGCTGAACGCAAGAGGAAGATTCCTGCGGCCCAGCAGGCCTACGGTGCCCGAACTGTGATGGCTGACGTGCCCGCCTTCCTGCGCGCCGATTGAAGCGATCGAATCCCCGGGGCTGGAGAAGGCGGCGTAGACAGCGGCGTTTGCATAAGTACAGCTTTGCAGCCTGGGTTCCGCCCAGGCGCCGCCGAACAGATCGGTCAATTGCGCGCCGACCAGGACTTCCAGCGCCGAAATCTCGTCGGTGCCGGGTTGCTGCTTGTCGTAGGGGTCTCCCATGGCCGGCATCAAGCCCATGTTGTTCATGAGTGCGCGTTCGACGGTCGGCGACAGCATGCACGAGCCGGCATAGAGCTGTATGCCATTGTCCATTCGCTTCTGGTGCGCCTCCACGAGCGCCAATGCGCGCCTGGGACCGCCGGATATCTGATGATGAGTGATCGTCATGACCGTCTTTCTAGGGTGGGGATGGCTGGGAATGTACCTGAATAGCCAAGGTCTTGTGTTGCAAAAATAAGAACGCAACGTTCGATTTTTACAGTTATGCAGAACTGCAAAAGCGTCTCATAATAAGTCCGCAAAGGGGTCAGGGCCAATTCTGACATAAGCAAGTGGAACGTAGGAAGAAACAGAAAATGTCGCAAGATGATCAAAACAGAACACTAGAACTGCTGCGTGAGTTCATTTCCATCGATTCGCAGAGCCATAAGGCCAGTCAGCCCATATTCGATTCCGCGGCAAGCGCGCTTGAGGGCTGGGATCTGGAGTATGTCGATTACCAGGATGCCGCCGGAACGCCCAAGCGCAATATGGTTGCCCGCCATCCCGGCAGCCGGTCACGGATGGCCTTCGCCGGCCACCTGGACACCGTTTCTTCCACCGGCTGGGTCCGTGACCCGTTCGATGCCACCATCGAAGGCCATCGGCTCTATGGACTGGGCGCGTCGGACATGAAAGGGCCCATTGCCTCGTTCATCGTGGCCTCCAATTCGTTGCCGGAAGCCGAGCGGCCCATGCTTGTGCTGACCTCGGACGAGGAAGCGGGAAAGCAGGGCGTGCGCGAGGTGGTGGCGAACAGCCGGACGTTGAAGGAATTTACGCCGGCATGCTTCATCGTGGCCGAGCCCACCGCCTTGGGGATACTGCGTGGACACAGGGTGGACGTAGCCTTTTCGGTCCATGCCGAGGGCATACAGGCGCATTCATCGACGGGGCGAGGGGTGAACGCCAACATTGCACTGGTGCCATTTCTCAATGAAATGCGGGAGCTGCACCTGCACCTGCGCACCAATCCCGCCTTGTTCGACATGCAATACGATCCGCCGTACTGCGATCTGAACTTCGTCATCGACAACTATGGCGCATTCCCGAACATGACGGTCGGGCTCGCGACATGCAATATCAAATTCCGCTATTCCAAGTCATTCGATCCTGAAATGGTCATTACCCGCGTCCGCGAAGCGGCCGAGAGGCACAATCTGAAAGTCCAGGTCCGGCCGGAGGCGCCGCCGCCGGAGCTTGCCGGCGATCATCCCCTGGTCAGGCAGGCGGAAGAGATTCTGGGTACAACAGCCCGGGTGGCGGGCTTGGGCACTGAAGCATCGGAGTATTCCAAGCTTGCTCCGTGCCTGGTGTTTGGTCCGGGAGACATCGACCATGCGCATAAGCCCACGGAATACATCGATTTGCCGCAACTGCATCTTTCCACCCACCTCTTCAGAAAAATCGCTTTGCAACTGGGCCAGCAATAAGAACCCACGCTGTTGGAGCGTAACGATAAAGGAGCGTTACATGCGATATTCAACCGATAGTCGAAAAAATAAAAAATCACTCGCGCAGCTTGGCCAGGCCTTTCTTGCGGTAATGGCGCTATCCGTGGCGATGCCGTCGTGGGCAAAGTTTCCGGAGCGTTCCATCGAACTGGTGGCCGGTTCGCCGCCCGGAGGCTCCACCGATTTCGTGGCCCGGGTCATGGCCGACGGCATGAGCAAAGTGCTGGATCAGCCGGTCGTCGTCGTGAACCAGGGCGGCGCGGGCGGCAATATCGCCACGCGCGCGCTGGCGAAGACCAAGGGCGACGGCTATACGTTGATGGTGGGAGGAAACTTCAGCCATGGCATCAATCCGGCCCTTTATAAAGAGACGACATATGACCCCATCAGCGATTTCACGGCCATAGCGCGCATCGCCAATATTCCTTCCGTCATTGCGGCGAACAAGCAAACCGGGATCAAGACGCTGGCCGAGTTGATAGAGCGGGCCCGCAAGGCGCCGGGTTCCCTGAATTACGCCACCGGCGGGAATGGCACCCCGGCCCATATATCGGCCGAAACGTTCAAGCGCGCCGCGGGCATCGACATCACGCACATCCCCTTCCGGGGCGGCTCGCCCGCCGTCGTCGCCGTGATGAGCGGCGACGTCGAACTCATCGTCGGCACGCCTCCCGTCGTCATGCCCCAAGTGGCCAACGGAAAATTGACCGCGCTGGCGGTCACCTGGCCGGACCGCTATAGCGTGATGCCTGACGTTCCGGGCATGGCTGAATCGGGCTTGCCCGACCTTGGGGTTCAGGGCTGGTTCGGCATATGGGGGCCGGCGGGTATTCCGGAAGATGCCCAGCAAACGCTGTTCTCGGCAATCAGCAAAGTGCTTGCCGACCCTGAAACGATCAAGAAGCTGGAAAGCCAGGGACTGATCGTCGAGCCGGCGCCTTCGCTGCAGGCGTTCCGTGACTTCGTCGAAAAAGAAGTGCCGATCTGGAAGCAGTACGTGCAAGACTCCGGCGCTACCGTAAATTGACGCATGCTGTCCGCGGGCCCGGATGAAGGCGGCCCGCGCTGCTAGAAGCGATAGAGGGCTTGGGGATTCCAGCGCAGTATCTGCTCCCTGGCCTTGGCGGAAGGCGCCCAGTCATCCATCAAGGCCAGGAGCCCCGCATTATCGGGGCGCTGCCTTTGTCCCGGATGTGGCCAGTTGCTGGCCCACAGGCAGCGCTCCGTGTATCGGCGGGCCAGGTCGCGGGCAAGCACGCCGACGTCGCCATAGCCGGGCGGCCCGTCGCGCGAGGTTTCATAGGGCGCCGACATTTTTACCCAGAATTTTCCTGTGTCCATCAGCTTGCACAGCCGCAAGTAGCTTGCATCGGCCGTGGATACCGGCTCGAGGAATTTGCCGTTGTGGTCGATGACTACCTGGCAGGGCAGACTCAAAAGCAGGTCTTCGTACAAATGTATTTCGCGGCCGTCCAGCTGAAGATTGATATGCCAGCCCAGTCCGGCGATATCGTGCGCCACCTGGGGCAGCATCTCCCAGGTGACGATATTGTTGCCATTGGGCACCATCATGAAGCGCACGCCCAGGACGCCTTGCGCATTCAGTTGCTGGAGTGTGCCGGCATCCGCGCCGGGTTGTAGCGCCACGATCGCACGCGCCGCTCCGTTTGCCTGGGCGAGGGCTTCCAGTGTGCAGCGGTTGTCAAAGCGGTAGCCCATCGGCTGCACGATGATGCAGCGGCCCAGGCCCAGTTCGCGCTGCAAGGCCAGGTAATCTGCCCAGGGAGCATCCGGGGGATCGAAAGCGTGGGCTTGCTGCAATGGATAGCGCTTCAGATCATAGATATGAATATGGCAATCGCACGCCGGCGGCAGGGGAGTGTCATGAGGCATCGCTGCTTTCCTTGTCGCTGCCGAGGCGCCGGTGCAGCCGCTCGGTTCGCCAGGCATCGGCGCTGTTCAGGGCTCCGCGAGGCATGCGCCCGGCGAGTATCGCTTCGACCTGGCGCACGGCGTCCATGGCCTGATGCGTGGCCGCGGGAGGAGTAAGGCCGCCTATGTGGGGCGTGGCAATGACGCGGGGATGCATGGCAAGCGCTGGGCTAGGGCGTTGATCGGCGGACATCCCGACATCCAGCGCGGCTCCGGCGATGGTTCCGTTGTCCAGCGCATGGAGCAGCGCCGCTTCGTCGACCAGCTCTCCGCGCGAGGCATTGATGAAGAAGGCAGTGCGTCGCATTGCGTGGAATGCGCTTTTTCCCATGAGTCCCTGTGTTTCAGGGGTGGCTGGCGCCAGGCAGGCGACGAAGTCCGAGCGGTCGAGCAGGGCGTCTAGATTCAATTGCGCAATCGCCTCGTTCTGCACGGAAGCATAGGGGTCATGGACCAGCACCTTCATGCCGAAGGCAAGCGCCAGGCGGCTTAAATATTGACCGATGGTGCCGTAGCCGATGATCCCCAGCGTGCTGTGTCCGAGCTCCCGCCCCATCGCCGCCACGGGCTCGCCGCCTTGGTGGTAGCTTGCGTTGTAATCGCACAGGCCTCGGGCGAGCGCAAGCATGGCGCCGATGGCCCATTCTGCTACCGACGGGCCGAAGCCGGGCGTGGCCTGTGTGACGAGGATACCGTTGCGGCTGGCGGCGGCCACATCGATATTGCGCACGTCGACCGCGACCCGGCACACGGCGGCCAGCCGGGGCAGGCGGTCCAGCACTTGTGCCGGAATGGCGGGAATGCGAAAAGCCACGATGATGTCGCAGTCTTGCGCCGATTCAACCAGTTGTTCGGGGCTCGGTTCGCCATCGCCGGGATTGCGCAGGACGGTGCCCAGCCTCTGCAAGCGCGACAGCGCCGCATCGCCGAAATACAGGGCATGCGCCTGAGGATCATGGGTCAGATAAATGGTGGGCATCACGAGTCGGCGGCCGGCGGTTGGGCTTTTTTTCGGGACGATGGCGGAGCGGCCACGGATTGGCGTACGGTCAGGGAAGGGGTAAAGCAGAACTGTTCGGCCTTCAATCCGGGTTCGCCGATGCGCTGTATGGCCCGGTCGACCATGACGCGGCTCATTTCGGCAGCCGGCATGCACACCGAAGTCAGCGGAGGCCACGTATAGGCGGATAGGGTGAGGTCGTCCATGCCGACGATGGAGATGTCCTGGGGAACGGTCAGGCCCTGTTCCCGTATGCCCGCCATCAAGCCAACGGCCATCATGTCGTTGACCGTGACGACGCCGGTGGGCCGGGGATCCAGCGCGGCAATGCTCGAGGACAACTCATAGCCCAGGCCTGCTAGTTCGGTGTCGCCAAATCGCGTGGCCGACTTGCCTTCCACGACCCGGCCCGATACGCCGGCGCCGGCTTGATCGATGGCAGCCATGAAGCCTTCGATTTTCTGGCGCCGGCTGAATGTCAGGCCCTTGGGCATGGCAAAGGCCAGGCGCTTATGGCCCTGCTGTATAAGATGGCCTGCAGCCAGAGCGCCCGCCATGACGTTGTCGGGCAGCACATAGTCGTGCCGGGCATCGCTGTTGGGATCCACAGCCAGGTCGAAGCTTATGACGGCAAGCCCGCGTGCGATGGCGGCTTCGATGTGCTGTTCGTCGCTCAGCGACGATACCACGATGACGGCGCCAACCCCGAAGGCGATCAGGTCGTCGAACATGGCTGCTTCTTGCTGTTTGTCGCGATGCGTATTGCACAGCAGCACACGGTAGCCGTGCTGCTGCTGTGCATAGGTTTCCATGGCCATGGCAAGCTGGCCGAAGAAAGGGTTGGCCGTGGTGGGAACGAGCAAGCCCAATATCGGTATGCGCCCCGTTTTCAATTGGCGTGCGGCCTGGTTGGGACGATAGCCCAGCTTGCGGATGGCGTCCTGGATGCGCGCATGGGTGTCGGGCCGCATTCGATCCGCCTTCCCATTGAGCGCATTCGATACCGAGCTGACCGAGACGCGCGCTAGGCGGGCTACATCCTGGATTGTCGTCACTCTTGCTGATCCCCGTTTATCAAATGTATCGTTTTACTATATCGGTATTTATTCTATCTAGCAAGCCAAGTAAATACTCAAATTTTGAGTGATTGAGTTCCGTGCGTATTTGCCTATTGCATTCATCCTTGTATCCATGTTAGTTTTCGATAAATCGATTTACTATAACGATACACTAAGGAGAAGACATGACTAAGCATATACATACACTTGGCCGGCGTGCCGGCTTGGCTTCGGTGCTTGGGGCGCTTGCCTTGGCACTCTCTTTCCCGGTCCAGTCCCAGGCCAAGCGCGAATTCAAGATTTCCCACTCCGCGCCCGGCGTACCTTCGTCCGAGCTGCATATGGCGGCCTGGGTATTCAGCCATTACGTCAACGAGCACTCGGATACGATGTCGGCCAAAATCTACCCCGCCAACGCGCTGGGCGAAGAAAGGGCCGTGTACGAAGCCATGCAGTTGGGCGCAGGTGCTTCATGTGCCGTAACCGGCACCGCCATCCTCAATAACTTCTCCAAACGCCTGGGGGTCATCGACCTGCCTTTCATGTGGCGCGACTACGACCATATGAATGCCACGCTCAATGGCCCGGTGGGCGAGGCCTTGGCCAAGGACCTGGAGGGAGCCGGCTTCAAGGTTGTCGCCTGGATGACCAACTGGGGGGCGCGCAATGTGGTTACCTCCAAGAAGGAAGTGAAAACGCCCGACGACCTCAAAGGCCTGAAGATCCGCACCATTCAAAGTCCGGTCTACATCGAGGCGCTGAATGCCATGGGCGCAAATGCCACGCCCATGTCATTCGGGGAAGTCTACACATCCATGCAGACGGGCGTGCTTGACGGCTTCGAGCACGGTTCGGCCATTGTGGTGACGCAGAAGTTCTACGAAGTGGCGAAATATATTGCGCTGACTCGCCATTTTCTGGGGCCTGTGGCCATGGTCTGCTCGCTGAACGAATGGAATCAGTTGAGCGACAAGGACAAGAAGGTGGTGGAGGAAGCCGCCAAGCTTGCCAGCGACGTCAACTGGGCGCTGGCGCCGCGCCGCGAGAAAGAGGCGTTCGATTTCCTGCGCGCCAACGGCATGCAGATTTCCGAGATCGACACTACCGTCTTCCGTGAGCGCGCTGTGGCCATGCAAGACCAATTCGCCAAAGAGCGGGGCGCCGAAAGCCTGCTCAAGCAGATCCGCTCTTCTCAATAAGCATACCGCCGGCTTCAGGGGCAGGCAGCCGGACTGCCCGCCCCTGGACCGCAACGCCAGGGGACCGCGCCATGCGTTACGCCAACAGGCTTGCCGAAGCCCTGCTGACCATTCTATTTGCAGCCATGATCATTGTGGGTTCGCTGCAGGTGTTCAATCGCTTCTTCATCAATGTGTCGCTGAGCTGGAGCGAAGAGTTCCAGAAATACGCCTTCATCTGGCTCGTGTTCATCGCCATACCGGTAGCTTATAACCGCTATGCCCATTTGCGTGTCGATTCGCTGGTGGGCCTGTTTCCCGAAGGGCTGCAGCGGATGCTGGCCCTGATCGTGGATATTCTATGGATATGCCTTGGCGTGGCGCTCACCATGCTTACATGGCGCATCATGCAGGTGACGCGATTCCAGGAAAGCCCCGGCCTGGGGCTTAGCATGTCGTGGGTGTACTGCGGCATGCTGGTCGGGGGCGTCTACTTGATCGCATGCGTGGTTCATCGCCTGGTTTCAAAGACTGCGGAAGGAAACGTTGCATGACCTTGAGCCTGATATTCATCGGCATCCTGACCCTGGTTTTCCTGGGCGTGCCCATTATTCTGTCGATCGCGTCGGTCAGCATGATCGGCATCATGGCAATTCCAAACCTGGTGCTTGCGCTGATGCCCCAGAAGGCATTCGCCATGCTCGATTCCTTCAGCTTGCTGGCACTGCCCTATTTCATACTGGCCGGCGCCATCATGACGCGTGGCGGCATGAGCGCCGGCCTGATTGAATTCTCGCAGAAAGTGGTGGGCCATATACGCGGCAGTCTGGGCCATACGTCCATTCTTTCCTGCGTGGCCATGGCCAATATCTCGGGTTCGTCCACGGCCGAGGCCGCGGCCGTGGGCTCCGTCACCATCCCGCCGATGAAAGAAGCGGGATACCGGCCGGGATACGCGGCCTCTATCGTTGCAGCGGCGGCAACCGTCGGCCCCATCATTCCGCCGAGCATGACCATGATCATCTACGGCTCGATCACGGGAGTATCCATAGGCGGCTTGTTTGTGGCCGGAGTGCTGCCCGGCATCATCATCGCATTGCTGCTGATGGCCCTGATCTACGGCATGTCCTACCTGCCCTCCTATCCCGAGCTTCGCCATACCTTGCCGCGCGCCAGCCTTCGTGAGGTTGTCCGGGCCACCGTCAAGGTATGGCCCGCACTGCTGGCGCCCATCATTATCATGGGCGGGATTCTCGGCGGCATATTCACGGCCACCGAGGCCGGCGTGGTGGCGTGTGTCTACAGCCTGGCGGTAAGCATGCTGTGGTACCGTCAACTGCGCTGGCGCGATCTGCCGGCCGTCCTGGTCGACGCGGCCGTCACCACCGCCATGGTGGCCGGTGTAATCGGCATGGCGGGCGTGCTGGGCTGGCTGCTCAGCTACCTGAGCTTCAACGAAGTCGTACTGGAAGTGCTGCGCGGAATCACCGACAACGGCCTATTGATGTTGTTGCTGCTCATCATCATCATGCTGGTCCTTACCATGATGCTGGATGGCCTGGCTGTCGTGGTGGTCATGGTCCCCACCATCGTGTACATCGGCAACGCGTTCAACATCGATCCGCTGCACCTGGGCATACTGATGGTCATGATCACCCAGATCGGCGGGCTGACCCCGCCCGTGGCGATCCTGTTGTTCGTCACCACCAGCATTGCCAAGATCCCGTTTTCCGAGGGAGTGCGGGCGGTGTGGCCGTTCGTGGGCGTGCTGGTGTTCACCCTGATGCTGGTGATGCTGGTGCCATCCATTGCCACATGGCTGCCTGGCCTGGCGCTGACCAAATGACAGAAGCGGGGCGTATCGCTACGATCTAGGCCGACTCGTAGCGCCCGCCCGGCTGCACTATCTTCCTGAACTCCTGTACGCAGTCCCGCACGATGCGCGACTGCTTTCTATTGCTGGGAAACAGCATCAGGCTGCGGAAATGGACGTCGGCGCTGAATGGCTTCAAGACCAGGCCTTGTGCGACATAGCCTGCCGAGGTCACCGGATTGACCAGCCCGCAGCCCAGGCCGGCAAGCACCATCGCGCATACATTGCTTGAAAACGGCGTGGTCAACACGACGCGCGGTTCCGCCTTGTTGGCGCGAAGGATGGCATCCGCCTCTTGCCGTGTCGTGTCTTCGGGCGAAAGGGCAATGAACGACACGCCATGCAGGTCCGAGGGTTTGATCTGGCGCTTCCGGGTAAATGGATGTCCGGGCGGAAGCGCGATGACCGCTTTGTACCGGCAATAAGGAACCGCATCGACTCCCGATGTATCTATCTCGTCGGCCGCCAGGCCCAGGTCGAACTGGCCCGATGCCACCAGGTCCCGAACCTCGGATGACAGGCGGGTCTGGTAGGTGATGGTGACGTTGGGATGGCGCTGCTGGAATCCTTTCAGCGCTGCGGGAACAATATTCGTGCTCAAGGCGGAGAGGCTGGCGATGCGCAGCTTGCCTGAGCCGAAATCACGGATGCGGGCGGCGGCTTGCCGCAGTTGTATCAGGCCGACGAACGAGCGCGCCACCTCTTCGTGCAACAGCTGGCCTTCGGGCGTGGGCGTCATGCGCCCCTTGCTGCGCTCGAACAGCGCAAACCCCAACGATCGCTCAAGCTGCTGAATCGTTTTGCTGACGGCGGGTTGCGACATGAAGAGAACCTCGGCCGCCCGTGACGCCGTGTGGTGCAGCATGACCGCGTGAAACACTTCAATCTGTCTCTGATTCATTGTTGTCCGCCAGTATTCGGGAGCTTGGGGCCAGGGCCGGAAACTAGGTGTTAACCAGAAAATATCCCATAACCTCAGCGAATAATGTAGGCGATTAATGTCATTAGACCAAATAGTTGGTGCATGTTGTAATTTTTTCGACACTTGAAAAGGAATGCAGCATGAACGACCCCCACGCCGACCTCAACCAGAATTTCAACAGCCTGTCGCCCGCCGTATACCGGGGTTCCACCGTGGTGTTCGATACGCTCGAGGACTTTGTCGATCGCAAGCAGCGCCAGCCCGGCGGCTATAGCTACGGCATAACCGGCACCCCCACCGCTCGCCGGCTGGAGCGGGATATCGCGGCCCTTGAAGGGGGAGGCTATTGTGTTGCGACGCCTTCCGGCCAGTCCGCGCTCTGTACGGCTGTCATGGGTTTCATCCGGGGCGGCGATCATCTTCTGATTTCCGCCGCCAGCTACGGCGCCCTGCAAACGTTCGCCCGCCAATGGCTGGCCTCGTTCGGGGTGGAAGTTGAGATCTATGCACCGGACATCGGCGCGGATATCGAACGGCTCATCCGGCCCAATACGCGCATGATCTGCCTGGAAGCGCCGGGCACTGTAACGATGGAGATGCCCGACATTCCGGCTATCGTCGCCGCGGCCAAAGAACATTCGGTCATGACGCTGATGGACAATACCTGGGCTTCCCCACTGGCGTTCAAGCCGCTTCAGGCGGGCGTGGACCTGAGCATCGAGGCGGCCACCAAATTCTTCGGCGGCCATTCCGATGTGCTCCTGGGCGCGATCTCCATGCGCGATCATGGGCATTATGAAACGCTGCGCGAAACGCAGAGCATCATGGGCCAGCAGGCCAGTCCCGAGGATTGTTTCCTGGTCCTGAGGGGCTTGGAAACCTTGCGCCTGCGGTACGACGCGCAAAGCCGGAGCGCGCTGGAGGTGGCCGCCTGGATGCAAAGCCATCCGCAGGTCGACAAAGTGCTTTTTCCTCCGCTTGCCGGCGATCCGGGCCATGCAGTATGGAAGAGGGATTTTTCGCCGGGAGGGTGCCTGTTTTCCGTGATCCTCAAGCCCGCGCCGCAGCAGGCGTTTTCTGCTTTCTTTGCGTCGCTCAAGCATTTTTCCATCGGTGCAAGCTGGGGGGGCGTCCATAGCCTGGCCGCGTTCTACCCGGCGGCAATACAGAAGGGCCGGGCCTTTTCGAAGACGGACCAGCCCGTTGTGCGCCTGTCGATCGGGCTGGAGCCGACACAGGCGCTCATCGATGATCTGGCTGACGCCCTGCGGCAGTTCGAACGCCAATGCATGGGCTGAAAGCTTCATTTCCGGGGCTTCGGAAACGGTCGGCCGCAGGCCCCAACGTAAACGACCAACGAGGAGACGACGATGAACACGAATATTTCCACCAGTATTGCCACACGCTTGATGGTGGCCGCCGCATGCGCCCTGGGCATTGCGTTCAGTTCGCTGGCCGTCGCGGCCGACAGCCTTGAAAGGATAAAGTCCGAGCAGCTTATCCGCATTGCCAACACGCAGACCAGCCCGCCCTGGAGCATGCTGGGCGACGACAACAAGCCTACGGGCTACGACGTGGCCATGGCCCGCGAGCTGGCCAAGCGCATGGGCATCGCCAAGGTCGTATTCACCGCCGATACATACAAGAATTTCGTTTCCGGCCTCAAGACGGGGAAATACGATCTGGTCATGAACGACCTGACTCCCACCGCCGAGCGCATGAAGCAGATCGATTTCTCGGTGCCGTATGGCGTGGAGCAGTTCCGGATATTTGTGCACAAGAACAATACGGATATCGTCAGCCGCGCCACCCTGGCCGGGAAACGCGTAGGCGTGTCCTCAGGCTCGTCGAACGAGACATGGTCGCGTGCCAATCTGCGGGAGTCCGACATTCGCACATACGATAACGGCTCGCTGATTTTCAACGATCTTGCCATCGGCCGCATCGATGCCGTCATCATTTCGCACTTTGGCGGAATGCGGTACGCCGAGGCGAACAAGGTCCCCACCAAAGAGGTCGGCGAACCTCTGACCTACCAGCTGGCCGCCGCCGGCCTGGCCAAGGATCAGCCCGAATTGCTTGCCGCTGTGAACAAGGCGCTGGAAAGCATGCTGGCGGACGGCACCGTCGCGCGCCTCAGCGCGCAGTTCGTGGGAGAGGACTACAAAATGATGGAGTCCATCGCAAAAGCCAAGGCTGAAGCAGCCGCGGCCAAGGACTGACGCCATGTTCGAGTTGTTCATGCGGGCGCTTCCCATGCTGAAGAGCGCTCTGGCGATGACTGTGATGCTCGCGGCGGTGTCGTTCATCCTGGGCTCGATACTGGGTCTCATGATAGCGTTTGCCCGGATTTCCCGTTATCGGGCGCTCCGCTACCTGGCGTTCTGCTATGTATCGGTCTTCCGGGGTACGCCGCTTCTGGTCCAGATGCTGCTTATCTATTTCGGCCTTCCCTCCGTGGGCATCGCGCTGGATCCGGTTTCGTCCGCCATTACCGCCCTGACGCTGTTTGCCGCGTCCTACCTCAGCGAAAACTTCAGGGCGGGAATATTGGCCGTGGACCGCGGGCAATGGGAAGCCGCGATGTCCATGGGGATGGGGCACTGGACGGCGATGAAGCGCATTATCCTGCCGCAAGGCCTGGTGATCGCCATTCCCACCGTCGGAAGCCGCCTTATTGCGTTGGTCAAGGACACCTCGCTGGCATCGACGGTCACCGTGGTGGAGCTGACCCGCGTCGCCGATCAGGTCGGCGCGACCACTTTCCGCTACATGGAGATGTTCTTGACGGTGGGCATTATTTATTGGGTCATCAATCAGCTTCTGACCATACTCCAGACTTACCTTGAAGGCAGATTTGCGGGACGGTATCTATGAACCCAGAACATTCATGCGCCGTGCGCATCCGCGCTTTGGAAAAGAGCTTCGGGGCCAACCAGGTGCTTCGTGGCGTCGACCTGGATGTGGCGCGGGGGCAGGTGGTCGTCATCATGGGCCCATCCGGGTCGGGCAAGACCACCCTGCTGCGTTCGCTCAATTTCCTTGAAACCCCGGATTCCGGATCGGTGGAGGTGGTGGGAAGCCGGGTCGATCTGGCGCCCGGCCAGGCATTGGGCAGGCCGGAGCGCCGCGCCATACGCGATATACGCCGCAAGACCGCCATGGTTTTCCAGTCGTTCAATCTGTTCGCTCACCAGACAGCGCTGGAGAACGTCATGGAAGGCATGCTGAGCGTGAAGGGAATCGCAAAGGCGCAGGCCCGGCATCGAGCCATGGAACTGCTGGACCGGGTGGGCTTGGCGCACAAGGGCGAACATTATCCCAACAAACTGTCCGGCGGGCAGAAGCAGCGTGTGGCGATTGCGCGCGGGCTGGCCATGGATCCGGAAGTCATATTCTTCGATGAGCCGACTTCCGCGCTGGATCCCGAGCTCAGGGATGAAGTGCTCACCATCATGCGCGGCCTGGCCGATGAGGGCATGACCATGCTTGTGGTGACGCATGAAGTGCGTTTCGCGAAAGAGGCGGCCGACCGTGTGGTCTTCATGGAAGATGGCGTCATCTTGAACGATACCGGTCCCCGGGAGTTCTTCTCCGATCAGGCCAATGAGCGCATCGGCCGGTTCCTGGGAAGGATAGGATAAGGGCGCACGCTCCTTTTATTCGCTTGCCATGCGGGGCTGCAACGGTTTTCCAGCCGTTCGCCCCGCATTTTCATTCTTGCGCTCTATTGCGGAATCCTATAGGATTGTATTATTGACTGCTTGTATTCCCGACTTCATGGGATTGCACAGGCACATCGACAATCCAGGAGACAAGATGAATCCACGTTCGGCCGAGTTCCGCGAACTGTTCAACAAAGGGCCCTTCGTCTGCATGGGCGCGCACGATGCCGTTACGGCAAAGCTCGCCGAGCAGGCCGGGGCGCCCGCCCTGTTTGTCAGCGGGTTCGCCGCGTCCGCCGTCCTTATCGGCAAGGCGGACATCGGCCTGTTGACCCAGACGGAGATGTTCGAGCATATCCGCCGCATCTGCCGGGCCTCGACCGTTCCCGTCTTCGCCGATGCCGATACCGGCTACGGCGGCATCCTCGACGTGCAAAGAACCATGGAGCTCTGGGAAGAGGCGGGCGCCTCCTGCCTGCACATCGAAGACCAGGCCCTGCCCAAGAAATGCGGGCACTTCGCCGGGAAGCAGCTGATTCCAAAACAGGAAATGCGGTTGAAGCTGCGCGCCATGCTGGAGGCGCGGCGCGACCCCAACTTCTTCATCGTGGCCCGTACCGACGCCGTCGCCGTGAACGGCCTGGAGGATGCGCTGGACCGGCTGGAAGCCTATGCCGAGGAGGGCGCCGACGGACTTTACGTGGATGCCCCCGAAAGCATGGATCAACTGCGTGAAATCGGGCGCCGGCTGAAACCATTGGGCAAGCCCATACTCTTCAACATGGCCCGGTCCGGCAAGACGCCGTTTCTTTCATTGGACGAAGTGCACGAGTTGGGCTTCTCGTTTGCGATCTGCCCGATAGAGCCCATGTTCGCGATGCATAAGGCGGTAAAGGAAATGATGGAAACCTTCATGCATAAGGGCTGCTCCACAAACGTCATTGCCGACCGGATCACTTCATTCCAGGATTTCAACCGATTCGTGGGCCTGGAGGAATCCGTGGCGATCGAACGCAAATTCGCCGACGCCGGTTAGGCGCCGACATACTTCATCAGCAAAACACACAAACAGGAGAGACAAATGAAGCTGACCAAACTGACCCTGGGATTGGGCCTCGCCCTTGCGATGGGAGCGAATGCACAGGCGGACGCGACGAAGTTTCCGGAGAAGAACGTCGTTATCATCGTGCCCTATTCCCCAGGCGGCGGCAGCGACAACGTGTCCCGCGCCATGGCCCGCTACCTGTCCCAGGAGTGGGGAAAAACCGTCGTGGTCGAGAACAAGCCCGGGGCGGACGGCCTGATCGCCACCAATGACACAATCAGGGCAAAGCCGGACGGCTACACCCTGCTGGTGTCCATTCCCGCCATTGCCATGCTCAAGCACACCAACAAATCGCTCAAGGTCGATCCGCTGACGCAATTGACGCCCGTGACCATGATGGCGACCGGCCCCACCGCGATCGTGGTGAAAGGCAAAACCGGCATCAATACGGTGGCTGACTACAAGCGCCACTGCTCCAACGAGGCGAACAACTGCAGCTGGGCCAGCGGCGAGCCGTTCACGCTGATGGTCGGAACCGGCCTGATGTCTTCCCTGGGCTTGAACGACAAGGTGACCAATGTGCGTTACGCGGGCACTTCGGCGGCCGTGAGCGACGTCATCGGCGGACACGTTACCTCGCTGGTGACCGGCACATCCTCCGTACTGTCGGCCCATAAGTCCGGAGACCTGAAGATACTGGCGGTCAGCGCCGCCAAGCGCCTTCCGGAACTGCCCGATGTTCCCACTTATGCGGAAGCCGGCATGAGTGACGTCAAGTTCAGCAATAACTGGTACGGGGTGTTTGCACCGGCCGGAACGCCGGAGGACGTCAAGAAGAAAATCGCCGATGGCTTCCACAAGGCGGCCAATGCGCCCGAGGTCCTGAAAGTGCTGAAGCCCTTGCTGCTGTCGCCGGTGGGCAGTTCGCCGGAAGAGTTTGCAAAGCAGGTGGCGCAGGATCAGAAGATCATCGATGCGGCGGCGCCCTCGGTGTTCGCCGAGAAAAGCAAGTAGGGCCGGGGCCTGACGGCGCTCAGGCCTTATGCATCCCAGGGAACGCCGCCGGCATAAGTCTTGTAGCTGACGGCGGCGGCCCACCCGGAGTCCACCGGAAGCAGCACGCCGGTGATTTTCGATGCGGATTCCGAACACAGGAAAGCCACGGCTTGCGCAATGTCGTCGGCGTCCGGAAGCGCATCCAGGGCATGCGCGCCCATGATTTTCGCCGGATCGCGCTGGCCCGCCTCGATCTTCGCTAGCAGGCCTTCGGTCAGCACATAAGTGGGAGCCACCGAATTGACGCGGATGCCATGGCGCCCGAGTTCGACCGCCAGCAACTGCGTCAGACGCTGGATGGCGGCTTTCCCCGGGTTGTAGGCGGGCAGCGGCAGGGGCAGAATGCTGTTGATGGAGCCCACCGTCACGATGGCGCCTTGGCCGCGTTCGCGCATCTGGCGTCCGAAAACCATGCAGGCATGGAGAGTTCCATGGTAATTGACCTGCCACATGCGATCATGGCGGTCCATATCCATGTCCAGTATCGATTCGGCATTGGGAATCAACGCGGCCGAGGTAACCAGGATGTCGGCGGGGCCCATCTCGCGTTGCACGGTTGCCGCCACCTGCTGCATCTCCACCCGGTTGGCCACATCGCAAGGATAATACCGGGCAGTCCCGCTGCCACGGACGATATGCCGCGCCGTTTCAGCGCCTTTGGACTTATCGGCATCCAGGATGGCGACGGCGCAGCCCTCCTTCGCAAAACGGATCGCGCATGCCCGGCCGATGCCGCTGGCACCGCCGGTGATCACAGCGGTCCGGCGATCCGTCATGCCTGCTTGGCCGCCTTGCCGCGGACTTCGACGCCGACCTGATCTTCGATCACCCGTATCATTTCCGTCATGTCGGCCTGGTAGCCCAGCTTGTCGGCGGCGGAATTCAGGAAGGCGCGCACGGATTGCGCGACGGGCATGGGTATGCCCAGGCTGTCGGCCTCTTCCATGCACAGGCGCACGTCCTTGGCGGACAAGCCGACGGAAAAGCCGAAATCAAACGTGCGCGACAGCACGAAGTTGGGAATCTTTACTTCAGAGGCGTTGGATCGGCCCGAGCCGGCGTTGATCACTTCGGTGATGATATCGGCGTCCAGTCCCGCCTTGGTGCCCATGACCAGCGCTTCCGACGTAACGACCAGTGCAGTGACCGACACCAGGTTGTTGATGACCTTCAGGGTCTGCGCCATGCCGGGCTCGGCGCCGACATAGATCTGCTTGCCCAGGTGATCCAGTATGGGCTTGACCTGCTTAACCCGCTCCTTGTCGCCGGCCACCATCAGGGAGAGCGTGCCCTTGGTCGCTCCGGCCACGCCGCCGCTGACCGGGCAGTCTATGACGGCGATGGAGCGGTCGGCCAGCCCCTGGGCCAGCTGCTTCGCCACGCCGGGGCCGGTCGTGGACAAGTCGATGACCGTGCGTACGGCGCCGCCTTCCGCCAGCCCATTCTCGCCCAGGCCGACCATGGCCACGACATCGGGCGTAGGCAGCGAGATCAGGACGACGGGGGCCTGGTCGGCAACGGCTTTGGGCGTATCGGCCCGGACCGCGCCTTTTTCCAGTAGCGGAGCCAGCGCGTCCTGGTTGGCGTCGCAAATGATCAGTTCATATCCTGCGTCGATCAGGCGGCCGGCGATGGGCCCGCCCATTTTTCCCAGCCCTACGAAACCCAGGCGATTGTTTGCTGCTTCGTTCATGTCTGCTCCTTGCTTATTTCGATTCAATCGTTGATCGTCAAAACGGATCTATGCAGCCGTCCAGCCGCCGTCTATGGGAAGCACCGAACCGGTGACGTCCCGCCCCGCGTCGCTGCACAGAAAACGGACCAGGGCGGCGACGCTCTCCATGGCGACGAACCGGCCGGTCGGCTGGCGCTGGGCCAGATAATCGTGGGTGGCCTGCTCTTGCGATACGCCCGCTTTGGCGGCCATGCCGGCGATGCGGTCCAGGATGGCCGGCGTGGGGACGGTGCCGGGGCAGACCGCATTGCAAGTGATGCCGCTGGCGGCTGTTTCCAGGGCTATGGCGCGGGTCATGCCGATAAGCCCGGTTTTTGTCGTGACATAGCCCACGCGATTGACCGCCGCCGATGAACCGTAAACGGAAGACATATTGATGATGCGGCCCCAGCCGCGGGCCCGCATTCCGGCTATGGCGAGCCGGCTGGTATGGAAAGCGGCGGACAGGTTCACGGCGATGGATTCGTCCCAATGCGCGGCCGGCAGTTCTTCGGCTGGCGAGAAGTGCCTGACCACGGCATTGTTGACGACGATGTCGACATTGCCGAACTGGCGTCCGGCCGCATGCATCAATGCCTCGATCTGGTCGACCCGTGCAAGGTCGGCCCGGCTGAGCAGTACGTCGCGCCCCGACGTCTTGCGCAGCGTGTCGGCGGCATCGTTCGCGATTTCATCGGGCTCCAGTCCGTGCAGCACGATATGGCATCCCGCCATGGCAAGGTCCTGGGCGATGGCGTAGCCGAGTCCGCGTATGGACCCGGTTATCAGGGCGCATTTGTCTTCTAGCATCATGAAAAGGGGCAGGCCGGATGCCTGTCATTCGGCGGGGTTGCTGGGTGCCACATCAAGCCTGACCACTTTTCCCGCGGTCTCGGGCGAGGGGGACGGATAACGCTGCATGACCTGCGGATCATGGCCCGGAATGATGTGGCGGGGCGAATCGGCCAGGCTGCGCACCCGCTTGTGGCCTTCCATCATGTCGCCTACGTTGTAGACGGCGGGAAAGGGCACTTGCCGCTCGATGTTGCCATACAGATGGGTGGCGTCGGAGGCGACCACCACCCAGCCGCGCCGGGTCCAGACCCGGACGATCTGCAGGCCGGCCGTATGGCCTCCGACCAGATGCAGTGTCAAGCCGGGAGCCAGCTCGGTATCGCCGCGGTGGAACTCCACCTGGCCGCCATAGAGCTTGCGCACGAAACTGACGATGTCCTCCACATTGAAGGGCTGGCGCAAGGCCGGATGGCACATGCATCGGCCTGTGGCATAGGCCGGTTCGGCATCCTGGATGTGAAACCGGGCCTTGGGAAAGCGGTCCAGCGTGCCGGCGTGGTCGTAATGCAAATGGGTGATGATGACGTGGCCGACTTCCTTCGCATCCACGCCGACGAGCGCCAGGCCGTCCTGGACCGGCATCAGCAGTTCGCGTCCGCGTTCCCGCGCCGACGGCTCCTCGAAGCCGGTGTCTATGACATAGACTTCGCTGTCGCGACGCGCCACCCATACGTAATAATCAAGGTCCGACTCGGCATCGTGAAAATCCACCGCGCCGATATAGTTGTCGTGCGCCTTGCGCCCGCCATGGCGGGCGTACCTGATGGCATAGAGTTCAAATGGGGCGGTACCTTGGGCATCCATGGGTTTGTCTCCGAATCCTTTTCAATCGTGGGCCGACATGCCGCTATCCGGTCTTGTTGCTATGGACGGCCGGAAGAGGCCGTCAGGCCTTTTTCCGGACGGTTTTCTCATCCTGCTGGCGAAGCAGGTTGATCGCCACGGCCGAGGCGTTTCGGACATGCCGGCTTCCCGCCTTGCGTGCGGCCTTCTCGTCTTTGGCCTCCAGGGCCTTCAGCAAGTCGCCCAATTCCGCAAGGCTCTTGCTGGCGCGCCCCGGCGCCGCCATGGACATCGAGCGCAGCAACATGATTTGCGAGTTCAGCAGGCGCAGTGTGTTCGACAGCGCTTCGTTGCCCGCGCCATCGAGCAGGCAGCGGTAAAAATGATTCTTGGCCTTCAGCTGGCTCAAGGGATCGTCCTTGGTGTGCGATGCGCGAAGATCCGTATAGGCCTGCTTCAAGGCTTTCAGGTGTTCAGGCGTCGCGCGCTCGGCAAACAGCTGGCTGGCCAGGCCTTCGAGTTCTTCGCGAACCCTGTAGATGCCGTCCGCCTGCCCGGGGGTGATGGTCTCGACGACAGGTCCTCGATGTGGAATGACCTTGATCAGCCGCTCGGTTTCAAGCTGGCGCAGCGCTTCGCGCACCAGGGTGCGGCTGACGCCCGTCATTTCGCACAGCTCCCGTTCCGGCAGTCGTTCTCCAGGATGGAAGCGGCCCGCCAGAATGGCGTTGCGTATGCTTTCCGTAACGCTATGGCGCAGCACTGCTGCAACACGATGCACCTTGAAATCACCATCGGCTTCTTCAGGCTTCATATTGTTTCTCTGTCTTATTAGCGAGTGTTAAAAAAGGTGGGCACGTTCCAGGTGCTCGGTTCCCTTCCGGAACGTGCATGGACACCAGTTTAGTCCAGCCGCCGTCTTTCAGCCGCCCTATTGCTTTCCGAGCACGCTGCGCACCTTTTCGATGTAAGCCTTGCCATCGAAGCCGACCTCTTTGGCCCGCTTGTACCAGGCATCGTAGGACGGCCCGATGTACTGGTCCTGCATCAGCTTGTCGCGTTCAGCGTCCGGCGCGACCCAGAAAGTGACGCCTTCGGATTCCATTTTCTTCATGGCGTTGCCCACGAATTCGCTGTAGCGCGAAAAGGCCTCTTCCTGGATCTGGTCCATGACGCCCGCGACCTGCTTCTGGATATCGGGCGGCAGCTTGTTCCAGCTGGCCGGATTGGCCAATATCGCCCAGCCGTTCAAGGGGCCCAGGCTCCAGTTCTGGACGTTCTTTGCCAAGCGCCAGTATTCCAGGGCGTTGCCCACGCAGGTGGAGGTGAACAGGCCGTCGATCACGCCGCGTTCCAGCGCCGGATAGATTTCGGGAACCGGCAGCGGAACCGGCTTTCCGCCCAGGGCGTTCACCACTTCGGCCGTCTGCGGATTGTGCACGCGCAAGCGCTTGCCCTTGAAGTCCGCCAGCGTCTTGATGGGTTCTTTCGAGAAGAGCTGCTGTGTGCACCATACGCCGTTTGCCAGCACGATGGCATCCCATTTTTCCTTCCAGATCTTCTTGGTGTCCTCGAACCAGAAGGCATCGCCCACTTTCTTGTATTCCTGGACGTTATTGATCAGGCCGGGCAGATTGAATATGCCCATGCGCGGTTCGTCGGCGGCCAGGTAGGTATGCAGGGCGGCGCTCATGTCGACGCGTCCTTCGCGGATGGCCGTCGCAATCTGGGCCGCCGGTACCAGCGAATCGCTGACGGTTACCTTGACCTTTCCGTTGGTGGCTTTCCGAACGCGTTCGGGTACGGATTGGGTCAGTATGGAATAGCCGTCGCCGGGCGAGACAATGACCGACATCGTCAGGTCATATTCTTGCGCGACGGCGGGAGAGGCGGCGAAAAGGCCGCCAATGCATAGCGCGGCATGTGCAAACGTGCGTGCAAAGCTTTGCTTGCAAGCATTTGACAGTGACTGCGGTACAGCGGTGTGCTGGTATAAGCGCTTCATTGTCTTCTCCGTATTGAATGCTTTTTGGCTGGAATGGAATGTCGCCGTGCCGATTGTCCACGCCGCAGGCGGGGTCGATGGGGATTGATGCGAGGCAGATATTATATTATCGTCATTCCATAATTCGATAATACAATATACCTCTAAAAACAGCAATGGCCGGCAGCATCGCCGATAAGGAGACGCCATGACAGCAACGAACCCCGGCGGTAATGCGTCGCAGGCCGAATCGGCCGCCGCATCGCTGTATCCCTTGTCCAGAGGCGACGATTTCAGTGCGGTACGCGCCGCGGAAGGCATTGTGCGGGCAAGCGGCATACTGGCCGGCCTGGCCTTGCTCGCCATGGCCCTGATCATGTGTTACGAGATCGGATCTCGTTCGCTGTTCAATTCGCCGACCTCCTGGGCCACCGAGATCTCGACCTATCTGCTGGTGGCCGTTGTCTTCCTGGGCCTGGGCATTGCCCAAAGCAGTAACAGCCACGTCCAGGTCGAGCTATGGGTCGACCGGCTTTCCATGGAGAGCCGACGCAAGGTCGAACTCATTTGCCAATGGGTGGGCCTGTTCTTCGTCCTGATGTCGGCATGGCAGATGGCCTCCTTCAATGCCAGGGAGCTCTTCAACGGCACGCGGGATTGGGGCCTGCTTTCCACGCCTCAGTGGATTCCCGAACTGTCCGTGTCGGTGGGCCTGCTGGTCTATGCGCTGGCCATTCTTATCGATATCTACCGGTTGAAGCCCCCGCGAGCTGCGCTGCGCCGATGGGCGCTGCCCATGCTGGCCCTGCTGCTGTTGACGGCGCTGCTCGGCCTGGGCCGGCATAGCGTGCCGGCATTCGGCAATCGCCACGACTGGGGCACCATGGCGATCGCCCTGTTCATGGTGCTGGGCATGCTGGCATGGAGCGGCTGGCGGACCATGCTTCATACAGTGGTCCTGCTGGGGGCGCTGTCCTTGCTGTACGGGCTGATGCGCGGCGAGTCCCTGGCCATGGTCGGAGGATTGCTGGTGATCTCCATGATCTTCCTGCTGCTATTCGGCGTCCGGATAGCGCTCGCCCTGGGGCTCGTCGGGATGCTCGGGGTCTACTTCCTGCTGTCCAGGCCGCAGCTGTCCTTGCTGGCGGAGCGGGCCTGGAGCAGCACCAACACCTTCACGCTGTCGGCCGTGCCCATGTTCATCTTCATGGGCGGGCTGCTGCTGCGCAGCGGCATCGTCGCCGGAATGTTCGATTCCCTGGTTCGCTGGTTCGGGCGCACGCCGGGGGGCTTGGCGCATGCCAGCGCGGGAGCGTCGGCGGTGTTCGCGGCCGTGTCGGGCTCGAGCATCGCCACCGCGGCCACCCTGGGTAAAGTGGCGTGCCCTGAAATGATAGAGCGCGGCTATAGCCCGCGCCTGACCTACGGCGTTACAGGGGCCGGCGCCACCCTGGGCATACTGATACCGCCCAGCATTCCCATGATCATCTATGGCACGACCGTCGGGGCATCGGTGACCCATCTGTTCATGGGAGGTGTGCTGCCCGGCCTGCTGCTGATGTCCATGTTCATGCTGACCGCCCTGGTCTGGGCCCTGGGCTGGCGTGGGTCGGCGCCCGTCGCGCGCGCCTATACCCTGAAGGAAAAGCTGGTCAGCTCCACGGGGATGGTGCCGTTCGCCGCCATCATCTTCGTCGTCCTGGGGTCGATGTACGCCGGCATCGCCACGCCGACCGAGGCCGCCGCCATCGGCGCGCTCGCGGCCTATGTCCTGTGCCTGGTGCGCAAGAAGATCGACGTGGGCGGGCTGTTCGCCGTCGCCCTGGATACCGCCAAGGTCAGCGCGATGCTGTTGCTGATTGTCGTGGGGGCATCGATATTCAGCTGGGTGTTCGATTACATCCGGCTGCCGCGCGAGATTGTCGCCCTGATCACCCATGCCGGCCTGGAGCCGTGGCTGGTGGTGGTACTGATGACCATGGTCTATCTGGTGCTGGGCATGTTCATCGAATCGATCGCGATGATGCTGATGACGCTGCCCGTCACCTTTCCAATCGCCATGGCGCTGGGCATGGATCCGATCTGGTTCGGCATCTTCCTTGTCCTGATGATAGAAATAGGGCTGATTACGCCGCCCCTGGGCATGGTGCTTTTCGTTCTGAGCAGCATGAGTGGAAAGGTGACCTTCGTACAGATCTCCCTGGGTGTGCTTCCATTCGTTGCGGTGATGCTGGCGTTCCTGGCCATACTTTATGGGTTCCCCGACATCGTATTGTGGCTTCCCCAGCAGGCAAAATAAGACTCATGCCGGGTTGGGCGTCTGGGCAAGCCCGGCCAGGCGCCCCATGTCGGCGGCGTCTTCCATGTTCCAGACGGCATCGATCAGCCGGCCGGCATCGCAGCCGGAACGCCCGTAGCGACACAGGTCGCGCAGCTTGGCTTCCAGTTCGTCATCGGTCAAGGGCCGCTGAAGCGAGCCGCGCGCCGCTTGCACATGTTCCTGGTCGAAAGTCTGGTCCCGGAAACGCAGCACCACTTTGGCGCTGTCTATCGAATACGCCTCATCGTCGTGGAATCGCAGCAGCGACCCCAGTGCGCGAAGCTTCGGATCGCTGACCGCGTCGTCAGAGAAGGCCTCCAGGCCGGCGCGGCCGCGCAGCAACGCGACAGGGACGGCGTGCTGGGCGCTTACCTGCGACTCGCGCCCCGTCTTGATGCCGGGACGGTCGGTGCGCTGGCGCAGCAGCGGGTTGCCGGTGAGTTCGATGGACTCGATGGCATCGAAGCGGCGGGGGGCGAGCCGGCCGGACAGCGCCAGGCAGGCATCCAGGACGGGGTTGAGCACGACGCCGCAGGGATAGGGCTTATAGGCGACCCTGCTGATCTCCCAATCATGGCCCAGCCCGCGGGTCACGGCGTCGAAATCCGGCGCGTCGCCGAACACCTGAAGAAAACCGTTCACGCCTTCCAGCGGCCGGGCGGGCCCATCGAAGCCGTCCTGGGCCAGGAGCGCGGCGAGCATGCCGTTGCGGGCCGCATTGCCCACGCTGACACTCTTGGACATGGTTCCCAGAGACTCCACCAGGCCTCCCGCCTGGCATGCCGCCGAGCCCAGCGCCCAGCAGAGCTGGGTGGGCGCCAGCTTGAGCACCTTGCCGATGGCCATGGCGGAACCGAACACGCCGCAGGTCGAGGTAATGTGCCATCCCCTGTCGTAGTGGAATGGGGATATGGCCAGGCCGATCCGGCATTGCGCCTCCACGCCCAGCAGGAAGGCCAGCATGAAGTCCCTGCCGGAAAGCAGCCGGGCCTGGCTGAAGGCGAACAGGGCGGGAGCGACCGGCGATGTGGGATGGATGATCGTTGGAATATGCGTGTCGTCGTAGTCGTACACATTGGCGCTCATGGCATTCAGCGCGGCGGCGTTGAGCATGTCCATGCGCTCGGGCCGGCCCACCAGGGTGGCGGTGGAGTCCGCTGAAAAGCGCGCATATGTCCGTACCGCAATATCCAGGGTGGGGTCATTGCATCCGGCCAGCGCCACCGCAAAGTAATTCATCACGGACCGCTTGATCTCATGGCGAATGCCGCCTGGAACGTTTTCCCACGTGGTGTCGCCGATGAAGGCCGCCAGCGGCGCGGTGACCGGATTCGCTTGGGCTGTTTTCCTTGAGTTTTCCATAAGTCGGTGGCATTCCTGTCGGTGGGACGGTGGACATATGATACCCGTAAATACAGGCTAGATTGTATGACGATATGATTGACAGATTGTAGTTCTGTCATCATACTTTGCCTCATATTTCCCCCTTCTAATCAGGAGTCAGAACGACCATGCGCAAAGAATTCAATACAGAGCTGTTTGCCAAGGGCTTGAAAAACCGCCAAGAGGTGCTCGGCGCCGAGCATGTGCAAAAGTCCCTGGACGCCGCGGACGATTTCACGGCCGATATGCAAAAGCTGGTCACCGAATGGTGTTGGGGGGAGCTCTGGAGCCGTCCGGGCCTGGACCGCCGCACGCGCAGCATCATCAACCTGTCGATGCTGTCCGCGCTGAATCGCCCGCACGAGATCCGCCTGCATGTGCGCGGCGCGCTGAACAACGGCCTTAGCCAGGACGACATCAAGGAGATCTTCCTGCAGGTGGCCATCTACTGCGGCGTGCCGGCCGCCCTGGACGGCATGAAGGTCGCCGCGGAAGTCATCGCGGAAGAAAAGGCCAAGGGCAACAAGGCGGGAGCCAAATAATGGCAAGGGCCACACCCAGAATCGGCTTTGTGGGAATAGGCGCCATGGGAGCACCCATGGCGGGGTGCCTGCTGAAGGCCGGCTACCAGCTTGCTGTCTACGACAGCAATCCGGATCGCACGGCCGCCTTTGCCAAAGATCACGGCATCGAACCGGCGGCAACGCTGGCCGACCTGGGCAAAGAGTCGGACGTGGTCATAACCATCCTGCCCAATAGCGCCATCGTCGACGAAGTCCTGTTCGGTCCGCAGGGGCTGGCCTCCAGCCTGCGGGCCGGCGCGGTCGTCATCGAGATGACCTCGGGCATTCCCAGCCAGACCGTGGCATTCAGCGAACGGCTTGCCCGTCAGGGCGTCGTGCTGTTCGATGCGCCAGTTTCGGGCGGCGTGCCAAGGGCACGAACAGGCGAGCTCACCATCATGGCGGGCGGCGAGCAGGCCGATATCGATGCCGCCATGCCCATCCTGAACGCCCTGGGCGGTGTCATCCCCACGGGGAAAGTAGGCTCGGGCCATGCCATGAAGGCGCTCAACAACCTGGTCTCGTCCGCCGGATTCCTGATCGGCATAGAAGCCCTGATCATTGGATCGCGCTTCGGCATCGATCCGGAAACCATGGTCGACGTGCTCAATGTTTCAACCGGCATGAACAACAGCACGCAGAAGAAATTCAAGCAATACGTGCTTTCGCGCAAGTTCGATTCGGGTTTTGCCATGAGCCTCATGGTCAAGGACCTGACCATCGCATTGGGCATCGCCCACGAGAACAACGTGAACGCGCCTTTCGCGGACCTGTGCCGCAACTTGTGGGCGGGCGCCAATGCCGTCCTGGGGCCTCAGGCCGACCATACCGCCGTCGCCCTGCTCAGCGAGCAGCTGGCCGGCATCCAGATAAGCCAACCTCCAAAGCAATGACACTGCCTCTGCCGATGGGCAGAGGCGGCAAGTAGTCCAGGAGGCGCAGTACCACCACCAAAGGAGAAGACAATGAAGAAGCATGCAAGCATGGTTTTACTTGCCGTCGCGGGGCTGATGCCCCTGGGCGCGTACGCGGAAGTCAGCAAGCTGAACATCCCGCTGGGAGCGGGCGGCTTCGGGTTTCTACCCCTTCATATGATGAAGGAGCACAAGCTCATCGAAAAACATGCCGAGAAGGCAGGTCAGAAAGTCACCATAAACTGGTCCAACATTGGTGGCCCTTCAGTCATGATCGACGCCTTGCTGTCGGGCTCGGCCGACTTTATTTCGGCGGGCCCGCCGTCCTTCCTGCTCTTGTGGGATCGCACCAAGGGAACGGCCGACGTCAAGGGGGTGGCGGCCATCAGCTCCATGCCCATGTATCTGAACACCCGCGCGGCGCACCTGAAATCCATAGACGACCTGAAAGAAGGCGACAAGATCGCTGTAACGTCGGTCAAGTCATCGATTCCGTCCATCGTCATGCAGATGTATGCGGTTCAAAAATATGGCAAGGACCAGGCGTTCCGGTTCGATCCCTATACCGTCAGCATGAAGCATGGCGATGCCGCGGCCGCGCTGATATCGGGCGGCGGCAGCATTGTCGCGCATTATGCATCGTCCCCGCTGGCAGAGCGTGAACAGCAGACGGAAGGCATACGCACCATCCAGAATACGGACGACGTCATGGGCGGCTCGACCACCTTCACCATGGTATCGACCACCACCAAGTTCCATGACGAGAATCCCAAAGTCTATGCCGCTTTCGTGGCGGCGCTGCAAGAAGCGCAGGACATGATCAAGGCCGACAAAGAGGGCGCCGCCAAGGTGCTGATCGCCTCGATGGGCGGCAGTGGCGCCGTCGACCAAATGGTCAAGATACTGAACGATCCGTCGATCAAGTACACGGCCAAGCCGGAAAACGTCATGAAGTACGCCAAGTTCATGAATGACATCAAGTCGATCAAGCATCGTCCCGAGAAACTGGAAGAGCTCTTTTTTCCCGGTCCCGCCGTTTCCGCAGGAAACTGATCGCTGGAGCAAGCCGCATCCGGCCGCCGCCGGTTGCGGCTTGCCTTGAAAGAATGTCTGGAGACCGTATTTCATGGTTCAAACCGCAACACCATTGCTGTCGGTTCAGGGTGTCACGCTGCGATATCGCACGAAGGACCACCTGATCACCGCCACCTACCGCGTCAGCTTCGATGTCTTCCGCTCCGACCGCTTCGTCATCGTCGGTCCATCGGGTTGCGGCAAGTCCACCTTGCTGAAGGCGGTGGGCGGCTATCTTCCCGCTGTCGAGGGCCATATCAGGCTGAACAACCAGGAAATCGCCAAGCCGGGGCCGGACCGGGTGATGGTATTCCAGGAGTTCGATCAGTTGCTGCCATGGAAGACGGTAAAGGAAAACGTCGTATTTGCCCTGACGGCCAGTGGCCGCCTGGAGCGTAAGGCGGCGGAAGAAAGGGCCATGCACTACATCGACAAGGTCAACCTTTCGGGCTTTGCCGACAGCTTGCCGCATACGCTTTCGGGCGGAATGAAGCAGCGTGTGGCCATTGCCCGCGGCATGGCCATGGAGCCGGACATCCTGCTCATGGATGAGCCTTTCGCGGCGCTCGACGCGCTGACGCGCGCCAAAATGCAGGAAGAGCTTCTGCAGCTGTGGGAAGACACCCGTTTTACCGTGCTGTTCGTTACTCACTCCATACCCGAGGCGGTACGGATAGGCAGCCGCATTCTGCTGCTTAGTCCGCATCCGGGCCAGGTGCGTGCGGAGCTGAACAGCGACGGCATCGACGCGACGGGCCCCGATGGGAAGCTGCTGACTCAGCGCATCGAAGAGCTGCTTTTCGAAGAGAGCGCAACGCAAGGGAGAATGGCTCATGTCTGAAGCACTTTCCAGGTCGACGGTCTACCGCGAAGAAATCGTCAACACCGTCGAAGACAAGGGTTTCGGCATCGTCGAGAAGCCCCTGGGCTTATGGGAGCGCCTGCTGGACAACGGCGCCGTCCGCAAGGGCATCATGCTGGTCCTTCTGGCCATCGTCTGGGAGGCCTATGCCCGCTGGTCGGGAAATCCTTTGCTTTTCCCCACCTTCGTGGCGACCGCCAAGGCGTTCTTTTCGGGCATCGCATCGGGTACGCTGCTGTCGGCGACGTGGACGTCGATTTCCCTGCTGTTGCAAGGCTATGCGGCCGGCCTGCTTATCGCCGCGCTGTTCACCGCCTTTGCGAGCGCGACGCGAGTGGGCGCGGATTTGCTTGAAACGCTGACGTCCATGTTCAATCCCTTGCCGTCCATCGCTTTGCTGCCGTTGTCCATGATCTGGTTCGGGCTGGGCAATGCCAGCATCATCTTCGTGCTTATCCACGCCGTGCTATGGGCGGTCGCCCTGAACACGCACTCCGGATTCCGGTCCGTCAGCCTGACCTGGCGCATGGTGGGCCGCAACTATGGCTTGTCGCGATTGCAGTACGTGCTGAAGATCCTGATTCCAGGGGCCTTTCCCAGCATACTTACCGGCATGAAAATAGGCTGGGCCTTCGCATGGCGCACCTTGATCGCCGCCGAGCTCGTGTTCGGGTCCAGTTCAGGCTCCGGCGGCCTGGGCTGGTACATCTTCCAGAACAAGAACATGCTGGACATACCCAATGTATTCGCCGGGCTGCTTACCGTAATCCTGTTCGGCCTGCTGGTTGAGAACCTGATCTTCAGGGTGGTCGAGCGGCGCACCATCGGGCGCTGGGGCATGCAGACCTGAGCCATATGATGACGACTCTTGCCCAAACCCTGGCCGAGTTCGCCGTGAACACGCCTGCGAGCGGCATTTCCACGCTGGCCATCGAGCGCGCCAAGATGAGCCTGGCCAGCACCATAGCCAGCGCCGCCATGGGCCAGGCCATAGACTCGACGCGCATCCTGCGCTCTCTGGAACTGGAAGAGGGTGGCGCCGGGCAGGCCTCTGTATGGTTCCAGGATGCCCGCCTGCCCTTGACGCGGGCGGCAAGGGTAAATGCCGTCGCCAGCGACGCGGCGGCGTCCGACGACAGCGACCTTCGCAGCATCGCCCATATCGGCACCATCGTTTCCACCACGGCGGTCGCCGTGGGCGAACAGACGGGCAGGCCGGGCCGCGACCTTCTGGCCGCCATGGTGCTGGGCTACGAAGTGGCCGGGCGCATCGACGAATCGCTTACACCCGGCCGCATGCAGCGCGGTTTTCATGGATCGGTGTCGACGGTTTTCGGCGCGGCGGTCACCGCCGGCCGTCTGCTGGGCCTGGATTCCGGCCGGATGGCCCACGCCATTGCGCTTGCCGCCACATCCATCGGGGGCATGGCCGTGGCCGCCGACACCAGTTGCGCGCGTGAGTACCATGCCGGAAACGCCGCCATGGCAGGCATGCAGGCCGCGCTGGCCGCGGAGCGTGGTTTCCAGGCCGATATCGGCATTCTTGAAACGCCACGGGGATTCCTAAGCGCGATGAACGGCCAGGCCATCGAGTACATCACGCAAGGCCTGGGCGAAGACTGGGACATCGTCACCGATATGGCGATCAAGCTCATGCCCGGCGCCCATCCCTTCCATGCCACCGCCGAAGCGGCGGCGGATGCGGCGCGCGTCGGCAAGGTCGATCCGGAGGACATCGAGCGCGTCACCATCTCCGCGGCGGTGCAATGGACGAACTTCAAGGGCGAGCCGCATCCGCGCAATCTGGTCGATGCCGCACACAGCCTGGTGTATTTCGTGGCGGCCTCGATCGTCGATGGGGAGTTCGGCTGGAATGCCATGACGCTGGCCAAGATGGCCGATCCGCTCATCGCCCGCGTCCAGGACAAGATCGTATTCGACCCTTCGCCGCCGCCTCTACCCGACCGGTTTCCGCATCGCCATGGCGGCAGCGTCACCATTCGATTGAAAGACGGCAGGGAGTTCTCCAGCACCTGTGTGGCGCCGCGCGGTTCAGGGCCGCGCGGGGTAAGCTGGGGTGACATCGACGCCAAGTACCGGCGCCTGGTACCGCTGGCGGGATTGGAAGCAATGCATGTGGAAGACAGTCTGGCATTGCTGCATGGATTCGACAAGGCGGCTGATGCGAGCCAGTTGACCAGCATATTGGCCCTTGCGGCGCCACTGAAAAATAGGGCCAGCGCTCGATGATCAGTGCAGTTCCGCGCTATTGAGCAGCCAATCGCGAAAAATATTAAGCTCCTTTCGCATTGGACGGTTTCCCGGCATAACAAAATAGTAGGTATACGAGCCCATGTCCAGTTCGTACGGGAAAGGGTAAACCAGGTCTCCATTCTCTACCAATGGCTGGACCAAGGCCTTCTGGGCTATGCCGACTCCCTGACCCTTGGTTGCCGCCTGGTACACCAGTACCGAACTTTCATAATTGCGATAGTTGAAGCCATCCATGGTGTCGTAGCCCTGTGACGAAAGCCAATGCTGCCAATCGTCTGGACGCGCCAATGTGTGAAGCAGGGTCGCCTGTTTCAGGTCTTCGACATTGTGAAGCGACTTCGCAAGTTCGGGGCTGCACACCGCAGCAAGGATGTTGGGGACAAGGGGCAGGGCGACGAAACCTGGCCAGTTTCCGTCGCCAAGCCGAATGGCTGCATCGACGTCTTCCGCTTCAAAGTCTATCCATTTGGTGGATGTCGTGAGCTCGATGTTGATCTCTGGATAGAGTCCATGAAAGGACGAAAGCCGTGGAATCAGCCAATACATCGAGAACGTTGTGTATGCCCTGATCTTCAATGATGCCATCCCAGAAACGTTCGATATTTCGCGAGTGGCATGGCGTATGGAGTTCAAGGCCGTACTGATGTGGGCATAGTATTTTTCGCCTGCCGGCGTCAACTGCAGCTTTCCCTTGCCACGGGTGAACAACTTGACATCCAGGGACGCTTCCAGAACCTGGATCTGTTTGCTGACCGCGGCGGGCGTCACGTGCAACACGACAGAGGCCTTATGCATGCTAAGCAATCGAGCCGTAGTCTCGAACATGCGCAACGCGTTCAGCGGGGGCAGCCTTCCGGCCATGTCATGCTCCGTAGCTGTTAACTTTAAGTTAATAACTATAGCGTAAAAGTCGTTTGACCGACATACGCCCGAATCCTACCATTCCTTCTAATTCGGGCATTCCCGGCAATCCATGCGATTGCAGGATTGACTCCTGTGTCAACTTTAACTAATGCATCAGCTTCGCTGCTGCCGGAAGGGGACTGTTCAGTGAAAACCAATCGTACGGTGGTGGTTACCGGCGGAGCCAGCGGCATCGGTTTCGAGATCGCGGCGCAATTCAGCAAAGAGGGGTATCGCGTTGCGTTGCTGGATCACGACGTCTCGGCGCTGGAAAACGCACTGAAGGAATTGAATGTCGATGGCGTCCGCTGCATGGCGGCCGTGGCCGATGTGACAAAGAAAGAGGCCGTCACGGCTGCTTTCAAGGCCATCCGTGAACAGGTCGGGAAAATTGACGTTCTTATTAACAATGCCGGCATTTCGCGCGACAGCCGCTTGATCAATATGACGGAAGAGAGCTGGGACCTGGTTGTGGATGTGAACCTGAAATCTCAGTTTTTATGCTGCAAAGAGGCGGTTCCCGACATGCTCGAGGCCCAATCCGGGCGCATCATCAATATTTCTTCTCGGGCATGGCTGGGCGGATTTGGCCAAGCCAACTATTCCGCATCGAAGGGCGGAGTGGTCAGCCTGACCCGTAGCCTTGCCATTGAGTTAGCGAAGGATGGGATTACGGTCAACGCCATTGCGCCCGGAATCATCGATACCCCGCTACTCCAGAGCTATACCGAAGAAACGCGGGAACGCCTGGCCAAGACGGTCCCGGCCAGGCGCGTTGGAAGCCCCGGGGATGTAGCCCAGGCGGCCCTGTTCTTCGCCGATGAGAAGGCTTCGTACATAACCGGCCAGACGCTTTATGTATGTGGCGGCCGCTCTTTGTCCAGCCCAAGCGTGTAACGGTCCGGAGTGGCAGTCATGAGTATCGACCTTGTAGTAATGGACCGGATCGCCGAGATCACCTTGAATCAGCCTGAAGCGTTGAATGCGCTTTCACCGGCTGCCTTGGCTGAGCTGAATTGCGTCTTGATTGAAGCACGAGACAATCCAGAGGTTCGCGTAATACTGTTGCATGGCGCAGGCGAGCGTGCCTTTTGCACGGGCGCCAACCTGAAGGGCACGCTGCCCACCGAGACCCCGTTCGTAAACGGCTTCTTTTCTTCGCGTGAGCAGGCCAATGAGTCAGGCAACTATGCGCGGCTTTTCGATCTATCAAGTTTGCGGATCGACAAACCCATGATCGCCGCTATAAATGGCTACTGCCTGGGAGGAGGGCTGGAACTCGCTCTTCAGTGCGATTTGCGCGTGGCCTCCAGTACGGCGAGCTTTGGCTTGACCGAGCCTGTTGTGGGCAGCATCCCCGCTGTGGGCGGTGTGCCGCTGCTGCTCAGGGCCATCCCGTCGGCATTGGCCATGCGCATGCTGCTCACCGGGGAAAAAATAGATGCTGATCAGGCCCTTGCATACGGCCTGGTAAGCAATGTGTGGGAGCCGGAATCCTTGCTGGCCGAGACCAGGCATCTTGCCGGCACCATTGCATCGAATGCGCCATTGGCGGTGCAGATGATAAAGAGGCTGGCCAGAGACAGCGCAAACATGTCCTTGTCGGAAGCCATCAGGCTCAACGACGTTTATTGGGGTTTGCTTCGCGATACGGGCGATCGAATAGAAGGCAGAAAAGCGTTTGGAGAGAAGCGGCGTCCCAGGTTCACCGGCCAATAGCCGGCCATGCCCATTCAATACGGGCGTGGAAGCCATCGGCCGCCATGCCCAACAAGGATCCTGGCTGATCGGACAGGATCTTCACAGGCAGCGTATCAAGAAAAGTCCATATTTCCAGAGGAGACTGAAAAAAATGTACCGTAATTTAAAACAAGCAGCAGTTCTGGCGCTCGGCCTTGGCCTGGCATTCTCCGCTGCGGCGGAAGACGCATATCCCAGCCAGCCGGTGAAGCTGGTCGTGCCTTACTCGGCTGGAGGAGGCACGGACGGAGTCGCGCGCATTCTTGCAAAGGAACTGCGCGATGTCTTGAACCAGTCGGTGATCGTGGAGAACAAACCCGGCGCCGGCGCCACCATCGGCCATGATTATGTGGCCCGCTCCAAGCCCGACGGCTATACCTTGATCGTATCAGCCAACACCCTGGCGGTATTTGACCAGATGTACAAGGGCCTCACGTTCAACCCTGCAACGGCATTCACTCCGATCGCTGATATTGCGAACTCCCCCATGGTTCTGGTGGGCGGCGGCAAAGGCCCTTACAACACGCTTCAGGAGGTCATGGAAAGCAATAAGGGCAAGAACGAACCCCTTTACTATGGGACCGCGGGCGTTGGCACTCCCATGCATTTGGCCGGTGAGCTGCTTGCCTTCAGAACGGGCGCCAAGTTCGAGCATGTTCCTTACAAGGGTTCGGGGCCTGCCTTGGCTGACGTGCTCGCAGGCCACATTCCTTTCGGCATATTTGGCCTCTCCTCGACCTTGAGTCATATACGCGAGGGCCACCTTAAGGCATATGGAGTCTTCGAGGCGGAACGCTCGAGCCTGGACCGCGACATCCTGACGATGTCGGAAGCCGGTGTGAGCGATGCGGCTGCACCGCTCATCTATACAATCCTTGCGCCTGCGGGAACGCCGCAGCCCGTTGTCCAGAAGCTGAACGCCGCCTTGAAAACCGTCATCAACAGCGAAGCGATCAAGCCGCTATTCGCAGCTCAAGGATTCGTTCCCCAGTATGGAACTCCGGAGCAGGTCACCAAGACGTTCAACGAAGAGGCGGCCCGCTGGAAAACCATTCTGGACGCGACACAAATTAAATTCCAGCAGTAACAGGTAGAACGATGCAAGCCACGCTGAAGGGAATACGCGTCATCGACTTCACTCAAGTCGCGGCTGGGCCCACCTGCACGATGATGCTGGCGGACCGTGGCGCTGACGTTATAAAGGTCGAGGCTCCAACGGGAGACCTTGGCCGGCAACTGGGCCCGCCTTGGCAAAATGGAGAAAGCGTCATCTTCATGGCGTTGAACCGGAACAAGCGCAGCATCGTGCTTGATCTGAAGACTACCCAGGGCGTGGAGACCGCCAAGCAGCTGATTTCACAATCGGACATCCTGGTTGAAAGTTTCAGGCCGGGAGTAATGGAGCGCCTTGGACTGGGGTATGACGTGACCCGCAAGCTCAAGACCGACCTGATCCATTGCAGCATTTCGGCCTATGGGCAACACGGGGCGTCCAAGGAGAAGCCCGGTGTCGACGGGATCGTCCAGGCGGTTTCAGGCTTGATGAGCGTATGCGGCTTTCCCAGTGGCGAACCCAGCAAGGTGCAAGCTCCGGTCATCGACATGACCACGGGCTTCCTGGCAACAATCGCCGTGCAGGATGCCCTTCTGCATCGCGCCGCCACAGGCGAAGGGCAATGGCTGGACGTCAATATGTTCGCCAGTTCCATACAGCTGCAGCAGGTTTCCTTGGCGTCCTACTTGGCCACCAGGGAAGTGCCTGTTCCCTGCGGGAGCGGCGCGCCTTACTCTGCACCCAACGAAGCCTATCCCACCAGGGACGGCTGGGTCATGGTGGCCGCCTATCATCCGCAAAGATGGCAGGCTTTCTGCGGCATGCTTGGCCTGGATGCCCTGGTCGGGGATGCGCGATTCAAGAGTTCGACGGACCGCGTGATGAACCGCCAAGAGCTGGCCGGGCTTATTGCTCCTGTCATGCGGACAAGGACGACCCAGGAATGGATATCCATGCTGGAGCGCGCCGACATCATCTGCGCGCCGGTCGCCGACTATGCCGATGTCACCGAATCGGTATTGTTCAACGAGGGCCGCTTCACGACACGGTTCGCCCAGGCCGATGCCGGAGAGCTGGAAGTGATCGCCCCTTTTAATCCATCGGCGGCCGGACGCGAACCCGAAGCGCGGGTTAAAGCGCCTCCACGCCTGGGTGAAGACACTAAAGAAATCCTTCAGCATCTGGCGTCTCAGGCTCCGCTGTCTGCAGATGCGACAAACTGGAGGTAGTCACCGCTGTGAGAAAACAAGTATTCACGACGCCCATCACGACCCTTCTGGGGATACGCCACCCCATACTGTGCGGGGGGTTGCAGTGGCTCGCCGATGCCCGGTATGTGGCCGCGGTCGTCAATGCGGGAGCAATGGGTTTCATTACCTGCATGTCGTTTCCCGGGAATCCCGAAGGCTTTCGGCAGGAAGTCCGGCAATGCCGCAAGCTGACTCAAGGCAAGCCCTTTGGGGTCAGCGTTTCAATCGGCCGCAGGCCCGACATCAAGGAAGTGTTGGCGCCCATGCTCAATGTAATCGTCGAGGAAGAGGTCGAATTTGTGGAAACCTCGGGCAATAGTCCGGCATGGCTGCTGGACAAGCTGAAAAACGCGGGCTGTACGGTCATTCATAAAGTGCCTGCGATCCGCTATGCCCTAAGCGCTGAACGGTTAGGCGTTGATGCCATCACGGTCATCAGCGGCGAGGCGGGCGGGCATACCGGCCACTATATGAACGGCCAGATAGTTCAGGGGCCTCTTGCCGCCGATGCGCTTGCTTGTCCGCTGGTCCTTGGCGGAGGAATGGGCGATGGCCGTCATCTGATCAGCACACTTGCCATGGGTGCCGACGCAATGATGCTGGGGTCCAGAATGGTTGTGGCAGAGGAGATCTGGGCACATCGCGATTACAAGGAGTATGTGGCAAAGCTGGATGAATCCGCCAGCCGCGTTGTGATGTCAACGTTCGGCAAACAGCACCGTGTACTGGATAACGCCACTGCGCGGAATGTAGTCCAGCTGGAAGCTGACGGGATAACGGATTTCCAGGCCTACCAGCCTCATGTGCAAGGTTCTCTGGTTCGCGAGGCCTACCGCAGTGGCAACTACAGCCAAGGCCTGATCGATATGGGCCCTGCAGGGGTGTTCGCCCGCGAGATCAAACCGGTGGAAGCGATCATCGACGAAATCATCGATACAGCCGTGGCGGCCTTGGAGGCTATTAAGCAATCTACTGTGCGTGCAGAACAGGCTGTGGTGTCATGAGAGGCCCCATCGTCGTCGAAGTAAAGGATCGCATTGCGATTGTCACCCTGTTCCGCCCGGAAAAACACAATGCATTTGATCAGTCTATGCGTATCGGACTGGCTGATGCCTTGGAGCGGCTGGCGGACGACGCGAACGTGCAAGCAATCGTCATTACCGGTCAGGGAAAGCATTTCAGTGTCGGCGGCGATATTGCCACTTTCGCTGAACCGGCCACGGCGGGACTGGATGCCATATTGGGTGCAGCCCATCGCTGTATCCGGGCGATCAGGGGCGCGGAGAAGCCTGTCATTGCGGCGGTCGAAGGCGCCGCGGCGGGCGGGGCAACAGGATTGCTGCTTGCCTGCGATGCGATCGTCGTGGCGCGTGACGCCAAGATTGCGTTTTCCTTTCTGAAAATTGGACTGGTTCCCGACTGGGGCTGTATTCCTTTGCTTCGTTCCAAGGTTGGCGCAGGCGTGGCAAAAAAGCTGTTATTGAATGCCGCCGCGATTTCTGGCGAAAGCGCAGTAGAAATGGGTGTTGCCGACGAACTGGTGGAGCCCGGCGAGGCGCTTGGTAAAGCCGGGCATATGGCCCGGGCCTGGGCCTCGTTGCCTGGCACGGCTTGGCAAAGAACCAAAGCGATGATCAACGCGGAAGATAGTGCGCTGGATGAAGCGCTTGTTCTTGAAGAAAGACACCAGGCCGAATGCTTCCATTCTAAAGCCTTCAAAGAAGCTCTACAGAAATTCTTAATCAAGGAGTAAATTGTGAGACCAGTCATTGTTGCCGGCGTGGGCATGACACCCTTCGGAAAGTTCCTCGATCGCAATGTGAAGTCCCTATGCGAAGAGGCCGTCAAGGCGGCCCTGGATGATGCGGGCGCCGGTACAGGCGACGTTGACCAGATTTTCTTTGGCAATGCCGCGGGCGGCACAGTCAATGGGCAGGAAATGATCAGGGCCCAGGCGGCATTGAGGAACACCGGTCTCGCGGGCAAGCCCATGTTCAATGTCGAGAACGCATGCGCGTCAAGCAGCACGGCATTTCACTTGGCATGGCTTTCCATCGCCTCGGGACAGAGCGAAACCGCACTGGTGGTTGGGGTGGAAAAGCTGTCTCACGAAGACAAGGCGGTGTCGTTTGGCGCGTTTGCCGGCGCCGTCGATATAGAGGAGCCCAAGCCGGAAGGTGTGGGAACAGGCGGCGGCTCCATTTTCATGGACATGTATGCGGCGAAGGCCAGAAAATGGATGAACGCGAGCAACGCGGATGCCAGCGACTTCGCCCGGGTGGTGGTAAAGAGCCGCAAGGCGGCGTCTTTGAATCCCCACGCGCAATTCCGCAAGGAGACTACGGTAGAGGAAGTGCTGGCCAGCCGCATGATCAGCGATCCACTTACCTTGTTTATGTGCTCGTCCATTGGCGACGGCGCCGCCGTCCTCTTCCTGTGTTCCCAGGAATACGCCAAGAAAGTTTCGAACAAGCCGGTGTATGTGAGGGCAAGCAGCATTGTGTCGGCGATTCCGGGGGCATCGGATCTCGTGGCGGTACGGGCAGGCCGTGCAGCCTATGAGCAGGCAGGCATCGGCCCCGAAGATATCCATGTAGCCGAACTGCACGATGCGTCCGCGCCTGCCGAGTTGATTCACTACGAAAACCTTGGCTTCTGCGCACCGGGCGACGCGCCCAAGCTGATACGCTCCGGCGACACCGATTTGGGCGGAAGGATTTCGGTCAATCCCAGCGGCGGGCTATTAAGCCGGGGCCACCCTTTGGGTGCAACGGGGGCGGCGCAGATCATTGAGCTGACCCGCCAGCTGCGCGGGCAAGCCGGCCCGCGCCAACGGCCGGATGCGAAAGTTGCCCTGGCAGAGAATAATGGCGGGCAACTGGCTGGCGATTCGGCGGTCGCCCTGGTAACCATACTTTCAACATAAGCACTCGCCACGCAGGAGCCCTGCAATGACCGTCGAAGACAATGCCATCCTAAACGCCATCTCCTCGCGCAGGAGTGTGCGGGGCTTCCTGCCCGATCCGGTCGATCCGGAGCTTGTCCGTACCATTTTGAATACGGCTGCACGTGCGCCAAGCGGGAATAATATCCAGCCCTGGCAGGTTCATGTGGTAAGCGGAGAGGCACGCGAGCGCCTTTCGTCGGCCTTGCTGGCCGCATTCAATTCCAGTACGCCGCCGCAACCGGACTATCAGTACTATCCCATCGCGTGGCGGGATCCCTATCTAAGCAGGCGGCGCGAGAATGGCTGGTCGCTCTACAACCTTCTGGGCATCCAGAAAGGCGACAAAGCGCAGTCAAAATTGCAGCATGCCCGTAATTTTTCATTCTTTGGCGCGCCGACGGTCATCTACATAACAATAGATGGAGATATGGGTCAGGGATCTTGGCTGGATGCGGGCATGTTTATCCAGGCTCTCATGGTCGCCGCGCGGGCTGTCGGGCTGCATACCTGTCCACAAGTCGCACTTGTTTCTTATCCCGATGTTGTCCGTAAGGAGTTGTCCATAGGCATGGACAAAGTGCTTATTTGCGGCATCTCTCTAGGGTATGAGGATGCGTCGCATCCGGCCAACAAACTAAGAACCACGCGGGTAGGCGTCAATGATTTCGCAGTATTCCACAATTAGACGGCAAGTCGCATCACCGACAAGGTCGAGGCTGTTTTAAGCCTCAACGCAGCGTCGAGTAAGCAGCTGAAGCCAGATAGGCAGAGAATGAATACAAAACAGGAAGAATCGCTGGCCCTGGATAACCCCTTGCTGGAGTGGCTGGGGGTTCATCTGGTGGCATGGCAGCCCGATTCATGCACGTTCGCTCTTGACATCGAGCCGCGCCACCTTAATCGCCAGCGCAGCCTTCATGGTGGATTGATCGCAACCATGCTGGACGCGGCATGCGGATACTCGGGCGCCTATAGCGAACCTGGCGAGCCCAAGCGCCATGCCGTTACGGTCATGCTCAGCACCAGCTATATCGGCAAGGTCAATCAAGGGCGGATTCAGGTTACAGGGCGAATGACCGGATCCGGTCGGAAAATATACTTCGCCTCCGCCGAGCTCAGGCGAGATAGCGGCGAACTCATCGCGACGGCTCAAGGGTCGTTTAAAAGAGCGACGATAACGTAAGCTTGTAGTACTGGCTGTGAGCCTGCCCTGGTGCAAATTAGTCACACCTCCTGGCGGTCTCGATGCGGGCGGCCCGGCTTTGCCGAAGCTGGGCGATAGCAGCGCAGGCCGACCGGGTTTACACTTGCAAGCGAATCATGGACCGGTCCGGCCAGGGCCTGCCCTGATGCAACATCCTCTTGGCGAGCGGCATGTCAATCATAGGAAAGCAAGAATGAACCGCAGAACACTGTTGGGTACGGCCGCCTTCGGCGCATTATCGTTTTCGCTTTCCTCCTGCGGGGGCACACGGCCCTTGCGCAAGGCGGACATCGAGCAGGGCCTGCGTGAATTCGGCAGCTTGTCGCCCACTGCCGCCGCCAGCATATCCATACAGTCCGAACGCGGCGGGCGACAGCGTTATGAGCACAATGCGGGTGTGCCGCTATTCGTCGGCAGCGCCGTGAAGACCTTCATTCTTGCGCAATACTTGAAAGAGGTCGAGGCAGGCAGGCTGGCCGAAGACACTCAGGTCGAGATCGGTCCGCGGGCATGGTCGCCCGGCAGCCCGGTATTCATCGGCCTGCAAGGCAGTACCACCGCAAAAAGCGTACTGGAGGCCATGATCGCGCACAGCGACAATACAGCAACCGATGCGGCCATGAACGTCGTGGGTGCCGATAACATTCGCAAGCTTATCAAGAGAGCGGGGCTGAATGAAACCCGTATCCCCGATTCCACCCGCAAGCTGTTTTCCTACCTGGCCGGCGCGCCCAGCGGCACCGACATCGGCTGGAGCGGCATACAGGACATGCAGAAGGGAAAGAACTTCGGCCCATCCCGCGCGCCCATCAACCCGGATCAAACCATGCTGAGCACGGCAGGCGAGATGACGCGCTGGTATGAGCAGGTCCTGTCGGGCAATATTTTCGAGAAGCCCGAAACCCTGGCGGAATTCAAGCGAATCTCGGCCATGGCCGACGCCATGCCCATGATGGTGCCCGCGGACACCATGGCCTACGGCAAGGGCGGCAGCATAGATTGGGAAGACTTCCATTGCTTTTGCGTCGCGGGCCAGATGGTGCAGCCCGCCCAGCGCAGCAGCTTCTGCTTCATCGTCAACTGGAAGGGGCCTGACGACAGTGTCGCGGGCATGTTCAAGGAATTCAAGGAAAGGGGGCGGCTGCTGCTGCACGGGGTGGCCGCTTAGGCTCTTGCCGTGGCGCCAGCATGGATTGGCGCCGGACAGACCATGGAAAACATACTCAGAAAACTCGACCTGACCACGCTGCGGCTATTTGCCGCCGTCTGCCAGGAAAGCAGCATCGCGCGGGCAGCGCAGCGCGAGTTCATTGCGCCTTCCGCGGTCAGCCGGCGCATTGCCGACATGGAATCGCTGATAGGGCTGCCCCTGATCGAGCGCCATACGCGCGGCGTGACCATCACCGCGGCGGGCCAGACTGTTTTGCGCCATGCACAGCGCATCATCGGCGACGTCGAAGCCATGGGCGCCGAGCTGTCGCGCCTGTTTGCCGGCGTGAAAGGCTCCGTTCGCGTCGTGGCCAACTTGTCGGCCATCGTCCAGTTCCTGCCAGAGGACATCGCCGCCTTCCAGCGCGTGTTTCCCGAAGTGGACATCGATCTTGAAGAGCAGCACAGCCCCGACGTGCAGCGCCTGGTGCGCGAGCGGGCCGCCGACTTCGGCATCTGCAACCACATGGCGGGTCTGGATGGGCTGGAGCAACTGCCGTATCGCAGGGATCGCCTGGCGGTGATGATGCCCGCCGGGCATCCCAAGGCGGGTTGCCGGAACCCCAGCCTGAAGGACATTGCCAGGGAAACCTTTGTCAGCCTGCGCGAGAACAGTGCACTGACACAGTTGCTGGCGGCCGAGGCCGGCGCGCTGGGCGTGTCATTGTCGATAAAGATACGCGTTGCCAGCCTGGACGCCCTGTGCCGCATGGTGCATGCCGGCCTGGGCATCGCCATCATGCCGCAGCAGGTGGCGGAGCTGCATCAGCAATCGTTGAACGTGGTGGTTCACCCGCTGTCGGACGCCTGGGCGGAGCGCAGGATCAGCATCGTCTTTCCCGACAGGCTTCAGCTCTCGGCCACGGCCGAAACCTTGCTGAAGTTTCTTACGCAACGAAGTTGAGCGTTCAGGCTCTTGCCGATTTGCGATGCCCGGCATGCCCAGATGGCACTTCGGGCGCCAGCATGCTTTCCCTATACTGACGGCGCACCCCAGAGTCCATAAGGGATGCGGGCCCTTGCGGCCTCAATACTATCAGGGAGACGACATGTACATGCATAAATTACTGGCCGGCTGCATGCTTGCCTTGGGCGCTGCCGGCATTGCCGCAACGGCCGCCGCGGCCGATTACCCCGACCGCTCCATCCGCTTGATCGTGCCCACATCGCCCGGCTCGACCGCCGATGTCGTTGCCCGGGTGGTCGCCGACAGCATGGGCAAGACGCTGGGCCAGACCCTGGTCGTGGAGAACCTGTCCGGTGCCGCCGGCGTTCCTGGAACACGGCAACTGGTCGCCGCCAAGCCGGACGGCTATACGCTGGGGATCGTGTCGTCCAACCATGCCATCAATCCCAGCCTGCATAAAAGCCTGCCTTATGACTCCGTCAAGGACATCACGCCCATCTCCATCATCGGCACGACGCCGCTGGTCATGGTCGTGGCGGAAAACTCCCCCTATCGCACGGTTCAGGATCTGCTGAAGGCTGCTCGCGAGCAGCCCGGAACCATCAACTATGGCTCGGCGGGAACCGGTAGCGTGCTGCACCTGGCCGGCGAAATGCTCAAGGCCAAAGCCAAGGCCGACATGGTGCACATCCCCTATCGGGGCGGCAGCGCACTGGCGACTGACGTGATGTCCGGCCAGATACATACCGCCTTCCTGGCCGTGCCGTCTGTCCTGGGGCAGATCAAGGCGGGCAAGCTCAGGGCGCTGGCCGTCAGCACGCCCAAGCGTCTGGACGCGCTTCCCGATGTGCCTTCCCTTAGCGAGGCGGGCGTCAAGGACTATGCCTACGATGCATGGATAGCCCTTATCGGCCCGGCCGGCCTGCCCGGCGATGTCGTTCAGGAACTTCAGGCCGCCACGGCAAAAGCGATGAAAGACGAAACCGTGCTGAAAGCGCTCGCGCCGCAGGGCTTCGTGTCCAACGGCAGCAGCGCGGACGAAGCCAGGTCGACCATCGTGGACGAGATCGCCCGAAGCGCCGAGCTGGTGAAGGCGGCCGGCATTCAGCCTCAGCAGTAAAGCCCATGCCCGCGTCCTTGCTTCTTCCCACCCGACGGCCCCGCCTGTTGTTCCTGTCGAAAAGCGCCGAACTGATCGACGCGCAGTTGCGGGGCCAGACGCTGACACTGACCCAGGCGGCGCCGTTGCGGGACGATATATCGACCGACGAAATCACCCCGGTGCCCATCATGACCCACTTCGATGAGGCGCTGGGCCGCTATCCCTATACCGGATTCCAGGTCGAGGGCTTGCGGCCCATCGCGGTGGATGCGATAAAGACGGCGGGGTTCAATGTCCTGGTGGCGGGCAAGCGTTACGGCAAAGGCTCGTCCCGGGAGCATAGCCCCATGGCCGAGAAATCGGCCGGCATACAACTGGTGATCGCCGAGAGTTTCGAGCGCATCTACCGCCAGAACGCGGACAACATCGGACTGTACACCAGCACCGACATGGGCCTGATCGAGCGCCTGCTGCGCGGGGAATCCATTTCGGTGGATGAGATCATCGAAGGGCGCGATGAGCTGGCCGCCTCCATTGTCCGCGCCGGCGGCTTGCTGGCTTTCGGCGAAGCGCACTTGAAGGCCGCCGCGTCCGTTCCGCAGGATGAGGGCGCAGCGCCTGAAGGCCCGCCCCGGACACTGTTTGAAAAAATCGTGCGGCGCCATAGCCTGCATACCCCGGTGACGCCCGACGAACCGCAGGCGGGCGACGGCATCTTCGTCCATGCCGACTGGCGCTTCATCCATGAGTACTACACGGGCATGGCGGCGCACATGCTGCATGCCCGCTTCGGAAGGCCTCTGTCACTGGTGAATCCGGAGCAGATCGTGGTCTTCGAGGACCACACTTCCTACGTCGACGAGAGTCCCAACCACATCCGAGCCGGCACGGTCGCCGATGTTCGGGCCATGTGCCAGGCGCAGCGCGACTTCGTCCGCGATTACCGGCTCCGGATGCACCGCACATTGACCGAGGCCGAGGCCGCCAAGGGTTCGGCACCGGACGCGGCGGGGATCTCGCACGCCATGATGGCGGAGCACTACGTGCTGCCGGGCCAGGTCGCCGTCGGCACCGACTCGCATACCCCGCACAGTGGCGCGCTGGGCTGCCTGGCATTCGGCGTCGGCACGACGGACATGGCCAATGCCTTCGTTACCGGGGCGGTCAGGCTGACCATGCCGGCATCGTTGCGCGTCGAGTTGTCCGGCGCCTTGCCGGCGGGCGTGACGGCCAAGGACGTCGTGCTGCACATCCTGGCGCTGCCTGAAATCCGTGCCGGCGCCGGCATCGGCAAAGTCTTCGAATTCTGCGGTGAAGTCATTGAGCGATTCTCCATCGACGAGCGGGCCACGCTGACCAATATGACCGCCGAATTGGGCGGCCTGACCGGCATCGTCGCCCCTGACCAGGAAACAGTGCGCTTTCTTCGTGAACGGCGCGGCGTGGATTTCAAGCTGGAGCCCTGGATGCGCAGCGACCCCGATGCATGCTATGCCGACCGCCTGCATATCGATTGCAGCGGGCTGGCGCCCATGGTGGCCGCGCCGGGCGATCCGGGCAACGGGCTGCCCTTGTCCAGTGTCGAGGATAGGCCACGTATCGATATCGCCTATGGCGGATCCTGCACGGCCGGCAAGCGCGAGGACTTCGATCACTATCACGAAGTGCTGTCCTGGGCGGTGGAGCGAGGCTTGCGGGTGCCCGCCGGCGTAACCCTGTACTTGCAGTACGGCACTACGGCCGTGCGCGATTATTGCCTGGAGAAGGGCTACGACCGGACATTCGCGGCCGTGGGGGCCCGCATCCTGCAGCCATCCTGCGGCGCCTGCGCCAACTGCGGTCCGGGCTCATCGACCGAAGCCGGGCAGGTGACCGTGAGTGCGATCAACCGGAATTTCCCGGGCCGTTCGGGACCGGGGCAGGTATGGCTGGCCAGCCCGCCGACGGTGGCGGCCAGCGCGCTGGCGGGTAAGCTGCTGTCGTTTGAAGAGATCAAGAAGCGCTGCACCGCCTAGGGCGGGCCTGTACAGGCTGCGGAGGAACCCCGAGCCAGGCCGCGCAGGCTTGCTGCTTATTCCTTTGGCGAGTTGAAGGCTGCGACGCCATCGCGGAAAGTCTGGCTCCCGTAGACTTTCTCGACCAGGTCGTCGTCCTTCTGCGATTGCTCCATCACCAGGCGGCGCAGGCTTTCCTTGACCGCCTCTTGCGTGACGAACGACAAGCCCATGAGCCTGTCGGCCAAAGCGTGGGCCGCGCCCTCCAGCTCCTGCTGCGGACACACCTGATAGGCATATCCGCAAGACAAGGCCTCGTCGGCCGACACATAGTCGGCCAGCAGCAGCATCTTTTTCACACGGGGAAGCCCGAAGCCGGCGACCAGGCGCGCCAGATTCCGTGACGACAGCGTATTGGACAAGGTCTTGGCGATGGGGACGCCGAACTTCGACGTGTCGCTGCAGATGCGGAAATCGCACACCGTGGCCATCGCCAGGCCGCCGCCGACCGCCCATCCGTCGACGACGGCGATGGTGGGCACCGCGATGCGTTCGACGGCATCGACGACGCGCTCGACGAACGCTTCGTACTCCAGGCCTTGCTTGCCGCTGGTGAAGTCCTTGAAGTAGGCAATGTCCGTTCCAGCGATAAAGGACTTCCCGCCCATGCCCCGGAACATGATGCAGGCGGCGCCCAGGTCCAGGGTGCATCGCTCGATCAGCGAGAGCACCTCTTCGTACATGGGCAGTGTCATGGCGTTGTGGCGCTCGGGACGATCGACGATGATTTCGGCGACACCCGTGGGGTGCATGATGAGATCGACGAGCTTCTTCATGGTGCAGCCTTGCCGCCGCCGTTCAGGGCATTGATTTCCGCAAGGATTTCATCGTTGTGCTCGCCCAGCAGGGGCGGATGGCGCCGTACTTGCTGCGGCGTGCCCAGCATCTTGACTGGAAAGCCTATGTTCTTGACCTTGCCCTCGATGGGATGGTCGATGTCCATGGCCATGCGCCGGTAGCTGCCATGTTCGCCCTCGAAGGCTTCGGGATAGCTCAGGATGGGGCCGGCGGGGATGCCGGCCTCCAGCATGATGTCTATCCATTCGGCGCTGTCGCGCTTGGCGAACTCGTTTTCCAGCTCTTCAATGAGCCCCTCGCGGTTCTTCAGGCGCAGCGGGATGGTTCCATATTCCGGATGATCGATCAGGTCGGGGCGCTGGAGCAATTCGCAGAGCTTGGTCCACAGCTTCTGATTGGTCGCCCCCATGACCAGGTAGCCGTCGCGGGCTTTCACGGCCTGATACGGCGCGCTCATCTTGTTGCTGGTGCCCAGCGGCGTGGGCGGCACGCCCGTTCCCCAGTACTCCGACATGTCCCAGATGGAAAACGCCATGGCCGAATCAAAGAGCGATGCGTCGATGTGCTGGCCGACCCCCGTCTTTTGCGCGCCGATATAGGCGGACAACAGGCCGTACACCGCGAACAGCGCGCAGCCGATGTCGGCCACCGGCACTCCGGCTTTCACCGGTTTTTCGCCCTTGTAGCCCGTTACGCTCATGATGCCGGACATGGCCTGCGCCATCAGGTCGAAGCCGGGACGGTGCGCCCAGGGGCCGCTTTGCCCGAAGCCGGAAATACTCACATAGATGATTTTCGGATTGACCGCCTTGATGCTTTCGTAGTCGATGCCAAGGCGCTTCACCGCGCCCGGCCGATAGTTCTCGACAATCACGTCCGCTGTCTTCGCCAGCTCGTGGAAGGTCTTTTTTCCTTCCTCGCTCTTGAGGTCCAGCGTCAACGAGCGCTTGTTGCGGTTCATGTTCAGGAAGCCCATGCTGTCGGGACCCTTCATCTTGAACCCCATGGCGCCGCGCGTCTGGTCGCCGGTGGGCGGTTCGACCTTGATGACGTCGGCGCCCATGTCGGCCAGCAGCATGCAGGCAAAAGGCCCCGCCATGACCTGGCTGACATCAAGAACCCGTATGCCGTTCAAAGGCAGGTTACTTGCAGTAATCATCTTAGCTATCCGCGCGAATGTTGGCGGCACGTACGACCTTGCCCCATTTCTCATATTCTACGGCCATGAACGATGCGAAATCGTCGACCGAGCCGCCGCCGTCCTCGACGCCGTAGCTGTCGAAGCGCTGGACGACATCGGGCATGAGCAACACCTTGTTGATGTCCGCGTTGATCGCAGTCGCCAGATCCTTGGGCATGTCGGCGGGTCCCACGACGCCGTACCAGCTGGATGCATCGAAACCCTTGAAGCCATGCTCGTCCATCGTGGGCACGTCGGGAAAGCCCTTGGCGCGCTTGAGCCGGGTCTGGGCGATGGCATACAGCTTTCCGCCTTTGACCTGTGCGGTCGACGCGGTCATGGTGTCGAAGCTGAAGTCGATCTGGCCGCCGATCAGGTCGGTTTGCATGGGGCCCGATCCCCGGTAGGGCACGTGTATGCTTTGCACCTTGGCCGCCATGTTGAACATCTCGGCGGCAAGGTGCTGAACCGAACCTGTGCCCGATGAGCCGAAGGAAATGTCGCCCGGGTTCTTCTTGCATAGCTGGACCACGTCCTCAACCGACTTGCCCTTGTATCGGTCGTTGGCCACCAGCAGATGAGGCGTTGCGCCGATCAGTGCCACAGGCGCAAAATCCTTCAGCGGATCGTAGCTGACCGTTTTGAATATATGGGGGGCGATGGCATGCGTATTCACGTGCGCCATCAGCAGATTCAAGTCTTTGGAGTGGCGGAGCTTCGAGAACTGTTCCGCCGCCAGCATGCCGGTGGCGCCCGGCTTGTTCTCCACGACCACCGGACGATCCCAAAGCTCGCTCAGTTTGTTGCCCACGATGCGCGCGAACACATCGGTGCCGCCGCCCGGCGCCCAGCCAACGGTAATCTTGATCGTGCCTTGGGGCAGGGTTGTGGCCTTGAGCATGGGCGAGGCCAGCAAGGCTGTCGCGCCCAGTAGAAATGAACGGCGTTTCATGGTGTCTCCGGTAGTAGGAATTGTGTCGTCCATTGTTCCCCCCTGGCGGGCCGGCGGCAATAATGCCTGCGGCATGCCTGGTTTCGCAAATTGCGAAACCGCCGCGTGAATGCGCATCGCGGGCTTTAAGCAGGGGCGGAGTAAGGGGCGGCTAGCGGCTGTGCAGCAGTATGTTCAGCACATTGCGCAGAGCCAGGGGCTGCGCATTGGTATCGACGGACGACAGCATGTAGTGCCGCTCGTGCCAATCTCCCTGAATCTCGGAGGTTGCCAACGAGGGATCGAGACGGAAGTCTTCCAGGACGCCGGGCGGCATCAGTCCCACACCCAGCCCTTCACGGACCAGGGCCAGCATGGTGTCGAAGCCGCTGACGACGAAGCTGGACTGGAACTGCCGGCCACGGCTGCGATAGGCTCTTTGCACGGCGGCCAGGATGGCCGAGCCTTTTCCCAGCGTGACCAGAGGGATGTCCAGCACTTCTTCCAGGGGCACGGGTTCGGCATGGAAATGGAAATGCGCACGGCTGTAGACCAGCACCAGCCTGTCCTGCCGATAGTCCAAGGCTTCCAGCGGCATGAAGCCGCTGGTCTTTTCGTAAATGCCGATATCGATGATCTTGTCGCGCAGCAGCTGCTGCACCACTTTGCTGTTCTCTTCGACGACCTGGATGGCGATGCCGGGATGCCGTCTTTTGACGCGCGCAATATCCGGGGCCAGGAACTGGATGATGGCGGTCTTTGGGGCGCCGATGATGATGCGTCCGTCCTGTCCCCGGCTGATCGCGTCGGCGTCATCCTTCAGGCGAAGGATCAAGCTGTCGATCTGGCGCATGTGCTGCAGCAGCTTGCTGCCGGATTCGGTAATCCTGATCCCGTGCGGCACCCGCTGGAATATTCGCGTTCCGCATTGGGCTTCCAGATCCGATATGCGGCGGGATGCCGCCGCGACCGCCAGGTTCAGCTTGTCGGCTGCGCGCGATATGCTTCCTTCCTCCGCAACCGCCAGCACCAGTTGCACAGTCGTGGAGTCGATCTTCACATGCCCGCCCGCGGGCGTCAGCCCTGCGAAGCCTCCACTTTGGCGGCCGCCTGCTCGGCGACGCGGGCCAGCCTGCGCGATTCTTTGAGGATGGCGTTGGCGTAATTGCGCGCGTTGCCGGAATATTTGGCCAGGGCGCCGGTCAGGCTTCCACCGGCCAGTTCCAGGTATTCCTCCAGCACATCGGCCCCTACGCGTATGTTCACGGCCGGGTCGAAAAGCGACTCCGACGGGTGCAGCTTGTCGCGGTGCCAGCGGCGAACCACCTGCATCAAGCCTTGCGCCCCATAGCGGCTTTGCACCCGGGGGCTCAAGGAGCTCTCCTTCTGCATGATGGCGATCAACAGCTCGGGCTCCAGGCCTTCGCGCTTGTCCGCTTCCGCCCACGCCAGATTCACGTACTTGCGCACCGTCGCGGGGGATTGTCCCCACTTCTTGGACAGATACTTGGCCTGCGCCTGCTTGCCGGCCTCTTCGGCGAGCGACTGCAACTGCTCATCGCCGAGCAGGTCGGGCGTGATGTTGGGAAGGCCAGCGGGGTCGGACCATTGCTGCAGGGCGATCTGCATCGATATCGTCGCCATGGGGTCCCATCCGCCCGCCAGTTCCTTGGCGGAGGCGCCGGCAGGCGCAAGCAGGCAGCCGGCCAGGCAAAAGGCGCGGGCGGCCAGGCAGGTATTGGAAGTGAGCGGTATATTGCGAAGCGTGAGAAGGGCGGTTGTAAGCTTGTCGAGTGTCATCGGTCCACGGCATCCGTGGCCATGGAAGGGCCGAGCACAAGGTGGATGCGGTCTACTATTGATTGGTCGCGCCCTGGGCGCGGTTCTTTTCGTTGATAATCATAGCATTGCATGTTCGGGTGAAGGAAACGAAGAGGTAAGGCAAAGCAACGCGCAGGGCGGCGTGGTTACGTTTTGAATAAAAACAGCGTGGCGAGACGGCAGGCCGCGTGGCACGCAGCGGCCTGCCGTCTTGCTTTGCCGATATTTCCCGTCAGTTCACACTTGCTCCGGCCACTTCGACCGTCTCCTTCCACTGCTGGTATTCGGCCTTTTGCATTTTGGCAAGTTCCTCTGGGCCTTCGCTCATGACCGACATGCCCAGGCCCTGGAAGAGCTCTATGGTCTTGGGATCGGCCAAAGCCAGCTTCACCGTCTTGTGCAGCTTGTCGATGATGGGCTTGGGCGTGCCCGCCGGCGCATAAAGGGCCACCCACATCTCGCTTCGGAAGCCCGGGATCTTCTCGCTGATCGCGGGAACGTCGGGCAGGACGGCGGTGCGCTGTGCGCTGGATACGCCCAAGGCGCGCAGCTTGCCCGCCTTGATGTTTTCCAGCACCGAGGAAAGGCTGCCAAAGATAATGGGCACCCGGCCGCTCAGCACGTCGGCCATGGCGGGAGCCACACCGCGGTAGGGTATGTGCTCCATGCGGGTACCTATCGTATGGGTAAGCATCTCGGGAATCAGATGGTTCAATGTGCCGGCTCCCGCCGACGCATACTGATACTGCCCGGGGTTTTTCTTGATCAGCGCCAGGAATTCATCCAGGCTCTTCGCGGCAAAATCCGGATGGACGGCCAGCACATAGGGAACCACGCCCAGCGCCGCGATAGGCTCGTAATCGTTGATCGGATCGAAATTGGCGTTCTTGAAGACCCAGGGAACGATCAACTGGTTGCTGTTGGCCGTGACGAACAGGCTGTACCCGTCGTTTTTTTCACGCAGCATGGCCTGGTTGCCGATCACGCCGCCCGCGCCGGGCTTGTTGCTGATGACGATGGGTTGCCCAAGCAGCGTCGACAGTTTTTCCGACACGATGCGCGCAACGATGTCGGTCCCGCCTCCGGCGGCCGTCGGGGTCGTTACCGTGATGGGCCGGGATGGGTAGTCGGACGCCACATCGGCGGCCGCGGGACTCGCCATGCAGAAGCCGGCGCTTGCGAGCGCGATGGCCATGGCCTTGCTCAGGATCTTTCGGGTTTTGGTCACTGCAGTCTCCTTTAGGGTTTTAACTTGCTTTCTATCGTTGCGGCCAGTTCGAGCAGCCTGAAGTCGTGATGCCAGTCGGCGATCAGCTGTACGCCGATCGGCAGCGCGCCGGCACCGGCCGTCACCGGCAGATGCAGGCAGGGCCAGCCCAGCACCGACCACATTTTGTTGAATGCCGGCGTGCCGGTATGGGCATGGCCGGCCGGAGCCGTGCCGGAAGCGCTGGGCGTCAGGATCAGGTCCGCGCCATCCGACAGCGCTTGCCAGGCACTTCTGAGCTCGCGCTGGACCTCGCGCATTTCCTGATACAGGCTGTCCGGAACGGCAAATCCTTCCGCCACGTTGTTCAATAGAGAGGGGCTCAGCACATGCCGGTCGTGGCGGACCACGGGCGCAAGGTTGCGGGCGAACTCATATCGCATGATCGCGGCGTGCGCCTGGGCCAGAAGATCCAATTCCTTGTCCATGGAAACTTCTTCGCAATGGGCTCCCTCGCGTTCAAGCACTTGCCGGACACGGCTTATAGAAGCGATTGCCTCGGCATCGGGCAGTTGTTCGGCGCCGTGCTTCGTGATGGCGACCTTAAGGCCGCGCAGATCGCCGCCCTTGGTGCTGCGACCCCGGGGGAGCAGCACTTGGGCGGCTAGGCGGGCATAATCCACCGATGAGGCATGCCAGCCGATCACATCCAGGGACTCGCTGGTCAGTTTCAAGCCATCGCGGCTGACCAGCCCGAAGGACGGCTTGAACCCCACGACACCGCAGTACGCCGCGGGGCGAATGATGGAACCGCCGGTTTGCGTGCTGAGCGCCAGCGGCACCATGCCGGCCGCCACCGCAGCCGCTGAACCGCTGGAAGAGCCGCCCGGCGTATGGTCAAGGTTCCATGGATTGCGCGTGGGGCCCGGCTGGCGGAAGGCATATTCCGCCGTCACGGTTTTGCCTATGGGAATGCCGCCTGCGGAACGCAACTGCTCGACGCAGGCCGCGTCATATTGCGCAGCCGGCTTGCCGTCCCCCGCGGCGCCGCACTGCGTGGGCAGCCCGCGCAGGTCGATCACATCCTTCACGCCAAAGGGCAGCGCTTGCAGTGCTTGCCTTGCGGCGCCCGCCACCTCGGCTTCAAGATCCTGCCGGGCCCGCAGCGCCACCCAGGCCCGCACTTGCGGCTCCCTTTGTTCGATCGCATCCAGGCTGGTGCGCAGGGCGAAATCCGCCGCGTTTCGTGCAAGTGCTTCCCTGTCGGGAAAGCGTCCGGCCAACGATTCAAGATCCTGATCAGCATTCATATCGATTCTTTCTTGTCCCTTTGCCGCACTTCAACAAATTGGTGTTTCGTGAAAGCGCAAATGGTAAAGTGCCCATTGATGCCCGTCCAATACCATTTTTTTCAATATTGATGACCAAATCGGAAATAATCAGATTCGACGGCCGCAGCCTGTTCGCCTTCTGCGTATTGGCCGAGGAATTGCACTTCGGCAGGGCGGCGTATCGGTTGTCGACCAGTCAGCCGCCGCTCAGCCGCCAGATCAAGCAGCTGGAAGAATGGGTGGGCACGCCGCTGTTCGTCCGCTCCACACGGGTAGTAAGCCTGACGCCCGCCGGCGTGGTGATGTATGAGCAGGCGCGGCAGATATGCGCCGACCTGGAGCATATGCTGCGGGCGACCCGCCAGGTCGCGCGGGGCGATGCCGGCACCTTGTCCATCGGCATTACGCCCAGCGCCGCGCACTCGCCCCTGGTGGAGTCGCTGCATTCCTTCCGGCGCGACCACCCCACCATAGAGCTGGACCTTCGGGAAATGGACTCGGTCGACATGACGGCCGCCCTGCTTGCACGGCAGCTGGATGCGGCGCTGATGCGCCCCATCGTCCAGAGCGACAAGATCAAGACCATGCCGGTCTACGAAGAGCCTATCGTGCTGGTGTCAAGAACAGAAAGCCTGTTTGCGGGCAAGAGCGTAAGGCTGGAGGACATCGCGCGCCATCCCCTGATCGGTTATGACCAGTCGGTATCCCCCTACTTTGCCGAGATGGTGGAAGGGCTGTTCGCCAAGGCAAACATAAGGCCTAATATCGTGCAGAAAAGCCGTTTGCCGTCCATCCTGACCCTGGTGGAAGCGGGCGTCGGCGTGGCCATCGCCCCCGCATCCATGGCGCAGGCGCATACCGCTGCCCTGACGTGCCGCTCCATCAACGCCGCCAACATGCCGCGGGCGCAAGTCGTCGTCGCTGTTTCGAAGGATGCGACAAACCCGCTCATCCACAGCCTGGTGGGGGCGTTGCTGGCAAGGCGAAGTAGCGCTTAAATGGCGGCAGGATTGTTGCCATAAGCGCCATCCGCCCGTATGGGCATTGGCAACGCAGTTTCCACATCCATTTTTCATCTGATTTTCACTGAATGTAAGGGGTGCTCCATGGTTCGGAATGTTGGCGTAATCGGTTTGGGTGCAATGGGATTCGGCATGGCCCGCAGCTTGCTGCGCGGCGGCTTCCGGGTTCATGGCTACGACGTCAGGAAATCGGCGCTGGAGCAGCTTGCCGCCGAGAACGGCATTGCCTGCGATACACCGGCGCAGCTGGCGCAGCACTGCGGCGTTCTGGTCATCGTTGTCGTCAACGCGGAGCAGACCGAAACGGTGCTGTTCGGGCCGAACGGCGCATGCGACAGCCTGCGGCCGGGCAGTGTGGTGCTGGCGTGCGCCACCGCCGCGCCCAGCTTCGCCGCAAGCCTTGCCCAGCGCCTGGCCGAACGCCAGATCCTGATGCTGGACGCGCCCATCTCGGGTGGAGCGGCCCGCGCCGCATCGGGTGAACTCAGCATGATGACCTCTGGTGTGCCCGAGGCCTACGCCAAGGTGGAAGACGTGCTGGCGGCCATGGCCAAGAACGTCTACCGCCTGGGCGACCAATACGGCACCGGCTCCAAGGTCAAGATCATCAACCAGCTGCTGGCCGGCGTGCACATAGCCGCCGCCGCCGAAGCCATGGCATTGGGCATGCGCGAAGGAGTCGATCCCGCTGCCCTGTACGAGGTCATCACCCACAGCGCGGGCAATTCCTGGATGTTCGAGAACCGCGTGCCGCATATCCTGGAAGGCGACTACACGCCTTTGTCGGCCGTCGATATCTTCGTCAAGGACCTGGGCCTGGTGCTGGATACCGCGCGCAGCAGCAAGTTTCCATTGCCCATGTCGGCGGCGGCGCACCAGATGTTCATGATGGCGTCGGCGGCCGGGCATGGAAAAGAAGACGATTCGGCGGTCATCAAGGTGTATCCGGGGATCGGCCTGCCTGGGGCAGTGTGAAGGGGAATGCGCAAGACGCTATGGCCGACGGTTCGGCCACGGCGTAGTTCTTTCTGGTCAATGTGCGTTGCGACCACTACGCCAGCCCAAACACACATTAACGCGTATCGCGTTGCACGTGGCGCAGCCGAGTACAATTTTCGTCCTTGCCGCATCCACCATTCTTCAAGGACGATATCCATGTATTCCAGAATATTCCATCTTGCGCTGTCGGCCGCCATGCTGGCCGCCGCATCCACGGCGGCCGTCGCGGCCGGCTGGCCTGAAAAATCCGTGCGCGTCATCGTGGCCTACCCTCCGGGCGGCGTCAGCGATGCCGTCACGCGCGCCATCTCGGAAAAGCTGGGCGAGCGCCTGGGCGTCTCGTTTGTCGTCGAGAACAAGGGCGGGGCGGGCGGAACGATAGGGATGAACGAAGTGGCAAGGGCGGCAGCCGACGGCTACACCATCGGGTTCTCGTCCGTCAGCCCCCTGGTCTTGTCCCCGGCCATCCGGAAAACGCCCTACGATCCGGAAAACGATATCGTCCCAATCGGCAGCGTCATGGTCTCTCCGGTGGTGCTGTTGGGCACCAAGGCCTTCAAGGGCAAGAGCGTGGCCGACCTGATTTCGCTGTCGAAGGCGGCGCCCGGATCCTTGCGCTGGGCGACATCCGGGCAGGGTTCGCTGGGGCACTTGATGCTGGAGCAGATGCAGCAGGCCGGAAAAATGGAAGTCACCCACGTTCCCTACAAGGGGGCGGGCCAGCAATTGACCGACGCGCTGGGCGGGCAATTTGAACTGATCTCCACCAACATGAGCCCCGCCTTGACCTCCCATATCGCCGACGGCACTTTCGTCCCGCTGGCGATTGCGGCGCCGGCACGCATCGATACCCTGCCCAAGGTGCCCACCTTCAGCGAACTGGGCTATGCCGACGCCAACAAGATGTCGGTGTTCGGTTTCTTCGCGCCGGGCGGCACGCCGGCCGACATCGTTGCAAAGCTGAATACAGAGCTCAACCAGGTCGTCGCCACGCCTGAAATCCAGAAACTGCTGGTGGACAGCAACAATATCCCCGCCACCGGCACGCCGCAGCAGTTTGCCCAGGATATACGGGAAGAGCTGGCGTCCAATCGGCAATTGGTCGAGAAGGTCAACTTGAAGCAGGAGTAATCTCCGGCTCCCCCGACAATCAACAAGCGCGGCGGCATGCGCCCCGCCTACTGGGCAACCACCCCGCCGCGCTTGATCACCTGGGTCCATTTTTGGACCTCGTCCTGAATGCGGCGCTGGAACTCGGCGGGTGTGCTGCCCACCGGGATAAAGCCCATCTTGCTCAGTTTCTGGTGCATCTCGCCCGATCGCACCGATGTTGCGATGATGCCGGACAGCGTTTGGATGATGTCGTCCGGGACGCCGGCCGGCGCAATCAGCCCGAACAGCGGTGTCAGGTCGACATCCGGCAGGCCCAGTTCGGCAAAGGTCGGAACGCCAGGTAGAAGGTCCACGCGCTGGCTGGTCGTGACGGCAATGGCGCGCAGTCGCCCGGCCTTGATGTGCCCGGCCAGGGTGGGAACCGTGGCGAAGGCGAACTGCACCTGCCCACCCAGAAGGTCGGTGATGACCGTGCCGCCGCCGCGGTAGGGGATATGCTGGATGTCGATGCCGGCGCTCTGGCGCAATTGTTCGCCCGCCAGGTGAGGGCCGCTGCCTACGCCCGCCGAGCCATAGGACAGCATGCCGGGGCTGGCCTTGGCCAGCTCGATGAATGACTTCAGGTCCTTGGCCTGCACGGAGGGGTGGACCACCATGACGAAGGGCGCGGTGGCGATCTGCGCAATGGGCTTGAAGTCCTTCAGGGTGTCGTAGGGGACTTCCGCGCCGCGCAGGCCGGGATTGATGACAAAGGCCGAATCCACCATGCCCAATGTATAGCCGTCGGGCGCCGATGTTGCCAGGGCTCGCGTGCCTATCATCGTGCCTCCGCCGCCCTTGTTCTCGACGACGAACGACTGCTTGAGCTCTTTGGACCATACGTCGGCCGCCATGCGCCCCAAGTTGTCGGTCGCCGCGCCCGGTGGATAGGGAATAATCACGTGCACCGGCTTGTCGGGGTAGCCCGCGGCATGTGCGGTTCTGGTCCAGGGGCCGGCGGCCGCGCCCACCATCAGCGCGCCAGTACCCAGTACAAACGAGCGGCGTCCAGTATTCATTATTGTCTCCTTCATCTTTCAGGATGTTTGTCGGTATCAGTTTGCATAGCGGCCTTCGGCCAGTTCCACTTCGGGATCGGCGCCCAGCCCCGGTGTTTCGGGAACGCGCACCCATCCTTGCTCTATCGGCACGGTGTGCCGATAAGGCGTGTGTGCAAGATGCACGTATAGCCGCTCCAGCGATACTTCCTGCCGCTGTGCGGCGATCAGATGCAGGCTGGCCAAGTAGCCCGGACCGAAGAACGCCACCTGAGGCGCGCAGGTGACGGAAGTGTCCTTGCATCGGCGCGCAATGCCCAGGGCGGCCGTCAGCCCCAGCTTGATGACGCTGGGCTGCACGTAGCGTACGGATTCCCGGTCCACCAATTCCATCAAGGCATGCGCACTGCCGGCGTTCTCGCCCACGGCCAATGGCAGGCCGCATGATTGCTGCAATCGCGCCAGCGCTCCGGAATCCTCCGGCGGCCACAGGGGCTCTTCGATCCAGAAGGGATCGTGCTCGCGCATGGCGGCGATCGCTTCTGGCGCTTCATCGGGCAGCCAGGCGCAATTCGTGTCCACCATGATGGGAACCCGTGCACCCACCGCCCGGCGGGCCGCCGAAAGCGCCGCGCTGCTGCGCTCATGCAGCTTGATTTCCGTATAGCCTTGTTGCAAGGCTTGAGTCGTCACCGTGTCCAGCAGCCGGGCGTCTTCGTAGTACTGCAACAGCGACGCATACGCGCGCACCCGATCCCGGCGCTTGCCGCCCAGCAGTTCGTAAAGCGGAACGCCCGCATGCTTGGCGCGCAAATCCCACAGGGCAATGTCCAGACCGGCCAGGGCATGCACCACCGGCCCGGAGCGGCCCAGATTGTGCAGCGTCCTCTGCATGGCCGGCAGCAGCGCCGGGTCCGACGCGGGCTTGCCTACGGCCAGCGGCGCGACCAGCGTGTCGAATATGGCCTTCAGTGCGCGGGGCTCGACGCAATAGGACTCGCCCCAGGCCACCAGGCCGTCCTGGGTTTCCACGCGAACCAGAGCGCTGTCCAGCGTCGTGCGCGGGCGCCCCGCGAACAGCGGCGGGTCGGTCCAGTGATGAAAGGGCAGGCGCATTGGAATGCAGTCCACCGAGCGGATGATGTCGTGATTCATCCCTGCATTGTCGAGTCGAGGATGTATATGGTCAAATAGATAAACCGACTGACTTCATACTAAAAATTACATGCTTAGCAGGCGTGAACTGACCTTGCTGCGCGCGATGTACCAATGCGGAACGGTGACTGCCGCCGCCGCATCCGTACACATGACGCAGCCCGCCGCAAGCGCATTGCTCCGCACGATGGAGACGCGTCTGGGTTTTGCGTTGTTCAGCCGTCAGAACCGACGCCTTCAACTGACCAGCCAGGGCCGCGCCCTGATTCCCGATGTCTTGAACGCCCTGGCGGGAATGGAAGCCGTCGACAAGCTTGCGGGCGACATCCGGCAGGGCTCGATGAGCCGGCTGGTGATCGGCGCGGTGGCCATTGCGGCGTCCAGCATAGTGCCTCCCGCGCTCGCCTTGGTGCGTCGTGAGCATCCCGGCATTGCCGTGACGGTGCGGGCCGGCACCGCGATCGAGATCATCGAGATGGCGGTCGACCAGCGCATCGACCTGGGCATCATCGTGGGAGCCCTGGTCGAAAAGGACAGGGTCGCCAGCCGCGCACTGGCGCCCATGAGCTTGTACGCCGTGATGAACCCCGGGCACCCCTGGGCCGGCAGGCAGGAATTGAGTCTGGAGGACGTTGCCCAGGACGGCCCTATCGTCCTGGCTACGACGCTGCCGGCAGGGCGTGTCACCCGACAGGTCATCGAAGCGGCCGCGCTTCCTTATCAACCCATCATGGAGGTCGGCCAGTCGTCAGCCGCCTGCGCGCTGGCGGAACAGGGATTGGGGATAGCCATTGTAGAGACGCTGGGCGCCCGCTATGCACGCCGGCTTGGTCTGGTCGCCCGTCACCTGCTGGCTGCGCCTGAGATCGGCCTTGTCCTGGTCTGGCCGAACGACAGAATACTGAGCGAACCGGCGGAAACGTTGCGCAATAGCTTGATTGCCGAGGGAGAGAGCGTGGTGTGATGCGACGGTCCGGCAATCGTCGAATCGATCGCCATCATCAGCGGCGCTGCACGGATCATCATGAGGATCGTATTCCGGCTTGCAATGTGCGAGCCGGTGAAGATTTGGCACGCTAAAGTGCTTTGGCTTCACTATATACTGTGAGCTCTTTTTGTACGGCATTGCTTCGGTTGCCGGCACTCTGTGCCGACCCACCTATTTGATTTCATATGGCCAACCCCGTTACTGACCTGTCCGAATTACTACGCACTCTGGGCTTCTCTCAGAACGAGGCTCGTGCTTATGAAGCCTTGTTGGGCTTGTCGGGGGCGACGGCATATGAAGTTTCACAGCATTCGGGGCTGCCGCGCGCAAATACCTACACTATCCTGAAATCGCTCGATCGCAAGGGGGCCGTGCAGCAGGTGACGGCTGATCCCGTCCGTTACGAGGCGGTCAGCCCTCGTGAGTTCTTTGGGCACCTGGCGCGCCAGACCAGCGATGCCGCGGAACAGGCATCCATCTTGGCTGAGTCCATCACTCGCCCCCAAGATCCATTGCACGCCTGGACTTACCGTGGCGTCAGCGACGTCCGTGCCAAGCTGGTCGAAATGATTTCGAGTGCGCACGAACATGTATGGATCAAAGGCCCTGTCGATCTGATTCTGCCGCATGCCGACGATTTGAAAGAAGCGGCTGCCCGAGGCGTCAGCATCATACTGATCTCGTTGGGGGAAGGCCAGGACCTATTGCCGAAACACAAGAATATTCAGGTGATGCCGCACGAGGGAACGGGCTCTGTCATTGGCGCCACCAGTGTGCTGCTTACCGTGACCTGTGATTGTGAAAATTGCATGATTGCGACATTTTCACATCAAATTACCGCAACATTCGCGCGTAATCAGTCCATTGTCTATGTCATCGAGACATTGATCCTGCACGAAATTTTCCTGGCGGAAATCTATGCCTCGATGGGTGAAGAGCTGGAGGCCCGTTTTGGCGTCAGCCTGGCCAAGCTGCGCAAACGCTATCGTCCCCAAGGCATGGAGCGCCGCCTGTTGGGAACAGGCAGGCGTGTGAATCCGCAGTAGTCGGTGCTCAGTTCAACTTGACGTTGGCATCGTGAGCCACTTTTTTCCATGTGGTGACTTCTTTTTTGATCAGGTCACGGAAGTCGTCGGGTGAGCCCCAAGACGGCTCCACGCCTTGGCTTTCCAGATGTTTTGCAGTTTCGGGCATTTGCAAAATCTTGTTTATCTCTTTATTGAGGCGGTCGACGATGGGCTTGGGCATGTCTTTCGGGCCGATCAGGCCGTGCCACAGAATGGTGTTGTAGCCGGGAAGGCCTGATTCCTGAACGGTGGGAACATCCGGCAGTGCGGCAAGGCGCGTATTCCCGGTGACGGCAATGGCATTGAGCATGCCGTTCTTCACACTTTGAAGCGATGAGGCGGTGCTGCTGAATGATAGATCCACCTCGCCACCGATAACGTCGTTGACGGCCAGGCCTGTGCTCTTATACGGAATATGCAGCATTTTTATGCCTGCCATATTAGAGAACAGTTCTGCAGCGAAATGCACGACCGAACCAACGCCGCCAGACGAGAAAGTAATCGAATCGGGAGCGGCTTTGGCTTGATCGATCAGGGCTTGCGTAGTTTTCGCGGGAAACTTGGGATTGGCAACGATAAGCAGGGGGCCCTCATCGATCAGTGCGATGGGAGTGACGTCTTCGATCGGGTCGAACTTGATGTTGTAGACACTGGGATTGACGGTATAGCTGTTTGAAATCAAAACCAGCGTATAGCCATCGGGATCCGATCTGACACCCAGATCCGTGCCCGTCATGCCGCCTGCGCCCGGACGATTGTCGACGTACACAGCTTGCCCCAATGATTCGGCCAAATGCTGAGCGATAAAGCGGGCGATGAAGTCGCCGCCGCCGCCCGGAGCAAAGGGAAAGATGATGCGTATGGGCTTGCTTGGAAAAGTCTGTGCACTGGCGGGAGCCATGCACAGCGCCAGCAGGGCGAGTACAGCCGTTGGCAGAATTCGCGAGGCGCGCATGCGCCATTTATAGAACAAGGTCATATTGTCTTCTCCGTAATGGGGCAGCAGCGGTGCTGCGTGAAATGTCCTAATTGATTGAAGGAAAGCCGTAAAGCCGAGCGGGGTTGTCGACCAGAATGCGTTGGCGTACGTTGGCGTCGGGAGCCCACAATGCCAGGACATCCAACAGGTCGGCATCGTTGGGCATGTGACCGGCATGCGAGGAATGAGGCCAGTCGCTGCCCCAGAGCAATTGTTCCGGATTGGCGGCTACCAGTGCTTGCGCAAAGGGCGCGACCGCCGGGTAGGGCGGTAGCGGGTCGTCAAACCGGTTGGGGGCCGACAACTTGACCCATGCGCGGCCTGTGTTCAGCCAGCGCAGCAATTGTAGAAAGCCGTCATGCTGCAGATCGTCCCGATTCGCCGGCTTCATATGACCCATATGATCAATGACCAAGGGAACCGGTAGCCGTTCGAGGCTGGGGCCCAATTCGGTCAGATGGCGCGCATCCAGATGGAATTGCGCATGCCAGCCCAATGGTGCGATGCGTGTGCATACTTCGTTTATCTCATCCAGGCTCGCCTGCGAGGCACCCGCTTTGGGGTGAAAGCGTACCCCGCGAAAGCCCAGATCGTGCAGGCGTTGCAGTTCCTGTTCGGATACCTGGGAGCCCAGGCGCGCAATGCCCCTCCATTCGCCATTGGAGGCAGCCAGTGTATCGATAGTGACTTGATTGTCCTGGTAAATGGTGGGCTGGACGATCACCGCGCGAGCTATGCCCAAGGCCGCCAACATAGCGCGATAATCGCTTAGTGTGGCAGAAGCAGGCGTATAGCGATGGCTGGAAACGTAAGGGTGCTTGGCCGGATCACCAAAGATATGGGCATGACAATCACAGGCGCCAGGCGGTACGTCAATAGCAGGCTTGCGTGTAGAAAAATCAGGTGGCTGACAAGGATTCATACTGGCTGATGCGATGTGACTGGATGGGTAGGTAGCTCGATGGTCGCTTGACCTATCGCATGTCCTGGTCGATTAATGCCCGATCTGTTTTTCGCCGTCCCGGACCACGTACGAGGGGGCATCGCCGTGATATCGCGTTTGCAGATCATCGGGCAGCATGAATTCAGACTCCAGGCGATTGATGAACTCATAGCCCATCAAGTCGGTAATGTCTTCAATGCTTGCCAGCAAGTCCGGGCGGTCATGGACGATGCCCTTGGCGACGCTGTCCAGCATCAACTCCAACGCTTTGCGCATGCCTGCGATGGCTGCGGCGGGCAACATGCGTGCAAACGATACACGCGCAACCCCCAGTTCGGCCAAGCGCGCCACCGACAGCAGCGGCGTGGTGGGCCGTGAGCGCACTCCGAATCCCATGTTGATATTGACGGGAGCCTGTACTTCGTCGACAAACTGGCGGATTTGATCTTCCGAGGCGATGGCATCCGGATACAACATGTCGGCACCGGCGTCGCGGTACATTTTGGCGCGCCGAATGGCCCCTTCTATGCCTTCGACGGCAATCGCGTCGGTACGGGCATTGATGATGAAGTCCGAGTCTTTTTTCGCACGTACGGCCGCTTCGATCTTCTTGACCATTTCTTCGGGGCTGATCAGTTCTTTGCCCCGCATGTGACCGCAACGCTTGGGACTGACCTGGTCTTCGATATTGACACCCACAACGCCGATCGACTCGAACTGCTGCACGGTGTGGTAGACGGTGACGGCGTTGCCATAGCCGGTGTCCGCATCGGCCATGACCGGAATCGAGAGCTTGCTGACCAAATGACGGCAGCCTTCGATGTTTTCCATTAACGACATGATGCCGATATCCGGCTGGCTAAGGCGCGAATTCGACAAGCCCGAACCCGTTACCGCAGCGGCTTTGAAGCCCATTTTTTCAATCAGGCGGGAACTATAGCCGTCGAACAGGGAGGGGGATACAACGATGCCTTCAGCGAGCAGTTCGCGCATGCGGCGGGCTTTTGTGGTCATGATAGGAATGCCTGATGTTGATTGTGTTGTATTAAATAATACTACATTTATATAGTATTAAATGATACTACTAAATGCTTTGGCGAACACATGTGCAGCACGGTCCCTGGCAAGCCCATGGTTATTTTCCAGCTATCGGCCGAGCAAAGTGAGCGAGGAGGGCGATGGCTTATCGGACATGGTCAGGCGATCGTAGCCGGCCCATACTGGTCATGATGTCAGTAGCCGCTATCGTGGCTCATCCAGCTATGCAGGCCGGAGACCCAGGTCTGCGCTGGAAGGCCTAGCGTTGCCTGTATCTCCGCAGCGCGCGCATAAAGATCGTCAAAATCCACCGACGGTGGCTGCTTGAATGCAATCGCCACCATATTGCCGTCATGCACTTCCGGCAGCCAGGCCACCGCCTCGAAAGAGTTCCCTATCATCTCGAAATGATGCAGGTGATCCGGCCAATCGCAGTACAGATTCACGGTCATCATGCCGTGGGCGGTCAGGCAGTTGGCGCAGGCCGCATAGAAAGCGTCGGTGCTGAGCAGCGGGCCCTTGGCTTGTGCGTCGTACAAATCGACATGCAGGATATCGATGGACCGTCGGCGGGAAAAGTCCATCACATAATCCAGCGCGTTCATGTTCAGTACATTCAGGCGGTCGTCGTCGGGCGGCAGCGCGAAATGGCTGCGGCAGATGTCGATGACAGCCGGATCAAGCTCGACCGCGGTGACCCGGGCCGGTGCCAGCCGGTGATGGCAGAACTTGGTCAGCGCCGCGGCGCCCAGGCCAAGCTGAACAATATGCGAGGCTTCGCCGCGAAACAGCAGCCACATCATCATTTGCTGCACATACTCCAGCTCGATGTCGTTGGGCTGGCCGATGCGCATGGCGCCCTGCACGGCGGTCGAGCCGAAATGCAGGGTGCGCACGCCATCGCTTTCCAGAATGTTCAGCATGACTTCAATAGCGTGGTTGGGGGAACGGCATTATCGCCAATTCCTGCCGCCGGCACGGTGTTGCTTGAAGGGGGTGTGGGCGAAAAGTTTGTTCGGCGTTAATCCTGCCCTTCGACATAGCGCGCAAAGCTATCCAGAATGGCCTGCCACCCCGCCTTCTGATCCTCGTTGGAATGGGTCGATTCCGCATCGAAGGAAACCTTTACGTGGACGCCCTCAGGTTTCTCGGCAAACTCGACCTTGGCGGCGCGATCCCCAAAGGAATATTCGATGAGGCGGTGTGGGACGATGGCGGTGTAGGTGCCCGCAAAGTCGAACCCGAAGCTGCCATCCTTGGCTTCCATTCGGGACGAAAAGGCCCCATCCACCCGAAGGTCGACGCTGGCTTCGGTGGTATGCCAGTCATCGGATGCGGCATTCCACTGGACGATGTCGCTGGGTGTGGTGTAGGCCTGCCAAATCTTTTCAATGGGGGCGCGTACGGTTGTCTCGACGGTGATTCGCATGGTACTTCCTCCGGTTCAAGAATTGCTGACGGCATACTTACCGTAGTTGCGTTGAATGAATTTCAGCGCAAGACCATGGGTGAAGTTAGCATAAGAGCGCCACCGTACCAAAACACTCCGACAGGAACTCTTCTAGTTTGCGGCGATATTCCTATCTTTGATCAACTGCCCCCAGCGCTTCGACTCGGCGGCTATGAATTGGCGTAGCTCCTCTTGAGTAGACGGTGCCGGCGTCATGCCATGCCGTGATAGCTCGCTGCGCGTTTTCGGGTCTTTCAGCACCGTGACCATATTCTTATTAAGCGTCTGCTGTATGTCTTTGGGTGTTTCCGCCGGCGCCATGAAGGTATACCAATTTAGCGCTACGGCCCCTGGGTAGCCGGACTCTTTCAGCGTCGGCACGTCGGGTAAAAGCTCGGAGCGCTCGTCCCCGGTTGTTGCCAGCGCAATCAATTTGCCGGACTTGATATAAGGCTGGGCGGAACTGGGTGTGGCGTAATACGCTGAAACCCGCCCCGAGACCAGGTCCAGCATGGCCTGCGAGCCGCCTTTGTATGGAACATGCAAAATATCCAGGCCGGCACTGTCGTTGAGTAGCTCCCCGGCAAGGTGTGCCGCAGACCCTGCGCCTGTAGAGGCATAACTTAAAGGCTGTTTTTTTGCCAGCTCAATAAATTCCTTCAGGTTCTTTACGCCGACACTTGGGCTGACCACCAGCACATTCGGAAAAATAACCGCCATCGTAAGCGGCGCCAAGTCCTTCTGGGGGTCGTAGGTTATTTTCGACAGATGCGGCGCAATAACCAGCGGGCCGATTGCCCCAAGCAGCAAGATCTTGCCATCGGGCTTGGCGGAAGCCACATACTGATGGCCGACCAGGCCTCCCACGCCGGGCTTGTTTTCAACAATATACGATTGCCCTGTCAGCGTGCTTAAGCCTTCCGCCATTATTCTGGTTACCGTATCAGTCCCGCCACCGGGGGCATAGGGGCATACGATACGAGTGGGATTGGCATTCGCACGAACGAGTTGGGGGGCGGACGCGACGATGCCGCCCGCGCAAGCGGAAAGAATAAAATTTCGTCGATTGATTTTCATGGCTTCTCCTCCTGATTCACTGGATATACGGTTCTCTTCTAGTAGCCGCTCATTTCGTCTGGTTCTTTTTCATGCCAAGCAAGCCGGTCAACTCGGACAGGAACTGCATATCGTCCATATTCAGAACCAGCTCGGCAATCCGGTTTTGAGCGTTCTCCGTTAGTACATGCTGAGTGTTGGCGACGAATTTCTTCCTTACCTCTTTGTCGGAAACGGGACACTCGGGGCTTCCTCGCCTGGACCAGATGTCATGCGTCAACTCCTGGCCCGATTTCGTTATGACTTTCATCTTTACCGCATGCCGGGCGGCGGCACCTTTGTTCTCGATTTCCTTATCTTCGTATGGGCGAATCCGTGGAATGAACGCCAGCACGTTCGCATCGGCGATGGCGCCTTCCGCATAATCGGAAGGAGTGACGTCCCCGCGTATTGCCATCACCGCAAGCCCGTAGAACAAATTCATCTGGGCGGCGGTCACGCCGCTGGGCGCATAAGGCCATGCGGTGTGCACATAAGTCATGTGCCCGCATCCGACGTCGATACGCTCGATATCGCCGGCGGCAAGCTGGTGTTGATCCATCAACTGCTTTAACGCATCAAGCGCGGTATGAATGCTGGTGACGTTGGGGTACATCTTGTACCCCACCTTGGCCGATTCCCAGTCCGAACCCAGCCCGTCAAGCAGGCGGTCAAGCTTATAGGTGCGCCCGTAAGCGCTGAGGAAGCCCCCGTAAGCCGCTTCCAATATGTTTTCTATACCCGTGAACCCCTTGCTGGCCAGGGACACGGCCAGCAATCCCGACTCGGCCGCCCTGCCGGCATGAAACCGTTTGACCATGGCTCCTTCCTGCGCCGCCATCAGGCCTGCGGCCATGGATCCGGCTATGCCTATCGCGTGCTGCATGGCCTGCGGGCCAAGATTGAGCAGTCTTCCCGCCGTACCGGCTGCCACAAAAGTGCCCGTGGTTCCCTGGGGGTGAAAGCCATTAAGAAAAAGCGCGGTCGTTGCCGCATTCCCCACCCTGGCACCCAACTCGGTTCCGGCGATCAGCGCCGTCAATACATCCTTGCCGCTGATGGATGGACGCGACTCGGCCAAAGCCAAAGCGACCGGAACGGAAAGCGAGTTGGGATGGAGCACCGATTCTTTATGGATGTCATCCATCTCGAAGGAATGGCCGGCCGTTGCATTCACCAATGCCGCCTGAGACGGCGTCGCGCGAAGTCCGGTTCCCCATATCGTTGCGGATGCCTCACCGCCTTGCTCGACCATGGTTTCGGCAACGATGCGCGTCCAGGGCAATTGAGAGCCATAAATGGCAACGCCGATGCCGTCCAGTACATGAAGCTTGATGTCGGAAACGACGGTTGAAGGTATCTGATCGAACGTAAGCGCCGAAGTAAATTCAGCCAGTATCGACGTTAGCGGTTGAACGGAATCAGTAGTTTGCATTGAGCCACCCCATGGAATTTGGAAACGAGTTTAGGGTTCCCCGGGGTGCTTGTCCAATATATTAAAATTGTAGTTTTAATACTTATTTTGTATCGCATGGACTTACGCCATCTACGCTATTTCATCATTACGGCGGAAGAGCTTCATTTCACGCGCGCTGCGGAAAGAATCGGCATTGCTCAGCCTCCGTTGACGTTTCAAATCAAATCGCTTGAGAATGAGCTGGGCGTCAAGTTGTTCGACCGATCTCCGGGCAGGGTCAATTTAACGGCGGCGGGGGAAGTCCTTCTGCACGATGCGCGATCCATCATGAATCAGGTAGAAGTGGCCACAGCACGTTGCAAGCTGGCGGCACAAGGCGTGATAGGCCGTTTGGCGGTGGGCTTTACAGAGTCCGCATCGTTCACCCATGACGTGCCCCTGATCTTGCAGCGCTTTCGAAAGCAGTACCCCGAAGTCGGCATCCTCTTGGAAGAGCATAGAAGCGAAGCGCTGATCAAGCTTTTGTGCCAAGGGCTGATCGATGTGGCCTTCGTTCGCCTGCCCATTGGCCGCGAGCCGAATATCAAATTCAAGCTTATCTCTACCGAAGAGATGGTCGTGGCGGTTCCCAAGCATCACAAGTTTGCGAAGAAAAGATCGGTCCAGTTAAAAGACCTCAAAGAGGAATACTTTATTTTGTACCCGCGGGCCACTCGCCTGGGGCTTTCGGACGAATTCATTTCCGCTTGCGAGAAAGAGGGCTTCAGTCCGCGAGTTGTCCAGATCGCCCCTCAGATTTCCTCGACCATCAATCTGGTTGCAGGGTCGCTGGGCATTACCGTCGTGCCGGCCAGCATGCGAACGAGTCGCGCGGACCAAGTCAGGTATGTTTCCATCAGCGATTCAAGTCTGGAAGCCAGCTTGGGGGTTGCCTGGCGCGACGATTGCGAGACGCCGGCGTTAAGGAATCTGTTGGCTGTGATTGGGCAGGTGACGTAAGGGGGGGGTATAGAGTCGGTACTATCCGGAGGGCTGGCGTGTCTGCGGCGGGGGATTTTGAGTTGGCGATTGACAGTGTTTGTGTAGGGCAGTGCGGCGAAGGTGAGCGTAGGGTAAAGTAGGTAAAAGTAATTGTTAATCAGTGTGTTAGCGTATTTTAGCGAAATTGGCGAAAACTGATGTGTGTACTTGTACTGTACCGTTTTTTGGCCAAAAATTTCGATATTGGAGTTTTCTATGGGCCGTCAAAGACCAATGATGATGGAATGGGCTCTTGGCCGACAACAGACCTATCAAGGAGTTTCTACATCGCGCTCTAACTCAATGCCACGATTCTTTTGTGTTTGACCCAGATGCTTCATAAGTTCGGCGCGCTCTGTCGCACAGAAATCAAGTAGCGATTCCATCCCAGTGTCTGCATCAGTTTCTGGATGCATTGCAATTCGTACAGGGTGAGGAAGAAGCCATTTAGAGCCTTCCTTTGCTTCCACTTCAAGCACGATGCCTTCCCGCTTAATCTTCAGCTCTGCATACTCACGAAGAAAACCAGCCTCGTAGTCGAAGACCTGAACGTTTGCCGCATTCCCCAACACACCGATGTTGCCTTTTAGTAGCTTGTAACCGTAGGGGAAACCCACCTTACAAAGCTTCTTGTCCGCAATAACTCCATCTACATTGCCATCATTCACGATAATGACCAGTTGAAGGCTTGTGTCTGACAAGTTCATTGATGCTATGTCTACGTAGCCTTCAGGAAAATTGTTGAATAGGCCTGTCCACGCTTTTTCTTGATAAAGCCAAGAGTAAAAGTCATTCTTGAGATCGGCAAACGCTCCTTTATTATTTGCATATAGAACGAGGATGCCGAGTATGCCCGCGATGAAGCTGACTAAAGCGGTGAGTGCTGTAAAACTTTCCTTCATGCGAACAACCCACGAAACACGGGGAATGTTTGGCTCACTCACCCCTACCGGCCTTCTGGGCCTTCTGAGGCTTTTCTTTTTTGTTCTCACCGATGCTGTATCCTCTGGCTTAAATTTTTAAAAATCTATCAAAATCACTTAGCATTGTAGTAAAAGGGCCGTACGGCGAATGACTACTTCTGGCCGAACTTAGTCTGATACTCTGTATAAATTCATCAATGCTCAGCCCTGCTGCTGGCTCCATCTATGCTGGCACGTAAAAATACTTCAGCGGCACTAACTGCTTAGTTATCGTGTCCGTTTCCTGATAGTTCGCCATAAGTGTTCTAGCCAACTCCTCTAGCGTCCAAAGCGTCAGCGGCACGTTGGCTCGGTCAGCTTCGTACAGGGCGTCTTTCGTGAAGCCGCCGGTACTGACATAAAGGCCTCTGTCATCTTTATGGCGACCACCCAGGAAGCTTCGAATGTGTTGACTGGAGATTCGGCCATCTCGATGTTTGACCTCTACGACGATACGAGGTTGCTGAAACCCGAAGCCGTCGGGAGACGCGAGAATATCTTTACCTCGATCTGATCCAGCCGGAGACACGTTTGTTTTGTAGCCCATCGCCCGCAGTAAGCCCGCGACGAGCTCTTGCATCTCGTCCCAATCTAAGCGGTTTATCTGATCCTTAATCCGCTCGAAAGCAATTTCGCTAAGACCTTTGAGTGGGTCGTCAAGCTGCTCGTCATCGAGCTTTTCCAGCGCGGGAATTATCTTGCTTGGTTTTCCCGACACTAATGCTAGAAGCTCCTCGCGTGCAAAGTCGGGAACTTTGAAAACAGTGAGGGTAGAGCCAAGGCTATTTTTGCTGGCCGTGCTGAGTAAGTCTCGATCGACCTCTGCCGTATTCCATTCGACGGTACGTATAAGGGCCATGCCGTTCTCAGCACCTTCGGAGTCGTGCCTTGCGGCACTCGTGAATTTTCCAACCAAGTAAGTGCGTGTCGCTGGCGAGTACGTGACAACAGCGTCGCCTTCTTTCACTTCATTCACAAAACGGAAAACTTGCGATGCACCTGAAATAGCAGTGCCTTCTTTGATTCCGGGTTCTGCTGCTAGGTAAGCCTGTGTTAATGCTTGTCTGGAAACACCTGGTTTGGCTTGCGCAGCAATCTGACGCCACCCGATAGCAGCGACGCCCTTATCGCGAAATTCGTCATAGAGGCGTCCAGCGTCCCCTCGAATCATCCACATGGTTTTCATATTGCTACTCACCTCTTTGGTGCCTACGTATGATTGCGACGTCTACAAGACGAGTGACAGAAGTAAGCCATTGGCTATATGGCTTACATGCATTCTTGCGCGTTTTTCTCACTGACTCCATTGTTCTCCAAGTACCTCCGCCTGCTGCAGCACCAACTCCACCGCTGCATCAGCCATATCCGGCGGGTACTTGTACTTGCGCAATATCCGCCGCACCATCAGTCGTAGGCTGGCACGCACACTCTCGCGCTTGGACCAATCCACGGTGATGTTCTTACGCAAGTTCTCGGTCAATTCATGAGCGATTTTCTTTAGCGTTTCGTCCGTCAGCTCAAGCACTGCCGATTCGTTGGTCGCCAGCGCATCATAGAAGCGAACCTCGTCTTCACTCAGGCCTAGCTCTTCCCCACGGCCGGCGGCCTCCCTGAATTTTTTGGCCATTTCCACCAGCTCTTCCATCACCTGAGCGGTTTCAATGCTGCGGTTCTGGTAGCGCGTGATCACACCGCTGAGTAGCTCGGAAAACTTCTTTTGCTGCACGACGTTGCTGGCGAATTTGCTTTTGATCTCGCCTTCCAATAATCGCTCTAGTAGTTCCACGGCGAGGTTGCGCTCGGGTAGGTTGCGGACCTGTGCCAGAAACTCGTCATCCAGCAAGCCGATGTTGGGTTTCTCTAATCCCACCGCATCAAAGATGTCGACGACGTGTTCACTGACGACGGCCTGGCTAATGATCTGCCGAATGGCGACTTCGCGTTGCTCGTCGGTTTTCTTCTGGGTGCTGATGTCTCGCTTGGTGAGGATGACTTTCACAGCCTGCATGAACGCGACCTCATCGCGTAACGCCTTGGCTTCATCCAGCGTACAGCACAATGAAAAAGCTTTGCTCAGGGCCAGAGCGGCATCAGCAAAGCGTTTCTTGCCGTCGAGCTTGGTGTCTTTTTGGCCCGGAGGTGGACGTAGCGAGAGGATGTGGTTCGCTGCGCCCGCCAGCGTTTTGTGACCACCGGTTTTGAAGCCTGAGTAGTCATATCCGTGCAACATGGCGCGCAGCACATCGAGTTTCTCTAGCATAACGGCCAAGGCTTCATGTGCATCGACAGTCGGTTTGCCACGGCCATTGCTGGCGGTGTATTCCTTCATCGCGGCTTTGAGTTCGTTGCCGATACCGATGTAGTCCACAACGAGGCCGCCTTGTTTGTCGCGGAATACACGGTTTACGCGGGCGATGGCCTGCATCAGGTTATGGCCCTTCATCGGCTTGTCGATGTACATCGTATGCACGCAAGGCGCATCAAAACCCGTCAGCCACATGTCCCGCACAATGACCATTTTTAATGGGTCTGCAGGGTCTTTAAAGCGCTTCTCCAGCCGTTTTTTAACCTGACTGCTGTAGATGTGGGGTTGCAGCAAGGCTTTGTCACTAGCGCTACCCGTCATGATGACTTTAATGGCACCTTTTTCCGGGTCGTCATCGTGCCAGTCTGGACGCAGCTTCACGATTTCGTTGTACAAGTGCACGCAAATATCGCGGCTCATACCGACGACCATTGCTTTGCCATCTTGTGCTTTGTTGCGTTCTTCAAAGTGCTCGACCAAGTCCGCCGCGACACTGGCGATACGAGGCTCGGCACCGACCACCTTTTCCAATGCAGCCCATTTTGACTTTAGCCGTGCCTGTGTATTCTCTTCTTCGTCCTCAGCAAGTTCATCGACTTCCTCGTCAATAGCCTCCAGATCGGCTTCTTTGAGCTTGAGTTTCGCTAGGCGTGACTCATAGAGGATGGCGACCGTCGCACCGTCTTCCTTGGCCTGCTGCATGTCATAGACATGGATATAGTCGCCAAACACTGATCGCGTGTCGCGGTCGGTGCTGCTGACAGGCGTACCCGTAAAGGCGACAAACGTTGCATTGGGTAAGGCGTCGCGCAGGTGTTGTGCGTAACCTGCCTGATATTTGGTTTGGTACTCTGCACCAGCCAACTCGACTGTGAGAGCCGAGCTGCGAACATCATCCGGTGTCAGGTGATACGCTCTCGGACTGTCAGGGTTGCGCTTGCGCGTCTTTAGCTTGGCTTCGAAACCGTATTGCGTGCGGTGCGCCTCGTCAGCAATCACCACGATATTGCTGCGATTCGAGAGCTCGGGGAAGATATCTTCATCTTCACCCGGCATGAATTTCTGAATCGTGGCAAACACGATGCCGCCAGATGGGCGATTGCTTAACAAGGAGCGCAACTGCTGACGTGTCGTCGCCTGCACCGGTTGTTCACGTAATAAGTCTTGCGACAGACTAAACACGCCAAATAACTGTCCATCCAAGTCATTACGGTCAGTAATCACCACGATGGTTGGGTTTTGCAAGGCGGGTTCTTGCATCACTCGTGCCGCAAAGCAGGTCATGGTGATACTTTTACCGCTGCCCTGCGTGTGCCACACCACGCCGCCTTTGCCACGCTTGTCGTGCTGCGCGTCTGGGCTTGAAGCACGCACGACTTCTTCAATGGCGAAGCGCACGGCATGAAACTGGTGATACCCGGCAACTTTCTTGATGAGCTTGCCGTCGTCTTCAAACAGTACGAAGTAGCGCAGGTAGTCCAACAGGTAGTGCGGCGCAAGCAGGCCGCGTACTAGGGTTTCCAGTTCGTTGAATTGGCCCAGGGGGTCCAGCGTTACGCCATCAATGGTGCGCCATTGCATAAAGCGCTCGGCATTCGCAGACAGTGAGCCAAAGCGGGCTTCGCTGCCGTCAGAAATCACCAGAATCTCGTTGTAGTCGAAGATGTCTGGGACCTGTGCTTTATAGGTTTGAATCTGGTCGTAGGCTTTCCAGATGTCGGCGTTTTCGTTAACGGAATTTTTCAGCTCCATCAACACCAAAGGCAAACCATTGACGAACAGCACGATGTCGGGTCGGCGGGTGTGATGCGGGCCTTTGATGGTGAACTGGCTCACAGCCCAAAACTCGTTGTTCTGCGGGTTGTGCCAATCGACCAGGCGCACCAAATCGCCTCGCGTTTCGCCATCCTTTTGATACTGTACCGGCACGCCATTGACGAGCAACTTATGAAAGGCGCGATTCGCGACCAACTGAACAGGCGTGTCTAGGTGCTCGACCTGCTGAAGTGCATCATCCAGCGCAGCCGCAGGGATGCCTGGGTTCAACCTGGCTATCGCTGCACGCAGTCGCGCAAGCAAGATGACTTGGGTATAGCTGCTGCGCTGCGGGTCAACGCCATCGTGCGCAATGTCAGGGCCACTGCGCAGGGTATAGCCTGTTTCTGCCAGCCAGCCTAGCGCTTCCTGTTCGAGTTGGTCTTCGGTCATGGCTAAGCGTTCTCTATCTGTTCCTGGGCTTCAGGGAGGCGAAGTTGGCCGGAGATGAGGCGTGGAAGGAGGGTGTCTCGAAGTGACGTCAGTGTCCGTATCGCCTCTTCGTTCACTTCTATTCGCTTGTCGAGGTGCTTGGTGGTCTCATCGAATAAACGAAGAGTCTCATCTCCTGGAAGTATCACTTTCAGGGCCTCAAAGTCTTTCTTGTTGATAGACCCGAAGACTGTCCCCTCGGAGTCGTATTTTTGGAATTGCGTGTTTAAGGCTTTTAACGTGTAAAACGTAAAGCCTCGATAGTTAAGTGGATGTCGAACAGCAGCAACCCCCCGACCAATACAACACTCTTCAATCGCCATATTTACGTCTCCTACAGGTGCTCGGACGCTTACTAGAGAGTCGCCCGGCACCGATACGCGTGATGGCCGTACACAAAACATCCGTTTTGAAGGAAAACGGAAACCAAAATCTGTACGTCCTTGGTAGAACGGCAATCCGCTACCTGACGCGTTGTATGTGTCCCCAGGAGGAGACTGTCCCATTATGAGTCTAAAAGACTTTCCAACTGTGCTATATGTCCATCCCTTCGGCACCAACCCCAACTCCGATTCTTCAAACGAATCCGGAAACAGCGCAGCGGTGGCTTCGTCCATGCCTTCGGGCTGACGGCCTTCCATCTTGGCGCGCACGGGGTCGAAATCCACGAACCAAGACTTGAAGATCGCTTGGGCGATGGCTTCAAGGGTTTTGTTGGTTTCGCGTAGGAGGGTGATGCGATCATCTAAGGCTGAAAGCGTACTCGAGATCTCTTTTTGAATATGAATGGGAGGTGTCGGGACGCTTAGTTCCTCTAGTACGGGAATGCGTAGATTGCTGACTGTTGAGCCCGTTCCCTCATTCCATCCAATTTGATGTTGCAGGAAAGGAGCTTGCAATGCATAGAGAAGATAACCGCTGTCTACCTTTTTGGGGTCAGGGCGTAATAACACCTGCCTTTGTCCAAGGCAGCATTTTAAGCCTGCAGGGATTTGGCAAACTTCACCCATGGGAGCTTCGCGTGTAATAACCAAATCGCCTTGTTGTGGCTTGGCGCGCTTGACTCTGCTTTGGTAGTGTTTTTCATCTGTGAAGCTCGGGTTGGATAAATCGAGTCTTCCTTTTTTGATGTTCTGATTTCTTAACACTACAACACCGTGGTCAGTCCACAGAGGGGTGGAGTGCGGACAGTCTGCTACCAGTAAGCAAAGAGACTTAAGCGAGGCGACTGGCACATTAAAATTCATACCCAAGCCCCCCCAGCTTCTGACGAATTAGAGCATCCAGCTCTGCACCCTTAGCCATCTGTTCACCTAGCTTTTCAGTCAGTTTCTGCATCTTCTCCGCAAAGGCTTCATCATCGTCTTCGACCTCTTCTGCACCGACATACCGTCCTGGGGTCAATACATGACCATGTTGTGCGATTTCTGCCAACGGTACGCTGCGGCAGAATCCTGGAATGTCCTGATAGTTCGTAATTGTGGCGCCTTCTTCCACTTCGCCACGCCACGCAGCGACAGTTTCGGCGATGCGGTTGATGGCATCATCGTCCAGTTCGGCTTGCACCCGTGAAATCATCTTGCCGAGCTTTCGGGCGTCGATGAACAGCACTTCGCCTTTGCGCTTCTTCTGCTTGGCAAGGAACCATAAGCAGGCCGGAATCTGCGTGTTGAAGAACAACTGACCCGGCAGGGCCACCATGACTTCCACCACATCGGCATCGACCATCGCCGCGCGGATCACGCCTTCGTTGTTTTGGCTGGAGCTCATGGAGCCGTTGGCCAACACAATGCCGGCACGGCCGGTGGGCTTGAGGTGGTGCAGCATGTGCTGCAACCACGCATAGTTTGCGTTGCCTTGTGGCGGGTCGCCGTATTCCCAGCGTACGTCGCCTTCTAGGCTGCCGTGCCACCAGTCGCTGATGTTGAATGGGGGGTTGGCGAGGATGAAGTCGGCTCGCAGGTCGGGGTGCTGATTGCGGGTGAAGGTATCTGCCGGCTCTTTGCCTAGGTTGAAGTCAATGCCGCGAATCGCCAAGTTCATCGCCGCCAGTCGCCAGGTGGTGGGGTTGGATTCTTGGCCGTAGATGGATACGTCGCCAATCTTGCCACCATGGGCTTCGATGAATTTCTCGGATTGCACGAACATCCCGCCCGAGCCACAGCAGGGGTCGTAGACTTGACCTTTATGCGGGGCCAGGATGGCGACGAGGGTTTTGACAATACTGGCAGGCGTGTAGAACTGTCCGCCTTTCTTGCCTTCGGCGCTGGCGAACTGGCCAAGGAAGTATTCGTAGACCTGGCCCAGAATGTCGCGGGCGGTGTTGGCATCGCCACCAAAACCGATGGTGGAAACTAAGTCCACCAGTTCGCCCAGTTTTCCGTCCTGCAGTTGAGCGCGGCCATAGCGCTTGTCCAAAATGCCTTTGAGCTTGGGGTTCTCTGCCTCAATCGCTGTCAGGGCATCGTCGATACGCTTGCCGATGTCTGGTTGTTTTGCGGCAGCACGTAAGGCCTCCCAACGGGCTGCTTCGGGTACCCAGAAGACGTTGTCTGCTGTGTAGTAATCACGTTCTTCCAACTCGGCGGCAATTAATTCTGCGTCAGCATCGGGAAGGAAATAGTCATTGTTTTCGTCGGCAAATCGTTTCGTCAGCTCAGCTCGGTGTGCAGCAAACGAGTCCGAGATGTATTTGACGAAGATAAGGCCCAGAACCAAATGTTTGTATTCTGCGGCATCCATATTGGCGCGCAGCTTGTCAGCAGCAGCCCATAAGGTTTTTTTGATGTCTTGGATCATGCGTGGCTTACAAGTTAATGAAAGTTAATGTTACTGAATCGTAGTTAGCATAAACGTTTCTACATAGTCTTTGTTTATGCTTTCTCGTGGAGCCGTCGGATTTCGTAGCTCGTGCTGCGGCCACCGGCGTTGGTTTTTTGCAGAACACCCCGCTGCAGCAACTCTGTGATGTCGCGCAGAGCGGTGTCTTGCGAGCATTTGGCCAATGTTGCCCATTTGCTAGTCGTCAGCTTGCCTTCAAATCCATCCAACAGACGATTCAGCACCTTGATTTGCCGTTCGTTCATTGGAATGGTCGCGGCGTGTTGCCAGAACTTCGCCTTGGTGAATACCTGATCGAGGACGCCATGGGCGTGTTCCATGGCTTTAAGCAGGGTCGCAAGAAACCACGTTAGCCACTGCGTCACATCCATGTCGCCCTTTTGAGTGCGTTCAAGAATGTCGTAATAGGCTTTGCGCTCTCGTTGAATCTGAGCTGATAAGCTGTAAAACCGTTGTGGGCTGCCGTCGGCGCGGGTAAGCAGCAGATCGCCAATAGCACGCGCAATACGGCCGTTGCCGTCGTCGAAGGGGTGCAGGGTGACAAACCAGAGGTGGCCTAGGCCTGCGCGCACGAGGGCGGGCTCTTTCGGTGAGGCATCATTCAGCCATGCGAGAAAACGTGCCATTTCTGCTGCTAGCCTGTTAGCAGGTGGTGCTTCGAAATGCACCTTTTCCCGTCCGATGGAGCCTGAGACGACCTGCATGGGTCCGTCGCTGTCGTCTCGCCAGTGACCCACCTTGATCGCACTGATGCCAGAATAGCCAGTGGGAAACAGCGCCGCGTGCCACCCGAATAAGCGCTCGGTAGTTAGCGGAGCCATCGCTTTGCTGGTGGCGTCCAGGATCATGTCGACGATGCCGTCGACATGACGGTCTGCGGGAGCCAAAGCGCCGATATCGACGCCTAAGCGACGTGCGACAGAGGATCGTACCGAGGCGACATTGAGCGTTTCGCCTTCAATGGCGCTGGTTTGAACGACGTCTTCGGTCAGGGCCGTCAAGCTGGCTTCGTCGCGCAGCGCCATTCCCACGTCTGTCAGACGGCCCAGCAGAAGTCCCTGAGCACGGCTGACGGCCGCCAAGGACTCAGCCAGCGAGGCAAGGTCGTAGCGCCAATCAGGCCAGTGCGGCGATTGCCAGATATATTCACCGTAATTCATGCGGTGATTGTGCCGGACTTTTGACCTTCCGTCAAACCTTGATACACCACGTATGCTGTCCGTTCGGTTCGATCCCGGGACGTTAAACACACGGCCCGCTTCGCGCCTGCAGTGGGTTATGACTAGTTTGATTGCTTGCCGCGCCGAGCTGCCCTACACCACCCCCCCATACTCGATCGAGGCGAGGAGTCGGCGGACTTCCTGAGCACCTCGCTCGTTTTCACAATGCTTTAGCGGGGTGCTTCCTCCTAGTGCTAGGTTGGGGCTTAACATCCATTTTCCCGCCGCAACTTTGTCTTCGAAGACACTCTCTGCTAAATGTTGAACTGATTTCAGCTCGGCGCTTTGCTTGTTCATACTGTTCCTCGAACTGATGGGAAATAGTTATCAAGACACGCCTTGGCCGCGTGGAGCGTTCGCCTACAAGAGCGGCTCCGAAACATACATGTTGCATGCAGCTCCTCTGTCCGTCTCAGGGTCGCATATCCGATCTTGAGCGTGCTTTGAAAGTAGGCTGAATCCTGATGTCGTTGCCGGCACGGTGATGTACCGGTCTCGTTCGTGGAGTTTTGAATTAAACGCATAGATACTGGCGGAAGTTTTGAAAGCCCAGTGGCCGCATCTATTATCAGCGGCCTTGCGTGCTTATGAAGTGGACGACGCGTGTCGGATGACGACGTCGAATTCAACGGGAAGCAGGTAGAGACCATCGCGATTCTCTCTGCCTGTGGATTGGTAAACCTGAAGCCAAAACAAATTCGCCCTTTTGGTATTTAGCAAGCAGGCCCCTAAGGTAGGAAATAGGGTCTGTCTTAATGAATCCCGGTTTTCCCAGAGCACCTGTAAGTTCGTCCAGCAGCATTTGTGCGTCTGATGGCGCGACATGCCGTAGTAGCGTTTCGGCGGCTCTTATCTGGTCAACGTGCAACCCCGGCGGAAGTTCGAGGTTGTGGATAACTTCGCTGTTAGTAGTACTGTTATTGATAGGGTTAGTTGTAGTAGTGTTATCAGCCACCCTATCGATAGGGTCTGGAGAGGGTATTGATGCCGACGAGAGAATGGCTGAAATACTTTTAAAATCATTTGGTTGAGAGTTGGTGTGACTTTTTGTTTTCTGGTTGAGCGAAGCTGCCGACTGGGGTGGCAGTACCGCTTCGATAGGGTATCGATACCGTTCGACAATCAGCGATTTCAGAGCTGGTTCGGTAATTCGTTCAATCAAAGCCAAAATATAGTCTTTTTGCCAGGTTTCCGGCAGCCGATTAATCTCGTCAAACGCTCGTTCACGAAGCTTTGGACTAAATGCCGAAGTTAATTGATTGTGATCCCACCAATTCCTTACCCACACAAAGCTTGAGTCGGAATGGAACAAAATTCGCCCGGAGTCTGCCAGGCGCCGTAAAACGGGCATCAGTTGTGTTTCTGCATCCCAACCTAGTTCGGACGCAGTAATAGGGATGACAATCTCGTACGCTCCGATAATATTGCTATAGGGTGAAGTCAGAAGGTAGAGCATTGCAAACTTGTCTTCGACTGTGGAGCCCCTCATGCGGGCATACCTCCAGATGTTGTCATCAATCGTTCGTTGGCGGCCGCGCTTCACATTCTTTCTGCCTGAGGTTTGAGTCTGCATCGTGCTCGCCCTCATCGTGACAGCCCCGCATCAATTAGTCGTGCGACGTCTGTTGCGGAGAAATAGAGCCGTCGCCCGATTTTCCTCTTGGCAGTTCGCCAAGTAACCGCAAATTCTGTATTCCCACTTAACCCGATTCGAAGCCCGCCAGGGCTTCGTTGGAGAACCTCAGCGAGATCCGAAAGTGAAAGCAGAACCCCGTAACGCTGTATCAGAATATCTTTAGTTTCCATATTGGCTCCAAACAATAACGATCCTTGGAATTTCGAATAAGTACGAAATTCGAGATATTTTGACCACGGCGGAAGACTCCCGAGCCGGTATCACGGCCCTTCTGGGGCACTTTCAGCCTGCTGTCACGTGCTTTTTTCGACGAAGGACCGTTGTTTTGCCTATTGAAACCGAGTTGGCGTAGTGGTTATGTGATCACATCATGATGGCAAGACTGCTATTTCAGGTACGTAACGATAAGCTGCCTTCGAGTAAGGGTGGCAGCTATTACGTGCTATGGCCGTCAAACAGCGTAGCGCTACTTTTATTTAGCATGCTAAACCCTTAAAAAGCATTACTAGCTCTTTATGTCGTCGGTTGACGGTAGCGATAGATAATCGAGTGCCTGACGTCTTGGTCATTCCGCAGGGCATTGATGCGATGACCCACTCGAATTTTGCTCGGGTGCATCGGGAAGGGCTGAGTGCACCGCTAGTCAGTGCGTGCCACTTTATCTTTCGACGGTAAATGCGTACCAACTTTTGTGTGCCTTGGTATTGCAGGCGCGAAAGATCGTTATCTAGGCGCTCCGGACAGCACAAAAGGTGGTACGCATTCTTGGCGTCAGGACACGCAACGCCTCCGGACTTCGAGTCTTCTTTAAAGCGCCGTTAAAAGCATGTGAGCGTATCAATGGGCGATTTGGCCGCATGAAAGCACCTTGAAAATGAGTTTTGCGTGCCCGCGCCAAGGCCGATGGCGCATAATCGGGCGGTTTGGTAGTGCAGAGGGGAAATATAGTTGACGCTGAACAGTTGTCTAGACGCCGCAGACTGCACAAAAGTTGGTACGCATTTTTCGGGGTCATGGCATACAACGCCTCTAGAGCCGGCGTCTGCGTGAAAGCGCCGCTAAAAGCATGTAAGCGCATCAATGTGCAATTTAGCCCCCTGAAAGCACCTTGAAAATCAAATTTCAACGTGCACGTTACAGCCGAGGGGCCCTAATGTGCTGGAGGCGCACTTAAAAGGGTTTGCTGAGCATCACTAACCCGTCGGAGCCGCTTTATGCTTTGACTTGAAATGGGTACCAACTTTTGTGCAGTTCGACAGGGGAAGGACGGAATATAGTTGTGTAGGTGGTCCAGCCTGCACAAAACTTGGTACCCATTTTCGCGACTTGGCAAAGATTGCGCAGCAGCGCCGGTAGTTTTAGTGCACCGTTCGGCTGCATACCTTTAACGGTTGAGGCGGCGTCGGCGGCGTAACGGGTTAATGGCAGTCAGCGCTGCCGCGTCCTATAGCCGTTCTCTATAAGCAGCCTAGGAGAGTCTTCTTCGCGGGCCTCCCTTTTCGAATTCCAGCGTTTTTGAGCGTAGTCGCTACTAAAAAACACCGCTAAGGCGCCAACCCCCATAGCCACGAAAAAAAAAATAAGAATGCCGATGTGTTCGAGGGCCATGCTGTGCTCCTCCGAGCTATTTTGTTAGCCGAACGCGATAAGTGCTCTCGTTGCTTATTCTATCTTGGTAAACCTGAGGGCGCCAATGCAAATGGCTGCGTCAGCGTGACTATGGCGAAGCACCTTGAAGGCTCATCTACGTTGACAGCCGCCCGGCGCAAGTTTCGCGAGTAAAAATCCAAGGCACTGAATGAAAGAATCCTACAGTCGAATTCCTGAAATTATATGGATCCTGTTTTTAAACGGGGCGAATCATCTCTCTGTCGGATAGTGATATGGCGATCCGCACAGTGGGAAATGACGTATGTGCCCCTGTGCGGATCCCGCTATCGAGATCCGCATAGATAGAATTGGGAAGGAGCTGGAAAGTTGGTTTCTGATGGCCTCGCTGTCGCAGTGGACTGGACTATTCCAAAAGAGCTAGGATCGCATCAGCCACGCCAAAGTTTTCGTGGGTTGGCCAGACATCTTCGCGAGACTACGATTTGTTCACTTCTAGGCTACGTCAAAACTCACCGACCCAGGCCTGTGTCCCTATCGGAGCTAGCAGCGAAGGATACGGCAGCTGCCTAAGATCGGCATTTAGATTGAGCGCGGACGAATCGGCCAAGTAGGGAGTCCGCAAAATGAGGCTCGCAAGTAGCATGACTTCGGCGCCAGGATCAGAGCCACGCCCACACGGCCTTCGACGCGCTTTTGGACGCTCATCGGGGCATATCATCTCAGTTGTGCGGAAAGCACTTCGAAATCACAAGAGACGGTTTATAAGGGCGGCAACCCTGTGCTTTGAGTTCAGCCCGCGGAGCGAACCATTGCATTCATGCTAATTGTGATCGTGTTTCAACCGGTGCATAGCTGTCCGAACGTTGTAAACCTGCCGGTAGTTCTGGCGCACCTTTCCAAAGATTGTCCGCAAAGGACATCAAAGTGCCCCGGACATTCATAGTGCCGAGTTGCTGATGTTTCATCATTTATTGAAAAGTGCAGTAGGCGGTAGTTTTCGTGCACTTTTCGTCATGCAGGCTGGCAGCGCCAAGCAAGGATCTATACAGCGGACGGCAGCACCTTGGGTGTTGACGGGCTAGTAGCTGGCGAGGAAGGGAAAGGATAAAAAGAGGTTCGCTGTAGGAGAATTCGCTGAATGAATTCGTTCCCAATACAAGTCAGCGTCGGGTCTGACAGCCAGTCCGCTTTCGGCCAAGAGCGGACTTTCGCATGCTCCCCTCAAAACGGACGCTCTCGCGGCGACGCTTCTTGCACCGCGATGCCTGGCGGGTAAGCGGTGCCATCGGCTCGGCTCTCGGCTAATCATCTTCTTCCTCAATAGTTTCCTTTGACTTGCGCTGACGCGCTATCGCATAGCGAGCGTCCTTGAGCAGTCCGTCGTATAGGTCGAACGCTGGTTCGGCTCGGCTAAGCGGCGCCAACATCTGCTCGCAGTGCTGTTCCATTCGGAGGTCCTCCGGGAACGGTTCCCCGGGAATTCCTCCACGAATTCCGGAGTGTGTTGCTGCGGCGATTGCCGACCGAATCTCATCCAGAGCTTCCTCGCCAACGAGTTCGGCCGCGTTGAGGACATCCCGGATGAACTTTGAGTGTTCATAAATGAGAGCTGGCTGGCTTTCCTGCAGCACTCTGGCAACCAGCGTGGCATGGGCTCGGGTGCCCGAGGACATCCAATCAAGCAAAAGGTTGAGTAGGGCTTCGCCGTAGTCTCCGCAAAGGCCGGAGACTGCCTCGCCAACGCGTCGTGCGCTCGGAATGTATTTCGACTCTTCGAGGGCCCAGTCGAGGAAGTCCCTCAGTAGCCGTGGCCCGGCCTCGACGTCCATCAGGCCAAGCCCCTTTCCGTTGTGCTCTTTGCTCAGTGGCTCGTAAGACCAATCGTTTCGTCGTTTCGCTTCCTCGAGTCGTGCCATAACCAGCGCGACGACCGAGACTGGGTCCTTCTTGATTGATGCTGCGAGGAATGCACGGACCCAGTAGTCGTCTAGCTCCTTCAGCACAACTAGCTTCCTCAGCAACTGGTTCCGCTTGCTCGCGACGTCAGCCTCCGAAATGGCCTTGTCGCCGGAGAGCCACATGAACATGTCGTGAGTTGCGCGCGCGTTGACCTCAAAGTCCGCCAAACAAATGAGCTCGACGGCCAGCGCTGGACTTCTGTTGGCCACCTGGCGAGTGAGGTTCGACGCGACCATTAGAACGTTCGGGTCCTTCGACTCAAAGATGCGCTTGAACAGCTCCACTTCTTGGGGCGTGTAGGGACGGGAGGGTTCGAACCGCATGTACGCCTCAGCGAGCTGCGCCAACACCTTGGCGGACCCCTCCGAGCGGATGACATATTCGTTCACGAGACTGGAGTCGCCGGCCTCAACGACCGTGCTCAGTGCTGCGCCTACGTACTGGTCGAGACGACCGGCTCGGCCCTCGTTGTTCCTCAAGAGAAGTTCGGTAGCAAGGCCCTGTACCGAAGCGAGTAGATGGTTGATGAGAAGGAACGACGACCCATATCCGTCGTGTGCTACGGTGGCAATTTCCTCCAAGGAGGCATGCAGTTCGTCAAACAGGCGGCTTGGCTCAGGGAACGCGGCAAGGAGGTCTGCCGTGAGGAGTTGACGGTCCTTCACGTGTTCTTCGCGTTCGAGAGCCTCGCTCAGCTTCCATGTCTCCGTTCCCCAGCCGTCTACGAGTGCGCGTGTGAGTCGGGTCCGAATGTCTCTGTTCAACAAGGCCAAGATGGTTTGAGCCTCAACTGAGGTCTCGGGCCAGCCGTAAAATGCATGCCAGGAGATGGACTGCGCGATCCTAACCAGGACGACGGGCGACACGTGAACTTCGTTCAGAACAACCTTGAGTTCTCGCAATAGTTCTACTTGCTGTCGCTTCCAAGCATGGTCGGGAGTGTCGCCATGCATAGGCCCCTGCAGGGCCTGGGCCATCGTCTGCGCCGAGAGAAACGCTCGTCGGGGAGGCCCCTCCCGCAGGTACTTGAGCAATGCACTAGTTACTTCGTCCCTGACTTTTCGGGCCCATTCCAACGGCAGTTGGTAGCGGGTAATGGTCAAGGTCGAGCGAGAGAAGCTGCTCGTCTCCATCTCGGTCCGCAGCGCTCCTTCCAGAATGGAGAAGGGCGTATAGGTCGACTTGAGCGAGGCGGGCCGTTCCAGAAGCGCGAGCGCGAAGCGAACGACCTCGCGCACGTACTCGATTGGCTTGTTCAACTGGAATTCGGCCAGCTCCTTGAGGATTCGAATGCCGTGGCTGGGCTGCTGGTGAAGCGCGCGGGCGTCGTTGCGTCCAGCAGTCCACAGCAGCTGACATGCTTCTTGGACGTGGTCGTAGGTGTACGCTGCGTAGCGCACCATGTTGCATACGGATGAGCTGTCCCCATGCCCCTCGGCGATGAGCCGCTTTGCGAAGTCCAGCGCAAATCTGGGTTGATAGTACGCAACGGCCTCGACTGCCTCCACGTGGGGATTGCTGTACCGCTCACCCCACCGCAGCTTGGGGCCAAGACTGGTCAGTAGCGCGCTGTCATCTGTCTTGCCCTCGCGCAGGCGCCAGTCTAGGCGCCCAAGATTGACGAACAAGTTTTTCAGGTGGTCCGCACCGGCGAGGTCGAAGACTTGGGTGACGCGCTCGTTGGCTGTGCCATCTGCGTTGAGGTAGTTCGAGCGAATGATTTCATCGGCCAACAGGTCTGGAGCGAGCCTCGAGCGAAGCCCACGCTTGAACAGGACGCCAGCTTCTCCAAGAAGTCGCATTAGGCGACTGGCGTCCGGTGGCTCTATCCCTTCGGTTTTCAACAGGATGTTGAGCAGGCCTGGGTCGTCCGGAATGATGGGTTGAAGGAGTGCGATTACGCGCAGGATTGCCCTCAGCCTTGGAACGTCCTGCCCTGTAACCAAGGCAACGGTGATGACGTCCTGAAGGCTTCTCAGCACATAGGTACGGAACTCCTCTGCATTGCCAAGAAGCGCGAGCGACACACCATCGCGTGCGACCAACTGCGCTGCCAAGACAGTGACGAGCGGCGTGGTGTACGTTGCGCGCGCAATCTCGACAGCCGCTGCTGGTGGTGCCTTGCATTCGGCGAGGACGGATTCGGCCAGTGTTTGAGCTTGCTCCCGAGTCTGCGGACGCATATCAGCAAATCGGACCGAAGGCCCAGAGAGGCTTACGTCGGCAGCCTGCAGCCGCAGCGCTTCTTTCCCATAGGGGCGAAGCGATAGGAGCAATCGCGTGCGGTTCTCGGGAACGGCCGCGTACCTGAGGAGGATGCCAAGGTCTTCGCGTTCGTGCGCATCATCGACGACGAGTAGCGTCACGGCCCATCGGCTGTCGCGCAGCCTATCCAGATGGTGGGCCTTGACCTCTTCGGTCGGCGACACAAACCGAACATGCAGGGGCGTGCTCTGCGCAAGCCGTTGGGTCACTTCGCGTAGAACGCGACTCTTGCCAGAGCCGGGTGCACCGACGAGACACGTTAGGACGACAGACTCGTCTTGGACGCAGTCAACAACCTGTGAGACTTCCTCGTCGCGACCGACGAGCGCCCAGGAGTGGTTGAAGAAGCGGTCGGAAACCAGAAACGGCTTGAAGAAGTCCTCGGGACTTTGAATAGGGCCCGGCTCATCAATGCCAAGCAGGTCGAGGCGCTGGCCACTGAAGTACCGGTCGACCAGGTCCAGGCGGTCGACCAACGGCAGGTCGTGAAGCCGTCGAGTGATGTCCTCTCGGTCCCACAACTCCCAGCCAGCGTGCGCTGCCATCGCATCGCGAGAACTAGGGCTCGCAACGCTGGACAGCAGGAGCACCTTGAGGTCTGCGGCGAAGGTCTGCTCGGCCACCGCGGTATGGACCTTCTGGGGGCCGAACTCATTGACGCGCTTGCACTGAAACGAGTGGGTGCCGAAGGGGCCGGTGGCGAAGATGTCGATGCCGTGCTGCTTGTGCCCTGTGCCCCCATAGCGATGCACCGTGCCTCCGTGGGGCTGGTACATCCGGTGCAAGAGGGCGGCGCAGAAGCTCTCAAACGTCTCCGGCGGAAGGGCGGAAAGCGGCAGAGGCCGGTCGTGCGAGGTGGCGGTCTCGGCGCGAGCGTCCACCGGTGCCGCTTGGTACCCGGCTGCCGCCAGGAGTTCGTTGTCCTTGGCCCGCACCAGCCGCTCCAGCGCCGGGATGTCGTTCGACCGCGGGCGCGTAAGCCCTTTCTCCCAACGGCTCACCGACTGCTGGGTGACACCAAGGGCGGTCGCCAGCTCTTGCTGCTTGGTGAACCCGGCAGCAACGCGAAGTCGAGCCAAAAGTTCGCCAAAGGCCGGGTAAGGCGCGGGCTTACGGGGTGGTTGCATTGGATTGTACTTTTTCACGCACACACTAAATAGCGTATCATATTCGCACTGCGTGTCGATGCCGTGACCATAAGTTGTCGGAGGCGCCATGGTGCACAACCCACGCTCGAACCGCGGAAGGGGTGCGCCAAGCTGCGCCTCGCCTGATGACACGTCCAGCGCGTTCAAGGATGACCGCGAGCGCCGCAACGCGCTCGTGTCCCGCGACCTTCGCATCGTCGGTTGCCGCTTGGCCACGGTGGCGGGCCTCGTCATGCTCGCGCTTTACACGTCCGCCGGCAGCATGGTCACCGGCGCGTTCGGCCGCATCGACTCGCGCCGCATGGAGGCCATTCTCTACCGCAGCGGGAAGAAGATTGCGAAAGTGTTCGGTTCGGATCGATTCGCTCGGGCGAAGCAACGGAGTCGCGTTCTGGTACGACTCGTCGGCCTTGCCAGGTTCGTACAACGAGATGCTGACCCAGAGGCTGGTGACCAGTCCCTGCACCTCAAGACGATGGGGGTGGCCTAGGGTGGCGGTCGCGACAAGCACCTGTCCCAGGAGGGAGCCGCTGAGTACCTATGGGAGCTGTTCATCAAGCAGGCGCAGTCCTGAACACTGGCTGCAACCACTGTTCTCAGCAGCAGAAAGTCAGTTCAGCACGCTGTTAGGACAGAAGCAATTAAATCGGCACCCGTAGTATTCGAGTGTCCGGTTTCGCAGTTGGTCGGTGGCTGGAAAGGGTCGATAGCGGACGCTCACTGTCCCAGCCTATCCAGTTTCCCAACAAGATCCTCGGCTCTCAGGTGCGTATACCGCTTCAGCATCTGCATAGATTTATGTCCGCTTATCGCAGCCACTTCCTGATCTGATAGCCCAGCTTCCACTAGCCGGCTGACCGCCTCATGCCTTAGGTCATGGAACCGGAAGTCCGTCAGCCCAGCTGCTTTCTTGGCGTCCGTCCAGGCTTTATCGAACAGATAAGGCCGTCTCACACCATCCCGGCCTGGTTCACCGAAGAACACCAAATCCGTCTCTGGGGGTCGAGTCGGATTATAAATGGCGGCCTGGAGCGCGGCGGTAGCAGCCTTCGTAAGCGGTACGGTCCGTGGAGAGGAATTCTTCGTGATATCCAGCCGTACAACGCGCTTCTGCAAATCAACCTGGCTAAGCCTCAGCCCAGCTATCTCCGACAGCCGCATGCCCGTTTCTAGCGCAATCCGAACAATCCAGCTGAACATCGGATTCGAATAAGCATCCACGGCGGCCAGCAGGCGTTTGTTTTCCGCTGGAGTCAACCGACGATTCCGTCCAGCGCCAGGGGCGGGCCGGCGAATTTGAGAAACGGGATTGAAAGGCAACCCCATACCCCATTCCTTGATAGCGACAGTGAACAGGTGGCTGAGCAGTGCCAGCTCCAGCCGAACAGTGTTGTTGCTGCGCGGAACCAGCTTGCCATTCTCATCCGGGTTGCCAGCCAACCGAGTGTCACGGTACTGCGCTACGATATCGGCGCTCAAAGCAGCCAGCGAATACTTCCCCAAATGTCGCAGCAGCGGCTGCGCTTTCTTGTGCTCCGAGATGCGCGTAGATTCCCGCTTAGTCGGCGTCACTTCCCGGAGGTAACGCTTCAGCGCCGCCTCTACCGTCATCCGCTCCCCTGGCGCTCGCTGTATGTACACTCCGCGCACCATCTCATCTTCGGTACGCCGCGCCCAGTCCTCAGCATCACGCTTGGTGCGAAATGTCTTGGACGCAGTCGGCCAGCCCGTCTTTCGAATGACGGCTTTCCAGGTGCCAGATGGGGTCTTAACGATGGTTGCCATGCGAGTCAAAGTTCCGAAATGTACACTCGGCGCTTCACCACTGTACCGAAACTGTACCTGGCTCGCAAACTTGGAAAATCCCCCAGTCTTGGGGTTGGAACTGAAACCGCTCTAAAGTCTTGTATTTATTAGTGTTTTCAGAGTGGTGCCCGGGGCCGGAATCGAACCGGCACGCCTTGCGGCGGGGGATTTTGAGTCCCCTGCGTCTACCAATTTCACCACCCGGGCATTCGAGCATGTCGCACCGCAGAACGCGGCGCGTGGCAGGAAGGCGTAATTATACGCAGGGTCGAAAACTTTTGCACAAGACAAGCCATCAATGCGATATCAGCCGCCGCATCCAATCCAACAACACGGTCGGCAACATTTCCGGCCTGCCCAGTAGCGCATACTGCCTGGCTCCGAATATCGACGGCAAATACCCCGCCGCCTGCCTATCTATGGTCAGGCAAAAAGGAAATATCCCCTGCTGCTTGGCTTCCTCCACGGCCCTTCGCATATCCTCCACGCCGTAGCGCCCTTCATACTGATCTACATCATTGGGCTTGCCATCCGACAAAAGCAACAGCAGCCGATGCCGGGCAGGCTGTTGCATCAGCAGTGCGCTGGCATGCCGCAGGGCGGCGCCCGCGCGGGTGTAGTGCTGCGGCTCCAGTGCCGCAATTCGCCGCGCGATGTCGTTGCCGTAGGGTTCCTTGAAGTCTTTGATGGCGTTGACGGTGACGTTCTGCGGGCCTTCGCCGGAGAAGGCCTGTATGGAATAGGGTTCGCTCAAGCGTTCCAGGGCGATGCCGACCAGCAGCAGGGCTTCGCGTTCGACATCGATGATGCGACGGTTGGCGGACAGCCATGAGTCGGTGGATCCGCTGATGTCGATCAGCAGCATGATGGCCATGTCGCGTCGTTGCGGGCGCTGCTGTTTATATAGCGCCTGGGGCATGGGCAGGCCGGCCCGGGTGTCGGCCAGGGCTTCGGTGCAGGCGTCCAGGTCGATGTCGTCGCCGTCCAGCTGGCGGCGTTGCCAGACGCGCTCGGCACGCAGCATTTCGAAGCGTTTGCGCAGGGTGTCCAGCATGGTCTGGTGGCGCTTCAGGGTGGCGTCCACCCAGGCTTGGGGGCCAGGCTCCAGCATCTGCATTCTTACGGTGGAGCCGGGGTGGCGGTAGCCGTCGATGCGGTAGTCCCATTCGGGGTAGCGCCATTGGGTTTCCGGCGCCGGCTGCGCTGCGCTGGCCCGGCTGCGCTTGTCAGGCGGGTCGTCGGACAGCAAAACTTCTCGCGGTTTGCCCGGGGTGGATACCAGCCGGGCCTCGGGCAGTTCCGACAGGGCGTCGGCGAACTCTTCGGCGGCGGTCTGTTCGTCGCGGTCGGCGGGGCGCTGCATGCCCATGGGGTCTTCGGCTTTTTCCAGGGGGGCGTTGGTTTGCACCATCCATACGCCCTGTTTCTCGTCGTCCTCGTCTTCGTTGGCTTGGCGTTCCTTGGGGCGGCGTGGCATGCGGGCGCTGCGCGGGGGCTGGGCGGACGAAGGCTGATCGTCGCCGGGCGCAGTGGCGTGTTCGGCGCCGTCCGAATCATCGGCGGGCGACAGCAGCTCGCCGGTCCAGCTGTCTTTGTACAGGGCCTGGGCATGGGGTTCGCGCGCCTGGGCGCCGTCATGCTTCTTCAGCGATAGGGCCATTTCCATGGCGGTGGAAAGCGATGCATTGGGAGTGGGGCACAAGGGAATATCCGGGACGGCTTGCCCGACGGGGCAGCGCAGTATGGCCCGCACCCATTGCTCGATGGGTTGGCAGCCTTGCGGTAATCGCGTCACGGGGGGGCGCCCGGCCAGGCACTCCTGCCGCAAGCTGTCGATGGCGGGGGCGATGCCGGGCAGCAGGGCGGCCAGGGCCTGGTCGCCGGCATAGGCCTCCAGCAACAGGTAGATGGCATGGATGCGCGGGGTTGCGATGCCGCCGGTTAAAAGCGCGCTGCCGCGCTGTAGGCGCATGGCTTGCAGCAAGGCCAGGACGCGGAAGCGTTCCATGGCCAGTTCATGGTCGCCGCTTCCAACGGTATTGGGTAGCCAAATGGAACTGCCGTCGGTGGCCGGCACGGGCGCGGTCGATGGCATGACGTCGTGGCGGCGGAACCATCGGGTGAGCAGGGTGGGTATGGCGGGCGGGTGTGCCACGCGCAAGGGTTGGCTTTCCCCAAAGACGGCGTTGACCAGCAAATCCAGGCGCGGTGCGGCCTGGGCCAGGATGGTGGGTGGCGCTTCCGCGCGGGCCTTGCCGCGTTTGCGCAGCCACAGTTCGCGCGCATAGATGGTGGCGTGCCGGGCCGCATCGGTGATGACGTCTTCCGCTTCGGCCATGGCCAGGCTTTACGGAAAGCTAAGCTCGACCAGGTCGCGCATGGCGCCGGCCAGCGAGGCGTCGTCCGACAGCGGCGAAACCAGCGCGACCTGGCAGGCGCGTTTCACGGGTATGCCCTGGGCGATCAGTTGCCCGGTGGCGACCAGCAGCCGTGTGCTGGGTACTTCGGCCAGGCCCCGGTCCTGGAAGGCACGCAGCTTGTGCGCCAGCGTGACCAGCGCCTGGGCGGTGGCGCGCTCTATGCCGCTCTCCTGCATGACGATGTCCGTTTCCCGCTCGGGCGGAGGGAAGTCGAAGTCCAGGGCCACGAAGCGCTGGCGGGTGCTGGGTTTCAGGTCTTTCAGCATGCGCTGGTAGCCGGGGTTGTAGGACACGACCAGTTGGAAGCCGGGCACGGCTTCCAGGGTTTCGCCGGTCTTGTCGATGGACAGGCTGCGGCGGTAGTCGGTAAGCGGGTGCAGGACGACGATGGTGTCCTGGCGGGCTTCGACCACCTCATCCAGGTAGCAGATGGCGCCGCTGCGCACGGCGGTGGTCAGGGGGCCGTCCTGCCACACGGTCTTGTCGTGGCGTATAAGAAAGCGCCCGATCAGGTCGCTGGCGCTAAGGTCGTCATGGCAGGACACGGTGATCAGCGGCCGGCCCAGCCGCCAGGCCATGTGTTCGACGAAACGGGTTTTGCCGCAGCCGGTGGGCCCTTTCAGCATGACGGCCAGCCCATTGCGGTGGCATTGCTCGAACAGTTCGACTTCGTCGGCGAAGGGCAGGTAGTAAGGCGCCTGATCCCGGCTGGAAGCCCGTCCGCCATCGGTTGCGCCGGCGGGCAGGCGGCTTAGGACGTCAGCCGGCTTGTTCATTGGCCAGGCCGCCCGCCGGAACGTTGTGGTTCAAGTCGGCATCTTCCACCGGCGTCAGCCGCGGCGCATAGCGGAAGAAGTCGTAGATGAACAGGCCCACGCCGATGGCGAACAGGGATGCCGTGGCGATCAGCATCAGGAAGTGGATCTGTATTTTCAGCTGCACGTCCAGGTAGCCTATGCCCAGGACGCGTTCCAGGTAGACCTGGCCGATGCCGGCGGTGGCGAAGGACAGCGTCATGCCGAACATGCCGGCGATCTGCAGCCAGAAGGCCCAGTAGCCTATGGAGCTGCCTTCTTCCTTGCGGCCCACCAGCAAGGTGGGCATGGCGTAGCTGATGACGGCCATGACGATCATGGCGTAGGCGCCGTAGAAGGCGGCGTGGCCGTGCATGGCGGTGATCAGGGTGCCATGCGTCCACTTGTTGATGTCGGGAAAGGTGTGGGCCAGGCCCAGCAGGCCGGCGCCGAACAGGGTGAAGACGGCGCTGCCTATGGTCCAGTGCAAGGCCAGCCCGTTGGGGTGGCGCATGCCGGTGCGCCGTATGGCGAAGTAGGCGTACATGGCCATGCCGACCAGCGCCACCGGTTCAAGCGCGCTGAAGAAGCCGCCCAGCGGCAGCCAGTAGGACGGCACTCCGACCCAGTAGTAATGGTGCGCCGTGCCCAGGATGCCGGCGATGAAGACCAGCCCCACGATGACGTACAGCCACTTCTCCAGGACTTCCCGGTCGGCGCCCGACAGGCGTATCAGCAGGTAGGCCAGGAAGGAGCCCTGGATCATTTCCCACACGCCTTCCACCCACAGGTGTATGGTCCACCAGCGATAGAAGATGGACACCACGTAGTTCTCGTAGTGCAGCAGGGCGGGCAGGTAGAGCACGGCCGAAGAGCCCAGGCCCAGCAGCAGCACGCCCTCGGTGGTGGTGAAGCGCCCCGACCGCTTGATGGTCATGCCGATGTTGTACAGGAAGATCAGCATACAGACGACGATGATCAGCTTGTGCGGCAGAGGCTGTTCCAGCAGCTTGTTGCCGGTGCCGTAGCCGAACAGATAGCCGATGACGGCGGTGACGCCCATGATGGCCCACAGGATAAGCTGTATATAGGCCAGCTTGACGCTGTGCAGTTCCGAGCGCGATTCGTCGGATACGATCCAGTAGGTGGCGCCCATGAAGCCGGTCAGCACCCACACGATCAGCAGGTTGGTGTGTATGGTTTTGGTGACGTCGAAAGGCAGGATGTTCAGCAGCGGGTCCGGACCCAGGTATTTCGAAGCGGAGAGCAGGCCGAAGACCAGCTGCAGCCCGAAAAGAATCATGGCTAGCGCGAAATACCAATAGGCGACCGATTGAGATCTGTAACGCATGGCGACTCCTGGAATGTGGCTGTTCCGTATAAGCTAAGCCGTTATTTGAACGACGCCAGATAGGCGACCAGTTGATCGATCTGCTCTTCGCTCAGGTCCTTGCCGTAGGACGGCGGCATGAAGGACACGCCATTGGCCGAGTACATGGGCCCGGGGTGCAGGTAGGCGCTGGGCTCGACGATGGATTCCCTTATGTACTCCTCCACGGTCTTGGCCTTGCCCTTGTAATCGGGCGAAGCCAGGGTCTTTTCGGCGGTGGCGACCAGGTTGGCCAGAGTCGGGCCGGCCAGGTTCACGCCGGGCGCCGTGGAATGACAGGCCGAACAGGTGGGCACGACGGTGCGGAACAATGCCTGGCCAAGGGCGATGGGGTCGTTGGCGCTGCTGACGGGGCGGGTGCCCGGCGGCAGGCCGGTGCTGTCCTGGGCCACGCCGCTTTCGTCCTGCTGCGCGATGCTCAGGTCGGTACCGGGTATGGAACTGCCGGTCACCAGTATGGGCCGGGGCGGCCAGCCCTGGTTATCGACCTTGCTGACCCAGTCCATGAAGGCGATGACGTCGGCGATTTCCTGATCCTTCATGTTCAGGTTGGGCATCAGCCGGCGATGCTTTTGCTCGTCGTAGAACTGGGTGGGATCTTTCAGGAAGGCGGTCAGGTAAGGGGCGCCGCGGTGCTGGGTGATCTTGGTCAGGTCGGGCGCGTAGTAGGCGCCTTCCCCGAATATCGTATGGCAGTTGATACAGTTGTAGGCGTGCCAGACATTCTGCCCGCGTACGACTTCTTCGGTGATGGAATCGGAGTTGGTCAGTTTGGGAAACTGGCGGTGGCTGTCCAGCGTAAGCCCCAGGAAAATGAGCGAGGCGATGGCGGTGGACGCAATGGCAAAGACACGGGTCTGGCGTTTATTCATGGCGGCCTCCGTGTCAGACGCCGATGCCGGACCAGTAGCTGATCCCGATGATGCCCGCATAGCCGATGGCCGCGGCCATCAGTACGAGGACGACAAGTCCGATTATTTTCAATACATTGAAAAGCGCTAAAGCTTGCACGATCGCACTCCTTTGTTCTGGGCCGAATAACCTGGATACAAAGACCGAACTATCTGCTCGTACTTTCAGTCGTGGTGTAACCGTACACCATCCGCTTGTTTTCGGGTGTAACAAGGGGTTTTCCGAATGTGGCCGCACGCTTGAAAATCCGCTCGGGCACCCCCATTTAAATGAGATAAGCAGCCGTCGACGCTGCCGCTATGCAGCGCGAGGCGCAAAAAAATCGACTAAATAATTGTTTTATTGACTATTTTTATCCAGGTTGGACCATGACTCAAACCGACACACACGCTAATTCGGAAACCTTGGGTTTTCAGGCCGAAGTAAAGCAGCTGCTGCATCTGATGATCCATTCGCTGTACAGCAATAAAGAAATTTTCCTGCGCGAGCTGGTTTCCAATGCCTCCGACGCCTGCGACAAGCTTCGCTTCGAGGCCATCGACAATCCCGATCTGTTCCAGGGCGATTCCGACCTGCGCATACGCGTGGAATACGACAAGGACCAGCGCACGGTCACGATATCCGACAACGGCATCGGCATGACGCGCGACGAGGCGGTGGCCAATCTGGGCACCATCGCACGCTCGGGCACCAAGGAATTTTTCTCGCAACTGACCGGCGACAAGCAGAAGGACGCGCAGCTTATCGGCCAGTTCGGCGTGGGTTTCTATTCGTCGTTCATCGTGGCCAAGAAGGTGTCGGTGCTGAGCCGCCGCGCCGGTGTGGCCGAGACCGACGCCATCCTGTGGGAGTCCGACGGCCAGGGCGAATTTTCCATCACGCAAGTGGAAAAAGCCGATCGCGGCACCTCGGTCACGCTGTACCTGCGCGAGGACGAAGACGATTTCCTTAGCGGCTGGAAGCTGCGCGAGGTGCTGCGCCGCTATTCCGACCATATCTCGCTGCCCATCCAGATGCAGAAGGAAGAGTGGGACGCCGAGAAGTCCGAGCAGGTCAAGAAGAACGAATGGGAAACCGTGAACCAGGCCAATGCCTTGTGGACGCGGTCCAAGTCGGACATCAGCGACGAGCAGTATCAAGAATTCTACAAGCATATCGGGCACGATTACGACGATCCGCTGGCCTGGACGCACAACCGGGTGGAAGGGCGCAGCGAATACACGCAGCTGCTGTACATCCCCAAGCATGCGCCCATGGACCTGTGGGATCGCGAAGGGCGGCGCGGGGTCAAGCTGTATGTGAAGCGGGTGTTCATCATGGACGACGCCGAGCAGCTGCTGCCCACTTATCTGCGCTTTGTGCGTGGCGTGATCGATTCGGCCGACCTGCCGCTGAACGTGTCGCGCGAGATCCTGCAGGAAAGCCGCGACGTGCGCGTAATACGCGAAGGCTCGGCCAAACGCATTTTGTCTTTGCTGGAAGACCTGGCCGAGAACAAGCCCGAGCAGTACGCCGATTTCTGGAAGGAATTCGGGCAGGTGCTTAAAGAGGGCACGGGCGAGGATGCCGCCAACAAGGAACGCATCGCCAAGCTGCTGCGTTTTGCCTCCACTCAGGCCGAGGGCTCGGCCCAGACGGTGTCGCTGGCCGACTATGTGTCGCGCATGAAGGAAGGCCAGGACAAGATCTACTACGTCAGCGCCGATTCCTTCGCCGCCGCCAGCAACAGCCCGCATCTGGAGATCTTCCGCAAGAAGGGGCTGGAAGTCCTGCTGCTGTCGGACCGCGTGGATGAATGGATGCTGTCCTACCTGCGCGACTTCGACGGCAAGGCGCTGGTCTCCATCGCCAAGGGCGGGCTGGACCTGGACCAGTTGGCCGACGAAGAGGAAAAGAAGCACCAGGCCGAGGTGGCCGAGACCTTCAAGCCTTTGGTCGAGCGCCTGAAGTCCTCGCTGGGCGACAAGGTGAAGGAAGTGCGCGTGACCGGGCGCCTGGTGGACTCGCCCGCCTGCGTGGTGGTCGACGAGCACGAGCTTAGCCCGCATCTGCTGCGCATGTTGCAGGCGGCCGGTCAGGCGGCGCCCGAAGTCAAGCCTATTCTGGAGATCAATCCCGAACATGCCTTGATCGCGCGGGTTCAGGATGCGCCGGATGCGGATTTCGGCGAATGGTCCTTGCTGCTGCTGGATCAGGCCATGCTGGCCGAAGGCGCCAGCCTGTCGGACCCGGCGGCTTTCGTGAAGCGCATGAATCGCCTGCTGCTGAATAAGTAAGTAGGCAGCGCAAAGAGGCCCGTTCTTGCCCTTATCGCGGCAAGGACGGGCCTCTTTTTATATAGAGCGCAGTGCTGTCAGCTTTCCGCAAGGCCTGATCTCACCTGTTCAAACAGGCGGCAATTGCCTCGCGGGCCAGCCGGTTTCGCGGCCGAAGCGCCGCCAATCGAAGGCGGGGCCCGGGTCGGTCTTGCGGCCGGGGGCAATGTGTTCGTGGCCCCGCACCGCCTTTAGCGGATGCTGCGCGCGCAGCGCCGGCACCAGGGCGCGCAACGCCTGGTACTGCTGATCGGTGTAGGGCAGGTCGTCGGTGCCTTCCATTTCGATGCCTATCGAAAAGTCATTGCAGCGTTCACGGCCCTCGAATGACGATACCCCGGCGTGCCAGGCGCGCTTTTGCGTGGATACGAACTGCACGATGCCGCCGTCCCGCCGCAGGAAGAAATGCGCCGATACGCGCAGGCCGCGCAGGCGGTCCAGCCAGGGGTGCGAGCCGTAGTCCAGCGTATTGGTGAACAGGCCGGCGACTTCGGGGCCGCCGAAGATGCCCGGCGGCAGGCTGATGTTGTGCATGACCAGCAGGGTCACGTCGGCGGAGTCGGGCCTGTCGTCGTGATTGGGCGAGGGCGTATGAATGACGCCCGCTTGCGGCTTGAGCCAGCCGTGGCGGTCCAGGACCAGGGGGCTCACTGGCGCATGCCCAGCTTGGCGTGGTCCTGGCTGCACCAGATGCGGCCATTGGCCATGACGGCTTCGGACCGGGGCAGGTGTATGCCGCAATGCTCGCAGCGCACCATGGATTCAAGCGGCTTTTTTTCGCTGCGGCGCCGTTTGATCGGTTTGGCTTCGCGATTGTCCGCCCGATTCTGCGCGTTGTAATGCGCCAGGACGCGCGCGGCCAGTAGGCCGCCGATGATGACCACTACCCAGAACAGTATTTTTCCCACATTAACCTCGTTGCAGAATGACGTCGAGCACGAAGCGGCTGCCGGTGTAGGCCAGCAGCAGGAAGGCGAAGCCGACCAGCGTCCAGCGTAGAGCGATGCGTCCGCGCCATCCGCGCGTGTAGCGGCCGATCAGCAGGCCGCCGAAAGTCAGCCAGGACAGCAGCGTGAAGATGGTCTTGTGGTCCATGGGGACCAGGTCGGTGGTCAGGCGCAGCGACACGATGGCGCCCGTGATGACGGTCAGCGTCAGGACGGCGAAGCCTATCCAGATGAGGCGGAACAGCAGGACTTCCTGCAGGAGCAGCGGCGGCATGGAGTCCAGCGCGCGGTTCAGCGTGGTGCGCGTGGCCACGGGTTCCACGGGCCGGTGAAGCTGGCGGTCCAGCGCGGTCATGAGCATGGCCTGAAGGGCGGCCACGGTGATCAGGCCATAGGCCGTCAGGGCGATCAGCAGGTGCACCCGCAGCCATTCGCTGCCGGCGTGGGCGACGACGTGCCCCATGGGAAACAGGCCGGCCAGGCCCGAGGCGATGGCCGAGGCAGGGAGTAAAATAAGCAGCAGGCCGTCTATGCGCATGACCAGGCTTTCCAGCCAGAACACCACCATGCCCAGCCAGACCGCGGCCGAAAGGGCCAGCGCCCAGCTCAGCACCAGGGTGTGATCGGGCACGATGGCCTGCGCCAGGCCTATGCCATGCAGCACGATGGTGCTGGCCAGGCATACGCGCCGTACTTTTCCGGTGCTGACCTGTTCGCCGCCCCGGGTCAAAGGGCGCCAAAGCGAGAGAGCCAGCACGGCGTACGCCAGAGCCGCCAGCAAGTGAAATACAATGCCTGCAGACATAGTCCCTTAAGTTCTCGTTATGCAGTTCGGGGCACGCCCCTGAATCGGACTATTTTAGTCCGTATACCGAAAGATCAATTAGTTTAAGCGAAACCATCCTTATGCTCGACAATCTGACCCAGCGTTTATCGCGCGTTGTCAAAACAATGCGCGGCGAGGCCCGTTTAACCGAAGCCAATACGCAAGACATGCTGCGCGAGGTGCGCATGGCCCTGCTGGAGGCCGACGTGGCGTTGCCCGTGGTGCGCGATTTTGTGGCCCGCGTGAAAGAACGCGCACTGGGCCAGGACGTGGTCGGCAGCCTGAATCCGGGCCAGGCGCTGGTGGGCGTTGTACACAAGGAACTGACCGCGCTCATGGGCGGGGACCTGGGCGACGAGGCCGGCGAGCTTTCCCTGGCCGCCCAGCCGCCCGCCGTCATACTGATGGCGGGCCTGCAGGGGGCCGGCAAGACCACCACCACCGGCAAGCTGGCCAAATGGCTGGCCGAGGGCGGCCACATCCAGAACGGCCGCAAGACGGGTAAAAAGAAAGTGCTTGTGGTCAGCGCCGACGTCTATCGCCCGGCCGCCATCGAGCAGCTGAAAACCGTGGCGGCCCAGGTCAAGGTGGATTTCCTGCCGTCCGACACGTCGCAGAAGCCCGAGCAGATCGCCCACGCGGCGCTGGATCATGCCCGGAAGCACCATTACGACGTGCTGATCGTCGATACGGCCGGCCGCCTGGGCGTGGACGAGGCCATGATGCGCGAAATCCGCGCCCTGCATGACTTGCTGAACCCCATCGAGACCCTGTTCGTGGTGGACGCCATGCAGGGCCAGGACGCGGTCAACGTGGCGCGCGCCTTTGCCGACGCCCTGCCGCTGACCGGCGTGGTGCTGACCAAGCTGGACGGCGATGCGCGCGGCGGCGCGGCCTTGTCGGTGCGCCATGTCACGGGCAAGCCCCTCAAGTTTGTCGGCGTGTCCGAAAAGCTGGACGGCCTGGAGCCTTTCCACCCCGAGCGCATGGCGCAGCGCGTGCTGGGCATGGGCGACATTGTCGCCCTGGTGGAGCAGGCGCAGAAGAACATCGATGTGGCCGAGGCCGAGAAGCTGGCGGCCAAGATCAAGTCGGGTTCGCGTTTCGACCTGAACGACTTTCGCGAGCAGCTGCAGCAGGTCAAGAAGATGGGCGACATGGGCTCGCTGCTGGAAAAGCTGCCGGCCCAGTTTGCCCAGGCGGCGGGCCAGCTGCAAGGCGGCCAGGCCGAAAAGCAGCTGCGCCGCAGCGAAGGCATCCTGAACTCCATGACGCCGGCCGAGCGTGCCAAGCCTGAATTGCTGAAAGCCTCGCGGAAGCGCCGCATCGCTGCGGGCGCGGGCGTGCCCGTGCAAGAAGTCAACCGCCTGCTGACCCAATACGATCAGATGCAGGGCATGATGAAGCAGATGAAAAAGGGCGGCATGGCCAAGATGATGCGTGCCATGGGTGGCTTGAAAGGCCTGGGCAAGGGCGGCTTCGGCGGATTCCGCTAGATTGCCGGCAGGGCGGTCCAGCCGCCCTGCTGCCTTGTGCATTCGACCGGAAGGCGTCTACGGCCGGAGCGGGCGGGCCTTATCAACCTTCGGCGCGGGCCGGAATGGCGGATTGATCAGCCGCCCCCCACGGCGACGACAATTTCCAGCTGGTCGCCATCGGCCAGGCCGGTCTGGCCGTGCTGGCTTTTGGGCACGATGTCGCCGTTGCGCTCCACGGCGATGCGCTTGTCCTGGTAGCCCAGGTGCGCGACCAGTTCGGCAATGGTATTGACCTGATCGAGCTGCATCGGTTTGCCATTGAGGGTGATGTTCATTCTTTAATAATCCTGCTGAAAACTTTGAATAGGGCCTGTGCCGCATCCTTTACCGGCTGAATTTGTCGGTGGCGGCAAGAAGCTGCTTCAGTATGCCGGGCTCGTCGAAGGCGTGGCCCGCATCGGGAACCATGTGGAACTCGGCCTGCGGCCATGCCCGATGCAGTTCCCACGCCGTCTTTGCCGGCGTGCACATGTCGTAGCGTCCCTGCACGATGATGCCCGGAATGCCGTGCAGCAAATGGGCGTCGCGTATCAACTGGCCTTCGTCCATGAAGCCATTGTGCACGAAGTAGTGGTTTTCTATCCGTGCGAAGGCCAGGGCGGAATCGTCGGCCGAATGCGCTTTCTCGTGCTCCGCGCTGGGCAGCAGCGTGATGCTGCGGCTTTCCCATAGGCTCCAGGCATGGGCCGCCTGCAACTGCGCCTGGCGGTCGGTGCCGGTAAGCCGGCGCCGGTAGGCCGCCATAAGGTCGTGCCGCTCTGCTTCCGGTATCGGTGCCAGATAGTCTTCCCAGTAGTCGGGATAGATCCGCGATGCGCCTTCCTGGTAGAACCATAGCAGTTCTTCGCGGCGTATGGCAAAGATGCCGCGCAGTATCATCTCGCTGACCCGGTCCGGGTGCTTCTGGCCGTAGGCCAGCCCCAGCGTGGAACCCCACGATCCCCCGAAGATCAGTATCTTTTCAGCTTCCAGCACCTCGCTGCGCAGGCGCTCGATGTCGGCCACCAAATGCCAGGTCGTATTGTTCTCCAGGCCCGCATGCGGCGTGGACCGGCCGCAGCCGCGCTGATCGAACAGCAGGACTTTATAGCGTTCCGGATCGAACAGCCGCCGGTGAGCCGCCGAGCAGCCGCTGCCGGGGCCGCCATGCAGAAACACCGCCGGCTTGCCCTGCGGATTTCCGCAGAGCTCCCAATACACCTGGTGACCGTCTCCGGTGTCCAGAAAACCATGGGCATAGGGCTGTATTTCCGGGTACACGTGGCATTCCTTTAGTGTGAAATGATCAGGCGCGCGTTGTCGCGCGGCGGGTGTCTGAGGTCTACTTCCGCTTGAAGATCAGGTCCCAGACGCCGTGGCCCAGTCGCAGGCCGCGCGTTTCGAACTTGGTCTGCGGCCGGAAGTCGGGGCGCGGCGCATAGCCGTCGGCTGTATTGGCCAGGCTGGGCTCCCCACTTAGCACTTCCAGCATCTGCTCGGCATAGTTTTCCCAATCGGTGGCGCAGTGTATATAGCCGCCGGGCTTGATGCGGCTGGCCAGCAGCTGGATGAAGGCCGGCTGGATCAGGCGGCGCTTGTGGTGGCGCTTCTTGGGCCATGGGTCGGGAAAGTAGATGTGCACGCCCGCCAGCGAGTCAGGGGCGATCATGTCGCGGGCCACTTCCACCGCATCGTGCTGGATGATGCGTACATTGCCAAGCCCCGATTCGTCGATGCGCTTGAGCATTGCGCCCACGCCGGCGTTGAATACCTCCACACCCAGGAAGTTGTCGCCAGGCCTGGCCTGGGCGATTTTCTGAGTGGTCTCGCCCATGCCGAAGCCGATCTCCAGTACGGTGGGCGCCTGACGGCCGAATGTCTTGTCGAAATCCAGCTGTGCATTGCGATAGGGCAGGGACCACAGCGGCAGCAGGCGGTCCAGGGCTTCTTTCTGGCCCGGGGTGATGTGGGCGCGCCGGTGTACGAAACTGCGTATATGGCTGCTTCCGGATGGCGAGGTGGACGTCGTGACGAAATCGACCGCTTCCTTCCCGGCCAGGGCGGGATGCGTATCGGCCACCAGGCCAGCGAAAGGAGGTGTAGGGGAGTTGGATTGGGAATTCATGTTCATAGCCTGAATTGTAGTGATTGCCGCCGCTTATTTCATGCGGCAACCGCAAGCAATTGTAGGGCCAGCGCAAAAGATGCAGGCAGGGCGCTATAATGCAAACCCTTCCGATTTCCGGAACGGCCATCCAGGCGGGTGTAGTTCAATGGTAGAACGGCAGCTTCCCAAGCTGCATACGAGGGTTCGATTCCCTTCACCCGCTCCAAGAATTTCAGCAATGGACTCTTCGCCATATGCGGAGAAAGAGTGGCCATCCCCCAAATACGGTTCGCACAGTCCCTGTCACGTTGAGTCAAGGCCCTGATGTGATCAGACCTCAGCGCTTCCGGGCAAGCGAAAGAATTTCCAGGGACGGTAAGGCTGCGAGTTGGATAGCTTTGTAAGAAGAGCTACCAGGTTGTTGGTAGATGAAAGTCTATTGTTCATATGCACAGCTTCAGCTTTGGAAGTAATAGGTTTTGTCTCGCGAAGGGTTGAGGCTAAGTGCCATGGCGTAAGGATATTTACACCGGCTTGAAGATCACAAACCCGTTTCCCGGGCACTGCGGCCCATCTATGCCGCCGCCAGCGAACAAGAAGCGTAAATGGCTTTGCAGGTCTTTGCCGAGGGTCAATGTGGCGCCAAGTACCCGACCATCGTGCAGGCTTGGCCGAAAGCAGCCATTCGCACGGCTGCCTTCTTCTCTATGTTTTGTTTGCCGAAAACGCCCCTGCAGTCAAATCAATATCCGCAGCGCTAATGCCCGTCCGACGAGCAGCGCCCTGCCAACGATCGACAACCATGGCTACCTCAACCACAATTTGCCGAGCTTGTACATCGTTCAGCCCATAAAATGCGGCCGTGCTGAGGACGGTCTTTAGGCTAGGTCGATTGTCGACGTCGTCGATATTCAATACATGTTCCGCCTTGTCGATATTCGGATTGACGTCGAACGCGGGTGCAAGTCTCCATCCTGTCTTGCCAAGCACGAATCCGTGATTTCGAAGGTGGTCGTCTCGGTTGCCAACCGCGACGTTGAACGCCACGCGCCGAAATAGCTGTTCCAAGTCTGCATCCGCATGCTCGGCATCCCCCTGAGCTCGAATGAACTGAGCCAATTCCAGATAGCTCGTACCTTCACTTTGAGTCTTGCGAAGCAATGTCATCGCCGAGGCATAAAAGCGTCGCGAACCGTTGGCGCGATCGAACCTTTGGACGCAGAAGGTATGGAAGTCGTTGTTTAGCTTGATGAGCTTCGCAGGCGGTACGTCTATCCCCGCTTTTCGGGCGAGTTGGTGAACGACATATTCCCAAGCTCCGATGTCTCGATCGTCATCCCTGGCGGGGAACTTGCCGATCCACAGTGAGCCGTCGGTTTCAGTAAAGTTGGCCTTTGGCCTTGCTCCGCCCAAAGACGCGCCAGGTGCGACAAGCACGGCGAGCCATTTGCGTAGTGCATCTAGATCGTCGATACGCCGGTTGCTGAGCTGGTATGCCACGGCTTCCAACTCTCGTAGCGTCGTTACAGGCGGTGCCGCCATCTTCTCGTCGCCAAGAAACGCTTCCGTACCTGGTCGGCGAAAGCGCAGGGCGCCTTGGCGAGTGAGGTCTTGCACGCCGATCAGGAAGTCCCAGGCATACAACGTGCGAGGAGAGCGTTGCTCATCCTTTGCCTTTAGGGCCTCGCGCCGCTTCATCAGTGTTTGTCCCCATCGGTCTGGTGACGAATCCAGGAAGATGCCGAAGTTGCCTAGCTCAGGCTTGGGAAAGAAGGGGTGTTCGTCCAGAGAGAGGTCAGGATCCAGCGCGAAGGCGCGAGGGTCTTGTAGCCAATCGCGTTCGTAATGGAAGCGGATCTGGCCACGATCATGGGCGAGCGTGCCGACCTGGCGTGCAGGTCCGAGATCATCATTCAACCAGACTTCCAGGGTGTCGTCCTGCGTGCTCATGTCGATTTCTCGTTGTTTGAGGCTGGCGGGGGTTTGATCGCTTTAGTACGGGTGGCCGTGCGGCGCTTGGGAGTTGGTTCAAGCGCCAGATCCTGCAATCTCCGACCAACTTTGTCGTCGGCCCCAAGCTGATTGAGGTCGCCCTCAAGGCCAAGCACGGCCAGAACTCGAACATAGGACCCCAGCGTAGCCCCAGGATCACCCGCCTCAACCTTGTACAAGGTGGTCCTTGAAATTCCTGCTCGTTGCGCCACGACGGCATTGCTTAGCTTGCGTCGCTTGCGGGCAAGACGCAGCCGCTCTCCCAGTGAGGAGAGGAGACGCTGCTCTTGAGGGAAGACGATAGGTGGTTTGCGTGGCATGTTCGCTATTATGGTCTGTATGAATACAGTTTGTCCATAATAGCGAAAAATAAAGATTTTTGTGTTGAAGCCTGCGGAGCGTTGACAGCAGCCATCAGACCGGCCCAAAATATTTTCTGAATAGTTTTATTCGCAACCTCTGCACAGGCTATTCAGCCAGGCACGTTTTTGCATGCATGGAATGCCGATCAGGCGAACATAATTCGGCGCGCGCCAGAGAATTGGTCATCCTCATAAATCAGATAGCCTTGCGGCGAATTCGCCCCGCGCGTGATAAGACAATCGCGGGGGCGAATTCGAGGGTGGCATGGCGTGGCCTGCTACTGCGGGTTTTCAACCCGCTCAATTAGGCGTTGCGCCAGAAGACTCCACCAGCCCCTTCCACAGTATGACTTCCTTATCCAGGAACTTCTTGAAATCCGCCGGGCTGCTGCCCACGGCTTCAGAGCCCTGGTCCTCAATGGTTTTGCGCACCTCCGGGCTGCTCATCACGGTGGAGATGCCGCGCGAGAGTGTGTCCACGACGGGTGCCGGGGTGCCGGCCGGAACGAAGATCGCATTCCAGGTGGCCACGTTGAAGCCGGGCAGCGTCTTGGAGATGAGTGGTACGTCCGGAATCTGAGGAGCTGGCTTGTCGGTGGTCAAGCCCAGCGCTTTCACTTTGCCGCTGCGTATATAGCCCAGTGCATCGATCAAGGGGGCGAACATGACCTGTATGCTGCCGCCGATCAAATCTGTGACGGCTGGAGCGGCGCCCTTGTAGGGTATGTGCGTCATCTCGACATTGGCCATGGTCGTGAACATGACGCCGCCCAGGTGCTGCGAGGTTCCCGAGCCGCCAGAGCCGTAGTTCAGTTCGCCGGGCTTCTTCTTTGCCAATTCGATCAAGCCGGCCACATCGTTGACCGGCAGGTCATTGTTGACGATGAGCACCAACGGCGTATGAACGATCTGCGATACCGGAATGAAGTCCTTCAGGATATCGAACGGCAGGCTCTTGAACAATGAGATATTGGCGATGGATGTGCTGGTTCCCACGAACAGGGTGTAGCCGTCGGGCTTCGATCGGGCAACGTAGTCTCCCGCGATATTCCCGCTGGCGCCGGGTTTGTTTTCCACGACGACGGGCTGCTTGAACTCCTTGGAAAGTCCGTTGGCCAGGATGCGCGCCACGATGTCGGTGCTGCCGCCGGCCGAGAACGGCACGACGACATTGACGCTGCGCTCCGGGTAGGCGGCGTGGGCCAGGGTGCTGCAAGCTGCGGAGGCCGCAACGAGCAGCATGAAAAAGGTGGTTCGTAAGTGGGACATGTCTCTTCCTTTATAAGTTATGGGAATGGGCGGCGCGCCTATGAAAGTACGGCCACCGTTTTCCTCTGGATCAGATCGAAATCGATTTTTGCGCCCAGGCCCGGATCCGTCGGCGCATAGACGTAGCCGTCGGCGTCGGCATGGATGTCTTCAGCCAGGCCGTACTTCTGGGCGCCGTCGGGCAGGAGCACTTCGAAGAACTCGGTATTCTTCAGCGCCATGATCACGTGCAGGCCGGCAACGTTGTTCAGGGAGTTTCCACCATGGTGGACTTCGTAGTTCATCCGGAAGGATTCAGCCAAGTGGGCGGTCTTCATCATGGTGGTGATGCCGCCTTTCAGCGCCACGTCGCCTCGCAGGAAGTCGGTCGCTTGCTGCAGCACCCAGGGGGCGTAGGAATCGAGCCCGACGGCTGGGAATTCGGTGGCCATGATGGGAATATGCAGTTGCTGCTTGAGCTTTACATAGTTGTAGATGTCGGCATCGTGCAAAGGATCCTCGTACCAGTAGTAGTTCAGATCCTGCAATGCGCGGCCCACTCGCACCGCTTCGGGATACTGGTAGCTCCATGCGGCATCCAGCATCACCAGGTAATCGTCTCCCACCGCTTTGCGGACGGCTTCGCAAACCTTGATGTCTTCCTGCCAGGGGTGCGGGGGATGGATCTTGTAGGCCGCCCAGTTCAGCGACTGGTAGTGCAGCGCCTCTTCGGCATATTCCTGCGGGCTGTCCAGTATCATCGAGCTTGCATACGCCTTGACGCGGTCCCGGTAGGAGCCCAGCAGCCGATGGATGGGCAGGCCGGCCACCTTGCCGCAGATGTCCCAAAGCGCGACATCGCAGGCGCCGACGGTGCGGACGGTCGTGGTCCTGGCCCTGCGCCACAGTGCGTGGTACAGGCGCTCGCGGTCCAGCGGATTCTGCCCCATCAGGATGGGCTTCAGGTACTTGATCAGGTTGGGGCCGTCCAGGTCCGCGCCGTAATACGCGGAACCCAGGAAGCTGTGGCCCGTGATTCCTTCGTCGGTTTCGATTTTCAGCAGCCCCAGTTTGCTGGAGCCGGCGAACTTGCCTGTGTGCGCCGCATAGCTGGTTGGCGGAATATCGTCCCAGGCAAACAGTGTTAGGGTGACATCGATTATTTTCATGGTGTCCTTTGCTTGTTGTAGGGTGAAGAGGTCTGTCAAACGTAGGCCGGGCCTTCGATGACGGGATGGGCGCTAAGAAACTCTTCGTCGACGGCTACGCCCAGTCCCGGTTCGTCCGATGGGCTTACGCAGCCGTTTTCATCGAGACTGTCCGCGCGCTGTGTCAGGCGGTCACGAAACAAATTCTCTTTGGCGGTGTCGGCTTCGAAATAGCCCCCGTTATCGATGGAGGCCAGTACATGAATGCTGGAGGCCATATTCAGTCCCGTTGCGCAGGTATGCGGACACAAGGGAAGTCGCCAGGCCGAGCCCAGTGCCGCGATGCGCATCAGTTCGGTAATGCCGCCGGCCTTGGACGCGTCGGGCTGAAGAATGCCAACCGCCTTGTCCTCGATCAATCGGGCGAACTCGTAGCGCGTGTAGTGGTTCTCGCCGGCTGCCAGGGGCGTCGTCCCCAGCAGGGTTGCGGCGGTGGCGTAGCTGCGATAATCATGGGGCGAGAACGGCTCTTCCAGCCAGATAACCTTGCATTCCCGCAGCGCGGAAGCCACATTGCGCACGTCGGCCAGCGAGTAGGCCGTATTGGCGTCGGCCATGATGCCCAGCTCGTCGCCGAACGCTTTGCGTACGGCTTGAAGCCGCTCGATGTCCAGCGCCGCCGTGTCGCCCAGGCGAAGCTTGATCGCCCGATAGCCCTGTTCCCGCAAGGCATGGACTTCGTTCACCAGGATGTCCGGCGCCTGGAAGCCCAGGGAAATGCCGCCGGCATAGGCGGGGATGGGCTTGCGGGATCCGCCCAGCAGGCGATAGACGGGCCAGCCGACCGCCTGGCCCCGGATGTCCCATAGCGCCTGGTCGATGCCGCTGAACGCCAGGGCGGCGGCCGTGCCCATGCCATGGCTGGCCATTTGCTTTATGTAGACCTTGTCCCAGATGTGGTTGACTTCATCGGCGGGCATGCCCAGCAGCAATTGCTGCAAGGTGGTGTTTACCAGGTGGGCGATCGCACCGGGGCAACGGCCGTGGTGGGATTCTCCCCAGCCCACCAGCCCGCCTCGTGTGACGATCTTGATGATCACGCAGTCGCGCTTGACGGCTCGGCCGATGCCCAGCGTGACGCCATCGCGTACGGGCACTGATGACGCAATGGCCCGCAGTTCGACGATATCCAGGTCTGTGTTGCTCATGCCCGGCCTCCTCGCAGCGCGCAGCGGCCAGGCCAGGCTTCTGGATTCACGAGATATTCGGGGCGCTCGCCTGCCATCATCTGGAGAAGCTGCTTGACGGTGCCTGAGCTCATGTCGTTGAAGCTTTCGGCCGTGACCCCGGCGACATGCGGCGTGAGCAGGACGTTGTCCAACTCGAAGAAGGCATGGTCCCGATCCAGCGGCTGGCTCGCATATACATCCAGCGCCGCTCCCCGTATCCGTTTTTCCCGCAGGGCGTCGACCAGGGCCCGCTCGTCCACGATGGCGCCTCGGGCCGCGTTCAACAAGACTGCGTCCTTCTTCATGCCTTGCAGTTCTTTCGCGCCGATCATGCCCCGCGTTTCATCCGTTAATGGGCAGCACAGCGCCACATACTCGCTGTTCGCCAGCAAGTCTGCGAGCGATGCCGCCCGCACATTGTCGGGCAGGGCGATGCCGGCCCTTTGCAAACCGAGCACTTGCATGCCGAATCCGGCGATGCAGGCTTGTGCCAGTCCCTGGCCGATTGTGCCGACGCCAACAACGCCCAGCGTCTTTCCCGACAACTGTGTGGCCATCGAGGTGAGCGCGCGTCCGGCATCCCACCCTTGAGCTCGGATTGTGGCTTCCATGCGCGCCAGAGGCCGGGCAAAGGCGAGCATGGCCGAAACGTAATATTCCACAACCGCCTGCGCGTTGGCGCCCGGGACATTGGCAACAGGTATGCCCAAGGCTGTGGCGGCGTCTACCGGAATCAGGTCCAGGCCGGTACCGTGCCTGACCACGCCTCGAAGCCGGGCGGCATGCTGGAAAATATCGTCGGGCAGCTTATTGCGCACCACAAGGAAGTCCGCGTCCGCGATGGCGGAGCGATAGCCGCTGGCGCTGCGGTCCTTCAATATGACCACCTCGGCCACCTTCTTCAATTGCTCCATGGCTGCAACGGACATTGTTTCTGTGCATAGAACTTTCATGGCTGCACTCCCTCCGTCCCACTGTAGGCGGGGCCGTCGGCCCATGGAGAAAACTCGGCGGGCAGCAGTATTTTGTTTTCTTGCGTCAGGACGAAGGGCTGGACCTTCGCCGCATAAGACTTCCAGTCGGGATTGGCCAGCAGTATCGCGCGGCGGCGCGCCCGGTCGGCAAGGTCCTCGTACGCCCACATGTGCACCACCTGATTAAGGGTCCCCATCTCAGACAGGAAGTAGCCCACCAGGTGGCCAAGAATGGGCCGCTGGATGGCCAGGCCCTCGTTCTGGTAAGCCTTGACATACTGCGCCGCCTTGCCGCAGAGGCAGGTATAGATGCGTTCTTCAATGATCATGTTGTGGCCAACACCTTTATAAACACTTATAGTCCTGTGTAGGACTTTAGTGTCGTCTGACTTCGTATGCTTGTCAAGGCCAAAGCCGATTTTTTTTATGCAACAGTCATTCCGACCTGGAGATAAACTATCGCCATGACAATAAGACCCTCCCGCTCGCTACCCGATATCCGCTTGGCTGGTCCCGAAGGCTTGCCAAGGTATTTGCAGTTGAAGAACGCCCTGGCGGAAGAGATAGCGGCGGGGCGGTGGAAGGCGGAAGAGCAGTTGCCCGCTGAAGATGTGCTGGTGCAGGCTTCGGGCTTCAGCCTGGGTACGGTGCAGCGGGCGTTGCGCATGCTGGTCGATGAAGGCATTCTCGTTCGGCGCCATGGTTCTGGAACCTTTGTCGCGAAACAGTCTCATCCTTTGGGCGGGCCCTTCCAGCACTTCCGCTTCGTCGACGATGCCGGCGATGGAATCTTGCCGATCTACACCACGGTGCTGAAGCGCTTCATCGTGAAGGAAGCGGGTCCTTGGGATGCTTTTCTCGATAGCGGCGAAATTGTCTGCATAGACCGTGAGTTTTCCATCAACAACGAGTTCTCTCTATATGTGCGCATCTTCTTCTGCACCATCCGCTTTCCCGAGTTGACGTCCATCGACACGGCAAAGCTGAACGGTGTCAGTTTCAAGGACCTTTTGTTCCGAAGGTACCGCCAGCGGACGGCCTCGTACACAGAGCAAATGAGCGTCCAGCCTCTTCCGGCTTTCGTTACGCAGGCGCTGAAATTGCCAAAGGGAACGGTTGGCGCACGCCTGGACATCGTTGCACGAGATACAAGAGGCGATGCCATTTATGTGCAATACGCGTACATCCCTCCCAACGGAAGACAGCTGTTGATGTCTTGAAGTAAATTTCCTTGAAACGAATCTGGAGTTCTATCGTGAAAACCTGGCTCACCATGGCGGCCCTGGCGGCCGCGGCGACCGTCGCCCATGCGGCGGATAGCGCCATCACTGTCTACCAGGACCCCAACTGCGGATGCTGTTCCGGCTGGGTACAGCACATGCGCGATGCGGGCTTTGAAGTCAAAGCCATAAAAACCGCCGATATGGCCACGGTCAAGCAGAAGCTGGGCGTGCCGATGAATCTGAGCTCTTGCCATACCGGCGTGGTGGAGGGCACCGGGCAGGTGATCGAAGGCCATGTGCCGGCCAATGCGGTGCGCAAGCTGCTGGCGGATTCGTCCGTCAAGGGTGTTTCAGCGCCCGGCATGCCCTTGAACTCGCCCGGCATGGGCCAGCTTGACGGCAATCTGGTCACTGTTGATTTTGCCGGCAGGCCCTTTTCGCGAGATTGATGGCTGCGATAGGTGATGGGCGTGGACGATCCGCATTTTCGCCGGCCCTTGCCTCGATCCATTTAAAGCAATCGCCCTGACCGGAATGTGCAATTCTTCGGGAACCTGCCGTCTGAAATCGGGTCAACAATAGATCTCTTGAATGCCGGCGGCATGCCGTGGCGTTCCTTTTACTTCAAAACAGGTAAACCGATATGTCCATACAGCAGCTGTTGCAGCAAGTTCTTCAATCCGGCCAAAGCCTGGCGCAGGATGCCGGCAGCAAGGTGAACCAGGCGGCGCCGGGCCTGGGCTCGACGTTGGGCGGCTTTGGCGGCGGCGCGCTGGCCGGCGGTGCTTTGGGGCTGCTCCTGGGCAACAAGAAGTTCCGCAAGATGGGCGGCAGCGTGGCCGCATACGGCGGCGCCGCGGCGCTGGGCGCCCTGGCGCTCAAGACCTACCAGGACTGGCAGCAGAAGTCGGCCGAGCAGGCGGCGGTTTCCAACCCGGCGCAAATTGCGCCGCAGCCGATTCCGGCGCCGGCAGCGATACCCGCCAGCCAGCTTGAAGAGCACAGCCGCATAATTCTGGCGGCGATGATCGCCGCCGCCAAGGCGGATGGGCACATAGGCGCCGAAGAGCGCCAGTTGCTGGACGCGGAAATTGCCAAGGCAAGCAACCAGGCGGCCGACCGCGCCTGGTTCGACGCGCAATTGGCCAAGCCGGCCGATCCCACGGAAACCGCGGCATTGGCGACAACGCCGGAGCAGGCCGCCGAGGTGTACCTGGCCAGCCTGCTGGTCATCGACGAGCAAAGCTATATGGAGCGCGCCTATCTGGATGAACTCGCTCGCCAGATGCCGCTGCCCGAAGGCTTGAAGCTGGAACTGGAAGCCAAGGTGCGCAGCTTGGCTTAACGCTGCTGGCTGGCCGTCGGTGACCTCAGCTACTCTCGCCGCTCCTTCCCGCCGGCATATGCACCGGATCGAAGTGCGTCATCACGTCCAGCACGGGCTCGTTCTGCATGACCCGCTTGCGCGCCTCCGTGGCAATGGCGTGACCCTGGGTGATGGTCAGGTCGCCGTCCATTTCCAGGTCGACCTCCACCCAGATCATGTCGCCCAGCTTGCGGGTCTTCAGTCCGTGTATGCCGTGCACGCCGGGGGTCGATAACAGGTAACCGCGTATCCGTCCCTCGGTTTCATCGTCCACGGCCGAATCCATCAGGTCGTTGAAGGACCTGAAGAAAAACCGCCAGCCCATGCGTATGATCATCAGCCCCACCACCAGCGCCGCCAGCGGATCGGCCAGGTGGAAGCCGCCCAGGTTGGCCAGGATGCCCAGCGCCACCACCAGGGAGGAGGCGGCGTCCGAGCGGGCATGCCAGGCATTGGCGACCAGCATGGACGAGCGCACCCGCTTGGCGACGCGCAGCATGTAGCGGAACAGCAACTCCTTGGAAGCCAGGGCCAGCAGGGCGACGGCCAGCGCGGCGCCGTGCACTTCGGGAATGGCTTGCGGGCTTTGCAGCTTGACGAAGCTGCTCCACAGCATGCCTATGCCCACCGACAGCAGCAGGGCGCCGATGATGAGCGAGGCGGCCGTCTCGAAGCGCCTGTGGCCGTAGGGGTGATCGGCATCGGGCGCCTTCTGGCTGTGCTTGTTGGCGACCAGCACGACCCCGTCGGACACCAGGTCGGAAAGCGAGTGGATGGCATCGGCCACTAGCGCCTGCGAATGCGCGAACAGCCCGACGACCAGCTGGATGGCGGTGAGCGCGATGTTGACCGCGACGCTCACCAGGGTGCTGCGGTGCCCGGCGATCTGGCGATCGGGGGCAAAGTGCGGACTCATGGCTAACTGATGCGCATGCCGGGCTGTGCGCCCGGCCAGGGCTCGAGAATATAGATGCCGGGATCGGCTTTCTCGTCGTTGTGGCTGGCGGCCAGCACCATGCCCTCGGATACGCCGAAGCGCATTTTTCGGGGAGCCAGATTGGCGACCAATACGGTCAGCTTGTCGATCAGGTCGGCCGGCTGGTACGACGCCTTGATGCCGGAGAACACCTGGCGGTGGCGGCCTTCGCCCACATCCAGGGTCAGGCGCAGCAGCTTGTCGGAGCCGTCGACGGCTTCGCAGTGGACGATGCGGGCGATGCGCAGGTCGACCTTGGCGAAATCCTTGATGTCTATGGTTTCGGCGATGGCTTCGCCGCCAGGCGTGGGTACGGGCTCGGCGGGCGGCTCGAAAAGATCGTCCAGCATCTTGGGCTCGACGCGCTGCATCAGGTGCTTGAAGGGGGCGATCTGCGCGGGCAGCTGGCCGGCGTCGGGCCAGCGGAAGGCGTCCGTTGCGCCGAACAGGTCGCGCGCGACTTTATCGGCGAGTTCCGGCAGCACGGGGGTCAACATGACCGACAAGGCCTTGAAGCCGGCCAGGGCGCGGGAACACACATTCTGCAGCCCGGCTTTCTGTTCGTCGCCGGCGGTGGCGATGCCTTTGGCCATGACCCAGGGCTGGGCGGCGTCGAAGGCCTGATTGATCTGGTCGGCATGGGCCATGATGCGGCGTATGGCGCGGCCGTACTCGCGCAGTTCGAAATCGGCGCGCACGGTCTCCGCCACCTGTGCCAGCTCTTCCTGCAGCGCCTGGGTGTCGCCCAGATAGGCCAGCTTGCCGTCGAAATGCTTGCTGATGAAGTTGGCGGCGCGGCTGGCGATGTTCACATACTTGCCGACCAGGTCGCTGTTGACGCGTGCGATGAAGTCGTCGGGATTGAAGTCCACGTCTTCGACGTGCGAGTTCAGCTTGGCCGCGATGTAATAGCGCATCCATTCGGCATTCATGCCGAGCTCCAGGTAGCGCAGCGGCGAGATGCCGGTGCCGCGGCTTTTGGACATTTTCTCGCCGCTGACGGTGATGAAGCCGTGCACGTGCAGGCCGTCGGGCGTCTTCCTGCCCGAGAACTTCAGCATGGCGGGCCAGAACAGGGCGTGGAAATACACGATGTCCTTGCCGATGAAATGCACTTGTTCGGTGCTGCTGTCGGGCGCGGTCAGGGCATCGAAATCCAGGCCCTGCTTGTCGCAATAGGCTTTCAGCGAGGCCAGGTAGCCCACCGGCGCATCCAGCCAGACATAGAAGTACTTGCCGGGGGCGTCCGGAATGGGAATGCCGAAATAGGGTTCGTCGCGCGAGATGTCCCAGTCGGCCAGCTTGGCTTCGCCGTCGTCGCTGCCCGTCCCCAGCCATTCGCGGGTCTTGGCCAGCACTTCGGCTTGCAGGCGCTTATTGCCGCTGGCATTGCTGCCGGTGGTCCAGGCTTGCAGGAACTCGACGCAGCGCGGGTCGGACAGCTTGAAGAAGAAATGCTCGGACGACTTCAGCACCGGCGTCGCTTTGGTCAGCGTGGAATACGGATCGATGAGCTCGGTGGGCGCGTACACGGCCCCGCATACTTCGCAGGAGTCGCCGTACTGATCCTTGGCATGGCAGCGCGGGCACTCGCCCTTGATGTAGCGGTCGGGCAGGAACATGCCCTTTACGGGGTCGTAGAACTGCTCGATGGTGCGCGTGTCGATGAAGCCGGCCGTTTTAAGGCGCCGGTAGATGTCCTGCGACAGCGCGATGTTTTCGGCCGAATCGGTGGAGTGCCAATGGTCGAACTCGATGTGGAAGCCATTGAGGTACTGGGGGCGCTCGCCGGCATAGCGGGCCACCAGGGCCTGCGGCGTGATGCCTTCGCTTTCCGCCTTGAGCATGATGGGCGCCCCATGGGCATCGTCCGCGCCCACGAAATGCACTGTGTGCCCCGACATTCGCATCGAACGCACCCAGATGTCGGCCTGGATGTATTCCATGATGTGGCCGATATGGAAGGAACCGTTGGCGTAAGGCAGGGCAGTGGTTACGAATAGCGTGCGAGGCATGTCGGAAGATGTCTATGAAAAGATTGAGAAAAAGCGGGGAACTGCCAATTTTAGGGCTTTCCCCCGGATCATGCTGAACACGCAAGCATAGCAGGCGGGCAGGGCGCGGCCGCCCATGACCCGATTTCGGCTCCGGACATGCATCCGATTCTGCGGATTGGTGATGAATTGTTAAGTTTGGTGTGCGAACGCCATCGGGCGGGCGTGCGCTGGGTATGATGGGCGCCCGCTTTGTCCCTTAAGGGATTTCGCGCATCTCGATGTCGGTCACGTCCTTGTTTTTGAAGACGTTTTTGGCCGAATCGGGCCGACGGCGCTCGTCCCAGTATGCCTTCACGCCGAAGGGGCGGCCCTTGATACGCGCCACGACGTACAGGATGGCGACGGCGATTGCGGTGGAAATCATGAATATGAATGCCATGGCCATGCCGAAAACGGCCAGCACCAGAAACAAGATACCGCGGAGAATTTGATTAAATGTATTCATATTGATTACGTAGACCCCGTCAGGGGAAAATAATTCCCCCAATCCGAGCGTTCGTTTGGGGAAAATTAATTCTTCTATCCGCTATTCTTGAGGCTTCGGTGTACTTATTTCAAGCAAGGCCTATAGTCATGAGCTCAAATCCTGAACAAATACTGGGTGCGCTATCCGAAGTGATGGACCCCCACACCAAGAAGAAGCTTGCCGTTACGGCGAAAAACTGTGAAATACAGTTGAATGGAGCGGATATAGATATCACTGTACCCCTTGGTTATCCATCGCACAATGGGCTGACGGAATTGAAGAAACGGATTGAAACCGCTTTGGCGGCATTGGGCTTGAACTTGAAATCGCTGGACGCGAAGACCGCCATACAGACCCATGCCGTACAGCCGGGCCTGAGGCCCTTGCCCAACGTGCGCAACATCATCGCCGTGGCGTCGGGCAAGGGCGGCGTGGGCAAAAGCACGACCGCCGTGAACATCGCCCTGGCGCTGCTGAACCAGGGCGCGCGGGTGGGACTGCTGGATGCCGACATCTATGGCCCCAGCGTACCCATCATGCTGGGCCTGTCGGGCAAGCCCAAGAGCCTGGACGGCAAGACCATGGAACCCCTGGTGGGTCATGGCCTGCAAGCCAATTCCATCGGTTTTCTTATTGAAGAGGATTCGCCGGCCATCTGGCGCGGCCCGATGGTGACGCAGGCGCTGACGCAGTTGCTGAACCAGACCAACTGGAACGACCTGGACTACCTGATCGTCGACATGCCGCCGGGAACCGGTGATATTGCCTTGACGATGGCGCAGAAGGTGCCGCTGACCGGCGCCGTCATCGTTACGACGCCGCAGGACCTGGCTCTGGCCGACGCGCGCAAGGGCTTGCGCATGTTCCAGAAAGTGAACGTTCCGGTGCTGGGCGTGGTCGAAAACATGTCTGTGCACATTTGCACCCATTGCGGCCATGCCGAGCCCATTTTTGGTGAAAACGGCGGGCGCAACATGGCGGCGGAATTCAATTTGCCCTGGCTGGGCGCATTGCCCTTGCAACTGAGCATACGAACCCAGACCGATTCAGGCAATCCCACCGTGGTCGCCGACCCCAAGGGCGAGGCGGCCAAGGCCTATAACGATATTGCGCAAGGCATAGCGGCCAATGTGGCGGCCCTGCCGCGCGATATGTCCGGAAAAATGCCCACGGTCGTGGCAAGGAAGACTTGATTTAATGCGGGCTCGAGCGGTTTGCCTGTTTCTGGCATGGGGTGTTGCCCAGAGCGCCCATGCGGCTCCGCCCGAGGTCATCATCGACCCGGGCGGGATTCCCCCTGAGGCTTTGCAATCCATCAACAGCGCGGTCCAGGCCATCACCCGGCTGGCCGAAGACCAGGATGGCGGCGAAGTCTCGCGCCTGCGGCGGCGCGCCCACGATGCGACCATATCGGCCCTGCAGACGCAGGGCTACTATGCACCCACGGTCACGCTGGAGGTCAGCGAGGGGCTGGACGGCGAAGCCTGGGACATTACCATCGAGCCCGGCGAACTCACCCACGTATCAAGCGTAAAGCTGGGTTTCACGGGACAGATCGAGCGGCCCGAGTTCGCTGCGCGCGTCCAGTCGCTGAAGGAGCAATGGCCGCTGACGCAGGGCATGCCGTTCGTGAACGAGGCCTGGAGCAGGGCCAAGGCGGGCCTGCTCGACGACGTCAGCCGAAAGGATTTCTATTTTGCGCGGCTGGCCTCGACGCAGGCCACGGTGAATGCCGAAGAGGCCGTGGCCGATTTGTCGATCCAGGTGGAAAGTGGGCCGCGCGTCACCATGGGCGAGGTCACCGTGATCGGGCTCAAGCGTGTGCCGGCCAGCCTGATCGACCGCTATGTGCGCTACACGCCGGGCGACCCTTACGACCAGGATTTGCTGGATGAATGGCAGCAGGCCCTGCAATCCACGTCCTTCTTTCGCGGCGCTTTCGTCACGCTGGATCAGGACGAGTCGGCCAGGAAGACCCTGCCCGACGGCGAAGTGGAGCTGCCGGTGCGCGTCCAGGTGTCCGAGGCGCCGGCCCGGCGGGTGACCACTTCCCTGGGCGTGGACAGCGACCACGGCGTTCGCGTCGAGGGCCTGTATCGCCAGAATGTCGTCTTTGGGCAGCCGGTCTGGATAGAAACCGGCGCCGGCGTCGACAAGGACCGCCAGCGCGCTTTCTTCGATGTGCATCTGCCGCCCACCACCAGCGGCTACAAGGACAGCGTGGGCGTGCTGTATGAGCACTCGGACATCGAGGGCCTGGACAATACCCGGGCCGGCCTGGGCTGGAAGCGGCGCCAGGAACGCAAGGCGGCGGGCGACAGCCGGGTCGAATACGAAACGCAATGGGGCTTGATCGCCGCCCACGACAAGACCCGCATCAGCGGCGCGCCCGGTTTCGAGGTGCCCACGCTGGTGGGCACCTGGCAATGGCTGCGGCGCGACGTGGACAAGAAGTACGACCCGCGCGAAGGCAACCTGATCGACTTCGGCCTGGGCGCCGGCGTTACGCTGGACAAGGGCGAACGCTTCTACCGTTCCAGCCTACGTGTGCAGAAGTGGTGGCCGGTCGGGCGGCGCGACGTCCTGACCGTTCGCGGCGAGGTCGGCAAGGTATGGTCCAAGACGGATCGCCTGCCGCAGGACTTCGGCTATCGCACGGGGGGCGCCCGGTCGATCCGCGGCTACCGCTACCAAAGCATAGGCCTGCATCGCGGCGATGCCGTCATCGGAGCTCCGGCGCTGGCGGTGGGCAGCGTCGAGTACACGCACTACTTCACCGAGCAGTTGGGCATGAACTTCTTTGTGGACGCGGGTGATGCGGCGGCCTCTTTCGGGCAGATGAAGATGTCGCTGGGTTATGGCGTAGGCATGGCCTTCCGCACGCCGGCCGGTCCGTTTTTCGTGGACCTGGCCTACGGCCAGCGCGACAAGCGCCTGCGGCTGCACTTTTCCCTGGGTATTGCGTTTTGATTACTGTGTTGCGCCGTCTTCTGCTGTGGCTGGTGCCGCCGCTTGTGCTGCTGGTGGCGGCGGTCTGCGGCTTCGTCTACTGGGTGGCGGCGACGCAGCCCGGTACCCGCTGGGCCCTGATCACCGCCGCCCAGCAGTTCGATGGCCAGGCGCGCGGCGTGTCGGGCACGCTTTGGACCGGCTTGCGGGTGAGCGAATTTTCCATGACCGTGCCGCAGGCCGTGGCGCTGAAGCTGACCGGTTTCCATCTGAGGGTCGAGTGGCGCGAATTGCTGGACCGCCGCCTGCATGTGGCCGACTTGTCGGCCGACATGGTGGATGCCGACTTGCTTCCGGGGCCCGAAGCCGAACCGCCCTCTGAACCTTTCAAGATGCCCGCCTTGCCGGTGCGCGTGGCCGTTGACCGCTTTGCGGTTGGCGAACTGCGTGTTTCACAGGACGGGGAGCCGCTCCCCTTGCGGGTTGGCTCGTTGTCCACGGCGCTTGCGCTGGATGAAAAGGGCGGCCAGCTGGTGTTGCAGCGCCTGGAGGTCGAGCACGAGATGCTCAAGGCCGGGTTTGACGGCGAGGTGGTGTTGCAGGCATTGCAGGACCCCTGGCCCATGCAGGCCCGCCTGGCGACCAGGGCGGTGGGCGTGGGGGACGACTCGCCCCTGTGCGCGCATCGCTACATCGCTCCGCCGCCCGCGACCCAGGACGTGGAAAGCAAGAAGGACAAGAATCCGTCCGCGGGTGATGAAGCTAAGGCCGCCGCCAAGGAGCAGGAAGGCGGCAATGAGGACGGAGATCGGGATGGCGCCGCCGCTTGCACGCTGGACATCGAGACGACCCTGGCCGGCACGCTGGACGCCATGAAACTGGTGGTGAGCGGGGCGGGGCAAGGCATGAGCATCGACGTCGATGCGAATCTCGCGCCGCGTGCCGCGTTCCCCTTGAAGGATGCCACGGCCGCCTTGCATCTGGCGGACGGTTCCCTGCTTGAAAGCCGGCTGGACTGGACGTCCGAAGTGCTGGACGGCGCGGTGCATGATCGCCTGCAAGGAACGTTGAAGACCGAAAAGCTGGATATCGGCCGCTTGGCCGGCCCCGTCATTCCGCCGGCTGTCGTCAGCATGGCCTCCGAGTTCGACGTGCAACTGCTGGATCGCGATCAGGTCCGCTCGGCGGAAGTAGCCATTGATTTTGCCAAGGGAACGACGTGGAACAAGGAAGCGCTGTCGGGCCGCTTGAGCGCCCGCATCGTGAACGAGGCAAAGCCTGTTCCGGCGGCCGAGCAGGAACCCGGGTCGTCCGGAGCCGCGACGGGAGGCCAATCGGGGACCGCGGCCGAAGCTGAAGGCGATGCCCGGGTCCAGGTCGAAACCGCGATAGACCAGCCTTTATGGACAGGCCTGCAATTGGCCACGGTGGACATGGATCTGCGCCTGGGCAGCAACCACCTGAAGGCGGACGGCTCGTTGGGCGCGTCGGACAGCCGGCTCAAGCTGGACCTGGCCGCGCCTGAACTGGCGGCATTCTGGCCGGCTCTGCCGGGCGGAGTCCGGCTGCGCGGCGAGGTGGCGGGCACATTGGCCAGGCACAAGGCGGATCTGGACGCGCAATACACGCCGCCCAACAGCAAGGCCCAAGAGGTGGGCAGCGCACCGGTCGCGGCGCATGCGGTGCTGGAGGGCGGCTGGGGGCCGGGTCCGTCAGACCAAGACCGCCTGGAAGGCTGGCGCGGCACCCTGGCCATGCTGGATACAGAGCATGCGGGCCTGGGTGTGAAGCTTGCCAGGCCCGCGCGCATCGCTTTTGTGCCTTCGGCGCTCGCGCCGGCCTGGCAATGGCAGGTGGGCGATACCCGCATCGATTTCCTGATGTCGTCCCGCTCGCTGTTCACGCTGGACCACAAGGCATCGCGCGGCGGCGCCGGACGCTGGGAAACCCAAGGGGCGATTGCGCATCTGCCGGTTTCGCCGCGCCTGATTGCCGATCTGCGCAAGAAACTGGACCCCGCTTTCCGAGAGCAGGAGCAGCGCGGCGGAGTCAAGATCAAGTCGGATGAAGGCAGCGACTTGGCCGAGATCGTGCTGTCGCTGGACTGGAAGTTGGCCTTTGCCGGCGCCCTGGAGGGCCAGGCGCACATCGCGCGCGTGTCGGGCGACGTCATGGTGCCGGCGGAGCCCGCCTTCCCCCTGGGCTTGCAGGAGCTGGCCGTGGATCTGGTTGCCAGGCGGGCAGGCGAGGCGGTCAGCCGGCTCAGCGCCGAGGCCAGGATCGCAACCGCCAAGATGGGCCGGGTATCGGCCAGCGCGTCGACGCTGCTGCATGCCAGCCCGGGCGGCGGCCTGTTTCTGGATCCGAAAGACGCCAAGGCGGTCAAGGTCGACGCCGATATCGACGACCTGGGGTGGACCAGCCTGCTGCTGGACGATGCGATGGAGCTGGGCGGCGCCGTGCAGGCCAGGGTGCAGTTGAACAGCAAGCCCGACGGCAGCTGGGATACGGGCGGCACCATCACGGGCAGCAAGATACGGGTCGTGCGCATCGACGACGGCATACGCCTGCTGGACGGCACGCTGGCCGCACGATTGCAGGGCGATCGCCTGATCCTGGACAAGCTTTCGTTTCCGGCCGTCTTGCGTGTCACGCCCAAGGAATGGCGCACGGCCGAGTGGGTCGGCACGAATCCGGATGCCAAAGGCGGGAGCCTGACGCTCAGCGGCGACTGGAACCTGTTCGAGTCGCAGGGGCTGGTGAACATCGACCTGTACCGTTATCCGCTGCTGCAGCGCTCGGACCGCTACGCCATGGTCAGCGGCAAGCTGTCGCTGGATGCGGGCTTGCCGCGCATTGCGCTCAAGGGAGCGCTGACCGCCGATGCGGGCTGGTTCGACCTGGACGTGCTGGGCGGCGTTCCCACCGTGGATGGCGATGTGGTCGTCCTACGGCCGGGCGAAACCCAGAAGGAGGTCAGCGCGCCGATGGATGTGTCCATGGACCTCGAACTGGATCTGGGGCCGCGCTTCTACCTGACCGGCTACGGCGTCAATTCGGGGCTGGTGGGCAAGCTGCACGTGATGATGGCCGAGGGCAAGCTGACCGCCATGGGGGCGCTGCGCACCCGCGGCGGCGCCATCGAGGCCTACGGCCAGCGCCTGCAGCTGCGCCGGGGCGCCATCACCTTCCAGGGCGACATCGCCAGCCCCGTGCTGGACATCGAGGCCCTGCGCACGGGACTTGCTGTCGAAGCGGGGGTGCGGGTGGCGGGCACGGCCAAGCGGCCGCGCATCGACCTGGTGTCGTATCCCGCGGTCAGCGAGATCGAGAAGCTTTCCTGGCTGCTGCTGGGCCACGGTCCCAACGATTCGGGCGGCGACGTGGCCCTGCTGTTTTCGGTGGGCACCTCGTTCCTGGGCAGCGGCGAGCCCTTTTATCGCAAGTTCGGCGTGGACGAAGTCAGCATACGATCGGGCGACTTGGGCGCGGCGGGCAGCATACTGCCAGTGGAAAGCGTGGTCAGCGGCCTGGACAGCGGCACCAGCGACATCGAGCGCAAGTTCATTACGGTCAGCAAGGGCTTGGCCGGCGGCATTACCCTGAGCATCCAGCAGGCGCTGTCGGACACCGGCACGGTGGGCAGGGCAAGCTACCGCCTGGCACGGGGCCTGACCGCCGAGGTGACCGCCGGCACGGTCAATGGACTGGCGCTGGTTTACCGCTGGTTTTCCAGGGATTGAATTTGTTTTGCGGCGGCCGCGCTTCTTTGGCGCACAGGGGATAAAATACGCGCCAACGTAATAAGGTTAGGGCTATGAGCATAAAAAACGACCGTTGGATCCGGCAATCGGCCGGCGCTGGAATGATAGAGCCGTTCGAGCCGGGCCAGGTTCGTTCGATCAATGGCAACCGCATCGTCAGCTATGGCACCAGCAGCTACGGCTACGACGTGCGCTGCGCCAACGAATTCAAGATATTCACCAATATCAATTCGACCATCGTCGACCCCAAGGCCTTCGATGAAAAGTCCTTTGTCGATTTTACCGGCGACGTGTGCATTATTCCGCCCAACTCCTTCGCCCTGGCCCGCACGGTGGAGTATTTCCGCATTCCCCGCAGTGTCCTGACCGTCTGCCTGGGAAAAAGCACCTATGCCCGTTGCGGCATCATTGTCAATGTGACGCCGCTGGAGCCCGAATGGGAAGGCCACGTCACGCTTGAATTTTCCAATACCACGCCGTTGCCGGCGAAGATATACGCGGGCGAGGGATGCGCGCAAATGCTGTTCTTCGAAAGCGACGAGGTCTGCGAGACATCCTATCGCGACCGGGGCGGCAAATATCAGGGACAGCAGGGCGTGACCCTGCCTCGCACCTAGGGCCTTTTAGCGTTAACAGACCCTGACTGGAGTCATCGCATGAAATTCCGTTTCCCCATCGTCATCATCGATGAAGACTACCGTTCGGAGAACGCCTCGGGCTTTGGCATTCGCGCCCTGGCCGCGGCCATCGAGGCCGAAGGCGTCGAGGTGCTGGGGGTCACCAGCTACGGCGACCTCAGTTCGTTCGCACAGCAGCAGAGCCGCGCGAGCGCGTTCATCCTGTCGATCGACGATGAGGAATTCGACGTCGATTCGCCCGAAGACGTGGCCAATGCCATCAAGAACCTGCGTTCATTCATCGGCGAACTGCGTTTCCGCAACGAAGAGATCCCCATCTACCTTTACGGCGAAACGCGCACCTCGCAGCACATCCCCAACGACATACTGCGCGAGCTGCATGGCTTCATCCATATGTTCGAGGACACGCCGGAATTCGTCGCACGGCATATCATCCGCGAGGCGCGCGCCTACCTGGACGGCCTGGCGCCGCCGTTCTTCCGCGAACTGGTCAAGTATGCTTCTGACGGTTCGTATTCCTGGCACTGCCCGGGGCATTCCGGCGGCGTGGCTTTCCTGAAAAGCCCGGTGGGCCAGATGTTCCACCAGTTCTTCGGCGAGAACATGCTGCGCGCCGACGTCTGCAATGCGGTCGACGAACTGGGCCAGCTGCTGGACCACACCGGCCCGGTGGCCGAATCGGAACTCAATGCCGCGCGCATCTTCCATGCCGACCATTGCTTCTTCGTGACCAATGGCACGTCCACCTCGAACAAGATCGTCTGGCATGCCAACGTGGCATCGGACGACGTGGTGGTGGTCGACCGCAACTGTCATAAGTCCATTCTTCACGCCATCACCATGACGGGCGCGGTTCCCGTCTTCCTGCGCCCCACGCGCAACCACCTGGGCATCATCGGGCCGATTCCACTGGAAGAGTTCGATCCGGAGAACATACGCAAGAAGATCGAGGCCAACCCCTTCGCCCGCAATGCCAAGGACAAGCGCCCGCGCATTCTGACCCTTACGCAAAGCACCTACGACGGCGTCATCTACAACGTCGAGATGATCAAGGAAAAGCTGGGTTCCGAAATCGACACGCTGCATTTCGACGAAGCCTGGCTTCCGCATGCCGCTTTCCATGAGTTCTACAAGGACATGCACGCCATCGGCGAGAACCGGCCGCGCAGTCCGGACGCGATGGTTTTCGCCACCCATTCAACGCACAAGCTGCTGGCCGGCCTATCGCAGGCCTCGCAGATCACGGTGCAGGATTCGGAAACGCGCAAGCTGGATCGCAACGTATTCAACGAAGCCTACCTGATGCACACCTCCACCTCGCCGCAGTACGCCATTATTGCCTCCTGCGATGTGGCGGCGGCCATGATGGAGCCGCCCGGAGGCACCGCGCTGGTCGAGGAAAGCATTGCCGAAGCCATGGACTTCCGCCGCGCGATGCGCAAGGTGGAATCCGAGTTCGGCAAGAACGACTGGTGGTTCAAGGTGTGGGGCCCGAATCGCCTGGTGTCCGACGGCATCGGCAACCGGGACGACTGGCTGCTGGAGTCGGGCGACGAGTGGCATGGCTTCGGCGACCTGGCCGACGGCTTCAACATGCTGGATCCCATCAAGGCCACCGTGGTCACCCCTGGCCTGGACATTTCGGGAACCTTTGCCGAGACCGGCATCCCCGCCGCCCTGGTATCCAAGTACCTGGCCGAGCACGGTGTGGTGATCGAGAAGACCGGCCTGTATTCCTTCTTCATCCTGTTCACCATAGGCATCACCAAGGGCCGCTGGAACACGCTGCTGACCGCCTTGCAGCAGTTCAAGGACGACTACGACCGCAACCAGCCCATGTGGCGCATCTTGCCGGACTTCTGCAAAGAGCATCGCCGCTACGAGAAGATGGGCCTGCGCGACCTGTGCCAGCAGATTCATCAGGCCTACCGCAAGTACGATCTGGCCCGCCTGACGACCGAGGTCTATCTTAGCGACATGGTGCCGGCCATGAAGCCTTCCGACGCCTATGCCAAGATGGCGCACCGGGAAGCCGAGCGCGTCAGCATCGATGAGCTGGAAGGCCGCGTGACCGGCGTGCTCCTTACGCCTTATCCGCCGGGCATTCCGCTATTGATTCCCGGCGAACGCTTCAACAAACGCATCGTCAATTACCTGCAGTTCGCCCGCGAGTTCAATGCCAAGTTCCCCGGCTTCGAAACCTACGTCCACGGCCTGGCGCAGGACATGGGGCCCGACGGCATGGACAGGTATTACGTCGACTGCATCAAAGAAGGCTAGGGCCAGTGCGGTTTCCTTTTCGCGTTGGCAGGACCCAGAGTTGACCTCCGACGGGTTTGACGTAGCCGTCATCGGCGCCGGCGCGGCCGGCATGATGGCGGCCGCCGTGGCCGGCCAGCGCGGGTTGCGCGTGGTGCTGGTCGAGCACGCGTCGAGGCTGGCCGAGAAAATACGCATCTCCGGCGGGGGGCGCTGCAACTTCACCAATATCGGCACGGAACCGGCCAACTTCCTGTCCCAGAACCCCGATTTCTGCCGGTCGGCGCTGGCGGCCTACACGCCGCGCGATTTCATCGACCTGGTCGAGAAGCACGGCATCGCCTGGCATGAGAAGCATCGCGGCCAACTGTTCTGCGACGACTCCAGCGAAGAAATCATTGCCATGCTCAAGCGCGAATGCGATCTTGGGCGCGTCTCATGGCGCATGCCCTGTACCGTCCAGGGCGTGTCGCGGGACGAGGACGGCTATCTTTTGCAGACCGGCCAGGGCGCCATCGCCGCCCGGCAACTGGTGCTGGCCACCGGCGGGATGGCCATCCCGCAACTGGGCGCGACCGACTTCGCGCTGGGCATCGCGCGTCAGTTCGGCCTGAAAGTGATCGAGCCGAGGCCGGCGTTGGTGCCGCTGGTTTTCGACGCTCAGGCCTGGGAGCCCTTCGCTTCGCTCAGCGGCCTTGCCGTGGAAGTGGAGATACAGGCCAGGGAGCACGATAAAAACCCGGGCGCCGCCGTCGGACAGGAGAGCGGGGCCGCGGCCCGGCGGGCCGGCAGAAACCGCCAGCGTGCCACCGTATTCCTGGAGGACCTGTTGTTCACCCATCGCGGCCTGTCGGGCCCGGCGGTGTTGCAGGTGTCCAGCTACTGGAATCCGGGCGCGGCCATCTGCATCGACCTGGCGCCCGGCCAGGATCTGGAGCGGGATCTGCTGGAGGCAAAATCGGGCGGCCGGCAGCAACTGGCCACGGCGCTTGCGGGCCTGTGGCCCAAGCGCCTGGCCGAACAATGGCTGGCCAATGCGGCCACAGCGGGCGGCGGGAATATCGGCGCCCAGCGCCTGGCCGACGTGCCCGACAGGACCTTGAGGGAATTGGCCGCCAACATCCATAATTGGATGCTGGTGCCCAGCGGCACGGCCGGCTACAAGAAGGCCGAGGTGATGCGCGGAGGCGTGGATACCCGTGGGATCAACCAGAAAACCATGGAAGCCCGCCATGTTCCCGGCCTGTATTTCGTGGGTGAGGCGCTGGACGTGACGGGCTGGCTGGGCGGCTACAACTTCCAGTGGGCGTGGGCGTCGGGCGTTGCTTGCGGCCAGGCGTTGAAGGCCGCTTAGGCCCGCGTTTTATTTCATTTGGCGTTCTGCACGCTTTCGAGTTATTCTTTGCGACTGCTGTTAGTCACACAGAGTGGGAGAGTGTCGATTTTTCGACCGCCGAAGGCGCAATTCGCCCAGAATCGCTCAGGCACCCCGTACCGCTCGTGTTTTGCTTGGCTGATCGCCGGGCAAGGCAGCATTCTGGAGAGACTCGTTCCGCCCAAAGGGCAGGGCTTCGAGCGCCGAAGGTGAACATCCGCCATTGCGGGTCAACTCTCAGGCAAAAGGACAGAAGGGCGGTGCCGGCCAGCACATCGTTGGCTTACGTCGTTCGTTTCCCGTCTTCCGGAGTCTCCATGTCTTCAGTGTCAAAGCATACCCCGCTGCATTCCGTCCACCTCGAGTCCGGCGCCAAAATGGTCGATTTCGGAGGCTGGGACATGCCCGTGTCCTATGGATCCCAGCTTGAAGAGCACCATGCGGTGCGGCAGGACGCCGGGATGTTCGATGTGTCCCATATGCTGAATGTCGATGTCCAGGGCGACGATGCGCTGGCCTATCTGCGGCGCCTGCTGGCCAATGACGCGGCCAAGCTCACGGTGCCTGGCAAAGCGCTGTATTCCTGCATGCTGAATGCCGAAGGCGGCGTCATCGATGACCTTATCGTTTATTTCTTCAGTGCCGATGCATGGCGTCTGGTGGTCAACGCAGGTACCGCCGACAAGGATGTGGCCTGGATGCAGGAAGTCGCCAGCGCCGAAAAATTCAACGTCAGCATAAGCCCCCGCCGCGACCTGGCCATGGTGGCCGTGCAGGGGCCGAACGCGCGCGAGAAGCTATGGGCCGTTCGCCCCGCCTGGAAGGCGGCCACGCAGGACCTGACCCCATTCACCGGCGCGTTCGTCGGCGACGACACCCTGGTGGCGCGTACCGGCTATACCGGCGAGGACGGCTTCGAGGTCGTCCTGCCCGCCGCTCAGGTGGAAGCCTTCTGGCGCGATCTTGCCGAGAACGGCGTGCGGCCTTGCGGCCTGGGCGCGCGCGATACGCTAAGGCTGGAAGCGGGCATGAACCTGTACGGCCAGGAAATGGACGAGCAGGTCAATCCGCTGGTGTCCGGCCTGGCCTGGACCGTGTCGCTCAAGGACGCCGATCGCCGCTTCATCGGGCGAGATGCCCTGGAATCGGCGCAGGTCGATCGCGGCCTGATAGGCGTCAAGCTGCTGGAGCGCGGCGTGATGCGTGGCCACATGAAAGTGCGCGCGGCGCAAGGCGAAGGCGAACTGACCAGCGGATCCATGTCGCCGACCATGGGTGTGTCCATCGGCATGGCGCGCGTTCCGCTCGGCGTTCAGCCGGGCGATGCATTGCAAGTTGAAATTCGCGGTAAATGGCTGCCGGCCGAAGCTGTAAAAATGCCGTTCGTGCGCAACGGCAAAATCATTGCGTAATTCATTTTCTGAACAAGAACATCCATTTTCATTAATACGGGGTTAATCATGAATCTTCCTAGCGACCGCAAATACACCTCTTCACACGAGTGGGTAAAAGCCGAGGGCGACCTGCTGATGGTCGGCATCACCGATAACGCACAAGATCAGCTGGGCGACCTGGTTTTTGTGGGCGACGTCAATCCCGGCGCCAGCCTCAAAGCGGGCGAGACGGCCGGCGTGGTGGAGTCGGTGAAGGCTGCTTCCGACATCTATGCGCCGGTCGACGGCGAAATCGTTGCTTTCAATGAAGACCTCAACGATCAGCCCAACCTGATCAACGAAGCGGCCTTCGACACCTGGATCTTCAAAATCAAGCCCGCCAATCCCGCCGATGCGGATGGCCTGCTGGATGGCGCCGGCTACGAAGCCCTCGTCAACGCCGGCTGATTTTTTTGGCGCCCTTGCTGCGTATCTGTTCTGTTTAGGTTGATTTATGTTGCGTGAACTAGACCCTCATTCCGATTTCATTCCCCGGCATATCGGCCCGGGGCAGGCCGACCAGGCCAAGATGCTGGCTGCGATCGGCGTGCCCGACCTGCACAGCCTTATCCAGGAAGTCGTGCCGCCCAGCATCCTGAAGCGCGGCGCCCTGAACCTGCCGGCGTCGCGCAGCGAGTCCGACGCCTTGGCCGAGCTGAAGGAAATCGCCGGGCGGAACCAGGTCTTCCGCAACTATATCGGGCAGGGGTATTACGGCACGCACGTGCCCAATGTCATCCTGCGCAACATCCTCGAGAACCCCGCCTGGTATACGGCCTACACGCCGTACCAGCCCGAGATCTCGCAGGGGCGCCTGGAAGCGCTGCTCAATTACCAGACCATGGTGGCCGATCTTACCGGCCTGGACATCGCCAACGCCTCGCTGCTGGACGAGGGCACGGCGGCGGCCGAAGCCATGACGCTGGCGCGCCGCGGCTCGCGTTCCAAAAGCAAGGTCTTCTTCGCGTCGCTGCATTGCCATCCGCAGACGATAGAACTGCTGCGCACACGCGCCAGCGGCCTGGACATCGACGTGGTGGTGGGCGACGAGGCGCAAGGCCTGCCGGAATGCTTCGGCGTCTTGCTGCAGTATCCGCACAGCCTGGGCGGCGTTGCCGATTACCGCGCTCTGACGGAATCGGCACATGCGCAGGGCGCCGTGGTGGCGGTCGCCACCGACCTGCTGGCGCTGGCCTTGCTGGCCGCGCCGGGCGAGTGGGGCGCCGATATTGCCATCGGTTCGGCGCAGCGCTTCGGCGTGCCCATGGGCTACGGCGGTCCGCATGCCGGCTTCATGGCCTGCAAGGACGCATTCAAGCGCAATATGCCCGGCCGCCTGGTCGGCGTATCCAAGGACAGCCAGGGCGCGCCCGCCTTGCGGCTGGCCTTGCAGACGCGCGAGCAACACATACGCCGCGAGAAAGCCACCTCCAACATCTGCACCGCGCAGGTGCTGTTGGCCGTGATGGCCGGCATGTACGCCGTCTGGCACGGCCCCGCCGGGCTCAAGCGCATCGCCCAGCGCGTCGCCTACCTGACGGCCTTCCTGCGCGATTCGCTGGCCGAACTGGGCGTGAGGTCGGTCAACGGTCAGTTCTTCGATACCTTGCTGCTGGACACTGGCGCGGCCACCCCGGCCATCGTCAAGGCGGCGCAGGCGGCCTCGATCAACCTGCGGCAAGTGGACGGCAAGCAGCTGGCCGTGTCGCTGGACGAAACCGTGACCGTCGACGACGTGCATGCCTTGCTGCAGGTTTTCGCTGAAGGCCTGGGCAAATCCTGGGACGCTGCGGTCAAGCGTACGCTGCCCGCGCAGCACGGCATTCCCTCCACCTTGCTTCGCCAGTCGGCCATCCTGTCGCATCCGGTGTTCTCCCGCATTCAATCCGAAACCGACATGCTGCGCTATTTGCGCAGCCTGGCCGACAAGGACCTGGCCCTGGATCGCACCATGATCCCGCTGGGTTCGTGCACCATGAAGCTGAATGCCACGGCCGAGATGATCCCCGTCACCTGGCCCGAGTTCGGCGCCATGCATCCGTTCGCGCCGGCCTCGCAAAGCCAGGGCTACCAAGAGCTTATCGACCGCCTGTCGGCCGCCCTGTGCGAAATCACCGGCTACGACTCGATCAGCCTGCAGCCCAATTCCGGCGCCCAGGGCGAGTTCGCCGGCCTGCTGGCCATCCGCGCCTATCATCAGGCCAATGGCCAGCACCAGCGCAATGTCTGCCTGATACCCGCTTCGGCGCACGGCACGAATCCCGCGTCGGCCCAGTTGGCCGGCATGGACGTGGTCGTGGTCGCGTCGGACGACAACGGCAACGTGGACGTAGCCGATCTGAAAGCCAAGATCGCCAGCGTGGGCGACCGGCTTGCCGCCTTGATGATCACCTATCCGTCCACGCACGGCGTGTTCGAGACGGCGGTCACCGAAATCTGCGCGCTGGTGCATGACGCGGGCGGCCAGGTCTACCTGGACGGCGCCAACATGAACGCCATGGTGGGCCTGGCCCAGCCGGGCAAGTTCGGTTCCGACGTCTCACACTTGAACCTGCACAAGACCTTCTGCATTCCGCACGGCGGCGGAGGCCCGGGCGTGGGACCCGTGGCCGTGCGCTCGCACCTGGCGCCGTACCTGCCGGGCATCGTCGACGAATCGGGCAAGCTGCCGGAAGGCATGGCGGTGGGCCCCGTTTCGGCGGCGCCTTACGGCTCGGCCAGCATCCTGCCCATACCGTATCTGTACATCACCATGATGGGCTCGGAAGGCCTGCTGCAAGCTACGGAAGTGGCCATACTGAACGCGAACTACATTGCGGCGCGCCTGCGCGACCATTACCCGGTGCTGTACGCGGGCAAGAACGGCCGCGTGGCGCACGAGTGCATACTGGACATCCGGCCGATCAAGGATGCTTGCGGGATCTCGAACGAGGACATCGCCAAGCGCCTGGTGGATTACGGTTTCCATGCGCCGACGATGAGCTTCCCGGTGGCGGGCACGCTGATGGTGGAGCCCACGGAATCGGAAGGCTTGGCTGAGCTGGACCGCTTCATCGATGCGATGATCGCGATACGGGAAGAGATCGCCCAGGTGGAACGCGGCGAGAAGGATGCGCTGGATAATGTGCTGCGTAACGCTCCGCATACGGCGCAGATGCTGCTGTCGACGGAATGGCACCACGATTACACGCGCGAGAAGGCTGCTTATCCGGTGGCGAGCTTGCGGGATGGGAAGTATTGGCCGCCGGTTTCGCGGGTGGACAATGCGTTCGGGGACAGGAATCTGGTATGTTCTTGCCCGCCCATGTCGGCGTATGAGGACGATGCGGCGGCTGTGGTGTCGGAGGCTTCGGCTTAAATCCTTCTTATCTGCTTTGATCAAAGGCTGTAGCAGCGGTTGTTGTTGCAGCCTTTGTTTTTTGTAGACGTGCTTTTTGACGTGAATGCCCTTACTGCCTGGGACAGTTTTTTTTGCCTCAGCATTCGGTTCTTAAGACGCCGGCGGGCGGGAGGGGTGGGACTCCGGCACGTCTAGCGGCCCGGCCAAGGCCGGGCTCCCCGCGCCTTCCTCGTCCAGGCGGGCGTCGGCCGAACTCCCTCCGCTGCGCTCCGGTCAGACAGCGGCCGACGAATGCCCCCGCCCTCCCTTCGGAAGCCCGCGGCGCTAGCCTAACCGCCGGAGCCCCACCCCTCCCGCCCGCCGGCGTATAGATTGGGTCGAATTATTCGGAGGCTGTCTATGGGAAAGGGTTTGGACTTGAAGATAACAGACGTTCCTTTGCGATCGTACTGTCCTTGCACGACTATGGCTGTTCCAGTGGCCATACTTCAACGACGCCGTGCGCAACAGCGCAAGGGGTTCGCGACACCATGTCTATTGCCTCGGCCAGATCGGCGGCCTCGATTACGGCAAAACCGGCCACAGGCAGCGACGAGTTCATGAATGGCCCGTTCGCGGTTTCAACGCGAACGGCATCGGGATTGCGAACCTGGACCGGGCTGCCTGCTATGCCCATCAGCACTCCGTCTTTTTGCAACTTTGCGTCGTGTGCATGGGCTGCGTCGCGGATGGCGATCGCGGTACGGTCATAACCCTCTTGGTCTCCATATCCGATCGTTATGAATTTGGGCATGGGTGGTTTCCTTAAGATTGCGGGTGGGAAAACTGGTCAGCAAACCGTTTGCCATGGCGGGAAATAGAAAGTGGCCGTCCCCGACCTGAAGGAGGCATGATTCGGCACATGCTCAACGTGATGATTTGAACGTCAAACTGGTGACTCCAGAAACTTCTTTCAACTCAAAAATTGAATCTCGTCCTACAAGTCTTGTCGTACCGTCCGCTCGTTCGACTCGATATGACTTCGGTGTCTTCTTGATGCACCTCACACTATTTTCGTACTCGATTTCATAGCGTCCCGTTGAAAAGACAACGTTATATAGCTTGCCTATTTCCATATCAATCTTCCGTGTCGGCGGGGGACGAAGATTGAAAATGGAGTCGCGTAAAACAGTCTACTCCGTCGCACTTGGCGCTAATTGCACACATTTGAACTCCTTGCTGTTAGTCTTTTTCAACATTAGCGTGAAGGCCGTGAGCACCGCAATTAATTTCGTCTTGTTGGTAAATGCGCCAGGTGACAGCAACACTGTCTGCAAAATGCTACAGCACCGTGAAAGGCGATGAATCGCGAAGACTGTCAGGTCAGAGGGCGTGCCTCTGCATCTGGGCGCCGGGGGGCACGGCAAAACCACTCTAGAGTTAGGGTCCATTGACCCCCTGTCCGTATGACTGGCGAGGATTGTTGCGGTGCTCGTCGAGTAGCTCATAAAGATCCGCCAAAGATGGCAGGATAACGCTCATGACATCACCATCTTCATCGTATTTTCGCCCAACGAGCTCGACTTCGGACGAACCACCTGCGGTGACCGTCGTTACCAGCCATCGAACGTAGTCCTCGAAGTCAGATCGCTCGACCGCGTATTTCGGAGGGGGCGGCATATGGAAGAACCCAGCAGAAAAGGTCTTCAGTTTAAAAGGTTCGCCCCGGCTTGAGTCCAGCGCTGGCAGTTGGCATGCGGTGCCGAGCATCGCCGTAGTGCAAACCTGGTTGCGATAAATGTCGAGCTCAATCTTCGCCGATTGCAAGTCTCTCCATGCGATAAAGTGGCAGGCATCGTGCAGGGCTAACATCCGCTGGTTGGAAGCGAGACCGCTGCAAAGTAGTTTGACCCGTTCGGCTTTCAGCCTCTCGCTGCGCAGTTCCTTCTGAGAGTTTTTGCCTTCTACAAGTACGAAGTAATCGTAATTCGTGAAGACCAAGTCGGCGAGCACTTTGCGATCTTGCCCATCCAGGTCGAATCGTTCAAAGAATACCCCTCGCTGGGAGGCCTCGTCGCGCAGATGGTCGCCGAAATGCTGTAGATATGATTTCTCGTGTTTTGCCACTTTCGCTCCTATGTTCAACGATGATCAAATGTCGCTTCGATCTTTGCAGGTAGAAAAAGGAATATAGTGTTTATCGGTCTGAAGTGATGGAATCGCAACGGCGAGCATAAATCTTAGCGGAAGTTGATCGACTTAGGCCGTAGAAAACACTATTGATGTGACGGAAGTCGGCCAAAGGAATGGATCAAATTTCCAGACTGAGGCTTACCAAGCAGCTCGACCATCCGCAACTCGCATGGGGAAAGGTCGTGTCCCCGTCGTCGCGACACCATGAACGTAAGCGAACCGAGGTGCCAGGCGCGGCGTTCAAGTTCGACGAGCTGTCCGCTCGCTAGATCGTCGCCAACCATGTGTCGTGGCATGTGTCCCCAGCCCAGGCCGGCCTTGAGAAGATCGCGTTTGGCGCCCAGGTCATTGACCAGCCACTGGCGCTTGCCGGCGACGCCCTGTTGGGTCTTTTCCGCTTCCGGCTGGTTGTCCGTAACGACGATCTGAACATGTCGGGCAAACTCGTCCTTCGGGATGGGTTTCGGTATCGAAGCGAGCGGGTGGGATGGTGCGCATACCGTCACCATGTCCGCCTGGCACAGCCAGTGGCGTTCCATGGCGTCCGGGTCGACCTCGGGCACGTTCTGGATCGTTACAGCCAGCGCACATACGCCTTCGAGCACCAGCTTCTCTCCGCCTTGCATGGTGGTGATCCGAAGGTCGATCACTGCGGTGCTGAACTCCGCTTGCAGCGTCATCAAGCAGTCGATCAGGTGGGCACGCGGGAAGTAGGCGTCGATCGCAATTGAAACCTGTGGCGCCCCGGCGCTGGCGATAGCGCTGGCGCGGTTCTTCATCTCTTCCGTGCGTGAGATAACCGCACGTGCGTCGGGCAAGAGGCTGTGCCCCGCCGCAGTGAGCTGTGCCTTCCGTGTATTTCGCTCGAACAGCTCGACATCAAATGCGATTTCCAGCGCCTTGATCGCATGGCTGATGGCCGACTGGGCGCGTCTGAGCTTGTGCGCCGCAGCTGAAAAGCTTCCCTGGTCGCATACCGCAACGAAGGCACGCAGCTGGTTGATGGTGACATTGTCGAGCATATCATCTAGTTAATAGATTGAATTAATCGATTTTTCGTCAATTGTATTGATGCGTCAAGGGGCCTAGACTGTTTTCTGGTTTTAACAATAGGACGCCGACCCGGCGAAATATCATGAACAGACTGAATGGAAAGACCGCCGTGATCACCGGCGGCGCCACCGGTATCGGCCGCGCCGCGGCTAAGCGCTTCATCGAGGAAGGCGCCTTCGTTTTCATCTTCGGCCGTCGGCAGGAAGCGCTTGACGCCGCTGTGGCCGACCTGGGCCCCAATGCGCGCGCGGTGAGGGGCTCCGTCTCCGCTCCGGACGACCTCGACCGCTTGTATGCGGGGGTGAAGGCGGAACGTGGAACTCTCGACATCGTCTTCGCCAACGCGGGGACGGGAGGCCTGCTTCCGCTTGGCAAGATCACCGCCAAGCACATTGATGAAACCTTCGACACCAATGTGAAGGGTTCGATTTACACGGTCCAGAAGGCGCTGCCGTTGATGGGCGAGGGCGGTTCGATCATCCTCACTGGATCGAGCGCCGGCACGACGGGGGCGCCGGCATTCAGCGTCTACAGCGCGAGCAAGGCGGCAGTGCGCAACCTCGTGCGGACCTGGGCGGAGGACCTGAAAGGCACCGGCATCCGGATAAACGTGCTGTCGCCTGGGCCGACGGCGACCGAGCTTGCGAAAGCCGCAGTGGGCGAGGAGGGCATGAAGGTCTTCGCGTCGATGAATCCGCTCCAGCGCATGGCTGAGCCGGCGGAGATCGGAGCGGCGGCTGCGTTTCTCGCATCGCAGGACAGCAGTTTCATGACCGCCAGCGAGCTTGCCGTCGACGGCGGCCTGGCGCAAATCTGACATAAGGCGCTCTGCCGGCTACTCCAGCCGATAGCTGAAACCCGCAGGGCGCTGCAACCAAAAGGAAAATATATGAGTTATGCGATTATTGGCTTCGGCGACATCGGCCAGGCTCTTGCCAAGGCCTTTGCCCGTAGCGGCATCGAGGTATCTGTTGCAACCACTCGCGACCCGCAGAGCTTTGCCTCCGACGCGGCCGCTATCGGCCCCGAGATCATTCCGAAGACGCTGGCGGAGGCCGTCAAGGCTGATGTCATCTTCCTGGCTGTGCGTTACGCCTCGCACCAGGAGGTAGCGAAGGCGCTGCCGACCTGGAAGGGAAAGACCATCATCGATGTGACCAATGCCTACGGCGTGCCCCCTGAAGAACTGGGAGAACAGCCTTCTTCCAAGGTCGTCGCCAAGGCCTTTACGGGTGCAAGGCTGGTCAAGGGTTTCAATCACCTGGCCGCTGCCGTTCTGGGCCGGGACCCCGGCATACAGGGTGGCAGAAGAGTCGTGTTCCTGACGAGCGACGATGACGACGCCGCAGCAGAGGTTGCCGCGCTAGCGGAAGATCTCGGATTCGCCCCGATCACACTTGGCGGGCTTGCGGAAGGCGGGCTGCTCGTTCATGGGCGCGGAAACAGCTGGGGTCGACTGATCTTCAAGGATTTGGTCAAGGTCGGCTGATGCGTCATAATGGAGCGTGCTCTATAAAGAGCACGGCGCACTGAGGTTTCATGTCCGAAACTGCGAAAGCAGCACCGGCAACTCGGATAGCGCCTTTAACTGGTGCTTCGCTGGAGCGCAATGGTACTCAAGCGGGGCGCCTTGCCTGTTGATGCGGACAGCGTTAAACCCAAACGCTGCCGCGCCTGCGACATCCCAGGCATTTGACGACACGAAGCAGACTTCCTGCGGGCGTACATTCAGCCCGTCGCACGCCAGTTGATAGACGCTGGGATGGGGTTTGTAGGTCTTGATATCGTCCGCCGATATGCAGGCATCCAGCAATCCACCCAGATCGCCGGCGCGTATCGCGCCTTGCAGCATGTCGTTGCTTCCGTTGGACAGGATGGCCGTGACATATCCCTGTTCCTTCAGCATTTCGAGGCTCCTGGCGGCGTCCGGGTATGCTTTCAATTCAAAGTAGGCGTTCAGCAGGCGCTCCTTCAAATCTGGCCGGCCTTCAAGGCCATAAGTCTGCAATGCGAAATCCAGTGCTTCAATGGTCAGTTGCCAGAAGTCCGCATATTTCCCCATTACACCGCGGGTCCATGAGTATTCAAGCTGGCGTTGGCGCCATAGGGCCGAGAATGCCTCGGCGCAATCTCCCACTTTATCTCCATTGGCCATCACGGCGGAATGGACGTCCAGTAGAGTGCCATAGGCGTCAAAGATGCATGCACGGATCGAATTCATGTTTATCTCCAGTTTGACCGCAGCCAGGACCGTGGCGTCAGGGTTTATCGGGGACGTCTAAAAGGGCCAGAGCGGGCGCTACCACGCCCTTGAGGAGTTTGGGTTCGGGCCGGACACGCGCTAGAACACGCACTCCCATAAGCACGCCCAGGAGATGCTTGGCCAGGACTTCTGGTGGGTTGGATCTGCTGATGCTCCCGTCGGCTTGCCCGGCCCTAGCATGTTCAAAAAAGAATCGTTCGATCTGCTTTAATACGCCGGCAACGATCTTTTGAAATTCAGGGTCATGCGGGGCCAGCTCAAGCGCGGAGTTGACCAGCATGCATCCTTTGTGCTGGGGATCGCTAAGCGACCGCTGGACGATATCGGCGAAGAATGCGCCTATCGCCTCGCGCGGCGGCAACACGTCACAGTTCTGGATGCGCTGCGCAACGGTGCGACTGACATAGTGATCCAGCGCTCTTTGATAAAGCGCGCGCTTGTCGCCGAAGGCGTTGTACAGGCTTGCTCCGGTAAGGCCGGTTTCGTTGATCAGGTCCCGTACCGAGGTTGCCTCGTATCCCTGGTTCCAGAAGCACTGCACTGCCTTGTCGAGCACCGCCTCTTCGTCGAATTCCCGCGGCCTGGCCATATGGTCTCCTCTTTGTATGACATCGAAAACGCCTTCACTTTTTCGTTGTTGTGTGCCATTATAGAACGAACGAACTAAAACCGACAGCTAAATCCGCCACCCGGCCCCCCCTCATCACAGGTTAAGGATGCACGCATGATCCATTTCTATTTCCACCCTACGCCGAATCCCGTAAAGATTGCACTTTTTCTGGAAGAGTCGAGCCTGCCTTACAAAGTGATTCCCGTCGACACGAGCAAGGGGGAGCAGCATGCGCCTGCTTTTCGCACGGTCAATCCGAACGGGAAGGTGCCGGCGATCGTTGACACGGAAGGGCCGGGCGGGCGTGAAGCGCGGGTCTTCGACTCCACCGCCATCCTTTTGTATCTGGCCGAGAAAACGGGCGGCTTCCAGGGTGCGTCGGCAGACCGGCCCGAACTGCTTTCCTGGCTGCTGTTCATCGCTTCCGGCCTGGGGCCGTTCTCCGGTCAGGCGGTCCACTTCCAGTTCGCCGCGCCCGAGGGTCTGGATTACGCCGTCAACCGCTACCGGCGCGAGGCCGAACGCCACTACCAGGTTTTGAACGATCACCTGGAGGGGCGCGATTACATCGTCGGCGATAGCTATACGATTGCCGACATGTCGGCATGGGGGTGGCTGGACCGCGCGTCGCGGGTACGGAAGGGGGAAGATGAGCCACTTCAAGCGTTCCCCAACCTTAAGCGGCTTTTCAAGAATGTCGACGCGCGACCGGCAGCTGCCCGCGCGCGCGAGGTGGGCAAGGACCACGCTTTCAAGCGGGTCAACGATGAAGAAACAAGGCGGGCGCTTTTCCCGTCCAACTATCCCTCTGCCGTTTGAGGCAGGCGCACGCATCCATGGAGATGAAAGCATGACGAATCTTCCCGAGTACACACCGCCGTCCGTCTGGACCTGGAACAAGCCCAACGGAGGCGCTTTCGCTAGCGTCAATCGCCCGGTCGCGGGGCCGACGCACGAAAAGGAGCTGCCGGTTGGACGCCATCCACTGCAACTCTATTCCCTTGCCACGCCCAACGGCCAGAAGGTCACGATCATGCTGGAAGAGCTGCTGGCATTGGGTCACACGGGCGCAGAGTATGACGCGTGGCTGATCCGCATCGGCGAGGGCGAACAGTTCGGCAGTGGTTTTGTGGAAGTCAATCCAAATTCCAAGATCCCCGCCTTGATGGACCGTTCTGGCGCAACGCCGTTGCGGGTGTTCGAGTCCGGCGCGATCCTCATGTATCTGGCCGAAAAATTCGGCGCCTTCTTGCCGACGACACAGCCTGCACGAGCGGAGTGCCTGTCCTGGCTGTTCTGGCAGATGGGCAGCGCGCCATACCTTGGCGGCGGCTTCGGCCACTTCTATGCCTATGCACCCGTCAAGATCGAGTACGCCATCGACCGCTACGCCATGGAGGTCAAGCGTCAGCTTGACGTGCTGGACCGCCGCCTGGCCGAAAGTGAATACCTGGGCGGCAGCGACTACACGATTGCCGACATTGCCGTGTTCCCCTGGTATGGCGGCCTGGTCAAGGGCTGGCAGTATGGCGCAGCAGAGTTTCTGTCGGTGCATGAGTACACGCACGTCCTGCGCTGGGCCGACGCGATATTGGCAAGGCCCGCCGTGAAGCGCGGGCGCATGGTCAACCGCGTGTCGGGGGACCTGTCGTCCCAGTTGCACGAGCGTCACGATGCGGACGACTTCAATACGAAAACACAGGACAAGCTCCAGGCGCAATCATGAAGGTCGGCGGCAATGCCTCCTGACTACCTGGCGCACGGGCGGCAGCGGCATCGCTGCCCTAGCGGCGCAGCGTGTTCGGACTCATAGGAATAGGAGTGTTTGAATTCGATGGGTCAAGCAACTGGATACGTGCTTCAGTCGCGGGGCTTTGACCAATCGATGCTGCGTCCAGGTATGCTTTCAGGGCTCGATCCCGATTCCCCTTGGCCAGGAAGGCGTCGCCCTCTATCAATAAACCCTGGTTTCTCAGTGCTGGGATTGCCTTGAGTTGGCCGGAGAGTCGGGCATGGATATCCGTGAACCCGGCATTCGGCCACGGAATGACGGCACCGGTTGCTCGATCGCTATACGGGGTCGAGGCCGTTCGAAAAATCACAGGCTCGCTCGCTTGCGCCGCCACCGCTCCGGCCAGTTCCTGTACAGCTTTGGCAGAGGCGCTTTGCGGTGATGCAGTTTCAGCCCGTTGAAGAGCGACTATGGCTGCATCGAAGAGCCGCGCGGATGACAGCGTATCCGCAGCCAATACCCAACGGGAACCCATGGGAATGTCCGGATTTTTAGCGGACACATAATCGTAAGCGACATGCGCCTCCTCATGCAGTGCTTCCACACTGCCAACCGGTAACTCTGCCAACCGGGCAAGAACGTCCGGCTTCTCGAGGTGATTGGTCAATTGTTCGAGGTATCCGTGCACGGATCGTTCTCGCTCGGCGGACGCGACTTTGGGCTGCACCCTGATAAAAACCTGCCTCTCTTCGCCGGATCCGCTTCGGATTACAAAGGAATACTCGGAGACATCCGAATATCGCAACAGGTTGAATCGAAGTGCTTTCGATTCAAAAGGGTCGAGTATCTGAGGGCTTTCCTCAGGAACTATATACAGAGAGTCATCAGAAACGTCCTTGATGTAAAAGTAGGCTTTGGCACGACTCTCGTTAATGATTCGTGCTTTTCCTTGTGCCCCTTTCAAGTTGTATACATAGCGCGCGCCCTCTGGCTGAAAGTCGGGCATCGCGAGCCGGGCGTCCGGATCTTCGAGCGCATAGCGGTTCACTGCGTTGATCAGCATTATCAAGGAATCGTGCTGCGGCCGATCTGGCTTGACGATGGTAACGTGATCGGATCCCGAGATCGGGGCTGGTGGTTCATCGATGCAAATTCTTGTGCTGCTCGTCCATGGCACCACCATGGTGCCGCCAGTTTTCAGCACTTCGTAGCCACAACTGATTTTTGGCCTGGGCGACATGCTGTTCCAATCTTGGAGCAGCCCTTGCAGGAAGGTATTGCGATCTGCCCAGTTCATATCAACCAGGGCGGGATTGGAGAGGAACCGTGACGCAATGTTCGCGATGTCGGCCCCTTGTTGCGGTGTGGCATAGAAGATCACAAGAGGCACTTTTGCGCGTAATTCAGGATTGCTGATGAGCGCGCGCATGGCGACCAAGCCGCCTAGACTGTGAGTGACAAGAACAAGCTGCCTGTACGACATGACGCCCAGGGCTTGCAGCTTGGCGGATAGAGAGTTTGCGGCCTGGATCACGTTGAATGACCCGCTCGCAATGTAGTTGGAGGGATAGCCAAACGCGAACATGTCTACCCTTGGACCAACGGGCGATTCGGCAACGTATTGAAAGAAGGTTTTCCCCGATTTGTTGGTCCAGGTGCCCACCGTGTCACCGAAGAGGCCATGCACAAAAACTAAAACAGTATCTTTGGCGGGATCCGATCTGGATAGCCAGCGTGAATCGGATGCGACCAGACCTTCATCTGATTCTGCGGGCTGCCCGACAACCGTTGCTGGCGCAGCGACGTCCGTGCGCAATTGGCCCTGAGCCACAAGCGGCACAATAAACAGCGCAAGCGCACATATCAAATATGTCGGTAGCCAGCGAGCTTTGTATCCACCGCGTGACGTAGTTCGTTCAGCTGAACCGACGGAGGGAAGCCCAGTATGTGCCGCATATTGATATGGCTGACCAGTAGTCGACAATGCTCTTCTCCCTCGAAATATTTGACGTGACCATACATCGCTTAGTACGCAATGGGAATCGGGAGTATTGATAGCACGGAAGCTTGAGATTCTCCAGGATTCAGTAGACGCCTTGGCGACATGAAAGCACGGCATTCCATAGAATCCGCCAAATGCTGCCGCTATGAATCGAGAAAAGCCAGGTCCGTGCAATAATTTTTTCGTGCCACCACCATGCAGCCGCAGGGAGGGCCGGGTGTCCGTTCCGGCGGTAGGCGTGCGCCGCGTGCTTCCGAAGGGAAGGCGGGGGATGTCGTCGGCCGCTGTCTGACCGGAGCGGCACGCAGTGACGCGCAGGGAGTTCGGCCGACGCCCGCCTGTACGAGGAAGACGCGGAAACAAGCACGCCGTGCCGGAACGGACACCCGGCCCGGACTGCGGCGTGTACGAAGCGAAGATGACGTCAATTCAACAGCCACGCAACAACGGACAAAGACCAGCCGAGAAAACACCCCCGCTACAGCAGAACACCCGGATAAAACGATCAGTCTACCGTCTTCAACACATCTCCGATCTTTCCGAATATCTCCGAGATCTGGCCTTCCTCGATAATCAGCGGCGGCGATATCGCCAAAATATCCCCGGTGTAGCGCACCATCAAGCCCTGATCAAAGCACTTCGCAAACACCTCGGCAGCGCGCGCCCCAGGCGCATCGGGCCGCGGCGTAAGTTCTATCCCTGCAACCAAGCCCAGGTTCCGTACGTCCACCACATGCCGCGCACCTTCCAACTGATGCGCAGCATCTTCAAACGTCTTCGACAGCCCTTGCGCGCGCTTGAACAGCTGATCGCGCTTATAGATGTCCAGCGTAGCGATAATCGCCGCCATCGCCAGCGGATGCCCCGAGTACGTATACCCGTGAAAGAACTCGATTCCGTTGGCCGATGCATTTACGATGGTGTCGTGGATCTCGCGCTTCACGGCCACGGCGCCCGCCGGGACGCTGGCATTGCTGATGCCCTTGGCCAGGGTCATCAAATCCGGTGTAACGCCCAGGAACTCGCTGGCCGTGGCCGCTCCCAGGCGGCCGAAACCCGTGATCACCTCGTCGAAAATCAGCAAGATGCCGTGTTTCTCGGTGATGGCGCGCAGCCTTTCCAGATAGCCTTTTGGCGGTATCAGCACGCCGGTGGAGCCGGCCAGCGGCTCGACGATGACGGCGGCGATGGTGGAGGCATCGTGCAGGGCGACGATGCGTTCAAGCTCGTCGGCCAGATGGTCGCCCCAGGCGGGCTGTCCGCGCGAATAGGCATTGCGCGACAGGTCGTGCGTATGTGGCAGGTGATCCACGCCGGGCAGCAGGGCGCCGGAGAACATCTTGCGGTTGGGCGAGATGCCGCCCACCGAAATGCCGCCGAAGCCCACGCCGTGGTAGCCGCGCTCGCGGCCGATGAGGCGGGTGCGCTGGCCCTCGCCGCGGGCGCGATGGTAGGCCAGGGCGATCTTTAGCGCGGTGTCGACGGACTCCGAGCCCGAGTTGGTGAAAAAGATGCGGTCCATGCCGGCGGGCATCAGCGCCGCCACGGCCGAGGCGGCGCGGAAGGAGATGTCGTGGCCCAGCTGGAAGCTGGGCGCATAGTCCAGCTCGGCGGTCTGGCGTGAAATGGCGTCGATGATTTCCTGGCGTCCATGCCCTGCGTTCACGCACCACAGGCCCGACGTTCCATCCAGGATCTCGTGGCCGTCGTCCGCGTAGTAATACATGCCTTTGGCCCGGGTCAGCAGTCGAGGCTGCTGCTTGAACTGGCGGTTCGCCGTGAAGGGCATCCAGAGCTTGGACAGGTCTGTGGGTTGGGCTTGGCTGTTCATGGTCACCTCGAAGACAGGGTTTGCAGACGGGTGTGGGTGCGTAGCTGCTTGTGTCGTGTATCTACGCGCCGGGCCGCCGCGTATAGCGGACGAAATCGAAAGCCAGGCCGTTTTCCTCGGCCTGCGGCAGCCGCTCGGCTTCTTGCCACAAGGCGGGATCCAGGGCGGGAAAGTAGGTGTCGCCGGCGATGTCCGCGTGGATTTCCGTGGCGATGATTTCATCGGCCAGGTCCAGGGCATGGCGGAACAGCTGCTCGCCGCCGATGACGCAGGCCTTGTCGGCCGTGCCACAGGCGGCAAGCGCGCCTTCCAGCGTTGAAAACGTCGTGGCGCCTTCGGCTTGGTAGGCGAGGTTCCGGCTGACGACCAGGTTGGGACGGCCGGGCAGGGGCCTGCCCAGCGACTCCCAGGTATTGCGGCCCATGATGATGGGATTCCCCAGGGTCGTGCGCTTGAAGTGCGCCAGGTCGGAAGGCAGCCGCCAGGGCAGTGCGTTGTCGCGCCCTATGACGCGGTTGCGGGAATAAGCGACGACGAGCTGGATGGTGGGCGTAGGCATGCGGTTCCGAAAGGGCGGGTCAGACGGCGACGGGCGCCTTGATGTGCGGGTGCGCTTCATAGTCCACGATCTCGAAGTCCTCGTAGCGGTAGTCGAAGATGGAATCGGGCTTGCGCTTGATGTTCAGCTTGGGATAAGGATGGGGTTCGCGCGACAGTTGCAGCTCGACCTGTTCCAGGTGATTGCTGTACAGGTGGCAGTCGCCGCCCGTCCAGATGAAGTCGCCCACGCCCAGGCCGCATTGCTGCGCCACCAGATGGGTCAGCAAGGCGTAGCTGGCGATATTGAAGGGCACGCCCAGGAAGATGTCGGCGCTGCGTTGGTACAACTGGCAGGAAAGCTTGCCGTCGGCCACATAGAACTGGAAAAAGGCATGGCAGGGCGGCAGGGCCATATTGGGTATCTCGGCCACGTTCCAGGCCGAGACGATCAGGCGGCGCGAATCGGGGTTCTGGCGAATCTGGTCCAGCAACTGGGATATCTGGTCGATGTGCCCGCCATTGGGCGTAGGCCAGGACCGCCATTGCACGCCGTAGACCGGCCCCAGGTCGCCGTTTTCGTCGGCCCATTCATTCCAGATGCTGACGCCTTGCTCCTGCAGCCAGCGCACGTTCGAATCGCCGCGCAGGAACCACAGCAGTTCGATGAAAATGCTTTTGGTGTGCAGCTTCTTGGTGGTGATCAGGGGGAAGCCTTCGGCAAGGTCGAAGCGCATCTGATGGCCGAAGACCGAACGCGTCCCCGTTCCGGTCCTGTCGGTCTTGGCGATGCCATGTTCGTAGACATGGCGCATGAAATCTTCGTACTGATGCATGGATGATCCGGGCATGGTCCAGGGTTGTGGCAAGTGCCGCCAAGGCGGCCCGTGGCGCTAGGCTTCGACGACGGTGACCGAATGCGTGATGTTGGCGGTCTTGGCCAGCATGGCGCTGGCCGAGCAGTATTTCTCGTGCGAGAGCTGCACGGCGCGCTCCACCGCGGTGGTGGGCAGGCCCTTGCCCGTGACCGTGAAGGCGAAATGGATCTTGGTGAAGACCTTGGGGTCGGTCGCCGCCCGCTCGGCGGTCAGCTTGGCCTGGCAGCCCGTTACCACATGGCGGCCGCGCTTCAGGATGAGCACCACATCGTAGGCGGCGCAGCCGCCCGCGCCGGTCAGCAGCATCTCCATGGGGCGGGGCGCCAGATTGTTGCCGCCGCCGTCCGGGGCCCCATCCATGGCCGTCACGTGGCCGCTGCCCGTGCGCGCCACAAACAGCATGCCTTCGGGGCCGCCCCAGTCTATCGTGCTTTCCATTTCCGATCTTCCGCTTCAACATTCAGGTGAAGGGTCAATCATACTCATAAGCGCCGCCGGCGTCACATGCGGGCCGAGGCCGCCGGGAGGCTGCGGGGCGGCCCTCATTACCAATATTCGGCGTAGGGAAATTACGGGTTTCCCCTAATCCATCCCTTATCATTCCGGCAGTTCTATCGTGAGGCGATGTGTTGATCCGGGCGATCCAATCCCGGCTTTCGCTTCCCGCACCTGTTCCCGGAGTTCTGATGAACACCATCACCCTATTGTTACTGACATTCATTCTTTCCGTCACGGGCCTGTTCGTTTTCATCTGGTCGCTGCGCCATCATCTTTTCGACGACAACCCCGCCGCGGCCAACGTGATATTTTCCGAAGGCGAGATCGGCAAGATCGAGGAGCCCGCCGCCACGGCGGATCAGCACCGCGCGCTGCAAGAAGCCGTGGATGCCACGCATGCCCCCGCCGCTGACGCGGCGCGCGACGCGCGCATGGCGGTGGAGTTGGTCCAGCGCGTGCAGGCGGACCGGTCGACCGCCTACGTGACTTTCGTCTTCCTGGCCTGTGCCGTGGTGTGGCTGATCTTTGCATCGACCGCCGGGCTGATCAGTTCGATCAAGCTGCACCAGCCCGATTTCCTGACGGACTATGCCTGGCTGACGTTCGGCCGCATACGGACCCTGCACTTGAACGCCGTGGCCTACGGCTGGGCGCCCATGGCGGCCTTCGGCATTGCCATATGGACTTTGCCGCGCCTGCTGAAAACGGAGCTCATGGGCGGCCGTTTCGCGATCCTGGGCGCCATGCTGTGGAATGCGGCGCTGATCGCGGGGCTGGGCAGCATCGCCGCGGGTTTCAACGACGGGCTCGAGTGGCTGGAAATTCCCTGGCAGATCGACATCCTGTTCGTCATAGGCGGGGCGCTGATCGGCCTGCCCCTGGTCTTCACGCTGCAGAACCGCAAGGTGAAACACCTGTACGTTTCGATCTGGTACATGGGCGCGGCGCTGTTCTGGTTCCCCATCCTGTTCCTGGTGGGCAACCTGCCGGGCGTGCATTTCGGGGTGGAGCAGGCCACCATGAACTGGTGGTTCGGGCACAATGTGCTGGGCCTGTTCTACACGCCGGTGGCCCTGGCGTCGGTGTATTACTTCCTGCCCAAGATCATCGGCCGCCCCATACAGTCGTACAACCTGTCGCTGCTGGGCTTCTGGGCGCTGGCCTTCTTCTATGGGCAGGTGGGCGGCCATCACCTGGTGGGCGGCCCGGTGCCCAGCTGGCTCATCACGCTGTCCATCGTGCAGAGCATGATGATGATCGTCCCGGTGCTGGCGTTCTCGGTCAATCAGCATTTGACCATGCGGCACCATTTCAAGACGCTGATCTATTCGCCCACGCTGCGTTTCATCGTGCTGGGCGGGATGATGTACACGCTCAGTTCGGTGCAGGGTTCCTTCGAGGCCCTGCGCAGCATCAATACGGTCACCCACTTTACGCACTTTACGGTGGCCCATGCCCATCTTGGGCTATACGGATTCTTCTCGCTGGTGATGTTCGGCGCCATCTATTTCGTGATGCCCCGCGTGATGTCCTGGGAATGGCCTTATCCGAAGCTGATCGCCCTGCATTTCTGGCTGGTCGTGGTGGGCTTCGGCATCTACTTCATCGGCCTGAGCATAGGGGGGTGGCTGCAGGGCGTGGCCATGCTGGATGCCTCGCGCTCCTTCATGGAATCGGTGCGCGTGACCATTCCTTATCTGGAGGCGCGCTCGGTGGGCGGGGCGGTCATGACGCTGGGCCACCTGGTGTTTGCGGTGCACTTCGTCACCATGGCGTTGCGCTATGGCCGCAAGCGGGTGGGCCCGGCCTTGTTCCATAAACGATCCGCCGATCCCATGGCGACGCCTGTGGCGGTGGAGGCCTGATCATGGAAAACGAATACAAACTGCTGAGCGGCGCCATGGTGACCCTGGCCCTGGCGACAGCCACCCTCGTTGTCGTTCCATACATGCAGCTGTCCGACACGCACCCTTCCGAAGGGTTGAAGCCTTATACCTCGGCGCAGTTGCGCGGCCGGCAGCAGTACATCGACAACGGCTGCGTCTATTGCCACACCCAGCAGCCCCGCGCGCAGTCGCAGGCGCCCGATTTCAAACGGGGCTGGGGCCGCGCGCCGGTGGCGGGCGACTATTACTACGACCATCCCCATCTGCTGGGCACCATGCGCACCGGTCCGGACCTGCTGAATATCGGCGCGCGACAGCCCAGCGCCGACTGGAACCTGGGCCATCTGTACCAGCCCCGCGCCTACACGCCGGGCAGCATCATGCCGTCCTATCCCTATTTGTTCGAGGTCAAGGACAAGGCCGACAAGGGCGACAAGGTGGTGAACCTGCCGCCGGGCTATGCGCCGGTGGGGCAGGTGGTCGTGGCGCGCCCCGAGGCGTTGGACCTGGTGGAATACCTGCTGGCGCTGGATCGCACGTATCCGGTCAAGCCGCCTCCCGAGGCCGCCCGATAGCCGCCATCCCGGCCGCGCAAAAAGGGCCGGGGCGCAGAACGAGTCGTTGGAGAACAGGATGTCAGACACTTCCAAGAAAATCGAAGCCCAGCAGCGGGAGATGCCGGAGCCTTATGAAGGCAACCGGCCCGTTCCCTGGCTGGTCATCATCATCGTTGCCGGTATCTTTGCATGGGCCATCGGCTACATCGGCTTCACGCATCAGACCAATCCGCCGTCCTACGGCGATCGCCGCACGGCGGCGGATTTCAAGGTGGCGGCGAGCGCAGCGGGCGGAAAGGTGGATGGAGCCCAGATCTATACCGCGCAATGCCTGGCCTGTCACCAGGCCGGCGGCCAGGGGTTGCCCGGCGTGTTCCCGCCATTGGCAGGTTCGGAATGGGTCAATGGCAAGGCCACGCTGGCGGTGCAGATCGTCCTGCATGGTATTACGGGCGACCTGACGGTGGGCGGCACGCATTACAACGGCCAGATGCCCACGTTCAAGGATAAACTGGACGACGCGCAGATCGCCGCGGTGGTCAGCCATATACGCGGCAGCTTCGGCAACTCGGCGGGGCCCGTCGATGCGGCCACGGTCAAGGCCGAGCGTGAGGCGACGGCCGCCCATACCCAGCCCTGGAACGGCGATGCCGAGCTGGAGGCGCTGAAATAGGCGGCGCCGCATGAAACTGCTTCTGGCCGTGCTGGTGATCGCGGTGCTGGGCATCGGCGCCCTGTGGGCCCAGACCGACGGCTTTACCGCGCTGACCACCGAAGCGGCGCGGCGCGCCGACATTGCGCGGCATCCCAGGGCGCTGCCCGACGCGGCGCTGCTGACCCGTTCCGGCGAGCGTGTCTCGCTTGCAGATGATCTGCGCAACGATGGACGTGTGGCGGTCGTCAACTTCATGTATACGCGGTGTTTCTCGATTTGCCTGGCCATGGGGGGCGAATTCCAGCAGCTTCAGGAAGCCATCCGGCAGCGCGGACTGGCGGACCGCGTCCGCATCGTCAGCCTTAGTTTCGACCCCGCCGATACGCCTGGCGACCTGTCCCGGTACGCGGCCCGCATGCGGGCGGACCCGGGCATCTGGCAGTTTGCCGCCATGGCCGATGCGGACCAACGCAGGGCGCTGCTGGATGCCTTCGGCATCGTGGTGGTGCCGGCCCCCCTGGGCCAGTATGAACATAATGCCGCCTACCATGTCGTGACGCCCGAGGGGCGGCTGGCGCGCATCGTGGATATCGGCGATGCCGCCGGCTTGCTGGACGATGTGTCGGCCAGGGTGACGGGCGAAAGGGCGGCGCGATGAAGGCCGGGTACTGGGCGGCGCTCAGCGCGGCGGCCTTGCTGCTTGCCGCCGCGTTCGAGGCTCTCCTGACGCGCAGCATGAGCCTGCACATGCTGCTGCACATTCCCCTCATTCTGCTTTCGGGCATTCTGGCCGCCTGCGCTGTTGCCGCCGGCGGCGTCGGGGCGGCCATCCGGGTTTCCGGCTTGCGCGCGCATTATGCGAAATATAATGAGTACGGCATAGCCGGCCTGCTGCTGTGCAGCTTTGTCGCGGCGTACTGGATGATACCCAGGTCGTTGGACCAGGTTCTGGTCTCGGCGCCGGCCAATGGCCTGAAATACCTGGGCCTGTTTATTGCAGGGATGGCGCTGTGCGATTCCTTGCGCCGGGCCAATAGCGTCATAATTCTGTTTTTCCTGGGGAATTTTTCCTGGATGACGGCCATTGCCGGATTGCTGTATCAGGACACCCCGCAGCGGCTCTGCAATTTTTATTTGCTGGGCGACCAGGAAATCGCGGGCAGGGGGCTGGTGGCCGTTGCGGTGCTGGTGCCCGTGGCGTGGTTGTTGGCCGAACGCCGCCGCATTCGGCGATTCTTGCAGCAGTAATTCATATGGAGCACGATAGAAGACGATGGACAAGCCAAGCACATTGCCGACCCCTTCGGGTTTTTCGCGCCGCATGAGCGTGCTGGACCGGATTTTCTCCGAACTGGGGCGCGCTGTTCAGGTGCTGGATGGCTCGGTTCATGCAGGGCGGCCCAATCCCGCCGGCAAGCCGCCGCTGTCGGCCGACGAGTCGGCTGCTTTGTCGCAGGCCGAGCAGAAACACGCGGCCGGCCTGATGCGGGTAAACCATGTGGGTGAAATATGCGCGCAGGCCCTGTATCGTGGGCAGGCCCTGTTTTGCCGCGATGCATCAATCCGCCAGGTCCTGCATCGGGCGGCTGCGGAGGAGGTGGACCATCTTGTGTGGTGCCGCGATCGCCTGCACGAGCTTCAAAGCCGTCCCAGCCTGTTGAACCCGCTCTGGTATGCGGGCTCGTTTTCGTTGGGCGTGCTGGCCAGCCGGGCGGGCGTGGGCAAGAACCTGGGCTTCATGGCCGAGACGGAAAAGCAGGTCGAGCAGCATCTGGATCGGCATTTGAGCGACCTGCCTGCCGCGGATACGCGTTCACGCGACATCGTTACGCAGATGCGCGACGACGAGATCAGCCACCGCAATACGGCCGAGACGCACGGGGCCCATAAATTGCCCAAGCCCGTCCAGCTGGCCATGAAGGCGATGTCCAAAGTGATGACGACCACCGCCTATCGGCTCTAGGGCGGGCCAATTTGTAACAGACTGCTAGGGCAGGGGTTAACAAAGGGTTAACACTTAATTACTCCTTCCGGGTTTCAGCTGTGGCATAGTATGAAAAAAGCCACAAAGTAGCGATTTACAGTTTTTCCGCATTTTTATCTTGCATCGCACAAAAAAACGCTATACACTTTAGTTATCGGATGTCGAAACGTGATTGCAGAGGGAAAACCCCAATCACCCGGTCTCAAGCCCAGTGCTTTAGCAGCCCGACATGCCAAGGTTGTCTCCTCCACCCTCCTCCTTTGGTGGATTTAGCCCGAGATCTCACGATCTCGGGCTTTTTTTTATGTTTTTTCGTGTGTGCCACATGGCGGATAGGCAGGATCGCGGGATCGTGCTTATATTTCTTGTTGCAGCTGTTACGAGCAAAACCAGTGTCTGGTTACAAATTGGCCCGATAATGTTGTAGTTTCCACCGTCAATAGGGATTTCGTGATTTCTCCTCAAGCCTGGGAATCGTTCACCTGGTTCTACATCTGTATCGTGGCGTTCATGGTGGGCGGACTGATTGTCGCCTCCGAACGCTGGCACGGGATGTTTACCGGCGATTCCGACATGAACAAGCCGCAAGCCACCCACTCGCGCGCCGCTCCGCGCGTCGGCGGGCTGGCCGTGCTGGCCGGCAGCCTGGCGGGCCTGCTTGTGCTGGGCCCCAGCAATATGACGCTGACCTGGCTGTGGCCGGTGTTGTTCATCGCGGCGATGCCGGTGTTCGTGGCGGGCCTGCTGGAAGACATCACCAAGGACGTCGGTTCCGGAAAGCGCCTGTTGGCGGCTTTTGCATCCGCCGCCATTGCCTGGTGGCTATTGGGCGGCGTTTCGCGCGTGGGCCTGTCCTGGGCCGACTGGATACTTTCATTCTGGCCGGTGTCCTTGCTGTTCACCATGATCGCGGTGGGGGGCTGCACGCATGCCTTGAACATCGTCGACGGCATGAACGGGCTGGCGGGCATGATCGCAACCCTGATGGCCTTGTCGCTGGCGCTGGTCGCCCTGCAGGTGCAGGATATTCCCATCTTCCTGATTTCCGCCGCGCTGGCGTCGGCCACCCTGGGCTTTCTGGTCTGGAATTTTCCTTTCGGTCGCGTGTTCCTGGGCGATGGCGGAGCCTATTTCCTGGGCTTCATGCTGGCCGAGCTGGCGGTCCAGCTTGTGGTGCGCAACCCCAGCGTTTCGCCTTTCTATGCGCTGGCCGTGCTGTTCTACCCGGTCTTCGAAACCCTGTTTTCAATCTGGCGCCGCCGTTTCAAGCGCGGCACGCCCGTCGACCAGCCCGATGCGCTGCACCTGCACCAGCTGGTTTTCCGGCGCCTGGTTCGGGCCACGTTCAGCCGCGACCGGCGTCATTCGGTGCCGGCCCTGTGCAATGCCATGACTTCGCCCTACTTGTGGGTGCTGGCCCTGATCGGCCTCGTGCCCGCGACGATCTGGTGGGACAATGCCTGGGCCCTGTGCATCAGCCTGCTGGTTTTTTCCCTGGTCTACCTGTGGCTGTATTCCCGCCTGGTTTCGTGGCGGCGCCCCGCGTGGTTGTTATTGCCTTCGCTGGGGCGCGATAATCGTCGCAAGTAGTGCCGGCCCATAAATTACTTTCTTCTTTTTTAACGCGCAGCGTGGGAGATTCAACTTGCAAATTCAAGATGTGAAACTTGCGGTAGTCGGTTTGGGCTACGTTGGCCTGCCTCTGGCAGTCGAGTTCGGCAAGAAGCGGTCGGTGTTGGGCTTCGATATCAATGCGCGCCGCATTGCAGAGCTGAAGGAAGGCCGCGACCACACGCTCGAGGTGGAGTCCAAAGAGCTGGCCGAGGCCGGCCAGCTGCAATTCACCCACGAAGCCGAGCACCTGGCGCAGGCCAATGTGTTCATCGTGACCGTGCCGACCCCCATCGACGAATACAAGCAGCCCGACCTGACGCCCCTGATACGCGCCAGCGAGACCATAGGCAAGGTGCTCAAGCGCGGCGATATCGTGATCTACGAATCGACCGTCTATCCGGGTGCGACCGAGGAAGTGTGCGTGCCGGTGCTGGAACGTGTATCCGGCCTGCGCTTCAACGAAGACTTTTTTGCGGGCTACAGTCCCGAGCGCATCAATCCGGGCGACAAGTCGCACCGTGTGTCCACCATCAAGAAAGTCACGTCGGGCTCCACGCCGGAAGTAGCCGACCTGATCGACGAACTGTATGGCCAGATCATCGTGGCCGGCACGCACAAGGCGCCGTCGATACGCGTGGCCGAGGCGGCCAAGGTCATCGAGAACACCCAGCGGGACGTGAACATCGCGCTGATCAACGAGCTGGCGCTCATCTTCAACAAGATGGACATCGACACCCAGGCCGTGCTCGAGGCAGCCGGCACCAAATGGAATTTCCTGCCCTTCCGCCCCGGCCTGGTCGGCGGCCACTGCATAGGCGTGGATCCCTATTACCTGACCCACAAGGCGCAAGCCATCGGCTATCACCCTGAAATCATCCTGGCGGGCCGGCGGCTCAACGACTCCATGGGCGGCTATGTCGTATCGCAGCTGGTCAAGACGATGACAAAACGGCGCATACAGGTGCAGGGGTCCAAGGTGCTGGTCATGGGCCTGACCTTCAAGGAAAACTGCCCCGACCTGCGCAATACCCGTGTCGTGGACATCGTGCGCGAGCTGGGTGAATACAACATCGACGTCGATGTCTACGATCCGTGGGTGGATGCCGGCGAAGCCATGCATGAGTACGGCATCACGCCTATCGATAGCCCGCAAGCCGGCTCCTACGACGGCATTATTTTGGCGGTGTCGCACGAACAGTTCGTGGCCATGGGGTGCCAGGCCATACGCGCCCTGGGCAAGCCCGAGCATGTGCTGTACGACCTGAAGTACGTGCTGGACGCCCACGAGTCCGATCTGCGGCTGTAAGGAAGGGGGATTTATGACTACACGCTATCAGGAAGTAACGGCCAGTTTGCAGTCCCAGCCCAAGACGTGGCTGATCACGGGTTGCGCCGGCTTCATCGGTTCCAACCTTCTGGAAACCCTGCTGCTCATGGGTCAGAAGGTGGTGGGGCTGGATAATTTCGCGACCGGGCATCAATACAATCTGGACGAGGTCCGGAAAACGGTCGAGCCGGCCCAGTGGGCCAACTTCACTTTCCACGAAGGCGACATCCGCGATCTGGACACTTGCCGCAAGGCGGTCTCGGGCGTGGACTACGTCCTGCATCAGGCGGCGCTGGGTTCCGTGCCTCGTTCGCTGAAGGACCCGATCACCACCAACGGCGTGAATATCGACGGTTTCCTGAACATGCTGGTCGCCGCGCGCGATGAGCAGGTGCAATCCTTCGTGTATGCGGCGTCCAGCTCCACTTACGGCGACCACGAGGCCCTTCCCAAGGTCGAGGACCGCATAGGAAGGCCGCTGTCGCCCTACGCCGTCACCAAATACGTCAATGAACTGTATGCCGACGTGTTTGCGCGCGCCTACGGCTTCGGCAGCATCGGGCTGCGCTACTTCAATGTCTTCGGCAAGCGCCAGGACCCCAATGGCGCCTATGCCGCCGTGATCCCCAAGTGGATCGCCGCCATGATACGCGGCGAAGACGTGACGGTGAACGGCGACGGCGAAACCAGCCGCGACTTCTGCTTCATCGACAATGTGGTCCAGGCCAACATTCTGGCGGCGCTGGCCCAGCCGGACGGTGTGAACCAGGTGTACAACGTGGCCTATAACGCCCGTACCAGCCTGAACGAGCTCTTCAACTACCTGGCCCAGGCCCTGGGCAACAACGGCATTGCGTACGACAAGCAGCCGGTCTATGCCGACTTCCGCGCGGGTGACGTGCGGCATTCCCAGGCCGACATCAGCAAGGCCAGGCAATTGCTGGGGTACGAGCCCATGCACAACATCGTGCAGGGGCTCGAGGTGTCCATGCCCTGGTATACGCAATTCTTGCGTTGATTTGAAAACCCTGGCGCGGCGGCTTTCCAGTCTGCACTCCGATCACAAGCGCATTGCACAGGGTGCGATGCGCGTGGCCTTTTTCCTCTTGCTGGGCAAGGCGGCGGGCGCGTTCAAGGAAATGGCGGTGGCCTACCGCTACGGCATCAGCGCCGCGGTGGATGCCTATCAGTTCACCATGACCATGGCGAACTGGCTGCCGGTCACCATCGTGGGCGCGCTCTCGGTCGTGCTGATCCCGGTGCTGGTGCGCACACGCCGCGAAGCGCGCGCCGGCCGGGCACGCTTCCTGGGCGAACTCCAGGGCTGGATCATTGCGGCGGGCACGGTGCTGGCCGTCGCCATTTATGTGGCCTGGCCCTGGGTGCTCGACCTGGCGGGGCGGGGGCTGTCGCCCGATGCCGGCCGAATGAGCAGGGAGCTGACCCTGGCCTTCGCGCCGGCGGCCCTGCTGACCCTGATGACCGGCATCAGCGCCGCGCGGCTGCGCGCGCACGAGCGGCACATCAATACCCTGCTGGACAGCGTGCCGGCGGTGGTCATATTGATCTGGGTCCTTTTGGCCGCCACGGTGGACGACATAGGGCCTTTATTATGGGGAACGCTGGTCGGCTACCTGATCCAGTCGGCATGGCTGCTCTGGCTGGCGGCCAGGGCGGACGGCATGTGGGGGCGGCCGCGCCTGAGCCTGGCTTCGCCGCACTGGCCGGAGCTGGTCAAGGCGGCCGGCATCATGCTGGTGGGGCAGGTGGCCATGAGCTTCGTGGGGCCCATCGACCAGTACACCGCGGCCAATCTGGGCAGCAATGCCAACGCGACGCTGGGCTACGCCAGCCGTTTGCTGTCCCTGCTTCTGGGGGTGGGCGCGGCTTCGGTGGGGCGGGCGGCCTTGCCGGTCCTGGCCGACATCCACAGCCGCGGAGACCGGGCCAGGGCGCGCTCCACCGCGCTGAAATGGTCGGTGCTGATGGTGGCGGCGGGCGCGCTGGTCACCTTGGCGGGCTGGGTGCTGGCCCCCTGGGGCGTGGCGCTGCTGTTCGAGCGCGGGGCATTCACGGCGCAGAATACCGAGGCCGTGGCGCAGGTGCTGCGCTGGGGCCTGCTGCAGCTGCCTTTTTATTTCGGGGTTCTGATATTGGTGCAACTGCTGGCCAGCCAGAATCGCTATCGCATCATGGCCGCCATCGCGGTGGCCAACTTTGCCATCAAGGCCGTCATGAATCCGCTGCTGGCTCCGCACATGGGGCCGTCCGGCATCATGCTGGCGACCAGCATCATGTACGCTTTGTCGTACGCGTGCTATGCGGCCGTGGCCTTGCGGCCGCCGGCCGCGCCGGCGGCATCCGCTCCGCTTTAGAAACACAGGTATTGCATTGAGTCATTCTTTCCATCCGCCTCATCTCATGATCGTCATCCACTCCCTGAGCGGGGGCGGGGCCGAACGGGTTGCGGCCGACCTGAGCGCCCATTGGGTCCAACGGGGCTACAAGGTCACCGTGGTCACGCAGGCTGACGCCAGCACCGATGCTTATCCCTTGCATCCCGAGGTAAGCCGCCACGCGCTGGGCACCGCGGCGCCCAGCACGGGGCGCCTGTCCGCCGTGCTGGCCAATCTGCGGCGCGTCTGGAGCCTGCGCCGGCTGATAAAGCGGGAGCATCCAACGGTCGTGCTGGGCATGATGACGACGGCCTCTGTGCTGGCGATCGCGGCGGCGCGTGGGCAGCCTTGCCGCGTGATCGCCACGGAACACACGCATCCGCCTTCGCAAGAGCTTCCCGCGATGTGGGAGCGGCTGCGCCGCTGGGCGTATCCCCAGGCCAGCGCAGTGGTGGCCTTGACGTCGGGCACGGCTGCCTGGCTGGAAAAGCACGTGCCCGGATCGCGCCTTGCGGTCATTCCGAATGCCGTGCGCTGGCCGCTGGAAAGCACCGAACCCGTGGTCGAGCCGCCGCCTCGCCATGGCCGCTACCGCGTGCTGGCCGTCGGGCGCCTGCATCCCCATAAAGGCTTCGACATTCTGATCCGGTCCTTTCAGGAGCTTGCGGCTCATTTTCCCGAGTGGGACCTCATCATCCTGGGCGAGGGCGACTGCCGTGCGGACTTGCAGGGCCAGATCGATGCGGCGGGCCTGGGCGAACGCATCAGCATGCCGGGCAGGGTGGGCAACGTGACCGACTGGTACATGCAGTCCGATCTGTATGTGCTCAGTTCACGGGTGGAAGGCCTGTCCAATACCTTGCTGGAAGCCATGGCCAGCGGGCTGGCGCCCGTGGCCTTCGACTGCGAGACCGGCCCGCGCGAAATCGTGCGCAATGGCATCGATGGCGTCCTGGTCAGCCCCGCGGACGACAGCGAGGCGCTGGCGGCCCACCTGTCCGACTTGATGGCTCATCCGGAAAAGCGCGAGGCTTATGCCCGGCGGGCCGTCGATGTGCGAGATCGTTTTTCCACTCCCCGCATCATGGCATTGTGGGGCAATTTGTTTGAGGGGCATTGACGCCGCCCGGCATCCGGAGGCGTAAGCGAGCGGACTATGTGTGGAATCGTAGGCATTTGGGGCGCATTGCCGGACAAGCGGGCGCTGATCGGCGGCGGTTGCCGCCGCATGCATCATCGCGGACCGGACAGCGAGGGCTATTGGGAGGACGAGGGCGCCGGACTGGCTCTGGGGCACGTCCGCCTGGCCATACTCGACCTGACTCCCGCCGGCCATCAGCCCATGGTGTCGGCCTGCGGGCGGTTCGTGCTGATATTGAACGGCGAAATCTACAATCATATGGAGTTGCGCGCGCGGCTGGAGGCGCAGGAGAAGGCGCCGGCCTGGCGCGGCCATTCCGATACCGAGACCGTTCTGGCCGCCTTCGCGGCATGGGGTATTCAGGAGACTCTGGAATCGGCCGTCGGCATGTTCGCCATGGCATTGTGGGACCGCCAGGAGCGCGAACTGACGCTGATGCGCGACCGCATGGGCGAAAAGCCCTTGTACCTTGGATTCGCGGGAGGCAATTTTGTGTTTGCCTCCGAGCTGAAGGCGCTGGACGGAGTTCCCGGCTTCGGCCGGGAGCTGGACCGCAGGGCCTTGTCGCTGCTGCTGCGCCATAACTATATCCCCGCTCCCTACAGCATCTACAGCGGTATCGGAAAGCTGGAGCCGGGTTCGTGGCTGACGCTGTCCGGGTCCCACTTGCATCAGGCGGCCCTTCCCGCCGCGCGCCGGTACTGGTCGGTCAAGGAGGCAAGGCGCGAGGCTCTCGAGAGACCCTTGTCTTTCGACTCGGACGAGAAGGCCGTGGATGCGCTGGACGAAGTGCTGGCTACGGCCGTCAAGGGGCAGATGATCTCGGACGTGGCCCTGGGGGCCTTCCTGTCGGGCGGCATCGATTCATCGGTGGTGTCGGCGCTGATGCAAAAGGCCAGCAGCCAGGCGGTCAGGACCTTCTCCATCGGCTTCGATGACCCGGCTTTCAATGAGGCCGAGCACGCCAAGGCCGTTGCGGCGCATCTGGGAACTTCGCATACCGAGCTCTACGTCAGCGCGCAGGATGCGCTGGCGGTGGTGCCCGAACTGGCAGCCATGTACGACGAGCCCTTTGCCGATTCGTCGCAGATCCCCACGGTGCTGGTTGCGCGCATGGCGCGCCGGCATGTCACCGTGGCGCTCTCGGGCGACGGCGGGGATGAACTGTTCGGCGGCTATTCCCGCTATTCCCGGGCGCAGCGCTGGTGGGACAAGCGCCAGGCCGTGCCCGCCATGCTGCGCGGCCCGATGGCGCTGGCGGCCCGCGCCGGGGCGGGCATGATGCCCATGGGTCGCGGGCGCGATCAAGTGCTGAAGCTTTCCGAAGTGCTGGGGGCCGGGCACGCGGGGCTCTTCTACCGGCAGTTCGTGTCGTACTGGAAGCAGCCGGCCGAGGCGCTGATAGGCGCCGATCTGCCGCAGACGCCGTTCGACGCGCCGCCGCGGGACGCCCTGTTCGAGCATATGATGCTGCTGGATGCGCAGACCTACCTGCCCGACGATATCCTGGTGAAAGTCGACAGGGCGGCCATGGCCGCCAGCCTGGAAACCCGTGTACCCATGCTGGATCATCGTGTGTTCGAGTTTGCGCAAAGCCTGCCTCTGGGCTACAAAGTCCGGGACGGCAAAGGGAAGTGGCTGCTGCGTCAACTGCTGTACCGCTATGTGCCGCGCGAACTGGTGGACCGTCCCAAGAAAGGCTTTTCCGTACCGGTGGCGGCATGGCTGCGGGGCCCCTTGAAGGATTGGGGGGCCGCCTTGCTGGATCCCGCGCGTTTGCGCGCCGATGGACTCTTTCACGCCGCGCCCATCGTGCGCAAATGGGAGGAGCATCAGCGCGGGACGCATGACTGGGGCACGCATTTGTGGAGCATTTTGATGACGCAGGCCTGGCTGGATGGAAACAAGACCAATACCGCGAAGGGGTAGCCATGAAGATACTGTTCTTTGTCAGTTCCATGCATGCGGGCGGGGCGGAGCGCGTAGCCGCCACGCTGGCTAGCGGCTGGGCGCGGCGCGGCGACCTGGTCACGCTGACGCCCACCTACACGAAGAAGGGCAATTGCTTCTACAGTTTGAATCCGGCCGTCCGGCTGGTCTGGCTGGCTGACCGCATGGGCTGGCTGGGACGTACGCTGTTTCCATCGATCAGCAAATGGTTCGCCGTCCGGCGGCTGGTCCGTGAAACCAACCCCGACGTCATTATTTCCTTCCTGACCAATGTGAATGTCGTGGTCCTGTTCGCCACGCGCGGATTGGGCGTACCGGTCATCGTCTGCGAGCGCACCAACCCCGCGTTCAGCAGCAGCGCGGGCGCTTTCCTGCAGCGCTTGCGGCGCGTCAGCTACCCATGGGCGGACGCCGTGGTGCTGCAATCGCAGGACAGCCTGGCCGCATTCACGCAGATGGTCCCCGGGGCCAAAAAACTGGAGGTCGTGCCCAACCCGCTGCCGCCCGATTTGCGCGACCTCAATCTGGCCCCGGCGGCGTCCGCATCGGACCGGCGCCTTGTCCTGGCCATGGGCAGGCTGGTGCCGTTCAAGCGCTTCGATGCCTTGATTCAGGCGTTCGCGGCGCTGGCCGGCGATTATCCCGACTGGGACCTGGCCATATGGGGCGACGGGCCTCAGCGCGATGAACTGACGCAGCAAATACAGGAAACCGGCCTGGCTGGGCGCATCTCGCTGCCGGGGCGGACGGAGCAGCCCTGGCAGGAAATGGCCAAGGCGGATATTTTCGTGTTGACCTCCGAGGTCGAAGGCTTTCCCAATGTGCTGCTGGAAGCCATGGCGCTGGGGCGGGCCTGCGTCACGGTGGATTGCCCCAGCGGTCCCCGGGAGCTCAGCCAGGATGGCAAGTACGCTTTGCTGACGCCCCTGGGCGATCAGCCGGCCCTGTGCCGCGCCATGGCACAGCTCATGGACGATTCCACCCTGCGCGATGTCATGGGACGGCATGCGGCCGCCTCGGTGCAAGAGCGCTACGGCCTGTCCGAGATCCTGCTGCGCTGGGACGAGGTCATCGCCAGGGCCATGCCGTCAGCCGTGGAAGAAAGCAAGGTGGCTGGATGAGCGCAGGGCGGGACGACAAGCAGGAAGCACCCTTGCAGGTGGTCCACATTATTTCGGGCCTGGGCCTGGGCGGGGCGGAAACGGTCCTGCATCGCCTGCTTTCCGCCCCCACCCAGCCGGATCGCCATCAGGTGATCTCCATGGGCGGCCCCGGCGTGTTCGGACCCCGGCTGCTCGAGGCCGGCATACCGGTCCACACGCTGCATATGGACAGCCCGGCCGGCATGCTCAAGGGCGCTTGGCGCATGTACCGGCTCTTGCGCGAATTGAATCCCGATGTGGTCCAGACCTGGATGTACCATGCGGACTTGATCGGCGGCATCGTGGCGCGCCTGGCGGGCATCAAGGCCGTGTCCTGGGGCATACGCAATTCGGGCGCCGATCTCCATAAAAGCAGCGTGTCCGCCCGCTTGTTTTCATGGCTGTGCGCCCGCTTGTCGGGCTGGGTGCCGGCGGTCATTGTCTCCTGCGCCGAGAACGCCGCGCGGCGCCACCGCCAATGGGGCTATCGCGCCGACCGGATGCTGGTCATTCCCAATGGCTACGATCTTTCGCGCTGGCGCGGCGATGCGCAGGCGCGCATGGCCGTCAGGGAGGAGTGGGGCGTGCCGGCCGATGTCCCCGTGATCGGAAGCGTGGCGCGCTGGAATCCGCTCAAGGACCATGCCAACCTGCTGGCCGCATTCGCGCTCAGCGTCCGCCGCCACCCGGCCATGCGCTGCGTCCTCATCGGCCACGGCATGGAAGAGTCCAATCCTGAATTGATGCGGCTTCTGGATGGCCATGGCCTGCGCGGCAAGGTGATCCTGATGGGGCGCCGCGACGATGTGCCGCGCTTGATGAACGGGCTGGACGTGCACGTGCTGTCCAGCCGCGCCGAAGGCTTTCCCAATGTGGTGGCCGAGGCCATGGCCACCGGAGTCGCTTGCGTGGCGACCGACGTAGGCGATGCCGCCGTCATTCTGGGCGCCGCGGGCTGGCTGGCGCCCGCGCAGGATGCGGCCGCTTTGTCGGCGGCCATCGACCAGGCGGCGCAGGCGCTGGGCACGGCAGAGCACGCCGACCGCGTGGCGCAAGGCCGGGAACGCGTCGGCAGCCTGTTCAGCCTGGAGGCCATGGTCGATGCCTACCACGTGGTGTGGCGTCGGCTGGCGGACGATTTTCCCCGCCGCGCGGGGGCCAGCGGCCTGTTGCGGGACGGCCGGGAGGCGCCGGAACAGGGCGGGGCGGCCCGCCGCCTGCTGTTCGTGGTGAACAACCCTGCTTTCTTCCTGTCGCACCGCCTGCCGCTGGCGTTGCGCGCCAAGGAGGAGGGCTACGAGGTGCACGTGGCGACCATGAGCGGCCCCTCGGTTGCGCGTATCGTCGAACTGGGCCTTGCGCATCATGCGATACCCATGTCGCGCAGCGGAAAGAATCCGGTTCAGGAAATCAGCAGCCTTTACGCGTTATGGGCCTTGTTTCGCCGTCTGCAGCCGCAGCTTGTCCATGCCGTCACCATCAAGCCAGTCCTGTATGGGGGCATCGCCGCCAGGCTGGCCGGCGTGCCGGCGTACGTCGCCGCCATTTCCGGCCTGGGCTTCATCTTCACGCGGCCGTCTCGGGGAGTCGATTTTCTGCGCATGGCGGCCACCGTGCTGTATCGCCTGGCGCTGGGCCATCCCAACAGCCGCGTGATTTTCCAGAATACGAATGATCGCGACGTCTTGCGCAAGGCCGGCGTGGTCCGTATGGAGCAGGTCGTGCTGATTCGAGGCTCGGGCGTGGACCTGGATGAGTTCCAGGCCCGGCCGGAACCCGAGGGGCCGCCCGTCGCCATCATGGCGGCGCGCCTGCTGCGCGACAAGGGAGTGCTGGAGTTCGTCGACGCCGCGCGCGCGGCGGCGTCCGATCCCAGCGGCCTGCGCTGGGTGCTGGCGGGCAGCCCCGATCCCGGCAATCCGGCCAGCATAAGCATGGAGCAGTTCGAACGCTGGAGGCAGGAAGGGGTGGTGCAGTGCCTGGGCGAGCGATCCGATATCGCCGACCTGTACGGCCAGGCCCATATTGCCGTGCTTCCTTCTTATCGCGAGGGCTTGCCCAAGTCGCTGGTCGAGGCGGCGGCCTGCGGCCGCGCCGTGGTCACCACCGATGTGCCGGGCTGTCGCGACGCGATCGAGCCAGACTTGTCCGGCCTGCTGGTGCCCGCGCGCGATGCCGGGGCGCTGTCGCAGGCCGTGCTGCGCCTGGCCCAGGATGACGACCTGCGGCGCAAGATGGGAATCGAGGGCCGGCGGCTGGCCGAACGCGAGTTCGACATCCGCAAGGTCGCGCAGGCCCACCTGGATATCTACGAAACGCTGTTGGCTGACCGCTGATTCGTTAGCCGGATGGCCGGCGCAGCGGCAACGGCAATCAAAAAGGCAGGACGATGTCGGGCGCCAGGGCGGTCAGCGCCTGACGGAACTCGTCCATGATGCGCTCCAGGTCTTCGGCGGTATCGCCCTCGAAGCGCAGGACGATGACCGGCGTGGTGTTGGAGGCGCGCGCCAGGCCGAAGCCGTCGGCATACTCGGCGCGGACTCCGTCTATGGTGCTGATATTGGTGGCGCTGGGGAACTGGCCTTCTTCCTGCAGGCGCGCGATCAGGGCGTGGGGCTGGCCTTCTTGCATTTCCAGCTTGATTTCGGGCGTGGAGATATCTTTGGGCAGGGCTTCCAGCACGGTCCAGGGGCGATCATGGGCGGACAGGATTTCCAGCAGGCGCGCTCCGGCGTACAGGCCGTCGTCGAAACCGAACCAGCGCTCCTTGAAGAAGATATGGCCGCTCATTTCGCCGGCCAGCGGGGCGCCGGTTTCGGCCAGCTTGGCCTTGATCATGGAATGGCCGGTTTGCCACATCAGCGGCTTGCCGCCGGCCTGCTTGATGGCGCGTGCGACGTGGCGGCTGCATTTGACGTCGAAGATGATGGTGGAGCCGGGCTGGCGCTGCAGGACGTCTTGCGCGTACAGGATCAACTGGCGGTCGGGCCAGATGATTTCGCCCGAAGGCGTGACCACGCCCAGCCTGTCGGCATCGCCATCGAAGGCCAGGCCCAATTCGCAGCCGCTTTCCTTTACGTGCCGGATCAGGTCTTCCAGGTTGTGGGGGTCGGCCGGGTCGGGGTGGTGGTTGGGGAAACGGCCGTCGACCTCGCAGTACAGCTCGTCGACCTCGCAGCCCAGCGCCCGGAACAGGCGCGCCGCCACGGCGCCGCCCACGCCGTTGCCGCAATCGATGGCGATTTTCATGGGACGCGCAAGCGTGATGGTGCTGCGGATATGCTCGACATAGGCGTCCAGAAGATCCAGCTCGCGCCGGGTTCCGGGTGCGATGGCGTCGACGGGTTCGGGCGCGGCCATGATCTGCGCCAGCTTCTGGATGTCGGCGCCGTACAGGGTCTTGCCGTCCATCATCATCTTGAAGCCGTTGTAGTCGGGCGGATTGTGACTGCCGGTGATCGCGACGCCCGAGCCGGTATGCTGCGTGTAGGCGGCAAAGTAGACGACGGGGGTGGGCACCATGCCCAGGTCCAGGGTGTCGATGCCGCCTTGCATCAGTCCGTTCTGCAGTCCCTGCGCAAGCTCGGGGCTGCTCAGCCTGCCGTCGTAGCCGACCACCAGTGTGCCGACCCCTTCGGCGCGCGCGCGTTGCGCCAGCGCCAGGCCCAGCTGGTGAGCGAACTCGGCGTTCAATTGACCGGGCACGGTGCCGCGGATATCGTAGGCTTTGAATACGGCGGCGGGTAGCGGTGCTTGGCGGGTCACGGTGTATCCTTGAATGGCTTGTCCAATGGCTATGATTATCCCGGATTATGCCGGGCCCTGCTGAAAGAAGGGGATTGCCCGGTAAGGATATGTAAGGCCATTAAAATAATGGCCGCAGACGATTTTTGTTTCTTGAAAGAAGGCGCGCAATGAGTCGATTAGACGAACTGGTTCAGATGCTGGGCTCCCAGTATGTATTGACGGGCGGCGATGCCGAACCTTATGTGGTCGATTGGCGCGGCCGCTATAGCGGCACGGCCCTGGCCGTCGTCAAGCCCGGGTCCACGCAGGAAGTGGCCGAGGTCGTGCGCTGGTGTGTCGCGCACAAGGTGCCCATGGTGCCACAAGGCGGCAATACGGGCTTGTGCGGCGGCGCCACGCCGGACGCCAGCGGCGCGGCGCTGGTCATTTCGCTGACACGCCTGAATGCGATACGCGCCATCGATACCGATAACGACACCATGGTGGTGGAAGCCGGCTGCATCCTGCAGGCGGTCCAGCAGGCCGCGCGCGACGCCGACCGCCTGTTTCCCCTTAGCCTGGCCGCCGAAGGCAGTTGCACGCTGGGCGGCAACCTGGCCACGAACGCGGGGGGCACGCAGGTCCTGCGCTATGGCAATGCGCGCGAGCTGGTCCTGGGCCTGGAGGTCGTCACGGCCGACGGCGATATCTGGCACGGCCTGCGCGGCCTGCGCAAGGACAACACCGGCTACGATCTGCGCAATCTGTATATAGGCAGCGAGGGCACCCTGGGCATCATCACGGCGGCCACGGTCAAGCTTTATCCCGTGCCGGTGGCCCAGTGCACCGCCCTGCTGGCGCTGGACTCGGTCGAGGACGCGGTGGCCGTCCTGTCGGCGGCGCGCAAGGGTTTCGGCGCGGCCCTGACGGGGTTCGAGCTGATCGCGGGCAACTGCCTGCAAGGCGTCACTCAGTGCTATCCGCAGCAGCGCATTCCCTTCGAGGGCGAATCGGCCGCCAAGCCCTGGTACGCCTTGCTGGAGCTGTCCGACAGCGAAAGTGCGGAGCATGCCCGCGAGCGCTTCGAAGCCATCGTCGGCGATACGATCGAGGCGGGTCTGGTGCAGGATGCCGTCATCGCCGAAAACATCAGCCAAAGCAAGGCCTTGTGGCACCTGCGCGAAAGCATACCCCTGGCCGAGAAGGCATTCGGCAAGAGCATCAAGCACGACGTGTCGATTCCGGTTTCGCTGATCGCCGAATTCGTGGAAACCACCAACGCCGCCCTGCAGCAGCATTTTCCCGGCATAGAGCATGTGATCTTCGGCCATCTGGGCGACGGCAACCTGCACTACAACGTGGCGCGCGGCCAGGCCTACACCGAAGACCAGCTCCTGGCCATGCAGTACGACATCTACGAACTGGTGCACGATAGCGTGCATCGCTTCGGCGGTTCGATCAGCGCCGAGCACGGCGTGGGCCAGCTCAAGCGCGATGCCCTGCCCAAGTACAAGGATCCGGTCGAGCTTGCCCTTATGCGCCGGATCAAGCAGGTGCTGGACCCTCACCAGCTGATGAATCCCGGCAAGGTGCTGGCGCCCTGATGCGCGCCCGAGCCGCGGCCACGCGCTGAGGGCATGCCGCCATGAACGCGCCGAAACCCAGGGTGTTGCTGGTGGAGAACGACTTCACCGTGGCGCAGAACCTGTACGGCTATCTTGAACTCAAGGGCTTCGCGCCGGACGCGGCCTACGACGGCCATGGCGCGCTGGGGCTGCTGGAAGCCGGCGAGTTCGATGCCGTCATCCTGGATATCGGCCTGCCGGGGCTGGATGGCTACGGCGTACTGCAGGCGATCCGCCGCGGCCGCCATGCGGGCCTGCCCGTCCTGATGTTGACGGCCCGCGGCCAGCTGGAGGACAAGCTGGCCGCTTTTGAACTGGGCGCCGACGATTACCTGGTCAAACCCTTCGCGCTGGCCGAGGTCGAGGCGCGCTTGAGGGTCATGCTCAGGCATGCGTCCGGCGCCCATCGGGAAGCCGTCCCGGCGTTCGCCGGCATCGCCTACGACGCGGATACGCAATCCCTGCGGGTGCATGGCAAGGCCGTTCGCCTGACACGCAAGTCGCTGATCATCCTTGAACTGCTGCTGCGCCATGCGGGCGCGCTGGTGCCCCGCCGGCGGCTGGAGCAGGCTCTGTGGCCGGATGAGCCGCCTTCGGACGAGGCCTTGCGCAGCCAGATGCATCTGCTGCGCAAGGCCTTGCAGGAGGCCGGCTACGATGGCATCGAGACGGTGCACGGCCAGGGATGGAAATTGAACGATCCGGGCGGCGCCCCATGATGGCGCGCTATTCCCTGATGCAGCGCGTTACCTGGGCGCTGACGGGGTCGGCCACTCTTTTCGTGGTCGTGCTGTGCGCGGTGTTCTATCTTTCCTTCGATCAGATGGAGGACGATCTGGTCAATGCCGTCCTGGCGACCGAAGTGGAGCACATGCTCGGCCGGCTCGAACAGGGCCAGGCCATACCCACCCAGCAAAGCCAGACCGAGCTGGGGGCGCAGTTGCAGACCTGGCTGATCGACGGCCGCGGCGACGAAGCCCTGCTGCCCGCGCCCTTGCGCGGCATCGGCCTGGGCACGCATGTGCTCGGCCCGGGTGATCAGACCTGGCACGTGCTGGTTGCGCAAGCCCCGAAGGGAACCCTGTACGTGCTTTACGACGCCACGGCCCACGAGGCGCGGGTGCATGAGTTCGGCTGGATCGTCCTGATCCTGGGGGCGGTATGCATCGCGGCGGTCTTTGCCCTGTCCAGGTGGCTGGCCGGCCTGGTGGTGGGGCCGCTGCTGGACCTGGCCGACCATCTTTCCAACTGGGCCCCGGGCGCGCCGGACATCTCCGTGCGGCGCGACGACGAGGTGGGGCGCCTGATCGAGACGTTCAATCGGGTGCAGGGCCGTGTCGAAGAATCCCTGGCCTTCGAGCGCGAATTCGCCTTCAATTTGAGCCATGAAATCCGCGGCGCGCTGGCGGCGCTGCAGACCGATGCGGAGATGCTGCTGCTGGACGATGCAATGGCTTCCGCCAGCCGCCGGCGCCTGGAGCGCATGGTTGCGCAGGCCGATCTGATGGCCGGCAGCATCGCCAGCGCCGAGAGCCTGTCGCGCGATCTGCCGGCCGTGGACAAGGAGATCGACCTGCGCGAGTGCCTGGACGAGGCCTGGCTGGCCTTCGAGGCCGAGGCGCGGCGGCGCGGACTGGACTTCGCCAACGAGATTCCAGCCGGCATGAGGCGGGTGCTCGATCCCTATGCCTTCCTGACCGTGGTGCGCAACCTGATGCGCAACGCGGCCGAGCACGCGGCGCCGGCCACGCTGCGCGCATCATGCCTGGACGACCACACCCTGGCGTTTTCGGACGACGGCCCGGGCATTCCCTCCGATGCCCTGCCTTTGCTTTTCGAGCGCTATTTCAGCACGCGCCGCAAGGACGCCATGGCCGATGGCCGGGCGCCCGGCACGGCCGGAACGGAGGGGTCGCGCCGGGGCCTGGGCCTGGCCATCGCCCGCCAGATGTGCAAGCGCAAGCATTGGACCTTGACGGTCGAGTCCAGCGTAGCGGGACCCGGCAGGGGCACGACCTTCATCTTGCGGCTGGGCGACGGGCCGGCTGCCCGGCCTTCCTGAGCCCGGCTGGCCGGCCGTTCAGGTATTCGACGTTTATTTCACGCGGGCGGCTGTATCGTGTGGCCTTTCCGGCGTCCTGCGCGCCTGGCGTGGAGCCAGGAAGCCGCAGACGCCCTGTTCGGGATGGATTCATGAGCAAGCCGGCGAGCATGCATTATCAAAAACCCTTCTTCTATGTATTGACCCAGGTGGTGGGCTTGAGCCTGCTCATGGGATGGCTGGCGTATACGGTGCAGCACTCGCCGCTGGACCTGGGCTTGACACGGCATTTCTACGATGCGTCCGGCCACGGCTTTCCCTGGCGGCATCAGCCGTTCGTGTACGCCATGGGCAAATTCGTGGTGTGGCTGGTGCCGATAGGCGGCGCCTTGTTCTGCGGCGCGGCCGCCGCGCTCAGCTACCGGATCAAGGCGCTTGCGCCGGCCCGCAGCGTCCTGTGGGCGCTGTTTGCCGTGTTCTGCCTGGTTCCGCTGCTGGCCGGCGGGCTGAAGCACTACACCGCCTTGCCGCGCCCATTCGCCCTGGCCATGTTCGGCGGCTACGTGCAGTTGCCGCCGGGCTTCTGGGCGGCGGCCGGGGAGCCGGGCGGCGGGGCCCTGCCCAGCGTGCATGCGGCCACCGGCTTCTCCGTGCTGGCCCTGTATTTTGCGGGATGGGCCCTGGGCAGCCGCCGCATGCGCTGGCTGGGACTGGCGGGCGGCCTGGCGCTGGGCGGCCTCTTCGGCGGATTGCGCATCATGCAGGGGGCGCATTTCCTCAGCCAGGTCATGTGGTCGCTGGCCTTTGTATGGTGCGTATGCAGCGTGCTGTTCTATCCGCTTATCGTCACGTCCCATCGCGGTGCGCCGGACGACGTCCATGGCCATCGCCTGGACGATATCTGGATGCATCTGTCCATCGTCCAGGTGCGCCGGCGCAATACCTTGACCGTATACGGCGTGTTGCTGGTCTGCCTGCTGCCTTTCCTGTCCTCGACCTGGCCAGCCGAGTCGTGGATGCATCAGGGGGTCGAATGGGCGGGCCTTGGACTGATCCTGCTGGCGATCGCGGGCCGGTGCTGGTGCATTCTGTACCTGGGCGGGCACAAGGGCGCCGAATTGATCGATCAGGGGCCGTATTCGATCAGCCGCAATCCCTTGTACCTGTTCTCGATGCTGGCGGTGGCGGGCATAGGCGCCCAGTCGGGCAGCCTGTTGCTGGGTCCCATCCTGGCGCTGTTCGTGTATGCCGTGTTCAACAATGTGATTGCCGAAGAAGAGCGCTTGCTGAGCAAGGCGTTCGGGCAAGGCTATGCCGACTACTGCGCACGGGTTCCGCGCTTCGGGCCGCGCCTGTCGGGGTGGAAGAGCCAGGAGCAGGTGCTGATTTCGGTGTCGGGCCTGGGGCGCACGATGCGCGATGCCGTGCCCTATCTGCTGGCGCTGCCCCTGTTCGAACTGATCGAATGGGGGCAGGGGACGGGATGGTTTCCCGTGTTGATACGCCTGCCGTGAACCGGACGTTCGATACGGCGGCCTTGCGGGCCGCCGTATCCATTGTGCCGCGGCTGTCGATCAGCTTCGGGCCGGCAGGACGGTGCCTGCGCACTCGCCCAGGCTGATGGCGGGGTAGCCGGGCTTCTGGCAGACGGCGCGCAGGATCACCTGGTCGTGGTCCTGCAAAAAGACGCGCTCTTCGCCCCAGGGCAGCTTGACGGGATGCTTGCCGCCCTGGTTCAGTTCCAGCAGCGAGCCTTCCTGGCCCTTGCCGGGGCCCGATAGCGTGCCCGTGCCCAGCAGGTCGCCGGCTTGCAGATTGCAGCCGTTGACCGTGTGGTGGGCCAGCAACTGGGCCACGTTCCAATAGGCTTCCTTGAAGTTGCTGCGCGACAGCAGGGCCGGGTCGGCCTTGTCGGCGCGCGACTTCTGCGTGGTCAGCAAGACCTCCAGGGCGATGTCGAAGGCGCCGGCCGCCTGGTTCTGCCCGGAACTGAGGTAGGGCAGGGGCTGCGGATCGGCGGCGTCGCGCTCGAAGGCCACGCGGAAGGGTGCCAGTGCTTCAAGGGTGATGATCCAGGGCGAGATCGTGCTGGCGAAGTTCTTGGCCAGGAAGGGACCCAGGGGCTGGTACTCCCAAGCCTGGAGGTCTCGCGCGGACCAGTCATTCAGTATGCAAAGGCCGAACACATGCGACTCGGCCTCGCCGATGCCGATGCGTTCGCCCTGGGCGTTGCCCTGTCCGACGAAAATGCCCAGCTCCAGTTCGTAGTCCAGCCGCTGGCAAGGGCCGAAGCCGGGCGTGCCATTCTCCTGCGTGGGACGCGTCTGGCCGACGGGGCGTGGAAAGGCCTGGCCCGAAACGCCGATGCTGGATGCGCGTCCGTGGTAGCCGATGGGCACCCATTTGTAGTTGGGCAGCAAGGGGTTGTCGGGGCGAAACTGCTTGCCCACCGATGTGGCATGGTGCAGCGAAATATAGAAATCGGTGTAGTCGCCGATGCGGGCGGGCAGGCCCATTTCCACGCCGGACACATCGGCCAGCAGGGGCTCCAGCACGCCTTGCAGCGCCGCGCCGCTGCGCAGGGCGCGCGACAGCTCCAGGCGCAAGGCCGACCAGTGGGCCTGGCCCAGGCTCATGAGTCCGTTCAAGGTATTGGACTTGCAGGCGGCCAGGGCTTCACCCGCGGTGCCGGTCCCGGATGCGGCGTCGGCCAGCGCGGCGAGATCCAGCACTTTATCGCCGATGGCGACGCCGGGGCGGAAATCCTGCGCCTTGCCCGCGGGGCGGAAAACGCCGAAGGGCAGGTTCTGGATGGGGAAGCCGTTGTCCTTGACGTTGGCGGACGCGACCCAGCTTTGCAGCGCCGGGTCATGGGTTTCGTTCAGATAAGACATGCTTGAATCCTGTGATGCGAGTGTGCTGTCCCGGCCTAGGGCTTGCTGGGGTCGAAATGCTTCTGGATGCCGGACCAGGCGTCATCGTAATCCGTTTGCAGCGTTGGCGAGGAAAGGGCCGCGGCGGTGGGGCGGATGACGCGTCGCGTCTCGAACATGAATGCCATGGTGTCGCGGATGCGGGTCGGCTCGCTCAGGTCGGCCCTGGAAGCTTTCTCGAAGGTCTCGGCATCGGGGCCGTGCGGGCTCATGCAGTTGTGCAGGCTGGCCCCACCGGGCGAGAAGCCGTCGGCCTTGGCGTCGTAGACGCCCTGGATCAGGCCCATGAATTCGCCGGCGATGTTGCGGTGGAACCAGGGCGGCCTGAAGGTGTTTTCCATGGCCAGGATGCGGGGCGGGAAGATGGCGAAGTCCATATTGGCCGCTCCCGGCGTGTCCGAAGGCGAGGTCAGCACGGTGAAAATGCAGGGATCGGGGTGGTCGTAGCTGATGGAGCCTATGGTATTGAACAGCCGCAGGTCGTATTTGTAGGGTGCGTTGCTGCCGTGCCATGCGACCACGTCCAGCGGCGAATGGCCCAGCGTCGTGCGCCAGAAGCCGCCGGTGAACTTGGCGACCAGTTCGCACTCGCCCTCGCGGTCCTCGTACCAGGCGACGGGAATCTTGAAGTCGCGCGCATTGGCCAGGCCGTTGGACCCGATGGGACCCAGTTCGGGCAGGCGCAGGGCTGCGCCGAAGTTCTCCAGCATATAGCCGCGCGCCGACGAGTCCGGCAATTCGACGCGGAAGCGAACGCCTCGGGGAATGACCGCGATCTCGCAGGGTTCGACGTCGATCAGGCCCAGCTCGGTGGCCAGGCGCAGGCGGCCTTGCTGTGGGACGATCAGCATCTCGCCGTCGGCGTTGTAGAAGTAGCGGTCCTTCATGGACCGGTTGGCGGCATACAAATGGATGCCGACGCCGCTCAGGTCGTCGCTGTGGCCGTTCCCGGCCCAGGTTTGCATGCCTTCGATGAAATCCGTGGGCTCGGCGGGGATGTCCAGGGGAGTCCAGCGCAAGCGGTTGGGCGTGACGGGCCCGTCGCCGTAGCGGCTGGTCCACCGTTTTGCGCCGTCGAACGGTTCGAACGCCTTCTGCAGCGCCGCCGGACGGATGCGGTAAAGCCAGGAACGGCGGCTTTCGGCGCGCGGCACGGTGAATGCGGTGCCGGACAACTGCTCGGCATACAGGCCGTAAGGGCAGGTTTGCGGCGAGTTGCGGCCCTGGGGCAGTGCGCCGGGCAGCGCCTCGGTGGAGCAGTTGTTGCCGAAGCCGGTCTGATATTGCAGTGTGCTCATGGCGGGAATTCCTGAAAAATGTCAGTCGGCGGACTGCACGGTGTTGCGGGCTGTTTCCAGAGCCTGGGCAAGCACGCCCAGATCGCCGATGTGGTTGGACAGCAGCAGGACCAGCGCGGCGTTCATGGCGTGGCTTTGCTCTGTGCTCAAGTCGCGGTGCGCCTCGATGAGCTGTTCATAGAAGTCGTCGGGCGCGGAAAAATTGGATTGCGTATTCAATCGGTTCATGGCCTGGCCTCCATGGGCGAGCACGTTGCGCGCCGTAAGGCGTTGCGGATGGACGGCGCATCCGCCTCGCGCCAGCGGGCGGCGATATGCTGGTCGGGCCGGATCAGGTAGCAGGCGCCCTGGACGGCGTCGTAGCGCCGGGCCAGCGTCATTTGCCTGTCCACCACGCAGGCGTATCCGTCGGGGGCGCGCTGCGCCAGGGCGGGCGATAGCACCAGCACCAGCTTCAGGCCCAGGGGATCGTCCTGCAGGCCGGCCAGTTCGCGCAAGGCATCGGCGTCGGGAATGCCGGTATTGCAGAACAGGGCCAGCACGAATCGGCCCGACAGCTGTCCCAGCCACCAGTCCAGTTGTCCGTCTATCGTGATGGGCCCGTCGGGAGCCACACCTCCCAGCGGCGGCGCGCCGGAAAAATCGGCGGTGTCCGGCGTATTCAGGCTGGACGCGGTGTACGACGTCGGCATGGAAAGCCGGCCGCTGTTGACCAGCTTGCGCGCAAAATCGTGGTGCTGCGCCAGCTTCAGGACGGTGTTCCTGAACAGCAGGCTGATCTCGCTTTTGGGCGTGATGAAATCCGTGGAGCGCGACGAATTCAGTATGTTCTCGTCGGCCGCCTGCTCGCGCTCCGCCGCATAGCTGTCTATCAGGGTTTCGGGCGCCAGCCCCTGGCTGACCAGGGCCAGTTTCCAGCCCAGGTTGTCGGCATCCTGCACGCCGCTGTTGGCGCCGCGCGCGCCGAAGGGCGATACCCGGTGGGCGGCGTCGCCGGCAAAGACGATGCGCCCATGACGAAAGCTGTCCATGCGCTCGCAGGCAAAGGTGTAGATGCTGACCCATTCCAGTTCGAACCGGGTGTCCTTGCCCAGCAGCGCCTGGATGCGGGGGATGACGTTTTCCGGCTTGACCTCTTCCACCGGGTCGGCGTCCCAGCCCAGCTGGAAATCGATGCGCCAGACATTGTCGGGCTGGCTGTGCAGCAGCACCGATTGCCCGGGATGGAAGGGCGGATCGAACCAGAACCAGCGTTCGGTGGGGAAGTCGGCCTGCATGCGGACGTCGGCGATCAGGAAGCGGTCGCGAAAAACGCGCCCGTGGCTTTCCTGGCCTATCATTTTCCGCAGCGGCGAGCGCGCCCCGTCGCAGGCCACCAGCCAGTCCGCCGCCAGCGTGTAGGAGCCGTCGGGCGTTTCCACGGTAAGGGCGACATGGTCGTCGCGCTGTTCGACGGCGACGGCCTTGTTCTTCCAGCGCAGTTCTATATTGGGATGGCCGGCCGCCTGTTCGTACAGGAAGCCTTCGCAATAGTATTGCTGCAGGTTGATGAAGGCCGGCCGACGGTGGCCCTGCTCGGGCAGCAAGTCGAAGCGCCAGACTTCATCGCCCTTGAAATAGACCCGGCCGACATTCCATGAAATGCCTTTTTGCACCATGCGCTCGCCCACGCCCAGGCGATCCCACACGTCCAGCGTGCGCTTGGCGAAGCAGATGGCGCGCGAGCCCGTGGACAGCCGGTAGTCGTCGTCGATGACGACGACCTTCAGGCCCCGCTGCGCGAGGTCCAGGGCCATGGACAGGCCGACCGGACCCGCGCCCACGACGGCAACGGCATGCCGCGCCGTGTCGGGCGCGCTGCGCGGCGCATAATCGAATTCCAGGGCCTGGTAGTCGATGTCTCCCACCCCTTGCTCCTCGTCCATGTGCGGTGGCGGCCTGTTTACTGGCCTTCGAGCTGCTTCCACATTTCGATATCGCGTTCCGCCGTCCAGATGCGCGGATCGTCGTAGCCCGTGGCTTCGTCGTAGGCGCGCGAGACGTCGAAGGGCATGCAGTGGTCGAAGATGACCCAGTCGGCATAGCGCGGCTTCATGAAATCGTAGGTTTCGCGGTAGATGGCCTTCAGATCCTTGCCCTCGGCCACGCCGGTATTCACGCAGGTGTACAGGTCCGTCAGGAAGGCGCGCGTGCCGGCCAGGCCCTTGCGCACTTCGTCGGCCGACTTCAAAGCCGGGCCGCGTCCGGGCACCATTTTTTCGGCATTGAATTCGGCCAGCGTGTCCAGGGTGTGCGGCCATTCGCGGAAGTAGCAGTCGCCCGCGTAGGGGGTGGACTGATACTCGACCAGGTCGCCGGCGAACAGGATGCGCTGCTCGGGCAGCCAGGCGATGGTGTCGCCCTTGGTGTGGCCGCGCCCTACTTGCAGGATCTGGACTTCCAGATTGCCCAGGTTGACCGTCATTTCGCCGTCGAAGGTGATGGTGGGCCAGGTCAGGCCGGGGGGCACGGATTCCACGTTGCGGAACAGGCGTGGGAAACGGCCGATCTCGCTGGCCTTGTCCTGTTCGCCGCGCTCGACGATCAGGTCGTAGGTGTCGCGGCTGGCGATGATTTCCTGCGCGTTGTAGGCCGATGCGCCCAGCACCCGCACGGCATGGTAGTGCGACAGCAGAATGTACTTGATGGGCTTGTCGGTCACTTCGCGGACGCGGCGGATGACGTCTTGCGCCATCACGGGCGTGGCCTGGGTGTCGATCACCATGACGGATTCGTCGCCGATGATGATGCCGGTGTTGGGGTCGCCTTCGGCCGTGTAGGCGTAGGCGTTGTCGGATAGTTTTTCAAATGACACGACCTTGTCTTCAAGGTCGGCGTGGGACGCGAACTGCTTGCTCATGGGTAAGTCTCCGTTAATAAGGAAGAATATATCGTAATGTTCGTTTATATGCAATGTATTCGTTATAGACGAATGTTAGTTACCGGCGCTGGCATTTCGGGCAGAAATAGCTGGCGCGCTGGCCCTGGACGATGCGTCGTATGGGGGTCGAGCATTCAATGCAGGGTTGTCCGGCTTTTTCGTACACCGCCGCGTGCATCTCGAAGTAAGCGCCCGGCTGGCCGGTGGCATTGACGTAGTCGCGCAAGGTGCTGCCGCCCGATTCCAGCGCTTCGCTCAGCGTTTGCCTGACCGCGGCGGCCAGCGCCGCGCAGCGGGCGCGCGATACGGTGCCCGCGGGTGTGCGGGGGTTGATGCGGGCCCGGAACAGCGCTTCCGAGGCGTAGATGTTTCCCACTCCCACGACGATATGCCCGGCCAGCAGCGCCTGTTTGATGGACAGCGTCTTGCCCCGCAGCTTGGCATGAAGGAACTCCGGAGTGAATTGCTCGTCGAAGGGTTCAATACCCAGCGTGGCCATCAAGGGATGGGCGGCGATGGGGCCGTCCGCGGCGTCGTGCCACAGCACCGCGCCGAAGCGGCGCGGGTCGTGCAGCAGAAAGCGGGCGTGGCCGAAAATCCATTCGGCATGGTCATGCTTGCGCCGGGGTTCGTCCTGCGGCGCCCGCCGCAGCGAGCCGGACATGCCCAGGTGAATGATCTGCGTGCCATGATCGAAATTGATCAGCAGGTATTTGCCGCGGCGCTCGCAGGCCAGCACCGTCCGGCCGCTGATCCTGTCGGGCAGATCGGCGGGAATGGGCCAGCGCATGCGCGGCTCGTGGACCACAAAGCGCTCGAGCACGTGGCCGGGCATAATCGTCGCTATTCCGCGACGCGTCGTTTCGACTTCTGGCAGTTCAGGCATGAGGGGGTGATAACATCTTTAAATCTGACTGTGTAATTTTGCCATCTGACGCTTATTCCGGGCGCAGCGGCGATGGTCCTCTTGAATGAAACTTTCGATTCCCTTGGTGTTTACGGTATTGGCGCCTGTTCTTGCGCAGTGGGCTGTCCCCGCGCATTCCGCCCCGGCCGACGAACCCGCCGGCCAGGTCGAGCAGATCCGTCTACGCGCCGGCGAACTGCCCGCAGTCAAGCTTACCGCCGATATCCTTTACAGGATACTCACTTCCGAAGTCGCCGCCACCCGCGGGCGCTACGATGTGGCGGGCCAGACGCTGCTTGCCCTGGCACGGGAAACCTCCGATCCCAGGCTGGCCAAGCGCGCCTTCCAGCTTTCCATCGCCGATCGCAACATGGCGCAGGCGCTCAGCGCCGCGCGCGAATGGGCGCTGCTTTCCCCCCGCGATCCGGAAGCCGTGGCCTCGTCGCTGGCGCTGGCCGCCTCCAATGGCCAGACCTCCGGCCTGGCGTCCGCCTTGTGGGCGCGCATCGAAAAAGCCCAGGACAAAGAGCAGGCCGTGGCGCAGGCGTCGGCCATCGTCGCCAAGATGGCCGACAAGCGCCTGGCCCTGGATGTGCTGGAGCAGGCCCTGCATCCCTCCGTCCGCTCCTTGCCGGTGGCGCATCTGGCGCTGGCCGATGCCGCCTGGGCGGCCTCGGAACCGGCCAGGGCGCTGGAAGAAGCCAGGCAGGCTCAGGCCATGGAGCCCGATTCCGATGCCGCCGCCCAGCGCGTGCTGGAGTACGGCCTGAAAGTGGACCCGCTTGCCGCGATAAACAGCACGCGCGCCTACCTGGCCAAGCATCCAGGCAGCCGCAAGCTGCAGCTCATGCTGGTCAGCCGGCTTGCGGACCGTCATGAGTTCGACGCGGCGATCGCGCAAATCCAGACCATGCGCCGCCAGGCCCCCGAAGATTTCGACCTGCTGTACAACGAGGCCCAGGTCAATGTGCGCGCCGAGCGCTATACCCAGGCGCAAGCATTGCTGCGTGAATACATCAATGTGCAGACCCAGCGCCGCCAGTCCATCAGCGACAAGGCCACCAGCGCGGCGGCCGATGCATCCGATGCGCGCCTGCTGCTGGTGCAGATCGCCGAGAAGCAGGATCGCATCGACGACGCCATTGCCGAACTGGACCTGATCGACGATCCGTCGCTGCGCTTCCAGGCGCAGGTCCACAAGGCGGTGCTGCAAGCCAGGCAGGGGCGGCTGGACAAGGCGCGCCAGACCATCGACGCACTGAAGCCCCAGGACAACCACGAGCGCTCCGTGGTGGCGCTGACCCTGGCCTCCATCTATCGCGAGGCGGGCCGCACGGACACGGCGGTCGAGGTTATGGTCAAGGCCGATAAAGAAATCCCCGACAGCGCCGAGGTCAAGTACGACCTGGCCATGCTCTACGAGCGGCAAGGGAAGATGGACGAGTTCGAGGCGCTGATGAGGCGTGTCATCGAGCTGGACCCGAACAACGCCAATGCGTACAACTCGCTGGGCTACACCTATGCGGACCAGAACCGCCGGCTGGACGAAGCGCAGGATCTGCTGGAACGCGCCCTGGAGCTGGACCCCGACAACCCCTACATCCTGGACAGCGTCGGCTGGTACCTGTTCCGCACGGGCGACAACGAGGCGGCCATCGAATACCTGGAACGCTCCTATCGGCAGTTGCCCACGGCCGACGTGGCGGCCCATCTGGGCGAGGTGTTGTGGGTCAGCAAACGGGGCGAAGAGGCCAAGCGTATCTGGCGCGAAGGCCGGGACCAGGATCCTGAAAACGAAACCCTGGTGAAGACCTTGCAGCGGCTGGGAGTGGACCTGAAATGAGGCAAGCGCTGTTGCGGCGATACAGGGCATGGTGCGTCGCCGGCCTGGCGGCTCTTTTGCTGAGCGCCTGCGCGACGCCGCGGAAAATCGGTGGCGATGCGTCCGGCCCCGCGTTCGAGCGCGCGGGGCGCTTCGCCGTCAGCGTGAATTATTTCGACGGCCGGCATGACGCGGTGCAGGGTGGGTTCGCCTGGCGCGACCAGGGCAATGCACTGACCCTGGACCTGGCCAACCCGCTGGGCAATACGCTGGCGCGGGTCGACGTCGAGCCGGGGCTGGCCACGCTCACGCGCAGCAATGGCGAGCGTGAACAGGCGGCTCACCCCGATGCGCTGGTCGAGCAGGTGCTGGGCAGCCCCATTCCGGTGGCGGGCCTGCGCGACTGGCTGCAGGGACGGGTCGGCGGCGCCGGCGTATCCGGCCTGCAAAAGAACGAGCAGGGCCAGATCGGCGCGTTCACCCAGGATGGCTGGCGCGTGCAGCTTTCACGCTACGACGGCCAGGGACCCGCCTTGTTGCAGATGAACCGCAACGATCCCGATCGCCGCATCAGCGTGCGGCTGGTGGTCGACGAATAAATGGCTTTGTACGATGTGCCGGCGCCGGCCAAGATCAATCTTTTCCTGCACGTAACGGGCCGCCGCGACGATGGCTACCATCTGTTGCAGACGGCCTTCCGTTTCATCGATTTGTGCGACACGCTGAGCTTTGATCTGCGCCGCGACGGGCATGTCATGCGCGAGGGCGAAGGCCTGGCCGGCCTGGCCCAGGAAGACGACCTGGTGGTGCGTGCCGCCCGGGCGCTGCAAAAGGCCACAGGCACGCAGCTGGGTGCGCAAATCCGCTATCGCAAGGCCATACCTTCCGGCGGCGGCCTGGGCGGCGGCTCCAGCGATGCCGCCTCGACCTTGATTGCCCTGAACCGCTTGTGGCAGACCGGTCTGGGCCGCCAGGATCTCATGAGGCTGGCACTGCCGCTGGGCGCGGATGTTCCCGTTTTCATATATGGTCAGCCGGCGTTCGCCGAAGGGGTGGGCGAAATCCTGTCCCCGCTGACGCTGCCCGAGCGTGCCTATCTTGTGGCGCAGCCGCCGCAAAGCGTCCCCACCTCGGGGATATTTTCCTCGCCCGATTTGACAAGGAATTCACCTTCGGTCAAAATATCGGTCTTTGCTGATTGGCAAAAAAACAATGCGCCCGATAACGGTTTTTTTGAGAACGGTTTTTTTGGGCGCAATGATCTTGAGCCAGTCGTTTTTGCGAAGTATCCGCGTGTTGGGGCCGTACACAACTGGCTTCTTCAACAAGGGTTGAGCGCAAGAATGAGCGGTTCGGGTTCTTGTTTTTTTGCAGAGTTTGTAACGCTGGAACAAGCACTCGTGTGCCAGCGGCAAATTATCGGTAAAATATCTTGTCGCGAAAGCGACGACGCAGCGGCCATTCAAAATGCCTGGGCTTGCCCGGGGCTGATGGATCATCCGCTACGAAGCTGGATAAGCAGTTGAAATTGGGGAATCGCCAAGCTGGTTAAGGCACTGGATTTTGATTCCAGCATGCGAAGGTTCGAATCCTTCTTCCCCAGCCACTTTTTCAAGCCAACAGGCTTGCAGTTAACGTAAAGCTGTTGAGTCGGCCCCAAACGGCGGTGCTGGTCAACAGCTTTGTTGTTTAACGCTACGCAATCTACCCTCCGCCATGGCACACGACAGATTCATGATTTTTACCGGCACGGCTAACACTCGTTTAGCGGTCGATGTTGCAAATCACCTTGACATGTCGCTCGGAAAAATGACCGTCGGTCGTTTCTCGGATGGTGAGGTCATGGTGGAAATCAATGAGAATGTGCGTGGCAAAGACGTTTTCGTGCTGCAGCCCACGTGCGCGCCGACCAACGACAACCTGATGGAAATCATGGTCATGGTCGATGCCCTGCGCCGTGCCTCGGCCGGCAAGATCACCGCCGCCATCCCTTATTTCGGCTACGCACGCCAAGACCGACGCCCGCGCTCCGCGCGGGTTTCCATTTCGGCCAAGGTGGTTGCCAACATGCTGCAGGTGGTCGGCGTGGACCGCGTCATGACCATGGACCTGCACGCTGACCAGATCCAGGGCTTCTTCGACATTCCGGTCGACAACATCTATGCCGGCCCCATATTGCTGGGCGACATCTGGCGCCGCAACTATCAGAACCTGGTCGTGGTGTCGCCCGATATCGGCGGCGTGGTGCGCGCCCGTGCGCTGGCCAAGCAGCTGGAAGCCGACCTGGCCATTATCGACAAGCGCCGTCCCCGCGCCAACGTGTCGGAAGTCATGAACATCATCGGCGAAGTCGATGGCCGCACCTGTATCATCATGGACGACATGGTCGATACCGCCGGCACGCTGTGCAAGGCCGCCCAGGCGCTGAAAGAGCGCGGCGCCGGCGCCGTCTACGCCTATTGCACGCACCCCGTCCTGTCCGGCGGCGCCGTGCAGCGCATCGTCGAGTCCGAGCTGGACGAGCTTGTCGTCACCGACACCATCCCGCTTTCGGAAGCGGCGCGCGACTGCGGCAAGATACGCCAGCTGTCCTGCGCATCGCTGCTGGGCGAAACCATATTACGTATTTCCAACGCCGAATCGGTCAGTTCCCTGTTCGTCGATTAAGCATACCGTTGCCCGCTGGTCGCGGCGGGCAACAGTCGTTCGCGGCGCATGATGGCGCCGCGTTTACCAACAGGACCTGCGCCTCCCGCGAGGGTAGTGCAAGTCCAAAGCAATCTGGAGTTATCCATGAAATTCAACGCCACTTCGCGTAGCGATAAGGGTACGAGTGCGAGCCGCCGCCTGCGCCACGCTGGCCGTGTGCCCGCCATTGTGTACGGCGGGACCGCCGATCCGCTGAGCATCGAGCTCGACCACAACGAAATCTACCATGCCCTGCGCAAGGAAGAGTTCCACGCCTCCATCCTGGATATGGAGCTCGATGGCAAGAAAGGCGATCAGGTTCTGTTGCGTGCCGTGCAATGGCACCCCTACAAGCAGCAAGTCCTGCACGTCGATTTCCAGCGCGTCGATGCCTCGCAGGCCATCACGACCAAGGTCCCCCTGCACTTCGTCAACGGCGAAATTTCGCCCGCGGTCAAGGTCAGCGGCCAGATCATCAGCCACGTCGTGACCGAGCTCGAAGTCACCTGCCTGCCCGCCAACCTGCCCAAGTTCATCGAAGTGGACCTGGCCCAGCTGACCGGCGGCGCCAATGTGTACCTGTCGGACATCACCCTGCCCAAGGGCGTGACCCACACGGTTCACGGCGCTGAAAGCGACCTGGTGCTGGCTGCCGCGCTGGCTCAGCGCGGCGCTGCCGACAGCGGCGATGCGGCCGCCGGCGAAGCCGACGCTTCCGCCGCGGAGTAAGGCCCGCAGCGGACGGATGTCCGTTCATCACTGACAGAACCGTCCCGGACCAACCCCTGCCTGGCCTTCAGCCGGCAGGGGTTTTTCTTGTGTAGACTCTGGACTATGACTCAACCTCCCGTGCGCCTGATCATAGGCTTGGGCAACCCCGGCCCCGAATACGAAACCACACGCCACAATGCCGGCTTCTGGCTGGCCGACCACCTGGCCGACGACCTGAAGGCCAGCTTCACGCTGGAAAAGGCGTTCTCCGCCTGGGTAGCCAAAGCGCGTTTCGACGGCGAGGCGGTCATCATCGCCAAGCCGTCCACCTATATGAACCGTTCGGGGCAGGCGGCCGGCGCCCTGATGCGCTTCTACAAGCTGGTTCCCGAACAGGTCCTGGTGCTGCACGACGAACTCGATCTTCTGCCCGGCAACGTCAAGCTGAAGCGCGGTGGCGGCCATGCCGGTCATAACGGACTGCGCGACATCCAGGCGGCTTTTTCCAGCCCGGATTTCTGGCGCCTGAGGCTGGGCATCGGCCATCCACGCACGCTTGGCCTGGCACAGCAAGTGGCCGCCTTCGTGCTGAATCCGCCGCGGCGCGAAGAGCTGAAAGAGATAGAAGCCGTCATAGACCGTTGCCGCGCCGTCGCGCCCGCATTGCTGCGCGGCGAGTTCACGCAGGCCACCAGCCAATTGCACGAGGCCAATCGTGGCTGATGCCGCAGCAGCCGCCAGGCCCCGCATTTGCGGACCACGCTTTCGCGACGAGCTGCGCGACTTTTTCCGTTTCATTTTCAAACCCCGTTTCGGCCCCCGGCTGCCCGGCCGGCATGCCGTCAGCGGCTGGTGGGAAGACTGGTTTCCGGCCCTGTCCGTGGGGCGCCTGCTGAAATGGGCGTTCTTCCTGTGGGCCGTCAACCTGGTCTTCCTGGGGCCGATCGCCGTGGCCGCCGCCGGGGCAGGGGGCGCCACACACCGGCTTGACCTGAACAACGTGCCCTGGCTGCAGGCCCTGCTGTGGGCGCCCGTCGTCGAAGAACTGGTCTTTCGCTACAGCCTGCGCCGCCTGGGCCAGGCCTGGTGGCTGCTGCCCGCCGCCGTGGCCGCCATGCTCATGGGAGGGCGCTGGCCCGGCATCCTGCTGCTCACCGGCATACTGCTTGTGTGCTGGCTGCCCTATATGGCGGCACTGCCCTATACCCGCAGGCCGCTGCCCTGGCGCTATCGCCGGACGTACCGGCGCTGTTTTCCTTGGGTCTTTCACCTGTCGTCTCTGCTGTTCGCCGCCGTGCATCTGTACAACTTCAACCTGCATCACACGCCGCTGTGGCTGCTGCCCTTGTTGGTCTTGCCCCAGTGGCTGACCGGGCTGGTCCTGGGCTGGCTGCGCGTCAGGCGCGGCATAGGCGCGTCGATGCTGTTGCATTGCATGTTCAACGGCGGTCCTTTGCTGGTGGTGTGGCTGATATTGAGTTATGCCCCCGAACTGGCGGCGTAAGCCGCCGGCTCCGGAGCGGCCCGCTTGCAGACCGGCGCACTTCATGCCAGGTCGAGCGCCCAAACCACTACAATAGCGGCTTCTTCCCGTTTTTATCTTTATATCTCAGGACACTCATGGCTTTGCAATGTGGCATCGTTGGCTTGCCCAACGTCGGAAAATCAACCCTGTTCAATGCCTTGACCAAGGCAGGCATCGCCGCCGAGAACTATCCCTTCTGCACCATAGAGCCTAACGTGGGCGTCGTCGAAGTCCCGGACAGCCGCCTGTCGTCGCTGGCCGGAATCGTCAAGCCCGAGCGCATCCTGCCCGCCGTGGTCGAGTTCGTCGACATCGCCGGCCTGGTGGCGGGCGCATCCAAGGGCGAAGGCCTGGGCAACCAGTTCCTGGCCAACATCCGTGAAACCGACGCCATCGTGCACGTGGTGCGCTGCTTCGACGACGAGAACGTCATCCACGTGGCCGGCCGCATCGACCCCGTTTCCGACATCGAAGTCATCAACACCGAACTGGCCCTGGCCGACCTGGCCACTGCCGAAAAAGCCTTGCAGCGCAACCAGAAGACCGCGCGCGCCGGCGACAAGGAAGCCATCAAGATGGTGGCCCTGCTGGAAAAAATCATCCCCGTCCTGAACGAGGCGCGGCCCGTGCGCTCTCTGGGACTGGACGACGACGACCTAGCCCTGATCAAGCAGTTCTGCTTCATCACCGCCAAGCGCTGCATGTACGTGGCCAACGTCAAGGAAGACGGCTTCGAGAACAACGAGCACCTGGCCGCCGTGCAGAAATACGCCGAGGCCGAGAACGCCCCCGTCGTGGCCGTGTGCGCCGCCGTCGAGGCCGAAATCGCCGAGCTGGACGACGAAGACAAAAGCGTATTCCTGGCCGACATGGGCATGGACGAACCCGGCCTGAACCGCGTCATCCGCGCGGCCTACAACTTGTTGGGCCTGCAGACCTACTTCACCGCCGGCGTCAAGGAAGTGCGCGCCTGGACCATACACATCGGCGACACCGCGCCCAAGGCCGCCGGCGTCATCCACACCGACTTCGAGCGCGGCTTCATCCGCGCCCAGACGATTGCCTACGACGACTTCATCGCCTGCAAGGGCGAGCAGGGCGCCAAGGAAGCCGGCAAGATGCGGGCGGAAGGGAAAGAGTATGTGGTGAAGGACGGGGATGTGTTGAATTTCTTGTTCAACGTCTGACGGTTTTTTCCTGAGCCCAAGAGCGCCCGGTAGCGCTCGTGGGCATATAACCGTACCCGGCAGCGGCATATTGGCCCGCCCCGACGCAAGCCCCGTACCGGATCTGCAAACAGGGTAATCGGCGCTTTAAATGGGGTATTCATCAAGCCAATCCCCCATTTAAAGCGCCGATTTCCACGGACCGCTTAGTCCATCGTCTGATAATACGGCTCCATCCTATCCCTGGATGCCGCGATATGTGTGGCCATGGCGGCCCTGGCCGCCTGCGCGTCGCCTTTTTCCATGGCCTCCATGATGGCCTGATGTTCCTTGATGGCCTCTTCGGCGACTGCCGAGTGATAGCGCAAGCGGAACAGATTCATGTGGGCATAGAAGCCATGCAGCGTATCCGCAAGAACCTGGTTTCCGCACAAGGAAGCCAGCAGCGAATGGAACTGGCCGTCAAGCAGGGCGAAACGCCCATAATTGGCGTGGGTATCGCCTTTCACCAGGTTCGCCATCTTCTCGCACAGCTCGACAAGCTGCTGCAATCCCTCTTTATTCATGCGCTGTGTGGCAAGAAAGGCCGCCTCGGGCTCCAGCAGCAGGCGCATGGCATAGATATCCCGAAAGTGGGCGCCTGAAGGAATGGGTGCGGCGCTGTAGCCGCTATTGAATTTCTTGACGACCAGCCCTTCGGTTTCCAGCCGGATCAGCGCGGCCCGTATCGGGGTTTGGGATACGCCGAACTGACGCGCCAGCGCATCCACCGATAGCCGCTCCCCCGGCCGCACCCGCAGGGAAATCAGGTGGGAAACCAGGGCCTCGTACACGTCTTCGCTTAACGACGCGCGGTGGATGGGCACTATGTAAGCGGGGTCTGTTTTGTCTCGTAATGGTTTCATGGTTCTCGTTTTCGCCTTATGAGCACGTAGGATTTGATCCCAACGATGTCGGAAATTCAATAGCTATTATTGCGCTTTTGATTGACTCGATTATTTAAGATCGGATATGATATTTGATATTCAATCATAATTATAGCGACAAAAGCCCAAATAAATCGACGGGCGAGCAAGGAGACCCATGCCGACTCTGCAGGAAATCCGGTCAGCCAGCTTGCAGGCGCTGCAACGCGTCGGCGTTTCCCCGCGCCACGCCGAAACCCAGCTTTCCCTGCTTCTGGAAGCCGAGCTGAGCGGGGTGCCGTCTCATGGCCTGTTGCGCTTGCCGCGGATAGTGGAACGCATCGCCAATGGCGTGACGGATCCGCTCGCCTGCGGAACCGGGCATTGGCAGGCCGGCGCATTCTGGCAAGTGGATGGCGCTCAGGGCCTGGGGCCGGTGGTTGCGGTCGAGGCCTTGGACACGATATGCGGGAAGGCGGCTGAAACCGGTGTGGCGATCGCCGCCGTGCGCAACTGCGATCATCTGGGCATGCTGGCCTGGTATGCGAGACACGTGGCCGAACAGGGAAAAATACTGATCGCCTTGACGATCAGCGAGGCGCTGGTTCATCCCTGGGGCGGCCGCCAGGCTTTGCTGGGCACCAATCCCATTGCCATCGGCATTCCGGGCAGCGATGCTCCTTTTGTATTCGACATGGCCACCAGCCGGGTGTCCATGGGAAAGATCCATGATCACGCCGGCCGGGGCCTGCCCATTCCGCTTGATTGGGCGCTGGATGCGCAAGGCAATCCCACCGCCGATCCGAATGCGGCCAAGTCGGGCGCGATCGCGCCTTTTGGCGGCGCCAAGGGATATGGGCTGGGCCTGGCATTTGAACTGCTGGTGGCAAGCCTTGCCGGTTCGGCCATTGGGCGCGATGTGAAGGGAACGCTGGATTCCACGGAGCCTTGCAATAAAGGCGACATCTTCATCGTGATCGAGCCTCATGCCGATGCCGGACTGATGGTGACGCGCTACCTCGATGCCATCCGTCAATCGCCGGCGGCCGATCCGGCCACGCCGGTACGGGTGCCGGGGGACCGGGCGCTGAAAGCCCGGGCCGCCGGCCTGGACGGCAACATACCCCTGGCGGCGCAGGTATGGGAAAACATTCAACAGCTAGCACAACACGGTCCGGCGCCTTGCCGGACGATTCAGGAGAAGATACATGAGGCTTGATTATGGTGTGACCAGGGCGCCGGCCCGTTTGATATTTGGCCCAGGGCAAAGGCGCTCCATCGGTAAGGCCGCCGCCAGCCTGGGCGAGCGGGCGCTGATCTGTACCGATGCGCGCTTCGCCGATCTGCCGGTCATGAAGGAAATCCTTGCGGACCTGGCCAGCCATGGCGTTCAGACCCGGCTTTTCAGCGAGACGCAGGCCGAGCTTCCCCTGGACAACATCCTGGCTTGCGTCGACCAGCATCGGGATTTTGCGCCCCAGGTGCTGATCGGCATCGGCGGCGGCAGCTGCGTCGACCTGGCCAAGCTGGTCAGCCTGCTTCTTGTGCATCCCGGCCCGCTGTCGCTGTACTACGGCGAATTCAAGGTTCCCGGCCCGATACTGCCGGTCATCGCCGTGCCCACGACGTCGGGAACGGGCGCCGAGGTCACGCCGGTTGCGGTGCTGGGCGACTCCGGCCGGACGATGAAGGTGGGTATCTCCAGCCCCGAGCTCATTCCGCATACGGCGATCTGCGATCCCGAGCTGACCGCGACGTGCCCAAGAGGCCTGACGGCGATTTCGGGCGCCGATGCCCTGACGCACGCGATAGAGGCGTTCGCGGCCAAATCGCGGCCGGCGGATCCGGAAATGGCGATGTCCCGCGTGTTTGTGGGCAAGAACGCGCTTAGCGACCATTACGCCTTGACGGCGATCAAGCTGATATTTGCGAACCTGGAGCGCGCTACCAATGCGGGCGACGATATCGACGCCCGCAGCTCGGTCATGCTGGGCGCAACATACGCCGGCTTGGCCTTTGGCAGCGCGGGCACGTCGGCGGCCCACGCCATTCAGTATCCGATAGGCGCCCAGACCTCGACGGCGCATGGGCTGGGCATCGGCGTGCTGCTGCCCTATACGATGGATTTCAACTTGCCCGCCGCAACAACCGAGTATGCCGAAATAGGCCGGGCCATAGGCGCGGCCTCGGCCACGGATTCCGACCTCGAGGCGGCCGAAAAGGCGATTGCCGCGATCCGCGCTTTGCTGGCAAAAGTCGGCATACCGGTCAGCCTACGCGAAATTGGCATCCAGGACGAGCATCTGGAAAGCATCTCCACGCTTTCCATGGGCGCCGCGCGCCTGGTTGAAAACAATCCGCGCCCGCTGGATCCGGCGTCGATCAAATCCATTCTGACCCAGGCCATGAAGGCCGCTTGAATACTTGCCTGAACAGGAAGACAGGAAAAAACATGACTGACAGCGTATACGACAACAAGCTTTTCATCGGTGGCGCATGGCGCGCGGCAAGCCGCGAACACGCGATCGACGTAGTGAACCCATCGGATGGCAGCCTTCTTCTGAAGGTGGCCAATGCCAGCGCCGACGATGCCATCGCCGCTGTGGATGCCGCCGCGGACGCCGCGGCGGGCTGGGCGGCCACCGCGCCGCGCCGGCGTTCGGAAATTCTTCGCAAATGCTATGAACTGATGGTCCGCGATGCGGAAAGCCTTGCCCAGCTCATCTCGCTGGAAAACGGGAAGGCGCTGAAAGACGCGCGGGGCGAGGTCGCTTACGCGGCCGAGTTCTTCCGCTGGTTTGCCGAAGAGGCGGTCCGGATCAATGGCGACCTGTCCATCGCGCCTTCAGGCGCGAACCGGATTCTGGTGCAGTACCAGCCCATCGGGGTCGCCCTGCTGATAACCCCCTGGAATTTCCCGGCCGCCATGGCCACCCGCAAGATCGCGCCGGCGCTGGCCGCGGGGTGTACGTGCGTGCTCAAGCCCGCCACCGCCACGCCGCTTACGGCCTACGCGGTCGCCAAGATACTGGCTGAAGCGGGGGTTCCCGACGGGGTGGTGAACGTCATCACCTCATCGACGACGTCGGAGGTGGTCGATGCCATGCTGGACGATCCGCGCGTGCGCAAGCTTTCGTTCACGGGCTCCACGGAGGTTGGCCGGGTGCTGCTGCGCAAGGCGGCCGACCAGGTGATCCATAGTTCGATGGAACTGGGCGGCAATGCGCCTTTCGTTGTCTTCGACGATGCGGACCTGGACAAGGCGCTGGAAGGCGCCATGATCGCCAAGATGCGCAATGGCGGCGAAGCCTGCACGGCGGCGAACCGGATCTACGTCCAGCGCGGCGTGGCGGAGGAGTTTGCGCGCCGCCTGACTGAAAAGATGCAGAGCCTGAAGGTGGGGCCGGGCGTGAATGAGGATACCGATTGCGGACCGCTGATCGATGCCGCGGCGGTCAACAAGGTGGCCAAGCTGGTCGACGAGGCGGTGTCGGGCGGGGCCAAGGTCCTGTGCGGCGGCAAGGCGCTGGATCAGGACGGCTGCTTTTATCTGCCCACGGTGCTGACCGACGTCCCGGCGGGGGCGGCGATGGAGCGGGAAGAAATATTCGGGCCGGTCGCGCCGATCTACGTCTTCGATACCGAAGACGAAGCGATAGCCCGCGCCAATGATACCGAATACGGCTTGGTCGCCTATGTCTATACCCGCGATCTGGCGCGCGGCTTGCGGGTATCCGAGAAGCTGGAGGCCGGGATGCTGGCCTTGAACCGGGGCCTGGTCTCGGACCCTGCCGCGCCTTTCGGCGGGACCAAGCAAAGCGGGCTTGGACGCGAAGGAGCCCACCATGGGATGCTCGAGTTCATGGAAGCCAAATACATAGCTACCGACTGGTGATCCATTTTCCTTGTATGGCTCATCCCGGATGAGCCATGAATAATCAGCTTTGCAGAGGCAGCATGAGTCATGTCCTTTATGAAGGGCCCATCGTTGACGCCCATCAACATTTCTGGGATCCGCAGAGCAACCCGCATCCGTGGCTGCGGCCGGAGGTCAACATTCCGTTCCGATACGGCGATTACAACCCGATCAAGCGCCGTTATTTCCCCGAGGACTACCTGGCCGATACCGCCGGCCATAATGTCGTGCAGTCGGTGTATATCGAAACGGAATGGGAGCCGTCCGATCCGACAGGCGAAACGCGGTTTGTGACGGAACTGGCCGGCGTCGCAGGCTATCCCAATGCGGTCGTTGCACAGGCATGGCTGCATCACGCCAATGCGATTGAAATCCTGCGGGCGCAGGCGGCTTTTCCCTTGGTCCGCAGTGTGCGCCACAAGCCCGGCGGGCCCGAGCGCCCGGAGGACGTGGACAAGCAGACGACGCTGATGAGCGATCCGGCATGGCGTAGCGGCTATGACCGGCTCGCCGACGTGGGCCTGCATTTCGACCTTCAAACGCCTTGGTGGAACCTGCGCGAGGCGGCCAGGCTTGCCAGGGATTTTCCCGACACCACCATTTTGTTGAATCACACCGGTCTTCCACAGGATCGCAGCGAAGCCGGATTGGCGCAGTGGCGCGAGGCGATGGCCTTGTTTGCGCAATGCCCCAATGTGGCCGTGAAGATATCCGGCATTGGCGTGCGCGGCGTTCCGTGGACGGTGCAGGCCAACGAATGGATCGTCCGGCAGGTCATCGATCTGTTCGGCGTGGACCGTGCCATGTTCGCCAGCAATTTCCCGGTCGATGGATTGTGCGCGTCGTTCGACACGATCTTCACCGGATTCAAGACCATAGTGAGCGATCTTCCAGAGGCGGCGCAGGCCAAGCTGTTTCATGACAATGCGCGCCGGTACTATCGGATCGCGTAGCGGCCGCTCGCAGGCCTAGGGAAAACACCGGTATATTCAAGCCTTTTTGAAATCATATCGTATCTAATATCCGTTATACTTTTTTCAAGACGCTGTCTATCGCCGCGCATGCGGCGAAGAACAGCCCAAATGATCAGAACCAATAGGGAGACAAACATGCTCGGTTTATTCAAGCATTCCAAACGCAACCTTCTCGCCGTATCGCTGGCTCTTGGCGTCGTCGCCGGCGCAGGCGTGGCCCACGCAAAAGACTGGCCCAGCCGGCCCATCACGGTCATCGTTCCCTATCCCGCCGGCGGCGGCGCCGACATCGGCGCGCGAACCTGGGGAGGGTTGCTGGAGAAGGAACTGGGCGTGCCGGTCAATGTCATCAACCGCGGAGGCGGTGCAGCCATACCCGGGCACACCGCCATTGCCAAAGCCAAGCCCGACGGCTACACCATCGGCGTGGTGACCAACGACATCAGCCTGTACAAGCCGCAGGGCCTGGCCGAACTCACCTACGCCGACATGCGCCCGCTCGGGCAGGCGACACAAATCGCATCGGCCGTCAACGTCATAAAAGATGCGCCCTACAACACGCTTCAGGATCTGGTCGATGACATCAAGGCCAAGCCGGGCCAGCTGAAGGCGACCGGCGCCGCGCCGGGCGTGAACTGGCACATCTCTTTTCTGGGATTGATGCTGGACCTGGGGATAGACCCGGATACGGTCATCTGGGTGCCGACCCAGGGCGGAACCGCCGGCCACCTGGACGTGGCTTCGGGAAATTCCACGTTTTCCACGGCGTCCATGGCCGAGGCGGCCGCACTGCTGGAATCCGATAAGCTCAAAGCCCTGGCGGTCATGACGCCGGAGCGTCTGCCGCGCTTCCCCAATACGCCCACGCTCAAGGAAGCAGCGGGTTCGAACTGGACCTATTCGGTGTTGCACGGCATAGCCGGTCCCAAGAACCTGCCGGACGATATCGCGAAGAAATTGACGGCTGCCCTGGGCAAGGTGATCCAGAGCGAAGAATTCGGCAAAGCGATGGAGGCCCGCGGCATCGACGTGATGTGGCGTGACGATGAAGAGTGGAAGGCCTTGCTGGCGAACGACTTGAAGAGCACTTCCGACATCCTCGCCAAGGTCAAGAAGTAAGGCCCTTGCCCCGTTCAAAAAAATATCAGGAAATAGCGTGCGACTTAGCGATACTTTGCTGGGGCTGCTGGCCACAGTCCTGGGGATAGCCATACTGTGGCATATCCAGAGCTTTCCCCAGATTCCCGGCCACTACTATGGGCCTGCCATGTTTCCCGCCATCGTGGCATGGGGCTTCATCCTGTTCGGGGGACTGCTCCTGATACGGGTGGGCCGTCAGGCCGGCTGGCGGCAGGCCCTGCTTTCCTGCCCGGACTGGCGCGGCAACGGCAGGGGGGCGTTCGCCGTCCTTGTCGTCTTGGCCTCCATTCAAGCCTTCATTCATCTGGGCGATGCGATCGGCTTCCCCCTGCTCAGCATCGTCACCATGGGCGTGCTGTTTCTATGGGCGGGCCGGAGCCTCGTTTTCTCCGTCGGCCTGGCGGTGTTCATCACACTATTGCTGGATGCCCTGTTCAGCAAACTGCTCCGGGTGCCGTTGCCAGCCGGCGTCCTTCAACCGTTTTGGTGGTAGCCCATGGATTATTTGCTTCCGGCCTTGGACATGGTGTTTCAAGCCGACATATTGCTGGTGGTATTGCTATCGTCGTTGTTCGGCTTCGTCGTGGGTGTGCTCCCTGGAGTGACGGCGACGATGGCCGTCGCCTTGATGGTTCCGCTTACTTTCGCCTTGAGCCCCCTTGCCGCAATTGCCTCCATTGTGTCGGCGGCGGCCATGGTCATGGCCGCCGGAGACGTTCCCGGGGCTTTGCTGCGCATTCCCGGCACGCCGGCATCCGCCGCCTACGTGGACGACGCCCACAAGCTGACCTTGCAGGGAAGGGCGGGCTATATCATAGGCATCGGAGCGCTGTGTTCGATGCTGGGCGGCGTGTTCGGCTCATCCGTCCTTATCTTCGCCGCGCCGATGCTGGCGAACGTGGCCCTGAAATTCAGCGTATTCGAATTCTTCTGGCTTAGCGCATTGGGCCTGAGCTGCGCGATCTTCGTGGCGGGAGACGACACGATCAAGGGCGGCCTGGCTCTGCTTATAGGATTGGGAATCTCCTGCGTCGGCATGGAGTATTCCTCGGGCCATCCCCGGTTCACCTTCGGCAATGCCGATCTGCTCGAGGGCGTCTCTTTTATTCCGGCATTGATAGGCATGTTTGCCCTGCCCGAAATCATCCGATCCTTCCTGCGTACCGGAAAAGCCGCCAATGCGCAGGGCACCCGGGCAGTGGACGAGTGGCGCAATGTGTTCTCGTCGGTGTGGGGCTATGGCAGAGTCGTGCTGCGCAGCTGCAGCCTGGGTTCCTTCGTCGGCATGTTGCCCGGCGCCAGCGCGGACATTGCCTCATGGATCTCGACCGCCATTACCCGGCGCTTTTCACGGACGCCGGAAAAATGGGGCAAAGGCCACATAGAAGGCGTGATCGCCGGTTCCAGCGCAAACAACGCGGCCTTGAGCAGCGCATGGATTCCCGCCTTGGTATTTGCCATACCTGGGGATACCATCACGGCAATCGCCATCGGCGTGCTTTACCTGAAAGGAATGAACCCGGGGCCGGCGGTCTTCATCAACAATGCGGATCTGGTCTACGCCGTGTTCATTGTCTTCTTCCTGGCCAATCTATTGCTGCTGCCATTCGGCTGGTTTGCCATACGCATTGCCAAGGTCGTGCTGCGGATACCGCAGAGGCTCATCATGCCGGCACTGCTGATTCTTGCCGTGGTGGGGTCGTTTGCCATCAATAACGATGCTTCCGGAATCGCCGTGATGTTCTGGGTCGGAATCATGGCCTACATCCTGGAGGAATGTGGAGTTCCCATAGCGCCGGTGGTGCTGGGAATCGTGCTGGGAGCAATTGTGGAGCGCAACTTGATGCAGTCGCTGATCAGCACGCAAGGCGGCTTGACCGGGTTCTTCGAGCGTCCCTTGTCCGCGATCCTGGGCATCGTCACCTTGCTGGTTTGGTGCTTCCCCTTGTTGCGCCGGCTGTTCCGGAAGGGGACTGCGCGGGCAATGGCTTAAGCGGGCCGGCATGCGGCGGCGGCCGCGCAGCGTGGCCGCCGGTTGAAGGAATCGGCGGCCACGGGTCGACTGTCGCTGCGTAGTGCTAAATCGGAGTAAACATGGCGCCCAGAATTCCACCATTGAACCCTTTGCGCACGTTTGAGGTGGCGGCCCGGCATCTCAGCTTCATACGTGCCGCCGATGAACTGTCGGTCACAGCGGCCGCCGTCAGTCACCAGATACGCGTGCTCGAAGGCAGCCTTGGAGTCAAGCTGTTCTCGCGCAATAACGGCGTACTGGCCCTTACGGATATCGGCCAGGCCTATCTGCCCGCGATCCAGCAGGCCTTCCGGCAAGTGCTGGACGCCACCGACCTTCTGCACAGGCATAAGGATATTTCGGTGCTGAAGATCAACGCGTCCCCCACCTTCTCGGTGAAGTGGCTGCTGCCCCGGCTCGAGGGCTTCTTCCATAGGTATCCGGACATCGACCTGAAGCTCTCCACGTCCAATCACCTGATCGACTTCTCAAGGGAAGACCTGGATCTCGTCATCCGGTATGGACATGGGAATTACCCCGGGATGCGGTCCGAACGCTGCTTTTCAGTGGAAGCGGTGCCGGTCTGCAGCCCCAGGCTGCTGGCCGAAAGGGGAGCGCCGGGCAAGCCCGCAGACTTGCAGCATTATCCTTTGCTGCACGATGGCAGCGATCATACCCATCCCAATTGGCGAAGCTGGTTCGAGCATGTCGGCTGCCACGATGTGGATACCTCGCGCGGCCCCACCTTCTGGCCCAGCCATCTGGTCATCGATGCGGCCATCGACGGCCTGGGGGTTGCCTTGATCAAGCGCGCATGGATCGAGCAGGACCTGGCCGAAGGCCGCCTGGTGCAATTGTTCGATACCAGCCTGCCGGTCAGCTATGCGTACTACATCAGCTACCCCGAGGCCCGCTCGGCGTCTCCCGCCATACGTAGTTTCGTCGATTGGGTTCAATCGCAGGCCGGACAGGCGGCATGCAACTCCGAAGCGGCCGCTTGACGGCCGCTCCTTGAGCTACTTTTGAAACGCGCCTTTCTCGGCAAGCTGCTCGAACTGTTCCGGATCGAGGCCTGACTCGAGCAGGACTTCGCGGGTGTGCTGGCCCAGCAGAGGAGGCGCATGGCGCACTTTCTGGGGTGTCCGGCTGAGCTTGACGGGAAAGCCCAATGTATTGATGCTGCCTTCGACCGGATGCTCTATCGGCAACACCATTTGCCGCGCTTGGGCCTGCTCATTCGTCGTGGCCTCCTGGTAGTTCAAAATGGGGGCGGCCGGCACACCCGCCTCTAGAATGATGTCCACCCATTCCTCGGCGGTTTTGGCCGAGAATATGGATTCCAGGCTTTCGATGAGCGGCGCCAGGTTCTTGATGCGGTCGGCGTTCGTTGCATAACGCGGATCGTCCAGCAAGGCATCGCCGCCTATGGCGCGGCACAAGGCGGTCCACAGCTTCTGGTTGGCGGCGCCAATGACGAAGTACCTGTCGCTGGCCTTGACGGCCTGGTAGGGCGCGCTCATGCGGTTTGCGCTTCCGATGGGTGTCGGCAGGGTATTGGTGCCCCAGTACTCCGTGGTTTCCCAGACCGACAAGCCCAGCGCCGTCTCGAACAGCGATGCATCGACGTACTGGCCCAGGCCGCTGCTTTGCCGGCCCATCAAGGCACTGAGTATCCCGTATACACAGAACAGTCCCGCGCCCAGGTCCGCAAGCGGTATGCTGGACTTGACGGGCAAGCCGCCGGGGTGGCCCATGACGCTCATCACGCCGGACGTGGCCTGTGCTATCAGGTCCAGGCCGGGGCGCAATGTCCATGGCCCTGTCTGGCCAAAGCCCGAGATGCTGGCATACACCAGTCGCGGATTGATTTCCTTAAGCGTCTCATAGTCGATCTTCAGGCGCTTGGCGACGCCCGGCCGGTTGTTTTCGACCAGCACATCCGCCGTCTTGACCAGGGCGTAGAACGCCTCCAGGCCCGCTTCCGACTTGAGATTGATCTCGACGCTGCGCTTGTTCCGGTTCAGTGCCAGAAAGCCGCCGCTGTCCTCGCCCTTGAGCTTGAACCCCATCGCCTTGCGGGTCTGGTCGCCGACGCCTGGAGGTTCTATTTTGATGACGTCCGCGCCCATATCGCCAAGCAGCATGCAGCAGAAAGGGCCGGCCATGATCTGGCTGACATCGAGGACGCGTATGTTGGAAAGAGGTAGATCCATAGTGACTCGTGTGGGAATTGATTGGGAATCGGGCGGCTCAGCGGCCCTTGAATTGTGGTTTTTCTTTGTTCAGGAATGCCTGGTAGCCGATCTGGAAGTCTTCGGTATCGAAGCAGGCATAGGATTCCTTCCATTCCTCCGGGGTAATCTCCGCGGGGTCCAGCAGGCGGCGGCTGAACTTCTTGTGCCACCTGTTCACCAGCGGGGCGCGCTCCGCGATGGTGTTGGCAATATCCATGACGGCGCCTTCAAGCGCCTCATCCGGGTAGATGCGATTGATAAGCCGCTTGTCCAGGGCTTCTTCGGCATCGAACACCCGGCCTTCCAGGACGATCTCCATGGCGATGGCCGTGCCCACGACACGGACCAGACCGCGCATTTCCCCATAGGACAGGACCAGTCCCAGCTTGTTCACGGGCACGCCGAAACGGCCTGACGCATTGCTGTAGCGCAGATCGCAAACCGAAGCGAGCTCCAGTCCGCCCCCTACGCATACGCCGGTGATCATGGCGATGGTGGGATGCCGGCAAGTGGCCAGCGCATCCATGGCGGATTGCGTTACCACCCCGTAGGCGGCTGCCTGCTCCGCATTCTGGCGCCGTGTCGTGAATTCCGAAATGTCGGCGCCCGACGAGAATGCACGGCCTCCGGCGCCGCTGAGCACGATGCAGCGTACGTCATCGTCGTCCGACAGCGCGCGCAGCGCCTGGTCAAGCTGTATCCAGCCGTCGTAGTCAAGCGCGTTCATTTTGTCAGGACGGTTTAGCAAGACCGTGGCAACGTGATCTTTCTTTGCTACCTGGATACTGTTCGTCATGTGTTCCTATCCTACGTCTGGGTTGATCGGCAAGTGCAAACGAATCCGGTGTCCGACGGGGCGGACGGAGACGTGGTGCTTGCGTGGGCTTGATGTTGTCGGGAAACGCCGGGAAACGGCACGGGGCATGCCTTCGGACCGCCGTGTCCCTTGAGTGAAAACAGTCTACAAGAGCCCCCATAGCGAATCAAACGACATTTTCTTGTGCATATGAGCAAAAAAACTAGCCTGTGAAAGGGTCTGCCGATCTGCTTTTCGGCGATACCTTTTCTTGTCCTCGACGAAAGAAAAAATCATTTGGCCGGCATTCATCCCACTTGTACACTCAGCAGTCATGCCATCTCTTCATTGGCATTGAATAACCAGCTAAATAGAAAACCCAGGAGACAATTCGATGATCAGGAACGTTGCTTTTTACCGGGGACTGCTGCGCGGCGGCATGGCGCTGGCGCTGGCCTTTGCGGCACCCGCCATGGCTGCCGGCGACTACCCGAGCAAGCCCATACGCATCATGGTGGGCGCCTCGGCCGGGGGCGGCACAGACATTCTGGCCAGAATGTTCGCCGACAAATTCAGCCAGGCGCTGAAGCAGTCGGTGATCGTGGAGAACCGCCCCGGCGCCTCCCAGACCATTGCGGCGGATGCCACCGCGCGCGCAGCGGCGGACGGCCATACGCTGCTTGCCGCCACGAACACCAATCAGGCCATTGCCCCGCACATGCTCAAGCTGGCTTATGACCCGCTCAAGGACATCAACGCGGTAGGCCTGATTGCCAAGGTGCCGCACGTTCTGGTGGTGGGCAAGGATTCGCCGTACAAGTCGGTGAAGGATGTCATCGAGGCCATGAAAGCCAATCCGGGCCAACTGACGTATGGCTCCTCGGGTATCGGCAGCACGCAGCACATTGCTGGAGTGGCTTTTGGGTTGGCGGTGGGCGCCGAAGCGACGCATGTGCCTTATAAGGGCAGCTCGCAAGCGCATATAGACATCATCTCGGGCGAAGTGTCCATGATGTTCGACACCAGCTCTTCCTCCATGGCCCAGATTCGCAGCGGCGGATTGCGCGCCCTGGCCGTTCTTTCACCCAAGCGCTCCGAGCAATTGCCCGACGTCCCGACATTGGCTGAAAGCGGGGTGACGGGGGCCGATATGTACACGTGGTACGGCATGTTCGTCACCGGCGGCACCGATCCCAAAATCATAGAGCTGCTCAACAAGACCCTGAATCAGACGCTGGCCATGCCGGATGTGCGTGAGCGTTTGCTGGGCCTGGGGGGCGAGATAACGCCGATAAGCGCGGCGGAAATGGCCGAGATGAATCGCGAGGAATTCGAGCGGTTTGGAAAGCTGATCAAAAAGGCGAACCTGCAGCCGCAATAGGCGGGGCGCTGGCCGGAAGCGTCCGATCGGACCGATTCGGGACGGCGAACGCAAAGGGCGACCGAGATATCCAGCAACGACGCACAAAGCGGCGGCCGGCAGGCCGCCGCTTTGTGCGTTATCGTCCCGCTATGAAGTATTGCGTCCGTGGAGCCCGTGTTGGAACTGTTGCGTTTGAGCTTGCTGTTCGCCGTTACGGCCCTGGCCGAAATCATCGGCTGTTATCTGCCCTGGCTGGTGCTTCGCCAGGGAAAGAGCCTGTACCTGCTTGTTCCCGCCTTTATTTCGCTGGCCTTGTTCGCCTGGCTGCTGACCTTGCACCCCACCGCCGCGGGCAGGACCTACGCGGCCTATGGCGGCATGTATATCGCGATGGCCCTGCTGTGGCTGCGATTCGTCGATGGCGTTGCATTGACACGCTGGGACGTGGCGGGAGCGGCCATTGCGCTGCTCGGCATGGCCGTCATCGCCTTGCAGCCTCCGGCGCATTGAGAGTAAGGGCTCGCGGCCTGTCTATCGCGGCTGTCGCGCTACCGCGGGCAGCACGAAGGCCTGCCGGGACGCGGGCAGCGTCATGGATACGCTGCTGGCCGCCAGCAGCAGCGCGCCCGCGCTGCCGAATGCGATCCAGTGCGTGCCGAAGGTTTCGTAGCCCCAGCCGCCCAGCCACGAACTGATCATGCCGCCGACCTGGTGGCCCAGGTAGGTCCAGCCGTAAAGAATGCCGACCAGGCGCACGCCGTAAAGGTCGGCCAGGATGGCGGAGGACAGGGCGATGCTGCCGGCCCACACGATGCCGCCTATGGTGGCGGCGGCGTAGAGTTCCCATTGCGTGCCCACCATCACCAGCGCGAAAAAGCCCAGGCCGCGGATCAGATAGATCGCGAAAAGAATGTTCTTGCGCGGCACCATGTCCGACAGGCGGCCCAGCACCAGGGTGCTGAATATGGCGGCGAAGCCGATCAGGCCGATGCCGAAGGAACCGGTCATCGCGTCGAAGCCATGGTCCATCAGCATGGGCACGCCGTGGGTGCCCAGCAGGTTCATGCTGTACCCGCAGGCGAACAGGCCGAAGGCGATCTTCCAGAACTGGACGGTGTGCAGGGCATCGCGGACTTTAAGATCGGCGGACGGCAGGGGCCGGATCGCCGCCTGCCCGATCGCGGGCGATGCGCAGTTGGCGGCGGCGAGCGCCGATGGAGTGGCCGCCGATGCAGCGGCGCCCGCTGCCGCGGGGCCGGCATCCGCTTCGGGCGGCGCATCTTCGCGGATGATGAACAGCGCGATGGGGACGGTGACCACGGCCAGCACGGCGGCGAAGCTCAGCATGGTCTCGCGCCAGCCCAGCCATTCGATGGACAGGCCCAGCACGGGCGTCAGGATGGCGATGCCGGCCATGGAGCCGGTGGACAGAAAGAACAGCGCCATGCCGCGCCGCCGCACGAACCAGCGGCTCAGCACAGGGGTCATGGTGACGGGACTGATGAAAGACAGGCCCAGGGACAGCAGCACCCCGAAGGCCAGCAGGAAGCTTATGGGGCCGCTGGCGACGACGGTCCAGGCGATGGCGGCCACGACCAGGACGGTGCCCAGCAGCAGCACGAAGCGCGTTCCGCGGGTATTGACCAGATGCCCCGCGATGGGCATGCCTATGCCGTAGAACAGCATGCCGATGGCGACGATGCCGGCCAGCAGGCTGCGGCTGAACCCCAGGTCGTGGGCGATGGGCAGGAAGAATGGGCCTATGCCCATGCGCAGGCCCACCGTCAATAGCGTAAGCGTTGCGGCCGCGGCAACGATGGTCCATCCGAAATACCAATTACCGATACGTCCGAGCGCCAAGACCGCCTCCTGTTTTTTTCACATTCTACCTAAGAGACAGACAGGCTGGCGTAACGGTTGTAGATGGCCTGGGTGATGTCCAGCTGCATGCTGTCGCGCCGCACGATCATGCCGATATCGCGCGAGGGCGAGCCCAGCTCGGCGGGCAAAGGGAGTATGCGCAGGCCGCTCACGGTTTCCCAGTCCAGCGTATGCAGCAGCGGCAGCACGGTGACCCCCACGTCCTGCTGCACCAGGCTGAGCAATTGCTCGATGGCGTTCAGTTCCAGGAAGTCGTCGGGAACGATGCCCATTTTTTGCAGCACGCGGTCTATCTGCCTGCCGGTGTGCTGGCTGCGGTCGAAGCGCAGAAAAGGATGCTGGGTCAGGATTTCCCTGGGGTCGTCGCTGCGGACGGACGGGGGCGCGATGATGCGCAGCGGTTCGCGGTAGAGCAGGGACCACGTCGTGCCGGCGGGCCGCTTGACGGTTCCGACGACGAAGGCGGCGTCGATGTCGCCCCGTTCCACCTTCTGGGTCAGCTCGCTGGATTTTCCCGAGACCAGGCGTATGCCCAGCTCTTTGTGCTCGTTCTTGAACTGGGACACGATTTTGGCCAGGATGCTCATGCTGGAGACGATGGAGCCTATGGCCAGTTCGCCCATGAAGTGTCCGGTGGGCGGCTTCGGCAGCCGGATGCGGTCGTACAGTTCCAGCAGGCGGTTCACCTCCGGCAGCAATTCGCGCCCCGCCTGGTTCAGCAGGGCCAGCCGCCCGCTGCGGTCGAACAGTTCGCGGCCGAACTCCTTTTCCAGCGTCCGCATCTGCAGGCTGACGGCGGCCTGGGTCAGCCCCACGTGCTCGGCGGCCTCGGAAAACGAGCCCAGCCGGGCGATGGCGACGAAGGTGCGCAGGAAGCGTAGTGAACTCATAAGAAAAACTTGAAAGACAAATATAAAACTAAATTGATCTAATGAGAGAATGATAGTAGCTTAGGCGGTTTGAGCAACATCTTTATTTGGCAACACATCCTCTTTCGACATGAAAAACTTCAACTGGTCCAATCCCTATCCGTCCATTCGTACGCCGGTCTTCGCGCGCAATGTGGTGTCCACGTCCCATCCGCTGGCCGCCCAGGCCGGATTGCGCATGATGCTGAAAGCGGGGAATGCGGTCGACGCGGCCATTGCGGCCGCCGCGGCGATCACGCTGGTCGAGCCGGTGTCCTGCGGCATAGGCGGCGATTGCTTCGCCATCTTGTGGGACGGCAAGAAGCTGCACGGCCTGAATTCATCGGGCGTGGCGCCGGCCGCCTGGAATGTGGAGTATTTCAAACGCAAGTACGGCACCGACTCCAATGGCCTGGCCCGGCAGCCCAAGCGCGGCTGGGACGCCGTTTCGGTGCCGGGCGTGGTGGCGGGCTGGGCCGCCCTGCACGGCAAATTCGGCAAGCTTCCGTTCGAAACCCTGTTCGAGCCGGCGATCGAGATCGCCGAGCGCGGCTATGTGGTGCCGCCCGTGGTGGCCGGCAAGTGGGCCAAAGCGGCTGAAGAGCTGAAAGACCAGCCGGGTTATGCCGATGCCTTCATGCCCGAAGGCCGCGCGCCGCGCACCGGCGAGCTGTTCCGCTTGAAGGGGGCGGCCAACACCCTCAGGCGTATTGCGCAAAGCCATGGCCGCGATTTCTACGAAGGCGAACTGGCCGAGAAGATCGCCGCCTTCAGCCGCGAGTGCGGCGCCGCCATGACGCTGGACGACCTGCGCGGCTACAAGCCCGAATGGGTGGAGCCCATTTCCAAGAATTATCACGGCTACACCCTGAACGAGATTCCTCCCAACGGGCAGGGCATCGCGGCGCTGATCGCGCTGGGCATCTGCGAGCGTTTCGACTTGCGCAATATTCCGGTCGATTCGATCCGTTCCCAGCACATCCAGATCGAGGCCATGAAGCTGGCCTTCGCCGATCTGTACCGCTATGTGTCCGATCCGCGCAGCATGCCGGTGACGCCCGAGCAAATGCTGGACGACAACTATCTGGATAGCCGCGCCAAGCTCATACGCCTGGACCAGGCCTCCTTCCCCGAGGCGGGCCGTCCCCATGCCGGCGGCACCATCTACCTGAGCGCCGCCGACGAGAGCGGCATGATGATTTCCTTCATCCAGTCGAACTACATGGGCTTCGGGTCCGGCGTGGTGGTGCCCGATACGGGCATCAGCCTGCAGAACCGCGGCGTGGGCTTTTCGATGGACCCGAAATCGCCCAATGTGGTCGAGGGCGGCAAGAGGCCTTTCCACACCATCATCCCCGGCTTCCTGACCCGGGACGGCAAGCCGGTCATGAGCTTCGGCGTGATGGGCGGCGACATGCAGCCGCAGGGCCATTTGCAGACCGTGGTGCGCATGATCGATTACGACCAGCAGCCGCAGGCCGCCTGCTGCGCGCCGCGCTGGAAGGTGAACCGCGACTTCACGCTGGATATCGAGCACACCATGGATGCCTCGCTTACCCAGGGCTTGATCGGACTGGGACACAAGCTGCACTCGGTGAACGACCCCTACATGGATTTCGGTGCGGGCCAGTTCATCTGGCGCATATCCGAAGACGACAACGAGCAAGGGTATGTGGCGGCCAGCGACGGCCGCAGGGATGGCCAGGCGGTAGGTTTCTAATCAATAAGGGTAAAGAGGAGACAAGACATGAAAAAAATAGCCTTACTCGCAGGCGGCCTGCTGATGGGCATGGCCGCCGTCGGCCACGCGCAGGATCTGCGCATCGGCATGCAGGACGATCCGGACACGCTGGATCCGCATCGCTCGCGCACCTATGCGGCGCGCATCGTTTTCACCTCGCTGTGCGACAAGCTGGTGGATATCGACAGCAAGCTGCAATTCGTGCCCAAGCTGGCCAAGTCCTGGTCCTGGAACGACGACAACACCGCGCTGACCTTCAAGCTGCGCGAAGACGCCGTTTTCCATGACGGCAGCAAGTTCGACGCGCAGGCCGCCAAGGCCAACCTGGACAGGGCCCTGACCCTGCCCGAAAGCCAGCGCAAGAGCGAGCTGGCATCGGTCAGCAAGGTTGAGGCGCCCGATGCGTATACGCTGGTCATCAACGTGAAGCAGCCCGACGCGCCCTTGCTGGCGCAGCTGTCGGATCGGGCCGGCATGATGCTGTCCCCCAAGAGCTTCGCGGGCGAGGACAGCGCCTCGGCCGTGGGCCGCAATCCAGTGTGCTCCGGGCCGTACAAGTTCGTAGAGCGCGTCCAGAATGACCGCATCGTCCTGGAGAAATTCGACAAATACTATGACGCCAAGGATTACGCCTTCGACAAGGTCACCTTCTTTGCCATACCCGACTCCACGGTGCGCCTGTCCAACCTGAAATCGGGCGGCATAGATATTCTCGAGCGGGCCAATCCCAGCGATGTTCCCGCCATCAAGCAGGACGCGGGGCTGGTATTCAAGCCGGTCACCGGACTGGGTTTCCGCCAGTTCATGTTCAACGTGAACAATGGGGAGGGCGCCAAGAACAATCCCTTCAGCAACAAGCTGGTGCGCCAGGCCTTCCAACTGACGATAGACCGCGCCGCCATCGGCGAAGTGATCGGGGGCGGCATCTTCCCGCCGGCGCAGCAGCCTTTTCCGCTGGCCAGCCCCTACCACAGCGACAAGTTTCCCGTGGTCAAGCCCGATATCGCCAAGGCCAAGGCCTTGCTGAAAGAGGCGGGCATGGAAACAGTGCAGGCCCAGCTCACCTTCGCGAACAACACCATCGAGGCCTCCACGGCCGAAATGGTGCAGGCCATGGCCGGACAGGCGGGCTTCCAGCTCAGCTTGCGCCCCACCGAGTACGCGGCCATGCTGGCCGAGTCGGCCAAGGGCAATTTCCAGGTGGACATGCGCGGCTGGTCGGGCCGGGTCGACCCCGATGGCAATATCTTCTCGTTCGTGACCTGCAAGGGCACGCTGAATGACAGCAAATACTGCAATCCCAAGGTCGACGAAATCTTGCGCAAGGCGCGCACGATTTCCGACCAGGAAAAGCGCAAAGCCGTCTACGACGAGGCGCAGACGATATTGCAGGACGAATTGCCCAGCATGTATATTTATTATCAGCCGTGGCCTTTCGTCGTGCAGAAGAAGGTTCAGGGCTTCGAGCCTTTCCCGGACGGCATGATCCGGCTTCAGGGGGTGTCCTTCTCCAAGGGGTGATTCTCCGCACACCGCCCCGGGCCCGGCCCCTGGCCGCCGCCCCGGGGCGGGCGCATCGTTTCACGCAAGCCAGGACTCCATTGCATGCTCAAGCTTATTTTGCGCCGTGTCATCGTAGCCATACCCACGCTGATACTGGTGTCGATCGTGATATTCGGTTTGCAGAAGATACTGCCGGGCGACCCGGTGCTGGCCATGGCGGGCGAAGAGCGTGATCCCGCCGTGCTTGATTTCCTGCGCGAGAAATACCGCCTGAACGATCCCCTTCCGGTCCAGTATGTCGCCTGGATCAAAGAGGTCGGCCAGGGAAATCTGGGCGTATCGCTGCGCACCGACATTCCCGTCACGACGCTGGTGTCGCAGAAGCTGCCCGTCACCATACAGCTGGCCATCATGGCCATGTTCTTCGCCATCCTGGTCGGAATACCGCTGGGCATTCTGGCGGCGGTCCGAAAGGGAACGCGGGTGGAGTTCGGGGCCAATCTGTTTGCTTTGTCGGGCATGTCCATCCCCAACTTCTGGCTGGGCATCATATTGATCATGATCGTTTCGGTGCAGTTCAGGCTGCTGCCGGCCTCGGGCTATGTGCCGCCGGGCCGCGATTTCTGGCTGTCGATGAAAACCATGCTGATGCCGGCGCTGGTGCTGTCCACGGCCATCGCCGCCTACCTGATGCGCCATACACGTTCCGCCATGCTCGAGGCGCTCAGCGCCGATTACGTGCGCACCGCACGCGCCAAGGGGGCGTCCGAGCGCATCGTGGTGCTGCGCCATGCGCTGCGCAATGCGCTGATGCCCATCGTCACCCTGGTGACCATTCTGTTCGGTGAGCTGCTGGCGGGCGCGGTGCTCACCGAGCAGATTTTCGGCATACCGGGCTTCGGCAAGCTGCTGGTCGATGCGGTCTTCAACCGCGACTATGCGGTGGTGCAGGGCGTGGTGCTGTGCATCGCGGTCGGCTTCATCGTGCTGACCCTGCTGGCCGACGTGCTGTACATCCTGATCAATCCGCGCCTGAGGTATTCATGAGTGCCCATGCCCCCGCCGCCGCGAAGGGCGCGTTCGAACGTCGCCGCAGCCGATCCTGGTCCAAATTCAAGCGCAGCCCCTCGGCCATGCTGGGCGCGGCCATTGTCGTGTTCTTCGTGCTGGTGGCGGTGTTCGCCCCGCTGATCGTGGGCTTCGACCCGGCGCAGGTCAGTTTCACCGCCATACGCAAGGCGCCCTCGGCCATGCACTGGTTCGGCACCGACGAACTGGGCCGCGACATTCTCAGCCGGATGGTCTATGGCGCGCGCGCTTCGCTGCTGGCGGGCATGTGCTCCGTATTGATCGCCCTGGGGGTGGGCGTGCCGTTCGGCCTGCTGGCCGGCTATTTCGGCGGGCTGGTCGACGGCTGCATTTCGCGCGCCACCGAGGCGCTGCTGTCCATTCCCTTCCTGATACTGGCCATCGCCCTGGCCGCTTTCCTTGGGCCCAGCCTGGTCAACGCGATGATCGCCATCGGGGTGTCGGCGGCGCCGCTGTTCATCCGGCTGGCGCGCGGGCAGGTGCTGGCGATCAAGAACGAAGACTATGTGCAAAGCACCCGCTCGCTGGGCGCGTCGAACACGCGCATCATCCTGCGCCATATCCTGCCCAACGTCATGCCGGCGCTCATCGTGCAGGCCACCATCATGATTGCCAGCGCCATCATCGCCGAGGCCAGCCTGTCCTTCCTGGGCCTGGGCCTGCAGCCGCCCAATCCCTCCTGGGGATCCATGCTGAACACCGCCAAGAATTTCATGACCCAGGCGCCGTGGATGTCCATCTTCCCCGGCTCGGCCATCTTCCTGGTGGTTTTCGGGTTCAACCTTCTGGGTGACGGGCTGCGCGATGCGCTGGACCCGCGGCAAGAGCATTAGGGCCTGTCTAGCCATGCACGCAATGAATGAACAAGATGTCATACGGGTAAGCGGCCTGACGGTTGCATTTACGACGCCGGAGCGCTCCGTCGAGGCGGTGCGCGACCTGTCTTTCCATGTGGGCAGGGGCGAGACCCTGGCCATCGTGGGCGAATCGGGGTCGGGCAAGTCGGTCACCTCGCTGTCGCTGATGCGGCTGGTCGAGTTCGGCAACGGCCGCATCGTGCGGGGCGACATCCTGCTGCGCCGCCGCGATGGCAGCGTGCTGGACCTGGCCGCCGCGACCGAAGCCCAGATGCGCACGGTGCGCGGCGCCGACATCGCCATGATCTTCCAGGAGCCCATGACCTCGCTCAACCCCAGCTTCACGGCGGGCGACCAGATCGCCGAGGCGCTGCAATTGCACCAGGGCATGGACCGCGCCGCGGCACTGGCCGAGACCCTGCGGCTGCTGGAGGTCGTGCGCATTCCCGATGCGAAGGCGGTGCGCGGGCGCTATCCCCACCAGCTTTCCGGCGGCATGCGCCAGCGCATCATGATTGCCATGGCGCTGTCGTGCCGGCCGCAGGTTCTGATTGCCGACGAGCCCACCACGGCGCTGGACGTCACGATACAGGCGCAGATCCTGCAGCTGATCCGCCAATTGCAGCAGGACATGGACATGGGCGTGATCTTCATCACGCACGATATGGGCGTGGTGGCCGAAGTGGCCGACCGGGTCATGGTGATGCACCGGGGCGACAAGGTCGAGGAGAACGATTCCGATGCGCTCTTCGGCGATCCGCGGCATCCGTATACACGCGCCCTGCTCTCGGCGGTGCCCAGGCTGGGTTCCATGAAAGGCAGCGACCAGCCGGCGCCCTTTGCCTTGCTGGACATGGCGCAGAAGGGTGGCGCTCCGATGCAGGCCGCCCCGCAGGCCCGCACGGCGCGCTACGACCAGGACCCGCTGCTGAAAGTGGACAAGATGACCACCCGTTTCGACATCGCCACCGGGGTGTTCGGCCGGGTCAGCCATCGGGTGCATGCCGTGGAGCAGGTCAGTTTCGACCTGTACCCGGGCGAGACCCTGGCGGTGGTGGGCGAATCGGGCTGCGGCAAGACCACCACGGGGCGCTCGCTGGCGCAGCTGGAGCGCATACGGGGCGGCAAGGTCACCTTCCAGGGCCAGGACATCAGCCTGTTGCGCGGCAACGAAATGCAGGCCTTGCGCCGGCACATACAGTTCATCTTCCAGGATCCCTTCGCCTCGCTGGATCCGCGCGTGACGATAGGGTATTCCATCATGGAGCCGCTGCTCATCCATGGCGTGGCCAAGGGGCGCGAAGCCGAGCGGCGCGTCGCCTGGCTCATGGAGAAATGCGGACTTGCGCCCGAGATGATAGACCGCTATCCGCATGAATTTTCCGGCGGGCAGCGCCAGCGGATCTGCATCGCGCGCGCCCTGGCGCTGAATCCCAAGATCATCATCGCCGACGAGTCGGTGTCGGCGCTGGACGTTTCCATACAGGCGCAGATCGTCAATCTGCTGCTCGACCTTCAGCGCGAGCTGGGCCTGGCGATCTTGTTCATTTCGCACGATATGGCGGTGGTCGAACGCATCAGCCATCGCGTGGTGGTGATGTACCTGGGCCAGGTGGTCGAAATAGGTCCGCGCCGCGCCGTGTTCGAGAACCCGCAGCATCCCTATACGAAGAAGCTGATGGCGGCCGTTCCAGTGGCCGACCCCAGCTACCGCCACAGGCAGCATTCGCTGCTGGTCGACGAAATCCCCAGCGTGGTGCGCCATGTCAGCGACGCGCCGCAGGTTCAGCCGCTGGTCCAGGTGGGCGAGGGCCATTTCGTCGCCCGCCATGCCGTCGGTGTCTATTGAAGTGTTGGCTTATTTCGGAGAATGATCATGCACAAGACGATGTTCAAGCTGTCCCTGGCCGCAAGCCTGGTTCTCTCGGGTGCCGCCGCGGCGCAGACGACGCTGCGGATAGGGCTGCAGGACGATCCGGACCAGCTCGATCCCGCGCGCGCCCGCACCTTCGTCGGCCGCATCGTGTTCGCTTCGCTGTGCGACAAGCTGGTCGACATCACTCCCAAGCTGGAGTTCGTGCCGCAACTGGCCACGGCCTGGGAATGGCAGGACAGCAAGACGCTCAAGATGACCTTGCGCGACAAGGTGGTGTATCACGATGGCACGCCCATGGACGCGGCGTCGGTGAAGGCCAACCTGGATCGGGCCAAGACCCTGCCCGACAGCAACCGCAAGAGCGAGCTGGCAACGCTGGAGCGGGTCGAGGCGCCCGATCCGTCCACGATCATCCTGCATTTGTCGGAGCCCGACGCCTCCTTCCTGTCGCAGCTCTCGGATCGCGCGGGCATGATGCAGTCGCCGGCCAGCTTCGACAAGGATCCGGGCAAGAATCCGGTCTGCTCCGGCCCCTACCGATTCAAGGAACGGGTCCAGAACGACCACATCACGCTGGAAAAATTTCCCCAGTATTGGGATGCCGCCAACTACCATTTCGATGCGGTCCGCTTCAGCCCCGTGCCCGATTCAACGGTGCGCCTGAACAATATGCGATCCGGCGGGCTGGACATCATAGAGCGTGTCGCGCCCAGCGATGTCGAGACCGTGAAGAGCGATCCCAAGCTGGCCTTCATGCCGATAACGGGCCTGGGCTTCCAGGCCATCTCGATCAATTTCGCCAACGGCCCGCGCGCCGACAATCCCTTCGCGAAAGACGCGCGTGTGCGCCAGGCTTTCGATCTGGCGCTGGACAAGGACGCCATCAACCAGGTTGTCGGCATGGGCCTGTACCAGCCGGCCTTCCAGCCTTTCCCGCCGGCCAGCTTCGCCTACGACAAAAGCATGGAGCGCAAGGGCCGCGACGTCGAAAAGGCGAAGGCGCTGCTGAAGGCGGCGGGCCATGACCGCGTCAAGGTCGAGATCTCCTTCGGCAACAACACCATCATGCAGCAGGTCTTCGAGCTGATCCAGGCCATGGGCAGCGAGGCGGGCTTCGACATCACATTGCGGCCCATGGAGTTCGCGGCCCTGCAATCGACCATGGCCCGCGGCGATTTCGAGCTCGCACAGGCCGGCTGGTCGGGCCGGGTCGACCCCAGCGGCAATATATTCCAGTACGTTGCCTGCAAGGGCAGCCTGAACGATGGGAAATTCTGCGATCAGGCCATGAACGACCTGCTGATGGAAGCCCGCCAGGAGCTGGACACAGGCAAGCGCAAGCAGCTGTATTCCCAATTCCTCCAGCAGATGCAGGAGAAGCGGCCCATCGTCTACACCTTTTACCTGCCCTGGACCTTCGGCCTGCAGAAGCGGGTGCAGGGCTTCGTGCCCTATCCCGATGGCCTCATCCGCCTGAAAGGCGTTACCCTGGCCAAACAATAGGAATAGGCGGTTTCTCACCATGTTCACGACCCGTCCAGAAATTACCGGCACCTTCGGTGTCGTGACTTCCACGCACTGGCTGGCCACCGCGGTGGGCATGGCCATGCTGGAGCGCGGCGGCAATGCCTTCGACGCCTGCGTGGCCAGCGCCTTTACGCTGCACGTGGTCGAGCCCCACCTGGTGGGGCCGGCCGGCGAAGTGCCGGGTATTTTCCATTCCGTGCGCACGGGCAAGGTCCAGGTGCTGTGCGGGCAGGGCCCAACCCCCGCGGGCGCGACACTCGAGCATTACCGGTCGCAGGGCCTGGAGCTCATCCCGGGCAACGGCCTGCTGGCGACGGTGATTCCGGGCGCTTTCGACGCCTGGATGATACTGCTGCGCGACCATGGCAGCATGTCGCTGCGGGACGTGCTGGAGCCCGCCATCCATTACGCGCGCAACGGCCACCCTCTGTTGCCGCGGGTATCCAACACCATTGCCGGCCTGAAAGAGTTTTTTGAAACCCAGTGGCCCTCCTCGGCGCAGGTATACCTGCCCAAGGGAGCGGTGCCGCAGGCCGGCCGATTGTTTTGCAACCCGGCGCTGGCCCAGGCCTGGGAGCGCGTGCTGGCCGAGGCGGAAAGCGCCGGCGGCGATCGTGAACGGCAGATCGAGGCGGCCCGCAAGGCCTTCTACCAGGGCTTTGTGGCCGAGGCGATCGATCGCTTCGTATCGGGCAACGAGGTCATGGACGAAAGCGGCACGCCGCACAAGGGCGTCCTGAACGGGCAGGACCTGGCGGGCTGGTCCGCCGGCTACGAAGAGCCGCTGCTGCATGGCTATGGCGGCGCAACCGTGGCCAAGACGCAGCCCTGGAGCCAGGGGCCGGTTTTTCTCCAGACCCTGGCCTTGCTGGAACACACCGACATCGCCCGCTTGAAACATGGCGATCCGCGTTTCATCCATCTGCTGGTCGAGGCCATGAAACTGGCGTTCGCCGACCGCGAGGCCTATTACGGCGATCCTGCTTTCGTCGACGTACCCATGCAGGCGCTGCTTTCCGGGGAGTACAACCGCGAGCGCAGCGGGCTGATCGGCGAGCAGGCCTCCAACGGGTTGCGGCCGGGTCTCGTGCCGGGTTTCGAGGCCCAGGTGGCGCGGGTCGAGGCCGTCCTGGACCGCCTGTCCCGCCATAACGACGGCAGCCTGCTTTCCGCCATGGACCGCGCCAACCCGCTGCTGTCCGCCAAGCGGGGCGACACCACCCATATCGACGCCATAGACCGCTGGGGCAATATGATTACCGTCACGCCGTCGGGCGGATGGTTCCAGTCTTCGCCGGTGATCCCGGAACTGGGTTTCGGGCTGAACACCCGCGCGCAGATGTTCTGGCTGGAAGAGGGCATGCCCGGCACATTGGCCCCCGGCAAGCGCCCGCGCACCACGCTGAGCCCGACCATGCTGCTGCGCGACGGCCGGCCCTATATGATCTTCGGCACGCCCGGCGGGGACCAGCAGGAGCAATGGCAACTGATTCTTTTTCTGCGCCATCTGCATCAGGGCATGAACCTGCAGGAGGCCATCGACGCTCCCATGTTCCATACGCAGCATTTTCCCAGTTCCTTCTATCCGCGCGGCCGCAAGCCGGGCAACATCACCATCGAGACGGCGGTGGGGGCGCAGGTACTGGACGACTTGCGCCGCCGGGGGCATCGGCTTGAAGAATCGCCGGACTGGAGCATAGGCCGGCTGACGGCGGCATCGCGCGATGCGGATGGCCTGCTGCACGCGGCGGCTTCGCCGCGGCTGATCCAGGCCTACGCCGCGGGGCGCTGATCCCGCCCCGCATCCCGCTGTTTCACAATGCGCAAATCCCTTTGCCTGGAATGGACACGGGGGCATTCAGTCCTAAAATAGTCCACAATAACCGTTTATCGTTGCTTCCCCGGGATTATTAATGACTCGCATTGTCCTCTTTGAAAACATCCACCCCAGCGCCAAGGAAATATTCACCTCCGCGGGCCTGGACGATGTCGTGACGCATGCGTCGGCGCTCCAGCCCGACGCTTTGCGCGAAGCCCTGCGCGGCGCGCAACTGGTCGGCATCCGTTCACGCACCCACCTCGATGCCGCCTTGCTGGCGGACATGCCCGACTTGCGCGCCATTGGATGTTTCTGCATAGGCACCAATCAGGTGGACCTGGAAACGGCCATGATGCGCGGCATTCCGGTATTCAATGCGCCGTTCTCCAATACGCGCTCGGTTGCCGAACTGGTGCTGGGCGAGGCCATCCTGCTGCTGCGCCGCATCCCTGAAAAGAACGACAGGGTGCATCAGGGGCATTGGGACAAGTCCGCCGAAGGCGCCTTCGAGGCGCGCGGCAAGACGCTGGGCATCATCGGCTACGGCAACATCGGTTCGCAGGTCGGCACCCTGGCTGAAGCGGCCGGCATGCGCGTCATCTTCCACGACGTCGAAGCAAAACTGCCGCTGGGCAACGCAAGGGCCAGTGCCTCGCTGAAGAAGCTGCTGGGGCAGTCCGACATCGTCACCCTGCACGTTCCGGGGGGAAAATCCACCCAGAACATCATGGACGCGCAGGCCATTGCGGCCATGAAGCCGGGCGCGATACTCATCAATGCATCGCGGGGCACGGTCGTGGACATCGACGCCTTGCACGCGGCGCTGCTTTCGGGGCATCTGTCCGGCGCCGCGCTCGACGTCTTCCCCGTCGAGCCGAAAAGCGTCAACGAGCCCCTGGCCAGCCCTTTGATCGGCATGCGCAACGTCATTCTTACGCCTCACATCGGCGGCAGCACCCAGGAATCGCAAGAGAATATCGGCCGCGAAGTGGCCGAAAAGCTGGTTCGCTTCGTGTTGAGCGGCACGACCAAGGGCGCCGTGAACTTCCCGGAAATTCCCTACCAGGAAGCGGCCGGCACCGCCCGCATCCTGCACGTGCACCGCAACCTACCGGGCGCCATGGGCACGCTCAGCAACCTGATGGCCGAGCACGGCCTGAATATCGTCAGCCAGCAATTGCAGACGCGTGGGCAGATCGGTTATGTTATTTCCGATGTCGAAGGCAAGGTCGACGATACCGTCATGTCGGTATTGCGCGCGCACCCCATAACGGTGCGCTGCAACCTGGCCTGACTTGCCCGGCGGCCGCCGCGGCCGCCTTCATCCGTGTTTGACCAGGCCCAGTGACTTCCTACAACAACCCCTCCAACAGCAAGGATGGGAGCCCGACCCGCGCCGATTACGAAGCGCTGGCCTTGTTCCGCTTTACCTTGCGCCGCTTCAGCGCCTTCAGCGAAGCGGCGGCGGCCGCCGCGGGGCTCATGCCGCAGCAACACCAGGCGCTGCTGGTGATCAAGGCCATGAGCGCCGATGCCGCGCCCAGTGTGGGGGACATCGCCGAGCAGTTGTTGATCCGCCACCACAGCGCGGTGGAGTTGGTCAACCGCTTGGTCCGTATGGAGCTGGTGCAGCGCCTGCGGGATCCGGCCGACCGCCGACGCGTGCGGGTCATGCTGACACCTTTGGCCGATGAAAAACTGGCTGCCCTGTCGAATGTGCATCTCGAGGAGCTGCGGGCGGTGCGGCCTTTGCTGACCAGGCTGCTGCGGCACTTCAGCACTTAGGGCCTTCAACAACCTTCAATGCCGGGCCCCGGGCAGGGGCGGCGCGCCTCAATTGCTTGTGATCTGCTCCACGTAGTGCAGTGTGGCCGTCGTCGGGCCGGGCTGGGGCTCGGGCAGTATGTCGGCCAGCGAATAGCGGTCCAGATGCTGCATGAACTGCTGCAGGGCGCCGTCGATGATGGCCGTCAGGCCGCAATGGCCGCTCAGGGTGCAGGCGTTTCCGGCCACGAAGCATTCCACCAGCGCCAGGTCGTTTTCGGTATCGCGCACCACCGCACCCAGGTTGATTTCATGCGGAGGGCGTGCCAGGCGCATGCCTCCATTCTTGCCGCGTACGGTCTCCAGCCAGCCGCGCTGCGCAAGCCTGTGCGTGATCTTCATGAGGTGCGGCTCGGAAATGCCGTAGGACTGCGCGATTTCGGCGATCGTGCACAGGCGGTCGGGATGCCTGCCCACGTACATCAGCAGGCGCATCGCGTAATCGGTCATGGTGGTCAGGCGCATGGATTACCCCGGCGTGTGGCGTGGACGGATCAGCATGGGCACGAACCGCCACAGGTAAAGGGCCATGCACGCCATCCAGCTCAGGGCGGCCGCGCGCAGCAGCCACAGGCTGCCGCTGCTTGGCCACAGGGCGCCCAGGCGCAGTACGACGGCGGCGATCATCAGGTAGTAGCTGGCCAGCATGCTGCCGTCCAGGGCCAGAGGGCGGCCCAGGTGGCCCAGCGCCGTCCGGGTCACCATGCCGATGATCAGCACCGCGAATCCGCCCATGCCGATGATGTGCACATGCACCGCTGCGCGAGCCAGGACGCCGGTGGCCAGGCCGCTGGTGTGCCAGGCCGCGAACAGCAGCCCCAGGCCCATGGCGGCATAACCAAGGTAGAGTATCCAGAGCATGGGCTTGTGCAACACCGCCAGCGGCTTCCAGCGCAGCACCTGCCACAGGCTGACCGCGCCGACCAGGGCCAGCGCGACCGCCATGGGCAAAGCCAGACCGGCCAGGCCCAGGGCAATGGCGATCACGCTGACGACCAATTGGGCTTGGCCGCTGCGAACCTGCATGGGCAAGGCAAGGCCGGGCACCATGCGCATGGAAAAGAAAGGGATGACCCGGCGCCCGATGAGCAGGGCGATGACGGCCATGCAGATCATGCCCAGGTCGAAACGCTGCATGAGCAGGATGTAATTGCCGTCCAGGGCGGCGCGCAGGTACAGCACGTTGGCCGCTCCCAGGCCCAGCACCAGCAGCGGTACGCCGTAGTTGCGCCGGCTTTTACCCTTGACCATGACCCGCATCAGGCATGCCGCGCTGATCACGAAAAAGGCAAGCTCGCTGGCGCAGGCAATGTGGGTGCCGATTTCGCCGCCGAACAGATAGCCGATGCGCGCGATCAGCCATAGCGCGACGATGGCTCCCAGGCCTGCGCCTTTAAGCGGATTGAATCCGGTCCAGGTGGCGCTGGCGGTCAGCAGGAAAGCGACGGCGATGGTGGCGATGAAGCCCCACAGCATCTCATGGGCATGCCACGCCACCCCGCCCAGCGTCTGCCCGATGAATTGCGGCGCGAAGATCCAGATGAGCAGGGAAATCAGGGCCCAGCCGCAACCTGCGATATACAGCGGCCTGAAGCCCAGGCTCAGGAAAGCCTTCATGTCGGGCTCGGCGGCGCCTGGCCTGTTTTCCTGTATGTGCAGCAGTTCAGCCATGGACAAGCTCCGTGGGCATGCGATTGGGTTCATTGTTCATCTGGTATCCGAACCACAGGCTGCGTGCGACGCGGTGGGCGAATTCCTCGGCGCGTTCGGCGAAGGGGCGGTTCGGGAGCTCTTGCGCCGTTTCGTGGAACAGCGCCAGCCATTGGGTGAACATGTCGGCATTCAGGCCGGGCAGGGCGATGTGCTTGGGCATGGGCGTGCCGCTATAAGACCCGGTGCCCAGCAGCAGCGAGGACCAGAACCGGACCATGATGCCCAGGTGCGTGTCCCAGTCGTGAATATGTTGATTGAAGACCGGGCCCAGCATCGCATCGGCCCGTACGCGGTCGTAGAACCCGTAAACCAGCATTTTTATTTCTTCTTCGGTACAGAGTTCGGATCGGGTCATAAGGAAGCGTTTCCTGCCGGGCAAGGCATGAATGGACCGGCGCTCAATGCACACGGCTCATAAAGATTTATTTAAAAGTAATCTTATAAAAATTCGGCCCGATCGTCAACGTCAGGGTATACAGCACTAACGGCAAGCCGAGGTTTTACGCTATTATTTGCGCTTGCTGCATTTTGTAATATTTATTCGACGCGAATTTCACGCAGCCCGTGTTCTGATTCGGTCACGAATTTACTACGTCTTTTGTCCATGCCCCATCCAACCACGCTCACCTGCGTGATTCCCTGCCTGAATGAGGAAGCCAATCTAAACGTATTGTTGCCTCAGCTTATAGCGGTCCTGGACTCCTTGGCCATCACCTACGAGATCCTGGTGGTGGACGACGGCAGCACCGACGGGACGCCCGCCACCATGCAAGACTGGGCATCCCGGCATTCCGAAATCCTGTACGTGCAGCTTTCCCGGAATTTCGGCAAGGAAGCCGCCTTGACCGCCGGTCTGGAGACCGCGCTCGGCCAGGTTGTGGTCTGCATGGATGCAGATTTACAACACCCCCCCGCGCTGATTCCGAAAATGCTGGAACGCTGGCAGGAGGGGGCCGAGATGGTTTATGCGGTGCGCGCCACACGCCATGACGAATCCTTGTTCAAGCGCATGGGCACAGGGTTCTTCTACAAGCTGATGCGTACGTCGGGCGGGCTGCAGGTGCCCGAGAACGCGGGCGATTTCCGGCTGATGGATCGTATGGTGGTCGACGCGCTGCTGCGCCTGCCCGAACGCAACCGGTTCATGAAGGGGCTGTTCGCCTGGGTGGGCTTCAAGGCCGAACCCATGCTGTATTCGCCTCCCGAGCGCCTGTATGGCAAATCCACGTTCAAGCCGTTCAAGCTGTTCCGTTTTGCCATCGATGGCATCACGGCATTCACCACCTGGCCTTTGCGCATGCTGAGCCTGGTGGGAATCTGCCTGTCCTTGCTGTCGTTCGCCTACGGCCTGTTCATCGTCGTCACCTACTGGATGTTCGGCGACCCTGTCCAGGGCTGGGCCTCGCTGATCACCGTTGTCCTTTTCTTTGCCGGCGTCCAGCTCATTTCCGTGGGCGTGCTGGGGGAATACATCGCGCGCATTTTCGGCGAAGTCAAGCACCGTCCGGTCTACCTGGTCCGCCAGCAATGCGGCAAAGGCCTGGCGCGAAGCACAGCGCCTTTGCCCGCCGACGCGCCGGCCCGGGCCCGCTAGCCGGCATGTCGTCCACGTCTTTCTTTACCGCCGTCCTTACCCTCTAGAGCAGTTTTCCACTCGATCATGCAAACTCAAGAAGCGACACTGCCGGGGCAGGCCCGGCCGGAACATCATACGGGCGGATTGTTACAGTCAGTGTCCAATCTGCTCAATGTGCAATCGACCTGGGTGGTTTGCGCCATTGCCTTTGCATGGCTCGGCGCCACCACGGGCTTGTATCCATTGCTGCTTCCCGATGAGGGCCGCTACGTCGGCGTTGCCTGGAACATGCTCAGCGCGAATCAATACACCGTGCCGCGCCTGGACGGCCTGCCCTTTTTTCACAAGCCGCCGCTGTTTTACTGGCTGACGGCCCTCTCGCTCAACGTCTTCGGCGTGAACGAGTGGTCGGCCCGCCTGGCTTCCGTCGCCGGCGCGACCATGACCGTGGCCCTGCTGTTCTGGTTCCTGAAGGCCCAGGTCAACCAGCGGGTGGCCGTGCTGGCGGCCTTCATACTGATGTCGGCGCCCTTGCTGTTCGGGGCATCCCACTACGCCAACCTGGACATGACGGTTGCAGGCATCATCACGGCAACCGTCATTGCCGGTGCCACCGCCGTGTTCCGCCTGGAGCAAGGCCAGGCCTACCGCGCTTCCCTGGCGCTTGCCTATGCGCTGGCCGCCGCGGGCTTCCTGGCCAAGGGCTTGATAGGGGTGGTGCTGCCCGGCGGCATAATATTCTTCTGGCTGCTTGGACGCCGGCGCTTCGATACAATGCTGCGCATGCTATGGCTGCCCGGCATCGCGGTCTTCCTGCTGCTGGCCGTGCCCTGGATGATCGCCATGCAGCAGCGCTATCCCGGCTTCTTCGACTACTACATCGTTTATCAGCACTTCGAGCGTTTTCTCGAGAAGGGATTCAACAATGCCCGGCCCTTCTGGTTCTATGGGCCCGTGTTGCTGGGCCTGACATTGCCCTGGTCCGTGCATTTGTGGCGGCTGGCCAACAAGGCCTACTGGAAAAATCCCCGGCATGCCGCCTTGCGGGGCTTGATGCTGTCCTGGCTGCTGGTCGTGCTGATCTTCTTCTCGCTGCCCAATTCCAAGCTGGTCGGCTACATCCTGCCCGCGCTGGCCCCCCTGGCATACTTCATTGCCGAGACCTTCGCCGCCCGCCTGGAGGCGAACGATGGGCGACGCGCCTTGAAGGCGTTCATGATGTCGCTGATCGTATCGCTGTCCATATGCGCCACGGCCGTGGTGGTGATGGTGGGCTGGCCTCAGCCGGGCACGAAAGGCCTGGCCCAGAAGCTGCAGGCCCACTACCAGCCGTCGGACAAGACCGTGATGCTGGAACGCTTTCGCTACGATCTGGATTTTTACCTGGGTGCGGGCAAGACGTCGTTCGTCGTGTCCCGGTGGGACGATCCCGAACTCAAGCATACCGACAATTGGCGCCGCGAACTTTACGATGCCGGCAAGTTCGAGCCGGAGGCCGGCAGCCGCCTGCTGATTTCGCCCGAAGACCTTACGGCCAAGCTGTGCACGAACCATGTGGTCGGCCTGTGGCTGATCGGCGATTCCGGCAGCCATGAACGCTATGGCTTCCTGAAAGCCATGGAGGCCGAAGTCGAGGACGGCAATCTGCGGGCATGGTATGTGCCCGCGGGCGGGCCGCTCAGCTTTTGTGCCGGAATGCCCAAAGCCGGCCGAGAATGAAGGTCATGCCGGCTATCGCGATTAAAATCAGGGCCAGCAGGATGTCGTAGGGCAGACTGGTGGCGCGCAGCAGCCAGGCATAGGCCAGTTCATTGACGGCGAAGCCCAGGGCCGATACGGCGAAGAAGCGCCGGGCCGCCTGGGCCACAGGAGCCTTGTGGTGCTTGAAGGTAAGCTGGAAATGGCCCGCGAACGATACGCAGAAGGCCACCAGCCAGCCGACCACGTTGGCGGCCAGCGGCGCCAGTCCGCCGGCCGACACGACGGCGACAACCACCAGCCAATGGGTGGCGGCGGCGGCGCAGCCCACGGCGATGAACCAGGCCAGTTGCCGTACGAGTTTTTGCATCGTTATTGTTTCCGGAGAGAGCGGGTGCCCGAAATTGAACAAAAGCGTATTGTGATCTGCGCCGACGATTTTGGCATGAATCCGGCCATCGATGCCGGCATACTGGAATTGGCGCGATCGGGCCGCCTGAATGCCACCAGCTGCCTGTCGCTGGGGCCCTCGTTTTCGGCCAGCGCACCTCTCTTGCTGGAGTGTCCCGGCCTGCAAACGGGATTGCACCTGAATTTCACAGAGTCGATGGGGCAGCCCGGCCTGTATCTGCCCGTGCCGGCCCTGATTGCGCGCACCTGGTTGCGCCGCCTGGATCCGGGACGTATCCAGGCCCAGATCGCAAGCCAGCTGGACTCATTCGAGGACGCGATGGGGCGGCGTCCTGATTTCGTCGACGGCCACCAGCACGTGCACCAGTTTCCGCAGATACGGGGCACGCTGCTGGCGGAGCTCGAGCGGCGCTATGCCGATGCGCGCCCGTGGCTGCGCTACACCCGCAGCGCAACCTTGACCGGCCTGCCGGCGGCCCTGCGCCTGAAGGCCCGCATCATCGACGTGCTGGGAGCGCGCCGCTTCGGCCGCATGGCCCGCAACCGGGGTTTCGGGCTGAATCGGCGCTTCCTGGGGGTGTACGGCTTCCAGGGCGGGGAAGCGGCCTATGCGGGCTTGCTGCGTGACTGGCTGAGCCTGGCGAAAGAGGGCGATGCGATCATGTGCCATCCGGCCGGCGAGGCACTGACGGGCGACGGGTTGGGCGCGCAGCGGTTTGCGGAATTCCAGGTCTTGCGCAGCGATGCGGTGGGCGGCTGGCTGAAAGAGTACGGGATCGTCCTGGACCCGGCACGCGGCGCCGGGCCTTCAAGCGCGGCGGGGCGCTAGCCGGCGGGCTTGCTGCCGCTGCCCTCGCCCAGCGCCCGCTGCATGAAGACGACGTCGATCCACTGATTGAACTTGAAGCCGGTGGCGGCCTGGGTGCCGGCATGGGCAAAGCCCAGGCTGCGGTGCAGGCCGATGGAACCCTGGTTGTCGTGGCCGGCGATGACGGCGATCATCTGCCGCCACGGGCCTTGCTCGCAGCGCTCGATCAGGGTGGACAGCAAGGCTTTGCCCAGGCCCTTGCCCGACTGGCCGTCTTCCAGGTAAATGGAGTCTTCGATGGTGTACCGGTAGGCGACGCGCGGCCGGTATGGCGAGGCATAGCAGTAGCCCACGACCCGGCCGTTCAGTTCCGCAAGCAGGTAGGGCATGCCCAGATCCAGCACTTTTTCGCGCCTTTCCCGCATTTCCTGGAGCGTGGGTGGTGTTTCCTCGAAAGTGGCCGTGCCGTGCAATACGTGGTGGGCGTATATGCGCTGCACCTGGGCCATGTCGTCGGCTTGGGCGTCGCGTACGAGCAGCCGGCCCCGCGCCGGTCCGTCGGTGCTGGACACCTGTGCGGGGGCTTGCACTGCGGAGGCGCTGGTCATACTATTTTCCTTAATCGAATCGCAAGTATAAACATCCGGAGCTTCCCATGTCAGTACCCATCAATCCGCTTACCGAAACCTTCGCCGTTGCACCTCAATTGTCCGCCGGCGACATGCAGGCCGTAGCCGACGCCGGCTTCAAAAGCGTCATCATCAACCGGCCCGACCTCGAAGGCGGCCCAGACCAGCCCGCCTCGTCCGAGGTCATGGCGGCGGCCCGCGCGGCCGGCCTGGCAGTCGAATATCAACCGGTGGTCAGTGGGGCCATGACCCAGGACGACGTGGTCAAGTTCGCCCGGCTTCTCAAAGACCTGCCCGCGCCGGTGCTGGCCTACTGCCGCACGGGCACGCGCTGCACGCATCTGTTCAACGCAGCCCGCTCTCTTTGATGCAGATCAAAACCCCGCGTATATACCGACTGTTTTTTCGCCGCGGTTGGGGTTAAGCTGTTGGCACCTCACTACCGATTGGGAGCCAACCCTATGTTCAAGAAAATACTTATTCCAACCGACGGCTCGGCTCTGTCGGCGCAAGCTGCCAACAAGGGTGTCTGCTTTGCACGGGAAACAGGCGCGGAAATCGTCGCCCTGTATGTCACCCAGCCGTTTGCCGCCACGGTCGGCTTCGATGGCATGGCCGCCGCCTATGCCATCACCGACGAAGACTACGACAAGACCGCCCAGGAACAGGCGCAAAAATACCTGAAGGCGGTGCTCGACCGCGCTGAAACCGCGGGCGTCAAGGCCAAAGCCAAGGCAGTATCCAATTTCAACGTGGCCGACGGCCTGGTGCAGGCCGCTGAAGAAGAAGGCTGCGACCTTATCTTCATCGGCAGCCATGGCCGCAGCGGCTTGTCCCGGCTTTTGCTGGGTAGCGTGACCATCAAGGTGCTCAGCCTGGCCAAAACCGCTGTACTCGTATACCGCGTCAAGGAATCGGCCTAGGGCGCCGCCCGGCATTTCTTGCTTCGGGCACATGCAAAAACCCGCCTGTTGTAAACAAGCGGGTTTTTTTGCGGCTCGATGACGCCGGCCCTACTTGAACAGGGCGGCGGCCTTCAGCAGCGTTTCCCACACGCCGATGGCCAGGGGTATGCCCACATACAGCCAGAAAATAATCAGCAGGATGGGCGAGGTCGTCGAGCGGACGGCTGTGGTGCTGGTGGTGTTTTCCATAGTGAGTCTCCCTTATTTGGTAGCCATGGCCGGCGTCATCTGGCCTTGCTGTTCGTTGCCCATGTGGTGGCGCGCGGCCACCGGACGGACAAGCATATTGCAGATGAAACCGATGACCAGCAGGCCGGACATCAAGTACATGGTGGCGGTATAGGATTGCGCCGCGGGCACGCCGTGATCCACCTGATACTGGCGGATGTAGTTCACCAGTGTCGGGCCGAAGATGCCGGCGGCGGCCCAGGCAGTCAGCAGGCGTCCGTGTATGCCGCCCACATAGCGGGTGCCGAACAGGTCGGCCAGGTAAGCGGGAACCGTCGAGAAGCTGCCGCCGTACATCGAGATGATGATGCAGTAGAACAGCACGAACAGGGCCACGTTGCCGGCCGAACCCATGCCGGGCACCCCGAAATACAGCGCCGTGCCCAGCACGAAGAAGATCGAGTAGGTATTCTTGCGGCCTACGTAATCCGAGACCGACGACCAGAAAAAGCGGCCCAGCATGTTGGCCAGCGACATCACGCCCACGAAGCCCGCGGCGGCGGCCGGGGTAATGGCGCCCTTGAAGCTTTCCTGGATCATGACCGATGCCTGGCCCAGCACGCCGATGCCCGCCGTGACGTTCAGGCACAGCGCCCACCACAGCAGCCAGAACTGCGGGGTCTTCAGGGCCTGGTCGATATGCACGTGGTTGCGGGAGATCATGGCGCTTTGGTTGGCCGGCGGAGTCCAGCCGTCGGGTTTCCAGTCGGCGGCGGGAATCCGTATGGCAAAGGCGCCTATCATCATCGAGCAGAAATACAGGGCGCCCATGACGACGAAGGTCTGGACCACGCCTACCGAAGTGGGCGAGCTGAAGTGCTTCATCAGCGCCACCGACATGGGCGAGGCGATGAAGGCGCCGCCGCCGAAGCCCATGATGGCCATGCCTGTGGCCATGCCGCGCTTGTCCGGGAACCATTTGATCAGCGTGGACACCGGCGATACGTAGCCTATGCCCAGGCCCACGCCGCCCAGCACGCCATAGCCCAGATAGACCAGCCATATCTGGTGCAGCGATATCCCGATGGCCGCCACCATGAAGCCGCCGCCGAAGCAGCAAGCGGCGGCGAACATGGCTTTGCGCGGGCCCACTTCCTCCAGCCATTTACCGGCGAAGGCCGCGGACAGCCCCAGGAAGAAGATGGCCAGGCTGAATATCCAGCCCAGGGTGGGAAGGTCCCAGTCGCCCGGCGCGGATTCGGTGATGCCCAGCAGCTTGGTCATCGGGTTGTTGAACACCGAGAAGGCGTAGGCCTGTCCTATGCATAGATGAACCGCCAGCGCCGCCGGAGGGATCATCCACCGATTGAAGCCCGGCGGAGCGGTTATGCGCTCTTTGCTGAAGAAGCCGTGATCTGCAGAATGGGTACTCATGTTGTCTCCTTTCGACTGCGTTGGCGCAGTCTGTATTACGTTTGTGCAGAAGTGGAAAGAAAAGCCGGATGGCGGGTTGGAGCGATTCCTGTGTTGAAAAAAGGCAAAAAGACTCCCGGCATCGGACGAAAACCCGATGCGCTGTGCATGAAGCTGAGTGATGGAAAATTAAGCGGTCGTCGGCATTTTTGGTGTCAGTCGTTCCCTGTTTTGGCTGATGGCCTGCAGCGCGATTTCGCTGAGGCCTGTTTCACCGAGCTGCCCGTCGGGCTGGGCTTCAAGGAAGTTCAGCATGGCAGTGCGCATGCGGGGTTCCCAGAACTTCTGTATATGGTTGGCGATGCCTTCTATGCCTTCGCCGCGGTCGGGGAAGGATTCGAAGAACTGGCCTATGCGATTGGCCAGACTGATCAGGTGTGCGATGTTGTTCAAGTAGGGCTCCCTGGAATGCTTAGGTATTCGGGATGGCTGTAGACGGTGAACAGCGAGCCGCGCGCGAACCCGGCCAGCAGGACATGCAGTTCGTCGGCCATCTGGATGGCGTAGCTGGTGGGCGCCGATACCGCGACCAGCACGGGAATGCCCGCCGCCGCGGTCTTCTGGACCATTTCGAAGCTGGCCCGGCTGGAAATGACGGCGATGCCCCGCGCCGTGTCCTGCGCGTTGCGGATCAGGTGTCCGATGAGCTTGTCCAGCGCGTTGTGCCGGCCCACGTCCTCGCGCACCTGCCGTATGTTTCCATCGGGGCCGGCCCAGCCGGCGGCGTGCGTGGCGCCCGTGGCCAGGTGAAGCGGCTGCCGCGCCCGCAACTGGTCGACCGCCGCTGAAATGGCGGCGGCGGAGAACGGCTGCGGCGGCGCCGGCAGGGCGGGCAGGTCGCGGCGAACCTCGTCCAGGCTTTCGATGCCGCACAGCCCGCAGCCGCTGCGTCCCGCCAGGCTGCGCCGGCGCAACTTCAGCTGATTCAGGCAGGCGCTGGCCATGTCGACCTGAATGATGATGCCTTCGGGGCGCTCGACGATGTCCACGCCATAGATGTCGCGGGCCGAGCGGATGATGCCTTCGGTATACGAGAAGCCGAAGGCGAAATCTTCGAGGTCGGTGGGCGAGGCCAGCAAGGTCGCGTGGCCGATGCCGTTGTATTCCAGCGCCACCGGAACCTCTTGCGCGACAAGGTCGGTCTCGTCGCGGCTGGGCGTTTGCGCCCCGGCGCGCAGCACCCGCCGCAAGCGGCTGCCCGCCGGGGCGGCGGCTTGCGGTTCAGGGGGCGACAGGCCGGCGGGCTTCATCTTGCTTCCTTATTCCTGGGGGCTCAGCACGGGCGCCGTCTTCGGCGCCTCCGCGGCGGCCGATGCCGCCTCTTGATCGCGCTGGCGCTGCTCGAGCAGGGAAAGCTGGATGTCGCTGAAGCGCGACCATTTCGCCTGCCATTGCGACGGCCCCGTCACCAGCCGCGCCTGCACGGCCGTGACCTTGTACTCGGGGCAGTCCGTGGCCCAGTCGGTGCTGTCGGTGGTAACGACGTTGGCGCCGGATTCGGGAAAGTGGAAGGTGGTGTAGACGATGCCCGGCTGCACGCGTTCGGTCACGTTGGCGCGCAATACAGTTTCGCCCGAGCGGCTTTGCACCGCCACCATGTCGCCTTCCCGTATGCCGCGGTCCTCGGCATCTTGCGGATGGATCTCGAGCAGATCCTCGCTGTGCCACAGCACATTGGGCGTGCGCCGCGTCTGGGCGCCCACGTTGTACTGCGACAGGATGCGGCCCGTGGTGAGCAGCAGCGGGTATTTGCGGGTGCTGCGCTCGTCGCTGGGCACGTACTTGGTGATCATGAAGCGGCCCTTGCCGCGCACGAACTCGTCCACGTGCATGATGGGCGTGCCGTCGGGCGCATCGGCGTTGCAGGGCCACTGCACGCTGCCGCCCATCTCGTCGATCTTCTTGAACGAGACGCCCTGGAAGGTGGGGGTCAGCCGGGCGATTTCGTCCATGATCTCGGACGGATGGCTGTAGTTCATGGGGTAGCCCAGGGCGTTGGACAGGGCGCAGGTGACTTCCCAGTCGCCCATTCCGGACTTGGGCTCCATGACCTTGCGCACGCGCGATACCCGCCGTTCGGCATTGGTGAAGGTGCCGTCCTTTTCCAGGAAGGACGAACCGGGCAGGAATACATGCGCATACTTGGCCGTTTCGTTCAGGAAGATGTCCTGGACGATGATGCATTCCATGGACGCCAGCGCCTTGGCCACGTGCTGGGTGTTGGGGTCGGACTGGACGACGTCCTCGCCCTGGCAGTACAGGCCCTTGAATGATCCGCTGATGGCGGCGTCGAACATATTCGGTATGCGCAGGCCGGGCTCGGGCTGCAGGGTCACGCCCCAGTCCTGCTCGAACTGGCGGCGCACCGTGTCGTCGGATATGTGGCGGTAGCCGGGCAGCTCGTGCGGGAAGGAACCCATGTCGCAGGAGCCCTGCACGTTGTTCTGCCCGCGCAGCGGATTCACGCCCACGCCTTCCTTGCCCAGGTTGCCGGTGGCCATGGCCAGGTTGGCGATGGCCATCACGGTGGTCGACCCCTGGCTGTGCTCGGTGACGCCCAGGCCGTAGTAGATGGAACCGTTGCCGCCGGTGGCGAACAGCCGGGCCGCGCCGCGCAGGTCGGCCGCCGCCACGCCGGTGACCGATTCCATGGCTTCGGGCGAATTCTCGGGCAGCGAGACGAAGTCGCGCCATTGCTGGAAGGCCGGCGCTTCGCAACGTTCAGCGACGAAGGCTTCGTCGATGAGACCCTCGGTGGCGATGACGTGGGCCATGGCGGTCAGCACGGCGGTGTTGGTGCCCGGCCTGACCGGCAGGTGATAGTCGGCCTTGACATGGGGCGCGTCGACGAATTCGATCTGGCGCGGATCGATGACGATCAGCTTGGCGCCCTGGCGCAGGCGGCGCTTCAGGCGCGAGGCGAACACCGGGTGCGCAGCGCTGGGGTTGGCGCCCATGATGATGACCACGTCGGTGAACATGACCGAATCGAAGGTCTGTGTGCCGGCCGACTCGCCCAGCGTGGTCTTCAGGCCGTAGCCCGTAGGCGAGTGGCAGACCCGCGCGCAAGTGTCGACGTTGTTGGTGCCGAAGGCGGCGCGCACCAGCTTCTGGACCAGGTAGGTCTCTTCGTTGGTGCATCGCGACGAAGTGAGGCCGCCGATGGAGTCGCGGCCGTACTTGGCCTGTATGCGCTTCAGTTCGGATGCCGCATAGGAGATGGCTTCCTCCCAGCTGACTTCGCGCCAGGGCTCGGAGATATCGCCGCGTATCATGGGCTTGAGCATGCGGTCTTCGTGCGTGGCATAGCCCCAGGCGAAGCGGCCTTTCACACAGGAATGGCCGCGGTTGGCCTGGCCGTCTTTCCAGGGCACCATGCGCACGACTTCCTGGCCTTTCATTTCGGCCTTGAAGGCGCAGCCCACGCCGCAGTAGGCGCAGGTGGTGATGATGGAGTGCTCGGCCTGGCCCTGGTCGATGACGGTTTTTTCCATCAGGGTGGAAGTGGGGCAGGCCTGCACGCACGCGCCGCAGGAAACGCAGTCGCTATCCAGGAAACTGTCGTTCTGGCCGGCCGTAACCCGGGAGTCGAAGCCGCGGCCGGTGATCGTCAGGGCGAAGGTGCCCTGGACTTCGTCGCAGGCGCGCACGCAGCGGCTGCACACGATGCATTTGGACGGATCGTAGGCGAAATAGGGGTTGGACAGGTCGGCGGTGTCGTTCAGGTGATTGGCGCCGTCGAATCCGTAGCGCACATTGCGCAGGCCGACGACGCCGGCCATGTCTTGCAGCTCGCAATCGCCGTTGGCGGGACAGGTCAGACAGTCCAGCGGATGGTCGGAAATATACAGTTCCATGACGCCGCGGCGCAGCTCGTGCAGCTTCGGCGTTTCCGTCCAGATGACCATGCCTTCTTCGACCGGCGTGGTGCACGAGGCGGGATAGCCCTTGCGGCCTTCGATCTGCACCAGGCACAGGCGGCAGGAGCCGAAGGCTTCCAGGTTGTCGGAGGCGCAGAGCTTGGGAATGTTGATGCCGGCTTCGGCCGCGGCGCGCATGACCGAGGTGCCGGCCGGCACGCTCATGTCGGTGCCGTCTATGGTTACGCGAACCATCTGCGTACTGGTCGATGCCGGGGTGCCGAAATCGCGATCGCGCTTGATGACTGTTTCCAGCATGGTGGTCTCCGTCAGGCCGCTTGCGTGCTTGCGGGTTGGTGGGCGGGCAGGCCGAAGTCTTCGGGGAAGTGTTCGAGCGCCGAAAGAACCGGATAGGGCGTCATGCCGCCCAGGGCGCACAGCGAACCGGCCAGCATGGTGTCGCAAAGATCGCGCAGCAACACGACCTGGGCTTCGCGTTGTTCGTTATGGCGTATCTTGTCGATGACTTCGGCGCCGCGCACGGCGCCGATCCGACAGGGCGTGCATTTGCCGCAGGATTCGATGGCGCAGAACTCCATGGCGTACTCCGCCATTTTTGCCATGTCGACGGTTTCGTCGAAAGCAACCAGGCCGCCATGGCCGACCATGGCCGAGATGCCGACGTAGGCTTCGTAATCCAGCGGGACGCCCCATTGCGATTCGGGCAGGTAGGCGCCCAGCGGTCCGCCCACCTGGACGGCGCGCAAAGGCTTGCCGCTGGCGCTGCCGCCCCCGAAGTCGTAGAGCAGCTCGCGCAGGGTAAGGCCGAAGGCTTTCTCGACCAGGCCGCCGTGCCGCAGATTGCCCGCAAGCTGGAAGGGCAGGGTTCCCCGCGAACGGCCCATGCCGAAATCGCGGTAGAAAGCGGCGCCGCGCGCCAGGATGATGGGCACCGACGCCAGCGAAATCACGTTGTTGATGACGGTGGGCTTGCCGAACAGGCCCTTGACGGCCGGCAGCGGCGGCTTGGCCCGCACCAGCGCACGCTTGCCTTCAAGGCTTTCCAGCAGCGAGGTTTCTTCGCCGCAGATATAGGCGCCCGCCGCGCAGCGCACCTCAAGGTCGAAGGCGCGGCCGCTGCCGCGTATGCTGGCGCCCAGCCAGCCGGCGTCGCGCGCACAGGCGATGGCGGCTTCCAGCGCGGCGATGGCATAGGGATATTCGGACCGCACATAGATATAGCCGTAGGTGGCCTGCACGGCGAGGCCGGCGATGGCCATGCCTTCGATCAGGGCATAGGGGTCGCCTTCCATCAGCATGCGGTCCGAGAACGTGCCGGAGTCGCCTTCGTCGGCATTGCATACGATGTACTTCTGATCGGCTTCGGCGGCCAGCACCGTTTTCCATTTGATGCCGGTGGGAAAGGCCGCGCCGCCCCGCCCGCGCAGGCCGGAGTCGACGACCTGATCGACGATGGCGGCCGGCGCCATGGCCAGCGCGGCCTCGAGGCCCTTGAAGCCTTCATGCGCCCGATAGTCGGTCAGCGATAGCGGGTCGGTGATGCCGACCCGCGCGAAAGTCAGGCGCTCCTGGTTCTTCAGGTAGGGGATTTCTTCGGTGAGGCCATGGGCCAGCGTGTGCGGCTTGCCTTGCAGCCAGCCGGCGTCGAACAGGCCGGGCACGTCGGCGGGCTCGACGGGCCCATACGCGACACGGCCCTGGGGCGTTTCCACCTCGACCAGGGTTTCCAGCCACAGCAGGCCGCGCGAGCCATTGCGCACGATGTCGACGGAGAGTCCGCGGCTTGCGGCTTCGCGTGCGATGGCCGAGGCGACGTCATCGGCCCCCACGGCAATTGCTGCGCTGTCTTTGGGTACGAACAGGGTGATGGCGGCGTCCATGTCTTATACCCCCTCGGCCTGAAGCAAGCGATCCAGTTTTTCGGGGGTCATGCGCGCATGCGGCCGGCCGTTGATCATGACCGCGGGCGACTGGGCGCACAGGCCCAGGCAGTAGACCGGTTCCAGCGTGGCGGCGCCATTGGGCGTCGTGGCGTGGAATTCGCAGCCTAGGCGCTGGCTGGCATGCTGGGCCAGGGCGTCGGAGCCCATGGCCTGACAGGATTCGGCCCTACAGACTTCCAGGACGACAGCGCCCGCCGGCTGGTCGCGAAAATGGGCATAGAAGCTGATGACCCCGTGTATTTCGGCGCGCGAGAGCTGCAGGGCCTGCGCCAGCAGCGGAACGGCGCTGGACGGTATATAGCCCAATTCGTGCTGGACGGCATGCAGCACCGGCAGGAGATTGCCTTTCTGCCCTTCGTAGCGTTGCAGCGACTGCCTGACCGCCTGCTGCACGGTCTCGTCGGACGGGTTGAATTCACTGCTGTCTTGCGGCGTATGCATACGCTTTCCCTCGATGGTGGCGAGCGCGAGCTCTATTGATATTTGTCTCTTATATGTTTAATTTTGCATATATATTTATTCTGTATTTGAGGTAATCTACTCGCGATAAGCCGATCAATCAATAGGAAAAAATAGACATATAAAGAATTTCCAAATAGGAAATCAAAAACATATTAGAACAGTGGCGGGCGACAAATGACGTACAAATTCAAGGCGCGGTTGAGCTCCGAATGGGTGCTCGAAAAACCCAGCGGCACGGTGCTTGCGCTAAGCGAGGTCTTGCGATTGCTGGCGGCCATCGACGCCACCGGGCACATTGCCGGGGCCTGTAGGGCCTGTGGGCTTTCCTACCGCCATGCCTGGGGCATTTTGCGCAACGCCGAAAAGGAATTCGAAGCGCCGCTCATCGAAACGTCGCGGCGGCAGGGCACCAAGCTGACGAACTTCGGCCAGCATCTCATCTGGGCGAATCGGCGCGTGGACGCGCGCCTGATGCCCACGCTGGAAAGCATGGCGTCCGAGCTGCAGGAAGAGCTCGAACGGCTGTACCCGGAAAGCCAGCAGCGCCTGCGCCTGCATGCCAGCCACGGTTTTGCGGTGGAAGGCCTGATGCAGCTGGCCAACGGCATGGACATGTCGCCGCTGGAATTGCGCTATCGCACCGCCATCGAGGCGCTGGCTTCGCTGGATCGCGCCGAATGCGACCTGGCCGGCTTCCAGGTGTCCGAAGGTGAATACGAACTGCCCATCCTCAAGCGCTACAGCGCCTGGCTGAACCCCGACAAGCATCGCCTCATCCACCTGGCGGTGCGCAACACCGGCCTGTTCGTCAAGCCGGAGAACCCCAAGGGCATCAAGTCGGTGGCCGACCTCATCAATCCGGACGTGCGTTTCGTCAACCGGCAGATCGGGTCCAGCACGCGTTTCCTGGTCGGCCTGATGCTGGCCCAGCTCGATATCGACACCACGAAAGTCCAGGGCTTCGACAGCAGCGAATTCACCCACATGGCCATTGCCGCGCATATTGCCAGCGGCATGGCCGACGTGGGCATCGGCGTGGAAACGGCCGCCTGGCGCTGCGGTCTGGCCTTCATACCGCTGGTCAAGGAGCGCTACTTTTTCGCCGTCCATCGCGATACGCTGGAAACCCCGCAAATGCAGCGCCTGTTCGATCTGATGGGCGGCGAGCAGTATCAGGCCTATGTGTCGCAGCTGGTGGGCTACGATGCCACCCACATGGGCCAGGTGCAGACGCTGGAAGAAGCATTCGGTCCGGCCATCATGGCCGCCATCAAGACCTGAGGCGGGGGTATGATAAGTTCATGAGCAAAGTGATATTCCTGGCGGACGATCGTCGCCTTGCGGTTCCCCTGGCGGCCCGAGCGCTCTTCGCAAGCCGGGCGAACCCTTGCTGGATGCGCGCCGCCGGCCCCTGCGGGACCTGCGCATTTCGGTCACCGACCGATGCAACTTTCGCTGCACCTATTGCATGCCGCGCGAAGTGTTCGACGGCAATTACGCCTTCATGCCCCATTCGGCATTGCTCAGCTTCGAGGAGATCGTGCGCATTGCGCACGTGGCTGTGCAGCAGGGCGTGCGCAAGCTGCGCCTGACCGGGGGCGAGCCGCTGCTGCGCAAAGACATCGAAGTCCTGGTCGGCATGCTGTCGGGCTTGCGCACGCCGGAAGGCGAGCCGGTGGACGTCACCCTGACGACCAACGGCACCCTGCTGGCAAAGAAAGCCGCGGCGCTCAAGCAGGCCGGGCTGTCGCGCGTCACGGTCAGTCTGGATGCCCTGGACGAACGCCAGTTCGAGCGCATGAGCGACAGCCGGGTCGGCGTGCGGACCGTGCTGCGCGGCATAGCCGAAGCGGCGCGCGTTGGCCTGGCGCCCGTCAAGGTCAATATGGTCGTGCGCAAAGGCTTGAACGATGACCAGATACTTCCCATGGCGCGGTATTTTCGCGGAACCGGCCACATTTTGCGCTTCATCGAGTTCATGGATGTCGGCGCCACCAATGGCTGGAACCTGTCCGAGGTATTGACGGGCGCCGAGATCCTGCAGCGCATCGCGGCCGAGTTTCCGCTGGAATCCGCCGAGCCGGCCTACCGCGGCGAGGTGGCAGCGCGCTGGCGCTATGCCGACGGGGCCGGCGAGATCGGCCTCATCACCAGCGTGTCCCAGCCTTTTTGCGGAGACTGCACGCGCGCGCGCCTTTCGCCCGAAGGCAAGCTGTTTCTCTGTCTCTTCGCCAGCCAGGGCCACGATGTGCGTTCCCTGTTGCGCGGCGGCGCCGGCGACGATGACATCGCCGCGCGCATCGCCGCGATCTGGTCGGGCCGCGGCGACCATTATTCCGAATTGCGTGGACGCGAAACGATGCACAGCAAGAAAATCGAAATGAGCTACATCGGCGGATGATCGCGCGGGCGCACATTACCGGATTGATATTGGCCGGCGGCCGGGCCCGGCGCATGCAGGGCGGCGGACTCGACATCGACAAGGGCCTGCTCGGCCTGGACGGCGCTCCGCTGGTTGCGCATGCGCAGCGCTACCTGGCGCCGCAGGTGGGGGCCCTGCTGGTCAGCGCCAACCGCCATCTGGAAGACTATGCGGATTACGGCCGCGTGCTGGCCGACGATCCCGCGCTGGGCAGCGACCTGGGGCCGCTGGCGGGGGTGGCCAGCGCTCTGGCCGCTTCATCCTCGCCCTGGCTGGCGGTCATGCCCGTCGACGTCCTGAATCTGCCCGCCGACATGGTGGCGCGATTGGCGCGTGCCGCCGACGAGGCGGGCGCATTGATCGCCTATGCCAGCACGGCCGATCCGGCGCGGGAAGTGGCCAGCTCGCCCGACAGGCCGGGCAGCGCCGAGGGCGGCGGGCGTGCCCATCCCTTGTGCATGGTGGTGCATGCCAGCCTGGCGCGCAGCTTGCGGGATTATCTGGAAGCGGGCGACCGCAAGGTTCAGCTATGGCAGAAGCGGCACGCGGCGGTGCCGGTATTCTTCGATCCCGGCCCGGACGCCTTCTTCAACATCAATACGCCCGAAGACCTGCGGCGGGCCGTTCAGGCCAGCCAACGGGCCAGGTCGTAGTAGGCGACCGTATCGCCGTTGCGCATGGCGGTATTGGCCGGAATCCTGGCCAGGCCGCTGGCCCAGGGCAGGGAACTGATGATGCCCGAGCCCTGTTGGCCATACGGTGTCAGCGTGGTTTGACCCTGCGGGTCGAAAGAAGCCTGGACGCGCAGGAAGTCGTCGCGCTTTTCATTGAATACGCGGTCGGAAGCCAGGATGCCGTACTGGACGGCGGGCATGACCTGCGTGCGGCCTTGCATGCTGCGCAGCAGGGGCGTGACCAGCAGGGCGAACACGGCATAGGCTGAAACGGGATTGCCCGGCAGGCAAACGACGGGCTTGCCGTCGATGTGCGCCAGGGCGACCGGCTTGCCGGGCTTCATGCAGACGCGCCACAGGTCAAGGACGCCGCCCAACTGCTCTATGGTCGGCTTGACCAGGTCCTTTTCCCCCACCGAGACGCCCCCCACGGTCAGGACCAGGTCGCAGTCGCGCAGCAGGATGGCAAAGGCCTCCTGCAAGGATTCCCGCGTATCGCGCGCATGCAGTACGTGCGCCACGCTGGCGCCCATCTGTTCGACCAGGGCGGCCAGCATGGGGCCGTTGGAGTTGTAGATGTGCTCGTCGGCGCGCGGCTGGCCTGGGCTGACCAGCTCGTCGCCGGTCGTCAGTATGCCGACCCTCAAGGGCGCGTAGACGGTAAGCTGGGCATAGCCTTGAGAAGCCAGCAGGGCGATCTCGGCCGCGCCCAGGCGCGTGCCTTTGGCCAGCAGCTGATCGCCTTCGCGCACGTCCTCGCCCTGGAGCCGGACATGGGCGCCAAGGACGGGGGGCCTGCTTATTTCAAACCTGTCGTCGTTTTCAACGCCGTCTTCCTGCATGACGATAGTGTCGGCGCCCGCGGGCACAAGGCTGCCGGTGAACAGGCGTATCGCATGGCCGGGCTCGAGCGCTTCGGGCCGTTCGCCGGCATAGCAGCGCTGCTGCACCGGCAGCGGCCTGCCGGGCGCGTAGTCGGCATGGCGTATGGCGTAGCCGTCCATCGCGCTGTTGTCGGCGGGCGGCAGATCCAGCGTGGCGAACAGCGTTTGCGCCAGCACACGGCCCCCGGCCCGATGCAATGGGCAAACCTCGGTAATGGCGGGCGGCTTGCCGGCCGTGGACAGGCGCGCCTGCGCCGAATCGAAATCAAGCATGATAGTGGGTACCGAAATTGCAAGGGCGGTGCGTGCTGTCCAACTGCTCTTTGATGATGCCCTCCCAGGCCGTCTTGCAGGCGCCGGTGGAGCCGGGCATGCAAAATACCAGGGTATTGTTCGCAGCACCCGCGAAGGCGTCGGACTGCAAGGTGGAACTGCCGATTTCCAGATAGGACAAATGCCTGAACAGCTCGCCGAAGCCGGAAATGACCTGGTCCAGCAAGGGTGTGATGGCGGCAGCCGTGGACTTGTTGTGCGAAAAGCCCGTGCCGCCGTTGGTCAGGATGATCTGTATGGCGTCGTCGGCGATCCATTCGCTGATGATTCTGCGTATCTGGTACAGGTTTCCGGGGGTGATGGCGCGCTTGGCACAGCGGTGGCCGGCAGCCAGCAGGCTTTCCGACAGATAATCGCCGGAGGTGTCGCTGTCGGCGTCGCGCGTATCGGAAATGGTCAGGACGGCGCAGTTCAATGAAACGGGCGGCTTCTTCGTGTCGGCTTTGCTCATAGGGGTCTCAGGTTTCGGTGGGGTTGTCCCATTGCGCGGTTTTGGCGGCGTCGGCGTCTTTTTGCTGCACCCAGAAACGCTCGCCGTTGGCGAGTGTTTCGCGTTTCCAGAATGGGGCGCGCGTCTTCAAGGCGTCGATGATGTATTCGCAGGCCCTGAAAGCGTCGCCGCGGTGGGCGCTGGCGGCGGCGACAAAGACGATCTGGTCGCTGTTGCGCAATTCGCCCACACGGTGGACCACCAGGCAGTCCTGGACATTCCAGCGCGCCTGCGCGCCTGCACACAGCGCTTCGATCTCGCGCTCGCACATGCCTGGATAGTGCTCCAGATACAGGGACTGCGTGGGGGCGCTGTCGGCATAGTCGCGAACATAGCCGGTAAAGCTGACGATGGCGCCGGCCTTGCCGGCCACGCGCTCGCGCAATTCGCCCAGCAGCGCGCCCGCGTCGAAGTCCGCCTCTTGCACGAGGACCCTGCCTTGGCCCTGTGCGGCCCGGGTTTCAACGCTCACGATCTAGCCTCCGGTAACGGGCTCGAAGACGGCCAGCTCGTCGCCCGGCTGTATGAGGCAGTCGTGCGTGACGTGGTACTGGTTGACGGCCAGCTTCAGCCGTGTCGCGGGCGCCAGCTGCGGATAGCGCGCCTGCAACTCCGAAAGCCAGTCGGAGCCGCGGATGGGGGCGGGCAGCGGCCAGCTCTCTTGCCGCACGCGGGTCAACTCGGCGACCTGCGCAAAATACAGGACATTAATCGTTGTGCCATTCGCCACTTTTTCCTCCGGATTTAGAGCGCAGCCGTATGCTTTCCAGAATGATGCCTTTGTCGGCCGCCTTGCACATGTCGTAGATGGTCAGCGCCGCGACGCTGCATGCCGTCATGGCCTCCATCTCGACGCCGGTCTTGTAGTCGGTGCTGCACGTTGCCTTGACGGTAATGCTGCACGAGGCATCATCGTGCTGGAATTCGATGCCGGCGAAGTTGAGCGGCAGGCTGTGGCACAGGGGGATGAGCTCGGCGCAGCGCTTGGCGGCCAGTATGCCGGCCACTCTGGCGGTGTTCAGGACTTCGCCTTTGGCGTTTTCCCGGGCGGACAGAAGGCGGTAGGCCGCCGGGCTCATGCGCACGAGGCCTTCGGCCACGGCCGTGCGCAAGGTGGAGGCCTTGCCGCCGACGTCGACCATGCGCGCCCGCCCGGTTTCGTCCAGGTGGCTGAGTGCGGGTGTGTCGGAAAAGGAATTGCTCATTGCGTCATGGACCTGCTGGCTTGGCGATGGTCTTATGATATACGCAATTGCACTCCGGCAGATGTTCGGCGGCAGCCAGGGCCGGAATGCCGCGTCAGACGGCGCTTAGCGCATTCCTGACGTCCTGGTAGGGGATGTTCGTATCGCGCAGGAAGCCTTGCATCAGCGATTGCAGCTTGCCGGGATCGATGCTGCGTCCTCCGGCCAGCAGCCGCTTGCCCTCGATGACACCCTGGTCGAACAAGGCGTCGAACTCATGCAGGGTCAGCCCCTGTTCCAGGGCATAGCGCATGAGGTGTTCCCGGACGTTCAGCCTATGGGCCTGCCGCTCCAGCGGATTGGCCCCGGCGGCGTCGGCCGCTCCGTTGGCGGCGCCGCACATCATGACCCACTGGTCCAGGGAAATATCGCGTTCCAGGCTGGAGGCGGCGTAGGCGCTTCCCAGCATGCCCATCGCCAGTATGGCGGCGGATAATTTAGGCAGTATCAAATCGGCTCCCCTTGGTGGCGTGTCGATGATGCATTGTGGGGCAGAATCATTGCGGCAGCATGAAGGAAAAGTATGCAGTTGTTTCAGGCTGTGCAGCCCGGCAACATGGGAAGCCCGGGCATCGTATGATTGAGGCTTCTGCATCCCTTCAATAAAAACGGAGAACACCATGTCTATCAAGGTTGGCGATAAGGTGCCCGACGGCACACTGGGCGAATTCATTGAAACGGCCACCGAATCCTGCGCCATCGGACCCAATAATTTCCAGGTGGCCGATCTGGTCAAGGGCAAGACGATTGCCGTGTTTGCCCTTCCCGGCGCATTCACGCCGACCTGCTCCGCCAAGCATCTGCCCGGCTATGTCGAGCTGCACGATCAACTGAAGGCCAAGGGCGTGGACGAGATCTGGTGCGTGGCGGTCAACGACCCCTTCGTCATGGGCGCCTGGGGACGCGACCAGGGCGTGAACGGCCGCGTTCGCATGATGGCCGACGGCAGCGCGGACTGGACGCGGGCGATGGGCCTGGAACTGGACTTGACGGCCCGGGGCATGGGCGTGCGTTCGCAGCGCTATTCCGCTCTCCTGGAAGACGGCGTGGTCAAGAAGCTGAACATCGAGAAGGCCGGCCAGTACGAGGTCAGCGACGCGAAGACCCTGCTGGAACAACTGGGCTAAGCCTGGCTGCAAAGTTCGGAATCACCCATGATACAAATGCTGGCGGCGTTTTCCTCGCTTTATCTTGCCACCCTGCTGTTGCTGGTCGGTTCCGGGCTTTTCAATACCTATATGGGCTTGCGCCTGACGGCGCAGTCCGTATCCGAACTCTGGGTCGGCGGCCTGATCGCCGTGTATTACCTGGGCCTGGTGTTCGGCGCGCGCATCGGCCACAAGATCATCATACAGGTGGGCCATATACGCGCCTATGCGGCCACCGCCGCCATCGTCACGATCACCGTCCTGGTCCTGGCGCTGCTGGACAATCTGTGGATATGGCTGGGGTTCCGCTTCATTGCCGGCATCGCCATGGTCACCCAGTTCATGGTGATCGAAAGCTGGCTGAACGAACAGACCGAAAACCATCAGCGCGGCCGCGTCTTTGCCTTCTATATGGTGTTTTCCAGCACGGGTACGGTGCTGGGCCAGTTGTCCCTGACGCTGTTCCCCACGCTGAACTACGAACCGCTTATTTTCGCCGCCATGTGTTCGGCGCTGTGCCTGGTGCCCGTTGCCCTGACGCGCCGCCTGCACCCGGCGCTGCAGGTGCCGGCCCCCATACAGGTCAAGTATTACGTGGCGCGTGTGCCCATGTCGCTGACCGTCCTGTTCGTGGCCGGTACGCTGACCGGCGCTTTCTACGGCCTGGCGCCCGTGTATGCCCTGAAGCAGGGCCTGTCCAACAGCCAGGTGGCGGTCTTCCTGGCCGCTTCCGTGGCGACCGGCCTGCTGGCGCAATGGCCGCTGGGCTGGCTGGCCGACCGCATCAGCCGCGTCGGCATGATACGCGTCAATGCATGCATCCTGTTCCTGCTGGCCGTGCCGTTGTGGGGCTGGTGGGTGTTTCCCTTCTGGGCGCTGCTGCTGTTTTCCTGCGCGTTCGGGGTGCTGCAGTTCACGCTGTACCCCCTGGGCGCCGCCTTTGCCAATGACAACGTCGATCAGGAGCGTCGGGTGGGCCTGAGCGCCATCCTGTACATGGTTTACGGCCTGGGCGCCTGTGTGGGGCCTTTGCTGGCCGGCCTGCTGATGCGCGAGCTCGAGGTCAGCATGTACTTTGTCTTCGTGTCCGCCTGCGCGGCCGTGCTGGTCGCCGTGATACGGCCTCAGCGCGTCACCGGGGCCAACCTCAGCCAGGACGCGCCCACCCACTTCGTGCCCATGTCCGACAGCCTGCAAAGCTCGAACGTCGTCGCGGCCCTGGATCCCCGGGTCGATGTGGAAAGCGACGTATCGTTCGAGCCGGTCGAAGAAGAGGTGTCAGCGGGGAATCAGGATGACGATGGCGGCGATGGCCAGAACAATGCCAAGCACGTTGACCCAGCGTAGCTTCTCTTTGAAGAATCCCGCTCCGACCAGGGTGCCCAGCGAAATGACCCCGATGTTCATGGCCGAGAAGACCAGTGTCGGGTTCTCGGGAAAGACCTGGTGCGCGCGGATGTAGAAATAGATATTGCCGAAGTTCAGCAAGCCCAGGACGACGCCGGCCACGACGTTGCGCCGTTGCCAAACGCTGCGCTTGGCGATCAAGTAAACGAAGATCAGGATGCCGGCCAGCGTGAAGGCGGCGAACAGGCTGCTGGAGAACACCGCGCCGCTCTTGGCCATCTGCTTGAACAGAATGTCTATCGTGCCGTAGCCCACCCACACCGCCAGCAGCAGGGCGATGGTCTTTCCGGTTTCGCCCGATCCTTCCTGCGGCCTGGGCCGGAACAGCAGGCAGCCCAGGGCGATCAACGCCACGATGATGCCGGCCAGCTTGCTGCCGGATGCGGCCTCGCCAAAGAGGATGAAGGCGGCGATCAAGGGGATGAACAGGGACAGCCTCTGGGCGGCGTCGCTCAGTACGATGCCCGCATGGCGCACGGCGCCCGCCATGGCCAGGAAGATGGTGGGCAGCAGCGCGCCCAGCGCGATCAGCACCCACCACGGCGTGCTGGGACTGAGCAGCGCCGCGGGCTGCGGCCGCAATATGAGCAGGCACAGGCTGGCGGCCACCACATAGTTCACCGCGATGGCCTGGTCTATTTGCAGGTTCCGGCGGCGGGCGATCTTCAGCAGCACCGATACGGCGACGCTGCATGTAATGCTGGTAATCAGGGTATACATTCTTGATCGGTCTCGGGTGGATTCAGTGTGCGATTTGAATTTCGGTTTCGGCGCCGTTCCCGGCTTCGGCGGACGCGGCATCGGCGGCGGGCCGCAGGCCCAGGCGCTGGAATAAAAGCTTGTCCTGGACCGCCTGCGGATTGCCCGTGGTAAGCAGCTTGTCCCCGTAGAAGATGGAGTTGGCGCCCGCCATGAAGCACAAGGCCTGGAGCTCATCGCTCATCGCCTCGCGGCCGGCCGAGAGCCGGACGACCGCAGCAGGCATGGCGATGCGCGTCACGGCGATGGTGCGCACGAACTCGAAGGGATCGATGTCGGGCGTTCCCGCCAGCGGGGTCCCCGGCACCTTGACCAGGTTGTTGATGGGCACCGATTCCGGATGGGGCGACATGCCGGCCAACTGGGCGATCAGGCCCGCCCGTTCGCCGCGCGATTCGCCCATGCCCACGATGCCCCCGCAGCATACATGCACGCCGGCGGCGCGGACCCGCGCCAGCGTATCCAGCCGGTCCTGATAGCTGCGGGTGGAAATGATGCTGCCGTAGAACTCCGGTGAAGTGTCCAGGTTGTGGTTGTAGTAGTCCAGGCCCGCGTCGCGCAGGCGCTCGGCCTGCCCGTCCTTCAGCATGCCCAGCGTGACGCAGGTTTCCAGGCCCATGGCCTTGACCGCGGCCACCATGTCCACGATGGCATCCACCTGGCGCGCGGTGGGCGAGCGCCAGGCGGCGCCCATGCAGAAGCGCTGCGCGCCGCTGTCCTTGGCCTGGCGGGCGGCTTGCAACACCTCTTCCAGCGGCATCAGGGCTTCGTCCTCGACAGCGGTATCGTAGCGGGACGATTGGGGGCAGTAGGCGCAGTCCTCGGGACAGGCGCCGGTTTTCACCGAAAGCAGGCTGGAAAGCTGCACGGTGTTGGCTGCATGATGCTTGCGATGGATATCCTGGGCCTGCATCAGCAGGTCGAGCAGGGGCAGATCGTACAGGGCAAGGATGCGCCGAACAGTCCAGTTCGAGGCGGAAGGAAGGGCGGGTTTCGATGCTTCAGGCGGCACGGCAATGTGGATAGGTAAACGATAATGGCCGCATGGTAGGTGTGTGCCAGGAGAAGGGCAAGAGCCTTGTTGTTGTCTTCATCCTTTAAGTTGATGGAAATTGTCGGATAATGGTCATAATTTCGCTTAATTATTATTATTCGATCACGAAGGCCGGATGAAAGCGCCTGGCCTTTATTTTGTTTCCTGTTGTGACCGGCGTGATCAGGCTCCCGGTCGCGCTTAGGTCACAGCCATATCAGTTCCGGCACCGCCGAACTGCCGGCAAACACAAAGGCAAGCTGCCCATATCGTCTGGCCAGTCCGCAACTTTCCGGGTAAAGGGCGCCCAATATCGCTACGGTGGGTTCCGCCGGACCGTTCTCGTCTTCCGCCAGGTTCCTGCCGTAGAAGCAGGGCAAGCCCAATGCCGAGGCGTCTTTCAGCAGGGCGCGTTGCGCGCGGTGGTTGGCGGCGATGCCGGCCTGCCTGGCTCCGGGGTTGTAGGCGGTCAGTATGGCCAGCGAGTCGCGCCCCCGTGCCGCCATCAGGGATTGCAGCGCCAGGCTGTGCTGGCCGATGCGCAGCGTGATGGTGCCGGCGGGAGCGAACACCAGATAGCGGGCTTCGTGGAAGGCCTGGGCGATCGAGTCGGGGATGTCGGCGCGCATTTCAGTACTGGGCCTCTCTTTCCTTGATGTGGGGAGCTTGCTTGCAGGCCACGCGCAGGGCGCGGGCGAACATCCGTACGGCTTCGGGCTGAGGCCCCTGCCGGCGCGTGAAGAGCGCAATGGGCGGCAAGGTCCAGTCGAAAGAATAGGGAACGATGGCCACGCCGGCGATCCGCACGAGTTCGTCGGCGATGTCGGCCGGCACGATGGATACGGCCTGATCGTTGGAAACGATCAGTTCGCCCATCAGCTTGGTGGCATAGCTTTCGATGATGGGCGCGGGCGGCGCAACCCCCGCTTTCAGGAAGATGTCGCTGACCTGTTCCCGTATGGGCGTACCCGGGGCGCCCAGTATCCAGTCCAGCCTGGCCAGTTGCCGCCAGTTCAGGCGGCGCCGGCCCAATTGCGCGGCAAGCCGCCGGCCCGCCACCAGGCGTGGCTGCTGGTCGTACAAAGCTTCGAATTCCAGCTGATCGATGTTCACGGCGGTCGAAGGCCGGCCGACGGCGATATCCAGCGTGTGATCGCGCAGCTGCTGCATCAATTGATCGCTGGTTCCTTCATGTATGGTCAGGGTCAGCCGCCCGCCGCCTTCGGGCAGGGTGTGCTGCACGGCGGTGGAGAGCATCTGCCCGGAAATGAAGGGAATGACGCCGATATGGAGGTGCGCGGCATTGCCCGTGGCAACCGTTTCCATGTCCCGCACCAGATTTCCCAGGTCGTTGATCATGGCCTGGGCGCGCGCCAGGGCGACCTCGCCCAGCGCCGTGGGCGACATGCCGCGCGCGGAGCGATCGAACAGCGGCGCGCCGAACATGCTTTCGACCTCGGCCAGCGCGTTGGTGACGGCGGGCTGGCTGGTGGACATTTCCTCGGCTACCCGCGTCAGGGATCCGTGCTGCCGGATGCGCAGCAGCAATTGCAAATGGCGCATCTTCAGCCTGGCGGTCAGCTTGCGGACCACGTCAACGGAATCGAAGTCGGTCATAAGCAATTGAAAATAAATGGATATAAGTTAAATATTATACGATGATATGAATTTAAAATTATATGGTTATGTTTGCTGCGTAGAATGGCCCCATCATTCATGCGCATGGTGCGCAGCCAGGAGAACTTAGGATTATGAGTACGTCAGATCGGCAGGCGGCTTTGGACTATCACGAATTTCCCACGCCCGGCAAAATCTCGGTCAATGCCAGCAAACCCCTGGTCACCCAGCGCGATCTGGGCCTGGCCTATACGCCGGGGGTGGCCGCCGCCTGCGAGGAAATCGCGGCCGACCCCTTCAACGCCTTCCGCTACACGGGGCGCGGGAACCTGGTGGGTGTGATCACCAACGGCACGGCGGTGCTGGGGCTGGGCAACATCGGTCCGCTGGCCTCCAAGCCGGTCATGGAAGGCAAGGCGGTGCTGTTCAAGAAGTTCGCCGGCATCGATGTCTTCGACATCGAGATCAAT